>Ga0208454_1000001_pt1:145000-976254 | contig 976254 bp, 864 predicted proteins | sample EasRivMeERMZT100_FD_187530 | JGI IMG/M metagenome (GOLD analysis project Ga0208454, IMG submission 187530) | Soil microbial communities from meander-bound floodplain in the East River, Colorado, USA - East River MetaG ERMZT100 (SPAdes) (version 2) | ecosystem: Environmental >...
TCGGGTAAGTAACATTGCCCGGGGCGGTGGCAACACCGTCTCATTCAACCGGCTCAAATCGGTGAAGCCCTACCAGCATCCGTGCAGGGTGCTGCGGGTAATACCGAGGGTAAGATCGAACGCCTGTTCGATCCCCGTAACGACTCAGGACCTGAGAAATCCTGGATGTGCTCTCACGAGCGCATAACACGCCGGCCCTGATCATCAAGAGCGATGAGACCACTCAATCATCGTGATCAGGTGAACGTATAGTCTATGCCGCGGGAAACCGTGGAGATCATGAAGTTCCGACCTGCACGAATGGCGTAACGCTGGCCCCACTGTCTCGACCCGAGACTCAGTGAAGTTGAAATCGCTGTGAAGATGCGGCGTTCCCGCGGAAAGACGGAAAGACCCCGTGAACCTTTACTGTAGCTTTACGCTGAACTTTGAATTTGCCTGTGTAGCATAGCTGGGAGGCTTTGAAGCCGAGGCGCTAGCCTTGGTGGAGCCAACGGTGAAATACCAGCCTGGTGCGTTCGGAGTTCTAACCTAGACCCGTTATCCGGGTCGGGGACCGCGTATGGTGGGCAGTTTGACTGGGGCGGTCTCCTCCTAAAGAGTAACGGAGGAGTGCAATGGTACCCTCAGCGCGGTCGGTCATCGCGCATAGAGTGCAATGGCATAAGGGTGCTTAACTGTGAGACGAACATGTCGAGCAGGTGCGAAAGCAGGTCATAGTGATCCGGTGGTTCTGTATGGAAGGGCCATCGCTTAACGGATAAAAGGTACTCCGGGGATAACAGGCTTATTCCTCCCAAGAGTCCACATCGACGGAGGAGTTTGGCACCTCGATGTCGGCTCATCACATCCTGGGGCTGTAGCAGGTCCCAAGGGTTCGGCTGTTCGCCGATTAAAGTGGTACGCGAGCTGGGTTCAGAACGTCGTGAGACAGTTCGGTCCCTATCTTCCGTGGGCGTTGGAGATTTGAGGGTGAGCTGCTCCTAGTACGAGAGGACCGGAGTGGACGCGCCTCTGGTGTTCCGGTTGTCATGCCAATGGCATTGCCGGGTAGCTATGCGCGGACGGGATAACCGCTGAAAGCATCTAAGCGGGAAGCCCCCCCCAAGATGAGATCTCCCTGAGGACTTGATCCTCCTGAAGGGCCGTCGAAGACTACGACGTTGATAGGCTGGATGTGTAAGCGCAGTAATGCGTTCAGCTAACCAGTACTAATTGCCCGTGAGGCTTGACCATATAACACCCAAGGAGCCTGAGGCTCCGTGAGTGCGACACATATGTTGTGTTTCTCCACATTTCGGACAGGCCTGCGCGGCGGCGATCGAGCGGCGCGGGCGACAGTTTTCCTGGCGGTCATAGCGGGCGGGAACCACCCGATCCCATTCCGAACTCGGAAGTGAAAACGCTCTGCGCCGATGGTAGTTTGGCCGTAGTCCAGGCGAGAGTAGGTCACTGCCAGGATCCCATGCGAACCCCCGGACGGAAACGTCCGGGGGTTCTTTTTTGCCGAAGCGGATCGCTTCAGCTGCGGATGCGGCAGATTGCGGTGACGATCGGCGTCACGCGCTTTCCGCTGGTATTCACCAGGTAACCTCTGACGCGGCCGTCCACGATGAAGTTTGCAGGGATGGCCGTCGCGCCCTCGGCGACCTCGTTGGGATTGCTGTCGAAATCGAACTCGGCTTCGTCGCCAATGGCCGGTACGAAAGCGGTGCGGGCAGTTCCGTCGCCCGACCTCAGAACTGCGCGATACGAGCCCTGGACAAGGCCGGATCCGTCGACAGACGCGCGCGAGCGGCGGGTTCCGCGCTTCTCGCAGGTCACTTGCACGTCCGCGGCGGTTGCCGTGAAGGCAAAGAGAGCGAGGACTGCCGCTGCACTGGCGGTTGCGAATTTGTTGGTCATCATCGGAATACTCCTGTCGATTCACTCGACGTGTTTGGTAGGTACCTCCTGAAGTGCAAGTCCCATGCCACAGTCGAGCCGGCGGCGAACTATCAACACAAGTGCAAGCGCCAGCGGCATAAATTGCCGAGAGCGCGGAGTGGGCGAATCGAAGGTGAAGCGACGCAGCGGGGCATTTGACCCGATGCCTGGGTGTCACCACCCATCTCGAAGCATTACGTGTCTCGCCGCGCGTCTTGACAGGGATGCAAGGCAGCGCCGACACGCGCAATTGCAATGCTAAAGTTGCCGAAGGGATCACGCCTCGACGAGCCACTTCAGAAAATCAGGCCAAGGCGCCACATCGACATGAGTCACAAACGTCTTGCGATCAGCGGTGCCACGTTATTCGGGCGGCGTACTCCAGCTACGGCAGACCCGAAGCTCGCGTCATTCAGCCTGAGCCGGTGGTTTGCGACGATCGGGCTTGTGTCAATCCTGCTGCTTGCGGTCATTGGCGCCGTGCTGTTGTCCCGCCTGTTCGTCAATAACATGCTGCTACAGGAGGGCCGACTCACGATGCAGTTCGTGCAGAGCATCATCGACGTCGAGGATGCTGCGTCCTATTTTTCGTCGACGGCGCCCGATGACACGAGCTACATGGAAGACCTCCTAGCCCACATCTCGGGTTCACCGGATGTCTTTCGGACCAATCTTTACTCGCGCGACCGGATGCTCATCTGGTCAAGCGACCCGACGCTCACGGGGCGGTCGTTCGCGGATGACGCGAACGAGGAGCTTGATGCCGCACTCAAGGGTGAGCTGGAGATTCACCGGGAGGACAGCGACGAACTGGGCGAAGAAAAGGCGGAGCACACGAACTTGCAAAGCGGCGATGACTATTTCATCGAGCTGTATGTCCCGGTCTGGGATAAGGCCAGGCGAAACGTCGTCGGCGCCGTCGAGCTCTATCGGGCGCCGGGGCTGCTGAAAGTCGCGATCCGCTCCGGGACGCAACTGATATGGGCCGGCGCAATCGGGGCTGGCCTGCTGTTGTATTTTGCTTTGCTGCCCCTCGTTCGCCGGACCGAGTCCATGATCCGGACGCAACAGGATCGAATTGTCGAGGCCGAGACGCAAGCCGCCGTGGGAGACCTCGGTTCGGCTGTCGCACATGGCATCAGAAATCCGCTTGCAGTGATACGCACGTCGGCGGAAATCGTGAAGGAGAGGAGCAATCCGGACATGGACCGTGAAGCGGCAATGGACATCATGGACCAGGTTGACAGGCTCGAGCACTGGGTCCGGGAGCTGCTGACCTATGTTCACCTGCCCGCCGGCGAGCAGGAATCGATCGACATCGAGCCCCTGACCCGGGGGTGCCTGGCTCATTTCTCTGTGGAAATGCGTCGCCGCGGCATCGACGGACTTGCCGAATTCGCGGCCGATCTTCCGCCGGTGCGCGGTGACCCGATACTTCTCGGCCAGGTGATCAACAGCCTGATGGCGAACGCCGTCGAGGCGATGTCGCGCGGCGGCGAATTGAGGCTTCAAGGAGCCGGCGGACCATCGGGCTTCGTGCTGCTTCGCATCCGGGACACCGGCACAGGCATGACGAGCGAGCAGCTCAGCCGGGCGTTCAAGCCGTTTCATACGACGAAGTCGCAGGGACTCGGCGTTGGCCTGCCGCTCGCCAAGCGGATCGTGGAGCGCATGGGTGGAAGAATCGTCCTTTCCAGCGAGCCAGGAGCCGGCACCACGGTCGAGCTGGTGCTGCCGGTCGTGGGCCGATGAGCCGTGCGGTGCTGGTGGTGGAGGATGAAGCCGCGCTGGCGAAGAACATCGTCGGATTTCTGTCCGGCTGTGGTTACGACGTGCGCAGCGCCGGATCGGCCGAGGACGCGCTCGGCAAACTGGAATCCTACAAACCGGACGTCGTCCTGCTCGATTTCAATTTGCCCGGATTGAACGGGCTGAAGGCGATCGGGCTGATCCTCGATCACGATCCGCGAATCCGGGTCGTGATGATAACCGGTCACGCGTCGGTCGAACTCGCGGTCGATGCGATGAAGGCGGGCGCCTACGATTTCATCACCAAGCCGGTGTCATTGTCGAAGCTGCGGCTGTTGCTGGACAAGATGGGTGCGGAGGAACGGCAACGCGAGGCCCTCGCCTATTACAAGTCGCGCGATGCGCGGACGAGCGGGCTCGACAAGCTGATCGGCAACTGCGATGCGATGCAGTACCTGCAAAGCGCAGTCAGGAAAGTGATCGCCGGGGACGAGGCCGTGCGCGACGGCAATCCAGCAGCCGTCCTCATTACCGGGGAGACCGGCACCGGGAAAGAACTGGTGGCCCGCGCACTGCATTTTGAGGGACCGCGGCGGGATGAGCCCTTCGTCGAGATCAACTGCGCGGCGATACCGGCCCAGCTGCTTGAGTCGGAGCTTTTCGGGCACGAACGCGGCGCCTTTACGGATGCGAAGACGCGCAAGCTGGGGCTGGTCGAGACCGCCGAACGGGGGACGCTGTTCCTGGACGAGATCGGCGATATGGATCTCGCCATTCAGGTCAAGCTCCTGCGCCTGCTCGAGGATCGGTCCATCCGGCGCCTCGGCGGCCTTCGTGACCAGGCCGTCAATGTCCGGATAGTCGCCGCGACGCATCGCCAGCTGGAAACCCTGGTAAAGGAAGGCCGCTTCCGCGCGGACCTCCTCTTCAGGATCCGGATGGTTCATCTCACGATCCCGCCATTGCGCGACCGCGGGGAGGACATCCTGCTGCTGGCGGAGCATTTCCTTGCACTACATGCGCAGCGCTACGGGCGGGACGGCCTGAAATTATCGCCTGGCGCGCGGCGCGCAGTGATGCAACACCGCTGGCCTGGAAACGTGCGCGAGTTGCGCAATGTCATGGAGCAAGCTGTCCTGATGTCGTCCGGAGCAGTCGTTGAATCGACTGATCTTGACTGGCTGCCGGCGAGCAGCGTGGCTCCACAGCAATCGCCGGGTCAGTCGGACGCGGAGACTATGAACCTGGAAAAGATCGAACGCGACGCGCTTCTGCGCGCACTGGAATCCTCCCGGGGAAATGTGACCCAGGCTGCGCGTTTACTCGGCATTTCTCGCGACACCTTGCGCTACCGGATCGAGAAATACGGGCTGTCAATTCCGGAATCGAGGTAGGTAGCGCCTGCGGCCGCAAGGCTCAGTAGCCCGCCAGTTCCAGATACCCCTGACCGGTGACCGGCGCGGCATTGAGGCGTCCCTCCGCGAGCACAGCCCCCTCCCAGTAGCGGACCGACAAGTCAAGCTCCTGCTCATCGAGTCGCGGGGCAATATCGAGCGACAATTCGAGCGATGGAATCTCAATGGACCACCCGACCGGATAGCGGACACCGGTGGTCGGACTAGTCCACCATCGACGCGGCTCGAGCTCGAATTCTCGAACCGACAGCGCAATCCGTACACCGGTCGGCAGGATCAATACGCCTTTGCTGAAGGTGCCGGCGCTGTCGTCTTTCCTGCGCAGCCGATAGAGCATGAGCTCGCGGCCGTCCGACAACTGCAGCGAGATCCAGTCCCAGCCGGCGAGGTCGGGGCCGAGCGCGCTCGTGCTCCATTCGCGATCCATCCAGGCCGATCCGGTCACGTCGAAGCGCGCATCGCGCGTTCGCACGTTGCCCTGTACCGCGAGCCGCGTGAACGAGTAGTAGTAGGAGGCATTGCCGGGCTCCGGCCCCTTGCGATCCCATCCCTGCTGGCCTTGCAACACCAATGGCTTCGTCGCCGAGAGCTCGAGCTCGACGGCCACATCGCCGTGCGACGCGCGAAGCCGCAGCGGGAACAGGCCCGTCGACGCGCGGCTCGTCGCGTGCCAGTCGTCGACCCAGACTTGAAATGGCGAGGCCTGTGCGCCGGCGATGCCGAGCGCGCCCCGCCCGAGCCGCTCGGCCGAGTGAAACCGGCCGGCTTCGGTGTCGGTCAGCGTGAAATGCGCCATCCATGCCTGGTTCGTCGCCCAAGCGGATTCGCGCAGCGTGGCATCCGGCGCCAGTGCGACGCGGAAGAACGTGAGCTGGAAGCCAAAATGACGCCCGTTCGCGGCCGCAAGGTTGCCCGTGAAGTACCACCACTCGCTGCGGAAATCGGGATGCGGGCCGTGATCTGCCGGAAACGTGAATGTGCGCGGCGCCGTGGCCCGCGCAAAGCCCGCTGCCGGCCGGCTGCCGAGGAGGCCGGTCACGTCCACCTGCGCCATGGCCGCCGCTGCGGCCAAGGCAGGCACCAGTACGAGGATGCGTCGCATCTATTCCTCGCGCAGTGCAGCGGCCAACGGCACCCGCGACAACCTGACCGCCGGCAGGATGCCCGCAGCCAGTGCGGTGCCAGCCGCCATCAGGATGCCGCCCGCAAGCATGCCGGGCGGGATCGCGAATGACATGCTCCAGCCGAAGGCGCGCTCGTTGATGACGAAAACCAGGAAGCCGGCCAGCGCGACGCCAAGCGGAGCCGCGACGAGTCCCGCGACCAGGCCGAGCAGCCCCGTCTGGGCGAGCACCAGCCGCCGGACGTCGCGCGGCGCGAAACCGATCGCCCGCAGCACGGCGGTCTCGCGAGTCCGCTCGAGCTCGAGCGCGAGCAGCGCGCTCAGGATGCCGAGGAACGCTACCAGCCCCGCGAGCCAGCGCAGCACCTCCGTGATCTTGAATGTGCGCTCGAAAATCCGCATCGATACCGCGCGCAGTTCCGCGCTGCCGGCGAGCTGGAGCCGCCCGCTCGCCGCGACAAATCGCTCGAGCTCCTGTCGGAGCCTGACAGCGTCCCCGCCGTCGCGAAGATAGATGCCGACACCGGTGAGGCGGTCATCCTGCCAGTGACGACGGAAGGCCTCGAGCCGCATCACGACCGCGCCGCGGTCGCTGCTGTAGTCACGAAACACGCCGGCGACGACGAATCCAAGCGGGCCATTCGCAGCGGGCAAAACGAGTTCCTCGCCGATCGCGATGCCGCGGCGCCGCGCGAGCGATTCCGAAACGACGACCGCCCGCCCTGTCCGGAACGCAGACAACGCCGCATCGGGATCGCCCTCGACGATCTGGAGGCCCCAACCTTCCGGGCCGGGCTCGACGGCGCGCAGCTGCAGCCCGCCCGACGTCGTCGGAATCCGCAGCGTGCGCGCAAAACTCAAGCCCTCGACCTCCGGCATCGCGCGCAACGTCGCGATGGCCTCAGGATCCAGGGGCGATGCAGCCTGTGGTGCGGCGCCCGGCGCGAGGCGCAAGTAGAAATCCGACTGCAGGGTGGCGTCCAGCCAATGCGAGACACTGCCGCGAAAGCTCTCGATCATGACGCCGATGCCGATCACGGTCGCGATCGCGATTGAAAGAGCCGTGACCGCCACTCCCGTCCGGCTCAGCGACGCGTGGGCGCCCCGCACGGCCAGCCGGACCGGCAGCGCGCCAGTCCAGCGGGCGGGCGCCCGCAGGATCTGCAGCAGCCACGCCGTCAGGCCGGGAATCACCAGCGCGGCGGCGGCAACGATGCAAGAGAGCGCGATGAAGCCGATTGTCAGGCTTCGCGTATCGAGGCCCAGCAAGGCGATGCCCGTGATTGCGACGACCGCGCCGGCGCCGGCCAGCAAGGGCAGGCGCCGGCGCGTGCGCTCCTCGAGTTGCGCCCGGCTTTGTAATGCGCGCGGCGACGTGCGCGATTCGGCAAGTGCCGGCGCGATGGCGGCGAGCGCGGTTGCGGCGAGACCGAGCGCCGCGCCCTTCACATAGATCCACGCTTCAGGCCGCACGGCCGTCGCGCCCGCGAAATAGAGGTCCTCGATCGTCCGTAGCACGAGGCCCGTAATCCCAGCGCCCAGCAGATGGCCGAGAACCAGTCCCAGTGCCGTACCCATGGCGCCGAGCGTCATCGCCTCCACCAGCATCGTCCCGAACAATTGCCTCGGCGTGAGGCCGAGCGCCAGGGCCGTGCCGGCGACAGGTCGTCGCCGCACCGCCAGGAAGGACAGCGTGGAATAGATCAGGAACGTCCCGACGACCAGGGCGAGCAGGCTGAGTGCCGTCAGATTGATCCGGAAGGCGCGGGTCATCTCGACGATGGCCGTGCCCTGCGACTCGGCCTCGAGCAACAGTGTTCCGGGAATCCGAAGCGACTCGAGGGCCGCGGTCTCCGCCGCAGTCAGGACGAGGTCAATACGCGTGATGCGCCCCGTCAGGCCGGTCAATTCCTGCGCGGTCGCGATGTCCGCAAACAGGAAGTTGCCCGCGACTTCGCGGCGCGCGGCATCCACTTCGACGATGCCCGCGACTTCGACGATCTGTTCGCCCCCGGAGACCACGAGCGCGAGCCGCGACCCGATGCGTGCGCCGAGAGTCTTCGCGAGCGGCTCCGGCAACGCGACCGTACGCGGCACCGTCAGGAATTTAGCGAGATCGATCCGGCCGGGGCGGTGCGTCACTTCATCGCGCACCGGCGACTCGGAAAACGCGTCGACGCCCAGCAGCGTGAACGACCGGTCTGGAAGGCGCGGCAAGCGCACGCTCGCCTCGATGACGGGCGCCGCGCGATGAATCCGCGTCTCTCGCCGTAGGCGCGCGTAGATTCGCTCGGGCAGCGTACCGTCCACGCCGACGAGCTGGTGCGTCGCGCGGCCCGTCACGAGCGCGGACGACAGCTCGAAGGCGCGGCGGGCGCTGTCGTTCGCGAGATCGACGCCGACAACCACCGCGACGCCGAGTGCAATGCCGACGAGCGCCAGCCCGAGTTGTCCCGGGTGGCGCTGCAGAAAGCGCCGGCCTGAGCGCGCATAGAGCCGGCTCACGCAGGCTCCTCGATCAGGCAACCGCCGCGAATCGCGAAGACGCGGTCGGCGAGGCCGATCACTTCCTGGCTGTGTGTCGCCATGATGAGCGTCGTGCCGGTCCTGCGGCACAGGCGATCGAGGAGGGCGATCATGGAGGTCGCGGTCTCCAGGTCGAGATTTCCGGTCGGCTCATCGGCCAGCACGATGCCCGGTCCATGCACTAACGCGCGGGCGATCGCCACGCGCTGTTGCTCACCACCGGAAAGCTCCTCAGGAAAGCGATGCCCGTAATCGGCCAGTTCGACCGCGATGAGCCAGTCGGCGACGCGCTGGGTGGCCTCGGGCCCCGTGACACCGTTCAGCTCCAGGGGCAACTGCAGATTCTCGGCGGCGGTCAGCGTCGGAATCAGGTTAAAGAATTGGAAGACGAATCCGATCCGGCGACGGCGGAGCAAGGCGCGGCCCGTTTCGTCGAGCGCGGACAGCGCGACGTCGTCGATGTAGATCTCACCCGAAGTCGGTGTATCGATCGTGCCGATCAGGTTCAGCAGCGTGGATTTGCCCGACCCGCTCCGACCGACGAGGACCACGAATTCGCCATCGCGAACTTCGACATTGATGTCATCGAGCACCCTCGGAGCCGCCGCCGCCGGGAGGTAGGATTTTGAAACTCGCTCCAGCTTCAGCTGCGCGCCGACCACGCGGGGAGTCTACCGCCGGAAGGGCCGTCGAAGACTACGACGTTGAAGTGATAACGCTCTGCGCCAATGGTAGTTTGGCCGTAGGCCAGGCGAGAGCAGGTCACTGCCAGGATGCTAATGAACCCCCCGACGGAAACCGGGGGGTTTTTCTTTTGCAGTGTCGCGTGGATGACAGAGCCCGAGTGCGGGACAGCCGGACCATTCTTCCGTGATCGAAATTCCGAAACGATTAGGGAGAACGTCATGAAGAGGAAGCCGCTCGCCGAACTGATCTCTGTACTCGTGAAAGGCATCGCGCCCACCACGGCCGTCGCAACGAGCCTGATTTCCCCGCTCGCACAGGCGGCGAGTGGCGACCTTGATCCTACGTTCGCCGGTCAAGGCCGGCTCGGGCCAATACCCGGGCTGGAGGGTGCTGCCTGGTCGGTCGAGGCGCTCGACGACGGCGGCGCCCTCGTCGGCGGCGGGGACCTCGACTTCGACTTCGGCTGGTACTGCTACTACTACGCCTATGACTGCCAGATCGAGGCGTCGAACTTCACGAGCCGGCTGAACCAGGATGGCTCGATTGACGCGGCCTTTCAGGCGGCTGGTGTCGCGGACGTCGAGGTGTTCGGGATTGCGCGTCAGGCAGACGGCAAGATCGTGGCGGCCGGCCGCAAGGTGACCGGCGACTTCAGGCACCGGAGCAACAGGCTCCTCGTGTTCCGGCTTGCGACCGATGGATCGCTCGATACGGCATTCGCTAACGACGGCCTGTTCGAACTCTCGAGCAGCGATTTCGGACCGGACAGCCAGGCTCATGCACTCGAGCTCGAGCCGAACGGGCGCATCGTGGTCGCGGGCGTGCGCGAAATCGTCGTCGACGACGTGCTCGTAAGCGAACTGATTGCGCTGCGGTTGAGGGCCGATGGCCGACTCGACCAGTCATTCGGCGCCGCGGGCGTCTTCGTCGGCCCGGCCGTGCCGTTCGACAACAACATCCGCCTCGCGCGCACCGCCGCAGGCGCCTATCGCGTCGCGAATACGATGGATGCGGGCTGCGCGGTCGTCGGCGTCACGGCGGGCGGCGCGCTGGACGCCGCTTTCGGAGACTCCGGAATCGCGCAGGTCGAGTCTGCGCCGGGCGAGGGCGTCTTCTGCCAGTCGCTCGCAGTGCAGGACGACGGACGATTGCTCCTGGCGGGCAACGCGGCGGGTCATGGATTCGCGGCGCGCTTGCTGTCGAACGGGACGAGCGATCCGTCTTTCGCGCCGGATGCCGCCGTCGCCGAGTCCATGGACGATGCGACTTCGGTCGCGACGACGGCCGATGGCCGGATCCTGATTGCCGGATTGGGGTTGCGCGGCGCATCGGTCATGCGGCTCCAGGCAACCGGCCAGCTGGATTCGCTGTTCGGGAACGGCGGCCGCACCTGGATCGACCTGCTCTCCGAAAACGGCAGCGCGCCGATCGTGCGCGACATGGCCGTTCGCGAGGACGGCAGTGTAATCGCTGCGGGCGGGGACTTGAACAACGACTCGCCCTTCGTCGTTCGTCTCCTCGGCGACGGCGGCGGTGACAGCGCCGGCGTGCTGAGCATCACTGACTACTACGTCGAAGCGGCCGAATCCGACGGTCAGTCGGTGGTCCGAGTGCGTCGCTCGGGCGGAAGTGCAGGCGACGTAAACGTCGAGTACCGCACGGTCGCAGGCGAAGCAAGCCCGGACGCGGATTACACGGCCGCATCCGGCACGCTGCACTGGGCCGACGGTGACACGAGCGAGCGCGAGATCGTCGTCGAGATTGCGGATGACGACGGTCCGCCGGAGGCATACGAATCGCTTCGTATCGCTCTCGGTGATGCTGAGGGCGGCGCGGGCATTGGCACGCAGAACGCGACGATCTACATCCAGGCGGACGGCGCACCCGCGGGACAGATCATGCTCGACTACGTCGAACCAGTCGTCTTGGAGGCGGGGGTCGCGCCAATCTGTGTGGGCCGCTACTTCTACTCAGAAGGGGAGGTCTCGGTGACCATCACGCCCACGGGAATCACCGCAGAGGCCGGTGCCGATTTCAACGCGAATCCGGTGACCGTGACCTGGGCCGCAGGCGAGGCGGGCGGGCAGTGCGTGGAAATCGCCTTGCCGGACGACAATGCGCGGGAGGATTCCGAGACTCTCAGGATCGAGCTCTCCGATCCGACGGGCGGCGCGATCCTCGGCACCAACACGAGCCATGCGATTGCGATTGCTGCCAGCGACCAGCCGGTGCCGCCGCCGAGTGGCGGTGGCGGAGGCGGTGGAGGCGGCGGCGCGGCCGGATTCCTGTCGCTGCTCCTGCTCGGCCTCGCGGAACTCTTCCGTTCCGCCCGGCGGTGCATTCATCGCGATTCCTGAGAATGGCCATGGACTATCCAACGCGCCCGCGCCATCGGACGAAGAGGGCCCCCGACGGCAGCGTCGGGGGCTACCTCTTCAGGCTGAGGACGGCAGAGTATTTGCGGCCGTACGGAGTGGCGATGGCCGTCCGCATCCTGGCGACGGATCGTGCCGATCGCTCCGAATGCCTCTGCAGGCCGGACCCGAAACGGGAGTGCCTGCACTGAGTCCTGCGACCGCGCGCGGCGGGCGTTCTTCGGTTATTGTCCTACAGCGGCCGGCAAATGGCGCATGGCCTGATACCAGGATGAACCCAGTGCACGCTGCCAATATCAGGATGGTGTCCGCGATCGTTCCAGCCCGCGACGAAAGCCGGACGATAGGCAACGTCCTGGACGCCCTGCTCGCCAACGAACTGGTGGATGACGTCATCGTCGTGGATGACGGCTCGACCGACGCTACCGCAGCGATCGCCCGTTCCCGCGGCGCCACCGTCATTTCACTGCCGAGAAGCCGCGGCAAGGCGTATGCGCTCGCGCGTGGCGTGCGCGCCGCGCGTCACGAGATTCTGTTCTTCGGCGACGCGGACCTGACCGGACTGACGCCGGCTACCGTTACGCGGATCGTCACCTCCGTGATCTCCGGCGACTACGGCATGTACGTCGGCATCCGTGGCCGCAAGCTGTACTGGATCAACCGGCTTCTGCACTTCACACCCGTGCTCGGCGGCGAGCGCGCGCTCGAGAGGGCGCTCTGGAACTGCGTGCCGCACACGTACAAGAAGAACTTCCAGATCGAAATCGCGCTCAACTTTTTCGCGAAGCAGACCGGGCGCAGGATGGGATTCACGGTCGTTCAGGGCCTGGGCCAGCTCATCAAGGAAAAAAAGCGTGGATTGTGGCTCGGGCTCTGGCAGCGGATGCTCATGATCCGCGACATCATCCTGGTGAGCGGGCGGCTGTATCTCGTGCTGCGGCCGCAGATGGTCCTGCGTCGCGCTCAGGGCCGCCCGGCATCCACCGCGAACGCGCCGAACTGAAGCCCGTTCACCTGCTCGACGATCGGAGCGAGCGCGTCTAGCTTGTGCGAGGGATCGCCGCTGACGCGATGCGTGACGACGACATTCGTTGCGCCGTCCTTCTCCTCGAGCGCGACCGAGATGACGCCGGAAACCGCCATTTCCTGTAACGGACCGAGCGCGGCGCTGAAGCGCAGCAACTTTCCGGGCATTGCCATGATCACACGGCCATGCTCGACGCTGCCGCCGTCCCAGCGCTCGCAGAAGCAGCCGCCGACCTCGGCGGAAAGGCTGAGATTCTCGCGCTTGCCGGACCAGGTGTGATCCGCCGGCCACCAGCGTTCCGGATGCACCAGCGACTCCCAGACTTTCGCTGCGGGCGCGGCGATCGTGTAGCGCAGCTCGATCAGCATCGCATCGGGCGCCGCCGATTTCACTTCGGCGCCTGCGATTGCGGGTGCGAGGATCAGGAGGCCCGCGAGAAACGGATGCTTCATCGAATCACTCCTTGGACTGCCATTCGTTTTCGTCGCGCCGCGCGAGCTCGTCGAGGTCCGCCGGCGTCGCCGCCGGGTCGTCGACCCATTCGCGAAGTGTCGGCCCGCCGTTGATCAGGTCGATCGCGAGGCGCGTCGATTCGTACTCGTAGGGGAATTCACGCCACAGCGGATAATCGGACCGGATCGCGCGGATCGCCTTGAAGGCGAGCGCCATCAGTCGCCAGGGGCGGAACTTCGAGTGGTTGTAGCCTGGATCGTCGACGTGGATCTGGATCCCGGCGCAGAGCTTGCCCGCGTGCTTGTGGAAGGTCGGCTCGAACCAGCAGGGACGCAGGCGGCAGCCGGCCAGCCAGTCCGGGGCGAGCGCGCGCATGTTCGCGAGCAACTTGTCCGCATTGATGTCGGGCGCGCCGAAGAGTTCGAGCGGTCGCGTGGTGCCGCGGCCCTCGGAAAGCGTGGTGCCTTCGACCATGACGGTGCCGGGATAGCAACGCGCCATTGCGACGCTCGGCGCGTTGGGACTCGGATTGATCCATGCGCGCTCGCCCTGCGGCCAGCCATAGCCGGGCGATTGGGCCGGGCGCCAGCCATCCGTCGCGACGTGGACGTACTCGAGGTCGAGCTTCAGGTGGCGCACGAACCACTCGCCGAGTTCCCCGAGCGTGCGGCCATGGCGCATCGGCATCGGTCCCGCTCCGACAAAGCTTTCCCAGCCGTCCTTCAGGAGCAAGCCCTCGACCGGCCGGCCGATCGGATTCGGGCGATCGAGTACCCAGACGGCCTTGCCAAGGCGCGCGGCGCTCTCCAGCACGTAGCGCAGCGTCGTGACGAACGTATAGATGCGGCAGCCGAGGTCCTGGAGATCGACGAGCAATACGTCGAATGACTCCATCATTGCGGGCGTCGGGTGGCGCACCTTGCCGTAGAGGCTGAAGACTGGAATACCGTATGTCGGCTCGGTCGCGTCCTCAGTCTCTACCATGTTGTCCTGCTTGTCGCCCCGCAAGCCATGTTGCGGCCCGAAAGCGGCCGTCAGCCGGAAGTCCTCGTGGGCCGCAAGCGCGTCAATGGAATGCGTGAGATCGGCGGTCACCGAGGCCGGGTGCGCGAGCAGTGCGACGCGACGGCCGTCGAGCGGCTTGCGAACGGCCCGATCGAGGAGCAGGCGGTCGATGCCGAATTTCATGATGCAGTCACGCAGAGCGCGAATGTCGACGGATCATGGAAGTCAGGCTTGTCGCTCGCGTGTGCAAGCGCCCACCAGGACAGGCTTCCGTCCTCCGACTCGACTACGGCAGAAAGTCCCGCGTGGACGACGGAGGCCCTGGCGAGTTCGGGCAGCGCTGGGATCGGGATGTCGGCGATCAATTCGCAACAACCCGCGGAACGTTTGAAAGCAACTGAGAGCGCCGGCATCTCGGGCGACGACCGGTCAATGCGCCTGCCCGAAAAGCGGTACGCCGCCCATTCCCCGGACGGCGCGAAGTTGAATTCGTAATAACTGGCGCTCGCATCGGCCTGGAGGAATGCCTCGAAGCAGGTATGTTGCCAGAGACCGTCATTGCGGCGCGCGGATACTGGCAAGGGCAGCCGCAGGTGGCTCGTCTTTCCTTCGATCCGGAACCTGATTCGCCAGTCCGGTGGATTCTCCGACAGGTCGATGCCGACACTAATGCGCCGGATCGCTTCGCAGGAACTCGTTGGATGTGGCCGGAGCGCCGACCATTGCGCCTTCATCCCCGCACTCTAGACGGTTCAACCTAAAGCCGCCCGCGCAGCGAAAATGACGGTTGCGGGGTTGCATTCGGCGCTGCCCCCGGCAAAGTGTCCGGCGTGCAGTTCGACACCGTTATTGTCGGCGCGGGCTCCGCCGGCTGCGTCCTGGCCAACCGCCTGAGTGCGGATCCCGCGCGCAGCGTCTGCCTGATCGAGGCGGGACCGCGGGACCGCTCGCCGTTGATCCACATTCCGGCGGGCCTGCTCGGAATGCTGCCGACCCGGCACATGAACTGGGCCTTCCATACGGAGCCGCAAGCCGGACTCGGCGGGCGCCGCGGCTACCAGCCGCGCGGGCGCACGCTCGGCGGCTCGAGTTCGATCAACGCGATGGTCTACATGCGCGGCCACCGCAGCGATTACGACGACTGGGCAGCTCTCGGCAATGCGGGCTGGTCCTACGACGACGTGCTGCCGGTCTTTCGCCGTTCGGAAGACCAGCAGCGCGGCGCGGACCATTTCCATGGTGTCGGCGGGGAGCTTTCGGTTTCCGATCTCCCGAGTCCCGTGGCTGCGTCCCATGCGTTCGTCGAGTCCGCGATCCGCGCCGGCCTTCCGCCGAATCGCGACTTCAATGCAGAAAAGCAGGATGGGGCGGGCCTCTACCAGGTGACGCAGCGGCGCGGGCGCCGTTGCAACGCGGCCGTCGCATTCCTGCATCCGGTGCTCAGCCGGCCGAACCTGACCGTGCTCACCGGAAGCCACGCGACGCGCATCGCATTGGACGCGCGACGCGCCGTCGGCGTCGAGATTGACGTCCGTGGTCATCGCTCGCTCGTCGGCGCGAGCCGCGAAGTCGTCCTGTCCGCGGGGGTATTCGGTTCGCCGCAACTCCTGCTCCTGTCCGGAATCGGCCCGCGCGCGGAGATCGAACGCCACGGCATCGCCATGCGGCACGAACTGCCCGGCGTTGGCGAGAACCTCGTCGACCATGTGGATCTCGCGCTCGTCTACCGCTCATCGGACCGGCGGCTCCTGGGTGTCACACCGGGGACGGCGCTGCGGGCAATTCCGGGTTACTTCCAATGGCTATTCCGCGGAACGGGCCTCCTGACGACGAACTTCGCGGAGGCGGGCGCTTTCTTGCGCACCCGCGGCGGACTCGACCGGCCTGACGTGCAGCTGCATTTCGTCAACGCGCTCGTGGACGATCACGCGCGCCGGCTGCACTTCAGCTACGGAATTTCCTGTCACGTGGCAGTTCTCCGGCCTAACAGCCGTGGCACAGTCCGGCTGAGGTCGGCGGACCCGCGCGACCCTCCACGCATTGACCCGAATTTCCTTGCGGAGACGGAAGACCTCGCGACCCTGCTCGCAGGTGTCAGGCGTGCGCAAGACATCATGGAAGCTGCGCCGCTCGCGCCGCATCGGGGCGCAGAGCTCTTTGCGGATGGCAATGACGATGAAGCGTTCATTGCACGCATCCGCCGGCGCGCCGATACCATCTATCACCCGGTTGGCACCTGCCGCATGGGCCTGGATTCAATGGCCGTGGTCGACCCAAAGCTCCGGGTGCATGGCATTGAAGGGCTTTCCGTCATTGACGGATCTGTCATGCCGACACCCATCGGCGGCAACACCAATGCGCCCACGATCATGATTGCCGAGAAAGGAGCGATGGCCCTCGTGGGCTGAAAGGCGTAGCTGTAGTGTCCTGATTCCACGCCGAGAAAACCGCGCCAAGCCGTTGTCGAGACTGAAAACATGCGGGACTGAAGCGTGGGGTCGTCTGGTCACGGCGCACTGTCGGATGCGCGCAACATCCTTCTGACAATCCACATAATCGCGGTGACAGGTTGTAACATTTCCGCCCTATCGTGTTGCCGACGCAACTCAGGGGAGTCATCTCCATGTCCAATCGTCGCCACTCGGTTCGCCTCGCAGCCGCTGTTTCCTCGATTCTCTCGACACCCGCTCTCGCCGTGGGCGCGGGTCTCGCCACGATTCTTGCGGCGCCGCTTGCGGTCGCCCAGGAAACGACCAGTCAGCTGAGCGGATACGTAGTCGGCGAGGATGGCCTGCCGATCGCGGGTGCCAGGGTCACGATCGTGCACGTGCCATCCGGCACGACGGAATCCACCTCGACGGGCGCAAGCGGCCAGTTCTCGGCGACGGGACTCAGGGTCGGCGGGCCGTATCGCGTGACGGCCCAGGCCGAGGGCATGCAGGAAGCGGGGGTCGAGGACCTCTACACCCAGCTCGCGCAGCGCACTTCGGTGACGCTCGTCGCGCAGCCGATTGCCCAGCTCGCGGGAGTCGAGGTCATGGCATCTTCCGAGCGCGACGTCGCAATCGGCGCGGCCAGCCGCTACGGCGCGCAGGAATTCAGGGAGCTTCCGTCCATCAGCCGCGACATCAAGGACGTCGTGCGCGTCGATCCCAAGGCCTGGGTCGATCCGACCAACTCCGACGCGCTCGAAGTCGCGGGCGTCAACAACCGCTACAACACGATCACCGTCGACGGCGTTCGCCAGAGCGACGACTTCGGCCTCAACAACAATGGTTATCCGACGCAGCGCAGCCCGCTGTCGGTGGACGCGATCGAGGCGGTTTCCGTGCTGACCGCACCGTTCTCCGTCGAGTATTCGTCCTTCCGCGGCTCGACCATCAACGTGGTGACCAAGTCGGGCACCAACGAATTCACGGGTTCCGCCTTCTACTACAAGGGCGACGACAGCCTGCTCGGCGACGAGACCAAGGACACGGAAGTGGACCTCGTGTTCGACGAGGAGATCTTCGGCGCCACCCTGGGCGGGCCGATCATCAAGGACAACCTGTTCTTCTTCCTGTCCTACGAGAAGCTCGAGCGCGAGGCCCCGCAGGACATCGGCCCGGCCGGATCGGGATTCCCGGTCCAGGTTCCCGGCGTGACCGAGGCCGAGTACGACCAGATCCGGCAGATCGGGCTCGATGTCTACAGTTTCGACGTCGGCGAGACGCTCGCATCGGCTCCCGAGGAGGACGAGAAGATCCTCGCGAAGCTCGACTGGAACATCAACGATTCGCACCGCGCGTCGCTTTCCTACCAGCGTACTGAGGGCAACGAACTCACGGTCAACACGACGAATAACAACGCCGGCACGAATCGTCTCGGTGCACCGTCAAACTGGTACGACCGCGCAATCCTGATGGAAACCGCGTCCCTCCAGCTCTTCTCGGACTGGAACGAGTTGTTCTCGACTGAAGTCAAGCTCGCTCGTAAGGAAGTCGACACCGCCCAAGTGTCGCTCTTCGGCACCGATTTCGGCGAGATGATCATTACGACGCCGAGCGGCGGCCGCATGTTCATCGGCTCAGACGAGTTCCGCCACGCGAACGAACTCACGAACGACATCGACTCGATCAAGCTGAAAGGCAGCTTCTTCCTTGGCGACCATACGATCATGGTCGGCTACGAGCGCGAGATGCTCGACATCTTCAATATCTTCGTGCCGCGGAGCCAAGGACAGTGGAGTTTCGCGAGCATCGACGATTTCGAGAACCAGGTCGCCGCGTCCTTGAGCTACAACAACGCATTTTCGAACGATGCCGCGGACGGCGCGGCGACGTTCGGCTACGACGTCGACAGCGTCTATGTGCAAGACGAGTGGCAGGCGACGCCTGACCTCAAGTTTCAGGCTGGCGTGCGCATGGACATGTTCTCGGGTGACGACCTGCCGGTCTTCAATCCGAATTTTACCGGCCGCTACGGCTTCAACAACCAGGAAACGCTCGACGGGCGCGACCTGATCATGCCGCGCATCGGCTTCAACTGGCAGTGGACTCCGCAGACGACGGTCTATGGCGGCTGGGGCCTGTTCGGCGGCGGCACGCCCAACGTTTGGATCTCGAATAGCTTCTCGAACGACGGAATAACCGTGCTGCGAACCGACGTCAACCTTGGCACGAACCCACAGTTGATCGGGGCGCTTGACGGCGGCAATGGCTTCGATATCCCGCAGGACGTACTCGATTTCCACGCGACCCAGCGCGCCGATAGCTCGGTCAATGCGATCGATCCGAACTTCGAGATCCCGTCGCAGTACCGCTGGAACCTCGGCATTCAGCACACGCTGCCCTGGGACATCGACGTGACCGCGGACATCATCTACTCGCGCGTCAAGGAAGAGGTGCTCTGGCAGGACATCCGCCTTCAGCAGATCGGCACGGCGCCCGACGGCCGCCCGATCTACGCGCCGAACGCCGACGGGCGAACGAACGCGCTTCTGCAGGACCTCCTTCTCACGAACACCAGTGACGGCGAGAGCACCATCTTCTCGATCGACGCGAACAAGACCTGGCGCACGGGCGCGGGCCGCTTCGACGCCTATCTCGGCTACGGTTACCAGGACGTCAAGGACGTCAATCCGGGCACGAGCTCGACGGCCTCCTCGAACTGGGACAATGTCGCCGTTTCCGATCCGAACGACCCGGGACTCGAAACCTCGAATTACGAGATCGAGCACATGTTCAAGGGCTCGTTCGCCTGGCGGAAAGCCTTCTTCGGAGACTACGAGACGAGCATTGCGCTCGTCGGCGAGCGCCGTTCGGGCCGCCCGTACAGCTTTACGTTCAGCAACGCGGTGCAAGGCGGAATCTGGGGCGATCCGCGCCAGGGCGGCTTTGCGCGCCAGCGCCAGCTCTTCTACGTCCCGGATGGCGACGTCATCTTCGAGGCGCTGTGCACGACGGACGACGTCACGAACGCAGTGGCGGGATGCGCGTCGACCACGAGCTTTACCTCGGCGAATGCGGCCGCGGCGCAGTTCGCTTCGGACATGGAAGCCTACATCGAGCAGCAGGACCTCGAGCGCTACCGCGGCCGCATCATGCCGCGCAATTCACACCGGAGCCCCTGGCTCTCCGTGCTCGACTTGCGCTTTGCCCAAGAGCTTCCGATCTTCCGCAGGACGCGCGGCATCCTGACTTTCGACATCGAGAACTTCGCGAACATGATCAACAAGGACTGGGGACAGTTGCGGCAGGTCAGTTTCCCGTATGTCGCCCCGGTCGTCGACGTGAATCGCATCGCGACGACGGGTTGTCCGAATGCCGCGGCGAGTTGTTACGTTTATCGCCCGCGTTCGGGATTTACGGGGCCAGCGGTGCCTTTCAAGACTATCTCCACGCTGCCATCGGTCTGGCGTTTGCAGCTCGGTTTCCGTATCGAGTTCTGATGCAGCAGCGGACGGCTGAAGCGCAGTGCGCGGACGCCGTGCTGATGGTGCGGCCCTCGCGTTTCGGCGCGAATCCCGAGACGGCCGGGTCGAACCGCTTCCAGCAATCCGGCACAACGGCGGGAGACGCCGCGGCGGCAGCATTGCGCGAGTTCGACGGCCTCGTCGATCGCCTGCGAGCCGCTGGCGTCGAAGTGCACGTGGCCGAGGACACGCCGGAACCGCCGAAGCCAGACGCCTGTTTCCCGAACAACTGGGTGACTTTCCACGCCGACGGAAGCGTCGTGCTCTATCCGATGATGGCGGCTTCGCGCCGGGCGGAGCGCCGCGAGGAACCGATCGGGCAATTGCGCCGGGCGGGCTTTCACGTCGCACGCACCGTCGACCTGAGCCCATTCGAGGCAAGCGGCGAGTTCCTCGAGGGCACGGGCAGCCTGGTACTCGATCGCTGTCATCGCACCGCCTACGCCTGCCGCTCGCCGCGCACGACGTCGGCAGCACTCGCCGGATTTTCGGCGGAGCTCGGTTATCGCGTCGTCGCATTTGACGCTTTCGGCCCCGACGGCATCCCTGCGTATCACACGAACGTGTTGATGGCGATCGGTGAGCACTTCGCCGTCGTCTGCGCCGCGGCGATCCCGGATTCGCGCGAGCGCGCCGCAATGCTGCGCGAGCTCGAAAGCACGGGCCACCAGCCTGTCGAGATTGGCGTCTCAGAAATGAATGGCTTTGCTGGAAACATGCTTGCGCTGCGTTCGGCTGGCGGCGGAGCGCTGATTGCCATGTCCGATGCGGCCTGGCAGGCGCTCGCGCCGGAAACGCGGCGCCGGCTCGAGCGGCTTGGAAGCATCGTCACCGCGCCGATCCCGACCATCGAGCGTCTCGGCGGCGGAAGCGTGCGCTGCATGATCGCGGAAATCTTCCTGCCACGCTCGACCGGTGGCGGCCAATGATAAGATCGGCTTCCGAAAGACCGGGGAACCGCAGGACTTGCTGGAACTCGGCTTCAAGACCCTGATCGGCTACCTGCTGGGCTCGCTCGTGGGAGCGCTCGTCGTCGGGCGCTTCCGCGGTGTCGATATACGCGAACTCGGCAGCGGCAACGCGGGCGGCACGAATGCGCTTCGAACCCAGGGCTTCGGCTTTGCGGCAGCGACAGTCGTCATCGACATCGGCAAGGGCTGGCTCGCAGCGGCCTGGCTGCCGCAATTCGCGCTTCCGGGCGTCGCTGCCGACCCGGTGATCGCCCGCGACTGGCTCGCGTCCTGCTGTGCCGCGGGCGCCGTGGCCGGCCACGTCTGGCCGCTCTACTACGGATTTCGCGGCGGCAAGGGTGGAGCCACGCTCGCCGGGACATTGCTCGCGTTGGCGCCGGTCCTTCTCGCGATCGCAGTCGCGGCCTGGCTCGCAGCCGTGATGCTCTTCGGATTCGTAGGTCTCGCGACGACGCTTGCCTCCGTCGTCGTGCCCATCGCGACGCTGTTCATGCCTCATGTGCCCGGGGCTCTCTTTGCCTATGCAGTTGCGATGGCAATCCTCGTCGCCTTCGCCCATCGCGGGAACTTTTCGCGCATACGCGCAGGCACCGAGCCTCGCGTGCAACGGCTTTGGCTCTTCCGCCCGCGCAAATCATCCAGATGAGTGGACGGACCGAGCTCCTTCGGCTCCTCGGGGACGGCGCGCTGCATTCCGGCGAGGAGCTCGCCGCTGCGCTGGGTGTCTCTCGCGCAGCCGTCTGGAAGCGCCTGCAGCAATTGGAAGAATGGGGCATCGCGCTCGAGGCAAGAGCCGGCAGCGGCTACCAGCTCGAATCGCCGATCGACCTGCTCGATGCTGCCGCGATACGCGGGAAGCTGCCGCAGGCGGCGCTCGAGCGCCTGCGAAATCTCGAAGTGCACGAATCGCTCGAGTCGACGAGCGACCACCTGCTCTCCGCGGACGAACTGCCTGCAGGCCGTTTCGACGCCTGTCTCGCCGAGTTTCAGAGCGCGGGCCGTGGACGCCGCGGACGGAACTGGGTCGCGCCATTCGCGTCGGGGCTCTGCCTCTCCGTCAACTGGAACTATCGCGACGCGCCCGCAACACTCGGTGCCCTTTCCCTTGCCGCGGGTGTCGCGGCTTTGAGGGCCTTGCGTCGATTTGGGTTTATGGAGCTGTCGCTCAAGTGGCCGAACGACATCGTTTACCGCGACGGCAAGCTCGGCGGCATCCTGATCGACCTGCGCGGCGAGGCCGCGGGTCCCGCGTATTTCGTAGTCGGCATCGGCATTAATGTCTGTCTGCCACGGGCTGCTCGCGAGCGCCTGCGTGCCGACGGCGTGGCAGCAGTCGATCTCGCCTCGCTCGGCAGCGCGCCTTCGCGAAATGACGCGGCCGCCGTCCTGATCGCCGAGCTGACGCAGGCGCTGCTCGAATTCGGCGCCTGCGGCATGACCGCGTTTGAAGAGGAATGGCAGCGCGCCGATGCGCTGGCGGGACGGCCCGTACGCGTGTTGCAAGGAGGGCAGTCACTCGACGGCCTGGCGCGCGGTGTCGACGCCGACGGGGCCCTGCTGCTGGAGATTGACGGGGCAGATCGCCGCATCCTTTCGGGCGAAGTGAGCGTCAGGCCGGTTCAGTGATAGATTCTGACCGTGCGACTTGCCATTGCCCTGCTGCTGTTCGCGAACATCGCCTGGTACGGGTGGACGCATTGGATTTCCGCGCCCGACGAGCCGGTCGCGACCGCGGCCGCAGCCGAGGGCTCGAAACTCAAGCTCGCGCGTGAGGCGGAGCCGGGCGCGCCTTCGCCCCGCGCCGCCGTACGCTCCGCGAACAACTGCTCGAGTCTCGGTCCATTCACCGACCTGACCGATGCCGCGCGCGCCTCGACCTTGCTCCGGGAGAGCAAGCTCCAGCCGCGCCAGCGCGCGGCCGACGGAATCGTCTGGAGGGGCTACTGGGTGACGCTCGACGGCGTGCCTGATCGGACCGCCGCGAGCGGCATCATCGAACGCCTGCGACGCGCCGGCGTCGCCGACGCGTATGCGATGCCGGGCAGCGGCCGTGACGTCACGATCTCGCTCGGCCTCTTCAGCGAGCGCCAGCGCGCGCTCCGGCGGCTCGACGACGTGAAGGCGATCGGACTCGCGCCGCGGATCGTCGATCGCGAGCGGAACGGGACCGTTTACTGGATCGACGTGGACGTCGTACCTCCGGCGGAACTGCCGGATGCCGCACGTTTGCAGGGCGAAATGGGGCGCATACTGCGCCTCGAGGTCAAGCCCTGCGGCGAGGACGCGGACTGAACCCGCCGTGGTAGTCTTCCAGGTACGGAGGCAATGAACCTGGTTCGGAAGCCCTACCGGCTGATGGGCCGATTGCTGGCCCTGGCTCTACTCGTCGCGCAATTCGGCGCCGAGGTTCATCTCTATTCGCATCCGCTTGCCGATCCCGCCGACCTGCTGGGCAAGGCCCGCGGTTGCGGCACGTGCCTCGTATCCTCGCAGTTGCAGCATGCTGTCGGCGCCCCGCCGCCGCCGTTGGCCGCACGCTCGGTCGCCTGGACGGCGGTCGTCCCCGAATTTTCCGCACCGGTTTTCCACCAGGCGCCTTTCCCGGCGTTCCGTTCCCGCGCTCCACCCGTACTCGTCTGACGCTGAATTTCCCCGGCTGCCCGTTGCAGCCGGCGTTCATTTCCTTCAGACGAGGAAGACATCATGTCTGCTTACAAGCCTATTGCGGCGCTCATGGCCGTCTCTATCGCCATGCTTGCCCCGCGCGCGGAGGCAAACGACGATGCCGCGGCGCTGCGAACTGAACTTCAGAACCTGAAATCGGATTACGACGCGCGGGTCGCAGCGCTCGAATCGCGTATCGCACAATTGGAGGTCACGTCGGCCGCGGCTGCGCTGGGCGTGCCGGCGCCGCTCGAGACCACGCCTGTAACTGCCGCGGGCAGCAGTGCTTCGGCCTTCAATCCCGCAATCTCGCTCGTGCTCGCCGGGAGTTACGCCGACACTTCCCGCGAGCCGGGGGACTGGGGGATCGCCGGATTCATGCCGAACGGCGGCGAGATTGGCCCCGGTGAGCGCAGCTTCAATCTTGGGGAATCCGAGCTCACCTTCTCTGCGAGCGTGGATCCGTATTTCTCCGCGCAATTGACGGCCGCGATCACGGGCGAGGACGAAATCGAAGTCGAGGAGGCGTTCTTTCGCACGCTCGCGCTGCCCGCAGGGTTCACGGCGAAAGGCGGACGCTTTTTCTCCGGCTTCGGCTACCTGAACGAAGTGCACGCGCACGCCTGGGACTTTGCGGACCAGCCGCTCGTCTACCAGGCCTTCTTCGGCAACCAGCGCGGCCAGGACGGCTTGCAGCTCAAGTGGATCGCGCCGATGGACCTGTTCGTCGAGTTCGGTGCCGAGACCGGCAACGGCGATGCGTTTCCGGGCACGCGGCGCGAGCGAAATGGCCTGAACGGCACGACGCTCTTTGCGCACATTGGCAGCGACTTTGGCGCCGATGCGAGCTGGCGCCTCGGTGCCGCGTGGATTGATCTCGACGCCGAGAACCGCGAATTCGAGGATCTCGATGCGCAGGGTGAGCCCGTGCTGAATTCATTCACCGGAAATTCGCGCACCTGGGTGGCGGACGCCGTCTTCAAGTGGGCACCCGGCGGCAATCCGGCACGCCGCTATCTCAAGCTGCAGGGCGAGTACATGCATCGCGAGGAGACTGGCGACCTAACGTTCGATGTGGAGAACGTGGCGCTCGCGGATGCCTATCGCAGCGAACAGGACGGCTGGTACCTGCAAGGCGTCTTCCAGTTCCGTCCACGCTGGCGCGCGGGCCTGCGCTACGACGCGCTCGATTCCGGCACCCCGGACATCGCCCTCGTGACCACGGGCACGCTGGCGCCCGAATCGTTCCCATCGCTCCTGCCGGGCGATCCGAGCCGCACAACCGTGATGCTCGACTGGAATCCGAGCGAATTCTCGCGCTGGCGCCTGCAATACGCCTGGGACGAGGCGCGCGACGACGGCGACACGGACCGGCAGCTCAACCTGCAATACCTCTTCGGCATCGGCGCGCACGGCGCGCACAAGTACTAGGAGCCGCAACCATGAGAAATCTTATTCGCGGCGCCCTGGCGCTGTTCATTCTCTCGCTGGGACTGCCGTCGCAGGCGGCGATCCGCGTCCTCGCGACGACCGCTGATTGGGGTGCGCTCACCCGCGAGCTCGGCGGCGACCGTGTCGATGTCTACACGGCGACGACGGCGATGCAGGACGTGCACCGCGTCGAGGCCAGGCCGAGCCTCGTCGCGCGCGCGCGCACGGCAAATCTCCTCGTCGCGAACGGCGCGGACATCGAAGCCGGCTGGCTCCCCGTCCTGCTTCAGGAATCGAGCAATGCGCGCATCCAGCGCGGCGCGCCGGGCTACTTCGAGGCAACCTCGGCCGTCACGCTCGTCGAGGTGCCGGCGAAGCTCGACCGGGCGCTCGGCGACATCCACCCCTATGGCAACCCGCACATCCAGCTCGACCCGCGGAATGTCGCAGCCGTCGCCAAGGCGCTCACCGCGAAGCTCTCGGCGATCGATCCCGCAAGCGCCGACTACTACGCCGCGCGCGGCGCCGACTTCGACCGGCGCTGGACGGAGGCGATGAGCCGATGGCAGGCAAAGATCGCGCCGCTCAAGGACGTGCCGGTCGTGATCATGCACCGCGACCAGGTTTACCTCTGCCGGTGGCTTGGCCTCCGGGAACTCGCGGCGATCGAGCCGAAGCCCGGCGTGCCGCCGTCGGCGGGCTATCTCGGTCAACTCGTAACGCGCCTGTCGACTACGCCGCCCCGCATGATCCTGCTGAACGCCTACAACGATCCCAAGGCCGGGAAATGGCTGTCGGAGCGCGTCAAGGCGCCGATCGTCGTGCTGCCGTACTCGGTAGGCGGCAGCCCGGCCGCGAAGGACCTGTTCGGGCTCTTCGACGACACGCTAGACAAGTTGCTGGGGGCCGCTAAGTGAACCTCTTCTCCACCGACGTCAGCATTCTCTGGCCGGCGCTGCTCGCCGGGGTCCTCGTCGTGATCTCGCACGTGCCGCTCGGACAGCAGGTGTTCGCGCGCGGCATCGTCTTCATCGACCTCGCGATTGCGCAGGTCGCGGGTCTCGGCGTGATTGCGGCAAGTTCTTTCGGCATGCCGGTCGAGGGCTGGAGCGCGCAGGCCGCAGCAGGCGCGGCTGCGCTCGCAGGTGCGATCCTCCTGACCTGGACTGAACGCAAGCGGCCCGAGGCGCAGGAGGCATTGATCGGAATCCTGTTCGTGCTCGCATCCGCCGCGCAGATCCTGCTGCTCGCGAATGATCCGCACGGCGGCGAGAATCTGAAGGACCTGTTGTCTGGCCAGATCCTCTGGGTTTCGGAGGCACAGCTCATGCGGACGGCGATCCTGACTGCTGCCTTCGCGGGGATCTGGTTCCTCTGGCGCGAGCGGATTGGCCGGATTGGTTTCTACTTGCTATTCGCCGTCATGGTCACTGCCTCGGTGCAGATGGTCGGTGTTTACCTCGTCTTCACGAGCCTGATCGTGCCAGCGGTCGCGACCTACCGCATCGCCGCCAAGCGCCAGCTCGTCATCGGCTATCTGCTCGGCGCCGCGAGCTACGTCGCAGGGCTCGCGCTCTCGGTCGTGACGGACCTTCCGTCGAGCGCCGTGATCGTCTGGGCCATGGCGATCCTCGGGCTCATCGTCCATTTGTGCGTGCGCGGAGGGCAAACGGGTCCGCAGCAAGGCTAGAATGCCGGCCGTTGCCGGCGTAGCTCAGCTGGTAGAGCAGTGGTTTTGTAAACCTCAGGTCGGGGGTTCGACTCCCTCCGCCGGCACCACCCGTTCCAGGATTATCATTAGACTCGCACCTGTAACCAGACATGCACCGGGTGGGCCGCACCGGGGGGTTTCCATGAAGGCAATCGCTCAGCGCTGGATCTTCGGACTTGTGTCGCTCGCATGGATGTTCGCGCAAGTCGCGGCCCAGACCCCGGCAGCCCAAGCGCCGGCAGCTCAGGCGCCGGCGGCGGCACCTGCCTTTAGCAAGGAGCAACTGGAACAGATCGTGGCTCCGATGGCGCTGTATCCGGACCCGGTGGTGTCGCAGATGCTGATGGCTTCGACTTACCCGCTCGAGATCGTGGAGGCCGCGCGCTGGTTGAAAGCGAACCCGGGGCTCAAGGACAAGGCGCTTGAAGAGGCACTCAAGCAGGAAGACTGGGACGCCAGCGTCAAGTCGCTGTGCGGGTTTCCGGACGTGATGAAGCAGATGGATGAGAATCTCGACTGGACTCAGGACCTCGGTGACGCGTTCCTCGCACAGAAAACCGAGCTGCTCGACACGGTGCAGCGCATGCGCGGCAAGGCCTATGATTCAGGCAATCTGAAGACGACGGAGCAGCAGGTCGTCACGCAGCAGCCGGACAAGATCATCGTGATCGAGCCCGCCGATCCCGAGGTCATTTACGTTCCGACTTACTCGTCTACGGTCGTCTACGGAGGCTGGTCTTACCCGTCCTACTACTATCCGCCGATGTATTACCCGCCGCCTTACGGCTACGGCGCGATGGCATTCACAGTGGGCGTGATGTGGGGCGCGGCGATCTGGGGTGGATGCAACTGGGGTTGGGGCGGCAGCGATGTCGATATCGACATCAACCGGCAGAACAACTTCAATCGCAACACGAGCATCGACGGCGGCAGGAATCAGGTCAGCAACAGGGCCGGCGGCAAGCAGTCCTGGCAGCACGATGCCTCGCACCGCGGCGGCGTCAACTATCGCGATAACAAGACGGCGCAGCAGCACGGAGCGAGTGCCGGGTCGAACCGTGTCTCGCGCGATCAGGCACGCGGCTACGATCGCGCGGGCGCAGGCAATTCGTCTGCCGGTCAGCGCGGCCCCAGTGCGTCGACCGGCGCTGCCGGAAGCCGGGATCAGGGTGCTTCCCGCGGCCCTTCGGCTTCTACCCGGGACACTTCGGCATCTTCCCGCGGCTCAGGCAGTTCTTCCCGCGGCAGCGGGGGCAACAGCGCTTATAGCGGCTCGCGCAACTCGGGCTTCGATCATTCTGCGAGCAACCGTGGCGGCGCGAGTCGCGGCGGCGGCATGAGCCGCGGTGGCGGCGCGCGGCGGCGATAGGGATCCGGGAGAAATACGATGAATACGGCTATTCAGCTGCGTCATTTCTGCCTGACTATTGTCGGCGTCGCGGTCCTGGCTACGCTCGCGGCATGCTCACCCGCGCCGCCCGGCACTTACAAGGAGCCGGAAGAGGCCGTCCGGGCGCTCGCCGATCTCGCAGGATCGGGCGACAACAGGAAAGCCGAAGAGATGTTCGGCGCCGATGGCGTGGAATTGCTGCGTTCGGGCGATGAGATCGCCGACCGCGAGGACGCATTGCGCGTCAAGGCGATGATTCTCGAGAAAGTCGCGTTCAAGGATCTCGACGCGACGACCAAGGCCGCCGTGCTTGGGAATGAGGGATGGTTGTTTCCGCTGCCATTGGTCCTGGAGAAAGATCGCTGGCGCTTTGACGCCGCTACCGGGCGGGAGGAGTTGCTGAATCGGCGCGTCGGCCGGAATGAATTGCTTGCACTCGCGAGCCTTCACGCCTACGTGGACGCGCAGCGGGAGTACTTTGCAAAGGGCCGGGACGGAAAGCCGCCCGCGTACGCGCGCCAGATCCGCAGCAGCGAGGGTGTACATGACGGTCTCTACTGGCCGGCGGCGGCGGGTGAAGAGGAAAGTCCGCTCGGGCCGCTCTATGCCGAGGCCGCGGCAGACCGATTGCAAAAGGAAGGCCCGCAGCCTTTCCACGGCTACTACTTTCGCATCCTCGAAGGCCAGGGAAAAAACGCGCACGGCGGCGCGCGCAGTTACCTGGACAAGAAAGGCCGGATGACACTGGGCTTTGCGGCCATCGGCTGGCCCGCAAAATACGGCAACTCGGGCGTCATGACCTTGCAGGTCAACCGGCAGGGGATCGTGTTCCAGAAGGATCTCGGGGCCGAGACGGAAACGGCGGTTGCAGCGATCAGCGCTTACGATCCTGACGAGAGCTGGACCCCGACCGGCGATTGAGGAAGTGCGCCAAGCGTCGAGCGCCGTCGGCGGCTTCAGGTCGGGGCGATACGGTGCGCGTGCGGATCGCCCGCCGTGATCTCGAATGTCGCGGCGACGCTGCGAGCGCTGCGCGGATCCTCGCGATCATCGATCGTCACGATGTCTGCGCGCAGCCGGTCCCTGGTAAGTTCGCAGCGGACGTAGCCGTTGTGCAGGCCGTCGTGGAATTTCGCGCCGGGATTGAGCGGCAGGTGCGCGCTCTTGTCGTAGGTGCTGGTCGCGATCGAGGAGACAACGAGCTCGACACCCACGGGACGGCCAGCCGCGCTTTCGAGATCGTTCACCCAGAAGGAGTGGATGTCGCCCGTCAGTACGACCGGGTTCGCCGTTCGGTGCTTCGCGAGCGCGGAGAACAGGCGCTCGCGAGCCGGTGGATAGCCGGCCCAGGAATCGCTGTAATGCCGCGGTGAGTCGGCCGAGCCTTCGGCGACGGTCATCATCATCACGTTCTGCGCGAGCAGGTTCCAGGTCGCGGCGCTTTCTGCGAGTGCAGCGTCGAGCCAGCGCTCCTGCGCGTCGCCGAGCACGGTGCGCGAGGAGTCGGCGAGGGCCGCCTTGCAGGCCGGTTCGTTCGGGTCAATGAAATTTGCGCCACCCGCGCCGCCGAACAGGAGCTTGCGGCCCTTTGCGAAGTCGCAGCGCTCTGCCGTCGGCAGGGCGGGACAGACCTGCACGGAGCGGTACTGTCGTGTATCGAGGACGTAGAAGCGCGCCAGCCGGCCCCAGTTGACGTTGCCGTAGATCCGCAGCGCCATCCCGGGCTCGAGCCGCGATGGCCGCACGGGCATGTGCTCGTACCAGGCTTGGTAGGCCGCCGCGCGCCGCGCAGGAAACGACTCGCGCACAGCCGCACCGCCGCAGAGCTCATGCTCGCTCGTGAGCCCGACGTAATCGTTATCCACTTCGTGATCGTCCCAGGTCACGAGCCAGGGACAGGCCGCATGTGCGGCCTGCAGATCCGGGTCCGTGCGGTATTGCGTGTACCGCCGGCGATAGTCCTCGAGCGTCACCGCTTCGAGCGGGTCGAGTTGCCGCACGCGGCGATCGCCCCAGGAATCCTCGTATATGTAGTCGCCAAGCATCAGGACGAGGTCGGGCCGGTCCTCGGCCATGTAGCGATAGGCCGAGAAGTAGCCTTGTTCGTAGTGCGCACAGGATGCGAAGGCGAACTTGAGCGATTCGGGCGATGCCCCGGCCGCTGGGCAGGTGAGCGCGCGCCCGGCAGCGCTTTCGTAGCGGCCAAGCCGGAAGCGGTAGAAATATTCGCGGCCGGGCTGAAGGCCGGCGACCTCGGCGTGGATTGCGTGCGCGAGATGCGGTCGCGCCCAGGCAGTGCCCTGCTTTACGATCCTCGAAAAACCCGAATCTTCAGCGACCTCCCATGCCACTTCGAAAATCGTCTGGCCGAGATAGCCGGGATCGAAGGGCTCGGGCGCGAGGCGTGTCCAGATCACGAATCCATCGGCCGACGGATCGCCGGAGGCGACGCCAAGCTGGAACGGCGGCGATACGAAGCGGAACTGCGAATTTGCCCTGCCGAAGGGTGCGAGCGCGAGGGCGCCGGCAGCAGCGGCCAGGCGATGGAATTCGCGGCGGGAAATCCTGCGGCTCATTCGCCCGGATTCAGATACCGCCACCGTGCTCGAAGCCACCCTGCTGAGGCGCGGCCTGCGCGATCCTCGAGTGCGGCGGAACGCTGTGAGTGAGCCACACGTTGCCGCCGATGATGCTGCCACGACCGACGGTGATGCGCCCGAGCACGGTCGCACTCGCGTAGATTGTGACGTCGTCCTCGACGATCGGGTGCCGCGGCTGGCCCTTGACCAGGCGGCCCGTGGACTTGTCCACCGGGAAGCTCTTGGCACCGAGCGTGACGCCCTGGTAGAGCGTCACGCGGTCGCCGACGATCGCGGTTTCGCCGATTACGACGCCGGTGCCGTGGTCGATGAAGAATTCGCGGCCAATTTGTGCGCCCGCATTGATGTCGATGCCCGTTCTTCGGTGAGCATCTTCCGCGAGCAGTCGCGGCAGCAGCGGCACGTCGAGCTCGTAGAAGATATGCGCGATGCGATGGCGCGTGATCGCGAACACACCCGGATACGCGTAGAGCGCCTCGATCGGGTGGCGGCAGGAGGGGTCGCTGCGCCATGCCGCGCGCGCGTCGTCGAACACGCGTTCGCGGAGTATCGGCAGTCGCGCGAGCAGCTCGCCGACGACGCGCCGGGCCGCGTCCGCTGCCGCCTCGGCATCCATCGCGCCTTCCTCGCCGAGCCGCGCCGGCATCTCGAACGCGAGCCGCAGTTGCGGCGTGAGTGCGGCATCGATCTCCGCGAGCTCGCGGGCAATCCTGGAGGCCGGAGCCTCGCCCGGCCGGGTATCCGGGAGGGATTCGGCCATCAGCAACCGATGCAGCCGGTCGATCGCGCCGAGGACGACGACGCGCTCAGGCCAGTAGCCTTCCTGCAGTAGCCGGTAATCGGGGTCGCCCGAGGCGATCAGGCGCTCCGCCAAGTCCGCGTGCGCGCCGCCGGAATGCACGTCAGGCCGGGACGATGCGGGGCGCACTGGCGGGCGCATCTTCATAGAGCCAGGTGGACAAGTAGCGCTCACCGAAGCTCGGGATGATGGTCACAATCAGCTTGTCCTTGTTTTCGGGCCGGGCAGCGACCTGCAGCGCCGCATACAGCGCTGCGCCCGAACTGATGCCGACCAGGACGCCTTCCTCGCGGCCGAGCAGGCGTGCGTACTCGGCCGCCTGTTCGTTCGTGACCTGGATGATCTCGTCGATCACCTTCATGTTCAGGATCTCGGGTATGAATCCCGCGCCGATGCCGGCGATCTTGTGCGGAGCCGGTTGGCCGCCGGAAAGCACGGGACTCGCGGCCGGCTCGACTGCGACACAGCGGAACGCCGGCTTGCGTTTCTTGATGACTTCGCCGACACCCGTGATCGTGCCGCCGGTGCCGATGCCGGAGATGAGGATGTCCGCGGCGCCGTCCGTGTCTTCCCAGATTTCCTCGGCCGTCGTGCGGCGGTGGATCTCCGGATTCGCGGGATTGCTGAACTGGCCGACGAGCAGGAAGCGGTCCGGGTCGCTTGCGACGATTTCGTTTGCGCGCGCGATGGCGCCCTTCATGCCTTTCGCGCCCTCGGTCAGCACGAGCTCGGCGCCGAAGGCGGTCAGCATGCGCCGGCGCTCCAGGCTCATCGTGTCCGGCATCGTAAGCACGAGGCGATAGCCTTTGGCCGCGGCGACGAACGCGAGGCCGATGCCCGTGTTGCCGCTCGTCGGTTCGACCAGCACCGTGTTCGGCTTGATGCGCCCCTGCTTCTCGAGCGCCTCGATCATGCTGACGCCAATTCGGTCCTTGACGCTCGCGCAGGGATTGAAGAACTCGAGCTTCAGCAGGATCCGGCCCGGAAGGTCGCGTCCGATCTTGTTGAGCCGCACGAGCGGCGTGCGTCCGATGGTCTGGAGGATGTTGTCGAAGATCTTCGCCATGATGCCCGCCTCGCGCCGCGAAAAGGGAAGGGTCCCCGTTCCCCCGCGGGACCGGGAACCCTGCCCGACATGGAAACCGGATTTTACGGGCGCGTCAGCGCGCCGCGTAGCACTCCATTTTAAGGCCAGTGCCGCCCTGGGACACATGCGCGACGATTGCCTTGCGGCGGTGGATCTTCGTGATGGCGCCCAGGTTGATCGCGAAGGCGAGCTCGACGATGGAGCCCTTGGCGAGTCCGAGGTTGCGGGTTTGGACGAAAACGCCGTTGGCGCTCAGGTTATGGGCTTTGCAAAGCGCGCCACGACGACCGGGTGCCACGATATATACCGTGGCCCGGGCGCGATGCCGGCTATGCAGGCGGCGCTCCATTCCCCTGATCCCCGCTTTTTTCTCGGCGCACCAACTGGTTGGGACCAGTATGCCGACCCCCGGGAGGGCTGAAAAGCGCGGTCCGACGAAGGGTCTTTTGCAGTGCGGTAACACGCTGATTGCAGGCGATCCGCTAGGATGCGCGACCATGAATGCCGGGCTGGAGGCGAGGCCGCAACTCTCGCTCGCGCAAATCCGCGAGGCGCGCTCCCTGCTCGGGGACCGCATCCTGAAGACGCCGGTCCAGCCTCTCCTCGGCCCCGCGATCGAAGACGCGCTGCCGGCCGGCACGCAGGCCGTCCTCAAGCTCGAACTTTTCCAGCGCACCGGCAGCTTCAAGGCGCGCGGGGCGCTGGTGAACGCACTGTCCCTGAGCGCAGAAGAGCGCACGCGCGGCATCTGTGCGATCAGTGCCGGAAATCATGCAATCGCCGCGGCATTTGCGGCGCGCGCGGTCGGCGCAAGCGCCAAGGTCGTGATGAAAGTCGGCGCCAATCCGTTCCGCGTGGCCGAATGCCGCCGCTTCGGCGCGGAGATCGTCCTCGAGCCGGACTTTCATTCCGCATTCCGTCGCGTCGAGGAGATCCGGGAAAAAGAAGGCCGGACGCTGATTCATCCCTTCGAAGGAATGCGCACGGCGACCGGCACGGCGACGCTCGGACTCGAATTCATCGAGCAGGCTCCGGATCTCGAGGCCGTGATCGTGCCGATCGGCGGCGGCGGCCTCGCGGCCGGCCTCTCGACTGCGATCAAGCTCGCGAAGCCGGACTGCCAGGTGCTGGGGGTCGAGCCTTTCGGCGCCGACACGATGTACCGGAGTTTCATCGCGGGCTCGCCCCAGTCGATCGAGAAAATCGACACGATCGCCGACAGCCTCGGCGCGCCGTACGCGCTGCCGATTTCCTATGCGCTCTGCCGCGCAAGCGTCGACGAAATTGTCCGCATCCGCGATGAGGAGATGATCGCGGCGATGCGCTTCCTGCTCGAACATGCGCGGCTCGCGGTCGAACCCGCGGGCGCCGCGGCGACCGCCGCGCTCCTGGGTCCGCTACGGCAGCGGCTCGCCGGCCGACGCGTCGGGCTCATCGTCTGCGGCTCGAACATCGACGCCGCGACCTTTGCCCGCCTGATCAGCAGCTGACATGCCGGCCGGCCCGCCAATGATTGCCGCGTTCTTCGCCTGGCTGCATCTGCTGGCGATCGGAGTGGCTGCCGGGTTACTCCTCGCAGAGCATTGGCTTTGCCGGCGGATGCCCGATCGAACCCAGGCCCGGCTCCTGGGGCTCGTCGACCTCGGATACCAGTTCGCCCTGATCGCCTGCCTTGCGACCGGGCTCGCGCGAGCGATCTACTATGGCCAGGATCTTGAGTTCTATCTTGCTAACCGGTTGTTCTGGCTCAAGATTTCAATATTCTTGGTGATCGTCGTCGTGGCCGTCGCGCCAACGCTTCAGTACATCCGCTGGAACCGGGAAGCGAGAAGCGCCCCGTCTTTCGCCCCTTTGACGCGGGAAGTCGAGCGGGTCCGGGGCAGCATTGCCCTGGGTCTGGGTCTCTGGCTGATCCTTCCGCTGATCGCGATCCTGGTCGCCCGCGGCTACAGCCTTCCCTAGGCTTCGTTCCCCGACCGGGATCAGTGACTTAGGGCCTCTTCGGCGTTGACAGCCAAGGCTGCGCAAACGAAAATACGCGGCTCAATTTGGGAGGGGTACCCAAGCGGCCAACGGGGGCAGACTGTAAATCTGCTGGCTCATGCCTTCGTAGGTTCGAATCCTACCCCCTCCACCAGTTGCTCGAACAACCGGTGGCTCGGCTTCTTTGGCAACCCACGAACCTGCGCGTGCGCGGCGTGAAGGAATGCGGGTGTAGTTCAATGGTAGAACCTCAGCCTTCCAAGCTGATGACGTGGGTTCGATTCCCATCACCCGCTCCAGTCGGGTTGACCAGGGCCCACGTAGCTCAGTCGGTAGAGCACGTCCTTGGTAAGGACGAGGTCACCGGTTCGATTCCGGTCGTGGGCTCCAATACGAATTCGTTGAATGAGGTGAGTCGTGGCTAAGGAAAAATTCATTCGTTCGAAGCCGCACGTGAACGTGGGGACGATCGGGCATGTGGACCATGGCAAGACGACGCTGACGGCGGCGTTGACCAAGGTGATGGCGGAGAAGAACGGGGGCGAGTTCACGGCCTACGACCAGATCGACAAGGCGCCGGAGGAGAAGGCGCGCGGGATCACGATTGCGACGGCGCACGTGGAGTACCAGTCGGCGGTGCGGCATTACGCGCACGTGGATTGCCCGGGCCATGCCGACTACGTGAAGAACATGATCACGGGAGCGGCGCAGATGGACGGCGCGATCCTGGTGGTGTCGGCGGCGGACGGGCCGATGCCGCAGACGCGCGAGCACATTCTGCTGGCGCGCCAGGTGGGGGTGCCGTACATCGTGGTGTATTTGAACAAGTGCGACATGGTGGACGACGCCGAGCTGATCGAGCTGGTGGAGATGGAGGTGCGCGAGCTGCTCTCCAAGTACCAGTTCCCTGGGGATGACACGCCGATCGTGCGGGGCTCCGCCTTGAAGGCGCTGGAGGGTGCGGCGGGCGAGCTCGGTGCCGACTCGGTGGTGAAGCTGGTGGCGGAGATGGACCGCTACATCCCGACCCCGGTGCGGGTGATCGACAAGCCGTTTTTGATGCCGATCGAGGACGTGTTCTCGATCTCGGGGCGCGGCACGGTGGTGACCGGGCGCATCGAGCGCGGCATCGTCAAGGTCAACGACGAGATCGAGATCGTGGGGCTGAAGCCGACCACCAAGACCACCTGCACCGGGGTGGAGATGTTCCGCAAGCTGTTGGACGAGGGCCAGGCGGGCGACAACGTGGGGGTGCTGTTGCGTGGCACCAAGCGCGAGGAAGTGGAGCGCGGGCAGGTGCTGGCGAAGCCGGGCTCGATCAACCCGCACACCCAGTTCGAGTGCGAGGTGTACGTGCTGACCAAGGAAGAGGGTGGCCGTCATACGCCGTTCTTCAAGGGCTATCGGCCGCAGTTTTATTTCCGCACCACCGACGTGACCGGCAACATCGAGTTGCCGGCCGGGGTCGAGATGGTGATGCCGGGCGACAACATCAAGATGGTGGTGGAGCTGATTGCGCCGATCGCGATGGAGGAGGGCCTGCGGTTCGCGATCCGCGAGGGCGGCCGCACCGTCGGTGCCGGCGTCGTCTCCAAGGTGATCAAGTAAGGGCGAAACGACAGGGCAGTAGCTCAATTGGCAGAGCGGCGGTCTCCAAAACCGCAGGTTGGGGGTTCGATTCCCTCCTGCCCTGCCAGCAGTCGTAACGGAAGCGCATGAACGAGCAAGCCGAAAAATCCGGTGTCGCCCTGGTCGACGCCTTCAAGCTGGTGCTGGCTGCCGCGGCGCTCCTCGGCGGCGTCATCGCGTACTACTGGTACGAGAACGAGCCGCAGGTGCTGCGCGTGCTCATGGTGCTCGGCGGGCTGATCGCGAGCCTCATGCTGCTCTACTGGTCGGAGCCGGGGCGCGAGCTGTGGGCCTACGTCCAGTCTTCGCGCGTCGAGCTCCGCAAGATGGTTTGGCCGACGCGCGCAGAGACCTGGCGCACGACGCTCGTGGTGTTCGTGTTCGTACTGATGCTGGGCGTGTTCTTCTGGCTGGTGGACATGGGACTCGCCTGGGGCATGCGGCACGTAACGGGACAGGGAGGCTGATCAGGTGTCTTTGAACTGGTACGTCGTGCACGCCTACTCGAACTTCGAGCACAAGGTCGCGAACAGCCTGAAAGAACGCATCAGGCTCCACGGCCTCGACGAGAAGTTCGGCGAAGTGCTGGTGCCGACCGAGGAAGTCGTCGAGATGCGCGCCGGCCAGAAGCGCAAGAGCGAGCGCAAGTTCTTCCCCGGCTACGTGCTGGTGCAGATGGCGATGGACGACGAAGCGTGGCATCTCGTCAAGGAGACGCCGAAGGTGCTCGGCTTCATCGGCGGCACGCCGGAGAAGCCCGCGCCGATCACGGAAAAAGAGGCGAATGCGATTCTTCGGCGCGTCGAGGAAGGGGTGGAGAAGCCGAGGCCGAAGGTACTGTTCGAGCCCGGCGAAGTCGTGCGCGTGGTCGATGGCCCGTTCAACGATTTCACGGGCGTGGTCGAGAGCGTGAATTACGAGAAGAGCCGCCTGCAGGTCGCGGTGCAGATTCTCGGCCGGTCGACGCCGGTCGAGCTGGACTTCGGCCAGGTGGAGAAGGTCTAGAAAATGGCAAAGAAGGTACAGGGTTACATCAAGTTGCAGATTCCTGCGGGGGCGGCGAATCCCAGCCCTCCCGTTGGGCCGGCGCTCGGCCAGCAGGGCGTCAACATCATGGAGTTCTGCAAGCAGTTCAATGCGGCGACGCAGAAGGAAGAGAAGGGCCTGCCGATCCCCGTGATCATCACGGTGTACAGCGATCGCAGCTTCACCTTCATCCTGAAGACGCCGCCCGCGGCCGTGCTCGTCCGCAAGGCGATCGGAATCGAGAAGGGATCCGGGACGCCGAACACGAAGAAGGTCGGCAAGATTTCGCGCAAGCAGCTCGAGGAGATCGCGAAGGCAAAGATGCCCGACCTGACCGCGGCCGACCTCGACGCGGCCGTGCGCACCATCGCGGGCAGCGCCCGCAGCATGGGCGTCGACGTGGAGGGCACCTGACATGGCCACACTATTCAAGCGCCAGAAGCCCTGGGCCGACCGCGTGAAGCCCGGCCACGCGTACACGCTCGAGGAGGCCGTCGCCCTCGTCAAGGAATTCGCGAATGCGAAATTCGACGAGGCGGTCGACGTCGCGATCAACCTCGGCATCGACCCTGCGAAGTCGGACCAGCAGGTTCGCGGCTCGACGGTCATGCCGAACGGCACCGGCAAGAAAGTGCGTGTCGCCGTGTTCACGCAGGGCAAGAACGCCGACGCCGCCCGCGAAGCGGGCGCCGACATCGTGGGCCTCGAGGACCTCGCCGAGAAGGTGAAGGCCGGCCAGATCGATTTCGACGTCGTGGTCGCGAGCCCCGATGCGATGCGCGTCGTGGGCGGGCTCGGGCAGATCCTCGGCCCGCGCGGCCTGATGCCGAACCCGAAGGTCGGCACGGTGACGCCGGACGTCGCTGGCGCGGTGAGGAACGCGAAGGCGGGCCAGGTCCGCTACCGCTGCGACAAGGCCGGCATTGTCCACTGCACGATCGGCAAGGCGAGCTTCAAGCCCGAGGCGCTGAAGGAAAACTTCCTCGCGCTGGTCGCGGACATCCAGAAGCACAAGCCTTCGACGTCGAAGGGCGTGTTCATGCAGCGCGTGTCGGTGTCGTCGACGATGGGTCCCGGCATTGCCGTGGACCGGGCGTCGATCGGTATTTAAGGGAAGAGTTTTGAACGTCCGGGGTTGCGAACCCCGGCCATCGAAGACCGCAGGCGGGGCCATGCCCCTTAATGGACGCCAGCGCAGATGGTGGAACCCGAGACAGCGTTCGCTGGCCGGTCCCACCGCTAGGAGGGTTGGATGGGACTGAAACTGGAAGACAAGCAGGCGATGGTGACCGAGGTGCAGGCCGTTGCGCAGACCGCGCATTCGGTCGTTGCGGCGGAATATCGTGGCTTGACGGTCTCGCAGCTGACGGGCCTGCGCGCGAAGGCGCGCCAGGCCGGCGTCTACATGCGGGTCGTCAAGAACACGCTGGCGCGCCGCGCGGTCACGGGTACGCCATACGAGTGCATCGCGGGCAACCTCAAGGGTCCGCTGATCCTCGCGTTCTCCAAGGAGGATCCGGGCGCCGCCGCCCGCGTCGTCAAGGAGTTCGCTAAGGGCAACGACAAGCTGGTGCCGACCCTGGTCGCGCTCGGCGGGCAGGTTTATCCGCCCGCGGAAATCGACCGGGTCGCGAGCCTGCCGACGAAGTTGCAGGCGCTCTCGATGCTCCTCGGCGTCATGAAGGCGCCGGTCACGAAATTCGTCCGGACGCTCGCCGAGCCTCACGCGAAGCTCGTGCGCACCGTCGCGGCGATCAAGGCCACGAAGGCCGCCTGACCGGTTGATTACGGGTTCAACGACACATATATATCTGGAGAGATGGCAATGGCTGCTAGCAAGGAACAGATTCTCGAGGCGATTTCGAACATGACGATCATGGAAGTGGTCGACCTCGTGAAGCTGATGGAAGACAAGTTCGGAGTGACGGCTGCCGCCCCGGTGGCGGTTGCCGCCGCCGCGGGTGGCGGTGCCGCCGCTCCCGCCGTAGAAGAGAAGACCGAATTCACGGTCACGCTGAAGGCGTACCCGGCCGAGAAGAAGGTCGGCGTCATCAAGGTGATCCGCGAGATCACGGGCCTTGGACTCAAGGAAGCCAAGGACCTCGTGGAGGGCGCCCCCTCCACCGTAAAGGAAAGCGCTTCGAAGGCGGATTCGGAGAAGTTCAAGAAGATGCTCGAAGACGGCGGCGCCACGGTCGAGGTCAAGTAACGACCTCCATGCGAGGGCACTGCCCCGCAGTCCGCGGCACTGGAATCAGGCGCGCCGTTTCCCGGTGGGGAGACGGCCGCCTACGCGTGCCCGGCTCGGCCTTATTGATAACAGACAGGTGATGAAGATGGCCTATACGTTCACCGAGAAGAAGCGCATCCGGAAAAACTTTGGCAAGCGCCAGGGCATTCTGGACGTGCCGCCGTTGCTCGCGATCCAGACCGACTCGTACGCGCAGTTCCTGCAGCTGGTCGAGTCCCGCGCGCTGCACGCGGAACTGTCCGCGCATGCAGGCGGCCAGGTCGCCGGCGGCCGGCTGCTCTCGGAGGAACAGGAGAGGGGCATCATCGAGAAGCACCTCCGGCGCGCGGGCCTGCACGCCGCATTCAATAGCGTGTTCCCGATCAAGAGCTATTCGGGCAATGCGACGCTCGAGTACGTCTATTACTACCTCGGCGAGCCGGTGTTCGACGTCAAGGAATGCCAGATGCGCGGGCTGACCTACGCCGCGCCGCTCCGCGTCCGCTTGCGGCTGCGCGTCATGGACAAGGAATCGCCGGGCGCCTCGCGCGTGAAGCGCGCGATCGAGCAGGAGGTCTACCTCGGCGAGCTGCCGCTCATGACCGAGAACGGCACCTTCATCGTGAACGGCACCGAGCGCGTGATCGTGTCGCAGCTGCACCGCAGCCCAGGCGTGATCTTCGACCACGACAAGGGCAAGACCCACAGCTCCGGAAAGCTGCTGTTCCAGGCGCGCGTGATTCCGTACCGCGGCTCCTGGCTCGACTTCGAGTTCGACGCGAAGGACTGCGTGTTCGCGCGCATCGACCGCCGCCGGAAGCTTCCGGTGACGATCCTGCTGCGCGCCCTCGGCTACTCGAACTCGGACATCCTGCGGCTCTTCTTCGACCGCAACACGGTGCACCTGACCAAGAAGGGCCCGGAACTCGAGCTCGTGCCCGAGCGGCTGCGCGGCGAGATCGCGATGTTCGAGATCAGCGCGAACGGCAAGGTCATCGTCGAGGAGGGCCGCCGGATCACCGCGCGCCACGTGCGCCAGCTCGAGGAGGCCGGCGTGCGCCGCCTGCACGTGCCGGTCGAGTACCTCGAGGGCAAGGTCCTGGCCCACGACGTCGCCGACCCGCAGACCGGCGAGGTGCTCGCCTCGGCGAACGACGTGCTGACGACCGCGCTCGTCGAGCGCTTCGTGAATGCGAACGTGCCCGAGATCGGCACGCTCTACGTGAACGACCTCGACCGCGGCCCGTATGTCTCGGACACGCTCCGGATCGACGCATCGACGACCCGCCTCGAGGCGCTGATCGAGATCTACCGGATGATGCGCCCGGGCGAGCCGCCGACGAAGGACGCGGCCGAGAACCTGTTCCACAACCTGTTCTTCAACGGCGAGCGATACGACCTGTCGGCCGTGGGCCGCATGAAGTTCAATCGCCGCGTGAACCGCGAGTTCCCCCCGGAGCTTTCGGGCGCCGAGGCGGAGCGCTGGCTCGAAGAGCCGGGAATCCTTTACGACGGCCGATATTTCTCGACCGTCGCCGACCAGCGGAAGGACGACTCCGGCAAGGGGCTCGTCGCCAAGTACGGTCCGGACATGTCCGACGTAGTCGACGTGCTGCGCACGCTGATCGCGATCAAGAACGGCGACGGCAAGGTGGACGACATTGACCACCTCGGCAACCGCCGCGTGCGCTGCGTCGGGGAGATGGCCGAGGTCGCGTTCCGCATCGGGCTCGTGCGCGTCGAGCGCGCGGTCAAGGAGCGCCTGACGCTCGCGGAGAACGAGGAGATCAACCCGCAGGACATGATCAACGCGAAGCCCGTGGCCGCGGCAGTCAAGGAGTTCTTCGGATCCTCGCAGCTCTCGCAGTTCATGGACCAGAACAACCCGCTGTCCGAGATCACGCACAAGCGCCGCGTTTCGGCGCTCGGCGAGGGCGGCCTGAAGCGCGAGCGCGCGGGCTTCGAGGTGCGCGACGTGCACCCGACGCACTACGGCCGCGTCTGCCCGATCGAGACGCCGGAAGGACCGAACATCGGACTGATCAACTCGCTCGCGGTCTATGCCCGCACCAACAAGTACGGCTTCCTCGAGACGCCGTACCGGCGCGTGCGCGAAATGCGCGTGACCGGCGAGGTCGACTACCTGTCGGCGATCGAGGAGAGCGAATTCGTGATCGCGCAGGCCAACGCGCCGCTCGACGAAAAGGGCCGCTTCACCGATGAACTCGTCTCCTGCCGCTACCAGAACGAATTCACGTTGATGCCTTCCGAGCGCATCGAGTACATGGACGTCTCGCCGCGCCAGATCGTGTCGGTCGCCGCGGCGCTGATCCCGTTCCTCGAGCACGACGACGCGAACCGCGCGTTGATGGGTTCGAACATGCAGCGCCAGGCAGTGCCGACGCTGCGCTCGTCCACGCCGCTGGTCGGCACAGGGATAGAGCGCACCGTCGCGATCGACTCCGGCGTCGCGGTGATCGCGCGCCGGGGCGGCGCAGTCGACTCGGTCGACGCGTCGCGCATCGTCGTACGGGTCAATGAGGGCGAGGTCACGGCCGGCGAGCCGGGCGTCGACATCTACAACCTCACGAAGTACACGCGCTCGAACCAGAACACCTGCATCAACCAGCAGCCGCTGGTGCGAGTCGGCAACACGATCGCGAAGGGCGACGTGCTGGCGGACGGCCCGTCGACCCACCTCGGCGAGCTCGCGCTCGGCCAGAACATGATGGTCGCGTTCATGCCCTGGAATGGCTACAACTTCGAGGACTCGATCCTGATCTCGGAGCGCGTGGTCATAGAAGACCGCTTCACGACGATCCACATCGAGGAGCTGACCTGCGTTGCCCGCGACACCAAGCTCGGGCCCGAGGAAATAACCGCGGATATCCCGAATGTCGGCGATACCGCGCTTGCGAAGCTCGACGAGGCCGGCATCGTGTTCATCGGCGCCGAGGTCAAGGCGGGCGACATCCTGGTCGGCAAGGTCACGCCGAAGGGCGAGACCCAGCTGACGCCCGAGGAGAAGCTGCTGCGCGCGATCTTCGGCGAGAAGGCGTCGGACGTGAAGGATACTTCGCTCCGCGTCCCGCCGGGCATGGACGGCACCGTGATCGACGTGCGCGTCTTCACGCGTGACGGCGTCGAGAAGGACAGCAGGGCGCTCGCGATCCAGAAGGCGGAGATCGAGAAGGTCCGCAAGGACCTGAACGACCAGCGCCGCATCCTCGAGGACGACCTGTTCTCGCGGCTGCGTGCAGCGCTCGTGGGCGAGACCGCGAGCGGCGGCCCGCACCGGCTGAAGGCGGGCAGCACCGTGACCGCGGAGTTCCTCGACGAGGTGCCGCGCGAGGAGTGGTTCGAGATCCGCATGCGAGACGAGGGCCCCTCGGCCGCGCTCGAGGGTGCGCGCAAGCGGCTCGCCGAGCAGGTCAAGGAGTTCGAGCGCCGCTTCGAGGGCAAGAAGGGCAAGATCACGGCCGGCGACGACCTCGCGCCGGGCGTGCTGAAGATGGTCAAGGTCTACCTCGCGGTGAAGCGCCGCATCCAGCCGGGCGACAAGATGGCGGGCCGGCACGGCAACAAGGGCGTCGTCTCCACGATCGTCCCGGTCGAGGACATGCCTTACCTCGCGGACGGCACGCCGATCGACATCGTGCTGAACCCGCTTGGCGTTCCCTCACGAATGAACATCGGCCAGATCCTCGAGACTCACCTCGGCTGGGCCGCCCGCGGGCTCGGCACGAAGATCGGCAAGATGCTCGAGGCACAGGAGGCGATTGTCGATCTGCGCAAGCTCCTCGACCGCATCTACAACTCGACGGGAGGACAGAAGGAAGACATCAATTCGCTGTCTGACGCCGAGGTCCAGGAACTCGCGCGCAACCTGACTGACGGGGTGCCGATGGCGACGCCCGTGTTCGACGGCGCGAGCGAGGCCGAGATCAAGGGCTTGCTCGAGCTCGCGGACCTGCCGGTCAGCGGGCAGACCATGCTGACCGACGGCCGCACCGGCGAGGCCTTCGATCGCCAGGTGACCGTCGGCTACATGTACATGCTGAAGCTGAACCACCTGGTGGACGACAAGATGCACGCCCGTTCCACGGGACCGTACAGCCTCGTTACACAGCAGCCGCTCGGCGGCAAGGCGCAGTTCGGCGGCCAGCGCTTCGGCGAGATGGAAGTCTGGGCGCTCGAGGCCTACGGAGCTTCCTACACATTGCAGGAAATGCTGACGGTCAAGTCGGACGACGTGCAGGGCCGCACGCAGATGTACAAGGCGATCGTCGACGGCAATCACGAGATGAAGGCGGGCATGCCCGAGTCCTTCAACGTGCTGGTCAAGGAAATCCGTTCGCTCGCGATCAACATCGAGCTCGAGCAGGAAGGGTGATCGAATGAAAGACCTGATGAAGTTCTTCAAGCCCCAGACCGTGGTCGAGAATTTCGACTCGATCCGGATCGCGCTGACGTCGCCGGACATGATCAAGTCCTGGTCGTACGGCGAAGTGCGCAAGCCAGAGACCATCAACTACCGGACCTTCAAGCCGGAACGTGACGGGCTGTTCTGCGCCAAGATCTTCGGGCCCGTGAAGGATTACGAGTGCCTTTGCGGCAAGTACAAGCGCCTGAAGCACCGCGGCGTCGTCTGCGAGAAGTGCGGCGTCGAGGTCACGCAATCGAAGGTCCGGCGCGAGCGCATGGGGCACATCGAGCTCGCAAGCCCGGTCGCGCACATCTGGTTCCTGAAGTCGCTGCCCTCGCGCATCGGCCTGATGGTCGACATGACGCTCAGGGACCTTGAGCGCGTGCTGTACTTCGAGGCCTTCGTGGTCGTCGACCCGGGCATGACGCCGCTCGAGCGCGGCCAGCTCATGTCGAACGAGATGTACCTCGAGGCAATCGAGAAGTACGGCGACGAGTTCGACGCGCGCATGGGCGCCGAGGCGATCCTCGAGCTCCTGAAGTCGATCGACCTCGCGACCGAGACCGGCAAGGTGCGCACCGAGATCGGAGCCACGACCTCCGAGACCAAGATCAAGCGCCTGACCAAGCGCCTCAAGCTGCTCGAGTCGTTCATCGAGTCCGGCAACAGCCCCCAGTGGATGGTGCTGACCATGCTGCCGGTGCTGCCGCCTGACCTGCGGCCGCTGGTGCCGCTCGACGGCGGCCGGTTCGCGACCTCGGACCTGAATGACCTGTACCGCCGCGTCATCAACCGCAACAACCGTCTGCGCCGCCTGCTCGAGCTGAACGCGCCGGACATCATCGTGCGCAACGAAAAGCGCATGTTGCAGGAATCGGTCGACGCGCTGCTCGACAACGGCCGCCGCGGCCGCGCGATCACGGGCACGAACAAGCGCCCGCTGAAGTCGCTCGCCGACATGATCAAGGGCAAGCAGGGCCGGTTCCGCCAGAACCTGCTCGGCAAGCGCGTCGACTACTCGGGACGCAGTGTCATCGTGGTCGGCCCGACGCTCCGCCTGCACCAGTGCGGGCTGCCGAAGAAGATGGCGCTCGAGCTCTTCAAGCCGTTCATCTTCCACAAGCTCCAGCTGCGCGGCCTCGCCACGACCATCAAGGCGGCCAAGCGCCTGGTCGAGCGCGAAGGCCCCGAGGTGTGGGACATCCTCGAGGAAGTCATCCGCGAGCATCCGGTCCTGCTGAACCGCGCCCCGACCCTGCACCGCCTCGGCATCCAGGCATTCGAGCCCGTGCTGATCGAGGGCAAGGCGATTCAGCTGCACCCGCTCGTCTGCACCGCGTTCAACGCGGACTTCGACGGCGACCAGATGGCCGTGCACGTGCCGCTCTCGCTCGAGGCCCAGCTCGAGGCGCGGGCCCTGATGCTGTCGTCGAACAACATCCTGTCACCGGCGAACGGCGACCCGATCATCGTCCCGTCGCAGGACGTCGTTCTCGGCCTCTATTACCTGACGCGCGAGCGCGCCGGGGCGAAGGGCGAGGGAATGATATTCACGGACGTGCGCGAGGTGCATCGCGCCCACGAGACGCGCATGGCGGACCTCCACGCCGGCGTCAAGGTGCGCATCGTCGAGTACCAGAAGAACGCGACGGGCGAGCTGAAGGAGAAGCGCCGGCTGGTGAAGACCACCGTCGGGCGCGCGCTCCTGTCCGAGCTGCTGCCGCGCGGGCTCCCGTTTGAGCTCGTGAACCAGGACATGACCAAGAAGCGCGTGCAGGCGGTCATCAACTCCTGCTACCGGGCCCTCGGCCTCAAGGAGACCGTGATCTTCGCCGACCGACTGATGTACACGGGCTTCTCCTACGCGACGCGCGCCGCGATCTCGATCGGCGTGGACGACATGATGGTGCCGCCGCAGAAGACGAAGATCCTGGCCACGGCCGAAAAGGAAGTGAAGGAGATCCAGGACCAGTACGAGTCCGGCCTCGTCACGAACGGCGAGCGCTACAACAAGGTCGTCGACATCTGGTCGCGCACGAACGACCAGATCGGCAAGGCGATGATGGACCAGCTGCGCCATGAGGAAGGCACCGACCGCAAGGGCAGGAAAGTGCAGCAGGGCTCGTTCAACTCGATCTTCATGATGGCCGACTCCGGCGCGCGAGGCTCGGCGGCCCAGATCCGCCAGCTCGCCGGCATGCGCGGCCTGATGGCAAAGCCGGACGGTTCGATCATCGAGACTCCGATCACGGCAAACTTCCGCGAAGGCCTGAACGTATTGCAGTACTTCATCTCGACCCACGGCGCCCGCAAGGGCCTCGCGGACACCGCGCTGAAGACCGCGAACTCGGGCTACCTGACGCGTCGTCTCGTCGACGTCGCCCAGGACCTCGTTGTTACGCTGACGGACTGCGGCACCGAGCACGGGCTCGAAGTGACGCCGATCGTCGAGGGCGGCGACGTGGTCGAGGGCCTCGGCGAGCGCGTGCTCGGCCGCGTCACCGCGACCGACGTGCCGAAGCCCGGCACGGACGAAGCCCTGATCACGGCGGGCACGCTGATCGACGAGCAGTGGGTGCAGGAACTCGAGCACCATGGGGTCGACCAGATCAAGGTCCGTTCGCCGATCACCTGCGATGTCCGCTATGGCGTCTGCGCCATGTGCTATGGCCGCGACCTGGCGCGCGGGCGGCTCATCTCGATCGGCGAGGCGGTTGGCGTGATCGCCGCGCAGTCGATCGGCGAGCCGGGCACGCAGCTGACGATGCGGACCTTCCACATCGGCGGCGCCGCCTCCCGCGCGGCCGCGATCTCGCTCGTCGAGATCAAGGGCAAGGGCATGCTGCGCTTCCACAACGTGAAGTCCGTGCGGCACGAAAAGGGCCACCTCGTCACGACCTCGCGCTCCGGCGAGATCGGCGTGATCGACGAGTTCGGCCGGGAGCGCGAGCGCTACAAGATCCCCTACGGCGCGACCATCGTCGCCGACGAGGGCGGTGCCGTGCAGCCGGGCCAGATCGTCGCGAACTGGGACCCGCACACCCACCCGGTCGTCACCGAAGTCGCGGGCTTCATCCGCTTCAACGACTTCGTCGACGGCGTGACGGTGCAGTCGCAGGTGGACGAAGTCACGGGCCTTTCCTCGGTCGAGGTGCTCGACCCGAAGCAGCGCGCGGCGGCCGGCCGCGACCTGCGGCCGGTCTTGAAACTCGTCAACGCGAAGGGAAAAGAGATCACTTTCGCCAACACCGACATTCCGGCGGTTTATACATTGCCGGCTGGAGCGCTCGTTTCGCTCGAGGACGGCGCCAAGGTTTCAGTCGGCGACGTCATCGCGCGTATCCCGCAGGAATCTTCGAAGACCCGCGACATCACGGGCGGCCTGCCGCGCGTTGCGGACCTGTTCGAGGCCCGCAAGCCCAAGGAGCCGGCGATCCTCGCCGAGGTCACGGGCACGGTCAGCTTCGGCCGCGAGACCAAGGGCAAGCGCCGCCTTGTCATCACCGGCGAGAACAACGAGCGTTACGAAGAGCTGATCCCGAAGTGGCGGCAGCTCAACGTGTTCGAGGGCGAGCACGTCGAGCGCGGCGAAGTGATCGCGGAAGGCGAGCCGAACCCGCACGACATCCTGCGCCTGCAGGGTGTCGCGGCGCTCGCCAACTACCTCACGCGCGAGATCCAGGACGTCTACCGGCTTCAGGGTGTGAAAATCAACGACAAGCACATCGAGGTCATCGTCCGGCAGATGCTGCGCAAGGTCGAGATCAAGGAATCCGGCGACACGACGCTGCTGCGCGGCGAGCAGCTCGAGCGCGCACGCATCCTGGAGCTCAACGACCGCATCAAGGCCGAGAAGAAGGCGCCGGCGGTGTATGAGCCGATGCTGCTCGGCATCACCAAGGCCTCGCTACAGACCGACTCGTTCATCTCCGCGGCCTCGTTCCAGGAGACGACGCGCGTCCTGACCGATGCAGCCGTCCGCGGCATCAAGGACGACCTGCGCGGTCTCAAGGAGAACGTCATCGTCGGCCGCCTGATTCCGGCCGGCACCGGTTTCTCGTTCCATGCGCAGCGCCGCAGCAAGCGAGGGGACGAGTCCCACCGCGGCTTCCTCGATTCGGGCGCCGAAGTGGCGGGCGAAGAGCCGGTGGTGCAGGAGGCCGTGGGAGAGTGACCGGCTAGCGGAGATCGAGTCCGAGGTCGAGCGATTTCGCGGAGTGGGTGAGCCAGCCGAGCGAAATCGAGTCGACACCGGTCTCCGCGACCTCGCGGACGTTGGCGGGCGTGATGCCGCCCGAAGCCTCCGTGTGACAGCGCCCGGCGACGAGAGAAACCGCGCGCTTCAGCAGCGCCGGCGCCATGTTGTCGAGCAGCACTGCGCTGACTCCGGTGCGCAGCGCTTCCTCGAGCTCGGCCAGCGATTCGACCTCCACCTGGATCGCCACCTGCGCGCCGAGCGCTGTCCGCGCCCGTTCCACCGCCGTCGTGATCGAACCCGCGATGCCGATGTGGTTGTCCTTGATCAGCACGGCGTCGTAGAGGCCCGAGCGATGATTGACGCCGCCGCCGACGGCGACCGCGTACTTCTCCAGTGCCCGCAATCCGGGCGTCGTCTTTCGCGTGTCCTTGATTGCAACGCCGGTGCCTTCGACCGCCCGGACGACGGCCGCCGTCGCGGTCGCGATACCGGACAGCCGGCCCATCAGGTTGAGGATCGTGCGTTCGCCCGTGAGCAGGCTGGCTGCCGCGCCGGCGAGCTCGACAACCGTGTCCCCGGCGGAAACTTCACTGCCATCCTTTGCAAGGATCGTTGCCGTCGCCGGACCGGGCAGGCGCGAGAGTACGAGCTGCACGATGTCGACGCCTGCGATGCGTCCCGCCTCGCGGCTGCGGATGGACGCAGACATCGGCGTATCGTCCGGCACCACGGCCCGCGTCGTGATGTCGCCCCGCCCACCTAGATCTTCGGCGAGCGCAATATCGACGATCCGGGCGAATGCTTCGAACGGCGGGGCGTGAGTCACGCGACCTGGCTGCTTGCGCCGGCCAGGATCTCGACCGCATCCGGTAGCGGCTCGACGAAGCTGCGCACGGGTCGGCCCGGCGCCGGATCGGGATAATCCAGGCGATAGTGCGCGCCGCGCGATTCACGGCGCTCGAGCGCGGCGCGAAGCATGAGACGAGCGATGAGCTGCTGATCGTCTTCAGTCCGCGAGACTGCCTTCCAGTCATCGAGCCGCTTGAGCGCCTGCGCCATCATGAGTCCGCTGCGAAGCGGGCCGAGACTGTGGCCCATCAATCGGCGCAAGGAGGCGACAAGCGCCGGGTCGGGTTCTCCCGAAATCCGGCGGCGAGGAATTTCGAGCTGCCCGCGCGGGGGTGAAAGTTCCTCGGCCCCGATCGCCCGCGCGATGCGTTCGCCGAACACGAGGCCTTCCAGCAGCGAGTTGCTCGCGAGGCGATTGCCGCCGTGCAAGCCGGAAGCCGCCACCTCTCCGCAGGCCCACAGCCCGGCCAGCGAACTGCGGCCCTCGGCATCGGTTGCGATCCCGCCCATGTGAAAGTGTGCCGCGGCCGCGACCGGAAGAGGCTGGCGGCTTGTATCGAGTCCCGCATGCGCTGCGAGCGCAAAGGCAGCCGGGAAGCGAGTGGCGAGATCCGGGATGCCGGTGGCGTCGAGCCAGGCGGTCCGGCCCGCGGCCTGCAGGGCAGCGACGCGGCGAGCGATGACGTCGCGCGGCGCCAGTTCCGCGTCGGCATGGGCGGCTTGCATGAAGCGGTCGCCGGAATCGTCGAGCAGCACCGCACCGGCGCCGCGAAGCGCCTCGGTCAGCAGGGGGAGGGGATCGGCCTCGACCGCAAGCGCGGTCGGGTGAAACTGCATGAATTCGAGGTCGGCGAGGCAGACGCCGCTGCGCGCCGCGGCGGCAAGGCCCGCGCCCCGCGAAATCCCGGGATTCGTCGTGCGGTCGAAGCAGGCGCCGATGCCTCCCGTCGCCAGCACCACATGCGGGGCCAGCACGGCAAGCCGGCTTGCATCTGGAGCTTCGAGCAGTACGCCGCCGGCGCGATTCCCGCATCGGATGAGGTCAACGAGATCAAGGCCTTCCAGCACGCGGATATCGGGCCGCTGCATTGCCGCATGCCGCATTGCGCGCATGACTGCGGCACCCGTGCGGTCGCCACCGGCGTGAACGATGCGATGACGGCTGTGCCCGGCTTCGCGGCCGAGCGCGGGTTCGCCAGAATCGTCCAGGTCGAAGTCGACGCCGAGCCGGCGCAACCAATCGATCCGCGTGCGGGCGGCCCGGGTTACGAGTGCGGCGATTTCCGGGTCCGTCAGCCCGGCGGACACGCGAAGCGTATCCGCTGCGTGCAGGGCAGGGGAGTCACCGCATTCGAGCGCGGCGGCGATTCCGCCCTGCGCAAGTTTCGAGGCGCCGCCGCCGACCGGCTCGTTGGCGACGAGGATGCATCCCCGTAGCGACAGCGCCGTCGCGAGTCCCGCAATGCCGCCGCCGACGACGACGGCGGGAGCGGTGATGAAATCCTGCGCGATCATGTGTTGATCGCAAGCATCCGCGTGACGGCCCGCCGCGCACGGAGCGCGATCGCGGGATCGATCGTCACTTCGTGCCGCATCTCGCGCAGCGATGCGGCAATGCCCTCGAGGGTGATGCGCTTCATGTGTGGGCACAGGTTGCAGGGCCGCACGAACTCGACGTCGGGCATTTCGGCCGCGACGTTGTCGGACATTGAGCACTCGGTGACCATCACGACGCGGCGCGGCCGGTGCCGATCGACCCAGGAAATCATTCCGGCGGTCGAGCCGACGTAATCGGCTTCGGCAAGCACGTCGGGCGGGCATTCCGGGTGGGCAATGATCCGGATTCCGGGATGGCCCTCGCGATAGGCGCGCAGCTCCTGGCCGGTGAACCGCTCGTGGACCATGCAGCTGCCCTCCCAGAGAATCACCTCGACGCCGGTCTGCGAAGCGACCCAGCGGCCGAGATACTGGTCCGGAAGGAAGATCACGCGCTCGACACCGAGCGACTCGACGACGGCGACCGCGTTTGAGGAGGTACAGCAGATGTCGGATTCCGCCTTTACCTCGGCCGAGGTATTGACGTAGGTCACGACCGGCACGCCGGGATAGCGTTCGCGCAGCAGGCGCACGTCCGCGCCCGTGATCGACTCGGCGAGCGAGCAACCGGCGCGCTGGTCCGGGATCAGCACGGTCTTGCCGGGATTCATGAGCTTTGCGGTCTCCGCCATGAAATGCACGCCGGCCATGACGATGACATCCGCGTCGGTCGTGGCCGCCATGCGCGCGAGCGCGAGCGAATCGCCGCGCAGGTCCGCAACGCCGTGAAAGATGTCGGGCGTCATGTAGTTGTGCGCGAGGACGACGGCGTGGCGCTTCGACTTCAGCGCCTCGATCTCGGCGATCAGCGGCTCGATGACGGCGATTTCGACGTCGGGCAGGATTCCGGCCAGGCTGCGCATGGCTCACTCCATTTATGCTCGGAGTGAGTATTATAGATCAATAAAGGCGGGTGCGCACCACCTCGCGCCGGAACCGGAAAAGCTTGGCCGGCCGCCCGCGGGCAGGGCGTTCCAGCGTGCGGGTGGGCTCGACGAATCGCCCGCTGGCCACCAGGCGCCTGAAATTCTGCTTGTGCAGCCGCATTCCGGTCAGCGCCTCGACGGTGCGCTGCAGCTGCAGCAGCGTAAAGGTCTCCGGGAGCAGTTCGAAAACGACCGGGCGGTATTTCAGCTTGCCGCGAAGCCGCCCGAGCGCCGTCGCCGTGATCCGGCGATGATCGTAGGCGAGCTCGGTACCGAGCTCCGGCCCGGGCTGTGGAGGGAGGCCGCGATCGCGCTGGTACTCGGGTACGAGCTGCGATTCATACAGCAGCTCATAGCGCTCGAGGACACGGATCGGGTCCCAGGATCCGCGGCTGCCGAAATTCGCCACGACCCGCCGCTGACGCGCTGCGTCCTTTCCCGCCCAGCGTTCGAGCAGGGACGACAGTGTCTTGACGGGGATCGCCGGCCCGCGGCCACGGCGGTCCTCCCAGGGCAGGATGTCGTAGCAGTTGAGCCAGGCTGCGACCGGAGCCGGCTGCGCTTCCTTGACGAGGCCGAGGTAGCCAACCGACAGGTGGCGCGTGCTGCCCGCGTCGCGGCTGCGGTCGCGATCCCCGAACGTGTAGAGCTGCTCGACATAGCCGACCGCGAGGCCGGTCTGCGCCGCGATCCAGCGCCGGAGCCCGAGCTCGAGCGTCGCGTCGATTTCCGAATCGAGCGGCCCGGAGGGCAGGGCGGGGATGCCGTCGACCGCCTGTGTCGTCGTCAGGACGCGCGGCTCGCCGGCCGTAACCGCCACGATGACTGCATCGAGGCTCAGGGACAGTCGGCGCGGCATAGGCGGCTATGATGCCCGGGAATCAATTCTCGGGAAGTGTCATCGTCGCCGTCAGGACGCGGTCGGCTGTCCACGCGAGTATGAGCTGATCGCCCGCGCGAGCGAGCTGCGGAAATCCGTTTGACCGCGCGGTCCCGGATGGCGCGACCGTGATGGCCGGATCGCGCGTGCCGTTCGCCCGTATTCGCCGCATCCGTATCTCTCCGCCCTCGGGCAGCCACTCGAGCCAGCAGACCAGTGCGCTGCCGTCATCGAGCAGGAGCGTCTCCACGCGACCGAGCGGCTTGCCGTCATCGACGACGATGGGCTCGCCAAAACTCGCGCCGGCGTCGTCAGAGAAGGCCAGCTTGACGCGCTCCACGTCGTCGGCCGCAGTGAACCACGTGACCGCCAGGCGGCGGCCGGAGGCGGCAATCGATGGGCCGTTGACGGGACAGCCGCTGATCTCCCAGCCGTCCTTGAACACCGTGCGTGGCTCGCTCCAGCGGCCGCCCTGGAGGCGCGAGATCGAAATATCGCGAAGCTCCCGATCTGAGCGGTCGCGATAGACCACCACCGGCCCCTCAGTGGTCATTGCCGCCGATGTCTGGCAGCAGTCGCAAACGCGCGTATCCAGGGCGGCTTCTTCGCCGAGCGTCCCTTCGCGGCCCATTGTCGCGTAGCGCAGCGTCATGTCGCCGCCGCCCTGATCGTGATCGTCGGCCTCCGGTTTCGTTTCGCGCCCATCGAGCCATACCGCCGCAAGCCCGCCACTCGGCGCCGCGAACATCGATACGAAGCCATGCTCGGTCGGTGTGCCATCGCGATGCGGCACGATCGGCTTGCCCCAGGTTTTTCCGCCATCGAAGGAGCGCGCAATATTCACGTCGTATGCGTAGGACCCGGGTCCGCTGCGGACCAGCCAGTGCGCGGCCAATGAACCGTCGGGGAGCGCCAGCATCGAGGGGAAATCCGCCCAATTCACGAACCAGTTCGAGCCTTCGGCGATGACGTGTGGCTCCGACCATCCCGCGGCGTCCCTGACTGAAAAACGAAGCGCGAAACGTCCTTCGCCCAGCGCCTCGATCCAGCTGAGGAAGGCGCGGCCATTTGCTGCGACCGTCAGGTTTGGCTGACCGCTGCCGGGTCCGGCGGGCGAGGGCAACTCGCGTATCTGCGGATATGCGGAACCGGTGAACAGTGCCACAGCGGCAAAAGCGCCCATCAGCCAGCTTTTCATTGATGTTTGGCCAGTCAATCCTGGCATTGGGGATTGGACTCCAGTCTGCCAGACGTCGAGGTCCTCGAGGAACCGGCCGTCCCAGGGGATTGGCTCAGCAAAAACAACCCCTTAGCGCGGACTCGGTCGAGACCATTGGCAGCGCCTGAACTCGGCTTGACGCCCCAAAGGCCGGGTATCTACAATCGCGGGCCTTTTTCGGCACCCGCCCCCAACACGGGCGGGTCGGAATAGCCAAACAACAAGTTTCCGGGCCGCCACTGGGCGGCCCGGCGTTTCATGCGTCCGGCAATTGCGCCGGTGCGGGGCAGTAGGACGGTATGTCGACGACGAACCAGCTGATTCGTGGCGGCCGCGTGGCAGCTACCTACAAGTCCAAGGTGCCGGCGCTGCAACGCTCGCCGCAGCGCCGCGGTGTGTGCACGCGCGTCTACACGACGACGCCGAAAAAGCCGAACTCGGCGCTTCGCAAGGTATGCCGCGTGCGCCTGACGAATGGCTACGAAGTCACGAGTTACATCGGCGGCGAAGGGCACAACCTGCAGGAGCACTCGGTGGTCATGATCCGCGGCGGCCGCGTCAAGGACCTGCCGGGTGTCCGTTATCACACGATCCGCGGCACGCTCGACTGCGCCGGCGTCGGCGACCGCAAGCAGAGCCGCTCCAAGTACGGCGCCAAGCGCCCGAAGAAATAACGAGGTCATTCAGCAATGTCCCGTCGTACATCAGCGCCGACGCGCGTCGTGCTTCCGGATCCGAAGTTCGGAAGCGAGATGCTGGCCAAGTTCATGAATATGGTCATGACGAGCGGCAAGAAGTCCGCCGCCGAGCACATTGTCTATGGTGCGATCGACCGCATCTCGGAGAAGACGGACCGCCGCGGCGAAGCCGCGCTCGAGGTCCTGTCGGTTGCGCTCGAGAACGTGAAGCCGGCGGTCGAGGTAAAGTCCCGCCGGGTCGGCGGCGCGACCTACCAGGTGCCCGTCGAAGTGCGGCCTGCCCGCCGCCAGACGCTCGCGATGCGCTGGCTGATCGAGGCCGCGCGCGCACGCAGCGAGAAGTCGATGGCGCATCGTCTCGCCCACGAGCTGATGGACGCCGCGGAGAACCGCGGCACGGCCGTGCGCAAGCGCGAAGACACGCACCGCATGGCTGAGGCCAACAAGGCCTTCGCGCACTACCGCTGGTAAGAGAGGCTCATGCCCCGCCATACGCCCATCGAGCACTATCGGAACATCGGCATTTCCGCGCACATTGACGCCGGAAAGACGACGACGACCGAGCGCGTGCTTTTCTATACGGGCGTCTCGCACAAGATTGGCGAGGTCCATGACGGCGCCGCCGTGATGGACTACATGGAGCAGGAACAGGAGCGCGGCATCACGATCACCGCCGCGGCGACGACCTGCTTCTGGAAGGGGATGGACAACCACTACCCCGAGCACCGCATTAACATCATCGACACGCCCGGGCACGTCGACTTCACGATCGAGGTCGAGCGCAGCCTGCGCGTGCTCGACTCGGCGGTCGCCGTATATTGCGCGGTGTCCGGCGTGCAGCCCCAGTCCGAGACGGTCTGGCGGCAGATGAACAAGTACAGGGTGCCCCGCGTCGCCTTCGTCAACAAGATGGACCGCGCCGGCGCGAACTTCCTGCGCTGTGTGGACCAGATCCGCACGCGCCTGAAGGGCAACCCGGTCGTGATCCAGCTACCCGTAGGCGCCGAAGAGAATTTCGCCGGCGTCGTCGACCTGATCCGCATGAAGTCGATCTGGTGGGACGACGATACCCAGGGTATGCGCTTCGAGTACCGGGACATCCCGGAGGACATGAAGGCGCAGTGCGACGAGTACCGCACCAAGCTGGTCGAGTCGGCTGCCGAGGGCAACGAGGAACTCCTCCACAAGTACCTCGAGGAGAACACGCTCTCGACCGAGGACATCCGCAAGGGCCTTCGCGAGCGCGCGATCCGGAACGAGATCTGCATCGTGACCTGCGGCTCCGCATTCAAGAACAAGGGCGTGCAGGCCGTGCTGGACGCGGTCATCGATTTCATGCCGTCGCCGTCCGAGGTGGCCGACGTCAAGGGCCAGTCCGAGGAAGGCGAGGAAATGACGCGCCCGCCCACGGATGACGCGCCGTTCTCTGCGCTCGCGTTCAAGATCCTGAACGATCCCTTCGTCGGAAACCTGACCTTCTTCCGCGTCTATTCCGGCACGCTGAGTTCGGGCGACCAGGTCTACGTGCCGAACCGCTCGCGCAAGGAGCGCATCGGCCGCCTGCTGCAGATGCATGCGAGCGAGCGCGCGGAGATCAAGGAAGTCCGCGCCGGCGACATCGCCGCGGCCGTGGGCCTCAAGGACGTGACGACCGGCGACACGCTGTCCGATCCGGACGACGTGATCGTGCTCGAGAAGATGGAATTCCCGGCGCCGGTGATCTCGGTCGCCGTCGAGCCGAAGACGAAGGCTGACCAGGAAAAGATGGGCATTGCGCTGCAGCGCCTTGCCAAGGAAGACCCGTCGTTCCGCGTCTCGACCGACCAGGAGTCGGGACAGACCATCATCTCGGGCATGGGCGAGCTGCATCTCGAGATCATCGTCGACCGCATGAAGCGCGAGTTCAAGGTCGAGGCGAGTGTCGGCAAGCCGCAGGTCGCCTACCGCGAAACGATCCGCAGGTCCGTCGAACAGGAAGGCAAGTTCGTGCGCCAGTCCGGCGGCCGCGGCCAGTACGGCCACGTCTGGATCCGGCTCGAGCCGCTCGCAGAGGGCAAAGGCTACGAGTTCGTCAACGAAATCGTCGGCGGCGTGATCCCGCGCGAATACATCCCGGCCGTGGACAAGGGCATCAAGGAAGCGCTGGGGAACGGCGTGATCGCCGGCTTCCCGATCGTCGACGTCAAGGTCGCGCTGACGGACGGCTCGTACCACGACGTCGACTCGAGCGAAATGGCGTTCAAGATCGCCGGTTCGATGGCGTTCAAGGAAGGCTTTGCCAAGGCGAAGCCCGTGCTGCTCGAGCCGATCATGAACGTCGAGGTCGTGACTCCCGAGGAATACTCGGGCGACGTGATCGGCGACCTGAATCGCCGCCGCGGCCAGATCACCGGAATGGACGAATCGCCGTCCGGCAAGATCGTGACCGCCGACGTCCCGCTCGCGGAGATGTTCGGCTACGCGACGACCGTGCGCTCGATGAGCCAGGGCCGCGCGACGTTCACGATGGAATTCAAGAAGTATGTCGAGGTGCCGAACAACGTCGCCGAGACCGTCCTGAAGAAAGCCTCCTGAGGAAAAGACGATGGCCAAGGAAAAATTCATTCGTTCGAAGCCGCACGTGAACGTGGGGACGATCGGGCATGTGGACCATGGCAAGACGACGCTGACGGCGGCGTTGACCAAGGTGATGGCGGAGAAGAACGGGGGCGAGTTCACGGCCTACGACCAGATCGACAAGGCGCCGGAGGAGAAGGCGCGCGGGATCACGATTGCGACGGCGCACGTGGAGTACCAGTCGGCGGTGCGGCATTACGCGCACGTGGATTGCCCGGGCCATGCCGACTACGTGAAGAACATGATCACGGGAGCGGCGCAGATGGACGGCGCGATCCTGGTGGTGTCGGCGGCGGACGGGCCGATGCCGCAGACGCGCGAGCACATTCTGCTGGCGCGCCAGGTGGGGGTGCCGTACATCGTGGTGTATTTGAACAAGTGCGACATGGTGGACGACGCCGAGCTGATCGAGCTGGTGGAGATGGAGGTGCGCGAGCTGCTCTCCAAGTACCAGTTCCCTGGGGATGACACGCCGATCGTGCGGGGCTCCGCCTTGAAGGCGCTGGAGGGTGCGGCGGGCGAGCTCGGTGCCGACTCGGTGGTGAAGCTGGTGGCGGAGATGGACCGCTACATCCCGACCCCGGTGCGGGTGATCGACAAGCCGTTTTTGATGCCGATCGAGGACGTGTTCTCGATCTCGGGGCGCGGCACGGTGGTGACCGGGCGCATCGAGCGCGGCATCGTCAAGGTCAACGACGAGATCGAGATCGTGGGGCTGAAGCCGACCACCAAGACCACCTGCACCGGGGTGGAGATGTTCCGCAAGCTGTTGGACGAGGGCCAGGCGGGCGACAACGTGGGGGTGCTGTTGCGTGGCACCAAGCGCGAGGAAGTGGAGCGCGGGCAGGTGCTGGCGAAGCCGGGCTCGATCAACCCGCACACCCAGTTCGAGTGCGAGGTGTACGTGCTGACCAAGGAAGAGGGTGGCCGTCATACGCCGTTCTTCAAGGGCTATCGGCCGCAGTTTTATTTCCGCACCACCGACGTGACCGGCAACATCGAGTTGCCGGCCGGGGTCGAGATGGTGATGCCGGGCGACAACATCAAGATGGTGGTGGAGCTGATTGCGCCGATCGCGATGGAGGAGGGCCTGCGGTTCGCGATCCGCGAGGGCGGCCGCACCGTCGGTGCCGGCGTCGTCTCCAAGGTGATCAAGTAAGGAACGACGATGGCAACCAGTCAGAACATCCGCATCCGCCTGAAGGCTTTCGATCACAAGCTGATCGATACTTCGGCGCGCGAAATCGTCGAGACGGCCCGCCGCACCGGCGCGACCGTGCGCGGCCCCGTGCCTCTGCCGACAAAGATCGAGCGCTTCACCGTGCTGGTCTCCCCGCACGGCGACAAGGACGCGAGGGACCAGTTCGAGATCCGCACGCACAAGCGGCTCATGGACATCGTCAATCCGACCGACAAGACGGTCGATGCGCTGATGCGCCTCGAGCTGCCGGCGGGCGTGGACGTGCAGATCAAGTTGAACTGATTTAGGGCGCCGCTATACTGGGCGGCTTTTTTGCGGGGCCGGGTTTCCCGGCTGTTTGGACAGCATCGGCCAATTGCAGCCGGTGCGGTGAAAAAAGGATATAAATCATGACCATAGGTCTGGTCGGCCGCAAGGCCGGCATGACTCGGGTTTTCACCGATGCAGGCGATTCCCTGCCGGTGACGGTCATCGAGGCCCTGCCGAATCGCATCGTGCAGGTGAAGGACTCGAAGGCCGACGGCTATCGCGCCGTCCAGGTCACTTTCGGTTCCCGTCGTGCGTCCCGGCTCAGCAAGCCGGTCGCTGCTCATTACGCAAAGCCGGGCGTGCTGCCGGGCGAAAAGCTGGTCGAGTTCCGCCTCGCCGAGGGCGAAGGCGCGGACCTCAAGGCCGGCGCGGAACTCAAGGTCGACCTGTTCAAGGAAGGGCAGATCGTCGACGTCGCAGGCACCACGATCGGCAAGGGCTATGCGGGCGTGATGAAGCGCCACGGTTTCGCCGGCGGCATGGCGAGCCACGGCGCTTCCGTCGTACACCGCTCTCCGGGCTCGATTGGCCAGCGCCAGACGCCGGGACGCGTGTTCCCGGGCAAGCGCATGGCCGGCCGAATGGGCAACGCCCGGCGGACGGAAGAAAACCTGAAGGTCGTCCAGGTGGACCTCGAGCGGAACCTGCTGCTGGTCAGCGGGTCCGTGCCGGGCGCGCCGGGTGGCCGCGTCGTCGTCCGCCCGTCGGTGAAGTCGGCGGCACGCGCCAGGCGGAAGTCCGCCGGCACGGCGAAGAAGTGATCGAGGGACACTGGCAATGAAGTTGAAGCTGGTGAATGGCGGGCCCAAGGGCTCCGAAATCGAACTCTCCGATGCGACCTTCGGCCGTGAATTCAACGAGCCGCTGGTGCACCAGGTCCTGACGGCCTATGCGGCCGCGGGACGCGCAGGCACCAAGGCGCAGCTCACCAAGTCGGAAGTGCGCGGCGGCGGAAAGAAGCCGTGGCGCCAGAAGGGCACGGGCCAGGCGCGCGCGGGCTCGATCAGGAGCCCGATCTGGGTCGGTGGCGGACGCGCCTTTGCGGCGAAGCCGCGGAGCTTCGCGCAGAAAGTGAACCGGAAGATGTATCGCGGCGCAATCCGCTCGATGCTGTCCGAGCTTGCGCGCACGGAGCGCCTGGTCGTGACCGGCGAGCTCGCGCTCGAGGCACCGAAGACCAGGATGCTGGCAGGCAAGCTTGCGGAGCTGGGCCTCGACCACGTCCTGATCCTGATCGAGGCCTACGACGAGAAGCTGCATCTCGCGTCGCGCAACCTGGTCGGCGTCGACGTCCGTACGGTTGCGAACCTCGATCCGCTCGCGCTCGCGCACTACCCGAAGGTGCTAGCGACCGTCGGTGCGCTCAGGATGCTCGAGGAGAAGCTGGCATGAGGACGCCTTCGAAGGACTGGCTCGCGGGTGTCGTGATCGCGCCGCACGTGTCGGAAAAAAGCGCTCGCGTCGCGACCGAAGGGAACCAGTACGTTTTCCGCGTGCGCCGCGACGCGACGAAGCCGGATATCCGCGCCGCCGTCGAGTTCCTCTTCGAAGTGAAGGTGGACAAGGTGCGCGTGGTCAACCAGCCCGGCAAGGCGAAGCGCTTCGGCCGCTCGCCCGGCCGCAGGCAGGACTGGAAGAAGGCGTACGTGCGCCTCGTCGAGGGGCAGCAGATCGAGTTGGGTGGCAGCGAGCGCGCTTGAAGCGCAGCTGCGTAACTGGATAGCAATATGGCACTGAAGAAACTCAAGCCGACATCGCCGGGAACGCGCTTCCAGCTGCGTCCGGACCGCTCGCACCTGCACAAGGGTGCGCCGGTTCGCGCGCTCGTGGCCGGCCACAAGTCGACCGGCGGCCGCAACAACGTCGGCCGCATGACGACGCGCCACAAGGGCTCGGGCCACAAGCACAACTACCGGATGATCGACTTCCGGCGCGACAAGGACGGCATCATCGCGAAGGTCGAGCGCCTCGAGTACGACCCGAACCGGTCGTCGTACATTGCGCTCCTGCTCTACAAGGACGGCGAGCGCCGCTACATCCTCGCGGCGAAAGGCCTCGCCATCGGTGATGAGCTGCAATCGGGTGCCGACTCGCCGATCCGCGCGGGCAATTCGATGGCGCTCCGCCACATTCCGGTCGGCTCGATCGTGCACAACATCGAGTTGAAGCCCGGCAAGGGCGGCCAGCTTGCGCGCGCCGCAGGCAGCTCCGCTTCATATTCGGGACGCGAGGCGGGCAATGCGATCCTGCGCCTGAAGTCCGGCGAGACCCGCAAGGTCAGCGTCGACTGCCGCGCGACGATCGGCGAAATCGGCAACGACGAGCACAACCTGCGCAGCTTCGGCAAGGCCGGCGCCAAGCGCTGGCGCGGCATCCGCCCGACAGTGCGCGGCGTCGTGATGAACCCGGTTGACCACCCGCACGGTGGCGGCGAGGGCCGTTCCGGCCAGGGCAACCCGCACCCGGTTTCGCCCTGGGGCTGGCACACCAAGGGCAAGAAGACGCGCAAGAACAAGCGCACCGACGCATTCATCGTGCGGCGGCGCAGCAAGTAAGGAGCGAGAGCGACATGTCACGTTCGCTGAAGAAGGGCCCGTTCGTCGACCTGCACCTCGCGAAGAAGGTACAGGTGGCCCGCGACAAGAACGACCGCCGCCCGATCAAGACCTGGTCGCGTCGCTCGATGATCCTGCCTGACATGGTCGGACTCACGATTGCCGTGCACAACGGCCGTCAGCACGTGCCGGTGCTCGTCACCGAAAACATGGTCGGCCACAAGCTCGGTGAGTTTGCGCCGACGCGGATTTTCAAGAGCCATTCCTCGGCCAAGAAGGTCGAGGCGGTGGCGGAGTAAGTCGATGCAGGTATCAGCCACGCTGCGCCACGCGCGCATCTCGCCGCAGAAGTGCCGCCTCGTTGCGGACCTCGTGCGCGGCCAGCCCGTGGGCAACGCGCTCGCGGTGCTCGCCTTCACGCCGAAGAAGGGCGCGAAGATCGTGCGCAAGGTGCTCGAGTCCGCGATCGCGAACGCCGAGCACAACCTCGAGGCGGACATCGACGAGCTGCGTGTCGAGCGCATCGAGGTCGACGCGGCTCCGGTGGCGAAGCGCTTCCACGCGCGCGCCAAGGGACGCGGGAACCGCATCGTCAAGCGGCTGAGCCACATCAAGATCACCGTCGCGGACAAGGCGCGGTAAGGGCGTAGCATGGGCCAGAAAGTCAATCCGATCGGCATCCGTCTCGGCATCACGCGGGACTGGAATTCGCGCTGGTACGCCGACACCAAGAGCTTCCCGTCGCACATCCTGTCCGACTGGCGGGTGCGCGAGTTCCTGCGCAAGAAACTGGCCGATGCCTCCGTGAGCCGGATCCACATCGAGCGTGCCGCGCGCAAGGCCAACATCACGATCCACACCGCGCGCCCCGGCGTCGTGATCGGCCGCAAGGGCGAGGACATCGAGAAGCTTCGCGTCGAAGTCGCGAAGCTCATGAAGATGGCGGTCGCGGACGTGCGGCTCAACATTGCCGAGATCAGGAAGCCCGAACTCGACGCGACCCTCGTCGCCGAGAGCATTGCGCAGCAGATCGAGAAGCGCGTGATGTTCCGCCGCGCGATGAAGCGCGCGGTCACCAACACGATGCGAAGCGGCGCCCTTGGCGTGAAGGTCCGCATCGCGGGCCGCCTGAACGGCGCCGAGATCTCGCGCTCGGAGTGGACCCGGGAGGGCCGGATTCCGCTGCATACGTTCCGCGCCGACATCGACTACGGCACGGCGGAAGCGCGCACGACCTATGGCGTCATCGGCGTGAAGGTCTGGGTGTTCAAGGGCGAGGTGTTCGCCCGCGACGAGGCCGAAGAGCAGGCGCTCGAGGCTCAGGCACAGGCCGAGGCGGCTTCGGCGAGCGACAAGCCCGCCGCGCCCGCGGTACCCGCGGCGCCAGAGCCGGCGGCGGGTTGACCTGAAGGATTCACGGACATGATGCAGCCAAAGCGGACCAAGTACCGCAAGCAGTTCAAGGGCAACCTGAAGGGCAGCGCGCACCGCGGCAGCTCGGTCGCGTTCGGCGATTATGCGTTGAAGGCCATCGACCGCTCGCGCATGACCGCGCGCGAAATCGAGGCGGCGCGCCGCGCGATGACGCGCTACGTAAAGCGCGGGGGCCAGATCTGGATTCGCGTGTTCCCGGACGTGCCGATCACGCAGAAGCCGCTCGAAGTCCGCATGGGCAGCGGCAAGGGCAACGTCGAGTACTGGGTCGCCAAGGTGACCCCCGGCAAGGTGCTGTTCGAGATCGAGGGCGTGCCCGAAGAGACGGCGCGCGAGGCATTCAAGCTGGCCGCGGCCAAGTTGTCGGTCGCGACGGCATTCGTCAGGCGGCAGGTGCGCTGATGGCCATCAAGGAATATCGCAAGAAGAGCGCGCCGGAGTTGCGCGTCGAACTCGCGGAGCTGCGCCGCGAGCAGTTCAAGCTGCGCATGGCTTCGGCGTCCGGCCAGCCGGCGCGCCCTGACCAGCATGGCAAGGTGCGGAAAAACATTGCGCGGCTCAAGACCGTGCTTAATGAGCTCGATCGCGCGAAAAGCGCCGGGGGCAAGGCGTGAAGATTGAAACTGAACAAAAGATTGTGGACAAGTCGCCGAAGACGCTGACCGGCACCGTCGTCGGCAACAAGATGGACAAGACGATTTCCGTCTCGGTCGAGCGGCTGATCAAGCACCCGACCTACGGAAAGTACGTGCGCCGCACGACGAAGCTGCTCGCGCACGACGAAAAGAACGAATGCCGCGAGGGCGACACGGTCGCCATCGCGGAATGCCGGCCGCTGTCGCGGCACAAGGCGTGGACCCTGGTGCGCGTGCTCGAGCGCGCGCCGGCGGAATGAGAGCGGGAGGGGCAAGGCCATGATCCAGCTCAGGACGCGATTGCAGGCGGCGGACAATTCCGGCGCCCGCGAGCTGATGTGCATCAAGGTCATGGGCGGCACGCGCCGCCGTTACGCCGGCGTCGGCGACGTGATCAAGGTCAGCATCAAGGACGCGATTCCGCGCGGCAAGGTCAAGAAGGGCGAGGTCTACGACGCGGTCGTGGTGCGTACGCGCAGCGGCGTGCGTCGCGGCGACGGCTCGCTGATCCGTTTCGACGGAAATGCAGCGGTGCTGCTGACCCCGAAGCTCGAGCCGATCGGCACCCGCATCTTCGGGCCCGTGACGCGCGAGCTGCGCAACGTTGCGTTCATGAAGATCATCTCGCTTGCGCCGGAGGTCCTGTGAAGAGAATCCGCAAGGGCGACACCGTCGTCGTGACGGCGGGTCGCGACAAGGGCCGGACCGGCACCGTGGTCAGCGTGCAGCCCGACGGCCGCGTGCTGGTCGAGAACGTCAACATGATCAAGAAGCACCAGCGCCCGAATCCGCAGCGTGCCGTGCAGGGCGGCATCATCCAGAGGGAAGCGCCGCTCGCCGCGTCGAATGTCGCGCTCCTGAACCCGGGCACGAAGAAGGCGGACCGCATCGGCGTCCGCACGCTCAAGGACGGGCGGAAGGTGCGGTTCTTCAAGTCGAACGGCGAACTGGTGGACGCGTAAGCAGTGGAGACCGGAGAGATGGCCGCAACATCAGCCAGGCTGCAAAAGCACTACCGCGAGGTCGTGAGGCCGAAGCTCCGCTCGGAGCTCGGGTTCGCGACCGACATGCAGGTGCCCCGCATCACGAAGATCACGGTGAACATGGGCGTCGGCGAGGCAGTCGCCGACAAGAAGGTCATGGACGCCGCGACCGGAGACCTCGCGAAGATCACCGGCCAGAAGCCGTCCGTGCGCAAGTCGAAGAAGTCGGTCGCCACCTTCAAGATCCGCGAGAATCAGGCAGTCGGCTGCATGGTGACGCTGCGCGGTGCGCGCATGTACGAGTTCCTCGACCGCCTGATCAACGTGGCGATGCCCCGCATCCGCGACTTCCGCGGGGTCAACCCGCGCTCGTTCGACGGCCAGGGCAACTACAGCTTCGGGGTGAAGGAACAGATCATCTTCCCCGAGATCGCGTACGACCAGATCGACCAGGTACGCGGCATGGACATCACGATCACGACTTCGGCCGGCGACGACAAGAAAGGTCGCGCGCTGCTCGAAGCGTTCAATTTTCCGTTCAGGAAGTGACCGATGGCGAAGACCAGCATGATCGAGCGCGAGAAGCGCCGCGCGAAGGTGGTGAAGAAGTACGCCGTCAGGCGCGCGCGCATCAAGGAACAGATCCGCGACCCGAAGGCGTCGCAGGAGGACCGCATGGCCGCGGTCGAGGCGCTGCAGAAACTGCCGCGCGACTCGAGCCCGTCGCGGGCCCGCAGCCGTTGCGCGATCACCGGCCGCTCGCGCGGGAACTACAGCAAGTTCGGCCTGGGGCGCGTGAAGCTCCGCGAGGCGACGATGCGCGGCGACGTGCCGGGCCTGCGTAAGGCGAGCTGGTGAGGAACAGACAATGAGCATGACCGACCCGATCGCTGACCTTCTGACGCGCATCCGCAACGGCCAGAGTGCCGGCAAGGCGGAGGTCTCCGTGCAGTCCTCGCGCGTCAAGGAAGCGATCGTCCGCGTCCTGAAGGACGAGGGCTACATCACCGATTTCGTCGTCAGCAAGGATGGCGGGCGCAAGGCACTCGTCATCGCGCTGAAGTACCACGCGGGCAAGCCGGTTATTGAAAGGCTGGAGCGTGTATCCCGTCCGGGGCTGCGGACCTACCGGGCGAAGGACGCGTTGCCGAAGGTCCTGGGCGGCCTCGGCGTCGCGATCGTCTCGACACCGAAGGGCGTCATGTCGGATCGCGAGGCGCGCCGCGCCGGCCAGGGCGGCGAAGTGCTCTGCGTCGTGGCCTGAGGAAGTAGGATCATGTCCAGAATCGCCAAGTTGCCGGTCAAGCTGCCGCAGGGCGTCAATGCGACGATCGCCGCGGATGCGGTGACCGTGAAGGGCACCAAGGGCGCGCTCACGCTGAAGCTCGGCGAGGGCGTGACGGTCGCGCAGAGAGACCAGGAACTGCACGTCGCGGTCGCCGACGGCAAGGGCACGAACGAGCGGGTCGCTTCCGCGGGCGCGACGCGCGCCAACCTCGCGAACATGGTCGCGGGCGTGACCAAGGGCTTCGAGCGCAAGCTCGAGCTCGTGGGCGTCGGCTACCGCGCGGCGGTGCAGGGCAAGAGTCTGAACCTCACGCTCGGCTTCTCGCACCCGGTCAGTTTCCCGGTGCCGGAAGGCATCTCGATCGAAACGCCTTCGCAGACCGAGATCATCGTGAAGGGTGCCGACCTGCAGCGCGTGGGTCAGGTGGCGGCGGAGATCCGCGGCTATCGCCCGCCGGAGCCCTACAAGGGCAAGGGCGTGCGCTACGCCGGCGAGCGGATCGTCATGAAGGAAGGCAAGAAGAAGTAAGGCTATGAAGCTCACGAAGAAAGACCGGCGACTGCGGCGCGCGACGCGCGCCCGCGCCAAGATCCGCGAGACCGGCGCGGCGCGCCTGACGGTGCACCGCACGCCGCAGCACATCTACGCCCAGATCACGACGCCGGACGGCGCCAAGGTGATCGCGGCCGCGTCGACCGTCCAGGAGGCGGTGGCGAAAGAGCTGAAGGGCACGGGCAACGCGACCGCGGCGAAGGCTGTCGGACGCGCGATCGCCGAGCGTGCCAAGGCAGCGGGTGTCGAGTCAGTGGCATTCGACCGCTCGGGTTTCCGTTACCACGGGCGCGTCAAGGCGCTCGCCGAGGCCGCGCGCGAAGCCGGCCTCAAATTCTGAAGTCCTGGGGAACACGCGATGGCACGAGTGGAACGTTCACAGTCCGGCGACGACCTGATCGAGAAGCTGGTCGCGGTCAACCGCACGGCGAAGGTCGTCAAGGGCGGGCGCCAGTTCGGCTTCACGGCGCTGACGGTGGTCGGCGACGGCGCCGGGCGCGTCGGCTTCGGCTACGGCAAGGCGCGTGAGGTGCCGGTCGCGATCTCGAAGGCGATGCAACAGGCGCGCAAGAACATGACCAACGTGCCGATCACGCACGCGACCCTGCACTACGCGATCCAGGGCCGGCACGGCACGACGCGCGTCTACATGCAGCCGGCATCCGACGGTACCGGCGTCATCGCGGGCGGCGGCATGCGCGCGGTGTTCGAGTGCGCGGGCGTCCGTAACGTCCTCGCCAAGAGCTACGGCTCGCGGAATCCGATCAACGTGGTGCGCGCGACCTTCGACGCCTTCGAGCGGATGGTTTCGCCGGACCGCATCGCCGCGAAGCGCGGCAAGACACTGGACGAGATCACGGGCTGATTTTCATGAGCAAGAGCAAGGTGAAGGTCACTTTAAACCGCAGCGTGCATGGGCAGCTGCAGAACATCCGGTCCTCGGTCTACGGACTGGGGCTCCGGCGCATCCGCGACACGAGGGTCGTGGAGGACACGCGCGAAGTGCGCGGCATGATCAATGCCGCGAAGCACCTGCTCGCCGTCGAGAAGGCCTGAGGAGCGAAGTCATGCAATTGAACACCATGAAGCCGGGCCCGGGCAGCAAGCGCAAGCGCCTGCGCGTCGGGCGCGGCGCCTCGGCCGGCCAGGGCAAGACCTGCGGCAAGGGCGGCAAGGGACAGAAGGCTCGCAAGGGCGGCTACCACAAGGTCGGCTTCGAAGGCGGCCAGGTGCCGCTGCAGCGCCGCCTGCCGAAGGTCGGCTTCCGCTCGGCCATGAAAAAGACGCGTGCCGAAGTGACGCTGACCGACCTCGACAAGGTGAAGGCCGAACTGATCGACCTCGCCGCGCTGCTGTCGGCGAGCATCGTTCCCGCCAAGACGGAACGCGCGAAGGTGATCCTCTCCGGCGAGATCAAGCGGAAAGTGACGCTCCAGGGTCCCGCGGTTGTCGCGACGAAGGGCGCGCGTGCGGCGATCGAGAAGGCTGGCGGCAGCATCGAAGAGGGCAAGGCGGCCTGAGGGCCGGCTGAAATCCATGGCGACCACGGCAGGCAATGCGGCACTCGCGATCGGTGAAGTCACGCGCTTCACCGAGATGCGCCATCGCCTGCTTTTCCTGCTCGGCGCGCTCGTCGTGTACCGCATCGGCACCTTCGTGCCGGTCCCCGGCATCGACCCGGTCGCGCTCGCGCGCCTGTTCGACACGCAGGAAGGAACGATCCTCGGGCTCTTCAACATGTTCTCGGGCGGCGCTCTCGAGCGCCTCTCGATCTTCGCGATGGGCGTCATGCCCTACATTTCCGCGTCCATCATCCTGCAGATGATGGCAGTGGTCGTGCCCTCGATGGCCGCGATCAAGAAGGAAGGCGAATCCGGGCGGCGCAAGATCACGCAGTGGACGCGCTACTTCACCGTGATCCTTGCGTCATTCCAGGGCTTCGCCGCAGCCGTTGCGTTCCAGAACCAGGGCGTCGTCATCCACCCGGGGACGTTCAGCTTCGTACTGCCCGCCGTGCTGACGCTCACCTGCGGGACGATGTTCCTGATGTGGCTCGGCGAGCAGATTACCGAGCGCGGTATCGGCAACGGCATCTCGATGATCATCCTCGCGGGAATCATCTCGGGCCTGCCGGCGGCGATCGGCGGCACCTTCCAGCAGGTGAGCAGCGGCGAGATGAATCCCGCGTTCGCAATCATCCTGCTGCTACTGATTGGAGCGGTCACGGCCTTCTGCGTCTTCGTCGAGAGCGGCCAGCGCCGCATCCCGGTCAATTACGCGAAGCGCCAGGTCGGCCGGCGCATGTACGCGGGCCAGACCAGCCACTTACCGTTCAAGCTCAACATGTCCGGCGTCATCCCGCCGATCTTCGCGTCGTCGCTGCTGCTGTTCCCGGCGACGCTGGCGAGCTTCTTTGGCACGGGAGAGGCCGGCACCTGGCTGCAGACGATTGCCGCGGCCCTCGGCTGGGGCCAGCCGCTGCACCTCCTGATTTACGGCGGCCTCATCATCTTCTTCTGCTTCTTCTACACCGCGCTCGTGTTCAACTCGCGCGAGACGGCCGAGAACCTGAAGAAGGGCGGGGCATTCATCCCCGGCATCCGGCCCGGCCAGCAGACCGGCGAGTACATCGACAAGGTGCTGACCCGGCTGACGGTCTGGGGCGCCTTCTACGTCACGCTCGTCTGCCTGCTGCCCGAGATCCTGATGTCCTACGGCCGCGTGCCATTCTATTTCGGCGGCACCTCGCTCCTCATCATGGTGGTCGTGGTCATGGACTTCGTGGCCCAGCTGCACGCGCACATGATGTCGCACCAGTACGAGGGGCTCATGAAGAAGGCCAACCTGCGCGGCTACGGCAAAAGAGGTCCGTGAGATGAAGGTTCGTCCATCGGTCAGGAAGATCTGCAAGAACTGCAAGATCGTGCGGCGCAAGGGCGTCGTGCGGGTCATCTGCTCGTCCGACGCCCGCCACAAGCAGCGCCAGGGCTGAGCGCAGGAGCCTGGATATGTTGAGAAAAGCGGCGATTTCAAGTACACTTCGCGGTTCTCCGCGAGGCAGGGGCAGGTAGCCATGGCGCGTATCGCCGGCATCAATATTCCCGTCAACAAGCACGTCTCCGTGGGGCTGATGCACATCTACGGCATCGGCCGCTCGCGGGCGCTGGCCGTGTGCAAGGCGGCGAACGTCGACCCGTCGACGCGCGTGCGCGACCTGACGGAGCCTGAGGTCAATTCGCTGCGCACGCAGGTCTCGCGCTTCATGGTCGAGGGCGACCTGCGCCGCGAGAATTCGATGAGCCTGAAGCGCCTGATGGACCTCGGCTGCTACCGCGGGATCCGCCACCGAAAGGGCCTGCCGGCACGCGGGCAACGTACGCGCACCAATGCGCGCACGCGCAAGGGCCCGCGCCGCGCGGCGGTCAAGACGAACGTTCAACCGGGCAAGGTCTGACGATGGCTGACGAGAAAACCGAACAGAAAGCCGACGCCAAGGCAGAGGCGAAGTCGGACGCGAAGGGCGCCGACAAGGCCGCCGCGCCGGCCGCCGCCAAGGCGCGCAAGAAGGCCAAGCGCCAGGTATCCGACGGCGTCGCGCACATTCACGCGTCGTTCAACAACACGATCGTCACGATCACCGACCGCCAGGGCAACACGCTCGCCTGGGCGACATCGGGTGGCTCGGGCTTCCGTGGCTCGCGCAAGAGCACGCCTTTCGCCGCGCAGGTTGCGGCCGAGAAGGCGGGCGTCGCGGCGCAGGAGCACGGGCTGCGCACTGTCGAGGTCCGCGTGCGTGGGCCCGGCCCTGGACGCGAGTCCGCGGTCCGCGCGCTGAACGCCTGCGGCCTCAAGGTCACGAGCATCGAAGACGTGACGCCGATTCCGCATAACGGTTGCCGCCCGCCCAAGAAGCGGCGCGTCTGAGGTCGAGAGGACAATGGCAAGATACCTCGGTCCCAAGTGCAAGCTCTCGCGCCGCGAGGGCACGGATCTCTTCCTGAAGAGCGGCATCAAGCCGCTCGAGAGCAAGTGCAAGCTCGAAGTGCCGCCGGGCGGCGTCAAGGGCGACCGCCGCACGCGCCTGTCGGGCTACGGCGTGCAGTTGCGCGAGAAGCAGAAGCTCCGCCGCATGTACGGCGTGCTCGAGCGCCAGTTCCGCAATTACTACACGAAGGCCGCGGGACGCCCCGGCTCGACCGGCGAGAACCTGATCCGGTACCTCGAGGGCCGGCTCGACAACGTCGTCTATCGCATGGGATTCGCGACAACTCGTGCGGAAGCGCGCCAGCTCGTCTCCCACAAGTCGATAGAAGTGAACGGCGACACGGTCAACGTGCCCTCGTACCAGTGCTCCGCCGGCGACGTGATCGCCGTGCGCGAGAAGTCGAAGGCCCAGGCCCGCATCGCCGCGGCGCTCGCGATCGCGACGCAAGTGGGCTGGCCCGACTGGGTCGACGTGGACGACAAGAAATTCACCGGCACGCTCAAGGCGTTGCCGGACCGCGACCAGATTCTCCCGGACATCAACGAGAATCTGGTCGTAGAGCTCTATTCGAAGTAACAGGTGACGGCAATGCAAGGTACCGCCACGGAATTCCTCAAGCCCCGGTCAGTCAAGGTCACCGAGACCGCTGCGCGCCAGGCGCGCATCGTGATCGAGCCGTTCGAGCGGGGCTTCGGCCACACGCTCGGCAACGCGCTGCGTCGCGTGCTGCTGTCCTCGATGCCCGGCTGCGCCGTAACTGAGGTCGAGATCGAGGGTGTGCTCCACGAGTACACCAGCATCGAGGGCGTCCAGGAGGATGTCGTCGACATTTTGTTGAATCTGAAATCAATTGCGATCGAGATGCACTCGCGCGACTCCGTCGAGCTCCGCCTCTCGAAGAAGGGACCGGGCCCGGTCACCGCCGGTGACATCCAGATCGACCACGGCGTCGTGATCGTGAATCCCGAGCTCGTGATCGCGAACCTCAACAAGCCCGTCGAGCTCACGATGAACCTGAAGATCGAGCGCGGCCGCGGCTACCGGCCGGCAGTCCAGCGCCTCGAGTTCGAGGAGCAGAGCCGCCCGATCGGCCGCCTGCAACTCGACGCCTCGTTCTCGCCCGTCCGCCGCGTGACTTACGGCATCGAGTCCGCGCGCGTCGAACAGCGCACCGACCTCGACAAGCTGATCATCGACATCGAGACGAATGGGACGATCAACCCCGACGAGGCGATCCGCCGCGCCGGCGGGATCCTGAAGGAACAGCTGACCGTGTTCGTCGACCTCGAGGGCCAAGGCGAGTCGCCCTCGCGCGAGGCGGGCCCGCTGCCGGATCCGATCCTGCTGCGCCCCGTGGACGAGCTCGAGCTGACGGTCCGCAGCGCGAACTGCCTCAAGGCGGAGAACATCCACTACATCGGCGACCTCGTGCAGCGCACGGAAGTCGAGCTGCTGCGCACGCCCAACCTCGGCAAGAAGTCGCTGACGGAAATCAAGGAAGTCCTCGAGAGCCACGGGCTGACGCTCGGCATGCGCATCGAGGGCTGGCCGCCGGCGTCGCTGCGCCGCGAAGACGAACTGCGCACGGCCTGAGCGGTAACGGGGACAGCAACAGATGCGACATCAACTGTCGGGACGCCAACTCTCGCGCAACAGCTCCCATCGCAAGGCGCTGATGCGGAACATGTGCGCCGCGCTCATCCGCGTGGAGACGATCCGCACGACGCTGCCGAAGGCGAAGGAACTGCGCCGGGTCGTCGAGCCGCTGATCACGCTCGGCAAGACCGATACGCTGCCGGGGCGCCGCCGTGCCTGGATTACGCTCCGCGACGACGGGCTCGTCGAGAAGCTCTTCGCCGACATCGGGCCGCGCTTCCGCACCCGTGCTGGCGGCTATACGCGGATCCTGAAGATGGAACCGCGTGTTGGCGACAACGCCTCGATGGCGCTGATGCAGTTGGTCGAGGGCGCAGCCGTCGTGGCCGCGCCGACCGGGGACAAGCCGGCGAAGAAGAAGAAAGAAGCCGCCCCGAAGAAGGACAAGGCGCCCGCGAAGAAGGCTGCGCCGAAGGCCGCCAAGAAGGCCGAGGCCGCGCCGAAGAAGCGCAAGAAGGCCGCGGGCTAGGATTTCCAATCTGCGGGCCGCCACGGCGGCCCTCGGTCGCCATGGAGAAGCCGGGGACATCCCCGGCTCTTTTTTTGCTCTAATCCCAAAGGGGACGCGCACCTTTAAAGGGGACGCGCCCCTTTAAAGGGGACGCGCCCCTTTAAAGGTGCGCGTCCCCTTTTCACATGGGAGGGAATCATGAGCCTGATTTCGGAATTCAAAGAGTTCGCGATGAAGGGCAATGTCGTCGACATGGCTGTCGGCATCATCATCGGTGCGGCGTTCGGCAAGATCGTGTCGGCGCTGGTGAACTCCATCGTCATGCCGCCGGTCGGCTGGGCCATCGGCGGGGTCAATTTCTCGGACCTCGGCGTCGTGCTCGGCACCAATGCGACGACCGGCGAGCCGGTCACGATCGCCTACGGACAGTTCCTCCAGGCGCTGCTCGACTTCCTGATCATCGCGATCGCGATCTTCCTGGCGCTCAAGGTCATCAACAAGATGAAGAGGCCGCCGGAGCAACCCGCGGTGGCGACGACACCGCCCGAGCAAGTGCTACTGACCGAAATCCGCGACCTGCTGCGCCAACAGCAACGCTGAGCTTCTGGCTCAGGCCGCCGCGTCGAACGCCTCGCGCGTGAGGTTTCGCGGCGTGCCCTCCTGCGCGACCACGTTGTCCTCGATGCGGATGCCACCCCAGGGACGTAGCGCCTCGACCCGCTTCCAGTCGATGGAGCGGCCGCGCTCGTCAGCGCGCGCCTGTTCGAGCAGCGAGTCGATGAAGTAAATCCCCGGTTCGATCGTGACGGTAAACCCGGGCTCGAGGTCGCGCGTCAATCTCAGGTAAGGATGGCCTTCCGGCTTCTCGCGCGTGCCGCCCTTCGGGCCCGCCGCGAATCCCGCGGCGTCGTGGACCATGAGGCCGAGCAGGTGGCCGATGCCGTGCGGGAAGAAAACGGATGTGATCCCCGTCTCGACGGCCGACTCCGGCGAACCCGAAACGATGCCATGCGTCACCAGCACGCCCGCGAGCGAGCGGTGCGCCTCGAGGTGGATGTCCCGGTAATCCACGCCCGGCCGCACCCTGTCCGCGAGCTTCTGTTGCGTCGAGTCGATCGAGCGGATCAGGTCCAGGAACTCCCCGGGCTCCGCCGCATAGGTGCGGGTGATATCGCAGGCATAGCCGGCATGCTGAGCGCCAGCGTCGATCAGGAAGGAATTCACTTCCGCCGGGCGCTCGCGGTCCAGCAGCTGATAGTGAAGGACTGCCGCATGCCGGTCGAAGGCGATGATGTTGTTGTAGGGCAGCTCTTCCTCGCGGACACCCGCCGCCCGGCAATAGGCGAGGTGGATCTCGTACTCGGAAGCGCCGTCGCGGAACGCCTTTTCGGCTGAACGATGAGCGCGTACGCCCGCGATGGTCGCCTGCGCCATGCACTCAATTTCATAGGGCGTCTTGACCGCACGGGCATAGTCCAGCGGACCGGTGACGGCCGCCGGATCATGGTCGCCGAGCCCCTCGGTTGCGGGGACTGGCTCGGCCAGCACCGCCCATCGTCCCTTCGCGCCGACCTCGCGCCGCAGCTCGGCGGGCGAACGGACCACGACCAGGTCGAATTGCCCGACCCAATAGCCCTCCGGCGAGGCCGGCGGCAGGAACCAGTAGTCGTCCGGCTGGTGGAAAACGAACTTCGGGCGGGCTCCGGGACGGTAAACGACGAAACTGTCCGGGGTACCGTCGGGGAGCCAGGCCCGGTAGCGCGGATTGGGCCGGAAGGGATAGGTGCTGTCGTCGAGGTAGTAATAAACCTGCCTTCCGGAGCCGGTGATCAATCCGTCGTAACCGCCTGCAATCAAAGCCCGGTCAGCCCTTGACATGACCTCTCGCAAGTGGTCTCCATACAACTCGCCAAGCGTCTTTTTCATGCGTCGAGCGTAACCGGCTCGGCCAGTTGTCGCAAAATGGCGACCTTTGCTTACCACCCCAATACCGGTAAAATCCGCGGACGCGACGAGGCAGCAAGCCTAAAAATTGAGCTGTTTTGACCGCGGAAGTGCACTTATTTTTCTCACTGACGTACTGGGGTAACTGACGATGAATGCAAAGATTTGGGGCGCCATTGCGGTTGCCCTCGTGCTGGGCGCCTGTGGCGCCAAGAAGGAAGAGGCTGCCGACGCCGCCGCTGCCGACGCTGCTGCTGCCGACGCCGCCGCTTCGGCCGAAGCTGCGGGCGACGCTGCTGCTGCTGCTGGCGATGCGGCCGCTGATGCCGCTGCTCCGGCCGATCCTGCTGCTGAACCGACCACGGAACCGACTCCTCCTTCGCAGTAAGCGATTGCTGCAATTGGCCTGAACGGCCGGGTGGATGGCGCGGAGGCCCCGCGGCTTCCCCCGGCCGTTCTCTTTCCAGGACCCCGAATGCCGATCACTCTCCGCGAAGCACGCTCTTCCAGGGCCGACCGCAACTGGATTGAAGAGACCTACGGCGAATACCTTGCCGACCTGACCGCCGACACGACCGGCGTGTATCCCTCGCTCACCGTCACCGGGCAGAGCGTTTCCGAACTCATCCAGGGCTGGTTTCATGACGACCGCTGCACGCCCTTCCTCGTGCTGCGCGAGCAGGAGCGTGTCGGCTTCGCCGTCGTGCAACGCAGCCTTTCGAGCAGCGAGGACCCGAAGCGGATCTACCGTCTGACCGAGTTCTTCATCCGGAAGCCGTTCCGCAACAAGGGCGTCGGGCGCGGCGCCGCGATGCTGATCTTCGCGCGCTACGCCGGCGAGTGGACCGTCGCCGAGCAGTCGCGCAATCCCGGTGCGATCCGATTCTGGCGGCGCGTGGTCAATGAATTCACGAATGGAAAATTCCGGGAGAAGCGCGGCCAGGGAGAGATCGCGCACCACTTCACGAGCGCGGGGCCGGCGCACGCGGTCGGGCGCTGAGCCGCGCCTCGATCGACGACTAGTCCGTCCTCACGACGACCTTGATTTTCCGCGGCCCTGCGACTTCGAACAACAGTTCGAGTTCGAACTTCTGCTCGTCGACCAGCGGCTTTTTGAGCCCCATCAACATGACATGCATGCCGTTCGGCGCGAATTCGAGCGTCTGTCCGGCATCGACGTGCAGAACCGCGACTTCGCGCATGCGTGCGATGCCGTCGAGGATCTCCGTGCGGTGAACCTGGACTTTCGACGCGACCGGCGTCGAAAGCTTCAGCAGACGGTCCGACTTGCCGGTGTCGTTCTTGATCGTGAAATAAACGACTCCCACGATGACGCCTGGCGGCGTCGTGCGCGACCATGCGTTGGTGACGGTCAGCTCGCCGGCGAAGGCGGGCAGTGCGACGGCAACCGCAAATATCAATGCGATGGCTGAGCGTCTTTTCATGCGGCTTTCTTCCCGCGCGCCAGCACGCGCTTGAGATAACGACCCGTAAACGATTGCGGAGCCCGCGCGAGTTGCTCGGGCGTGCCCTCGGCGACGATCGATCCGCCGCCGTCGCCGCCTTCGGGACCGAGGTCGATCACCCAGTCGGCGGTCTTGATCACGTCGAGATTGTGCTCGATGACGATCACGGTGTTGCCCTCGTCACGCAGCCGGTGCAGCACGGCGAGCAGGTGCTTGACGTCCTCGAAATGCAGGCCCGTCGTTGGCTCGTCCAATATATAGAGTGTGCGACCGGTCGCGCGCTTCGAGAGTTCCTTGGCGAGCTTTACACGCTGGGCCTCGCCGCCGGAGAGCGTCGTCGCGTTCTGCCCGAGCTTGACGTAGGAAAGTCCGACGTCGAGCAGTGTCTGGAGCTTGGTCGCGACAACGGGCACGGCGGCGAAGAACACGGCCGCGTCCTCGATCGTCATGTCGAGCACTTCGTGGATGTTCTTGCCCTTGTAGTGCACGTCGAGCGTCTCGCGGTTGTAACGGCGCCCCTTGCAGACGTCGCAGGCGACGTAGACGTCCGGGAGGAAATGCATCTCGACCTTGATGACGCCGTCGCCCTCGCAGGCTGCGCAGCGCCCGCCCTTGACGTTGAAGCTGAATCGGCCCGGCTGGTAGCCACGCGAGCGCGCCTCCGCAGTGCCCGCGAACAGCTCGCGGATCGGCGTGAAGAGTCCCGTGTAGGTGGCCGGGTTCGAGCGCGGCGTGCGGCCGATCGGGCTCTGGTCGATGTCGATCACGCGGTCGATGGCTTCGAGTCCCTCGACGCCTGCGCTGGGTGCCGGCTGCTCCGCGACGAGATTCAGGGAGCGCGCAGCCACGCGATACAGCGTGTCATTGACGAGCGTGGACTTGCCGGATCCCGACACGCCGGTGACGCAGGTCAAGAGCCCGACAGGAAACGAGGCATCTATTTTCTTGAGATTGTTGCCGCTCGCCTGACGGAGCTTCAATTGTTGCTTCGGCTCGTTGCGCCGCCGCTTTTCGGGGATCTCGATGCGCTTGCGGCCGGAGAGGTACTGGCCTGTCAGCGATGCGGGACTCGCCTCGATCTGCGCCGGCGTGCCCTGCGCGACGATGCGCCCGCCGTGGACACCGGCGCCGGGCCCGAGGTCCAGCACGTGATCGGCCTGGCGTATCGCGTCCTCGTCGTGCTCGACGACGATTACCGTGTTCCCGAGGTCGCGCAGGCGATGCAGCGTGTCCAGAAGGCGCTGGTTGTCACGCTGGTGCAGGCCGATCGAGGGTTCGTCGAGGATGTACATGACGCCGACGAGTCCCGAGCCGATCTGGCTCGCGAGCCGTATGCGCTGTGCCTCGCCGCCCGAGAGCGTCTCGGCGCTGCGGTCGATGGTCAGGTAGTCGAGGCCGACGTCCACCAGGAAGCCGAGGCGGTCGGTGATCTCCTTGACGATCTTCGCCGCGATCTTCTGGCGCCAGCCTTCGAGGGCCAGCGCGTTGAAGAACTCGAGCGCGCGGCGAACGGGCAGGGCGCTGATTGAAGGCAATGAGGCGCCCCCGACGAACACGAAGCGTGCCGCCTTCGTGAGCCGCGCGCCGTCGCACTCGGGGCAGCGTCGCGTGCCAAGGTAGCGCGCGAGCTCTTCGCGCACCGCGAGCGACTCCGTCTCGTTGTAGCGCCGCTCGAGATTGGGCAGGATGCCTTCGAACTTGTGCTTGCGCCGGACCGTGCGGCCGCGCGAGTCGAAGTAGCGGAATTCGATTTCCTCGCCGCCGCTGCCCTGCATCAGCACGTCGCGTGCCTTGGCGGGCAGCTCGGCGTAGGGTAACTCGGGATCGAAGCGATAGTGATCCGCGAGTGCCTGGATCATCTGGTAGTAGTAGGCGTTGCGCCGGTCCCAGCCGCGCACCGCGCCGTTCGCGAGCGAGAGCTGCTGATTCGCGACGACGCGATCCGGGTCGAAGAACTGCTTGACGCCGAGGCCGTCGCAGCCCGGGCAGGCGCCGAAGGGATTGTTGAACGAAAAGATCCGCGGCTCGAGTTCGGATACGGAGTAGCCGCAGACTCGGCAGGCGAACTTGTCCGAGAACACGAGCTCCTCGCGCTTCGGGTCGTCCAGGAATGCGACGCGGGCGGAGCCCTCGCCGAGCCGGAGCGCGGTCTCGAAGGACTCGGCGAGCCGCTGCTGGAGATCGGCACGGACCTTCAGGCGGTCGACCACGACATCGATCGAATGTTTTTTCTTGGCGTCCAGCTTCGGCACGGCGTCGAATTCGACGTACTTCCCGTCCACGCGCGCCCGCACGAAGCCCTTGCCGCGCAGTTCCTCGATCACCTGGAGGTGCTCGCCCTTGCGGCCGGAAATGATCGGCGCGAGCAGTGCCAAGGCAGTGCCTTCCGGCAATGACATCACCTGGTCGACCATCTGGCTCACAGTCTGCGCCGTGAGGTCGAGGCCGTGGTCGGGACAGCGCGGGATGCCTGCGCGCGCATAGAGAAGGCGCAGGTAGTCGTAGATCTCGGTGACCGTGCCGACGGTCGAGCGCGGATTATGCGACGTCGATTTCTGCTCGATCGAAATCGCGGGCGAGAGCCCTTCGATGGTGTCGACGTCCGGCTTCTCCATCATCGACAGGAATTGCCGTGCGTACGCTGACAGCGACTCGACGTAGCGGCGCTGGCCCTCGGCATAAATCGTGTCGAAGGCAAGCGACGACTTTCCAGAGCCGGAAAGCCCGGTGAAAACGATCAGGCGATCGCGCGGCAACTCCAGGTCGAGGCTCTGGAGATTGTGCGTGCGGGCACCGCGGATTTGGATGGTCTGGCTCATCGGGGCAGCCTGATAGAATAGCCCGCCCGTTCCGGGCATCGCAAAGGGATTTCCAGTGGCCCAGCCAAGCGGCGCGGCACTCCGCCCCGCCGAACGCCGTGTCGTTGCTTCGCTCGCCGCGATTTATGCCGTGCGGCTGCTGGGCCTGTTTCTCCTGCTTCCGGTTCTCGCCCTGCACGCGGGCGACATGCCCGGCGGAACGCCGTTGCTCGCTGGCCTCGCCGTCGGCGCCTACGGCCTCACGCAGGCCCTGATGCAGATTCCCTTCGGCGCCTGGTCCGATCGTATCGGGCGCAAGCCTCTCATCGTGGTGGGACTCATCCTGCATGTCGCTGGCTCGGCGTTCGGCGCGGTCGCGGCCACCGCTTGGTCGCTTGTTCTCGCGCGCATCGTGCAGGGGCTCGGCGCGGTTTCCGGGCCGGTGATGGCGTTGCTGGCGGACCTGACCCGACCCGAATCACGCACGCGCGCGATGTTCGCGATCGGCATGAGCATCGGCGCCTCATTCGTCATCTCGCTGGTCGCCGGGCCGCTGCTCGCGGCGGCCGTCGGCATCTCCGGCGTTTTCGTCTTGATCGGAGCGCTGGGAGTCGTGGCGCTCGCGCTCGTGCTGTTCGCGTTGCCCGCCGAGCCGCCTGCGCAGGAGCGGGGTGCTGCCCGCCGCGACTGGAGCCAGGTTCTGACGAGCGCGCTGCTGCCGCACTACGCCGGCATCTTCATGCTGCACTTGACGCTGACCGCAACCTTCATCGCCGTGCCGCATGCGCTGCGCGACCTGCATGGAATCGACGTCTCGAGGCACTGGCTGTTCTATCTCTGCGTATTTGCCGCGTCCGTTGCCCTGACCATGCCGCTTATGCTCTGGTCCGAACGCGGCGGGCGACACGGACTTGCGGCGCGAGTGGGCGGCGTCGCGCTGGTTGCGGCCCTGGCGGCACTCGTTTGGGCCAAGACGCATTTCGCCGGGCTGGCCGCGGCGCTGGTCCTTTATTTCGGAGCCTTCAACTTCCTCGAGGCGCGGCTGCCGGCGGCCCTGACCGAGTCGGTCGGCGAAGCTTCCCGCGGCGCGGCGCTCGGCGTCTTCGCAACCTGCCAGTTTGCCGGTGCCTTCGCGGGTGGCGTGGTGGGCGGCGGCCTGCTCGGAAGCCCTTGGGAACTCACGGGAATATTTGCCTGTTCCGCCGTCGTCGGCCTGGCCTGGATTCCCTGGGCAGCAGCGATAGAAATGCGTCAATCAGGCGCGATTGGCAGTGCCCGCGCCGGCGCCGGACGACTACAATGAGCCACTCATAACAAGCGGGGATTCCCATGGCACGGGGCGTCAACAAAGTCATTCTTATCGGTCATCTCGGGCAGGATCCGCAGTCGCGCGCGATGCCCTCCGGCAAGGCCGTCGTGAACCTCCGGCTCGCGACCTCGGACCAGTGGCGCGACAAGCAGACCGGGGAGAACAAGGAAGCGACGGAATGGCACAACGTCGTGATGTTCGATCGCCTCGCCGAGATTGCGGCTGAATACCTGCGGAAGGGCTCGCACATCTATGTCGAGGGCCGGATCCGCACGCGCAAGTGGCAGGATCGCGAGGGCCAGGACCGCTACACGACCGAAATCGTCGCCAACGAAATGAACATGCTCGGTGGCCGCGGCTCGAGCGACCGCAGCGCGAGCGCTCCCGCGGAGCGCGCGCCGCAGCGGAGTGAGGAGCCGGTTGCCCGAGCTGAAGCGGCGGGCGTTGCCGAGTCCTTCGACGACGACATCCCTTTCTAGTGGCACCGGGGACTGTCCCCTTTGAGACGGGCGCATCGCGCCCGTCTCAAAGGCGGACTGTCCCCTCTTGCGGAGGCGACTCCGGTCACGGATTCGCCCATGCGCCGGCACCTCCAGACCGCCTCACCGCTGCCTTCGCCCGTTTTATGTGATGTGGTTGGCGTAAGCCCCGGCCAGATTAAGTCACCATCGAGCCGATTTTTCGGGTTCCAGGCGAAGCCGTCCCTGGGGTCCGGAGAAGGGAGAGCGGCACGATGGAGCTGGACCGAAGCCAGCCGCCCGGTAGCGGGCTGCGCGAAACACTGGGGCCGTGGTTCGACCACCCGGCTGCATGGTTCGTGCTGCTTTGCGTCGGGCTGACTGTTTTCTCCGCGATCGATGTCTTCGTTGACAGTGGTTCCTACGGCCAGCTCGTTTCGCTCCTCACCCGCATCGCCGCAACCGTTGCTGCGATGTTCGCCTCGTGGCGTGTCTCGCGCCTGGCTGGCCTCAAGTCCAGGCGGAGTAATGCCTGGCGCTGGCTGGCGTTCGCGCTGGCCGCCCAGCTCGCGTCGACCATCGCCGTTCCGGCCTCGCGCTCCTTCGATGACCCCGCGGTACAGGCCGCTGCAAGCCTTCTCCAGTTCGCCTTCTTCCCATGCATCGCTCTGGCCGCGACGGGACTGCTGCATTCGACGCGCGGCAAGTCATTCGGCCCGCAATTCTGGCTCGAAGCGACACTCGTCGCGCTCTGCGTGGGAACGGTCCTGTGGCTCGCGTTGCCGGGTGACCTCGCACCCGACGCATTGCCCGAGCGCGGCTCCTGGACCGTGGGCCTCGATGCCGTGATCGGAGTTCTCGCCGCAACCCTGCTTCTGCGCCGCTCGGACTGGCAGGGCTGGCCCGGGCTCGTCGCCTTCGCATTCGCACTCTGCTCACTGCTGGGCGCGCGGCTGCTCGAAGCGCATGCGGCAGCGGCCGGCGGTACGTCATGGTTTGCGGAACCGCTGCACATCGCAGCCATTGCGACATTCGCGATCGCGGCCCACTTCGACTACGTGCGGAGTGAGCGGCGCGCGCCGCCGATGGACGCGGCAGAGCGCGGCTCGCCGTTCGCCCCGCTCATACCCTATGCGGCGCTCATGCTCGCGGGCTACGCACTCCTCGTGCTGCATAAGGGAAACTTTGCCGATCCCGCCGGGCTCATTGCCTGGGTCGTCTGCATTGCGGCAGGCCTGCTGTTCGCGCGCCAGGCCATCGCGACGGCGCTGGCGGTCGCGGTCCAGACCGGTCTCGCGACCCGCTCGGCCGAGGCCCGCTTCAACGCGCTCATCCGCAACACGGCCGACGTCATCGCGATCGTGACCGCCGAGGGCACGATCACGTACGTTACGCCCACCGCCGAGCGGATTTTCGGATTCGCAGCCCAGGACCTGATCGGCCAGCACCTCGAGGAGCTGGTCGCTTTCGACGATCGCGCGCGGCTGCGCGAATTCCTGAGCCATGACCTTGGGGCGCCAGGCGCATCGGCCAACGTCGAGGCGCGCGTGCCGCGCGGCGACGAGAAGCAGCGCGTGGTCGAGATTCACGGCACCAACATGGATTCCGAGCCCGCCATCGGCGGGCGACTGCTGAACCTGCGCGACACCACGGACCGCAAGGGCATCGAAGAGCAGCTGAAGCGCATGGCTTTCCACGACCCGCTGACGCTGCTCGCGAACCGTTCGCTGTTCCGCGACCGCGTCGAGCACGCGGTCGCCGTCAGCAGGCGGAACGGCCGCGGCGTCGCCGTGATATTCGTCGACCTCGACAACTTCAAGCGGATCAACGACTCGTTTGGGCACGGAATTGGCGACCGCGTGCTCCACAAGAGCGCGCAGCGGCTCGTCAAGTCGACTCGAAACGGCGACACAGTCGCGCGCCTCGGCGGCGACGAATTCGCGGTGCTGCTCGAGAACCTGACCGCCAAGGAGCAGGTGATCGAGATCGCCTCGCGTATCGTCGAGTCGTTGCAGGAATCCCTCGACCTGCCGGGCGCGGACATGCGTGTCGCGGCAAGCGTCGGCGTCGCATTCGCGACTCCCGAGGACGGCGTCGAGGAGCTCATGCGAAACGCCGACGTTGCCATGTATTCGGCCAAGGCGCAGGGCAAAGGCCGCTTCACCGTCTACGAGCCATCCATGCAGCGCGCGGTCAGCAGGCGCCAGGAGATGGAAGCCGAAATTTCGCAGGCGATCAACGAGAGCCAGTTCCTTCTTCACTACCAGCCGATCGTCGAGCTGAAATCCGGTTACCTGTTGGGGGTCGAGGCGCTCATACGCTGGCGTCACCCCAAGCGCGGCACGATCGCTCCGGCCGAGTTCATCCCGGTGGCCGAAGAGACTGGCCAGATCGTACCTCTCGGCCGCTGGGTGCTTGCCCAGGCCTGTCGCGAAGTGCGCGTCTGGCAGGCTCGCCTGCCCGAAGGCCGCCAGGTTCGCGTCGGCGTCAATGTCTCCGCGGTCCAGCTCGCCAAGTCCGACATTTGCGCCGACGTGCAGAAGGCGCTCGACATTTCGGAGATCGATCCGGGCTGCCTGGTGATCGAGCTGACGGAAAGCGTGCTGATGCAGAACAGCGAGGACGTGCTCGCCACGCTCACGCAACTCAAGAAACTCGGCGTGCGCATCGCGATCGACGACTTCGGCACGGGCTATTCGTCGCTGTCCTACCTGCACCGGTTCCCGATCGACATCCTGAAGATCGACCGCTCGTTCGTGGAGCAGCTCGGCACGATCGACGAGGGCGCCGGGCTCGCGAAATCGATCATCACGCTCGGTGGGACGCTCGGTCTCGAGGTCGTCGCCGAGGGCATCGAACTCGAACAGCAACAGCGCGAACTGATCGAGCTCGGCTGCGTGGGCGGGCAGGGGTACTACTATTCGAGGCCCGCCCTGTTGCACGAGCTTGAGTACTCCGTGCACATGGCCCGGCGCCGCACGATGGCCGACACCCTGCCGCAGGGCGCGCGCATCACGGCGACCGGCCGCTTCGTGATGGGCGACCTGAAGCCCGCCGACTTCGTCGCGACCGGAACTTTCGGTCGCGAAATGGCGCGTAAAAATAAGTAAAAACAATGGGTTACAAGCCGCCTGAGACGGCGGCTTCGATGTTGCGGTGCTTCATCGGGGAGCCCAAAACCGGTACCCTAGGCGCCCTTTTCGCACTGGAGCGCCCACCCGACACATGAGCGGCCGGCTCTACATTTCGACGTTCGGCTGCCAGATGAACGAATACGATTCGGCGCGGATGGCGGACGTCCTCCGCGAATCCGACGGCCTCGAGATCACGGCCGACCCGGAACAGGCCGATGTCGTGCTCCTCAATACCTGTTCGGTCCGCGAGAAAGCGCAGGAAAAGGTTTTTTCCTACCTGGGCAAATGGCGATTGCTCAAGCTCCGCCGTCCGGAGCTGCTGATCGGTGTCGGCGGCTGCGTCGCGAGCCAGGAAGGCGAGGGCATCCTGGAGCGCGCTCCATTCGTCGACCTGGTCTTCGGCCCGCAAACGATCCACCGGCTTCCCGCCATGATCGCGGCACTACGCGCGACGGGTCAGCCGCAGGTTGATATCTCGTTCCCGGAGATCGAGAAGTTCGACCGTCTGCCGGAACCCCGTGCCGTGGGTGCCACGGCGTTCGTTTCCATCATGGAAGGCTGCAGCCGCTACTGCAGCTTCTGTGTCGTGCCTTACACGCGCGGCGAAGAGATGAGCCGTCCGTTCCAGCAGGTAATGAACGAGGTCGGATCCCTGGTGGAGCAGGGCGTACGCGAAGTCACGCTCCTCGGCCAGAACGTCAACGCGTACCGCGGCCCCGCGGTGGATGGAACACTCGTGGATCTCGCGAGCCTGATCCGTCACGTAGCCCGCCTCAACGGGCTCGAACGCATCCGCTTTACTACTTCGCATCCGCTCGAATTCACACAGGCGCTCGTGGACGCTTATGCGGAAGTGCCAAAGCTTGCGAACTACCTGCACCTCCCGGTGCAAAGCGGGTCGGACCGGATCCTTGCCGTGATGAAGCGCGGCTACACGCGGCTCGAGTACAAGCAGAAGATCCGCCGCCTGCGCGCCGCGCGCCCGGACATCAGCCTGTCGTCGGATTTCATCGTGGGCTTTCCGGGCGAGACGGATGCCGATTTCCAGCAGACGCTCGAGCTGATCTCGGACGTCGGCTTCGACCAGTCGTTCAGCTTCCTCTATAGCAGGCGGCCCGGGACCCCCGCCGCCTCGCTGCCGGACCAGGTGCCGCACGAGGTCAAGCAGCAACGGCTCGAGATCCTGCAGGCGCAGGTCAATGGCCAGGCCCGGCGCATCAGCGAGGGCATGGTCGGGAGCCTGCAGCGGGTGCTGGTCGAGAAGCCTTCGCGCCGCAATCCGCGCCAACTCGCGGGCCGGACGGAGAACATGCGCTGGGTGAACTTTGACGGGCCGCAATCGCTCGTCGACCGCTTCGCGGAGGTTCGCATCACCGAGGCGATGCCGAATTCGCTGCGCGGCCGGCTGGTCGCTTGAACGCAGCGCCCGAATCCAGCGTCGATTTCGGCGCGGAAGACAATGCGCGGCTGGCCGCGGTCTGCGGGCCGCTCGACGAGAATCTGCACCAGATCGAGAACCGGCTCGGCGTCGAGATTCGCCGGCGCTCGGGCCGCTTTTCCGTGCGCGGTGCGAATGCGCCCACGGGGGCAGCCGTGCTGCGGGTCCTCTACGAGCGCGCGGGCACTCAGCCCGTGACGCCGGAGGATGTGCACCTCGCGATCCAGGAGAGCGGCATGGGCGCGCAGCTCGCGGACGACGAGCATGCCGTCGAGACGCTCCGCGGCCTGATCCGCGGTCGCGGCGCGAACCAGCAGCAGTATCTCCACGCCATCCGCACGCACGACCTGACTTTCGGCATCGGCCCTGCGGGCACCGGCAAGACCTACCTCGCGGTCGCTTGTGCGGTGGAGGCGATGCAGCGTGAGAGCGTGAGGCGGCTTGTGCTCGTGCGTCCCGCGGTTGAAGCGGGCGAAAGGCTTGGCTTCCTGCCCGGCGACCTCACGCAGAAGGTCGACCCCTACCTGCGCCCGATGTACGACGCTCTCTACGAGATGATCGGCTTTGATCGCGTCGCGCGATTGATCGAGCGAAGCGTCATCGAGGTCGCGCCGCTCGCCTTCATGCGCGGGCGCACGCTGAACGAGGCCTTTATCATCCTGGACGAGGCGCAGAACACCACGGTCGAGCAGATCAAGATGTTCCTCACGCGCATCGGCTTCGGCTCGCGCGCCGTGGTGACCGGCGACATCACCCAGACTGACCTGCCGGCCCACCGGCAATCAGGACTCCGGCACGCGCTCGAGGTGCTGGACGGAGTCCAGGGCATCGCGGTCACGCGCTTCACGGCGCGGGACGTCGTGCGCCATCCCCTCGTGCAGCGGATCGTCGAGGCCTACGAGCGCGAGTCGGGTGACAGCAACGGAGGCGGCAAGTGACGCTCGACGTCGTGCTCAGTTATCGCACGCGCCGGCCCTGGGCGCCCGGCCCGTCGAGCCTTCGCGACTGGGCGCGGCTCGCTGCCGGCGGCCGCCGCGGCGAGCTCGGCATCCGCGTGGTCGGGAGCAAGGAGAGCCGCGCATTGAACGAGCGCTGGCGCGGCCGCGCGAAACCGACCAACGTCCTTTCGTTTCCGGCGGCAAGGGGCCTGCGCCGCAGGCAGCTGGGCGACCTCGTCGTATGCGCGCCGGTCGTCGCGCGCGAGGCGCGCGAGCAAGGCAAGGCGCTCCGGGCCCACTGGGCCCACATGATCGTCCATGGGACGCTGCACCTGCTCGGCTTCGACCACGAACGCGCGAAAGACGCGCAGCTCATGGAAAACCGGGAACGAGCTTTACTCGCGCGGCTCGGCATTGCGGACCCGTACGGAGACTGAGTCGATGGCGAAGCGCAAAGGTGGAAGCTGGCTTCGGCGCCTCACGCAGGAGGGGCCACGCGACCGGGCGGAACTGGTCGAGGCCCTGCGCGCGGCGGCGCGCGGCGGCATCATCGACGCCGACGCGCTCGCGATGATCCAGGGCGTGCTGCGGGTCTCGGACCAGCATGTGCGCGACATCATGGTGCCGCGCTCGCAGATGGTGGTGCTCGAGCGGGATTCGGGGCCGCAAAAGCTGCTGCCGGCGGTCATCGAATCCGGGCATTCGCGTTTTCCGGTCATCGGCGACGACCGCGACCAGATCGTCGGCATCCTGCTCGCCAAGGATCTCCTCCGCTATTACGCCGAGGGTGCGAAAGGGAACTTTGACATCCGCGAAGTGCTCCGACCCGCCTCGTTCGTGCCGGAGAGCAAGCGCCTGAACGTGCTGCTCAAGGAATTCCGCGTCAGCCGCAACCACATGGCCATCGTGGTGGACGAGTATGGCGGCGTATCGGGGCTGGTCACGATCGAGGACGTGATCGAAGAGATCGTCGGCGAGATCGCCGACGAATACGACACGGACGAGGACCAGACCATCCGGCGCGATGGCGACCGGCAGTTCGTCGTGCAGGCGCTCACGCGCATGCAGGAGTTCAACGAGTATTTCGCGACGCGCTTCAGCGACGAGGAATACGACACGATCGGCGGCCTCGTGATGCACCAGTTCGGACGCCTGCCGCGTCGCGGGGAAGCGGTGACCATGGACGGCCTGGAATTCAAGGTGCTGCGTGCGGATCGCCGCCGAATCGACCAGTTGCGTGTGACGACGCCGGAGCCCGTGCCCCCGCGGCCGGGCGAGGCGCAGGCGTGACAGGGGCGGTCGGGCCGATCTCGAGGCTCCTGCGCTACCGCGAGTTGATTGCGGCCATTGCGGGCGCCGCAACGTCTTTCGCGTTCGCGCCGTATGGCTTCCATTTTCTCGCCTGGCTCGGGCCTGCGGCGCTCTTCCTTCTCTGGGAATATGCGTCGCCCCGTGACGCCGCACGCACGGGCTTCTGGTTCGGCGCTGCGCTCTTCGGCGCCGGCACCTGGTGGATCTACACGGCGATCCACGATTTTGGTCAGGCGCCCGCCTGGCTCGCGGTATTCCTGGTTGCGGCGCTGCTCGCGATCAAGGGTGCGTACTACGCACTGCTCGGCTACGTCGCCATGCGCATTGCGCCCGATCCCTCCCCGGCGCGGTCGCTGCTCCTGATTCCGGCAGCCTGGATCCTGATGGAGTGGCTGCGCGCCTGGCTCTTCACGGGGTTTCCGTGGCTGCAACTCGGCTACGCGCAAAGCGACTCGCCGCTCGCGGCGCTGTCGACGATCGGGGGCATTCACCTGGTCACCTTCTCCACCGTCGTGATGGCGGGCGCCATCATCGTGCTGTTCCACCATGCCGGCCGCGCACGCATCGCCGCGATCGTCCTGGCCGGTGTCCTGTGGGGCAGCGGCTGGCTGCTGACCGGGCATGAGTGGACGAAGCCGTCGGCCAGGCCGATCGATATCGCACTGCTGCAGGGCGCGATTCCGCAGGACGAGAAATGGCTGGTCGAGAACCGGGCTGCCACGCTCGACAAGTACCGCGCCCTCAATCGCGAGGCGCTCGGCGCGCGCATCATCGTCTGGCCGGAGTCCGCGGTGCCCGTGCTCGCCCACGAGGCAGAAGTCTATCTGGCGGCGATCAGGCATGAGTCGGCGGCGCGCGGTTCGGACGTCATGATCGGCCTGCTGCGCTTCGACTTCGAGACCGCCGAGATCAGGAACGGCCTGTACTCCATGAGCGCCGCAGGCGACGGCTGGTACTTCAAGCGCAGGCTCGTGCCATTCGGGGAGTTCTTTCCGGTGCCGGAAGCGGTGCGCAAGTGGATGCGGCTGCACAGCCTGCCGTACTACGACATGACGCCGGGCGCGGAGGATCAGCCGCCCTTGAAGGCGGGCGGTGAACGCCTGGCGGCGACGATCTGCTACGAGGACGCTTACGGCGCCGATCAGCTCGCCGTGCTTCCGCACTCGACGCTGCTCGTCAACGTCACCAACAACGCATGGTTCGGGGATTCCTCGGCACCCCACCAGCAGTTGCAGATGGCGCGATTTCGCGCGCTCGAAGCCGGCCGCTGGCTCATGCGCGCAACGAGCAACGGCATCACCGCCGTGATCGGTCCCGACGGCGCAGTCATCGCGCGCATCCCGCAATTCGAGGCCGGCGTCCTGAAGTCCAGGGTGGAGCCACGCACCGGCCTCACGCCTTACGCGCGCACCGGCAACTGGCCGATCCTGTCGTTCGCCTTCCTGCTACTGATTGCTTTCGGCGTCGCGCGCGTGCGTGCGAGAAAGGCTGTCTGAGGCCGTCCATCAGGAGGACGTTCTCAGGACCGCCGTGAATCCGTCCCTGGAGGCTTCGGGCGCGCCATCCCTGGCGCACACGATCCTGAGAACGTCCTCCTGACGGACGGCCTAAGGTATCCTCCCCAGTTCGATGCGCGAACGATACGAACCCAAACTGATCGAGACGGCGGTCCAGCAAGAATGGGATGTCGCCGGCACGTTCGTTGCGCGTGAGGATCCCGCGAAACCGAAGTACTACTGCCTGTGCATGTTCCCGTATCCGAGCGGACGACTGCACATGGGGCACGTACGGAACTACACGATCGGCGACGTGCTGGCGCGTTTCATGCGGATGCAGGGCTTCAACGTGCTGCAGCCGATGGGCTGGGACGCATTCGGCCTGCCGGCGGAGAACGCGGCGATCGAGAACCGGGTTGCGCCCGCACGCTGGACCCGCGACAACATCGCGCACATGAAAGGTCAGCTCAAGTCGCTCGGCTTCGGCATTGACTGGTCGCGCGAGCTCGCGACTTGCGACGCGGATTACTACCGCTGGAACCAGTGGCTTTTCCTGCGCATGCTCGAGCGCGGCATCGCCTACAAGACGACCGGCGTCGTTAACTGGGACCCCGTCGACCAGACCGTGCTCGCGAACGAGCAGGTGATCGACGGCCGCGGCTGGCGCACGGGCGCGCTCGTCGAGAAGCGCGAGATTCCGATGTACTACCTGCGCATCACGCAGTACGCGGAGGAACTGCTCGCGGCGCTGGGCCGTCTCCCCGACTGGCCGGACCGCGTTCGCGCGATGCAGGCGAACTGGATCGGGCGCAGCGAGGGTGTGAATCTCGCGTTCCCCTACGAGATCGAAGGACGGCGAGGCGAGATGAAGGTCTTCACGACGCGCGCCGATACCATCATGGGCGTGACCTTCGTCGCCGTCGCAGCCGAGCATCCGATCGCGGAGCTGGCGGCGCGGAAGGACGCAGGAGTGCGCAGCTTTGTGGACGAATGTCGGCGGGGCAGCTTCATGGAAGCCGACATCGCGACCATGGAGAAGAAGGGCGTCGCGACCGGGCTCACCGTGCGCCACCCGCTGACCGGCGCCGACGTGCCAGTGTGGGTCGGCAACTACGTGTTGATGGCCTATGGCGAGGGCGCCGTCATGGGTGTGCCGGGCCATGACGAGCGCGACTTCGCCTTCGCGAAGAAGTACGGCCTGCCGATCCTTCCGGTAATCGACGTCGGCGGAAAGCCGTACTCCACGGATGGCTGGCAGCCCTGGTACGCGGAGCATGGCCGCTGCGTGAACTCGGGCGCCTATGACGGTCTCGGCTATGGCGACGCGACCGACGCGATTGCAAAGGACCTGGAATCGAAAGGCCTCGGCCACAAGCAGCTCGTCTGGCGTCTTCGAGACTGGGGCATTTCGCGCCAGCGTTACTGGGGCTGCCCGATCCCGATCATCCATTGTCCGTCCTGCGGCGATGTGCCGGTGCCGGACGCGGACCTTCCCGTGCGATTGCCCGAGGACTTGGTGCCCGACGGTTCCGGCAATCCGCTCGCCAAATCGAAGGACTTCCTCGATTGCCGTTGCCCGAAATGCGGTGCAGCCGCGCGGCGCGAGACCGATACGATGGATACCTTCGTGGATTCGTCCTGGTACTTCTTCCGCTTCACCTCCGCACACAACGACCGCGCAATGGTGGACGAACGCGCGAAATACTGGATGCCCGTGGACCAGTACATCGGCGGCATCGAGCACGCGATCCTGCACCTGCTGTATTCGCGCTTCTGGACGCGCGTCATGCGCGACTGCGGACTCACGAGCCTCGACGAACCGTTCCAGCGCCTGCTGACGCAGGGCATGGTCCTGAACGAGATCTGGTTCCGCAAGCCGGCATCAGGTCGCATCGTGTATTTGAATCCCGCCGATGTCGCTGCGGAAGGCGAGGGCGACGCCCGCAAGGGCGTGCTGAAGTCCGACGGCCAGCCGGTCGAGTACGGCGGAATCGGCACGATGTCGAAGTCGCGCCGGAATGGCGTCGACCCGCAGGAACTGGTAGACCGCTACGGCGCCGATACGGCACGCCTCTTCGCGATGTCCAACGTGCCGCCCGAACACACCTTCGAGTGGTTGAACGAGGGCGTGGAGGGCGCATTCCGGTTCCTGAAGCGCCTGTGGAAGCTTGTCCACGCCCACGTCGAAGGCGGATTGGCCGGCAAGGTCGATCCGGCATCGCTCGGCGGAGCGCAGCGCGAGCTGCGCCGCCAGGTGCACCAGACGCTCGTCAAGGTCGGCGACGACATTGGCCGGCGGCGCATGTTCAACACGGCGATTGCCGCCGCGATGGAACTCTACAATTGCCTCGCACGTTTCGGCGACAACTCTCCGCAGGGCCGCGCCGTGATGCAGGAAGCGCTCGATCTCGTAGTATTGATGATGTCGCCGATCGTGCCACATGCCGCGCAGGCGATGTGGCGCGCGCTCGGCCATGTGACGCTCGTCGTGGACGAGCGCTGGCCGGAGGCCGACTCCTCGGCATTGGCGCAGGACAAGGTCGAGATCGTGGTGCAGGTCAACGGCAAGCTGCGCGCGCGCGTGCAGGTTTCCGCAGGCGCGGACGAAGCGGTCGCACGTGAGGCTGCGCTCGCCGATCCTGGCGTCGCCAAGTTCGTGGCAGGCCAGCCGGTTCGCAAGCTGATTTACGTACCCGGGAAACTCGTGAACGTGGTGGTGTGATGTTGCGACGGTTTTTCATCCTGGCGCTGTTCGCCCTCGCCTCGGGTTGCGGATTCCACCTGCGTGGCCAGGAGCCGCTGCCGGCCGCGTTCGCGTCGCCCTACGTCGAAACGTCGGATCGATATACTGAGCTTTATGCCGCGCTCGACAGTCGCTTGCGCGCGGCAGGTGCCCAGCCTGCGGCCAATGCCGCCGCCGCGAGCGCGGTGATCCGCATTCACCTCGACGACACCGGGCGCGAGCTCCTGTCCGTGACGGCCGACAACAAGCCGGGAGAATACGAGGTCTACTACGCTGCAGAGTTTTCCGTGACGAGCGGCGCTTCGGAGCTGCTTGCGCGCCAGCCGGTAAAACTGACGCGCGATTATGGATACGACGAGACTGCCGTGCTCGCCAAGGAGCACGAGGAGGAGTCGCTGCGCGTTGCGCTCGCAGGTGACATCGCGGACCTGATCCTGCGGCGGTTGGCGGCCCTGTGAACCTCTCGGTATTCGACGTATTCAAGGTCGGCGTCGGCCCCTCGTCGTCGCACACGATGGGCCCGATGCTCGCGGCCCGTTTCTTCGTCCTCGATCTCGAGGCGCGTGGGCTGCTCGAACGCACGACGGAAGTGTTCGCGCAGCTCTACGGGTCGCTCGCGCTCACGGGTCTCGGGCATTGCACGGACCGCGCCATCCTGCTCGGACTCGAGGGAAATGATCCCTCGGGTCTTGACCCGGCGATGATGGAGCCGACCCTGAAGCGCATCCGCGACAGCGGCCGACTGCGCCTGCTCGGCCGGCGCGAAATCGCATTCGACGAGCCGATGAACCTGCTGTTCCACCGCGACCAGATGTTGCCGGGCCACTCCAATGGGATGCGTTTCACCGCGCGCGACGCGGCCGGCGCGACCCTGTTGACCGAGGAGATGTACTCGATCGGCGGCGGCGCGGTGCAGCGCGAGGGCGAGAACCCGGGGGACGCTGTCGCGGGGCCCGCCGAAATCCCACTGCCATTCGGCAGTGGAGCGGAACTGCTGGCAGTGGCGGAGCACGCGCGGCTCACGATTGCGGAACTGATGCGCAAGAATGAGCTTGCGCTGCGTCCCGCAGCCGAAATCGACGCGAAACTGCAACGGATCTGGTCGGTCATGCAGGCCTGCGTGGAACGCGGCTTCGCCGCGGAAGGAATCCTCCCGGGCATCCTGAAGGTGAAGCGCCGCGCGCCGCATCTCGTGCGCGCGCTCGAAGCAGACCTGGTGCGCGCGGACGCGATGGAATGGGTCAACGCCTGGGCTCTCTCCGTGAACGAGGAGAACGCTGCCGGCGGTCAGGTCGTCACGGCGCCCACAAACGGCGCCGCCGGCATCGTTCCTGCGGTGATGCACTACTACTTGCGCCTCTGCTCCGGCAGCGATGACGCCGGCATTCAGAAATTCCTGCTGACGGCCGGTGCAATCGGCCTCCTGTACAAGCGCAATGCCTCGATTTCGGGCGCGGAAATGGGCTGCCAGGGCGAGGTCGGCGTCGCCTGCTCGATGGCGGCGGCGGGACTTGCGGCCGCGCTCGGCGGCACCAACGGCCAGGTCGAGAATGCGGCCGAAATCGGCATGGAACACAACCTCGGCCTGACCTGCGACCCGATCGCGGGGCTCGTCCAGATTCCCTGCATCGAGCGCAATGCCATGGGCGCGGTCAAGGCGATCAACGCGGCGCGGCTCGCGCTGCGCGGCGATGGATCGCACAAGGTTTCGCTCGACCAGGTGATCGCGACGATGCGGCAGACCGGGTACGACATGAAGTCCATCTACAAGGAGACCTCCCAGGGAGGTCTTGCCGTCAACGTGCCGGAATGCTGACCAGGCTAAAGGGGACGCGCACCTTTAAAGGGGACGCGCACCTTTAAAGGGGACGCGCACCTTTAACGGTGAGCGTCCCCTTTAAAGGTGCGCGTCCCCTTTAGGCTGACGCAAAGCGGTCGGTCGCGCGAATCAACTCGTCGGTGATGCCGGGCTCGAAGGCCGAATGCCCGGCGTCGCCCACGACGCGGAAATCCGCCTCGGGCCAGGCGCGATGCAGGTCCCAGGCGGTGAACATCGGGCAGACGACGTCGTGCCGGCCCTGCACGATCACGGCGGGCAGGTGGCGGATGCGCCCCACGTCGTCGAGCAACTGGCTCTCCTTCTTCAGGAACCCGCCGTTCACGAAATAGTGACACTCGATGCGGGCGACCGCGAGCGCGAATTCATCCTCACCCCACTTGCGGACATTCTCGTCGTCGGTCAGCAGGTAGCTCGTCGCGCCCTCCCACACGGCCCAGGCGCGCGCGGCCGCCTGGGCGGCGGCGCGATCATTGCCAGTCAGGCGACGATGGAAGGCACGCATCAGGTCGCCGCGTTCCGCAGGCGGGATTGGCGCTACGTATTCCTCCCATCGATCCGGATACAGGGCCGACGCGCCCTGCTGGTAAAACCAGTCGAGCTCAGCCTTGCGCAGCATGAATATGCCGCGGAGCACGAGTTCGCTGACGCAGTCCGGGTGCGACTCGGCGTAGGCGAGGGCGAGCGTCGAGCCCCAGGAGCCGCCGAATACCTGCCAGCGTTCGACGCGGAACGACTCGCGCAGGCGCTCGATGTCCGCGACGAGATCCCAGGTCGAGTTGTGCTCGAGGCTCGCGTGCGGACGGCTCCGCCCGCAGCCGCGCTGGTCGTAGAGGAAAATCCGGTAGCGCGCCGGATCAAAGAAGCGGCGCGCGCGGGTATCGCAGCCGGCACCCGGTCCCCCGTGCAGGAACACGACCGGCTTGCCGGCCGGATTGCCGCACTCCTCCCAGTAGACCTCGTGGCCGTCGCCGACGGCGAGATGGCCCTGGCGCCGCGGCTCGATTGGTGGATAGAACACGCGTCGCTGGCGCGATGAATCGTTCACGGGATCGAAATCAGAACCGGACGAGGATGCCGGCAAGCGCCTCGGCCTGGAGAAAGGACGAGCCGCTTGCGACGATGCGGCAGACGCCTTCCCCGTTGTCCGATTTGCAGAAGAAGGCGCTGCTCGTGTCGACGGCAGTCAGGTAACCACGCGCCTCGAGGCGGATGGCGGCGTGTTTCGCGAGCGGGATCTCGAGGCCGAAAGCAGCCGAGCCGGAGAAACTCGTCCGGTCGTCGGCGCCGGCTGCAGACGACGAGAAGCGCGTCGCGCCAAGGCCGGCCGCGAAATAGGGTTGGACATGCTCGTAACCCCCGAGGGGGAGGGTGCCGCCGATGTGCAGGTACTCGATGTCGGCGCCGTGGGTTTCGATGCCGTCGTCGACTTCGGAATCCTGGCGCGAGTACCAGAGCTGGTAGAAGCGGTCGTCGCCCTGCGCGAAACGCAGTTCGAGGGCGAGGGCAATGGTCTCGCTGTCTTCGAAATCGCGGTCCGCGCCGGTGTCCGCGTCTTCAAGGCTGCCCCCGGTGCGGTAGCCGCCGTGCAGGCCCACCTGAAACAAGGGCAGTTCATCGGCGCGCAACGTGGGGGCGGCGAGCGCAAGTGACAGGGCGATCAAGGTCAGACGATTCATCGCGCTGACTATCTCACAGGGTGCTCGACGATGGCTACAATTGAGCGCTCATGCGAATCAACACTGACCAGGTATCGCGTACCCTCGAGAAAGGCCTCGCAACCGCCTGGCTGATTGCCGGGGACGAGGCGCTGCTGACCGGGGAGGCGGCGGACGCGGTTCGCGCGCGTGCGCGCGCGGACGGATTCACGGGCCGCGACCTCTTCATCACCGACCGCAGCTTCGACTGGACTGAAGTCGCCGCGGCAAGCCAGACGCTGTCGCTCTTTGCAGAGCGGCGCATCATCGAAATCCGGATGCCGACGCCACGTCCGGGCAAGGAGGGCGGCGCAACGCTCGCGCGGCTTGCCGCCGATCCCGGACCCGACAACCTGTTGCTCGTCATGACGACCAAACCGGAGAAAGAGACCTGGCCGAGCGCCTGGTTCAAGGCATTCGAGAAGCATGGTGTTTTTGTCCAGGCCTGGCCGGTCGAGATCAGCCGGCTGCCGCAATGGATTTCGAACCGCGCCGCGCGGCTCGGCCTCAGTTTCGGGCCCGGCGCGGCTGAAATGCTTGCGGAGCGCGTCGAAGGCAACCTGCTCGCGGCACAGCAGGAAATCGAAAAGCTCGCGCTGCTGCACACCGGTGACCGGGTCGGCCCTGACGACGTGCTGGCCGCTGTTGCCAACAGCGCGCGATACGACGTTTTCCAGCTCGGTGAAGCCGCGCTCGACGGCGATGTACCGCGCTCGCTCAGGATCCTGGACGGCCTGCGTGCCGAAGGGGCCGAGCCACCGCTCGTACTATGGGCCGTATGCCGTGAACTGCGCGCACTAGCCGACACGCGCAACGGAACGGCGAAGCCCGGCTACGGCGCAATGGCGGAGCGACGGGGGGCCTTGCTGAAGCGCGCTGCGCAGCGCACGGCTGGCCAGCCTTTCGAAGCCTGGTTTTCGGCGGCGGCCCGCATCGACCGGCAGGTCAAGGGCCAGGCTGCCGGCGAGCCCTGGACATCGCTGACGCGACTCGTCGCCGCGATCGCAGGCAGCCAACTGCCCCTCCCAAGTTTGCGCGGCTAGAGCCCCCATTCCCTACATGCGCCCAATCGGCGTGTTTGGCGGGATGTTCGACCCGATTCACTACGGGCACTTGCGCACGGCCCACGAACTGCACGAACTGCTTGGGCTCGAGGCCGTTGCTTTCCTGCCCGCTGGCGACCCGCCGCACCGGGCCGCGCCGCTCGCAGATGCGAAGACGCGCCTTGCAATGGTACGCGCGGCGGTTGGTGAGGATCCGCGCTTCCTTGTGGACGACCGCGAGCTCAGGCGCTCCGGCCCCTCGTACACGATCATTACGCTCGAGGAAATGCGCGCCGAACGTGGCGCTCAACCAATCGTGTTGATCATGGGCATGGATGCGTTCGCAGGCATCGATCGCTGGCATTGCGCAGGAGAGCTGCTTTCGCTCGCCCACATCGTGATCGCGCTGCGGCCGAAGGCGCCCGCGCCCGGGCACGGCCTCGGTGCCGCGCTCCTGCGCGACCGGCGTTGCGCGCATCCCGCGCGCCTGTCAGAAAGCCCGGCAGGTCACGTCTACGTGAGCGAAGGCACGCAACTCGACCTGTCCTCGAGCGCCGTGCGGGCGGTCGTCGCTGCCGGCCGCGATCCGCGCTACTTGATGCCCGAGGCTTCGCGTAGGATCATCCTCGACGGGGGCAGCTACGCCCGGCAAGGTGAAACGAAGGAATGATCGCCACGAGACCGAAGAGAAAACGCACAGCTCCCGCCTCCAAGAAGACCAGGACCGGACCTGGCACGCTGACCAAGATCGCCGTCGCCGCGCTCGAAGACATGAAGGCCGTCAACGTCAAGGTGCTCGACGTGCGCAAGCTCACCGATGTCACCGACACGATGATCGTTGCGACGGGCAATTCCGATCGGCACGTCAAGTCGATCGCTGACCGCCTGATCGAGCGCTGTCGCGAAGCGGGCCACCGCGCCTATGGCGTCGAGGGCCAGCGCGAGGGCGAGTGGGTGCTGGTCGATCTCCAGGACCTGATCGTCCACGTCATGTTGCCGCGAATCCGCGAGTTCTACGCCCTCGAAAAACTCTGGGACCTGCGCCCGGCGAGGCGCGAGCCCCAGCTCGCCTAGGAAGGAACCTCATGCGCATCCGGCTGATCGCAGCCGGGACCCGACTCCCGAAATGGATCGACGAAGGCGTCCTGGAGTACGGGCGTCGCTTCGGCCGCGGGCTCAAGTTCGAGTTGATCGAGATACCGATCGCGCGTGAGGCCGAACGAATGCGCGCCGCCATCGGCACGGGCGACTATGTCGTCGCGCTCGAGGTCGGCGGGAGCTCCATGTCGACGTCCGGGCTCGCGCAATGGCTCTCGGCACGCATGGCCGGCGGCCGCGACCTTGCGTTGCTCGTCGGCGGTCCGGAAGGACTCGACCCGGCGCTGTCCGGCAACGCCGACTTTCGGTGGTCGCTTTCGCCGCTGACCTGGCCGCATGGCCTCGTGCGGGTCATGGTCGCTGAGCAGCTTTATCGTGCGCACAGCCTCCTTCTGGGCCATCCGTATCACCGAGCCTGAGTGAGTTCCTTGGGCTATCCTCGTGGCTCAATGGGTTACGACTCCATTGTCCTGGCCTCGGCGTCGAAACGGCGGAGTCTCCTGCTGGCCCAGATCGGCGTTCGCCACCGCCCTGTTGCCGCCGACATCGACGAAACCCCGCGGCCCGGCGAGCGGCCGGACGCTTACGTCGAGAGGCTCGCCCGAGGCAAGGCGCAAGCCGTTGTCGAGACCCTCGAGAATCGTCCGGATCGCCCGGTGCTGGCGGCGGACACGACCGTCGTCCTCGGAGGAAGGATCTTCGGCAAGCCCGCGGATGAGGCCGACTGCGTCGACATGTTGACGATGCTTGCGGGACAGAGGCACGAGGTGCTGACGGCCATCGCGCTCTGGCACGACGGTCGCCTGCAGGCGAAGTCCAGCACGAGTTACGTCACATTCCGCGCCATCGCTGCGGAAGAATGCAGGCGCTATTGGGCGACCGGCGAGCCGGCGGGCAAGGCGGGCGCCTACGCCATCCAGGGACTTGGCGCCGCATTCATTGCGCATCTCGAAGGCAGTTTTTCGGGCGTGATGGGCCTGCCCCTGTTCGAAACCGCAGGGCTCCTCGACGCCGCGGGCGTGCGTCGCTGGCAGGTCACGTGAATCGCCGGAACGCGGTCTTCGCCGCCCTTGTCCAAGAATCATGAGCCCCTGGACCCATTGGATGCAGCGATTGTGGCGCTGGATTGCCGCGTTCGTCGGCCTCTCAGCGCTCCTGCTCGCACTGGGGATCGGGGCTTTCCGCCTGGCGATCGAGCTCCTGCCGGGCTACCAGCAGCGCGTCGTCGAACGCCTGCGTGAGGCGACGGGACTCACGCTGCAGTTCGATTCCGTCCATGCACGCATCGGCCGGCATGGTCCCGAGGTCGTTTTTCGCGGCGCGCGCGTCCTGCCGGATTCGGGCGACGAGCCGCTCGTCACTGCGGCATCCGGCCGCGTCAGCCTCTCGATCCCCCGCTCGATCTGGTATCGCCGGATCGAAGTCTCGCGAGTGTCCTTCGTGCGGCCGCGTCTCAGTTTCGTGATCACTTCCGACGGCCGCATCCGGCTGGTCGGCCAGTCGGCATTGCAGCGGCCGGACGAAGAACACGAACCGATGACGCTCGATCGCCTGCCGCGCGGCCACTACGCTGTCACCGACGCGACCCTCGACGTCCTCGATCTGCGCGCGCGACAGGGACGCTTCGAGTTGACCGGCGCGGACGTGGACATCCTGCGCAAGGGCGACGAGATCACGGTCGTCGGCCGCGTCGAATTGCCGGAGCATCTCGGCTCTTACATCGATTTCGAGGGCCAGGCGCATGGCAACCTCGCGAACTCCGACAAGGTTGCATGGCGCGGGCGCGTCGATGCACGCGACCTGAATCTTGAACAATGGTCCGCGATGCTGCCGGATAGCTTCCGCGTACCGGCAGCCGGGCACGGGTCGATCCTCGTTTCCGCGAGCGGGGCCGGGCGCGATGTCACCAGCGTACGTGTCCAGCCGGCGCTCTCGTATCTCCGGCTGGCCGGGTCCACCGACGAGTTCACGCGCGTGGCCGGCGACATCCGCGTCCAGAGCGACGCGTCCACGGTATCGCTCGAGGCCTCGGGGCTCGAGCTGTCGCGCGCCGGCAAGCCTTGGCGGCCGACGAGCCTCGAGGCGCGCCTGACCCGCAAGGAAGGCCGCATCGTGGCGGTGGCCGCGCGCGCCGATTACCTGCGCATCGAGAACCTCGCGGTGTTCGCGGCAGTTCTGCCGCCGGGAACGCTGCGCGACCACATCACGACGCTCGCGCCTCGCGGCGAGTTGTTCGCGCTCGACTTCACGGCCGCCGACGTCGGCGCAAAGCGCATGCCGGACATCACGGGCCGCCTCCGCTTCACGGATCTCGGCTACGGCCCGCTCGGCAAGGCGGCCGGGATCACAGGTTTCGATGGCGAGGTCGAGGGACGCGGCGCCGGCGGCATCGTGACGCTTGCAACGCGCGACGCCACTATCGACTGGCCGCAGCAATTGCGCGCACCGGCCCCGGTCGTGCGCGGAGAGGGACGCGTCGAGTGGGAGCGCTTCGGCAATGGCGTTCGCATCTGGCTCGATGACGCGCTCCTGGACAGCGGTCACGGAATTTCGCGCGGCAAGCTCCGGATGCTGCTTCGGCCCGGCGAGCTGCCGCTCATGGACGTCAGCGCGACGGCGACAGATTTCGACGTGACGCAGCTCTGGCGCTACCTGCAGACCGGCCGCCTGAAACCGAAGACGATTGGCTGGCTCGACGCGGCCTTTCGCGCGGGCCGCGTGACGCAGGCGACGGTTTCCATCACCGGCCCGACAGGCGGCTTCCCTTACCGCGAAGGCCAGGGGGTGTTCCGCGCGAGCGGCCATGTGACGGGCGTGAACCTTTTCTACGCGCCCGGCTGGCCGGAGCTGCGTGGAATCGAATCCGATTTCAGCTTCGATGGCCCGGCGCTGCACGCGGTCGCAAGCCGCGGCAGCATCGGTGGCATTCCGTTCACTGCGGCCGAGATCAACAGTGGCGACCTGCGCGACGCGGTCTTCGCCACTCGCGGCACGGCAGAAACAGACGCCGGGCTCGGCATCCGCATGCTGCAGGGCACGCCGCTCGCTCCTTCGTTCGGGACAGTGTTCGCCGAGCTCACCGGCTCGGGTCCGGTGAAGGCCGAACTCGCGATGGTCCTGCCAATCAAGGATCTGGAACGCCGCGTCGTCACCGTGATGGCGAAACTCGACGGCGTCTCGCTCCAGCACAAGCGCTCGCCGATCAGCGCGACTGACATCGTCGGCGACCTCTGGGTCCGCAATCGGGAAATGCAGGCGCCGGCTCTTTCGGGTCGCGCCCTCGGAGGGCGCTGGCAGGCTTCGATTGCGACGACGGTGCTTGCCAGCGGAAATCTCCGCACCCGTGTCGATGCCACGGGCACCGTGCAGGGCTCCGCCCTGCAGCCCGTTGCACGCATGCCGGTCAATGCGGGCTTGTCCGGGAGCACATCGTGGAGCGGGTCGATCGACCTCGAGCGCAACGTCGATCCGGAGCGTCCGGCGCGCGGCACGGCGCGCATTGCGAGCGATCTCCGCGGTCTTGCGTCGGAGCTGCCCGAGCCGTTCGACAAGAGCGCGGATACGGTGCGCCCCCTCTCTCTTGCGGCGAGCTTCGACGGCACCAGCGGCCCGCGCATCGAGGGTTCATATGGCCGCGACGTGAACGCACTGCTGCAATGGCGGAGCAGCGCGGACAAGGCGCCGGTTGAGCGCGGCATCGTCGCGTTCGGCGGCGCGATTCCCGATGCCCTGCCGAAGACCGCCGGGCTGTGGCTCACCGGCAGCGTCGATTCCGCGAGCCTGACGAAGTTGCTCGACCTGAAATGGGACGAGCCGCGAGGGCGCCCGATACAGGAATGGATTGGTGGCGCCGACCTGACGATCGATCGCTTCGAGGCACTTGGCTATGCCTTCAGAAAGGTGAGAGGCGGGCTGCGGCCCGGCAAGCGAGCCTGGGACGTCATGGTGAATGGCAGCGCGATGGCCGGCAGCCTCGCGGTGCCATTCACGTTTCCGGGCGAGGTGCCGATGGTGCTGGCGTTCGACCGCCTGCATATCGACGAACGGGCGCCGGGATTCGGCGAACGCCCGGATCCCGATCCTCGTAAGCTCCCGGCAATCCGCGTGGATATCGGCGACTTCATTTTCGACAAGCGAAGCTTCGGTCACGTCGAGGCGGAATTCGCGCGCGGAACGGCCGGCATGACGCTCAATCGATTCACGATGAAGCATCCGGGCTTCAGCGCGGAGGGGCGAGGCAGCTGGCTCATCCGCGACCAGTCCGCGGAATGTCGCCTCGAGTTCGATGTCGATACGGCCGACGTCCAGGCCTTCATGAACGCGATGCAGCTCGGCGCACTTGTCGAAGGCGAAGACGGTCGCGTGTCCGCGCGCCTGAGCTGGCCGGGTCCGCCGGAGGCGAGCGCCATTAACCGCGTTTCCGGGAGGCTCGAGATCTCGGCGGCCAACGGCAACCTGACATCCGTCGAGCCTGGCGCGGGTCGCGTCTTTGGCCTGATGAGCATTGCGCACCTGCCGCGGCGACTGGCGCTCGATTTCGGCGACCTGACGGGCGAGGGGCTGTCCTTCGACACGCTGCGTGGCACTTTCCGGCTGAACAATGGCGACGCCTTCACCGACAACCTGACATTGCGCGGCTCCGCCGCGGAAATCGGCATTGCCGGCCACACGAACCTGCGAGACCGGACCTACGACCAGACCGCGGTCGTGACCGGCCAGCTCGGCGCCTCGCTCGGTGTCGCGGGCGCACTTGCGGGCGGGCCGGCGGTCGGTGCGGCATTGCTGCTTTTTTCGCAGATTTTCAAGGAACCTCTCAAGGGCGTGACCCGGGGCTACTATCGGATCACCGGCAGCTGGGATGATCCGCAGGTGCGACGCATCGACGCCCAGGAGATGAAGGACGACCGCCAGGCGTCGCAGGGACCGACATGAACCATCCGATCGTCGCCGCCATCCAGATGACGTCGCTCGCCGATGTCGCGCGAAATCTCGCGACCGCCCGGCGGCTCCTCGCCGAGGCACGGGATCAAGGCGCCTGCCTCGCGGTGTTGCCGGAGAATTTCTCATTCATGGGCCGCAATGAGGCGGAACGCCGGCAGATCGTCGAGCGGGATGCCGACGGGCCGGTCCAGGACGCGATGTCGGCCCTGGCGCGCGAATTGCGGATCTGGATTGTCGCCGGCACGCAGCCGATCGCAGTTGAAGGCGATCCGCGGCCGGCCAACGCCTGCGTGGTTTACGACGACGCGGGCAAGCGAGCGGCGCGATACGACAAGATCCACCTGTTCGACGTCGACCTGCCGGGCGGCCGCGAGGGCTATCGCGAGTCCGCCAATGCCGTGCCCGGCGCAAAGCCGGTGCTGGTCGAAACGCCCGCCGGCCGTCTCGGGCTGACCGTATGCTACGATTTGCGCTTCCCCGAATTGTTCCGCCGACTCGTTTCGGAAGGAGCCGAGATCTTCAGCGTGCCGTCCGCATTCACGAGCCCGACCGGTCGCGCGCACTGGGAGACGCTGCTCCGGGCGCGTGCTATCGAGAACCTCTGCTTCGTGATCGCGGCCGCCCAGAGCGGGGTTCACGACAGCAACCGCGAAACCTACGGCGACAGCCTGGTCGCGGACTACTGGGGCCGCGTGCTGGCGCGCGAACCGCGCGGCAGCCGCGTCGTCACGGCAGCGCTCGATCGGGATGGGCAGCGGTCGACGCGCGAAGGCTTCCCTGCCTTGCGGCACCGGGTCCTGGCATGACGACCGACGCACTCCAATGTGCGCGTGACCGGATCCTGGCGCCGTCGGGGCTCGACGACCGGCGCCTCGAGCAGGCACTCGGCTCGCTGCTCGGCGCGAGCGTCGATGCCGGCGATCTCTATTTCCAGCTGTCGCGCGAGGAGCATTGGGCCCTCGAAGACGGCATCGTCAAGGAAGGCAGTCACGGCATCGAGCAGGGTGTCGGGGTGCGCGCGATGGCCGGCGAGCGCACGGGCTTCGCGTACTCGGATGAGGTCGTGCCGTCGGCGCTGCTCGAAGCCGCGAAGGCCGCTCGCGCCATCGCACGCGAGGGCGGGAAGGGCCAGGTCCAGGCCTGGCACGCGACCGCGGCGCACCGGCTCTATCCTCCCGACGACCCGATCGCGTCGCTCGCCGACGCGGACAAAGTCGCGCTCCTGACTGAGCTTGACCGCCACGCGCGATCGATCGATCCGCGCGTCAAGCAGGTCGTGGCAACCCTTGCCGCCGTGCACGAGATCATTCTGGTCGCCGCGAGCGACGGCACGCTCGCCGCGGACGTGCGGCCGCTCGTGCGAATGAATGTCTCCGTCATCGTCGAGCAGGACGGACGCCGCGAGCAGGGCTATGCGGGAACCGGCGGCCGCTATTCGCTCGAGGAGTTCATCGCGGGCGAGAAACCGCTCCGCCTCGCGCGCGAGGCCGTGCGCCAGGCGACCGTCAACCTCGAATCCGTGCCTGCGCCAGCGGGCCCGATGACGGTCGTGCTCGGTCCGGGCTGGCCGGGCGTGCTGCTTCATGAAGCCATTGGCCACGGACTCGAGGGCGATTTCAACCGCCGTGGAACCTCGGCGTTCACCGGACGAATCGGGGAAAAAGTGGCTTCCCCGCTTTGCACTGTCGTGGACGATGGCACGCTGCCCGGGCGGCGCGGCTCGCTGAACATCGACGACGAGGGAACGCCGACTTCGTGCACGACGCTCATCGAGAACGGCGTGTTGAAAGGCTATCTGCAGGACAAGCTGAATGCGCGCCTCATGGGCGCAAAGCCGACCGGGAACGGACGGCGTGAATCCTTCGCGCACACGACAATGCCGCGAATGACGAATACCTACATGCTGCCGGGACCGCACGATCCGCAGGAGATCATCCGCTCGGTCAAGCGCGGCCTGTACGCCGTCAACTTCGGCGGCGGCCAGGTGGACATCACCTCGGGGAAATTCGTGTTCTCCGCGAGCGAGGCCTACCTGATCGAGGACGGCAGGGTCACGGCGCCGGTCAAGGGCGCAACGCTCGTCGGCAACGGGCCGGATGTGCTGACACGCGTCAGCATGGTCGGCAACGACCTGATGCTCGACGAGGGAATCGGCAGCTGCGGCAAGGACGGACAAACGGTGCCAGTCGGTGTCGGTCAGCCGACGCTGCGCGTCGATACCCTGACTGTGGGCGGTACGGGCTGAGGGTCCGGGTACTTCGATGCGCGTCGCCAGCCCGCTCTACGAATCGCTGCCTTACGCATACATTGCGATCGGCGCCGCCGCCATCTTTGCGTCCTTCGCCTGGCGCGTGGCCGAGTGGTCGGGAATCATGGCGGGGTTCGGGGTCGTTGCAGTCGTAGGCGGGCTCGTGCTCGTGCTCCGGCGCCGCGACTACCGTATCCAGAAGCGCCACTACGGCGCGGATTTCGACGAAGAGGGCTAGGACGCCGCGCCTGCAGCCGGGACTTCGTCGTCGGGCTCATCCTCTCCGCCGGGCCGTCCGCCGAGCGCCTCGTGATCGCCGGTAGGATCCATCGCCTGGCCGCGCCCGCGGACTGAGCGCTCGTCGATATACATGATCTCGTGCCTGCCGAGCACGACCACGTCGCCGTCGTTCAGGTGATGGCGGCGGATGCGCTTCGACTTCACGTAGACGCCGTTCGTGCTGTTGAGGTCCTCGAGCACGCTGCCTTCGCCGGTCGTCGTGATCTGGCAGTGGTGGCGGCTGATGAACTTGCTCTCGATCTGCACGTCATTGTCGGCGGTGCGACCGATGATCAGGCGACCGATCCTGAGCGGCCGCTCCTCGACGTGCTCGCCGCCGTGCGCCACGATGATGCGCGCCACCACCTCGTCGCTCGAGATCACCCTCGGCGCGGCCGCGATTTGGGCAATACCGGCGCGCATGCGATTCGTGCGCGCAGCGAACTCCACCCACTGCAGCTCGTCGATGGCGTCCTTGAGCTCGGTCATGCCGACGCCAGGTTGACCGGATGAAAACGCGATCATGAGCGCCGTGTCGCAGAGCGTGTTGACGAGGCGAGGCACGCCGCCGGTGTAGCGGTAGATGACCGGCAGTGTTTCCGGCTCGAAGAGCTGCCGGCCATGTGCGCCCGCGACCTCGAGTCGATGCAGGATATACGCCTGGGTTTCCTCCGGCGTCAGCGCAGTCAGGTGGAAACGGAGGCGAATGCGCTGCACCAGCTGGACGAGTTCGGCCGAATCCAGTTTTTCATTGAGTTCCGGCTGCCCCGCCAGGATGATGCGCAGCACCTTTTCCTTCGTCGTCTCGACGCCGGACAGCAGGCGGATTTCCTCGAGCACGCGGTTCGAGAGATTCTGGGCCTCGTCGACGATCAGCATGACCTTGCGCCCCGCCGCGTATTGCTCGACGAGGAACTGGTTCAAGGTCGCGATCAGCTCGGCCTTGCGCATCTTGAACGGCGAGAAGCCGAACTGGACGAGCACGGCCTGCAGGAATTCGATGGGGGAGACCTGGGTCTGCGCGACCTGGGCGACGACGACGTCCTTCTCGAGCTCGCGCAGGAACGTCTCGACCAGAGTCGTCTTGCCGGAGCCGATTTCGCCGGTGATGACGACGAAGCCGTCGGTGAACCAGATCGTCGATTCCATGTACGCCTTGGCGCGCGCATGGTGTTTCGAGAGATAGAGGAACGACGGGTCCGGGCTCAGCCGGAACGGCAATTCGCTCAGGTTGAAGTGTTCGAGGTACATGCAGTCGCACAGGCTAGCACAAGCGCAAGTGCCGGTTCCGGCTAGGAAATCAACCGGCGTCGCAGTTGCCGCGCCACCCGGTCGCGCAGCGCGCGCTTCGATGTGACAAAGGTCACATGGCCCAATTTCCGGCCGGGCCGGGGCGCTTTGCCATAGTCGTGCAAGTGCATGCCGGCGGTGGCCAATAACTTTTCCGCCACCGGCATCCGGCCAATCAGGTTCACCATCACCGAGTGCCCGCGCGGACGCGTGTCGCCGAGCGGCAGGCCCGCAATCGCCCGGACGTGATTCTCGAACTGGCTGGTCTCGGCGCCTTCGATCGACCAGTGGCCCGAGTTATGCACGCGAGGCGCCATCTCGTTTGCGACCAGCCGTCCGCGCTCGACGAAGTACTCGACGCAGAGGACGCCGACGTAGCCGAGCGCCATGAACAGGCGGTGGTGATTGCGCTGGGCCGCAAGTTGCAGCCGAAGGCTCGTGAAGGGCGCCCGCGTGACCGCGAGGATGCCCTGCTCGTGCTCGTTTTCGGCGAGAGGGTAATTGCGGACTGATCCCGCCCGATCGCGGACTGCGACGAGCGAGACCTCGCGCGAGAAATTCACGAAGCGCTCGTAGATGAGCGACTGCCCGCGCAGCCGTGCCCAGGCATCGCCCGCATCGCGGGCTTGCCGCACTCGCGCCTGGCCTTTGCCGTCATAGCCGAGCCGCCGCGTCTTGAGTATTCCCGGCACGCCGAGTCTTGTGATCGCCCGGGCGAGGTCAGCCTCGGAATCGACCGCTGCGAACGGTGCGACGCGCATGCCGAGACGCTGGAAGAGGTGCTTTTCGAACAGCCGGTCCTGCGCGACCTCGAGCGCGCGCGGTGGCGGCCACACCGGACGGATTTTCGCGATTGCGCGTGCCGACGCGACGGGCACGTTTTCCCAGTCGACGGTCACGACGTCGACGCTGCGCGCGAAGCGCTCGAGCTTCTTGCTGTCGTCGAATGCGCCCGTGACGATCTTCGCGACGGCCGCGCCGGGAACTGTGGCGCTCCGGTCGTACATGGTGAATTCGAGTCCGAGCGGAATGCCGGACAGGGCCATCATCCGGCCGAGCTGTCCGGCGCCGATGATGCCGATGCGCATGGATGCCTCAGCCGACGGCCGGGTCCGGTTTCGCCAGGACTTCCGCGGTCTGTCGCTCACGGAACGCGCGGAGCGCATCCTTGAACGGCGGGTGGTGTCCGGCGAGGATCGCGGCGGCGAGAAGGGCCGCATTCCGCGCGCCCGGCTCGCCGATCGCGACGGTCGCCACCGGGATGCCCGCAGGCATCTGGGCGATCGAAAGCAATGAATCGAGGCCGTTCAGCGCCTTTGACTGGATCGGGACGCCGATGACGGGCAGCAATGTCTTCGACGCGGTCATGCCGGGCAGGTGTGCGGCGCCGCCCGCACCCGCGATCAGGACTTCGAGGCCTCGCTCCGCCGCCGAGCTGGCGTACTCGAACAGGAGATCGGGCGTGCGGTGCGCGGAAATGACGCGGCTCTCGAAGGGCACCGAGAGCGCGGTCAGGACCTCGGCTGCGTGCCGCATTGTGTCCCAGTCGGACGACGAGCCCATGATGATGCCGACCAGCGGTTTCATCGCGGGAGTCTAGCAAAACGGCCAATGGCGCGGCCTTTCGACCCGCTCAAGTGACTGTCGTGAAAGGAAAGACGGCTGCGGCAAGAACCTGAAATACCCCTGCGCCGACAGGGAGTGGTGCGGCGCAGGGGGGATGCCCGAAGATCAGGGGATGCTTGATACGCTGGGCAACGCAGTCAGGCTAGCGCGCCATGACTTTCCGACAACCCCGGCTCTGTCTCCGGAAGGCGACAGCGTCCTACAAGAAGGCTCGTCATAGATGAATCCAGCAGTCGTTTTCGCGTTTCTCGCGATCCTCGCGACCGGCTTGCAGCCTGCGGAGGACCCTGCGCTCGAACATGCGCGCGAGCTATTGAAGATGCATCCGTTGATCGACGGGCACAACGACCTCCCGGCGGTCATTCGCGAGAGCGGAAAGCCGCCGCGCGACGTCGCGGCCTATGACCTGAACCGGCGCACCGCGGGCGATACGGACATCGGCCGCCTGCGCGAAGGCGGTGTGGGCGGGCAGTTCTGGTCAGTGTGGATACCGAGCTTGCCCGAAGTCGGCAAGCGCGGCTTCGCGCGAATCCAGCTCGAACAGATCGACATCGCGCTGCGGATGATCGAGCGCTATCCCGAGGACCTGCAGCTCGCGCTCACCGCCGACGACATCGAACGGGCAAACGCCGCAGGCCGAATCGCCTCGCTGCTCGGAATCGAAGGCGGCCACGCCATCGAGAATTCCCTCGGCGCGCTGCGCGACTATTACCGGCTCGGCGTGAGGTACATGACGCTCACGCATTTCAACGGCAATGACTGGGCGGATGCGGCGACGGATGCGCCGCGTCATGGCGGCCTCTCGAAATTCGGCGAAGAAGTCGTGCGGGAGATGAATCGCCTCGGCATGGTAGTCGACATCTCGCATGTATCCATCGACACGATGAACGACGTGCTCGACATGGCAGAGTCGCCCGTCATGTTTTCGCATTCGAGCGCCCTCGCTCTCACCCAAAGCCCGCGCAACGTTCCCGATTCGGTGCTCTCGCGGCTGCCGAAAAACGGCGGCGTCGTGATGGTCGATTTCATCTCGGAATTCAGCGTCATTGGCCCCGAGCACGGGCAATGGAGGGCCGGCTTCGAGGCGGCAACCGGCGGCATCAAGCTCGGCGATGCGCGCTACGACGCGGCAGTCAAGAAATACTCGGTCGATCACCCGGAACCGAAGGCGACGATCCAGGACGTCGCTGCCCACATCGAGCACGTGCGTGACGTCGCGGGAATCGATCACGTCGGCATCGGCGCCGATTTCTTCGGTGATCCGGCGTACATGGCGACGGGACTCGAGGATACGTCGCGCTATCCACACCTGTTCGCGGAGCTCATCCGCCGCGGCTGGAGCGATGAAATGCTCGGCAAGCTAGCCCGCGGCAACGTGCTGCGCGTATTGCGCGGGGCTGAGCAGGCGGCGGCGCGACTGCAAAAAGCCCGGCCGGCCTCCTACCTGACCATCGAGCAGGTCGACGGGGGGCGTGAACTGCCCGACAAGTACTGAGGGCTAGCGATCGCCTGCGAGCGCGTCCCGCACCCGGCGAAACAGCTTGCGGCCGGCCCCGGCAGCCTTGCCTGACTTCCGTTCCGCAAGCGCGGCGCCGACGAGCCGCTCCAGCTCCTGGCGGTCGGCCAGGCCACACTCGGCCGCGAACTCCGCGATCGCCAGGTTGCCGCCTTCCACGAGCCGGTCGCGCCAGCGTTCCGCGCGGCGAAACCGGGCCGCGTCCTGGCGCGCCGCGCTGGCTGCTGCATCGAGGGCGGCCCGGATCGGCTCCGGATCGATGCCGCGCATCAGCTTGGCGACGAACTGGCGCTGCCGGACGAGTGCGCCACGGCTCGTGATCCTGCGGGCGAGCGCAATGGCATCGGCGAGCTTTTCCGGCAGCCCGAGATCCGGGATCGCTTCTGCAGGCGCGTCAATCAGGCGGTCGGCCAGATCCTGCACGGCCTGGGCCCGTCGCTTGAGCTCGGTCTTGGTCGGCGGCGGGATGCCGCCAGGCAACTCGCGGCGGCGCATTCATCGATGCTAGCACGCGCGCCATTGCCCGCCGCCCGAGCGCCGGTACAATTCACCGGGCCAATGGCCGCCGCCGCCCAACCTGACCAGAAAGCGCTCGAGATTGTCGTCGAGCGTGCACTCGCGCTCGCGCGCGCGGGCGGTGCCACGGCTGCCGAGGCGGGCGTCGGAGTTTCGACCGGCCTCCTCGTGACCGTGCGGCTCGGCGAAGTGGAAACACTGGAATACCAGCGGGACCGCAGCCTCGGCGTGACCGTGTATGCCGGCCGACGCAAGGGCTCCGCGAGCACCGCCAATCTCACGCCTGCGGCGGTCGAAGAAACGATTGCGAAAGCGCTGTCCATTGCGAGCTTCACGGCTGACGACGAGTTTTCCGGCCTGCCCGACGCCGGGTTGATGGCGCAGAAAGTCCCGGACCTCGACCTGAGCCACCCCTGGGAACTCGAAGCGCCGGAGGCCGTCGAGCTCGCCAAGCGCTGCGAGGCCGCGGGGCTCGCATTTGACAAGCGGATCCGCAATTCGGAAGGCGCGTCGGTCTCGACCCATCGCAAGCTCCGCGTCTTTGGCAACAGCCATGGATTCATCGGCGGCTATCCCTCGACATCGCACAGCGTGAGCTGCGTGGTGCTCGGCCAGAACGAAGACGAGATGCAGCGCGACTTCTGGTACACGGCCGCGCGCGACTGGCGAACGCTTGAGGACGTCGAGGACGTGGGCCGCCGGGCGGCCGAGAAAGCCGTCCAGCGGCTTGGGGCGTCCAAGCTGTCGACCCGCAAGGCGCCGGTGCTTTTCTCCCCCGAACTCGCTCGCGGCCTGATCGGTCACTTGGTCGGCGCGATCGGCGGCTCCGCGCAATACCGACGCAGCAGCTTCCTGCTCGACGCGAAGGGCGAACAGATCATTCCCGAGGCAATCTCGTTGATCGAGCGGCCGCACCTGCGCGGCGCACTCGGCTCGGCGCCGTTTGACGGCGAGGGCGTCGCGACGCGCGACCGGGAGCTCGTCGTCAACGGCGTGCTTGACGGCTACCTGCTCGACTCGTATTCCGCCCGGAAGCTCGGTCTGGTCACCACCGGCAACGCCGGCGGCGTGCACAACCTCGTCATCCAGGGCCACATGCTCGACCCGAAGACGCTGCTGCGGAAGCTCGGCTCGGGCCTGCTCGTGACGGAAATGATGGGGCAGGGCGTCAATCCGGTGACCGGCGACTACTCGCGAGGTGCATCAGGATATTGGGTAGAGAACGGCGAGGTCACGCACCCCGTTCACGAGATCACGGTGGCGGGGAACCTGCGCGAGATGTTCCTCGGCATCGTGGCGCAGGGAGACGACGTGGATTGCCGCGGTGCGATCCATTCCGGATCGCTCCTGATCGACGAGATGACGATCGCCGGCGACTAGGCGGGCTGGCGGGACGCCAGGTCCCGAAGCGACATACCCTCGATTTTTTCCCGCATCGCCGATTCCAGCGAGTTCGCGACGTCGTCGGCGACGGGCTCGGTGCGCGCGCGCCACAGTAGCCATGTCGCGTATTCGCGCTCGTCGCGCACGGAATTCAGCACGTCGCAGAGCGCAATGCTCTCGAGGTCCCGTGCGGGCAGGAGCTCCTCGTCCTCCGTGAGGGTCAGCAGCCCCGCGCGCTCCAGCGAACCGGTCACGGTGCCCAGCGCCGAGCCGGGGATCTGGAGATCCTCGGCGAGCTCGCGCAGCTGCCAGGGCGGCTCGCCGGCGACGAACTTTCGCGCGATCAGCAGCATCACGGTGAATGCGAGGCGCTCGCGAAGCGCACTCGTGAGCCTGAGCGGCGCCTGCCCGACACGCAGGTAGCGCGGGTTCTGCACGTAGAAAGAGAGTTGCGCGCCGATCAGCAGGATGAGCCAGCTCACGTAAATCCAGATCAGGGCCGCGAGGAAGATCGCAAAGCCCGCGTAGATCGCGACCATCTGCGTCGCGGCCGCCACGATCTTCGTGAACACGGCGCCACTCGCGGCCCAGAGCACGCCGGCGGTGATGCCGCCCGCGATCGCGGCGCGAAAGCGGACTCGCGTGTTCGGCACGAATGAATAGAGGAAAGTGAATACGCCCGTGACGAAGAGGTAGGGTCCCAGCCTGCCGAGTCCCCGGATGACCGACCCGAATGGCTCATGCTGGGTCAGCCAGACCATAATCGAGTGACTGTTCACTGCCCCGAACAGGCTGAAGACGACGACGAGGAAAACGGGCCCGACGACCATCAGGCTCAGGTATTCGCTGACGCGGCGCATGAAGGAGCGCGGCTGTTCGACGTGCCAGGCGAAGTTGAAGGCATCCTCGAGCTTCTGGATCGTGGCCACGACGGTATAGAGCAGGAAAGCGAGACCAACGGAGCCCAGCACGTCGCCGCGCACGTTTTCCACGAAAGACATCATCTGCGTCGTCAGCTCGCCGGCCCGCTCGCCGGTCGGCCGGAGGAACTCGAAGATCAGCGGCTCGAGATCGCGGTGTACGCCAAGGCCTTTCAGTACGGCAAATGCAAATGCAACGAGTGGCACGAGCGAGAGCAGCGTCGTGTAGACGAGACCCATTGCCCGCAGGTTCAGTTCGCCGGTGAACAAGTCGCGGATCAGCGCGAAGGGGTAGCGCAGCACGTCGAGCAGCCAGTTCGCGGGCTTCACCGCGAGGTCGTGGCGTTCGAACAGCAGCCGCTCGAATCGATTGCGCAGGTCCGCGGGCAGGATCATCACGGCAGCGTGGCACAGGGCTTTCATGCCCGCAAACCGACCCGACTTCGCCTGCTAGAGTGCGCGATGCCCGGCGACTACCCGGAACGAATCGTCTGCCTGACCGAGGAGACTACGGAGACCCTGTACCTCCTCGGCGAGGACCGGCGCATCGTCGGCATCTCCGGCTTTACGGTGCGTCCGCCCCAGGCGCGGCGCGAAAAGCCCCGCGTGTCGGCCTTCACGAGCGCGAAGATCGGCCGCATTCGCGAGCTCGAGCCAGACCTCGTGCTCGGCTTCTCGGACCTGCAGGCGGACATTGCGGCCGAACTTGCGCGCGCGGGAATCGAAGTTCACCTGTTCAATCACCGAAGCGTTGCGGAAATCCTTCGAATGATCCGCATGCTGGGCGGGATGATCGGCTGCGAAACCAAGGCCGCAGCGCTCGCCGACCGGCTGGCGGAAGGCGTGGAAGTCGTGAGGACGGCCGCTTCGAGGTTACCGCGCCGGCCTCGCGTCTATTTCGAAGAATGGGACGAGCCGCTGATCGCCGGGATCCGCTGGGTCGGCGAAGTGATCGAGATTGCGGGCGGCGAAAACTGCTTTCCGGAGCTTGCGGCCATGTCCCTCGGTCGCGATCGCATCATCGCGGACCCCGCGGAAGTCCCGAGGCGAGCGCCCGACATCATTTTCGGTTCCTGGTGCGGCAAGAAATTCCGGCCGGAGAGGATCGCGGCGCGGTCAGGCTGGGGCGAGATTCCCGCCGTGCGAGACGGCGAGCTGCACGAGATCAAGTCCGCGATCATCCTGCAGCCAGGGCCGGCGGCGCTGACCGACGGGCTCGCGGAGATCCACGCGCACATCGTGCGCTGGGCAACTTGCAAACACTAAAGGGGACGCACCCCTTCGCGAATATGAAGGGGTGCGTCCCCTTCGGTGTTCAGCCGGTCAGGCGGCGCTCGGCCTCGCGGTACTTTTCGACCGTTCCGTCGATCACTTCGCGCGGCAGGCGCGGACCGGGCGGCCGCTTGTTCCAGTCGAGGGTCTCGAGATAGTCGCGCACGTACTGCTTGTCGAAGGAGGGTGGACTCACACCCTCCCGGTAGCCGTCAGCGCGCCAGAAGCGGGATGAGTCCGGCGTCAGCGCCTCGTCCATCAGGACGACCTGCCCGTCCGCGTCGAGCCCGAACTCGAACTTCGTGTCGGCAATGATGATTCCGCGCCTCCTCGCGTAGTCGGCGGCAAAGCCGTAGAGCGCGAGCGCGAGATCCCTGATGCGAGCCGCCGTCGCCGCGCCGACCGTCTTCTCGATTTCGGCGAAATCCACGTTCTCGTCGTGCTGGCCCGCCGCCGCCTTGGTGGCTGGCGTGAAGATCGGGGCCGGAAGCCGGGATGCAAGCGCGAGGCCGGCGGGCAAGGCGATGCCGCAGATACGACCGTCGCGCTGGTAGTCCTTCCAGCCGGAACCGATCAGGTAGCCGCGCACCACGGCCTCGACAGGCAGTGGCTTCAATCGGCGGACGACGACTGCGCGACCTTCGAGCAGGACGCGTTCGGCGGGATTCATGACGTGGCGTGACAAGGGCTCGCCGGTCAGGTGATTGGCGACGATGTGGCGCGTACGCTCAAACCAGAAATTCGAGATCGACGTGAGCACGCGGCCTTTTCCGGGTATCGGGTCGGGCAGGACGACATCGAATGCAGACAGGCGATCGCTCGCCACGATCAACAGGCGGTCGTCGCCGATTGCGTAGTTGTCGCGCACCTTGCCGCGGTGAAGCAGTGGGTGCGAGCGGAGATTCGATTCGAACAGCGAGTCTGAATTCATGCGGTGCGCGCACTTGCTAACATGGCGCGCGCGGGGCGGTCAAGAAACATGGAACCTCGATGAACTGGATCGGCAAGTTGGTCGGTGCGCTGTTGGGCTATGTCCTGACCCGGCGTCCGATGGGCGTGCTGCTCGGGATGATCGTCGGCCACCTGTACGATCAGTACGCAGCGGCGCGACGCACGGGTCCGCGCGCGGACCTCGCGACCGTGCGCGAGACCTTCTTCCGCACGGCATTCAGCGTGATGGGACATGTCGCGAAGGCGGATGGGCGGGTCTCGGAGCAGGACATCGCCGCGGCGCGGCGCATCTTCCGGCAATTCAGCCTGAACGAAGTCGACACGCGCGCTGCGATGCAGTTCTACACGAGCGGCAAGGCGGAGGGATTCGACCTCGAGTCGGCGCTCGCGGAACTTGCCAATGCCTGCCGGGGGCGGGAGGCCGTGCTCCGGATGTTTCTCGAGATCCAGATGCGCGCGGCACTCTTCGGCGACGGACTCGCAGGCCCGAGCCGCGCGCTGCTGATGCGGATCGCCCAGGCGCTCGGCATCGGCGCGCTGGAATTCGCGCATCTCGAGGCGCTGTTGCGCTTCCAGGCCCATGCGGGTGCTTATGGCCCGGCTGGCGGCGGATACCAGGGTGCGGCTCGCGGGACTGCGACGGCGCTCGCGGAGGCCTACGAGCTGCTCGGCGTCCCGCAGACCGCGAGCGACGCCGAGGTCAAGCGGGCATACCGCAAGCTCATGAGTGAAAACCATCCTGACAAGCTGGTCGCACGCGGACTTCCGGAATCCATGCTGGAAATTGCGAAGCAGAAGACGCAGGCGATCCAGGCCGCATGGGAGCGCGTCCGCGAAGCGCGCGGCTTGCGCTAGAGTACGCGCATGCCGCAAGCCGTCATCGCGCCTTCCATACTTTCCGCGGATTTCGCCCGGCTCGGCGAAGAAGTGGACGCAGTGCTCGAGGCGGGCGCCGACTGGGTGCATTTCGACGTGATGGACAACCACTACGTCCCGAACCTCACCATCGGACCGCTCGTCTGCAAGGCGTTGCGCAAACATGGCGTCAAGGCGCCGATCGACGTCCACCTGATGGTGGACCCGGTGGACCGCCTGGTGCCGGAATTCGCCGAGGCCGGCGCAACCTGGATCAGCTTTCACCCCGAGGCGAGCCGCCACGTTGACCGCACGATCCAGCTGATTCGGGATTCCGGCTGCAAGCCGGGCATCGTGCTGAATCCCGCGACGCCGCTTTCCTGGCTCGATCATACGCTCGAGTCCGTCGACCTCCTGCTCCTGATGTCGGTCAATCCCGGGTTTGGGGGGCAGCGGTTCATCGAGCCGGTCCTCGGCAAGCTGACGGCGGCGCGGCGTCGCATCGATGCCAGCGGGCGTGAAGTCCGGCTCGAGATCGACGGAGGGGTGACCCTCGAGAACATCGCGTCGATTGCGCGTGCCGGCGCAGATGCGTTTGTCTCGGGCAGTGCGATCTTCGGGACGAAGGACTATGCGGCGACGATCGGCGCCATGCGCAAGGCGATCGGAAAATAAAGGTGACCGTCCCCTTTATTTTGCAGCCGCGACCGCGGCCTTGGCGAACTCAGGAGCCGCGCGAGCCTTGACCTTGGGACGCGCGCCGAACACGACGATCGTCTTGCCGCGCGCCGTCAAAAGTCCCTGTTCCTCGAGCACCTTCAGCACACGGCCCGCCATTTCGCGCGAGCAGCCGACCAGGCGCGACAACTCCTGCCGGCTCACCTTGATCTGCATGCCCTGCGGGTGGGTCATCGCGTCCGGCTCGCCGCAGAGATCCATGATGGCGTGGGCAATGCGGCCGGTGACGTCGACGAAGGCGAGGTCGCCGAGCTTGCGGTTCGTGCGGTCGAGACGGGTCGCGAGCTGGGTCGCGAGCTCGAACACCAGGCCCGGGCTTTCCGACGCGACCTGACGGAAGCGCGGGTAGGTCATTTCGGCAAGCTCGCACTGGGTGCGGGTCCGGACCCAGGCGCTGCGCTGCTGGCTATCCGAGAAGAGGCCCATCTCGCCGAAGAACTGGCCCTTGTTCAGGTAGGCGAGGACCATTTCATTGCCGTCCTCGTCCTCGATCATGACTTCGACGGAGCCGCGGATGATGTAGTAGAGGACATCTGGCAGGTCGCCGGCGTGGATCAGCGCTGTCTTGGACGGCACCGTGCGCACGCGGCAGTAACTGAGGAAGCGATTGATCGCCGGGATATCGGTCAGTTGCTTGACGGCTTCTTCCATTGGGCTCCCCTGGGGTGATTGCCGCGCGGCTCGACGGCCGTGGCTTTCCCGCCCGCCGTTGTATTACAGCCCCGCATGCATCGCAAGATATAAGTCAGACATCGATCATATCCAGTATGCCGTGCTGGTCATGAACCTGGAGGTCAGGCGCATGAGGCACGGCACAGGGTCCGGTAAGCTCGCGGCGCCCGCCGCGATGGCCGCGCGCCCGTGATTCATCTCGTCCGCCTGCATCTGTTCGACGATGGCGCGGCTGCGGGCGTCGTCGGCGGGCAGGCGTTCGAGATGATCCGCGAGATGACCTTCGACCTGTTTCTCGGTTTCGGCCATGAATCCGAGGCTGGCTCGGTCACCAAAGAGGCCCGCGAGGGCGCCGATTGCGACCGACCCCGCGTACCAGAGCGGATTCAACAGGGAAGGTCGCGAACCGAGCTCGTCGAGCCGATCCCGGCACCAGGCCAGGTGGTCGCCTTCTTCGGCAGCCGCCTTACGCAGCGCATTGCGCGTTTCAGGGTGCCGGGCCGTCATCGCCTGGCCGTGGTAAAGGCCCTGGGCCGCAATCTCCCCCGCATGATTGACCCGCATCAGGCCGGCGGCATGGCGGCGGCGGCCCAGATCCACCGGCGTCGCACCCGGATTTCCGGGGGTCGGCCGGCTGCTCGAAGGCCTCGCAAGGCTGCCGCGCAGGCCGTTATCCGCCAGTTCAAGCAGGCGATCGAGGGGGGTAAGGACGCGCGGGTCCATGCAACGCATATTATATAGCCATACGCCCCGCGCTTCCCTTGGCGCGACAAGGACTTGCAAGCACCGCCGTGCGGCTTTGCAAGCCCCCGCCATCTGTGTAAACTTGCCGGCCTTTCACGAACCCGACCCTATTCAGGGGCCCAAGATGAAGACGGTTTTTGCGAAGCCAGAGCGCGTGCGTCGCGACTGGTACCTGGTGGACGCGTCCGGAAAGACGCTCGGCCGGCTCGCCACCCAGATCGCCATGCGGCTGCGGGGCAAGCACAAGCCGGAGTTCACGCCGCATGTCGATTGCGGCGACTACATCATCGTCATCAATGCCGAAAAGGTGGCCGTGACCGGCAACAAGCTGCGCGACAAGCTCTACCAGCAGCACACGGGCTACCTGGGCAACCTGAAGACGATCGCGCTCGGCAAGCTCCTCGCTGAGCACCCGGAGCGGGCAATCGAGTACGCAGTCAAGGGAATGCTGCCGAAGACGATCCTGGGTCGCCAGATGTTCCGCAAGCTCCACGTGTTCGCCGGCGGCGCGCATCCCCATGCCGCGCAGCAGCCGAAGCAGCTCGAGATTTAAGGACCCGACATGGCAACGACTGCAATCGTCACGACCGGCCGGCGCAAGTCATCCGCAGCGCGCGTCTTCATGAAGCCCGGCAAGGGCACGATCACGGTCAACGGCCGTCCGCTGGACGAGTTCTTCGGCCGCAAGACGGGCGTCATGATCGCGCGCCAGCCGCTCGAGCTCGTGCAGATGACGGACCGGCTCGACGTGAACGTGCTGGTCGAAGGTGGCGGCATCACCGGCCAGGCCGGCGCTATCCGCCACGGCATTACGCGCGCGCTGATTGAATACGATTCGGAGCTGCGCAAGCCTCTGCGGGCCGCCGGCTTCGTGACCCGCGACGCTCGCGAGGTCGAGCGCAAGAAAGTCGGCCGGCGCAAGGCACGCCGCGGGACGCAGTTCAGCAAGCGCTGATACTCTGACCAAGGACGAACCACATTTGGGGGATCGTCTAGCGGTAGGACTGCGGACTCTGACTCCGCCAACCTAGGTTCGAATCCTAGTCCCCCAGCCAACAAAGCAAGAGAGCCGGCCATGTACCGGCTCTCTTGCTTTGCGGGGGACGAGGACAAATATTCCCTGAGTTCGACGGATGACCTGGTCATCGCCGGTCCCGCCACTTCCAGCCGGTCATCTTCGAATGCCAACGAGTCCGAAATGAAACGGCGGTAGCTCCACCTGCGGTAAATGGACATCTATGCCTGCTTGTTCCATCCAATTCCGGCACTGCTCCGGGCGCGGCCGGATTGCGAGGTCCGGGCCGCGCGGGGTTTTCGCATCGTGCACCCAGTGGATGACGGCCAGCAGTCCGCGCGGCGCCAGCACCCGATGAGCCTCGCGCAGCATCGGCATCGGTTCCTCCGCGTGCAGCACGTTGAAGAGCATTGCGTAGCCGACGGACGCGTCCGGCAGGCCCGTACCCGCGGTATCGAAGTCGCGTTGAATAGCCCGGACGTTCGCGAGGCCTAGCGACGCGGCCCGCGCGGCCGTGGCGGCAACCATCTCGGGATCGAGATCGACCGCCGTGACGACGCCTGTCGTCCGTGCCGCCGCTGCGACTGTGAACGTGCCGTAGCCGCAACCGAAATCCACGACGTCGGCGCGATCATCGAACGCGAGCTTGTCGAGAATCGCGCGAGGATCGAAGAATCCATCCCAGGTCACGACGTCCGGCATGCCGCTATCGCGCACCCTCATCGGAGTCAACCGAACGGCTCAGCGCCCGAGGGTACGTACGCCGCTGTCGCCGGCAACCAGCAGTACGTCTGCCCCGCGTCTCGCAAACAGCCCGACCTCGACCACTCCGACAATGAGCCCGATCTGCGCCTCGAGTGCGGCGGGGTCGGTGATCTTGAGGTTGTGTACGTCGAGGATCTCGTTCCCGTTGTCCGTCTTGAACCCCTGTCGCAGGACTGGCTGACCCCCGAGGCCGGCGAGCTTGCGCGCGACCATTGAGCGCGCCATCGGGATCACTTCGACGGGGAGGGGGAAGCGCCCGAGCACGTCCACGAGCTTGGAATCGTCGACGATGCAGACAAACCGGCGACTGGCCGCAGCCACTATCTTTTCCCGGGTCAGCGCGCCACCGCCGCCCTTGATCAGCGCGAGGTGACGGGTCGCTTCGTCGGCTCCGTCCACGTAGAGCGAGAGATCGCCGGTGTCATTGAGCGCCAGGACCTCGATTCCAGCGACTTTCAGGAGTCGCGTGCTCGCTTCCGAAGAGGAGACGGCACCTGCGATCCTGCTGCGCCGATCCTTCAATGCCGCGATGAAATGATTGACGGTGGACCCCGTGCCGACGCCGACCGTCATCCCGTCCTCGACGTATTCGAGTGCGGCGAGTGCGGCGGCTTTCTTCTTCGAGTCGGCGTCCATTTCCTGGCTCCGGAAAAAACTGTGCCCGCGAAAGCGGGCACAGTCTCATCATCTTGCTGAACCGGCGGTTGGTAGTCTCTCGATCAGCCAACCACCGATCCATCAGGCAAAGAGCTTACTTCTTCTTGGAAGCCTTCTTCTTTGCCTTCTTCTTGGTCGCCATGTTGGATCTCCATGTCGGTGTTAATCCGAGGTCGGAGTATATACATGGTTGACGGGAATGCAAGCAAGGGGTATGCGCATCACGCGTCGATCACTTCACTTCGTCACGTCTTCATGCGCGAGTCGATGAATGAATTTCCATTCGTCGGCGGTGACGGGCATCACCGAAAGCCGATTGCCTCGACGCAGCACGATGAGATTGCGCAATGGTCCATCGGCGTGCTCGCGCAGCATCTCGAGCGTCACCGGATGCGCGAACTTGCGCAGCAGTTTCACCTCGACCTGGTACCAGCGTGGGTTGGAAGGATCGCTGCCGGCGTCGTAGTGCCTGTGCTTGCGCATGAATGCGGTTGGATCGGGATGGCCGGCGCGAAAGACCTCCATCGTCCCGTATATACCGGGCGTTTCGCAGCTTGAATGATGGAAGAAAGCGCGGTCGCCGAGCGCGAAATCGTCGCGCAGCATGTTCCGCGCCTGGTAGTTGCGCACGCCGTCCCAACCGGCCGTATGTCCCGGCGATCGGGCCAGGTGTTCGATGCCGAAGGTGTCGGGCTCCGATTTCATAAGCCAGTAATTCATCGGCCGGTTTCCGCTTTCTGCGCGGCCGCCTTGCCATAGATGCCGCGCTCGGTGACGACGCCCCAGAGCGGCACGTCATGCGCCGCTTCAGCGAGCCGATCGACCCGCTGCACGTCGAATGCAAGGCCCACCAGCAGGGGTTTTCGCCAGGCGGTGCGATGCCGCAGGAATGCGAAATGGCGATCGTAGAACCCGGCTCCCATGCCGAGCCGGTGTCCGCGCGCATCGAAGCCGACGAGCGGCACCAGGACGAGGTCGAGCCAGCGCGGGTTGATCGTGTTCCCGCCGCTCCCGGCCGTGGGCGCGACGAAACGCATCCGTCGCGCGCGCAGGCTCGTGATCACCGGGTAATAGACCTCGCAACCAAGCAGGCGGGCACGTCGAAGCACGCTCGAAGGGTCGACCTCCCCGTCGAAGGGATGGAAGGCCGAGATCCGGCCGTTCGCGCGCGGCAGCCCGATGCTCGCCAGCGCGCGATCGATGGCCGCCGCCGCGGCCCGGCGCTCGCCCGCCGGCACCGCGCGTCGCAGGGCGCGCAGGCGCTGCCGGATCGCGCGCCGCTCGTCAGTCATGGCAGAAGTCGAGAGGCGCCACCCGCACGTGCCGTGCCGGGTCGTTGCTCTCGAACCGGAGCAACAGGTGGAGCAGGCCGTGGCACTTAAGGCTTTCCGCTACGAGGCGGACCTGCACAATACTGCCGCTAAGCCAGGCCCCTGGGTTTTTCACATTAGGGTCGAGAGGTTTCCAGACCCGAATCGAACACCGCAGGTGGCGCCAAACCGTCGACGCTCGCGCATGCGGCGCGAGTCGCCATTTATTCAATTCCCCAGCGACTGGCTGCGTGTCAGCGCGGATTCCACGCGCTCGCGCATGGCCTTGATCCGCGCGGCCAGGTCGGTTTCGACCCCCTCGTCGTGGCCGCGCGCCTGCAGCAGCTCGTTGACGATGTTGAGGGCCGCCATCACGGCGATGCGGTCGAGGCCGATCACCTTTCCGCTGTCCCGGATCTCCCGCATCTTGCGATTCAGGTACTCCGCCGAATCGAGCAGCGCGGGGCGCTCTTCGACGGGACAGGTGACGTGGTAGTCCTTCTCGAGGATACGCACGCTGACCCGACTCGGATCGCCGCTCATGCGCCGCTCTCCATGGCCTTCAATCGGCCGATCATTGCTTCGACCCGCGCGCGCACCTGTTCGTTCTTCTGCATCAGCGTCGCCCGCTCGGCGGAGAGAGTGTCCTGCCGCTGGCGCAGTGCGCGATTCTCTTCCTTGAGTTGGGCGACCACACCGACCAGCTCGTCGAGGCGGCGTTCGAGCCGCTTGAACTCGCGTTCGAGACTGGGCTTGCTGGACTCGTCCATGGCGCCACTATGCTGCCACGACCCGCTGTTTACTGCTACCGTTCGCGGGATGACACATGGGGAGTTGCAGGACGCCCTCGCGCGGATGAATTTGACAGTCGACGCGGCCGAGGCCCACGGCTGGCTTTGCGGGGCCCTCTGCGCGCGCAAGGATTATGACGCGAGGCAATGGCTCGCGGACCTCGCCGCCGATGCGGGTATCGAGGCGGTAGCGCCCGCGCCGGACGATGCGCTTCGGGGACTTCCGGCACAGACGCTCGAGGCCTTGCTCTCGCCGGATTTCGAGTTTGCACCGCTCTTGCCGGTCGAGCACGCGCCGCTCAGAGATCGGGTCGTGGCGCTCGCCGCCTGGTGCGGCGGATTCCTCTATGGAATTGGAACGGGTGTCTCCGGTCAGGCAATCGAGAAGGCGGGCGACGTCGGTGAGTACCTGCGCGACCTCGCGGACATCGCGCGGGTGGAGCTCGAGCCGGACCGCAATACCGATGCCGGCGAGGGTGACTTCGCGGAGCTCTTTGAGTTCGTGCGCGCGGGGGCACAACTGGCGTTCGATGAACTCGAGGCAACGAGGATCCATGCAGCGGGATGAATTTGCGAAGCGCCGGCGCCAGCTCATGCGCCTGATGGGCAAGGACGCGATCGCGATCCTGCCGGCGGCCCCGGTGCGTACGCGCAACAACGACGTCGAGTACAACTACCGGCCCGACAGCGATTTCTATTACCTGACGTCGTTCGCGGAGCCCGAGGCGGTCGCCGTGCTGCTGCCGGGCCGGCCGCAGGGAGAGTACGTGTTGTTCGTCCGCGACCGCGACCCGGCGCGCGAGGCCTGGGATGGGGCGCGCGCAGGCCCCGACGGTGCGGTCAGGGATTACGGCGCGAACGACGCCTTCCCCGTCGGCGACATCGACGAGATCCTGCCGGGTCTCCTCGAGCGATGCTCCCGTGTCTTCTACACGATGGGCGCGCACCCGGAATTCGACAGGCGCGTGATCGGCTGGGTCAATCACCTGCGGTCGCAGGGCAAGCAGGGCATGCGCACGCCGCACGAGTTCGTGGCGCTGGATCACCCGCTGCACGAGATGCGGCTCTTCAAGAGCCGCGCGGAGCTGGTCGCCATGCGCCGCTCCGCGGCGATCGCCTGCGCCGCTCACCGCCGGGCGCTCGCATCCGCCCGCCCGGGTCGCATGGAATACGAGGTGATGGCGGACATCCTCCACGAATTCCACCGGCGGCGCGCGGACATCGCGTATTACCCGATCGTCGGCAGCGGCCCGAACTCCTGCGTGCTGCACTACCGCGACAACAGCCGCCAGATGCAGGAAGGGGAACTGCTCCTGATCGACGCCGGTTGTGAGTTCGACTATTACGCCTCAGACGTGACCCGCACGCTGCCTGTCAGCGGCCGCTACGGCCGGCGCCAGCGCGCCGTCTACGAAATCGTGCTGGAAGCGCAGCACGCGGCGATCGCGAAGGTCCGCGCGGGCGCCCACTGGAACGAGCCGCACCAGGCAGCCGTGCGCGCGATTACGAAAGGACTGGTGCGCATTGGGCTGCTGAAGGGCCGGGTGCCGAAGCTGATCAAGGACGGCGCCTACCGGCAGTTCTTCATGCATCGCGTCGGACACTGGCTTGGCATGGACGTCCATGACGTGGGCGAATACAAGGTCGGGGAGCAATGGCGGCTGCTAGAGCCCGGCATGGTCACGACCATCGAGCCCGGCATCTACATTGCGCCGGGTCACAAGAGCGTACGCCGCGAATGGTGGGGCATTGGCATTCGCATCGAGGACGACGTCGTCGTGACGTCCGGGGAGCCGGAGGTCCTGACGGCCGACATGCCGACCGATCCGGACGAGATCGAGAGACTGATGGCGGCCGCTTGAGCGCCCGGGCGACGACACGCTGCGACGTGGCGATTGCCGGTGGCGGCATGGTCGGTATGTCCCTGGCGGCAGCGCTGGCCCAGCTTCCGCTGGATGTCGTCGTCATCGAGCCCGTCGCCGCGGATTCCGAGGCGCAGCCGAGCTTCGATTCGCGTACGACGGCGCTCTCGAGCGGCAGCCGGCGCGTGCTCGAAGCCATCGGCGCATGGTCCGCCATCGCGGGCCAGGCCACGCCGATCCGGCGCATCCACGTGTCCGAACGCGGCGTCTTCGGTACGGCGACCCTGACGGCGGATGAGCAGGGCGTACCTTCACTCGGCTATACGATTGAGAACCGCCTTCTGGGCAAGGCCTTGCGCGAACGCGTCGCCGCTTTTCCGAGGCTCCGTGTCTGCAATGCACGTGTCGTCGAGTTGGAGCCGGGCAAGGATGTCATTCGGCTCCGGACCGACGCCGGCGAAACCCATGAGGCCCGCCTGGTGGTTGCGGCAGACGGCGCGCAGTCTGCAGTGCGCACCGCCCTTGGCATCGGGGCGAGCGTTTCCGATTACGGCCAGCACGCGATCATCGCCCACGTCGATACCACGCGGTTCCACGACTACACCGCCTACGAGCGATTCACGCCGGACGGACCGCTCGCGGTGCTGCCGATTGCAGAGGGGCGCTCAGCCGTCGTCTGGACACTCGCACCGGAAGCGGCGCGCCGCGTGCTGGCCCTCGATGATCCGGCCTTCCTTGCCGAACTCCAGGGGGCCTTCGGGCTGCGGCTTGGGCGATTCACGCATGTCGGCCGCCGCCAAAGCTATCCGCTTGCCCTCACGCGAGCGGAGCGCCTGACGGCGCCCCGCGCCGCGATCCTCGGCAATGCCGCGCAAGCCCTCCATCCCGTCGCCGGCCAGGGTTTCAATCTCGCACTCCGCGACGTCGCAATGATCGCGGAGCTCATTGCAGGAGCGGATGACGGCGACCCGGGGGCCGCTCCGCTGCTCGAGCGATACGCCGCGTGGCGCGGCCCGGACCGGAACGCGGTCATCCGCTTCACCGACGCGCTGGTTCGCGGCTTCGGCCTTCCATTTGCGCCGCTGCGCCTCGCGCGCGGCGGAGGCCTCCTCGCCTTCGACCTGCTGCGGCCGGTCAAGCACGAATTTGCGCGCCGCACGATGGGACTCGCGGGCCGGCAGCCGCGTCTCGTGCGCGGGCTGCCGCTAGCGCGCGATCTCGCGTGAAGTTGCATCGAAACGCTAAGAGTGGAATTTCAGGTTACAAGTCGACAACAACCGGTTGCCACCCGAGCATGTCCCACGAACTTGAAAACTAGTATCGCTTGTTTGGCTTCTGCGGCCAGCCTGTTTTCCAGTCTGAACGCTGCGGCGGTTGATTACGCCGAGGAGTGAACTAGGGATGATTCAAGCGGCGCGCGCGATCGCTTGGTCATGTCGTTCCTCCTTCCGGAGTTATAGCCTCGCTTCCATCAGCGGGGTCGCCACCTATTCCGTTGATTCAACTTCCGGGGCCATGTCTTCGTGCTGCTTGGTTAAGTGGCTTTTGACAGAAGATCGACACCACCAAAGTGCTGGGGGCCATTCAAGCAAACGAGAACGCGCAGCTGCGCGCTGGCGTATTCTTGCGTTTCGGGTCGGGTTCCCTGTCTTGGCGTCCACCAACGCCTCACAAATACAAGGAATGTGAAGCAACGGATATGGAAGCAGGACACAAAATACACTTATCGGCAAGGCTTGTCGGCGCGGGGCTCATGTGCCTCGCGTTGGCGCTCGCAGCAAACTTTCTTTGGTCCGATGATCAGAAAACGGGTTCGGCTGTTCCAGCGCGCTTGCATGACGAATTGTCGAAAAAAGCGGTCTGGCCGCGGATTGCCGCCAGCCTGCCGCGCTCTGGTCAGTCGCTCTCGTCATTCGGACTCCCGATCCGCTTCGAACCCAATGTAGGTCAGGCTGCGCCAGTGCTGAAGTACATTGGTCATGCGTCCGGCATGCGAATCGGCTTGTTGGAATCCGACGTGGTGATAGACCTTGCGTCCGCGCAGCCAACTGGTGCCGCACAGGTTCGCCTGGAACTTGTCGACGCCAACGAGAATCCTGTTCTTCGGGCGGAGCAACCCCAAGTCGGCGTAAGCAATTTCCTGGTTGGAAACGATCCTTCACGATGGAAAACCGGCGTTCGTAACTATGGCGCCGTGCGTTACCAGGAGGTCTACCCCGGTGTCGATTGGGTTGTCTACGGCAACGGGCAGCATTTGGAATACGACTTCGTACTAGCGCCACACACCGACGTTGGGCAAATCCAGCTGGCTTTTGAAGGAGCCGACAGGATCTCCGTGAATGAGTCCGGTGATCTGTTGATCGACATCCAAGGTCACATCCTGCAGCAGTTCAAGCCGGTGATCTACCAGACTCTTTCTGGGGGCGAGCGACAAATCGTCGAGGGCCGCTACACGGTCGATCGAGAACGCCGAAGCGTAGCCTTTGAGGTCGAAACCTATGATCACGACCGGTCGCTGGTAATCGATCCTGCGGTTTCACATTCGACGTTTATCGGAGGCACTGACGCCGACGTAATTCGCGGTATCGCAGTGGACGCCGCTGGCAATATCTATGTCGCCGGGCAGACAAATTCGGCTGACTATCCCACAAGGAATCCGGTGCAGCCAGAGTTTGCGTTCGGGTTTAGCGATGCCACGGTCGCCAAGCTCGACCCAACCGGCAGTTCGCTGATCTATGCAACATATCTGGGCGGCAGCGGACTTGATGGTGCGGAAGGCATTGCCGTGAACAGCGCTGGCGAGGCATACGTCGCGGGCGCCACTCAATCGTTCGACTTTCCAACAGTCAATGCCCTGCAGCCGGATTTCCGGGGCTTGTTTAATGGGGAGGGCAACGCTTTTATCGCCAAGCTCGATGCGACCGGCAGTTCCCTTCTGTATTCCACGTATCTGGGAGGGAGCGGAAGTGAGGCGCACTACGGTGGTGACATTGCCTATGGTATTGCCGTTGATGCGGCCGGCGTCGCCTATGTGGCTGGCCAAGCTTCATCACTCGACTTCCCGACAGCTTCCCCATTACAGGATACCAATACCGGGGCGCCAGGCGCATTTGTCGCGGCATTGTCCTCGGATGGCAGCTCGCTCGTCTATTCGACCTATCTGACTGGAATCGGCTATGCAACGGCCTTTGCGGTCGCCGCTGACATGGAGGGGCACGCGTTTGTCACAGGCTATGTCGGAGGCGCGACCGATCCGATGTTCCCGATCGTGAATGCGTACCAGCCCGTAGCGCCCGACGGCGACAACGCGTTCTTAAGCAAGTTTGCCCCGGACGGCAGCGAGCTGATCTATTCGACATACTTGGGCGGCTACGGTAGCGAGGTTGGGTTCGGCATCGCGCTTGACAATGTCGGCAGTGCCTACATCACGGGTGTCACCACGGCCTCAGATTTTCCGATCATCAATGCCGTTCAAGACGAACATGGTGGCCTGAGGTTTGCTGGGGACGAGGATGGCGCCGACTCGTTTGTAAGCAAGTTCAGTCCTGATGGCAGGTCATTGCTTTACTCAACGTACCTCGGCGGAGATCGCTTGGATGTCAGCCGTGCAATTGCTGTGGACACTGCTGGCAGCGCATACGTTGTTGGAGATACCCGCTCGGCCGATTTTCCGCTGTTCGATGCGCTGCAGTGTGAAATTGTTCAGCGTGGAACTGCCGGGGACGATGACAGGGATGGTTTCGTCACGAAGCTCAGTCCCAGCGGAAATAGGCTGGAATATTCGACATTCCTTGGAGGCGAGAAGCTCGATCAAGCCAAGGCAGCGGCAATCGGCGCTCGCGGGCAACTTCACGTCGCTGGGTGGACGGCTTCAAGCCTGTTTCCCACGGTGATACCAATCCAGAACATCAATCGTGCCGTATATGAAACGGCCTTCATCGCGACCCTCGAGAATTCGGACCGCAGCACGCAGCCACCGCTGTATCCAACCGGAGTCGCGGCCTTGGCGGGAGACGAGCAGATCACCCTGACATGGGAAGTCTGTGTGCCGGAAACGAGTTACACCATCTACGTGGGCACCGAATCCGGTGGTCAAGGTGCTCTCCCGGTCCAATCCGGCATTACGGGCAATAGCGCCACGCTGTCTGGTTTGGCCAATAACACGACCTATTATCTCGAAGTGGTCGGCGTCAATGCCGCGGGTGAGGGTGAGCGCTCCGTGGAGGTCTCGGCAACACCTTTCCTGGAAGTGCCCGCGCAAGTTACGGGGGTTACGCTCACTGCCCGTGTACGATCCTTGCAGATTGATTGGGCCGCAGCAGCTCGCGCCGATCGCTATCGCGTTTATGTTCGGACTTTGACGGGCGTTGAAACGACACACGATGTGCCGGGAGCACCGACTTCCTACGTTGCGCTCAATCTCCTTGCCGACCAGCCGTATGTCATTCAAGTTGCAGGAATCAATGACAGTGGTCTTGGCCAAAAATCGGTTGCAGTGAGAGCCTCACCGCTTGAACCTGATACCGGGGGTGGCGGCGGTGGCGGCTCAATCGGTTATTCACTGCTCGCATGGCTTGGATTGATTGTGACGCTTCGCAGGGCAAGCGCCGGACGTCTTAGTTTTCAAGGTCGAGCTACGAGCGTGAAGGGTCAAATTTAGGCGTGCCGTAACCTCCAGACAATTGCAACCAGTCGCGGGTAGAGTTGCCTCTGTGTACAAGCGTTGGATTTGAACAAAACGCATGAAGCGCGACTTCGAAGTGGTCGTGGTCGGTGGGGCGATGGCCGGCGCCGGAACGGCGGCGCTCCTCGCGGCTACGCCCGCGACGGCCCGGCTCCGCGTTGCGCTCGTCGAACCGCGGCCTGCGACGGCCCCGGAAAGCGGCGCGCCGCTCGACCTGCGCGTGTCCGCGCTCTCGCGGGCGTCGCAGCGGCTCCTCGAGCTCACCGGAGCGTGGCCCGCCGTCGCGGCACGCGCTTGCGCCTACCAGCGCATGGTGGTCTGGGAGGAGCGCACGGATCCTGGCGCCGCAGACGCGCTCGTATTCGATGCCGCCGAGCTCGGGGAGCCGGACCTTGGGCACATCGGCGAGAACCTGAGCATCCAGGCTGCGCTTACCGAACGGGCCGAGGCGCTCGGGGTCGTGCTGCTCCGCGCGGAATTCGCGACCCTCGAATCGACGCGCGACGCCGTCCGAGTCGGCCTTGGAGACGGGCGCGAGTTCCGCGCCGGGCTCGTCGTCGGCGCGGACGGCGCCGATTCTGCGGTGCGCCGCCTGGCGGGGATCGACACCCGTGGCTGGGACTACGGACAGCGCGCGGTCGTCGCGCATCTCGCGCCCGAACAGGCGCACGCCGAAACCGCCTGGCAGAGGTTTCTCGACACCGGGCCGCTGGCGCTCCTGCCGCTTGCGGACGGCCGCGTCTCGCTCGTCTGGTCGACATTGCCAGAGCATGCGGAGGCGCTCGTGCATTGCCCTAAAGCGGAATTCTCCGAGCGCGTAACCGCGGCTTCTGCGAATGTACTCGGCCGGCTGTCCGCGACCACGCCGCGCGCTTCCTTTCCGCTCCGGCTGCTTCACGCGCGGCGGTATGTCTGTCCCCGCGTCGCGCTCGTCGGCGATGCCGCGCACACGGTCCACCCGCTCGCGGGCCAGGGCATCAACCTCGCATTTCTCGATGCCGCGGCACTGGTTGACGTCCTGGGAACCGCCGTCGAGGCGGGCGACGATCCGGGCGAGCCCGGCCCGCTGCGCCGCTACGAGCGCTGGCGCAAGGCCGAGGCGATTCCGGCGATCGCACTCCTCGACGGCATCAAGCGGCTGTTCTTCGGTGGCAATCCCCTGCAGTCGCGGCTGCGCCGCGGTGTGCTCGGTCTCGCGCAGTCTTCGGGGACGGTCAAGCGCTTGCTGATGCAGCGTGCACTCGGCGTTGCGGGCGACGTGCCGGCGTCGGTGCGCCGCGCGCCCTCATGAGCGGATGTCGACGTCCTTTGTTTCCCGGAGCCCGATGAGCCCGACGATGCCGCTCATTGCGGCGACGGCGATCGGATACCAGAGCCCGTAGTAGATATTGCCGCTCAGCACGACCAGGGCAGCTGCCAGGAAGGGCAGGAAACCGCCGAACCAGCCATTGCCGATGTGGTAGGGCAGGCTCATCGACGAATAGCGGATCCGCGACGGGAACAGCTCGACGAGGTACGCGGCAATCGGCCCGTAGACCATCGTCACATAGAGCATGAGTAACGTAAGCAAGAACATTGCAGCCGGAAAGTTCATGCGCGCGCGATCGGGACCTGCCGGGTACCCGGCCTCGTCGAGCGCTGCGCGGTAGGCAACCTCGTCGAAGCCCTCGAGGCGTACGCCTGCGATCGTCGTCACGACCTCGCGGCCGGTTTCGGGCACGACGCGTTCGTAGTTGACACCCGCCTTGGTCAGGAAGTCACGCGCCTGGTCGCAGGCAGTCTTTGGCTTCGCGAACATGTGAAAGTCGCAATCGCTGCCCGCGACGGTCACCGCGGCGCGCGCCTCGAACTCGGCGAGCGCCGGGTTCACGGACAGCGTCAGCCCCTTGAAGATCGGAATGAAGGTGAATGCGGCGAGGAGGCAGCCGGTCACCATGATCCGCTTTCGGCCGATGCGATCCGAAAGCCGGCCGAAGATCACGAAGAACGGCGTGCCGATCACGAGTGCCGCCGCGATCAGCAGATAAGCGGTCTGGAAATCGAGCTTCAGGGTGTTCTGCAGGAAAAAGAGCGCATAAAACTGGCCCGTGTACCAGACGACTCCCTGGCCCGCGGTTGCGCCGAGCAGAGCGAGCAGCACGATGCGGGCGTTGCGCCACTGCCCGAAGCTCTCGGTCAGCGGTGCGCGCGACAGCCGGCCCTCGGCCTTCATCTCGACGAAGACCGGGGATTCCTGGAGTCGCAGACGGATGTAGACGGATACCGCGAGCAGGGCGACGGAGATCAGGAAGGGAACGCGCCAGCCCCATTCGCGAAATGCGTCCTCGCCAAAGCCGAGCCTGCAGCAGAGGATCACGGCGAGCGAGAGGAAAAACCCGAGAGTCGCAGTCGTCTGGATCCAGCTCGTGTAGTAGCCGCGCTTGCCCTGCGGGGCATGCTCGGCGACGTAGGTCGCGGCGCCGCCGTACTCGCCGCCGAGGGCGAGACCCTGCGCGAGCCGCAGGGTGACGAGGAGGATCGGAGCCCAGATCCCGATCTGCGCATAGGTCGGCAGCACTCCGACAAGCGCGGTCGCGAGGCCCATGACGACGATCGTGATCAGAAAGGTGTACTTGCGGCCGATCATGTCGCCGATGCGTCCGAACACGAGTGCGCCGAGCGGCCGGACTGCGAAACCCGCGCCGAAGGTGGCAAGGCTCGCGAGGAAAGCGGCCGTCTCGTTGCCCGGGGGGAAGAAGAGCGCCGAAAAGAACACGGCGAGCGTGCCGTAGAGGTAGAAGTCGTACCACTCGAAGACCGTGCCGAGCGAGGAGGCGAAGATCACCTTCCGGTGCGCGGAGTCGATACCGGCCTTTCTCAAAACAGCGCATCCGCCTTGGCGGCACAGATGAAGTCGTTGTCGGAGAGGCCGCCGATGGCGTGGGTCGAGTAGCGGATTCGGCAGTAGTTGTAGCCGACTTCAAGATCCGGGTGATGATCCTCGACGTTCGCGATGTGAGCAAGCGCATTGACGAAGCTCATCGTCCGCCAGAAATCCGGGAACTTGAGCTCGCGGCGGATCGCCTTGCCATCCTCGGCGAGCGTCCAGTCAGCGTGCAGGAGCTTCATCATGCCGCCCGCCTGTTTCGCGTCGAGCGGCCGCACTCCGCCCTCGCAGGGCACACACCTGCGTTCCTTCAGCGCGTCCATCAGGCCTCCCGGCGCGCATAGCTGCGCGCGACGTAACGTTCCACCAGTTCCTGGAATTCCTCGGCGATACGATCGCCCTTCAGCGTTACCGTCTTCTCGCCGTCTTCGTACACTGGCGCGACCGGGCGCTCGCCGGTGCCCGGCAGGCTGATGCCGATGTTCGCGTGCTTGCTCTCTCCAGGCCCGTTGACGACGCAGCCCATCACGGCGACCGTCATGTTCTCGGCGCCCACGTACTCATTCCGCCAGGCGGGCATGCGTTCCCGCACATGGTCCTGGATGCGCTGCGCAAGCTCCTGGAAATAGCTGCTCGTCGTGCGTCCGCAACCGGGGCAGGCGACGACACGCGGCAGGAAGGCGCGAAGCCCGAGGCTCTGGAGGATCTCCTGCGCAATGCGGACTTCCTGGCGGCGGTCGCCGCCGGGCTCGGGCGTGAGCGACACGCGGATCGTGTCTCCGATGCCTTCCTGGAGCAGCACCGCGATTGCGGCCGTCGAGGACACGATGCCCTTGGCGCCCATTCCCGCCTCGGTGAGCCCGAGGTGCAGGGCATAGCCGCAGCGCGACGCGAGCGCACGATAGATCGCGATCAGATCCTGCACGCCGCTGACCTTGCTGCTGATGACGATCGCGTCATGCGGGAGACCCAGCTCCTCCGCACGCGACGCCGAGGCGAGCGCCGACACGACCGTCGCCTCGCGCAGGACTTCGAGCGCATCGAGCGGTTCCGCGGCCCGTGAATTCTCGTCCATCATGCGTGTCAGCAGGTCCTGGTCGAGGCTGCCCCAGTTGACGCCGATGCGCACCGGTTTGGCATGACGGCATGCAGTCTCGATCATTGCGGCGAATTGCGGGTCGCGCTTGCTGCCGCGGCCGACATTGCCAGGATTGATGCGGTACTTGTCGAGCGCCTCGGCGCAGCCCGGATGGGCCGCGAGCAGCTTGTGGCCGTTGAAGTGGAAGTCGCCGACGATGGGCACGTCGCAGCCCTGCGCGCGCAGCTGGTCCCGGATCGCAGGTACCGCCGCAGCGGCCTCGTCGGTATTGACCGTCACGCGCACGATCTCGGATCCGGCTTCGGCGAGCTCACGCACCTGGCGGACGGTCGCCGCGATGTCCGCCGTATCCGTGTTGGTCATCGACTGGACGACGACCGGCGCGCCGCCGCCAACCGTGACGACGCCGATTCGGACCGCGACCGCGGGCCGACGCGCGGCGGTCACTTCGCCTTCTGTGCCGCGATCCAGTCGTCGGCCGTGCGCTCCAGGATCTCGAGCGGCACGGCGCCGGTCGCGAGGATGGTATCGTGGAAGTTGCGGATGTCGAACTTGTCGCCGAGCTCGATCTTCGCGCGATCCCGCAACTCGAGGATCTTCAGTTGCCCGATCTTGTAGGCGAGCGCCTGTCCCGGCCAGGCGATGTAGCGGTCGATCTCGTTGACGATGTCGGCCTCGGTCTTGGCGGCGTTCGCCATGAAGTAGTCGATCGCCTGCTGCCGCGTCCATTTCATCTGGTGGATGCCGGTATCCACCACCAGGCGCACGGCCCGCCACTGGTCATACGTGAGCTGGCCGAATCGGGAATAGGGATCCTTGTAGAGGCCGAGTTCGTAGCCGAGCCGTTCCGAATAGAGCGCCCATCCTTCGATGTAGGCCGTGAAGCTGCCCGCGCGGCGGAATTTCGGCAGGTCGGTCTGTTCCTGCGCGAGCGCAATCTGCAAATGATGGCCCGGTGCGGCCTCGTGCACGGTCAGCACTTCCATCTCGTACTTCGGCCGGACCTCGGGGCGGTACAGGTTGACGTAGTAATAGCCGGCCCGGGTACCGTCGATCGACGGGCCGCTGTAATAAGCGGTCGTGGTATTCGGTGCGCTGTTATCCGGAATCGCCCGGAGGCCAAACGGCGTGCGATAGAGCTTGCCGAAGAGCTTCGGCAGCTCGGGGTCGATAACCTTCGTGATGAAAGCATACGCGCGGAATAACTCATCACCCGTCTTGTAATAGAACTGCGGGTCGGTGCGCAGGTGCTGGAAGAAATCGGTGAGCGAACCCTTGAATCCGACCTCGTCCATGACCCTCTGCATTTCGGCGCGATTCCGCGCGACCTCGGCAAGGCCGATCTTGTGGATTTCTTCGGGCGTCAACGGCGTGGTCGTGTGATAACGGGTCACGAATGCGTAATAAGCGGTGCCGCCTGGCGTGTCCCAGATTCCGACCGTGTCGCGGGTTGAAGGCAGGTATTCATCCTTGAACACCTGGGTGAAGCGCTGGTAGGCGGGGATGACGTTTTCCGCAATCACTTTTTTCGCCGAGGCTGAGAGCCGCACTCGCTCCGCGACCGGGATCGCGTCCGGATACGAGCGGAAGCGCGCGAAGAATGGGCTGTTCTCCGGCTTCGCCGGCGTCTGCGCTGCGAGCTGCGGCAACACGCGCTCCATGATGACTCTGGGCTGTGTGCGCTTCTCGCGGGCACCGCGGCGCAGCAGTTCGCCGTACTGCTCGAGGTAAGCCGGAATAGCCGCCATGCGCCGGATCCAGGTCTCGTAGTCCTTCGCCGTCTCGAAGGGCATCTGCTCGGCGATCTCATCGATCGATTGGGGGCCATCGCGCGCCTGAATGTCGTAATACTCGGCATGCAAAGGCACTGCCGCCTTGCGTGTCTCGTATTTGTGGCGGAAGAGGTCGTAGTTCAGCTGTTCGGCACGGGACAGCTCGTCACGGGGAATGCGGGCAAGGTCGTCGGGTACTTTCGCATCGGCGGCATCGCGCGCGGCCTGCGCCGCCGGCGAGATGTCGGGCCAGCGATCGTTGTATCGTGGATCGCCGAAGTAGGTCGCGGCGAACGGATTGTCGGACAGCTCGCGTTCCCATTCGCGATCGAAAAGGGCGTGCAGGTCCTTCGTGGCATCGGCGTAAGCGGATGGAGCGACGAGCCATGCGCTGCAAATCAGCGCGAGCGACAGTGCAAGCAGTCGGGGCATGAGCAGGACTCCGGTGCCGGGTACGACTTTCGCGCGATGATACCCTGTGCTCAAGGGCGCTTTCCGCTAGAATCCGTGCTGTCGCGATGAAGTCCTGCCGGAGAGTCTGCGCACGCGCGGCGCCGAAGGCGCAACCCGCCCGGAAACGCTCAGGCACCCGAACGGCAGGAACCAGCGAACTCTGGAGAGTGGCCCTTGCGGGCCTACCGAAGGGGAGCGGAACCGGGTTCGATCCGGTACCCAATGCCGTATCGCAGGTAAGCGGATGGGACGACGGACACCGCTCTTTGAACTCCATGTCGCCGGCGGCGCGCGCATGGTCGACTTCGGCGGCTGGGACATGCCGGTTGGCTACGGCTCTCAGATCGAGGAGCACCTCGCCGTGCGCCGCGACGCAGGGATGTTCGACGTGTCACACATGTGCACCGTCGATCTCCGAGGGGCCGGCGTACGCCCGCTGTTGCTGCGCCTGCTTGCGAACGACGTCAGTCGCCTGACGGCTGCGGGCAAGGCCCTTTACAGCTGCATGCTGCGCCCGGACGGCGGCGTCATTGACGACCTGATCGCCTGCTTCATCGAAGAGCGGTGGTTCAGACTCGTCGTCAATGCGGGCACTGCCGACAAGGACATCGCCTGGATCAAGGAACACGCGAAGCCGATGGGCGTCGCGGTCGTGCCGCGGCGCGACCTCGCGATGATCGCCGTCCAGGGGCCGAATGCGCGCGCAAAGGTGACGCTGCTGCTTCCAGAGGCTTGCCGGGCCCCCGCTGGCGCGCTCGGGGTCTTCTTCGGCGCGGCCTGCGACGAGTGGTTCGTGTCGCGCACCGGCTACACCGGCGAGGATGGATTCGAGGTCGCGTTGCCCGCAGAGTCCGCATCTGACCTCTGGAAGTCGTTTCAGGCCGCAGGCGTCGCGCCCTGCGGACTCGGCGCTCGCGACACGCTCCGTCTCGAAGCAGGCATGAATCTCTACGGCAACGACATGGACGAATCGGTTTCCCCGCTGGAATCCGGCCTCGCTTGGACTGTCGCGCTTGAAGGCACGCGCGACTTCGTCGGCAAGGAAGCGCTCGAGAAGCAGCGCGCCGCCGGGCTGGCGAGAAAGCTCACCGGGCTTCTGCTGCTGGAGCGCGGCGTGCTGCGTTCACACCAGAAAGTTTTCGCCGGCGCGGCCGGCGAAGGCGAGGTGACGAGCGGGACGTTTTCACCGACGCTCGAGCGCTCGATCGGCCTGGCGCGGCTGCCCGCGGGCGCCGCAGGCACGGTCGAGGTCGATATCCGCGGCAAGCGGATGCCGGCACGCCTCGTCAAGCCGCCGTTCGTCAGGAACGGCAAGGCAATGATCGAACTCTAGTATGGAGGCTGAAAATGAGCTTGGTTCCAGCTGACCTGCGCTACACGAAAAGCCACGAGTGGCTTCGCACGCTGCCGGACGGCAGCATCGAGATCGGCATCACCGACCACGCGCAGCAGTCGCTCGGCGACCTGGTGTTCGTCGAGGTGCCCGAAGCGGGCAGGACACTCGCCGCCGGCGATGCCTGCGCCGTGGTGGAGTCGGTGAAGGCGGCCTCGGACGTGTACAGCCCGGTTGCAGGCGAAGTGACGGCCGGCAATCCGAAGCTCGCGACAGAACCGGAACTGATCAACCGCGATCCCTTTGGCGAGGGCTGGATCCTGCGGATCAGGCCTTCGGGCGGGAAGTCAGCCGAGACGCTCGATGCCGCAGCCTACGAAGCCGTGGCGGCCGCCGGAGGCTAGGGTTCCGCATGCCCTACATTCCGCACACGCCTGAAGACATCCGCGCGATGCTCGATCGCATCGGCGCGAGTTCCATCGACGACCTGTTCGACGAAATTCCGGCCGCGCTGCGGATCGATTCGCTCGCCGGCGTGCCCGAGGCGCTTTCCGAGATGGATGTCGCCCGCCTCGCGGGCGAGCGGGCGACAGCCGATGGCCGCACGATCAATTTCATCGGAGCGGGCGCGTACGAACACCACATTCCCGCGCCGGTGTGGGCGCTCGTGAGCCGGGGCGAGATTTACAGCGCATATACGCCGTACCAGGCGGAGGCGAGCCAGGGCACGCTCCAGATCATGTACGAGTACCAGTCCATGATCGCGGGCCTCACGGCGATGGACGTGTCGAACGCCTCGCTCTACGACGGCGCCTCCGGACTCGCCGAGGCTTGCCTGATGGCTGTGCGCGCGCATCGGCGCTCGAAATCCGCGCGCATTCTCATGCCGGCGACCGTCAACCCCGCGTGGCGCCGGGTGGCGCGCGCGATCACCGAAGGCCAGGGCCTCGACCTGCAGGAACTGCCGTACTGCACGGAGCGCGGGACGACGATTCCCGAGTCACTCGGTCGGTTTGCCGGGCAGGACGTCACGGCCGTCGTGATCCAGCAGCCCAATTTTTTCGGCCAGCTCGAGGACGTGGATGCCATCACGCGCTGGGCGCGCGCGAACGGCGCGCTCGTGATCGCCGCCGTGAACCCCGTTGCTCTCGGGCTGCTCGCCCCGCCGGGCGAGTGGGGCGACGGCGGGGCTGACATCGCCTGCGGCGATGCACAACCATTCGGTGTGCCGCTTTCCTCGGGTGGCCCCTATGTCGGCTTCATGGCCTGCCGAATGGAGCATGTGCGGCAGATGCCGGGGCGAATCGCGGGGCGCACTGTCGACGCCGAAGGCAAGCCCGGCTTCACCCTGACGCTGCAGGCGCGAGAGCAGCACATCCGCCGAGGCAAAGCGACGTCGAACATCTGCACCAACCAGGGCCTGCTGATGAGCGCGGCGACGATTCATCTCGCATTGCTGGGTCCCGCCGGACTCGAGCGTGTTGCGAGGGCATGCCTCGCGCGGACGAAGCAGCTCGCCGACGCGCTCGCGCAGCTGCCCGGCGTGCGGGCGGCTTTCACCGGTCCGCGGTTCCACGAGGCGATCATGTTGCTCGACCGCCCGGTCGGACCCTTGCTCGAGTCGCTCGCGGCCGAGGGCATCGTCGGGGGCTACGATCTCTCGCGCGACTACCCGGAGCTCGGCCATGCGCTCCTCGTCTGCGCCACCGAATCGCGCAATGCCGACGATGTCGAACGGTACGCGCGCTCACTCGGCCGGCTGCTCGGCCGCGCTGCGGCCGCCTGAGAACATGAGCATGCGAAAGGCCGAGCCATTGATCTTCGAACTGTCGCGCGCCGGACGCGGTGCGACTGCGCAGCATCCCGCGCTGGAAGAATCCGACGTGCCCGAGGCCTTCAGGCGCCGCAAGCCGCCGCCGTTGCCGGAAGTTTCCGAACTGCAGGCCGTTCGGCATTACACGCGACTGTCCCAACTCAACTTCGGGATCGACACCCACTTCTATCCGCTCGGCTCCTGCACGATGAAGTACAACCCGCGCGCCTGCAATTCACTTGCGATGCTGCCGGGCTTTCTCGGGCGGCATCCGCTGGCGCCAGAAGCGACCGGCCAGGGCGTGATGGCCTGCCTGTTCGAGCTGCAGGAGATGCTGCGTCACGTGACCGGCATGGCCGGCGTTTCCCTGACGCCGATGGCGGGCGCCCAGGGAGAGTTCGCGGGCGTCGCGATGATCCGCGCCTACCACCACGCGCGCGGCGACCGCGCGCGGAACGAGATCATCGTGCCGGACGCGGCGCACGGCACGAATCCCGCGACGGCGGCCATGTGTGGCATGAAGGTGAGGGAAATTCCCTCCCTGCCCGATGGCGACGTCGACGTCGCCGCGCTCGAGGCGGCGCTGTCGCCTGCGACCGCCGGGATCATGCTGACGAACCCGAGCACCCTCGGCGTTTTCGAGCGGCGCATCGTCGAGATTGCGCGAAAGGTGCACGTGGCGGGCGGGCTCCTGTATTACGACGGCGCAAACCTGAACGCGATCCTCGGCAAGGTCCGGCCGGGCGACATGGGCTTCGATGTGATCCACATGAACCTGCACAAGACCTTCTCGACGCCGCACGGCGGCGGCGGGCCGGGATCAGGAGCCGTCGGCGTCGGCCAGCGATTGCTGCCGCACCTTCCTGTTCCGATCGTCGCGCGCGACGGCGAACGGTATCGCTGGCTCGATGAGGGCGATCTGCCGCATTCGATCGGGCGGCTGTCGGCCTTCATGGGCAATACGGGTGTCCTGCTGCGCGCCTGGGTTTACATGCGGATCCTGGGTGCCGCAGGCATGCGCCGGGTCGCGGAATTCTCGACGCTGAATGCGAATTACCTGCTGGCACGGCTGGCCGAGGCCGGCTTTGACACCGCTTTCCCGGGACGGCGCGCGAGTCACGAGTTCATCATCACGCTGAAACGGCAGGCGCGCGAGCAGGGCGTGACGGCGATGGATTTTGCGAAGCGACTGCTCGATCACGGCTACCATGCACCGACGACGTATTTCCCGTTGCTGGTCCCGGAGTGCCTCCTGATCGAGCCGACTGAAACCGAGACTCGCGAGGAACTCGACGGATTCGTCGAGGCACTTGCGGCGATCCGCCGCGAAGCGGAAACCGATGCGGCCGCCGTCAAGTCGGCGCCGCACACGATGCCCGTCCGGCGTCTCGACGATGTGCGTGCAGCGCGCCAGCTCGACGTCGCCTGGAAGCCGGCTGCGGCGTAGAGGAGCCTCCGATTCATCCCTGCATGGGCGCGACCGTGTGCGATATTCGTCCCTGGCAAGGCGCGAGGAGCGATGTGTATCCAGTGATACATGAGCGAAGTGCAACGCCGCCAGGGACGAATATCGCCCGGTCCCTGCGGGTTACGCGCTCCATGCAGGGATGAATCGGAGGCTCCCTATCCGCCCCGACAAGAAGACCGGTCCCGCGCGGCTGGCGCGCGCGTTTGGCAGCACCTGGCGTGGGTTCGCCGCGGCCTGGCGGGACGAGGAGGCGTTCCGGCAGGAATGCCTGCTCGCGATCGTCGTCATCCCGCTCGGTCTCTGGCTCGGCGAGAACGGCGTGGAGCGAGCGTTGCTCGTAGGTCCGGTGTTCGTCGTACTCGCGATCGAGCTCGTCAACAGCGCGGTGGAGGCGACGGTCGACCGCATCGGTGTCGAGCGCCACCCGTTGTCGGGCATCGCCAAGGAGCTCGGGTCGGCAGCCGTGTTCATCGCCTTTGCATTGCTCGCGGTCAACTGGCTCCTGGTGCTCGCTTGGCGGCATTGATCTGCGGTTCGCTCGCCTACGACACGGTCATGGTCTACCCGGGCCGGTTCCGTGACCACATCCTGCCCGAGAAGATCCACCTCCTGAACGTGTCGTTCGTCGTGCCGACGCTCCGGCGATACTTTGGCGGCTGCGCGGGGAACATCGCCTACAACCTGCGGCTCCTCGAGTGCGACGGCCACGCGATGGGGACCGTCGGCCATGACTTCGGGCCTTATCGCGAGTGGATGACGAAAAACGGCATGTCGCTGCGTTTCGTGAAGACACTGGATGAGGAATACACGGCCCAGGCCTACATCACGACCGATCTCGACGCGAACCAGCTGACCGCCTTCCACCCGGGTGCGATGACGAATTCCTGGCGCCAGGAAGTGCCGGCCGACGGCAGCATCACGCTCGGCGTACTCGCGCCCGACGGACGCGAAGGCATGATCGCGCACGCCGCGCAATTCGCGCGCGCAGACATCCCCTTCATGTTCGATCCCGGGCAGGCGATGACGCTGTTCGGCGGCGAAGAACTCTCGCAATTCATCGAACAGGCGAAATGGGTGACGGTAAATGACTACGAGGCGACGCTGCTTCAGGAACGTACCGGCCTCGCGGCCGGGGAACTTGCGGCCCGTGTCGAGGCCTATGTTGTAACGCGGGGCAGAGAAGGATCCGTCGTGCACGCGCGCGGGCGCAGTGTCGAGATTCCCGCGGTGCGCGCCGCGGCGGTGGTCGACCCTACCGGCTGCGGTGACGCTTATCGTGCGGGCCTCGTGTACGGGCTGATGCGCGGAATCGACTGGGAAACCACCGGTCGCATTGCCTCACTGATGGGCGCGATCAAGATCGCGACCGTCGGAACGCAGCATCATCGATTTACGCTGGACGAGTTCAGGGATCGATTCAATGAGACATTCGGGTACCGGCTTGACTAGGCATGCGCTGACGCAGCTCGCGATGGCGGCTGCCGTCGCGCTTCTCGCCTGCACGATCGCGCGCGCCCAGACACAACCGCAGGCGCAGCCATTGCCGCCGCCTCCACCGCCGCCGCAACAACAGCCGCAGCCAGCGCCGCGGCAGCCGCAGCCTGCGCCCCAGCCTGGAACACCCGCGCCGCAACAGCCGCAGTTGCCGGAACAGGAGCTTCAGCCGCTGACGCCGCAGCTGCCGGTCATGCCGTTGCCGCAGCCGCTCGAGCTCGAGGAGTCTTCGCGCTGGACCCGGACGCTCGAGCGCATATCGACCGGTGTGGTCGCGATCCAGATCGACGCGGCACGGGCCTTCGACACCGAGTGGAACACCTCGTCACAGGCGACCGGGTTCGTGGTCGACGCCGAGCACGGCCTCATCCTGACGAACCGGCACGTCGTCACTCCGGGCCCGGTAAAGGCCTTCGCGACCTTCCTCAATCGCGAAGAGGTCGAGCTCGAGCCGGTGTATCGCGATCCAGTGCACGACTTCGGTTTCTATCGTTACGACCCGAAGAAGCTCCGTTTCATCCAGCCCGCTGAGCTGCCGCTGTTCCCCGAGGGCGCGCAGATCGGCGTCGAGATACGCGTCGTCGGCAACGACGCCGGCGAGCAGCTCTCGATCCTCGCCGGGACGCTCGCGCGCCTCGACCGCCAGGCGCCGGAGTACGGCATCGGGCGCTACAACGACTTCAACACGTTTTACTACCAGGCCGCCTCGGGAACCTCGGGCGGATCTTCGGGCTCGCCCGTACTCGACATTCGTGGCCGCGTGCTCGCACTCAATGCCGGCGGCTCGACGGGTGCCGCGTCCAGTTTTTACCTGCCACTCGGCCGCGTCGTACGCGCACTCAAGCTGATCGAGGCCAGGAAGCCGGTCGCGCGTGGCACGCTGCAGACGGTCTTCCGCTATACGCCCTACGATGAATTGCGGCGTCTCGGGCTGCCGCCGGCGATCGAGACGGAGGCACGCAAGGCGTCGCCGTCGCGCACCGGCATGCTGGTCGTCACGGAAGTCCAGCCTGGCGCGGATGCCTACGGAAAACTCGCGATCGGCGACGTCCTCATCGCGGCCGAGGGCAAGCCGATGTCCGACTTCGAGGCGCTGGACGCACTGCTTGACGATCGCGTCGGTGGAAAGGTCGAGATTGCGGTCGTCCGGGGCGGTGGCAAGCGCAGCGTGACGCTTCCGGTGCAGGACCTGCACGCGATCACGCCCGATGAATATCTCGAGATCGGCGACGGCGTGCTGCACACGCTGTCCTGGCAGATGGCGCGCCACATGAACGTGCCCATCTCCGGTGTTTACACCGCGAACCCCGGTTACATGCTCGGCTCGGCCGGCATTCCGCGCGGAGCCGTGTTGACCGAACTCGACGGCAAGCCGCTCACGAACATCGACGATGCCCTCGCGATCTTCAAATCGCTCGGCCACGGCCAGCGCGCAACGCTGCGCTACTTCACGATGGAAGACACTCACACGTTGCAGCTCACGTCGATCCGCATCGATCGCGCCTGGTTTCCGGCGCGCCATTGCGTGCGCGACGACGCGATCGGCCTGTGGCCCTGCACGCCGATCGAGGCGGGCCCGGATGCGCCACCCCCGCAGCCTGGTACGACCCAATTTGCCAAGTCCGGCGACAAGCTCGTGGACGCCTACGCGCCCTCGCTCGCGTTGGTCGAGTTCAGCATGCCGTATTCCATCGCCGGCGTGACAGAGCGCAACTATCACGGCACGGGTGTCGTGCTCGACCCCGTGCGTGGGCTCGTCGCCGTGGACCGTAACACAGTACCTGTCTCGCTCGGCGACGTGCGCCTGACCTTCGCGGGCACGGTCGAGGTGGATGCCACGGTCGAATACGTCCATCCGCTGCATAACCTCGCGGTCGTGCGTTACGACCCGCGGCAGCTCGGCGACACGCCGATCAAGGCAGTGAAGTTCGCTGAACGCATGCCGGCCACCGGGGAATCCGTGCACGTCGTCGGGCTGCAGGGGGACAATCGCGTCGTTTCCCAGCAAGCCACCGTCGCCTCGATCGGCCCAGTCGGGTTCCCATTGTCGCGGACGCTGCAATTCCGCGACGCGAACCTCGAGATCATGCGGCTCGTGAACGGTCCGTCGGATTTCGACGGCGTGATCGTCGACCGGCGCGGCGATGTCGTCGCGCTCTGGTCGAGCTTTGCCTATGAGGACGGACGCGAACTCGTGCAGCAGAACATGGGCGTGCCCGCAACGCTCGTCCAGGAGATGCTGGAGTATGCCAGCGGCGGTCGTACGCTGTACTCGCCGGAAGTGGAGTTCGGGCTCCTGTCCCTCGCGGAAGCGCGCCAGCTCGGTCTCGACGAGACCTGGATCGACCGGGTTACCGCCCACAATCCGCGCCGGCGCCACGTGCTCACGGTCGACCGCCTCGTCGCCGGCTCGCCCGCCGCAAAGTACCTCGCGCCGGGAGACCTGCTGCTCGCGGTGGACGGCAAGGTCGTCAACAGCTTCGGCGACGTGAGCGCCGCCGTGCGCGCGCCGGCAGTCGCGCTGACGATCTGGCGCGCGGGCGCCGAGCTCTCCGTGCCGCTCAAAACCGTCGTGCTCACCGGGCGCGACATCGATCGCGTGTTGATGTGGGCGGGCGCGACACTCCACGCACCGCATCGCGCGATGGCGGTGCAGCGCGGCATCGAGCCGGATGGCGTCTTCATCGCATTCTTCATGTATGGCTCGCCGGCCTCGCGCTACAAGCTGTGGGCAGGACGCCGCATCACCGAGATCGACGGTATTCCCGTCGCCGACCTCGATGCCTTCATCCGCGCCGTGTCAGGGCGGCCCGATGGCGCGTCTCTCAGGCTCAAGACCGTGAGCTGGAACGACTCGATCGAGATCATCACCGTGCGGCTCGACCAGCATTATTGGCCGGCCTACGAGCTCCGTCGTACGGATACCGGCTGGAAGCGCATGCCGCTCGAATGAGCCATCGACACCGCGCGACGACTATCATTCGCGCATGCTGCCGGAACCCGCGAGGATCGAGGAAGCCGTCTCCCTGCTGAATGCGGGCGAGCTGGTCGCGTTCCCGACTGAGACTGTCTACGGCCTCGGCGCCGATGCATCGAATCCCGCGGCGGTAGCCCGGATTTTCGCCGCGAAAGGCCGGCCGACGAGCCATCCCCTCATCGTGCATTTCAGCAACTTCAAGGCGGCGCGGGCCTTCGCATCGGAGGTGCCGGAGGCGGCGACCCGCCTCGCGGAGGCTTTCTGGCCTGGCCCCCTGACGCTCGTACTTCGGAAGTCGGAACTCGTGCCTGCGTCGGTAACCGGTGGACAGGCGACGGTTGCGCTGCGTGCGCCGGCGCATCCGGTTGCGCGTGCGCTGCTCGCGGCATTTGGTCGAGGCATTGCCGCGCCATCCGCCAACCGTTATGGACGTATCAGCCCGACGCGCGCGGCCGACGTGCGCGAGGAACTCGCCGGCCGGGTCGCGCTCGTGCTCGACGGAGGTGACTGCGAAGTCGGTCTCGAATCAACGATCGTCGCCTGCCTCGGCGGCCGGGTCACACTCCTGCGCCCGGGTGCCGTGTCGCGCTCGCAGGTCGCCGACGTCGTCGGTGCGGTGGACGATCCCGGCACGTCGTCGCCGCGGGCGCCGGGCGGCGACCGCTCGCACTACGCGCCGGGCACGCCGCTCGCGATTGCGGGTACCGCCGAATTGCCGCAAGAGATCGAAACGGCGCTCGCCTCAGGCGGGCGAATTGCAGTGCTCGCGCGTCGCGCCGCGCCGGTTGTTTCGGATCGGATCGTTTGGCGTGCCATGCCGGAAGCGCCGGCGCCCTATGGCCGCGCGCTCTACGCCGCGCTTCGCGGGCTCGATGCGGCGGGAGCGGACCGCATACTAGTGGAAGCCGTGCCTGCCGGCGAAGCCTGGGCCGCCGTGGCCGACCGGCTCACGCGCGCCGCCGCACGCTTTGGGCCCGCGGACGGCGACGTCGTCGACGCGACCTGAAGCCCTGCGGTCAGCGGACCGTGATGCTCTCCGTCAGCAGGGCGTTAATCTCGTACAAGCCCTGCTGGTTCAGCGTTCCCGCCGCGAGCTGCAGGCGGAGAACGTTCAGCAGGTAGTCGTAGCGGCTGCGGGCATAGTCGGTCTGGGACTGGAACAGGCGCTGCCGGGCCTGGAGGACGTCAACGGAGGTGCGCGTCCCCACCTCATAGCCCGCCTCCGTTGCCTGTAGTGCGGTCATCGCCGATTCGACGGCCTGCTTGAGCGACTGCACGCGGGCCACTTCGGAGTTGACGCCGAGGTAGGCGTCGCGGGTCGAACGCTCGGTCTCGCGCGCCGTGCGTTCGAGCCTTTCACGAGCCGCAATATTGCGGTACTGGGCCTGGCGAACGCGAGAGTGCGTCGAGCCGCCAGTAAAGATCGGCACCCGGAGCTGGACGCCGTAGACCGTGTCCTCGAAATCCGAATCGCCCGTGCCGCTCACCGTGCCAGTGAAGTCGGTTTCCGACTCGAACCAGGACTTCGTCGCAATGAAGTCGATGCTCGGGAAATGACCGCCGCGCTCGACACTGATGTTGTGCCGCGCCACGTCGGCCGCCAGCCGGCTGGAGATGAGGCGAGTGTTCTGCTCCATCGCAAGCTTGACCCAGTCGTCCGGATTTACGGGATTCGGCGCGGCGAGTGGCATGTCATTGCCAGGCTTTTCCAGTACGTCGTACGTGTCGCCAGTCAGTTCGCGCAGGATCTCGCCACTGGTCGCGAGATTGCGCTTGGCCTGGATCAGCGCGGCGGTCGCGGAATCGAACGCAGCCTTCGCGTCCTGCACGTCTGTCACCGCGATGAGGCCGACCTCGAAGCGCTTCTCGGACTGCTCGAGCTGGCGCCCGATCGCGTCGTGCGCGGCCTGCGCGGCTTCGAGCGTGTCCTGCGCCGCGAGCACGTTGAAGTAAGCCTCGGAGGTGCGAAGGATCAGGTCCTGCTGGGCGACCAGGTAATCGGCCTCGGCCTGGGCCTGCTCGGAATCTGCGCGCCTCAGGGTCGCCCAGTTCTCCCAGGCAAAAACGTTCTGCCGCAACTGGAGTCCCCAGTCGGTGCTGTTGCCTTTCGAAAGTCGATCGAAGGGTGCCGGCGGATTCGGAGGATTGATGTCGACGCTCGTGCCGTCGGATTCCGTGTCGTTGTACTCCCCGCTGCCCTCGATCTGCGGCAGCAGCGCAGCGATCGCCTGTGGCTTCGATTCGCGCGCCGCGAGCCGATTTGCGTCGGCTTCGCGGATCAGGGGATCGCTGGTGAGCGCTCGCTCGTAGACATCCTTCAGATCCGCGGCGCCTGCGTTGAAGGCAGCGAGGCTCGCGGCCGCGAGAATCGTGTGGATGAGGAATCGGGTGTTCATGCGCGGGCTTTCCTTCACAAAGTGAGGGCAGGGAGGACAACTACTGTATTACTAGTGTATATCACCAACTGACCCAGGCTCAAGTGGACTCGATACTGCCATCGGCGTGGAATTTACCCGGCCGATTTGCGTTAAGGCGCCCGAAAGCCGGGTCACACGCCCTTCCTGGGCTGCCTCAGAACCTGAAACGAGAGGGGGCCGACGGCAATACCAGCGGCTCGATTCGCGTCTCGAATAGGGCCTCGCTGAGCCAGGAATCCTCGCCGGTTCGCGTCACGAGTCGCGCCTCCATGAGGGGCCCTGTGCCGATGACGGCGAAAAGGCGGCCGCCGATAACGAGTGCCTGCTCGAAACGGCGGTCAGGGGCGGGCAGGGATCCTGTGACCGCGACAACTTCATAAGCCGCATCGTATCCATGCGCAAACGCGTCGCCGGTCTCGATCGCGACGCGCGAGATGCCGAACTCGGCAATCGCCCGAGCCGCGCCCGCGGCCAGATCTCCGTGGATTTCGATGCTGTCGACCGAACCCGTCAGCTGCGCGAGGCAGGCGGCGAAGAATCCGCTGCCGGTTCCGATCTCGAGCGCCCGCTCACCGCGCGCCGGCGCAAGCGCCTGCAGGATCCGGCCTTCGAGCGCGGGCTGCAGCATGAACTGCCCGTGACCGATCGGTATCGGGGCATCTGCGAACGCGACTGCGCGATACGCTTCGGGCACGAATTTCTCGCGCGGCACGGCAGCGAGTGTCTCAAGGACGCGTGCATCCAGCACGTCCCAGGTCCGGACCTGCTGTTCGATCATCTGCCGGCGGGCGGCTTCGGTTCTGGCGTTCATCTCTATTATGGTGAATCGCTACGGGCCTCAGTACAAGCGTGGGATATGCTGCCCAAGGCCGCGCAATCCAACGAAATTGACGGTCCCGCGGGCCGCGAACGCGAAGGGGATGACAGGGCTGATGACGGTCCCGACGATCGCTGCCCTGGCGCTGGCGATACTTGCCGCTGTACTCGCGGTGATCGCATGGCGGCAGCGGCAAAGACTCGAGCACTTGCAGGACGAGGCCGCACCGGCACGCCCGGCGGGGCAGGGCGACGATTCCGCGCGCGCGATGCTTGCCGCGCTCCGCGAACCGGCCTTGCTGCACGGCGAGCGAATCGAGGCGGTCAACGAAGCCTTTGCGACGGTCATCGGCGTGCCGGCGGCACAGCTGACGGGGAAAACGCTTGCTGAGCTCGTCTCCGGCGAATACGCGGAACTCGCGACGCTCGCGGTTGCACGGGCGGTCGCGGGCACGACAGGGCCCTCCCTCACGGAGGTCGAGTTCGCAGATTCGCATGGCCAGGTCACGCGACTCGAACTCTCGGGCTCGGTGCTCGAGTCGGCCGGACGCAAGTTCGTCCTGTTCACGGCCGAGGAGATGCTGCCGCACCAGGCGAGCGACGGCGCGGGCCTGCCGCCCGCGCGCTCGCAGCTCGCGCTCGACTCGCTCGGTGAAGGGATACTGACGACCGACGCGCACGGCCTGATCGACTACGTGAACCCCTCGGCGGAAGCGCTCACCGGCATGCGCCGCGAAGATGCGATTGGCCAGGCCTTCGGAGCGATGTTCGGCTTCGTCGACGAGCACGACCGCCGCGCGCTCGCGGACCCGGTCCAACAGTGCCTCGCAACCGGCAGTCGAGTGAACCTGGGCCGGCGATCGATCCTGATCGCGCGCGCTTCCGGCAGCGAGCTCGGCGTCGAGGCGACGGCGTCGCCGATCCGCGGGGCGCAGGGCGACGTCACGGGCGTCGCCGTGATGCTGCATGACGTGAGCGAGCTGCGCGGCCTGACCCAGCAGATGTCCTACCAGGCGAGCCATGACGCGTTGACAGGCCTCGTCAACCGCCGCGAGTTCGAGCGGCGCCTCGGCGAGGCGCTCGAGATCGCGCGGGCCGGCCGCCAGGGCCACGTGATGTGCTACCTGGACCTCGATCGCTTCAAGGCCGTTAACGACACGAGCGGCCATCTTGCGGGCGACAACATGTTGCGCGAGGTCGCGGCGCTCATCCGCGAGGCGGTGCGCGACTCCGACACGGTTTCGCGGCTCGGGGGAGACGAATTCGGCGTGCTGCTGGTCGGCTGCCCGCTCGACAAGGCGCGGCAGATTGCCGACGACATCTTGCGCGCGATCGACGAGTACCGTTTCGTCTGGAAAGACCGCATTTTCAGCGTCGGCGTCAGCATCGGGCTCGTGGAACTGACGGGCGAGAGCAATTCGCTCGAAGAGATCATGAGCGCCGCCGATTCCGCGTGCTACGTCGCGAAGAAGCAGGGCGAAAGCCACGTGCACGTGTATTCCTCGCACGACGAGGCCGTGGCGAGAAGTCGCGGCGAGATCCAGTGGCTGCAAAGACTGCAGGCGGCGCTGCGCGACGGTTTCTTCGAGCTCTATGTCCAGCCGATCGAGCCAACCCGTCCGGGTACCTTGAACGGGCCGGCGATGGAAGTCTTTGTGCGCCTGCACGACGAGGGCCAGGCGGTGGCGCCGGCGGACTTTTTCCCCGCCGCGGAGCGCTATCGCCTGATGTCGATGATCGACCGCTGGGTGCTCGGATCGGCGCTCGCGGCACTTTCCGCCGGGGCGATCCGGCTGCCGCCCGGGAGGAGCCTGTCGATCAACATTTCGGGCCAGACACTCGCCGACCCCTCGTTCCTCGAGTACGTGGTGGAAGAGCTGGATCGCAGCGGCGTGCAGCCGGCACAGATGTGCTTCGAAGTGGCGGAGACGTCGGTGATCGGCAATCTCGAGCAGGCGCGCCGTTTCATCGACGTGCTTCACGGCATGGGATGCCGTTTCGCGCTCGACGACTTCGGCACCGACCTTGGCGGCTTCGCGAACCTCAAGCAGCTGCCGATGGACTACCTGAAAATCGACGGTTCTTTCATGCGCGACCTCGGCCGCGATTCAGTCAACCAGGCGATGGTGAGCGCGGTTGTCGGCATGGCGCGCTCGCTGAACTTCCGCCTGGTCGCGGAGCAGATCGAGGACATCGCCTCGCTCGAGGCCGCGCGCGCCATGGGCATCGACTACGTCCAGGGTCACGCGATCGGGCGTCCGCGCCCGCTGGCTCCCGCCGCCTGACGCGGGATCAGTGGCTGATGGCCGGTGGGTCGCTGAACCGCCGGATCCCGAACGACTCGTAGAGATCGGCCGGCGAATAGCCGACTCCGTCCTTGAGCACGTAGCTGACCCGGCGAATGTCGGAGATATTCTTCGTCGGGTCGCCGTCGACCAGGATCAGGTCGGCGCGCTTGCCACGCTCGATGCTTCCGCGGTCGGCGAGGACGCCGGTGTAGCGCGCGCCGTTCTCCGTTGCGATGCGGATTGCCTCGCCGGGCGGGACGCCGGCCTGGACGTAGAGCTCGAGCTCCCGATGCAGCATGAAGCCCGCAAGGCTGTCGGTTCCGGCGACGAGCGTCACTCCGGCGGCGTGCAGGCGGCCGAGCAACTGCATCATGCGCTGCCAGGATTCGCGATAAGTCTCGAGCTTGCCGCCGCTGACGTCGGTCGAGTTGATGCGCCAGGCACGCTGGGTCGCAACCGGCATGTGGTCGGCGACCGCCGCGAGCGACGGGTCGGTTTCACCCGGTTTCTGGGTATAGGACCCCTCGAAAGTTGCCATGGTGGCGTCGATCGAGGTCTTGTGCTCCACGAGCAGCGCGAGGAAATCACGCACTTCCTGCGAGTCGAGGTCAATCGTGCGCGCCCGCTCGCCCACCAGGCTGAAACGCACGATGGTGCGCGAATCGGTGTCAGGGTCCGAGACGAAATTAAGCACCATCTGGTTGATGTGCTGCAGCTCATCGTAGCCCTCTCGCACGACCCGCGCCGAGCGCGAAAAGGCCGGTACGTGGCCGCTCACGCGCAGTCCCCGCGAATGCGCGTAGGCGGCGATCGGTTCGGCCCACTCGGGCTTGATGGAGTTGTAGAGCTTGACCTGCCGGAAGCCGCGTTCCGCATACCAGTCGATCGCGTGCTGCGCTTCCTCGAGGTTCTTCACGACGAAACCGCCGCGCGAGGCAAAGGGGCTCTCGCCCTCGATGTAGCCGGTCGGCTCGATGTGCGGCCCGATCGCGAGGCCTCCGGCGATGTCCGCGCGAAGCTTCGCGAGATAGGCATTGTCGTTGCCCATGTCGCGTGAGGTCGTGACACCGCCGGCGATCTGCAGGATCGAATTCCAGGCGTCCTCGTGTGTATGCATGTCGAAGAGACCGGGGAGGAGCGCGCGTCCCGCGCCGTCGATGACGGTCGCCGGATCCTTCGCCGGCGAGCCCGCCGGATAGATCGCGGCGATGCGGCCGTCATTGACGTAGACGTCCGACGCCTCGCCGAGGGTCCTCGTCTCCGCATCGAACACGCGGACGTTCTTGACGAGGATCGGCTGGGGCAGCGCCTGCGTGTGCTTCTTCGCGACGTCGGCAAGGTACCTGGCTTCCGCGTCCGCCTGCATGCGCGCGAGTTCGGGCGTCACGCTCTCGTATCCGGCCACGACCATGTGGCTTCCGCCGACGTTGATGTTGGCGAAGAGGCGCATCGCCTCGTCGGACTCGAGCCAGACGTAATCCGGCTGCAGCCCGGCACCGAAGATCGCATACAGGGCGACTGCGCGCTCCTGGCCCGCCGGCCCGACACGGGCGTCTTCGAGCTTCTCACTGCGAAGCTCGCCGCCCGGCAGCGCCGCCAGGCGTCCGCCGGCCTTCTGCGTTGCGCGGACGATGATCGCGCTGGTTTCGGGGCTGCCGTAGGAAGGAAGGTAGATTGCGGCGCCAGCGAGTTCCTGCGACCCGCGCTCGGAAGGCGATTGCCAGCTCGCGCGCCCGCGCGTGGCCGAGAAGCGCTCATCGAGTACGGCGCCGTAGGTCGTCTTGCCCCGCTGCCGGTAGCTCTTCATCGTGCCGTCGGGCAGGAGCACGACGTCCTCTTCGATGTCCGGCCCACGCCCGTTGTCGCGGTAGGAATAGCTCACGTGCATGCGGCCGTCATTGCCGATGACAGTCTTCTGGGCGCCGGACTTCGTGCCCGCATGGAGCACGGTGTAGTCGAACGTCGTGTCGGCTGCTGCCGCGAAGGCGACGGCGAGCGCGAGGCAGGCGATGAGCTTTTTCATTGGGTTTCCGTTCACTTGTCCGGGGTCGACTGCAGCGAGCGATTCTCGTCCGCGTGGCCAGTCAGCTGCCAGTGAATCATGGAGACCGGGATCAAGCCGGCTCCATTCACCTCGTCGAAGTAGCGCTTGAGCGAAAAATCCGTGCCGAGCTGGTGAGCGCGCACGCGCATCAGGTCCTCCAGCAGGTGCTTGCCGGTCACGTAGCTCGTGCCATATCCGGGCTGGCGGAGATAGAGCTGCTGCTCGAATCCGAGGAGGTCGAGGTCGGGACGCATCCACCCGCGCGGCGTCCACTCGACCTGGAAGGCCTTGGCCTGCCTGAGGTCGAAGATGTTCGCATGCGCGTAGAGCGACGCGAGGCCGCGCGCCGCGCGCTGGGCGAGCATGATCCAGACGATTTCCCGCGCACGCGGCTGCTCGTCGAAGAGCCCGGCGTGCAGCATGAATTCTTCCATCGCGGTCGCCATGCCCTCGGCGCGGGAATCCCAGATGTTGTAGAGGAGGGGACCCTGCCTGATCGGGCTCGCTTGCGGTTCGTCGCGCATACGCGCGAGGTCCCACCAGTGGTAGAAGTGCGTGTAGAGCGTGAGCGGCTCGTAGTGCGTCGCGATCGCGAAGAAGTTCCGCGTTTCGAGCGGCACGTACTCGCCGACCCTTGCGCGCAGCGCCGGGTCCATGTTGTCGTGCATCGGGTATAGATCGCGCTTGCTGAGGAATCCGAGAAAGCGCGTCACCGCCTCGTTGGCGCGGCGCTGGAACTCCTCGGGCGTCTGGATCACGGGCAGTTCGGGCAGGCCGCTGTTTCGCGCCTCCTCGAGCTTGAGTGAAGCGTGCGCCCGCGCCAGCTCGCGCTTCAGGAGGTCGACCTCTTCGTCCCAGGTCATGGGCAGGAGATGGACGTTCCTGAGGCTCCAGCTGTAATTGTCCTTGCCGACCCCCGATGGACCGGTCTTCGAGAGTGCCTGCGAGTCCAGCCAGTCGACGAATGCGACCGTCGCTTCGCGGGCCTCGCGGATCGCCTTCTTCAGCACCCGGCCGCTGCCCGCCGTTTTCTCTGCGAGCGCATCGAGCGCGGCGACCTGTCCGCGCATCGTGCCCGTTCCGGTGATCCAGAGATCATGCGCGTCGCCGGTCAGGTTGTCGCGCGCCTGGGCGAGCAGCGGCGGGACGATCGCGAGCTCACGCGCGAGTCTCGCCTCGGCGTCGCGCGACAGGGGGAACTCGTAGGTCCAGAGCTCGACGATGTCATGGTGAGTCGTGCCTTCGTGCGCCGGCGTGTCGCTCTGCTCGGTCCAGACGCTCATGTAGTAAGCGGGGTCGCGGGCCCAGGGCTGCAGGACGCGGGCGTAGAAATCGAAGCCGTTCATTTCGGCGCGAACGAGCGCCTTGTCCACCTGCGCATCGACTGGCCAGTCGCGGCTGTCGATTGCCTCCAGACGGTTGCGCCAGGCGGCGAGCTCCTGCAGTCGCCGGGCAGTGGTCGCGGCCGTATAGTCGGGCGCGCCGTCCTTCATGGGTGGGTGCTCGAAGCTGCGCCATTCCCCGAAAAGTTTCACGAGTCCGTCATAATCCGGCGACTTCGGTGCTTCGGCCGCTTCAGCCTGAGTGACGATTACAAGGGCAGCCGCCAAGGCCGCGAACCGGTGGAAAGAGAACGGATTTTTCATTTCGGACCCCAATTGGAAGGCCCCGGATTCTAGAGCCCCGTTTTGGACCGCGTCCAGCAATCCGCCGGTTCTCCGTAATGATTGAATTTCGGGGAGAATCGGAGTATCCAGTGCCCTTCACCAATTCCGGAGGACAGCATGAATCGCAATCTCATGCTCGCAGTCGTCGTCATCGTCCTGGCAGGCGCCGGCTTCTGGCTCTACAGCCGCTCGAAGAGCGAATCACTGCCCGACCTCGCGCCGGTCGGCGCGAACCTGATCGAAGGGCTTGGCGACTACAGCATGCCCGTGACGTCGAAGGACAAGGACGTCCAGCGCTGGTTCGACCAGGGACTCGCGATGACCTATGGCTTCAACCACGACGCGGCCGAGCGCTCGTTCCTGAAGGCCGCCGAGCTCGACCCGGATTGCGCGATGTGCTGGTGGGGCGCCGCGCTCGTGCTCGGGCCGCACGTCAACGCCGCGATGGATCCAGCGAACGGTCCCAAGGCATGGGACCGGCTCAAGCGAGCTCAAAGGGTCGCGGACGACGCGAACGAAAAGGAACAGGCCTTCATCAAGGCGCTGTCGGCGCGCTACGCGGAGAATCCGCCAGAAGACCGGCGGCCGCTCGACGAAGCCTATGCCGCGGCCATGGCCGAGCTTGCCGCGAAGTACCCGGATGATCTCGATGTCGTGACGTTTCATGCGGAGTCGATGATGGACCTGCAGCCCTGGGATTACTGGGACGCGACGGGCCAGCCCAAGGGCCATACGGCCGAAGTCGTCTCTCAACTCGAGTCCGTAATCCAGCGCGATCCGAAGCATGCGGGCGCGCTTCACCTTTACGTTCACGCGGTGGAGGCATCGCCCGATCCTTCGAAAGGCGTCGCCGCGGCTGACACGCTGCGCGAGTTGTTGCCCGGATCAGGTCACCTCGTCCACATGCCAGCGCACATCTACGCGCGGGTCGGCCGATACCACGACGCCGTCATCGCGAACCAGAAGGCGATTGCGGCGGACGACTCCTACCTTGCGATCTGCCAGCCGACGCCCGGCGTGTATCCGCTCGGCTACGTGCCGCACAACCACCACTTCCTCTGGTTCGCTGCGACCATGGAAGGCACCAGCAAAATCGCCCTCGACGCAGCCCGTACGACGTCTGACAAGACGAATAACGCCGAGATCATGCGCGCGCCGGGCCTGGAGTTTACGCAGAACTTCGCTCAGTCGCCGCTGTTCGCCGACGTGCGATTCGGTCGCTGGGAAGAAATCGTCAAGGCGCCGCAGCCCGCCGACGACTTCCCGTACATGCAGGCCATCTGGCACTACGCCCAGGGCATGGCAGCGGTTCGCCAGGGCCGCATCGAGGATGCGAAGCGCCACCACGAGGCTCTGGTGCCGGCGACGACCAACCCGGAAATCGAGAAACTGCTGCAATTCGGCCGCTATTCGCTGATCGGCGGTGTGCGCATCGCCGAGCGATTCGTCGCGGCGGAGCTCGCCCGCGCCGCGAAGGATTACGACGCGGCGATTGCCGCATTGAATGCGGCCGTCACTATCGAGGACACCCTGCCTTACGACGAGCCTCCCGCCTGGCACTGGCCGGCGCGCCAGGCGCTCGGCGCGGTGTTGCTCGAAGCCCGCAAGCCCGCGGAAGCGGAGAAGGCTTACCGCGACGAATTGCAGCGCAATCCCGAGAATGGCTGGTCGCTCCACGGTCTCGCGAAAGCGCTGAAGGCGCAGGGCAAGAAGGCGGAAGCACAGGAAGTGTCCGACCGATTCGCGAAGGCCTGGACCAGCGCGGACTTCGACCTCGGAAAGATCTAACCGCGCGGCAGCGCCGCGAGGTCCGCAGCGAGCGCGTCGCGCCGATGCGGCGCCTGGAAATAGCCGGCGATCCGCGCCTCGGGGTTGACCAGCACGAATGCGGTCGAGTGATCCACCGTGTATTCGTCGCCAACGCCGGGGTTTCGGACCTGTGCGAGACCGAGCGCCGCGGTAAATCGCTCCATCTCGGCACGCGTGCCCGTCGCGCCGATGAGCGTGGGATCGAAATGCGCGAGATAACGCGCGACGACCGCGGGCGTATCGCGCTCCGGGTCGACGCTCACGAACACGAACTGCAGGTCGTCGCGGGCGAGGCGGCGGCGCAGTTCCGCCATGAGCGCGAGCGTCGTCGGACAGACATCGGGGCAGTTTGTGAAGCCGGTGAAGAGCAGGCTCCATTGGCCTTCAAGGTTCCTGCGGTCAAAGGGCCTGCCGTCCTCGTCGACAAACGCGAAATCGGCGATCGGCCGTGGCTCAGGGAGCGCCGTGCCGGAGCGCAGCGCAAGCGGCTGGCCGGACCATTCGTGCAGGGCGAGGCCGATGCCCAGGGCCATCGCGGAAATGATCGCGATGTAGATAGGAAAACGGCGGGGCTCTCGCCGGCCGTCCCCGTGCTCAGGCTCTCGAACCGCCATTCCAGCCCAGCAGGTTCAGGAACTCGCGCCGCGTTTTCGGTCCCCGTGTCTGGAAATGCGGCTCGGGATGCTCGCGGTAGGCGAGGCGCTCTGCTGCAACCGAGTCACGACGCGCACGCAGTTTCATCTCGTCGGCGGAGATGCCGTAGGGCTTCATCGCATTCAGGCCGAAGATCTTCGCGCGCAGCGCCGGCGTGATCTCCGGGTAGCCGTACTTCTCGCGAAACTCCGGCGCAATCTGGAAAGTCCGGAATGCCTGGATCTGGTCCTGCGGAGACCCGTACCAGATGGAGTCCGTTCCCCAAAGCACGTTGTCCGGTCCGCAATGCTTGAGGAGCTTGCCGAGGCCGTGCGCCGCCTGCTCCGGGTCGCGCATGAGGAAGCGCCAGGTGCTCCCGAGCTCGGAGTAGACATTCGAGCCGGGACCAATCCCGCTCTCCTCGAGCGAACGGATCAGCGTATCGATGCCGTCGCCATTCGCGTTCTGGCCGTAGGCCTTCTCTTCGCCATCCGCGACGAAGCCCGAGTGGTAGATCAGGAAGCTCACGTCGGGGAAGCGCTTCGCGACGGGTCCGATGTCGCGGCACTGGCTGTGCTCGTAGGACTTCGGCCCGAACGGCAAGCCCTTGTGCACGCAGATGACCTTGACGCCGAGCCGGCGCGCTTCCTCGATGAAGCGGACCCCGACGACGTCGTCGAGGTAGAAACCCGCGCCATCGGGTCCCCACTGTGTGTAAGTCTTCCAGGCGCAGACGCCGAACTTCTCCTTGAGCCGCGGCATGTCCTCGACATCACCGGGCTGGTTGGGATTGACCCGTCCGTGGATCATGAGCCGGTGGTTGCCTTCCATGCGGTCGACGATCCGGCGCACGTTGTCGGCTGATTCGATCTCGAGCGGCGAGGCATCGCGCTTCGCGGGCACGAACGACAGCACCATCATGTCCGTGTCGCTGTCGAGGAAGACGTCTTTCACGAACTCTTCGGAGGTCAGGCAAGCGAGGTGGCTGCGCGCCTTGCCGTCTGCGAGCGCACAACCCGCCTTGGGCGACCACTTGAAGGCCGACTCCGGCGCGACCTTGAGCCAGGCCGCGGTCGGGTCGACGTAGTGGCCTTGCACGTCGAAAATGAACTCGCCGCTCTCCAATGAAGCAGCTGCCGCAGGTTCCACTGCGGCAACCGCCGGCAGGTCGAAATAGCCGCCCGTGCGGCCGGCCGCGGCGTTCGCGGCATTGAAGGCGAGGAGCGTGCTCGCCGCGCCGCAAGTCGAGAGCAGGAAATCCCGCCGCCCGATTCCGAGACGCTTTGCGTTCAGGCTCGCCGATTCCCGGGCGAGATGATTCGCGTGGCAGTTCGCGGGCGTCAGCGGGACCGGGAGAAACTCGCCGTTGCTGGTCGTGTCGAGCTTGATCGGGAGTCGGAGTCCATCCGGATCGATCAGGTGCTTCACGGAACCTCCTTGCCCGCTACTGGAGCGTCAAAAAAATCAGAGCTCGTCGAAATTGCCGTGAACCGGCTTGCCCTCGAACAAGGTCACGAGCACCTTCGTGTCCGAAAGTTCCGTCGGCGGAATCTCGAACAGGTTGCGGTCGAGCACGGCGAGGTTTGCACGCTTGCCGACTTCGAGCGAGCCCGTGTCCTTCTCGTCGCGATTCGTGTAGGCGGCATTGATGGTGAAGGCAGCCAACGCCTCCGGAAGCGCGATGCGTTCCTCAGGCATGAACGGCGCCTTCGTATCGCCGAGCGCGCCCATGCGCGTGATCGCCGTTTCCATCTCCTCGAAGGGATTGGCGCTCGACACCGACCAGTCGCTGCCGAAAGCGACGACGGCGCCGCTCTTCTCCATGCTCGCGATGGGGTACATATAACTTGCAGTCTGGCGGCTGATGAACGGCAGCGTCAGTTCGGTCACGTACTCGTCCGCATAGGCCCAGAGAGGCTGGAAGTTCGCGATGACGCCGAGCTTGCGGAATCGCTGCTGGTCATCGGGGTGGATGATCTGGATGTGCGAGATGTGGTGCCGATGTCCGAGATCGCCGTTCGCCGTACGGGCGGCCTCGACTGCATCCAGCGACTGGCGGATCGCGCCGTCACCGATGGCGTGGAAATGCACCTGGAAGCCGTCTGCGTCGAGCTTCGTCACGGCCTGCTTCAGCAGCTCCGGCTCGACCATCGGAATGCCGCGCACGTCGTCCTTGCCGCGCAGCTTGTAGGGCTCGAGCACGACGGCGGTGTAATTCTCCATCACGCCGTCCTGCATGATCTTCACGGTGCCCGCGTCAATGCGGCCATTCGTGTACTCGCCCCTTAAGCGCTTGATGTCGTCGATCTGCTCGACGCCTTTCTCTCGCTCCCACCAGATCGATCCGACTACGCGCATCGAAAGTCCGCCCGCATCGTCGAGCCTGCGGTAGGTCTTGAGGTCCTCCTCGTTGACCGAGGCGTCCTGGATGCCCGTGATGCCGAAGCCATTCAGCAGCTTGACCGCATAGCGAAGCCCCGCGTCGCGCGTGGCGTCCGTGTCGGGCGGCGCCTTCTCGGCGACCAGCCCGCCTGCGCCTTCCTGCAGGCTTCCGATCGCTTCGCCAGTCTTTGGATTGCGATCGATGCGGCCGTCGGGCGGGTCCTTCGTGTCCTTCGTGATGCCGGCGACTTCGAGCGCCTTGCTGTTGACCCAGACGGTGTGTCCGTCGCGGCTCCAGAGGATCACCGGCCGGTCGGGGACGACTGCGTCGATCAGCTCCTTTCCCGCGAGCGCGCCCGGACCAAAAGCCGACATCAGCCACCCGCCGCCCTTGATCCAGGGCTCCTTCGGATGCGCATCGGCATACTTCTTGATGATGTCGACGTATCCCTCGACGGTGGTCGCCGCGTTCAGGTCGCAGCCATTCGCCTCGATGCCGCCCGAGATCGGGTGGATGTGCGTGTCCTGGAATCCGGGGATGACCATGCGACCCTCGAGGTCGACAACCTTGGTTTGCGGGCCGATGTAGTCCCTGGCGCCTGCATTGGTGCCGACGTAGACGATACGCCCGTCATCGATCGCGATCGTCTGCGCCCAGCTACGCGCGCCGTCCACGGTGTAGATCGCGCCATCCTTGAGCGCCAGTTCGGCAACAGTCGATTTTTTCTCGTCGACCTGCTCGGAACCTTCGCGCGCACATCCGGCGAGTGCGGCCGAGGCGAGGAGGATGCCGATGAAGCAGCGGTGTTGCAGTTTCGACTGGTTCATTATTGGAAATCCCTTGGTATGGTTTGCGTCCAGGTCTTCTCGCGCACGAGCCTGCCGTTCTCGGTCAGGCGCCGGCGGTAACTGTAAAGGAAATTTTCGCGGTCGCTGCGGAAAGAAAGCTCGGCGTCCCAGACGAGCTTGCGGCCCGGCAATTCGACCTCCATGCGGTGCGTTCCGAGCACCTGGGCGTCGGCCGGGGCGTCGTCCTTGATCTCATAGCGGATGGTTTCGAACGTGCGTTCCGTTCCCCAGGGAAAACGTGTCCCGCCCCCGTTGGTGGCCTTGGCGACCGCGAGAGCGGTCTGGGGATTGCGGTCTACCGAAGAGATCTCGCCATAGCCCGAGGTCGTGCCGCCCTCGAGCGACTCATAACCGGCGTACCGCGGATCCTTTGCGGGCGGCAGGAAATCCGGGACCGGCCGCTTTGCGAATGGCACGACCGGCAGGATCAGGCGCGATGCACCGAGGCGAAGTTCCGTCGTCATCGGCTCGGGCGTCGGCCACAGCATTGGCCATTGCGCGTTGTTGACGGCGAGCCGGATGCGGTGGCCCTTCGGGAATACCCAGGAAGTGAAATGCATTTCGATGTCGAGCTCGAAGGGTTCGCCCGGCACGAGAGCCTTGGGACTGCGCGCCGACTCGCGATGCGTGCCATTCATGGCTGCGCCGGCGACCTGCGTCACTGTGCCATCCGGCGCGACGTCGGAAAGTCGCGCGAACCAGTTGGCGCGCGTCGCATTCGCGGCGACCAGGAGCGTCGCGTGCGGCAGTCCGAGGATTTCGAGATCCTCCGCGAGCGGCTCACTGTCGTAGACGAGGCTGAAGGCATCAGTGCCGCGCTGGTCGTGCGCGACGTCGCCCCACCACATCACGGGGCCGCCGGCCTCGACGCCGATCGACGGGATGTAACGCAATTGATGCGTCGTCGCGGCAGGCGCCTCGCCGCCGAGCGAGTGATTCGGCTGGGGATAAAGCACGCGCTCGCGGATGCGCGAGATCGGCCAGCCGTCCTCGTAGCGCCAGCTGCCCGGTGCATTCTCGAGATACGGGCCGGGCGGATGCCAGTTCCGCACGTAAACCGCGAAGCGCGGCTCCTCGAGAATGCCGGTGTCGATCCCCTTGAGCCAGTGATCGAACCAGCGCACCGCTTCGTGCCGCCATTCCATGCCTGGATTCGGATAGGGCTCGTTAGGCCAGGCATGTGACCAGGCGCCGACGATCGCCTTCACCGGCGCGTACTTCACGTTCGCCAGCATGCGCGGGACGCTGTCGCGATAGCCGTCGTACCAGCCGCCGATGTGAAACGTCGGGATGCGAATTTCATCGTAGCGATCGCGCACCGACGCGCGATCCCAGAACGGGCCGTCGCGCTGCTGCTTCTTGTACGTGAGCATCCAGGGCTCGGTGTCGAAGCGGTTCCTGAAATTGTCATCGTCGATTACGTAATCGGGCGCACCCGGCCGCGTGTTGTCGAGATCCATGCTCATTTCCCAGGAGTCGAGGTGCATGATTCCATCCATGTAATGCACGTCGTCCTGAAAGAGATCTTCTGTCGCGTCGATCGCGACCATCGCCTTGAGCGCCGGGGAATTGCGCGCCGCCATCTGGATCGAATTGAAGCCGCCCCAGGAGATACCGAACATGCCGACATTGCCGTTCGACCAGGGCTGCTTCGAAAGCCAGTCGATGACGACCTCGCCGTCCTTCTGCTCGATCTCGGAATACTCGTAGGGGATCAAGCGGCCTTCGCTGTTGCCGGTTCCCCGGATGTCGACGGCCGCCACGACGTAGCCGCGCTGCACGAAGTAGGAATACAGCGCGTAGTTGCGGCTGCGCGCCTCGTGCTTGCGATAGGGCAGGTACTCGAGCAGCACGGGATACTTCTCGCCACTCGCGCCGCCGGTGGGTTCGTAGAGATCGGCCGAGAGGCGAACGCCGTCCGGCATCACGATCCAGTCGCGGCGGATCTCGACCCCGTAAGTGGCGGGCTTTTCGGTGGCCGCTTTCGCGCCAATTGCCGACAGCAACAGGAGGAGGAGGGCTAGGCGAGCGGCTGACACCGCGGAAGCGTAAACGCACCGACGGCCATGCGCAAATAGTGATATAAAACAAACAGTTATGAGCTCTTAAATCAGTATTCAGTAAACTAAATGATCATTGAGTCAAGCCGACGTGACCGGATAGAATGTGTAGCGCAACTGCAGGAGATTCCCATGGCGGCTAATTTCGAGCAGTCGACCGAACTCCGACCCACGGGCTCCAAGCTCGACCTCATCCAGGCGACCGTCGCGGCGATTTCGCAGCACGGCCTCGCGGAACTGACTTCCGCCAAGATAGCCGGCGCCGCGGGACACACCGCCGCATCGATCAACTTTCACTTCGGCAGCAAGGAAGCGCTCCTGCTCGCCACGCTTCGCGAGGTGTCCGAGGAATTCGCCGGCGCGATGGCGTGCGTGATGGATGAGGCGGGCGACGACGACTTGCGCGCGCTCCTCGGCATCATCGACGCGAGCCTCGGCCGGGCCCTGAGCGACTCCCACAAGATCGCGGTCTGGTACGCCTTCCTCGCGGAGTCCAAGGCGCGCGGCGACTATCAGCGCATCTGCGGCGAGCGCGATTCGGCCTGGAGCCGGATGGTCATAGACCTCTGCAAGCGGCTTATCTCGGCGCGTGGCAACGGATTGTGGCCGGATGCCGAGGCGGTGGCGCAGGGCTTGATGGGCCTCATCGACCAGCAGTGGCAGGGGATCCTGTTTGAGGGCGACGACTTCGACCGTGAGGCCGCGCGCCGTCAATGCCGCGCCTATCTCTGCAGCGTCTTCCCCTGGCTCGCGCCGCGCATCGAGGCGCAGTCGCCTGTACGTGCCCGCGCGCCGGAGCCCGAAGTGGCCACCGATCCGCAGCTGCGATTGACGCTGCCCGCCTGGGTCTATTCGAGCCCGGAATTCCACGAACTCGAGAGAGAGCACATCCTCATGTCCTCGTGGCAGATCGTCTGCCATGCGACCGAACTGCCCGAAATGGGCGACTACGTGACCTTCGAGTTCTTCGGCCGCCGTGGCCTCGTCGTGCGCGGTGCAGACGGCGAGATTCGTGCCTTCCACAACGTCTGCTCGCACCGCGCTCATGCAGTCGTATCCGGCGAGCGCGGCCGCTGCGCAAAGTTCATGACCTGCATGTATCACGGCTGGACCTATCACCTCGACGGTCGCAACCGCAGTATCAGCGCGCCCGATACATTCCCGAAGTTCGACCGCTCGAAGTACGGGCTGAAACCGATTGAAGTGGAAGTCTTCATGGGCATGGTCTTCATCCGCTTCCGGGGCGGCGAGCCCTCGGTCGCCGAGCGCATGGCGCCGCACGTGCCCGAGCTGTCGCACTATCGGATGGCGGAGATGGTGCCGCTCGACGAGATGTGGACCCACGAAGTCGCGATCGACTGGAAGAACGTGATCGAAAATTATGTCGAGGACTACCACTTCCCAATCGGCCATCCGGGCCTCTCGGCGCTGATGGAAGCGCAGTACGACCGCGAGTCCTTCCCTGGCGGCACGATGCGCCTCTCGCATCGCATGCGCGAAAAGCCGCTCAAGTCCTGGAGTGCGCAGGGTTATGCGAAATTCCTTCCGGTGATGGAGCACCTTCCCGAGGACATGCGTCGACGCTGGACCTATTTCGGCCTCTATCCGAACGTGTTCTTCGATATTTATCCCGAGTGGCTCGACTTCTTCCACGTCCTACCGCTCGGCGCCGGCCGCACGCTGATCCGCGCGCGCTCCTATGGCTTCGTGGACGACCGCCGCGAGATGAAGGCGGCGCGGTTCTTCTGTGCGCGGCTCAACGCGCGCGTCCAGTCGGAAGACGAGGTGTTGACGCGGTCCGTACAGCGCGGACTCGAGTCCGGCGCCTATGCGCAGGGCATCCTGTCAGACAAGGAAATCGTGCTCGCCGGCTTCCAGGACTGGATCCGGGCGCGTATTCCGGCCGCGCGACAGCTCGAGGGCCCGGCGCTGCCCCGGCGGCTGTGAACTGAAATCGGTGGCGCCTGCGGCGCGTCGTTCCGCGTTGAGGCGAGTTTCGGACCGAGACACGAAAGTTGGTCCGCCACGCCCGAGCGTTTCTCCGCGGCCATGTCGTCGAACTGGCATGCCCACAGCTATCCAATCACTTATACGGGATCGCTGCCAATTGGGAATAGGACTTAGGGCCTAGTACAGCCCCGCCTGAAATGGGCGTAGCCTCCGCAGTTCGATCCGGCTTCGGCTTCGAATTCACAGCCTTGGGAGGCGCCATGATGCAACGTACCGGAGCCACAGGGCTGGTGCGTCGGGTGCTCATTGTCGACAATGGGCTCGCCGAGACGGCGAACGCTGCGGTCCGCAGCGTGCGCGCCCTGGAAACGGAACTGCGGGCCCGCGCGATCGAAGTCCTCGAGGCGACTACGTACGAAGACGGCCTCGCGACGGTGGTATCCGATTCGGGCATCCACTGCATCCTGCTCAACTGGACACAGGGTCCCAACGAAAGGAACACGCACACACAGGCGACCGAATTGCTGCGCGCCGTGCGCAAGCGCAATACCAAACTGCCCGTTTTCCTCATGGCGAGCCGCGACCTCGCGGGCTCTGTCAGCGTCGAAGTCGCGACCCTTGCTGATGAGTTCATCTGGATACTCGACGACACGGCGTCGTTTGTCAGCGGCCGTGTGCACGCCGCGATCGACCGTTACCTCGCCAACCTGCTGCCGCCCTACGCTGCGGCCTTGGCACGCTACGATCGCGAGCGCGAATACTCCTGGGCAGCGCCGGGCCACCAGGGCGGCGTCGCATTCCTCAAATCGCCGGTCGGGCGTGTGTTCTTCGACTTCTTCGGCGAAAACCTGTTTCGCACCGACATGGGCATCGAGCGCGGCGCGCTCGGTTCAATGCTGGGGCACAGCGGCCCGGTCGGCGAGAGCGAACGCTTCGCGGCGCGCGTATTTGGCGCACAGCGTTCTTACACGGTAACCAACGGCACCTCCGCGTCGAATCGCGCGATCATGTCGGCCTGTGTCGGCGACAACGAAATCGCGTTGTGCGACCGCAACTGCCACAAGTCGATCGAACAGGGCCTGGTGAATACAGGCGGCATCCCGGTTTTCCTGATGCCGACACGCAATCGCTACGGCATCATCGGGCCCATTCCTCCAGAAGAGCTCGAGCCCAAGGCGATTGCGAAGAGCATTGCCGCCAATCCGCTGGCCAGGAAGAGCGGGCACAAGCGAGCCGTCTACTCGGTCGTGACCAACTGCACCTACGACGGCATGTGCTATGACGCGGCCGATGCGCAGGAACGCCTCGGCAAGAGCGTCGACCGGATCCATTTCGATGAGGCGTGGTACGGATATGCGCGCTTCAACTCGATGTACCGGGATCGGTACGCCATGCGCGGCGACCCTGCAACGCATCCGAAGGGCGCGCCGACGGTGTTCGCGACCCATTCGACGCACAAGCTGCTGACCGCGCTGTCGCAGACATCATTCATTCATATCCGCGACGGTCGCGGCGCCATCGATCACGGGCGCTTCAACGAAGCGTACTGCATGCAGGCGAGCACCTCGCCGCTCTATGCGTTGATTGCGTCGAACGATGTCGCAGCGGCGATCATGGATGGCCCGGCCGGCGAAGTCTTGACGCAGGAGACGATCGACGAGGCCGTCGCCTGCCGTCTCGCCGTTGCGCGCGCTCGCCAGGAATTCCTGGCGAGGAAAGACTGGTTCTTTGCACCGTGGAATGCGGACACGGTGCGGGACCCAAAGTCCGGAAAACGCATCCCGTTTCACGAAGTGCCTGCTGAAAAGCTCGCGACTGACCCTGGCTACTGGGTGCTGCGCCCTGGCGATGACTGGCATGGCTTCGAGGACGTGCCGGACGGCTGGTGCATGCTCGACCCGATCAAGTTCGGAATCGTCTGTCCGGGAATGAAAGCGGACGGGCAGCTCGACAAGAACGGCATCCCGGCCGACATCGTTACCGCCTACCTCGGTCGCCACGGAATCGTACCCTCGCGCACGACAGATCACATGGTCCTGTTCCTGTTCTCGATGGGCGTGACGAAGGGCAAGTGGGGCACGCTGCTGAACACGTTGCTCGACTTCAAGGCTGACTACGATCGCAATGCACTGCTTGCGGAGGTCGTACCCGGCGTGGTCGCGAACGCGCCCGAGCGCTACGCAGGCATGGGACTCAAGGACCTCGGAGACGCGATGTGGGCACAGTTGCGCAAGAGCCGCCAGGGACACTGGCAAGCGCAGGCTTATGCCACTCTGCCGACGCCTGAAATGACGCCGCGCCGCGCTTTCCAGCTACTCATGGCCGGCGACGTCGAAAAGGTGCCGCTCGAGGCGATGGCGGGGCGCGTGGCCGCGGTTGGCGTGATTCCGTATCCGCCGGGCATCCCGATTGTCATGCCGGGGGAAAACCTTGGCCGCGCCGATGGCCCGTGGCTCACGTACCTGCGAACGCTGCAGGAGTACGGCCACATGTTTCCGGGCTTTGCAAAGGAAGTGGAAGGTGCAGAGGAGCGGGACGGCGGCTACCACGTGTACTGCATGAAGACGAAAGCATCACCGCGGTCCGCGCGAGCCCGGAAGAAGTAATCGCGCCGGGGTTTGAATTTACCGTTCGGGAGTGAGTTCCAAAACGGGCCAGAAAGGAGAAGGGTAATGGCGGAACAAAAGAAGATGAACCTGATGCAGCTCACGTTCATCGTTGCCGTGAACATGATGGGCTCCGGCATCATCATGCTGCCGACCAACATGGCACAGGTCGGGGCGATTTCCCTGCTGTCCTGGATCGTCACGGCAGTCGGCTCGATGGCCATCGCGTACGGCTTCGCGCAGGCGGGCATGTACAACCAGCGCCCCGGCGGCATGGCGGCATACGCCGAAGACGCCTACGGGAAGGACGGCTACTTCCAGGTTTTCATGCTCTATTTCCTGTCGCTCGCCATTGGCAACGTCGCGATCGGGATCTCCGCGGTCGGGTACCTCGCGACCTTCTTCCCAGTGCTGTCGTCCACGCCGATCATGACCTGCTTCAGCGTCATCGGCCTGCTGTGGCTCACGACGGTCGCCAATTTCGGCGGCCCGAGCGTCACCGGAAAGATCGGCTCCGTCACCGTATGGGGCGTGATAATTCCGGTCGGCACGCTCTCGCTGATCGGCTGGTTCTGGTTCAGCCAGGACACCTTCGCCCAAGCCTGGAATCCGCAGGGCCTCAGCATCGCCGAAGGCATGGGCTCGAGCATCTCGCTCACTCTGTGGGCCTTCCTCGGGATGGAATCGGCCGCGCAGAACTCCTCCGCGGTGGAGAACCCGAAGCGCGACGTGCCCCTCGCCTGCCTGTTCGGCACGCTGGGCGCCGCCGTGATCTACGTGCTGTCCACGACGGTGATCCAGGGCATCGTGCCGAACGCAGCGCTTGCGGACTCGACCGGTCCGTTCGGGCTCGCTTATGAGTACATGTTCAATCCGGCGGTGGGCAAGATCATCATGGCGCTGGCCGTGATCGCCTGCCTCGGGTCACTCCTGGGCTGGCAGTTCACGCTGGCACAGACTGGCAAGTCGGCAGCCGAGGAACGCATGTTCCCGGCGCTCTTTTCCAAGGTAAACAGGTTGGGGGCGCCGATCGTGGGAATGATCGTGCTCGGCGTCGTTCAGACGGTGCTTGCCTTGTCGACCATCTCGCCGACACTCAGCGAGCAGTTCAGCGCGCTCGTCAACCTCGCGGTCGTCACGAACGTCATCCCGTACGTCGTCGCGCTGTCCTCCCTGGTGATCATGATGAAGAGCGCGAAAGTCCCGCAGGGCAAGTATCGCTTTGACGTCGCCATCGCCCTGGTGGCAATGGGATATAGCGTCTTCGCGCTCTACGCCTCGGGCATGGAGGCCGTCATGGGCGGCATGCTGGTGCTCGGCGTCACTTACATCATCTGGGGCTTCATCGCACCGCGCTTTACAGCGCCCAGTGCGTCGGCCGGGAAAGTCTGACCGTGGCTCGCGCAGTCACACGAGAGGAGAACAATCATGCAAATTGAACGCATCCTGGCCGTGGTCCTTGCCGCACTCGCGGGAGTACCGGCTTCGGCGGCGACGCTGGACCGCATCCGGGAGACAGGAACCATCAGGCTCGGCTATCTGGCCGATGCCCGCCCTTTCTCCTTCAGGAACGATGCGGGCGCCGCCGACGGTTTCACCGTCGCCCTGTGTCAGCAGATTGCGGGACAGGTCAAGTCCCAAGTCGCGATGCCGGAACTGGCCGTGGAATGGGTGCCAGTGACTCCGGAAAGCCGCTTTGACAGCGTCCAGGGGGGCGCAATCGACCTCCTCTGCACTCCGGCGAACGTGACGCTCTCGCGCAGGCAGCAGGTCGCGTTTTCGATTCCCGTCTTTGCCGGCGGCAACCGGGCGATCCTGCGTGCGGATTCCGGCGCAGCGCTGCGCGACGCACTCGCGGAATCGGCGAGCACCAAGCCCGTTTGGCGCGGCTCACCCGCGGCCAAGGTGCTGAAAGAAACCACGTTTGGCGTCGTCTCCGGAACGACGGCAGAAAGCTGGCTTAAGACCCGTCGCGCCACTTTGAAGGTTGATGCCAAGATCGTAACGGTCCCGGACTACCGTAGCGGGATGCAGCAACTGAAGGATCGCCAGATTGACGTATTCTTCGGCGATCGCGTCCTCGCCTACGCCGTCATCGACGATCCGGCCCGCGAGCAGCTGGTAATCCTCGACAACCAGGTCATGTTCGAGCTGGCCGGGCTCGCGCTCGCGCGGGGTGATGACGATTTCCGCCAGGTGGTCGACGCCGCACTCAGCAAGGCATACCGGTCCCCGGACTTCAGCGAGACATACAAGAAGTGGTTCGGGATATTCGACGACAACACACGCACATTCTTCCGTTGGAACACGCTCGCGGAATAACAAATGTTGTATAGCAACAAGATGAATCAGATCACCCTGCGCGTACTCGTTGTGGACGACGAGCTCGGCATTCCGACAGCCGAAGGGCGTGCAATTCGGTCGTTGATCCAGGATTTGCAGAAGCGCGCGATCGAGGTCGTCGAAGCAACCACTGCCGAGGACGGCAAATCGGTCATCACTTCGGACTCCGCCATCCACGCCGTGCTGATCGACTGGAACTTGGGCGACGACAAGGAGCACGAAGGGACCCGCTCCTTCATCCGGTTTCTGCGCTCGCGTAACGACAAGATTCCGATCTTCCTGATGGCCGAACGCGACGAGGGCTCCGCCATAACGGTTGAAACCATGGAGCAGGTCGACGAGTTCATCTGGACGCTCGAAGACACGGCGGCATTCGTCAGCGGCCGCGTGCTGGCCGCGATCCGCCGTTATGGGGAGGCCATGTTGCCGCCGATGGCCGCGGCCATGATGAAGTTCACCCGCGACTACGAGTACTCGTGGCACACGCCGGGGCACCAGGGCGGCATCGCGTTCCTGAAGTCACCCGTCGGTCGGGTATTTTTCGACTTCTTCGGCGAGAATGCCCTGCGCTCCGACATTTCCATCAGCGTCGGCAGCATGGGCTCGCTGCTCGATCACACGGGACCGATCGGCGCGCACGAAAAGTACGCAGCCCGAGTGTTCGGCGCGCACCGGACCTATTGCGTCACCAACGGCACGTCGATGTCGAACCGCGTGATATTCATGGCTGCGGTGGGGCGCGACCAAGTCGCACTGTGCGACCGGAACTGCCACAAGTCCATCGAACACAGCCTGGTGATGACCGGCGCCATTCCCAACTATCTCGTGCCGTTGCGCAACCGTTACGGAATCATCGGCCCGATCCCGCCGGCGCGCCTCTCCAAGGAAGCGATCAAGGCGTCGATCAAGTCCAATCCGCTGGTGTCGAAGGGAATCAGCACGCGGGCAGTCTACTCAGTCCTCACGAACTCCACGTACGACGGCCTCTGTTACAACGCCCGCCGCGTGGAAGAGCTGCTGGATCCGAGCGTCGATCGCATCCATTTCGACGAAGCCTGGTACGCGTACGCCCGCTTCAACCCGCTCTATCGCGGGCGTCACGCGATGCACGGGGACCCCAAGGATCACAAGGGCCCTACGGTCTTCGCCACCCACTCCACCCACAAGCTGCTGGCAGCGCTTTCGCAGGCTTCCTTCCTGCATATCCGCGACGGGCGCAGCGCCATTCCGCATTCGCGGTTCAACGAGTCGTTCATGATGCAGGCGTCGACCTCGCCGCTGTACGCAATCATCCTCTCGAACGACGTCACCGCCGCGATGATGGACGGACCGGGGGGGCGCACGCTCACTGACGAGTCCATACACGAGGCGGTGGCATTCCGGCAGGCCATGGGCCGCGTGCATAGGGATTTCGCCAAGAAGGGAGAGTGGTTCTTCAACACCTGGAATGCCGACAGCGTCAGGACCTCGAAGTCAGGCAAGAAAGTGGCCTTCGCGGACGCGCCCGCGGAACTGCTCGCCACAGATCCGCAGTGCTGGGTTCTGCATCCGGGTGAGACCTGGCACGGATTCGGCGACCTGGAAGACGACTACTGCATGCTCGATCCGATCAAGGTCTCGATCGTCACGCCGGGCGTCGCCGACAAGGGTGGCCTGGACAAGCGCGGCATTCCCGCGAGTCTCGTGACCAAGTACCTGAGCGTGCGCGGCGTCGAAGTGGAGAAGACGACGGACTTCACCATCCTCGTCCTGTTCTCGATCGGCATCACCAAGGGCAAGTGGGGAACGCTCATCAACGCGCTGCTGGAGTTCAAGCGCGACTACGACAGCAACACTCCGTTGGCGCAGGCACTGCCTCCGCTCGCGGCCGACTATCCGGAGGCGTACGGGAGCCTCGGACTGCGCGATCTCGCCGACCAGATGTTTGCGCAGTTGCGCGACTCGCGGCAGACCCATTGGCTGGCCGAGGCGTTTTCGACTCTGCCAACACTGGCCATGACGCCAGCCGCGGCGTATCAGCACCTGGTCCGCGACGAGATCGAGCACGTGCCGCTCGACAAGCTGGCCAACCGGGTACTCGCCACCAGCGTCGTACCGTACCCGCCGGGAATTCCGATGCTGATGCCGGGTGAGTCCACGGGAGCCAAGGATGGCCCCTATCTGGGTTACCTCAGGGCCCTGGCGTCCTGGGACAAGTTATTCCCCGGGTTTGGGCACGATACTCACGGAATCGAGCACCGCGACGGCGTCCAGTACGTACAGTGCCTGAAGGCGGGTGCAGGGCGTTCATGAGCGAACCTGGCCGCAAGATGTCGCTGATGCAGGCGACGATGCTTGTGGCCGGCAACATGATCGGCACAGGCCTCTTCCTGCTGCCCGTCAATCTTGCCCAGGTCGGCGGCATCGCCATATTCGGGTGGGTGGTCGCCACCATCGGGGTTGCGGGGCTCGGGCTCGTGTTCGCGAAACTTGGCGAACTCGATCCGCAGCAGGGCGGCCCGTACGCCTACGCGCGCGATTTCCTCGGCCCGTTCGCGGGTTTTCAGACGAACTACGTGTACTGGTTCGGCAACTGGATCGGCAACATCGCGATCGCAGTCGCGGCCGTCGGCTACCTGGCTGAACTGATTCCGGCGATCACCGACCCGCCGGCCAGCGTTTTCGCCACGGCCGCAGTCATCTGGGCGCTCACATTTGCCAATATCCTGGGCCCGCGCGTCGTCGGTGCGCTCGAAACCTGGACAATGGCGCTCGCCCTGATTCCGATCATGGCGATCGCGCTGCTTGGCTGGTTCTGGTTCAACACCGAGACGTTCATGGCAGGCTGGAACGTGAGCGGCGGGTCTGACATGCACGCGATTTCGCGGGCCGCGTCGATGGCATTGTGGGCCTACATGGGTATCGAGAGCGCGGCCGTTTCAGCAGGGGTCATCGAGAACCCGAAGCGCAATGTCCCGCTTGCCACGCTGATCGGCCTGGGCCTGGCCGCTGTCGTTTACATGCTGAGTTCGACGGTTATCATGGGCATCCTGCCGAATGAAGAGCTGCGGACCTCCCACGCGCCCTTCGCCGAGGCGGGGCGACTCGCGCTGGGAACGACGGGAGTGATCGTGATCAGCGTATGTGCCGTGCTGAAGTCGATGGGATCGCTCGGCGGCTGGATATTGCTGGTCGGGCAGTCAGCCAAGGCTGCTGCTGACGATGGGATGTTTCCGCGCGTTTTCGCGAAGCTCAATGCGAACGGCGTCCCGGGCCGCGGGCTCGTCATCGTGGCGGTGCTGATGACCGTCGTCCTCTTCGCGACGATGTCGCCGACCCTGGCCGGTCAGTTCAACAACCTGGTCAACCTCGCGGTCATCCTGATCATCGTGCCCTACATCTACTCAGCGGTCGCTGTCGTGAAAGTCATTCATGACCATCAGCTTCCGGCAAGGACGTTCATTACCTACAAGTTGATCGCGATTACCGCCGTTGTCTATTGCCTGTGGGTCGTTCTCGGCGGGGATCCACCGACGGTAGTCAACGCGATGGTGGCGCTGCTGATCAGCGTACCTCTCTATCCGTTCTTCATCCGTTCGATGGAGGCCGCCGCGAAGCGCAACGCGGCGAAAGCATGACCAAAAGGAGTTTAGCCATGCAGTTGCTCATCGACCGAAATGCACTCGCGGCCGCCATCCTGCTCGCGTTTACGGCGATGCCCGTCCTCGCCGAGGATCCGGCGACGACGCCGGCGGTCGTGGCAGAGGCGGGGCCAACGCTGCCCGGCCTGCCCGCGGGACTGAAGTGGACATTCAATTTCGATGCGAGCGCAGGCACTTTCGGCTTTGGGGATTCCCTCTACACGGACCCGAAGCCTGAACAGCCATCCGGTGATCTCAGCGACAACTGGTCCGAAGCGTCGATCAAGCCGGCGCTCAGCGCGGAGTACACGACTGACAGCTCTGCACAGATCTACGGGAAGTTCAGTGCCGTCGGCACGCGCACCTTTGGCGCCGCGCCCACTCTGGTGGGCGAGGACGCGTCCTCGTTCGATATCGAAGACGCCTACATCGGCTGGCGCTCAGGCAACAGTGTAGGGGGCGGCGAGAATGTGCTCGATTTCACGATCGGCCGCACCCAGTACAAGCTCGGTCACGGCATGGTCCTGTATGACGGTTCGGCGGACGGCGGTTCGCGGGGTGGATACTGGACCGGCGCGCGCAAGGCCTTTGAGTTTGCCGCGATCGGCCGCTTCAAGCCCGGCAATCACACGATCGAGGCGTTCTATCTCGACAAGGACGACATGGCGGAGGCCGACTCGGACAGCAAGCTCTGGGGCGCGAACTACGAGTACGCATTCGGCGAGGATACGACGCTCGGGGCGACGTACATGAATTGGTCCGCCGACGCCGATGACGCTCCCCAGCGCGACGGGCTCGAGGTCTACAACCTGCGCGCTTACATGGCGCCGTTCCGGGGCCTGAAGGGACTCTCCTTCGAAGCGGAGTACGTCAATGAGGACAACGGCGATGCGCTTGATTCCACTGCGTGGAACGCACTGGCCGCGTATCAGTTCGGCTCGGCCTGGCAGCCCAAGCTTTCCTATCGCTATGCCATTTTCGAAGGCGACGATCCCGGGACCGCGAAGAACGAGGCCTTCGACGGCTTGCTGACCGGATTCTACGACTGGGGAACCTGGTGGCAGGGCGAGATCGCGGGCGAGTACTTCGTCTCGAACTCGAACCTCGTCTCGCATCAGCTACGCCTGCACGTAACGCCGAATGACGCGATTTCGACGGGTCTGATCTTTTACGATTTCCAGCTGGACCATCCCGAGTCGCTCGGCCCGCTGGTCACCTCCAAGGATGTAGCCAACGAACTCGACTGGTACATGGACTGGTCGGTCAATGACAACATCATCATCAGTTTCGTTGCAGCAGTCGCGGAGCCTGGGGATGCCGTCGAGCAGTCATCGGGCCGCACCGATACGTTCTGGTATGGCATGATCTTCGCCGCCTACAGCTTCTGACGGGCGAAGGGCCGTGAATGGCTGACTTGAATACAGAAAGCAGTTCTTCGGTCCGTCAACGCTATCTCGACCCGGCCTCGAGCCTGGGCGAGGTGCTGTTCGGCCTCATAATGACGCTCACATTCACGCTGGGTGCCGGGATCATCATCGAGGAGGAGGGTCGCGAAGGGGCGCGCCAGCTCCTCATCGCGCTCATTGGCTGCAACATTGCCTGGGGCGTCATCGACGGGGCGCTATACGTGGTGGGGCAGCTGTTCGATCGTGGCCGGGCGCGACGCGTGGGAGTGGCCGTACGCGAAGCACCCGATGAGCGTGCCGCGGTTGCCCTGGTGGCGGGTGAACTCGACGAGATGCTCGAAGGCGTGACGAAACAGGCCGAGCGGGAAGCGCTTTACAGGCGAATCGCAGCCAATGTCCGCGACAAGCCCCCGGCGCAGAATCCGGTCAGCAAGGCCGACCTGATGGGGGCGTTCGCGAGCTTCTGGCTGGTCGTGCTTTCGAGCGCGCCGGCCGCGATTCCGTTCCTGCTGTTCGACGAAGCGCACTTCGCGCTACGCATTTCCAACGCCATCCTGCTCGCAATCCTGTTCGTCACGGGCTACTGGTGGGCCCGCTATACCCTCGGCAAGCCATGGCGCGTGGGGTTCATGTTTCTTGTCGGTGGCATTGCCCTGGTTTGGGTGGCTATCCTTCTCGGCGGCTGATCGCCGACCGACCCGGCAGCCACTGCCGCTTTCGCCGGTCAGACCGCGCGCAGGTACCAATCGTAATCGCGGTCGCTGATCTCCGCGTGGAATCGCTCTTCTTCTTCGCGCCGGCAGGTGCCATAGAGCCTGTGGTACTTCTCCCCGAGGTACTTCGGCAGGATCCTGCCGGCATCGAACGCGTCCAGCGCCGCATGCCAGCGCACCGGCAGCGCGAACTTTTCGTCGATGATCGACTCCTGGGCCACCATCGGGCCCGGCTCGACCTTATTCGTGATTCCGTGGTGGACACCCGCGAGGATGGCGGCGAGCACGAGATACGGATTGCCGTCCGCGCCGCCCGGGCGGTGCTCGAGGCGCGTGTCCTCGACGCCTGAAATCGGGATGCGCAGCGCCACCCCCCGGTGATTGCGTCCCCAGTTCGGCGCGACCGGCACGAAGACGCCGGGACGGTAGCGCCGGTAAGAATTCGCGGTCGGCGCGAAGATGGCCATGGACTCGGGCATCGCAGCCGCGAGGCCGCCGATCGCGTGGCGCAGGGTGTCCGAGAACGGACCGTCGCTGCTCGTGCCGGCGAAAATGTTCTTGCCGGCTGCATCCACGAGGCTGATGTGCACATGCATGCTGCAGCCGGCCCACTCGGCGAACGGCTTCGCCATGAAGCTCGCGGCCATGCCGTGCTTGCGCGCGACGGCCTTTACGGCGCGCTTCAGCAACACGCCGTGATCGGCGGCGAGTTCGGCGCTCGCGACGTGGTGGAGATTGATCTCGAACTGGCCGGGTGCGAACTCCTTGAGCGTCGCGCCCGGGGGGATGTTCTGCGCTTGGCAGGTGGCGAACAGGTCCGCGAGGAATGGATCGGCGTCCTCGACGTCCTCCATGCTGCCGTACTGCGGCCCGGTCTGGACCTGCCGCGTGCCGGGAATCATTCCGACTTTCGGCGTCGGCCGCTCGGTGTCGGGCTCGAGCAGGTAGAACTCAAGCTCGATCGCGGCGACCGCCGTGAGTCCCATCTCTTGCAGCGGCTTTATCGCGTGCCGCAACACCTGGCGCGGATCGGCGAAGAAAGGCCTGCCCTTCGAGTCGTTCATCGCGAGCAGGACCTGCGCCGTCGGCACATGTGCCCAGGGCACGGGCGCGAGTGAGCCCGGGACCGCCGTCGAGATCGCGTCGGGATCGCCGTCGCGACCGCCGTTGTCGATGCGGTCGAAGGTGAGGCCCTTGGCGTCGAGCAGTACCGTCGCGCCGCTGAAATTCAGGCCATCGGTGAAAGGCTTCGCGAACTCGCGGCGACCGACGCGCTTGCCGCGCAGGATCCCGAGCATGTCGGGCTGGAGCAGCTCGAGCTGCCGCGTGTCGGGGTATTTCTCCAGGAATGTCTGAAGTTCCTCCGGAACGCGCTTCGTCGGCTTGCTCATGAACTCCTCCCGGCCCGCCAGGCAATCGCCGCCTTGGCGCCGTCCCGTCTCAGTATTTCGTTGAACTCGCGCGATTCCGCCGTTTCCGAGGTTTCGATCGCGATGTCGATCTCGAGCGCATTGCGCATGGCCTGGCGCATGCCGCCGATATCAAGGCTGCGGTTGATCGCCTGCTTTGTCATGCGGACGGCGTTGGCGTCATTGGCGGCGATGCGCTGCCCGAGCGCTAGCGCCTCATCCAGCAGGCCTGCCGCCGGTACGGCGCGGTTGACGAGACCCATTGCCTGGACCTCGGCCGCGCTCACGCGGTCCTCGCCGGTGAGCAGCAGATACTTCGCCGCCTTCGGTCCGGCGAGCCAGGGCAGGAGCATTGCGACGATGCCGCTGCCGAATTTCACTTCGGGCACGCCGAAGCGGCAATCGTCTGCGGCGATCGTGAGGTCGCAGGCAAGGGCGAGCTCCATCGCACTGCCAAGGCAATAACCATGGACGGCGGCAATGGTCGGCTTCGCGCAATCCCAGAAGCGGACGATGATCCGGAAGTCGTTCTCGAGTGCGCGGCGCACGGCCGCCGGATCGGGCTTCCCATCGCCGACGCCCATGTCGAGATCGAAGCCCGCGGAGAACGCGCGACCGGCCCCAGCAAGAACGATCACGCGCACCGACTCGTCCGCCTCGGCCGCGTCGAGCGCGCGGTCGAGCGCCTCGATCATCTGCACATTGACGGCATTCAGCTTGTCGGGCCGGTTGAGCGTCAGGAGCGCGACCGCGCCCCGCCTCTCCGAAAGGACGAGCGATTCCGCCACGATCAGCCTTCCTTCAGCCGGAACCACGCCGATTTTGTCTGCGTGTAGCTCTTGAAGCTGTCGAGGCACTTGTCGCGCGAATTGCCGGACTGTTTGTATCCGCCGAAGGGCTGCGTCATGTCGCCCTCGTCGAAGGAGTTGACCCAGATGATGCCGGCCTCGATCCCGCGCACGAGGCGGAAGGCGGTGTCGAGGTCGCGCGTCCAGACGCCTGCGGCGAGGCCATAGATAGTGTCGTTCGCGATCCTGATCGCCTCGTCCACGCCGTTGAATTCGATCACCGATGCGACCGGCCCGAAGATCTCCTGGCGCGCGATCGTCATGTCGTTCTTGACGCCGGTGAAGAGGGTGGGATTCACGTACGCGCCCTTCTTGAGCTTCGCGGGCGTGTCGCCGCCGAACTCGAGCTTCGCGCCTTCCTTGCGGCCCTTATCGATCATGCCGAGCACGCGCTTCTGGTCGCCGTGGGTCACGAGCGGGCCCATGTTGGTGTCCGGGTCGAGCGGGTCGCCCGGCTTGAAGGCGTCCTGGCCGAGCTCGACGAAGCGCTCGACGAATTTCTTCCGGATCGAGCGGTCGACGAGCAGGCGAGAACCCGCATTGCAGACCTCACCCATGTTCGAGTAGATGCCGCGATACGCCGCGGTCACCGCGCGGTCGAGGTCCTCGATATCGGCCATGAAGACCTGCGGTGTCTTGCCGCCGCATTCGAGTGCGACCTGCTTCATGTTCGACTGGCCCGCGTACTGCAGGATCAGCTTGCCTACCGCGGTCGATCCCGTGAACGTGATCTTGCGGACGTCCTCGTGCAGCGCGAGCGCGCGGCCGGCTTCCTCGCCGAGGCCGTTCACGACATTGAAGACGCCTGCTGGGCCGCCGGCCTCGATGAAGAGTTCGGCGAGCCGCAGGCAGCTGAGTGGTGCCTGCTCGGCGGGCTTCAGCACCACGGTGTTGCCAGCCGCGAGCGCGGGCGCGATCTTCCACGTCGCCATCAGGAGCGGATAGTTCCAGGGCGAGATCGCGCCGACGACGCCAAAGGGCTCGCGGAGCACCATGTGCACGACGCCGGACTCGGTGCTCGTGACTGCGCCGTCCACCTTGTCGATGCATTCCGCCATGAAGCGTATCGTCTCGACGACGGCTGGCAGGTCGATGTTCACAACGTCCGCGATGGGCTTGCCCATGTCGAGCGTCTCGAGCACGGCGAGCGCTTCGGCGTTCTCGTCCACGAGCGCGGCGAAGCGGTTCATGACCTCCATGCGCGCGCGCGGCGCCATCTTCGACCAGACGCCCGACCTGAAGGCATTACGCGCGGCTTGCACCGCCCGGTCGACATCTTCGGCCGTGCCGGCTGAAACCTCGGCGATCGGCTCGCCATCGGCCGGGTTGATGCTGGTGAAGCGGCCACCTTTCTTCGCGTCGACGAACTTGCCGTCGATGAACAAGCGTGTCTCAGGCTTCTTCTGCGCCTTTGATGCGACGGCCTGCCAGCGGGCGTGGTCATGCTTTGCGACGGTTTGTATGCTCATTGCGCTTGCCTCAGTCGATCGGGTTCATGTTGCTCTACGCGTCGCGGAACGACGAGCGCATCGACGATGGCGCAGCCGTCCGCGTGGATTATCATGGGGTTCAGGTCGATTTCGGCGAGCTCGTCGCCGAGTGCTGCCGCGAGGGCAGAGAATTGGGCGGCGACCCGGTGGAACTCCGCGAGGGCGAGCGGCTGCGGATGCCGCCGGCTGTGGAGCAGCGGCGCGATGCGCAGCCGGTCCACGAGACGCGCGGCCTCGGTGGCATCGAACGGCGGCACGACGTACACCGCATCCGCGAGCGCCTCGACGTGCACGCCACCGGCGCCCAACAGCACGATCGGCCCGAACTGCTCGTCGTGAATCATGCCGAGCAGCATCTCGACACCCTTGGCGGCGATCATGGGCGCCACCAGCACACGCGCGTCGATCCGCTTCGCGAGGTCGCGGTAGGCCGCCGCGACCGCAGTGTCGCCGGCGAGCGCGAGGTGTATGCCCTGCTGGTCGCTCTTGTGATCAAGGCCTCGTTTCGCGGTCTTGAGCACGACCGGATAGCCGATCTCGCGCGCCGCTGAGAGAGCGGCAGCCTCGCTCTCGACCACGCGGCCTGCGTTCGCGGGAAGGCCGGCTTCCTTGAGCAGCATGAGCGCGTCGTTTTCGTCGAATCGGCGGCGGTCGGCGAGTCGCGCCCGCATGCGCGCCAGCGCTGCCGGCGGAATCACGTGGGCATCTCCGTGGGTGCGCGCCGCGAAATCGCGATGATCGAGGAGATGGCGCGCACCGCGCAGGAAAGACTCGAGCCCGTCGAGCACCGGGAAGCCTTCGCGTGTTGCGTCGACGATCAAGGGATCTGCCCCTGTTCCCTGGCGGTTGGCGACCAGGAACGCAGGCTTGCCGGAGGCACGATGGCCCGCGCGCATGTAGTCCAGATAGCCCCCGTGAATGCCCCCGCCCGCGATGCGGTCATGCACCACGGCGCCAAATGCCGCCTGCGGATCGCTCATCAGTGTGTCAAAGCACTGTTCCATGGTCTGGTGATAGTCGGGCCCGCCTCTGCTCCAGGCATCGAGCGGGTTGACCGCGGGCAAGCCCGGATCGAGCAGCGACTCGAGTCTCGCCGTGGAGGCGGGGGAAAGCTGCGTGAGCGGCACGCCCGCATCGTGAGCGAGGTCGATCAGGAGCTGGCGCTCGCCCCCGGAATCGTGGATGGAAACCAGGCCGCCCGCGCCGACCGGATGCGGCTGGGCGAACAGGATGAGCGTGGTTGCGAGCTCATCCATGTCGCGCGCGCGATGCACGCCGTAGCGATCGAAGATTGCGTCGTACACCGCGTCCTGGCCCGCGATTGCACCGGAGTGCGAGACCGTCAGGCGCGCGGAGAGCTCGGTGCGTCCGACCTTGAGCGCGACGACCGGGATGCCGCGCCGGCGCGCCTTGTCGAACGCGCGCACGAGGCCGTTGGGATTCCGCGCCGTTTCCATGAAGAGGCCAACCGCGCGCGTGCCCGGCATGTCGAGCGCGTAATCGAGGTACTCGTCGATCGAGACAGCCAGCTCCTGGCCGGTCGAGACGACGAGGTTGAAGTCGATCCGTTCCTCGCTGTCGACGATGCCGCACATGCCGGAACCGGAATGGCTGATATAGGCGACATTGCCGCCGCGGCGGTGCATGCGCGTGCGAAAGCCGCAACCCCAGATGGCATCGGCAAAGTTGTAGAAGCCCATACCGTTCGCGCCGCAGACCACGAGGCCGGACTTCCTGATCTTCGCGAGCACTCGATCGCGAAGCGGCGGATCGGTGTCGCCCTCGATGACGAGCGAGGACATGATCGTCGCGGCGCGCGCGCCATGCGCGATGACTTCGTCAAGCGCCGCCTCGACGCGCGTGTCGGCGATCGCGAAGATCACGTGCTCGACGGGTTCCGGTAAGGTCGCGAGCGACGGATAGCAGGGCACGCCCAGGACCGAATTGCGGCCCGGATTGACGGCGTATAGTCCGCCTTCGTAGCCGCCCTTCAGCAGGTTCTCGATGGTATGGCGGCCGACCGTACCCTCGCGCTCGGTCGCGCCGAGGACCGCGATCGATTGCGGGCGGAGCAGGGGATCGAGCCGATGAGCCATGCCGGCCCCGCGCGACGCGGTCAGAAGTCCATCGCGGGCGTCGCGCGCTTGCGCGGCGGATCCCAGAACGCGCCTTCAACGACCCGGCAGCGCGCCATCACGCGCGACCACTTGAGCTCGCGCTGATAGTAGATCTCGGCCCAGAGCTCGTCGCCCGGCCGGCCCCAGGGCATGTGCATGGAGGCGTAGGCGATGTTCGCCTTCGCGGACGGTGACCATTCCGCCGAGGTCACGGTGCCGACGACGTTCTTGTCCTTGTCGTAGATGTAGGCAGAGCGCGCGGGCTTGTTGCCCTCGACGTCGAGCTTCACGAAGCGGAAGCGCGAACCCTTCTGCTTCTCCTCGAGGAGCGCGCGGCGGCCGTTGAAATTCGGCTTGCTGAAGTCGACCAGCCAGGCCAGGTCGAGTTCAAAGGGCGAACGCGAGCGGTCGAGCATGATCGCCTGGTCGGCCGGGTGGAAGTCGACCTGGGCCTGGATGAAGCCGGCCTCGATGCGGGCGACTTCGAGCGCATGCGTGCCCATCGGGCGGATGCCGTGGATCTTGCCCTTGTCGAACAGCGCATCCCACAGGTCGAGCGCGCGCGGCGGGTCGATCCAGAGCTCATAGCCGAGGTCGCCGGTGAAGCCGGTGCGCGAGACCATCATTTCGCCGCCGGCGAACGGGAAGTACCGGATGTCGAAGGGCTTCATGCTCTCGGCGCCTTCGCAGCCGATCGCCTTCAGCACTGCGCAGCTCGTCGGCCCCTGGAGCGCGAGGCCTGCGACGTCGTGCGTGTCCTCCACGATCGCGACCTTGAAGCCGAACGCCGAGCGCGTGAGCCAGTCGAGCTGGCGCTCCTGCGAGCAGAGGCGGTAGACACCTTCGCGCAGGTGGAAGATCGTGCCGTCGTCGATGACCTGGCCGTTGTCGTCGCACCAGATGCAATAGCCGACCTTGCCGGGCTTGATCTTTGTAACGTCGCGCGTGACCAGGCGATTCAGGAATGCGAGCGCGTCGGGGCCGCTGATCAGGTGCTTGGTCATCGGCGTCAGGTCGAACACCGCACAGGCGTTCCGGATTGCCGCGTACTCGAGCGCCTCGTCGAAGTAGGCGTCCGCCGTCGTGTAGTCCTTCCAGCGGTGCCACTCATTCAGCGTGTTGAGTGCCGAGGTACGCGGATGGAACGGTGTTTCCCATACCGCCCTGCGGAAGTGCTCCTTCCGGTTCATTTCGTCCTTGATGCTCATGCTGGGCGCTCCGTGGCAAGGACCGCTTTCGCGGCATTGCGTCCGGCGGAACCCATCACGCCGCCGCCCGGATGGCATCCGGCGCCGCAGAGGAAAAGCCCGCCGACCGGCATTGCGTACTGCGCCGCGCCGGGCACCGGCCGCATCATCATGAACTGGTCGAGCGCAAGCTCGCCGTGGTGCCAGTGGCCGCCCGTGATGCGGAACTCGCGCTCGATGTCGGCGGGCAGCAGCAGTTCCGAGGCGACGATCTGCCGGCGCAGGCCAGGCGAATGGCGCTCGAGCACGCCGAGCGTGCGCTCGAGGAGCTCGCGCCGCGGCCCGTCGCCGCTCGCGCGCTCATCGAATGGCGCGTACTGCACGATCGCCGACAACACGTGCTTGCCCGCGGGGGCGAGCGTCTTGTCGTGCACCGATGGAATCGTAATTTCGAAAGCCGGATCAGGCGAGCACTGACCGTATTTCGCGTGATTGAAAGCATGTTCGAGGTAGGCGAGATCCGGCGAGATCACGAGGCGCTCGCCCGAGAACTCCGCGGGCAGCCGGGTGAATGAGGGCAGGGCGTCGAGCGCGAGGTGCAGCTTGGCCGACATGCCCTTGTTGCGGATATGCCGGACGCGATGGACAAATCCGGTCTCGAGATGTCGAGCTCCAAGCAGCGTGAGGAGAGTACGCGCAGGATCGGCGTTGGAAACCACCGTGCCGGCGGCGATCTTCTCGCCGCTCTCGAGCTCGATACCCGAGACACGGTCACCCTCGAGTGTGATGCGCGCGACGGCGCTGCCGGTGCGGATCGTGGCGCCGGCGGCGCGTGCGGCTCCCGCCATGGCCTCGCTAATCGCGCCCATGCCGCCCGCGGGAATCGACGGCCCTTGGTTTTCCTGCGCCTGACCGCTCAGGCGGTGGAGCAGCGCAAGCACGGAATTGTTCGAACGCGGCCCGAGATTGGCGCCGAGCACCGCGTCGAGCGCCAGCGCGCCCTTGAGGAGCGGCGACTCGAACAGCTCCTCGAGCACGTCGTAGATATTGATGCCTGCGATGCGCAGGAACTCGCGCATGAGGTCGCGGCCGAGGAGCCGGATGTCGAGGCCGAGCTGTGCCGCGCCCATCAGGTCGGAGCGCCCGCCGCCGCCGAGTCGCGGAGCCCGCCGGTTGTGCTGCTTCGTTAGCACGCGCGCGAAACGGACCATCCGCGCGTGGTACTGGCCCAGCGCCTTCCGGTCGCCCTCGGACAGCGTGCCGGCCTCGAGCTTGCCGCCATTGAGCACGAGGTGGTCGCCCGCCTGCGCGAGCGCGACCGTCTTGAGCCCGGAGCGAGCCCACTTGAGGCCGTGCGAAGCGAGCTTCAACTCGCGTGCAATGCCCGGGTCCAGTAGATAGGAAAGGTGGGCACAGCCCGACGCACGGTAACCTTTTGCGAACTCGCGCGTGATCGCGGCGCCGCCCACTTGCGAGGCGGCCTCGACCACGATGACCTCGCGGCCGGCGCGCGCGAGAAATGCAGCGCAGACGAGACCATTGTGGCCCGCGCCGACGATGACGATGCGATCGCGGTCAGTCATCGCGCCAGCCCTCCGGCACGATGTTCGGGCGGCCGAGGTCCATCAGGATCTCCCGCGCGGCATTCGCGCCGGGCGCCGCCATGACGCCGCCGCCCGGATGCGTGCCCGAGCCGCACATGTAGAAACCACGCACCGGGCCGCGGTACTGGGCGTAGCCGGGGAAGGGCCGGTTGAACAGCAGCTGGTCCATCGTCAGCTCGCCCTGGAAGATGTTGCCCTCGGTGAGCCCGACCTCGGCCTCGAGTTCGCGCGGCGTGCGGCACTCGACGTGGCGTACCAGCGACTTGAAATTCGGGCTGTAGCGGCCGATCTGGTCGAGCACCGTGTTCTTGAATCCCTCGCGGTCCGCGTCGGTCCATTCGCGGCCATGGATGAACGGCGGCACGTACTGCACGAACACCGACATGAAGTGCTTGCCCGGCGGAGCCATGGTCGGGTCCGTCATCGACGGGATCAGCATGTCGAGGTAGGGCTCCTTCGACCAGGTGCCGTTCTTCCAGTCATCGTAAGCACGTTCCATTTTCTCGAGTGAATCTAGAAAATGCATGTCGCCGTAGGCGAGCGGGTTGTCCTTGCCGAGCGCGGGGAACTCCGGCAGGCCGTCGAGCGCGATGTTGAGCTTTCCGGACGAGCCGCGGATCTTCCAGTTCTTCGCTTTCTCGACGATCGCGGGCGGCAGGTCCCTGGGATCGAAGATCTTCGTGTAGGTGCGACGCGGGTCAAGGTTCGAGACGACGATATCCGCGTGGTACTCGGTGCCGTTTTCGGTCGCGACGCCGGTGACGCGGCCGCCCTTGACGATGACCTGCGACACCGGGGCGTCGGTCACGATCTCGCCGCCGAAGGACTTGAACGAGCTCGCGATGGCCTTCGAGACTGCGCCCATGCCGCCGCGCGCGAATCCCCAGGCGCCGATCGAGCCGTCCACGTCGCCCATGTAGTGGTGCAGCAGGACGTAGGCCGTGCCGGGCGAGTAGACGCCCATGGCCGAGCCGATGATGCCGCTGCCCGAGAGGTGGCACTTGACGACGTCCGACTCGAAGTACTCGTTGAGGAAATCGGCGATGCTCATCGAGTAGAAGCGCAGCGTGTCGTAGATGAACTGCTCGCCGAACTTGTCGAGCTCGCGGCCAAGGAAAATCATCTCGCGCAGGTCGCGCGGCTTGAACGAGGTCGGGTCGGGCGGGGTGCGCAGGAGCAGGGGCCGGATGAACTTGCACTGGCGAATCACGTCGGTGGAGTAGCGGTGGTACGCATCCGCGTCGCGCAGGTTATGACGCGCGAACTCGCGGCGCTGTACCTGCTCGTCGGTGTAGTTGCCGAGGATGTCGCCGCTCGAGGTGATCGAGACGCCGCCGCCATAGGGCACGATCTGCAGACCGTGGCGCGCAAGTTCGAGGTCGCGGAACAGCTCAGGCCGCAACAGGCTGCAGACGTAGGAACAGTTGGAGTAAATCCAGCCCTTTTCGATCTCGCGGCTGACGGCCGCGCCGCCGATCCAGGGCATGCGCTCGACCACGAGCACCTTGAGCCCGGATCGCGCCAGATAGGCGGCGTTGGTCAGGCCGTTATGGCCCGCGCCGATGACGATCGCGTCGTATTTCGCCAAGTTCGAATCCGTCTCTTCGTTTTCTACTGCGAGCTTCGGGCTTGCGCCGCGCCACGGGCGCTTTGCACCACGCGGTTCACCGCGGTCTCGAAGCGCTCGAGTGTCTCCCCCAGGCAGCGCTCGTCATGCGCCTCGCAGATGAACCACGGCTCGCGCGAGTCGGGCTCGCAGAGCACGCCGAGGTCGTGGAGGTGCGGTGCAATTGCTTCATAGAAAGTGTAATCGCTCGAGGCCCAGTCCCGGTAGTCTCGCGGCGGTTTTTCACTGAAGAAGAGGCCACTCATCGAAGGGTGGCCGCTGAAGGAGTGCTTGATGCCGCGCTGCGACAGGACCTGGCTCATGCCGGCCCGCAACTTCGCCCCGTATTCCGCGATGTTCGCGAGGGCGGGCGTCTCGGCCAGGATCTCGAGTGTCTTCTCCGCCGCAGCAAGCGCGACGGAATGGCAGGTGAAGGTGCCGCCGTGCACGACGCCGTTGCCGAACTTGCGCATGATGTCCTCGCGCCCGCAGCAAACGGAGATCGGATAGCCGTTGCCCATCGCCTTGGCGAAGGTGCAGAGGTCGGCCTTGACGCCGAACAACTCCTGCACGCCGCCCCGTGCGACGCGAAAACCGGTCTTCACTTCATCGATGATCAGGAGGATGCCGTACTTGTCGCAGAGCGCGCGCGCATCCCGCAGGAATTCCTTCGTCGCGGAGATCGAGCAGCAATTGCCCATGATCGGCTCGATCAGGAACGCGGCGATCTGGCCGCCGTACGCCTTGAACACGCTCTCGAGCCGGTCGGCATCGTTCATCGGCACGGCATGGATCAGGGCGCGCAATACGTGCGGGACGCCGGCGCCGTAGGGAACGAGCTGCGGATCGCCGTGGCCCGGATGCCAATCCTCGATCGACGTCGTCCAGAGCGCGGCATCGAACACGCCGTGGTAACCACCCTCGATCACGACGTAGGAATCCTTGCCGGTATAGGCGCGCGCGACCCGCAGCGCGGCCATGACGGCCTCGGTGCCCGAGTTCGAGAAACGCACGAGTTCCGCCGCCGGGACCATGCCCGCAATCCGCTCGGCCACCGCGCACTCGCGCTCGGTGGAGAGGGCGAAGACGCCGCCGACCTCGATGCCGGCACGGGCGGCCGCGTCCACGCGAGGGTCGGCATAGCCGAGGATGCAGGGGCCGTAGGCCAGCCGGTAGTCGATGTATTCGTTGCCGTCGATGTCGGTCAGGCGGGCGCCCTTGGCCGACTTCACGTAGATAGTCTTGTCCTCGCCCCAGTAGCGGAAATTGGAGGAGACACCGAGGGGCAGGCGGCGGATGGCCTTCTGGAACTGGGCATTGGACTTCGCGAGGCTTCGGGTCATGAGGGCAGGCCTCCTGCCGGTCCGTAAAGGGTCGATCGGGATGGCCTAGTTTCCCTCAAAAGGGGCTACGGCGTCCATTTTGAGTGAATATGTGTTCATTCATTTGATTGGGTGGCGGAACCGGGTAAGATGGTGCCTCCATGCGCGCCCAGTTTCGTCATAAATAACTGATTTCGAAAGGTTTTTGTGAATGCGAAACGCCAGCTCGCGGTGGTCCCGAAACGCCGTACGGCGCCCCCGGAAAAACGCCGCGAGCAGCTGATCCAGGCCACGATCAGCTCAGTCGCCGACCGCGGCCTTGCTGATACCACGATAGCGACCGTCGCCCAGGAGGCCGGGCTCAGCCAGGGCATCGTGAACCTGCATTTCCGGAGCAAGGAAGGCCTATTGACGGAGACACTCCGCTACCTGGCCGACGAGTACCGGACGGCCTGCCAGGAAGCTGCCGCCGCAGGCGAGAGTTCCCCGGTCGAGGGGCTGCTCGCGATGGTGGAACTCGACTTCCGCCGGACCATCTGCTCGCGGGACAAGCTTGCGGTCTGGTTCGCCTTCTGGGGTGAGCGGCGGTTTCGGCCGACCTACCGCCGGATTTGCGCGGAGCGGGACCGGTCTTACGATGACATGGTGCGCCTCACCTGCGCGAAGCTCTGCGAGGAGGGCGGCTACTCGGACGTCGAGCCGGCACTCGTCGCCGACGGCCTCTCCGCGCTGACCGACGGACTCTGGCTCGACCTCCTCGTGAGGCCCGATTCGATGAGCCGCGAGCGTGCCAGGCGGATTACCTTGTCGTACCTGGCCGACGTATTCCCGCGGCACTTCAGCCAGCCAACGGCGGAGATGCGAGGCTAAAGCCATGCAGATCGCGCTCGACGCAACGGCCCGGGACTGGCGCGATCGCGCCTTCAAGTTCGCGACCGAGGAGCTGATTCCGTTTGAAGTGGAGGCCGAGCTGAACCAGGGCCGGCTGCCGCCGGAAGTCGAGAAACGGCACAAAAAACTTGCGATCGAACTCGGCTTCAGCGCCATGGACGTGCCGAAGAAACGCGGAGGCCGCGAGGCGCGCATCGTGGACCAGGTCGCAGTCTGGGAACAGCTCGGCCGCGTCACCAACGCGCTCTGCTGGTGCTTCTCCGAGGCCCAGAGCTGGATGTTCGAAGCCTGCAGCGAAGAGCAGCTCGAGCGATTCATCCTGCCGCTCATGAGCGGGGCGCGGAAGGAGTGCTACGCGATCACCGAGAGCGGCTCCGGATCGGATGTCTCGGTCGAAACGGCGGCGCGGCGCGCGAAAGGCGGGTACTCGATCGACGGTGAGAAGTGGTATGTCACGAGCGCGAACCACGCGGACTTTTTCATTCTCCAGGCGCGCCTTGCGGACGGGCCCCACGCGGGCTCCGACTCGCTGTTTTTCATCGACACCGGGACGCCCGGCATCGAGATCTTGCGCACGCCGCTCTTCAGCCACACGTTCAGCGCCCATCATCCGACCTACCGGTTCAAGGACGTGTTCGTGCCCGAGAGCCAGCGGCTCGGACCCGAGGGCGACGGCATGCGCTTTTCGCATGCCTGGTTCCGGCGCGAACGCCTCATGATCGCGGCGCGCTGCTGTGGCGCGGCCGCCCGGCTGATCGAGGAGGCGACCGCCTTTGCAAGCACGCGCATGATCGGCGGCGAGCCGCTCGCCGAGAAGCAGATGGTACAGGCGATGCTCGCTGACAGCGTCACCGAACTCTGGGCCGCGCGGCTCATCACCTTCGAGGCCGCCGAGGCGCATGATCGCGGCGACGACCTGCGCTCGCTCCATGCGCGCTGTTCGATCGCGAAGCTCTATGCCTCGGAGGCCGCGAACCGGATTGCCGACCGCGCGCTGCAGATTCTCGGCGGGCGCGGTTACATGCGCGAGAATGCGGCCGAGCGCTTCTACCGGGAGCTTCGCGTCGACCGGATCTGGGAAGGCGCGAGCGAAGTGCAGCGCCTGATCATCGCCCGCGCGCTCCTGAAGCGCGGCCTCGAGGGCATGTAAGCCGTGAAGCCTCCGCTCGCGCCGTTCGCCCTGTTGGCCCTCGTCGCGGCGGCAGCGGCGGGAGCCGCCGAGGAAAAAGTCCTCAATGTCTTCACCTGGCCCGATTACATCGCGCCGGACACGGTCGCGAACTTCGAGCGCGAGTACGGCATCAAGGTCAACTACGACGTTTACGACTCGACCGAAATGGCCGAGGCGCGCCTGCTCGCGGGCCGCACGGGCTACGACGTCGTGGCTCACGCGGAACGCTATTCCGCGCGCCTGATCCCGATCGGCGTCTACCGGCCGCTCGACAAGTCGAAACTGCCCAACTGGCGAAACCTGGATCCCTGGGTCCTCGGGATGCTCGATTCGGCGGATCCGGGCAACCGCTACGGCGTGCCGTATCTCTGGGGCACGACCGGATACGCCTACAACGTGCGCATGATCCGCGAACGCATGCATGACGCGCCGGTGACGAGCGGCGACCTTATCTTCAAGCCGGAGATCGCGAAACGCTTCGCCGATTGCGGCATCTCGTTCCTCGACGAGCCGACCGACGTGATCCCGATGGCGATGCTCTACCTCGGTCACGATCCCAACAGCCTCGACCCGGATGACCTCGCGGACGCCGAGCGGCTGCTGAAGGGCGTGCGGCCCTACATCCGCTATTTCAGTTCGGCGAAGATGCTGGTCGACCTGCCGAACGAGGAGGTCTGCATCGCGATGAGCTGGTCGGGCGATTATGCGCAGGCAATGGCTCGCGGAAAGCAGGTCGGCAAGCCCGTGCCGCTTGCCTACACGACCCAGAAAGAGGGCACGCTCGCCTGGTTCGACCTCTGGTTCATCCCGGCCGACGCGCCGCACCCGGAGAACGCGCATCTCTTCCTGAATTACCTGCTCCGGCCCGAAGTCGCAGCGCCGATCGTCCTTGAAACGCACTACGCCACGCCGAACCTGAAGGCCATTCCGCTCCTGCCGGCCGCCGTGCGAAATGACCCGGCGGTATTCCCGCCCGAGTCGCAGAAGGACCAGCTGTACAAAGGCGTGATCCACGATCCGCTTGACGAGCGCCGCCGCTCGAGGCTCTGGTCCCGCGTGAAGACCGGCCTGTGAACGATCCAGAAGCCTCGCCGATCGTCCAGATCCGCGAAGTCAGCAAGCGCTACGACGGCGTAACCGCGGTCGACAACGTGTCGCTCGACATCCTGCGCGGCGAGCTCTTTGCGATCCTTGGCAGCTCCGGCTGCGGCAAGACGACGCTGCTCCGCATGCTGGCCGGATTCGAGCACCCGACCTCGGGACGGATCCTGATCGACGGTGCGGACATGACCGACGTCCCGCCCTACGAGCGGCCGGTCAACCTGATGTTCCAGTCCTATGCGCTCTTTCCGCACATGACGGTCGAACAGAACATCGCCTATGGCCTGAAGAAGGAGCGCGTGCCGGCCCAGCAGATCCGCGAGCGGGTTGCGGAGATGCTCGCGCTCGTCAAGCTCGGCGCGCTCTCGGGACGCAAGCCCGACAAGCTTTCGGGCGGCGAGAAGCAGCGGGTCGCGCTCGCGCGCTCGCTCGTCAAGCGCCCGAAACTCCTGCTGCTCGACGAGCCGCTGGCGGCGCTCGACAAGAAGCTGCGCGAGCACACCCAGTTCGAACTCGCCAACCTGCAGTACCAGCTTGGAACGACCTTCGTCGTCGTCACCCACGACCAGAACGAGGCGATGACGCTCGCGAGCCGCATCGCCGTCATGCATGAAGGCAGGATTGCCCAGGTCGGCACGCCGGGAGAAGTCTACGAGTACCCGGCGAACCGTTACGTGGCGGGATTCGTCGGCAACATCAACCTGATCGAAGGCAGCGTGACGGGCTCGGCGGATGGCCGGCTGACACTTCGGTCCGACGCGCTCGGGGCCGACCTGTCCGTAGCCTGCGACGATGCAAGTGGCCTCGACGGCGGTGTTTGCGTCGCCGTGCGCCCGGAGAAGATCACGATCAGCCGCGAAGCGCCGAACGGCGGCGAGCGTAACGTCGTGAAGGGCATCGTCCGCGACCTCGGCTATTTCGGCGACCAGTCGCTCTACCGCGTACGCACCAAGAGCGGCGCCGTGCTCCAGGTCAGCGCGCAGAACCTGCGCCGTTCCGCGAAGCTGACGGTGGAATGGGACGACGAGGTGTTCCTGTCGTGGGAAGTCGGCAGCACGATCCTTCTACGATCATGAACGAAAATCGCAAAGGCAACGACGAACAATCGCTGCGCTGGTTGCGCCGGGCGGTCGCCTTCCCGTACTTCTGGCTGCTGCTCTTTTTCCTCGCGCCATTCCTGATCATCCTGAAGATCAGCCTCGCCGAACCGGTCGTGGCCCAGCCCCCATTCACGGCGCTGCTGGAGTGGGGCGAGGACGGGTTCGAGGGCATCCGGGCGACGCTCTCGAACTACGCCTTCCTGTTCCAGGACGGCTACTACGGAATCATCTATCTCGCCTCGCTCAAGATGGCGGCGATCGGGACGCTGCTCTGCCTGCTGCTCGGATACCCGATGGCCTATTACATCGTGCGCCAGCCGCCGAATCGCAGGAACCTGCTGCTGCTCGCGGTGATCCTGCCGTTCTGGATTTCGTTCCTGCTGCGCGTCTATGCCTGGATCGGCCTCCTGAACAACCGCGGCATCATCAACGAGTTCCTGCTGTGGACCGGCGTGATCGACCAGCCGATCCAGATGCTCTACAACGACTTCGCCGTCTACCTCGGCATCGTCTATTCCTACCTGCCGTTCATGATCCTGCCGCTGTACTCGAACCTCGAGCGGCTGAACCTCGACCTGCTCGACGCAGCCGCCGACCTCGGCGCGCGGCGCTGGCGGGCCTTCGTCGACGTGACCCTGCCGCTCTCGGTACCGGGCGTCATTGGAGGCTGCCTGCTCGTATTCATCCCGGCCGTTGGCGAGTTCACGATCCCGGCGCTCCTGGGCGGCGCCGACACGCTGATGATCGGGCGCGTGCTCTGGGATGAGTTCTTCATCAACCGCGACTGGCCGGTCGCCTCGGCCGTGTCTGTAGTATTGCTGCTCCTCCTGATCGCGCCGATCATGTGGTTCCAGCGGCTCCAGAGCCGCGAACAGTCGGAGGCGCGATGAGGGGACGATCGCTTCCGCTGACCTCGATAGTCGTCTTCGGCTATGCGCTGCTCTACATCCCGATCATTTCGGTCGTCGTCTATTCGTTCAACGACTCGCGCCTCGTGACGCTCTGGGGCGGGTTTTCGCTGCGCTGGTACGCGAGCCTCCTGCACGACGAAAAGCTGCTATCGGCCGCATTCCTGTCGCTGCGCATCGCGGTCGTGAGCGCCACTTTTGCGACGGCGCTCGGAGCGATCGTCGCGCTCGCACTCCATCGCGTCGCGCGCCTGCGCGGCAAGCTCCTGCTTTCGGGCATGATCACGGCGCCGCTCGTCATGCCGGAAATCATCACCGGACTGTCGTTGCTCTTCCTCTTCATATCGATGGCGAACCTGATCGGCTGGCCGATGAACCGCGGGGCGGCGACGATCACGATCGCCCACATCACCTTCTCGATGGCCTACGTCGTCGTCGTAGTCCGCTCGCGGCTTGCCGCCATGGACGATACGCTCGAAGAGGCGGCAATGGACCTCGGCGGGCGGCCGCTCGCCGTGTTCTTCGACGTGACCGTGCCGATGCTGCTCCCGGCACTGGTATCCGGGTGGCTGCTTTCGTTTACGCTGTCGCTCGACGACCTCGTGATCTCGAGCTTCGTGTCGGGCCCCGGAGCGACGACGTTGCCGATGCTCATTTTCGCGAAGGTGCGCCTCGGCGTGACGCCGGACATCAACGCGATCACGACGATCATCATTGCGCTGGTCGCGCTCGCCGTCGCGACGGCGTCCATCGTGTCGAACCGGCGCCGGCCGGTTACGGCCGGGTAGCGGACCAGGGAGGGAAGGGCGTGGGCGAATCCTTGAAGAAGCTGTTTGACGGGTACCGGGAAGGCTATGCGCTGCCCGGCGCCGTCTATCACGACCCGGAGATCTACGAGCTGGAAATCCGGAACATCATGCTGAAGTCCTGGCTCTTCGTCGGGCACGCGAGCCAGGTCCCCGAACGCGGGGACTACTTCCTGTTCGAGATGGCGGGTGAATCCGTCATCGTCGTGCGGGATGCCGAGGGCGGGATCAACGCCCTGATGAACGTGTGCCGTCACCGCGGCTCGCGCATCTGCGATACCGCCACCGGGCGCGAGTCGAGATTCACCTGTCGCTACCACGGCTGGACGTACGGACTCGATGGCGCGTTGAAGGCCGCAGCACGCCAAGCCGACGATTTCGACCGCTCGAAATACGGCCTGAGGCGGCTGCACTCGCGCGTATTTGACGGCCTGATCTTCGTGAACTTCGACGACGACCCGCCGGATTTCGGCGCGTTCGAGCGCGAGATGGCGGCGCCGATGCGTCCCTACGGACTCGACAAGGCGAAGGTCGCACATCGCCAGAATTATCCGATCGCCAGCAACTGGAAACTCTCGGTCGAGAACTACTGCGAGTGCTACCACTGCCTGCCGGCGCACCCGGAGTACTCGATTGCACACGGTCGCGCGATCCCGCTATCCGAGTGCGACGTGGCGCTTGCCGAGGTGATGGCGAAGGCGCCGTCGGTCGGGCTCACCCAGCACTTCGTTCACCGCTCCTGGCTGCACGCGGAGCATTTCGGCCTCGAGTACAGTTTCGACCGTTACCCGCTGTTCCGCGGCTACCTGACCGGCAGCCGCGACGGCAAGCCGCTCGCGCCGCTCCTCGGCACGATCACGGGCTACGATGGCGGCACGACCGACCTGCACCTCGGGCCGATGACATTCGGGCTCGCTTACTGCGATCACGTCGTGCTGTACCGGTTCACGCCGCGCGGTCACCACCTCACCGACTGCGAGATCACCTGGCTCGTCAACGAGAAGGCCGTTGAGGGCAAGGACTACGATCTCGCAAACCTCATTTGGCTGTGGGACGTCACGACGATTGCGGACAAGGCGATCATCGAGCGCAACCAGCAGGGCGTCGACTCGCGCTACTACGTGCCCGGGCCGCTCTCGCCATTGATGGAGCCGTTCACGCAACAGTTCCTGAACTGGTACGTGGCGGCCATGCAACGAATCACGGGCGGCGGATTGCCGGGTCGCCGGCCAGTCGCTAGTATCCGGAAGACTGCGGAGGGAAGAAAATGACAAACTCGAACCGCCTTGCGCCGGGGCCTGATTCGCAGGCGCTTTCGGCAGCGATCTCAACCGTCCTGTCAATGGCCTCCGGTACGGCTGCGGCTCAGGATCAGCCGGTGACGGGCCTCGAGGAAGTCATCGTTACCGCGACTCGGCGCGCGGAGCGACTCCAGGACGTGTCTGAGTCGATCGCCGCCTTCGACGCCGACGCAATGGCGATGCGCGGTGTCAGGCAGATCGACGACATCGTCAAGTACATCCCCGGCGTGTCGATCGCCCAGCGCGAGCCGGGCGGGACGACGATCATCTTCCGCGGCGTTGCGAGCTCCGGCATCCAGTTTGGCGCCGTCTCCTCGTCCGCTCTCTACCTCGACGAGCAGCCAATCACGCAGAGCGGGCGCAATCCCGACCCGCGCTTCATCGATATCGAGCGCGTCGAGGCATTGCGCGGCCCACAGGGCACGCTCTACGGCGCCAGCTCCCAATCTGGCACGCTGCGCGTCATCACCGCGAAACCGGATTCCTCGGGCTTCGACGCCTGGACCGAGGCGGAGGTCACGAGCGTTTCCGAGGGTGACACGGGTTACGACATCAGCGCGATGCTGAACATCCCGATCGCCGAGGACCGGCTCGCGCTGCGGCTCGTCGGCTTCGCGGCCGAGGACGCCGGCTACATCGACAACGTGCTCGCGCCGAGCCAGCTCGGCACCTTCACCAATTCCGACCTCGTCGAGGAGGATGTCAACTCGATCGAAACCGTGGGCGGCCGCGCTGCGCTGCGCTTCGACTTCACCGAGAGCGTGAACGCGACGCTCTCGGGCATCTACCAGGACATCTCGGCGGACGGGCACAGCGACGTGACGCCCGCCTCGGATGCCTACCCCGAAGTCGGCGACCTGCAGCAGGTGCGCTTCTCGGACGAGACGCTCGACGACTCGTGGTACCAGGTCGGGCTGACCCTGAACGCGGGCACGCCGATCGGCGACCTGGTGATCTCGGCGTCCTACTTCGACCGGGATTTCCACTACGAGGCGGATGCCACCGACTACGAATTCAATTTCAATTGCCCCAAATACGACCTCGACTACAACCCGAACCCGCCGCCGCCGTTCTGCCAGCCAAATTTCGAGTTATACAACTTCGGCGGCGACCCGCGCGGCTTCGCCCAGAACGACGAGCAGACCGAGATCACGACCTTCGAGGCGCGCCTGCAGTCACCCGCTGATTCCGACAGCCGCTGGTCCTGGCTCGCTGGCGTCTTCTACAGCAAGGAGAAGGGCCACACCCAGTTCGACAGCTTCGTGAACGGCTACGCGGGCACGCCTGCGTTTGCGTACATGTCATATCTCGAGTACTACTACAACGGCGAGTTCCTCCAGCCGACCGATCAGTGGTGGATCGGTCTTTACGACTCCGAGCTGGAGCAGCGCGCCGTGTTCGGCGAGCTCAGCTTCGACGTTACCGAGAACTTCACGATCACCGCGGGCGCGCGCTGGTTTGAGTACGACCGCTTCTTTGCGCTGCACCAGGAGGCGCCGGTCGGGTTCGACGGCGGTCCGTTCACAACCAGGACGGAAGAGGTCGCCGACACTACCGAGGACGGCACGGTCGGCAAGCTTAACCTGACCTACCGCATCAACGACGATCGCATGGTCTACGCGACCTGGTCGGAAGGGTTCCGCAACGGCGGCACCAATCCCGTGCGACCGTCCTCGATACTCCCGCGCAGCTTCGAATCCGACACGCTCACGAACATCGAGCTCGGTGCAAAGACGGAATGGCTCGGCAACCGTCTGCGCTTCAACATTGCCCTCTATTCGATGGAGTGGGATAACTTCGCGGTCCAGATCGAGGACCCGCAAGGGGCGGTCTTCCAGCTCGGCTATGTCAACCTGCCGAGCGCGGATATCAAGGGCATCGAGTCGGAGTTCTCGTTCGCGATCAACGACGCCTGGCAGCTGGACGCGACGCTCGGCTACAACGAGGCCGAGGTGTCCGAAGCGGTTGAATTGGTGCTCGACCCCGATGAGCCGTCAATACCCGTGCAAAAAGGGGCCCGCCTGCCGCTCACGCCGGATTGGACCGCCTCGCTGGGCATTGAGTATCGCGCGCGCGGGCGGCTGCTCGAAGCGCAACCCTTCGCGCGGCTCGACCTCGCCTATGTCGGCGAGTCGGTGAACAACCTCGAGGGTATCGAATCCGTCGCGGACGCGGGCGGCGTCCAGATCCAGGAGGCCTACGACACCGGTGACTTCCGCGTCGGGCTCGAAGGCGAGCGCTGGACTGCCGCGCTGTTCGTCGAAAACATCTGGGACGAGCGGGCGAACCTGTTCCTCAGCAACCGCTGGGCGGTCCAGAGGCAGTCGATCAACCGACCGCGCACCATCGGGCTCCAGTTCCGCTACGACTGGTAACGGATCCGCCATGGACATCGGGGTGCCGCTGCGGAGCTTCGGCAAGGTGTCCATGGAGGCACTGGCCGAGGTCATCCTCGCGCAAGACGAAGCGGCCTGGAACGAGAACATCCAGCGGCAGAAGGATTACGAGGTCCACGAGCAGACCCGGTCGATAGTGCTGCTGTTCGCGAACGTGGAGGACTGGCCCTCCATCGAAGTCACCAAACAGCCCGGATGGGACCGCCTGGCCAAGCTCGCGGTGCCCGTAATGCACGAGATCGTTGGCAAGTTTTACCCGGCCGGTGGCACGATCATCCGCGCGATGGCGGCGAAGCTTCTTGCGGGCGGGCGGATCCTTCCGCACCGCGACTCGCACCCGTCTTTCGGCGCGGGCCACCGCATCCACGTTCCGATCATCACCAATCCGCGCGTGCGCTTCATGATCGACGGCCGGCCCTACCAGCTGCAAGTCGGCGAGGCTTACGAGATCAACAACCAGAAAGTCCACAGCGTCATGAACAAGGGCACCGCGGACCGTATCAACTTCATCTTTGACTACGTTCCGCCTGGCGCCATCCCGGGCCGTGCGGCCTCGCCGGCCAATCCCGAAGTGCGGGCCGCGACTTCGTAGCGCCGGTAGCGGTCGCGGATCGGCGCGATCACCTCGATGAGCTCGCCCAAGTGGTGCTCGTAATGGAGCCAATGACCGACCGAACGGTCGTAGATGGGCTGGCGCACCTGCTCCGATGAGGGTGTCCGGACCGGCCGCTCGCTCTCGTAGAAGCGCAGGCAAGCCTTTTCCCACGGCAGTTCGCAGAATTCCAGCAGCCGCCGGACCTGGTTCTCGAAGTCGGTGACGACTTCCTCGTATTGCACGGTCAGCACGCGTCCGGGAATGACCGTGGCCCAGTGATCCATGAGGCGCTGGTACTGGAGGTAGTACTCCCCTATCTCGGTCAAGTCATACGTGAAGTTCTGGCCCTTGGCGAAGAGCTGCCGGTAGCAGGACAGGCAGGCGTCGAGTGGATGGCGGCGCGCGTCGATGATCTTCGCGGTCGGCAGGATCGTCGCGATGAATCCGGCGTTCGGAAAATTATTCGGCATCTTGTCGATGAAGCGTGGAGTGCCGCTCCGCCTGTGCACGCGCGCGGACGCAAGGTACTCCTCACCGAGGGCGCGCAGATTATCGGGCGTCAGCTCCCGCATTGCCTCCGGGTAGTTCAGACCTTCGTTGCGGTTGCGGTTGAGTGAACTCGAGGCGCGGCCGATGTAGGGCAGCTCGCTCGTGCCCTCGACCTGGCTGTGGCTGGCGAGGATCTGCTCCAGCAGAGTCGACCCCGAGCGCGGGAGCCCGAGGATGAAGATCGGCGACGGATCGGCGTGGCCCGCACCGGCGCACGACACAAAGAAATCCGGCGTATACACCTGGAGCAGCCGGTCGTTCATCGCCTCCGTCAGGACGGGATCGTAGGAGACCTGGGCGCGCTGCTTCTCGTTGCCCGTCCGGTAAAAATGCCAGGCGCGCTCGAAATCGCCGCGATCTTCGTAGGATTTCCCCAGCGCAAACAGGAAGTTCACCTCCGACTGCGCATCTTCCTCGGTCGCCGCTATGCGCTTCTCCATCTCTGCAACCATTGCGTCGTCAAAGCGATACCGCTTGAGGTTTGCGAGGCTCCAGTAAGTTTCGCCGTTATCTGGGACCTGGCGGATGCAGGCGTTGTAGGAAGCAACCGAGCCGTCGTAATCGCCGACGGCTTTGAGCACGTGCCCGAGCCCCATCAGGGCGCCGATGTGCGTCGGCTTGAGCGAGAGGCAGCGCCGGTAGGATTCAATGGCCTCGTGCGTGAATGAGGCGCGTGCCAGCGTCGCTGCACGCAGGTAATGGACTTGCGGATGCGAGGACTCAAGGGTGATCGCCCGGTCGAAACATTCGAGCGCTTCGCCGTAGCGGTCCTGGTCCTTGCACAGGCGCCCGAGGTCGACCAGCGCCAGATTGAAATCGGGCGCGATCTCGATGGCCCGTTTGAGCAGGATCTCCGCGTCGTCCGCGCGCTCCGCCTTCATCGCAAGCAGCGCGAGCAGCCGCAGCGCATCGACGTTGCGCGGATTATCGCGAAGCACGCGGCGGTATAGGCGCTCGGCTTCCTCCGTCCGGCCTTCCTTGTGGTGTTCGGCGGCGAGCGCCATGAGGCGCCGCTCGGGAGAGCGCTCGAAGCACTTCTCGAAGGCGACGTCGGCTTCCTTGCCGCGGCCCAGGAACGCGAGCGCCTTGCCGAGGTTGAACCAGGCGCGCTCGAGCGTTGGGTCGAGACGGGTCGCGCGCTCGAGAATCGGCAGCGCGTCCGCCGTACGGCCCGACTGCATCAGCAGGTACCCAAGGTCCTCGTGCGGCTTGGCGAAGGTCGGCGCCGCAGCGATGACTTCGCGCAGCGTCGCTTCCGCTTCCTCGCGGCGATCCATCTTGACAAGCAGAGCCCCCAGAAGACCGAGCATGTTGACGTCGCGCGGGTAGCGCTCGAGCGCCGCGCGGCAGCGCGCCTCCGCCGTGCCCAGCTGCCCGTCGTTGATGAGGCCGATGGTCTCGTTGAACACCGACTTGGGCGCGATCGGCGGCCGCAACGGGCGGTCAGTAGCCATCGCGCACCGCGATCAGGTAGGTCGCGAGCAAGCGCAGGAGCGCCGCGTGGGCGGCGACTCGCCGCTCGAGCGGCAGCGCCGCGGCAGGCGTTTCGAGCACCAGAACAGTCGCTGCGGCAGGTCCTGTGCGCCGCACGCCGTTGACGACGAGCTCCCGAGCGCTCATCAATTCGTCGATCGAACTGTCGCCTACGGGGCCGATTATTCCGCGCTCGATCGGCTCGTCGAATCGGGTCCGTCCGCCCATCTTGATCGGCACGCCGTTGTCCTTCAGGACGCCGACGGCGGCGATTGCGAGCCCGTCCTTCTCGCCCTCGACGCCCTGCGAATAGACGTAGCCCTCGTCGATCAGGTTGTCCTCGTGGAGGTCGATGCTGCAGACCGGCGGATAGTCGGCCAGTCGGCGCAGGATGAAGGCTGTGATCGCATTCGCTTCGGGGCTCGAAGGAGCCGCTGCGCGCGCTTGTGACGGATTCTCCGCGGAGGGCAGGAGATGAGACGAGTCTCCGACGCTTTGGCCATCGACGCTCTGCGAGTAGGCAGCGACATTCAGGTAGCGCCAATTGCGCGCGTAGCCCTGGGGGTTCAGGAGTGGCATCAGGACAACCGGGCGAACGGTGCCGAGCTTCGCAATGTCGTCGATCGTTTCGGCGACTGCATTTGGGCCGGCCGGTTCCTCACCGTGAATTCCCGCGAGGATCCAGATTGCGGGTCCGGGAGTCGGCGAGCGGAGCGCGATGACGGGCAGCGGCGCCGCCGTGCCGGCTGGAGCCGACTGCACGATGACCTCCGCTTTCCATCCCTTGTCGACGAGGCCGAGCCAGCTGCGGTAGAGCGATTCGATGGGCGCGCGACCGTCCGCATGCGTCGCGATGCCCGAGGGCGGCGAAATGCCGGATTCCTGAGCTATCGCGGGCGGTCCAATAGAAGCGGAGACCAGAAGCGCGACGGTGAGTGCACGAAACGGGAGCATGGACGAATGGTGGCACCGAAGCCGCAGGCTGTCATCCGCGGGGCGGTTGCAATGGAAAGCACGTTCTGCCGACGCCGCAGCACGGATCGCCGCATCGGCATTGAATCGCCAGGGACTCGCGTTCTAGCGTCGGCATCCTCTCCACCGGAGTATCGTCATGCTGCGCACCACGATTGCTTTCATACTGCTTGCCGCGACTGCGGCCGCCACGCCCGCCGCGGACAACCCGGAAACGATGGCCGAACGCTCGCAGTCGCGGGCACGGAAGGTGCTTGACCAGGCGGTCGAGGCGAATGGCGGCGCAGAGGCGCTGCGCGCCGTCGAGGTCGTACGACTGAAACTGACCGGACAGACTTTTCCGCGCCTGCAGATGACCACGCCCGCGCCGCCGTTCGAAGGCGGCAGCTTCGACGAGACGCTGCTGGTCGACCTCGAGAATAACCGGCTGCGCTTGGAGCAGAAAACCGGTGGATTCGGCTTCGACGGCGACAATACGGTCACGATCGTCGACGGCACCGGCAATGCTTACGACAACCGCGCAAAGACCGCCACGCCGATCCCTGCCGACCAGGCGACCCAGCAGCAATTCATCCAGTACCACAGGCGCCTGCCGAACCTTCTGCTCCGCCAGGCCCTCGATCGCACGAACTCGCTGCGTTACCTGGGCGAGGACCAGTTCGAGGGTCGCCGCCACGAAGTGGTGACTTTCGTGATGCCGGACACGCAGCAGGTCGCACTCTACATCGATGCTGCTACGGGCCTGATTTCCAAGTACGAACTCATCTTCGTCGACTCGCTGACGGGTGTCGAAGCCTCCGAGATCATCTTCGGCGACTACCAGAAGGTCGGGAACTACCAGGTGCCTCGCCGCTGGACCAACCGGCAGGTAGGCGAAGACCAGACGCGGTACACGGTCCAGGCCGAATTCAATCCGGCGGTGACCGACGACTCATTCCGTGTCGCCGCCGCCGGCTACACGGTGGTCAAGCCCGTGCCGACCAACCTCGAGGAAAAGATCGACGAGCTCGCCGCGGGGGTCTATGTGATCCAAAACGTCGCGGGCCAGAACCAGAATACGCTGGCGATCGGTTTCTCCGATCACGTCGTCGCGATCGAGGCGCCAGGCTCAAGCGAAGGCGCCGACGCCGTCATCAAGAAAATCAAGGAGCTGTTCCCCGGCAAGCCGATCCGCTACGTCGCGATGACGCATCATCATGGCGACCACATCGGCGGCATGCGGAGCTTCATCGCGGAAGGCGCGACGGTCATCACGACGGCCGCAAACCGGCCGGTGATCGAAGAGATGGCCGGCGCAGAGCAGAACGACCGGCTGTCCGCCAACCCGAAAAAGCCCGAGTTCCTGCTGATCCAGAACGGCAGGCGCGTACTCGAAGACCAGACGCGCAAGCTCGAGCTGATCGACATCGGCCCGAACCCGCACGCGAAGGAGATGGTGATCGCCTGGCTGCCCGCCGAGCGCGTCGTGTTCCAGGGCGATTTATTCTTCGTGCCGAACTACGACGCCCCGTTCGGTCCACCGCAGCCATCGACCGTTTCATTTGCCGGGAAACTGAAGGAACTCGGCCTGTCGCCGTCGCGCATAGCCGCCGTGCACGGGGACACCGCGACCATTGAACAGTTCCGCGAGGCGACTGCCGCCGTCAAGTAATCGCTGCGTCCGCCGGCGCCCAGCCTGGCGTCAGGTCGATGGCGGCCGGCAGCAGTTTAGGGGCCGGGCATGCTGGGATATGCTCAGGACCTCCACCTAAACGCTTGGAAACCCGGGTGTCGTTCGCGCACGCGTCGCTGCTGGAAGCCGCGGGAGGCCAAGGACAGGTTTCCGGCGCCGTCGGACTATCGAGTCCGACCATGTAGGCCAGTGCCCGAAACGCAGTTCAGAACGCGTTCATGTCGTGCAGGACGATGCGTGCCGTCTTCATGCGGATCGCAGGCGATCTCCTGATCGAGCTTGGGTACGCAGAGCACCGTGCCTGGTAGTATTCACGGCAATCATCGGAATATGACAGGGGAACATCGCGAATCCTGGACGACAGCACACGTATTCCCATGTTCGTTCCCGCACAGACCGGCCAACAACCCTGAACGTATGCTCTTGCGTCGTCTCATCTCGTGCAGTTGAGTTGCAGCGGTGCCGGGGCCGAATCGATGCGAATTCGCTGCGTTGCCCCCGATGACTCGCCACTGGGCGCAGCCGCAGTGGTCCGGGCCGGAATGACAGTTTGAGCCCGGCATCCATTCAGGAGCAGTACAGATGAAGAATTCCCTATTGGCCGGATTGATTCTCGGAGGTGTCGTAGTCACGGCGGTCGGCGCCTACGCGAGCACGACGAGTCTGAATCCGTGGCAGGACTATGCGGATGTCGTCGCGATTGAACCTGCGTTCGACAACAAGCAGGTCGGGCGGTATGTCTGCAATGACGAGTCTGTCACGCAGCAAGTGCCGGTCAAGGACGAAAAGCGGATTGCCGGCGCTACGATCGGCGCTGTAATCGGCGGTGTGCTGGGCAACCAGGTCGGCAGTGGCGACGGCAAGAAGCTTGCGACCGCAGCGGGCGCGGTTGCCGGCGGCTACGGTGGCAGCAAGGTCCAGAAACACATCCAGGAAAACAATACCGAAACCGTCTTGGAAGAGCGTTGCGTGACCGTCTATGACAACCAGAAGACTCCGGCCGGCTTTGAGGTCACCTACCTGCTCGACGGCAAGCAAGGCGTCGTCCGCATGGATCATGACCCGGGCAAGCGGATCCGCGTCGAAGACGGCGAACTGGTCCTGAGCAAGTCCTGAAACCTGCGCCGCCAGGCGCCTGGACATCGAGCTTGATTGCAAAGGCCCCGCTTGGGGCCTTTGCTTTGTGGCCGCTCAATAGGCGTTTCGGTCGCGCAAGACGATGGACACAGTCTTTAACAGGATCCGGATGTCGAGTCCCACTGACCAGTTCTTGAGGTAGTCGAGGTCGAACTCGACGCGCTGGCGCATGTCCTCGATGTTCACCGTTTCCCCGCGAAGCCCGTTGACCTGGGCGAGCCCCGTGATGCCGGGCCGAACCTTGTGTCGCAGCATGTAGCCGCTGACCAGCTTGCGGTAATGCTCGTTGTGCGAGACGGCGTGGGGCCGTGGGCCGACAAGGCTCATGCTGCCTCCGAGCACGTTGAGTAGCTGCGGCAGCTCGTCGAGCGACGTGCGCCGCAGGAACGCGCCTACCCGCGTGACCCTCAAGTCGAAGCGCGTCGCCTGCATGAGCGGGTCGTCCTCGCACACGGTCATCGTGCGGAACTTGTAAACCATGAACTCGCGGCCATCGAGTCCGTAGCGTCGTTGCCGGAAGAACACGGGACCGGGGGACGACTGGCGCACCCGGATCGCAATCACGGCCATGACCGGCGCCGCCAGAAGCAGCGCGCCTGCGGCGAGAATGATGTCGCTCGCGCGCTTCAACACGCCTGTCATGCCGCAGAAGGGCGTTTCGCGGACGGCAACGAGCGGCATTCCGCCGACCTCGCCAAATCGCGCCTGCATCAGGTCGAATGCCGAAAGGTCCGGAACGAAATAGATCGACGCGGTCGTGTCGCCCAGCGAGTCGAGCAGCGCGCGGATCCGCGGTTGCTTCGAAATCGGGAGGCACACGTAGATGACGTGGACCTGGTTCTGGCGCGCGTACTCCGGGAGGTCCGAAAAGCGGCCGAGCAGGAACGGCCGGCTCTCGCGGGGCAGGCGATCGACGCGCCGGTCATCGAAGAATCCTTCCACATTGCCGTGCCAGGGTTCCTCGGCCAGTCGCGCCGCCAGCTCGCGGCCGACTTTGTTGGCGCCGATGATCACCTGGCGACGCCGGGTACCGCCATGCTCCAGCAGCCAGCCGGCGAACTTCCGTGCCGCGGCATGCGCAGCCGTGAGCACCAGGGGCGTCAAGACGAACCACGTCAGCATGACCCGGCGCGAAAAGAGGCTGCTGACCTTCAGCAGGTAGCCGGTCAACAGCAGGATCCCGATCACGCAGGCCCATTCAATCGTCCGGTGGCGCAGGATGCGCCCCCAATCCATGCCGTTCCCGATGAGCTCGAGCTGCGGCCGGGTCAAAACCTTGAATGTCACGGCATACGCGAATACCGCGAGCGCGATGTAGAGGCTGTTGAATTCCTGGCCGTGGCTCATGGCCGCGAGCAGCAACGTGCCGGCGACGATCGCAGAGTTCAGGTGCTCCTTGATCAGCGCGATCGATGGGGGTTCGCCGACGCCGGTACGCGCCCAGCTGCGCGACAGCGCGCTGTCCGTGTGGCGGAAAGCGACCTGGTCACGGCGCGCCGTAAGCCGACTTGCCTGTGCTGCGGACATCCCTATCCTCGAAACGCCGGCGCACCGCGCGGGTGCGCCAATCCTGCGACTGAGGTCACAAAAATAGATCGGGAACGCGCGCCGCATGCGCGCTATTGACATAAGCGCGCAGTAAATTTTTCCTGCGAAATTGCGCCGGTCGCGCCGGTCGCGCCGGTCGCGCCGGTCGCGCCGGTCGCGCCGGTCGCGCCGGTCGCGCCGCTCGTGCGGTCGGGCGTTTCATTTGCGGCGGAACCCGTAGGCGAACTGCGCGGCGAAGCGCGCCGGCACCGGATGCCCGCGGATGCCCAGTTCCTCGGGCCAGCGCTAACCGGGCAGGTGGTGAGTGCCGAACAGGCGGTCCAGCCAGGGGAAGTGGACCGCGAAATTGCGGTCCGGAGGGAAGACGGCGTGGTGCCAGTGATGGAATCGCGGCGTCACGAGGAGGTGCTAGAAGGCGCGCAGCCGTCCTCGCCGCGGCCGTCCTCGAGCGGGACGCGGATGTCGACCGGTGTCTGGTCCTTTGGCGTCAGGCGAAAGTGAATGACGCCGTCGTTGTTGGCGCCTTCGCTGAACTCGAGACGCTACTTGTTCGAATAGTGAATCGCCGCGGTCGTTGGCGTGGCCACCTGAGCGACGGCAGCCTCGCAGGCGAAGACGGCTGCGGGTCGTAGCGGCCAAGGCGATCAGCTCGCCCATGAGCGTGCGTCCGTGACCTGATCAAAGCAGCGAGGAGCGAGCTCAATCCATTATATTGCCGCAAGTGTCGACCGCCAGCGTCGAAGTTGGGAGGCGAAATTGAACGCAAGCATGCTGGTCTGGCTGACGCCGGCCCTCGCCGCCACGTTCTTCTGGGGCATCGCGCAGGGTCTGGTCAAGAAGTACATCGGGGAAGTACCGCCGGCGCGTTTCTGCCTTTATTACGCCGTTGCGAACGCGATCGTGAATGTCCTGTTCTGGGCCAGTCACGATGTGCCGCCCATCCTGGCCGAGGAAGGCCGGATGTTCCTCATGATCGGCCTGCTGGCCTACGTGCTGGATGGCATCGCCTGGATTTTCTATTACCAGTCGATCGTCTACGGGCCGATTTCGATCGTCGGAACCCTGTCGGCGGCTTACCCCGCGCTGACGGTCATATTTGCGAATCGTTTTCTGGGCGAAACATTGTCTTACTACCAGCTGGCCGGCGTGATCTGTGTCGTTGCCGGCTGCCTGGGGCTGGCGTATTCCCCACCCGATCGCGAAGGAAAAAAGACTCAGGCGCGCTGGATCCCGCTGGCCGGCACTGCACTCCTGATCTGGGGCGTGAACGGCACTCTCATCAGGTATGCCTACGCTTACTATGGTGAAAACGAAGCCAACATCGCCAACGAGGCGAACATGGCTCTGTTGATCGCAGTCGGCGGCCTGCTCACGCTCGGCATCTACGGATTCATCTTCGGTCGGAAAGGCGCGATGTCCGGCAAGGAGTGGTCGCGATCGTTTCTGCCGATGGCGACGATGGCCCTCGGCGGACTGATGGCAGCCATCGCCTACAAGAAGGGACCGGCATCGATCGTCTCGCCATTGTCGGGCGCCTATCCCGTGGTCACGCTGGGCTTCGCCTGGGCAATCCTGCGGGAGCGCCCTACGGCGCTGCATTGGATCGCCATCGCGTCGGTCCTCGCGGGGTTTGTCCTCACGACCATGGGCGCCGGCTAACCTGCTTGGCATTGCGCAGCAGACTCTACACCCAACTGGGACTAGACTCGGATGTCAGGTGGATGGGGCGCAAGAAGACGGCAGCCTCGACGGCATTACAAGGATGCCGGTTTCATCACAACCGCCCAAGGCACGATGATTATCGGCGCGTAATTCAACCCTCGGTGCAATCAGTCGCGCCGCCCGACAGGCGAGCTGAATGATGGATGCTCACTGATGAAAAGACCGTTCTCTGCTTGCCAGGGCGAAGAGCCTTACGTTTTCGTCTGCTATGCGCACGAAAATGCCGACATGGTCTATCCGGAACTGGAACGCCTGCACAACGCCGGCGTGCGCATCTGGTATGACGAGGGGGTTTCGCCGGGCGCACGCTGGTCGGACGAACTCGCCCGCGCGCTGAGCGGCAGCGCGCTCGTGCTGTTCTTCAGCACGCCGCTGTCGGTCAAGTCGAAACATTGTCAAGATGAAGTCAGCTTCGCTCTCGACGTACAGCGACCTTTGCTGGTGATCCAGGACGGCGTATTCGAAATGCCGCCGGGCATGCGCTTGCAACTCGGGGCGCAACAGTCGATCTTGAAGCATGAACTGAGCGCAGCGCAGTTCGCGGAGAAACTCGCAGTTGCGATCGATCGTCATGTGGGCGGTCCGCCCGCGACCGGGTCCCCAATGCGCGCAGCCACAAACGGCTCGCGACGGCGCCTGGTCCTGATCGCCGGGACGGTCGCGGCTCTCGCCTTGGCCGCGTCATTCACCCTCAACGTTGCCGGCTTGCGCGACCGCATTTCGGGCAAGACGGCCAGCACGCGTATTGAGTCCTTGGCGGTATTGCCGCTCGATAACTTCTCCAAGGATCCGAGCCAGGACTATTTCGCCGACGGCATGACGGAAATTCTCACTGCGAACCTGGCACAGATCAGCGGGCTTCGCGTGATATCACGAACCTCAGCAATGAAGTATAAAGGCGCGCGCAAATCACTGCCTGAAATTGCTCGGGAGTTGAACGTCGACGCGATCGTGGAGGGTTCCGTACATTCTTCCGAAGGCAAGGTGCGCATCACGGCTCAGCTGATCTATGCGCCGCACGACCAGCACCTGTGGTCCGACACCTACGACCGAAGGCTCAGCGATGTGTTGTTGTTGCAAAGCGAGGTGGCGCGAACCATCGCGGATCAAATCAGGGTTACGCTGACGCTGAAGGAGGAACTGCGGCTGACCGGTGCCCGGCGCGTCGATCCCGTGGCTCAAGACGCTTATCTAAGGGGCAGGTATTACTGGCAAGAGCGGGACTCCGACCCGGAGAATCTGAAAAAAGCGTTCGATTATTTCCAGGAGGCGCTCGAACAAGACCCCCGCTATGCACTCGCCTACGTAGGAATTGCGCAGTACTACAGCGTCCTGCCTTTCTACTCGAATTCGACGCCTGACGAGGTGTTCCCTAAAGCCAAGGCGGCGGTGGCGAGGGCGCTCGAGTTGGACGACACACTCTCCGAAGGGCACGCGACCCAGGCCTATATCAAGACCTATTACGATTGGGACTGGGTGGGGGCTGAAATCGAATTCCGGCGCTCGCTTGCCCTCAATGCAAACGACTCCACGGTTCTGCACTGGTACAGTCGGTTTCTCGCGAGTGCGGGGCGCATCGACGAAGCGTTGACAAACATCGAGCGCGCGCGGGAGTTGGACCCATTGGAACCCGGTCTCAAGGCCAACGTTGGCGTGATCTATTATTTCGGCCGTCGCTATGACCAAGCGATCGACGAACTGAAGGAACTCCTTGAAACGGATCCGGGCTTTTCAACTGCGCACTGGGGACTTGGACTTGCCTACGAGCAGAAAAAAATGTACGCGGAGTCCATCGCCGAATTTGAGAAGGTGGGTGGCCTCGAAGACAGCGGGCCGAACACCGTCGCATCGATGGGCCACGTTTATGCCGCGATGGGCGATCGGACGTCGGTAACGAAGGCCCTCGACAAGTTGAAGAGCTTCGGAAAAGAAGGGAGGGTGTCGCCGTACCAGCTTGCCATCGTTTATGCGGCGCTTGGCGAGACCGACAAGGCGTTTGAATCGCTCGGCCAGGCCCTGCAGATGCGATCCACCTTGCTGACCTATTTGAAGATGGATCCGCGATTCGACAGTCTGCGAGAGGATCCGCGCTTTTCGCGGCTGCTGGAGCGAATCGGCATTCCCGCCTGATCGTTCACAACGGGGTATTCAGCGCGGGCACTTCTGTCTGGCTGCCGTTCCGGTTCGACTCCGCCATCCGCCGCGGCGGCAACCTTTTGCCAATTCGGCAGCAGAACTGAGAGACGTTTCACAATTGCGGGGGCATTTCGGGTCTTCGCGGCTCGTCGGCATTCCTAGAATGACAGGGGCATGCCCTCGTCGAAAAGCCCTGACAATCAGCGGGAGCGTCCCTTGGCCTGCCGCGCACCGGCGGAGCGACGCCTCTCCATCTTTGGCGCCCTGTGGAAGAGCAGCTTCGCGCGTCGCCGCCTGGGTCCCAGGCGTGAAACGGACCGGCACCCGGTCATGACCGACTGGTTTCAGCCGCAATTGCTGGCTACGGCAATCATCATCCTGATTCTGTCCACCATGGATGCCTTGCTTACGCTCGAGCTCGTTTCACGGGGTGCGGTGGAAATCAACCCGTTCATGGAGCCGCTGGTGCGCGGCTCCGGCTACGGCTTCGCGTTCTGGAAGATTGGGCTTACCTCGATGGGCGTGATCGTACTGACCATGGCCGCGCGGCTCCGGATCCTGGGCAAGATCGCCGCGGGGAGCATCCTCTACCTGGTCCTATGCGGCTATCTGGCGCTTGTCGGCTATGAAATCGTGCTGCTGCGCAGCATCGCCGGGCACTAGACGGCATCCTTGGACCGACGCATCCATCTGCCGCTGGAACCCCTGTTGTCAATTCGGTTAGTCGCATACATTGCGGCGAACGCAAGTCCGGCGGTTCGCTCGCAGGGAGCTTTAGGTGAGAGCCAGATTAGTCATTGCCACGGCGTGCGGCGTGGTGCTGGTGGGCACGGGCGTGTTTTTGTTGTTCATCGTCGCCAGCATCTTCGCGCTCGATCGCGACGTGGCGGTCGCGAAATTGCGTGTTGCCGCGGCATTCCGCTCGGGCGAACTTGTCCAGGACCCGTTTCAGGAGGGCTCTACGACCATCGGCAGCCATCAATGGAACGACTGCCTCATCACGGCGATGGCCATCGATCAGCGCGGCGATCGCACCCGGCTAGCCTTGTCGCCCATCGTCGCCGGCTTTCCCGGGCTCGCCGCCGACACTGACCCGTGCACTCTTCTAAAGACCATGGTCGCGGGCTCACCACCCGACGCCGAGCTCTATTACTACGATCGCTATGTCCACGGAGCCACGGTGCTGCTCCGCTTCCTGCTACCGCATTTCACGATTTCCCAGATCCGCTCGCTCTATCGCACGGCAGTCACTGGCGCCCTGATCTGCGGCTTCGCGTTGGCGCTGATCGGCATCGCCCGCGGCAGACGCGTAGCGGAATTCGCGGTTGTTTCGGTCACTCTCCTCGCTCTGATGCGGTTCTTCGGGCTGGAGTCGTTTTCCCAGTCGCTGGGGCATGGACCCGCGGATCTTATTGCCGCGCTCTACGCGCTCATGGTTGCTGTCATGCTCTTCGCTCCTGTACGTCCAGCCATCGTGATTCTGGCGGCAGCCCTGTTCGGGGCCCTCACCATCGTATTCGAGCTTTTTACGGGCGGCATTCCGCTCGGCCTTGCCATGGTGATTGGACTTGCATCGCTCGATGCCCGGTCCGTCGATCAACCTCGGGAGTTCCAGCTGGCAGCCTGCGCAGCGGCGGGTTACGTCGGGGCCGCTGCCGTCACCTACGCCATCAAGGTCGCTGCCATTGCACAAATTGCCGGCTTTGGCGTCATCGCGGACATTGCCGGGCAGCTGCATCACTATTCGCCGGCATCGGAGCAGGGCCCAGACTTTCTTGCGGCAGTCCGTGCGATCTGCAAGTCCATCGGCGTGCTGGCTGGCGGCATGACGCTGCTCGCCTGGGCTGCCGTACTGGGCGGCGTCGTCGCCGGAATCTACGGGTTGAATTGGATCCTTCTTCGGGTTGCCGATCCGGTAGTCCGCCAGCGTGCAGTGCTGCTTTCATTGTCCGTGCTTCCTATTCCAGCGTGGTTCCTGGCATTTCCGAACCAAGTGAAGACGCACGCGTGGTTCATGGATCGCATTATCGTGTGGGTGATCGCCGCTGGATTCTCGGTGTTCCTCCTGTCAATTGCAGCGAGGTATCGAGGGCGTTCTCCGTCGGAGGAATTGCGGCATTCGGGCGGCGCGACCTGATGCGAATCGATCGGGCTGGCGGTATCCAGATGGCCTGTGTCTCTGCTGACGCGAGCGAAACCAGGCTGTTCCTGCTCGGGCACCAGGATGACGAAATAGCTTTCGCGCCTCTCATTTCCCGGTTCAAGTCGCAGGGGCTGCCGGTTCGCGTTGTCTACCTGACTGATGGGGGCATCGGACGAGCGACGCCGGAGCGTCGCAACACGGAGAGCACGCGGGCTTTGGCGTCGCTCGGGGTCCCTTCCGCGGAAATCACCTACCTGGGAAACGAATTGTCCGTGCCGAATGGGCTGCTGTTCCGGCGGTTATCTCAGGTCTACAGTGCGCTCGAAGCGCAAAGCAGCGGGATTAGCTCGCTTGGCGAGATCTACACGCTGGGTTGGGAAGGCGGGAATATGGACCATGACGCGGCCCACTTGATTGCTATGGTACTGGCGATCGTCAAAGACCGCGTTCGCGGTGCCTGGCAAGTGCCGTTCTACCGCGCGGCCGACCGCGGTCCTCCATTCTTTTCGCTCTTTGCTCCGCTGCCGGCCAATGGCCCGGTTTCACGGCTATCGCTCACGCGGCGGGAGTCGCGGCTCCGGCTGGGCCTCATTCGCTACTTTCCTTCGCAGTGGCGCAGTTTTGCGGGGCTCGGCCCGGCGATTCTCTGGCATGCTCTTGCGAATCCCGTCCTGAAGCTTCAACCGATGCTGCTCAACCGACTGTGGGAACGCCCGACTGCGGGCCCGCTGCTCTACGAGCAGCGATACGCCGTGAGTTTCCGAGAATTTTCCGAGTACGCGGCCGCTTTTCTCCGCGACCGTGGGATCACGCCCGCGATGGAGTCCGCGTGAAGCTGGCCGCGGTCATTCCCTGCTACCGCGTGCGGCGACACATTGTCTCCGTGGTCGAAGGCGTGCTACCCCATGTGGACCACGTCTTTGTCGTCGATGATTGCTGCCCGGAGCAGACGGCCGACCTTGTCATGGCGACGTTCCCTTCCGATCGAGTCACGGTATTGCGCCATCGCACGAACCGGGGTGTCGGAGGAGCAACCGTAACGGGGTACGGCGCCGCGTTCGCGGCCGGCTACGACGTTGCAATCAAGCTGGACGGCGACGGTCAGATGGACCCGGAGTATATCCAAGACCTGGTACAACCGATCCTCGCCAAGGAAGCTGATTACACCAAGGGAAACCGGTTCTATCAGCGCGAGCACGTGGCGAAGATGCCGACCATACGCATGTTCGGCAACTCGGTTCTATCTCTCATGACGAAAGTATCGTCGGGTTACTGGAACATCACGGATCCGACCAACGGATTTACTGCGATTCATGCCGTTGCGGCCCACGAGGTCGACCTGGCAAAGGTTGACCGCCGCTATTTCTTCGAGTCGGACATCCTCTTTCGCCTCAACATCGCAAGAGCCGTGGTAATGGATGTGCCGATGCCGGCTATTTACGGGCTGGAAACGAGCAACCTGCCCATCGGCAGCGTGCTGTTGGAATTTCCGGTCAAGCACATCAGGAATCTTTTCAAGCGATTCGCGTACAACTATCTGGTCCGCGATTTCAGCGTCGGAACGATCCAAATCCTTGCAGGCCTTGTCTTCACCGTATTCGGAGTCACGTTTGGATCCATCAGCTGGATAAGAAATGCGGCGGCTGAGCGAGACACTCCCGTAGGGACCGTAATAGTGGCAACCTTGCCGATCATCCTGGGTTTTCAGCTGCTGCTCGCGGCGCTCAGCTTCGACATCGCCAACATCCCGTCGCGACCGATCCAGAAGATATTGCGGCCGAGAAGGTGGTCCGAGCGGCAGTTCGCGGAAGTCGCCGGCGAAGATACTGCGACTTCGGCTAAGAACCTATCGAAAGACGAAGAACTTTGACGTCAGAAAATTGAACGCGAGTCCCGACACCGAACCGCAGGCAACGCCAAGGTACGGGAGCAAGGAAGCGATCTGTACTGACCAGACGTAGGCCTCGCGGAGCTTGACCGCCACAAGAACATAGACCGCAAAATTGACGATTCCGCCGATCGCATTGAAGAACACGAACCGGGCCCATTGGCGGATCGCGCCGTCAGCGCCGGTGCTCGCAAAAGTCAGTGATCGATTGCACGCCCAGGTGAACGTTGCAGCGATCAGGTACGAGAACACGCGCCCAGAGTAGAGGTTCAACCCAATCAGGTGCAGTGCTGCCCAGAGTGCGGCAATGTCGACAAAAAGGCCGCCGACGCCGATTGCGGCGAACCGGACGAATTCCTTGTTAGCCCTCAGCCTCATCGGCACTGCGGCGGAGCCGGTCCACGGCATTCAAAGCAACGGCACCAGCAGCAGCGCCACGATATTGATGATCTTAATCAGCGGGTTGATCGCCGGGCCTGCCGTGTCCTTATAGGGATCGCCCACGGTGTCGCCGGTCACGGCCGCCTTGTGCGTATCGGATCCCTTTCCGCCGAAATTGCCTTCCTCAATGTACTTCTTGGCGTTGTCCCATGCGCCGCCGCCCGTGCACATCGAGATCGCGACGAAGAGACCGGTCACGATGGTGCCGATCAGCACGCCGCCGAGCGCGCGGATGCCCGCTCCGGGGCCGAGCAGGAAATTCATCCCGAACCCGACGACGACAGGAATCAGGATCGGGAGCAGGGAAGGCACGATCATTTCCCGGATCGCGGCGCGCGTCAGCAAGTCCACGGCGCGGGAATAGTCGGGCTTCGCAGTGCCTTCCATGATGCCCTTGATCTCGCGAAACTGGCGGCGTACTTCGATCACGACCGAGCCGGCAGCGCGGCCGACGGCTTCCATTGCCATCGCGCCGAAGAGGTAGGGCACGAGGCCGCCGATGAAGAGGCCGATGATGACGGCCGGATCGGACAGGCTGAACACCTCGAGCTTGCCCGCGATTTCCAGGTTGTGCGTGTAGTCGGCGAAGAGTACGAGCGCGGCGAGACCAGCCGAGCCGATCGCGTAGCCCTTGGTCACCGCCTTGGTCGTGTTGCCCACCGCATCGAGCGCGTCGGTGATCTTGCGCACGTCCTTCGGCAGTCCGCTCATTTCCGCGATGCCGCCGCCGTTGTCGGTGATCGGGCCGTAGGCGTCGAGCGCGACGATCATGCCGGTCATCGAGAGCATGGCGGTCGCGGCGATCGCGATGCCATAGAGCCCCTGCAGCGAGTAAGCACCCCAGATCGCGGCACAGATGGCGAGCACCGGCAGAGCGGTCGACTTCATCGAGACAGCGAGGCCGGCGATGACGTTCGTGCCGTGCCCGGTCTGTGAGGCCTCGGCAACGTAGCGCACCGGCTTGAACTCGGTCGAGGTGTAGTACTCGGTGATCCAGATCATCGCGGCCGTCAGGCCGAGTCCGATCAGCGCGCAGTAATAGAGCGGCATCGCGACTTCGCCGAGCATCATCCGGGTGATCGGATAGTAGGCGATCGCCGCGATGACGCCGGAGACGATCACGCCGCGATACAGCGCGCCCATGATCTTGCCGCCGTCCTTCACCTTGACGAAGAACGTGCCGACGATCGATGCGCCGATCGACACGGCGCCGAGCACGAGCGGGTAGAGCACCGCTGCCTCGCCGAGCTCCTTCATCATGAGTCCCGCGAGCAGCATTGTCGCGACGACGGTGACCGCATAGGTTTCGAACAGGTCAGCCGCCATGCCGGCGCAGTCGCCGACGTTGTCGCCGACGTTGTCCGCGATCACCGCGGGATTGCGCGGGTCGTCTTCGGGAATGCCGGCCTCGACCTTGCCGACGAGATCGGCGCCGACGTCAGCGCCCTTGGTGAATATTCCGCCGCCGAGCCGCGCGAAGATGGAAATCAGCGAGCCGCCGAACGCGAGCCCGACGAGCGCATGCAGCGAGTGGTCGCTGTCGCCGGTGAGCCGCATCATCACGGCGTAGTAGGCCGCGACGCCGAGGAGGCCGAGGCCGACGACCAGCATGCCGGTGATCGCTCCGCCGCGGAACGCGACCTGCAGCGCGGGATTCAGCCCGATGCTCGCCGCGTGCGCGGTTCGCACGTTCGCCCGCACCGAGACGTTCATTCCGATGTAGCCGGCCATGCCGGAGAGGACCGCGCCAAGCGCGAAGCCGACCGCCGTGTACCAGTCGAGTGCGAATCCAAGGACGACGAAGAGCAGGACGCCGACGATCGAGATTGTCGTGTACTGGCGGTTCAGGTAAGCGCGGGCTCCCTGCTGGATTGCGGCGGCGATCTCCTGCATCCGCACGGTTCCTGCGGGCTGCGCGAGGATCCAGCGCGACATGAAAATTCCGTAAACGATGGCGACCACGCCGGCCAGCATCGCAAGCCAGAGCGCTTCTTGCATTGACATCACAAACTCCCCGAAGAGAAAAAGATCATATCACGAAGGTCGTCGACAGCCGGCGCCGCACGCGCGCTCCTTTCAGCGTTGCGTATGCAGGAATACCGTTCTCATATGGCGGATAGTCCTCGCCGCCGATCAGCGGCTCGAGGTAACGCCGGCCGGCGGCGGTAATTCCAAAGCCGTCCGCGGTGATGAAATTCCGCGGCAGCATTTTCTCGCGATTGGCTACGGCCTCGATGCCGACCGAACCAATGTCCCAGCGATAGGGCTTCGCCGACTTGCGGCGTATGACCGGCATCACTGCGTTCTTCCCCGCGAGCGCGAGCTCGACGGCGGCGCGGCCGACGGCATAAGCCTGTTCGACGTCGACGCGCGAGGCGACATGACGAGCCGAGCGCTGCAGGTAGTCCGCGAGGGCCCAGTGATACTTGTAGCCGTGCGCCTGCTTGACCATCGCAGCGAGCGTCGGGGCGACGCCGCCGAGCTGCACGTGGCCGAAGGCGTCACGCGTGCCCATGTCAGAAAGGAATTTTCCCTCGGCATCGCGGGTGCCTTCCGAGGCGACGATCACGCAGAATCCCTTCTGCTCGACGGACTCCTTGACGCGCGCGAGGAAGCGCTCGCGCTCGAACGGGATCTCAGGGAACAGGATGAGGTGCGGCGGGTCCCCGGCCTTGCGCGCGGCAAGGCCGCCCGCGGCGGCGATCCAGCCCGCGTGGCGCCCCATGACTTCCAGGATGAAGACGCGGGTCGAGGTGCGCGCCATCGAGGCGACGTCGAGCGAGGCCTCGAGCGTCGACACGGCGACGTACTTCGCGACCGACCCGAAACCCGGGCAGCAATCGGTGACCGGCAGGTCGTTGTCCACGGTCTTCGGGATTCCGATGCAGGCTACGGGATAGCCGGTCCGCTCGCCGAGCTGCGACAGCTTCAGGGCTGTGTCCATCGAGTCGTTGCCGCCGTTATAGAAGAAGTATCCGATGTCGTGCGCGCGGAACACCTCGATCAGGCGCTCGTACTTCGTGCGATCGCGCTCGAGGTCCTTCAGCTTGTAGCGTGCCGATCCGAATGCGCCCGATGGCGTGTGGCGAAGCGCTCGAATCGTCGCTGCGCTCTCGCGGCCCGTGTCGATGAGGTCTTCCGTGAGGGCGCCGACGATGCCGTCGCGGCCCGCGTAGAGATTGCCAATGCGGTTCTTGTGCTTGCGGCAGGCCTCGATGACGCCGCAGGCCGTCGCATTGATGACGGCCGTGACGCCGCCGGATTGAGCGTAGAGTGCGTTGCGCGGACGGGGCCGCGGAATCCTCGTTTTCGCCATCGTCTCATCCGTTTTGCGGGGCGCCGACACGCCCCGTGGGGGGCGAAGCATAGCCGATTCGCCCCGGTTTGACGCGATAGCGGGCCGCGGGCAGGATGGGCGCCCCTCGACGGGTCAGCGCCCGCGGAGTTTGACGGAATGAGGTTGGTATTGCTCGGCGCGCCCGGTTCGGGCAAGGGCACGCAGGCGCAACGCTTGCAGGCCCGTCATGGCATTCCGCAGGTATCGACAGGCGACCTGCTGCGCGAAGCGGTCGCGGCAGGCAGCGAACTCGGGCGCGCGGCGAAAGCCGTGATAGAAGCGGGCCAGCTCGTCGACGACCGCACCATGCTCGGCATCATCCGCGAGCGGCTCTCGCGGCCCGACGCGGCACGCGGATTCATCCTCGACGGATTTCCGCGCACGATCGTGCAGGCGGATGGTCTCGCGGCGCTGCTCGACGAAATCCGGAAGCCGATCGACGCGGTCGTGTTATTCGTCATCGACCCCGCGGTCCTGCAGAAGCGGCTCGCGGGCCGCAGGAGCTGCCGCCGCTGTGGCCGCGTGTTCCACCTCGAGTGCAATCCGCCGCGCGCCGGCGAGCATTGCACGGACGGCAAGCCGCACGACCTGTTCCAGCGGCCCGATGACAATGAAGAGACCGTGGGCCAGCGGCTTGCGGTCTATCGCGATCGCACGCAACCGCTCATCGACTACTACGCGAAGAAGGAGCTGCTTCGCCGCATCGATGCGGACGGCAGCCTCGACGAAGTCGCTTCGCGCCTCGAAAAGGCGATCGCCTAGAGCGCCGCCAGCAGTTGCACACCGACAACGGCTTTCCGCCAGCCCGTGAGCACCGGCAATTCACGCGCGCCGCGCGCGAGCGCCGCGAGTTCCCGCCGCGTTGCAAGCACCTCCGGCTGGATCCCGAGTTCGGCCGCGATCGCGGCAAGTCTCGCCTGGAGCGCTTTCTGGACCCGCAACTGCTCAGGTCCAGGCCGGCCCGTATCGTCCACGGCTCTCTCCGCATTCTCTTCTGCCGGCGCCGCAACGGCCGCAAGCAGTTCGTCACCGGCGCGTGCGGACGTGCCCTGCGGCACGGCGGAGATTCGCGACAGCGCATCGCGCGTCCGCGGCCTTGCCTGTGCGAGCTCGTGGATCGCGGCATCCGGCAGTATCCAGCCGCGGGGCAGGTCGCGATCCATCGCGCGCCGTTCGCGCCAGGCGGCGAGGGCGCGCGCTGCGGCGAATGCCCGTGAATCGAACCGCTCCAATCCCTTCAGGCGTCGCCAGGCCTCAGCAGGCTCAACTCGATAGAGTGCGATCCCGCGAAGCTGCGATGACTCTTCTTCCAGCCACGTGCGACGACCTGCCGCAATGAGCCGTTCCTCGAGCTTTGCTGCGAGCGCGGGCAGGTAGCGGACGTCGTCCGCCGCGTAGGCCAGTTGTTCTTTCGACAGCGGGCGGCGGGCCCAGTCTGTCCTCGCATGGCCCTTCGCGAGTTCGACCTGGAGCAGCTCCCGCACGAGGTCTGCATAGCCGATTTGTGCCGGAAAGCCGAGGAGCGCGGCGGCCTGCTGCGTGTCGAAGACCGGCGCGAGCGGCTCTCCTGTCAGCGGCAGGAGCGCCTCGATGTCCTGGCGCGCCGCGTGCAGCAGCTTCAGGCGCCCGGGATTCGCGAGTTCGGGCGTGAGTGCGCCGCCATCGGCGATTGCGAGCGCGTCGATCAGGCTGACTTCGTCGCCGACGGCGACCTGGATCAGGCAGAGCTTCGGGTAGTAAGTCCGCTCGCGGACGAACTCCGTGTCGATCGCAAGCGGCAGGCTCGCCGGCCAGGAAGCGACTCGCGTTTCGAGAGCTGCGGGAATGTGGACTGGAGTATCGCCGGCGGTCATCGCCACCTTATTATGCGGATGCCGGCGCCGTCACCCAAGGCAGCATGACTCGATTGCTGAGATCCCTGACCCAGATCGCCCTGCTGCGCAGGGATGCGAGCATCCTTCCGGCCTCCTGGGCCTGGGTCGCGATCTCCGCCCTCGGCTACGCCGCCACAAATGCCGTCGTGGTCTGGGCCAGCGATGCGGACGACATGCTCGCCCGTATTGTCGTCGACCTCGCGCTTTCGCTTGCATTCATGTGGATCCTGCTCGCGATCACGAACCGCACGCACCGCCTCCCGCAGACGGTGATCGCCGTGTTTGGTGTCTACATGCTGCTCGCGCCCGCGGTGATCGCGCTGCTTCTGATGCAGGGACCGTCCAGGCCGAACCCCGCGATCCTTCTCCTTTCAACCGCCGGCACCATCCTGATCGTTATCTGGTACCTCCTGGTCGTCGGGCACATCCTCAAGGGTGCGCTCGACACCGGACTCGTCACAGGCTTCGCGATTGCGGTTGCCTGGCTGCTCGCGAGTATCGCCGTAGTTCGGTTCCTGTTCGGCGAGGCGACCTGATGCACGTCCATATCCTCGGCATCTGCGGGACCTTCATGGGTGGCATTGCGGTCCTCGCGCGCGCCGCGGGCCACCGCGTCACGGGTTCCGATGCCAACGTCTATCCGCCGATGAGCACGCAGCTCGAAGCCCAGGGCATCGCGCTGATCGACGGCTACGATCCCGCGCAGCTCGACTTGAAGCCCGACATCGTGCTGGTCGGCAACGTGATGAGCCGCGGCAATCCACTCATCGAACGGCTGCTCGACAGCGGGCTGCCATTCAGCTCGGGCCCGCAGTGGTTTGCGGAAAACATATTGCGTGGCCGCGAGGTCGTGGCGGTCGCCGGCACTCACGGCAAGACGACGACCGCGTCCATGCTCGCGTGGATACTCCACGATGCCGGGCGCGAACCGGGATTCCTGATCGGCGGCATTCCCGCGAACTTCGGCGCCTCGGCGCGCGCGGGCGGCACCGGGACTTTCGTGATCGAGGCCGATGAATACGACACGGCTTTCTTCGACAAGCGCGCGAAATTCGTTCACTACCGTCCCCGGCACCTGCTGCTGACGAACCTCGAGTACGACCACGCGGACATCTATCCGGACCTCGCCTCGATCCAGCGCCAGTTCCACCATCTGGTGCGCACCGTGCCCGGGTCCGGCCGGATCACGTGGAATGCCTGCGACGCGGCGCTCAAGGCGGCGCTGGCGATGGGCGCCTGGACGCCGCTCGTCGAATACGCGCGCGAGACTGCTGCCGAGTGGCGCGCGCGGCTCGTTTCGCCGGAGGGCAGTGCCTTCGAAGTGCTGCATCGCGACGCGCCGGTCGGAATCGTTCGCTGGCCGCTGATCGGAATGCACAACGTCGAGAACGGCCTTGCTGCAGTCGCCTGCGCGGCGGGCATGGGCGTGTTGCCGGCGCAGGCCGCAGCGGCTCTCGGTCGATTTACGGGCGTGCGGCGCCGCATGGAACTGCGAGGCGAGGTGGGCGGCATCCGTGTATTCGACGATTTCGCACATCACCCGACGGCGGTCGCGCTGACCATCGACGGCCTGCGGCGGCAGCCGGACGCCGGCCGCATTGTCGCCGTCCTCGAGCCGCGCTCGAACACGATGCGACTCGGCGTCCACCGCAAGGAACTCGCCGAATCGCTCGCCGGGGCGGACAGGGTCTGGCTGTACCAGCCCGCAGGGCTCGACTGGAACCTCGACGGCGTCGCGTCTGCCCTTGGCGCGAAGGCGGCGATCCGGCGCGAGCTGCCCAAGCTTGTCGATTCCCTCGCGCAGGACCTGCAGTCCGGTGATCGCGTGGTGATCATGAGCAATGGCGGTTTTGGCGGCCTGCACGAACGCCTGCTCGCCGCACTGCGTGCGCGGTCCGCGTGAACGCCGAAGTCAGGGAGCTTCCGCTCTTTCCGCTGAATACGGTGTTGTTCCCCGGCGGGCCGCTGCCGCTTCGCATCTTCGAGCCGCGCTATCTAGACATGGTGAGCCGATGCATGCGCGAGCAGTCGGGCTTTGCCGTCGTGCTGCTCGCAGAAGGCGAGGAGGCAACGTCGGCGACGAGTTTCGCCGCGACCGGAACCGAGGCGCGAATTGTCGACTTCGACCGCCTCGAGGGCGGCTTGCTCGGAATCAGCTGCATCGGGCGCGAGCGCGTGCGGGTCGTCGAGGCCTGGCGCGAAGCGGATGGACTCAATCGCGGCCGCGTGCTCGAAATCGCCCCGGACCCGATCGTGCCGGTGCCGCCGGACCAGGCCTGGATGAAGGAAGTCGTGATGCAGGTGCTGCCGGAAGCTGACGATTCGTATCGCCACGTGGAGCATCGTGACGATGCAGCCTGGGTCGCGAATCGCCTCGCAGAGCTCCTTCCATTGACCCTGGCCGACAGGCAGACACTGCTCGAGCTTTCAGATCCACTCGAGCGGCTCGCCGCGCTCGAACCCACGGTGACGCGAAACCGGGCTTAGCGTGTGGGCCGCTCGTCCGCCACGAGCCAGCCGCGCCACCAGGCGAACGCAAGGAGTAGTGCGGCCCAGCCGGCGACCAGCCAGCCGGTGTAGGCGTTGAAAGCACCGACGAGCCAGGACCAGGTCGCGTCCTCGTTCACTCGGGTAACGGACATCGTGACCTTGATCACTGCGACCCAGCCCATGTGCAGGCCGATGCCGGCGGCAATCGCGCCGGTACGACGCCGGACGAAGGCGAGCATCAGGCCGACCAGCAGCAGCGCTATGAAAGAGTCGACGACTGGCAGCGGATCGGAGAAATGGGCGAGTGCGTGGCCAAGCAGCCGAAGGCCGCTGTCCCAGGTGACCTCGTCGGCGGGAATCTTCGCGCGCGCGAGGAAATGGACTGCCGAGTAGACGAGCGCGGTCGACCAGGCCGCCGCCGCGAATCCGGATTCCCTCGAGACGGCGCGGTACATGAGCCCGCGAAAGAAGGTCTCCTCGACGATTGCAACACCGAAGCCGGCGAGCAGGCCGCCCAACAGTGCTTTCATCAGCATCGCGGCGTCGAACCCGGTCCGGAACTTAAGGATGTCGAGCGCGAGCATCGCAAGCGTCATCGGCAGCATCGTCGCGATGCCAAGCGCGAGGCCGGCTCCGGCCTCGCGCAGGAAACGGCCTCGCGGCAGGCCGTAGCCCCAGTCCTCGCGGCCGCGCAGGCCGAGCCCCCGGAGCGCAAATACGATTCCGAGGAGTAACAGGAGCTGCCAGAAGCGACTGACGACCCGGTGGAAAGGCCATTCCGGTACCAGCGCATGCGCGAGCAGCCATGCCGGCCAGGCGAGAAGGGCGGCGAGCAGCAGGGTCCCGAAAATCGCGGCGAGGAATCCGGCCGCTGCGCGCATCAACGATCCCGGACGATGCCGGTAAACACGCGGCCGGCCGCTTCGACCGTCGCCGCGATTTCCGCATCCCCATGCGCGGCGGAAACGAAGCCCGCCTCGTACGGCGAAGGCGCGAGATAAACGCCGGCATCGAGCATGCCATGGAAGAAGCGCCGGAAGCGGGCGGCGTCGCAGCCCATCACCTGGCTGTAGTTCGACACCGCGGGTTCTCCCGTGAAGAAGAGCCCGAACATGCCGCAGACGCGGTTGGCGGCGAGCGCAACTCCTGCCGAACGTGCAGCGCCTGCGAAGCCGTCGACGAGCCGGTCGGTCGCGGCGGCGAGGTGCTCATGGAAACCGGGCTTCGCAATCGCATCAAGTGTCGCGAGGCCCGCCGCCATCGCGACCGGATTGCCGGAGAGTGTGCCCGCCTGGTAGACGGGCCCGAGCGGCGCGAGCTGCTCCATGATCTCGCGACGCCCGCCGAAGGCGCCGACGGGCATGCCGCCACCCACGATCTTTCCGAGCGTCGTCAGGTCCGGCTTCACGCCGTACAACGCCTGGGCGCCGCCGAGTGCGACTCGAAATCCAGTCATGACTTCGTCGAAGATGAGGATCGCGCCGTGCCGCGTGCAGAGCTCACGCATCGACTGCAGGAATCCGGGAGCCGGCGGGACACAGCCCATGTTGCCGGCGACCGGCTCGACGATGACGCAGGCGATCTCGGCGCCAAGCACCTTGAAGCACTGTTCGAGGCCTGCAAGGTCGTTGTAGCCGAGTGTCGTCGTCGCCGCAGCGACCGAAACCGGCACGCCCGCCGAATCCGGGACGCCGAGCGTCAGCGCGCCGGAGCCCGCCTTTACGAGCAGGCCGTCCGAGTGGCCGTGGTAGCAGCCTTCGAACTTCACGATGCGGTCGCGGCCGGTAAATCCGCGCGCGAGCCGGATTGCGCTCATGGTGGCCTCGGTTCCCGAGCTCACCATGCGCAAGAGCTCGATCGATGGCATGAGGCCGACGATCCTGCGGGCGAGCTCGGTCTCGATCAGCGTCGGGGCGCCGAATGAGAGGCCGTCCACGACGCGGCGCGTAACGGCCGCAATCACGCCGGGATCCGCGTGACCGAGAATCATCGGCCCCCACGAACCCACATAGTCGATCAACCGCCGGCCATCCTCGGTCTCGACGCAGGCGCCGCGCGCGCGGCGGATGAAGATCGGTTCGCCGCCAACGGCGCGAAACGCGCGCACCGGCGAATTTACGCCGCCGGCGATGTAGCGGCTGGCTTCGTCAAAATGCGACATGCCCGTAGTCAGGGTCTCTGGACGCGGAATCCGCGTTTTTCGAGGAGGGCGGGGAGGCCACGCTCTCCAACAAGGTGCATCGCGCCGACGACGACGAGCACGTCATCGCCGTCCTGCAGCATCTCGCTCACCTGTTCCGCCCAGCGCGCATTGCGCTCGTAGATAAGCACGTCGGCGAGTTCGGGGTATCCTTCGAAGTCGTCCTCCAGGCTCTTTTCGAGTCCCGCCTCGTCTCCGTCGCGCCAGGCGTCGAGCAACGGCTTGATCAGCGCGTCGACGTCCTCCGCTTCATCGAGCGCCTGCAGGAGGATCTCCGCCTGGAGATCCGCGGGCAGCGCATCAAGCATGCCGAGCTGGCCATCGAGCGTTTCGAGCCCGCAACCCGACTTGCCGTCCTTGCGGGCTTCAGCCTGGATGATCTGTTCGACTCCGTGCTGCACGTCGTATCCATTGGCCTGGAGGGCCATCACGGAAACCGTGAGGCCGGCAAACCACGGCTCGAACATCGCGAGCGCCTCGAGCGGGATGCCGGCTTCTTCGGCGGCATCGCGGGCCCGGTCCGCATCGGAGCCGAGCAGGTCAAAAAGGCTCCTGCCTTCCGGATCGACTGCGCGTGCGAGCGTCACGGAAGTGGACTCGGCTTCGCTCTGCGCGTCCTGGTCGATCTCCATGCAGACGCGTTCGGACTCTTCCAGCGCCCTGGCCAGTGCGCCGCCGATCGAAAAGCCACCCTCCGGCAGGAGATGCACCGAACCGAACAGGTAAACCGTGCTTTCGCCGCCCGTCACCTGCCATAGAGCGGGCTCGGCCCGTGCGGCGCCGCAGGCGAAGGCCGCGATTGCGCATGCGGCGACGACGCGTGCCGTCATCTCAAGCATATTCGTCCACCCACTCGATTCCGGTCTCGATGCCGCCGTCATCGCCAAGCTCGAGCCAGCGATAGGCGGGCGGGCGCGAGTCCACCTCGAACTCATCCGCATTCTGCGCAAACTGCATGCAGGTTGACGGCGTGCCCATCAGGCGGATTCCGCCGTGCATGCCTTCAAATGGCTGGTGCGTGTGGCCCCAGGCGAGGCCGCGTACGCCCGCATGCCGCGAAAGCAATGCGAAGAACTCGGCTGCGTTGTCGAGCATCAGCTCGTCGAGCCAGGCGCTGCCGTGCGGAACCGGATGATGGTGCAGGCAGATGAGTGCGTGCGCGCCTGCCTCCGCACCGAGCGCGGCGTCGAGGCGCGCGAGCTGCGCGGCATCGAAATGACCATGGTGTTCGCCCGCGACCGTGCTGTCCATCATGACCACCACCCAGGCGCCGTAGCGCGTCGCGAATTCGTGCACGAAGGGCGCGCCGAGCTCGCGCTTCACGACGGCGGGATCGTCATGATTGCCCGGCAGGCAATGCACCGGCGCGTCGGAGTCCCTGAACCGCGCGTGGAGCGCAGCGTAGCCGCCGGCATCGTCATGCACCAGGTCTCCCGTCAGCAGCACTGCGCCGGGGTGTGGATGACGGCGGCGCGCGTGCGCAACGCAGCGCGCGAGTGTCTCCTCGGTCGCGATGCCGCGGACGTCCGCGCCCGGCGTTCCGGGAAGATGCGGGTCCGTGAATTGCAGTGCGAGCACCTTGCGAGTTCAATAACGGTAGTGATCGGGCTTGTACGGCCCGGCGGCCGGCAGGCCGAGATAGCGCTCCTGCTCCGGCGTCATCGTCGTGAGCTTCGCGCCGATCCGGTCCAGGTGCAGCCGCGCGACCTTTTCGTCGAGGGACTTCGGCAACACGTAGACGCGATGTTCGTAGCGCTCGCCATGTGCGAAGAGCTCGATCTGCGCCAGCACCTGGTTTGTGAACGAGTTCGACATCACGAACGACGGGTGTCCGGTCGCACAGCCGAGGTTCACGAGCCGGCCCTCCGCCAGCACGATGATGCGCTTGCCGTCCGGGAAGATGATGTGGTCGACCTGCGGCTTGATGTTCTCCCAGCGATACTGGCGTAGCGAGGCGATGTCGATCTCGCTGTCGAAGTGGCCGATGTTGCAGACAATCGCCTGGTGCTTCATGCGGCGCATGTGGTCGTGGTTGATCACGTTCACGTTGCCGGTCGCCGTCACGAAAATATCCGCCTTGTCGCAAGCGTCGTCCATGGTCACGACGCGATAGCCTTCCATCGCCGCCTGCAGCGCGCAGATCGGGTCGATCTCCGTGACCCAGACGGTCGCGCCGAGGCCGCGCAGGGACTGCGCGCAACCCTTGCCGACGTCGCCATAGCCGGCGACGAGCGTGATCTTGCCGGCGATCATTACGTCCGTTGCGCGCTTGATGCCGTCAACCAGCGATTCGCGGCAGCCGTAGAGGTTGTCGAACTTCGACTTGGTGACCGCATCGTTCACGTTGATCGCGGGGAACGGCAGCTTGCCCTCTGAAGCCTTCCGATACAGGCGCTTCACGCCCGTCGTCGTCTCCTCGGTGACGCCCTTGATCTCGGCAAGGCGGGCCGAGTACCAGCCCGGCTGGGAATCGAGGCGCCGCTTGATCGACGCGTAAAGCGACGTCTCTTCCTCGTTCGTGGGCTTCGAAATCACCGATGGATCACGCTCGGCCTCGGCGCCCAGCATCAGGAGCAGCGTAGCGTCGCCGCCGTCATCGAGGATCATGTTGGCGTGCTTGCCGCCGGGCCACTCGAAGATGCGGTGTGCGAATTCCCAGTACTCTTCGAGCGACTCGCCTTTGTGCGCGAAAACCGGAATGCCCGCCGCGGCAATCGCGGCGGCGGCATGGTCCTGCGTCGAGAAGATGTTGCAGGAAGCCCAGCGGACTTCGGCGCCGAGCGTGGCAAGCGTCTCGATGAGCACCGCCGTCTGGATCGTCATGTGCAGGGAGCCGGCGATGCGCGCGCCCGCAAGCGGTTTCGCGCGCGCGAATTCGGCGCGGGTAGACATCAGGCCCGGCATCTCGGTCTCCGCGATTGCGATCTCGCGCCGGCCCCATTCGGCCTTGGCGATGTCGGCAACCTGGAAATCCTGGGGCTTTCTGCTGATCACGGCATTCATGGTAGTACCTCTCCTTTGCAAGCGAGAGCGCCGTTGTCATTCGCAACCCCCGAGCCTGGCAGGCCTTCGCCTGTTGCAACGCTCCTCGAGGATCGCGGGGACTGTCCCCTTTTTCGAAGAAAAAGGCGGACTGTCCCCTCTCAAATTCCTGCAGCCTTCCTTAGAGCTTCGGCCCGGTCCGTGCGTTCCCAGCTGAAGGCCGTGAACGTCGCACGGCGCCGGGCGGCGCCGCCTTGCGAATCATCCTGCCAATCGTATTCCATCTCGACCGGTTCGCGCCCGAAATGCCCGTAGGACGCCGTCGGGCGATACATCGGGTGGATCAGGTCGAGCATGCGGATGATGCCAAAGGGGCGAAGGTCGAAATGCGACGCAACCAGCTTTTCGAGACGCGCGTCAGGCAGCCTTCCGGTGCCGAATGTCCGGACGGAGACCGAAGTCGGCCTGGCGACACCGATCGCGTAGGACACCTGGATTTCGCAGCGGCTCGCGAGGCCGGCCGCCACGATATTCTTGGCGACATATCGCGCCGCATACGCGGCGGAGCGGTCAACCTTGGAGGGGTCCTTGCCCGAGAACGCGCCGCCGCCGTGGCGCACCATGCCGCCGTAAGTGTCGACGATGATCTTGCGACCGGTCAGGCCGCAATCGCCGACCGGCCCGCCGGTCACGAACCGGCCCGTCGGATTGATGTGGTACTTCGTGCGCTTGCCGAGATACCGCGCCGGCAAGACGGGCTTGATGATCTCCTCCATCACGGCCTCGCGGAGATCCTTCTGGCGGATCTCGGGCGCGTGCTGCGTCGACAGCACGACCGCTTCGATGCCGACCGGCCTGTCGTCAGCGTACGCGAATGTGAGCTGGCTCTTTGCGTCGGGGCGGAGCCACGGCAGCTTCGGGGTCCGGCCCTTGCGGACTTTCGCCTGGCGCTCGACCAGCTTGTGCGCGTAGTGGATCGGCGCCGGCATCAGGGCGGCGGTCTCGTCGGTCGCGTAGCCGAACATCAGGCCCTGGTCGCCCGCGCCCTTGTCTTCGGGATTCGTGCGGTCGACGCCCTGCGCGATGTCGGCAGACTGCTTGCCGATGATGTTGATTACGCCACAGGTTTTCCCGTCGAAACCGATCTCCGACGACGTGTAGCCGATGTCGCAGATGACTTCGCGCACCAGCGACTCGAGGTCGATCCAGGCGCCGGTCGTGATCTCGCCGGCGACGACTGCGACGCCCGTCTTGACGAGCGTTTCGCAGGCGACGCGCGCTTTGGGGTCGCGCGCGAGCAGGGCGTCCAGCACGGCGTCCGAGATCTGGTCCGCGACCTTGTCGGGATGTCCTTCGGAAACGGATTCGGACGTGAACAAGTAGTCACCGGACATCGAAAAATTATACGCCATCGGCGACAATGGGAGTTTCCCGCCGGAGTCCCCAGATGCCGAGTCGTCGCGAAGCAGCCAACGCCATCCGGGCGCTCAGCATGGATGCCGTTCAGCGCGCCAATTCCGGACATCCGGGCATGCCGATGGGAATGGCCGATATCGCCGAAGTGCTGTGGCGGGATTTCCTGAAGCACAATCCCGGCAATCCCCGCTGGGCCGACCGTGACCGCTTCGTGCTGTCCAACGGCCATGGCTCCATGCTCCTTTATTCCGTGCTCCACCTGACCGGCTATCCACTCGCGATGGACGAGCTGCGGAATTTCCGGCAGCTCGGCTCCCGGACCGCGGGTCACCCGGAGCACGAGATCGACGTTGGCATCGAGACCACGACGGGCCCGCTCGGGCAGGGGATCGCGAACGCCGTCGGCATGGCACTCGCCGAAAAGAAACTCGCCGCTGCATTCAACCGTCCCGGCCACGAAATCGTGGACCACTGCACCTGGGTGTTCCTCGGCGACGGCTGCCTCATGGAGGGCATCTCGCATGAGGCCTGCGCACTCGCCGGCACCTGGGGCCTCGGCAAGCTCATCTGCATCTACGACGACAACGGAATCTCGATCGACGGCGAAGTCGCGGGCTGGTTCACCGACGATACGCCGAAGCGCTTCGAGGCCTACGGCTGGCAGGTGATTCGCGGCGTCGACGGCCATGATCCAGACGCGATCACGCGCGCGATCCGCAAGGCCAAGCGCGAGAAGTCGAAGCCGACGCTGATCTGTTGCAAGACCGTGATCGGGTACGGCGCGCCGAACAAGCAGGGCAAGGAGGAGAGCCACGGTGCCGCGCTCGGCACGGACGAAGTCGCGCTCGCGCGCAAGACACTCAACTGGCCGCACGAGCCCTTCGTGGTGCCCGATGAGATACGTGCCGCCTGGGATGCGAGTGCAGCGGGCAAGCGGGCCGAGGGCCGCTGGCGGCGCCGCTTCAAGGCCTATGAAGAGGCGCACCCGGAACTCGCAGCGGAATTCCGCCGCCGGAGCGAGTCGGCGCTGCCCGCGGGCATCGATGACTGGATCGGAGAAGGCGCGGCTGCAGCGCAAGCCGCGGCGCAGCCGGTCGCGACGCGCCAGAGTTCACAGGCGGTGCTGAATGCCCTTGGCCCGCGGCTGCCGGAACTGCTCGGCGGCTCTGCCGACCTCACCGGCTCCAACAATACGCGCATCAAGGGTGCGGCGGCGTATGCCTCCCGGGAACCGGGCGGCGCCTACCTGCATTACGGGGTCCGCGAATTCGGCATGGGTGCGATCATGAATGGCGTCGTCCTGCACGGCGGCTACATCCCGTTCGGCGGCACCTTTCTCGTGTTCTCGGACTACGCGCGAAGCAGCCTGCGCATGGCTTCGATCATCGAGGTGGGCAGCATCTTCGTCCTGACGCACGACTCCATCGGCCTCGGCGAGGACGGCCCGACTCACCAGCCCATCGAGCATCTCGCGTCGCTGCGCATGATTCCGCGCATGGAAGTCTGGCGACCCTGCGACACGGCGGAAACCTGGATTGCCTGGGGCGCCGCGATCCGCCGGCGCAAGGCGCCAACCGTGCTTGCGCTGACTCGGCAGTCGCTGCCGCAGCAACCGCGGGATGCGGCCCAGCTCGGAGCGATTTCCCGCGGCGGCTACACCCTCGTCGATTGCGCTGGACGCCCGGACTGCATCCTGATTGCGACCGGCTCGGAAGTCGCGCTCGCGGTCGAAGCGGCCCGCTCGCTCGCCGAACGCGGCCGCCGTGTCCGCGTCGTGTCGATGCCCTGCACGAGCGTCTTCGACGCGCAGGATGAGGCATGGCGGGCATCCGTCCTGCCGACCGAAGTCACTCGGCGCGTCGCGATCGAAGCGGGCGTTCCGGACGGGTGGTGGCGTTACGTCGGCACGCGCGGCCGCGTGATTGGCATGACCCGCTTCGGGGCGTCGGCACCGGCCAAGGATTTGTTCAGGCACTTCGGTTTCACGTCCGCCGCCGTCATCGAGGCGGCGGAGTCATTGCTAAACGGAGAGAATTGACCATGGCGATCAAGATTGGCATCAACGGGTACGGCCGCATCGGACGCAACATCCTCCGCGCCCTCTACGAGGCGAAGCGCACAGGCGAGATCAGCATCGTCGCGATCAACGACCTCGGCGACGCGAACACCAATGCGCACCTGACGCGCCATGACACGGCCCACGGCCCGTTCCCCGGCAAGGTCGCGGTGGACGGCAATCACATGGTCGTGAACGGCGACCGCATCAGGGTGCTCGCCGAGCGCGACCCGTCGAAGCTGCCTTGGGGCGAACTCGGCGCCGAGATCGTGCTCGAGTGCACGGGTCTCTTTGCCAACAAGGAGAAGGCGTCGAAGCACCTGGCCGGCGGCGCGAAGAAAGTCGTCGTGTCGGCTCCGGCCGACGGCGTCGACGCCACCATCGTCTACGGCGTAAATCACCAGACGCTGCGCAAGGACATGACCGTCATCTCGAATGCCTCCTGCACGACGAACTGCCTCGCGCCGCTCGTCAAGCCGCTGCACGACGGTCTGGGCGTCGTGGCCGGCATCATGACGACGGTGCATGCCTACACGAATGACCAGGTGCTGACAGACGTCTATCACTCGGACCTCCGCCGGGCGCGATCGGCAACGATGTCGATGATCCCCACGAAAACCGGCGCGGCAGCGTCGGTAGGCCTCGTGCTGCCGGAATTGAAGGGAAAGCTCGACGGATTCTCGGTCCGCGTGCCGACGATCAATGTCTCGTTCGTCGATCTCACGTTCACCGCAAGTCGCGCGACGTCGGCCGAGGAGGTCAATGGCCTCCTGCGCAAGGCCTCCGAGGGTTCGCTGAAGGGCCTCCTCGACTACACCGAGGAACCCCTGGTATCGATCGACTTCAACCACAACCCGGCGTCCGGAACCGTGGATGCGCAGCTCACGAAAGTGCTGGGTGGCACGCTCGTGAAGGTCTGCTCCTGGTACGACAACGAGTGGGGTTTCTCGAATCGCATGCTCGATACGACACTCGCCTGGTCCCGCGCGGGCTAGGGCTCCAGGGCCCGATGAAGGCAATCCGGATGACGGACCTCGAGCTCGCGGGCAAGCGCGTGCTCGTCCGCGAGGACTTCAATGTCCCGATCGCGGATGGCAGGGTCACGAGCGACGCGCGCCTCCGGGCGGCGCTGCCGACACTCCGTCGTGCGATCGATCAAGGCGCCCGCGTGCTCGTGATGTCGCACCTCGGCCGTCCGAAGGAAGGAGAACACGATCCCGCGCTGTCGCTCGCGCCCGTCGCGAAGGCACTCGCCGCCCTGCTTGAGAGGCCGGTGCGATTCATCGAGGGCGGACTGGACGGTGCGACCGCCGCTCCCGGCGAAGTCGCCTTGCTGGAGAATGTCCGTTTCCTGAAGGGGGAGAAGAAGGACGACCCGGCGCTTGCCAGGCGGATGGCGGCGCTTTGCGACGTGTTCGTCATGGACGCATTCGGGACTGCGCATCGCGCCGAGGCGAGCACTCACGGCGTAGCGCTCGAGGCGCCGATCGCATGTGCGGGGCCGCTCCTTGCGGGTGAGATTGATGCGCTCGAGCGCGCGCTGCACGAGCCCGCGCGGCCGCTGGTCGCTGTCGTCGGTGGCTCCAAGGTGTCGACCAAGCTCTCCGTGCTCGAGAACCTGGTCGCGAAGGTGGACCAGCTCGTGGTCGGCGGCGGCATTGCGAACACCTTTCTGGCCGCGGCCGGCGCCCCGGTCGGCAAGTCGCTGCACGAGGCCGACATGGTCGGCGTCGCAAGACGCCTGCTCGCCGACGCGAAGGCGCGCGGCGTCGGCGTACCGATACCGGTCGACGTCGTGGTTGCCAGCGAATTTTCGGCGAGCGCGCGCGCGGAGACCCGTGCTGCCGGCGCGGTCGGCGAGGACGAGATGATCCTCGACATCGGTCCGGCTTCGGCCCGGGCGATTGCCGACATCGTCGCGAAGGCCGGTACCGTCATCTGGAACGGCCCGCTCGGCGTCTTCGAATTCGACCAGTTCGGGGAGGGGACGCGGGTTCTCGCGAAGGCGATCGCGGCGAGCAAGGCGTTTTCGATCGCCGGCGGTGGCGACACGCTGGCCGCGATCGAAAAGTACGGCATCGAGGACGATATCTCCTATATTTCGACCGGCGGCGGTGCCTTCCTCGAGTTCGTGGAGGGCAAGACGCTTCCGGCGGTTGCCGCGCTCGAGCGGCGCGCCGCGGAATCCAAGGGGCGCTGAGTGGCCAGACGTACCAAGATCGTCGCGACGCTCGGACCATCGACTGATCCGGAAGCGGCGCTGCGGGACCTGATCGCGGCGGGTACGGACCTCGTCCGCGTCAATTTCTCGCACGGCAGTTTCGACGAGCACGAACGCCGCATTCGCGAGACTCGTGCGGCAGCCGCCAGGGCTGGCCGCGTGGTCGGCATTCTCGGGGACCTGCGCGGCCCGAAAGTGCGCATCGAGCGATTTGCGACCGGGCGCGCCGCGCTCGTCGAGGGCGAGGTGTTTACGCTCGATCCCGGCTTCGATCCCGCGGACGGCACTGACAGGATCGTGGGCGTCGCCTATGAGTCGCTGCCCCGCGACGTCCGAACCGGCGATACGCTGCTCCTGAACGACGGGCTGATTTCGCTCGAGGTCACCGGCGTCGAGGGCACGAAGGTACACACGAAGGTCCTGACCGGCGGCGAGCTGACCGACAAGAAGGGGCTCAACAAGCTGGGAGGCGGGCTCTCCGCGGGCGCGCTGACCGCGAAAGACCGCGACGACATCCGCATGGCGGCGGAACTCGGTGTCGACTACCTTGCCGTGTCATTCGTGCGCGACAAGGCCGACGTCGCCGAGGCCTGGGACCTCCTGCGCACTGCGAAAGGGGAAGGGCGGATCGTCGCGAAGATCGAGCGGCGCGAAGCCATCGACAATCTCGAGTCGATCATCGAGACGACCGCGGCCGTGATGGTCGCGCGGGGCGATCTGGGAGTCGAGGTCGGCTACGCGGAGCTCACGGGTCTGCAGAAACATATCATTGCGCGCGCGCGCGCCAAGAGCCGTCTCGTGATCACGGCGACCCAGATGATGGAATCGATGATCCACGCGCCGGTGCCGACCCGGGCCGAAGTTTCGGATGTCGCGAACGCGGTGATGGACGACACCGACGCCGTCATGCTCTCGGCCGAGACCGCAGTCGGTCGCCATCCGGGTCGCGTCGTGCGCGCGATGGCGCAGGTGATCGAGGGTGCGGAGAAGTGGCAGCTCTCGAACCGGCCCGAGCTCCGCGCCGACGGCCACTTTGCCCGGACCGACGAGGCGATCGCCGCCGCCGTGATGTACACGGCGAACCACCTCGAGGTGCGCGCGATCGTCGCGCTGACCGAGTCAGGGTCGGTGGCGCTCTGGATGTCGCGCATCCGCTCAGACATCCCGATCTACGCCTTCACGCGCCACGCGGCAACACAGCGGCGCGTGACGCTCTATCGCGGGGTCTACCCGGTCGAATTCGACGTGACGCACCCGCGGCCGGAGCGCATGTACGCCGCGATCTTCGAGCGCATGCTGGCCGACGGGCTCGCCGCCGAAGGCGACCTCATCATCGTGACTAAAGGCGAGTTCTCGGGCGTCTCGGGCGGCACGAATTCCATGAAGATCGTCCAGGTCCAGCGGCCATCCAAGTAGAGATTCGAGAAAGGAAGCGTCCCCTCTGGACGCGCGTTCTCGTCTGGGCCGCTGGCGTGACCTTCGCGATCTTCTTGTTCGCGGTCATCGCTGCCTGGCTCATGCTCCGGGCGAGCTTGCCGACGATCGATGGCGAGGCTGCGCTCGCCAGCCTCGGCGCGGGTGCCACCATCGAGCGCGACGCAGCGGGCGTTCCCGTGATACGCGGCGAATCGCGCATCGACGTCGCGCGCGCGACGGGCTATGCACACGCGCAGGATCGCCTCTTCCAGATGGACCTTCTGCGCCGCACCGGGGCCGGCGAACTGGCCGCGCTGCTCGGCGCGGGCCTGCTCGACGCCGATCGGAAGATACGCCTGCACCAGTTCAGGCGGAAGGCGAGGGAAGCGCTGGCCGCGTTGGACCTAGGTGACCGCGCTCTGCTCGAGGCCTACGCCGTTGGCGTGAACGCGGCAGTCACCTCATTCGGCGCGCGACCCTTTGAATACCTGCTGCTCGGCCAGACGCCCGAACCCTGGCGCGCGGAAGATTGCATGCTTGTCGTCTACGCGATGTGGATCGATCTCCAGGGACTCGATGCCCACAACGAGCAGCGCCGCGGCCGGCTAGCCGCAGTGCTGCCGGAGCCGGTGTACCGGTTCCTCGTCGAGCCGGAGCCCGCGGGAGAGGCGGCCCTCGACGGCAGCCTCCTGCCGCAGATACCGATGCCGACCGCAGAGGAGTACGACCTGCGCAGTCTCGATCGCGGCCTGTTCGAGCGGCTCGATGGCGGGCGTGCCGGGCGTAATGCGTTCCGCCGCGAATTCGGCGAGCGTGACTCCATGGTGGGCAGCAACAACTGGGCCGTTGCCGGATCGCGTGGCCGCGGCGGCGTCGCGCTGCTCGCGAACGACATGCACCTTGGCCTCAACGTGCCGAACATCTGGTACCGGGCGCGCCTCGTCGTGGAGACGGAAGGCCTCGACGTCGCGGGCGTGAGCCTGCCCGGCGTCCCTGCGATCGTTGCCGGCAGCAACCGGCACGTCGCCTGGGGATTCACCAACAGCTATGGCGATTTCCAGGACCTCATCCGCCTCGAGCGCGGAGCAACCAAGGACAGCTATCTCACTCCCGATGGACCGCGCAAATTCGAGTCGGAGAGCGAGACGCTTTCGGTTGCGGGCGGGGAGCCCGAGACGCTCGTCGTCAGGAAAACGATCTGGGGTCCGGTTATCGGCGACGACGGCGAAGGGAACCTGATCGCGCTCGCCTGGACCGCGCATCGTCCGGGCGCAACCGACATGGCGTTGCTCCGGCTCGAGCGTGCGCACGACCTCGATTCGGCGGCAGAGACCATCGGCGGTGCCGGCATGCCGGGGCAAAACGTGATGATCGCGGACGAGCGCGGCCGCATCGGCTGGGTGCTCGCCGGCCGGCTGCCGCGTCGCCGGATCATCGATCCTTCGCGCCCGGCAGCCTGGCACGAGGAAGGTGCGGGCTGGGACGGATGGATTCCGCCGGCGGAATCGCCGCGCCTGCTCGACCCGCCTCACGGATATGCGTGGAGCGCGAATGCGCGGGTGCTGGGCGGCGAGGCCTACGCGCAGATCGGCGACGGCGATTATGCGCCGGCGGCTCGCGCGCGCCAGATCCGCGACCGCCTCGCGGCGATCGAGCGAGCCGCCGCCTCCGACATGCTCGCAATTCAGCTCGACGATCGCGCCGATTATGCCGCGCGATGGCAGCCCCTGTTCCGGCAGGCGCTCACGCGGTCGGGCGAGGCCGAGGCCGGACGGCTCGTCGCGGAATGGAGCGGCCACGCGGTGATCGACGACGCGGGATACCGGCTGTTGCGCGAGTTCGAGCGAAACGTCTCGTCGCGCGCATTCGAGACCATTGCCGCCGCGGCGATTGCGCGCTGGCCCGACTTTCGCTGGCGAGCGCCGCAGCGCTTCACCGAGGTCGCGTGGCGGCTGGTGCAGGAGCGTCCCGCCAACCTGCTCGATCCGCGGTTCGCGGACTGGGACGCCTGGCTCGCGGATCTCGCGACAGCGACGGTGCGCGACCTGCCGGCTGCCTGCGCCGATCTCGCGGGTTGCACCTGGGGCAAGGTCAACGTCAGCGAAATTCGTCATCCGATCAGCGAAGCCCTGCCCGCGCTCTCGCACTTCCTCGACATGCCGGCCTTGCCGCTCCCGGGCGACTGGTCAGTGCCGCGCGTGCAATCGTCTACCTTCGGCGCATCAGAGCGTTTCGGGGTTTCGCCGGGCCGCGAGGCCGAAGGTTACCTGCACATGCCGGGCGGGCAAAGCGGGCATCCGCTGTCGCCGTTCTATCGCGCCGGGCATGACGACTGGGCGCATGGCCGTCCCGCACCGTTCCTGCCGGGCGCCGCGGCGCATGTGCTGCGACTCTTGCCGGCCGATGGCTGATTGCTTCGCGCCGCGGTTTATGATCTTTGGATGTAACGACCAAGGGAGGAAATCATGATTGCCGGAAAAAAAGGGCTGGTGCTGTTCGCGGTGACGTCGCTTGCCGCAGCGGCAGCTTCAGCCGCCGATCAGCCTTCGGGCAAGCTGTCGGATGAAGCCATGCGCGGCAGGTATCTCGCGCAGATCACGGGCTGCAACGACTGCCACACGGCCGGCTACGCCGAATCCGCCGGCAAAGTCGAGGAATCGAAGTGGCTGACCGGCGACCGGCTGGGCTGGAGCGGCCCCTTGGGCACGACCTATGCCGCGAATTTGCGGCTCGCCGTGAAGGACATGACCGCTGACCAGTTCCTGATACTCGCACGGAGCCCGCTCCGGCCGCCGATGCCCTGGTTCAACTTTCGCGACATGAAGGATGGCGACGTCAAGGCAATCGACGCTTACCTGAAGCATCTCGGGCCAGCAGGAGAACCGGCACCCGCCTACGTACCGCCCGACAATTCGCCCGCGGGACCATTCGTGAAGTTCCCGGAACCGCCGAAGAAGCCGGGCGCCTGACGGACAAAAGGAGACATCGGATGCTTCACTCACTGTGGCGTGTGGCCGTGCTGGCCCTCTTTGCAATTGCCGGCGCCGGCGCGGAGCCGCTCGTCATCGAGGCGGACGGCTATCTCGATGTCGTCGCGGGGCGCATCGTGTCGCCTGCGGTGATCGTCGTTGAGGGCGAGCGGATTGCCGCGATCAATCCCGCGACGCCACCAGCGGGCGCGAAGCGGATCGTGCTCTCCGGACATACGCTGCTGCCCGGCCTCATGGATGCGCATGTCCACCTCAATTACATCATCGGCGAGGGCTGGGAGACGGAGCCGGTCCGTTTCACGGCCGGCGACTTCGCGCTGCGCGCGATCCCGCATGCTTCAAAGACGCTGCTCGCCGGCTTTACGACGGTGCGCGACCTCGGCACCGGGCTCGGCTTTTCCGACGTCGCCCTGATGAACGCGATCGACAAGGGGTGGGTCGCGGGGCCGCGCGTGATACCCGCGGGCCACGCGTTGTCGATTACCGGCGGCCATTGCGACCAGTCCACAGGGCTCGGACCGGGAGTCGCTCCGCCGGGCTTCATGTCGGGTTCTGCCGACGGAGTGGATGAAGTCCTGAAGGCCGTGCGCTACCAGGTCAAGCACGGCGCGAAGGTCATCAAGATCTGCGCGACGGCGGGCGTTTTGTCGTTCGAGGGGCCTGTGGGCGCGCAGCAGTACTCGCTCGAAGAGCTGCGCGCGGCGGCGGATGAGGCGCACCGTCACGGCCTGAAGATCGCGGCACACGCTCATGGCACCGAAGGCATCATCGCCTCGAGCGAGGCCGGCATCGACAGCATCGACCACAACTCGATGATGACGGAGGAGGCGGCGAAGATCCTCGCAAAGAACGGCAGCTTCGTCGTTCCGAACCTGCACCTCATCGATACGCTCAAGACCACCGAGCTTCCGCCGGCCCTTGCGGCGAAGCAGGCTTATCTCGAGCCACTCGCGATCGAGAGCTTCAGGCGCTCGCTGAAATATGGGCTCAAGGTTTCCTTCGGGACCGACGCTGGCGTCTTCCCGCACGGCGACAACGCGCGTGAATTCGCGGCACGGATCAAGCTCGGCGACACGCCGCTGCACGCGATCCGGAGCGCGACCATCGTCAATGCGGAACTGTTCGGCACGCCCGACCGCGGAAAGATCGAGGCCGGCCTGCTCGCCGATCTCGTCGCCGTCGCGGGCAATCCACTCGAGGACGTCAAGCTCCTTGAGGACGTGCGCTTCGTCATGAAAGGCGGCGTGGTCTACAAGCAGCCGAACTGAACCGCCCTGCGGAAAAGGGGTCACCCTTTTCCCGAAGGACCGAAGGAAAAGGGTGACCCCCTTTCCCGCAGGGCCACGCATTCCTACTGCAGTGACCTCATCGCGCGGTCAAGTCCCGCGAGCGTCAGCGGAAACATCCGGTCCTCGACCAGCTCGCGGGTGATCCGGATCGAGGGCGTGAACTCCCAGCGATCCTTTGGTTCCGGGTTGAGCCAGGCGTGGCGCGGATACGAAGCAAGGAGTCGCTTCATCCAGGCTGCGCCCGGTTCCTCGTTCCAGTGCTCGATGCTGCCGCCCGGCTGCAGGATTTCGTAGGGGCTCATCGTGGCATCGCCCACGATGACGAGCCGGTAGTCGTGGCCGTAGGTCCGCATGAGTTGCGCGAGCGACCTCCGTTCGCCGTGGCGCCTGCGGTTGTCCTTCCAGACCGACTCGTAGACGAAATTATGGAAGTAGAAATGCTCGAGGTGCTTGAATTCGCCGCGGGCGGCGGAGAAAAGCTCCTCGCAGATCCGCACGTGGTCATCCATCGACCCGCCGATGTCGAGGAAAAGCAGGACTTTCACTGCATTGTGCCGCTCCGGCACCATGCGGATGTCGAGCAGGCCAGCGCGCCGCGCGGTTGCGTCGATCGTGCCGTCGAGGTCCAGCATCTCCGCAGCGCCCTGGCGCGCGAAGCGGCGCAGGCGGCGGAGCGCCAGCTTGACGTTGCGTGTGCCGAGCTCGACTGAATCGTCGAGGTTCGCGTATTCCCGCCGCTCCCAGACCTTGACCGCGCGGCGGTTGCCGCCGCCGCTGCCGATGCGGATTCCCTCCGGGTTGTAGCCGTGCGCACCATGGGGCGAAGTGCCGCCGGTGCCGATCCAGCGATTGCCGCCCTGGTGGCGCGCCTTCTGTTCCTCGAGCCGCTTGCGGAGGGTCTCCATCAGCGCATCCCAGCCGCCGAGGGAGGCGATGCGCGCCTTGTCCTCCTCGGACAGCCGCAACTCGAAGTCTTTTCTCAACCAGTCGGCCGGAATGTCGGACGCGAGAAGGGCCTCGAGCGCGAGCTCCGCACCCTTGAAATGGGCGGCAAACACGCGGTCGAAGCGATCGTAGTGACGCTCGTCCTTCACGAGAACGGCGCGGGCGACCCAGTAGAAATCCTCCGCCGACAACCCGATCAGGCGCGCCTCGAGCGCCTCGAGGAGCGCGAGGAACTCGGTGAGGGAGACCGGCACGCCCGCGGCGCGGAGCAACAGGAAAAAACGGATCAGCATGGGCCGGCCATGCGGCGGCGTTTCAGCCGGGACGACCCGCGCGCCGGTTCAGGAATACGAGCTGTTCGAAGAGGTGAACGTCCTGCTCGTTTTTCAGCAGCGCGCCATAGAGCGGGGGAATCGACGACTTCGCGTCGTCGGACCGTAGTGCCTCCGGCGGGATGTCCTCCGCGAGCAAGAGCTTGAGCCAGTCGAGGAGTTCCGACGTGGATGGCTTCTTCCTGAGGCCGGGCACGTCGCGGATGCGATAGAAGGCCGACAGGGCCTCCGCCAGCAGGGATTTCTTGAGTCCCGGGAAGTGCACCTCGACGATCCGCTCCATGGTTTCCGTGTCCGGGAAGCGGATGTAGTGAAAGAAGCAGCGCCGCAGGAATGCGTCCGGCAATTCCTTCTCGTTGTTGCTGGTGATGAAGACGACCGGGCGGTGGCGTGCGCGGACGAGTTGCTGCGTCTCGTAGACGTAGAACTCCATGCGGTCGAGCTCGCGTAACAGGTCGTTCGGGAACTCGATGTCCGCCTTGTCGATCTCGTCGATCAGGAGAACGGCACGGCGCTCGCTTTCGAAGGCGCGCCACAGCATGCCGGGCACGATGTAGTTGGCAATGTCCTTGACGCGCTCGTCGCCGAGCTGCGAATCGCGCAGGCGCGAGACCGCGTCGTACTCGTACAGGCCGTGCTGTGACTTGCTGGTCGACTTGATGTGCCACTCGAAGAGCGGCGCGCCGAGCGCGCGCGCGACCTCTTCCGCGAGCTGTGTCTTGCCCGTGCCGGGCTCGCCCTTGACGAGGAGCGGACGGCCGAGCGTGATCGACGCGTTGACTGCGAGCGCGAGCTCGCCGGTCGCGACGTAGCTGTCGGAACCCTCGAACCTCAAGTCGATTTCGCGGGCGCTGACCGGGCCGCGAGCTGCTTCAGGTCCGCGAGCACGATCTCCGAATGGCCCTTCGGGTCCACCTTTACGTAATGCTTCGCGATCCGGCCTTCGGGGTCGATGATGAAAGTGTCACGCTGCGAAAGCACCATGTCCTTGTAAGTCGTGAGCGTCGCGTAGGCTGTCGCCGTCTTCTTTTCGGAGTCGGCGAGAATCGGGAATGGCAGGCTGTGCTGGTCGGAGAATGTCTTGTGCGAGGCCACATCGTCGACGCTCACGCCGAGGATTACGGCGCCCATCTCCCGGTAGGCGAAGATGTTGTCGCGGAACTCGCAGGCCTGGGTCGTGCAGCCCGGCGTGTTGTCTTTCGGGTAGAAGTACAGAACCACCCACTTGCCCTTGTAGTCCGACAGGGCATGCGACTTGCCAGTCTGGTCCTGGAGCTTGAAGGCTGGGGCGGGCGAGCCCACCGCCGGCGGGTCCGCGGCGATCGCCGTGCCCGCAAGGAGCGTGGCGAGGGCGACGGCTACGGCGGCGCCATGCATGAAACGCGACATGGGGAATCCTCCAGTTGACGGGCGCGAATCGCATAGTATCGCGGCCTGCCGACAGATGACCATGACGACACGTCCCAGTTCCCTTCCATGAACAGTCCTACGCTCACCGCCATGCCGCGCGTCGCGCTCGTACTGCCCGGCGGCGGTGCGCGCTCCGCCTACCAGGTCGGCGTCCTCCGGGCCATCGCCAGTTGGTACCCGACGGCCTCGCCACTGCCGTTCTCGATCGTTTGCGGCACGTCGGCGGGTGCGATCAATGCCGTCGTGCTTGCCGCGCACGGTCATGACGTCCGGCGGGCGACCGCCGAGCTCGCGCGCGTCTGGGGCGGATTCCGCATCGGCCAGGTTTTCCGCGCCGGCACGCCCGACATGCTGCGGGCGGGATTGCACCTCATTGCCGCGCTGTTGACCGGCGGTTGGTTGCTGCCGATGCCGCGGGCGCTGCTCGACAATTCACCGCTTCGCTCGCTGCTCGCGGGGCGCATCGACTTCGCGGGCCTCAGGCGCTCAATTGCCGCGGGCCGTCCCGATTCGCTCGCGGTCACCGCGACCTCCGTGACCGGCGGCGAGTCCGTCACGTTCGTCGAGACTTCGAGGCATTTCGTACCCTGGGATCGCGCGTCGCGTCGCGGCGTCGCGGCGGACATCGGCGTGGATCACCTGATGGCGAGCGCGGCCATACCGCTCCTGTTTCCGCCGGTCGCCATGGACGGCGCACACTTCAACGATGGGGCCACGCGGCAGTCGACGCCGCTCGCACCGGCGATCCATCTCGGCGCAGACCGCATCCTCGTCGTCGGCGTGCGCCCACCGGGCCGGGCGCGCAGTGCTGGAGGTCATGCGCCCAACATGGCCGAGCAGTTCGGGTTCATGCTCGATTCGCTTTTCGTGGAGGGACTGCAGGCCGATTTCGAGCGTCTCAACCGGATCAATGAGCTGCTCGCGCACCTGCGTCCTGGACCGGCGCCGCACGGCTTGCGCCACGTCGAGACGCTGCTCGTGCAGCCCGAGCGCGATCCGGGTGAGTCGGCCATCGCGCATCGGATGGCGATGCCTTCGGCGCTCCGTGCCCTGCTGCGAGTCCTCGGCGCACGAGGTGCGCGCGGCGGCAAGCTGATGTCCTACCTGATGTTCGAGTCGCCGTACACGCGCGAACTGATCAAGGCCGGGGAGGGCGATGCCAACCGCCGCCGCGCCGAGATTGGGGCCTTTCTCGGCCTCGACCGCCTTCTCGGCGCGCGCATCGACTGAATTTCAGACGAGGAAGACCAACCCGGTCGCGGCCTGCGGTCGCGGTGTCGATCACTGCGGCAGCGCGTTGTGGCGCACGAGCAGTTGCGGGTACTTCTGCCGGAAATGCGAGGCAAGCCGTTCGACCAGGTAGACGGAACGGTGCTGGCCGCCGGTGCATCCGATCGCGATCGTCAGGTAGCCGCGATTCGTTTCTTCGTACTCGGGCAGCCGGCCCTCGATGAAACGCACGAGGTCAGTGACCATCCGCTCGACGCGCGGGCTCGCCTCCAGGAACTCGATCACGCGGGCATCCCGTCCCGTCAGCGGCTGGAGCGCCGGCTCCCAGTACGGATTCGGAAGCGTCCGCGCGTCGAATACGAAGTCGGCGTCACCGGGCGTCCCGTGCTTGAAGCCGAAGGACTCGAATAGGATCGACAGCCGCCCGGGCGCCTGCGGCTCGACGCGCTTCGCGATCATGTCGCGCAGTCCATGCACGCTCGTGCGCGACGTATCGATGACGAGGTCCGCGCTGTCGATCAGCGGGTGCAGCAGGCGCCGCTCCTCGGCGATCGCGTCAGCGAGGCTGACGCCCGCGCCTGCCAGCGGGTGCCGGCGACGGGTTTCCGCATAGCGCCGCAGCAGGACTTCGTCCTCGGCGTGCAGGTAGAGCACTTCGCAGCGAAGGCCCGCGCGCCTGAGGTCCGCGAGGAGCTCGGGGATCGAGGCCAGGTCATCCGGGCGATTGCGCGCGTCGAGTCCGACGGCGAGCCGGCGGTAGATGGGTTCCTCGCTCTGCAGCGTATGCGACACCAGGCCCTGCACGAGGCCCGCCGGAATATTGTCGATGCAATACCAGCCGAGGTCCTCAAGCATGTTGAGCGCGACGCTCTTGCCGGAGCCTGAAAGGCCGCTGACGACGACGAGCCGGGTCATGGAGCTGGCGCGGTCAGGCCGGCCTGCCGCGCGCGACATCCGCCGCGTGGTGATCGGAGGTCTTTTCCTTGTGCTTGCGGACCAGCCGGTCGAGCTTGTCCGCGAGCGCGTCGATCGCGGCATACATGTCGCCGTCTTTCGCGTCGGCGTGGATCACCGCGCCGCTGACGCCGAGCGTCGCCTCCGCCTTGTGCACGAGCTTCTCCACCGTCAGCACGCAGTGAACGTCGATCACCTGCTCGAAATGGCGCAGGACGCGGTCCAGCTTCTTGCGGACGTAGTCGCGAAGCGGCGGCGTGACTTCGATGTGATGGCCGGTCAACGTCAACTGCATGGTGAGTTCCTCCTTGTTGCTGTCCTGTCTGCCCGTCAGCGCGCGGCGCCCTGCCGGCGGGCGCTCGACGGCGCGATGCCAAGTGCTTCGCGGTACTTGGCCACCGTCCGGCGCGCGACCTGGATCCCGCCGGCCGCGAGCATCTCGACGATCTGCTGGTCGGAAAGTGGCCGGTCCGGCGGTTCCTGCGCGACCAGCTTGCGGATCTTGGCACGGATCGCGGTGGACGAAACACCGGTCCCGTCCTCCCCCGGTACGTGGCTCGAGAAAAAGAAGCGGAACTCGAATACGCCGCGTGGCGTGTGCAAGTACTTGCCGGTCGTTACGCGCGAAATCGTGGACTCGTGCATTTCGACGGCATCGGCGACGTCCTTCAGGATCATCGGCTGCATGGACTCCTCGCCGCGATCGAGGAAAGCCTGCTGGCGCTCGACGATCGTGCGTGCCACGCGGAGCATCGTATCGTTCCTGATTTCGAGGCTGCGCAGGAGCCAGCGAGCTTCCTGCAACTGGGTGCGAAGCACCGCATGGTCGGGCGCGCGGGTGATCATGCCCGCGTAACCTTCGTTCACGCGGATCCTCGGCAGCACCGAGGGATTGAGCTCGACGACCCAGCCGTGGGGAGTCCGCCGCGCGAAGACGTCCGGCACGACGTACTCAGTGCGCAGCGCCTGGAAGGCCGCGCCCGGCCGCGGATGGCAGCTGCGCACCAGGGCAAGCGCGACGTCGAGCTCCTCGCTGCTGACGTGCAACTCGCGCTGCAGCGCCGCGAGCTGCTGGCCCGCCATCAATTCGAGATGCCGATGGGCGAGGGTGCGCGCCACGCCGAGGCCTGGCATCGCGTGGTCGATCTGCGCGAGCTGCAGCTCGATGCACTCGGCGACCGAGCGCGCGCCGACGCCGGCAGGATCGAATTGCTGGACGATGGCGAGCACGCGCTCGACACCGTCGGCGTCCGTTACCGCCTCGTCCGCGACCGCCTCGGCGATCGATTCGGCTGATTCCGTCAGGTAGCCGTCATCGTTGATCGCATCGACGATGGCGCGGCCGACCGCGAGGGACTCAGGCGGGAGGTGGGCAAGCTCGAGTTGCCAGGCGAGGTGATCGCGCAGCGTGCGCCCCGACTCGTCGGCCAGTTCGAGATCGACGTTGGCCGAACCGGACCACGGCGTCTCGGATTCGGCGGCGCTCGGCTCGACCCAGTCGTCGCCGATCTCCACTACGGGTTCGGCTTCATCGCCTTCCGCGGAATCGCCCGACGGCTCGCCCACCGGCGTGTCGAGGGCCCAGGTCGCCTCGAAGTCCTCGTCGGATTCGAGCATCACGTTGGTTTCTAGCGCCTGCAACACCTGGGCCTGCAACTCGATGGTCGGCAGCTGGAGCAGGCGGATGGCCTGCTGCAACTGCGGCGTCATCGTCAGCTGCTGACCAATCCTGAGCTGGAGGCTCGGTTTCATCCCGCTCCGTCAGAGCCTGAAATCCTGCCCCAAGTAGACCTTGCGCACCTCGGGATTTGCAAGGATCTCGTCCGCGGATCCCGACGCGAGCACGGTGCCCTGGTTGACGATGTACGCGCGGCCGCAAATGCCCAGCGTTTCCCGCACGTTATGGTCGGTGATGAGCACGCCGATACCGCGGTCGGCGAGGTGCCGGGCAATGCGCTGGATGTCGTGCACCGACAGCGGGTCGACACCGGCGAAGGGCTCGTCCAGCAGGATGAATGCGGGATTGGCGGCGAGGGCGCGGGCAATCTCGACGCGGCGGCGCTCGCCGCCCGAGAGGCTCATGCCGACGTGGTCGCGCAGGTGCGCGATGTGCAGTTCCTCGAGCAGGCCTTCCAGCGCCTCGTCGCTCGCCGTGTCGTCGAGATCACGCCGCGTCTCGAGGATCGCCTTCACGTTGTCGACCACCGTCATGCGCCGGAAGATCGAGGGCTCCTGCGGCAGGTAGCCGACGCCGCGCCGCGCGCGCGCGTGCATCGGCAGCGAGGTGATGTCCTCGCCGTTGAGCTCGATGCGCCCGCCGTCGCAAGGCACGAGTCCGACGATCATGTAGAACGCGGTCGTCTTTCCGGCGCCGTTCGGGCCGAGTAGCCCGACCACCTCTCCACTCGAAATCGAGAGCGAGAGCGATGAGACGACCTTGCGCTTGCGGTAACTCTTCTCGAGCCCGGAGGCCAGGAGTTCACTCATGATGGCGGCTTCGGCTTTTCCGCCGCCGATTCGCCGGGCTGGATCGTGATCACGACTGGCTCGCGCGACACGACGCGCTGGTTCACCGTGCTGTAGACGAGGGTCGCGCCCGTGACCTCTGTCTTCCCGTCAGACAGCCAGGCTTCGCCGGCGAACTCGACGGCACCGCGCTTCAAGTCATAGTCGATGTGGTTCGCACGCCCCTGCGCATGTTCCTCCTTGCGCCGCTGTTCGAAGGTCGCGGGATTGCCCGTCACGCTCGCGGTCTCGATCTCACCGCCGGCAAACCGCACGCGCGCGGTCTCGCTCGCGATGGCCGATTCTGGCGTCGAGATGCGGACGTTGCCGGTGAACTCCCAGCTGCTTTCCTGGAAGTCGAGCCCGCTCGCCACGGCGCGGTCGGCGGTGATGCGCGTCTCGCCCTGCGTGATCGTGATCGCGTTGAATTTCAGAACGCCGTTCTGGTAATCGAAGTCCGAAGAGCTTGCCTTGACCTGGATCGGTAGCTGCTCGGGCTCCTGCGCCGCAGCCGCCCCGAGGCCTGCGGCTGGCAGAAGGAGTGCTGCCGCGAAGCGCTTAAGGCGCGAAGTTGCCATTGACGTTGGATTCCAGTCGCAGGCTGCCGGCTTTCAGGTCCGCGTGCATCCCGAGCGCGTGCATGCGGTGCGAGCCGAGTGCGAGCTCGACGGGCGACTGCGTCTCGGCAGTTTCGGCCACGGTGTCGAGCATCATGCGCGCGGTATGGAGTTCCGCAGCGCGGGGATCCTCTCCCGGCTGCCCCGTGAGCCGCACGTCGCCTTCGAACTCGACGACGCGCCCACCCGGCGGCACGCGCGCCTCGTTTGCGGTCAGGTGCCAGAGCCGCCCGGTCGGCGCGTGATAGTCCACCGCGACGTCCGAGAGCCGCACGACGCCGCTTGCCGGATCTTCGTTGGCGGAAATCGATTGCAGACCGATCCGTAGCCGGCCGTCGGCGCCGAACTCCTCGAGGTCCACGCCCGTCAGGAAGTAGCCCGGCCTCAGGACGTCCTCTTCGTCTGCTGCCGGCTCGCGATCGACGACTCGCCATTGCACGAGCGCCGCGATCAGCGCCACGAGTCCCGCGAGCAGTAGGATACGCGCTATCACTGCGCCGCACCCCGCTCGGCCAGCAGCCAGTCGCAGAATTCACGTACGGCACCGCGGCCGCCGCGGGCGCGGGTCACGTGTTTCGCAGCGGCGAGCACGTCCGGGTGTGCGTCCGCCACGGCCGCGGGCAGCCCGACCACGTGCATCAACCCGAGATCGGGCGTGTCGTCCACGAGGCAGGCAACGCGGCGCGCGTCGATGGCGTTTCGCTTCAGGAGTTCGGCGAGTGCGCGCGCCTTGTCGCTGACCCCCTGGGCGACGTCGCTGACGCCGAGTTCGCGCATCCGTGCGGTGACGGCGCCCGATCGTCGGCCCGAAATCACGGCAACGCCCACTCCGGAGGCGACGAGCATCTTGATGCCGTGGCCATCGCGCACGTCGAATGACTTCAGGCTTTCGCCGTCGGGGCCGTACCAGAGCCGGCCATCGGTCAGCACGCCGTCCACGTCCAGCACGACGAGCGCGATCTCGGCGGCCGGCGTCACATCACCCCCGCGCGCAGCAGGTCGTGGACGTTCAGCGCCCCGACCAGCGTGCCCGACTCATCGAGGACCAGCAAGCCGTTGATCGAGAACTTCTCCATCATCAGCACCGCCTCGGCGGCCAGCTCGTTCGGCCCGATCGAGCGGCATCCTCGCGTCATGACGTCCGCCATCGTGCTCTTGTGGATGTCGATGCGGCGATCGAGCGCACGCCGCAGGTCACCGTCAGTGAAGATTCCGACAACCTTCTGATTCACGTCCACGACCGCGGTCAGGCCGAGCCGCTTGCGCGACATTTCCAGGAGTCCCTCGGGCAGGGGAGTCTCGGGCCGCACCATGGGCAGGTCGGCCCCGCGGCGCATGACGTCGGAGACGCGCAGCAACAGCCGCCGGCCCAGCGCACCACCCGGATGCGAGCGCGCGAAATCGGCCTCGGTGAAGCCACGATGCTTGAGCAGCGCGACGGCGAGTGCATCGCCCATCGCGAGCGTCGCGGTCGTGCTGGCGGTCGGGGCGAGGTTGAGCGGGCAGGCCTCGGCCGGCACGCTGATGTCGAGGTGCACGTCGGCCTCGCGCGCGAGCGTCGACTGCGGGTTCCCGGTCATCGCGATGAGCGCAGAATCCATGCGCTTGAAGAGCGGCAGGATCGTGAGCAGTTCCGCAGTCTCGCCGGAATAGGAGATGGCGAGCACGACATCGCCCTTGGCGACCATGCCGAGGTCGCCGTGGCTCGCTTCGGCCGGGTGCAGGAAGAAGGCGGGCGTGCCGGTGCTTGCGAAGGTTGCCGCGATCTTGCCGCCGATGTGGCCGGACTTTCCCATGCCGGAGACGACGACGCGGCCGGTGCAGGCGAGGAGCATGCGGCAGGCCTGCTCGAAATCCACGCCCAGCCGGTCGACGAGGGCGGCGACGGCGCGGGCCTCGATCTGGAGCGCTTCGCGCCCCATCTCGATCAGGCGCTTGCTGTCGGCGACGTCATTCATCGGTCACGCGGGGCGTTTCAGTGCGATTCGGCATCATACACCGGCCCTCCGGCACCAATTAGAATGCCGCCATGTCGCCGGAAGAGATCAGCCAGCAGATCGAGACCGCACTGCCCGGCGCCACGGTTCGCGTCGCGTCGGATGACGGCGTGCACTTCGCCGCGCTCGTGGTCGCCCCGCAATTCGCCGGACTTCGATCGCTGCAAAGGCACCAGCTCGTCTATCGCGCGCTCGGCGGCGCAATGGGCGGCGCGATTCACGCCCTTTCGCTCGATACGCCGACGCCCGAGGAGTGGGCGCGGCGCACGCCCGGCTGAGCCGGGCCGGAGAATTACCTGGACAAGTTCCGGATCACCGGCGGCCGGCGTCTCGAGGGCGAAGTCCGCGCCTCCGGCGCGAAGAATGCGGCGCTGCCGATTCTCGCCGCGGGTCTGCTGGCGGACCGGCCGGTCACGATCCGGAATGTCCCGAAACTGCACGACGTGACCACGATGATTCGCCTGCTCGGCCAGATGGGTGTTGCCGTGACCGCGGGCGACGGGGGCGAGGTCCAGGTCGACGCGGGCGGGCTCACCAACGCCGTCGCGCCCTATGATCTCGTCAAGACCATGCGCGCGTCGATCCTTGTGCTCGGCCCGCTCGTCGCACGCCACGGCGAAGCACGAGTCTCCCTGCCGGGCGGTTGTGCGATCGGCGCGCGCCCCGTCAACTTGCACGTTGCCGGGCTCGAGGCGATGGGCGCAGAGATCGCGATCGAGAGCGGCTACATCCATGCGAAGGCGGGAAGGCTTGCCGGCGCGCGCATCGTCCAGGACACCGTGAGTGTCACCGGTACGGAGAACCTGATGATGGCGGCGACGCTGGCGAGCGGGCGCACGGTCATCGAGAATGCCGCGCGCGAGCCCGAGGTCGTCGACCTTGCGGCATTCCTGGTCGCGATGGGGGCAAAGATTGCCGGTGCAGGCACCGACACGATCGTCATCGAAGGTCGCGAACGGCTCGGCGCCTGCGAATACCGTGTGCTGCCGGACCGCATCGAAACCGGCACCTTCCTGGTCGCCGGGGCCATCAGCGGCGGACGGGTCCGGGTCGTCGGCGCGGAACCTTCGCATCTCGACGCCGTGATCGCGAAGCTTAGGGAGGCGGGCGCGACGGTGACAATGGGCCCGGACTGGATTGAGGTCGACATGAAGGGCAGGCGCCCGCACGCGGTCGACATCCGCACCGCACCGCATCCCGGCTTCCCGACCGACATGCAGGCCCAGTTCGCGGCGCTCGACGCGGTCGCCGACGGCGTCGCCACGATCGTCGAGACGATCTTCGAGAACCGCTACATGCACATGCTGGAACTGCGGCGGCTGGGTGCCGATGTGCGAATCGAGGGCCACACCGCCTTGATCCGCGGCGTGCCGCGCCTGTCCGGCGCGCCCGTCATGGCGACGGATCTTCGCGCTTCAGCCAGCCTCGTGCTCGCAGGCCTCGTTGCCGAGGGCACGACGGACGTGCAGCGCATCTACCACATTGACCGCGGCTACGAGCACATTGAAGAGAAGATGCGGGGGCTGGGCGCCGACATCCGGCGATTGCCCGGTCCCGCAACCTGAGGGGCGCGGGTCAGGAAGAGCGCGTGGCACCCGCTTCCTGCGGGCGCTCGACGACCTCGATGCGGACGTTATGTTCGCGGCCTTCGGCTTCATTCGGAGAACGCCGCCAGAGGCGCAAACGCACCGGCTGGCCGGGCTTCAACATCGCCACCCGCGCGAGCAGGTCCTGCGCGCCGCGCAGCGGCTTGCCGTTCACCTGCGTGATGACATCGTTACCGGCGACACCCTGCGTGTCGGCCGGGCTCTTCTCATAGACGAAGCGGACCAGGACCGAACCGTCCGCAAGCCCCAGCCTGGCAATCTCTTCGGCCGTGAGGTCGCGGGGGACCACGCCGATCCATCCGCGCACGACTTTGCCGTCCCGCACGATTGCGTCCACGACACCGCGCACGAGGTCCACCGGAATCGCAAAGCCAATGCCCTCGATGCCGGCCTGCCGTCCCGCAATCGCGCTGTTGAGGCCGACGAGCTTGCCGCTCGCGTCCACGAGCGCGCCGCCGGAGTTGCCGAAATTGATCGCAGCGTCAGTCTGGATGAAGTTCTCGAAAGTCGTCACACCGATTTGGCCACGGCCGGTCGCACTGACGATGCCCTGCGTCACTGTCTGTCCGAGTCCAAGCGGATTGCCGATCGCAAGTACGGGCTCGCCGACCCGGAGCCGGTCGGAACGCCCGAGTGGCATGATCGGCAGCGTCCCGAGGCCGATCTTAAGCACTGCGAGGTCCGTGTCGCGGTCGACGCCGACGAGCGTCGCGGGAGCGACGCGCCCGTCCTTCAATTGCACCTGGATCTGGGCTGCGCGCGCGATAACGTGATAGTTCGTGATGACGTGGCCGCGGACGTCGTAGATGATCCCGGACCCGAGGCTGCGCTCGACGCGCTCGCGGTAATCCGGCCAGACGTCGCCGAAGAGCTGCGCGAACTGCGGTGGCAGTCCGGCGACGTTCGGGACGACGATCCGGCGCTCCGTATAGATGTTGACGACGGCCGGCGCCGTGGCATCGACGGCGTCCGCATAACTTACGAATTGCGACGCCGCCGCCGCGGGCGCTTCGGGTTGGGTGACGGCGGGTTCCCGCGTTGCAGCGGTCGTGCCCGGCGCGGCAGGCGTCAAAGGCACTTCGGTCGCGGGCCGCAACAGTACGAATGCGAGCGCGCCCGCAAGCCCGAGTGCGACCCAGGGAGAAATCCAGCGTAGCCAGCCCGGAATGCCCGACATCGGTGCGGCAGCCTCCGATTGAACGTGTATCGCCGTGTATAATGCGACAACTCTCAAGACGAACGAAAATCGGCCGATGAGCGAAGCAATCGACAAGGGACGGCGCCAGCTCCTGACCGTCGCCACGACCATGACGGGCGTCGTCGGCGCGGGATTCGCCGCCGTGCCGTTCCTCGCTTCCTGGAAACCGAGCGCACGCGCCAAGGCGCTCGGTGCCCCGGTCGAGATCGACATCAGCAAGCTCGAACCGGGCGCGATGCTGAAGTTCGAATGGCGCGGGACGCCGGTGCTGGTGGTGCGCCGCACGCAGGAAATGATCGAGCGGATCGAGTCGAACGACGGCCTGCTCAGGGATCCCGGCTCCGACAAGTCGAAGCAGCCGGACTACACGAAAAACGCGGCGCGCGCGATCAGGCCCGAGTTCCTGGTATTGCTCGGCGTCTGCACCCACCTTGGCTGCCTGCCGCAGAACCGGTTCACACCGGGCGCCAGCTCGGATGGCACGCTCACGGCCGATTGGCCAGGCGGTTTTTTCTGCCCCTGCCACGGTTCGAAGTTCGACCTTTCAGGCCGCGTGTTCAGCGGCGTGCCGGCGCCGACCAACCTCGAGATCCCGCCGTACAGCTTTGCCGACGACAACCACCTCGTGGTTGGCCTCGACCCCGTTAAGGAGGCCTGATGGCGGAGCCGACGGCCGCGCCTGCACCCGGCAAGATCGCCCGGCTCGGCGCCTGGATCGACGAGCGCTTCCCGATGACGTCGCTCTGGAAGGAGCACGTGTCGGAGTACTACGCGCCGAAAAACTTCAACTTCTGGTACTACTTCGGCTCGATTGCGCTGTTCGTGCTGGTGCTGCAGATCGTCACCGGCATCTTCCTGACCATGAGCTACAAGCCCTCGGCCACGGATGCTTTTGGCTCGGTCGAATACATCATGCGCGACGTCGAGTGGGGCTGGCTGATCCGCTACCTGCATTCGACCGGCGCCTCGGCGTTCTTCATCGTGGTCTACCTGCACATGTTCCGGGCGCTTTTGTACGGCTCGCACCGCAAGCCGCGCGAGCTCCTGTGGATCTTCGGCGTGCTGATCTACCTCGCGCTGATGGCCGAGGCCTTCTTCGGCTACCTGCTGCCCTGGGGCAACATGTCCTACTGGGGCGCGCAGGTGATCGTCTCGCTGTTCGGAACCTTCCCGCTGATCGGCGATTTCCTGATCGAGTGGATCCGCGGCGACTATTTCATCTCGGACATCACGCTGAACCGCTTCTTCGCGCTGCACGTGGTGGCGCTACCGCTGGTGCTGATCTTCCTGGTGGTCGCGCACGTGCTCGCGCTGCACGAGGTGGGCTCGAACAACCCGGACGGCATCGAGATCAAGAAGACCCAGGGCGGTGACGGCCATCCGCTCGACGGGATACCGTTTCATCCCTATTACACGGTCAAGGACATCTTCGGACTCAGCGTCTTCCTGGTGCTGTTCGCGGCCGTGGTGTTCTTCGCCCCCGAGATGGGCGGCCTGTTCCTGGAGGCGCCGAACTTCGAGCCGGCGAATTCGCTGCTGACCCCGGAGCACATCGCGCCGGTCTGGTACTTCACGCCGTACTACGCGATCCTGCGTGCCGTGCCGGCGTTCCTGGACACCCAGATCTGGGGCGTGCTCGCGCTGTTCGCGGCCGTGCTGCTGCTGTTCTTCGTGCCGTGGCTCGACCGCTCGCCGGTGAAGTCGATCCGCTACCGCGGCCCGATCTACAAGGTCGCGCTGATGGTGTTCGCGGCCGACTTCGTCCTGCTCGGCTATTGCGGCCTGAAGCCGGCGGTCGCGCCGTATACGACGCTGTCCGTCGTCGGCACCGTCATCTACTTCGCGTTCTTCCTCGCCATGCCCTGGTACTCGCGCATCGACAGCCACAAGCTCGAGCCGTCCCGGGTGACGCCTTGACCCGAATGCGCGCGCTGCTCGTGCTGCTGGCCGCGATTCCCGCGGCCGCAGGGGCGTCAACCGAAGGCTTTCCGCTCGAGCGCGCGAACGCGGATGTCTCAAACCTCGCGTCGCTGCAGCGCGGGGCGCGCAATTTCGTCAATTACTGCCTCGGCTGTCATTCGGCCAAGTACATGCGTTACAGCCAGGTGGCTGAGGATCTCGCGCTGACGGAAGACGAGCTGCGCGCCAACCTGATGTTCACGGGCGACCGCATCTACGACGCCATGGAGTCCGCGATGCCCGCGGACAAGGCGCGCGATTGGTTCGGCAATGCGCCGCCGGATCTTTCGCTGATCACGCGCAGCCGCGGCCCCGATTACTTGTACACCTTCCTGCGCTCTTTCTACGTGGATCCGTCGCGGCCGACCGGCGTCAACAACGCGGTGCTGCCGCAGACCGCCATGCCGCACGTGCTCGCCGCGCTCCAGGGTTTGCAGCTCCCGCGGTATGAAAAGAAGGTGGACAAGGACGGCAAGGAAGTGGAGCACCTCGTGGCGCTCGATCCCGGCACGACGGGCGACCTGCCCACGGCCGCGTTCGACAGCTTCGTGCGCGATACGGTCGCTTTCCTCGAATACGTCGCCGAACCCGCCAAGGCGAGGCGCAAGTCGCTCGGCGTCTGGGTAATCCTCTTCCTGCTGATGTTCACGGCCTTTACCTGGTTCCTCTACAAGGAATACTGGAAGGACGTGAAGTGACTTCCGCGCGCCCGCGATGAGAGGCTGAAGCCATGGCCGCGGCGCAGACACCGCGTCGGCCCTACCTGGTTCGCGCGATGCACGAATGGATGACCGCGAACAACCAGACGCCGCATCTTGTCGTCGACGCGAGCGCCGAAACCGCCGAAGTGCCGCGCGCCTTCGTCCGTGACGGGCGCATCACGCTGAATGTCAGCTGGCAGGCGACCCAGGGACTCAAGCTCGGCAACGAGTGGATCGAGTTTTCCGCGCGCTTCGGCGGCGTCTCCCAGCACGTCCGTGTCCCGGTCGCGTCGGTGCTCGGAATCTACGCGCGTGAAACCGGGCAGGGCATGCTGTTCCAGGACGAGGGCGAAGCGCCGCCGCCGGCGGCAGGCGCCGGCGACACCGGCAGCCGGCCGAAGCTGCGGGTCATCAAGTAACAAAGACTAGTGTCGAGTCGCGAGCGGGATCCGGCGGGGTTACTCGCTCGCGAACTCTGCCGGAACTTTAAGAGTTCGCTCGCGAGTACCCCGCCACCTCGCTCGCGACTCGAAAATAGGCTCAGAGACTGAAGGCGCCGCGGATCAGTTGGCAGTCAAGGTCGTCGACTGGACCACTGACTTCGACGACGTCGAAGCGTGCGGGGAGTTTGGCGAGCGGAGGGTTGGTCGCGAGCAGGGCGCGGGCGGCGCGGATGATGCGCCGGCGCTTGTCGAACGTGATGCTCGCGGCGGCGCCGCCAAAGCGGTCTGACGCGCGGTATCGGACTTCGACGATTGCGAGCGCCGTGCCGTCCATGGCGACGAGATCGAGCTCACCGCCTTTTGCGCGAAAGTTGGTGTCCACGATCCGGTAGCCGTGACGCTCCAGGAATCGCGCTGCCGCCACCTCGGCCGCGCGGCCGAGTGCGAGGTGCGGCGCGGTGCTCACGAGATCGGCGCGGCGCTGGGGACGGGCGGCCAGGGAACGACGCGCCCGCCGACGATCTGGGCCCAGTCGAGATCGCGACGCACGCGGCCGCGGCCGTCCACCGCGAGCCGCCCGGTCATGCCGGGAAGCGGGCCGAGGCTTCCACTCCGCATTCGGGGAAGCTCGTTCACCAGCCGGAACGCGTCGTAGCCGAAAGCATAGAGCCGTCCGAGCTGGCCGCCGCGTCCCGGAAATACGCGATCTGCGGTGTCGTGCGCGGCGGCCGAGACGCCCTGCGGATCGAGCACCCAGGGCATGTCCGGGAAAATCACGCCGTCGAGGTCCACATTGCCCGGTCCGGCCGGGTCGTAAATGTCCGACGTCGCGTACATCGGCAGCGCACTCGCGTAGTTGAAGCGAAGCTGCGTGCGGATCAGGCGCCCATGGACGGGTTGCGCCGCGACGAAAATGAACTGCGCATCTGGGCGCGGCGCGCTACCGCGTTGGCCGGTCGTGCGCAGCAGGCGACGCATGGTGTCGTTGAAATCCGAGGTGGATGGCAGGTAGTCCGCCTGGTCCACGACCTGGCCGCCGGCTGCCGCGAATTCCTCTGCGAATGCGGCGTGCACGCGCCGGCCCCAGTCGGATTGCGGCACGAGTGTCACGCCGCTCGTGCGGCCGTCGGCGGCGACCCGGCGGGCCGCGAGGCGCGCCTCGTCTTCAGGCGACAACGCGTACTGGTAGAACCGGTCCGGCACTTCCACGCCGTCCGGCAGGAAATTGAGCGCGAGCGTCGTCGCGCGGCCATCCGCGAGTGTCGCGAGCCCTGCGACTTCCTCGCGCGTGAGGGGCCCGACGACGAAATCGCTCCCGTCCGCGAGGGCCTGGAGGTACGCGGATGGCGCGTCGCGCTCGGCGACGTCATAGATGCGCACCCGCGGCCGCGACGAACCGCCGTCGTCATAGTAGGCGCCAAGGAATCCGTCGCGCACCGCGCTGCCTGCCGGTGCGGAGCGTCCTGACAACGGCAGGAGCAACGCGACCTGCCGCGGCCGATCGCCTGGAGCCACGGGCCGCTCGGAGACGCCCTTCCACAGGGAATCGCTTGCCGGATGCGCCGGATAGCGTTCACGCCAGGCCTGCAACCGGCGCGGAGAACCGAGCGCGCCGGACTTTGCGTCCGCAAGGATGCGGCCGAGCTCGAGCCAGCCGGCAAGGACCTGATCCGCGCCCGCGGGCGGCCGTGCGTCGCCACCGCGCAGCACCGCCGCCTGGATTCCGTCCACGATCATGCGCTGGTTCGCCTGGCGATCCGCGGCGCTTGCAAGAAGCTTGTCACGCGCGATGAGGCTCGACACCGCGTCCGCGATCCGCAGGTTTCCGAACTGCACGCGGGCGCGAGTTGCGAGCGTTGCCTGGTCGTCACCGTCTATTCCGCGCAGGATCTCGGCTGCTCGCGCCGTGTCGCCGCGCGCAAGCGCAATCTCCGCGTCGAGCCGCCGCTGCTCGCGTGTGTCCGCGCCGGAAAGCGGCGCCACGAGGTTCGCCATGGCGGCCTCGGCCGCTGCGACGTCGGCGCCCCGGAGCCACTCGCCGGCAGCTGCGAGCCACAGCCGGTTGCCGCTTCCCGCCGCGGCGCCCCGCGCGGCGGCTTCGTAGCTTCGCGCCGCGGCCGCGTGATCGCCCTGGCGCGATTGGCGTCCCGCGCGTTCGACTGCGGCGTCGGTGCCGCCGAGCGGCGGAAAGCCCGCCGTCTGGCAGGCTGCGACGAGCACGGCAGCGAGTGCCGCGGCGATGGCATTCCTTGCGATCCGGAGTTTCGCTTGCATCGGCGGCGGCCCTTGGCGACGATCATCCCGCCGCGCCACAGCAGCAGTGGCAGGTGCGGTCGGGGAGGGACATCTTATAGTGGCTGAATCGGGCGTGCTCTATGTCGTCGCGACGCCAATCGGCAACATGGGCGACATTTCTGTGCGAGCTCGCGAGATTCTCGCGGGTGTCGGCGCTGTCGCGGCCGAGGACACGCGTCACAGCGGCCGCCTGCTCAGGGAGCTCGGGCTCGAGCGCCCGCTCGTTTCGCTGCACGAACACAACGAGCGGGCGCGCGTCGTCGAGCTGGTCGGGCGCCTGCGCGGCGGCGAAAGCATTGCGCTCGTTTCTGACGCGGGCACGCCGCTGGTGAGTGACCCGGGCTACCTGCTGGTTGCCGCCGCCATCGAGGCGGGCGTCGTCGTCACGCCGATTCCCGGTCCCAGCGCGGCGATCGCAGCGCTTTCGGCTGCGGGGCTGCCCTGCGACCGATTCTGTTTCGAGGGATTCCTGCCGGCACGTGCCGCGGCGCGCAGGCGCCGGCTGGCCGAGCTCGCAGCGGAAACGCGCACGCTCGTCATTTACGAGGCGCCGCATCGCATTGCTGAGTGTCTTGCTGACCTCGTCGCGGCCTGCGGCGCGACGCGTCGGGCCTGTGTCGCGCGCGAGATCACCAAGCGCTTCGAAACTTTCTATCGCGGCAATCTCGGTGAGCTTGCCGAGCGCGCGAAGAACGACGCGGATCTTGCGCGCGGTGAGGCCGTCATCCTCATCGAGGGTGCGGAGCAGGCGGATCCGGGAGCGGCGCAGCTCGACGAAACGCTTTCGGTCCTGCTCCGCCACCTGCCGCCGTCCGCGGCGGCCGCTGCGGCCGCAAGTCTCATGGGCGTGCGCAGGAATGACGCCTATGCGCGAGCCCTTGCGATCACGAAGGACAAGTCGCCCGACCAGGCTTGAGGCGGGGCCCGCCACGCACTAAGGTGTCCATGGGAGTCGGCCAGGCAATCGCCGTATTCGCAAGAATGCGGAGGAAAGTCCGGGCTCCATATGGCACGGCGCCAGGTAACGCCTGGGGGGCGCGAGCCCACGGAAAGTGCAACAGAAAATACACCGCCCAAGCGCGCGCAAGCGCGACGGCAAGGGTGAAAAGGTGCGGTAAGAGCGCACCGCGTCGACGGTAACGGCGACGGCACTGAAAACCCCGCCCGGAGCAAGGCCAAATAGGGAAACACGCGGCGAAAGCCGCAGCGCGCGGCCCGCGCGCGTTTCCGGGTAGGCTGCTTGAGGTGCACGGCGACGTGCATCCCAGAGGAATGATTGCCCTCGACAGAACCCGGCTTATCGGCCGACTCCCACTTTTTCCACAGACTGGTCAAAAAAACAGTGTCTTCTTGACGCATCGCCGCAGATTAGGCGCGTAACCCGCTGATTTATGGGTCGCTTAGCTTCGTAAGGCTGGGTTTTCAGCTTCGTCGCTAAGTGACTGACGCGTCACGAAATTTCTCAAGCCAACCCGTTGACCCTGCTTCCCGCGCTGCCTATAGTGGTAGCGAGTGGGAGAAAGTGGGGGGGAATGGGACAACGTCCCGTTTTAGCTCGTGTTTCGCGGCGCAACCAAAGTCACCCTCGATGCGAAGGGCCGGATGGTCATTCCCACCCGGTATCGCGAGCGCCTGGCCGAACGCGGCGACCCCCGGCTCGTGGTCACGATCGACCGCGACCAGTGCCTGCTGATCTACCCGCTGCCTGACTGGGAAGAAATAGAACGGAAGCTGATGCGACTGCCGACCCTGAACGAGCACGCGCGACGACTGCAGCGGTTGATGGTGGGCTACGCGACCGACGTCGAGCTCGACGGGCACGGACGCCTGTTGCTGCCGCCGACGTTGCGCGGATTCGCGCACCTCGACCGCAACGCGATGCTGATCGGGCAGGGCAATCGCTTCGAGCTGTGGGACGAGCAGCGTTGGGAAGAGCGTCGCGAGCAGTGGCTGAACGGCGAAGACACGCCGGGGTCGCTGCCGGCGGAGCTGGGTTCACTTTCGCTGTGATCGGCGCGCCGAACGGCGTGCCCTGGGAAGAGCCGCGCGGCGGGGTACACGCGCCGGTGCTCAGGAATGCGGCGATCGATTCGCTCGCGGTCCGGGCCGATGGCTGCTACGTGGACGCGACGTTCGGTCGCGGTGGTCATGCCGGGGAGATCCTCGGCCGGCTCGGTGATGGGGGGAAGTTGATTGCCATCGATCGCGATCCCGAGGCCGCGGCGGCCGCGGCCGTACTTTTCGACGCAGACACGCGCGCACGTTTCGTGCGCGCGCGATTTTCCGAGCTTGCGCAGCACGTCGCGCCGCGGAGCGCCGACGGAATCCTCTTCGACCTTGGCGTTTCCTCGCCGCAGCTCGACGAGGCACGGCGCGGGTTCAGCTTCCTGCGCGACGGTCCACTCGACATGCGCATGGATCCGGACGCAGGCGCAACCGCGGCCGAATTCCTGGCGCGCTCGGACGAGCGCGAGATCTCGGCCGTGATCGCTCGCCTCGGCGAGGAGCGCCATGCCCGACGTATCGCGCGCGCGATCGTCGGCGCACGCGAGTCCGGCTCAATCGAGACGACGGGGCGGCTCGCCGGCATCGTCGCGGCGGCCGTGCCGGGGCGCGAACCAGGCCGCCATCCCGCAACCCGCACGTTCCAGGCGCTTCGCATCCACGTCAACGATGAGCTCGGCGAGATCGAGCGCGCGCTGCCACAGGCGGTTGCCGCGCTCGCGCCCGGCGGGCGCCTCGTCGTGATCAGCTTCCACTCGCTGGAAGACCGCATCGTCAAGCGCTTCATGCGCGACGGGACACGCGAGGATCCGGCCTGGGCCGGATTGCCGTCGATTCCCGCCGCGGCTCGGCCGCGGCTGCGCCTCGTCGGGCGCGCGACCTTTGCCGACGAGTCCGAAGTCGCACGCAATCCGCGCGCGCGGAGCGCAGTCATGCGCGTTGCCGCGAGGCTCGAATCATGAGCCGTCGCTGGACGATCATCGGCCTGCCGCTGCTGTGGCTCGCGGTGCTCGCCTCCGCGATCGCGGTCGTGCGCGCGCGTCACGAGTCGCGGACTCTCTTCGTCGAACTCCAGCGGCTTTCGGCGGAACGCGACGAACTCAACATCGAGTGGAGCCGGCAGCAGCTGGAGCAGAGCGCCTGGTCGAATCACGGATTCGTCGAGCGTGTCGCGGTGGAACGCCGCGACATGCGGTTCCCCAAGCCCGACGAAGTGCGGATCGTCGCGCCATGAGGCGGCGGGACGGGGAGATCGAATTCGACGCGCCGCAGTTCCGTGGGCGCGCGCGCCTCCTGACCGGGGTGCTCGCGCTGATTGCGCTCGTCCTGCTCGGGCGCTCGCTCGAACTCCAGGTCTTCGACCGGCAATTCATCACGAAGCAGGCGGACATGCGCCACGCGCGCGTCGCGACGATGCTCGCGCATCGCGGCGCGATCCTCGACCGGTTCGGCGAACCGCTCGCCGTCAGTTCGCCGGTCGACACGGTGTGGGTCAATCCACCCGAGTTTGCCGACGCGAGCGAGGGAATCGCGCGGCTCGCGCGCGAACTCAAGCTCAATCGCCAGTGGCTCGTGCAGCGGGTCACGAGCAACCTCGACCGCGATTTCCTTTACGTGGCCCGGCACCTCGAGCCTGCGGAAGCGGACAAGATCCGCGGCCTGAAGATCCCTGGTGTCTATTTCCAGCGCGAGTACAAGCGCTTCTATCCGAACGCCGAGGTGACCGGGCACTTGCTCGGTTTCACCAATCTCGACGAAGCCGGGCAGGAAGGCCTCGAGTTGGCATACAACCGCTCGCTCGCCGGCATTGACGGACAGAAGCGGGTAATCCAGGACGGCCGCGGGCGTGTGATCCAGAACGTCGAGGTCCTGCACTCGCCGATCGAGGGCGAGGACCTGCGCACGAGCATCGACCTGCGGGTCCAGTACCTCGCCTACCGCGAACTGAAGGCGGCGGTCCGCAAGCACCGCGCGCTCTCGGGCACGGTGATCGTGCTCGACATCGCGACTGGCGAAGTGCTCGCGATGGTGAACCAGCCCACGTTCAACCCGAACGTCCGGACTCAGTACGACGTGGCGCGCTACCGCAACCGCGCGGTGACGGACATCTTCGAGCCGGGCTCGAGCATCAAGCCATTCGTCGTCGCGTCCGCGCTCGCGTCGGGACGCTATCGCACGGACACGATGATCGATGCCGCACCATTCAAGATCGGCTCGAGGATCATCCGCGACCACCACGACCTCGGCACGATCGACCTCGGCGATGTGCTCGCGCGTTCGAGCAACGTCGCGATGGCGAAGATCGCGCTCTCGCTCGACAAGGACCTGATGCACGACACGCTGAAGGACCTCGGCTTCGGCAAGGTCTCGGCGAGCGGCTTTCCCGGTGAATCTGCCGGACTCCTGACGGGCACGCAGAACTGGCGTGCGATCAACATCGCGACCATGGCTTATGGCTACGGCCTTTCGGTCACGCCGCTCCAGCTTGCGCAGGCCTACGCAACGATCGGCGCCTTCGGCATGCAGCGGCCGATCACTTTCCGCCGCGTCGAAGAGCGGCCCGCGGGCGAGCGCAAGCTTTCCGCGAAAGTTTCGCGTGACCTGGTCGGGCTGCTCGAAAAGGCCGTCACACCCGCGGGCACCGGCGTCAAGGCGGCGGTTCCCGGCTATCGAGTCGCTGGCAAGACCGGCACGGCCTGGCGGGCGATTCCCGGAGGCTACTCGACGGACCGCTACCTTTCCGTGTTCGCCGGTGTCGTGCCGGCGACGGAGCCGCGCCTCGCAGTCGTCGTCATGGTCGACGAGCCGAAAGGCGATTTCTATTACGGCGGCGACGTGGCGGCACCCGTCTTCTCCGCCGTTACGTCAGGTGCGCTGCGGCTGATGTCGGTCGCACCGGACGACCTTGCTCGGGTCGCGCCCGTCGAATACGAGGACGGCGGGCCATGAGCGCGGCGATCCGGCTCGACGAGCTGCTCGCGGATGTTGCCCCTGCGCCGCGCGTGGACGTGGCGGGTCTTTCGCTCGACTCACGGGCAGTCGCCGCGGGCGACGCCTTCGTCGCGCTGAAGGGCGGCAGCCGGCACGGACTCGAACACGCACACGAAGCGGTCGCGCGGGGCGCGCGTGCAATCCTCTGGGATCCCGCGGAAGGCCAGTCGCCCGGCGCTGCAGTTGCGGATGTTCCCTTCGTCGCCGTGCGCGAGTTGCGCGATCGGCTCGGCGGCATCGCGGACAGGTTCTACGGAATGCCGTCGTCACGGCTCACGGTCGCGGGCGTCACGGGCACGAACGGCAAGACCACCTGTGCCTGGCTGCTCGCCTCCGCGGTCGAACGGCTCGCGCGTCGCGGCGCCTACCTCGGCACGCTCGGTTCCGGCTTCCCGCCGGACGTGGAGGGCGGGTCGCTGACGACGCCGGACGTCATTACGCTGCATCGCCAGTTGCGCTCACTCGCAGACGCGGGTGCGACGCACGTCGCGATGGAAGTGTCATCGCATGCGCTCGACCAGCGCCGGATCGACGGCGTGCGCATGCGCGTTGCCGCGTTCTGCAACCTGAGCCGCGACCACCTCGACTACCACGGGACGATGGAACGCTACGCCGAGGCCAAGGAGCGCCTGTTCCGCCTGCCCGGGCTCGAGCACGCCGTGATCAACGTGGGCGATCCGGTCGGAGCGCGATTCGCATCCGCGCTCGGGCCCGGCGTCGACCTGACTGCAATCGCCGTCGGCGGCGAGGTTCCGACCGCCCGGCGATTCATCCACGTCGGGCGCGTCCTTTCAGGCGAGGGCGGTCTCCAGCTTGAAATCCGTGGCCACTTCGGCGCCCGCCGCCTGCGCTCGCGGCTGATCGGCGGATTCAATGCCGAGAACCTTGCGGTCACGCTCGGCGTGCTGCTCGCCTGGCAGTTCGAAGTGGAAGACGCGGTGGCTGTGCTCGGCGCCTGCACGGCGCCGCCCGGACGCATGGAGGGCTACCGGCTCAGCAACGGGGCGCTGGCGGTCGTCGACTACGCGCACACGCCCGACGCGCTTGCGAAGGCGCTCTCGGCAGTGCGCGCGCATTCTCGCGGCCGCGTAATCGTCGTCTTCGGGTGCGGAGGCGAGCGCGATCCCGGCAAGCGTCCGTTGATGGGCGAGGCGGCGGAGCGGCTCGCAGACCGCCTCATTGTGACCGACGACAACCCGCGCGGCGAGGATGCGGATCGCATCGTCGCCATGATCCTGCGCGGACTCCGGCGTCCGGAAAATGCGCTCGTCGAGCGCGATCGCGCCCGCGCGATCGACGCGGCGATTGCCGAGGCCCGGGCGGGAGACGCCGTGCTGATCGCCGGCAAGGGCCACGAGGATCACCAGATCGTCGGTAACCAGCGGCGCCCGTTCAGCGACCGTGATTGCCTCCGCGCGCGCATCGGAAGCGCACAGTGAAGGGTCGCTTGTCGGATGTCGCTGCAGCGACCGGGGGCCGCCTCGCGGGTAACGACGCTGAATTCGAGGGCGTGTCGACCGATTCGCGAACGCTGGGTCCGGGCCAGCTTTTCGTCGCCCTGCGTGGCGAGCGTTTCGACGGCCATGCATTCGTCGGGGCAGCGCGCGATCGTGGCGCGGCCGGGGCGCTCGTCGAGAGCTCCGCGGACAGTGCGCTGCCGCAGGTGGTCGCCCACGACGCGCAGGCTGCCCTCACCGCGCTCGCCGGCGCATGGCGCGGCAAGAGCAACGCATTGGTCATCGGTGTCGGCGGCAGCAATGGCAAGACGACGACGAAGGAACTGCTTGCCGCAATCCTCGATTGTGCGGGCCCGACGTTGGCAACGCGTGGCAACCTCAACAACCACATCGGCGTACCCCTGACGCTGCTGCGCCTCGAGACATCGCACCGCTATGCCGTCGTCGAGATGGGCGCCAATCACCCCGGCGAGATCGCCGCGCTTGCCACCTTGGCGAAGCCTTCGATAGCGCTCGTGACCAATGCGGGTGACGAACACCTCGAGGGATTCGGCGACCTTGCCGGTGTCGCGCACGCCGAAGGCGAGATGTACGCGGCGCTGGAATCGCGCGGCATCGCCGTCATCAACGCGGACGATCCGTTCTGCGAGTTGTGGCAGACGATGGCACGCACCGCGCGCATCGTCCGGTTCGGGATCGAAGCCCCGGCCGACGTACGGGCGCAGGCGATACAGGGCCGCATCGAATCGGGCGCCTTCGCCACCACATTCGCGCTCGCGATCAATGGCGCCCAGGCGCGCGTGAGGCTGCCGCTCGCGGGACGTCACAACGTCTTGAACGCGCTCGGCGCGGCCGCGGCCGCCCACGCAGCCGGCGTCGGGATGACCGAGATCGTCGCAGGCCTCGAGCGCATGCGTCCGGTCGCCGGGCGTCTGCAACTGAAGCCCGGCCCGCGTGGATCCTGGCTGATCGATGACTCCTACAACGCGAACCCGAGTTCGGTGCGTGCCGGGATCGACGTGCTTTGCGCGCTTCCGGGCGAGCACTGGCTCGTGCTCGGCGAGATGGCGGAGCTCGGCTTGGAAACCGTGGCGAGCCACGCGGGCGTCGGCGATTACGCGCGCCGCGCCGGCATCACGCGCCTCTTCGCGATGGGCGAGGCGGCGCGCCACGCGGTCGACGCCTTCGGCGGCCGTGGGACCTGGTACGGCGACGCCGCGCAGATCGCCGATGCACTGGCCGCGAGCCTCGAGTCCGGGGTCACGGCGCTCGTGAAGGGTTCGAGGGTCAATCGGCTGGAACGCGTCGTGGAGCGCCTGGTCGCTCCGCTGTCCGCGACGCCGCTGCCAGTTGCAGGCAACGGGAACTGAGGGAACAAGATGCTGCTCGACCTGTTCGACTGGCTGACGGATTTCTACGGCGGGTTCCGCGTATTCGGCTTCCTCACGCTGCGCGCGATCCTTGCCGCCCTGACCGCACTTACGATCGCGCTCTTCGTCGGGCCGTCGATGATCCGCATGCTGGCGGCTCGCCAGATTGGACAGGTCGTGCGCGACGACGGTCCGGGCTCGCACCTCGGCAAGAAGGGAACGCCCACGATGGGCGGCGCGCTGATCCTGATCGCGGTCACGGCAGGCACACTGCTCTGGGCCGACCTCGAAAACCGCTTCGTCTGGATCGCGCTGACCGTGACGCTCGCATTCGGCATCATCGGTTTCTACGACGACTACCTGAAGCTCGTCGTGCGCGACCCGCGCGGACTCGCGGCGCGCTGGAAGTACCTCTGGCAGTCGCTTGCCGGCCTCGCGGCCGCGGCTGCGCTCTGGCAGACCGCGGAATCGCCGGCCGAGACCACGCTCTACGTACCGTTCTTCAAGAACGTCGTGCTGCCGATGGGCGCGGCGGCGTTCGTTATTTTTACCTACTTCGTGATCGTCGGCTCGAGCAATGCGGTCAACCTGACCGACGGGCTGGACGGGCTCGCGATCATGCCCTGCGTGATGGTCGCAGGCGGGCTCGGGGTTTTCGCCTACGTGACGGGCCGCGTGGATTTCGCCGGCTACCTCCAGATCCCCTACGTGCCGGGCGCCGGCGAAATGCTCATCTTCGTCGCGACGATCGTCGGCGCCGGCCTCGGCTTCCTGTGGTTCAACACCTACCCGGCGCAGGTCTTCATGGGCGACATCGGCGCACTCGCGCTCGGCGCGGCACTCGGCGTGGTCGCCGTGATCGTGCGACAGGAGCTCGTGCTCGCGATCATGGGTGGAATCTTCGTGCTCGAAACCGTCTCCGTGATCCTGCAGGTCGCGTCCTTCCGGTTGCGAGGCAAGCGCATCTTCCGGATGGCGCCGATCCATCATCACTACGAATTGAAGGGATGGGCCGAGCCGAAGGTCATCGTCCGCTTCTGGATCATCTCTTTCATGCTGGTCCTCATCGGACTGGCGACGCTGAAGCTCCGCTGATGCAGCAGTCGGCAGGCAGTCCGCGCAGCGTGATCGTGGGCCTCGGCCGTACCGGTGTGTCGGCAGCCAGGCACCTTGCTGCGCGCGGGCACCGACTGGTCGTGACGGATTCGCGCGCGGACCCGCCTGGACTTGCGGAGCTGCGCCGGCTCGTGCCCGAGGCAGCGACGGCACTCGGGGGATTCGACCCGGCGGTGCTCGAGGGCGCTGACCAGATCGTCGTGTCGCCCGGCGTCTCGCTCGCGGAACCCTTCCTGCGGAAAGCCGCGTCCCGGGGCCTGGACCTCGTTGGCGACATCGAGCTCTTCGCGCGCGAAGCGGGCGGCCGCGTCGTCGGAATCACCGGCACGAACGGCAAGAGCACGGTCACGACGCTGGTCGGCGAATTCGCCAAAGCCGCGGGCGTCGAGGTCCGGGTCGGCGGCAACCTCGGCGAACCCGCGCTCGACCTCCTCGCCGGCCCGCCCGCCGCGATGTACGTGCTCGAGCTCTCGTCCTATCAGCTCGAGACGACACACTCACTCCAGCTCGAGGCGGCTGCCGTGCTGAACGTCACCCCCGATCACCTCGATCGCTACCGCGACCTTGCGGAGTACGCCGCGGCGAAGGCACGCATCTTCGAGCGCGCGTCAACGGCCGTCGTGAACCTCGACGACGAGATCGTCGTGCGCATGCTTCGGCCAGGCCAGCGCCGCGTCGGCTTCAGCCTTCGCCGCCGCGACGCCGATTTCAGCCTGCTCACGAAGGAGAACGGGGAATGGCTCGCCGAAGGCGCCGAGCCGCTGCTGCCGGTCGGCGAACTCCGGCTGCCGGGACGACACAACGCAGCGAATGCGCTCGCCGCGCTTGCGATCGGAAGCGTCTGCGGCTTCGCGCGCGAAGCGATGACCTCGGTCTTGCGCCGATTCGGCGGGCTGCCGCACCGCACGGAGCGTGTGCTCGACCGGCGTGGCGTCGCCTGGATCGATGACTCGAAGGGTACGAACGTCGGCGCGACGGTCGCCGCGATCGAGGGGCTCGACGGTCCGCTCATCCTGATCGCTGGCGGTGACGGCAAGGGCCAGGACTTCGCACCGCTCGGTCCCGCGTGCAAAGGCAAGGTCATGCGCGCCGTACTGATCGGGCGCGACGCGCCGCTCATTGCCAACGCGCTCGTGAAGAGTTGCCCAGTGTCGATCGCAAACTCAATGGAGTCGGCGGTGGGTGTCGCGGCTTCCAGCGCGCGGCCGGGATACACGGTGCTGTTGTCGCCGGCCTGCGCGAGCTTCGACATGTTCCGTGACTACGCCGAGCGCGGAGATGCCTTTGTTGCAGCCGTCCGGACTCTGCCGCAATGAGTGCCGGCGTGTCATTGCAGTACTCGCGCTCGGCGGGCCGCCAGCAGCGGCTCGCCATCGACCCGGTGATCGTCACCGCGGTCTTCGGACTGCTGCTCGTCGGGCTCGTGATGGTCACCTCGGCTTCGCTCAACGTCGCGGAGCGGCTGACGGGCGACCCGTTCTTTCATTTCGAGCGGCAGCTCTTCTCCGTCCTGCTCGGCTGCACCTTCGGCGCGGCGATGCTTGCCGTACCGATCCCGCTGTGGAAGCGATTCGCGCCCTGGCTGCTGGTCGCGAGCTTCGCGCTGCTCGTGCTCGTACTGGTCCCGGGTATCAGCCACGAGGTCAACGGTGCCAAGCGCTGGATCCGGATCGGGCTGCTGAACTTCCAGCCCTCGGAGATCGCGCGCTGGTTCCTCGTGACCTACATGGCGATCTACGCCGTGCGCCATCAGACTGAACTTCGCAGCTCGGCACAGGGTTTCTTCAAGCCGCTCGCCGTGCTCGCGGCGGCCGCGGTCCTGCTTCTCGCCGAGCCCGATTACGGCGCGGCCGTCGTGCTCTGCGTCACCGGCACGGCCGTCCTCTTCGTCGCAGGTGCGCGGCTGCGGGACTTCCTGCTGGTTTGCGGCATGGGCGCAGTTGGCATGGCGGTCCTCGCGCTCGTGAGCGGCTATCGCATGCAGCGGCTCACCTGCTTCATCAATCCCTGGGCAGATCCGTTCAACTGCGGCTTCCAGCTCACGCAGTCGCTGATCGCGATCGGCCGCGGCGAATGGTTCGGCGTCGGTCTCGGCTCGAGCATCCAGAAGCTCTTCTACCTGCCCGAGGCGCACACCGACTTCGTCTTCGCCGTGCTCGCCGAAGAGTTCGGGCTTCTCGGTGTCACGGTCGTCGTGATCGCCTTTCTCGCGCTCGTGCTGAGGAGCCTCAGGCTCGCACGCATCGCCGCCGACGCCGGCATGCCGCTCCATGCCTGCATTGCCGTTGGCTTCGGCGTATGGATCGGCCTGCAGGCATTTCTCAACATCGGCGTGAACATGGGCCTGCTGCCCACGAAGGGCCTGACGCTGCCGCTCCTTTCCTACGGCCGCTCGAGCATGCTCGTGACGCTCGCATGGGTCGGCATGTTGCTGCGCGTCCATCACGAGGTGGTCGCCTCCGGCAAGAGCGCAATACCGCCAGAGGGGCGGTCGGCATGAGCCGGACCGTCATGATCATGGCGGGCGGAACGGGCGGACATGTGTTCCCGGCGCTCGCGATCGCGGGACAGTTACGGTCGAGCCGCGACATCGTGTGGCTCGGCACCGAGCGCGGCATCGAGGCGCGCGTCGTGCCGGCCGCCGGCTATCCGGTCGAATGGATCGAAGTCGGGGGCTTGAGAGGCAAGGGTGCGGCGGGCTGGCTCGCGAGCCCGTTCACGGTCGTCCGCGCCGTGCGGCAGGCGCTTGCCGCGCTCCGCCGGCGCCGGCCCGGCGTCGTGCTCGGCTGCGGCGGCTTCGCTTCCGGCCCGGGCGGAATCGCGGCCTGGCTCGCCGGCGCGCCCCTCGTCATCCACGAACAGAATGCAGTCGCAGGTCTGACCAACCGCTGGCTCGCGCGCATCGCCTCGCGGATCGCCGAAGGATTTCCGGGCAGCTTCCCCGCGTCACGCGGCGCGCTCTATGTCGGTAATCCGGTGCGGCCCGAGATCGCGGCGCTACCGCCGCCGCGGCAGCGCTTCGAGTCGCGCAATGGCCCAATCCGGCTCTTCGTCTTCGGCGGCAGCCAGGGCGCGTCGGCGCTCAACCGGCTCCTTCCCGCAGCCGTCGCATTGCTACCGGAGGCCCGCCGTCCCTGGGTCCTTCACCAGACGGGCGCGAGGGATCGCGACGCGACGGAAGCTGCCTATCGCGCCGCGGGCGTCCAGGCCGAGGTTCGCGCATTCATCGACGACATGGCCGCCGCGTACGCCAATGCCGATCTCGTCGTCTCGCGCGCGGGCGCCTCGACCGTTGCCGAACTCGCGGCCGTCGGCGTCGGCTCGATCCTCGTGCCGTTTCCGGCGGCGGTCGACGATCACCAGACGAAGAATGCCGACTGGCTCCGGCGCGTGAGCGCGGCACAGGTCGTGCCGGAGACCGGGCTGACCGCAGAAGAGCTCGCGAATCGCCTGGCCACGCTCTTTGGAAACGGCCACGGCCGCGCGAGGCTTCTTGCGATGGCGGAGGCGGCGCGCGCGCTTGCCGTGACCGATGCCGCCCGTCGCGTCGCCGATCTCTGCCTCGAGGCGGAAGGCGGGCGCTCATGAGCGATCGCATGCGGCGCGTCGGCCTCATTCACCTGATCGGCATCGGCGGCGCCGGCATGGGCGGCATCGCCGAGGTGCTCTTCAATCTCGGCTATGCCGTGCAGGGCTCGGATCTTCGCGCCAACCCCGTGACCGCGCGGCTCCAGGCAATGGGCGTGCGCATCTTCATTGGCCACGCGGCCGGACAGGTCGCGGGAGCGAGTGTCGTCGTCATCTCGTCCGCCGTTTCGAATGCGAATCCGGAACTTGTCGCGGCCATGGAGGCGCGGATTCCGGTCGTGCGGCGGGCCGAGATGCTGGGCGAGCTCATGCGCTTCCGCCAGGGCATCGCCGTCGCCGGCACGCACGGCAAGACGACGACCACGAGCCTGGTCGCTTCTGTCCTCGCGGAAGGCGGGCTCGACCCGACCTTCGTGATCGGCGGGCAGCTGAAGAGCGCGGGCAGCAACGCGAAGCTCGGCACGAGCCGCTATCTCGTCGCGGAAGCGGATGAGAGCGACGCCTCTTTCCTGCACCTGCAGCCGGTGATCGCGATCGTGACGAATGTCGACAACGACCATCTCGTCACGCATGGCGGGGATTTCGAGAAGCTCAAGCAGAGCTTCGTCGAATTCCTCCACAACCTCCCTTTTTACGGGCTCGCCGTCCTGTGCGGCGACGACGAGGTGGTGCGCGAACTGCTGCCGCAGGTTGGCCGCCCGACGGTCCGTTACGGCCTCGGCGCGGATGCAGACCTGCGCGCCGTCTCGCTCGAGCGGGAAGGCGGCAGGACGCGCTTCCAGGCGATCCGCGCGGGACATCCGCCGCTGGCCGTCGAACTCAACCTGCCTGGGCTGCACAACGTGCGTAACGCGCTTGCGGCCATCGCGGTCGCTACCGAGCTCGAGGTCGATGACGCGGCCATCCAGCGCGCCTTGTCCGGATTCGAGGGCATCGGCCGGCGCCTCGAAGTCGTGGGCGAGGTCGCGACGCGATCCGGCCGGATCACGCTCGTCGACGACTACGGTCATCACCCGACGGAGATCGAGGCGACCATCGACGCAGTCCGCCAGGCATGGCCCGGCCGTCGGCTCGTGCTCGCCTTCCAGCCGCACCGATACACGCGTACTCACGACCTGATCGACGACTTCGGCAGGGCGCTGTCCGCTGCAGACGCGCTGCTCGTGACCGAGGTCTACGCCGCCGGCGAGGAGCCGATTGCCAACGCCGACGGCCGCGCGATCTGCCGCGCGGTGCGCGGGCGCGGGCGGCTCGAGCCCGTATTCGTCGAGGACGTTCGCCAGCTGCCGGCCGCACTCGCGGGCGTCATCGCGGATCGCGACGTCGTGTTGACCATGGGTGCGGGCAGCATCGGTGCGGTCGCGCACGAGCTGCCGACCCAGCTCGGCGTGACGAGCGCGAAGGCCGGGCGGTGAGCGCAATCGCAATCGCCGCGGATTTCGAGGATCGCGTACTGCGGCGCGAGCCGATGTCGCGCCATACGTCCTGGCACGTCGGCGGGCCGGCCGACGTCTGGTTTTCGCCGCGCGACGTCGAGGACTTGTCGTCCTTCCTTCGCTCCCTGCCCGCCGAGGTCCCGGTCACCTGGGTCGGGCTCGGCAGCAACCTGCTCGTGCGCGACGGCGGCATCCGCGGCGTCGTGATCTCGGTGCACGGAATCCTGAACGCCCTCGATCGCGTCGGTGACGACCGCGTGCGTGCGGAGGCTGGTGTTCCGTGCGCGAGGCTCGGTCGCCAGTGTGCGAAATGGCAGCTGGGGCCGGCGGATTTCTTCACGGGAATTCCGGGGACGATCGGCGGCGCGCTCGCGATGAACGCGGGCGCCTGGGGCGCGGAGACCTGGCCCCATGTCGTGGAAACCGAAACGATCGATCGTGTCGGTTTGCGCCACCGCCGCAACGCCACGGAATACAAGTTCGCCTACCGCAGCATCACGCCGCCGGTCCCGGGTGAATGGTTCCTGGCGGCGACTTTCCGGTTCGACCCGCGCCCCGACGCCAACCGCGATTCGATCCGCAAGCTCCTCGAGAAGCGCCACGCGAGCCAGCCGATCGGCACGTGGAGCTGCGGTTCGGTGTTCACAAATCCGCCGGACGGACACGCGGCGGACCTGATCGAGCGTGCGGGGCTGAAGGGTTTTCGTATCGGCGGTGCCGCGGTCTCCGACAAGCACGCTAATTTCATCATCAACGAAGGCGAGGCGACCGCCGCCGATCTCGAAGCGCTCGTGCGTCACGTTCAAGCGACGGTCGAGAGCGTGCACGGCGTGCGTCTCGTCCCCGAAGTCCGCGTGATCGGGGAGGCCACATGAGCCTCGCACGTCGCGTTCGTGATGCAGCCAGCGCGCGCGGGATCCGGCGGGGTTGCTCGCTCGCAAACTCCGCCGGAACTTACGAGTTTGCTCGCGAGCACCCCGCCACCTCGCGCGCGCCTGGTGTGTCGCGGCGATTCGCGCGCGTGCGAGCCGCGGCGGGACCCCCGAGTGAGCGAATGTCCGTTCTTCTGAGCGAACGAGGGGAGTCCCGCCGGCGAAGCACGCGTGCGGACCGAGCGCCGAATCCTGCGCGCTGGCTGGAAGTGGCGGTGAGCGCATGAGCCGCCTGCGTCACACGGGCGACGAATTCCGGCGTGTCACGGATGCCGCCGCATTTGGACGCGTTGCCGTGCTGATGGGCGGCTCGTCGGCCGAGCGCGAAGTGTCGCTCATGACCGGCAACGCAGTGCTCGAGGCACTGCGCGCCCGGGGCGTGGCAGCGCAGGACTTCGATCCGGCGGATCGCGCGCTCACCGACCTCGTGACAGCCGGCTTCGATCGCGTCTTCATCGCGCTGCACGGGCCGGGCGGCGAGGACGGGGCCGTGCAGGGTGCGCTCGAGTGGCTCGGCCTGCCCTATACCGGAAGCGGAGTACTGGGCTCCGCGGTCGGCATGGACAAGCTGCGCACCAAGCGGCTCGCGCAGGCCGCAGGCATCGCGACTCCGCCGTGGCTCGTGCTGAACGGCGCCCCCGATTTCGACCGCGCGGTCGCCGAGCTCGGCCTGCCGATTGCGGTCAAGCCCGCCACCCAGGGTTCGAGCGTCGGGATGAGCCGGGTTGCGAGCGCAGGTGAGCTGCCGGCCGCGTGGCGCGCGGCCTCCGCACTCGATCCCGTCGTGATCGCGGAGCGCTGGATCACGGGCGGCGAGTACACGGTCGCGGTCCTGCAGGGTGAAGCCCTGCCCGCGATCCGCATCGAGACGCCGCGGACTTTCTACGACTACCAGGCGAAGTACTTCGCCGACGACACGCGCTACCTGATTCCCTGCGGTCTCACGGTGGCCGCCGAACTGGCGCTGCAGCAGGCGGCACTTGCGACCTTTGAAGCGACCGGCGCCTCCGGCTGGGGCCGTGTCGATTTCGTCATGGGCGGGGACAGCAAGGCTCTTCTGCTCGAGATCAACACCGTGCCTGGCATGACGGGCCACAGCCTCGTTCCGATGGCCGCGCGCGCCGTCGGCATCGATTTCCCGGAGCTTGCCTGGCGCGTCCTCGAGACCAGCTTCGCGCGGGAGAGGGCCTGAGCCATGGGACTCTTGCGCAGGCGCAATCGCAGGAAAACGGCAGGCCGCCACCGCATCGAGTGGCCGACACTCGAGTGGCCGCGCGCGGGACGCATCGCTGGCGCGATCGCGGCGATCGTCGCAGTCGGGATGCTGCTTGCGCTCGGCCTCGACCAGCCCGTTCGCAGCTTCGTGATCGACGGCCCGTTCCAGCGGGTCGCAGCCGTGGAAGTGCAGCAGGCCGGACTCGGTGCGCTGAAGGGCGGATTCGTGAGGGCCGATCTCGACAAGGTCCGCAAGGCGGTGGAGGCGCTCGCCTGGGTGGACCGCGCACGCGTGCAGCGGCTTTGGCCGGATCGCATCCGCATCGAGATCGTCGAGCAGCAGGCCGCGGCGCGCTGGGGCGAAGACGGGCTGCTCAATACGCGCGGCGAGCTCTTCGCCGAGGGTGTGCGCCACCCGCCGCCGGAATTGCCGCGGCTCAACGGACCCGCGGGCACGGAATGGCAGGTCGCGCAGCGCTATCTCGCGATCCAGGGCCGCCTCAGCGGGCTCGGGCTGCAGGTCGCGGGGCTCCGCCTCGATGCACGCGGTGCCTGGGAACTCGACCTGTCCACCGGCGTCACCGTGCGGCTCGGCCGCCGCCAGGTGGACGAGCGCATGGACCGCTTTGTCCAGTTCAGCGCGCCGGTCATCGCCGGTCGCGCCGCGGAGATCCGCTACGTCGACATGCGCTACTCGAACGGCTTCTCGATCGGCTGGCGCGGAATCGGCAAGCCGCCCCGCGACGTGCCTGCCTCGGTGGCCAGACAGATTAATGGAGTTCCCGGTTTCGATGGCTAAACGCACTGACCGCAACCTGATAGTGGGGCTCGATATCGGCACGTCGAAGGTCGTGGCGCTGGTAGGCGAAATGCACGGCGACGGCAGCCTCGAGGTCATCGGCCTCGGCTCGCATCCTTCGCGCGGCCTCAAGAAAGGCGTCGTGGTCAACATCGACTCGACCGTCCAGTCGATCCAGCGCGCCGTCGAGGAAGCGGAGCTCATGGCGGGCGTCGAGATCCGCTCGGTCTTCACGGGCATCGCTGGCAGCCACGTGCGCAGCCTCAACTCGCACGGCATCGTCGCGATCAAGGACAAGGAAGTCGTCAGTGGCGATGTCGCGCGAGTCATGGACGCGGCCCAGGCCGTGCCGATTCCTGCGGACCAGAAGATCCTCCACGTCCTGCCGCAGGAATTCATCATCGACGGGCAGGAGGGAATCCGCGAGCCGATCGGCATGTCGGGCGTGCGGCTCGAGGCGCGTGTGCATATCGTGACCGGCGCCGAGAGCGCGGCCCAGAACATCGTCAAGTGCGTGCAGCGCTGCGGGCTCGAGGTCGAGGACATCGTGCTCGAGCAGCTCGCGTCGTCGTTCGCCGTACTGACCGATGACGAGAAGGAGCTTGGCGTCTGCCTCGTCGACGTCGGCGGCGGCACGACGGACATCGCGGTTTTCTCCGGCGGCGCGATCCGCCATACGGCCGTGATCCCGGTCGCGGGCGACCAGGTCACGAACGACATCGCGGTCTCGATGCGGACGCCAACGCCGTACGCGGAAGAAATCAAGATCCGCTACGCCTGCGCGCTCTCGCAGCTCGCGAATCCCGACGAGACGATCGAGGTGCCCTCGGTCGGCGACCGGCCCTCGCGCCGCCTCGCGCGCCAGACGCTCGCCGAGATCGTCGAGCCGCGTTACGAGGAGCTTTTCATGCTGATCCGCGACGAGCTCCGTCGTTCCGGCTTCGAGGAGTCGGTGGCCGCGGGCGTCGTGCTGACTGGCGGCAGCGCAAAGATGGAAGGCGCCGTCGAGCTCGCCGAAGAGATTTTCCACATGCCCGTCCGCCTCGGCAGTCCTGCCGGCGTGACCGGGCTAGGGGACGTCATACGCAATCCGATCCACGCGACCGGCGTGGGTCTCCTGCTTTACGGCCGGGTGAATGCCGGCCAGCCGGCGCCGAAGCTCATCGGCGACGGCATGAAGACCGTGACGGAGCGGATGAAATCGTGGTTTCAGGGATATTTCTGACGTAGCGGAGGAGAGGACATGTTTGAACTGATGGATACATTCAGCCAGACGGCTGTGATCAAGGTGATCGGCGTGGGCGGCGGCGGCGGCAACGCCGTGTCGCATATGGCGAAGAGCGGCATCGAGGGCGTCGAGTTCATCTGCGTGAACACCGACGCACAGGCGCTCAAGCACTCAGGGGTGAAAACCTCGCTCCAGATAGGCTGCAACATCACGAAGGGACTCGGCGCCGGCGCGAATCCTGAAGTCGGCCGCCAGGCGGCGATGGAGGATCGCGACCGCGTGATCGAGCTGATCGAGGGCTGCGACATGCTCTTTATCACTGCCGGTATGGGCGGCGGAACGGGCACCGGCGCGGCGCCGGTCGTTGCGCAGGTGGCACGCGAGCTCGGAATCCTCACCGTCGCGGTCGTGACAAGGCCGTTCACGATGGAGGGCAACAAGCGCCATTCGATCGCGGATTCAGGCATCACGGAGCTCTCACGGCACGTGGACTCGCTGATCACGATTCCCAACCAGAAGCTGCTGCAGGTGCTGGGTGGCCAGACGACGCTGCTTGAAGCCTTCAAGCGCGCGAATGAAGTGCTCCAGGGCGCGGTCCAGGGCATCGCGGAATTGATCACGCGGCCAGGGCTCATCAACGTGGACTTCGCCGACGTCCGCACCGTGATGTCCGAGACGGGCCTCGCGATGATGGGCTCCGGCATCGGCACCGGCGAACACCGGGCGAGAGTCGCGGCGGAAATGGCCGTGTCGTCGCCGCTGCTCGAGGACATCAACCTCGCGGGTGCACACGGCATCCTCGTCAACGTCACGGCGGGTCTCGACCTGTCGATCGGCGAGTTCGAGGAGGTCGGCAACACCGTCAAGCAATTCGCGGCCGAGGACGCGACCGTCGTGGTCGGCACCGTCATCGAGCCCGAGATGCAGGGCGAGCTGCGCGTCACGGTCGTCGCGACCGGCCTCAACCGCAACAAGGCCAAGGCCGCGGCGCCTGCGCAGGCAGCGGCCCCGGCACCGGCGGTTGCCCGTCGCGGGGCCGACGTTAAACTGGTGGCACAGCGCGGTCGCGCGCCGGCCCCGGACTACAGCCACCTCGACCGGCCGGCGGTTCATCGCCAGCCGCAGCGTGCGGTGGGTGACGGCCTGCGTGCGACATTCGGCTCGGAGGACGTGCTCGACATCCCGGCATTCCTCCGGCGCCAGGCGGATTGAGGCGGCCGGTGGCCCGCAATCCTGCAGAGCGTGAGGGGTTTCGCGCCGTGCGGCTGCGTCTTCGGGCGCGGCGACGCGCGTCAGGCCGTCGCGCCGAGCGAATGCGCGGGCGCGATCCGCCCGTGACGCCATGAGCAAGGGAAATCGGCTGCCGGCCTTCCTCCGCTGGCCGGCAGCCGGTGACCCGCGCCATGTGATAACTTCGGGAAAGGCAACCCATGGCCCAGCAACGCACGCTGAGAGACTCGATCCGCTCGACCGGTATCGGCCTGCACACGGGCCGCAAGGTCCTCATGGTGCTCCGGCCCGCGCCGCCCAATACGGGCATAGTGTTCCGTCGCATCGACCTCGAGCCGCCGGCAGACATTCCCGCGCGCGCCACGAACGTCACCGAGACCACGCTCGGCACGACGCTCGCGGCGGGCGAGGCCGGTGTATCGACGGTCGAGCACCTGATGTCGGCGCTCGCGGGCCTCGGCATCGACAACCTCTTCGTCGAACTCACTGCCGGCGAAGTACCGATCATGGACGGCAGCGCGGGTCCCTTCGTTTTCCTGATCCAGTCGGCCGGCATCGAGATGCAGAACTCGCCGAAGCGTTTCGTGCGGGTTCGCCAGCCGGTCGAGGTGCGCGACGGCGACAAGTGGGCACGCTTCGAGCCCTACGAAGGATTCCGCGTCAACTTCGAGATCGAGTTCGACCATCCCGTGTTCCATCGCCACGCGCAGCGCGCGACGATGGATTTTTCAACCACGAGCTTCCTCAAGGAAGTGAGCCGGGCGCGAACCTTCGGCTTCATGCGCGACATGGAATACCTGCGAGGGCGGAACCTTGCGCTCGGCGGCACGCTCGACAATGCCATCGTGCTCGACGATTACCGGATCCTGAACGAGGATGGCCTGCGCTACGAGGACGAGTTCGTGCGCCACAAGATCCTCGACGCGATTGGCGATCTCTACCTGCTCGGCCATTCGCTCATCGGCGAATACACGGCCTTCAAGTCGGGCCACGGTCTGAACAACCAGCTCCTGCGCGCGATGCTCGCGGACGAGGCGGCCTGGGAAGAAGTGACGTTCCGCGACGAAAGCGCGGCGCCGATTTCCTACGCCGCGGCAACCGCGACAGCCTGACAAAGGGGACGCGCACCTTTAAAGGTGCGCGTCCCCTCTTGCTCGCGGCCTCGCCCGCACCTTGACCTTTATTTCCTCGATCACGGTGCCGAGCTCCGCGCCGAGCGCCGTCGTGAGCTTTGGTGCGACATAACGCAGGCGCGTGCCCCAGGCGGCGGTGCGCACGAAGGCTGTCAGCGTCGTCCCACGGATTGTCGCGCTCCACACCTCTGCCGCTATCTCGGGCGGCAAGGCGCGCTTGAGCGCAGCCAAGGCTCGTTCAGCTTCGGCCGTGCCGGCGCGCAGCTTCTGTAACATTCCTGCGCCATGTTCCAGCAAGTCACTGACAGCGGTCGGTTTTTTCATTTGTAGGCGATGGTCCGACCTGCGAAATGGTGATCAAAGTACTTGAAGCGCAAGGCTTTTATTGGCATCGTGCGCGGGTCCTGCAAGGCCCGAGAGGCCCATCCGTCATTATGACCATGAAGCGCCTGCTCGCGTACACCGCCGCCAGTATCTCAATTATCACCCTCGTCGCCGGCGCTTGGTTTGCCGGTGGCCGCTGGGGCGCGGACGCTCCGTTCGGCGAATTCACCGTGGCGCGGTGGAACGACGACCTCGCGGCCCAGCGCGAGGACCTCGCGCGAATCGAACAGGACGTCGACGACCAGGTGGCGGCGCTTGCGACTCGAGTCGGCCGCATGCAGGCGCAATTGATCCGTCTCGATGCGCTCGGCAAGCAACTCACGGAAGTCGCGAAACTGAAGCGCGGCGAGTTCGATTTCGATCAGCCTCCGGCGCTCGGTGGACCGGAGACCGGTCCCGGCGAGGGACCCGCCGTACCCGCGCTCGACTCGATGCTCGACACGATGGATGCGCAGATCGACGATCGCCGTCGGCAATTGACCGCGCTGCAGAACCTGATCATGACGCGCGAGCTCGCGCGGCAGATCGTGCCGGGCGGACGTCCAGTCGAGTCGGGATATATCTCGTCGCTCTATGGCAAGCGCACGGATCCATTTGACGGCAACCAGGCGAGCCATCTCGGACTCGATTTCGCGGGAGCGGCCGGCACGCGGGTGCTCGCGGTCGCCGATGGCATCGTGAGTCACACGGGCAGCGACGGCGGCTATGGCCGGCTCGTCGAGGTCACGCACGGCAACGGCTATGTCACGCGCTACGCCCACAACGCCAAGCTCCTCGTGAAGCCGGGCCAGACCGTGAAGCGCGGCGATCCGATCGCGCTCATGGGCTCGACTGGCCGTTCGACCGGCACCCACGTTCATTTCGAGGTGCTGCGCGACGGCAAGCCGATGAACCCGCTGTCCTTCGTCCGTCGGTAAGCTGCCGGCTCGCAAAAAAATCCGGGCTCCTGTCGTAGTAAACTACCGGTTTTTTACCGGTCCCCATAGCGGACGCCTTGTTTTCCCGTCCCTCCGCCCCGAGGTCCCAGGCGCGTGTTGAACATCTTTACCCGGATATTCGGCAGTCGTAACCAGCGGCTGCTGCGGCAGTACGCGGAACGCGTCAAGCAGGCGAGCGAATTTGCCGCCGCGCTCTCCACTGGGAGTGCGGAGGGTCTTCGCGCCCGGACTGACGCGCTGCGCGCACGCCTGGTTGCCGGTGAAACGCTGAACGACATACTGCCGGAGGCATTCGCGACTGCGCGCGAAGCCGCGAGCCGCTCGGTTGGCATGCGTCCCTTCGACGTGCAGCTGGTCGGCGGCATGGTGTTGCACGAAGGCAAGATCTCGGAGATGCGCACGGGCGAAGGCAAGACGCTCGTTGCCACGCTTCCTGTCTACCTCAACGCGCTCGCCGGCAAGGGCGTGCACGTCGTGACGGTCAACGAATACCTCGCGCAGCGCGATGCGGAGTGGATGGGCCCGATCTACCGGCTGCTCGGCCTTTCGGTCGGCGTCATCACGAGCGGACAGCCGCAGGCGGAAAAGCGCGCGGCCTATGCCTGCGATGTGACCTACGGAACGAACAACGAATTCGGATTCGACTACCTGCGGGACAACCTTGCGGCCCGGCTCGAGGACCGCGTGCAGCGCGGGCAGTACTACGCGATCGTGGACGAGGTCGACTCCATCCTGATCGACGAAGCGAGGACGCCGCTCATCATCTCGGGCCCCGCCGAGGAGAGCACCGAGCTCTACGTGAAGATCAACGAGCTCGTGCCGCGATTCAGGCGGCAGGCGACTGAGGAAGGCGAGGGGGACTTCTTCGCCGACGAGAAGTCGCGCCAGGTGCACCTGTCCGAGTCCGGCTTCGAGAAGGCCGAGGAACTCATGCAGCAAGCCGGGCTCCTGCGCGAGGGCGAGAGCCTCTACGATCCCGCCAGCATCCGGCTGATGCATCACCTGAATGCGGCGCTCCGCGCGCACTGCCTCTACCACAAGGACGTCGAGTACATCGTTCGCGGCGCCGATGTCATCATCGTCGACGAGTTCACCGGCCGCACGATGCCCGGCCGCCGCTGGTCCGACGGCCTGCACCAGGCGGTGGAGGCCAAGGAAGGGGTCCGGATCCGCGAGGAAAACCAGACCATCGCCTCGATCACCTTCCAGAACTATTTCCGGCTTTACGGCAAGCTCGCCGGCATGACCGGCACGGCCGACACCGAGGCCTTCGAGTTCCAGCAGATCTACGGGCTCGAGGTGGTCGTGGTGCCGACCCACAAGCCGATGGTCCGCAAGGACATGCCGGACCTCGTCTACCTGAACCAGAATGACAAGTTCGACGCGATCATCGAGGACATCCGCGACTGCGTGAAGCGCGGACAACCGGTGCTTGTCGGCACGACCTCGATCGACACGTCCGAGAAGCTCTCCAGCCACCTCAAGTCGTCCGGCGTCGCACACGCGGTGCTGAACGCCAAGCAGCATGAGCGCGAAGCGATGATCATCGCTCAGGCGGGCCGGCCGGGCACCGTGACGATCGCGACCAACATGGCCGGCCGCGGCACCGACATCGTGCTTGGCGGCAACGTCGCGCGCCAGGTCGACCAGCTGCGCAAGGACGGCGTGATGAGCGAGGAGCAGCTTGGCGGACGCGCCCGCGAGCTCGAGAACGAGTGGAATTCGCTGCACGAGCAGGTGATCGCCGCCGGCGGCCTGCACATCGTCGGCACCGAGCGCCACGAGTCGCGGCGCATCGACAACCAGCTGCGCGGCCGCTCGGGCCGCCAGGGCGATCCGGGCTCGAGTCGTTTCTACCTCTCGCTCGAGGACAACCTGATGCGCATCTTCGGCGACCCGGAGCGCACGAAGTCGCTGTTGCGCACGGTCGGCATGAAGGAGGGCGAAGCGATCGAGAGCGGCATGCTGACGCGCCAGATCGAGCGCGCCCAGCGCAAGGTCGAGTCCCACAACTTCGACGCGCGCAAGAACCTTCTCGAATACGACGACGTCGCGAACGACCAGCGCAAGGTGATCTACCGCCAGCGCACCGAGATCATGTCGACCGACGACATCGCGGGCGTGATCAAGGACGTTCGCGCCGAGGTTGTCGGCAACATCGTCGACGGGTACGTCCCGCCGGACAGCGTCGAGGAGCAGTGGGACGTCGCGGGCCTCGAACAGGCGTTCGAGCGCGACTTCGGCGTGAATGTCGGCCTCGCCGACTGGCTCGCCGCGGACCCGTCGCGGCATGGGGCCGAGGCGTCAGCAAGGCTGCTCGAGGCCATCGAAGGCGCCTACGACGGGAAATCGCAGCAGGTGGGCGCGCCCGTTATGCGCCATCTCGAGCGCGCGGTGATGCTGCAGCAGCTCGACATGCACTGGCGCGAGCATCTGGCCGCCATGGACTACCTTCGCCAGGGCATTTACCTGCGCGCTTATGCGCAGAAGAACCCGAAACAGGAATACAAGCGCGAGGCATTCGCGCTTTTCACGGCGATGCTCGACCGCATCCGCAGCGACAGCGTGATGTTGCTGCAGCGCTTGCAGGTGCGCTCGGAAGAGGAGATTGAGCGCGAGGAGGCCGAGCGTCAGCGCCGCCTTCAGAGCCGCATGCAGCTACAGCATGCTGCGCCGCCGGAACTCGCCGCACAGGCGCTGCCGCCGTTGACGGACGCGGGCGAGCGCGCGGAAGCCGCAGCGCCTGAGGCCGAGCCTGCCGCTCCCTTCGTGCGCGGCGAGCGCAAGGTCGGCCGCAACGAGCCTTGCCCATGCGGCTCAGGGCGGAAATTCAAGCATTGCCACGGTGCATTGCAGCACGCCTGAGGCTAACCTCTGGGCAGGCGAGGTGTGGGCAGACCACGGATGGCAGGTTTGGCTGAAATTCATGTGGTTGCAGGCGCGATCGCGGACGCGGAAGGCCGCGTATTGATCGCGCAGCGCCCGCGTGGGCGCCATATGGCCGGGCGCTGGGAATTTCCAGGCGGCAAGCTGGCGGTTGGCGAGGATCCGTACGCCGGGCTCCAGCGCGAACTCGCCGAGGAGCTCGGCATCACCGTGCGCGACGCGAAACCGCTTATTCGCCTGCGCCATACCTACCCTGAACGTCGCGTGCTGCTCGATGTCTGGCAGGTCACGGCCTATGACGGTGAGCCGAATGCGCTCGAAGCCCAGGCGCTCGCATGGGCGCGGCCCGACGAGCTGCCGCGGCACGACCTGCTCGAAGCCGATCGCGCGATCGTTACTGCGCTGCGACTCCCGCGCCTCGCGCGGATGCTGTCCGCCGGGGAGGCGCTCCAGTCAGTCCGCGGCCGCGCCGCGCAGACGATACTGCTGCCGATGCCCGCCGACGGCGATGCCGAGATTGACGCGCAGGCGGTCGCGGCTGCGCGCGGCCTGGGCCACCGCGTTTTCGTGATGGGTGCGGACGTCGACTCCGTGCGCGTGGCAGCGCTTGCCGGGTGTGACGGTGTCGTGCTGCGCTGGGTCGGCCAGAGCCTGCACGTGGACCGGACCGGAGCCTTCCTCGTCGGCGCGCTATGCGAGGACGCCGAGGGCGCGACGCAGGCCGTCGCCGAAGGTGCACACTTCCTGGTGATAGCGCCGGAGGACGGTCCGCTCTCCGAACGGCTGCTCGAACGGCTTTGCGTGATGATCGGCAGGCCCGTTTTCGCGGGCTGGTATCCCGATGCGCGGCGCCTCGATCGCCTCCAGCAGACCGGCGCCCACGGCTGCGCAATCCGGCGCTAAAGTGACTGTCCCCTCTAAAGGTTCCGGTCGAAGAAGTCGAGGATCGTCTTCCAGCCGTGGATGCCGGTATCGCGGAAGCTGAGCGCTCCGTGCCGGCTGCCAGGGTAGGGCACGAGTTCGAAGGGCTGCCCGCTCGCGACCAACGCCGGAATCAAAAGCGTCGTGTTCGTAAAGAGCACGTTGTCATCCGCCATGCCGTGGATGATGAGCAGGCGGTCGCGCAGCGCGCCCGCGTAGGTCAGCACGTTCGATAGCCGGTAGCCCTCCGGATTCTCCTGCGGCGTGCCCAGGTAACGCTCCGTGTAATGCGTGTCGTAAAGCCGGTAGTCCGTCACCGGCGCACCGGCGACGCCTGCCTTGAACGTCCCCGGCGATTGCGACATCAGCAAGAGCGTCATGTAGCCGCCGTAGCTCCAGCCATAGACGCCGACGCGCGCGGGATCGACGAATGGCTGCGACTTGAGCCAGGCGATGCCCTTCAGCTGGTCCTCCACCTCGACGCCGCCGAGCCGGTGATAGAGGGCTTCCGTGAATTCCTGGCCGCGACCGCCGGAACCGCGGTTGTCGATCGCGAATACGACGTAGCCACGCTGCGTGAAGAGCTGCGCAGTCTGGCTGCCGCGCCTTTCGCCCCAGCGGCGCTGCACGGTCTGCACCGTCGGTCCACCGTAGACGATCAGCACGGCGGGATAAAGCTTGCCGGGCTCGTAGCCCGCCGGCTTGTAGAGCTGGTAGTAAAGCGGCGTGCCGTCTCCAGCCGGAATCGTGCCGAATTCCGGCAGGACGTGACGATCGAGATAAGGCGCATACGGGTGCTTCGCGTCAACCCGGTTCTCGACGAGCCAGGCGAGGCGCTCGCCGGAAATGTCGTGCAGCGAAACCTGCGGCGGCTGCGCAGGATCGCTGTAGCCGAGCAGGAAGCGCCGCGAGTCGGCGCTCATCGTCACGTTGCTCCAGCCGTCCTGTGCCGTGATCGCGACCGGCGTGCGCGTTTCTTCACCGTCCAGGTCGGCGACGTACAGTTGCCGCTCGAGCGGCGTCTTCAGCGTCGCCATGAAATAGACCTTGCCGCGCCGCTCGTCGATTCCGCGCACTGCCGGCGCCTGGAATTCCCCCGCGACGTCCCATTCGCCCGCGGTCACCGGCCCCTTCAGCACGCCGTCGTAGTCGTAGAGATAGAGGTGATTGTGCCCGCTGCGCTGCGAGGCCCAGAGAATCTCCCTCCGCTCGGGCAGGAAGTAGAGATCGTCGTGCAGGTCGACCCAGCTGTCGCGTCGCTCCGAGAAAAGCTGGCGGCCTTCGCCGCCCGTCACCGGGAAGGAGAGGACGTCGAGCCGCTTCTGGTCGCGGTTCTGCCGCTGCACCAGCACGCGATTGCTCTCCGGATACCATTCGACCCGCGCGAGGTAATAGTCCTTGCGCCCGAGATCGGCCCAGGCCACCGTGCCGGTTTCGAGCGCGAGGATCGCAAGCCGCACATCGGCATTCGCATGGCCGGTCGCGGGATAACGCTGCCGGAACACGCGAATGCCTTCGGCGCCGATCTCGAAGCGTTCGACCTCTGCGACCGGCGACTCATCGACACGGGCGAAGGCTATGTGCTTGTCGTCCGGCGACCACCAGTAGCCGGTGTCGCGGTTCATCTCTTCCTGGGCGATGAATTCGGCGACGCCATGGCTCACGAGGCCGCCGCCGCCCGTCGTGAGTCGGCGCTCCGCGCCGGACGCGACCTCGACCGCAAACAAGTCCTGATCGCGAATGAAACTGACATAGCGTCCGCGCGGCGAGAATTTCGGATCCGTCTCGAAGGCCTCGGTCATCGTCAGGCGACGAGCCGCCTCCGCAGCCGGTTTCGCAAGCTCATAGACGTAAAGGTCGCCCGCCAGCGGCACGAGCAGGAGCCGCGAGTCCGGCGACCATTGGTAGTCGACGATGCCGCGCAGCGCCGCAATGCGCTGGCGCTCGCGGCGGGCCTCTTCCTCGGCGGACAGCTTCTCTTCGCCCGACGAGAAGGCGCGGGAATCAACCAGCAGCCGGTGGGTTTTTCGCGCGACGTCATAAGCCCAGAGGTCGAAGACGGCCGGCGCGTCGTCGCGCGCGCGCAGGTAGCTTACGAGCTTCCCGTTCGGTGAAAAGCGCATCTGGCGGAGCGAAGGACCCTGCAGGTCCGGCGCATCGAATAGCCGCTCGATCGGCAGGTTGCCGGCTTCGGCCTGGGCGAGGCACAGGGCCGCCGTGAGTCCCATCACGAATGAACGCATCAATGCTCCGTCCTGTCGCAGCGTGCCGGGGCGACGCGCGTCATTTGATAAACTGCGCGCCTGATCCACCCGGGAGTGTAAGCACGGTGTACCGACATGTCATATCCGGTCTTGCGGCGGCCTCGCTCGCCGCGGTGTCCTGCATGAGCGCTGCAGATGATTCCACCAGCGCAAAGGGAATCCTGCACTACCCTGCGGCCTCGCGCGGCGCGACGGTCGACACGCTCCATGGAACCGAGGTCGCGGATCCCTATCGCTGGATGGAGTCGACATCGCCCGAATTGACTGCGTGGGTCACTGCGGAGAACGCCGTCGCCGAACCTTATCTCAATGCAATTCCGGCGCGCGAGGCAATCCAGAAGCGCCTGACGGAACTGTGGAACTACGAGCAATACGGCTACAGCTGGATGGGCGAGAAGTCGCGCATGCCGGTCAAGCTCGGCGGACGTTATTTCTTCGTCGAGAAGAGCGGAAGCCAGAACCAGGGCGTCCTGTATTGGGCGCCCGCGCTCGATGCTCCGCCGAAAGTACTCGTCGACCCAAATACGCTCTCGGCCGACGCGACGGCTTCGCTCGCCGACTATTCGATCAGTCCCGATGGCCGCTACGTCGCCTACGCGGTGTCCGATGGCGGCACGGACTGGGACACTAGGCATGTGCGCGAGGTGGAATCGGGTCGGGACCAGCCCGACCTCATCGGCGACACCAAGTTCACGGGTGTGTCGTGGCTGCCCGACGCCAGCGCCTTCTACTACTCGCGATACCCGAAAGGCGCTGATGGGAAGGGTGACGACCAGCAGCCCGTGAGCGTATACCGCCATCGCCTTGGCTCGGCGCAGGCAGAGGACGTGCTCGTGTATTCAATACCCGAGAATCCGCGCCACAACCCGTACGCCACGGTGACGGAAGACGGGCGCTGGCTCGTCCACGGCATTTTCTATGGATTCGACAGTAACGCGGTGCACGTGCAGGACCTCGCGAAGCCGGATTCGACCGTTGTTCGCCTCCTCGACAAGTGGGACGGCATCTACGACTTCCTCGGCGCCATGGACGATCGCCTCTACTTCAGGACGACGCAGGGCGCGCCGCTCGGCCGCGTGATTTCAGTCGATCCAGCGACACAGGCGCAAGTCGAGGTCGTGCCGCAGGCGAAGTCGGCCCTCCACCAGGCGAGCCTCGTGGGCGGCCAAGTCATCGCGAGCTATCTTGCGGACGCGCGCTCCAAGCTCGTCGTCTATGCCAAGGACGGCAAACGGCTGCGCGACATCCGTCTGCCGGGCAATGGCACGGTCATCGGCTTTCAGGACGCGCCCAAAGAGTCGGAGAGTTTCTTCGCGTATACGGACTACCTGACGCCGCTCGCCCTCTACCGGTACGACGTCGCGAAGGACGAGGTGAGCCTCTTCCGCAAGCCGACGGTCGCATTTGACGGCAGTGCGTACCTCACCGAGCAGGTGTTCCTCCAGGGCAAGGACGGCACGCGCGTGCCGATGTTCATCACGCGGCGCAAGGATTCGAAGCTCGATGGTTCGAATGCGACGCTCCTATATGGCTACGGCGGATTCGATGTCTCGCTCACGCCGACCTACAGCGCCGCGGTCGCGGCCTGGCTCGAGCGCGGCGGCATCTACGCAGTCGCGAACCTGCGTGGCGGCGGCGAGTACGGCGCGGACTGGCACGACGCGGGCACCAAGACGAAGAAGCAGAATGTGTTCGACGATTTCATCGCGGCTGCGGAGTGGCTGATCGCGAAGGGGTATACGTCGCCCCCGAAGCTCGCGATCCATGGGCGGAGCAACGGTGGCCTGCTCGTGGGTGCAGTGATGGCGCAGCGGCCCGAGCTCTTTGGAGCCGCGCTGCCCGGCGTCGGCGTCATGGATATGCTCCGCTACCATTTGGCGAGCGCAAACGCCTACGCCTGGTCGAGCGATTACGGCACGGTCGAGGACGAGGCGCAGTTTCGCGCGCTCGCCGCGTACTCACCGGTTCATGGCCTGAAGCCCGGGCGCTGCTACCCGCCGACGCTCGTCACGACCGCCGACCACGACGACCGCGTCGTGCCCTGGCACAGCTTCAAGTTCGCGGCGGCGCTGCAGTACGCCCAGGCCTGTCCCAATCCGGTGATCATCCGCATCGAGACCCGCGCCGGCCACGGCGCCGGGAAACCCACCTGGATGCTGGTCGAAGACTGGGCCAATCAGTGGGCTTTTCTGACTAAAGCCCTCGGCATGCCAGGAGGCAGCTGACCCTCGGACGGCGGCTTTGCAGGGGACTGTCCCCTCTTCCTATCAATGCTTCGGAGTGTCTCCGTCTGGAATCTCCGCCGGCTCCCCCGGAATCGCGTTCCGCTCTTCCAGCCAGCCGCCGAGGTCGATCAACTTGCAGCGTTCGCTGCAAAACGGCCTGAACGGGTTGCCCTGCCAGGCGTGGCGCCGGCCGCAATGGGGACAGGTGACTTCGAGCGCCATCGCGCTCAGGTGCAAGTCGCGAGCACAAACGAGACGTCTTCGGTCGCCTGCACGGGGCGGTTGTGGACGCTGTGCCAGCGCAGGAAGCGTAGCGAGCAGCGGTGATGGCTGCCGCTCACCTCGGGGAAAAGCCTCACCGCTCCCGGCAGCGTGATGCGCAGGAGCTGCACCGGCCGGTCGCGTTCGAAGATGATCTGGAAGCTTCCGCCGGCCGCGGTCTCCTCGGTCGGGCGCGCGTTCTCGCGGGTGATCCAAAGGAGTTCCGAGACCGACTCGCAAAGCGGGCGGATCGTCGCGAGCCAGGCCGCGAGGTCGGCTTCGCGCGTGTCGGGATCGCGCGAGAGCCAGTGGAAGAAATCCGGCAGGTCGAATTCGCAGGTGCCGCCCGGGATGGCGCTCCGGTGCTTGATCGCGTTCAGGAACTCCGACTCGCGCAGCTTCTGCAGGAAGTTCGCACCAGCCGAATTCAGCTCCTCGCGGCGGCGCATCAGCGCCGAAAGCACGGCACGCAGCCGCGCGGAGTCGACGCCTGGCCGGTTCTGGAAATCCTTCAACGCCGACATCTGCCGCTCGAGCTCCTTGAGCACGTCGCCGCGCGCGTCGCCGCGCGAGGTGATCGCGAGGATTTCGAGCAGCCCCGCGACCGCGGAGCGGCTTGACCAGGCATTGGGAAGCCCCGCGTGGTAGGAGAGCTGCTGCCACAGGAATTCGAGGCGCATGAAGGCGCGCATCCGCTCGTTGAGCGGCTGCTCGTAGACGATGGGCTCCGAATCGGGCCTTTGTTCCGGCGCGGCCTCGAACATCTGCCTATTTTGCGGCACGGCTTCCATGTGCGTAAACCTTGCCGGCTGTGACGGACGGCACGCTGTTGCGACCCTGGCTCAGCGATTCGCAGCCAATTCGCGGTATTTGAGGTCCAGCGACTCCACCCTGGCGGGCAGGTCGGCCGCAGACCCGTCGTTTTCGATCACGTCGTCCGCCTCCGCCAGGCGCTCTTCGCGCGTCGCCTGGGCCTCGAGCATACGCAGCGCGGCCTCCCGCGTCTCCCCATCGCGCTCAATCAGCCGCCGGATCTGTTCCTCCTCGGGGCAATCGACCACGAGGACCCTGTCGACGATATGCCCGAGGCGGCTCTCGACCAGCAGCGGGATGACGAAGACCTGATAAGGACCCGGAGCCGATCGTGACTGGCGCTCGAGCTCGGCGAGGACCGCCGGATGCAGAATCGCCTCGACCTGCCGACGCGTCGACGCGTCGGTAAAAAGGCGGCGGCGCATTTCCCCGCGATCGAGCCGGCCATCCCGATCGAGGATGCCGCCGCCCATCGCGTTGACGAGCGAGGCGAGTGCGGGCAAGCCCGGCTCGACGACCTCGCGCGCGATGACGTCGGTGTCGATCACCGTCGTGCCGCGCGCCGCGAAGAGCGAGGCAACCGTCGACTTGCCGCTTGCAATGCCGCCGGTGAGTCCGATGCGAAGCATCGCGTGCCTACCCGAGGCCCGTGAAATCCAGGTAGCTATCGACGATGCGGGGCCCGCAGAGGAGCGCAATCCAGGCCGCGCCCGCGAGGTAGGGGCCGAACGGAATCGGCACGCCGCGGCCGAGGTGCTGCGCTGCCATCATCGCGAGGCCGACCGCGCTGCCTACGAGCGCGGCGAGCAGCAGCACGAGCGGCAGCATCTGCCAGCCGAGCCAGGCGCCGATCGCGGCGAAGAGCTTGAAGTCACCGTAGCCCATGCCTTCCTTGCCCGTGATCAGGCGGAATAGCTGGAAAATCATCCAGAGAAACAGGTAACCCGCCACGGCGCCGATCACTGCGTCGCGAAGCGCGGCCGGAGGCGCCGCCATTCCGGGTGAATGCCAAAGGCTTGCAATCAGTCCGATCCAGAGCAGGGGAATCGTAAGCAGGTCCGGCAGAAGCTGGCGGTCGATGTCGATGCCTGTCAGCGCAATCAGGTAGGCCGTGAGTACGAACCCAAGCGCCGCCGAGAACCCGAATCCGAAGTGCCAGGCGACTGCGGCGAAGGCGAGGGCGGTTGCCAGCTCGACAAGCGGATAGCGAAGCGAGATCGGAGCGTGGCATGCGGCACAGCGCCCGCGGAGCGCCACATAGCTAAGCACCGGGATGTTGTGGATCGCGCGAATTGGCGCGTTGCAGGACGGGCAGCGTGAGCGCGGCGCAACGAGGTTGTACTTTTCACCCGGTACGGGCGCCGGCCGGCCCTCGAGATCGGCGGCCTGGGCGCGCCACTGCCGCTCGAGAATGAGCGGCAGGCGGTGGATGACGACGTTGAGGAAACTGCCGATCGCGAGCCCGAACACGAAGGCCACCGCCGCGAAAACGGCGGGATTCGCAGCGAGCAGCGCCAGGGGCGAGGGCTCGGTCAGACCACGGCGCCCAGCTTGAAGATCGGCAGGTACATCGCGATGACGAGGCTGCCGACCAGCACGCCGAGGATCGCCATGATGAGCGGCTCGAGCAGCGAAGACAATGCGTCGACCGCGCTGTCGACCTCGAGTTCGTAGAAGTCGGCGACCTTGGCGGCCATCGCGTCGAGCGAACCGGATTCCTCACCAACGGCGATCATCTGGATGACCATGTTCGGGAAGAGACCGGTGTTCTCCATCGCGCGCTGCAGGCGCTGGCCGGTCGCGACCTCGTCGCGCATGCGGAGCACCGCATTCTCATAGACGATGTTGCCGGTCGCGCCGGCAACCGAATCCATGGCCTCGACCAGCGGCACGCCCGCCGAGAACATCGTCGAGAGCGTGCGCGCGTAGCGCGCGATGGCGGCCTTCACGAGGATCGGCCCGATGATCGGAATCTTGAGCATCATGCGGTCGATGAAATGACGAAGCGCCACCGAGCGTTTCTTCATATGCAGGAAAAAGACGACTCCGCCCACAAGCAAGGCGCCCATCCACCAGCCCTGGTTCTGTACGAACACCGACAAGTCGATCACGGCGCGCGTAAACGCCGGCAAGTCCGCGCCGAAGCCCTTGAAGAGCGCCTCGAACTGCGGGATCACGAACAGCAGCAGGATCATGGTCACGATCACCGCGACCGCGAGCACCGCGGCCGGGTAGAAAAGCGCCTTCTTGATCTTCTTCTTGAGTGCCTCGGTCTTCTCCTTGTAGGTCGCGACCTTGTCGAGCAGCGACTCGAGGGCGCCCGCCTGTTCGCCAGCCTCAACCAGGTTGACGTAGAGATCATCGAAATAAAGCGGATGCTTCTTCAGCGACTCGTGCAGCGAACTGCCGCCCTCGATGTTCGTCTTGATGTCGAGGATCAGCTTCTGCATCGACGGCTTTTCGTGGCCGACGCCGACGATTTCGAAGGCCTGGACGAGAGGAATGCCCGCCGCAAGCATGGTCGCAAGCTGGCGGCTGAAGATCGCGATGTCGCCGGGCGTCGGTTTGCCGCCGGTGCTGAAAAGTCTCGTCTGCTTGCGGACCTTGGTCGGGACGATGTTCTGGCGGCGCAGGTCGGCGCGCGCGTCCTGCTCGCTGACCGCGAGGATGCGGCCGCGGATCTTGTTTCCCTTGCGGTCCTTGCCCTCCCACTTGAATGGGATGTCTCTGGCGGCTGCTGCTGCGGTCGGCGGCATGGTGTCGGTCGTCCTCTACCCTGACTTTCGGATGTTAACGCCCGGGGGAATCACTCAACTGTGACGCGGTTGACTTCTTCGAGACTGGTCTGCCCGTCCCGGACCTTCTTGAGGCCCGCCGTGCGCAGATCCCAGACCCCCTGCTTGCGGGCCTCGTCGCGGATATGGGGGGCGCTGCCGCCCTCCAGGATGATCCGGCCGATGGACTCCGTGACCGGCAGCACCTCGTAGATGCCTATCCGGCCCTTGTAACCGTCGGTGCACTGCGAGCAGCCGACGTGTTTGTAAACCTTGAACCCTGTCGTGGCGATCTGCTCTTCGGTGAAGCCCTCGCGGAGCAGCGCCTCGTGCGGCAGGTCGAGAGGCTGCTTGCAGTTCACACACAGGCGCCGCGCAAGGCGCTGCGCGATGATAAGGCTGACCGAGGTCGCGATCGCATAGGGCTTTACGCCCATGTCTACCATGCGGGTGAGCGTCTGCGGCGCGTCGTTCGTGTGAAGCGTGGAGAGGACCAGGTGGCCCGTCTGCGCCGCCTTGATCGCGATCTCCGCGGTTTCGAGGTCGCGGATCTCGCCGACCATGATCACGTCCGGGTCCTGGCGCAGGAAGGCGCGGAGCGCAGAGGCGAATGTGAGCCCGACTTTAGGGTTCACGTTCACCTGATTGACCCCCGGCAACACAATTTCAGCGGGGTCCTCGGCGGTCGAGATGTTGGTGTCTTCGACGTTCAGGATCGAGAGCCCCGTGTACAGCGATACGGTCTTGCCGCTGCCGGTCGGGCCGGTCACGAGGATCATGCCCTGGGGCTTCGCGAGTACCTTGAGGTAGAGCTCCTTCTGGAACCCCTCGTAGCCGAGGGCGTCGATGCCCATCATCGCCGTGCTGGCATCGAGGATGCGCAGCACGATTTTCTCTCCGAAAAGCGTCGGGCAGCTCGAGACGCGGAAGTCGATCGAGCGGTTCTTCGAAAGCCGCATCTTGATGCGGCCGTCCTGCGGCACGCGCCGCTCCGCGATATCGAGCCGCGACATGACTTTCAGGCGCGCGGCGAGCTTGGTCGCGAGCTGCACCGGCGGCTGCGCGATCTCGCGCAGCACGCCGTCGATGCGAAGCCGGATGCGGTAATACTTCTCGTAAGGCTCGAAATGGATGTCGGACGCGCTCTTGCGGATCGCGTCGAGCATGATCTTGTTGACGAAGCGGACGATCGGGGCGTCTTCGACGTCGTCGCGCGCCGAGTCCGAATCCATCGCTTCGTCGGCGTGCGAGGTGTCGAGGTTTTCGAGGTCGAAGTCCTCGTCGCCCCCGCCGAGAGCCGGCATCTGGGTGTCGACCTGCTCTATCGCCTTCTGGACCGCGCGTTGGAGCTTGTCGTCCTCGACCACGACGGCCTCGATCGCGAGTCCCGTCTGGAACTTGATCTCATCGACTGCGTGCAGGATGGTCGGGTCGGAGACACCGACATGCAGTCGCTTGCCGCGCTTGACCAGAGGCAGCACACGGTGCTTCGCGAGCAGCTTGTCGCTGACGAGGCGGATTATGTCGATGTCGGTCGCGACCGAGTCGAGGTCCAGGAGCGGCATGCCAAATTCCTGGGCCGCGGCAATCGCGATGTCGCGGGCGGAGGCCATGTCGTGAGACACGAGCCAACTGACGAGGTGGGTCTTCCGCTCCCGGGCGCTCGCGATGGCGTCGAGCATCGCCGATTCCTCGACGAGGCCGTCGAGCACGAGCCGCTGCGGCAGGCCGGTCAATACGGCCCGGACCGAACCGGCGGCGACGGCGTTATCGTTCAATGACCCGCTCCCTGCACGGCGTTACCTTACCCCTGAGGCACCCGGAAAACCGGGATCTTGTAGCCTAACCCACCGCGCCAGCAATTGTTAAATTAGCTGGAATGCTCCCATAGAGTGGCATCCAAGCCCTTGACCGGGTTCACATTCGGGGCAGTTCAGGATCGGCCGGAAGTTCGCCCGTCAAGAGCGCTCGACGACCGCTCGGCGACGCCGGGCTTTGGGCTCGTGCGACGGAACGGAGACGCGTCCAGGGCCCATGAATGCCGGTCGTGACGGTCGGCCAACAAGTGCCTTGGACCCTCTTGTTGGGTTGGCCCCGAATCGAAGACCAGGCGTCTGCAAGGCGCCAAAAAAACAAGGCCCCTGCATGCAGGGGCCTTGGCGAGGTCCGGTCAGTGCTACCGGGCAACTCTTTAGGGTCAGACGATTACGTCCGGCAGCTCTTCGGCATGAACTTGTCCAACATACCCGCGGATACGGCGTTGGGGTCCGATGCGGTACCGGCAGCGTCCACGTCGGTGATGCTGGCGCCCGCCGGCACGGCCGCATTGCCGCACACCCAGACGATGTCGAAGTTGTCGTTCATGTACGGCTTGATGGTCAGCGATTCGCCGTTGATCCGGCCATTGGCCTGGTCGCCATAAGTGACCGTGATCGTGCCATTGTTAACCACAAGGCCTGTCACGTACTTGGCTTCCTTGGTCGTCGCCGCGAGAAGGCCGAGCTCCGTGATATCGAGGGGCCAGTTGCCCGTGTTTGCAGTCGTTTCGGCGATTGCGGTCTTGAGATCCGCCGACAAGGTAAGGCCTTCAGTGACCTGGGCGCGAATCGTGTAGTCCTGGTACGCCGGGATCGCGATGGCGGCCAGGATTCCGATGATGGCCACCACGATCATCAGTTCGATGAGCGTGAAGCCCTTTTGAAGCGTCTTCATTTCAATAGACTCCTTTGACAAACTAGGGCGGCGCTCATGCGCCGATGCACTGTAGGTACAGCAAGGATCATGCCAAGCCCGTCGGCGCGTGTAAGTGACGGACTTGGCAGTATTTTTTCGGGACTTGTCAGAAGAGCGTCGGGGTTTGACGACGCCGGACCCGACCTGATGCGTCAGAAAGTGACGCGATGGGTCACTCGATGCCCAGTTTCTTGATGCGGTACCGGAGGGCCCGGAAACTGATACCGAGCGCCCGGGCCGCAGCCGTCTTGTTGTACCGGGCTTCCTCGAGGGCCTTGCGGATCGAAGCGCGCTCCATGTCCTCGAGCGTCTGAGGCAGGGTACCGGGCCGGTGCAACGGCACCGAATCCTCGAAAGTGGGCGGGCCGCGCAGCTCGATGTCGTCGGGCTGGATCGTTCCGCCGTCGCAGAGCGTGAGTGCGCGCTCGATGACGTTTTCGAGCTCACGGACGTTGCCCGGAAAGTCATGGCTCGCGAGGAGCTGCATCGCCTCGTCCGAGATCGAGGGCGGCGCCATGTTGAGTCGTGCGGCGAACCGCTGTGTGACGGCGGTGGCGAGTTCGGGCACGTCGCCCAGACGTTCACGCAGGGCCGGCACGCGCATCTCGATCACGTTGATCCGGTAATAAAGGTCTTCCCGGAATCGACCGGCGGCGACAAGCTCGCCGAGGTCCCGGTGCGTCGCGGACAGGATGCGCACGTCGACGGGTTGTTCGCGCTGGTCGCCGACGGGACGCGCGGTCTTCTCCTGGATGAGCCGCAGGAGTTTCACCTGCATCACGAATGGCAGGTCTGCGACCTCGTCCAGGAAGAGGGTGCCGCCTTCCGCGGCCTGAACGAGTCCGAGCTTGTCCGCGACCGCGCCCGTGAAACTTCCGCGACGGTGGCCAAAGAGCTCGCTTTCCATGAGCTCGGAGGGAATCGCTCCGCAACTGACGGGCACGAACGGCGCGTCCTTGCGCGGACCGGACTCGTGAATCAGGCGTGCGACCAGTTCCTTGCCGGTGCCCGATTCGCCCGTGATGTGCACGGGCGCCTGGCTGCGGGCGACGCGGCTGATCATCGTGCGAAGTTTCTGCATCGGTTCGGAGTCTCCGAGGAGCCGCCGGCCGCCGTCGGTGAATCGACGGCTGTCCGAGAGTTTCAGCGCCTGGTTGACGAGCTTGCGCAGGTCCGAGATGTCGACGGGTTTTCGCACGAAATCGAAGGCGCCGAGCTTCAGGGCGAGGACCGCCGCCTCGACGTGGCCGTGGGCCGTGATCACGGCGACTGGCAGCTCAGGCGTCTGCGTCTGGATCCATTCGATGAGTTCCGTGCCGTCACCATCCGGGAGGCGCAGGTCCGTGAGGCAGAGAGCGTAGTCCTGCCGGCCCTGAAGTTCACGACGGGCGGAAGCAATGTCGTGGACGGCATTCGAGTCCACGCCCATGCGTGCGAGCGTCAGCGAGAGCAGCTCGCAGATATCCGGTTCATCATCGACGATCAGCGCGCGCGGGTTCGCCATGACGGATCAGGTCTGTTCCCAGCGCTGGGGATCGGCGAACACGATCCGGAAGACGCTGCCGCCGCCCATGCGCGGCTCGTAGACGAGCAGTGCCCGGTTACACTGCGCGAGTTCGCGCGCGATGAAGAGGCCGAGCCCGGTGCCGCTGGCGCGCGAGGTGAAAAAAGGTTCGAAAATCCTGTCACTGATCGTCGAGTCGATTCCAGGCCCGCGGTCGAGGACCTCCAGGAAGGGCCGATTGCTGCCCGCCAGGCGGCCGATACGGACATCGACTCTGTCATCGTCCAGTTTCACCGAGTACCTGAATGCATTCTCGCAGAGATTCCACAGGATCTGGCGAAGGTGGGAGGGGTCGACGTGCACTTCAAGATCGGGATCCGGTGTCTCGGCGAGGAGTTGCCCGGGCTGGTGGCCGCCGGTGCTGACGAATTCCTGCACGAATTCATTGATCCATTCGGTGAGCGGCATGCGCTCCGGCCGCGTGCTCTCGCGGCGTCCGAGCTGCTGGACGTTACCGATGATCGTACTGACGCGCTCGGCATTCGCCCGGATGATGTCGCTCATTCGGCGATTTGGCTCGGAGAGATTCGCGTCCTCGCCGAGGAGCTGCGCGGCATGACTGATCGCGCCGATGGGATTGCGGATTTCGTGGGCAATGGAGGCTGAGAGGCGTCCGAGCGCGGCGAGGCGTGTCTGGTGAATGCGGTCGTCGAGCGCTGTCAGGTCCTCGAGGAAGACTAGCACCGGCGGGGGAATTCCCTGGCCTAGCGGGGCGAAATGTGGTCGTACCTCGCGAAGTCCGTCGACCGCGAGCAGGTTCCCGGCCACGGTGTCGGTCACGGGCTCGCTCTGCCGCCACATCGTCAGAAGATAAAGGAGCCGCGGCGAAACCTCGCCGACGAGCGCGTCCGACTTCGCCTCGCTGCCGAGGATCTGTCGCGCCGACTCGTTGATGAGACGGATGCGGTCCTGCTCGTCGACGACGACCAGGCTCTCGCGCAACCGCTCGACGATGTACTGGGAGAGCTCGGCCAGGTTCGCGAGGTCGAGGTCACGCTGGCGGACGAGCGCCTCGCTCTCGCGCAGGCGGCCGGCGAGCGGTGCGACAGCGAGAGCGGCGATGAGTATCACGCCGCCGAGCAGTCCCGCCTGGGTCAGGTCCGAGGAATCGGAGATTCCCCCGAACCAGAGCATGATCTGCTGGCCCAATACGCAGAGTGCGGCGATCGCGGCGACCACCGTCGCGATGCGCTTCGGCAGGAGCAGGCTCACGCCGGCGACCGGCATGATGAGAAGGAGACCGGCGCCGCTCGACGCGCCGCCGCTCGTGATGAGTAGCGCTGTCACGGCGACGATGTCGAAGGCGACGTGGATGAATGCCTGCGCCTGGAGGCTTGGCCAGCGCGACTTCAGGAGGCCGATACAAAGTACGCCCGTCGCGAACCACGCCGCAATTGAATACAGATAAAGAGCAGGCGACGCGACGCCGAGGGTCTGCGGCTGCGACGTGACCAGGGCGAGGACGACGAGCGCCGACGGAACGCTGAGCCGGTAGAGGTTGAGCAATCCGAGAACGCGCCAGGCGAGTTCCGGGTCGCCCGCCGTTCTCTCGATTTCCGCCGGATTTTTCACGGCGGCACTTTAGCACGCGTCTCGCGGACCACCTTCGGCGCGCCCCGCGTTTGCGACGCGGTTCAAGGCAGCCGTTACAATGCTGTGATGAATCTTCACGAATACCAGTCGAAGCGCATATTTTCCGACTACGGTGTACCCGTGCCACGGGGCAAGGTGGCCGCGAACGAGGCCGAGGCCGTCGCCGCGGCCCGTGAGCTTCCGGGTCCGGTCTGGGTCGTGAAGGCACAGGTGCATGCCGGCGGCCGTGGCAAGGCGGGTGGCGTCAAGCTCTGCCGCTCGGCGGCGGAAGTCGGCAAGGCGGCCGCGGCGATGCTCGGAGAGCGGCTCGTGACGCCGCAGACGGGCGCCGCGGGCCTGCCGATCGACCTCGTCTACGTCGAATCCGGCAGCGCGATTGAGCGTGAGCTGTACCTGAGCCTGCTGCTCGATCGCGAGCGCAGCCGTATCGCGTTCGTCGCCTCGGCAGCGGGCGGAATGAACATCGAGGAGGTCGCCGCAAGGACCCCGGAGCGGATCCTTCGCATCGACATCGAACCCGCGGCGGGGCTGCAGGGTTTCCAGTGCCGTCGCCTCGCATTCGGCCTCGGGCTCGCGGGCAAGCAGCTCGCGGAGTTCGAGCGCATTGCGCGCGCACTCTACAGGCTCTATCTCGAACGCGACCTTGCGCTCGTGGAGATCAATCCGCTGATCGTTACGAAGGACGGCACGCTCGTTGCGCTCGACGCGAAAATCAACGTCGAGGCGAACTCGCTGTTCCGCCAGCCGGAACTGGTCGCGCTGCGCGATCCGTCGCAGGAAGACCCGATGGAGCGCGATGCGTCCGAGCACGAGCTCAACTATGTTTCGCTGGACGGCAACATCGCCTGCATGGTCAATGGCGCCGGCCTTGCGATGGCGACAATGGACCTCATCCAGCTGCACGGCGGAGAGCCCGCGAACTTCCTCGACGTCGGCGGGACCGCGACCGCGGAGCGCGTGACCGCGGCGTTCCGGCTGATCCTGTCGAACGAGCGCGTGCGCGCGGTGCTCGTCAATATCTTCGGCGGCATCGTGCGATGCGACGTCATTGCGGAAGGCATTGTCCAGGCCGTGCGCCAGGTCGGCGTGTCAGTGCCGGTGATCGTGCGGCTCGAGGGCACTAATGCGGACAAGGCGCGCAGGATCCTGGCCGCGAGCGGACTCGCGATCACGGCGGCAAAGGACCTGACGGACGCGGCGACCAAGGCCGTGCGGCTCGCTCGCCGCGGGAAGTCGCGATGAGCATCCTCGTCGACAAGTCGAGCCGCGTGATCTGCCAGGGTTTTACGGGCAAGCAGGGCACGTTTCATTCCGAGCAGGCGATTGCCTACGGCACGAACCTCGTGGGCGGCGTAACGCCGGGGCGAGGCGGCTCGACGCACCTCGACCGGCTGGTGTTCGACACGGTGCACGATGCCGTCGCGAAGACGAAAGCCGACGTCAGCATGATCTACGTGCCGGCGCCCTTTGCGGCGGACGCGATCCTCGAAGCTGCCGATGCCGGCATCCGCCTCATCGTGTGCATCACGGAGGGCATACCCGTCATCGACATGGTGCGCGTGAAAGCTGTGCTGCGGAACGGGAAGAGCCGCCTCGTCGGCCCGAACTGCCCGGGCGTCATCACGCCGGGCGAGTGCAAGGTCGGCATCATGCCGGGTTTCATCCACAAGCCGGGCCGCGTCGGGATCATCTCGCGCTCGGGCACGCTCACTTACGAGGCCGTATTCCAGACGACGAACCTCGGCCTCGGGCAGTCGAGTTGCGTCGGCATCGGCGGCGACCCGGTCCGCGGCATGAACTTCATCGACGTGCTCGCGCTCTTCCAGAAGGACAAGAAGACCGCGGGCATCATCATGGTCGGCGAGATCGGCGGAAGCGACGAGGAGAATGCCGCGGAATACATCCGCCGCAATGTTTCAAAGCCTGTCGTCGCCTACATCGCGGGCGTCACCGCGCCGGCCGGCAAGCGCATGGGCCATGCCGGCGCCGTGATCGCGGGCGGAAAGGGCACGGCGGCCGACAAGTACGCGGCGCTCGAGGAAGCCGGCGTCGCGACGGTGCGCTCGCCCGCGGAGCTCGGCACCGCGATGAAGAAGGCGCTCGCATCCGGCGGGCGGCGCAGGAAGAAGCGCTGAGCCCGTCGATGCGCATAGCTCTCGCCCAGATCAACCCGACCGTTGGCGACGCACCGGGGAATGCTGACCGGATCATCCGGCGCATCGCGGAAGCCCGACGGCAGGGTGCGCGGCTGCTCGTCACGCCGGAGCTCGCGCTCTCCGGCTATCCGCCGGAGGATCTGCTGTTCCACCGCGGGTTTCGCCGCCGCATTGAGGAGGGCCTCGCGCGGCTAGCAGACGCGGCGCGGGGAATCGACCTCCTGGTCGGCTATCCGGAATACTCGGGCGGTGTGCTGTTCAACAGCGCCGCCTGGCTCCGTGACGGTGTACGGATCGCGAATTACCGCAAGCAGCGCCTGCCGAACTACCAGGTGTTCGACGAGAAGCGCTACTTCACGCCGGGCGACACCGCGGTCGCGGTCGAACTTGACGGCATCCGCGTCGCGCCGCTCATCTGCGAAGACGTCTGGCACGTGGAGCCGGCCGCATCCGCGCGTGCGGCAGGAGCCGACATCTGTGTCGCCCTGAATGCTTCGCCGTATCAGCGGGGCAAGCAGGCGGAACGCGAGGCGAACATGGCGCTTCGTGTGGGCGAAACCGGAATTCCATTCGTCTACCTCAATCTCGTGGGCGGCCAGGACGAGCTCGTGTTCGACGGCCACTCCTTCGCGGTCGACGCGGGCGGCCGCGTCGTTCACCGCGCGCCGGCCTTCGAGGAATCCCTGTCCTGCATCGACGTGTCGCTCGGGGAGGGACCGGCGCAGATCGAGCCCGAGAGCCTCGCCCCGCTGCCGGGCGCCGAGGAGAGCGTGTATCACGCCATCGTGACCGCCGTGCGCGACTATGTCGGCAAGAACCATTTCAGCAATGTCGTGCTGGGCCTTTCGGGCGGCGTCGATTCCGCGCTCGTGCTTGCGATCGCCTGCGATGCGCTCGGGGCGTCGCACGTACACGCGGTGATGCTGCCTTCGCGCTATACCTCGAGCATGTCGGAAAAGGACGCAACCCTGATGGCGCGCGGCCTCGGCGTGCGTTACTCGGTGATCGCGATTGAAGGAATGTTCCAGGCGGCCCTCGCGGCGCTCGCGCCGGAATTCAAGGACCGCTCGCCGGATTCGACGGAAGAGAACCTGCAGGCGCGATGCCGCGGCATCGTCCTCATGGGCATATCGAACAAGCTCGGCTGCATGCTGCTCACGACCGGCAACAAGAGCGAGATGGCTGTCGGCTACGCGACGCTCTACGGCGACATGGCCGGCGGCTACGCGCCGATCAAGGATTGCAGCAAGACGCTCGTGTACCGGCTTGCGCGCTGGCGGAATGGCCAGGGTGCGAAGCCGGTGATTCCGCAGAGGATCATCGACCGGCCGCCGACGGCGGAACTTCGGGAAAACCAGCTCGATTCGGACAGCCTGCCGGCCTACGACGTACTTGACCCGATCCTGGAGGCCTTCATCGAGGACGACCGCTCCGTCGATGAGATTGTCGAGATGGGATTCGACCGGGCGACCGTCACGCGCGTGCTCGAGCTTGTGAAGCGCAACGAATACAAGCGTCGCCAGGCCCCGCCAGGACCCCGGGTGAGTGGCCGCGCATTTGGCCGCGACTGGCGGTACCCGATCACTTCAGGCTACCGCCCCGGCGAATCGTAGCTACGGCGCGCGGCCACGCCGCCCGGGAACCTGCTCGCGCGCTCGGAAGAACGGACATTCGCTTGCTCGCAGGTTCCCGGGCGCCTTGCCCGCGCGCCGGGGTGGCGGCTTCACCAGAATGGCCACCAATCTCGTCGTTTCTCAGGCTCCGGAGCGTTCGGGTAATTTATCGCAAACACTTCGGTCGAGCGCTCGGCGAGGTCCTTGAGTCCGAGCCCGTGGTAAGCCTCGATCATGATTTCGAGCGCGTCTTTCACGGCCGGCGCACCGTCGAAGTTCTCGATGCAGAAGCGCGCGCGATCGATGGCGGCCACATAGGCCTCGCGCTTCAGGTAGTGCTCCGCGACGTACACCTCGTAGTCCGCAAGGCGGTTTCTGAGGAAAATCATTCGCTGGCGCGCATCGTGCGCGTAGATGCTGTCCGGGTGCTGCCGGATGAGCGATTCGAAGGCGTCGAATGCGCGGCGCACGTCCTGCGGCGGGCGTTCGTTCAGGTCCGTGTTGAACCAGCGCTCGAGAAAGTTCGGCGAGCGCTCGAAATACACGAGGCCGCGAAGGTACATCGCGTAGTCGACCCGTGGGTGCGTCGGGTTCTCGCGGACGAACTGGTCGGCCGCGTCGATCGCAGACTCCTGCTCGCGGCTCCGGTAATAGCCGTAGATAATGTCAAGGCGCGCCTGGCGCGCCTCCTCGCTGAACGGGTAGCGTGCTTCGAGCGCCTCGTAGTAGCGAACCGCACCGCGGTAGTCGCCGCCGATCAGCAGGTCATGCGCCTTCTCGTACATGCGCCCGGGCTGCAATTCTTCGGCGGCGCGTTCCTTGTACCCGCAGCCAACGACTGCAAGGGTGCTGCACGCGATCAGTACGACGCGCGCCATAATTCCGGCTGGCTGCAAAATACTGGACCCCGACTGTTGATCCGACGCAGTATACCGGACAAAAGACCGATTCCGACCCGCATGAGTTCCACCCGTCACCAACGCGAACTGCGATTGCCTCCGCAGGCAGCCGGCCAACGCCTCGACCAGGCGCTCGCCGGGGCCCTGCCCGAATTCTCGCGATCGCGGCTGAAGCGCTGGATCGACGAAGGCTGGCTCCGCGTCGACGGACGCGTGCCGCGTCCGCGCGATATCGTGGCGGGCGGAGAACGAGTCGTCCTCGACGCGCCGGACGAGGACGCCGTCGCTCCTATTGCCCAGGAAATCGCGCTGTCGATCGTCTTCGAGGACAAGGACGTAATCGTCGTCGACAAGCCGGCGGGCCTCGTGGTCCATCCCGGTGCAGGCAACCCCGACCGGACCTTGCAGAACGCACTCCTCGCGCACGACCCAAAGCTTGCAAAGCTTCCGCGCGCGGGCATCGTGCACCGGCTTGACAAGGACACGACCGGTCTCCTCGTGGTCGCGCGCAACGAGCCCGCGCGCGTGAAGCTTGCCGAGGCGCTTGCGGCGCGGGAGATCCACCGCGAATACCAGGCCGTCTGCGTCGGCGTGATGACTGCGGGCGGCAAGATCGACGCGCCCATCGACCGGCATCCGGTCGACCGGGTGCGCATGGCCGTGCGCTCGAGCGGGCGCGAGGCCGTCACGCACTATCGCGTCATCGAGCGCTTTCGCATCCACACCTGGGTGCGCGTGACGCTCGAGACCGGCCGCACGCACCAGATCCGCCTGCACCTTTCGCATGCGGGCTATCCCCTGGTTGGCGATTCGGTCTATGGGCGGCGGCTTGCAATCCCGCGCGGCGCGACGCCCTCGCTCGCGACGGCGCTGCGCGATTTCCGCCGTCAGGCGCTGCATGCCGCGAAGCTCGGCTTTCCGCATCCCCGCGACGGCCGGGCGGTCGAGGTCGAGGCGCCGCTCCCGTCGGATTTTCGCGCACTCGTCGCGGCGCTCAAGCGCGATCGCGACGCTGCGGGCACCGCATGACGGCACCCGCAATCCTCCAGCCGGATTGGCCGGCGCCTCGTGGCGTCCGCGCCGCGATGACGACGCGCACAGGCGGCGTGAGCCGGGGAACGTTCGCTTCCTTCAATCTCGCCGCACACGTCGGCGACGACGAATCGGCCGTTCGGACAAACCGCCAGCATTTGCGGACTGCGCTGGATTTACCCTCGGAGCCTGCTTGGCTGCAGCAGGTGCACGGTATCGCCGTATCCCACTTGCCCGGAGCGAACAGGGAACCCGCGGATGCTGCCGTCACTCTTGTACCGGGTGTCGTCTGCGCCGTGCTGGTCGCGGATTGCATGCCGGTGATTCTCGCGAGCCGCGCGGGCGATCGCGTCGGTGTCGCTCACGCGGGCTGGCGGGGGCTCGCGGCTGGGGTCATCGAAGCCGCGGTTGCCGCGCTCGATTGCGAGCCGGCGGAACTCATGGCCTGGCTCGGTCCCGCTATCGGACCTTCCGCATTCGAAGTCGGCAGCGAAGTGCGCGCGGCTTTGCTCGCTGGCGATGCAGGCGCCGCCGCAGAATTCAAGCCGGGCCGTGAAGGGCGCTGGCTGGCGAACCTGCCGGAGCTTGCAAGGCGCAGGCTCGCTGCCGCGGGCGTCGCCAACGTGTACGGCGGCGATCTCTGCACCTATTCGGAACCCGCGCGCTTCTATTCGTACCGCCGCGATGGCGCAACCGGCCGCATAGCCGCACTCGCTTGGCTCGCCTGAGGTAGGCTGTCGCCCGTGTCGTCGCTGGCATCCATCCTGTTGCTGACCGCAGCCTGCGGCGCCCTTTCGGCGCTCATCGCCGGCGGCTTCATGCTGTTGTCGTCGGCGCGGCGCAACGCGCTGTTGCCGCCCCTCGTGAGCTTTGCGACGGGAGCGCTGCTCGGCGCCGCGCTCCTCGCGCTGCTGCCGCACGCGCTCGAATCGGGCGCGGGCGCGCATGGAATCGGCATCGCACTCGCGGGTGGAATCATCGCTTTCTTCGTGCTCGAGAAGATGGTGCTCTGGCGGCATTGCCACGTGGACCATTGCGAAGCTCATGGACCGCAGGACCATCACCGCGACCGCGCCTCGGCAACGCTGATCCTCTGGGGTGACGCCTTCCACAACATCCTGGACGGCGTGCTGATCGCGGCGGCCTTCCTGACGAACCCGCATCTCGGCATCGTCACGACAGTCGCGGTGTTCGCGCACGAGATTCCGCAGGAAGTGGGGGATCTCGCAATCCTCCTGAACGGCGGAATGTCGCGCTCGCGCGCGCTGCTGCTCAACATCGCCGTGAGCCTGTCCTCGATGGCCGGGGCTGTCATCGCCTGGTTCCTGCTGGCGCAGGCGCTCGAGTGGCTCCCGTACGCCCTCGCGATCGCGGCCGCGAGTTTCCTCTACGTCGCAGTCGCCGACCTCATTCCCGGTCTACACCGTAGGGTGGATGCCCGTACATCGCTTCAGCAGGTCGCCCTGATTGCGCTAGGCGTGCTGGTGACCGGCCTGACGCACGAGTTCGCGCACTGACGGAGCGGTCGGGCGTTGCGCGGACTACGGCGCGCGGGAACTCGGCTCGCTCGCTCAGAAGAACGGACATTCGCTCTCTCGCCGGTTCCCGCGCGCCTTGTCCGCGCGGCAGCCGGCGCGTCCCAGTTGCACGGACGAGCGCCGGGCGGGTCCCCGAGCGAGCGAATGTCCGTTCTTCTGAGCGAGCGAGGGTCCCCGACCGGCGCGAAGTCCGCGCAACAGAGACCAGCACGTCAGCTGTTGAGACGCAGCGCTTCGCGTAAACCGATCAGAACGAGTTCCGGAATGTGTGCATCGAAGATCTTCTCGTCCTCGAACAACCGAGCGAATCCACCGGTACCGACGAGGATCGTGGGCTTGCCCGAGAAGTACTGCGTGCGTACTTCCGCGCAGAGATGCCGGAGGATCGCGATGTTGCCGTGATAGAGCCCGGCCTGGATGCTCTCGACCGTCGACCGCCCGAGGAGCTCCGGTGGCTTCCGGATTTCGACCTTCGGAAGTCTTGCGGTTCGTGCATCCAGGCTCTCCATCGAGAGCCGGAGTCCCGGCAGGATCAAGCCGCCGAGGTAGTCGCGGTCTTCGGTGAGCGCATCGATCGTCGTCGCCGTGCCGAAGTCCACGATGATCGCGTTCTGGCCCGGGAAGAGCTTGGCCGCCGCAATTGCGCCGGCGATCCGGTCGCTGCCCACCTCGAGCGGATTCCGGTAGCGGATCTTGAGACCCGTGCGCACGCCCGGCTCCAGCAGGAAGGGCCGGAGGCCGAAGTACTTCATGCTCGCGTTCCGCACCGAGTGCACCATGTCCGGGACGACCGAGCAGATCGCGACCGCGGTAATGCTCTTCGGGTCGAAGTCGTTCTCCTTCAGCACCTGGCGGCAGAAGACACCAAACTCGTCGGAGGTGTTCTCGGCGCGAGTGGCGCGGCGGAACTGCAGGCACAGGCGTTCGTCGTCGAACACGCCGCCGAAAATCTGGCTGTTGCCGATGTCCAGGACGAGAATCACCGCGGGCTCCCCTTGAGCTGCTCTTCGAGCAGCGCGGCGATCGCGGTCGCGAGTTTCGCGCGCCCGACATAGCGGCGGACGCGGCTGCTGCCGTTCTCGTGGACGAAGAACAGGTGCTCCTCGCCTTCCGCGAGCGTGGAAACGTCGTTCTGCACCACATAGCGGGCGCGACTGCGCTTCAGGAGTTCCCGCGCCGCCCGCGCCTGGGAGCCCGGGTCCGGGTCGTGCGTCAGCTTGAAGCCAATCAGGATCAGGTTCGGATTGCCGGCATAGCCGAGGATCTTGTCGATGATCTTGTGCGTCGGCTGGAGCTTGACCGCGATTTCCTGCCCGGATTCGATTTTCGCGTCGGGGGTAGGGTCGATTACCGCGAAATCGCCGACGGCTGCGGCGTGGATCACTGCGGCGCAGGCGCTGTCGCGCGCGAGGCGGCGAAGCGCGGCGTCGAGGGAGGCGTGGTCGGTGAAGGACTCGCGCCGCGCGACACCCGTCGCCTGCGCGGAATCCTGGCCTGCGACCTGGGTCACCTGGAATCCGCGGGCGGCGAGCGCCTCGCAGATCGCAGCGCCGGTGCGGCCGCTGCTCAGGTTGGAGATGAACCGCACGCTGTCGATCGGCTCGCGCGTCGCGCCGGAAGTGACGACGACCTTCATCGTGTCGCCGTTAGCTCCTGCATGACGAGCTTCTCCAGCTCGTCCACTTCGAGCAGGCGGCCCTCGCCCTGTTCGCCGCAGGCGAGGCGGCCGTCACCGACCGGGAGGAGTTGCGCGCCGAAGGCGGCGAGCCGCTCACGCGCCGCCCGCGTGGCCGGGTGGTCCCACATCGTCGCATTCATCGCGGGAGCGACGAGATATGGCTTGGCTCCGATTTCCCAGGCAAGGAACAGCGCGCCGATTGCGTCATCGGCGAGTCCCGCCGCGAGCCGGTTCAGAGAGTTCGCCGTCGCCGGGCAGAGGAGGGCCATATCCGCCCAGCGTGCGAGACGAATGTGATCCATCGTGCGGCCGGGCTCGTAGAGATCGGTGAACGGCGGCCGGCCCGTCAGGCCCTCGAGCGTCGCCGCACCGACGAAGCGCAGCGCACCCGCGCTTGCGACCGTCTGAACTGAAAAGCCTCGCTTCATGAGGCGCGAGATCAGCTCGCAAGCCTTGAAGCAGGCGATCGAGCCCGTCAGCTTGAACAGGATCTTGTGACCTTCGTCATTCGACATTGTCGATGAGCCTCACTTTCCCGAGCCGCACCGCGCCGAGCCGCCGGCCATCGCGGTCGGCGACGTAGTCGACCTCGAAACCCTCGCTGGCAAGCGCTCGTGCCGCCTCGGCCGGCGAGATCCGCTCCGCGACGCTTGCCGCGAGCAGCCTGTGGAACGCCGGTGCGCGTGCGCGATCTGCAGCGGAGAGCAGCCGGTTTCTCGAGCTCATCGCGAGCCCGTCGGGTTCTCTACGCGTCGGGCAGCGCACGATCTGGGTGTCGATGAAGAAGGCGTGCACGAGGCCCTCCACCAGCTCGAGCTGCTGGATATCCTTTTCCCCGAAATAGGCGCGTTCGGGACGCGTGAGCTGAAGCAGCTTCAGCACGACCGTCAGCACACCGTCGAAATGGCCCGGACGCGAGGCGCCTTCGAGCCTCAGGCTCAATTCGTTTTCCGTCACGCGATAGCGATAGCCGTCGCGGTAGATCTCATCCGCAGTCGGCAGGAATGCGAGATCGCACCCGGCACCGCGGAGCAATTCGAGGTCCTGCTCGATTGTTCGCGGATAGCGATCGAGGTCGCCGGGATCGTCGAACTGCGCGGGATTCACGAAGATGCTTGCCCAGGCGCGCGCGTTCTCGGCTTTCGCGCGCCGCACGAGCGCGAGATGGGCTTCGTGCAACGCGCCCATGGTCGGCACCAAGCCCGTCGTGCCCGCGCCACGGGTGCGGCGGTGCTCGACGACTTCCGCGACGCTCCGCACGATCTTCACGCGTCGTAGCTCTCGGCAGCCGCCGGGAAGGCGCCTTGCTTGACGTCCTTGTCGAAGCGGTCGACCGCATCGCGCACCTGGCCGAAGCCATCGAGGTAGGTGCGCAGGAATTTCGGCCGGTGGCCGTTCGAAAGACCCAGCAGGTCCTGCAGGACTAGCACCTGCCCGTCGCAGTCGATGCCGGCCCCGATGCCGATGGTCGGGAGCGTGAGCGAATGGGTGATTCGCGATGCAAGTGCAGCCGGCACGCATTCGAGTACGAGTGCGAAGCAGCCGAGCTCCTCGACGCGTTTCGCCTCGGCGACGATCCGCTCGGCGTCGTCCTCGGAGCGGCCCTGGACACGGAAGCCCGCAAGCGCGTTGACTGACTGCGGCGTGAGGCCGAGATGGCCCATGACGGGCACGCCCGAGCCGGTGATCGCCGTGATCACGTCTTCATGGCCCGCAACGCCCTCGAGCTTCACCGCCTGGGCGCCCGCACGCATCATGGCCGCGACTGCGTCGAGCGCCGCGGGCACGCCCTTGCGGAATGAGAGGAAAGGCAGGTCGGCAATCAGGAAGCGGGACGGCGCGCCGCGGCGGACCGCGGCCGTGTGCATCGCCATGAGTTCCACGGTTGCGGCGAGCGTGTCCGTGTGACCATGCATCACCATCGCCGCACTGTCGCCCACGAGGATGCAGTCGACGGCCGTCGCCTCGAGCACGCGCGCGAGGCTCGCGTCATAGCAGGTGACCATCGAGATCTTGCGGCCGCTGGCTTTTGCAGCGGCAAAGTCGAGGACCGATTTCATGCCCGTTCCCTCCCGGCGGCTGCGATGAACGCCTGGTAGACGTCCGCGAGCGCCGTGCCTTCGAGTGCTTCAAGGTGTGCTTCGATCGTTTCGGTATCCCCGCGCGCGACCGGGCCGGTGAGCGCGCCGTCGCCGGAGGAGATGACGTTTTCGATGATGCGCCGCGGATAGCTTGCGAGCGCGTCGCGCGGCGCACCGAAGCGCGTCTCCATCGCAGCAAAGAAGTCGCGCCACAAAACGGCCGTGAATCCGCCCGCGAGCGCACAAAGCGCGTGGTAGTAAGCCTTGTCTTCCGTCTTGAGCGGGAAGCAGGGGTTCGGCAGGCGTGGAAAGAGCGTGCGGAACTCGCCGACCGGGTCCGGATGCGCGGCATCGTGATCGACGAAAACCGGGATGTCGCGGTAGAACATTGGCTCATATAGAGCCGTGCCGAAGCTCATGAGCGGATGGCTGCCGAATGTGCCTTCAAATGTCCGGCCACCGCAGAAATGCACGTAGCGCCTGTCGTCGAGACCCTCGGCGCAGAGCCGCGCCATGACCGGGGCGATCGCATCGTCCGATACGGCGAGGAGAATCGTCGGGCAGTCGGCGAGGGCTTCAGGCGCGGTGATTCCCGGCAGGCCATTGCTGCGGGCGAGCTTTCGCGACCACAGCTTCCAGGGGATGCCGAGGCTCGTGAAGTAGTGGCGCCAATGCCGGGAAAGGCGGCCATCCCCGACGAAGCCGTAGGGCGATGACCCGGAGTCCGGGCGTTCAGCGGGTACCTGTCCCATGGATCAAGTCCCAGTCGTCAGTTTCGGCGTCGTCATCTGTCGCGGCCACCCGGGGGTGGTCCACGCACGCCCACTTTAAATCGATTGATTGAGCAGTGCAAAAACCGCTTAAATTCACGGTGTTACAGGTTGAATCGACCTTGGCTCGGCCTCATTGAGCGGGCAACGCGGGGTAATCAGTGGCATGAGCCAACCGACCACGATCTTCGATCAGGCGCTTCGAGACTCAAAGTCGCTCGCCATCAGGCGCGACCACCAGTTTGTCGAGCCGGCGCACGTGATGTTCACGCTCCTCAACCAGGAGGGCGGTGGCGTGCGTCCGTTGCTCGATCTGGCCGGAGTCAACGTCAATCTGCTGCGCTCACGACTGCAGGAGCAACTCGATCGCATCGCTACCGTCGAGGGCACCCATGGCGACGTGCAAGCCTCGAACGACCTGCAGAAGCTGCTGAACGTCGCTGAGAAGCACGCGCAGAAGCGGGGCGATCGCTACATCTCGAGCGAACTCTTCGTGCTCGCAGCCGCCGAAGACCGCGGCACCCTCGGCCGGATTCTCAAGGACTCCGGCGCCGTGAAGGGCGCCATTGACAAGGCGATCGAGGATATACGCGGCGGCGATAAAGTGGACGATCCGAATGCCGAGGAGCAGCGCGGTGCGTTGCAGAAATACACGCTCGACCTGACCGCGCGGGCGGAACAGAACAAGCTCGACCCTGTGATCGGCCGCGACGACGAGATCCGCCGCACAATCCAGGTGCTGCAGCGGCGTACGAAGAACAATCCCGTGCTGATTGGCGAGCCGGGCGTCGGCAAGACCGCGATCGTCGAGGGGCTCGCGCAGCGAATCGTAAACGGCGAGGTGCCGGAAGGCCTCAAGAACAAGCGCATTCTTGCGCTCGACATGGCCGCGCTGATTGCTGGCACCAAGTTCCGCGGCGAGTTCGAGGAGCGCCTGAAGGGCGTGCTGAACGACCTCGCGAAGCAGGAAGGCCAGGTCATCCTCTTCGTCGACGAGCTGCACACCGTGGTGGGCGCCGGAAAGGCCGAAGGCTCCATGGATGCGGGCAATATGCTGAAGCCGGCTCTCGCGCGCGGGGAGTTGCACTGCGTCGGCGCGACCACGCTCGACGAATACCGCAAGCACGTCGAAAAGGACGCCGCGCTCGAACGGCGATTCCAGAAGGTGCTGGTGGACGAGCCCTCCGTCGAAGACACGATCGCAATCCTGCGCGGCCTGAACGATCGCTACGAGACCCATCACAAGGTCGAGATCACCGATCCCGCTATTGTTGCTGCTGCGACGCTGTCGCACCGCTACATCAGCGACCGCCAGCTCCCGGACAAGGCGATCGACCTGATCGACGAGGCGGCGTCGCGCATCCGTATGGAGATCGACTCCAAGCCTGAAGCCCTCGACCGGCTGGAGCGTCGCATCATCCAGCTCAAGATCGAACGGGAGGCGCTCAAGAAGGAAAAGGACGAGGCATCGAAGAAGCGCCTTGGACAGCTCCAGGAATCGCTATCCGATCTCGAGCGGCAGTACGCCGACCTCGAGGAAATCTGGAGGGCCGAGAAAGCTGCCTTGGAGGGTACGGCCCACATCAAGGAAGAGCTCGAGCGCGCGAAGATCGAGTTCGAGGCGGCGCGCCGCGGGGGCAATCTCGCGAAAATGGCGGAACTCCAGCACGGCACGATCCCGAAACTCGAAAAGCGCCTCGCGGATGCCCACAAAGCGGAGACGAAGGCACCGCAGCTCTTGCGCAACAAGGTCGGCGAGGAGGAAATCGCCGAGGTCGTCTCCAAGTGGACCGGCATTCCCGTCTCCAAGATGCTCGAGGGCGAGCGCGAGAAGCTGCTCAAGATGGAGGAGGCGATCGCGAAGCGCGTCGTCGGGCAGAGCGAGGCCGTGCGAACGGTGTCGGACGCCATCCGCCGCTCGCGCGCGGGACTCGCGGACCCGAATCGCCCCAATGGCTCCTTCCTTTTTCTCGGCCCGACCGGCGTCGGCAAGACCGAGCTCACGAAGGCGCTCGCGGAGTTCCTCTTCGACACTGAAGAGGCACTCATCCGCATCGACATGTCCGAGTTCATGGAGAAGCATTCGGTCGCGCGGCTGATCGGAGCGCCGCCGGGCTATGTCGGCTACGAAGAGGGCGGCTACCTGACCGAGGCCGTCCGTCGCCGTCCGTATTCCGTGATCCTGCTCGACGAAATCGAGAAGGCGCACACCGACGTATTCAACGTGCTGCTCCAGGTGCTGGATGACGGCCGGCTGACCGATGGCCACGGCCGCACGGTCGATTTCCGCAACACGGTCGTCATCATGACTTCGAACCTCGGCTCGCAGTTGATCCAGGAGCTCGCGGGCGAGGAGAACTATGACCAGATGAAGAAGGCGGTGCTCGACATCGTCAGCCAGCATTTCCGGCCGGAGTTCATCAACCGCATCGACGACATCGTCGTGTTCCACCCGCTCGGCCGCGAGCACATCCGCCGCATCGTCGAGATCCAGACCGGGTATCTCCGTCGCCGGCTCGCCGAGCGCGACATCCGGATCGAGCTCGACAAAGCGGCCCAGGACCTGCTGGGCGAGGCAGGCTTCGACCCGGTGTATGGCGCGCGGCCACTCAAGCGCGCGATCCAGCAGCAGCTCGAGAACCCGCTGGCCCAGAAGATCCTCGCGGGCGAATTCGGCCCGGGCGACACGATCAGGGTGGCAGCGAAGGACGGTACGCTGGTTATGCGAAAATGACGGCATGCCGTTCTACGAATACCAGTGCGCCGCCTGCGGGCATCACCACGAAGAGCTCCAGAAGGTCTCGGACGGGCCGCTCAGGAAATGCCCGGTCTGCGGCCGTTCGAAGCTGCGCCGCCTCGTCTCTGCACCGGTTTTCCGCCTGAAAGGCGGCGGCTGGTACGAGACGGACTTCAAGAAGGACAAGGACGGGCAGCGCAACATTGCCGGCGACAAGGAACCTGCTACAAGCGAAGGCCCACCGGCTGGGAAGCCAAAGGACGAGAAGGCGGAAGCGAAGCCGGCTGAGAAAAAAATTGAGACGGAGATCGCCCCGAAGCCGGCGGCCGACGCAAAGAAACCGAAGGCCGCGAGTCCGAAACCGGTCCGCCGTCGCCGCCCGGCGCGCCGCTAGGCGCCGGTTGCCACGGCCGCTGCCGCGCACGTAACATCGCCCGCTTTGTCCATGCGCACACACTACTGCGGAGAAATTGGCGAATCACTGGCGGGCCGCACCATCGAGGCGGCCGGCTGGGTGCATCGTCGCCGCGATCACGGCGGCGTGATATTCGTGGACCTGCGCGATCGCTCAGGCCTCCTGCAGGTCGTTTTCGATCCGGACACGCCCGCCGCATTCAAGGCGGCGGAACACCTCGGCCGCGAGTTCTGCATCCAGGTGCAGGGAAAGGTACGCCCGCGACCCGCCGGGACGGTGAATCCGAACCTGCCGTCCGGCCAGATTGAGCTGCTCGCGTCAAAGCTCGTCGTGCTGAATCCGTCCGCGACGCCGCCATTTTCGCTCGACGAGGAAGTCGGCGAGGAGCTGCGGCTCAAGCATCGCTACATCGACCTGCGCCGCGACGTGATGCAGGAGCGTCTCCGCCGCCGCCACGCCATCACCCGTGCGATGCGCGAGTACCTCGACGACCACCAGTTCGTCGACATCGAGACTCCGATGCTGACTAAGGCTACGCCCGAAGGCGCGCGCGACTATCTCGTGCCATCGCGGACACACCCGGGCAAGTTCTTCGCGCTGCCGCAGTCGCCGCAGATTTTCAAGCAACTCCTGATGATGGGCGGCTTCGACCGCTACTACCAGATCGTCCGCTGCTTCAGGGACGAAGACCTTCGCGCTGACCGCCAGCCCGAATTCACGCAGCTCGACATCGAGACTTCCTTCCTGGACCAGGACCAGGTGATGGCGTTGATGGAAGGCCTCATCCGGCACGTGTTCTCGCGCGTGCTGAAGGCCCACTTGCCCGACCCGTTCCCGCGCCTCACCTACGCCGAAGCGATGCGGCGCTTCGGGTCCGACAAGCCGGACCTTCGCGTGCCGCTCGAGTTCACGGACGTCGCGGATCTCGTGCGCGACTCCGAGTTCAAGGTGTTCGCAACGCCCGCGGCTGATCCGGACGGGCGCGTGACTGCGCTTCGCGTTCCGCGCGGCGGGGAACTGACACGCAAACAGATCGACGACTACACGGCGTTCGTCGGCCGGCACGGCGCGCGGGGCCTCGCCTATATAAAGGTGAATGACGCGACAAAGGGCCGGGACGGCCTGCAGTCGCCGATACTCAAGTTCCTGTCGGACGCAGCGGTCAAGGGCATCCTGGAGCGCACACGCGCGGAAACCGGTGACCTCGTCTTCTTCGGCGCGGACAAGGCGAAAGTCGTCAACGACGCGCTCGGCGCGTTGCGGCTCCAGCTCGGGCGAGACCTCGGTCTCGTGGAAGAGGGCTGGCAGCCGCTCTGGGTCGTCGATTTCCCGATGTTCGAGTGGGACGCGGAGTCGAAGCGCTGGATGGCGATGCACCATCCGTTCACATCGCCGGCAATTCCCGAAGCGGCGACGCTCACGGCCGACCCGAAGAACGCGCTTGCCCGCGCCTACGACATGGTCCTGAACGGCTCGGAAATCGGAGGCGGCTCGATCCGCATCCACCGCGAAGAAATGCAGAGCGCGGTGTTCGACCTGCTCGGCATATCGCGCGAGCAGGCATCGCTGAAGTTCGGCTTCTTGCTCGAGGCGCTCCGTTATGGCGCGCCGCCACACGGCGGCATCGCATTCGGCCTCGACCGGCTCGCGATGCTGATGTCGGGCGCGGAAAGCATCCGTGACGTCATCGCATTCCCGAAGACGCAGTCAGCCTGGGATCCGCTGACCGATGCGCCATCCGAAGCCGATGACGCACAGCTTGCGGAGCTGCACATCCGCGTGAAAAAACCGCCGGCGCCGACAGGCTGAACGCAAACCGCATCCCGGTCGTCGTCGTCCACGGCCTGTGGCTCAACGGGCTGGAATTCTTCCTGCTGCGCGACCGGTTGCAGGGTGCAGGTTTTGCTCCCTCGGTATTTCGCTATCCGTCGATGCAGGCGTCACTTCGCGACGTGGCCGCAGGGCTTGCCGAACGCCTGCGTGCCTTTGGCGGTCCGGTGCACGTGATTGCGCACAGCCTCGGCGGGCTCATCACTCTCGAGACACTTGCGACCGAGCGTGACCTGCCGCCGGGCCGCATTGTCTTTCTGGGTGTACCCGTACGGGGCTCGCGCGCAGCCAGGGCAATTGCCGCCTGGTCGCTCGGTCCGCAGATATTGGGCGCGCTCGCGGTTGCCGAACTCACGCGACCGCGCGAACGGCGCTGGACCGGGCCGCGCGAGATCGGGCTGATCGCTGGATCGCGCTCCGCGGGACTCGGACGGCTCTTCGCAAATCTCCCGCAGCCGAATGACGGAACGGTGAGCGTCGACGAGACGCGCCTGCCGGGCGCGACGGCTGAGATCATTCTCGACGTGAGTCACACCGGCATGCTCCTCAGCGCTCCGGTGGCGAATGCTACGACACGCTTTCTCATGCATGGCTCCTTCGAGGCCGCGGATGTGAGATCGAAGTTATAGTTCGCCGATGCAAGGCCCCTGGTTTGCCATCGGTTTCGTGCTCTATCTGCTCCACTTTGTCGCCGCGGCAAATCCGGGTCAGGTCGAGGCCACCTCGCTGGCAGTCGTGCTCGCCGTAGCGGCCTGCGCCCGGCGGCACCTAGCCTAGGGGACGTTCCCCTTCAGCGCCGCTCGGGGACTGTCCCCTCTTGTCATCGTCGGTGCTGCTGCTCCAGCTTTTCCAGGTACCCCCGCGCACTTTCAATCACGTCGCGCGGGACTCCCGCTTTCTGTGCGACCTGCAGGCCGTAACTCCTGCTCGCCGGGCCCGGCTTGACCGCATGCAGGAACACGATTCCGTTACCGTGCTCAGTCGCATCGAGATGCACATTCGCGATCGAAGGAATTTCGTCCGCGAGCTCGGTGAGCTCGAAGTAATGCGTGGCGAATAGGGTAAAGGCGCGAAGCTGCTTCGCTATATGGCTCGCGCAGGCGAAGGCGAGCGATAGCCCGTCATAGGTGCTCGTGCCTCGGCCGATCTCATCCATCAGCACGAGGCTCCGTTCGGTCGCCGCATTCAGGATAACGGCTGCCTCGGTCATCTCGACCATGAACGTGGAGCGGCCGCCGGCCAGGTCGTCGGAGGCGCCGATCCGGGTGAAGATGCGGTCGAATGGCCCGATCACGGCCCGCGTCGCGGGCACGAAGCTGCCGATCGAGGCGAGAACGAGAATGAGCGCGGCCTGGCGCATGTAGGTCGACTTGCCGCCCATGTTGGGACCCGTAATCACCAGCATTCGGCGGCTGTCCGTGAGTTCGAGGTCGTTCGGGACGAAGGGATCGTCGAGAACCCGCTCGACGACGGGGTGCCGTCCGCCCTCGATGCGAAGGCCCGGCTCGTCGGAGAGCGTCGGCTCGACGTAGCGCAGGCTCACTGCGCGCTCCGCGAGATTCGCGAGCACGTCGGCCTGAGCGAGCGCCGCGGCCATCCGCTTGAGCGATGCGAGTTCGTCCGTCAGGCGATCGAGGAGTCCGTCGAAAATCTCCCGCTCGCGCGCAAGCGCGCGATCACGGCTGCCGAGCACCTTGTCCTCGAATTGCTTGAGCTCCGGCGTGATGTAGCGCTCCGCATTCTTGACGGTCTGGCGGCGCAAGTAATCCGCCGGCGCGCGCTCCGACTGGCTTCGCGGAAGCTCGATGTAATAGCCCTGGACGCGGTTGTACCCGACCTTGAGCTGGGTGAGCCCGGTGCGACGCCGCTCGCGCTCTTCGAGCTCGAGCAGCTTGTTGTCGGCGCCGGTCGCGATCGAACGCAGCTCGTCGAGAGCGGCGTCGAATCCGCTGGTAATGACGCCGCCCTCACGAAGCAGTGGCGGCGGCGTCGCGACGATCGCACGCGTCAAAAGGCCTTGTAATTCCGGGCGCGGCGCGAGGTCCCGTGCCGCGGACGCCAGCAGTGCCGCATCGAGGCCTGCGAATGCTGCCTCGAGCCGTGGCAGTTGCCCGAGTCCTTCGCGAAGGGCCGCGAGGTCGCGCGGCTTCGCGGAGCGCAGCGCGACGCGCGCGAGCACGCGCTCGACGTCGCCGATGCCACGCAGGATCTCACGCAGGGCGTCATATCGGTCCGCCTTGATCAGTGCGGCGATCGCTCCGTAACGCGCGCGTAGCGCGTCGCGGTCGCGGAGCGGCCTCTGGATCCAGCGGCGCAGTTCCCGCGCGCCCATCGAAGTCGCGGTGCGGTCGATCACGCCCGCGAGCGTCGCCTCTTCGCGCCCGGCGAGATTCGCGTCGAGCTCGAGATTGCGCCGGGTGGCGGCGTCCATGACGAGCGCCTCATCGCGCGATTCGCGTGCGAGCGACGTGAGGTGGGGCAGGGCGCCCTTCTGCGTGTCGCGTGCATATTGCAGGAGTGCCCCCGCGGCGCCGATCGCGAGCGTCAGGTCTTCGCAGCCGAACCCAGCGAGATCCTGCGTGCCGAACTGCATCGTCAGCGCGCGCAGCGCAGAGTCTTCGACGAAATGCCAGGGCGGGCGCTCGACAACGCGGGTCGCGACCACGGCCTTGACGCCTTCCGGCAGCAGCAACTCCGCCGGCTTCAGGCGCTCGAGCTCGGCCGAGAGCGCCTCGCGGCCCTCGCCCTCGAGGACGCTGAAGCGGCCGGAGCCGAGGTCGAGCCAGGCGAGGCCGAAACGCTCGCCGTCCACGGCCAGCGCGGCGAGGAGGTTTTCGCGCCGCGCGTCAAGCAGGGCATCGTCGGTCACGGTCCCTGGCGTGACGATACGCACGACCTCGCGCGTGACCGGCCCCTTGCCCTTGCCGACTTCGCCGGTCTGCTCGCAGATCGCGACCGGCTCGCCCTGCTTGACGAGGCGGGCGAGGTAACTGTCAAGCTTCTCGACCGGTACGCCCGCCATCGGGATTGCGGCGCCGCCTGATTCCCCGCGCTGCGTCAGCACGATGTCGAGCAAGCGCGATCCGCGGCGCGCGTCGTCGTAGAAGAGCTCGTAAAAATCGCCCATGCGATAGAACAGGAGGACGTCCGGGTTCTCCGCCTTGATGCGCAGGTATTGCTGCATCATGGGGGTGTGCGCCTCGAGGCCGGGGAACAGCGGCGCGGTCGCGGGCCTGGTCTCGGGACTCCTCATTTGAGGCATTATGACGGCCCGAATGCAGGACGACACATGAGCATCACCTACCAGTCGGATCAAGGCGTTGGCACGATCACCATCGATCGCGCGGCCAAGAAGAACGCGATCACGGGCGAGATGTACGAGCAATTTGTCGCCCACCTGAAGCAAGCCGCGGCAGACCCTGCCGTTCGCTCGGTCCTGATCACGGGCGCGGGCGGCACGTTCACCGCCGGCAACGATCTCAAGGATTTTTCCAACCCGAAGTTTGCGCAGATCGATTCGCCAGTATTGAGCTTCATGCAGGGGCTGGCTGCGTTCGAGAAACCCGCGATTGCCGCCGTCGAGGGGCTCGCGGTCGGGATCGGCGTGACCATGCTGTTGCACTGCGACCTCGTGTACGTCGCGGACAACGCGAGTCTCTCGATGCCGTTCACGAGCCTCGGACTCGTGCCGGAGTTTGCTTCGACCTTGCTCCTGCCCTTGATCGCGGGACGGGTGCGCGCGGCGGAGAAGCTGCTGCTCGGCAAGCCGTTCCCGGCTGCCGAGGCTGTCGTCATGGGAATTGCGAATGCGTTCCTGCCAGCGGCAGAAGTCCTTCCGTACTCGCTGAAAGTGGCGCGGGCTTTCAGTGCGTTGCCGCCCGGGGCGGTGCGGGACACCAAGAAGCTGCTGCGCCAGGCTCAGGCAGCGGCCGTGCAGGAAGCGATCCTGCGCGAAGCGTCGTATTTCGGGCCGCGGCTCGCCGGTGCCGAGGCGCGCGAGGCGATCGCCGCCATCATCGAGAAGCGCGCCCCGGATTTCTCGAAGTTCGCCTGACACATGGCCTCGCTGCGAGATGCCGCGCTTGGGAAGCTCGCCCGCTCGGTCGGGCAGCGCTTGCGGCTGGCGGGTCTCCAGGTCGCCACCGCGGAATCCTGCACCGGCGGCCTCCTTGCGAAGTGCCTGACGGACATTGCCGGCAGCTCGGACTACTTCGAGCGCGGCTGGATCACGTATTCCAATGCCGCCAAGCACACGGATCTGGGCATACCGAAGCGGCTCATCGCGCGCCATGGTGCGGTCAGCGAAGAGGTCGCGCTCGCGATGGCCCGCGGAGCGATCGATAACTCCCAAGCCCGGGTCTCGATCGCGATCACCGGCGTTGCGGGTCCGGGCGGCGGGACGAAAGCGAAGCCGGTCGGGACGGTGTGGATTGCTTGGGGCTTCAGGCGCCGGGGCAAGACGCTTGCGATCGCACTTCCGTTCCGCTTCCGCGGCGGTCGCGATGCCGTGCGCCACCAGGCAGCGGCCGTAGCGCTTGCCGGCCTGCCCGAGTCGTGAAACCCGCCGCAAAGGGGACGCGCCCCTTTGAGAGCGGCCCACGGCCCTTGCGAGTCTTCTTTGCCTTGTGGCCGGGCAACGCGTTTCGTTCGGCCTTGGCAGCTGCAGCAGCCGCGACGCTCGACGGCGTCGATGGGCGGCCCATTGCACCCGGAAACCTGCATGTGACGCTTGCCTTCATCGGGATGGTGCCCGGGACGGCTCTTGCGCACCTGATCGAAGTGGGCGGGAACGGGCCGTGGCCCGCAGTTGAAGTCAGCTTCGAGCGACTCGAATACTGGGCCAAGCCGAAGGTCGTCGTGGCGATGCCGGTTTCCGTGCCGGCTGCCGGACGGGAGATCGTCGAGCGTCTCTGGCAAAGCCTCGAATCACTCGGTTTCGAACGCGAAATGCGGCCCTGGCAGCCTCACCTGACCCTGGCCCGACGGGTCCGCCGGCCGCCACCCGAGAACCTCCGCCTCGGGCCGGTTGAATCCACGGGAGACGCCCCGGTCTGGCGCCTCGCCCTCGTTGAATCCGCCGCCCACCCCGACGGTGCACGCTACAGGCCACTCGCCGACTGGCCGCTAGAAACCTCAAAGGGGACGCGCACCTTTAAAGGGGACGCGCCCCTCTAGAGGGGCGCGTCCCCTTTAAAGGTGCGCGTCCCCTTTGAGGTGCGGCTAGGTCGCGTGCTGAGCCAGCGGTCCCCGCAGACTGCCTCCCATGAAGGACCGGGCACCCGACAATTTCAGTGTTGTCGAAGTATTTTCCGGGGGTGACACGGGTCCGTTGTGGAATAATCGGAACAGATTTGGAGGTACGACAAGCATGGAAGACAGCAATCGCAAGAAGGCGCTCGCAGCGGCGCTCAGCCAGATCGAGAAGCAATTTGGAAAGGGCTCGGTGATGCGCCTCGGTGAGCACCCGGCCAACAACGACATCGAAGTTGTCTCGACCGGATCGCTCGGGCTCGACGTTGCACTCGGCATCGGCGGCGTGCCGCGGGGCCGGGTGGTGGAAGTCTATGGTCCCGAAGCCTCCGGCAAGACGACTCTCGCGCTCTCGATCATTTCCCAGGCGCAAATGCTCGGCGGCGTCGCCGCATTCGTCGACGCCGAACACGCACTCGACCCGGTTTACGCCGAAAAACTCGGCGTCAACGTCAAGGAATTGCTGATCTCCCAGCCAGACACCGGCGAGCAGGCGCTCGAGATCACCGACATGCTCGTGCGTTCCGGCGCGGTGGACATCGTCGTCATCGACTCGGTCGCGGCGCTGACGCCGAAGGCCGAGATCGAAGGCGAGATGGGTGAGATGCAGGTCGGTCTGCAGGCCCGGCTGATGTCGCAAGCCCTGCGCAAGCTCACCGGCAACATCAAGCGATCGAACACGATCGTGCTCTTCATCAACCAGATCCGCATGAAGATCGGTGTGATGTTCGGCAATCCCGAAACGACGACCGGCGGTAACGCGCTCAAGTTCTACGCTTCGCTCCGCCTCGACATCCGCCGCATCGGCGCGTTGAAGAACGGCGAGGAAGTCGTCGGCAACCAGACCCGCGTCAAGGTGGTCAAGAACAAGGTCTCGCCGCCGTTCCGCGAAGCGGAGTTCGAGATACTCTACGGCAAGGGCATTTCACGGGAAGGCGAGCTGATCGACATGGGCGCGATGCACGGCTTGGTCGAGAAGTCCGGCTCCTGGTACGCCTACGAGGGGGAGCGCATCGGCCAGGGCAAGGACAACGCGCGCACCTACCTCATCGAGCACCCGGAAATTGCGGCGAAGATCGAGACGGCATTGCGCAACCGGCTCCTGCCGGTGCGCCGTCCAGTCGCGGTTGCGAGTGAGGCGGCGGAAGCCTGACCCGGCTGCGCTCGCCGCCGCGGACGATCCGCAGGCGGCCCGGCTTGCGGCCCTCAAACTGCTGAACCGGCGCGACTACGGCGTTCGCGAACTGAGCGAGCGCCTGGTCGCGCGCGGTTTTGGGCAGCCGGCCGCTGACTCGGCCGTCGCGGAACTCATCAGGGAGCGCCTCGTCGACGACGCCCGCTACGCCCTGCATTTCGTCGCGTATCATGCGAATCGCGGCCAGGGGCCGCTCGGAATTACGCACAAACTGCGGGAAGCGGGCGTGTCCCGGGATGAAATCGCGGCGGCGGTCGATGCCGGCTCGCCCGGCTGGCGAGCGCGTTGCGCCGAGGTCCGGCGCAAGCGCTTCGGCGCCAAGCCCCCGACGACCTGGATCGAACGCGGCCGGCAGGCGAGGTTTCTGAGCCAGCGTGGTTTCACCGCGGAGCAGATTCGCGCCGCGGTCGGCCTGTTTCCCGGCGAGGAGTGATGGCGGCGAAGCTGAAAAAGACACCTACGATGTCGAGCAGCGAGCTCCGGGCTGCGTTTCTGGAGTTTTTCCGTGAGCGTGGCCACGAAGTCGTCCCGTCGAGCCCGCTCGTCCCGGGCAACGACCCGACGCTCCTCTTCACCAATGCCGGCATGGTCCAGTTCAAGGACGTCTTTCTCGGCAAGGATGAGCGCAGCTACAGGCGCGCCGCGAGTTCCCAGCGCTGCGTGCGTGCGGGCGGCAAGCACAACGACCTCGAGAACGTCGGCTACACCGCGCGCCACCACACCTTCTTCGAGATGCTCGGCAATTTCAGTTTCGGCGATTACTTCAAGCGCGAGGCGATCGAGTTCGCCTGGGACTTCGTCACAGGCACGCTGAAGGTCCCCGCCGAGAAACTCTGGGTCACCGTTTACAAGGATGACGACGAGGCCGCAGATCTCTGGTTGAGACTGATAAAAATAGATCCCAAGCGCTTCATGCGCATGGACGAGAAGTCGAACTTCTGGGCGATGGGCGACACCGGACCTTGCGGCCCGTGCTCCGAGATCTTTTACGACCACGGGCCAGACGTGAAAGGCGGCCCGCCGGGCTCGAAGGACGAGGACGGCGACCGCTACGTCGAGATCTGGAACCTCGTCTTCATGCAATACGAGCGCTCGGCCGACGGGAAGATGACGCCGCTGCCCAGGCCTTCAGTCGACACCGGCATGGGCCTCGAGCGTACGGCCGCCGTCATGCAGGGCGTGCACTCGAATTACGACATTGACCTCTTCAAGAACCTGATTGCGGCCGCAGCGGACGCCACGAGCCAGAAAAAGACTTCGAGCCCTTCGTTGCGCGTCATCGCGGACCACATCCGCGCCTGCTCCTTCCTGATCGTCGACGGCGTAATCCCCGGCAATGACGGCCGCGGCTACGTGCTGCGCCGGATCATCCGCCGCGCGATCCGTCACGGATACAAGCTCGGCCAGGAGAAGCCATTCTTCCACTTGCTCGTGCCTGCGCTCGCGAACGAAATGGGTGCGGCTTACCCGGAGCTCGCGAAAGGCGCCGACCACGTCGTGCGCGTGCTGCGCCAGGAAGAGGAGCGCTTCGCCGAGACGCTCGAGAACGGCATGGCGCTACTCGAGGGCGCGATCGGCAAGCTGAAGAACAAGACAATCGCGGGCGAAACGGTTTTCAAGCTGTACGACACTTACGGCTTCCCCATGGATCTCACGGCGGACATCGCGCGTGAGCGCGGACTTGCGATCGACCAGGCCGGCTTCGAGAAAGCGATGGATGAGCAGCGCGAGCGGGCGCGCGCGGCAAGCAAATTCGGCGTGGACCTGCGCGGCCCCGAAACGCTCGATTCCGCGAGCCAGTTCAGCGGCTACGATCACCTGCAGGACGAAGGCAAAATCGATGCCATCCTGAAAGGCGGCGCCGAGGTTGCATCTGCATCGGTGGGCGACGAAGTCCAGATTGCGCTCGACCGCACGCCTTTTTACGCCGAGTCCGGCGGCCAGGTCGGCGATGTGGGCACGTTGACAAGCGGGCCGTCGCGCTTCCAGGTGCGCGACACGAGAAAACTCGGCGACGCACACCTGCACATCGGCAAAGTCGAGTCGGGCACATTTGAGAAAGGGGCGGTCGTCATGGCCTCCGTCGACGCCGCGACGCGCCAGGCGACGGTGCTCAATCACTCCGCAACACACTTGCTGCACGCGGCGCTCCGTGAGGTGCTCGGCACGCATGTAATCCAGAAAGGCTCGCTCGTCGCGCCGGATCGCCTGCGCTTCGACTTCTCGCACACCCAGGCTGTGACGCCGCAGGAGCTCGACACGATCGAGCGCCTGGTCAATGCCGAGATCCGCAAGAACTCCGCCGCGGATATCAAGCACCTGTCCTATGACGCCGCGATCAAGTCCGGCGCGATGGCTCTCTTCGGCGAGAAATACGGCGACGAGGTGCGTGTGCTGCGCTTCGGCGAATTCTCGACCGAACTCTGCGGCGGTACGCACGTGTCCCGCACCGGCGATATCGGCTTCTTCAAGATCACGAGCGAGGGCGGCATCGCCTCCGGCATCCGCCGCATCGAGGCGGTGACGGGTGAGGGCGCGCTCGAGGCCGTCAAGGCGGCCGACGCGACCCTCAAGCGCGTGGCTGGAGCGCTTCGTGCGGCGCCGGCCGAGCTAGAGGGCAAGGTCGCGCAGCTCCTGGAACAACAGAAAAAGCTCGAGCGCGAGAACTCGACGCTGCGTTCGAAGATCGCAACGGGCGGCGGCGCCGATCTCGCCGGGAAAGCGGTGCAGGTGAATGGCGTTTCGGTGCTCGCAGTCCCGATCGACGGCGCCGACGCGGAAACGCTTCGCAGTGCAGCCGACCAGTACAAGGGTCGCTTCGAGAACGCCGTGATCGTCCTCGGCAGCGCAGCCGACGGCAAGGTGATTCTGGTTGCGAGCGTGTCGGCCGCGGTTTCGAAGACCGTGAGTGCGGGCCAGCTCATCGGCAAGGTCGCTGAAATGGTCGGCGGCCGCGGCGGCGGTCGGGCGGACTTCGCACAGGCAGGCGGCAACGACCCCTCGAAGCTCGAGGAGGCCCTGCGCGCCGTGCCGAAGCTCGTCGCTGAGAAGCTCGGAGGAACCTGACCCCGGGCTGCAGGTCAGAGGTTGCGTGACAGTATTCGCGCTACCGTTTCTGGTGCTGCTCGCCCAGGCCGAGCCGCCACTTGGCTCGGTCCAGGACGTCAAAGTGCCGGCGGCCGACCGGCCGTTGAGCATCAAGCCTGTGGTCTTCGAGCATGTCGCCGTAATCGGGGACGAACCGCGCTTCGTCGCGCCTACGCGCCGCGACAAGATCGGCCGCATCTGGGCGCCAGTGTCAGTCAACGGCCAAGGGCCGTTTCGCCTCGTGCTCGCCACCGGCGCGAGCAATTCCGCCCTGACTCCGCGCCTGGTGGAGGCGCTCGGGATCCAGATCGATCCCGCTGACATGGTCATATTGCGCGGCGCGACCGGGTCCGCGACCGTGCCCATGGTGCCGATCGATACATTGGAAATCGGTGATTTGCTGATGGAGCCGCGGCGGCTGGCGATCCTCCCGGACGCACTCGGCGGCGCCGATGGCGTACTTGGCATGGAAGAACTTGCGAACAAACGCATCCACATAGACTTCCGTCACGACCGCATCACGATCGTGCGCTCGAGGAACCAGCGCGCAGCCGGGGGATTGGAAACTATTCCGGTGAAGTTCCTGCACGACCGATTGCTGTTCGTGGATGCCTTCATGGGTGGCGTGCCGGTGAAGGCGATTATCGACACCGGAGGCCAGTCGACACTCGGCAACGTGGCACTGCGTCTCGCGCTTGCGGAACGCCGCCCTCGCCACGAACAAGTAGGCAAGCTCGACCAGATCATCGGGTCGACGCTCGACATGCAGGTCGGCACCCGCCTGGAGACGCCCGCTCTCGTCCTGGGAACGATCACGGTACGAAATCCCCCGATGACCTTCGCGGACTTCGCGATCTTCGAGCACTGGAAATTGACGGAGGAGCCCGCCATGCTGATCGGCATGGACGTGCTCGGACTCCTCGACACGCTGATCATCGACTATCGACGCAAGGAACTGCAGGTAAAGCTGCCCCGGAACTAGGAGTTCAAGGTCCCGCTTTGGCCGTGGCCGGTCGAAGATTGCGGGAATCTCTGACATTCGAAGGAACCTGACCCCGGGCCGACAGTCGGATGTTACGTGGGGGTCTTGACGCTGTCGCTCGCAATCTTCCTGGCCGAGGTCGCCGCGCAGGGCGCGCCCCCGGTCGACCGCTCTATTAAGATCGAGCCGGTCATCCTCGACGACATCGCGGTCACGGCCGACGAGCCGCGTTTCGTCGCACCGACGCGGCGCGACAAGATCGGCCGCATCTGGGCGCCGGTCGTGGTCAATGGCAAGGGCCCATTCCGTCTCGTGCTGGATACCGGCGCGAACTCCTCCGCGCTGACGGCGAAAGTGGCAGAGGAACTCGGTATCACGCTCGATCCCGCACACAAGGTGATGCTCCGCGGCGCGACCGGCTCGGTCGAAGTACCGCTGGTGGCGATCAAGACGCTCGAATTCGGCGACCTCCTGATCGAGCCGAAGCGCCTGCCGATCATTCCCGATGCACTTGGCGGAGCGGAAGGCGTGCTCGGGACCGACGGACTCGAGAACAAGCGTATCCACATCGATTTCCGCAGGGACAGCATCACGATCATGCGCTCGCGGAATGAACGCGCCACCAGCGGCTTCGCGACGATCCCCGTCAAGTTCATGCGCGGGCGGCTCCTGGTCGTTGACGCCTATCTCGGCGGCGTGGCCGTCAAGGCCGTGATTGACACCGGCGGCCAGGCAACGCTCGGGAACGAGGCGCTGCGCGTGGCGCTTGCCGAACATCGCCGCAAGTACAACGTCGTGACGCCCGACGAAGTGACTGGAGCGACGCTTGACGTGCAGACGGGCAATCGTGTCTCGACGCCATCTCTCGCGATGGGGGAGATCCTGGTGCGCAATGCCGGGATGACCTTCGCGGACTTCGCGATCTTCGAGCACTGGAAGCTGACGGAGGAGCCGGCCATGCTCGTTGGCATGGACGTGATCGGCTTGCTCGATACGCTGATAATCGATTACCGGCGCAAGGAGCTTCAGGTGAAGCTGCGCCGGAGCTGATCAGGCGGCCCGGCGCGTCTCCATCGGGTCCGGCTGCGATTCCGCCGGCCGCCGGCGGTTTGTGACCATGCGCTCGTGAAGCTCGCAGATCATGTCGCTGCCGCGCGTCGAGCAGACGCCTGGAATCAGCGCATGCACGAGGCAGACGATCCCGCCCCAGATCATGCGAAAGCCGAAGCCCATCGCGCTCGCGAGGTGCTCGAAATAGCTTTCGTTCACGCTGGCGGGATGGTCGTTAATCAGGCGATTCCATGCGCTCATGCGCTCATGATAGTCCCAAGAAAGCGAGAATATCTCCCATTTCGTGTGAATAGAGCTACTATATTTGGGATATTTTGCTAATATCTGGTCATGAGCAAGCTCGACCGGATCGACCGCCAGATTCTCACCCTCGTCCAGGCCGATGCCTCGCTGCCGATCCAGCAGATCGCGGATAAGGTCGGGCTTTCCGTCAATCCCTGCTGGCGGCGAATCCGCCGGTTGGAAGCGGAAGGCGTGATCCAGGGACGCGTCGCACTCGTGAACCCGGAGAAAGTGGGGCTCGGCCTCACGGTGTATGTGCGCGTGAAGACGAACCAGCACAGCGCGGATTGGGCGCGAAAGCTCAACGAGGTGATCGAGGCCATGCCCGAGATCCTCGAATGCCACCGCATCGGCGGCGACGTCGACTATCTCCTGAAGGTCGTCGTGGAGGACATGGCCGGTTACGACCGCACGTACAAGGCGCTGATCGGGCGGCTGCCGAGCCTCGCGGATGTCTCCGCGCTCTTCTCGATGGAGCGCCTGAAGTCCGTCACCGGCCTGCCGATTCCCGCCGAAAGCTGAAACAATCGCCGCGTCATGGCAGTCATCGTCCAGAAATACGGCGGCACTTCGGTCGGTTCCGTCGCGCGCATTCACGCCGTGGCGGCCCAGGTCCACGCGCTTGCGAAGCAGGGCCACCAGGTCGCCGTCGTCGTCTCCGCGATGGGCGATTCGACCGATCGGCTGATCGAGCTGGCGCGCGAGGTCTGCCCCGAGCCGGATGCGCGCGAGCTGGATGCGCTGCTCGCGACCGGCGAAATGGTCTCAACGGCACTGCTCGCGATCGCGCTCAAGAAGGGCGGCTGTGTCGCCCGCTCATACAATGCGCTGCAGCTTCCGATCGAGACGACGGGGCCCGCGGGCCGCGCACGCATCGAGCGCGTCGATTGCGACAAGCTCAGGAAGGATCTCGCGGACGGCGTCGTGCCGATCGTCGCCGGTTTCCAGGGCCGCGCGGCGAACGGCGACATCACGACAATCGGGCGCGGCGGTTCCGATACGACCGCCGTCGCGCTCGCGGTCGTGCTGAAGGCCGACGAATGCCAGATCCTGACCGACGTCGATGGCGTCTACACGACGGATCCGCGCATGGTGCCCGAGGCACGCCGCCTCGCGCAGGTAAGCTTCGAGGAGATGCTCGAGCTTGCGGGGCAGGGCTCCCGCGTGCTGCACCTGCGCGCGGTGGAGTTCGCCGCGCGCCACGGCATGAAGGTCCGCGTGTTATCGAGCTTCGGGCCGGGCCCGGGCACATTGATTTGCGAGGAGAATCCGAACGTGGAATCCCCCGTCGTTTCCGGCATCGCATTCAATCGCGACGAGGCCGCGATCGCCGTCACCCAGGTCCCTCACGAGGCGGGTGTTGCCCACGCAATCCTCGCGCCGGTGTCGGAGGCCTCGATCGAGGTGGACATGATCGTCGTCAATGCCCCGCGCGAGGGGCGGGTTGATCTTTCCTTCACCGTGCATCGCGACGACTACGCGCGGGCGCTCGCTCTGACTCAGGCCGCCGCCGGCCGCTACGCCGGTTCGGCGGTCGCCGGCGACGACCGCGTCGCAAAGCTTGCCGTCGTCGGCTCCGGCATGCGCTCGCACGCCGGTGTCGCGGCGCGCCTTTTCGAGACGCTGGGCAAGGAGGGGATCAACGTCCGACTCGTTTCGACGTCCGAGATCAAGATCAGCGTGCTCGTCGCGGAAAAAGACCTGGAACGCGCGGTTCGCGCGCTGCATCGAGCCTTTGGTCTCGACCGCGCCCCAAGTGCTTGATTTGACATAATCACACCCTCACAACCCCTGTGCTATCATTTTTGCGCGATCGATAAGAAACGACGGATGGGGGAGAAGGGAGCATGCTGATCCTGACGCGTCGCGTCGGCGAAGCGCTGATGATCGGGGATAACGTCACCGTCACCGTACTCGGAATCAAGGGCAACCAGGTCCGCATCGGTGTGCTCGCGCCGAAAGAAATCGGCGTTCACCGCGAAGAAATCTACGAGCGGATCCGCCACGAGAAGCTGGCGCCGGCCGAAGAAGGCAAGGACCCCGCGACGGCCGCGATCGTCTGATCGCGCGCCACCTTATGCTTTGCCGGCCGAGCGGCCGGTGAGTATCATTTGCGCCCCTTCGCGCTGACAGGCGAGCACCGGAGAGATGGCCGAGTGGTCGAAGGCGCACCCCTGCTAAGGGTGTATGGGTCAAAAGCCCATCGAGGGTTCGAATCCCTCTCTCTCCGCCAATTTTGCGTCCCGCGGAAACACGCGTCGACTCGTGACGACCTGGACCTGCAGCCTTACGCTCGAACAGTACAGTCAGCGACGTGACTGGTCGCACTCGAGCTCGACCATCTCCACCTCGATCGGGCAATTGAGCCACTGGTAATGGCCACTCGGCGCTGCGCCTGGCACCCGGCACTTGGTCCGAATAGCGAGATGGCGCTCATGATCCTCGATGAACTGCTAGATCTGTCGACCCTGGCCAATCACCATTCGCGTTGACAAGGCCTGCGCCCAAAGGCATCGATGCGCGATGCTGCTCACCGTCCACGAAATCCTGGGAACTCCACTTGTAGACTTTCGTGCGGAAGCCTCATGGACCAATTACCTCTCAGAACGTAAAGCGCGACCCGAGATGAATGTAGATGCTCTGGTCGTCCGTATCAGCGAGGCCATAGCCGATGTAAAGAGGCCCAATCGGAGTATCGAGGCCCAGAAAGACACTACTGGAGAAAATTGTGTTGTCGAGCGAGGCGGCATCCGAGTTCTGCCACACATTTCCGAGCTCGAGGCTCGCGCCGGCAAATGTGCGCAGTATCTTGACGTTGAGAAGCTGGCGCATGTAAATAAGGCTCGCGAGTCCAGCGTGCTGACCGCTCAGCTCGTCTTCGTTGAATCCGGAAAGTTGCAGGAAGCCGCCGAGCGGGAAAAGACCTTCTGGTGGCGCGTCGTCGTTCAGGGTGGTGGCTCCCGCGAGCCTTCCGATGACCGTATTGTCACCCCAGGAATGGGCGAATCCGTATCCGAACAGGACCTGATCGTAGTCGATGTTCGCACCCAGGCTGTCGCGTGCCGTGCGCCATTCGAGCAGGCCGATTTGGCCACGGCGGGGAAAATACAGGCTGTCGAACGTGTCAACGGAAAACCTTGCAAAGATTTCACCCTGCGCGGTGTCGAAATCAGGTGCCGGCGCACCGGTAATGATCTCGCCGTTCCCGCTGGCCCACCGATACCCGATCCTACCCTCGCCCCATGTCCCGAACTCGCGCCCCGCTCCAAATTCTGCCAGGGGCCCGGACAGGCGGACTTCAGCAAGTTTCATTCCGTCATCGTCAAAAACATTCCTAACTTCGGTGACGTAGCCCACTTTGCCGGACACGAAATAGCGGGAGAGGGGATCCAGCGGCTGGTGAATCTCCGTGAACAGAGCCGGCTCCTGACCTAGTTGCGCGCCGGTGCGCCACTCGCCGTTGAGCAGGTTTATGCCTGTCTTGGTGAAAATGGCGCCGAGGGTGAGCGTGCTGTCGCCTTCGAGATTGTCGGAGGAAGTCATGCCGAACTGCAGGAATCCTGGCCCCCAGTACTTCTCCTGTGCGCTGATGACCAGGCCGCTCGCGCCATTTTCAGTCACGACGTCGTAGCGCACCGACTGAAAATTCTGGAGCCCATACACTTTGCCGATATCCCGCTCGATCGCATCGACGTCGAGTGGCTTGCCCGGTTGGGCTGAAATACGCTCGGCAATCACCGCATCGCCCAGCCGCGAGTGGTTCTCGGTGCGCACGAATTCTATTTCCGGTACGCCTGATCGAATGCGATCGCGGTTTGCCTCGTAGCGCGCGTATTCCTCCTCGCTGACGGAGTAGCGTTGCAAGGCGTCGGTTGCCTGCCGCGCGGCGACCTCCCCGATCGGCATGACGTCCGCCGCCTTCTCGAATTCGCCACCGCGCAGATCGCCAAGCGCCGGGCGGATGAGCACGTCACGAGGCCCCAAAGTGCTCAGCTGCGACTCGGTGTTTAGGGTGAAGAGAAAGTTGGTCAGCTGTGCGGTGACGTCCAAAGCGCTGTTGATGTCGTCGCGCTTGAAGAGCCCGCTCCCCACGTCGACAACGATGAGGACATCGGCGCACATGCTTCGCGCGACGCTCACGGGCACGTTATTGGCCAGGCCACCATCAACCAGCAGGCGACCGTCGATTTCGACCGGGTCGAATGCGGCGGGCACCGCCAGACTGGCGCGAATCGCCCTTGCCAGGTTGCCTCTGGCGAGCACGACTTCCTTGCCGGTTTCCAGGTCAGTAGCGACAGCCCGGTATGGAACCGGCAATCGGTCGAAGTCGTCGATTCCGACCACCGGCAAAGTGAGGCGGTTGAGCAGCAGGTCGAACTTCTGTCCCCGGATGTAGGCCAGCGGAATCTTGACCTTTCCTTCGTGAACGCCGATCTTGGCCTTGAACGCATAAAGATCGTCGTCCCGCTTGCGACGGAAAGACCGGACATCGCGCGCAGAATCGTCGTGGAACAGGTCGTCCCAATCCATGGCGCGGATTTGCCGTTCGATCTCCTCTGCGTCCATGCCAGAAGCGTAAAGCCCGCCGACGATCGAACCCATGCTGGTACCGGCGATGCAGTCGAGTGGTATGCGCAATTCCTGCAAGACCTTCAGCACGCCGACGTGGGCCGCGCCGCGAACGCCTCCTCCACCCAGCACCAGCCCGATTCTCGGCCGCTTGGTCGCAGCCGATTCATCGGCAGCTCGCGTTGCGGCTGCCATTGACAGGTTCAACAGGACGAGCGCGGCCATCCAGAGCAATTTCGCTTTTCGATGGTTTCGTTGCACAGCATTGTCTCCCTCATCTACAGGGACCTGCAGGCGCAGATTCGGGCAACCCCGAAGCCACCGCGATAAGAAGCGACATGTAACGTTGGCTGCGCCACTCCTGCTACGCCAGTAGCTTCAGGCAATGCAGATACTGCTCCCCACCGCGTATTTCGACACCATGAGTCTCATGTCCAAAGCCGGGGAAAGAGTGATCCCAGTCGCGGAGCGATCTCAAATAGCCAATGTGCGGCCCGTCAGCGGGTCCCAGATTCTCACCGGGCATCATCATCGGTATGCCGGGCGGGTACGGCACTACGCTCGTCGCGACGACGCGATTTGCGGCCTGGTCCAGATGCACACGCTCGACCTGGTTACGCACCAGGCGGCGATAAGCTCCGGCCGGAGTCATCTCCGGAGCCGGCAGGCTTGAGAACGCTCGCTGCAAATGCTGCATCTGATTCGAGCGCTTGTAGTGTTCGAACATCTGCTCGCTGAGATCGCGCAACCCCATCGCCGCGTAGCGATCCGGGTACTGGACCAGCAGATTCGGCAGGACCACGCCTAGCTCTGCGTTGGCATCGTAGTCCTCCTTGAACTTGATCAGCGTCGTCAACAAAGTGCCCCACTTGGCCTTGGTCATGCCGATCGAGAACAGGAACATGACAGTAAAGTCCTGGGACTTTTCGTATTCAAAACCATGGCGCACGAGATAGGCGGCGATCAGAGCTGCGGGGATGCCTATCTTCTCGAAAGTTCCGTCGGTTGAAATGCCGGGCGCCACAACCGTGACCTTGATCGGATCGAGCATGCAGTAGCCATCCTCCAACCCTTCGAATCCATGCCAAGCCTCGTTGGGATGCAGCACCCAGCAATCCGGATCAGTGACTAGCAATTCCTCCGGCGCATCCTCGAACGCAACACGCTGACGAGTCGCCGGATCGGTGATCTCGGTCGCGTTCCAGGTGCTGAAGAACCAGTCATTCGACTTTGCATACTCTCGCCGGATACGCCCCACTGTCTGGCGGAAACTTACCGCTTCGCGAATCGACTCCGTCGTCAGCGAGACACCGCTGGCGCCATCCATCATCGCGGTGGCAATCTCATTCGAGGCGATGATGGGGTAAAATGGCGAAGTCGAAGCGTGCATCATGAACGACTCGTTGAAGCGAGCATGCTCGATGGGGTCCCGTCCATCGCGAATGTGGATGAACGAGGCCTGCGAAAGCGCCGCGAGCAGCTTGTGCGTCGAATGCGTCGCAAACAGAGTCGGTCCGTCCTTGTAGGCCGCCGGATCGCCATGCATGGCGTAGCGACCTCTGTAGAGGGGGTTGAAACGCGCATATGCATACCACGCCTCGTCGAAGTGCAGGCGATCGATAAGATGGCCGCCGATCTCAATCACACGCTCGACGTTGTAAATCAAGCCGTCGTACGTCGAGTTGGTGATAATCGTGTGCTGCGGCTTGGGCCGGTTCGCGGCCGACGTCAGCGGGTTTGCGCGAGCACGTGCTTTGACGGTCTCTGGTTCCAGGTCTTCCGGGTAAATGGGACCGATGATGCCGTAGCGATTGCGGCGCGGCACCAGGAATACGGGAATGGCGCCAGTCATCACCAGACCATGTTCGATGGACTTGTGGCAATTGCGATCGCAAAGCGCGATGTCGTTTTCTGTCAAGCTCGCCATAAAGATCACACGATTCGAGCCTGATGTGCCGTTGGTGACGGTGTAGGAGCGGTGCGCACCGAACACGCGAGCCGCATACTTCTCGCTTTCGCCAATCGGCCCGCTGTGATCGAGCAGCGAACCTACGGCAGCCATGCCGATCGACAGATCCGAGCGGAACATGTTCTCGCCGAAGTAATCAAAAAAGACCTTTGACACCGGCGTCTTCAAGAAGGCCGTCCCGCCGAGGTGCCCAGGAGTGCCGAATGCATACTCATGGACGTTTGCTTGACTGAGCATCGAGGCGAACATGGGCGGCAGCAGATTCTCCCGGTAGCGCTGCAACGCGGCTTCAATGCGGCCGGCAATGAGCGTGGAGGTGTCTTCGGTCAGCCAGACTAATTCGTTAGCCAGCCTGAGCGTCTCCAGCGGAATCTCGGAGATTTGACTGCGCTCACCCAACAGGAAGGCTGGCGCGCGATCGTTGCGTGCACGAAACGCCCTCAGCACCGCTGCTGCGCCCCCTGACTCATCCAGTTCAGAATCCACCAGGATGGCGCCGATCAACGGATCGGCTCGAACCGCAGCGATGCCATCGGACGCGGAGCGCGAGGCAAGCACTGTGAAGCCGTGCTCACGCAGTCTCGCCACCAGCTCGAGCCCGGCGCGCTGCAGCGTCGTTCCGCGCTCGATTTCTCCGACGACCAACAGAATGCTCAACGGTGACACGGGGATCGACTGTGACATCAGGCTTCCCTCGTCTCCAAGCTGGCAAAGCGCCGGAAATCCTTGGCGCGGGTGTGCAACCGAGGCTTGCGGTCCCGCACGCCCACCGGCATCGCAAGCCCGACACGATGCCGACCCATGGCGCTGTCGCGATCGAGGTTGGTGAGCATGAGTGCCGCAGCATCGACGTACGGCACGGTCATCTGCGGAACCAGAGAGGCGAACGCCGGTAGAGCGAGTGGTTCGGGCAACGCACGGACAAACAAAGGCATCTCGACCGGCAGTCGGTCGAGCGAGATACGCAGTCTATCCAGCCCGTGTGCTGCCCGATCGACCATGGGACCTGGGCATAGCAGACGCCAGTCTATGCTCGAGCGCTCTAGGCGCTGGTAGTTTGCGAGATGCGGCCAGTAGGTCGATCTCACCTGTGGCATGTCGACGGCGCGGCGCCCTGCAGCATCGATGTCGAGCAATGCGGCCCCTGCCAGGAACCAGCAGACGGGTCGCTTGCCCGCGGGCAGCGATTCCACAGCCGTGACGACGCGGTCGACGAGGCTGACGAACTGCTCGCCTTCCGCGACGTGGCCCGCGCAGCAAATGAGTACGTCGTGGCCGCTTATGACATCTGATGGCAGGCCGACGCTGAGATCACCCATGTGGACTGCGGCTTGCTGCTCCAATGCTGCCGGGAGCCTTGACGCGTCGCGCACCAGCACGCTCACTTCATGGCCGGCATTGAGCGAAAGGCGTAACACGTGGCTACCCAGCATGCCGGTCGCGCCGAGAATCAGCACCCGCAGTTTGTCGGCTGCGGTCATCAGTAAAACCAGGACACGCTCAATGTGCCGAACTCGGCGTTCTTCTCCTGAGTTTCGAATGCCTTGCTGGAGAAGGTCGTCGCCAGGCTCAAGACAAAGTTGTTACGCCGCACGTTCAAGCCGATCGTCGCGTGGCCGACGAAGGGCTTGGTGTCCACCGACCGGCTGTCCTTGAACACCGTGCCGTCGAGTGGCAGATAGTGCGCAACCGCGTGGCCGCCGATGCCGCCGAAGAACGATACGGACCAGCCCTCAATGGGGCCGACACCGACGGTCGATGCAGCCGTCAGCCCATCACGCAAAGAGGTGCCGCCCAGCGCGTCCACCAAGTTCCACCCGAACTCGCCGTACATGCCGAGTCCGACACCCGTGAACAAGGTCCCGAGACCGACATTTGCCACCGGGACGAGGCGCCACTCGGCCGATTCGCCTGCATGGCCCTTGGCCAGCAGATGTGCTGACGTATATCCCAGGTTGATGATGGGCTCGTCGGGGAGCTGAGTGTCCCAACCCATCGGCTCATCGCCACCGACGAAGTCGTGGATCGCCTTCTGTACGTCGTCGGCCTGCGAGGCGGGTCCGACCACGCCCAGTTTGAGCTCCCACGCATGTGTCCAGCGCTCAGATCGCGCATAAAGTACGCTGTCCACATACAGAAGTCCCGCGTACGGCTGGTCGTCCAGCGGTGGATCTGGAATCTCGATATCGTCGGGCGTGTGCATCTCCTGCGCGACGGACCAGGATGCGTACGTGGTGTAGCCCTCATCCCCGACAAATGGCAGGAACTCCCAGAATTCGCTCCATTTGCTCACGAATGCGTCTTCGTCGTAGCTTTCCAGATCGCGCGACACCCACGTGACGCCGATCCCGTTCGTGTAGTTGTTGTCCGAGCCGGTGAGGAGGTCGTTCTCCAGCGTAACTGTAATGGCTTGATTGTCGGCGGCGCTCGCTTGAGTTACGTAACCGACGGCACAGAAAGGCACCAAGGCCAGCGAGGCGAGTTTTGTAAACAGTGTCATGGTCGTCTTCCTATTCCACGTGAATCTTCAGCCGTCATGCGGGCAGCGGGTCGACCGTCGGTCCAGTCGCCGCGGGCACACGCTGCCGCACGACGCTGAACGAGGCCGCGTAAAGTGCCGGCACGAAGAAAATCGTAAGCACGGTAGCCACGGTGAGACCGCCCATGATGGCGATCGCCATCGGACCCCAGAACACGCTTTTAGTCAGCGGAATCATCGCGAGCACGGTGGCGAGTGCCGTGAGTACGACAGGGCGCGTCCGATGCACGGCCGCGTCCAGCACGGCGTTCCACGGATCGCTGCCTGCAGCCAGCTCGGTTTGCACCTGATCGACCAGGATAACCGCGTTCCGCATGATCATCCCGCTCAGCGCGATCACGCCGAGAATCGCCACGAAGCCAAGCGGGGCGTGGAACAGCAGTAGAGCCGGGACCACGCCCACGAGCCCAAGAGGCGCTGTCAGAAACACCATCACCATGAGTGAGAATCTCTGGAGCTGCAGCATGAGAATCGTCAGGATGGCCAACAACATCACCGGGGCCACGGCGGCGAGAGCAAGATTTGCCTTTTCGCTCTCCTCGACGGCGCCACCCACGTCGATGCGGTATCCGGCAGGCAGCTTCGCGGAGACTTCTTCGACGGCCGGGCGGATCGACTGAGTCACCGACACGCCCTGTTCGCCATCCTTGACGTCAGCGCGCACGGTGATCGCCATGTCGCGGTTGCGGCGCCGCAGCACCGGCTCCTCGAGTTCGTGTCGCACGCTCGCGACTTGCGAGAGCGGCACGACGGTGCCCTGCCGCGTGTACACATTGACGTCCTCGAGCGATTCGACGTCGAGCCGCTCGGCGGGTACCGCGCGCGCGACGATTTCGATCAGGTCCTCGCCCTCGCGTAGCTGCGAGAGCGTCACACCATTCGTCACGCCCTGGGTGACCAGGGCCACATCGGCAGGCGTGAGACCGAGCGCACGCGCCTTGTCCTGGTCGACATCCACCCGCAGGGTGCGAACGGGATCGTTCCAGTCGAGCTGGACGTCGCGCACGAGCGGACTGGCCGCTACCACGCGCTCCACGTCGCGCGCGATCGATCGCACGACCTGTGTGTCGGGCCCAACGACCCGGAACTGCACGGGGTAGCCCACCGGCGGTCCGAGCTCCAGTCGGGTCAATCGGACCCAGGCCTGCGGAAACTGCTCGTCGACGATCGCCATCAATCGTGCGCGCACCTGTTCGCGCGCTTCGAGATCACGCGTCATCACCACGAACTGCGCATAGCCGGGGTTCGGCAGTTCGGGGTTCAGGGAGAGATAGAACCGCGGTGCGCCGGCGCCCGTGTAGGCCGTGAAGAAGCGGACGCCCTCGTCCTTGGAGAGAACGGCCTCCATCTTCTTCACCTGCTCGGTTGTCGCCGCGAAGGACGCGCCCTCTTTCATGCGGAGCTCGACGAGGAGCTCGGGCCGCGAGCTGTTAGGAAAGAACTGCTGCGGCACGAACTTCATGCCCGAAATGGCCAGCACCAGTGCCGCAGCCGTGGCGCCTATCACCCACCAGCGGCGCTCGAGGGCGAGGTCGATCAGCCGGCGCAGCTTCTTGTAGAACGGAGTCTGGTAAGGATCGCCGCCCTGGTGATGCTTGCCGAGATCCTTCGGCAGCATCTTGATGGCGAGATAAGGCGTGAAAAGCCCCGAGACGACCCACGAGAACAGGACCGCAGTGCCGACGATCCAGAAGATGCCGCCGGCGTACTCGCCCGAGGTAGACTTCGAGAAGCCGATCGGCATGAAGGCAGCGACAGTAATCAGGGCGCCCGTCAGTCGCGGAATAGCCGTTGAAGAATAGGAGAATGCCGCTGCCTTGGCCTGGTCCCAGCCCGCCTCGAGCTTCACCTGCATCATCTCGAGGGCGATGATCGCGTCGTCCACGAGCAGCCCCAGCGCAATGATCAGGGAGCCGAGTGAGATGCGCTCGAGGTTCCATCCCATTGCGAGCATCACAATCGCGACGACGCCGAGCACGAGCGGCACGGACATCGCGACCACAAGGCCCATCCGCCAGCCGAGGCTCAGGAGGCTGACAGCGAGCACGATCGCCAGGGCTTCGAGCAGCGAGCGCTCGAACTCCCAGATTGCTTCGCTTACCGTAGTCGGCTGATCGGCCACGCGCTCGAGTTCGACGCCATACGGCAGCTCCGCCTGGATCTTCGCAATCGCACTCTCGATTGCCTTTCCGAGATCCACGATGTTCCCGTCATCGGTCATCGAGATACCGAGTATCAGCACCTGCTGGCCGTTGTGGCGTACCGTGTAAGTCGGCGGATCCTCGAAGCCGCGGGAGACCTCCGCGAAATCTCCCACCCTGATCACGCGGCCGCCCGCCTCGATCGGGAGATTGCGAAGGTCGTCCACGCTCGCGAACTGGCCGCTGACGCGCACGAACACCCGGTCGCTTCGGGTGTCGATCGAGCCCGTCGGCAGCACGCTGTTCTGGCTCCTGAGGCTCTCGATGATCGCGACTGGCGTGATGCCGAGCGCGGCGAGACGCTCGTGCGAGAATTCCAGGTAGAGGCGTTCGGCCTGCTTGCCGAGGACGTCCACCTTTTTCACTTTCGGTACCTTCAGCAGGCGGCGCTTCACGACCTCTGCTGCGTCGGCCAGCCCGTCCAGACCGATGCCGTCGCCCTTGACGGCGTAGAGCAACCCGTACACATCTCCATATTCGTCGTTGAAGATCGGACCGACGACGCCTTCCGGGAGCTCGAGCCGAATGTCATCGAATTTCTTGCGAGCCTGGTACCAGGCCTCGAGCTGATCCTCCTTGGAAGTGCCGCCGACGACGGTTATCGTCATGCCGCCGAATCCCTGGCGCGCGAAGGTCACGACTTTCTCGAAGTGGTCGAGCTGCTCGAATTTCTTCTCCATGCGGTTGAGCAGCTCGTCCTGCACCTGCTGGGCAGTCGCGCCGGGCCAGACGACGATCGCCGTCATCGATGGCACCGAGAACTTCGGATCCTCCAGCTGGCCGAGCTTCGAGACCGAGACCACGCCGCCGACCCCGATTACCAGGATCAGGAACAGCACCACGGCGCGATGGTTGAGCGCCCACTCGGTGAGGTTGAAGTTCTTCACGGGTTCTTCGCCGACTGCGTGGCGGCCGGCAGCGCAACGCGCAATCCCGGCGCCATCTTCTGCACGCCGGCCGTGACTATCAGCGCGCCTGCCGCAGGCCCGGAGACGAGGATTTCGTCGCTGCGATATCCGTGCACGGTGACCCGGACCAGCTCCACGGTCCCGATCGGCTCGGCGCCAGTGCGACGCACGGCCCACAACGCCGGCTTGCCCTGGTGCTGCGTGATCGCTGAAGCCGGAATCGCGGCTACGGGGGGGCCCGACGAGATGCGCTCAGCGATGAGCGTCGCCGTCGCACCGAGCGGAAGCGTTCGCGGTGTCGTGGGGTTCAGCCGGGCGCGATAGGTGCGGGTCTGCGCGGCCGCCTGCGCCGAAAGTTCGCGTAGCGAAACTTCGAACAAGTCGTCAGGCGCGCTCGCGAGCGACGCTCGGTAGCGGGCGCTCTTGAATGCCTCGAGGTGGGCCTCCGGCACGTCGACGACGATCTCGGGCTCGCCCTCGTTGGCGATCGCGATGACCGGCTGGCCGGCGGCGACGACCTGGCCGACCTCGAGCTGCACGCTCGTCACCACACCGTCGCTCGAGGCGCGCAGCACCGTGTACGTCACCTGATTGCGAGCCAGTGAGAGCCTGCGCGTCTCGGCCTCGGCGGCCGCGCGCGAAGTGCGCAGGTTGCTCTGCGCGTGCTCCTCATCCGATTCGCTCACCGATCCATCGACCTTCAGCGCCTCGAGGCGCCGGGCGTCCGACTCGGCCTGGCGCGCGCGTGCGGTCGCGGCCTCGAGCTGCTGGCGGGTGGCCTGTTCCGTGAGGCGGTAGTCGACGTCGTCGAGCACGGCAAGTACGTCGCCTTCGCGAACGGTCTGGCCAACATCAACGCGCCGCTCCGTGACTTTGCCGCCGACGCGAAACGCCTGTTCGATCTCGTATCGTGCCTGCACGGAGCCGAAGTAGCGGCTCGCGTCCCGCGCGCCGTCGTAACGCACTATGGCGATGTGGACCGGGCGTAGCGTCTCGTCGGCCGGCTCATGTGATCCGCACGCGGCGAGCAGCGAGACTGCAGTTACCGCGACTGCGAATGAGGCGAAAAGTGCTTTCAAGACGGTTCTCCCTCGGAGGAGACGGGTTCGAATTTTTCCCAGCCGCCTCCGAGCGCCTTGAAAAGCTGCACGCTGGCGAGATATAGCTGAGTGCTGCTGTCGTTGGCGCCGATCCGGGCGCCGAGGCGCGAACGCTGCGCATCGAGCAGGGGCAGAAGATCGATCTGGCCGCGGTCGTAGAGCGCCTGCGCACGGGTGAGCGCCGCATCCGCGGAGTCTGCGGCGCTCTGAAGGGCGTCGGCGCGGTGGCGCTCGTCACGAAGCGCGACCAGCGCGTTCTCGACGTCTTCGAGCGCGCGCACGATCGCATCCTCATAGCGCAGCAGTGCCTCGCGCTGGCGGCTCTCGGCCACCTCGTTGATGGCCTTCGTCCTTCCCCAATTGAAGATCGGCATCGCCAGCAGGGCGGACGCGTTGGTGAAGCGCGCCGCTCCAAAGTCGACCCCGTTCATCTCCACGTCCTGGCGCCCGAACAGGGCGTTGACGAAGAGACGCGGGAACCACTCGGCGGCGGCCTCGCGGCGCCTGAAGTTGGCTGCCTCGAGCTGCGCACGCGAGGCGAGCAGGTCCGGTCGGCGCTCAAGGAGCGTGGCCGGCTGTCCGGGCTGCACGTCGGGAAGGACTGTGGTGCCGCTCCACGGGGCCACGGCCTTCGTGGCATTGGATGCCTGGTCTCCGATCAGCACGGCGATCCGATGCCGGGAAACGGCGACCAGCGTTTCGAGCGGCGGGATTTCCGCCTGCGTACTCGACGCTGCCGTCCGCGCACGCTCGACGTCGAACTTGGAGGCGAGGCCCACGCGATGCCGCGCACTGATCAGACGGAGCGTCTCGTCCTGTGCCGCCGAGATCGCACGGACGGTCTCGAGCTGGCGCAGAGCGCCGACCAGCGTGAAGTAGTTCGTCGCGACGTCCGTCAGGACGAGCAGCCGGACGCCGCGTGCGCCGCCTTCAGTTGCGATCCTTTCATAGGTGGCGGCGGACGCGCCGGCACGAAGCCCGCCGGCCAGATCGATCTCCCACGACACACCGAGCCCGGCCGAGCCGCTCTCGAACGCGGGAGCGCCCCTCGGATCATTGTCGACCGCGGAGACGCTGGCATCGATGTTCGGCAGCATGGCGGAGCGCCGAATCGTCTCGCCGGCGCGCGCGGCACGCACGCGCTCGGCCGCGATTCTTACATCGCGGTTTTCGCGAGCCGCGCGCTGGATGAGATCGGTCAGCACGGGGTCGCCGAAGCCCTCCCACCAGGCGACATCCGGCGCGGACTCGGACTGCGCCGCGGCTGTGAAGCTGCCCGGCACATCGACTTCAGACCGCAGGACCGGCGTCTCACATCCCGCGATGAGCGCTGCGAGTCCCGACAGGAGCGCGGGAACAATACGCATTAGTACTGAGGGTCCAGGCATTTTTACGCTCGCTCGCTGTGAGACCGTTCGGGAAACAGCGTACGAACCCGGGAGCCGCGAGTGGTCAGGGAAGGGTCGCCCTCTGGTCGCCCTTTTGTGAGCCTGCCCTGGGGGGCGGGGCGAGAATGGCCCCGGCCGCCTGCGCAGCCATGATTTGACGGGCAAACACCTGCTGGAGGGTCATGACGCCCTCGGCGCGGCCGCCGCCCGGCAGGCTCGCGGATGCCCCCACGGTAACCGGCGTTGGCAAGTTCAGCCTGCAGCATCCCCCATCAAGGGGAGTTACTTCGCATGTCCCATGCGCCAACCTTCGCATCACACGCGTTTCACTCCGTCCGTTGCGAGGCTCATATGAAAGTGTTGCTCGAAGGTACTCACCCTCCGCTGTCCGGATTCATCACTCGTGCCGTCGTGACGAGCATCATGTTGCTCGGCGTGGCACTGGATCTGCAAGCGCAGGAATCACCACCGACCGACGTGCAAAGCGAGCAGGAAGCGCGCCCCACGGGGTTGCCCGATGCCGTCGACTGGACTTTCAATATCAATGCGGGGATCGGCGCGTTCGCGTTCAGCAACTCCCTGTACGCAAACGGAAGGCCCGACCCTTCAGGAGACCTGAGCTCCAACTGGCAGGAGAGCTACGTCAAGCCGGCGCTGTCGGGCGACTTCAATCTGGACAACGGTAGCACTGTATTCGGCAAAGTCAGTATCGTCGGCGCACGCACGTTCTCGGCGCCGCCGGGCATTGTCGGCGAGAGCGCCTCCGGGTACCACGCCGAAGACTTGTACATCGGCTGGCGCTCCGGCACCTCGCTGGGCCTCGCCGAGGATGCCATCGAACTCACCTTGGGACGTGCGCCTTACAAGCTTGGACATGGCTTTCTCGTGTATGACGGCGCGGGCGATGGTGGCAGTCGCGGCGGATTCTGGACTGGCGCGCGCTCGGCGTGGGAGCGTGCCGCGATCGGGCGTTTCAAGGTAGAGAATCACACCTTCGAGACGTTCTATCTCGAGCGGGACGACGTGCCCGAGTCCGAAACCGATACCAAGCTGTGGGGCGCAAACTACGAGTTTGCGGTCGGGGAGAACTCGACCCTCGGGCTCACCTATATCAAGGCGTCGGCTGACGAGGAAATCCTGCCGCTGCGCGACGAGATGGACGTCTATAACGCGCGCGCTTTCCTGGTGCCCTTCAGCTCGCTCCCCGGGCTGTCGTTCGAGGCGGAGTACGCCCTCGAAGACAACGGCGACGTCATGGAATCTACGGCTTGGATGGCGCAAGTGGGCTATGAGCTGAGCAACGTCTCATGGAAGCCCCGGCTCTCCTACCGCTATGCCTTCTTCGAAGGCGACGACCCCAACACGCCGGAAAGCGAGGCGTTCGACGCTCTCTACCTGGGTTTCTATGACTGGGGCACCTGGTGGCAGGGCGAAATTGGCGGCGAGTATTTCCTCGCCAATTCCAACCTCATCTCGCATCAGCTCCGGTTGCATGTGACGCCGAGCGAATCCCTGAGCGGTGGTCTCATCGCCTACGACTTCATCCTGGACGAACCGGAGTCATTTGCACCAGGCGTCACGTCGGACGACGTCGCTTTCGAGCTCGACGCCTATGTCGACTGGAAGATCAACTCGAACTTTACCGCGAGCTTTGTGTTCGCCTACGCAGATCCTGGCGATGCCATCGGCCAAAGCTTCGGCGAGGACAAGTCCTTCAAGTACGGAATGGTGTATCTCACATACGCCTACTGAGTCGTCGATTCCATTGTCGTGGCGCTTACCGAACTGCGACTGAAGGATTGCGCCACGCTGACGACTCGGTGCGCTGCCGGGAACTAGCATCGGCAACGGGCAAATGACAAAGCAAGACAAGCGCGCAGCAGTTTAGCCGCCAACGGGTTTGTAAGGAGACAGTTATGGCAGATCAGAAAAAGAAGATGAACGTCGTGCAACTCACGTTCATCGTTGCCGTCAACATGATGGGCTCCGGCATCATCATGCTGCCGACCAACATGGCGAAGGTCGGCGCGATCTCGCTGTTGTCCTGGATCGTGACGGCGCTCGGCTCGATGGCGATGGCCTACGGCTTCGCACAGGCGGGCATCTACAACCAGCGCCCTGGGGGCCTTGCGGCATACGCCGAAGACGCCTACGGCAAGGATGGCTACTTTCAGACTTTCTTCCTGTACTTCGTGTCCATCGCGATCGCGAACGTCGCCGTCGCAGCCTCCGCGCTGGGCTATCTCGCAGGCTTCTTTCCGGCGCTGACGGCCACGCCCATGGCGACCTGCGCCGGCATAATCGGCCTCCTGTGGCTCACGGCCATCGCGAACTTCGGCGGGCCAAAGCTCACCGGGCGCATCAGCTCGGTCACCGTGTGGGGCGTGATCCTGCCGGTCGGCTTCATGGCAATCTTCGGTTGGTTCTGGTTCAAGGGCACGACCTTCGCCGAGGCATGGAATCCGAACGGCCTCAGCATCGTGCAGGGCATGGGTTCGAGCATCTCGCTCACGCTCTGGGCGTTCCTCGGACTCGAATCCGCATCGCAGAACGCATCCGCCGTCGAGAATCCGAAGCGCGACGTGCCGATCGCGTGCCTGTTCGGAACGCTCGGCGCCGGGGTGATCTACGTGCTGTCTACGACGGTGATCCAGGGGGTCGTACCCAACGCCGAGCTGCAGGCCTCGACCGGCTCGTTCGGAACGGCGTTTGCGCAGATGTTCAACCCGGCGATCGGCTCGATCGTCATGGGTCTTGCCGTCATGGCGTGCGTGGGCTCGCTGCTCGGCTGGCAGTTCACGATGGGGTCCGTAGCGAAGGACGCGGCAGACAGCGGTATGTTTCCGCGCATCTTCAGCAAGGTGACGGCCGCTGGCGCGCCCATTGCGGGCATGGTCATCATGGGCGTCGTGCAGACGCTGCTCGCGTTCATGACGATCTCGCCCGATCTATCGTCGCAGTTCTCAGCACTCGTCAATCTCTCCGTCGTGACCAACGTAATCCCGTACATTCTCGCGCTGACCGCGCTGACCGTGATTCTGCAAAGCGGCGGCGTCACCGGCGGCGCTTACACGCGCACGATTGCGATCAGCGTGGTCGGCATCGTGTACAGCGTGTACGCGCTGTATGCGTCGGGTGGCCAGGCAGTCATTGGCGGCATGCTCGTGATGGGACTCGGCTGGCTGATCTGGCTGTTCATAGCCCCGCGGTTCGTGGCGACGCGCCCCGCCACGGCGCAAGCCGCTGCGGCCGCGCGAGCGAAGTGAAAGGCAAAGGAGATCGAACATGGCGAAGACCACACCATCAGCTCGTCGCGCGACGGCGCTTGCAAGTCCGATCGCGGCCGCATGCGCGCTGTCAGCACTCGCCGCAGTCGGGTCGGTGCTCGCAGCCGCCGATACCCCGCCAACAGCCACCGGCGATGCACAGCCGAAGATGGCCCAAGCGGTGCACCCAACGGGCACGCTCGATCGCATCGTGAAGGCCAACCGGATTGCCATCGGTTATCGCGCTGAAGCGGCGCCGATGTCGTATCGCACTGCATCGGGACAGCCCGATGGATACTCGGTGGCGCTCTGCGATCGCGTCGCGGACATGCTCAAGCGCACTCTTGCGCGACCGTCGCTCGCCGTCGAGTGGGTACCGGTTTCCAGCGGCTTCGCGGACCTCACGAATGGTCGCGTTGACCTGATATGCGGCGCCGACGAAGTTACCCTGGCGAATCGGGCGCGGGCGTCCTTCTCGATACCGGTCTTCCCCGGCGGCGTCTCCGCGCTTGTCCGTACCGGCGCCGATGCCGCGTTTCAGGATGCACTCGAGGAGCGACCGGCGCCGTATGCGCCGCTGTGGCGCGGCACCCCGCCGCCTACGCTCGGGCAGCGGACGTATTCGGCGCTCGTCGGCTCCGACACGATGGAAGCCCTCAAGGAACACGTCGCGGAACTGCGTCTCAAGGCGAACGTCGAGTCAGTAGCCGACTACGATGCCGGCATTGCCGCCGTGCTTAAGCGCCGGTCGGACGTGCTGTTCGGCGACCGCGAAAAGCTCCTGCAGGCCGTGCGGCGCAACCCGGCCGGAAAGGACCTGCGTGTGCTGACGCGGCGCTTCACGTTCGCCTTACTCGCGCTTGCGACGCCCCGTAACGACGACGACTTCCGGCTGGCGGTCGATCGTGCGCTCTCCGAAGTCTATGCGAACCCATCGTTCGGCGTGTTGTACACGGACAACTTCGGCGTGCCAGATACGGATACGGTCGCTTTCTTCAGGAACGTCGGCGTACCGGCCGACGTGCCGATCCGCGAACCGCGGTAGAACGGTGTCGAGTCATGCGCCACACCAACACCGCCCTACCGCAAGACATCGCGCGAACCTTCCCGGTCCTGGTCGTCGGCGAAGTCTTGGCCGACCGCGCCGAGGCGCGCAGCGCCCATGCGATCGAGGAACGCCTGCTGGAAAAGGATCTGCACGTATTGCGGGCGAGCTCGCTGTTCGATGCTGAAACGGCGGTGGCTTCCGATGCGGGTTTCAGTTGCGTGGTGCTGTCATGGAAGCTTTGTGCCCAGGACCTCGCGCAGGGCTTGCGCGTGATCGAACTGATCCGCCGTCGCACGTCGGGAATGCCTATTCTGCTCGCGATGACGCGCGAGGATAGAAGCCGCGTGCCGCTCGCGTATGTCGAGTGCATGGACGAGGCGTTCACGCAGCTGCCGGACGCCGAACTCAGCCCGCACGCCACCTACAGCCAGCTCGTCAGGCGCAACGTCGAGAAGATCCCGGTCAGCGCGTTGCCCGATTGCATCGTCGCGGTGCAGCTCGTGCCTTACCCCCCCCGGGCATTCCGATCATGATGCCGGGCGAGAGAGTCACGGCGAAAAAGTGCGCCGTCGTCGATTATCTGCTCGCACTGCAGCATTTCGACAGCCGGTTCCCCGGCTTCGGGCACGACACTCATGGCATCGAAGTGGAGCGCGATCGCGACGGCAAGGCGATTTACATGACGCGCTGCCTGAAGGCATGACAAAGGACAGAACATCCCGAGCGGGTGATGCGCACCCACCTGCGTGTAAATGGAGATACCGAAGATGACATCTCAGCCAGTCAAGGTGCCGACGATCCCGATTCCGTTCCACAAGCTGTTGAAGATCGTTGCGATCGTCGATTCCAACAATATGCAGACGAAGGAACTGCTCGATCAGCTCGCCGCCGAGCACTACGTGGTGGAAGTCACCGATACGTTCGATCGCGATGTCTCCGAAGATGCGTCGGTAGGCGCCTACATCGCGCTCGTCGACGGGGAGCGCGTGGAGAACGCACGGCGGCTCGCCGAGGCCGTTCGGGAAGCCGGCTTCGAGACGCCGCTCTGGGCGCTCGCCGATTCGCATCGCATAGCCGACCTCGCCGTCCTCACCGGAATCGGCGAGGTCGCCGGTTACATCTATCTCGGTCAGCAGACCCCCGCGTTCTACGCGAAGCAGGTCATCGCCAGCGTCATGCGCTATGGCCTCTCACTGCTGCCGCCGTTCTTCGGCGGGCTGATGGCCTACGACGCCGAGGCCAACATCGCCTTCGATTGCCCCGGGCACCAGGGCGGGCAGTTCTACCGCAAATCCCCCGCAGGCCAGCTGTTCTTCAAGCATTTCGGCGAGGGCATCTTCCGCAACGATCTCTGCAACGCCGACGTCAAGCTCGGCGATCTCCTGATCCACGAAGGCCCGGCCGCCGACGCGCAGAAGCACGCTGCGCAGGTGTTCGGTGCTGACCGGACGTACTTCGTTCTGAATGGCACGAGCACTTCGAACAAGGTCGTCACCGGCGCCCTGCTCAAACCCGGTGATCTCGTGCTGTTCGATCGCAACAACCACAAGTCGATGCACCAGGGCGCGCTCGTGATGGCGGGTGCGATTCCGATCTTCCTGCCGACCGCACGCAATGCGTTCGGCATGATTGGCGCAGTCGACTGGGAAGCGTGGGACGAGGCGTATTTGCGTGAACAGATCCGTGCCAATCCGCTCGTGACCGACAAGTCGCGCGCGAGCGCCGAGCGGCCGTTTCGCCTCGCGTGCATCCAGCTCGCGACTTATGACGGCACGATCTACAACGTCCGCAAGGTGATGGAGAAGATCGGCCACCTCTGCGACTACGTGCTGTGGGATGAGGCGTGGATCGGGTACAACGCATTCCATCCGCTGTTTCACGATCACAGCCCGATGCGGCTGAAGGATCTCGGACCGAATACTGCGGGGCTCTTCTCGACCCAGTCGGTTCACAAGCAGGGCGCGGGCTTCAGCCAGGCGTCGCAGGTGCACAAGCGCGACGAGCACATCCGCGGGCAGAAGCGCTACGTCGAGCACAAGCGCTTCAATGAGTCCTTCCTGATGAACGCGTCTACCTCGCCGTTCTATCCGCTCTTCGCGTCGCTCGATGTCAACGCGAAAGTGCACGCCGGAAGAGCCGGCGAGATGCTCTGGGATCGCTGTATCGAGCTCACAATCGAAGCACGGAAGAAGTTGCGCGAGTTCTGCCACTTCTATGCGCGAACGGGCAAGAGTGCGGAAGAGCAGTGGTTCTTCGACCCGTTTGTGCCGGACCTCGTCACGATCAGGAACTCCGCGATCGCGAAGGATGCGGCCGACGTCCGGTGGGAGGACCTGCCCACCAGCGTGATCAAGCGCGAGCAGCAGTGCTGGGCCTTCGATCCACAGAGCCGATGGCACGGCTACGCGGGCTACGCGGAGGGCTACGCGATGGTCGATCCGAACAAGCTCACGCTGTTGACTCCCGGCATCGATCGCCGGACCGGGGAGTACCTGCCGTTTGGTGTTCCCGCGACCGTGGTCGCGAACTACCTGCGGGAGGAAGGCATCGTGCCGGAGAAGTGCGATCTCAACAGCATCCTCTTCCTGATGACGCCAGCGGAGGACGAAAGCAAGCTCAACACGCTGATCGCGAAGCTCGTCAAGTTCAAGAGTCTCTGGGACGCCGACGCGCCGATGGCCGACGCGCTGCCGACCGTGTATGCGGCGCACAGCAATCGCTACGCGGGCTATTCGCTGCGCCGAGTCTGCAACGAGATGCACGGCTTCTACCGCGACAGGAACGTCAAGGAGCTACAGCGGCTCTGCTTCCGCGCGACGAGCTTTCCGGAGCTCGCAATGGCGCCGAAGCGCGCCTACGAGGCGCTCGTCGCGAACGACGTCGACTACGTGCCGCTCGACACAATCCGCGGCCGGATCTCCGCGACCCTTGCGCTCATCTACCCGCCGGGCATCGGCGTCGTAGTGCCGGGCGAGCGCTGGGACGAGCGCGCTCAACCGATGCTGGACTATTTCCTCGCATTCCAGGAGTCGTTCAACCGGTTTCCCGGCTTCAACTACGAAGTACAGGGGGTTTATCAGCAACGGGAAGGGGACCGCATTCGGTTCTACACGTACGTGGTGCGGGAGTGAGCGGCCAAACAGTGATGACGCTGCCATGAGGTGAGCTGTAGCCGCAAAGTAATCGACAATCTGCAGGGCTGGGCCATGACGATTTTCGCTGCGCAGCAACTTGACCCCGGGTCGCACATGGGCGAGGCGCTGTTCGGGCTGATCATGACGCTGACGTTCACGCTCGGCGCGGACCTCGTCATCCAGGAACAGGGCCGCGAGGGTGTTCGGCTGATGCTGATCGGCATTCTCGGCTGCAACCTGGCCTGGGGCCTCATCGATGGCGCGCTCTACGTGCTCGATTGTGCTTTCGAGCGGGGCCGGCTGCACCGCATCGGTTACGAGGTGCGTGCGGCCCCGAGTTCGCTCCGGGCCCGTCAGCTCGTGGCCGCCGAACTGGACGAGTTGCTCGTACCCCTCACCGATGCACAACAGCGCGACTCGCTGTACGCAGCGATCGTGCAGCGCGTGAAGACGGCGCCGCCCGCGCCACGGCCCGTGACGCGGAAAGACCTGCTCGGTGGACTGGAGAGCGGCCTGCTGGTCTTCGCCTGCAGCTTCCCGGCCGTGCTGCCCTTCCTCCTGCTCGACGAGCCACGGTTCGCGTTGCGGGTGTCGAATGCGATCCTGCTCGCACTGCTGTTTTACCTCGGCTACCGCCACGCGAGGCACACGCTCGCCAAACCGTGGGTCGCAGGCCTCGTGTTCCTGCTCTCCGGCCTGTTTCTCGTCGCGATCGCGGTCGCGCTGGGGGGCTGACGATGACCGGGCCGGTCGGACTCCACGGCTACCAGCGCGAATGGTTGCGCCCGGACTTGATTGCCGGCCTCACGGCTGCGGCGGTCGTCATCCCGAAAGCCATGGCGTTCGCGACGATCGCGGGGCTTCCCGTGCAGGTCGGACTGTACACGGCGCTCGTGCCCATGGTCGTTTATGCGCTGCTCGGCAGTTCGCGCCCGCTCAGCGTCAGCACGACGACGACTATCGCCGTCCTGACGGGGTCGGCGCTGGGCACGGTGGCCCACGGCGCCGGGGTCGATCTGCTGGTCGCCGCGTCAACGCTCGCGGTGATGGTCGGGCTGGTGCTGCTCGCGGCCGGATTGCTGCGACTGGGTTTCGTGGCAAATTTCATCTCGGAACCTGTGCTGGTCGGGTTCAAGTCGGGGATCGGGATCGTGATCATTGTCGACCAGTTGCCAAAGCTGCTCGGCCTGCACGTCGAGAAGACTGGCTTCCTGCGCGACACTGTCGCGATCCTCGCACAATTGCCGCAGACGTCCCTCGTCACGCTCGGCGTCTCGGCGGCAGTTGTCGTGCTGATCTTCGGGCTGGAACGCTTCCTTCCGCGCGTACCCGCGCCGCTGATCGCCGTGGGAGCGGCGGTCGCAGCCTCGGCGCTGCTCGACCTGCCCGCGCTCGGAGTGGCCACCGTGGGTGCCGTGCCAACCGGATTGCCATCCGGAACGTGGCCCGATCTCACGCTGGTCCAAGCTTTGTGGCCGGCGGCCGTAGGCATCGCACTGATGAGCTTTACCGAATCGATCGCGGCCGCGCGCGCGTTCGCCGAACGCGACGAACCCTTGCCCGAGCCCAACCGGGAGTTGCTCGCTCTCGGCGTCGCCAATGCGGCCGGGGGGCTGCTGGGGGCAATGCCTGCCGGAGGCGGCACGTCACAGACCGCAATCAACCGCCTGGCTGGCGCCAAATCCCAGGCCGCCGAGCTTGTCACCGCGGCCAGCACTCTCGCCACCTTGCTGCTGCTTGCCCCGAGCACGCGGTGGATGCCTCAGGCGGCGTTGGCCGCGGTCGTCATCCGGTATTCGCTCGAGCTGATCCAGCCGAAGCAGTTCCTGGCAATCCGGCGGGTACGCGCGACGGAGTTTCGTTGGTCCGTCATCGCCTTCGCGGGTGTCATCCTGCTCGGTACCCTGCAGGGAATCGTCGTCGCGGTCATCGATTCGCTGCTGTCGCTCGCGCAGCAGGCTTACAACCCACCGCTTTATGCAGTGGCACGCAAGCGCGGCACGGCTGTCTTCCGTCCGGTCGGACCGGACCATCCCGATGACGAGAGCTGGCCCGGCCTGCTGCTGCTGCGAATCGAGGGCCGGCTGTTCTTTGCAAATGCGCAGCGGATCGCCGACCTGATCTGGTCCAGGCAGCAGAGCGCTCGGGCGCAGGTGCTCGTGATCGACTGCCGGGCGGTGATCGATGTCGAATACACCGCGATCAAGGTCCTCGAGCAGCTGGACGACAAACTGCGGCGCAACGGTTGCCAACTGTGGTGGGCCGGCATGACACGGGGGGTCTTCGAAGTCGTCGAAAGATCGGGCATCGGCGCGCGGATCGGCCATGGGCGCATGTTCCTGAACCTGCAGGCGGCCGTCGAATCTTACGAACGAAGAGGCGGACATGATCCGATTGAAGTAGATAAAGCGACAGGGCAAGGGCCGGAAGGGCCGCACCGGCCATGACGCAGGCGCAATACCAGTGCGTTCAGTGTCCGAGTCTTACCCGCAGGCGATTTATCGCAAGTATGCCGAGAAACGTGTTGATGCGGGCACCGGCAACGAGCTTGCGCAGCTCGTCGCGATAAATCACCTCGACCTGCCGCGCCGACACGTGGAACTGACGAGCCAGCGATTCGCAAAGCGCCTCATCCAGCGGCGGCAAATCAGCCGCCAGCTGCGCCGGCGCGGTCGTTGCGACGTTCATTCGTTCTTCGGCCAATTGACTCATTGCAGTGTTCCTTGTGTACGCGCGACGCCCGCGGACTGCCTTCGCTGCGCCGTCGATCATCGACGCGTAGTTTGACGCGTACTGTCATTGCGATTTTCCTCGAGTACGCTTGACCTGCAACATCCCCCATTGAGGGGAGTTTCCTTGCACGTCTAATGCGTCAACCTATGAAAGACGCAACTCAACCTGACATTGGTGCAAGCAGACAATGCGTAAGTTCGGTGTGCACTCAGAAGTCGGAAAACTGCGAACGGTGATGGTGTGCCGGCCGGGGCTCGCACATCAGCGCCTGACGCCCGGGAACTGTCGCGAGCTGCTCTTCGATGACGTCATCTGGGTACGCGAGGCGCAGAAGGATCACTATGACTTCGTTCTGAAGATGCAGGAGCGGGACATCGAGGTACTCGAGTTTCATGATCTGCTCGCGCAGACACTGGAAATCGAGGAAGGTCGCAGTTTCGTTCTCGATCGCCGCATTACGCCCAATACGCTTGGCACTCACGCCGCCGCCGTCATTCGCCCGTGGCTGGACGACATGCCTGCAAAGGCGTTGGCAGAGCGTCTGATAGGCGGCATCGCAATCGCCGATCTGCCACCTGGAGAAGTCTCGACAGGCCTGCGTCATGCATTCGGCGGCACGGAGTTCGTCATGCCGCCCATTCCGAACATCCTGTTTCAGCGCGATCCATCCTGCTGGATCTATGGGGGCGTCGTCTGCGACCCGATGTACTGGCCGGCACGCAAGCCTGAAACGCTCCTGCAGCGGGCCGTCTACAAGTATCACCCGACCTTCAAAGGCGGCGACTTCAGAATCTGGTGGGGCGATTCGGATGAGGATTTCACCGGGGCGTCGATGGAGGGTGGCGATGTCATGCCAATCGGCAAAGGCGTCGTGCTCGTCGGCATGGGCGAGCGCACGTCGCATCAGGCCGTCACACAGGTCTGCCAGGCGCTCTTCCGGGCCAAAGCCGCCACGCGCGTCGTGGCGTGCCTGATACCGAAGAGCCGCGGAGCCATGCACCTCGACACGGTCTTTACGTTCTGCGACCGAGATGCGGTAACGATCTTCCGCGAAGTCGTCGATCAGATCAGTTGCTACAGCGCCTACCCGATCGACGACAGCGGCGCGTTCGAAGTCCGCAAGGATGCTCAGCCGCTCCTCGCCATCGTTCGCGACGCGCTTGGGCTCAAGGAGCTGCGTGTCATAGAGACGGGCGGCGACTACTACGAGGCCGAGCGGGAGCAATGGGATGACGGAAACAACGTCGTGGCGCTAGAGCCAGGCGTCGTGGTCGCCTACGACCGCAATGTTTCCACGAACACCCTGCTGCGAAAGCAAGGGATCGAAGTGGTCACGATTCGCGGGTCTGAGCTCGGGCGCGGCCGCGGCGGCGGCCACTGCATGACCTGTCCGGTCTGGCGCGAGCCGGCGTATTGAACCGCTGAATCATTGCTGAACTCCCTACGGAGCAACACATGAGTTTCAATCTTCGCAACCGCTCGCTGCTCACGGTCCAGGACTACACGCAGCGCGAGTTTCGCTACCTGCTGGACCTTTCGCGCGACCTCAAGCGCGCAAAGTACGCGCGGACCGAGCAGAAACACCTCGAGGACAAGGAGATCTGCCTCATCTTCGAGAAGACCTCGACCCGTACCCGGTGCGCGTTCGAAGTCGCCTGTCACGACCAGGGGGCCAACGTCACTTACCTGGATCCGGCAGGTTCCCAGATCGGTCACAAGGAATCGTTTAAAGACACGGCGCGCGTGCTCGGGCGAATGTTCGACGCTATCGAGTATCGAGGCGCCTCACAGCACGGCCTCGAGCAGCTCGCCCAGTACGCAGGTGTCCCGGTCTATAACGGACTCACGGACGAGTACCACCCGACGCAGATGCTCGCCGATGTCATGACCATGCGCGAGCACAGCGACAAGCCGATCACCGCGATCAAGTACGCCTATGTCGGCGACACCCGATCCAACATGGGACACTCGTTGATGATCGTAGGCTGCCTGATGGGAATGGATGTCCGCATTTGCGGCCCCAGGAAGCTCTGGCCTGCGGATGAGTATCTGAAGATTGCGCGCGATCTCGAGACCCGCTACGGCGCAAAGCTGACGCTCACGGACGATCCGAAGATTGCAGTTGCGGACGCGGACTTCATTCACACCGACGTCTGGGTCTCCATGGGAGAGCCCAAGGAAGTGTGGAAGGAGCGCATCGCGCTGCTGACTCCGTACCAGGTCAACAAGGAACTTCTGCAGGCGTGTGGCAATCCGCAGGTGAAGTTCATGCATTGCCTGCCAGCGTTCCACGATACCGAGACGAGCGTCGGCAAGCAGATCGCGGAGACCTACGGCATGGCCAAAGGCGTCGAAGTCACTGACGAGGTATTCGAATCCGAGGCCAACATCGCATTCGAACAAGCGGAGAATCGCCTGCACACGATCAAGGCGATCCTCGTCGCGACTCTCGGCGACTGACGCCATGCGTATCGTAGTCGCACTCGGCGGAAACGCCCTGCTCAAGCGCGGCGAGCCGATGACTGCCCAGGCGCAGCGCGCGAACGTCAAGGTCGCTGCGGAAGCGCTGGCACCGATTGCACAGGAACATCAGCTCGTCATCAGCCACGGCAATGGGCCGCAAGTGGGGCTGCTGGCGCTCCAGGGTGCAGCATACAAGCCCGACGAGGCGTACCCGCTGGATGTGCTGGGCGCCGAGACCGAGGGCATGATTGGCTACATGATCGAGCAGGAGCTCGGCAACCTCCTGCCCTTCGAGGTTCCCTTTGCCACGTTGCTGACTATGGTTGAAGTCGACGGCGCAGATCCCGGCTTCCGCAATCCGACGAAGTTCGTGGGGCCCGTATATGAGAAGGCCGCCGCGGATTGCCTCGCGGCCGACAAAGGCTGGACATTCAAGCAGGACGGTGCGAAGTGGCGCCGCGTCGTGCCGTCGCCCGCCCCGCGACGCATCTTCGAGATCAGGCCGATCAAGTGGCTGCTCGACCAGGGCACGATTGTGATCTGCGCCGGCGGTGGGGGCATTCCGACCATGTACGAGGCAGGAGCGAACCGAAAGCTGGTTGGCGTCGAGGCCGTGATTGACAAGGACCTGTGCTCGGAGCTACTGGCCCGGGAGCTCAATGCCGACCTTCTGGTGCTGGCAACGGATGCGGAGGCGGTATACGTCGGATGGGGAACTCCAGAATCCAGGGCGATCCACCACGCGAGCCCGGGCGCGCTCGCCCGATACAGCTTCCCGGCGGGCTCGATGGGTCCGAAGGTTGAGGCGGCCTGTCGCTTCGCCACGGCAACGGGAAATACCGCCGCGATCGGTGCACTCGCCGATGTGCCGGCCATGGTGGGCGGACTAAAAGGTACGTTGATAAACAGCCGAGTCAAGAACATTAGCTGGCACGGCTGAGCGTTACGTGCCGAGCACGCGCTAGGCGTGCACCATCCGATCAGTATTTCAGGTACCGAATGGCGCAGCTGTCATGCGCAAACTGAGTCGCGGTTTTCGCGTACGGCAATCGCGCTCCGTGGCCAGACGAATTTGAGCCCGAATAGCCCCAGGCTCTGAGCGCGCGCGACCGCGTGCGCACGCGTGTTGACATCGAGTTTGATGAAAACCCGCTTGACGTGCGACTTCACCGTCTCCGCCGAGATGCCGAGTGTGCGCGCAATTCTCTTGTTTGAGTTTCCCTGACCGATCAGCTCCAGGATGCTGCACTCCCTGATGCTCAAACCAGGACAAGCGAGGATTGCGGCTCCGGCAGATTGCCTTGCCGCGCCTTTGCCCTTTTCGACGGCCTTGACCGCGCCCACGCGGTAGTCGCTCGTCATTCGCGTTACAGTCACACTATCCATTGATTCCGATACCTCGATTCGCGATCGAGACCCGTCGAAACCTCAGCCGTGCTACTTGAATAGGAGCGTAGCGGCAGCCGTTGCGCGAGTGGTAAGCGAATCGTCGCGGTTTCGTTTGCATCAGATTCGGCAGATGCTCGCCGAGAACGAATAGCCACGGTGACTTCCTTGTCATTCGCGTCAGGATCCACTTTCCTTCTCCTGGTTCTCCAGGGCTTTGCTCGTTATCTCGCTGTACAGACTCGCCATGCGTCCGCATAGCAAGTGCACGTCTGGGTGATCTTTTGCGAGCCTGGTGTTGCTGGTCGCGTCGTCGAGCAAAACCTTGAGCAACTGCAGATCCTGGTCGTTCAGGCATTCGCCGCGGTCGACCTTGGCCTTAAGCCCGAGTGCTCGCGGCAGGATCTGGGTGTTCAGGCGTTCGAGCAACACCTGCTTGATGCCCAGATCCTTCATGGATTTGTTCGGCATTGCCGGCTCCGGAGATGGCGGTATCGGCGCCCAGTGACCCTTGCTGAATTCTGTCGAGAAGCGTAGTGCCGCCCGTTCTCACTTTGGTAAGCAAAACCTCGGGTTTTCGTCTGAGTCCGTGCAGAGCCGGCGATCGGCCGAGCTTCCACCTCAGACCGAACTTAGACGTTTCGCTTACGACTTGCGGGGCGCCCGCCATTACGCTTCTGCGCATGGATATGACGTGGGTAAGTGCCTTGTCCGGCGTGCTCGGCTCGCTCGTCGGCGGCTCAGTCACGTTTGCGACCGCCTGGGTCACGCAGAAGGCGGTCACCAGGCGTGAACTCATCCGCGAGGAGATGAACAAACGCGAAGCGCTGTACAACGAGTTCATCGGCGCATGCGCAAAGCGGCTCGTGGACGCATTCGCACATCAGCTGGAGACCCCCAAGCCGATGCTCTCGGTCTACGCGCTGTTGAACCACATTCGGCTCACCGCGTCCAAGCCAGTTCTCGTCGAGGCGGAGCGCTTGCTGGCCCGAATCACGGAGCAGTACTTCGCCGAGCCCTTGACCGTGGAGGAGGTCCGGCGGCTCGCGCGTTCGGAGAGTGCCGATCCAATGAGGGCGTTCGGAGAGGCCTGCCGCGACGAAATCGCAAAGCTGCGCGGGCGACTGTAGTCACGGAGACGGAAGCGTCACCCGGGAGACGAAAAGATGAGCGACAAACGCGGCGGTAACAAAGCCAAGGGCTCGGGCAAAGCCCGCAAGTCACAAAGCAGCGAGCGCGCCGACGATGTAAGCGCCGCCAAACTCGGCCGCAAGGAATACGAGAAAGAGCTCGAGCGCCTGCACGCGAAGCTCGTGCAGGTTCAGGGTTGGGTGCAGCGCACGGGTGCCAAAATCTGCCTGGTTTTCGAAGGTCGCGACGGCGCAGGCAAGGGGGGCGCGATCAAGGCAATCACTGAGCGCGTGAGCCCGCGCATATTCCGCGTGGTAGCGTTGCCGGCTCCTACGGAGCGTGAGCGGAGCCAGATGTATGCGCAGCGCTACATCCGACACCTGCCGGCAGCCGGCGAGATCGTGATCTTCGATCGCAGCTGGTACAACCGAGCGGGAGTGGAACGGGTGATGGGCTTCTGTACGGAAGCGGAAGCAAAAGAGTTCCTAATGGCCGTGCCGCTCGTCGAGAGGGCGGTGGTCGAGTCAGGCGTGTTGCTGCTCAAGTACTGGCTCGATGTAAGCCCTGAGGAACAGACCCGGCGCCTGCAGGAGCGAATCGATGATCCACGCAAGACCTGGAAGCTGTCGCCAATGGACCTGAAGTCCTATAGCCGCTGGTACGACTATTCACGAGCTCGCGATGAGATGTTCGGGGCCACCGATCTCGAGTACGCGCCGTGGTATGTGGTGCGATCGGACGACAAGAGACGCGCGCGTCTGAACATCATCAGCCACCTGTTGGAAAAGATCCCCTACGAACGCACGAAGCCAGAGAAGATCAAGCTGCCGAAGCGGCGGAAGCGCGGCGGCTATCGCGTGTCGGAGCATCCGCTAAGATATGTCCAGGAGCGCTTCTAACGCGTCTTTCGCCGGTTCCGCGTGCACCCTCGCCGAGTCGCCCTCGTCGGCGGAAAACCTGATCGCGTCGATCGAACGGGGGGCAGGCCGGCGCCGACGGCAAAATCGTAGAAGCCCCTTCGGCATTGTGAGTTTCAGGCTCTCACTGGGCGGCGATGTGATACTCACGGTCGTAGGAATCGCGATGGGCGTCCCTGATGCCTACGAACGCATTCGCCACCGAATGATCGAACTGCGCGCGGCGAGCGGCTTCATGCAACGGCCTTCACGCCAGGATCGAGGAGGTCGGGGCGTTCGCTTTCCAGCGAGGCGGCGACCGCGCGGATGAGGTCCGAAATCGCCGCATCGCCGTGGCACAATGCCGTGAGCACTGCCAGGGCGGGATGGCTTGCACCGCAGGCGCCACCGCGCTCGTCTGCAGCCGCGCTACGCGACGACAAGCCCACCGGCGCGGCGATGAAGCGATATCCGCGGCGCGATACCGTCTCGATGTAGCGCGGCTGCTTCGGGTTGTCGCCAAGCGCGGCCCGTACTTCGCTGATCGCCGTCTTGAGCACCGAGTCGGCGACGAACCGATGCCCCCAGACGGCCTCGAGCATCGCGTTCTTCGTCACGAGCGTGTCCGGAGCGCGTGCGAGCGTGCACAGTACGGCGAATGGAGTCGGCGCGAGCGGTACGGGCTTGCCCGCGCACGTCAGCCTTGCATCTGCTTCATCGAGATCGTACCGATCGAAGTGCAGTCGCGCGCAATGCGTTTGCGGTTTCACGGAGCCACCTCCGAGGTTCTGGAAATGCGTGGCGAGGGGGTGAAGGTCACGATCCAAAACTATGCGCGTGCCGCGCGTCCTGACATTGCACCAAGGTACACCGTGGTTGTGCGCAGCGCTTTCGAGGCTACCGCAGGGGATCGCCACTTAAGACTTTGGTATAGGCCCGGCCTGCGATTTCACCAGCGCTTCGCGCACGCATCCGAGCAGCTCTTCGGGTGCGAACGGCTTGGTGAGGTAGCACGTAATGCCGGCTTTGCGCGCGCGCGATTGCGTCCCCTCTTCGGGGTGGGCGGTAATCAGCACAGTGGGGATACCACTGCCGGAGGTGACCAGCGCCTCGTACAACTCGAGTCCCGTCATCCCGGGCATTCGCATGTCGGCAACCAGGCAAGCCGCGGTCGCGCGGCTTGCTGACGCGAGAAAACTTTCGGCGTCCTTGAACGTAACGGCCGAGAAACCCGCCGACCTCAACAGATCGTGTGTCGCGTTGCGGATTGACCAGTCGTCGTCCACGACAGCGACCAGCGGCTTCCCGGGCATTGTCTACTCCAAAAATTGCGAAGCCAGCTTACGCCCGCGCAAGCTGGAGCGCAGTTGCGCCCAAGGATAGATCGCTTACACCTAGGTATATCAGCCCCTCAGAACCGGGTTAGTCCGAAGCGGCTGAGCCGAGTCGGTCGGCCATGCGTACGAGCTCAACAATGGTTCTGGCCTGCATCTTGTGCATGACCTGGGAGCGATGGACCTTCACGGTAACCAGGCTCAAACTCAGGTCCGCCGCGATCTGCTTGTTCGCCCGTCCCGTGACGACCAGCCGCATGACTTCGCGCTCCCGCTCTGTGAGTGCGCGATAACGCGCCTTCAGATCGGCAAGGCTCGCTGCGTCCCGGCGCCTTGCGCGATCGCGCTCGATCGCCACATGGATCGTATCGAGAAGCACCTGGTCATCGAACGGTTTCGTGAGGAATTCGACAGCGCCGGCCTTCATCGCGCGCACGGTCATCGGAACGTCACCATGCCCGCTGATGAAGATGATCGGAAGCGCAACCCCCGCTTTCGCGAGCTCCTGCTGAAACGTGAGCCCGCTCATGCCCGGCATCCGGACATCGAGCACCAGGCAACCGGGTGTCTCCGGGCGCTTGGCGCGCATGAACTCTTCCGCCGAGGAAAACAGATGCACGTCCAGAGCTACCGAACGCAGCAGTGTGTCCAGAGAGCGGCGCATCGACGAATCGTCGTCGATGACGAAGACTGCTGGGCGAGCCTCGCTCACGAAAGCGCCTCCTCCCAAACGGGCAGCGAGACCCCGAAGACCGCCCCGTGCGGTTCGTTCGGGCTCGCCCACAGCCGGCCGCCGTGCGCCTCGACGATGGAGCGACTGATGGACAAGCCGATGCCGATGCCTTCGGCCTTGGTGGAGTAAAACGCCTCGAACACGCGCTCGGCACCTTTCGAATCCAGGCCGGTGCCGGAATCGCGCACCTCGATCCTCACGGCTTTCGGGCCGTCCTGCCCTGAAACGACCGTCAACTCGCGCAGGCGATCACGAATGCCGCTCATCGCCTCGATCGCGTTCATGATCAGGTTGACGAGCACCTGTTGCAGCTGGATGCGATCCCCCGCAACGCCCGGCAGCGTCCTCTCGAGCTGCGTCCGAAGAACGATGTCATGGCCGCGCAATTCCCGATCGGTAAGTGCAAGGACCTCCAGAACCTGCTGGTTGACGTCCAGTTTCTCCCTGCGGGGCACCTGGCGCTTGGTGAACGCGCGGATTCGCGCAATGACCTCGCGCGCGCGCTTGCCGTCGGCGGCGATGTTGTCGAGTGCCACACGCGCTTCCGCGATGTTGGGCGGCACGGTGGAGAGCCAGCGCAAGCCCGCGCCGGCGCCTGCGATCATCCCGCCCAGGGGCTGGGCGACCTCGTGGGCAATCGAAGTGGTCAGCTCGCCCAGCGCCGTCACCCGTGACATGCGAGCAAGCTCGGCCCGGGTCGTCTCCAGCGCATCGTCCTTTTGCCGCATTGCGATCTCGGCGCGCTTGCGCCCGCTGATGTCGCGCGCAATCTTGGAGGCGCCGACGACGTTGCCGCTCTCATCGATGATCGGAGACACGGTCAACGAAATGTCCAGCAACGTGCCGTCCTTTCGGCGGCGGACGGTTTCGAAATGGTCAACCAGCTCGCCGCGGCGTATCCGCTCCAGGATGCCGGCCGCTTCATCGACGCGATCCGGGGCCGCGAGTATCGTGACCGCCTGGCCGACGACCTCCCGCGCGGCGTAGCCGAAGATGCGCTCCGCGCCCACATTCCAGGTGGTTATGATGCCATTCAGATCCTTGCTGATGATCGCGTCGTCGGATGATTCGACTATGGCGGCGAGCTTTGATTTTCGCTCCTCCGCTTGCTTGCGCTCGCTGATGTCGCGCACGATCCACAGGTAGAAAAGTTCGGCTCCCTTCTGGAACGTGCGGATGCGGATCTCGACGGGAAACCAGGTGCCGATTTTGCGCCGATGCCCCGTCTCGCAAGTGATGATTTCCCCTGCGCGGGCGCGTTGGCAGAGCTGTTCGGCGGACGGTTCGTCCAGGCCCATCGCGAATTGGCGCGGGTGCATCCCGATGAGCTCATCGCGGGTCCAGCCCATGCTCTCGCAGGCCTGCTGGTTGACATCCACGACTCGCAACTGCTGGTCCAGCAGAAAGAAAGCGTCTGTCGCGCTATCGACAAATGTGCGGAAGCGTGTCTCGTTTTCCTCCAGCGCGCGTCCAGCGCGTAACCGCGCCTCGCCAAATTCGGTAATCAACAGGCACAGACCGAGGAAGATTACGAAGGCCAGCAGATAGCCTGGCGCGATATCGAACGAATTCACCGGAGGGACCAACCAGTACAGAACTCCCGCTGCGCAGATCAGCAAGGCAAACAAGCCCGGGCCGCGTCCACCGACGAAGGCGCTCAGAACCACCGCTGCAAACGAAAGCTGGTAGAACGCGCCCCCTATCCGGATCCGAAGGGCAAGGGTGATTAGCAGGGCCAGCGCCGCCAAGGTCAGGGCAATGCCATAGCGCTTGAGCACGTCTCGCTTCTTGCGAGAGGAGTAGATCGCGAGAGCGGCGCGCCTCGACGTGGAATGTTCCACTGCTTCTGCCAGGGTCGAATAGTTTGGTTCGTCGCTCATGAGATTGGCATCTCGTGAACCCGGAGCGAAAACGGCCCGACGATTCCGTGCGGTGCGTTGCATGGGTAATACACTGACTGCATACAGTGAACCGCCCCGGGATCTCCAGAGAGTGTTGCGTATGTCCCAGGCCGCGATGGCTCAAGCTTTCCGATGCCGATAGTATTCTTGCCTGATCTCAGTCGGTACTCGGCTACGTACATTTCCGTAGTAGTCAAGGTGCCAACTGCGCCGGTGGAACATTGCCGATCGGTTCCAGCAGACTACGGCTTACGGCGTATTTGCTGATGCACATACGACGACGTCGCCGACAATCAGGCGGAGCAGCTCGTGTGCGGAGGTGAACTCGCCCTGCCTGCCCGTGACGAGGTTTTCCAGGCACCCGACCAGGGCATCCGGCGTCGCGTCGCTTCTCAGCTTTACGACGTACGTGCGGCGGCTGGGGTACTTCGAATCGGCACTCAGGACCATTTCAGGCGTTTCCACTTTGGCAGTTGCGGCCAGAGTAGAGGCCACCGACTGCCGAGTGGTCAGGGAACGGTCGCTGTTCGGTCGATAAGGCCTTCCGAGGACCGGCTAGCTACGCCGGCGCGATCAAGGTCCGCGCCCGGGCGAGGGCGGACGTCTCGCTTGCCTCAGGGAGCTGGTCGATCAGTGTCGCGAGCGCGCATCGGTCCTCGTTCATGACACCTGCATGATCGCAGAGTTCGGTCATTGCCAGCAGTTCCAACCAGACCGCGCCTTGCTCTCGAGCCGCCTGTATTGCGCGCCGGATCGCAGATACGGCGGCACCAGCATCACCGCGCACGCCCGCGATGGCGCCTTCGACGAGCAGTAGCTGAGGAAGATAGATCTGTTCGCCGTAATCATTCACGACCTCAAGCGCCTGCTCGAGCTGCTCCTGTGCTCCGCGCCAGTCACCCTCGCGCAGCAGCGCCTCCGCGGCGTATCCAAGCGTCTCGCTGCTGCCGCAGATCATCCCGATCGCGCGGTTCCGATCATAGGCCTCGTGAATCCTCTGGAAGCCCGCGAGTGCGTTCCCGGTCCGCGCGTCCGCCCATCCGCGGAACCACCGATACGCAGCCGTGCCCTGGGTCAGTGAGAACTTCTCGACCAGAGTGCGCATCTCGTCCGCGAGTCTGCGGACGCCTTCCGTGTCGCCTGTACGGATACGGCATAGTGCGTCGAACCAGATCGTGACCAACAGCGCCATCGGTTGCGCGAGCCGATGGGCTCGGGTGTACGCCTGCTCCATGCTGTGCTGCGCCTGCCCGGTCAGACCGAGATGCGTTAGCTGAAGGCTGAGCGCCGCCAGCGCCGTGACCTGTGGGTCCGCGATGAAGCCATCAGCGGAATCGAGTCGGCCCGATTTCAGAGCCGCCAGCGCGCGCCCGAACGACTCGCGGGACTCGCACGGACGTCCCTGCATCATGTAAGCGTGTCCTCGCAAGGTCCTTGCAACCAGTTGTAGCAGCAGGTCCCCGGATTCTGCCCCTAGCACCTCTGCGCGATCTGCGGTGGCGAGCGCTTCGCTATACTCCGCGCGCATGATGTGAACAAACCCCAACCCGTGTAGCAGGCGTACCCGAATCGGATGCAAGGGATCCTCGGCCAGGCGAGACGCCGCGCGCCGAAAGGTGCTTGAAACCTCGGAGCCGGAACCCATCAGGTGGAAGGCAGCCAGGCCGCGCAGCGTCGCGAGCGTGATCTCGAGCGAGTTGCGGCCAGCGAAATCAAGCGAACGGTCGATCAGTTCCAATCCGCGTTCAGTCAGGCTCAAGCACTCAGCCGGGCTCAAATGTGACAGTGCATACTCCGCCGCCTCGGCGTAATAGCGCAATGCCTCCGTGGGCGCCCGGCCGCGATCGAAGTGCATCGCGAGCTCGAAGGCTCTGACGGCCCGGCCGGCGGCACGCTCCTGTTCGAGCGCCATCCCCACCTTGCGATGCAGCTCGGCGCGTATCGAAGTTGGAAGGCGCTCGTACAGCACTTCCCTGAAGACGGCGTGGCGAAAGCCATGCAATGCCTCCCGCGCATCACCCGCATCGAGCCTGCCAGGCGCGGCGAGCCACAGCTGCTCGCGCATCAACTGGTCGCAGGCGTCGGCGATCTCGTCGGCATCGCGCTCGAGCGCACGCGCAAGCGTCTCGATGCGGAACTCGATTCCGCAGACCGCCGCAGCCGAGAGTAGCACGCGTCGATCGGGGGAGAGCTTGAGGACATAGCGATCGATGATCGCCGACACGTTTTCCGGTACCGTCAACCGCGCGAGTTCCGCCCCGTCTATGGCTTCTGCGCCGCTCTGTGCGGAGCGTGCGATGACCTCCTCGACCACGGAGGCGACGAAAAGCGGCAAGCCATCGGTGCGCAGGTGCAAAGCGCGAACGAAACTCTCGTTACTGCCCAGGGAAGGCGAACGGCCGGCCAGGTACGCGCCGACTTCCGCCTCGGAGAACGAATCGAGCACGATCTCCTCGCACTGGTTGTGCAGGCGCAGCTCGTGCCGCAGGTCGTTCAACGGATGCTCGGAGGCAACCACCTCGGCCAGTCGAAAGCTCGCGAGCCACATGAGATGAGCGCCGGAGCGGCGGCGCGCGATGTAGTCAATGAGCTGGATCGTCGCCCGGTCGGACCAATGCAGATCCTCAGTGATCAGCAGTAAGGGGCGCTGCTCGGTGTAGCGGTCGAGCAGCTCGCCCAGCTCGCGCGGCATGCGATCCGGGCTGACCCCCGCCAGCTCCCGTCGCAGGCTCTCGCGATCCTCCGCACTCCCGAGCCAGGGCAACTGCAGCAGCCACGTCGGCGCCACGGATCGCAGCAATGTCGGCAGGCTGTCGTCGGTGCGGCATAGCTGCGCCAGCGCCTCGAGCACCGGCAGGTACGGCTCGCCGCTGCCGTAATGCTCCACGCAGAATCCGCGTGCGCTGGTCCCATCGCGATGCTCGGAAAGAAAGCGCTCGATGAGAGTGGTCTTGCCGACTCCTGGTGCGCCCGCCACCCAGACCACGGCCGGCTTTCCGTGACTCGCGCGGTCCCACGCCCGCTGTAGGCGCGTGAGTTCCACCGCGCGACCCACGAACGCCGTGGCCCCAGGCTCGTCGATCCCAGGAGCGTCGCCCGGCGGCGGACTTGCTGACGGCAGTGCCGCAGGCTTCGCGATGAACCGATAGCCGCGACGCGGGACCGTTTCGATGTAGCGCGGCTCCCGGGGGTCGTCCATCAGGACGCCCCGCAGATCGCTGATGGCGGTCTTCAGCACTGAGTCACTCACGAATTGATGCCCCCAGACTTCGTCCAGCAGCGTGTGCTTGGTCAGCAGCGATCCCGGGTGACGGGCGAGGGCGCAAAGCAGCCCGAAGGGTGTCGGCGGCAGATCGATCGCTCGCCCGCTGCGCGACAACAACGCATTGGCCTCGTCGAGCTCAAACTCGCCGAAGCGCACGCGCAGGGGGAGGGGGTCAGCGCGAGTCATGGGTGCGTACCTTCGATCGTACCTTGACGGCTTTGGCCACCACTCAGGATGTAAATCGTCAGGCTGGTTTGTGGATCGGCAAGCGCTACAAGTGGTTGATTCTATGTGTCAAACTTACCGCCGTATCGCCCTGCGATACCAAGGGGTCGGAAGTTCGAGTTTCTCCGTACGCGCAATGTGGTCAATCTACTCTTAATAACGAGTGCGGCGGGAGAGAGAAGTCGAAATGAATCCGGGTTCTCGCCGACCGCTTCTGCTTCGCTTTAAACGACCGCGCACCGCGACAGCGGTGAGCTTTGCTGTCTGCCTGACCTCGGCATTGTTGCTTCCGGATACGGCCCACGCCCTCAATCCGGATATCCGTCTCACCCAGTATGCGCACACCTCATGGCGGACACAGGATGCCTCCGCACCCGCCGGCATGTTTTCAGTTGTGCAGTCCTCTGATGGCTTTCTTTGGCTCACATCCGATTCCCAAGGCCTGTACCGGTTTGACGGGATTCGGTTTGTTCCGCGGACGCTGGTGGTTGAGGGCAGGAACATCGATCGCATCGCGAGCGTTCACGACGATCACGCGGGCGGACTGTGGGCCGTGGCGGAAGACGAAGTTTTTCACGTGAAGGGTGGAGCGGTCGTTTCTCATTTCGCGGTGGACGGACAGCTCAGGACCGGCAACATCAGCGCAGACCCTGACGGTTCGTTGTGGACGCTGCAAGCAGGTTTCAATTTGCAGGCACCCCTTTGCCATGTGACCGACCAGGAGGTGAAGTGTTTCGGAGAATCTGAGGGCGTACCGCTCCCAACGGGCGGCCAGGCCTTGCTGGCCGACGGGAAAGGCGGATTCTGGCTTGGGGGGCAAAGGGCCGTCGTGCATTGGCATGCGGGTGTTTCGAAGGTTTACCCAATCGAGGCGTTGAAAACGAACAGCAGCGATGGCGTCAATGCGCTCGCACTCGAATCGGATGGAACCCTCTGGATCGGCTTGCTCGCTCAGGGGCCCGGGAAGGGACTTGGAAGACTGGAGAACGGAGTTTTCAAGTCGTTCGTCGCCCCTGGTCTCGATGGCAGCAAGCTCAGCGTTTTCGCTTTGAACTTCGATCGTGACGGAAGCCTCTGGGTGGGCACGTTGGGCAATGGGCTCTTTCGCATTCGCGGGAATGTCGTGGAGCACTTTGGGCGGGCGGAAGGTTTGTCCAGCGACATGGTCAACGATCTATTTGAAGATCGAGAGGGGATTCTGTGGGCCACGACGACGAATGGAATCGACAGCTTTCGTGATCCGCGGGTGGTCACCTTCTCGATGTCGGAGGGGTTTGGGAGAGAGGCAGCGGTCGGTGTCCTGGCCAGCAGAGATGGGACGGTCTGGGTTGCAAACGCCGGTTCTCTCGAGGAAATCAAGGACGGGACAGTCAGGTCGATTCGAAGGGGGCAGGGTCTCCCCGGCGACCAGGTCACGTCCATGCTCGAAGATCGAGCCGGGAATCTATGGGTAGCAGTTAATGACGGTTTGTACTTCCTCAAGAATGGACGATTCCGCCGTATCTCCGAACCGGATAATCAACCGCTCGGGCTGATACTCGCGATGGCAGAGGAAGTCGATGGCGACGTTTGGGCCTTGTGCTCAGGCGCGTCTCGAAAGCTGATCCGAATCCGTGATTTCAAGGTGCTTGAGCAGTTCCCAGCGTCGCAAGTCCCCATGGGTCGGCTCGCGCCGGATCCACGAGGAGGAATCTGGATTGGCCCTCGTGACGGCACACTTGTGTACTTTCGCGACGGCGTCCAGAAGAAATTTCCGACGGGTTCCGCTGCCAATCCATACATCAATCACCTGATGGTCCAGGCAGACGGTTCCGTCATGGCGTCCTTCAGCGACGGGCTCGTTGGACTGCGGCAGGGCAAAGCGCAGTGGATGACGACGAAAAATGGGCTGCCCTGCAACGCGGTCTATTCTTTCATTGAGGACAGACAGAAAACCTGGTGGCTGCTCACGCAGTGTGGAATCGTCTCGCTTCGCGACTCCGAGCTGCAGCGGTGGTGGGCCAACCCGGAAGCCGTGGTGCAAACACGGCTCTACGACGCCTTGGACGGAGCGCGGCCGGGAGGATACGGAATAAGACCTGCAGACGTGTCGCCCGATGGACGGGTGTGGTTTGCGACCGGATTCGTCGTGCAGATGGTGGACCCGTCCAGGATCTCGAAAAAAGCGCTTCCGGCGCAGGCCTACATCGAATCGGTCATCGTTGATCACAAGGACCTGGCGTCAATCGATAAGATCGAACTCGCCCCGCACCCTCGCGACCTGCAGATCGGTTACACGTCGCCGACGTTCACGATTCCGCAAAGAGTGAATTTCCGCTACCGACTCGATGGTTACGACCGCGACTGGCATGATGCGGGCACGCGCCGGCAGGCTTTCTATACGGATTTGCCACCAGGGAAGTATTCCTTCCGTGTGATCGCATCCAATAGTGACGGCGACTGGAACGAAAGCGCCGCCAAGCTGGACTTCTCCGTCACTCCCGCGTATTACGAGACCAATTGGTTCCGCGCTCTGTGCGCCATGCTGCTTTTGCTTCTGGCGTGGGCGAGTTACCAACTGCGCATGCGGCGGTTGCATCGCCAGTTCGAGATGACGCTGGACGCGCGTGTCGCCGAGCGGACGCGTATTGCACGCGACCTGCACGACACGCTGCTGCAGAGCTTCCATGGGCTGCTGCTGCGGTTCCAGACTGCGTCCAACCTCCTGCCGGATCGTCCGGCCGAATCGAAGCAGGTCCTTGCGAGCGCCATCGAGCAGGCGGCCGAGGCGATCACGGAGGGCCGCGACGCGGTGCAAGGACTACGGATGTCAGCCACAGAGACGAACGACCTCGTCGACTCGCTGCGGGCAATTGCCGAAGACCTCGCGAACGAGAGCGACCACGCCGCATCGCTGGATTTCGAGGTGCAGGGTACGTCGCGCGCCCTGCATCCGATCGTGCGCGACGAAGTGTTCCGCATCACCGGCGAGGCGCTGCGCAATGCCTTCCGCCATGCCGATGCGAAGCGGATCGAAGTGGAGTTGCGCTACGACCCGCGGCAGCTACGGGTGCGGGTGCGCGACGACGGCAGGGGGATCGACCCGGAAGTGTTGCGCGGGGAGGGACCGGAAGGACATTTCGGGTTGGGCGGCATGCGGGAGCGCGCGAAGCTCGCCGGCGGAAAACTCACCGTCTGGAGTGGCCCGGATGCGGGAACGGAAGTGGAGTTGAGTATTCCCGGGCCGCGTGCATACAGTAGCCAGTCACCGGCCCGATCGTCGTTCGTTCAGAATGTGTTCGGGCAAAGCGGGACCAGCGATTCATGAGCGAAGATTTGGCCCGCATCAAGATTCTCTGTGTCGACGATCACCCGATCGTGCGGCAGGGCATCGCCGGACTGCTCGCGGCGGAGCCGGATATGGCCCTCGTGGCAGAAGCGGCGAACGGACTTGAAGCGATCCAGCAGTTTCGCGCGCACCGTCCGGATATCACGCTCATGGATCTGCAGATGCCCGAGATGGGCGGACTCGACGCAATCGGCGCCATCAGGGGTGAGTTTCCACAGTCGCGCATCATCGTACTCACTACTTTCACCGGCGACGCGCAGGCGCTTCGCGCGATGCAAGCCGGCGCCCGCGGCTACCTTCTGAAGAACGCATTGCACAAGGAGCTGCTCGACACCATCCGCGCGGTGCACGCCGGGCGAAAGGCACTTGCCTCCGAGGTGTCGTTCGAGTTGGCTGAGCACGCCACGGACGACACGCTCACGCCGGCGGAAATACGCGTCCTGCGACAGATCGCGCAGGGCAACTCGAACAAGGAGATCGCCAGGGAATTCGCCCTGAGCGAGGAGACCATCAAGGGCCAGGTGCGCAACCTCTTGTCGAAGCTGGGCGCCAATGACCGCACGCACGCCGTCATGATCGGACTTAAGCGCGGCATCATCGAATTCTAGGCTGGCCACGGGCCTCGTCGGCCCGCCCGGCCAGGTTGGCCCGGCCGGCCCGACCCGAAAGGGGCATGCGCCTTCACTCCTTTGGGGCTTTCCGCTGCGTCGGGTGGCTCCCAAACTCGTAGCGTGCGCAGACTCTACTCAACGTTCGCCCATGGTGCCCCCGGCGCCGGGCTTTTTCTCATGCGCGTCGCCGCAGGATCCGCGTTGCTGCTTCATGGCGTCGCCGCGCTGGCCAACGGTGCGGCAATCCCCGCGGTCGCGTTTCACACCGCGTGCGCCGCGATGGGTGTACTCCTGGCAGCGGGCCTCTGGACGCCGGTCATCGGCGCCCTCGCGGCGGTCAACGCGGTGCTGCATGGGTGTCTCAGCCCCGCCGACGCGGACTTCTACGTGCTGCTCGCGACGCTCTGCGCCTCGCTTGCGCTGCTCGGTCCGGGCGCCTGGTCCGTCGACGCGCGCCTGTTCGGCTGGAGGCGCGTCGAGTTCCGCAACGGCAACGCAGACAAAAAGAGGCGCGAGCCACGCCCCTAATGAGTCGCGCAGGGACACCAACCGGGTCTCGCGCGCAAGAACCAGCCGGCGGCATAGTCCCGACCAGAGCAACTCTCGTCGTGGAGATCACGAATGAATACTGCAAATGTCATTCCGCTCGGCGCGCCTCACGCAGTCCCCTACGTAAGGAGCAGGGACCCGGCTGCCCTGAAACCGGTGCATGTGCGATTTGACGCATTCGAGTTGGACGAGCCGAATGCCCTCCTGCTCCGCAAGGGAAAGGTCGTCACTCTTCCGCCAAAACCATTCGAGGTGCTCTGCGCGCTGGCGCGCACCCCCGGCAGCCTGGTGACGAAGAACGCGTTGCTCGACATGGTCTGGGGTCATCGCTTTGTCACCGAGTCGGCGCTCAAGACGGCCGTCAGCGAAGTGCGTGCGGCGCTCGATGACGACCCGAAGAAGCCGCGTCACATCGAGACCGTATCGCGGCGCGGCTATCGATTCATCGCTGCCACGGTCTGCGCGACGTTGCAACCCGCGGCTGCCATCGATCAGAACGTCGCGGCTGGGCGCGACCACCCCGCTGTTGCGGCACTCAAGATATTGTGCCGCGGCGACGCGGCGCTCGCCGACCTCATCCGCACGGTCGCTGCAGCGCTTGAGCGCGATCGGCTTGTCCTCAGCGATTCCCAGGCACTGAGCCTCCAATGACACCCCGGAGCAACGCCTTCAGAATCGTTTGGTGAGGCCCAAACAGAGTGCATTCTTGCCACCGTCATGGGCCAGCAGCCCGAGGCCGCCGAACCGATGATGAAGTCGCAGTGTCGCGGCCCAGCGCGTGCCGGAAGTGATGGGCTGCCGGCAAGCAGCTCGACTTCATCACCCGGTACTGAAAGCTTGCGCTCGAGGCCGATCGGGTGAGCCCGTTCGGCAATCATTCTGGAGTCCGTACGTCTCCTCAGGGCGGCCTTTCTGACCTGATTCGATGGTACGAATATTGGTTCTGGTGCGTTGACGGTGGAAAGGCAGCATCAACGGGTTCGGATGGAGCCTGTGACCAAGCCAATTGCTCGTGACCCGATCTACCGCGGCCGGCGCTTCGAGGCCGAGATCATCGAGTTATGTGTTCGTTGGTACATCACGTATCGGCTGAGCTATCGGGATCTCGTCGCCATGATGGCCGAACGCGGATTGGCCGTGTCTCACACGACGATTCTGCGGTGGGTGATCCGGTACGTGCCGGAGTTCGAGAAACGGTGGAGCCGAAGGGCCCGAGACGTGAACTCATCCTGGCGGGTTGACGAAACCTACATCTGCGTGAGTGGAAAGTGGCACTACCTCTACCGCGCCGTCGACAAGCGAGGCAAGACCGTCGACTTTCTGCTCCGACCCGATCGAGGCATTGCAGCGGCACAGGCTTTCTTTCGCAAGGCATTGGCCACAAGCCTGCCGCGGTGGCCGCGCAAGATCACGCTCGACGGGCACGCGCCGAGTCATCAAGCGCTGCGGCTTCTGCGCCGGGAGGATCCAAAGTGGAAGTATGTACTCGTCAGGAGCTGTCCCTACCTGAACAACATCATTGAGCAGGATCATCGCGCGATCAAACGTCGCTGCGCTTCCATGCTGGGTTTCAAATCGTTCGGAAATGCAGCGATAACGCTCGCTGGTATCGAGTTGGCACATCGGATTCACAAGCGACAGTTCTCGTTCGGCCCGGGTCGCCAGTGGCGGACCCAGTCACTCAAGCAGCTTTGGGACCGGGCTCTCGTTTCAGCTTGATACTGAGATCCTGGCCGCCGAATGGCCTGTTTCTCGTACCGCCACTGCACCAGAACCTCAGTTTGTCACCGAAAATCCGTGTGTTGGTGGTTCAATTCCGTCTCTGGCCACTACCCCTTTCTGTCGGCTCACCTGTCGGCGCATGATGCGTCATAGACACGCTAGCGCTTTTCGGCAATTAGCTTAGGCTCGTATGCATGTCATTCAGCGGGCGAACGGCCGCAATAAGCGTTGGCGACATAAAAAATTTAGCGGCACTCTATTTCGACCAAGTGCTGCCAAGTGGGTTTCGCTAAATTCGTGGTGGGCTAGGTGATTTTCTTCCGTTCTCTGAGCGCTATCGATGAAATACAAGGACTACTACACCATTCTGGGCGTTCACCGAACCGCGAGTACCGAAGAGGTCAAAAAGGCTTACCGGAAGCTCGCGCACAAGTACCATCCAGACGTTTCCAAAGATCCCGCCGGAGAGGAGAAATTTAAGGAAGTCGCCGAAGCATACGAGACTCTTAGGAGTCCCGAAAAACGTGCGGCCTACGACCAGCTCGGCACTCACCGGCCGGGGCAGGATTTCCAACCGCCGCCGGACTGGGGCAAGCAGTTTGGCGATGGGCAGTTTTCGTTTGAGGGCGTTGACTTGGCGGATCTCTTGGCGGGACTGGCGGCAGGCCGGCATCGCCCGGGACAACAGACTGGACAGTTCCGGATGCCCGGCCAGGACTACGAGCTCACCGCGCATATCTCTTTAGAGGAAGCGTATCGCGGCACTGAAGTCGAACTGAATTTGTCGGTTCCCGAGTACGACGAAGAAGGATTCAATCGTCGCGTGCCACGTACATTCAAGGTGCGCATTCCGAAGGGCGCGACCAATGGCCAAAGATTGCGACTGCCTGGAAGAGGCGGCAAGGGGCGCAATGGCGGTCGCGACGGCGATCTGTATCTCAATATCGTGGTCCATCCGCACCCGCTGTTTCGCGTGTCCGCACATGACTTGTACGTCGACCTGCCATTGGCCCCGTGGGAAGCGGTGTTGGGCGCAACCGTAGAGGTCCCGACGTTGGGTGGGCTCGTCCATCTCAAAGTGCCGCCGAACGCCCGAGCCGGGCAGCAGTTGCGGCTCGCGAAGCGCGGGCTGCCCAGACCGCACGGCGCAGAAGGCGATCTCTATGCCATCGTGCAAATTGTCGTGCCTGCCGCGACGAGCGAACGTGAACGCGAGTTGTTCAGGCAGCTCGCGCAAAGCTCGACGTTTAATCCACGTGGGCGTTTTCAAGAGGAACTGAACAGTGGAGGCTGAACATACGGAAGCCCAATGGCTGATCGAAGAATGCGAGTTTTCATTGACTGAACTCGTCGAGCTGTCGGGGTCGTCGGCAGAAGAGCTGCGGGAACTCGTTGAGTATGGCGCCATCACGCCGGTCAATCCTGACGCACCACAATGGGTGTTCCCGGGGAAATGTCTCCCGACCGTCCGTGCGGCAAGCCGACTGCGCGTAAGCTTCGAACTAGAGCCGCACGGCATGGCTTTGGTCATCTCGCTTCTGGAGCGGATACACGATCTGGAAGATCAGGTGGATAGCCTCCGCGCGCAATTGCCGCGTCGGGCACGCTAACCAAAGTCGGCCGGCTTGACCCCGAAAATAAGAGAAGAACATGGCCGAAGCGTCTTCTTGCAACTAAGGTGATCTGCTTTCCGGTCTTTGGCACCTCCCGGGTGCCCCAGACGCGAATACCTAGTAATGGATCGTGGGCAGCTCGCCTATCTGAATGCAATAGAAAAGATCAACTGTCTCTATTGTTCTTATGCAAATGGACTACTCGCCTACATTAGTGAAATCGCATCGCGCACCGAGCAGTATTGGTGCCCGATCAAACACTCGCGGCGCGTGCTCGCGGCACACGGACGGTATCGGAAATTTGCCGATTACGGGGATGCGGAAGGCTACCACGCGGAACTCGGAGCATTGCGCCAGGAACTACTCGAGCAGCGCGAGCGAGATCGCGATTTTAGGTGAGATCCGCTAAGCACCGACTGTATGCATTTCAGCAGGGTGCCCTGACTCACGATGCATAGCATGTGCTGACTGCAATTCGACTGTCTTGACTTGGAGAGCGGCAACATCGCGAAGATCCATTGCCCGAACCAACAGTGAGATTCAAGCCGGATTTTGATTGTACAAAAATTCAAGATTTTGAATAACTCTTTGTAAAATCGAAGCCTACGCACCGCTATTGCTTTCTCTCTCTCCGCCAGATTTCAATCCCCCTGCGAGGCATTCGGACCTAGACGACCTGGGTGTTTAAAGTGCCACGGTGTCGCCTGCTCGTACGCGTGGCCGATGCGGCACAACACCGGTTCGCTCAGCCGCCGACCCACGAACTGAACGCTCAGCGGCAGGCCGTCCGCCGAGGACCCGCACGGCACGGTGGGACTGCCGCTGAAGTTGAACGGTTGGGTGTGGATGTCGTTCCGGACTTGCTCGCTCCAGAACTCGACGGTTTCTTCGTAGAAAGGATTCGCTTCCTTCACGCGTGCGCTGTTGGCCATCGACGGCACACCAGGCAGTCGACGGGCTTCAGCATGGATTCGATCGACGCCGAGACTTCCGATCGAAGTTGAGTCAGCGCGGCCAGCGTCGATGGCGTGATCCGCTGACCGGTCTCGAGCGCGGCACGAAATCCCGGCCCATACTCGCCGGCCCGACTCGGAAACGTTGACGCATGCACTGCAAGCGCCTCGACATAGCACAAGTCGAGCCACGCGCCACCGACCTGGCCGACATCCGGCATGGTGACCGCCACGACGTTCGCCCCCAGCCGGCTCAATGTCGCGAGTACTCCACTCATGGCCTCGGCCACGTCGGCGTCCACGTTGTCGGTGCCATATCGACGGTCGAAACCGATACGGAGACCCGCGACGCCTTGGGGCAGTTCCGACTGTGTCGCGGCCCTCGCGTAGGGCAAAAGGGATGACACCAGACCCTGCCTGCCTGGCTGGCCCGATCACCCCAGATTCACCAGAGCCCGATTAGGAAGACTGCGTAGCTTTTCCGCGGATCTACGTAGATCCCGACTGGTGGGCCGTCGGATGCGTAATAGTCCGTATTTCCTCAAGCCTCGGCGTTCGGGAGCATGCGGACCGTGACACCTCTCCTGATGATCGCGGTTGCCGCAGCCAACGCCGCAACGCCATTTGCGACAGCCAAGATTGCGCGGCTGGCGCATGCCATGGACGCGGAACTCGAGCTTTTTCACTGCGTTTATAAGCCGAGCATCGCGCGGCGAGGCCGGACCAGCATGCGAGGCATCGAAAAGGAAATTCTGGATTTGGTCGGCGAGAGTCGAGATTGGCTCGAATCGCTGGCGAAGCCACTACGGCTGGAAGGACTCAAAGTTCACACTGCCGCGCGCTGGGACCAGCCGACTACCGCGGGCATCGTCCGGCAGGCGATGCGGCGCAAGCCAGACCTGCTTGTCGCGCAACCGGCCCGCCGCAGCCCCGTCGCTCGACTGATATTGAGTCAGACCGATCATCGGTTGATCGAAACCTGCCCTTGTCCGCTCCTGCTCATCAAGACTGCGCGACCGTATGGGAATGGGCCAATCGTTGCGGCGATCGACCCTACACACGCACGCGATAAACCCGCGGCGCTCGATTCCTCGATTCTCGAAGCGGCAAGCATGCTCTCTCGCCGCCTCTCGGCACCAATGCACGTAGTCCATGTGTGCACGCCCTGGGAACAAATGATAGCCGAATCAAAAAAGCTGCGAAGGATTCCGGTCTTGCAAAAGCTCGAAATCCACAAAATGTATCTGCAATGCACGGATATACAGGTCAGGGAATTGGTCGGCCGGCACGGCGTGACCGGCGCACAGGTCTATGTGGTGGAAGGCGAGGCTTCGAAAGCGCTGGCTTCTTTCAGCAGGCACGTTTCGGCCGATGTAGTCGTGATGGGCGCGGTGTCGCGGTCGGCGTTCAAGCGAGTGGTCATCGGTCATACGGCAGAGAAAGTGCTCGATGTGCTTGATGCCGATCTGTTGATCGTCAAGGCGCCGTCGTTTCGAAGTCCCGTCGCGCCTCAAATGAACCATCGCCTCCCGAGTGGCCGCGCCCGGCGGGCGAAGTCGATCTCTTGAGGAGTCTCATCACAGTTGCCGGGCCTGATTCCGTACTAGACAAAGCTCCCGGACGAGCCCGAGCAGCTCGTCCGCGTTGATCGGCATGCTTGCGGTGTATGTGCGAGCGCATGGTGCGATCGGGCGGACGACGAAGCCCGCCGTGAAGGCGACGACAATCCAGCGGTGAAATTGGCGAATCCACTTTTTCCAATTCATAGGTCTACGATCTCAGGCGGATGAGTATAGTGCGAAGGGGACCGATGGAACTCGAACGCAAACGCGAACGCATGGTCGAGCGTCAGATTCGAGCCCGCGGCGTCAGCGATGCGCGCGTGCTGCAGGCGATGCGCGACGTTCCCCGCGAGGCGTTCCTTCCACCCGAACTGGCGGACCTGGCCTACGACGACCGTCCGCTGCCGATCGAGTCTGGCCAGACGATCTCGCAGCCCTACGTGGTCGCCGTGATGACCGAAGCGCTCCGTCTCACCGGCGGCGAAAATGTACTCGAGATCGGCACGGGCTCGGGATACGCAGCGGCCGTCCTCGCGCGGGTTGCGAGGCACGTCTACACGATCGAGCGCCATGCCGAACTCGCGGGCCTTGCACGCGAGCGCCTCGCGACGCTCGGATTCGCGAACGTGGATGTCCGCTGCGGCGACGGCACGCTGGGCTGGCCGGAGCATGCGCCCTTTGACGCGATCGTCGTCGCCGCGGGCGGCCCGGACCTGCCGCAGGCGCTGCTCGATCAGCTCGCGATCGGCGGGCGGCTCGTGATGCCCGTCGGTACCAGCCGCGCGCAGGAACTGGTTCGCGTGACGCGTACCACCGAGGATGGTTTCGAGCGCGAGGAACTCGGTGGGGTCCGGTTCGTGCCGCTGATCGGCGAGCAGGGCTGGGCCGACGCCGATGCCAGGACCAGCCGTGGCGTGTGGCCGCCGCGCCTGGGAGGACCGCTGCGCGCGAGGCAACCGGCGACCCGACCCGGCCTCGTCGCCAAGCTCATTGCCGAATGCGCTGAACCGATCACCCGCATCGAAGATGCGGCACTCGATGGCCTGCTCGATCGGATCGGCAACGCGCAGATCGTCCTGCTTGGCGAGGCGACGCACGGCACCTCCGAGTTCTATCGGATGCGCACCCGCATCACGCAGGAGCTCATCCTGCGGCGTGGCTTCACTGCGGTCGCCGTCGAGGCCGACTGGCCCGACGCCGCCGCGGTCGATCGCTACGTGCGCGGCCAACCGCCAAGGCAGCAAGCCTGGATCCCGTTCTCGCGGTTTCCGACCTGGATGTGGCGCAACCGCGAGGTTCACGAGCTCGTCGAGTGGCTGCGCGCATACAACCAGGAAGGCAAGCCGCCGGTCGGGTTCTGCGGCCTCGACCTGTACAGCATGTTCACCTCGGCGTACGAGGTGGTGCGGTACCTCGACCGCGTCGATCCCGCGGCCGCCGCCGTGGCGCGCCAGCGCTATGGACGGCTGACGCCCTGGCAGGACGACCCGGCCGCGTACGGCAAGGCCGCCCTCGTCGGCCGCATCAAGCCGTATGAGCACGACATCGTTGCGATGCTGCGGGAGCTCCTCGCAAGGCGCGTGGAGTACTCGGCCAAGGATGGCGACGCGTTCTTCGACGCCGCCATGAACGCGCGCGTCGTGCTTGGAGCCGAGCAATACTACCGCGTGATGTACTACGGCTCGGTCGAGTCGTGGAACCTGCGCGACCAGCACATGTTCGACACGCTGCGAGCCATCGGGACGCACCAGGGCGGGGGCGCCCGCATCGTCGTTTGGGAGCACAACTCGCACGTGGGTGACGCCGCGGCGACGGAGATGGCCGCGCGCGGCGAGCACAATGTCGGAAACCTGTGCCGCAGGGCGTTTGGCGACAAGGTCTTCATCGTCGGATTCGGCACCGACCACGGCACGGTTGCCGCCGCGAGCGACTGGGACGAGCCGATGCAGCGGATGCGGGTGCGCCCCGCGCGCGCCGACAGCTACGAGCGGCTGTGCCACGGCAGCGGTGTGCCGGCCTTCCTCCTTCATCTGCGCGACCCGGTCCGCGACGTGCTCCGGGAGGAGCTGGCCGAGGCACGCCTCGAACGCGCGATCGGCGTCGTGTACCGGCCGGACACGGAGCTGCAGAGCCACTACTTCCAGGCAGTGCTCCCGGTCCAGTTCGACGAGTACGTGTGGTTCGACGAGACCCGTGCCGTCGAGCCGCTCGAGGTCCAAGCCGCCGAGCTCGAAGCGCGCCACCCGCTGGCTCCCTGATGCCGCTGGCCCGCGCCGACCAGATCATGACGGCCTTCGCCGCGCGCACCGGCCTGACTTCCGCGCAGCCAGTGCGTCGCTATCTGTGGACCGACGCGTTCGCCGTGTGCAACTACCTCGGTTTATTCCATGAAACCGGAGATCGGACGAAGCTGGACCAGGCGCTGCGGCTCGTCGACCAGGTTCATCACACGCTCGGAAAACACCGCACCGACGATCGCCGCCGCGGCTGGATCAGCGGTCTCGCCGATGCCGCCGGCGACGCACATCCGACGAGCGGCGGCCTGCGGATCGGCAAGCCGCGCCAGGAGCGCAGCCCGTCCGAACCCTTCGACGAGCGGCTCGAATGGGAGCGCGACGGCCAGTACTTCCACTACTTGACCAAGTGGATGCACGCGCTCGATCAGGTTTCGCGGGTGACCGGTGAGGCGCGCTACAACCACTGGGCGCGCGAGCTTGCCGAAGCTGCGTGGCGAGCGTTCGTCCACGCTAGCGATGGCGGCCGTCGCATGTATTGGAAGATGAGTATCGATCTGACGCGCTCGCTGGTTTTCTCGATGGGGCAGCACGATCCGCTCGACGGCCTTCTCACCGCCTTCGAGCTCGAGGCGACCGCGATCGACGCCGGGTCGCCCGGCCCCGATCTCTCCGCCGCGATCGCCGACTACACGAAAATGCTCGACCTCTCTGCGCTAGCGACCGACGACCCGCTCGGCATTGGCGGCCTGCTCGTCGACGCGGCGCGCGCCGCGCGGCTCTCGGCCCGCGGCGCGCTGACGCAACCTCCCGGGCTTCACGCCGCGATCCAGGAGGCCGCGCGCATCGGCCTCGCCCGCTATATCTCGAGCCCGGAGCTCCGCGCGCCGGCCGCGCATCGGCTCGCTTTTCGCGAGCTTGGCCTCGTCATCGGGCTGACCGACACGCCGTATGCCGCCGCGGGCCAGCACATCCTCGGGTTCTGGCTGGATCCCGCGAGTCGTGCGAACAGCACGTGGGCCGAGCACGCTGACATCAACGAGGTGATGCTCGCGACGTGCCTGGTGCCGCAGGGCTTCCTCCGGGCGTTCCCTTTCACGCGTGCCGATGCGGTTTCATGACGAGAACGGCTGCGCCCCGGACTTCGCCGCGGCGCAGCCGGTCGAGCGCGTCGTTGGCGCGAGCTAGCGGCATCGTCTCGACCTCGGGCTTCAGTTCGATCTGCGCGGCCAGGGTCATGAACTCCTCGCCATCCTGGCGCGTCAAGTTTGCGACCGAGACTATCGAACGCTCTTCCCACAGCAGGCGATAGGGGAAGGACGGGATGTCGCTCATGTTGATGCCTGCGCAGACGACGCGCCCGCCCTTGCGCGTGGCGCGCAGCGCAATCGGCACCAGTGCGCCGACCGGCGCGAACAGGATCGCGGCGTCCAGCGGTTCGGGCGACATCTCGTCCGAGCCGCCGGCCCAGTCGGCGCCCCGTTGCCGGGCGAATGCCTGGCCAGCCGTGTCGCCCGGCTTGGTAAATGCGAAGACCTGGCGGCCCTGGGCCTTTGCGATTTGCGCGAGCAGGTGCGCGGCCGCACCGAAACCGTAGAGGCCGATACTCCGCGCGTCGCCGGCGAAACGGTAGGCGCGATAGCCAATCAGGCCCGCGCAGAGCAGGGGCGCCGCTTCAGCATCCGCGTACCGATCCGGGATTGGGAAGCAGAATCGCGCGTCCGCCGCGACGTACTGCGCATAGCCGCCCGGCAGCGTGTAGCCGGTGAAGCGTGCCGCGTCGCAGAGATTCTCCTGCCCCCCACTGCAATGACGGCAGTGGCCGCAGGCCCAGCCGAGCCACGGCACGCCGACCCGGTCGCCCTCGACGAAGCGCGTGACCTCGCGCCCACGACGCACCACGCGGCCGACGATCTCATGGCCAGGCGTGACCGGGTATGGGATGTCCGGCAATTCTCCGTCCTGCAGGTGAAGGTCGGTACGGCAGACCCCGCAGGCCTGCACCTCGAGCAGGACCTGTCCTGGCTCGATGACAGGCAGAGGCGACTCATCCGGCTGAACGGCCTCACCGGGTGCCCCCAGACGCATGACTTTCATCGACTTCAAACGGGCGAAGTCATCGGTCGCCTCAGTGCCTGTCGCGCCAGTAGCGATCCATCTCGAGATAGGCGAAAGACGCGGACCAGGTGATCATCACCAGCCCGACCAGCGACTCGGTGCCGAGCAGGAAGCGTACCGGCCCCTGCGGCACGAGGTCGCCGTAGCCGAGTGTCGAGTAGGTCGTGGCCGACACGTAGACCGCGTCCAGCAGGTGAAAAGTCTCGCCGCCCGAAATCTCTCCCATGCCCGGCACCTGCACGGTGAGGAAGATCGCGATACCGAACAGCCAGATCTCGGCGATGTGCGCGATGAGCACGCAGAAGATCATGATTAGAATGCGTGGGTGACGCGCGAACTTCCATCCTGGCATGCGCCGGTTGAGTTGCTGGAGCACCTCGTAGTGCAGGCCGACGGTCAGGCCGATCAGCACCGCCGTCACGGCGACCGCCAGGAAGTGGTGAAGCGACCTGATCGCGTCCGCGAATTCCGGCGTCATGCGGCGGCTGCGAGTCGATTGCAGCGCAGGACGGGTTCCATAATCATTAACGAACATCATGCCCTACTCGCGCAATGCCGACCTTCCAAAATCGGTCCGCGACCACTTGTCGCTCGGCGCCCAAACCAGCTACCGCAAGGCCTACAACAGCTCATGGAAGCAGTACGGCGACGCGGCGAGGCGGCGTCGCTCTGCCAGCCGGGGAGAGACGGCCCATCGTGTCGCGTTGGCGGCCGTCAAAAGGAGTCGTACTCCAAGCGGAGCGGCCGCTGGGTTAGGACGCGCTGAGCGACCCAATCAAGAACCTGTAGTGCCGAGAGCGAATTCCTCTCTCTCCGCCAATTCCCGAATTCCACCGTTCATCACCGAAGCGCAGCGCCCGGTCGCTCACATCGGCGGCATCTTCTCGAATTTCGGCACGGCCGGATCGAGGTAGTCCCAAGCGTAGCCGCGTACGATGTACGTCACCGCCTGCGGTTTGTATCGGCGCGGATCGTCGAGGCTCGCGGCGTGCACGGTAAACAGATCAGACATCGCCGAAAACCTCAGATATACCGGTGACCCGCAGGTGGGGCAGAAGGAGCGCGTCTTCACAGTGCCGCTGTCGCCCACGATGTCCCAATGTCTAGCTTCGCCCTTGAGCTTGACGCTCTGTTTGGTGGGGAAGGTCAGATAGGACCCGTGACCGGTGCCACTCTTGTGCTGACAGTCGCGACACTGGCAGTCGTTCATGAACATCGGTTCGCCAGAAATCTCATAGCGGATCGCGCCGCAGGCGCAGCCGCCGGTAAAAGGTTCACTCATTTTTTCTCCCGCGTCTCAATCCTGTTCGTCGGTAATTTCGCCGATGCTTCGAATCACTTTCTTCCATCCCTCGCCCATGGTCTTCAACGCGGAATCATTCGTCGGCGTGACGAAGCCTGAATGAACCAGGCGCAGGCGCGTTCCGTTTGCAACTTTGGCAAGCGTCCACGTGACCACGGTGCTTAGCAGTGAGCCGTAGCCGATGTTTGCTTCGTGTCCGCCCTTCCAGGCATAGACGAGACGCTCGTGCGGTATCACCTCCAGCACCTGGCAGTGAATAACACCGTCCCAGGCACCGGCTGCCTTCGTTTGAAAGGTGAAGCGGTTGCCCTTCACGGGCTCGAACCCTGTCGGCTGCATCAACCAGCGGCCGATCAGTTCGCCGGTGGTCAGTGTTTTCCAGAGGGCATCCGGCAGATGCGGAAAGACTTCGTCGACCACGATGTCTTGCGTGCCGGACGTCGACGCGGCGTCGTTCATGGATCGATTTCCTTCAGGAGGGCTCGGAGGTTGGCGAACTGCGCGCGCCAGAAGACGCCGTAATGGCCCATCCAGTCGACGAGTGGGGCAAGCCCATGCGGCTCGGCTCGATAGAAAACATTGCGGCCTTCCGGTCGCTCGGCGACCAAGCCGGCCTGCTTCAATGACTTGAGATGTTGGGAAATAGCACCTTGCGTCACGCCACTGCCCCGCGTCAGTTCTGCCACCGTAATTTCGTTCGAGGTGACGATCCGCTCGAACACGGCTCGCCGAGTCGGATCGGCAAGGGTGCGCATGACAGCGTTGATGGCGCCAGCCTCGAGCATGGCCAACACATTAGCAGGCGCTAATTAATTAGTCAATGCTAATTTGTTCATAAGATTTGCCGTCGTTGCGACGGTCAGGTCATCAATTTGCCGGGGCCGTGCTGGCTGAGGGCGCGGCAATATTCATGTTCGTTCCAAACTAGGGCAGCGATCCATGAAGCGGCGAACCAAATGTGCCGAATTGATCGGGGCCTGCCGCTTCCTGCCATCCGTCTGACCGCGGAAAATCATCCAATGAGCACAAGTCGTCGGGATTTCATTTCCGGAACGGCCGCGATCGTCGCGGCGCTCGCTAATTCCCGGGCTCGTGCGGCGGACGGCGCCAGTCCGAAAGTTGACCAGCTGTTGTCGGGAATAGCCGAAGAGTTGCTCGCCGACTATCCCGAGAATGCGACCAGCCTCGGCATCGATATCGGGCCGCGAGCGCAGTTGAAATCCCGGCTGACCGACCGCTCGGCGGGGGGTCAGGCGGCGATCGCCCGGGGCGTCGCGGCGCGTCTCGAACGATTACGGGAAATCGACGCCACCGGCCTTCCCGAGGCGACGCGCATCGACCTGGACGTCGTGCGCACGGCACATGAGACCGCGGCCGAGGGATTCGTCTTTCCATACGGCGACGTAGCCCTGCTCAACCAGAACTGGTCGTGGCGGAATGCCCCCTATGTCGTTGCGCAGAACACCGGCGCCTTCCTCGAGATTCCGAGCCTGCTTGACGAGCAGCACACCGTGAAGACGCGAGAGGATGCCGACGCCTACCTCGAACGACTTGAGGCGTATGCGGGCCAGATCGATGGCGAGACTGGGCGCCTGCAATCGGCGGCGGCAGAGGGCGTGGTTGCGCCCGATTTCATTCTCGACAAGACGCTCACGCAGATCCGGATTGCGCGCAGCGGCAACGTCGCCGACTGGACGCTCGTGGCATCGATCGCGAAGCGCGCGAAGGACCTGCCGGGCGATTTCGGCGCGAAGGCGGCCAAGATCGCGTCGGAATCGATCGCACCGGCACTCGATCGGCAGATTGCCGAGCTGGAAGCACACCGCCGGCGCGCCACTCCCGATGCAGGCGTGTGGAAGCTCCCGCACGGCGAAGCCTATTACGCTTGGACACTGCGGGCAGCGACCACGACGCAGATGACGCCGGAGCAGATCCATGACAGGGGCCGCGAGGAACTGGCCGCGCTGCAGTCCGAGATGGACGCGATCCTCAAGGGGCAGGGCCTGAGCCAGGGCACCGTGGGCGAGCGCATGACCGCGCTAGGCAAGGATCCGCGCTTCCAGTTCTCCGATGACGACGCCGGCCGCGCGCGAATCATGGCCTTGCTCGAGGAGCGCGTGAGCGACATCCGTAAGCGGCTTCCGCGCGCCTTCGCGACGCTGGTGCCGGGAAACTTCGAGATCAAGCGCATGGCGCCGGAAGTCGAGCCGGGAGCGCCGGGCGCTTACGGCGGCCCCGGCAGCATCGACGGCAAGGTGTCGGGCAAGTTCTGGATCAACCTGCGCACTACGAGTCTCTGGACCAATTACAGCCTGCCGACACTGACGTATCACGAGTCGCTGCCCGGCCACGTCTGGCAGGGCGAGTACGCCTTCAAGCTGCCGCTGGTCCGCTCGCTGCTCGCATTCAACGCCTACTCGGAAGGCTGGGCGCTGTACGCCGAGCAGTTGGCGGCGGAACTCGGCGTCTACGACGGCGATCCCGTCGGTCGCCTCGGCTACCTCCAGTCGATCGCGTTTCGTGCCTGCCGGCTCGTCGTCGATACTGGCCTGCATGCAAAACGGTGGACGCGCGAGCAGGCGATCGAGTGGTTTGCCAGCACCAACGGCTCCGGCATCGGCGAGGTGACGAGCGAGGTCGACCGATATTGCGCCTGGCCGGGCCAGGCCTGTGGCTACAAGGTGGGTCACAGCGAGATCAACCGGCTGCGTGCGAAGGCGCAACAGGCGCTCGACGCGAAATTCGACCTGCGTCAGTTCAATGACGCGGTGGTCAAGACCGGTGGCGTGCCAATGGTCGTGCTGTCGCGCGAGATCAACGCCTTCATCGCCCGGAAGGCCTGAGCTTTCTCAGCACCGGTGCGGCCAGACGGACGTCCTTCACGTGCTCGTCCGGCTGCGGCAAACCAACGCCCGTTTCGATCGGGATGAGCCCGCCCCACACGGGCCAGGTCAGGTCGGCCTTGTCGTCCGCCGGCGGGCCTGAGCGGATCTTGGCCGATGCCTCGGCGATTGCCAGACGCAGGAGGCGCGTGGCCTTCAGCTCCTTGGGCTTGACCGGCCGCAGCCTGTCCCAGCGGCCGGGCATCAGGCCCTCCATGAACGTGCGCAGCCGGGCACTTTTCTCGCTTGCGTCCGTTATTTCCTCGGGCTCGCCGAAGACGACCACCGAGCGGTAATTGACCGAGTGGTGAAAGGCCGAGCGCGTCAGCACGAGGGCGTCGAGATGCGTGACGGTGACGCACACGGGTGTCGTGCGCGCCGTGTCCAGCATTTGACTCGCGATTGAGCCGTGCAGATAGACGTGGTCACCCTCGCGCCAGTAAAGCGTCGGGATCACAACGGGTGCGCCGTGGACGATGAAGCCGACGTGGCATATGAGGCCGGCGTCGAGGATCGCGTCGATGGTGGCACGGTCGTAGTGCCCGCGCTTGCGCATGCGCTCGACGCGCGTGCGCGCGGAGGGCGGTGCCGACTTGCGCGCCGGCTTAGGGCGCCGCGCCATCCGAGGGCTCAGTCGCCCAGCCCCCAGCTCTTCGAGAATCCGAGGCCCCAGGAGCGCGGGTCGCATGCCGCGGCAGGTTTGCCGCGGCAGCGCAGAGGACAACGATCGACGTATGACGAAAAATCAACCGCCCGCTGCCCGCCCCGGGAACTGTGCGAACATCTCGGTGATGACGCCGCCGATCGCCGTGCGCGGATCCTTCATCATTTTCTCGGTCAGGCGCGCTTCGGCGATACCTTCCCAGACGACCTGCTTCTTCGACAGGTCGACGACGTCGACGTTGGCGGTGCCGACCTTGTAGCGGACGGTCTCGACTTCCGGCGGGAACGCGGTTGCGCCATACATTCCACCGCGGTAGCCGTAGTAGCCATAGCCGTAGCCATAGGTCGAGCCTGGCGTCGTGCGGACGTCGACATTCTCGCGGGCATTCGCGTTGAAGTTGACGAGGAGCTCGGCCGGGCCGCCCTCGACGTACTTGTAACCACGCGCGTCCATTTCGCGGCGGATCGATTCCTTGAAATAGCTCGTGATCGGCGTCGAGAAATTCTGGCCGTCGGTGCCGGTCTTCTCCGCGAACATGTAGGTCTTGTAGCTTGACAGGTTGGCCGCGGGATCCACATTCGACCGGATCGTCGGGCCCGAGGCACAGCCCGCGAGCATCGTCAGCGCCGCAGCGCCGGCAAGGAGAATCTTCTTCATCTTTTCGTCCTCATTTGAAAGTGCCAGTCTCGTTGATCGCCGCCTGGATTGACCGGATCAGCAGATCCCCGCGCAAAGGCTTGCGGAGATAGGCCCAGGCCCCATCGGCCAGGCATTGCTCCCGAATGGTGGGTTCATCGTGCGCGGTAATCATGATGAGCGGAATGGGGGTTTGCAAACCAATGAGCTGGCGCTGGACATCGCGGCCACTGAGTCCCGCCATCTGGAGGTCGAGGATGAGGCAATCGGGGCGCCGGATCCCGAGCGATTCCAGGAAGGCCTCGCCGGAGGCAAACCCCTCGCAATCAAGGGACGACGCGCGCAAGAACCGCAACAAGGCTGAGCGCACCGATGCTTCGTCATCGACTACCGCGACGAACGGGCGGGCCTTTTCCATCGCAGGGCCAGTAGGCAGGCACCTGCACAAAAAGAGTAGTGGACCTTGGTCTCATCCCGCTCGGGGTTGCCCGGCGGGCCGCCTCGGGAGCCGGGAGGTCAGCGTCACGAGTTCCGCAACCGAGCGCACGTGGAGCTTGGCCATCACCCGGCCGCGGTGGACCTTGATGGTCTTTTCGGCCGCCCCGAGCTCGGCCGCAATCTGCTTGTTGAGCTTGCCCACGACGAGCAGCGCCAGCACTTCGCGTTCGCGGCTCGTCAGCGCCGTGATGCGCGACTCGACGTCACTTACGAGGGCCCGTTCCTCGCGATCGCGCAGGTCGCGCTCGAAGGCTTCGCGGATTGCAGCGACGAGCTCCGCGATCCGCACGGGCTTCGAAAGGAAGGTTACCGCGCCCGCGCGCATGGCCTGCACGCTCATGGGGATGCTGCCCCGGGCGGTGACGAACACGATTGGACGCCCGCAGCCGCGGGCCGCGAGTACGGACTGCAGCTCGAGTCCGCTCATGCCTGACAAGGCGACATCCGCCACGAGGCAGCCCGGTTCGTCCGGGTCATGCTCGGCGAGGAATCCATCCGCGCTTTCCCAGTCCCGCACGACAAATCCCTCGGCGCAAAGCCCGCGCCTGAGGGCCCTCCGGAGCGACGCATCGTCGTCCACGAGAAAAACGACAGGCTTGGCCTCGGGCTGGTTCATTGCAGTCCGCCGCGGGTCGACATCAATCTGATCAATCGGCTCGCGGCATTATTACGCAATTCAGGCCGGCGATGGGACCAAGGTCCCATTCACAGTTCATTGCCGGATTTTCATAGTTACCCGTTAAAGGGCGAGGTGGCCGCCAAGCCTGAACCGGAGCCCGCAGCGGCGGTTGCGGCCACGCTCTGGAGGCCGTGGACTGCGACGAGGCTTTCGCTATTGGGTACCATTGCGCTGGGTGCCGGCCTCGCAATCCTGCGGCGCCGCGGCCCAGCTTGAAGGGAGAGAGTTGAGATGAAAACGTTCAGTGTGTCCCTGGCCGTCGTCGCGGCCACCCTTGCCATAGCCGCATTTGCGGCAGACGCGCCTAAGCCAGCCATGCGGGAAGAGCTGGTCCAGAAGACAGTGACGGTGGAATCAGTCGACCAGTCCACCCGCGAAGTGAGGCTTCGCAATGAGGACGGCGAGATTTCGACAATCGTCGCAGGACCAGAGGTCAGAAACCTGGCGCAGGTGAAGGCCGGCGACAAGGTCGTCGTCAGCTACTACCAGGCCCTCGCCGTCGAGGTGAAAAAGCCCGGCGAAGGCGTCGAAGGTGTCGAGGCCGATGTCAGCACGGCGCGCGCAGAACTGGGCGCCAAGCCGGCTGCCGGCGTGGGAATGCTGCTGCGCACGACCGTCACGATCGAGTCGGTGGACGCGACCGCTAACACCGTGACCTTTACGCGGTCGGATGGCGAGTCGCGCACGGTTACGATCCAGACGCCGGAAGGCAAGGAATTCGCCCGCGCTCTCAAGCAAGGCGACCAGGTCGAGATCGCCTACACCGAGGCATTGGCCGTGGAAGTGAAACCGGCCGGGTGAGCCAGTTCGTCTGGAGCCAAAGCTGTTCCGCGTCACGCGGAAACTGGTCGTGCTCGCGGCGGTGGCGGTGGCGCTCGTCGCCATCTACGCCGCCGCGGGATTCCTGTGGGCGCCGCGGCTGATCCGATCGCAGGCGGAGGAATTCGTCAGCGAGAACTTCGGTCGCAAGGTCGAAATCGGTGAGATCCGGTTCAATCCCTTCACCTTCGAGCTGAACGTCGGGCGATTCGCGCTGGCCTGGCGGGAAGCCGACGGCAGCATCAACCTGCTCGAGCTGAAGCAAAGCCTTCCAACGCGACCGAAGGCAAAGTGCGGCTCGAGCTCAGCCTGAAATAGCGCGCCGGGAGCGGACCGCGGCCACCTGCTAGGATTCGCCGCATGCATGCCGCCTTGAAACTGCTCATCCTGGCCGCCGCGCTCGCCACCGCGCCGGTCTGTGCGGATCCCGCGCTCGATCACGCCAAGGAAGCGCTCGCGAAATCGATACTTTTTGACGGCCACAACGACCTGCCCTGGGCCATTCGCGACTATGCGGCAGCGCCCGGCGACGTCGCCGCCTACGATATCCGCGAGCGCGCGCCCGCCGGCGGCCAGACCGATATTCCGCGCCTGCGCGCGGGTGGCGTCGGGGCCGTGTTCTGGTCGGTCTACACGCCGCCGGAGGCGCCCGCGCACTATGCGCGCACGCAGCTCGAGCAGATCGACCTCGCGCGGAGAATCATCGCCCGCTACCCCGACACCTTCACACTCGCGAGCACCGCGGCCGACATCCGCGCCGCCAAGGCGTCCGGCCGCATCGGCGGCATGCTGGGCGCAGAAGGCGGCCACGCCATCGAGGATTCGCTCGGGGCGCTACGCATGTATTACGACCTCGGCGTGCGCTACATGACGCTCACCCACAACCGGCACACAAACTGGGCCGACTCGGCAATGCAAGATCCCGAGAAGCACGGCGGCTTGAACGCGCTCGGCGAGCAGGTCGTGCACGAGATGAACCGGATCGGCATGCTCGTGGACCTTTCGCATACCGCGCCCGACACCATGCGCGATGCGCTCCGTGTCTCCGAGGCGCCCGTGATTTTCTCCCACTCGAACGTGCGCGCGCTCTGCGAGATCCCGCGAAACGTCCCGGACGACGTGATCGCCATGCTGCCGAAGAACGGAGGCGTGCTGATGGTGAGCTTCGTCTCCGGGTTCATCTCCCAGGAGGCGGCCGACGTCACGCTGCCGGCCATGAGGGATTACCTCGCGCGGGCGGAGGGCAAGAGCGACGCTGAACGCAAGAGACTGTACGAAGAGATCCGTGTCGAGCTGGCGAAGAAGATGCCGAAGGTCACCGTCGCGGCGGTTGCCGATCACATCGAGTACATCCGGAAGCTCGCGGGCGCCGACCACATCGGCATCGGCAGCGATTTCGACGGCAATGACAACTGGCCGGAGGGTCTTTCCGACGTTTCGATGTTCCCGAACCTCTTCGCGGAGCTGATCCGGCGGGGATGGAGCGACCAGGATCTGGCAAAGATTGCGGGAGGCAATGTGCTTCGGGCGCTGGAACATGCTGAGGCCGTCGCACGGCGGCTCCAGAGTGAAAAGCCGAATTAGGAGGTTTCTCCTTCCAGTTGCCTGCGGCGCGATCGCCGCGGGAATATTTGCATCCGTTGCCTCAGTGGCAGATGCAACCGACGGTGAAGCCATCCAGCTCGGCGAGCGCCCCTTTGACCTGGTCGACGGCATGGACGACGGTCCGCTCAAGTCGCGGCTCCAGCAATGCCGGGGCGGCCCGTTCCGCCGCACGGATTTCTCAATCGCGCACCGCGGCGCGCCCCTGAAATTTCCCGAACACACACGGGAAGCCTACGAAGCGGGCGCGCGCATGGGCGCCGGAATAGTGGAGTGCGACGTCACTTTCACGAATGACGGCGTGCTCGTCTGTCGGCACGACGAATGCGACCTGGCGACGACCACGAACATCGTCGCGACCGGGCTGAACAAGAGTTGCAGTGTTCCTTACGCCGGCAAGGGCAGCAGCCCGCGCTGCTGCGCCAGCGACCTCACACTCACACAGTTCCGGACGTTGAAAGGCAAGCTGGAATCCGCAGATCCCGAGGCCGCGAACGCGCGGGACAGTCTCATGACGCTTGCCGAGAGCATCGAGCTCAACCAGACACTGGGCGTCAAGCACACACCCGAACTCAAGGCCGGAGACCCGGAGCGGATCAAGCGGGTCTTTGGCAGCCAGGCCGCTTACGCCCAGAAGATGATCGACGCGTACAAGCAGGCGGGCGTCCACCCATCCGCCGTCTATCCGCAGTCATTCAACCTCGACGACATCCGCTACTGGATCAAGAATGAGCCGGTTTTCGGCAATCAGGCTGTCTATCTCGACGATGTCGATCCAACGGCAAACAGTCCGCGTCTGTCACCCGAGGAATTGAAGCAGCTGCGCGCGGAAGGCTTGCGAATCCTAGCTCCGCCGATTCCCGCGCTCCTCGAGGTGAATGATTCCGGGCGAATCGTGCCCTCGCAGTACGCGCGCGACATTCGCGCGGCGAGCCTCGACATCATCACCTGGACCTTCGAGCGTTCCGACCTTCGAGGTGGAGCGGCGACCGCAGGCTGGTACTGGTCCTTCGACCCGCAGGGTCGGGTTGTGAAGAAGGAGAGCGACATGTACCTGGCGCTCGACGTGCTCGCGCGCGAGGTCGGCATCCGTGGGATCTTTTCGGACTGGCCGGCGACGGTGACTTATTACGCGAATTGCATGGGCGCCGACCTGGAACGGATTTCACCCATGGATACGACGCCCTGACCGCGAGCGCGCGAGAAAGCGGCGCGACTTCGCCGCATTGCCGCAGACCGCCATGTCGCACCAGCGCCGCCGGCCCGCCTTCGAACAGTCGATGAATAGCCAGGCGCAGTCGGTCCCCTGACAGATACGGAGCCGTCCTTCCGGCGCGGGGAGCACATGCTCCACCACCCGCCAGGCGACGATCGACGCGATCAGGTCGAGATCGTCGTCCGCGCCATCGACCGCGACGGCAAGTCGGCCGTCCGCGAACCTGAACGATTGCGCCGCCGCGCCCCTGAGCCAGTGCTCGCGGAGGAGGGCGAGAGCTGCTTGCGGCGGTGCACGTCCCGCGGCGAGCGCCGAGACGATTGTGAACAACGATTCGCGCAGCAGCTTCGCCCGCGCCAACGCCTTAAGTGCCGCTGCGGGCTCTCCCTGCGCGCTGCGGGCGAGGGCCCGCAACAGCTTGTCAGGCAGCAGGTTCGCATGGGCCGCCCACTCGAGCAGGCGCTCGTAGCTGTCGAGCCAGTCCCGCGGGGCCGACTGGTCGCGACCCGTCACCGTATTGATGAAGTCGAGCGCGGCATCGCCGCCGACGAAGTCCCGCTCGGTGAAGCGATGACCATCAATAACCTGTAAAACTTGTTTCATAGGTTGACTGTAACGCTAACTGCTGTAAACTCGATTATAGGTTAGATCGCAGGTGACGGGGCATGGGCCTGACCCGCCGGCAATTCGGCATAGTGGCGAGCGCGGTGTTGGTGGGCCGATCGCGGGAGGCGGCGGCGCTGCCGCAAGCGGCGCGCGTCAGCCTCATCCTCGCGCCGAGTAACCTCGGGCTTCGACCCGAGAATGGCCGCGAGCCCGGCACCTGGCAGGCACCGCGAGTGCTCATGGAGGCGGGCCTGCGAAATGCGCTCGACGCTTACGAAGTTCGCCGGCTCGAGCGCCCCTTGTACGAGTTCGCGGCTCAACCGAACACCAGGATCCGTAATGGGCGCAGCCTTCGAGCTTACTCGCTGGAACTCTCACGCAATGTGCAGGATGTCCTGGGCGCCCGGCGATTCCCCGTGGTCATCGGCGGCGACTGCAGCATCTTGCTCGGTTGTTTGCACGGTGCGCGCTTGGCCGGTGGCCGCGGGCTTGTTCACGTCGATGGGCACAGCGACTTCACGCAGGAGAAAAGCTACGCCACACCTGAAACGTTAGGCGCTGCAGCAGGCATGGATCTTGCGCTTGCGAGCGGGCGAGGGGAGAAGCTCCTCACCGACTGGCCTGATGTCGGCTCGCCGCTTGTTGACGACGCTGACATCGTTCAGGTCGGCGAGCGCGGCTCGGACGAGCCGTGGTTCCAACAATACTATGGCGACATCCTTGAAACTGCGATCACCCGGCTCACTGCTCAATGCGTGCTCGAGGAGGGCATGGATGTCGGCGCCCACCGCATCCTTGCGCGGCTTGAGACGCGCGGACTTGAGAAGGCCTGGCTACACGTAGATCTCGACGTCCTCGACCAGAAAGTCATGTCTGCGGTCGATTCGCCCGGCAGCCCCGGGTTTGATTACGAGCAGCTCGCACAGTTCCTGCGCCTGCTCATCGCTTCCGGTCGCATCGCGGGTGCCGACTTCGCGATCTACGATCCCGAGCGCGACCCCGGACACGCACACGCACGCGGTCTCGTCCGCTGTATCGCCAAAGGAATCAAAGGATGAAGCGCAACTTGCCGGCACTCGTCACAATCGGATTGCTACTTTTTCTCGGCGAGCTGCCCAAAGCACTAACGGAAGAACAAGCATCACCACCCGTCGCGGAGCCGGGCGATCTCTCGGGCGCCGACGACTTCGATTTCCTAATGGGCGAATGGCGCGTGCGCCACCGCATCCTGCGGCCGCTCGAGGGCGGAACCTGGTCCGAGTTCGAAGGGCATTGCATCGAACGCCCGTTGATGGGCGGCCGCGGCAACGTCGAGGAACACCGATTCGAACGGGCGACCGGCGTCACCTTCGGAGTTGCGGTTCGTGCTTACGATCCCAAGACCGCCGAGTGGGCCATCTGGTGGATCGACAGCCGCGCGCCGCACGGCGATATGGACCCGCCCATGAAAGGCCGCTTTGAGAACGGGGTTGGCACCTTCTATTCGGACAGCACGCTCGACGGAAAGCCCATCAAGGTGCGTTTCATCTGGTCGGGCGCCGGGGCCGGCAATCCGCACTGGGAGCAGGCTTATTCGGAAGACGGCGGCAAGACGTGGGCCGTCAACTGGATCATGGATTTTCGCCCGGCGGGCACGCCGGCCGACTGACGCACCTCAGGGCGTGCGGCGCATCCGCAGCTTCGACGTCGTCGCGAGACCCGCGAGCTCAAATCCCGCGTCGGCAAACAACGAGCGTGTGCCCGTCCACGCAAAAGTATTCGGCAGACGCTGGCCCGGCTTCAAGTTCACTGGGTAACCTTCCGCGATCTTCGCGTCCAGCCGGCGCAATGAACGGAGCGCATGCTGCAAAAGTGCGGTCGCAACACCCCGATCCCGCCAGCCCGCCTTGATGAAGAAGCAGGGGAGCGACCAGACCCGCTCCGAGTCGTCGCAGGCGAGCGTCCGCGCCCGTTCGAGGCGCGGAAAATCTCGCCGCGGCCCGTACGCGATCCAGCCGACCGGTTCCTCGCCCGCGAATGCGATAGCGCCCCGCGCCTTGCCCGCAGCGACGAGTTGCCGCATCCGCCGTTTCGCCAACGCGCCCTGCAAATCCTCCCATCGCTCGCCTTTATCGAGCCGCCAGTACATGCACCAGCAACCCCCGCAGGCTCCGCGCGGACCGAAAAGTGTCTCTAGCGCCGGCCACAAAGAAGGCACGAGATCCCGAACGACGAGCTTCGGTTTCAACGCATGCAACCCGAGGAAACGCTTGAAATTTCCACGCCGTTCCGGCTCTCCCAATCACACCTTCCTATGATAGGATGCGCGCCCGCACGCGCCCGTAGCTCAGCTGGATAGAGTACCTGGCTACGAACCAGGGGGTCGGGAGTTCGAATCTCTCCGGGCGCGCCATCCGATTCGTTGACCGAGGCGCGCCGCCACCCGCTATTCGGGCACCAGGATCCCGAGTTCGGCCACCCACGAGCCGGTCGCGACGACCGGGAATTCCTGCATTCCCAGCACGATCGCCCCGTTCACCGGTGAGCGCAGGACCTCGACCTCGTCTCCGTATACATCCACGATGCGCGCGAGGGGTGTGCCTTCGCTGACCGGATCGCCCGGCTTGACCAGGGCGTAAAAGAACCCGCCGCGCGCCGGCGTGATGATCCGATACTTTTCGACGACGCTGACGGTCTCGGACCGCAGCGGTTCGCCGGGAATGATGTCGACGCCGCGGAGGAAACTGAGCGCGAACTCCGCCTGGCGTGCGTCTTGCTGTCGCTCCATGACGCCGCCGCCTCCGACCTCGAGAAGAAAGGCCGGAATGCCCATCGCCGGCACGTTGATGGTGATGTCCGAATCGAACACCTTATCGCGGTCGCGCCAGAGCGTCGGTACGCCAAACATGCGCGCCAGGGATTCCATGCGGACCGTTGGAACCGTGCCGGTGACCGTGAAGATTACGAACGGATGCTGCACGAAGCGGTCGCCACCCGTGTGGAAGTCCACCACGAAATCGGCGTGCTCCTTCCACAGCATCATATATTTCTCGGCGATGCGCTCGGTCGCGAAGCGCGCCTGGCCGGGGAATGCGTCGCCGAAGTCCATGAGGTCATCGGGCGAAGGATTGACGCGCCGCGTGGCCTGGAAGGCGGGCGGGTTGGCCACGGGAATGAGGATGACGAGGCCGGACATCGTCGCGGGGTCGAGGGCCTTCGCCACGCGCTGCATCGCCAGCGCCCCTCCGACCTCGTCCCCGTGCCCGCAGGAAATGAGCCAAGCGACTGGACCGCGCGTCTTGCCGGCGACAACGATGACCGGCGCCTCGACGTCCGACCCGTCGGCGTATTCGATGAGCGGGAGCTTGCCCCGCGTTACTTCGCCGGGTTGCACCTCGGCCGTGCCCACACGGTCGGGCCAGGTGGCGCCCCACGCCGGATCAATCGAACCCAAGCTAAGAGAGCCGAATCCGGCGATGAAAAATCCGATAAGTGATCGAAGCATGAAGCGTCGGCCTTTTATTTTTTCTAGCGTAAGGAAATTGTAGTCAATTTGGCCCCAAACAGATATTCGGCATCTCGTTAAAACCTAAGTCCACCTTGATGTTTGCCCTCCTGATCGTCGGAGCCCATTTCTCGATCTCGCTCACGACAAATTTTTGCAAGTACTCCGGTGACTGGCGCTCGGGTGCGACCACGGTCACGCCGAGTTCCTGCAGTCGCTGCTGCACGGACGGTGTGTTCATCGCTGTGACGGTGGCGTCGTTAAGCTTCTGGACGATCGGAGGGGGAGTGCCCTTGGGCAAGAAAAATGCAAACCAGATAGAGGTTTTGAAATCGGTCAGCCCCTGCTCATGCGCGGTTGGCAGGTTCGGCAGTACCGGTGAGCGGTTCTTCGCCAAAATCGCGACGGCCTTTATCCGATTACCCTCGACCTGCGGCTTGACTTCCGCAAGGCCGGCGCACATGTAGTCGATGCGACCCGCGATTAAGTCCTGCATGGCCGGGGCGCCGCCGCTATAAGGGACATGCGTGACATTGACACCGATCGCCGTATTCAGCAGCGCGCAATTGAGATAAGTCGGGGAATGAGCTCCGCCAGAGCCGTATTGCATCGTCGCCTGGTTAGCCTTCGCGTAAGCAATAAACTCCGGTAAATCGTTGGCCGGCAAATCTTTGCGAGTCACCTGCACCTGTGGCTGCTCTACGAGCAACGCCACCGGCGCGAAATCAGTCGCGGCGTCGTAGAGCGGATTTTTGTAGATTGTCTGATATAGGGCGTGGGTGCCCAAATGGCCCATCACGAACTGGTAGCCGTCGGGCGCTGCCTTGGCCACGCGATAGGCGCCGCCGAGGGCGCCCGCGCCAACAATATTCTCGACGATCACCTGCTGACCCAGAAGCTCAGAAAGGCGCGGCGCAATGATGCGCCCGAAGATATCCGTGGAGCCCCCGGCTGGGAACGAAATCACCATGGTCACAGGCCGGGTCGGCCAGTCCTGCGCCAGTGCAGGCCCCACAGATTGCAAACTGGCGGCAAGCGTGATCGCCAACAGTTGGCGTTGCCATCCCATTGGGATCCTCCCAGTGGCCGCCGATCAGTCAGATCCGCTGACCTTTTTCACCAACGGCGCCAGCAGATCCATCGGCATCGGGAATACGATTGTCGTGCTTTTGTCATTTCCGAGCTCCGTGAGCGTCTGCATGTAGCGCAGCTGTATCGCCCGCGGATCCGCGCCGAGCAGCTTCGCGGCATCGACCAGCGTCGCCGCCGCCTGTTTCTCCCCTTCGGCATGTATTACCTTGGCGCGCCGCGTGCGCTCGGCTTCTGCCTGCTTGGCAATTGCGCGGATCATGGTCTCGTCGAGGTCGATGTGCTTGATTTCGACATGTGACACTTTGATTCCCCATGCGTCGGTCGAGGAGTCAAGAATCTTCTGCACGTCGGCGTTCAGCCGCTCGCGCTCCGTCAGCATCTCGTCGAGCTCATGTTGACCCAGCACCGAGCGCAGCGTGGTCTGCGCGAGTTGGCTGGTCGCTTCGAATGGATTCACAACCTGGATTATGGCCTTGCTCGGATCTACGATCCTGAAATAAACAACAGCGTTGACTTTGACGGAGACGTTGTCGCGCGAGATGACATCCTGCTTCGGTACGTCCAGCACGATCGTGCGCAGGTCAACCCGAACCATCTTCTGGATAATCGGCCACACCAGGATGAGTCCTGGCCCCTTGACGCCGTCGAAGCGGCCAAGAAAGAAAACCACGCCTCGCTCGTACTCGCGCAACACATTGATGGCGCTGCTCAGCAGTATGAATGCGAGAACGGCGATTACACCCCAGAAGATCGGCGTAGCAGACATCGGTTTTCTCCCGTTATTCTTTGGGGGAAACGTGGAGCGTCAGCCCATCCACGCGGTCAATACGCAGGCGCTGTCCGCGAGTCACGGGTACGCGGCTGATCGCTTTCCACTGCTCGCCGTATATCCGGACCTGGCCTTCCCCGCTGAAATCGGTCACGGCCTCGGCCAGGTCGCCGACCAGCTGCTCCGCACCAGTCACAACCGGCCGACGCCGTGCGCGCATTGCCATCCACATCGTGGCGAGCATCGCGATGCCAGCGAAGGATGCGATGCCGCCGATCAGCCCGCGACTCGCTTCGAATCCCGGTGTATCGGTATCCATCAGTATGACGGAGCCAATCACGAATGCGACCAGTCCACCGAGACCGAGCACAGCGTGGGTCGGTACGAAGAACTCCGCAATCATCATGGCGACGCCCAGCACCACGAGCGCTAGGCCTGCAAAATTGACGGACAGCACCTGCAATGCATATAGCCCGAGCAGCAGGCAGATTGCACCGATCACCCCGGGCAGAACAGCCCCCGGGTTATAGCCCTCGAACATGATGCCGTACAGCCCGATGATCAGCAGGCCATAGGCGACCAGCGGATTTGTCAGCACTGCGAGCAATGAAGTGCGCCAGTTCATTTCTATGCGCTCGACGACGGCGCCCTTGGTCTTCAATTTGCGTGCCTCGCGCCCCAGTTTGACCTCGCGTCCATCGAGTGCTTCCAGCAGCTCCGGTACATCGGTCGAGATGAGATCGATGACGCCGCGCTCGAGCGCCTTCTGGGCCGGCAAGCTCGCCGCCTCCCGAACCGCCGCCTCGGCGAACTCGGAATCCCGGCCGCGAAGGTCTGCGAGGCTGCGGATGTAGGCAATGGCGTCGTTGACCGCCTTGCGATCGGATGCGCTGCCAGCGCGCGGGGCTTCGGGCTTCTGGCTGTCGCCGTCACGCGCGGCGTGGTCGTTCTCATCGGCGGGCGGCGAGCCACCAATCGGTACCGGGGTGGCCGCGCCGACATTGGTGCCGGGCGCCATCGCCGCAATGTGGCTCGCATAGAGAATGAACGTGCCGGCACTCGCCGCGCGGGCGCCGGAAGGCGCAACGAAAGTCGCGACCGGGATCCTGGATGCGAGGATACCCTGAATCATGTCGCGCATCGCGACGTCGAGCCCACCCGGGGTGTCCAGCAAGAGAACAAGCAGCTCGGCACCGGATTCTTCGGCATGCTGCAACGCGCTTAGAAAGTGCTCTTTGGTCGCTGGCCCGATCGCGTCCTTGATTTCGACCAGGACCACCGTGCCGCTGCCGGGCAGAGCAGGCATCGCCGGAGCAATCCACGCAACCCAGGCCAGAACGGCCAGCAGGCCAACGCGGCAACGCAATGGCGACATCCGGATGTCCTCCGTGTCAGGCCCTTAACATAGTAGGCGGGTCCTACTTCGAATCATCGGAGCTCGCATGTGGACATGCACCTTGCACGGTCCTAGGTGCGACGGCTGCAGAGTCAGCAGCCTGTTTGTTTCCGCTGCCTTCAGGCATCTTGGAGCATCCCACCGTACCTGTCTGAATGGGTCGAAAAGGTCGGCTTAGTAACCAGCGCTTCTAACGATGAACGCCAATGCGTGGACGGGGTCTGTGGCACTTGCGTCGGATATTGCGCCATTCCCAGATTAGTTGTGGCTCCAGCGTGACTTGGACAGGTTGGTTCGAGCGGTGGCAAGCGCTGCAAGTCATTGAGTTTCAAACAGTCATTGTCGCTCAATACGCCCTACGAACCAGGGGGTCGGGAGTTCGAATCTCTCCGGGCGCGCCAGACTCAACAAAGGCTTACGCGACGCGTCGGCCTTCTTGTTTTTCTTGCGTAGCGGCAAACTAAATCGCTAGCGGGTTCGTGCACCTTGAGCAGACAAGACCGGCGGGATCAAAGCCAATCTCAATAGCCCGCGACGCTTCCCACCGCCAAGCGCGGATCTATCGCCCCATACAGGCGATGGCGGCCGCGCGCCTCCATGCCGATCGCAGGACCGCCGACGAGAATCGCGGCGACATGGTTCCAGTATTCCATGGTCTCAAGATGATGCCCCTTTGCAGCGAGCGCGCCCCGAGTGTCGGCGCTCAACGCATGGGGCTCGTAATACAGAATGTCGGGTATCCACTGCGCATGGATGCGCGGCGCATCGACCGCTTCGGTAATGCTCATTCGATAGTCGATCAGATTGACCAGCGTCTGCAGAATCGCGGTCGGGATGTGGCTGCCGCCCGGCGAACCGATTGCGAGCAGGAGCTTCCCATCGCGCGTGACGATCGTAGGCGTCATTGAAGACAGTGGCCGCTTGCCCGGCGCAATGGCGTTGTTTTCGCCTTCGACGAGTCCGTACATGTTGGGCGCGCCCGTCTTCGCCGAAAAATCGTCCATCTCGTCATTGAGCAGAATCCCGGTTCCGGATGGAACCACCCTCGCGCCGAACCAATCGTTGAGTGTGTAGGTGAGTGAGACGGCATTTCCCGCCGCATCGACCACGGACACGTGCGTCGTCGAATTGCCTTCGATGGCGAAGCCGGGAGCCGCTAACGACATGGATGGCGTGGCTTTGTCGGCGTCGATTCCCCGCCGCAATTCATCGGCATAGGCAGGCGATATCAGCCGTTCGACGTCGGCGTGGACGAAATCCGGGTCGCCCAGCTCCAGGTTGCGATCCCGGAAAGCGCGCCGCAGCGCCTCCGTCATGTAGTGCACGGACTGCGCGGAATGAAACCCTCCAGGATCCACGGGCCAACCCGATAGAAGATTCAGCGATTCGCACAATACGACGCCGCCGGAGCTCGGCGGTGGCGCCGAAACCACGCGATACCCGCGATAATTGCATTCCAGCGGCTTGCGTTCGACGGCCCGGTAGCGGACAAAATCGTCCGAGGTAAATATCCCCGCTCCCTTCTTGCTGGCTTCGACAATCAGGCGGGCTGGCTCTCCGCGATAGAACCCGTCGGCTCCGTCCTTGGCGACTATGCGCAGCATGCGCGCCAGGTCCTTCTGGACGAGCCGCTCGCCAGCGGCATAGGGCCTCCCGTTCTTGAGGAAGATTGCGCCGGCCGGAGCGTCCTTTCGAAAATCTCGTTCTCCCTCAGCAAGAAATTCGGCATCGCCCTGATCGAGCACGAAGCCTCGAGCGGCTAGCTCGATCGCAGGGCTGAGCAGTTTCGCTCGCGGGCGCGTTCCGTACGCCTTGCGGGCGAGCTCGAGGCCCGCGACGGTGCCGGGAATGCCAGCCGACAGATACCCTCGTGTCGACAAGAGCGGGACCGGCGTGCCGCTCGCGTTGAGAAACATGGTACGAGTCGCAGCGGCCGGGGCCGTCTCACGAAAATCAATGAAAGTTTCGCGGCCATCGGCCATGCGGATCAGCATGAAGCCGCCGCCCCCCAGATTTCCGGCTTCAGGAAAGGTCACGGCCAACGCGTAGGCCGTGGCGATCGCCGCATCGACCGCATTCCCGCCTTGCCTGAGCATTGCGACACCGATCTGGCTCGCGAGCTGATGCGCGGAGACGACCATGCCGCGCTCGGCCCCTTGTGGTACCGGCGAGGCGGCCTCGCTGCCGCCCACCGCCAGCACGAGCAGCACGAACGCCACACGGGTCACAAACCCTACGCGCATGAAGCGCTCCGCAGGCGAACCGGCAGTGTCAGGCTTGCAGAAATGAATCGGGCGGGAAAGCCGAAGCCTTCCCGCCCGACCTGCAGACTCTTGCGGCTCAATCAAAAATTGATTCTGAGCGTCGTGTACCAGAAGGTGCCATTGAACCCGAAGGGGCCGCCATTGCGCGGGTAAACCTGGCCGTCGGCAAGGCCGCCTACGATCGGGAACACCGAGTTGTCCGGAGACTGGGCGATCTTGTCCGGGCGGGCATCGAACAGATTGCTGGCGCCCACGGTCAGCATGTACTTCTCCATGAACGTGTAGCTGACATCAAGATCGGTCGTGAACTCGGCGCCGAACGTCTGGCCCGGGTAGTCGCTCTCGGCACTCCACTCGCCGTAGTAGCGCTCGACGACATTGATCGACCAATCGCCGAACCTCCAGCCCGCCTGCAGATTCGCCCGGTGATTGGGCGCCAGGTTCTCGGCAGTGCTGATCTGCAATGGCCCGATCGCGTCCGGGTCGAAGTCCGCGACCTCGTTCTCGTTGTAGTTGTAAGCGAGGGTCAGGCTGAGTTCGCCGGCGCCGAGCTCGGTGCGATACGTGCCGATCAGGTCGAGGCCGGTCGTCTCCGTGTCCAGGGAATTGGTGAAATACTGCACGTCGCCCCCGACGCCCACGCTCGCGAGCTCCGGCAGAGCAATGATGTCCGCAGCCGTCACTTCGAAGGTTTGCGAGATGTAGATTCGATCGGTCACATCGATTCGGTAAAAGTCTGCCGTCAGCGTGAAGTTGTCCGTCGGATTGAATACAAAGCCCACGCCATAGTTGTCCGATTCCTCCGGCTTCAGCGCCTGAGCGCCGTAGAACTGTGCGATCGCACTCGTCACGGGGTAGGTGCCCGTCTGCACCGAAACGCCTGCGATGAAGTTCGTCGTCAGAACCTGGACATTGTTCTGGCCCGGTGAAGGCGCATGGAATCCGCTGCCCAGGGTGGCGCGAACGGAGAATGCGTCGGTCACCTGGAAGATTCCGTTGAGCTTGTACACCGTCGCGTCGCCTGAATCCTGGTAGTCTTCGTAGCGCGCGGCGATCCCGCCGCTTAGCCGGCTCGTCAGATCGGCCTCGAGGCCGACATAGACGCCATAGCTGGTCTCGCTGTCTTTGCCCGCATACGTCGGGCTCGTGCCGCCGTAGCCGCTCGCCGACGGTGTATCCACAGCCGTAAACGTTCCGGTATCGGTATACACGCCCGAACCCGGCGCCGTCTCCTCAAAGATTGGATGCGGCGTCGCGTAGGGCCCGGCGCCGTAGGACTGCGGATCGCCTTCGGTCGATTCGTAGGTTTCCTTCCGATATTCCAGGCCGCCCGAGAGGGTCAACGCGCTCGCTAGTCCGGCGTCAATCTCGTACGAGAGGTCGATATTGGCATCCAGTTCCTCCTGGATCAGCTCGCCGAACTCGAAGCTCGTCTGCGAATCCGCGCCGTAGGATGGGCTGATTGAGTCGTACATCGACAGGGCAAGCGTGTTGCGGCTGCTCGACACCGAAAAGTCATAGCGCAGGCCCGAGCTCGCCTCTCCCTTGTAGCCGAGCGTGGCATAGATCTCTTCGGTGTCACCGACGAAACGCGGCGTGAAGCCCGCGGGATAAATCGACGAAAACTCGAAGGTATTGTCATCGAGGACGTAGCCGCCCTCGGGGCAGGTGGCGTTGCCCTCCGGACACAGAGTCGTAGGGTAGGGCTGCTGGAAGAATTCACGCCCGCCGAGGCTGATGACGTTGCCGTCCTCGTCCTCAAATGGCCGGGTGCCAACGAGCGAGGAGCGGAAGTTGAAGCTCTGATCCGCGTGGGTATCCGCATAGTTGGCGAACAGGTAGACCCTGCTGTTATCAGTGACATCCAGGGCGGAATTCAGCAGGAGCTTGTAGCCGTGAGTCGGTGAGTTGCCCCAGATCTGCGCCGGAAGCGGGTAATGCGGCAACTCGCTAGCCAGGTCCGGATTCTCCTCCGCAAAAGCTACGGCGACCGGGCGCGTGACGCCGCGGCTTGTCTGGCCATCATCGAAGTACTCGGCCGACAGGTTGGCGAATCCGCTATCGCCGAGCGCGAAGCCGAAATTGGCGGCGAAGACCTGGCTCTCGCCGTCGCTGTCTTCGTCGTACTGGCCATAGCGCCCGACGAACTCGACTCCGGTGTCGTCACGCAATCCATAGTTCAGCACGCCGGCGATGGCGTCCGAGCCGTACTGCGCCGTCGCGCCATCGCGCAACACTTCGAGTTTCTTGACGGCGATCGACGGAATCGATGCGAGGTCCGACCCGTGGGACCCGAATGACAGGCCCGTATCGCCGCCGTTGTAGACCTGGACCAGCGCCGAACGATTGAATCGCTTGCCATTGAGCAGGACCAGGACCTGGTCGGACGGCAGGCCGCGCAGCGAAGGCGCACGCACGAAAGTAGAGGCATCGGAAATCGTGTTCTGACCGACGAAGAACGACGGCACGATGTTCCTCACCGTGTCGAGCATGTTCGCCGTGGGCTGCGCGTTGATATCGTTCGAGCTGATGATATCGATCGGCGACGCTGAATCGGTCACGCTGCGATCGGTACGGCGAGTGCCGGTGACCACCACCGCTTCGAGCTGGGAGGACTCATTGTCGTTGGCGGCTGCCCCCTGCGGCGCGGCCTGAGCGCGTGCCGGGCTCGTCGAAATGGCTCCGACGACAAGGAGCGCGATCGCCACGAGGCGTGTCACCGACAAGTGCGCAATCGACGTACAAATTCTGGCCGCAATCATGGAACCCCCTTAAAGAATTCTTGTATCTTGAGCCGCAATACCGTCGAACATGCAATGGCTTGTCCGGATAGGTCGGACAATACACTGTGCCGTCGACATTGAGTCTAGCGCAACTGGCGTAGCGGGCGACAAGAGACAGGCCGGCCTCAGGTTTGGCCCAAGGGAGCGGTCGGTGAGCCCTGACCGGCGAGTCCGGATGTCAGGACGCTCCACTAAAGTTGCCACGCGCGGCGGAACTCAATCGGGACCGGTGGGCGGCTAGCAATCCCGGACCACGGAACCAAAGGTCGATGTTGCGGTGCCATGGAGTCACGTTTTGCATGCGCGATGGCAAACTATCGAAAGCAGTCAAGTCCGGAGTGCGGTTGCGTAGGACTGAATCCGCGCTTGGCGTGACAAAGCGAGTCTCAGCGGGAAGTTAGGCGAGGGCGGGCCATCTAACTTGTTGATTCGGAAAAGTCTGCAAATTCGATGGCTCCCTACGAACCAGGGGGTCGGGAGTTCGAATCTCTCCGGGCGCGCCAAATCCCTCAGTGACTTAGCTCAGCTCGCCACTTCAAGATTCATGGCAGGTGACCTGACATCGCATCAGATCAGCCCTCCAGAATGCTTAAAGCGCTCCAAGTTGACGTTCCATCCAGCGAGCACAGCGAAAAGTGAGTTCGATGTTTCTCTCTCCGGGCATGTCAATTCCAGCGTGGTCCATTCCGATGACACGCGTGACACATGCTGCTGGCTTGATAGGGGAAAGGTCCCTTGATGTCCTGCGTACGCTGAAATTCAACACAAGTTGAGAAGGAAGAAAGGCGATGGCAACGCACGCGCGAGGAACATTCCATGTCAAACTCAATCCTCTGCAGCCGTACAACACTACCGAAGACGCGAAACTTGGGCGTACGTCGATCGATAAAGAGTTTCACGGTGATCTGCAAGCGACAAGCAGGGGTGAGATGCTCGCCGCCAGTACAGATATCAAAGATTCAGCTGGCTATTTTGCGATTGAGCGCGTCACAGGAATGCTACATGGCCGCCGCGGCAGCTTTGTTCTCCAACATAACGCCACTATGACGCGCGGTACACCTTATCTGAATATCGTTGTCGTGCCGGATTCTGGCACCGAGGAGCTGGCTGGCCTCGCCGGCAATATGACGATTGCGATCGCCAAAGGCACGCATTCCTACGAATTCAGCTGCAGCCTATCGGATTGAGTCGAATAGGACGAAAACCTTCAATGCCGACCTATATTGCATTGTTGCGCGCTGTGAATGTGGGTGGAACGGGTAAGCTGCCTATGGCCGAGCTGAAAGCAATGTGCGCTGCCGAGGGTTTTACGCAGATCAAGACTTATATCGCCAGCGGAAATGTTGTCTTCGTTGCCAGGCAATCCGCGTCGAAAGTTAAGGCGTCGCTCGAGAAGCGTCTTCAGGCATATGCCGGAAAGCCGGTGGGCGTCATTATCCGCACGCCGGGCGAGATGGAAGCTGTTCTCAAATCCAATCCGTTTCCTAGGTCCGCCCCGAATTGGACCGTTGCCATCTTCCTGGACGATCCTCCGTCGGCCAACGCCCTGAATGATATCCGTGGCCGGAAGGATGAGGAGCTATGCTTGGGCAAGCGGGTGATCTATGTGGCCTATGGCGCCGGCATGGGTCGCTCGAAACTGAAAATACCAGCTGCCGAGAAGGGGACGGCTCGGAACATTAACACCATCGCAAAGCTCATCGACCTTGCTGCTACTGCTGTCTAGGTTCGCTCTTTGTGGTGACGAGCGTAGCGGTGTTCAAGATAGGCATTCCATTCGGCCAGAACCCCGAACAGCGAGTTCGAAGTTTCTCCATTCGGGCGCGCCATGTTTTCAGTTGCTTGCAGGTTACTTGGCGATGTGGGCCCATCGCGAGTCACCACGAAGTCACCAACGAGTAGCAACTACGAAAATTTCGATCGGCTCGCCGGCCGGTAGCGCAGTGGACTGAAAATCCGCGTGTCGGCGGTTCGATTCCGCCCCTGGTGCATCGTCCATGCCCGTACCTGGCACGTTAGACTTCGCGTATGCGCGCGGTTGACCTTGCCTGGAGTCCGACATGAATTCACTGAGTGCCGGCAGCATCGTCCTCATCCTTTTCGCGTTGACCGGATGTGATCGCGCACCTTCTCCAGCGCGGCCTGCGGAGCCCGTGCTGGATCTCAGTGAATACGACATCACGAGATTGCAGCGGGAAATGCAGGCTGGCGCGCTGAGTTCGCGGCAGATCACCCAGTGGTCCCTCAACCGTATCGCCGCGATCGACGATGCTGGACCAATGCTCAACGCGGTGATCGCCACCAATCCGGACGCATTGGCCATTGCCGACGAACGGGACGCCGAACGGCGGGCCGGTAGGGTCCGTGGACCGCTGCACGGCATTCCAGTCCTGCTGAAGGACAACATCGACACGGGCGATCGACAGCTGACGACCGCGGGCTCCCTGGCACTTGCCGGCGCGCCCGCAGCCCAGGACGCGGAAGTCACTCGGCGGCTGCGCGAGGCCGGCGCGATCATCCTCGGCAAGACGAACCTCAGTGAGTGGGCGAACATCCGTAGCACACACTCGAGCAGTGGCTGGAGCGCGGTCGGCGGAATAACTCGGAACCCGCATGTGCTGGATCGTACGTCTTGCGGATCGAGCTCCGGATCCGGCGTGGCGGTCGCCGCCGGGTTCGTCGTCGCGGCGATCGGCACGGAAACAGACGGTTCAATCGTGTGCCCCGCCTCGGTGAACGGCATCGTCGGGTTCAAGCCGACGGTCGGTTTGGTTAGCCGCCGCGGCATCGTGCCGATTGCACACAGCCAGGACACGGCTGGTCCGATGACACGCTCCGTAGCGGACGCAGTGATGCTGCTCGATGCGATCGCGGGAACGGACGCGGGCGACTCCGCCACAGCCGAAGCCGATAGCCGGCGCAACGGTTTCTATGCGTCTCTCGACGCGGCAAGCCTGCGCGATCGTCGCCTCGGAGTCGTGCGCAACCACGGTGGCGGCGATGGCGCCTCGAAGGACGTCCTTGACGCGGTCGTCGCGACACTTCGTGCCGAGGGCGCGCAGATCGTGGATCCCGTCATTCTGCCTGTCGCGGATCAGTTTGCGGACGAGCTGACCGTGCTCCTGTATGAGCTGAAGGCCGATCTTGGCTCCTACCTTCGAGCGCGCGGAGCGGATTCGATATCGTCGCTCGCCGATGTGATCGCGTTCAACGAGCGTGAGTCGGCGACCGAAATGCCCTGGTTTGGTCAGGAGCTGTTCATTGAAGCCGAAGGCAAGGGCGGCCTCGGCTCGGCGGAGTATCGCAGCAAGCTCGCACGGATCCGGCGATTGGCGCGAGCGGAAGGCATTGACAAGGTATTGGCCGCACACCGGCTCGACGCGCTGGTCGCGATCACCAGTGGTCCCGCTTGGGTCGTCGATCTGGTCCACGGCGACAACTGGAACGTCCCAAGCAGCACGACGCTGGCTGCTGTCGCAGGCTATCCGAGCATCAGCGTGCCGGCCGGCTTCCAGCACGGCCTGCCCGTCGGGGTATCGTTCTTTGCGGGGGCGTGGCAGGACGCGCACGTGCTCGCAATCGCCCACGCCTTCGAGCAGGCACATCGGGCGCGCAGGCCACCTGCGTTCCTGCCTTCAATTGCGGAAATTCCGGCGTCCTCCCGCGCCGCACAATGACCGAGCTGCAATTCGTGCGAGCAGCAGGCGACTGAATATCCGCGTGTCGGTGGTTCAATTACGTCTCTAGCCACGATCCCGCAAACCAGGGAGTGGGCATCAAACGCGAATTCCGCGACCGACCAACGCGGACATAAGACCGAAGATCAGGCGAGGCGACGCAACGTGGCACTGCTGATCGGAGCGTTACTTGCATTCAGTGTGGGGCTGCTGGCCACCGCGAGCGGCCTGGATCGTGACCGTGCCTTCTATCCAACGATAACGATTGTCATCGCGTCTTACTATGCATTGTTCGCGGTCTTGGGAGCATCCACGCATGCACTCGTGCTTGAATCGCTGATAGGCGCAATTTTCCTTGCAATTGCAGTAGCTGGTTTCAGGTCATCGCTTTGGGTTGTTGTGGTTGCGCTAGCGACCCATGGCATTTTCGATCTTGTGCACGGCAGGGTCATAGCCAATCCGGGCGTTCCAAGTTGGTGGCCAGCGTTTTGTCTCGCGTTCGACATGACGGCAGCCGCATATCTCGCGTGGTTGCTCTGGAGCGGTCGCGTTCGTGCTGCGACCTAACGGCAGGCCCCGACGAGCGCCCGGGCGGCGCTGGCTGCCGACCACTGAACTCAATCGTTAGGCGTCACAATCCATGCATCCAATATTAAATGCCGCTTTTGAAACGGAAATGCAATGTGCGGAGCGTGCTCTTGCCAACAACAGTTTGGCTAAAGCCTTTGCGCACCTTGAGCGCGCTCATGTCCTCGGACAGTGGTATGTCAGGCCGCACTTGAGAGCACATGTAGGCATGCTGCGCGTCGGGTGGCGCCAACGCGATCTGCGCGAAATCCTCGGACAGTTGATACGTATCCCTGGGGGGATGATCGGATCGGCTATAGGCCGCGTACCGCGTGGTAACACTGGAGGGGCAGGTGTGAGCGCATTGCGACGGCTGCCAATACCACCCGACTTGAAAGATCTCCTGATCCTTGACCGCCGTACACGCTTGGACTGAGGTCCATAGACGACGCCTCACTATGCGTTGGAGCGTTTGCTGCTCACGCGGGGTGACCACTTTGGGAACTCAGCGGCTTCGCAACCGCAGTGCGTTACCAACCACGGAAACTGACGACAAGCTCATCGCGAGCGCCGCAATCATCGGGCTCAACAGCAACCCGGTCCACGGGTAGAGCAGGCCAGCTGCAATCGGCACGCCGAGCGCGTTGTAGACCAACGCGAATCCGAGGTTCTGCCACATGTTGCGGACCGTCGCACCCGATATCTCGCGTGCCCGCGCGATGCCACGCAGGTCGCCTTTCACGAGCGTCACCTGTGAGCTCGAGATCGCGACGTCGGTGCCGGTTCCCATCGCGATGCCGACGTCGGCGGTCGCAAGTGCGGGCGCGTCGTTAATGCCGTCCCCGGCCATCGCAACGATTCGTCCTTCCGCGTGCAACTTCGCTATCAGTGCGGCCTTGTCGGCCGGCCGCGTCTCGCCGTGGACTTCAGTGATACCGGTTGTTGCGGCAACGGCTCGTGCGGTTGCAACCGCATCGCCCGTCGCCATGATGATCGAAAGCCCCGAACGGCGCAGGATAGTAAGCGCCTCCGGCGTCGTCGACTTGACCGGGTCTGCGACCGCGAGGAGGCCGGCGAGCGCGCCGTCCGAGGCGAGGAACATGACGCTTGCTCCCTCGTCGCGGAGACGCCGGGCTTCCGAGTCGAGCGGCTCCATGGAGACGCGGAAGTCGCGCATCAGTGCAGCGCTGCCGAGCGCAAGCTGATGCCCTTCTACTTGCCCGCGTACGCCGAGGCCGGTGCCCGATTCGAACGACTCCGGCTTGGCGAGCGAGAGCCCACGGCGGCGCGCCTCGGCGACGATCGCCTGCGCGAGCGGATGCTCGCTACCCGTATCCAGGCTCGCTGCGAGCCGAAGAAGTCCTGCCTCGTCGAACCCCGGCGCTGCAACTGCGGTGCGGAATGCCGGGCGCCCCTCGGTCAGTGTGCCCGTCTTGTCTACTATCAGCGTGTCCACTGTTCGCAGCTTCTCGATCGCTTCCGCGTCCCGAAACAAAATGCCCGACTGGGCGGCGCGGCCCATCGCGACCATGACCGACATCGGCGTCGCAAGCCCGAGCGCACAGGGGCAGGCGATGATGAGCACCGCGACGGCGTTGAGCACCGCAAAAGTCCAGGACGGATCCGGACCGAACCAACCCCACACGAAAAAGGTCGCGATCGCGACAGCCAGCACCGCCAGCACGAACCAGAAGGACACGCGATCCGCGAGCCGCTGCATCGGCGCACGCGTGCGCTGCGCCTGGGCCACGAGCTGCACGATTTGCGCGAGCATCGTTTCGCCGCCTACGCGATCGGCGCGCATGACTAGGCTGCCGTTCGCATTCTGCGTTCCGCCGATGAGTCGGTCGCCTGGATTCTTGCTCACCGGCAGCGACTCGCCGGTCAGCAAGGATTCGTCGACATTCGAGTGGCCCTCGATCACCTGGCCGTCCACGGGCACCTTGTCGCCAGGACGCACGCGTAGTCGGTCTCCCTCGCGCACCTGGTCGAGCGGAACTTCCTCGTCGCTTCCATCCGCTAGCAGGCGGCGGGCCGTTGGCGGCGCGAGCCGCAGGAGCGCCTTTATTGCGGCGGAAGTGGAAGAGCGCGCGCGCAACTCGAGAATCTGGCCGAGCAGCGTCAGAGACACGATCACGGCTGCGGCCTCGAAGTAGACGCCGATGCGGTCGTGCTCCCGGAAGGATTCGGGAAACCAGTCCGGCACGATAGTTGCAGCTACGCTATAGAGAAAGGCCGCCCCCACACCCGTGCCAATCAAGGTCCACATGTTCGGATGGCGCGTGACGATTGATTGAGCCCAGCGCAGAAAGAAGGGCCAAGCGGCCCACAGGATGACGGGCGCCGAGAGCACGAGCTCGACCCAGCTTCGCTGACCGGGAGTCAGGAAAGGCGTTCGGTGGCCTACCATGGCCAGGCCAAGTACGACGAGCGTCAGGGGCAGGGTCCACCAGAAGCGTCGCGAGAAATCCCGAAGCTCCGGGATCTCGACGTCATCGGCGGACGGCATCATTGGCTCTAGCGCCATACCGCAGATCGGGCAATATCCTGGCGCGTCGCGAACGATCTCCGGATGCATCGGGCAGGTGTAGCGCCTGCCTGGCGCGGACGGCGCAGCAGCCGCGACGGTCGTCACACCGGCCGGCGTGTGACCGGGTTGCGGGCGATGGTGATGTCCGTGGTGCGCGTGTGGATCGTTCAAGTGTCCTTTCTCCCAAGCGCCACGAGATTAGGGCCGTTCAGCAGTCAGATTGCGACACCACGCGAACAGCGCTCCCGCCAGAAACCCTGTTGCTGTGACATTGAAGACCCCGAGGAGCACGCCGCCCAGGGTCCAGGGCTTGTCGCTTTGCAGCACCACGAGGTCGAGCCCGTGCGTCCAGGAGTTTACGAAGGCGACCGTCCCGTCGGGGAACAGATAGACCGTTGCGGCACAGGCGATGTTCGCGATCGCTGCGGTCAGAGCGAGCGCGATGCCCACGCGCAGTGGATTCAACCTATTCATGTCTTCCTCCTCTTCGCCAAATCATTGGCAAGACGATTCACCAATGTTTGCCCCGCGGCCGCCGCCGGTAGCTTCGAAGTGACAGTACGCGTCGTTGGCCATCCGACGTGTGCACCAACTGGCGTATTGGCGCCCAAAAAGGGATCCGAGCCAGTGCGACGGCAAGCCTCTCGGCAGCGCATATTCGATCCAAACCCGCAGGCGCGACGATCGCCCGCCGTCATCGATTTCAATTCCCATTCGATACGGACCGATGACCAGCAGAGCCGGCTCGCCGATTGTGTCCCAGGTCTTCCGGAACGGCGGCACTCGTTCGGTGACAACTTCCTCGACCGATAGTCGAAGTCCGAACACGGTGCCGTGGAGCTTCAGCCTCGAACCGACAACTCTTGCGTGGCCAGAATCCGTCTCAATCGCCATGGTCCCGCCACCCATCATCCACGAGCGCCGCGTCATGTGGGATGACAGCCGTGAATGATCATCCACGAAATCGAAGACGTCCTGCGCCGGCGCGGGAACGACGACGACGGTTTCGTGGTTGTACGGATATTTGCTCATGGGTGTGCTGCGGGCGCGTGCCTAAGGTGAACCGTTTGCGCGCTCAAGTAGTAGTCGTACGTTGTCCCGCCTAGTTTCAAGACGCACGGCGGCTCTTTGCAGTTCTCAACTTGTCCAGGCACGTCAGATGGTGGAAGAACAGGCTTGAGACAATACGATCGAAGTAAGCCACGGGAAACGGCAGATTGTGCGAGGTTCGCGCATTCCGAGGCGCCTCCATGGCGATCTATTTAGGATTTCCCGGCCCGAGAGGACCAGTGAATGTGAACGATTTTCCAGCCCGCGGCGCTCGATCGCAGCACCATCGTTTCAGCACTCAGGATTGCAGTGGGCTTCCCATCCTTCTGTACGTGCAACTCGCTTTCGCTGGCAACCCATGCGAGGTCTCCGCTGACCCGCGCCGCGCGGCGGCCAGGCTGGTGGTGCGCAGCCTTAAGAAATGCTGCATCGTGTTTGGCATGTCCCTCGAGATACTCGACAGCCGAATATTCCCCGCCGCCGCTTTCCAGGATGATGACCTCTGGGTCCAACTCCGTTCCGGCGCGCTTCAGATCACCCGCAGCCAGCGCGCTGAAAAAACGGTCCACAGTCGCTGCGGCGGTGCGGGCATTCTCCGGCACGTCGTGAGAATGCGGCTCTTCTTCCAATTTCCCGTGCGAGTGGCCGCCGCTGGTCTCGACCAGTTCGCGATAGCGCTTCGGCGCCATGTCGGGCAGTTCCCGCAGGAACGCGACCATGCCCCAGATGTGCTCGTCTTCCATGCTTCGGCCCCAGGCCGGCATGCCGCTCAACTTGATCCCGTGCTTGATTACCCAGAACGCGCGCGCCGCATCGTCCATCCGGCGCCGGGTCAGATTCGGCGGACTGGGATACAGTCCCACGCTCACCTCGCTCTGCTCGATGCCAGGCTGCAGGTGGCAGCCGGTGCACATGGCGTCGTAGTTGCCAGCGCCGGCGCGGATCAATGACTCGTCGGTGAGATTGGGGGCGACGATGGAGGAGGCGCGCACTGCAACCGAGCGATCGCGCAGCGTTTCCATCACGCGCTCGGTCAGGCGCCAGTGCGGCTCGTCCGCCGCAATGTTGTACGCGCCCGACCAGATCAATGCGAATTTGCCAAAGCAAATCAGCAGCAGCACACCCAGTACCCAAATTATCGCCTTCATCGGATGTCTCTCAGGTCCGAAGCTTCATGTCTGATCGCCGTCTTGGACGCCCGTTCGAGGCGGGCCTCCGCAAGCAATGCGTAGATCGCCGGGATTACGATCAGCGTCAGAATCGTAGCCGACACCATCCCACCGACCATCGGAGCCGCAATGCGCCGCATGACCTCGGACCCGGTGCCCGTAGCCCACATGATCGGCAGCAGCCCCGCCATGATCGCAACCACGGTCATCATCTTCGGGCGCACCCGCAGCACGGACCCCTCGATCACGGCCTCGCGCACGTCGTCCGCTGTCAGAGCCATCCCCTCCTGGTTGCGCCGGGCGCGACGCTCTTCCAGCGCCTTGTTCAGGTAGATGAGCATCACGACCCCGGTCTCCGCAGCGACGCCCACCAGTGCGATGAAGCCCACAGCGACCGCGACGCTGAGGTTGTAGTCGAGCGCGAACAGCAGCCATACGGCACCCACGAGCGCGAACGGCACCGAAAGAAGCACGATCAGCGCTTCCCCGATGCGGTTGAAGTTCAAGTACAGGAGCAGGAAGGCAATCAGCAACGTCAGCGGAACGACGATTTTCAGCTTTTGAATCGCGCGCTGCATGTACTCGAACTGCCCGCTCCACGTCAGGTAGTAGCCCGGTTCCAGCCTGACCTGGTCCCGGACGGCGCGTTGCGCCTCAGCGACGTAGCCCCCGATATCGCGTCCGCGGACATCGACGAACACGTAGAGTGATAGCAGCGCGTTCTCGGTGCGGATCGCCGGCGGTCCCTTGCGAACGACCAGCTTTGCGAGCTGGCCGAGCGGCACCATGCCGCCATCCGCGACGGGCACCAGCACGTTGTGGGCGATTGCGTCAGGATCGGAGCGGAGTTCGCGGGGATAGCGGACGCCGACGCTGAATCGCTCCCGTCCCTCCACGGTCGTCGTCACCATTTCGCCCCCGAGCGCCGCCGCCACGACGTCCTGAACGTCGCCTACCGTGATCCCGTAGCGGGCCAGCGCCAGCGCGTCGGATTCGATATCGAGGTAATAGGCGCCCGAAGTCCGTTCCGCGTAGGCGCTCGTCGTCCCAGAAACCGTCTTGACCGCCCGCTCGACGTCCCTGGCCACGCGCTCCATGCCGGCCAGATCCGTGCCGAAGACCTTGATGCCGACTGGCGTGCGGATTCCAGTGGAGAGCATGTCGGTGCGCGCCTTGATGGGCATGGTCCAGGCGTTGCTGACGCCCGGAAACTGCATCTCCCGGTCCATTTCGGCGATCAGCTTGTCCATCGTCATGCCTCGCCGCCATTCCTTCTCCGGCTTCAAATTGATGATGGTCTCGGACATTTCGAGCGGAGCCGGGTCCGTTGCGCTGTTGGCGCGTCCTGCCTTGCCGAAAACCGATTCCACCTCCGGAAATGTCTTGAGGAGCCGGTCCTGGATCTGCAGCAGCTCCGCCGCCTTGGTGATCGAGATGCTGGGCAGTGTCGACGGCATGTACATCAGGGTGCCTTCGTTCAGTGCCGGCATGAACTCGCTGCCGAGACGCATCGCCGGGTACGCGGCCAGCGCGAATGCGGCTGCGGCGAGCGCGATCGTCAGCCTTTTCCGGCGCAAGACCCAGGCGATGACAGGATGGTAGGCCCGGATGAGCATTCGCACGATCGGGTTTTTCATCTCCGACGGGATGTTCCCGCGGACCAGAAGCAGCATCAGGACGGGCACGAGGGTGATCGAAAGGACCGCCGCCCCGGCCATCGCAAACGTTTTGGTGAAAGCAAGCGGCCGGAACATCCGCCCTTCCTGCGCCTCGAGCGTGAATACCGGCAGGAACGACACGGTAATGATCAGCAGGCTGAAAAAAAGCGGGGGCCCGACTTCGCGGCAAGAAGCGATGATGGCCGGCAACCGGGGCGACCCGGGCTTCTGGCGCTCGAGGTGCTTGTGGGCGTTCTCGATCATCACGATCGCGGCGTCGACCATGGCGCCAATCGCGATCGCGATGCCCCCCAGGCTCATGATGTTGGAATTCAGGCCAAGCGCGCTCATCGCGATGAACGCCATCAGCACGCCGATCGGCAGCATGATGATGGCTACGAGGGCGCTGCGCGCATGCAACAGAAAGGCAATGCACACCAGCGCGACAACGACGCTCTCCTCGATCAGCGTGCGGCGCAGGGTCTCGATCGCCCGATGAATGAGATCGGAACGATCGTAGACCGTCTTGAGCCTTACGCCCTCCGGAAGTCCGGACGAGATCTCCCCGATCTTGAGCTTGAGGTTGTGGATGACGTCGAGCGAATTCTGACCATACCGCGCGACAACGATCCCGCCGACGACCTCGCCTTCCCCGTCAAGCTCGGCGATTCCCCTGCGCTCGTCCGGAACCGTTTCGACGCGGGCGACGTCGCGTAGGAACACGGGCGCGCCCACCGACGCCCTGACCACGAGCCTCTCGAGATCGCCAAGTCCCCTCAGGTAGCCCATTCCGCGGATGATGTATTCCGTCTCCGCCATTTCGATGGTGCGGCCGCCTACATCCTGGTTGCTCTTGCGGACGATGTCGCTGACCTCCCGCAACGGGATCCCGTAGGCCTGCAGCTTTTGCGGGTCGACCGTGACCTGATAAGTTTTGACGAATCCACCGACGCTGGCGATCTCGGAAACGCCGTGGGCCTTCGTGAGCTGGTAGCGGACGAACCAGTCCTGGATCGCGCGAAGTTCCGCGAGCGAGCGTTGCGTCCCCAGTACGGCGTACTGGTAGACCCAGCCGACGCCCGTCGCATCCGGCCCAAGCGACGGTGTCACGCCGCGCGGCAGGCGGCTCGCCGCGAAGCTGAGATACTCGAGTACGCGGGAGCGCGCCCAATAGATGTCCGTACCGTCCTCGAAGATCACGTACACGAACGACACGCCAAAGTTCGAGAACCCCCGAACCACCTTCGAACGAGGTACACCCAGCATCGCGGTCGTCAACGGATAGGTCACCTGGTCCTCGACGACCTGTGGTCCCTGTCCCGGGTACTCCGTGTAGACGATGACCTGCACGTCGGAAAGGTCCGGCAGCGCGTCGACCGGCATGTGCACGATCGCGTACAGGCCGCCGGCGATGAACAATGCCGTCGTCAGCAGCACGAGGAAGACATGCCGCAGTGACCACTCGATGATGCGGGCGAGCAAGTCAGTGCTCCCGGTGCACGTCGGTTTCAATCTCGGCCGCTGCGCCATTGGCCTGCTCGCCCAGGGCGCGCAGTGCCGACTTGAGATTGCTCTCGGCGTCGATCAGGAAATTGCCGTTGACGACGACCGGCTGTCCAGCGGCCAGGCCCCTGACCACCTCCACGTAGCCATCGCCGCGCGAGCCGACCTCGACCTCCCGCGGTTCGAATGCGCCGCCACCGAGATCGACCAACACTACTTTCCGCGTGCCGGAATCCAGCACGGCGGATTCCGGAATCGCGACCGCGACCAGGTTTCCACCCGCCTCGATCTCGACGGTGGCATAGAGATCCGGTTTCAACAGGCCGGCCTCGTTCGGCAGCTCGATGCGGATTCGCGCCGTGCGCGTCGCGGGATCGACCGTGGGATAGACGAAGCTGACTTGGCCGGTGAATTGGCGTCCCGGATACGCGGTGAACGAAACGGTGGCCGCCTGACCCGCTCGAACGGATCCGAGGTCTTGCTCGTATACGCGGGCCACGACCCAGATATTTGACAGGTCTGCTATCTGGAAGAGCGGCTCCCCCGGCATGAAGCGCATGCCGGTACGGGCCTTCATCTCGATCACGACACCGTCCGTCCGCGAGCGCAGGGTCAGGGATTGTCTGACCCCCTTGCCTTGCTTGAGATCGGCGAGGTCGGCGTCGTCGATACCCCAGTTCCGAAGGCGCTGCAGGCCGCCGTCGACCAGCGCCTTCATGCCGGCCTGGGCTTCCGGTGACGCATCATCCATCGACTTCAGGGCCTCCACCGCGCTGCGATATTCCTCCTGTGCGGTGACGAGCTCCGGGCTGTAGACGGCGGCCAGCGGCTGACCGCGCCGGACAGCGGTGCCCGTCGTATTGACGAACAGCGTCGATATCCAGCCCTCGAATTTCGGGCTGATCGTAAAGAGACCGCGCTCGCTGACCTCGACCGTGCCGACGGCGCGGATCGTGCTCGACATCGTGCGGCTGGATGCCCGCTCGGTTTGCACGCCCAGCGTCTGCAGCCGGTTCGGGCTGATCCTGACCTGGGGTCCCTCCGACTCGTCATCGGCAAATACGGGCACGTAATCCATGCCCATCGAGTCCTTCTTTGGAACCGGGGAGGTGTCGCCATGACTCATGGGATTGCGGTAATAAAGGATGCGGCGTGGTTGGCCGCTGGCGTCGTTCCCCGTCGCCGCCAAATCGCCATCAATACCCTTCGAGTGGCCCCACCAGTAGCCCACCGCGACAGCGAGCCCTGCGGACAATGCGACAATGATGATCTCTTTGTGCTTCATGACGGACTCCGCCGGCGATTCATTGCTCAGCTGCGACGCCTCGCCCGAGCAAGAGGTCAATTTCGGCAATAGCCTTGTTGTGGCTGGCGACGGCCCTGGCAAGTTCTGTGGAAACCTCGAATTCGCGCAACTGCGCCTGGCGCAATGACAGGAAATCAACGCGGCCCACGCGGTAGGCCGCAAGCGCAGACGTCACTGCCGTGCGCACTTGCGGCAGCAACGAGCCCTTGTACAACTCGGCGGTTGCGCGCGATTGCCTCACCAAGGCCAACTGTGTCTCAAGCGAGGCTTGCGTCTCGAGCCGCTGCGCCTGAAGCATGTTCTGCGCCCGGCGACGCATGGCGTGAGCCTCGGCGACTTGCGGGTCCACCTTGGACTTGCGCCAGATCGGCAGGTTGAATTCCACCGTCAGGCTCACGAGATCGTCGCGACCGGTACCGTCCGGCGCCGAGTTTCTCTGACCGTACTGAAGCTTCAGATCGAAATCGGAGTAGGACTCCCGCTGCGCCAGGTCGATCGAACTCGTGTCGCGCTCCACCAGCGCCTGCAGGGCCTGCAATTGCGGTCGATTGTCGATCGCTGGGTTCATGGGATCGACGGCGACCCCCCGATGAACCGCAAGCTGTGGCGAAGCGACATGGATCGGCGCCGACGAAATGTTCCGCCCGAGCAGGCGCCGCATTTCGCCCTGCAGGACGGCGCTCTCGCCTGTCAGCCGCAGAAGCTCGGCGTTCAGCCGCTCGACTTCGATTTGCGCATCGAGCACGTCATTCTGGGCCGCACTCCCCACGGCGTACCGCGAAAGCGCAACCCCGGCTGATTGCTGCAGCGTCCCGCGCGACCCAACGGCAATCCGCTGGGCCTCCGCGTTGAGGGCAAGTTCCTCGTAGGCAACACGCACGTCACGCTCGATGCGATTGAAAGTTTCCTGCACCGCGAGGCCAATACTCTCGGCGTCCGCCGCAGCCACGGCGCGGCGCAAGTCGCGCTTGCCCGGAAACGGCAGCCGCTGCTCGATACCAAGCATCTTCATCGTCATGTCTTCCTGCCGCATGTCCAGCGATTCAACGGGGGCATTAACTATGCCGAACTCGAGCATCGGATCATCCAGTGCGTCCGCCGCGGAAACGCGCTCACTCGCTGCATCGAGTTCGCTTAGTGCCACCTCGACTTCGGGGTTGTTGGTGAGCGCCTCTGCGACCAGGGCCGCAAGCGGTTGCGGCATCGTTGCGTCACTTTCGGCCGCTCCGGCTCCGGGCGTCGCCAATGCCAGCACAAGGGCGAAAGCCAGGCAGCCGCCGCGCCGGTCGCCCGACCGAGTGTCATGAATCACTTTGCATTCCTCCCGCTCGCATCAGCCACGAACACGTCATGACGCGACGCGGGCCGAAGGCCCGGGTCGCGTCGCTCAGCGTCTGGAACGAATCAGGCGGGAGGTCGAAATGGCGCGCCGACTGATATGCGCTGGAGTATCGGGACGTATTCCGCCCGATGGTTTTCCATCGTCACCCAGTCGCGCACCGCCGGCGTGAGCCGCAGTACGGCAGCCGGTGTGGCCGTGCAGCCACAGTCGCAGGAAGAAGAATCGCAGCAACCCGGCCGGGAGCCATCCGCCGGATGCTCGCCGGAACATCCATCCAACATGCCATCCTGAACTTGATGCGCCGTTCCGGCATGGACGGGCGGCGAGTGGTCCGGCGAGGCCATCCATGCCGTTGCGACGCTGCCATGTAGCACGGCGATCAACAGCAGCGCGACCAGCACGTGGAATTGGCGTCGCATGCGCACAGACTGCGCCCGAGGTGGCCTTACTGCAAGTCCGGTCCTCCTGACGGCCCTGCCGCAGGGTTGAAACAATTACCGGATGCCTTCCCAGCGCGATTTCGTGATGCGCCGCTGATGCGTGCCGGGCGACACCGGTAAAGATCCTTGTCGGCAAGTCGAGCCCGACGCTCGCGTGAGTTTTGCGTGAATCAGTCCTGCACAGTTCTGCATCGTGGGGCATTCGGCGCAACGGGCGCCCCGGCTAACCGGTTGATGCAGTTGATGATGCAGATATCAGTTTGTGACCGAAAATCCGCGTGTCGGTGGTTCGATTCCGCCCCTGGCCACCACCTCTCACAGCGACTTTGGGATTCCGTCTTACAGGCTCGTTTCTTGGGCCGTGCTACAAGCGGTCACCAAATTTCTGAATGAGGAAAGTGTCATGGCCAAAGCCAAGGATGGCAAGCGAGCGGATGCTATTGCGCTGTTGAAAGCCGACCACCGTAAGGTCGAAGGTCTATTTAAGCGGTACGAAAAATCCAAGAACGAAGATGTCAAGGGCAAGTTGGCAGAAGAAATCTGTCTTGAGCTGTCTGTGCACACGACGATTGAAGAGGAACTCTTCTACCCGGCCGTGAAAGGGCCGGTGGAGGAGGACATTTACGACGAGGCGTATGTTGAGCATGACGGGGCCAAGGTTCTTATCGCTGAGCTATTAAAGGGCAGCGTCTCCGACGAGTTCTATGACGCGAAAGTCACGGTGCTGTCCGAAATGATTAAGCACCACGTGAAAGAGGAAGAGCAGCCCGGCGGACTATTTGCGCAGGCACGCAAGGGTGATATCGATTTTGTCGATTTGGGCAATACGATGAAGTCCCGAAAACAGGAACTCGTAGCAAAGATTAAGAGCTCAGGCATACCGACGCCCTCGACGCGCTCGATGAAAGGTGCGGAGCTGAATCGCAGCAAGCCCGTCGACTAACCGCCGCTCTTAGCGCGGCTGGCGCATCCACCATGCGGCCAGTGTTGCGACTATCTGGCTGGAATTTGTTACTTGGCCGGCAGCTTTTCGCGCGCGCCTTCCAGGTAGTTGCGGTCCCTGACATCGTAAAAGCTATTGATGGCTCCGACAATGTTTCCGCCGTCATCTATTAGCGGAGCAATATTCACGATAGCGATGACGCGCGAACCATCGGGCCTTTCGATATGCACCTCGGCGTCATGTACGCCCATGACCTTACCGCTAAGCACCTCGGCCATCGGGCATTGATCATGAGGCATGTAGCTGCCGTCCGTGCGGTACAGCTTGTGAAAACCGCAGAACCGCTCGTCGGTATCGCCAATTTCAGGACGACGGCCCCACAGTTGCACCGCCCGGTCGCTGCAATACGTGATCACCCCCGAGGCATTGCAGGAATAGACGCCTACGGGGTCGAGCTCGACCTGGCTTCGGTCGCGCGCTTCGCCTTGCTGTTCCGCCTGATTTCTTGTCGCCGCCCGCATATCCGGCGCACCCTTACTGTGCCCGCTAAGCTGATTTGGCGAGGCTTTCGCTTCCCCGATAACATCGCGAACAGTCTGCTTGTCCATGCTGTAGCTCCTTCTGCGAGGTTTGCTGCACACATTTGACGGCGAATAATCTAGCTGCGACCGACGGGCCGCAATTTAGCGGCGACACAAAAAAAATCAAGGGGTCAAGCGCAAAAATTAACGGCCCGGTCGCGGGACTAGGCCGGATTTTATGGAGCCGCCATGACTACAAAGTGTAGGATTTTACCGACAAAGCTGCGCCCTGAGCCGTGTTGCGATCTGCGAGAGTTTTGCGTGAATCAGTCCTGCACGGTCCTGCATCGTGGGGCATTCGTTGCAACGGGCGCTCCGGCTAATCGGTTGATGCAGTAAATGTTGCGGATATCAGTTTGTGACTGAAAATCCGCGCGTCGGTGGTTCGAATCTGCCCCTGGCCACCATTCCTCTACGCGACGATCACGCCTTCACGGCAGTTAGAACCGCAGAGTCGCACTTTTCCTGACCGCGAATACTGTCTAAATTGGTCGGGCTCTCTCATTCAACGTTCACAGCATTGGTTTAACCGCAGCGACGATCGACGGCAGCACCAGGTCCTGAAAGTCGGAGCCGCTCTCGCGGATGTACAGGTACAGCGTCGTGAGGAACTGCATCGTGTTTTGGTGCTTGGCGATGCCGCGTTGCGAGGTCCACGCATCGCCCCAGTTCGCGAGCGGCGCGGGGGCGCTCACCTGCTCGAACCACTTCCGCCACTCATCGGCTGTGTGCAATTTGCGCTTCGCAATGTAGAAAACTGCTTGTGCGAGCCGATTACCCTCACCATAAATGTAGAAGTGCTGGCCCGCCGGCGCGACCTGTGTGGCGATCGCGGCAAGCATCTGGTCAAGTTGCGCCTTAGACGTGCGCGGGTTCACTGCAAGTTGCAACATCATGTCAGAGGTGTGTGCTACGGCATGACGCCAGCCTTCGCGCTCGTCGAAGCCTCGATAGTCGCGGATGGATTCCAGGTAGCGCGTGCTGGCATCGACGAGCTGTTGCAGCTGCCGGTCGGTCATGAATGGCTCGATACGGTCGAAGCGTGCGACCTCTGCGAGCGTCAGCGCAGCGAATGGCCGCTCCACGCCGGCTGGGTCCGGGTGATCGGAGGCCAGCTGCACCATGAGTCGTTCCAGGATCGTGCCGGCCGTTGCGGCGGTGAGTTGCTTGTCTCGCAGCCATTTCGACAGCGCTTCGAACGCTATGCTGTCGCGCAACTGCTGATCAGTGCTGCCGAGGCAGGGCAGCAGGTCGAGCGCAAGCGACTGCCGGCGCGCTTCATCCGGCACCGTGAACCCGTGAGCCTTCAGATCCACCAGCTGCTGGCGTGACATTCCTGCGGGCGGGCACGTCTGTGCGCCCGCGGCCGGCGCAAGCAGGATTGCAGCAAGAACAAGGGCGGCCGCAGCAGTCACGTTCTTAATTCGTATCCCCCTGATGTGCGGCATTCTACGCGGGGGTAGTCGCAGGAGTCTCGTCCGATTGCAATGCCGTCCGCCGGCAGCCGGCGAGATCGAGACCGATCATCCGGATTACCTCGCCAGCAATTTCTCGAGTGCATCCGCTGCCGGCCGCTCAAACCGCCGCGTGATGCGCCTCACCAGATCCAGGTCGATGGGTGAGTGCCGGATGCCACTCAGAACCTCGAGGCGTACCAGCTGTACTTGCGCCCCGGCGCCAGAGCCGTCTCAAAAATGCTCCGCCAACATAACTTCAAAATATGAACCGGTTCCGCTCGCAACTCATCGCGCAACGATGGCGTTCCATCGCAGGATGCACGTTAGTCGCCGGGAATTGCCCTAATCTCAGCGTCCCCGGTGGCGACAGCGCCACATGTTCATCCTTGGGCGTAACGATATGAGACGCATTGAACATTGGTTAAAGGCGTCTGCGGCCGCTCTACTCCTGTTGTCGACCGCGACGGGTGCTGTTGCCGCGGATCCGCTGAAGATTGCCGTGATCGGCGGTGGTGGCATGATCGGGCAACGTGTCGTCCGCGAGGCGCTGGACCGCGGTCATCACGTCACGGTCATCGCACGTGATCCGGAGCGACTGACGGAGAGGCATGAGCGGCTCACCGTTGCGCAAGGCGATGTCCTTGACTCCGCGCGGGTTGCAGAGCTGGCAGCGGAGCAGGACGTCGTTGTCAGTGCCATCGGCAGCGCGCGGGCGAAGGAACCTGACGCGACATTGTACCGAAAGGCGGCACAGTCGCTGGTAAGCGCTTTGCGAAAACTGGAAGCGAACGCACCCAGACTCATTGTTGTCGGTGGCGCCGGCAGCTTGCAGAACAAAGCAGGAGCCCTGCTGCTCGAACGGTTGCCGCCTGAGCAACGCTCGGAGCATCTCGGACAAAAGGCGGCGCTCGACTATTACCGCACAGTGTCCGATGTGCAATGGACCTATTTCAGTCCGCCGGCGAGCATAGTGCCGGACGGCGGGCGCACGGGTGTATTCCGTCTTGGCGGCGACCGGGTGGTCATCGATAGCAAAGGCGAGAGTTGGATCTCCATGGAGGACTACGCCGTTGCGCTCATTGATGAGGCGGAGCGACCGCAGCACGTCGGCCGGAGATTTACCATCGGATACTGAACTATCGGTGTGATCAACTCGTTGAACGACTTGGACGTTCGCGCCGCGCCGACGCGGGTGCGGTGGCGCAGATCGGTATGGGTTCGGTCGGGCACGGGCCAGGCCGACGCCTCCGAATAGACTCTGCAAGATCTTCGACTTGCGAGGGACAGGGGCGACTGTGCCTGCTGCTGAAAATCCGCGTGTCGGTGGTTCGATTCTGCCCCATCGGTTCTATTGCACGGTGTACTTACCTAGTACCTCCATTTGTGGCCTCGTCGACACGGCGGCAAGACTTGCGTTTTCGTCATTGCAAGTCATGAAGCCAACGCCCGCGGTCCAGGTCAGGTCGCAGATCGCTATGCGGCCGCTGTGGACGAGCGATCCCGATCCAGTGGAAGGCCTTGCGCTCGCCACGCCTCGATGCCGCCGGCCAATGGACGCACGCGACTGAGTCCGTTCTTTCGAAGAATTCCCGCCATGACAGCGGCTGACGCGTCATTCGGACAGTCGCAATAGACGATGATTTCGCCCTGCGGATCGAGAATCAGTTCGGCTATGTCGCGCACATGAATGCTTCCGGGAATCCAGCCGGATATTGCGCGCCGCTCAGTGCTTCGGACATCGAGAATAGTGGGGGTTGGTCCCGATTCGAGTAAGCCGCTTAGCTCTCGTATCGAGATGCGCTCCATCCGTATCTTCACCAGAAATCGATGTCTCTGCCACCACTTGATGACGATATACATGGCGACAGCGGCGATCAACAGAGTCACCGCGTAGTGCCCCAGGCGCTCGAGTTCGAGCAGAACCGCTTCGACAGCTTCATGAAAGATGACGCCGAGCGCAACGGCGCCGCCCGCCCACAGGACGGCGCCAATTCCGTCGTAGAGCGCAAAGCGGCGCAGACTTGTGCCGGCCTCTCCGGCGAGCGTGGTGGCCACGGCAGCGAAGCCGGGAACGTACTTCGACACGACCAGCGAAGGTGGCCCCCATCGACCATACAACCGTCGAGTCAGACTCACACAGGAGTCGGGCGACAGAGAGAGCTTGCACATCAGGCGTAGCATTGACGCCCCAAATCGCCTGCCGCCCATGAACCAGAGAAGGTCCGCGAGAAGCGCGGCCGCAGACGCGACAATCAGAATCGGCAATACAGAGTGGCTCGAGTCAACAGCAAGGGCCGCGGTCACGATTATCGGCGGATAGGCCGGTATTGGAAGGCCGCCCTGATCGAGCAGTACGCAGACGAAGACGACCCAAAGACCATACGCTTCGATGATGTGCAGAAGCACGTCCATGACGAGATAGTCTAGAAGATCGCACGTGCTTATGACGCTCCGTTATGTGTAGCCGGTGGCGCACCGGCGACGATTGCGGGGTCCTAACGCCGGTACATGAGTCCAAGTGGGTTGCCAACAGGATATATCGCAGTATGAGGCGAAGTGGAAGCGGACGGAACTTACAAGCGCGGTGGCTGGGCTTGCACAGAGAAGTGCGAAGTCACCAAAGATTCGCCCGCCGGCACGGCCTTCGGACCGAAGCGCCTTTCCGCGAATACAAAGTGGTCGTGACCAATCAGCACCACGCTGCTGCAACGCGTGCCGTAGCGTTCGCCGTACACGAATGGCGGCGACAGTGCCCGTTCGAGCGCGAGTCCGACGCCGGTGTCGGGCAGGAGGTCATCGGGCGCGGCGGTAGTGTCGGCCAGTGCGTCGAACAATGGCGTCAGCGCGGCCCGATCGATCTCTTCCGTGCCATACCGCGCCGATGCCAGCCACGCATCCAAGGCTCGCGTCGCGTGGCCGCTCTTTGGCCAGGGCGCATCGAAGGCGCCGTTCGACATCGCGTGCAGCCCGGGCGATATGGCCGTGTACGTAGTATCCGGGTGGTTGCTGGCGAACACGAGCTCGGCGCCGTCCCACAGCAGCAAGTTGAAGCGACCGTGCTCGCCGGCGGTGCTCTCCAGCGCCGCTGCATACTCGACCGCCTCGCCGTCGCCACGCACGAAATCGCGTACCAGCCAGCCGCGCGAGCGAGGTGCCTCTTCAGGCTGGGGTCCGGCGCGCACGTTGGTTACCGTTGCGAGTCGCCCGCGCGTCGAAACTTGCAGCCAGCCTCCACCCCGCACGAGATCGCGCCCGCCGTAGACTGCCGCTGCTTCGGGATCGAAGCCGGCGGCGGCGGATGGGCGTAGATGGAATTCGTCGCGGTTGGCGACTAGAGCCAGCGGATAGCGGTGATGGGTGCGCTAGGCGAGGGCGATCAAGCACATGGCGACTAGCGTAGCGCTGCTCGGGCGGGGCGCGGCGAAGCCAGTGTGACGAAGTTGAGACCAAGTCAGGTTGCGTGTACCGCAACTGTGACTGGATCATGCTGAGCAGGCGGGTAGCAAGCGCTGCAAGCTGCTGATTTGTAAACGTCTCGATTCCGGTCATGGGTCCTACGAACCAGGGGTCGGGAGTTCGACGAGCGGCGCTGCAGGCGCCGCGAAGGACGTCGCCGCACAGCGGCGACGGTCCCGAGCGCAGCGAGGGATTCGCGGCCGAAGGCTGCGAACAATCTCTCCGGGCGCGCCAGAATCATCAAAGGCTTACGCAGTGCGTCGGCCTTTTGTTTTTCCAGCGTAGGGAAATCGTAGGGTCCTTCTCTACGATCTCCCAACTCCGTTCGATTCGACCGGCGGCTTGCGAGAGATGTTCGGGCGCCAAGTGCGCGTTGCGAAGCACCATCTCGAAAGACTTCCAGCCTCCCAGCTCCATGAGCTCCTGCAGTCTCGTGCCACTCATCACGTGCCAACTCGCCCACGTGTGCCACAAATCGTGAAACCGAAAATTTTCGATTCCGGCCCGCCGCAGCAAACGTTCCCACGCTGAGCTCACTTCCTTTATCGGCTCGCCCTGATCTGTCAAAGCGAGAAATAGACGCATAGATAACGGCCCTCATGGCAGTCGCCGGAGGGCCGTCCGAACTAATGGTAGCGGAGCGTGAGTTGGATATCGCACAGCCTTGAATTTGCCGATATTGAATTGCGTAGATCACCCTCCTTTAGCCAGCCCAACAAGAAAAACCCCGGAGCGAGGCCGGGATTCCAAAGCGAATCTACTTTCAGGTTTGCGCCAAGCGCTTGCGCCTCCGTTGCACGATTGGGTGCGTACAGTTCGTTGCCGAGGCGAATAGGAAAGCGAATGTCGAATAGACGAAAATCAGCGCAGACGTTAAGTAGCAACTTTACCTGTGCCCGATCAAATTAGACTATCCTGAGAATCCACGCCGGATGAGATGAAGATGGATTCGCCGACGATCCTGCTGACGACGGGTGCCCCAGCCGGAAACCGTCGCGAGACCGAATGGCAGTTCGATGCCGCGGATCTCGACGCCGTGCGCGCCTGGCTCTTAGCGGGAGACCTGGAGACGGGCTTGCAGCTCGAGCCCCTGGCTGCAATGCGCCTGCGCGACACGTATTTTGACACCGACCGCTGGTCCGTTCTTCGCGCCGGATTCGCGCTTCGCGTGCGTGAAAGTGAAGCCTGGCCCGAGGCCACGCTCAAGTCGCTCGAGCGATCCACCGAGGGGCTCGCGGTTCGCCGTGAGATCGTGCAGTTCCTGGCGGATGCGAACCTGCACGAGACGCTCGACGATCCCGGTCCGGTCACCGAGCGTGTGCGCGCGCTGGCCGGGCGCCGCGGACTGCAGGCCCTCTTTACCGTCGAGACGCAACGCGAGCGCATCGCGCTGACGGGCACGGGGAGCAAGGCTGAAATTGCCCTCGACAGCAGCATCTTTCGCACCGATGCCGGCGCGCAGCGCGAGCTGCGGCGCGTTGAAATAGAACTCGTCGCCGGGAGCGTTGCCGCACTCATGCCGTGGGTGCGCGAATTTCAAGCGGCTTGCGCACTTGTGCCGAGCCGCACCTCCAAGTTCAAGCTGGGTCTCGAATGCGCCGGCCTCGAGCCCCGCGAGCTTCCAGATCTCGGCCCGACCGTTCCCGATGCGTCGATGGATGCAACGCGTTTTGCGCTCACGATGGTGCGACGGGAGGTACTTGCGATGCTTGCGCAGGAGCCTGCGACGCGGCTTGGTGAGGATCCCGAGGCGCTGCATGATCTGCGCGTCGCGGTGAGGCGCCTCGAGACGTACCTCAGTGCGTTCCGCGCGCACCTGCCGGCCGCCGTCGTCGAGTGCCGTAAGCCACTGCGCGACATGCGACAGATTCTGGGTCGCGCACGCGACGTCGAAGTGCAACTCGCCGAACTCGAGGAATTTGCAGGTGAGCTGCCGGAGGCTGAACGGCCGAGTCTCGATCCCTTGCGCCAGCACCTCGAACTCGTGAGGCGCGAGGCGCGCGCCGCCATGCTGGAGACGCTCGACGCGGACGATACGCAAGACCTGCTCTGGCGGCTCGAGACCGGCGTCGCCGAGCGTGCGCCCGAGTCTCCGGTGGCGCCCGACACGAGTGCGATGCGGGCGATAAGCGCCACCCAGCTCCTCGCGGCGCTGGTGCCAGAGGCCTTCCGCAGGGTCCGCAAGCGAGCCGCACGGCTCTCTCCCGACTCTCCGAGCGAGGAATTTCACGCGACACGCACCCGCGTCAAGCGGCTGCGCCACGTCGTGGAGTGCGCGCGCCCGCTGTTCGACGGATCGGTCAAGGAGTTTCGGCGCGCGTTGCAGCGGCTGCAGGATGTGCTCGGGACACTCCAGGACTCGCACGTCGCGAGCGAGCGGCTGCGCGAGCTCGCCGCGGCTCCGCCCGTGTCGCTGCCGGCGGACACGTTATTCCTGATGGGCCGCCTCACCGAGCGTCACGAGCGCTCCTGCGGTCGGATGCGGCGGCGTTTCCCCAAGGCATGGCGGCGCGTGCGTGGAAAGCGATGGAAAGCGCTGCGACGCGCGCTGACCCGGACAAGCGACGCCGAGTGATAGAGCTCATCGTCGTCCGCCACGCGATCGCCTGCGCGCACGATCCCGTGCGCTGGAAGGACGATCGCACGCGCCCCCTGACCGCCGAGGGACGAAAGCGCTTCTGCAGAGCCGCCGCAGGGCTCAGTCGCTTCGTCAAGAGGCCCTACCGTGTGTTCACCAGCCGGCTGGTCCGCGCGGTCGAAACTGCCGAGATCCTGGAGAAGTCAGCTGGTTGGCCGGCCGCGACTCGCTGCCCGGAGCTCGCACCGCAGAGCGCCCCGGCGCAAACGCTGAAGCGGCTGCGCGCGGAGCGGCGTGCGCGCATCGTCATCGTCGGCCACGAGCCGCATCTCAGCCGATTTGTGGGTGCCTGCATCGCAGGCGCCGGCGCACGGGCCGTGATTGAGATCAAGAAGGGCGGCGTGGCCATCCTGCGCTTCGAGCACGGCATTAGATTCGGGGGGGCGACGCTCCTCGCCCTGCTCCCACCCCGCGCATTGCGCAAGATCCGCACTTGAGACCGCACGTTTGCCTCGCTCCATTGCACCGAGCAAAAACAAAGCACGGCGAGCGTCCCTACCTGGTCGCCCGCCTGGGCCTTGATCGTGCTGTCTTGCTCGAAGTTGCGGCGAACGCCACCGGCCGCGTCACATGTGATTGCTGGGGCAGGATTTGATTCTTTGAATGAGCCTTTGGGGCGAAAGCAGAGGGGTGCAGTGGGCGGTTGCGTAGAGCTGAATCCGCTCTCAGCGTGACTCGGCGAGTCTCGGCGAGAAGTTAGGCGAGGGCGGGCCATCTAACTTGTTGATTAATAAAACCCTGAATGTTCTACGGCGTCCTTCGAACCAGGGAATCGGGAGTTCGACGAGGCGCGCGAAGCGCGCCGAAGGACGTCGCCGCACAGCGGCGACGGTCCCGAGCGTAGCGAGGGATTCGCGGCCGAAGGCCGCGAACAATCTCTCCGGGCGCGCCAGAATCATCAAAGGCTTACGCAGCGCGTCGGCCTTTTGTTTTTCTAGCGTCGAGAAACCGTAGGGCCGCACTTGTACGAATCATAACCGGGTCCGCTAGCGGCCAGAAGCAGTCACCCGATTCCTGCAGGAGCCGCCGGTGCCGATCGTCCCCGTCGGGTGAGGACCGTTAGCTTAGGCCGTCAGCGTTCATCGTGGTCGGCGACCAAACTCGAGATCTGGTAGGCAGTGATGGCTTTGAGTTCCTTGTCGGTGGGGACGCGAAAGTCCTTCCCCGGCACGCGCGCGGTGGTCTTTGAGAGGTGATTCGCTATCGCCTGCAGCGTGAAGGCGCCGAGATCCTCGACGCGATCGCCACGCAGCCCAAGCCCGTCGCAGCGACCTTCTTCCGTACATAAGTCACGCAGGTGCGTGAGCTTCGGCGTCTGCCGGAACTCGTCAATGGTGGGCACCACGACGTGGAATAAGGCGAATTTCCGCAACAGCTCATGGTCCTCATCCAGCCCGCTGAAAAAGAGGGGATGATTGGGATCGAGTGCGGCGATGCGTGTCGCGGATATGCTGAAGTTGTCGCCCGGCATGTGACAGCTTCCGCAGGAGCGCCCGTTGCCGCTAAAAGGCGCCGGGTCCACTGCTCCTTTGCAGACGAATTCACCTTTTGTGAGCGTTGCCGCGTCATCGACTTCTTTTACGCAGCCAGCGAACAATCGCTGTCCCAGACGCACGTCGGAAGCCGCGCAGCCGGTCAGCAGGAGCACGATGAGAACAGACCATGTGAGAGTTGGCATCGGGGATCTCCTAGTGACGTTCTAGTTGATCGCTTTGTTGATGGCCCGCCAAGACTGCTCGGAAGGAACTCGACAAGCAAGGTCTCGCTGGTTTGCAAGCCGCCTTGTTGCCCATAGGAGCGCACTCGCGACTGGCCAAACGTCGGCTTCGGGTGGAAAGCAGACATGTGCGGAGGGCGGTCGCGTAGGGCCGAATCCGCTCTCGGAGTGACTTGGCGAGTCTCGGCGGGAAGTTAGGCGAGGGCGGGCCATCTAACTTGTTGATTCAGAAAAGTCTGTAAATTCTACGGCGCCTTACGAACCAGGGGGTCGGAAGTTCGAATCTCTCCGGGAGCGCCATACTTTCAGTCGCTTGCAAGTAACTTGGCGATGGAGATCCATCGCGAGTCACCCATAGCAACCATTTTGTCCAATCGGGTATCTCAACTCGAGCGAGTACGCTCCGGGACCCGGCCCGGGCACCGCCGCGCCGATTCCACCTGTCGCCGAAGGAGGACGCCATGCTGCCTCACGCATCCCAGACCGTCGCGACGGCGCTGCTCGCCGGGCTGATGCTGATCGGTGCCGGGGCCGTGCGGGCGCATGCGCAGGAGCCGACACCTGCAGAACCGAACGACTTCCGCGTTGATCGTTTCCGCCAACACCTCGAAGCCAATCGCGAGCGGTTGAAGATCCCTGGACTCTCCGCGGTGATTCTCGAGGACGGCGAGTTGCTCTGGACTCAGGGGTTCGGCTACGCGGACGTCGAGCGCCGCGTGCCCGCCACGCCGGACACGCTTTACCACATCGCCTCGGTCACCAAGACGTTTACGGCGATCCTCGTGCTGCAGCTCGTCGAACAGGGCAAGCTCGACCTCGACGCGCCGGTGTCGCGCTACGTGCCGGAAATCCAGGACGACCGCATCCAGATCAAGCACCTGCTGAGCCACACTTCCGAAGGCACGCCCGGCGAACAGTTCCGGTACAACCCCGAGTACTTCGAGTACCTGAAGGCCATCCTCGAGCAGACGACGGGGAAGCCGCTGCGCGTGCAGTTCGTCGAGACGTTCCTCGAGCCGCTGGCAATGCGCGACAGCGTGCCGGGCCCCGACGTCGCCGACGACGGCCAGACATGGGCCGTGCTCGGCGAGGCCAACCTCGAACGTTATCGCCAGGCCCTGGCGAAGGTCGCTCAGCCTTACACCTACTATGGAGAAGGCGAGGTCGTGCGCACGTCCTATCCCCCCGCGGATTTCTGGGCGTCGGCCGGACTGCTGTCCACCATGCGCGACTTGGCGAAATACGATGGCGCGGTCGATCGCCACGTGCTGCTCGGCGAGGCGATGCAGGCGCGCGCGTGGACACCCTTCCTGTCGAGCGCCGGCCAGCCGCTCGCGCAGGGCCTCGGCTGGTTCGTCACCGACTACCGCGGCACGCGCCTGATATGGCACTTCGGTCACTGGGGCACCGGCTTCTCCGCGATGTACCTGAAGATACCGGCGCGGCGGCTCACGCTCGTCATGCTCGCCAACAGCGAAGCACTCGCGGACCACCATTACCAGGTCGGCGAGGACATCACGCACAATGTCTTCGCCTGCAGCTTCATCAATACGTTCGTGCCGGAGGTAGCGAACGAACGCAGTGTGTCCGATTCATCGCCGCCGGCGTCACCGACCGCTCCGTCGACCGACTGCGAGCGCACCTCGCGCATCGCCCTCGAGAAGTGGATTGCCGACCGCCGCGCCAAGGCGCGCCGGATCGTTCCACTCGAGCCGACGCTCGCCGCGGCGTACGCCGGCCGCTACCAGTTCCCCGGCCGAATCGCCACCATCACCCATGAAGGTAGCCGCCTGTTCATCGACTTCCCCCGGGGCGCCCGCGCCGAGCTCTTCGCCGAATCGCCCACGCAGTTATTCCTGAAGATCCGGCCGTGGACGATGACCTTCGTGCGCAAGGGCGAACGGGTCGTGCGGATCGACATCCTCGACACCGGCGAGATCGTGCCCGCGTTGCGCGTCGAATAGCAATCGCCGCCAGCCGCGAGCAATCTCTCCGGGCGCGCCAGAATCATCAAAGGCTTACGCAGTGCGTGAGCCTTTTTGTTTTTCTAGCCCAGGGATTCAGCACACAAGCGCCCCACCGGAGGGCGTATTTGTCGTGCCGTCATGAGCCGCTGCATTTACGCGGAGGAATCCCACTCATCTGGTAATGGTTGGCTCTTCACCATTGTCACGGGACTTATCTCGCTCTGCGCCATCGCCCAGAAGCAGGTATTTATTGTTCCTGATGATGTACCGCACAAACTCCATGACGAGATATCCGAGGAAAACGGCCAGAGCCCATTCGAGCCACTCGGGCAGTCGATGTACGACCACCTCTTTTCGCGGCAGAATTCCAAATAAGTTCTTGAGCGCCCTGCGTTCGACCGAATGGTAGGTTGTCAATACCATCACGAACGAACCGACCGCGTAGGCGACAAAATTGCTGAGCGCGGTGTTGACGCATAGCTGCTGCAGCTTCTGGCGCTTGAGCGCGTTCCGAATGAATTCGCGCATGGTCTGGTGCCCTATGGTTGGCCGCGCATGAGGATTCCACGCTTTCGGCGTCCGATGCCGTCTAATCACTAATACTGGTGAAGGCTAGAAAGCTTCGAGTTGCTTAGCCTGGGTCCGGCACTTCGAAATCGACAGTTGAAATGACATTGTTGTCGACCGTGACCGGTACTCCGTCCGGCGGTACGAACGTCAATATCTGGTCCGCCTCCGTGTCCTCGTCACAGGTAAAGGCTGCTGTGTAGCTGCCCGCAGGAATGAATGCCGCTTGGTATGTCCCAGTGACCGCACCGTCAGGAATCTCCACGCTGACAACCGCAAATGGATCGACATCGGGCGAGGTCGCCGTCTCGTCTTCGCTATCGTCCGGTCCCACTGCCCCCTCATAGAGATACACGTTGGGCTTGCAATCGAGCGGCACTGTTCCAGATGCGAAGCTCACGGTGCCGTCGATCGCTCCCACGTCTGCATCGTTGACGAGTCTGAGCGTAGGGCGCAACACATAGCCTGTCGCGCAGGCGCCGCTCGCCTGACCAGGGGGCGTATGAATTGACATGTGCAGGTCAAAGTCGACGGTCAGCGCCAGGCTGCCGGCGGCGGGCACGTCGATCGAACGATGCATCTTGAGGCCGGTTTCCGCGCCGCTCGGCACGTTCAGTTCGCACTCCTGCCCGTCGATAAGGATGTATGAGTCGTGAACGTTGGGCTCGGTGTCGAGGATCAGGCGCAGCCACTGGTAGCGACCAGCTTCCATCGGGGTGTTTTGCAGCAGCACTGCCGTCTGGCCGTTTTGGTACTGCAATAGGTCGATGGAGCGTGGCGAAAAATCCACGACTTGTTCTGGAGCCGAGCCTTCCGGCTTGAATGCGACGCCGCTGACTGCAATGACAACCTGCTCGGCGTGGTCAACTGGCATGTCAGTCAGGCTGACCGAGACTCGACCGGAGGTCGGAGTGCTGCCACCACCACATGCACTTACCAGCGCTGCCACTGCCAGCGCAGCCAATGATGGGCTGCCTCTTGCGAGGATTGACATATTGAGCTTCCTTGCATTCGCGATGGGGCGTCTAGCGATGACCGTAGAACGGGCCAACACAAGTAACGTTGACGCAGTTCACAGAGGGGTCGGGGATCGGCCAGTACCCGCGTTAGTAGCCTGTGAAGGCAGACATGCGGCCGGTCGCGTGGATCTTAAGTCAGGACGGGCCATCTAACTTATTGATTTGGATAAGTCTTTAGAATTTCAGGCGCCCTACGAACCAGGGGGTCGGAAGTTCAAATCTCTCCGGGCGCCCCAACACTCTCAAAGGGTTAGCTCAGCTCGCTCGTGTTAAGGACTGAACTGCGTTGCGCTCGAGGTCTGCCGATCGAGGTGCGCTTCGATCACGTGCCGAACCGGACCTGGCGCCGGCCCGATTTCCACAAGTACATGTGACCTTTCAGGCTGCGTCGCAGTAGACTTGAAAATGTGTCGCTTGTTTGCGCGGCCGCATTTGATTGGGCCGCAATCGAGGTGCGGACTTGGCTGGCGAACCAGCCTTCCGTTGCGCTTTTTCGACAACCGAGGTGAATGAAATGAAGCGGCTATTCGCGATATTGATGAGCGTAGCAGTGAGCTCGATGTTCGGCTCTTTGGCGCGCGCCGATGACGATGCGGCCAAGTGTGCGGAAACGATCAAGTTGTTCCAGGACGCCGGCGAAAGCGCCGGCTACTTCAAGAACAGCTACGGTTATACGGTCTTCCCGACAATCGGCAAGGCCGGACTCGGCATCGGCGGAGCCCACGGCTCGGGGTGTGTATACAAGCAAGGCAAGCAGGTCGGCACGGCCAAGATGAATCAAGTGAGCTTTGGTTGGCAGGCGGGCGCGCAGGGTTACAGCCTGCTCGTCTTTCTCGAGGATGAGCGGGCATTCACGGAGTTTACGTCGGGCAACTTCGAGTTTGGGGCCAAAGCCAGTGCCGTCGCCATCACGGCGGGAGCGTCCGCCGGCGCAGGTACGAGCGGTACGTCCTCAGGCGCAAGCGCCGGAAAGAATGACGCGACGACCCAGACTCACACCGGCTATGAGAAGGGCGTGGCCTCCTTCTCGATCATCAAGGGTGGGCTGATGTACGAGGCCGCGCTCGGCGGCGCCAAGTTCAAATACAAACCACTCTGACCCAGCTGTCTCCGCGCACAACCTCGCTCCGGGCGCGCCAGTCAACAAGAAAGGGGACAGACTAGAGTCTGTCCCTCTTTTTTGTTGACTGGTGTTCTTAAGGAATTCGATCTCATCACCCTGGGCATTCGCATGGGGCTCGGCTGGTTCCGCTAAGCGGCGACGTCGCCATTTTAGGATCGGTCACTCCGGCCAATTGACCACCGCAAGCGCATACAAACCTGCAGCCATCGACAGCACGGCGTCAAATCCGAGATGCACTGCCAGTAGTGCGGCCAGCAGCGCCGATAACACCGAAGCGCAGCCGTTGATGCCCCAGGCCCAGGGAATGAACGCCGGCGCCTCGCGCGCGAGACGCGACAATCCGAGCGGAAACGGCATGCCCATGAGGAACGCCAGCGGTGCGATCAGTGCGAGCGTGACAATCACACGCGTGATTGTCGATTCGAAGATGCCCGGCGGCGGTGGTAACGCCACCACCTGTAGCAATAGCAAAACGACAATTCCTGCGACCGCCCACCGCAATGTCCGGGTGCGATTGCGCACACGAGATGCCACGAAGCTACCTGCCCCGGCAAAAGCCAGGAAACCTGCCAACACCGCGACCGCGGCGAACAACGGATGCCCGACGAATAGGCCGTAGCGCTGCATGCAGGCGATCTCGACAAAAAGGAAGGCAAGGCCCAGACAGAGAAAGTAGATACCCGGGCCCAGTCGCGCCACGTCGGGTTGTGGCCGACCGAGCACCGCGAGTGGCGTCAGAATCAACAACAGGGACAGCGGCACGGCAACTGCCAGCGTGCCGACGAGCACCAGATAGCCCGTATCCAACAGCGTGAGTCCACCCTGGCCGCGCAACTTGATCAGTTCCGGCAACAACGGCCAGCGGAAGAAATGAAAAAAGTACGGGCGATCGTCGGTCGCAGGCACGATATGAAACTTGTAATCGGCAACGAAACTCGCTGCATCGTCACCGAGCAAGGCGACCGCACCCTCGTACAGCCAAGGTCGCGGCAGGCGATGGCGCCGGTTCACTTCACCCGGCTCGATGCCGGGAAACCAGGTCGGGTCGAAGCCGCGCGAATCGCAAAAGGCCCGCAGGCGGCCGATATCGGCGGCGGTAAGCGCGCCACTCTTTACCAGAAGCGTACTCGTCTGCCAGCCGCGAATCAGCGCGAGATGGTGGCGCGGCTCCACCCCCAGCACGCGCAGTGCCTCGATCGCCGTGGCGAAGAGCTTGAGACTTTCCCGCGGCGGTTGCCTTTCCCAGCTTGTCAGCGCGAGTAATCCGCCGGGAGCGAGCCGCGCGTAGTAGTCGGTAATCGCCTCCACGGTCAAAGGAAAGCTCGCAGCCATCGCTTGCGCACCGGCTCCGGAGCCCCCGTAGGAATCAAGCGGCGGAACCTGGATCAGGTCGTACTGGCGGCGATCGATGCGAGCAAATCCGCGGGCCTCGCCCGGGTGCAGTTGTACGCGAGGCTCGTCCAGCCACTCCCGCAGCAGTTCGAGCATGGTCGGGTTGAGTTCGACCGCGTGTATTTCCCGAGCTTCGTGATAGAGCGCCAGCTGGACTTCGGCGCCGCCGCCCGCTCCCAGTACCAGCACGCGTGGGCGGTTGATCAGATGGTAGGGCAGGGCCGAAGTTGCTTGATCGAGCCAGGCGAGTGATTCGAGGCGCCCGTCGTAGACGCTCATTGCGGTCATTGAATCGCCGTCCGTGAACACGGCGAGTTGCACGGGAGGCTCGGAAGTCGCGGCGAGGCTACGGCCAGGGGCATGACGGAACGGAATAGTCTCATTGCGAATGATGGTCAGCAGGCCGTAGGGACTCGAGTATTCGGCCTCGACTACCGCTCCCATGATTCCGACGGTGCGCGGCAAGCCCTTGAACTCGGTGATGCGCGGAGCGAGCCACGAATGCGGCAGTAGCAAGGCAGTGATCACCGCGAGTGCCGGCAGCGCCAGGCGGGTAAACTTCGGGCTCATCTGCAAGGCGGCCGCAGCGGCGCCCGCAACGGCAACGGCGCGCAGCGCTGCATCCGCCGGCAGCAGGAACAGCAAGCCAGTCGCAAGAGCGGCGCCGAGGCCGGCACCGAACAAATCTGCGGCGTACAGCGCGGCGATGCGCTCGCGAGCGTGCATGAAGGCCAGTCCGAAACAGCAGGCCGCAAAGAAGAATGGCAGCGATAGCAGCAAGAAGAGGCCCGCGAGCCAGCCAAGCTGCGCAGGATTCCAGACCAGCTCGAGCCCATTGAATGGCAACCGTTGTGCGACTGCCCAGCAGATCGGGACGGCGATGGCGAAGAGCGATGCGCAGGTCGCAAAGGCTGTGGGAAACCGCGGCAATAGCCGCCGGCCGGCAAGTGCGAGCGCCGTGCCAGCGGCGCCATGGCCCAGAAGAGCGAGGCTGATGATCGTCGCGGCGAAGGGATGCCATTGGACGATTGCAAGCAGGCGAAACAGCAGAACCTGATAAGCAAGCGCCGCCCCGGCAAGCAGCGCGATCGACAGGGCGAGCAGCGCCTGCTCGCGCCGCGCCATCAACGTTTGCCGGTCAGCGGCACGAAGGCGACCGGCAGCACGGACGTCGTCGAGACCTCTCCTTTCGTGTCCTTGCGCAGCAGGATCAAGTCCTGTGTATGAAAAGGCGCGCCGACTGGTATGACCATGCGGCCGCCGGGTCTCAGCTGCTGGATGAGTGGGGGCGGGATCGAATTCGCTGCCGCGGTGACGACGATGCCGTCGTAAGGTGCGTGCTGGGGCCAGCCGTAATAGCCGTCGCCCAATTTCACCTCGATGTTGCGGTAGCCGAGTTGATCCAGGCGCCTACTGGCGCTCTCGGCGAGCGGCGCGATAATTTCAAGCGTATATACGCGCGCAACAAGTTGGGCGAGCACTGCCGCCTGGTAGCCGGAGCCCGTGCCCACTTCGAGTATTACGTCATCGGACTTCGGCTCCAACAGCTCGGTCATTAGCGCCACGATGTAGGGTTGTGAAATGGTCTGACCGTGGCCGATGGACAGCGGCCGGTTTGCATAGGCGTTGCCGGCGTCGCGCGCCGGCACGAATCGATGGCGTGGCACGGCATCCATCGCGCCGATCACGCGCTCGCTGAAGCGCGATCGTCCGGTGCTTGCGGCCGTTGCCGCGGCGTCGCGCTGTATTTCGGCCAGGAGCGCCTTGCGCTCGACGGCATATGTCGCCTCGTGAGAGGCCGCGATCAGCGACAACGCGCAGATGAGGAAAAAGACCCGCGCCAGCATTCGTCCGGTGACCTGTGGCGGGCAACGCAGCATCGCATTCCTTACTCGTTCAGCACTGCGCCAGCGAAAAAGCCCGATTCCATTTCCCGGAAACCAGCTTTCGCAGCGGATATTGCGCCGTTCCCTGATTGATTGTGAATCCAGTCTGACTTGGGCCTGCTGTTTTCAGAGGTGGCAAGCGCTTCAAGTCGTTGAAAATTATGATGTATAGTCTGACCGAGCTATGGCACGATAGGCGGCCGACAGGGGGGGTTCATGACTGAGAATGACCGCGACCGCGAAGTCGCCTGGATGGCAAGGTCGCAGCGCCCATGGTTACGTCCGTTGTTGAAGCGCTGACCGCTTGAGCTCCTATCATGCCAGCCTGACCCGCTTCGAGCGGCTGCTGTCTCTCGTCACGCGCGTGGCGCCCGGCGAGGGCCGCACCGCGTTCCTGTTCTTTTTGCACGGGTTCCTGCTTCTCGCGTCGTATCAGGTCGTGAAGGCGCTGCGCGAAGCCTTCATGCTCGCCAAGTTTTCGGCCGAGACGCGCGCGTACGCGGTGGCAGCCATGGCGCTCGTGCTGATGATCGTCGTGCCGCTGTACGGCCGGTTGCGTCACCACCTCGACGGTGCGCACCTGTTGCGCGCCGTCACGATCTTCTTCCTGGTGACGCTGCCGCTGTTCGCCCTGCTCGCCCATTACCAGGTTCCCATCGCGTTTCCGTTCTTCATCTGGGTCGGCATCTACGGACTCATGGTCGTTTCGCAAATGTGGGCCTTCGCGGCTGACTCGTTCAACATCAGGAGCGGCCAGCGCCTGTTTGTCGTCATCATGCTGGGCGCCAACCTGGGCGCGCTCGCCGGGTCCAAGTTCACCCAGCTGGTGGTGGAGGCCCTCTCGCCGATGGGACTCATGATCCTGGCGACCGGCACACTCGGCGCCACGCTGTTCCTTCCCAGGCCCGAGCGCGCCGCGATCCCGGAGGGTTCGCGGGCAATCGAAATCGTCCGCCCTGCGGCGCCGCCCAATCTGCTCGGCGGCATCAGTCTTGTACTTCGCGATCGCTACTTGCTGCACATGGCGCTGTTCGTGGTGCTGCTCAACTGGATCAACACCACCGGAGAATTCATTCTCGCCGACTTCGTAAAAGCCGATGCCGTGGCGCAGGTCACGGCGAGCGGCGGGAAGCTCGACCTGGGCACGCTCATCACCGAGTTCTACGGCAATTTCAATTTCTGGGTGACGTTGATCAGCCTCGTCATCCAGATGTTTCTGGTTTCACGCATTTATCACCTAGTCGGCGTGCGCGGCGCGCTCCTGTTCCAGCCGGTGATCGTCGCGCTGGGGTATGGCGTGCTGGTGCTCGGGCCGATGCTAGGCGCCATTCCGTTCTTCTACCTGGTGCGCCGGATCAAGTTTGCGGAGAACGGCGTCGATTATTCGCTGATGAACACCACGCGACAGGCGCTGTTCCTGCCGGTCGACCGCGACTCGAAATACGACGGCAAGACCGCGATTGACACGTTTTATTGGCGCTTCGGCGATCTCATCCAGGCGATCGGCGTGTTCATCGGTATCCACTTGCTAAGCTGGGTGGCGCATGATTTTGCATTGCTGAACTTCGTGCTGGCGCTGGGGTGGATTGCACTCGCGATCGTGATGGGGCGCGATTACAACCGCAAGGCGCAGGAAACCGAAGTGCACGTGGCGCCCAAGGCGGTCGAGCCGATCCCCGACCTGCTCTATGCGCCCGGCGAGTCGTTCTTGCACCCGGTCTCACCGACAGCGTTCTACGACGCGGAACCGGGCGATGTGCTGGTCATGCGGGCCCACCGTGACGATGGGCATCGATTGCCGCACTGGATGCGGTTCAATGTCCGGCTGCAGGCCTTTATGGGCAAGGTGCCAAAGAATGTCGACATACCTGAGCTGCGCATCACCGTCATCGCATCCAACCTCGACGGGCTCGAGGCACGCAGCACTTTCGTGGCAAGACGCGTGACGCGCTGACGCGCGCGCCGGCGCCGCCCTGGATCAGGGTGGTGTTGTCGTTGCCGACGGCGCGGGCACAAGGGTGATTTTGCCGTCATCGACGCGCTTGAGCAGATTTCTCAAAAGTCGATCCACGTCGCGAATCTCCGACTTGTTCAGGCCCATTTGCAGTTCGTTGCCTTCGCGGCGGACGCCACGGCCTTCCGACAGGTTCTTGCCGCTCGCCACGGGAACGTAGCTGCCAGCTACCAGTTGCCATTGCGCGAGCACGCCCAGTCGATCCGTCAGCAGCTGCGGTGTGATTTGGCGCAGCCGTTCGACGGTGTCGGCCGGTAATTGATTCACGCGCATATCCTTCCATACCTCGCCGCGATCACTGTCCTCCGACGCGAAGGCGACACCGTGATCGATCGAAAACACGCGCGCGCCGATCTCCGCCTTGCCGAGCAAGAAGTTACCGAGGTTTGAGTCGCGATGCCTGATCAGATACGTGAGCACATTCAGCTGGCCGATGTGGCGCGCATAGACCGGGTCGACTGCAAAACGCTCGGGGCTGTAGACATCCGCGACCACCTTGATGTCGCTCAGCCAATACTGCACCACGGCCAGCACCTGGTCGGCGCCGGGAAAAGTGCGCGCGACGCCCGGTGAATATTTCGCGAAGTCCGCCAGCGGCACCATGCGCAGCGCAGTGGGCGGCACCAAGTACTCGGCAGGATCGAGGAAAAGCTTCTGCAGCTCATACGCTGCTATGTCGTAGCGCGGGACGTTGTTGAAGGAGTTTGCGCCTGGTTCAGCCTTGCGCAACTTCACGCGCAGTGGCGCTGCCCCGCCGAAAGAGACTTCGGCCCGCAAGGTGATGTCGCCCTTGGCATTGGGCCGGCTGATCTCTGCCTGCGTGATCACCAGCGGTTCGGCGGCGAGCAGCTGCTCGAGATCCGCGACCGGTTGACTGACGTTTGCGTCCTGTGCTGCCGCTCTGGCGACCAGTGCCATCAGGAGCGCTGCGGCGAAGAGGCCCATCAGCCGGCGCATCGGTTGCATCAGTTTTCTTCCTTCTAAGAGCGGCTTGCTAACCGGTTCCACCGGCCGGCCGATGGTCCGTCAGGGCAATCGTAGCTGGAGACGGCAAAGGAAAGGAAATTCAAACGGCCTTTCCTGGTGCGAGTTAAGCGCACAGCTGCGGAGCATGCGCGAGCGGGGAGCGGCGACGGTCCCGCGAGGAGCGAGGGGTTCGCGGCCCAAAGCCGTGAACAGTATCTCCGGGCGCGCCATGTATCTCAACGGGTTAGCAGAGTACGCCGCTTGAGAATTTTCGACTGGTGTGCCAGTCATCGAACGTGAATGAAGCGAGAATGTGAAACAGGCGCAAGGCGCCTGGTTGCCAGCGCGTGTGATGTCGGTCAACGTGCACTGTCCTGCATCACACGCCGGGCGAAGAGGTTTATGCTCGGAACTCCGCGGCGCTAGTCGCGCATCCGGCACAAGGAGTTGCCCGCATGAACCAGCCCAAACAGGTCCTCAGAAACACCTTCATTGGCTTCGCCTTGGGCACTGCGATCGTGCTCGCCGGTTGCGCCTCTCAGGCGCCGCAACCCTCGACCATGCGCGACCCGCAGGCCGATTTCAGTGCCTACAAGTCCTTCGGCTGGGATGAAGCGGCGCGCACCGACGCATCCGGTCAGATGCAGCCTCTGTCCCTGCTCGAAAGCAACATCCGTGCCGCGATCGCGACGGAGATGAAGCGCAAGGGCTACGAGGAAGCGGCCGCCGGCTCAACACCGGACTTGCTCGTTGGCTACGAGGCTGCCCGCGCCGAAAAAGTCAAGAATAACCCGATCCGAATCGGTGTCGGTGTCGGCAGTTATGGCAGCAACACCGGCGGTTCCGTCGGCGTCGGCAGCTCGAGTGTCAAGAATGTTTCAGAAGGCACACTGGTCATCCGGGCCATCGACTTGAAGCGCAAGGCCGAGGTGTGGCAAGGCCGCCTGTCGCGCGAGCTGGGCAAAGGCAACGTCGAGCCAGCAGTCGTGCAAAGTGCGGTCGCTGAAGTGTTTCGCGAATTCCCGGCGCGTGGCGGACAGCCGTGAAGAGTGCCCGCTTCCGGATCTCATTACTGTTCGCTTTGATCGGCATGGCCTTTGGTTACGCGATCCACGCCGAGAATTCCCCCACTGAGCCCGCGCGGGCGGCCGTCGAGCAGCTCGTGGCCGACTACATCGGGCTCTACTCCGGGCCGACGATCGAACAATGGCGGACGTTGTTTCATCCCGCGGTCGTCGTCGCGTTTCCAGATGACGACGGGTCGATCCGGACGCGCACACTCGACGAATTTGTCACTCGGCAGAAAAACTACTTTGCCACCGGGCGCCGGATCTCCGAGCGTCTGGAGAACGTCCGCATTGACATGGGGAGGCGGATCGCGCGGGTGAGCGCCGACTTCGTTTTCGTGGACGAGGAGGAGGAGCGCCCGGGCACACTGGGGCTGCACCTGGCAGAGGGAAAGGATGGCTGGAGGATTGTGGCAGTGCTGTTCGCCTACGACGCGGTGTGAACTCCGGCCGCCGGGTAGAGCGCCAACTGCTTCAATCCGAGCGCGTGGAGTTTCACTCGCTCGGCAAGCTCATTAGACTCGGCGAATGAATACACTCACTCGTCGCGGATTCGTGGGGATGACGGCGGCCGGTCTGGCGCTGGCGGCTGGCATAAGAGGCACCGCCAGCGCGGCGCCGGAAAAAAGCCTGTCGGCGGTGCCAGGCACGGTGCCACCGATTTCTCCCGAGGAACATGCGGCGCGCATCGGAAAGCTGCAGTCGCTCTTGCAGCGCGAAAAAGTCGCGGCCTGCCTGGTCGAGGCGGGCTCCTCCCTCGAATACTTCACCGGCATTCGCTGGTGGCGCTCCGAGCGCACCACGGCCGCCCTGATCCCGGCGGTAGGGCAGACCGTCGTCGTCACACCGTTCTTCGAAGTGCCCTCGGTCGAGGAATCCCTCAAGATTTCCGGAGACGTGCGTTCCTGGCACGAGGACCAGAGTCCATTTGCGCTGCTTGCCGATGCGATGAAAGCCAACGCGGCGTCGGGACCGCTCGCGGTCGAAGGGACGACGCGGCACTTCATCGTCGATGGCACGGTCAACGCCGGCATGAATCGCGGCGTTGTCTCAGGCGAGGCGCTCGTCAACACCTGCCGCACGATCAAGTCGCCCGCGGAGCTCGCGCTCATGCAGGCCTCCAACGACGTCACCATTGGCGCCATCCGGCTCGCGCGCCAACAAATGAAGTCGGGCATGACCGGCCCCGAGATCACCGAGATCCTCTACGAAGCGATGGAATCGAAGGGCGGCCGGAATCCTTTCGCACTGGTGCTCATCAACGAGGCGAGCGCTTTCCCTCACGGCACGGAAAAGCCGCAATCCGTCCGCGACGGCTCCGTCGTCCTCATCGATACCGGTTGCTCATACCACGGTTACGCCTCCGACATCTCCCGCACGTGGGTTCACGGCAAGCCCACTGCCCGCCAGCGCGAAGTCTGGGACACGGTCAAGCGCGGCCAGGAAATCTGCCTGGAGACGGCGAAGGTCGGACTCCCCGTTGGCGACATCGACTTCGCCGTGCGCAACTACTACGAAGGCAAGGGCTGGGCCAAGAATTACGGCCTGCCCGGCACCTCGCATCGCACGGGCCACGGGATCGGCATGGACGGCCACGAGCCGCCCAATCTCATGCGCGCCGACCGCACGCCACTCCAGGCCGGCATGTGCTTCTCCGACGAGCCCGGGATCTACATCCCCGGCGAGTTCGGCGTCCGCATGGAGGATTGCTGGGTCATGACGGAGCAGGGACCCAAGCTCTTCACGCCTCTCGCCAAGTCCATCGATGACCCGATCTGACCTTGCTCATTGGTCTCTAGATGGGCGCCGAGCCGTCGTCACCGGCGCGACCAGCGGCATCGGGCTCGCAACGGCACGCGAGTTGTCCGCGCTCGGCGCCGAAGTACTTCTGGTCGCCCGAAAACCGGCCGACATCGAAGCGACTGTAAAAGCGCTTCGGGACGAGGGCCGCAAGGCCCACAGCTGCGCCGCAGACATGGCTGATATGGAGGGCCGCCGCGCCGTTCGCGCGCGCGTGGACGAACTCTGGGGTGAGCTCCATATCCTGGTCAACAACGTCGGCATGAACATCCGCGCGCCAACGCTCGACTACCCCGTGGAAAGCCTCCGGCAACTGATGGCAGCAAATGTTGAGTCCGCATTCGGACTTTGCCAGCTCATGCATCCGCTGCTGCGCGCCTCGCGCGGCGCGATCGTGAATGTCTCGTCTATCGCAAGCCGCACCGTCATCCGCATGTCGACGGCCGCGTACTCGATGTCGAAAGGTGCGCTCGATTCGATGACCGACTTCCTGGCAGTGGAGTGGGGCGCGGATGGCATTCGCGTCAATTCCGTTCATCCCTGGTACATCCGCACGCGGCTCACCGAGGCCGTGCTCTCCGACGAATCGAGACGCTTGCGCATTCTCGAAGCGACGCCGCTCAGGCGCATCGGCGAGCCTGAAGATGTGGCGCGCGTGGTGGCATTTCTCGTAATGCCCGCCGCAAGGCACGTGAGTGGCGCACACGTGCCAGTCGACGGTGCGTTTGAACGGGTTGGAATCTGATACCCAATGGATTCGACCGCAGCTGAGACGAGAATCCAGGCACACGTGCGCGAGACGCCGCTGCAACGGTCACGCGGACTCAGCGAGTCCACCCGCGCAAACGTTTTCCTGAAACTGGAGAATCTCCAGGAAATCGGCGCATTCAAGATTCGTGGAGCAGCCAATAAGCTGCTTTCCCTGCCACGGGAACAGGCCGAGCTCGGCGTCGTTGCGGCCTCAAACGGCAATCACGCCCTGGCGGTGGCGACGGTCGGCCGAAGGCTGGGAATTCCCGCTGAAGTCTTCGTTTCTGAACACATTGACCCGTTCAGGCGAGCCCGGATCGAGTCGCTGGGGGCAGGCGTGCATACGGTCAGAGGAGATCCACTCCTTGCCGAACAGGCAGCGCGCCGGGAAGCGGAACGATCGGGCCGCACCTATGTATCGCCCTACAACGACCTGGAGATCGTGGAAGGACAAGGAACCGTTGCCGTAGAGATCCTGCGGCAACTGTCCCAGTCCGATACGAAGAGACTCGATGCGGTTTTCGTGGCCGTCGGCGGCGGCGGGCTGATCGGAGGCATCGGTCTGCACTTGCAGTCTTATTCGCCTGATACGGAGGTAGTCGCCTGCTGGCCGGAAAATTCTCCCGCGCTGTACGAGTGCATGCGCGTGGGCAGGATCATCGAAGTTCCGGAGAAACCTACGCTTTCCGTCAGCACCGCCGGCGGAATTGAACCGGGTGCGGTCACCCTGGAAATTGCCCGACAGGTAATCGATCGCAGCGTCCTGGTAACCGAAGCAGAGATCCTGGACGCGGCGCGTCGCGTCTACCGCGAGGACGGCCAGCTCCTGGAAGGCGCGGCCGCCGTCGCGGTCGCCGCGTTTCTGAAGTCGGCCGACGATTATGCGGGCAAGACCGTGGCGATCGTGATTTGCGGCGGAAACGCCGATCCGGCTTTGGAAGCCCGGATCAAGGAATGATCAGGACTTGCGGTGAAGCGCCGCCTCGACCGCCTCGAAGAGAAGATGCATTCCGAACGAGACGTCCTGGATCTTTCCGTTGACGAAGAAACCGGGCGTCGAGCGCACGCCGCTTTCCCGTCCGCTCTGCTGGTGCTCGCGTACGCGCTGCAGGTAAACGTGGTCCTGCATTTCCGCGTCGAAGCGCGCGAGGTCGAGCCGTAATTTTTCCGCATAGCCGCGTAATTGATTCGGCTTGAGATGACTCTGGTTCTCGAACAGCCGGTCGAGCATCTGCCAGAACTTCCCCTGGCCGCCGGCGCATTCGGCAGCCTCGGCGGCGAGCTCGGCATGCGGATGGACTTCCTCGAGCGGGAAGTGCCGATAGATGAATCGCACCTGGTTTTCATAGCGAGTCAGCAGCATGTTGACGCCCGCCACCGCCTGCCTGCAGTTGGGGCACTCCACGTCACCGTACTCGACGACGGTCACCGGCGCATGAGGAGCCCCGAGCATGTGATCGGAGGCACCAGCGGGGACCGTCAAGGTGAAGGGTTCATGCCGGCTCATGTCGAGCGCTCCAGTTCTTTTGCGGATTCCTCGGGCATGCGGTCGAGCAGGCGCTTGAGTTCGCCGTGAGCGCTCGCGAGGGCCGCATTGTCCTGGAACAACGGCCGGTACTGCGCCAGGAAGGCCGCGTCGCTTCGATCACCCTGGCCGAGCAGGACGCCGCGAGCCCGGGACGCGAAGGCCATGACATCGGCTTCGGTCAATGGCTCCTTCGAAGCAGCTCTGTGATCGACATCGGCGATCAGTGACGAAAGCAAGCGCAACCAGGCCCATTCCGGATCATGGATCAGGCGGTTCATGGCCGACACCCCACGGAGCCCGGGATCGGACCGGCGCTTCACGTCGAGGATCTGTGTGTGGATCTCCAGCAGTTTCTGGCTCAAATCCTGAAGTGACTGCAGATGGCTTGCGGGTTCTTGGGACATGGAGCGATCTTAGCTACTCGCCGAGTACCTGGTGCACGAATGCGATCGAAATGGATCCCTCTCCAACCGCGGAGGCAACGCGCTTGACGTTGCCGCCGCGCACGTCGCCCACGGCGAACACGCCCGGCAGGCTCGTTTCCAGCAAGTGGGGCCGGCGGGTAAGCGGCCACCCAGCGTCGCGCAGGTCCTCGTCGGTCAGGGCGGCTCCAGTCTTGACAAAGCCCTTCGGGTCGAGTGCGACACAGCCATTGAGCCAACTCGTTGCCGGGTCGGCGCCGGCCATGATGAACACATGCCGCATTTCGCGTTTCTGGACGTCCCCGGTTTTCTTGTTTTTCCACTGCGCCCGCTCGACGTGGCTATTGCCTTCTAGCGCACAGAGTTCCGTATTCACGTGCAATTCAATGGCCGGATTCTGCTCGATGCGCATGATGAGGTAACGCGACATCGTGTCGGCCAGGCCATCGCCGCGCACCAGCAGGTGGACGCGCTTGGCAGTCTGCGCCAGGAACACCGCCGCCTGGCCCGCCGAGTTTCCGCCGCCGATGACGATGACTTCCTCGCCACGGCAGAGCTGCGATTCCATGAAGGTCGCAGCGTAGTAGACCCCGGAGCCTTCGAATTGCGTGAGGTTCGAGATCGGCGGCTTTCGATACTCCGCGCCCGATGCGATGACGATCGTGCGTGCCTGGACGCTCTGGCCGCCGCTGCTCTCGACGCTGTAAGGCTTGCGACTGCTGGCGATCTTGTTGGCGCAGCTTGCGATCATCACCTGCGCCCCGAACTTTTGCGCCTGCGCATAGGCCCGGCCGGTCAGGGCCTGGCCGGTGATTCCGGTTGGGAATCCAAAGAAATTCTCGATCTTCGAGCTGGCGCCTGCCTGTCCGCCCGGAACGTTGGACTCCATCACGAGTACATCGAGACCCTCGGACGCGGCAAACACGGCTGCCGCAAGCCCCGAAGGCCCGGCGCCGACGACCAACACGTCCCGAACTTGCGCCTGGTCGATGGATTCATTGAATCCGAGGCAATCGGCAATCTGCTTGTTGCTGGGATTCCGCAGCACCAACTCGCCCCGGCAAATCAGGATCGGGATGTCATTCACTCCGACCTTGAACCGGTCCAGGAAATGCTGTGCCTCCGCATCGTTCTCGAGATCGATGTACGAATACGGATGCGCATTGCGCGCCAGGAACTGCTTGACTCCAAGCGTCCCGGAGCAGAAATGCGAGCCGATCAGAACGACGTCGCCGAGTCCTTGGTCCAGCAGCGCGACTCGCCGAAGGATGAAGGCGCGCATCAGGATCTCGCTCAGTTCGAAATCGGTCTGTACCAGCAGCAGCAGCTGTTCGCGGCTGATCTCGATCACTTCACCGGGCTCGCGTACGCGCGCCCGCGCGAGCGCCCGGCGTCCCGACAGAAGGTTGAGCTCGCCCGTGAACTGGCCCGGTCCCAGCGCCTGGATCAAGGTTTCGCCCTTGTCGGAAGGATGGACCAACTCGATCTGGCCCTGTACGACGACGATGAAGGGCAGGGGAAGGGCGCCGACGTCATAAAGAACTTCGCCGCGATCCGTCGAGCGACGGCGGCCGTGGGTCGCAATGCGCTCAACCTGTGCCGGCATCAGCCTGGGGAACATCTGCTCGGCGCGAGCATGCGGGGGCAGGGCGAGTTGTGCAGTTGTCGCGTTCACGGGAGCTCGATGTCGATTATAGAGAGCTACACTTGTGGCGCTGTAGGAAAAAGCAAGGAGTCTTACGGATGACACCCACTGTTTTTCGGGCGCTCTCGGTCGCGGCGCTTCTCAGCGCGCCGATGCTTGGATTCTGCCCAGGCACCGCCCTCGCCGATGACGCTTCGCGCATCAGCACGCTCGAATCGACGGTCCAGCAGCTCAGGATTCGAATCGACGAGCAGAACCGCCGCATCGAACGACTGGAGGCCGAACTGAACAGCCGGACCAACGCGCCGCTGATCAAGCCGACGCCCGCCAAACGCGACGACTATGCGCCGAAAGCCGCGACCGGCAAAGAGCCATGGCATGCGCCAGAGGCCTGGGCGCGAGTGACCAAGGGCATGACGAAGGCGGAGGTCACGGAGATCCTCGGCCCGCCCACGGCCGCAGAGTCGATGAATACCTACACGACTCTCTTTTACCGCTCCGGCTCGCTGAACGGGCTCGTCAACCTCCGCGACGACCGCGTCGTGGCGGTTAACAAGCCCAGCTTCGGCGGCTGAAGACGGCCACGACCCGCCTAACTTCATGTGTGCCGACCGCACGTTCGCCGCGGCGTGCGTATGCTCCTGAGCTTCGTCAGTGCAATCTAGCGGGATCGAAAGACTTTTGGGAATGTCGGATCTTCAGCAAGATCCAGTTCCAAGTGGGTCTGGCCGGCATTGGCGACACAACCGACAGTGAAAGCGCCCCATGCTCGCATTGATATCGTTACCGTGCCGCTCTGATCAGGAAAGCAAAGTGGCTTGTGGCGTGGAAACATAGGGTGCAAGTAAAGGCGCACCGGATCTCTTACCTCTTTTCCGAGCCGCCGAGCTGGGCCAACTGTAATTGTCACCAGGAACCAGTTCGCTTCGCTCATTGCCGTCACGGTCGCTGAAAGGCGCAGGCCGTCCTTTTCCGGTCTACCCCCGAATGCACCCTTCCAGGGATCATCTTCATCAGTTCCAGGTTTAACTTCGGCCGCAAGTCCAGGTACCTCTTCGAGAACTGACGCGCCGCGTTCGGACTTCGCGTCTGCCGAGCGCTGCATTCCCGATTCGGCCGACAATGCGATTCCACGTACTTCCTCAACCTCGTGTCGCAACGAATCCATCTTGACGCTCACGTCGCCAACCGTAAATTCCCGAATTCTTGGAATAGCGAGGAAACCTGCGGCGGCTCCAAGATAGCCAAGAGTGATCCATCCGAATGCGTCGTCAATCGAATCGCCTGTCAGCATTCGCCATATCGCCGCCACCAACGTAGTTGCTGCCAATAGGTAACTCAGGTAGTCGACTGCGCGAAAGAATCGCTCCGTACTCTTGGTCTGATTGTTCACGCTACCCATCGCATTTGGCTTGAGTTGGTGTGGGCGTATGCCGATCAGACAACTGCGTGGATCGTCTCTTCCATTTCAGTTGCGACCTTCATGAATCCACCCTCGGTCGGATGAAGTTCATTGCCCCAGTCCTTGTCCAGAAGTACGCCACGAAAATTGACGTAATGCGTGTCGTGATGTGTTCTGGCGATTCCCGCCAACATGTCATTGAAGGCATCGATCAATTCGCGGACGATCGTGCGGCGAAGCGCCTTGTCGGTCTGGCGGTCATAGCCCTTGCGTGAGAGGCTCGGATCGAGCCACGGGCCCGGCAATGGTCCAAGGCCGCCGCCCCAACCGCGGCCATCCGGAATCGCGTAGTCGTACCCGTGGAAAAGAATCGGAATATTCGGCTTGCCGATCTGCGTAAGCTTGAATCTCAGAAGGCCAATGAGATCCTGGTAGGCCTGACCGAACACTTCCGCGACCAGGCCCTTGAGGATGCTCTTGTTGATCTCCGGCAGCCCACTGTGCATGTCGACCGCGCGCTTGTTGTAAAGCATGACGAATAGTTCTTGGCCTGCGATGTCATTGCCACCGCCTGAAAACAGGAACACATCCGGCCGGTTTTCTTCCAGCAACTGGTACGTCTCGATCATGTCGCGTCCATAGACCATGTCATTTAGGAGTGCGCCGGCTCTCGCGCGGTCCTTAATCTTGTATTCCCACCCATTCCACGTCTTGTGACGCAGGCAAGCCAGGATGTCGTACGCAGGAAAGTAACTGAACCAGGAATCGCCCTCGGCTGCGACCTTGACCGTCCGCTGGATGCCCGCTTCGGGCCCTCGCCGCTCAAAGGCGCGAATACGTTGCGATTCAAATTCCTGGCCCATTGCGGGAATTCGATCGCGCGCGCGCCGGGCAGGCGCGCTGTGGCGTCTGGTTCGTTTTGATGGCTTTGGCATGTCGACTCCCGGACTGTTGAGTGACTACGCTTCAGCCAGCAGGTCTTTCCAATCATTGACCCGAATGGCCGCCCCGGCTTCCGCGCCCGGCTGAGGTTGCTGTCCTTGCTGAATTGTGTCGGCACCGCGCACTTTGGAGCCGAAATCGAGTCCCGCTCGCTGCTCGATGCGGGTGATCGGTACACGCCAATGTTGAACGTCAATTGCCGGCAGGTCCTGCGGTTGGCCTACGTAGCTGCGCGTTTCGTTCATCAAGGGTCCTTGATCCGCGATCAGGCCGACTGCCTTTAGACCATTGGCGCTCTTCCATGCGACTATTTTCCAATAGGAAGATGGAACCTGGACGTCGTCGCACCAGTAATCGACCTGATCATCGAAAATCGGACCCTGCAATACGCAAATGGGTTTCCCTGATTCGGCTGCCAATAAGCCGTTTTCAAGGACATAGCGCTCGAGTCCCTGCCAGTACTTGGCCGTCTGGTTGAATCGAAAGTGCTGGGGCGAGCAATTGGAAAAGTGGAATGTATCGGCATTCGCGCGTTCCGCTTCTTCCTTGCTACCCCAAGTCGGATCGGTACGGCGCGTGAGATGACCGCGATCGAAGTAGTGGGACCAGGCGGAATAGAAGTCTTGACCAAGGTAAAACGTCTCGCTGGTGCGCGGATCTTTGTACCAGGTTTCGCCTTCTGAGCCTTCGACGACGCGTCCTGTCTTCCGGTCAACCGCAAGATACTCATCGCCCTTGATGTTCGTCGCGGTGAAGATCGCCAATCGCTTCGAGCGACTGAGCTTGACGCTGAAGTTTTGGTACTTGAGCAACCCGTCATTGGCGTTCGGCTCTGTTGCGCGAAGCGGCGCCAGATCCGCGCGCAGCGAGGGCGTGATCGTAGGCAGCGGGACCTTCAGGCCGGGAATGAACGACTCGTCGAAGCCCTTCCTGCTGGTGTAGTCACGATCAAGTCGCTTGGCCTCTGCGGCGGTGCGTACGGCGGGTGCTCCCGATGGCCTGGCAAGTGCGAGCGTCGAGGCTGACCCGGCGGTCCGGGTGATTTCGGCAAGCGCCCGAGCCCAGCTTTCGATGGGGAGCGTGATGCGCAATTCACCGACAGGTCCCGTCGAGTTCATGTTGCTGTCCTCGGATGCTGATTGCAGGGATTCGGGCAATCTTCTGGTAGTACGGGGAGGCGATATCACTCGACTGGTGGAAGTGGGTGCGGACTCCAGTCGCTCGGCAAGCGCCAATGCATCCTCGAGAAGTTGCTTTCGATCCCCCCGAAGTCTAGGCAGGCGCTTGCGCAGTTCCTTGTATATCGCACTGATGCGTATCCCCTCGTTTACCTCCTGCGGAATTTCAGGAGGCAGAGGCGCACCGCGCACGGCACGAAACGGCTCTCCGTAGTGATGCAATGCAACGACGTCCCATTCGTCATTGAACACCGGCGATCCGGAGGATCCGACCTCTGTGTCGGTGTCATAAAGCAGGACCTCGTCAGTCCGGAACAAAAGGGTGTTGTTGCGGACGGTCAGCATCTTGGGCCAACCGTTCGGGTGTTGAATGATGTTTACCGACATTCCGAGCACATGCTTGTCGCTGCGATCCGAAAGCGGGCAAAAGCCAAGCTCTGCGTCGGCCGCTGATCCAGAAACCTTTGCCCCGATGGCGATCAACGCAAAATCGAGCTCCTCCTCTTCCGAGAACTCCGCAAATGCATTCGGTTCGAGGGCGAATGTCGTCGTGACGAGTGGCCTGCGGAAACGGTCAAATTCGCGGTCAAACGTCACGGAAGTTCCTCTTGCCGCATCTGCGTCGCGGATGACGTGCTGATTCGTCATGAATAGGCGAGGGCTGATCAGGAATCCCGATCCTTGCGTGCTGTAACGGCTGTCGCGGACCTCGACGAATCCCACAGCTCGACGTACGTCGACACCTTCCGTCAGAAATGCACACTCCTGGAAGTCAACGCTTGGACCCTGGATGGCTTCTGCGCCGCGAGGAGTTGCCTTGAGCGTGCGGCGAGCAAAGTATCGGCGCCGTCGGTCTGGATCGATTTCTGCGTCTTTCCAGTTTCCGCTGGCAACCTGGCTGCGAACCTGCGCCATGCGTTCCTGGGCCAGCGTGAATTCCGTCTGGAACTTTGAGGAGACCCTTTCAATAGCGCCCGCTTTCTTGATGTCGCGAAGCATTTGAATCCTCCTGCGCGCTCGCGAATGCTTGGCTCGAGCTGCGCATGCGAACTCGAACAACGCACCTGAAACGTCGATGCGCAGACTCTACGCTCGCCAACGAGCTCAAGAAATATTTCTTCTCAAATCCCAGAATTGTGAGACTCCGCGGCCGCTCGTTACAGAAAGTATTGATTGCAGGTGGGATTCCATGAAGGCTATCAGATCGATCTGGCAGTCGCAGTCTGGGCTAGCAGCCTTTCTGCTGGCCACGACGGCGGCCGCCCACCACCCCGGCTTCGCGCCCTGCCTTGCCAACAACGACCCGACTGCCAATCCGCCTTCAGGCAACGTCGTCGTCCGGATCCTCTCGATCGAGCCGAACACGGACCTCGAGGGCGACGACGACGCGATTCCCTTCTACGACAACCACGCGGACATCTACGGCAAGGTCGTAATCAACGGCGAGAGCCGCGACCTTCCCAAGATCAACGAGGACGACCACCCGCACTGGGACGGACATCCGCCGGATGCCACACACCCGAACGGCGGTGTGTTCACCGTGGTCGTCCCCGCGACGCCAGACCCAATGGGTCTGACGCCACTGCCCGTGCCGATCTCGATCCAAATTTCCGAATCGGATGGCGGGCTCACCGGTGACGATGACACCGTCGACATCAACCCGTTGGCCGCCAAATCCTCACTCGACTTCAACTTCGACATGTGTTCGTTTCGCATTGACGGCGACATCAACGCAAACGGCACGCAGGCCGCGTTCGAAGTATCCGGCGGAAACGGCGACGATGCCGCAAGCATCCGGTTTACCGTGGGTCTTGCCGACGGCAGGCCCGTATCCCTGAATGATGCTGCCCTGACAGATCTTGACTTCGTTCAGGTAACCCCCCGCGTTGGCCGGTTAGTCGCCGGCAAGCCCACGGTACTCATGGCGCGCGTCGTCAACAACTACCCGACACCCATAAACACCAAGATCGAGGTCCGAATCGCCGGCTTGCCCAGCGGCAACATCGTGGACGAATTTCAGCTCGGCTCGATGGGCGGCGGTGAAGTCAAGACGTTCTACCTGTACGAGAATGACCCGCTGGTATTTCCGGAGTCTGGCCAGCCGTACACGGCGCATTTGACGGGGATTCTGGATCCCGATGGCCAATTGGCGGACACCGGCCATTCAGTGCCTCAGGATTGTCGCGCCCAGAACAACGGACGCAACAATCGGTTCGCCTGGCGCATTGTCGAGACGCGCGGGCCGAGCGTGCTGTGGGCCAAGGTCGGAATGGATCTTGACCTGTTGAATTTCGCGCCGGATTCGCATTTCAACGAAATCATCGAGCTCGGCGAGGGCTACATCCGCGGTACCTACCCGATTGCAAGCCTTGATCAGTCTACGAGCCCGATAGATCTGCCCGTGATGATCACTCCAGGCTTCGACTGGCTGCGCGCAATCATTCCCGGGACCGATTCCGCCGATCCGTTCCTGATGGTCGCAGAACTGGGTGGCATGGCGGCGATTCTTGGCTACGACCGCATCCTCGGCGTACTGCCGAACAAAGACTGGTTTGAGCGCTTCGAAGGCTGGAGTTCCGTCACTGGACTTTCGCTGGGGGACGCGCTTCCGCGTGGCGTCATTTTCCTGCCGCGTAAGGAAAACGATGCGGACGTCGGCCCGGCACTCGCGCTTCCCGCACATGAGCTCGGACACACATATGGGCTTAGCGTCGATTCCGCGATCAAGCCGAAATGGGCGTGCGGTACCGATCTCGGCCCGCTCACGACCCTGATCTGCGGAATGAACAAGGGCTTCGACGAATACACGAATGAAACGCCGCCGTTCGACCAGGGAAATCCAGGCAATGGTTACTGGATCACCCAGGGCGGAGAGTCAGCTGCGTTCAGCACGCTATTCGGAGAACAGTGCGACTCGCATTGCTTCATGGGATCCACGAACATCAACGCACACGATCATTGGTCCAGCCACAAGAGCTGGATCGATCCTTCTGACTACGATCGCCTGCTTGACCAACTGATCGTTGGCGGTACCGCTGCTTCCTTGCCTGCTCCTGCCTCGGTCAACGGAGGCCTGGTATACGTGTCGGGACTCATTGCGCTGAAGGGCGACTATGAATTGGATGATGCACGATACGAAGTCAAACAGAACGAGTTTGGTTTCATCGACGTCATCCACACGCCGGCGACATATCGCATGGAGGCGGACCCTGTTCCTGTGGGCAAAGAAACCATAGGTAAGATCCGCTTCATCGGTGCCGGACAAAAAGTGCTTGCGACTGCCGACATTCCAGTGCGATTTCTAATAGTCAATGAAGAGAACGGCGCCGCCGCGCGCGCAGCGCCCGTATCGGCCTTCGGCTTGACGATTCCAATGCCACCTGGGACTCAGGAAATCGCCGTGGACGCTCACGGAGAGGACGGTGGATATGTGCGGCTCGGGTCGCGCAAGGTCAGCCTCTCAGTGCCAGAGGTAAAACTCGCCGGAGTGCGAGTTCAGAAATCCGGGAAAGGCCGCGCACTGGCAGCCACTTGGCAGGGTTACGATGCGGATAGCGATGCGCTGCGGTACACCGTCGCCGTCAGTCCCGATCGTGGCCAGCACTGGTGGCCGCTTGGTGTCGACTTGGACAAATCATCGCAAGAATTCGACTTGCGGCAGCTACCGCGTGGCACCTATGCCGTACGCGTGATCGCACATGACGGCGTCCACATTGGCGTCAGTCCGATTGAGCTGATACGCGTCAATTGACCGCGAGCGTGTAGGTCAATGGTCCGCCGGAGCCCGTGGCAGGCCTCGGATCAAGGAGGATCGTGTACGCTCCTGGCTCGAGGAGTGCGCCGTCGATCCGCAGCAGGACCGCACCATCGCTGGTTGTCGCAACACGCCGGTTCACCAACGCGGGAGCCGACGGACTGTCGGCGCGAAGTATCGTCACTTGATAATCGGCTGCCGGATTCGGCCCCGGGTCGAATCGTAATTCCAGCTGCGTGGGATCGCCGCTTCGCGTCCAGGCCGCATCGGCTTCCGTGACCGCCCCGCGCGTAGTCTCGAATCGAAGGGTCTCCGTCGTTGCGTGGGACCCGGAGTCATGCCATGGATAGAGCAGGTACGAGCCGAGCCCGAGCGCGATGACGCCGAGTGAAGCGGCGATGGCGTACTGGATCCGGTGCTGTTGCCATCCTGAAATGGCCAGAAGCGGAGCAACTTCCCCCCGGTCTTCCAGTTCGCGCATGCCGTCCCTGAATGCGGCCGTTAGCTCGACCTCCGTCCGAAATGCGGGGTCTTCGACAATCCTTGTCTCGAGCATGAGTTCCTCCGCCTCCGAGAGACGCCTCGCGAGGTACTGATTGATCAGGTCCTGGTCTTCCGTTGTCATATCTGTCGTGAGGCAGCTCGGTGTCCCAGTGCGATGTTATGCAAGCACCAAACTATAGAGATCTGAGACGCGATACCGTTTTTCGAGCAGAAGGCGGAATCGCTCGCGGGCACGGAAAATGACCCTTCGGAAATGAGACTCGTCGATGCCAAGCTCCCGGCAGACCTGTGCCTTGTCCTGGTCGTGCAGGTAAATGCGAACCAGGATTTCGCGGTCACGAACGTTTGGAATTTCGCTCAGCACCTGGCGCACCGCCTTGGCGCGGGCTTCCGCCTGCGTGGCGCTCGCGGGGTCCGCATCGGGATCGCCGTAATCTTCGATGGCATCCTGCTGGCCCGTAAAAGTACGTCGGCGCCGCACGGTCCTGTGATGCGACCTGGCCAGAAAGCGGGCCGTTTGGGCGAGATATGGCGCGAGCTTTTCCGGGTCCTCGAGCGGCTGCTGGCGCAGCCGCTCGAGGACGATCCGGAACACCTCGTTGCAAATGTCATCCGCGAGCGTGTTGTTTCGCAGCTCTCGCCGCAAGATGACCATGACGCCCTCGCGCAGCCGCTGCAACTCCGTCGGCGAACGCAAGCTGAGCGACGCTGAATCAGTCTCGGTCACAGGCGGTTTGCCTCAGACATCAAGGGCGTGCGATCCCCCGTGCGATTGGGAGAGCGAAATGATCCGTCTCTTGCCTTCGATCAAGTTGATCGCAAAGAACAGCTTTCCAACCTTGCCACCGAAATCTCCGTAGAGCGTACCCGGCAGCAATACGCCGACGTCGAACTCGCCGTGCTTCTCGTTACTCTTCGAAAGCTTGCACGGCTGATTCATCGGCGCTTTAAGTAGTGGACTCGGCAGGTACCAGTAGCTTCCGTAGACGTCCTTGGATATCTGGAATGAGCCGCCCAGCGGCAAGCCATCCTTCCACGGCTGGGGTTTCGGCGCCTCGTCGTAAATGATCATGACCCATTGGGCCACAAATTGATCGGCATCCATCATTGCTCCCTACGTCTTTCGACGTTGTTGTTGCCAGCTTCGAGTGGAACATTCGAGACCAGTTGAAAACCTGCCCAATAGTACGGATCCGACCAGCGTGGCTGTTGCCGAATGTACCGTTGTGCGAGTTCAAGTGCAGCGGGTGCCGGCTGCTTGTTTATGAGCATTTGGCGGTAGAACTCCTCCATCAACACGGCAGTTGACCGATCAGGCACCTGCCACAGCGTTGCGAGCACCGAGCGGGCGCCACTCCGCAGGAAAGCGTGAGCCAGTCCAATCGGACCTTCACCGGCGATCTCACGGCCAAGCGCCGTATCACATGCACTCAAGACAACCAGGTCCGCATTCAGCGCGAGGCCGGCAATATCGAAGGAGCGCAGCGCGCCGTCCACGGGATGGCCGGTCCCGTCGAAGCGTGACAAAGCCAGCATCGCCAGCGAAGGGTCCTCGCTGTCGGCGAGCGCATGCGTTGCGAAGTGAACGATCTGAAAGCGCTCCAGATGAGCGCTTGTGACCTTTTGGCGATTGGCGTCGGTACCCAGGAGTACGAGCGTATCGGTACCGTCGCTTGCCATGGAGACGATGGCGTTCGCTTCGATGGACGTGGAGGGCAAGCGCTTCATTCGCGCAAGGTTTTGTGCGGTGCGCGTCGGCAAAACGCTGCCTATTGGCGTCAAATGGGCCGTTGCGCCATGTATCCGCGGATCGTCGGCCGTATAGATCGGGTCGGCGATCATGGCAATACTGGTCTTGGCGCTCCTTTCACCACTCGCGCGAGGTTCCACACCCGAAAGCGCGGTGACGACACGTATGGCGCCATTGCCCAGCTGGGGCATGGCATCGCGTGCAAGCACTGCGATGGGCACCAGGTGAAGCGGACCGTCGGGGACGACGAAAAGCCGCTCGTCGTCAGCGAGCTTGGATAGCGGCCCAAACAAAACCGCCACGAGACCGTCGAGGGCATCCAGCCGATTGGCCGGCGTCTTGCTATAGGTGCGCCAAGCGACATGTAGAGTGCGCGCCAGGTTTTCGACGTCGGTTCCACTGCCTAGCACATGGACCGCGACCTGGTTCCTACGAACTTCGAACAGCCAGCTTTGAGCGCGGCCAACGAAGTACTCGGCGACAACAACATTCTCAGGCACTAACTCAACTGGAATACTTGCGCGAATGGACTGTGTCCAACCGTGGGCCACACCCGCCGTGCTCGCAACCTGCCTTTCAAGAATCGAAGCTTCCGCGCGCAACTGCTCGATCTTGCGTGTCAGTTCCGCGACTCGATCCACATCAGGTGTCGCAGCACCCTGCAAGCGGTCCCGCAGCTGGCGCTTGCCTGCCAGGAGCTCGTAAAGCTGATCGCGGCGACTCCGTAATTCATCCAATTCGGGACTTGCATGAACTGGTTCAGTTTCCTGGAGCATCCGTGCGCGGCTGCGATCGCTGAGCGCAATGGCGGATCGCAGAATCCGCTGAGCTCTCGGGTCCTGGCTCTGGCCGAACTTGGCTGCCTGAGTCACCAGGATCGCAATCTGCAGTTCGATCGCATCGCGATAGCTGGCCCGAAACGCGGCACGGCTTTCCGCCTGCAGCGATCGCAGTCCGATACTTTCAAGCTCGCTGAGGGCGGCCGTACTATCCGCTAGGGCACTGCTCTCATCGCCCAAGCGGAATGATGACTCGGCTCGACGAACAAGGGTCCGAGCGTGTTCGAGATCAGAGCCGCTCTCGTCAAGGACCTTGAGCGCCTTGTCAAAGTACTCCAGGGAGACTTCGTTCCTCCTACTACGGGACTCGAGGTTGCCAAGCTCGGCGAGAGCGAGGCCGAGATAATGATGTGTGGGAGACAGTTCCAGCTCGAGAACCTGCTCCAGTTCCCGCCTGGCTTGCGGCAGTCGATCGTCCGTTAGATAGGCGCGAGCAAGATAAAGCTTTGCCTGGGCAAGGTCGTGCGGCGTGATAACGAGTGATTGGGCCATTTCGAGGTGATTGATCGCCTGCTCGATCTGACCGAAGCCACGTTCAAGTTCACCGAGGGTCAGGAGTGCAACGGCTTGCTCCCGGCGCGCTCCGGTCTCCCCACGCAGCTGAATCGCAGCGGTTAGCAGCTGTGCGGCGCGTTGCGGCTCTCCGGAGTGCATGAGAGTTGTCGCGAGCCCCTGCATTGCGCGCGCTTCACCGTTCTTGTCGCCGCGTGCATGAAGTATCTGGCCTGCTTGGTGAAAGCGGTCGATCGCTTCGTCAAACTGCCCGACCGCCCGAAGCGGCCATGCGCTGTTGTGCAGTGTGTGGGCATAGTTTTCTGGATCGTCATCCCGTGCAATGAGTGACAACGCTTCGTCGAATTCGCGCATGGCATCTGCAAGCCGGCCCTGCGTGTAACTCTGCGTGGCAAGGCTCTGAAGCGACAAGGCTTGCGCGGGCCGATCACCGGCAGACCGAAAGAGGGCGAGGGCACTTCTGAAGTCCTCGCGCCCTTGCGCCGCTTCGCCGGCTACGTCATGTGAGACGCCTCGGTAATTCAAGGCATAGCCGGCTTCGTAAGCATTGCCAAGCTCAAGCAGGCGATCGTAGGCCTCAGTCAGGCGCTCCTGTGCCAGTTCCAAGTGGCGGCGCCGCGCGGCCGGCTCGGTGTCCGCTGCATTGGCGAGTTGGTCCAGCGCCGCTCCCTGCAAGCGAATGGCGAATGCCGCGTGTTCAGGCATCGCGGCGCGATCAATTTGGCGCGACGCAAGTTGGGCACGTTCGGATGTACCGTTCCAGTCCGAGAGTCGTGCGTATCGCGTACCGGCTGCATTCAGGCGCGCGAGCCCCTCGTGATGCCGATCGCGATTTCTTCCATGTAGCCTCGCGGCAGCGTCGAAGGCATCCGCGCTTTCCCGTCCCCGACTGACTTCCGGAAATGACCGGCATCCGGCTGCCTCGCGGCGCACAGCGTCAAGCCGGCGGTGGTCAGCCCTTGTCTCGACGGGCAACTCCACAACTTCAATGTCGGCCTGGCCATTGGTACCTGCATGATCGTTGTGCACCAGCCGGAGCTTGATGACCTGCGGATGGGGAGCGTCAATTAACAGTGTTTCAATACCCATGCGTCGATTCGGAGCATCCGAAAAGGTCGCGCCGGAAATATCGAGGGCTTCAACTGTTGCCTTGACGTCCACCCTGTGGCCGACGATCCGAATCAGAACAGGTACGTCCGATTGCGTTTCGACGGTTAGCTCGTGTGGAACGGAGTCGGTAATCGGAATCCGGTTCGAGACCAGCACATTTTCAGGCGAGAGATCGACTGAGCACGCACTAGCCAAGGCAAGTATCGGGAGCACGCACAGGCGGCAGAATCGCCCCTGCAGCGGCCTGGATCGCCCCTCTGCCCAAATTACCGGATCCATGGGACTTGGCTCATCTTGCGGCCCTGACTTAACCGCGACTTGTTAGCACGGCAGCCGCGAATTGAGCAACACGCGAATTTCTTTTGGGAATGCCTGAGACGCTCCCGCCTCTCAGGACAGAAGCTTTATTGAAGGAATGCTTCGCCGAAGCAGTGGCACCGCGAGGGACAGCAGATGCGACCTGAACAAACCATGATCGGGCAGGGACTGCACGTCTGGACAGGCATTTCAGGGAAGAAATATCGGTATAGCGCCTTCATGTTCGGGACCGGATTCGGCCCGGGTGCGGCGAATATCATTTACGCCAGGGAGATCAAGGCAGGGCAGTACTTCCCGATCTATGTCGGGCATACCGCGGATCTTTCCGAGCCGTTTGCCGATTACCTGGTCATGCAATGCATCAAGCTGAGCCGCGTAACGCATATACACGTGCGATTCAACGAAGCTGGCGAGGAGCAGCGGCACGCTGAAGCCTCGGACCTGATCGCGCAGTTGAATCCCTCGTGCAACCGGCCGCGATCACTTTGAATTTGATCGGAATCACGACGCGATTGGGACGAAATACGAAGTGCTAGCGCTCGGCTCACTGGCGAGCGCGAACCTCTTCGCGCAGACGGAGACTTTCACGTACGACGATCTCGGCCGACTCGTGGTCGTTGAACACGGCGACAACAAATCGACTACGTATTCCCTAGACCCGGCCGGCAACCGGAAGACATTATAGACGTCCGACGGCACCCCGCCCACGGTGCCAACAAATCTCGCCGCGGTGGCGACGTCCGCAACCCAGATCAATGCTGTGCGAACCACTTAGTGAGCGTTTAGCGAGTGGATTAATGTCCTGGCACTTGCTCTCCAGTTTGCCTGGCCCGCAGGCAATTGAGGAGAAGACAAGTGGCAAGTCATCGAGAGGTGGAACGACCGCGCCGTGGAGACGGAGCGGTACGGGGCCATGGGCGGCGCTGGCCGCCGGACCTGATGTTGGCGGTAGTACGTACGGCAACGGATGGCAGCGCCAGCGCGCACGCGGTGACGAAGCAGTTCGGGGTGCCGTACACAACGGTGGTGGAGTAGGTTCGGCGCTATCGCGCGGGTGGCGCGGCGGGATTGCGGCCGGGCGGTAGCCGACGCGCGCGGTCGCCCGGTGCGGGCGCGGCGCCGGCGCGACGCGATCGTGGCGGTTAACAAGCCCAGCTTCGGCGGTTGAGCACCAGCTCGAACATTTGCGCGTGCGGCCGGCCCGGTTCGTGCAGAGCGAGCCCGACTTCTAACGGCCGGCGTTGAGCAGGGCGGTCGCCTCCCGGAAGATTTCAGTCGCACGATCGAAAGCCGCCACGATCTCTGCCTCATGCGCTGAAAAGGCGCCTGGCTCGATAATATCGAATCGAAGCGACCCAGTTGACATTGCGAAGGCGACGGGATGGTACCTGCCTGCGCTGTTCGACGAACTCATTGCCCGTCCGCTCGAAATCAGGCGGTACTACCTGCCGATCTCACCCCAGGGTGACTTCACGATGACCGGTGGCACCCGCTTTCTGCCACGGGACCTTCCTGAAGCTCGCGCAGGTGCACCTGAACGGCGGCACGTGGCAGGGCCGTCGTGTCTATGCAAAAGAATGGTCCGACCTGGCCACCAAATCTCATTACTACTCGGAAGCCTACAAATTTCACTACGGCTATCTCTGGTGGGGAGTGGACTATCCGTACCGGGGAAGCACGATCCGCGCGTATTTCGCGAGCGGCAATGGCGGCCAGATCTCGATGGCCATTCCGGAATTGCAGCTCGCGATGGCATTCCACGCCGGGAACTACAACGACGTCGGCGGCCGAAAGGCGACCCGGGAATATGTTCCCGAGTTCATCCTGCCGGCCGTCGACGACTAGAGTCGGGCGGTCAATCGGTCAGCAATTCGTAGCCTATGATCGCGGCAATCACTGCACCGGCGATGAGCCATTCGTCATTGATGCCGCCGCTATCGTTATCGTTTCTCCGGCCGTAGTTCTGGCGGCCGTAGTAACCGTCCTCATATCCGCGCTGGAACCCCTCGCGGAAGTAGTGGTTGTATTCGTCCTGGCGGACATAGCGGCCGTCGTAGCCAAAGTTGGCATCCTGGTACGCGAACGCTGAGCGGTAGTCGTAGCGCCAACGGTCCTCGCGGTCCGCACGGCCGGCCCTGAAGCCCTCGTTGTAGCCGGCCTGCAAGGCTCTTTCCAGCTTCTTGATGCCGTACTGGTTGGTCTGGTAATAGCGGCCATCACGGCGATACCGGTAGTTGGGCGCCGTGTAGTAGTACGGGTCGTTGTTGTAGTCGTACCTCGCCCGCCTGAGCTCCGCCTCCTGGCTGCGCATCCGCTCCTGGTATTCGCGCTGGGCGCGCAACTGTGCGATGCGCTTCTGCTGCTCGAGAATCCTCGCATCGCGCTCCGCGATGTCCTGCCGGTGCTTGAGCTCAAGGTTATTTCGATATTGCGCGAGTTCCGCCTCCTGCTTGCGGATCCGCTCCTGCTGCTCCTGCTGTGAAACGCGTTTCTGCTTAAGCTGTCGTTGCTCCTGCTGTCGTTTTTGCTGGAGCTCCCGCTCCTGCTGCTCCTGCAACTGCTTCTGCCGCTGGTTTTCCTGCTGCTGCTTTTCCTGCTGCTGCTTTTCCTGCTGCTGCTTTTCCTGCTGCTGCTTCTTTTTCTTCTTCTCCTTCTCTTCCTCCGTTTCCTCCTGATTCTGCGGCTGGGCAGCCTGCTCCTGGCGCTGGGCCGCAGCCTTGCCTTCAGTTTGGCCCTGCATGCCGGAGGTCGCCAATACGGAACCCAAAAGGGTCGTGAGGACGAATGGGCCGAATTGCATACTCATTGTCTGGTACTCATGGTTTCAAAAAGTAAATGCATTAACGTATAGGGCGCCTGAATAGCCACTGAACAGCAGCGGGGGACTGCGCCAAGCGCCGTCGGACTGATCCTACGATCGCCTACAAATGGCGGGATGTCGTAGGATCGCCATCAGATGCTGCCCCGACCACCCATTCCCAACCCGCCCCATCGCGGCGGTTGCCTTTGCGGCTCTGTGCGCTATCGCTACGACGCCGCGCCGCTTGCGACGGTCGCCTGCCATTGCTTGGATTGCCAGAAACTGACGGGCGCGACCAATCTCCTGACGATCTATGCCGATCGCTCAGCGTTCCGCCACGAGCAGGGCGAAGTCGAGCGCTACCGCAAGCGCGCGGACAGCGGTCGGGAGGCTGACTACGTGCGTTGCTCGAGTTGCGGCACGCGCCTCTGGCATGAGGCACTGGCCGCGCCCCAGTGGGTTTTCATCGCGGCTGGCACGCTCGACGATCCAACCTGGGTCGTGCCCGCGGCGCATATCTGGACTTCGCGTGCCGCGCCGTCCGCGCTGGTTCCCGATGGGGTTCGGAGCTGGGATAAGGGTCCGGCCGACCGCACCGAGCTGATTGCCGAATTCAACAAGATCTATGGCAACTGCGCATGAACAAGATCAACCTGGCGGAGAAGCTCTCGACCTTCAAAGAGCACTACAAGCCACGCACCGTCGGCACTTTCAACGGGCACGACCTCATGGTTGTGAAGCTCAAGGGGCCATTCGTGTGGCACCAGCATGAAGATACGGACGACTTCTTTCTAGTGCTGAAGGGCCGCCTGACGATCCAGCTGCGCGAAGGGGACGTTCACCTTCAACCCGGCGAGATATTCGTGGTGCCGAAAGGCGTCGAACATCGCCCCGTCGCAGACGAAGAAGTTCACCTGCTGCTGATCGAGCCGACCGGCACGCCCAATACCGGCGACGCGGCGACCGCCGCGCCACGCACTGTTATCTGACGGGGTATTCCATGAAACATTGGCTGCTATCCCTGCTGCTCGCTCTGGTGCTGACGCCTGCCGCCCAGGCGCAAACGGCCGCACCCAACGCGGAGGAGCTAACGCGCCTCCTGAGGGAATTCCTCGACGGCGCCTCGCGCAACGACGTCGGGGTGCACGAGCGATTCTGGGCGGATGACCTGATTTACACGCGCTCGGCGGGCGTTCGGCTCGGCAAGTCACAAATTCTGGAGGATGCACGATCCGGCCCGCACTCGCCTGAAGCGGCGCCCACGGTGTACAGCGCCGAAGACATCCGCATCCAGCAGTACGGCGACACCGCGGTGGTCGCATTCCGCCTGGTTGCCACCAGCGGCAGCGGTGCGGAGGCAATGATCGCGAACTTTCTCAACACTGGCACCTTCGTGAAGCGAAACGGTGAATGGCGAGCCGCCGCCTGGCAGGCGACACGAGTGCCCGAACCGGAACCGGAGCGCCTCGAACCGAAGAAAGAAGCCGCAGTAAACCTGACGCCCGGCGCGGTGGCACGGCCGGGCCTGTACGAAGAAATACTCAAGGCGGATGCCGAGTTTTTCAGGGCGTTCTTCGACACCTGCGATATCGAGACCGTGCGGCGCTACATCGCGGACGATTTCGAGATGTTCCATGACAAGGGCGGCCGCGTCAGCACGTCGGGCGAGGCGTTTGTGAAAGAGACGCAGGAGAAATGCGAGCGCCAGGCCGAGGGCACGGATTTCCTGTCGACCCGTAAACTGCTGCCTGAAACCCTGAAGGTGTATCCCATCAACAACTACGGGGCGATTGCCTCCGGAACGCACCGTTTTTATGCGATCAAGAAAGGCGAGCCCGATCGCCTGACTGAAACGGCTCTCTTCACGGCCGTGTGGAAAGAAGAGAGCGGCCAGTGGAAACTCGCGCGCGCCCTGAGCTACGACCACCAGCTTGCGGAGTGACCCGTTTGAAGGCCGGCAGGCACTTCCACCTGTGCCTTGGCTGCACAATCTCAGCCGCACTGTTCCCCGGTTCCTCCGCGGTCGCGGCGGAGGTTCCGGCAGCACCGCGCAAGTCCGTGGACGCTTTTCGCACGGAGAGTCCGCCGGTCCTCGACGGCCGCCTCGACGACGCCGTCTGGCAGGAGGCGCCTTTCGTCGAGGATTTTCACATTGTCGTTTCCGACGAACACGGTGAGCCGCGTGAGCGCTCGCGGGTCTATTTCGCCTTCGACGACGATAACCTGTACTTCGCGGCGCGATTCTGGGACAACAAGCCGGAGCAGGTGGTCGCGAAGGTTCTGAACAAGCGTGACGTATCTTTCGGTGAGGACGGCTTTTCGATCACGCTGGATCCCTACGACCAGGGCCGCACCGGATACATGTTCGACGTCAATCCCAATGGCATGCGCAGCGAAGCGCTCTACACCGACAGTGATCGCCAGAACTGGGATTGGGAGGGCATCTGGGATGCGGCCGCCCAGCGTGACGGAGAGGGCTGGACAGCGGAAGCCGCGATACCGCTGAAGACTCTTTCTTTCGACCCGGCGCAGGGCGCCTGGGGCGTGAACTTCACGCGCTGGCACGGCAGCGACAACGAACAGTTCGGGTGGGTTTCCTACAACCGCAACCAGGACCTGTCGCGCACCGGATTGCTGCGGGGCCTCGGCGGGCTGGAACAGGGCCATGGCCTCGATGTCATCCCGGGACTGCGGGCTGGCTTTTCGCGCAACTACGAGACGGACGAAGAAGATGAATTCCTCGAGCCATCGCTCGACACATTCTGGAAGATCACGCCGTCGCTGACTGCGGCACTTACCTTGAATCCCGACTTCTCCGGAACGACCGCCGATGCGCGGCAGGTCAACCTCACGCGCTTCGACCTCTTCTTTCCCGAGCAACGGGCGTTCTTCCTGCAGGACTCGGACATCTTCGAGTTCGGCCGCCTCGAAGAGGAGAACGGCATCCCGTTCTTTTCGCGCCGCATTGGTCTCGACGATGACGGTCGCGCGCTGGCGCTGGACGCCGGACTCAAGCTCACCGGGCGCGCCGGTCCCGTCAGCATCGGCGTGCTGGGCGTTCGCCAGGACTCCGCGGGCGGACCCGAGTCCGTGGAACTTTTCGTCGGAAGGATCGCATCGAACGTGTTCGAGGAGTCGAGCGTCGGCCTCATCCTGACGAGCGGAAATCCCGATGCCAGCTTCGACAATTCGCTGGCGGGCGTCGATTTTCGCTACCTGAACACGCGCCTCGGCAATGACCGCGTGGTGGAGGCGACTGCCTGGTTCCAGAAGACCGATACCGAGGGTCTCGAGGGCGACGATTCCGCCTATGGGGTCAGCATCGAAATGCCGAACAGCGAAGGCTGGCAAGGCGGGGCTGGATTCAAGACCCTCGAGGAAAACTATTTCCCCGCGCTCGGCTTCGCGAGCCGCACGGATTTCACGGCGACGGATGCCGAGGTCGGTTATACGTGGCGGCCGCAGGACAACTGGATTCGCCGCATCGAGAGCGAAATCGGCGCCGAGATTGTCAACGACATCGTCGGCCGCGATCAGTTCAGCGAAATCGAACTCAAGCTTGTCGAGATCGAGAACCAGGCTGCGGACTACCTGACGCTCACGCACTACCTGGTCGAGGAGCGTCTGACGGAACCATTCGAGATTTCGGCAGGCGTCGTGATTCCTGCCGGCACGTACGCCTACGACCATTCCTGCGTGTCGCTCTACACCGGGCAACAGCGGGTGCTTACGACCGAGTCAACGGTTTGTGACGGCGAGTTTTACGACGGCCGCATTTTTGTGTTCGAAACGAAGACTACCTGGCGGCCGAGCGCGCACCTGAAGATCGTGCTGGGCGGCGAGTACAACGACGTCGACCTGCCGCAGGGCGACTTCATCACGCGGCTTGCGCGGCTCAACGTGGACATCGCCTTCAATACGGCATGGTCATGGGAGAATTTTCTCCAGTACGACAACGACTCGAATACAGTCGGCGTCAACAGCATCCTGCGCTGGATTCCGCGGGCCGGCCGCGAAACCGTGCTCGCGGTCAATACGCAGCACGAGGACTTCGACCGCGACGGCAATTTCCGGTCGTACACCTCCGACCTGACCTTGAAGCTGAGCTACACGTTCAGGTTCTGAATCGCCCGCGCTCTAGGGCAGCACGTCCACCGATTGCACGCGGCACTGCCTCACCGTCTCGCCGACACCATGCCAGCAGGTGCGGAAGGTGTAGCGCACGTGCTCGTGGCCGGTATCGACGGTGAATCCCCAGAGCTTGTCGAAGCTCACGGATTCTCCCGGCGGGAGGATGCGTTCGCCCGTCGGATAGGTCCAGTAATCCTTCACGTCGCCGAGGCCGCTTGCCTCCGCGGTCCCGCGGCTCGACAGCTTGACGTTTTCGATCACGACTGCCCGGCGGCTCGTGTTCGTCATCGTCACCCGGAAGCGGCTGTGGTCATGGACGGTGACGCCGTCGCTCTTGACCGTTGTGCGTGGATGGAATTGCGGGACCTCCGGATCAAAGCGGAGCCAGACGGGATTCACGAGCCGCCGTGGGTTTGCAGCGACGAGGGCGACTTCAGCCTCGGCCAGCCGTGCCTCCGCGGCCGTCCCGTGCCTGCCGGCAATGTACTTGCGCCAGTTCAAGGCTTGCAGGTTGTACGGGTCCTCCTCGAGCGCGCGCGTGACCCACAGATTGGCCTGCTGCGGTTCCCCGTGGTCGTGCCATGCCTCCGCGAGCGTCAGCTCGAAGCCGGGACCTGAATTCTCGAGTGCCGGAATCGCGAGCTCGGGAAAGCCGAGGTACATCGCGCGGTCGGCGAGCGTCTGCAGCACGAGCGGATCCGCGGGCGCTGCGCGGACGGCCTCTTCGTAGGCCGCGAGCGCCGTCGGAAACACGAAGACATTGCGCATCCAGAGTTCGGCGCGCCATAGCTTCGACAGGACATCGTCTTGGCCCTTCAGCCGGGCAAACTCCGCCTCGATCGCACGCCCGCCGAGCGGCAGCGGCGCGACGTCGAAGTGGCGGCCTTTGCCGAACTGCTCGAGCCCGAAGGAATACGGCATATTGGAGTTGCGCAGGAAGTAGTTGCCGCCCTTGTCGAAGAAGAGATTTTTCCAGGTCTCAACGAGATCGACCCGCCACAGGCCGTCTTGCCGGTGCAGCAGAATCGGCACGAATCCTGTGACCGGCCGAAGGCTCGTCGCGACCGCGTAGTCGCCGTTGACGCGGTATTCGAGCGGCATGGAATGATCGAACCGCTCGGCGCGCTGCAATTCTTCGAAGGGCGCCAGCGGATATTGCTTTCGCATCAGCCGGGAGCCTTCCGTGAAAAGCTCGAGCGACGGGTCGCCGGCGAGGTCCGCGGTCGCCCGCATGAAGGCGGCCACCGATTCCTTGACGTCCGCCGATGGGGCGTAGCGCCTACGCCGTGCGGCGGGCACCGGGCGTTTGAGGTCCGCATCGATCGGCAAGGACGACAGGGTGGTCTTCGCACCCGCGCCGCCGGAGACGAAGCGCTCGATCTCGACGAATCTCGGTCGCCGCCGGAAATCCTCGCCGAACTGGATATTTCCAAGCGCGGCAGCCAGATAGACCTGGTCGCGTAAGTAATGCAGCACGTCCATGACCGCCATGCCCGCGCTCGCATATGACGCGTATGGCGCCAGCTGGTCGCGTGCGATCCGGCCCATGTGCAGGTCGGTCAGTCCGCCTTCGAGTGAGTAGCCGACTTCGATGCGGGCGGCGCGCAGCGCTGGGTTCAGGAGGATCAGCATTCCACCCGTCGGAGCGTTCGTGCCGATCTTGCGCTCGCGGAAAACCTGTTCGGACTGATCTTCGATGGTCGAGCCCGACGCCTCCAGGGTTACCACGTGAAGGTCGATGCCGAGGTCCTTTTTGAAGTCATCGGCCATTCGCCCGAGGCGAGTCCCGAAAGGTGCGAGGATGCGGGCCGCGTCGTCAACGCGGGCGTGCGATGGCTCGAGCGAATAGGCGGAAGTCTCGCCTGGTGGTTTCGCGAAAACGACGGCGCGGAGGGGGGCGAGCCGATACCAGGCGGCCACAGCGGCGACGAACACGAGGACTAACAGCAATGCGATCGTGCGCCGCGTCATGGCCTTAATCTAGCGCCCGCCGGACTTCGCGGGCGGAACCGCATCACATTGGGATGTCAGTCTCAGGCGAGTTCGCCCCCGTCGATCGGAATCGCCGCGCCATTGATCTGGGCGGCTGCTTCGGACGCCAGGAATGCTACTAGCGCCGCGACTTCTTCCGGCATCGTTATCCGGCCGCTTCGCGACCCGGCATTCGCTTCCCGCAGAGCGGACTCCCGATCGATTCCCTGCGCCTCCGCATCCCGAAAAAGCATCGGCGTTGCGACGTCGCCCGGACAGACCGCGTTGATGCGAACGCCCTGGGACGCGTGGTCGATGCTCATGGCGCGGGTCATCAGGACGAGCCCGCCCTTGCTTGCGCAGTACGCTGCCGCTTGCGGTGCCCCGTGCAGCCCCCAGCTTGAGGCGATGTTGACGATGGCGCCCTTGCGCTGCTGCAGGTACGGGAGGGCTGCGCGGCTGAGAAAGAATGGAATGTTCAGGTTGATGGCGAGCGTGTCGAGCCAGATCCGGTCAGTCGTTTCTTCGGTCGTCACGGGTTGCCAGATGCCCGCGTTGTTGACGAGCACGTCGAGCCCGCCGAATTCCTTCAGGCAGGCGGCGACCAATTGATCGCAGTCAGGCGAGGCGGCGAGATTCCCGACCCAGCTTCGCACGGAGGGTAGTTCATCGGAGAGGGCCGAGGTGCGACCCGCATTGCGGCCGGCGGCGAGAACCGAATAGCCGTCCATGGCGAGGCGTCGCGCGATGGCGGCGCCGATTCCCGAGCTTGCCCCAGTGACTAATGCCACTCGGTCGGACATGGCCGGTCAACCGTTACTTGCCGTAGCGACGGGCAAGGTAGGCGACGATCGCGGCGGACTCCTCGGCGGTCAGTGGCGCGCCGAACACCGTGACCATCTTCTTGACGGTCTTGTCCCAACCCGCCTGGTCCTGGATCGGGGAATTCATGACGATGTAATCGACGCTGTGGCACATCGAGCACGCGGCCTGCACCTGGTCACGGCCCGGTCCGTCCGCAAGCGCGAGCGTGGTCTCGTCATCCGCCGTCGCACAGGCCGGGGCCGTGAGCGAGGCGACGAGCAATGACGCCACGAATTCGTGATTACGCCACACGATATTCAACCTTCTGAACGACGTTGTGGTGGTAACCGGCCGGATTCGGAATCAAGGCATCGACCTGTGTCGAGCCGTCATTGGCGCGGGCACGGGCCATGAGTGAGACAGATCCTGATCGCGGAGCTTCAAGCGGGAAACGCCAGTGCCGCCAGGCATAGCGGCCCAGGTCGCGATCGAGCCTCGCTGCCCGCCACGACGCGCCGCCGTCGATCGAAACCTCGACGCTCCGTATTCCCGATCCGCCATCCCACGCGATACCGATCAACTCGGCGCGCTTGCCGGAAGCGAGCGTGGCGCTGGGCGGTGGATCGACGACCAGCGAGTTCACGCGAATCGCCGTAATCGGGGAATTCTGCTCGGTGTCCTGCGATTCGAAGCGACTTGGGCCAAACACGTTTTTCGGAACGCGATAGGCGGTCTTCATCCAGAAGCCGTCGAACGGCGTGTCCTGCACTGCGAGTTCGGTCAGCGCCTTGACCCAGTAGGTGGCGGTCCAACCCGGCACGACCAGCCGCGCCGGGAAGCCGTGCCAACGCGACAGCGGTTCGCCATTCATCTCGAAGGCGATGAGCGTGTCCGCATCCAGCGCCTTCCACATGGGCAGGCTCTTTACGAAGTCAGGACCCGTGAGCGTTGGTATATCCGCACCGTTGGCCGTGACCTCGACTGCGCTCGCGGAGATACCGGCCTCTTCGAGCACGTCCTTCAGCCGCACGCCGCGCCAGACGGCGTTGCCCATGGCGCCGTAGCCCCATTGCACGCCGGGAACGTGCGGAATGAACAAACCGCGACGGTTGCCGGAGCATTGGTTGACGGCGGTCACTTCGTGCATCGGAAATTTGCGTCGCAGATCAGCCTGCGTGAATTCGTGCGGCGACTTCGTTGCCGCTCCGGCGACGCGTAACCGCCAATCGGCGAGCCTCAGGTCCGGAACGCCCATGTGCCAGCGCACGTAAAAGGCGTCGTTTGCCGTGAACGGGTCGCGGAAGAAAGCAACGGGTGTCTCGTAATTCGGTGGCCGAAAGGTCCGCTTGATCAGCGGACGCTTGCCCGGCAAAGCATCCAGGACCGAAGACGCAATGGTGCCGGCCGGCAGATCCGTCTCCATCGCGAACGAGCGATGCGGGATCGCGATATCCGCCGCCAGTGCGGTCGAGCTGTGAATGAAACGCCGCCTGTCCATGATGTCCCTCAGGAGTCGGGTTCCTCGGATTATAGGTTGTGGCAGACTCGCGTCCAGCCATGCTGCCTGGAGAGGATTCATGCCCCGCCTGACACGACGTTCTTTCGTTGCTGGCGCCAGCGCTGCCACGATCGCATTCGCGCTGCACAAGAGGGCGATCGCGGACGCAAAGTCGGTCTATCGCGACGCCATCGTCATCGACGGTCTCGGCGGTCTCGGGAATTCGATGGCAAAGCCGGATGCGCCGCTTGCGGACGCCTATTTCCATGATGTCCGGAATTCAGGCCTGACCTGCGTGCACGTGACCATCACGCCCGTCGGCACGACGGCACCCGATACGGCCTTCACCGAGACCGTGCTTGGCATCGGTAATGAGGAGCGGGAAATCGATGGTCATGCCGACGTGCTGAGTCGCATCCGCACGGTGGCGGACATCACCGCGGCCAAGGCGAACTCGTGCACCGGGCTGATTTACGGCCTGCAGGATGCCGTCGCCTTCGAAACCGACCTCGCGCGGCTGGATGCGCTGTATCGGCTGGGGATCCGGGTCGTTCAGCCGACTTACAACCGGAGGAACCTGCTGGGCGACGGATGCCTCGAGTCGGCAGACGCCGGCCTCAGCAAGGCCGGCGTCGAGGCCATCGAGCGCATGAACTCGCTCGGCATTCTCGTGGACCTGAGTCACTGCGGCCGCCAGACGGCGGCGGATGCGATCCGCCAATCGAAGAAGCCGGTCGCGTTCACGCATACGGGCAGCGCGGCGCTCAATAACCATCCACGCAACCGCACGGACGCGGAACTGCGCGCGGTCGCGGAAAATGGCGGGGTGTCAGGCATCTATTTCATGCCCTTTCTGAGCGACGGAAAGCAGCCGACAGCCGCCGACATCATTCGTCACCTGGAGCACATGATCGACGTCGCGGGCGAAGATCATGTCTCGATCGGCACCGACGGTAGTGTCTCGGCCGAAATCGTCAGCCAGGAATTCAAGGACATCTTTGCAGGGTTCGTCCGCAAGCGGCAAGAGGCCGGAATTTCGGCACCGGGCGAGTCGGAGGAGGGCTACCTCTTCGCCAATGAGTTGAACACGCCGCGCAAGCTCGAGACGCTCGCGGACATGCTCTCCGCCCGTGGGCATCGTGATGCGCGAATCGAGAAGATCCTCGGCAAGAACCTCGTCCGCGTCTTTTCGGAAACCTGGAAGTCTTAGAGCGGCGCGTCCCCTTTAAAGGGAACGGTCGCTTTCAGGCATCGAGCAGGGGCAGAACGCTTGCCGGCGGGCGGCCGATGGCGGCACGCGCACCGGCAACGACGATCGGCCGCTCGATGAGGATCGGGTCCTTGACCATCGCCTCGATCCATTGCGCGTCGCTCAGGGTCTTGCCGGCGTATTTCGATTTGTAGATCTCCTCGCCCTTGCGGACAAGCTGCTCGGGCTTGATGCCGAGCTTGCGCACGATCGCCTCGAGTTCCGCAGCCGCCGGCGGCGTCTTCAGATATTCGATGATTCGCGGTGTAACACCACGACCCTTCATGAGCGAGAGGGTTTCTCGACTCTTGCTGCATTTCGGATTGTGGTAGATCGTGACCGTCACGGGCGCAACTTGTCCAGGAGCCGGGTGCGCTCTGCGCGAAGTGCACCGACGTCCGGTAGCGGCGACTTTTGCGTCTCTTCCGCAATCAACCGTGTAATCTCATCGTACATTTGCAGGTCGGTCATCCCCGCGAGCGCTGTGGGTGATGACGGGCATTCCTTGCGCTGCTTCAGTTTCAACAAGGACGCGAGCCGGCGGTCCGCGCGGTCGAGCATCGTGTGCCCTTCTTCGCCAAGGACGACGGGCCAGAAACAGAAGCTGCACCCGACGAACGCTCCGACGGATGTTGCGATGTCAGTCGTGGTACGCGTGGCACGTTCTCCAGGCGACAGCAGCCGGGCGCCATCCTCCCTCATCACCCAGCGAACGGCCTCGGATTTCAGTATCGCGTCGTCAAGCTTTGTGCAGTCAAACTCCGCTTCGACGGAACCTGCCTCGGTCAGTTTCGGATATGCGATCGTCGGGTGATGCTGGCACGCGACGAGGTGCACGGCGACTAGTGCCAGGCTCGCAAAGGCTGCGATTCGCTGCTTTGACATCACGTTCTCAGGGACCGGGCATGACCGCCATCGTCTCAAGAGCGATTCCCGAGGCGAGCAGGATGACGAGCACCGGTCCGGCGACCGAGCGTGCCGCGCTGATGCGCTTGACTTCGACCAGCGCGATGTCGCCGTAGGGCACGATCACGTCGCGGCCGGCCGGGAGGGTTTCGTGAGACGCGGGCTTCGTCGTGACGCCGGTCAGCTCAGTCGGGCGGATCTCTGTGATCTCGAATGACATCCGTTCGCGTTGCTTGGTCACGATACGGATCGAATCGCCCGCTTTCAGGCGAAGCTCGGTTGGCTCGTTGCCGTCAACCGGCGATACCGCGCGAGGCGTTGTGCATGCGCCGAGCGCAAGCAACGCCAGCAACAAGCCCCCAGATCCCCGGCCTCGTGACATCGCTCAATCGCCGCAGGGCGACCCTCGACGGGATGCAAACTTCTTATATGCCTTTGCTAGGGCGTGTACCAGATCGGCGAAGTGTCAGCGCGCTCCTGATGGATGCCCAGATCGCCCTTGGCAAGTGGTACGCGCTGGCGACAGGGGTCGTACCGTCCAGCGCGGCGTCGGGAATTCAGGGTTTGTCGTGACTCTTGAGACGCTGGAGGTAGCGGTCGCGCAATTCCGTCTGGCGCGACCGCATCGTCACCGGATTGCCGGCGATCCAGACCTGTTCGGCGACCGTCGTGACCTCGAGCGGATCGCCGCTCCAGAGCACGAGATCGCCAACCTTGCCTTTTTCTATACGGCCGCGCTCCGCTCCGATGCCAAAGATATCGGCCGGACTCGCCGTGATCGCGGCGAGCCCTGCTTCCCACGGGAGTCCATGCGCCACGGCATTGCCGGCGAGCTGGCGATTCTTGCGCAGGTTGTGGCTCTCATTCCAGGTGAAGGCAATCCGCACGCCGGCCTCGTTCAGCAGTTTCGCGTTGTCGAGGCGCGCGCCGAGCCGGTCGAAATCGTTCGGCAGATTGTTGAGCGCATTCAGGATCACCGGCACGTCCGCCGCGGCGAGCTCCTTCGCGACGATCCAGGCCTCATCGCCGCCTGCGATGACGGGCTTCATGCCGTGTGCGGCGGCGAAGCGGATGACCTGACGAATATCCGACGCCCGCTCTACGAAGAAAACGACTCGGCCGCCCGCAAGATAAGCCTTCAGCGCCGTCCGGCCTTCGGGGAGGAGCAGGGCGCCTTCGTCGGCTGTCTGCGGCTGCTTGACCTCGCGGATCGCCTGATCGAAGAGCATGTACTGCGCAGCGCGGCTGCCGCCGGACGCACGGTGCGCTGCGCTGCCCCACACAACGAACAGCGAGCGGCTGCCTTCGAAGGCCGCGTCGAAGCGGCCGTCGAGCGTCACCGCCGAGCCCTGGCCGACGATGAGGCTATCGGCAGCGAGCGGTGCGAGCGCGGTCCACGTAATCCCTTCGATTCGCGCGACGGGAAGCACCGCCGAGCGTCCGTTGAATGCGGGCGTGACGTCGAATTCCGGCCGCCACATGTGCTGCCAGGCGGGCGCGGTCAACTTGAGTTCCGCGTCGTAGGTGTCCTCTTCCTGATTGACCTCTTCGAGGCCGATCTGGGAGATGCCGCCGAAGAGTCCAGGCGTGACCGGACGACCCTTGGCTTCGATGACCGTGGTGCCAGCTGGCGCGGCAAGATTGTTGCCGACGGCTGCGATTCGTCCGCCAGTGACCAGGACGTCTGCGTCTTCGAGCGTCCCGGCGGTGCTCGCCGTGTGCACGCGCGCACCCTTGATCAGAAAATCCTGTGCATGGCAGATCGCGGGCACCAGCACCGAGAGCGCTGCAATGAGGCAAAACTTTTTCACAGCGAGAAATCCGACCAGGGCTTGACCGCCGGCTTCGAGCGATCGAAGCGCAGCACGCCGTCCACGAACACCTGGTCGGCGAGCGCATACACGCTGAACGGCGTGCCATTCCAGATGACCACGTCCGCCATCTTTCCGGGCTCCAGGGTTCCGGTCTGGTCGAGGATGCCGAGCGCCTTCGCGGCATTCGCCGTGATCCAGCGGATCGCGCGCTCCGGCGCAATGTCGAAACCCGCGCGTATGCCATGCGTCATCGCCTTGGCGGCTTCCTGGTTCAGGCGCTGCACGCCTTCTTCGGAGTCGGAGTGCACGACGGCGCAACCGCCCGCGGGATGGTCGACGATCGCAAGGTTCTCCTGGATGCCGTCGTAGGCTTCCATCTTGAAGCCCCACCAGTCTGCCCACAGTCCGCCGCACACGCCCTCCGCAGCGAGCCGGTCAGCCAGCTTGTAAGCCTCGGCACCGTGATGGAATGCCGAGATCCTGTAGCCGAATTCCTGGGCGATATCGAGCATGGTGGCCATCTCGTCCGCGCGGTAGCAATGGTTGTGCACGAGGATGTTGCCGCGCATCACCTCCGCAAGCGTCTCGAGCTTCAGGTCCTGCTTCGGCGGCTTGGGCGGGAGGGCGCCTTCGTCTTTCGCAGCTTTTTTCTTCTCGTATTGCGCACGCTCGTCCTCGTACACCTTCCAGTCTTCCATGTAATCCTTCGCATCCGCGAAGGCCTGGCGGTAACCGGCGACATTACCCATGCGTGTCTTGGGAAACTGGTCATCGTCGCCGTACACGCGCTTCGGATTTTCGCCACAGGCCATCTTGAGTCCCTGCGGCGCGCCCGGGAATTTCATGTCCTGGTAGGTCGTTGCCGGCACGTTCTTCAGCGTGACGCCGCGACCGCCGATCAGGTTCGCGGAGCCTGGCAAGACCTGGAGGGATGTCACGCCGCCATGGATTGCCGACTCGAAGCCCGGGTCCTGCGGCCAGACGCTGTGCTCGACCCAGACGTTTGCGGTCACAGGGTCGGTCGATTCGTTCGCATCGCTATGCGCATCGACGCCCGGGCTTGCCGAAGCGCCCATGTGCGAATGCACGTCGATCAATCCCGGCGTGACCCAGCGGCCACTCGCGTCGATGACCTGCGCCCCGGAAGGCGCTGACAGCGACTGTCCAACGGCGCTGATCCGGCCGTCCACGATCAGGACGTCGCCGCCGTCGATGCGCGTGCCCGTCCCGGTCAGGATCGTGGCGTTGCGAATGAGGGTCGGGGGGCTGGCTTCCGCCCTGTAAGTGGACGAAAAGGGTGCCCGCGTCGAGGCGGTTGCCGGTGCCTTCGATTCTGCGGCCGGTACAGTCGGCGCCTGCGGCTGAGCCGCGCAAGCCGTGAAGACCGCGGTACCGATCGCGGCAAGGAGGGATCTCATCGAGATGGATGGTACACGGGTGCGCAATGCTGCGTAAAATTGCGGGGCTCATACCCCATGACACCGCAGCAAATCATCTTCCTGTTGATCGTCGGCGTGACGCTCGCGCTTTTCATCAGCGAGCGCATCCGGATCGACATCGCCGCCATGCTGACGCTGCTGGCGCTGGCGGCGACCGGCATCCTGTCGCCGGGCGAGGCGCTTTCCGGCTTCGCAAGCGAGCCCGCCATCATCGTCGCCTCGGTTTTCGTCATCTCGGCCGCGCTGACCGAAACGGGCCTCACCGAGCGCATCGGCGCGGGGATCGCACGGGCGGCAGGCTCCCGTGAATGGCGCGCGATCCTCGTCGTCATGCCGGCAGTTGCTGCGCTCGCTGCGTTCTCCCACCACCTCATGATCACGGCCATGATGCTGCCGATCATGATGCGACTCGCGCGCGTGCAGAATCTTTCGCCGTCGCGGCTCTTGATGCCGATGTCGCTTGCGGCATCGCTCGGCACGACCCTGACGATCTTCAGCGCGCCGGCCTTCCTGCTGATGAATCACCTGTTGCTGACGGGCGAGCAGGAGACACTCGGCATTTTCGGCATCACTCCGATCGGCATTGCCCTGGTCGTCCTCGCCATCGTTTACATGTCGCTTGGGCGGTGGATCCTTCCCAAGCGCAAGGCGCGGGCAGACGAGGCGGACTACCTGCGTCTCGACCGGTATTACACCGAGGTCATCGTCGAGCCGAAGTCGCGCTGGATCGGCCAGCCGATTGCGGACTTCAACCAGTACTATGACGGCCGCCTCGAGGTCGTCGAGTGGCTGCGAAACGGCGTCCCGCAACACAACAAGAACCGCGGTTCAGTGCTCGCCGAGGGCGACATTCTGTTCGTGAGCGCGACGCCGGACGAGATCGTCTCGGTCGAGAGCGAGCCGGGCCTTGCGCTGCATGCCGTCAAGAAATACGGCGAGTCGACCGAGCGGGACCTCGACGATGCTCCCCAGCTGGTGCAGGTCGTCGTCGCACCGCATTCCCCGTTCATCGGCGAGACAATCGCCGAAGTCGACTTCCTCAAGACTTTCGATGTCGTGGTCGTGGGCATGTGGCGCAGGCAGGCCTGGATACGGGACCGCCTGTCCCAGGTGAAGTTGAGCGAGGGAGACCTGCTGGTGCTGCGCGGCACGCGCGACCGGTTTGCGGAACTCGCGGCCCATCATGGCATCCTGATGATGGTGCCATTCTCCGGACGGCCACGGCGCCGCCAGCATGCGATTCGAACGGTCCTGATCGTGACCGGCGTTGTCGTCGCAGCCGCGTCCGGTGTCGTCCCGGCCCAGATGGCGTTCCTGGGAGGTGCCGTCGCGCTGATCCTCACAGGCTGCGTCAGCGTCGACCACGCTTATCGCGAAATCGACGTGCGCATTTACGTAATGATTGCAGGCGTGATTCCGCTCGGGCTCGGGATGGAGAGGACCGGCACTGCGGCTTACCTCGCGGACCAGCTCCAGTCCATGACGGTGGGCTGGACCCCGTTCGCGGTCATGCTCGCGCTCTACTGGGGCGCGGCGCTCGTGACGCAGATCCTCTCGGACGCGGCAACCACCGTGCTGCTCGGCCCGATTTCACTTGCGCTCGCACTCGCACTCGGGCTGCCGCCGCAGCCGTTCATCGTCTGCACGGCGCTAGGCGCGGTCACCGCCTTCCTGACGCCGATCGGCCATCACGGCAATCTCCTGATCCTCAATCCGGGCCAGTACACCTTCGGCGATTTTTTCCGCGTCGGCGTGCCGCTGACAATCGGCATCAGCCTCGTGAGCGCCTGGATGGCGCAGTGGCTGTGGCTCGGAGGCCCGTTGCTGCCCAACTGGGGCTAGGTGTCGCCCTTTCGGCGCATCGCGCCGCCTTCGCTCCAGGATGCGGACAGCACGTTCAGGATCAGCCGGCCAGCCATGATGCAAGTCAGCCCGTTCGCAAAATCGTAGGACGGCGCAATCTCGACGATGTCCATGCCGACGATGCGGTTCCGCCTCGCGACCGCGCGCAGGAGCGGCGCGAGCTGGCGGAAGTAGATGCCGCCGGGCGTCGGAGCCATGACAGCGGGCATCTCGGTCGGGTCGAGCCCGTCGGCGTCGATCGTGAGATAGACCGGGCGGCCCTCGGGAATCGTTGCGAGGACCGGTTCCATGCCATCTGCGTGGATCTGGTCCGCGACGAACAGGTGGGAACCGAATGCGCGCGCGGCCTCGACCTCTAGCTGCCGCGCGCTCCCGATCGCGCGGAGCCCGATCTGCGTCATGCCGGAAACGGCCTTGATCTTGCTCGCCCACTGCAGCGGGCTCGAGTAGCCGCGGCGCACGCCGCCCACTTCCTCGCGCCAGTCGAGATGCGCGTCGATGTGCAGGATATGGACCGGCGAGCCCACGGCGTCGAGCGCATCCATTACCGGAATCGTGACGCCGTGGTCGCCACCGAGCACGATAAGTTGTGCACCCTGTTTCCAGAGATGCCGGACACGCGCAGTGATCGCCGCGGCGTAGTCGCCGTAGTCGCCGCCTTTCCAGGCGGCGTCGCCCATGTCGACGTGAGCCGGCAGGTTGGATGCGAGATCGGTGCCGACGTCGAAATCCCAGTGCGCCGGGTTGTAGCAGAAGCTTTGCGACCGCGCGCGTATCGCGTCCGGCGCGCGCGCCTGGTCATTCGGAAACGTGTCGTGCTTGTACGGCTCGCTGTGGCGTATGCCGAGCAGGGCGACCTTCGCATTCCAGCCGGCCGGGTCGGTGACGATTGGCCAGTCGAGAAACGGTCGCTCCGGTTGTTCTGTCGGCTGCAGGCTCGTCATCGCCGCTCTCCACGTCCTGGCTTAATGGTAAGCCAGAGCAGGGCGGCGATGACAGACGTGACGGCGCCCGCAGCGAAAACGACGCCCCAACCGCCCTGCGATGCGGAGAGCGCCGCGATGATCGGCGTTCCGATGACTCCGCCGAGGTTGCCGCCGGTGTTGAGGACCGCAGTGGCCGCCATCGAGTCGTTAGGCGCGAGCCGCATCGCCTCGCACCAGTAATTGCCCTCGTTGAGCTCGACACAGGCGAAGCCGAGGCAGAGCGCCGCGATCGCGGAGTACGGACTCGTGAGCGAAACCGTCAGGTAGAGGAAGACGGCCGCGAGCGGCAGGGTCACGAGCGGCAGGATGCGCGGTCCTGCGAGATCGCCGAAGCGGCCGCGGAGTCGATCTGCGATACGGCCGCCTGTTGCCGAGGCGATGCCTGCGACGACGAAGGGCAGGGCGGCGAGCCATCCGCTCTCGAGGACGGAGAGCTTCCGCTCCTGCACGAGGTACAGGAAGCTCCAGAACGTCACGAGGTAGAAGACAAAGTTCATGATGAGATACGAGAGCGTGATCCGCAGGATCTGTGGATCTCCGAGCACACGGAAGATGCGCTTTGCCGTCAGCGGCGCTGCGGCGTCGTAGCGTGGATTCGCCTTCAGTTCCGCGAGCTCTGCGGGCGTGACGGTGGAATGCAGTTCGGGCCGGTCGCGCACGTAGATAAACCAGAGGACGACGAGCAGCAGCGACGGGACGCTCGTAATCAGCAGCGCAGCCTGCCAGCCGTAGGCCTGCATGAGCCAGGCGACGAGCGGCGATGCGGTCGCGGCGCCGCTCCAGAGTCCGGTCACCATCAGCCCGACCATGGAAGACCAGGCCGTTACGGGATACCAGTAGCGGATGGTTCCGGATGCCACGGGGAACAGGCCGCCTTGCGCGACGCCGAGTAGCGAGCGCGCGAGCAGGAGCGACGTGAACATGAGGCCTGCCGCTGCAATGACTGGCGCGGCGGCGGTCAGCACGCTCGCGATGATGGTCAGCAGCCCGAACGCCGTGATGGTCCAGCGTGCGCCGAATCGCTGCCCGATGAGCGCGCCCGGTACCTGGAAGATCGCGTAGGTGAAAAGAAAAGCCGTGATGAGCCAGCCGACCTGGACCTGGGTCAGGCCGAGCTCCGGCATGATCCGCTCCGCGACGATGCCGACGCCCTGGCGCTGGAGATAGCCCGTGAATGCGAAGCCGAAGATCATCGCAAACACGAGCGAGCGGACGCGCACCCTCGAGTTCACTGGCTGGCCTTCAGGCGCGCGAGCTCAAGCTTCAGTTCCGGCAGCAGCGCCGTGGCCTTCGAAGACCCGATGAGATTGTCCAACTCGAACGAGTCCGTCTCGAGGTCATACAGTTCGTCCATTCCGGACAATTCGGAGTACCGGATGTACTTGTAACGCCCGGTTCGCACCGCGTCGTAGCCCATCGTGAGCATCTGCGGGAAGACGGTGTCCGAGTAGTACTCGACCAGCAGCGATGAGCGCCACGCCGGTGCTTCTCCAGCGAGCAATGGCACGAGTGACATGCCATCGCGTCGCTCCGTATCGACCGCGCCCGCGAGCGACAGGATCGTGGGGGCAAGATCGATCGTCTGCACCATCTGTGTGGGCATCAAGCCTGCGCGCACTCGCCGCGGGTAGCGCACGATCAGCGGAATTCGCGCCGTCTCTTCGTAGGCGAGCCGGCGTTCCTCGTTGAGGCCGTGTTCGCCATAGAAATAGCCATGGTCACTGGTGAAGATGACGACCGTGTCGTCGAGTTCACCGAGATCATCGAGTGTCCGGACGAGGCGGCCGAGGCTCTCGTCCACGCCGAGCAGCATCTCGAGCCGCGCGCGCACATCTGCGTCCGGAGTGCCGGTCGTCGCGCCGAGTGGCGATAGTCCTTCGATCGGCCGCAGCAGGGCGGGTTTTCCAATGGGCGGGCGATTGGCATTCGGTCGGTGAGGCACGGTCGCAGCGGCGTAGCGCCCTCGATGGCGCTCCGCCGGTACGAATCCCTCTTGTTGTCCGGCTGCCGTCGCCGTACTGCCGTCGTCGCGCTGCACGAAGTTCGGATGCATGGCCTTGTGCGCAAGAAAAAGGATGAAGGGCTCTTCCGCGGCGGACTTGACGAAATCGACGGCGTAGTCGGTCAGCACGTCCGTCACGTAGCCGGGGACCTCGCGCCGCTCGCCGTCGACATTGAGCTTCGGATTGAGCGCTTCACCCTGGCCCTTCATCGCGACCCAGCGCGTCCACCCCGGCCGGCGCGAGTCGTCGTTTCCCATGTGCCATTTTCCGATGAATGCCGTCTGGTAACCGGCAGCCTGGAGCGGCATTGCGAACGTCTGAAGGCGGTGACTCGCGGCATCGCGCGCCGTGTTATCGATGATTCCGTGGTTGTGCGTGTAGCGGCCCGTCAGGATCGTGGCGCGGCTCGGGCTGCAGAGCGGCGTTGCCGCAAATGCATTCAGGAAGCGTGCGCCTTCCCGCGCGAGCCGATCGATATTCGGCGTCTCGACGAATGGATGACCGGCGACTCCGATGTCGTCCCAGCGCAGGTCGTCCACGAGCACTACGACGATGTTCGGCTTTCGTGCGGCGACATCGACGGCTGAATGGGAGGCGAGCGGGAGGAGCGCCAGCAGGAGGGGCAACAATCTCTTCATGGTCCCTTCTGGATCAATTCATCGGCCATATCCGCGAAGACCGCAGTGTGCCGGTCGACGTCACCCTCCGTCGTGGCCGGCGACATCAGCGCCATGTTATGGAAAGGGGTGATCAGGATGCCCCGATTCAGCATATAGAGATGTATGTAGGGGTCGAGCGCCTCGTCCTGGCCGGCCTCGGCTTCGCTGCCATTCCGGGCCGCATCCGGGCGGAACAGGTACTCGACCCGGCAACCGAGGCGCACCGCGTGCCACGGCAGACTGAGTGTGGCAATCGTCTCGCGCACGCCCTGCTCGAAACGCTCGCCGAGCGCGATCATGCGGACGAACGCGGCTTCGGTCATGACCTCGCCGAGCGTCGCGCGCATTGCCGCGAGTGAGAGCGCATTGCCGGCAAGCGTGCCGCCGATGCCGCCGACATCCGTGTTGCGGGCGTCGGTGCGCCGATACACGAGCTCGCGAACGTGCTCCGTCATCCCGTAGGCGCCACTCGCAATGCCGGCGCCAAGTGTTTTTCCGATCGTGACGATGTCGGGTCTCAGTCCCCAGGCTTTCGTGCAGCCGCCGGGGCCCGCGCTGATCGTGTGCGTCTCGTCGATGATGAGCAGCGTTCCGTACTTCGTGCACAACTCGCGGGCGGCCTCGTGATAGCCCGCGTCCGGAAGCACGATGCCGATGTTGGTGAGCGCGGGCTCGAAGAGACAGGCGGCAACCTGGCGGTCCTTGAGTGCTTTCTCGAGTGCCGCGAGATCATTGATCTCGACGACACGCGTCGTTTCGTCGAGCGGCACGGGCTTGCCGATGTTGCCGCGCCGCGCCACGGTCTTGCCGTTCTCGAGTGCGGCGACCGTCTCGTCGACCGTGCCGTGATAGCACCCGTTGTGCACCACGATCTTCGGCCGCCGCGTGATCTCGCGCGCCCAGCGGATCGCGCAACGGTTGGCATCCGTAGCGGAGAGCGTGAATTGCCAGCAGGCGACGCCGAAACGGCGCGCCAGCTCATCGCCGACCCAGGCCGCGTCGGCAGTCGGCAGCATCAGGGTGATTCCCTTGCGCGCCTGGCGCGCAATTGCATCGACCGCAGCCGGCGGAGCATGGCCCGCCATGCCGCCCGTATCGCCGAGACAGAAGTCGACGAACTCATTGCCATCCACATCGGTGAAACGGGCTCCCTCGGCCCGATCCACGTAAACGGGATGGTCTCCGGGCCATCGCGTCATCCAGTTCATTGGTACGCCAAATAACAGGGAACGTTTCGCCTCGTCGGCCAGCTGAGCGCTCCGGCGATGGCGCTGCCGGAACAGTGCTCGTTCGCGTTCCATCAGCTGGTCGAGTCGGAACGGAGTGGCGTCGTTCATGGCGCGATAGATTACACGGCTACGCTATGATCGGCTCCCGATGTCGAAAGCCTTGCCTTCAATCCTTCTGTCATTCGTCGCGGGTACTTCTTTCGCCGCCAACGATCCGCATTCCTATGCGGATACGAGTGAATTTATCGTGCGCCATGTAGCGCTCGACCTCGCCGCGGATTTCACCTCTCATCGCTTGCAGGGCTCGGCGACACTGACCGTCGAACGCGTCGTTCCGGAAGCCCGCGAACTGCTGCTGGATACGCGCGATCTCGAAATCCGCTCGGTGCAGCGCATCGATGCCGAGGGGCAGCCACACAGTCTCGGATTTCTGCTCGACGATCCCGATCCGATTCTCGGCAGACGGCTGACGATCGAGCTGCCGCGCCGGCCGGATGAATCGGGACTGCTCAGCCTGCGTATCGACTACCGGACCTCCAGTGAGGCCAGCGCGCTGCAATGGCTCGAGCCTGCGCAGACCTCCGGACCGCATCCGTACATGTACAGTCAGGGACAGGCCATTCACACGCGAAGCTGGATCCCGTTGCAGGACACGCCATCCGTGCGCGTGACCTACGACGCACGCATTCGCGCGCCACCCGAACTCGTTGCCGTGATGAGTGCTGCGCGCTCTGATCCGGCCGGGTCAACGCCCGGCGAATACCGTTTCGAGATGCGTCAGCCGATCCCCTCGTACCTGATTGCGCTCAAGATCGGCGATTTGAAGTTCCAGGGGCTCGGCGATCGCGTGGGCGTCTGGACCGAACCTTCACGCCTCAAGGCTGCGGCTGACGAATTCGTCGACCTGCCGCGAATGCTCGAGGCCGGCGAGACGATGATGGGGCCCTATCGCTGGGACCGGTACGATCTCCTGATCATGCCGCACAGTTTCGCCTTCGGCGGCATGGAGAATCCGCGGCTGTCTTTCATCTCACCCTCGGTCGTCGCCGGCGACCGCAGCCTGGTGGCGGTGATCGTGCACGAGCTCGCCCATGCCTGGTCCGGCAACCTCGTGACGAGCGCGACCTGGAACGACTTCTGGCTCAACGAAGGGTTCACGACCTACGCGGAACGGCGGCTGATGGAGGCGCTGTACGGAAAGCGGCGCGCAAACATGGAGGATGCCATCGCCTACGAATACCTGGCGCAGGCGATTCAGGATGCGAAGGAGGCGGGACAGCTCGCGGATACGAGCTTGCGCCTCAATCTGGCAGGCAGGGATCCGAACGAGGGCATCTCGGACATCGCCTACGAAAAGGGACGCTGGTTCCTCGGTTTTCTGGAAACTCGCTTCGGACGCCCGGCCCTCGATGCGTTCCTCCGCGAATACTTCGATTCGCACGCGTTCACGAGCATCGATACGGCGAATTTCAGGACGTACCTGCTTGAGCAACTGGCACGTCCCGGTGCGCCCGCAATCGCCGTCGCCGAAATCGACGAATGGTTCTTCGGCACGGGCATGCCGCAAACGGCGCCGCCGGTCCCAAGCGGCGTCTTTGACGGTGTCGATCGCGCGGCCGCGGAATGGCGCGAGGGGCGACTCGCAACCGGCATCTTGCCGGTCAAGGTCTGGCTGCCCCAGGAATGGCTGCGGTTCCTCGATGAACAACCCGCGGAACTTCCGGACGAGAAACTTGCCGAGCTTCGTTCGCAATTCGGGCTGGGCGCCGGCGGCAATGCGGAGATCGCCCGCAGCTGGCTGGCGCTCGTCGTGCGATGCGCCTATGCACCCGCGTATCCGGATCTCGAGCGATACCTCCTCAGCACCGGCCGGTACAAGCTCGTGGTCGAGCTCTACCGCGACCTCGCCCGAACGCCATCAGGTCTCGAGCTCGGCAAGGCAATTTACGCGAAAGCGCGGCCCGGCTATCACACGACGATCCGGCAGGCGGTCGAGCGGCTATTGGGGCCGGAGACGCCTGCCAGCTGAATCGCCGTCGGCCGCGGCCTCAGTGGCGCTGCGGCTCCCAGTACCGGGGCACCTTGTAGTAGTCAAAAGCCCTGTCGCGATACGCCTCGCCGTCATTGCGAACGAGCTCTTCGATCGTGGCCGCGGGCGCCGCTTCGAGCTGCTCCTTCGTGTAGTCGACGACATAGCTGTCCCTCGCCTCGTCGTACTCGAGCGAGGACCAGGGTATCGGATGGTACTTGTCGCCAATGAGGAGGAACCCGCCGAACGACACGACCGCGAACATGATGTTGTTCGAGAGCTTGTCGAACACAAGGTCCTCGATTTCCCCGATCTTTTGACCGGACCGGTCGGTTACGTCAGTTCCGTGCATTTGAAGCGATTTCAGCCCCGGCCCGAGGTCGGGAATGCCGGTGGCCGACTCCTCCGGTTGTGGGACGCTCCCGACAGTGATCTGATCGGGCCATGAGCCGCGCATTCGTCAAGGAATCGGACGGCAGCGAAGGGCAGGACCTGCCGGAACTCCAGGTCAGCCCGCACCGGAATCTCGTGACCGCCACGGGCCATGCCCAGATCGAGGCGAATGTCGAACGCCTGCAGGCAGAGCTTTCGATAGCACGCAGCGCCGAGGACCGCGCGACCGTCGCTCGGATACAGCGCGACCTGCGCTACTGGACCGAGCGCCTGCGCACGGCGGAACGCGTGTCAGTCCTGCCGGGATCGGATGCGGTGCGATTCGGGACGACGGTCACGCTGGAGAAATCCGGCGGACAGGCCGTCGTCTACCAAATTGTCGGCGAAGACGAAGCCGATCCGGCGAATGGCAGGATCTCCTACGTCTCGCCGATCGCGCGTCAACTGATCGGATCTTCGGTTGGCGACGTCGTGAAACTTGCCGACGGCGATGCGGAAATCGTGAGGATCGGCTGAGGGCAGCCCAATCCTATTGGTAGCCGCGTGCCTGGAGCTGGAACAAATGCGCGTAGGGGCCGCTTGCCCGCATCAGGTCCTCGTGGCTTCCGCGCTCGACGATGCGGCCATCCTGCAGCACGATGATCTGGTCCGCCATCCGCACGGTCGAGAAGCGGTGCGAGATCAGGATAGCGATCCGGCCTTTCGTCAGCGTACGGAAGTGCTCGTAGATGGCCGCTTCCGCCGCGGCGTCCATAGAGGCGGTCGGTTCGTCGAGCACGAGGATGTCGGCCTCGGTGCGCATGAATGCGCGCGACAGTGCGACCTTCTGCCACTCGCCACCGGAGAGCTCGCGGCCCTGGTTGAACCATTTGCCGAGCGGTGTGCGATAGGCTTGCGGCAGCCCCTCGATCATCGGCTCCGCGAGGCCTTTCTCGGCCGCTTCGCGCCAGCGCGATTCGTCTTCGAAGTGCCGCACGTCGCCCGCGCCGATGTTCTCGCCGACGATCAGCTGGTAACGGGCGAAGTCCTGGAAGATGACTCCGATGCGCTGGAGGAGCGCAGTCTCTTCCCATTCGCGCAGGTCCTGGCCGTCGAGCGTGATGCTGCCCTGAGTCGGCAGGTAGAGGCGCGTCAGCAGCTTGATCAGCGTCGTCTTGCCCGAGCCGTTCGCGCCGACGAGGGCGAGCGATTCGCCCGGGCGGATGTGCAGGTTCACGTCGCGCAGCACGGGAGATTCTGAACCCGGGTAGGCAAAACTCACGTCCTTGAAGCGGATGCCATCGTCCGGCCGCGGCCCGCGCCGGACATCACCGCGAGGTTCGTCGACGGGCGTTTCCAGGTACTCGTAGAGCGTCGCGAGGTAGAGGTTATCTTCGTACAATCCGCCGATCGCGGCGAGGCTCGCCGAAACCGCCGCCTGGCCCTGGCGAAAGAGCATGACGTACATCGTCATCTGGCCGAGCGTGATGCGCGCGGCGATCGTTGCCAGCGCAACCCAGGCATAGGCGCCGTAGAGCGTCGCGGTCGCGATCAGGCCGAGCAGGAAGCCCCAGGTATCGCGGCGGACCGTCAGGTCGCGGTCCTCCTGGTAGATCTTCCGGAAAATCGCCCGATAGCGATCGAGGAACAGCGGCCCGAGGCCGAACAGCTTGACCTCCTTCGCATGGTCCTCGCGCGCGAGCACGGTCTCGAGGTAGAGCTGCATGCGCGTCTCGGGCGACCGCCAGAGGAACAGGCGGAACGCCGCACCGGAAAAGCGGGTCTCTGCCATGAAGGCGGGCAGTCCCGCGGCGATCAGGATGGCGACGGCCCAGGGTGAGAACTGCGCGAGCAGCGTGCCGTAGCTCACGAGCGACACCGCGTTCTGCACGAGCCCGAAGGTCCGCATGACGAGCGATAGAGGACGACTCGAGGCTTCGCGCCGCGCGCGCGTCAGCTTGTCATAGAACTCGGAGTCCTCGAAGTGTGCAAGCTGGAGGGTGAGGGCTTTCTCGAGGATCAGTACATTCACGCGCTGGCCGAGCTGGGCGCGGAGCAGCGACTGGCAGAGTGAGATGCCGCGCTGCACGCCGGCGAGCAGGGCGACGAGCAGGCCTTCCACACCCACGAGGACGAGCGCCTGTGTCGACAGCGCCGTGCGGTCGGGACCGGAGGCCTGGATCGCAGCGACCACGGCATCGATGATCTGCGCGCCGACGTAGGCGACGCCGGCCGGCAGGGCACCCGCGGCCAGCGTCAGCGAGCCGAGCGCAATGGAAAGCGGGCGGCTCGTCGTCCAGACCAGCTCGAGCGCGCGTCGACTGTAGCCAAAGACACCGAGAAATCCGCGTGTCAGCTCAGGTGCCGCCGACGGCGGCGCATTGCGCTTTGGCTTCAATCGCTACAGGGCCGGTCCGGCTTCGTCGCCCAGCATCTTGCTGCGGACCATCGGGACCGGCGGCCCGCCGAAGGACAGGAAGGCGTCGTGGAACTCGCCCCAGGCCTCGCGGCCGCCGCGGGTCGCGGTCCAGTCGTCGCGCAGTTTCCGGATCATCAGCTTGCCGAGATTGTAGTTCAGGTAGCCCGGATCGTAGGTGCCGCGTGCTGCCTGCTGGCGCGCATTGCCCGGATCCTGGAAGGCCTGCTCGCGAAACATCGTCTCGCAGTCCTCGACCTTCATGCCCTGCGTGTGCATCCCGATCGCGCAGATATAGCGCACGTTGCGATAGAGCGCCTTGTTGATCTGTCCCACGCGGTATTCCGCGCGCCCGCCGGCGAGGCCCCCCGTGAGGCCGGCCTCCCACATCATCTCTTCCGCGTAGTGCGCCCAGCCCTCGGTAAAGGCGTAGCCCAGGAACAACCGGCCGATCAGGCTTTCCGAACGATTCGAATGCAGCACGTGCAGGAAATGTCCTGGCCAGACTTCGTGGACCGACGTCGACATGAGGTCTGCAACGCCCGGCGTGTAGGCAAGCTGCTCTTCCTTCGGCCACGATGGATCCGGCGGCGCAATGTAGTACGTGGACGGCATGCCGACGTCATAGGGCCCGGCCGTCATGATGTAGGCGAAGTTTGTAGCCTGATAGGGCGGCGCCTGGTCGACCTTGATGGGATCGTCCGAGGGGATCCTCGCGAGCTTATGCTCGACCAGGAAGGCTCGAAGCGTGTCGAGCTGCTTGCGCGCGCCTTCGACCGCGCCGCCTTCGGGGCGATTCGCGTTCATCTTTTCCATGCAGCCATTGCGATCCCGGCCGGGCGCGAATTCCTTGCAGGCTTCGTCGAGCGCGACGAGATTCCGCTCGAGGTCCGCCCTGCCGACCGCAAGCAGGCGATCGAGCGGCACGTCGACGCCCTCGGTCTGCTTCAGCATGGCGGAAAACAGCTCGGTGCCGATCGCGTAGTCCTCGGTCTGCGTGTCGCGCTGCGACTCCAGCCAGTCGGACAGGTCTTTGAGTGCGGCGACCGCCTTCTTGTTGGCGTCGCCATAGGCCTTCTGAAGCGCGGCATCCTTCACGTCGGCAAAGACCTGGGGTGCTTCGTCTCGCAGGAACCCGACCATGCCGCCGAACGAGGCGATGCCCTGGTCGATCCAGGTGCGCGGCATCGGAGTGCGGAGGTTCGCCTTGATCTGGGACGTCGCCGTCGGGACATTCGTCAGCCACTTGGTGAAGTCCTGTAGCCGTTGGTGGAGCGGCGCGTAGGGCTTGGTGAGATAGGGGTCCGGTGACAGGAAATCGAGGCTCCAGTCGAAATAAAAGGTCGGGTTGCGGAACGGCCATTCAGCCTGCTCGAGCCAGAACAGGTTGCGGTCGACAACCGCGAGCAGGTAGTCGCGCTCGAAGCGCTGCGCGTCCGTCAGCTTTTCGGCATCAAACGTCTTCGCCTGGCCCGCGACCGACTTGAGGCGGGTGATCTCGGCGGCAATTCCCTGCTGACTCCAGTCCGGGAAGCGGCCCGCGTGCTCCTTGCGGCCCGCGGAGAAGGCCATCATCGGGTGCGCCTCCATCCAGCTGTCCGCGAACTGCTGCACGAAGGCCGGCCAGTCGAGGTCCTTGCGCGTTCCCTGCTCGGATTTCTTGCCGCAGGCGCCGAGCGCCAGGGCAACGAGTAGGATCGCGGTGAATGGGGCAGTACGCATGGGGCGCTCCGGAACCGATGGATGGGCGACGGTAGCAGCAGACTTCGCGAGCGTCGAGTCGTTCGGCCACGCGGAAAACGCGCAGGCCCGCGGGCGGTCGAAACCTTCATGAGTTGCCGTCTCCTGGCCGGGATGTGCTGCGGGATGCTCGGCACCGCAGGAGCGCAAGCCGCGGACATTGTCGCGGTCCCGGGCGGCGAGATCCGCGTCGAGGTCACGCGCGAATCCGTAAGGCTCGATCCGACGGCACTCCTCGACTGGGTGCGCAATTCCGCGGAGGCGGTCGCAGGTTTTTACGGGACATTTCCTGTCGCGAAGTCACGGCTCCTCGTCACCCCGAGGCCCGGGAATGGCATCAATGGCGGTCGGACTTGGGCCTACGACGGCGGGCTGATCCGCATCCGCGTCGGAGACGCGTCAAGCGCCGACGACTATGAAAACGACTGGGTCCTTGTTCACGAGATGACGCATCTCGCGCTGCCGTCACTGCCGGATGAGCAGGAATGGCTGGAAGAGGGTATCGCGACGTACGTCGAATCGCTCGCTCGTGTGCAGGCGGGTCTCATGACCGACGAAGCGGTCTGGGCCGGCTACGTGCGCGGCATGCCAAATGGATTGCCAAAGCCAGGCGATCGCGGCCTCGACAACACCCACACCTGGGGGCGCACGTACTGGGGCGGTGCGATTTTCTGCCTGCTCGCCGACATCGAGATTCGCAGGCGCACGGACAATCGTCGCGGGCTCCAGGACGCGCTGCGAGCGATTCTTGCCGCAGGCAACATGGAATCTTCGTCAGAGATTCAGCCGCTCCTCGAGATCGGCGATCGCGCCGTGGGTGTTTCCGTGCTTTCCGAACTCTACGGCCGCATGAAGGATCAGCCCGCGCCAACAGATCTCGAGGCGCTTTGGCAGAAGCTCGGAGTCGAGCGCCAGGGCGAAACGGTGCGCCACATCGAGGACGCTCCCGAGGCCGCCATTCGTCGCGCGATTACCACGCCAAAAGCGTAGAGCCGAAGGATGGGTACCTACGCCCGCCGTTTTGCATCTGCACGCGGTGCCACCATCGCCCCTTCCTTAAGCCGCGTTCCGACCTTGACGATCGCATCGATCACGGGGAGAAGTTCCCTTCCAGTATGCGATAGCGAATACTCCACCGACGGGCGCAAGGTGGGTTTTACCTTGCGGATCACGACACCCTTCTCTCCGAGCTCTTTCAACCGTGCCGTCAACACTTTGGGCGAGATTCCGGGAATGTCGCTGTAGAGTTCTCCAAACCTCCGCGGGCCCCCGCTCAGTTTCCAGATCACGCTGGGTGCCCACGCACCACCCAAAACCGCCATGCATGCCGCCATCGGACAGCCGAATGGCCGGGGCGGTGCCTTGCTCTTGCGTAACTTGAGTGCCATGTAGGAGGACTCCCGGCCAGGTTGCAGCGAATCCTGCGGATTCTAATACTTACCCGGAGAAATTTACTATCTAAAAGTAAGTAAATATGTTAAGATCGCCGTCCATTCCAACTCATACCGGAGAACTGCATGAAGTTATTTTATTCCGCTGGCGCTTGCTCACTTTCGCCGCACATCGTTGCGCGTGAAGCAGGCATTGACCTGAAGCTTCAGAAAGTCGACAACACGACCAAGACGATGAAGGTCGATGGCGATTTCTGGACGGTCAATCCGAAGGGCTATGTCCCCGCGCTCGAGCTCGACAATGGAGAGATCCTCACCGAAGGTGCGGTGATCGTCCAGTACCTGGCCGACCTGATGCCGAAGTCCAAGCTTGCCCCCCAGAACGGAACATGGGAGCGCACACGCCTTCAGGAAATGCTCAACTACATTGGTACCGAGATTCACAAGACTTTCAGCCCGCTGTGGAACTCCAAGGTTTCGACGGAAGTTCGCAAGGAACGGACCGACATTCTCAACAGGCACTATGCGCTGCTCGACAAGCAGCTCGCAGGCAAGAAGTTCCTGTTCGGTGAGCAGTTCACCATCGCCGATGCCTATCTGTTCGTCGTGACGAACTGGGCCAAGTCGACCAAGGTGGACCTGTCCAAGTTCACCAACATCCAGGCTTTCCAGACCCGCGTCGCCGCAAGGCCCGCAGTGGTGGCTGCGATGACGGCAGAGGGATTGATCCCGGCGGTCAAAGCCGCGTAAGGGCTCGTCGCCAGGCTGTGATCAGAACGGGGCCATAGGGCCCCGTTCGCTTGTCTGCGCCCTGAACGACCGAGTAGCTATAATTGCGCCTTCAGCCGCCTGGAGAACTTTCATGCGCGCTGCTCAGCCCGTTTCGATCGTTCTGGCCCTGTCCATGACCGCCGTGGCAGCCGCCGGAGATTTCGATGGCTCGGTGCCGCTGACCTGCACCGCGGAGAAGGGTCACGACTGCCTTCCGACGGAAGCGGCCTGCAGCCGCCTCAAGCCCGAAACCGACATCGCCCCAATCTACAGCATCGACTTCGCCAAGAAGGAAATCCGCTCGCCTTTCCGGGCTTCGCTCCTCAAGGTCGTAAATTCGACCACGAACAAGGATTCCATCGTGCTTCAGGGCGCTGAAGCCACCGCCGCCTGGAATGCGCTCATTGACCGCAAGACAGGCGCGCTGACGGTGGCTCTCGGGGACAGCCAGGGAGCTTATGTCGTCTTTGGCCAATGAAAGGTGACCGGCGCGAAATAAGACGTCGACGGTGCGGGTCGATACTTTTTAGGCGGTTGGACCGAACATTTAATGTTGTATCGAGCCTGCGGTCCGCGGCGGCCGCCTGAATGGCTGTCATAGGACCAAAGGGCGTACGCTGGACCGCGACAGCGGTGTAAATTACGCGCGGTAGGTATCTGTTTTTCGACATCTGGATTCTGCCCGTGACGCTCACGACGGGCGTATTCCAACAACGAGGAGGATTCACATTGAAAACCAAGAAGTGCGCGTTGCTCGCCACCGCGCTCGCCCTGCCGCTTTCGATCGGCACAGCTCTCGCTGATGACCCGATGAAATCCGACACGAAGATCGCTTGCACCGAAGTCAAGTACAGCTCGGAATTTCTGACGAAGTATCCGGATGCGCCTGCGGCATGCCTTGAAGCCGTCGACAAGGACGGCAAGCGCTATGCCAAGTTCAGCGCCAAGGTGTTCCTCAACAGCGCAGACCGCACCACGGTCGAGCTCTTGAACGTGAAGGGCGACGCGCTGTCGACTTTCAGCTTCAAGCCGGCGCCGGATGCGGGCGTCATGATCGATGGCAAGAAGACGAAGTTCACGGATCTCAAGCCCGGCGAGAAGATCTCGTTCTGGGTGTCCGCGGATCGCCTGACGGCCTCTGAATTGCCGGGATCGACCGAAGAATCCTGGGCAGTCCTGCCGCCCAAGTAATCCGGGATCGAGTCATTGTGAAGGGTCCTGCGCGCCAAGCGCCGGACCCTTTTTTTTCAGCGAAGTCCTGCGCTCAGGGCGCGGGCGCGACCGGCGTGAACTCGAGGTCGTGGTAGTCGAAGCTGAAATCGGCGACCGGCGAGAACGCCTTCATCGTGATGCGCGCGGGCTTGCCCGTCGCATCGAGCGCGAACGTGACGAAAGCGGGCTCGATCAGCGGATCCGGCCAGCGCGCGACGAACGTGTCGTAGGCCCAGTGCTCGAGCGGCCCCACCATGCCCGGCGTCTGCCTGAAGTCGATCGAAAGCTGTCCTTCGGACTCGGTGACAGCGATCGGGCCGTACCATGGGTCCGAATACGCGCCCGCGTAACTTGCGAGCGGTAGCGTGGGTGACGATTGCGGTCGCTCCGCTGTGGCAACCTTCTGCGCCTCGAGTCCAGCCTTGTTCCGCTCCGCGAAGAAATCCTTGAATGCCTTCGGCCAGTCGTGCTTCGGCAGCCCGAGGTAATGATCGAGCAGCTCGTAGTGCAGGCCGGGGACGAATTCGTTGTCCTCGGAATTGTTCACGATCGCAAAGCCGGTGTTCTTTTCGGGGATCAGGACCACGATCGCCCGGAATCCCAGCGTGCCGCCGGCGTGCTGGATGACCTTGTGGCCGCGATAGTCCTGGACAAACCAGCCGAGCGCGTAGCCGCGGAATTGCGGCACCGCGTCGGCGAGTGCGGGTGGAAAGGGCGTCGCCGGGATGGGCACGACCGGTTGCCACATCGCCTGCGCGCTCGCTGCTGAAAAGAGCCGCTGTTCCGATCCAGGCAACTGCCCGGAGGCCAGCTGCACGGCGAGCCAGCGCGCGAGGTCGTTCGCGCCTGCGGCGATCGCGCCGGCGGGTCCGACATTTGCGCCGAGCGCGACTTTCTTCTCGTCGAAGGGTTGTTGCGGCCCGATGCCGCGCAGCTCGCCGACGCGGCCATGCGGGAACGCGCGATCGGGTGCGGACAGCCGATCCACGTCGTTCGTGACGCTCGACTTCATACCTGCGGGCTGGAGAATCCGCTCCTCGACAAAATCTTCCCAGGTCTTGCCGGCGACGGCCTCGACCACTTGGCCCGCGACGGCGTAGAGGACGTTGTCGTAGGCAAATCCGGAGCGAAAGCTCGTCGCCGGCTTCAGGAACTGGATCCGCCGCACCAGGTCGGCGCGGCTGATCTCGGTCGAGGGAACGAACATCAGGTCGCCCTGGCCGCGACCGAGGCCACTTCGGTGGACGAGCAGGTCGCGCACCGTGATCTCGCGGGTGACCCACGGGTCGTACATGCGAAACCCCGGCAGGTGATCGATCACGCGGTCGTCCCAGCGGATCTTCCCTTCTTCGACGAGGAGCGCGAGCGCCGTGGCGGTGAAGGCCTTGGTGGTCGAGCCGATCTGGAAAAGTGTATTGGCGTCGACAGCCTCCGCAAAGCCGAGCTTGCGGACGCCGTAGCCGCGAGCGAGCGTCACCTTGCCGTTCTCGACGATGGCGATGGCGGCGCCCGGGACTTCCGACGCCTTCATCACCATCTCGACGCGCGCGTCGAATTTCTTCGGCGGTGCGGCGATGGCGAAGACCGGCATGACGAGGAGGAGGGTGGCGATCAGGTGTCGCATGAATGGCTCCAGTACAATTTCACGCTGTCGCGGCTGGCCTGCTTCGCCCCTTGATGAGCCTCCACAGGCCGATCGTCAGCAATGGCAGCACGAAGGTCAGGAGGACCAGCACGGCAAGCGCGCGATAGCCCTTTGCGATCAGCCCGACGAGCCCGAATTGCTGGGCGGCGAAGATCGCTGCGAAGAGCAAGGTCGACGTGCAGGCGAGGCGAGCGGACGGCGGAAAATCCCGTTGGCTGCGCTCGGCCAGATGACTGGCAATGCGCTCGTTGATCGCATGGACCGAGCTGACTCCGCTCTGCAGCAGGGCCATGAAGATCATGAGCTGGAAAGCGGCGTGCAGGAGCGGCAGGCCAAGCTTGCGCAACATGAAATCGGCCGGCAGGACCTCGGCGCCGATCGCCGGATACCAGGCCATCATGCACACGAAAAAAAGCACCGCCGCGATCATCGTGAGCGGCCCCGCGAGCAATCCCGCGATGACCGCATCCCGCGTGCTGGTCAAGTGGCGCAGCACCGGAAGTATCATGACGGCGGCGATCACGTTGTAGTTCGCATAAGTGACGCCGGCGAGCAGCCAGCCTTCATTGGCAGACGGCACGGAAAAACCCTGCAGGGCCTCCGAACCAAAGCGTTGCAGCGTGATGACCACGAAGAGGGCGTACACCGCATAGAGGAAGAACGAGGCGTACTTGAAGAGCCACTCGACCGAACGGTTGCCGAACGTGGCGAAGCCGGCGATGCCGCCAATCAGGCAGAGCACGCCTGCGATGGGCGGCCAGCCGAACATCGAGAAACCGATCGCACCCGCTGCCGCACCGTACACGGCGAGGACCAGGATGAACGAGAACACGTAGGCCACTTCGAAGAGGACCCAGAACGGTCCGACCAGGCTTCGGAAGAAGCTGCGGTAATCGGTACTCCGGACCATGCGCGCAAACAGGAAGGTCACGACGCAAATGAGGCTTAACAGGACTGCCGAGATCGCCATCGCGAGCAGTCCGCCCAGGGGACCGACGGCGACGAAAAATTCCGCCAGCTCGCGGCCGGTAGCATAGCCGCCGCCGATCACGACGGCCTTGAACGCAAATCCCGGGAGCAGGAAGCGCTGGAACCAGGACGACCGGCCCGTCAAGCGAGGCAGGCCTCGACGAGCCGCTCGAATGCCGCGCCGCCGCGCATGGGGTCGGCGACCGGCAGGCCGAGCGACTCGGACGTGCGCTGCATCAGGGCGACTGCCTCCGCGGGCCGGAGCGCCGCCGTGTTGAAGCTCACGCCCGCGCAACGGATCTTCGGATTGGTGAGCGCGCCCATCCTGAGGTGAGCGGCAATTGCTTCCGGCAATTGCGGCGTCGGGAACTCGGGATAGCCGAGCAGGTGTTCGCGGCCCGGCTCGTGGCAGAGGACGAGCACGTCGGGCTGGCTGCCATGCAGGAGGCCGAGCGACACACCCGCATAAGCCGGGTGAAAAATCGAGCCCTGGCCTTCGATCACGTCCCAGTGATCCGCTGCCGCGTCCGGGCTCAGCATTTCCGCGGCGCCCGCCACGAAGTCGGAGATGACCGCATCGATCGGCATGCCTCGGCCCGCGATCATGATCCCGGTCTGCCCGGTCGCGCGAAATTCGGCTTCGAACCCGCGGCGGCGGATTGCGCCCGCGAGCGCGAGCGCCGTGTACTTCTTCCCGAGTGCGCAATCCGTGCCGACGGTGAGCAAGCGCTTGCCCGTGCGCTTGCGTCCCGTCGCGACCGGAATATTGGGCGGCGGCTGTCGCACGTCGATCAGCCTTCGGCCGAGGCGATCCGCCAATGCCTTGAGCTCCTTCGACCCCGCTAGCAGACCGTGCATGCCGGAGACGAGGTCGAGGCCTGCCTCGAGGCCCTCGACGAGACTCGGAATCCAGTCGGGTTTCAGCACGCCGCCCGTGTTCGCGACGCCGATGACGAGCGAACGGGCGCCCTTGGCAAACGCATCGCGCGGCGTCATCCGCGGCAGGCCCGCCGATACCGTCGCTTCCGGGCAGGCGAACTCTCCGACGCAAAGGTCGCGCGCCCAGTCGCGCAAGCCGAAGGCCGTCTTCGCATAGCCGCTCTCGGTGACGTCACCCAGGAAGAGCAGGTACGGCTTCGGCAGCTCGAGCACGAGCGATGCCGCGCCACCGTCACCGGCGCCCAGGCTTCGAACTGCCGACACGTCTTCCGGTCCGGCGACCCGTCAGAATCGCACGCCGAGCGCCAGGCCGATCGTGCGGGGCCGGATCAGCGAGACGGCGGCAGCGCCGTTCGGGAAGCTGGCCGGGGCAATGATGTCCGTGAAGCCCTCTTCGTCAGTCACGTTCTTGCCGTAGAGCTCGAGCGACCAGTTGTCCCACAGGACACCGGTCCTCAAATCCAGAGTGGTGTAGTCGTCGGCCTCGCGCCGTGCCGATGTCGGATCCAGGGGATCGACTCGGTTGCCGAAGTCCGCCAGGCGATTTCCCGTGTAGGCCACCTGGCCGCCAACGTAAGCCGTCGCATCGCCGAAGGCGCTCCACTCGTAGTCGCCGCCGAGCGCGACCGTCCACTCGGGCACGAACGGCAGCCGGTCGCCGTCGAGACCGCCGACCGCGGGATCGGTGTCTTCCGTGAGCTCCGCGTCCGTGTAGGCGCCCGAGAACGTGAGGCTGAGACCGCCAGTGCGCGTCGTCGCGGAGAACTCGAGACCCTTGCTTTCCGCGGTGCCGCCGTTGGCGTTGACGCCGAATCCGTTGACGACCTGGATCAGCTGGATGTCCTCCCAGTCGAGGAAGAAAGCGGCGACGTCGAGCGAGAATCCGCCGCTCGCATTGCCGGTCCTGAGGCCGAGCTCGTAGTTGGTCAGCTCGTCCGAGTCATAGGTCGCGGGCGCGGGCGCCCCCGGCGGCAGCACGTTGGGGCCGCCCGGGCGGAAGCCGGTCGCGACGCGCAGGTACGCCGAAGTCGTGTCGGTAAACTCGAAACGCGGGGAGAACGACCAGGTGACCGGGCTCTCGGAAGACTGCAGGTCGTCGAAGTTCAGCTCGAGCTGGCCGCCCGGCAGGATCGGCAGGATGATGAGGGCGTTCTGCTCGGCGTCCTGGTCGTTGTCGCTCCAGCGCGCGCCGAACGAGAGGTCGAAGCGGTCGGTGACGTGCCAGGTCGCGTTCCCGAACAGCGCGAGTTCCTCGTACGTCGAAACAAGAGCCAAGTCCGCTTCCTCGGGAATGCCTGCAACCGGGTTGCTCGTGCCTGGCTCGACTGCGATGACCTCCTGGTGAATGACGGAATCCTCTTCCGTGTAGTAGGCGCCGAGCAGCCACTCGAACTTGTCGTGCTCCGCCGAGACAAGCCGGAACTCCTGCGTAAACTTGTCGGTGGCGGTGGTCTGATCGAGGATGCCGGACAGCAACGTGTCGGCCGTGCCCGGCGTGCTGTAGACCAATGTCAGCAATTGCGCGGTTCCGACTCCCGCCCCGACTATGTCGACCAAGGCGGCGTCGCGCTGGAAGACCTCCGAAAACTCGCTGTAGCTGGTCACGGACTGAAGCGAGGCGCCCCCGAAGTCCCAGTCGAGCGTCGCGCTGTAGATGCGGTACTCGATGTCGGTCGGCTCGTCGTGATAGCGCGAGGCGACGCGCCCGCCATAGAGCGGCTGGAGCGTGGCCGGATCGACTTCATACGAGTCCGCGTTGTCGCTGTCGACGTTCTGGTAGTGCACGGTCAGATCGAGGGAAAAGGTGTCCGACGGCTTGAAGAGTGCTGAGAGGCGGCCGCCTTCCACCTCGCTGCCGTTGATCTCATTCTCGACCAACGTTCCGTCGGCGATGTTCACGGACGGATCCTGCAGGGCGGGTATGGGGTTGTTGCCGATCGACTCGATGTAGCCGCCGTCAGAGCGGAAGAAACCGCTGGCGCGCAGGGCGAAAGAATCGCTCACCGGGATATTCACTACGCCGGTCAGCGCGTAGCCCATGTCCGCGTCCTCGGTGTCCTCGATCGAGCCCTGGAATCGGGCCTCGAAGCCCTCGGTCGAGGGCGCGTTGGTTACGTACTTGATCACGCCGCCGAGCGCGCTTGCCCCGTAGAGCGTGCCCTGCGGGCCGCGCAGCACTTCGACGCGCGCCATGTCGAAGGTGTCGATGTCGCCCGACAGGATGGCGGCATTCGCGAGGCCGCTGCTCGAGCCGAAGGGCACTTCGTTGACGTAGATACCTACGGTCGAGGCGACGCCGCCTGTGTTGATGCCGCGCATCGAGACCCGCGTGACGCCGCGTGTGTTCGAGTTGAGGCTGAGGCCCGGGACCATGGACGTGAGATCCTGGAAGTTGTCGGCCTGGGCCCGCTCGAGCGCGTCCCCCGCGACGACGGAAACCGACATCGGGATGTCTGCGAGCGCCTGGTTGCGCTTCTGTGCGGTCACGATGACCTCGCCAAGCACGGGCTTCTCCGCCGAGGGCGTCTGCTGCGCGGAAGCCCCCGCAGCGGCCAGGATCATGGCGATTGCGCCCGGAATCGTCAGGTTCGCACGTGCGGTTTGATTGCCCATATTCAGTGTCCCTCTCGGTGGTCGTTTAGCGCTCAGGCCCAAATGGTGCCAAGGAGCCTTCGGAAATTGCCGCCCAGCACGGCCTCGATGTTCGAATCGCCGTAGCCGCGGCTGATCAGTGCCTCGGTCAGGTCGAAAACCTTCTTCGGATGGTCGAAGCCGTCGGTGTCGAGCTTGTCGCGGAACGAGTAGCTCGACTTGTACGAGTCCATCAGTTCCTTGCGCTGGTCGGCCGGCATGTCGTCATAGCCGTTCAGGTCCGAATCGGACCCGATGCCTACGTGCTCGATCCCGGCGAGCTTCGCGACGTGATCGATGTGGTCGACAACGTGTTCGACGGTCGTCGGCTCGCGGTCGCGGACGAAGTTGCGCACGCCCGTGATGCCCATCACGCCGCCCTTCGCGGCGAGCTTCCGGATCGCCTCGTCCGTCTTGAGCCGCGGATGGTTGTTGAGCGCGCGGCAGTTGGAATGCGTAATCGCGATCGGCACCTTCGAGATCTCGAAGGCATCGAGCGTCGTCCGGTCGCCGCAGTGCGAGACGTCGACGAGCATGCCGACGTTGTTCATGGCCTCGATGATCGAGGCGCCGAAATCGCTGACACCGCCGTCCACACGGTCGGTACTGCCTGAGCCGAGCTGGTTCTGGCTGTTGTAGGTGAGCTGCGAGCTGCGCTGTCCGAGCTGGTAAAAGGCCTTGACGTCCTCGGGCGACCGAAAGTGGTCCGAATTCTGGACGCCCATCATCACGGCGCACTTGCCCGTGGCCTTGGCGCGGTCGAGGTCGACGGCCTTGTCCACGACGCAGAAGAGATCGGAGTGCCGCGCCGCAAAGCCCTGCCACGCAGCAAGAAAGCTGAGCGTCTCCTCGACGACCTGCGGTCCGCCGGTGCCGATCGAATTGTTGAATCCCGTAATCCCGCAGGCCTTGAACTGGGCGATCTCCGCATCGGTGAGCGGATTCGCGTAGGCCTCCGGCTTGAAGTTGATCTTGAGCACGGCGAGCATGTCGATCACGAGCGAGCGCTCGACGAGGCCGACGGCGCGCGCGGAGTAGGTCGCCGGGCTGTCCGCGAAGAGACGGAACGACGCGAAGTTGAGCATCGGAAAACCGACGCCCAATGCCGTTGATCCCGCGGCACCCTGGATCAGGCGCCGCCTCGTCACTCGACTGGCCGTGGACTGCGCCATCTTGCCCTTGTCGGGAGAATTATCCCAGTTGGAGATATTAATCCTGATTAGAGAATTGTCAATTAAGCCGGAACGCGCTCACGCCGCCGCGCCCCAGCCCTGGTCCGGATACGACACTTTTCCGTTATCAAATGCCATCGCGGGCCGGCGGTCGCGCGTAATGAAAAGAGTGCCGTCCAGGTCGTTGATGTCGCAGACCTGGCCGAGAATCCACGCGGGCGCCATCGCGAGGCTCGTGCCGACCATGTTGCCGACCATCACCCCAAGTCCAAGTCGGCGCGCTTCCGCGGCCATCGCGAGACCCTCGGTGAGGCCGCCGCACTTGTCGAGCTTGATGTTGACGATGTCGAAGCGCCCGACCAGCGGCTCGATGTCGGCCAGGCCCTGGACACTCTCGTCCGCGGCGACCGGGATCGGGCAGCGAAATCCGTCGAGCTCCGCCTCGCGCCCGCGCGCGAATGGCTGCTCGATGAGCTTGACCTTGCAGGCGACGAGATCCGGCATGAGCGCGGTGAGGCTCGTCGCGTCGAAGCCCTGGTTCGCATCGACGCCGAGCCAGGCGTCGGGCCGGGCCCTGCGCACGGCGCGCAAGCGCTCGGCGTCGAGCGGCAGCTCGCCGGTCAGTTTCAGCTTCAGGGATCGTGCCTGGGCGTACTCGACCGCTTTCGCAGCCATCGTGGGCGCGTCGTTCGCTGGAATTGTGAAAGTCGTGAGCAGCGAGCGCGGACGCTCGAGCCCTGCGATGCGCCAGACCGGCTGCCGAAGGCGCTTGGCCTCGAGGTCCCAAAGGGCACAGTCGAGCGCGTTGCGTGCGCCGCCCGGCGGCAGCAGCCGGCGCAGCGACTCGCGGTCGACGCCGGCCTCGATGTCGTGGCGCACATGCTCGATCGCCGCGCACATGCGGTCGGCGTCGTCGCCGAGGTAATAGACGCCGGCGGCCTCGCCCTGGCCCGCCGCGCCGCGCTCGCTGACGCGCGCGATCACCACCGTCATCTCGGTGAAGGTGTATCCCGTGATCGTGAACGGCGCCGACAGCGGGATGAGCTCCCGCGAGACAGTAAGCTGCATCAGTAGTTCGTGCTGATGCCGACCAGGTGGTAGGCAACCGCGACCCAGGCGCAGATGGCCGTCGAGAACACGAGCACGACCGCCCAGATCTTGCCGAGCCAGCGCTTCGGCGCCTTCAGGACCACCGACAGGTGCCAGAGCGCGAGCGCGAGCCCGGCGAATACCGCGATGCTGCCGACGACGTGCACGAGGACGACGAGCCAGTCGAGGCTGTCCGACAGCAGCTTGAGATCGCTGAACATGGCCATGATCGTCCCGATCCAGCCGCCGATCGCGACGAGCGACGCGAGCGCGCCGATCCGCACCCAGCGGTAGGCCTTCGCCTCCCGCCCTGTGTAGGGCAGTGGCTTCCGGTAGTGGCGTCGGACGAGCGCGGCGACCGGCCAGAAAAGGACGGTGAGCGTGAGCGCGACGAGGCTCGCGACGGTGGATGGCATCAGCCAACCCACGCCCTTCAGCCCGGACGAGCGCTCCATGTACATGAAGGGCGAGAACCATTCCACCGCGAACCGCACGACCTTGCCGTCCACGACTTCGGCCGCGACCCTCGACTTGTCGTTGACTTCCTGCCAGACGTAAGGCGCGATCTCACGCCACTTGGTCGGCTCTCCGTTCAGGTCCTTCACGGTCGGGGACGAGAGCGTGCCGTCCTCATTGATCTTGACTTTGACGGGCTCGAGCATGTTCAAGATGCTGAGGAAAGTGGTCTCGGCGCGGCGCGAGATGATGTAGCTGCCGGCAATCTGCTGCGCGTGTTCCTTCGCGGTCGCCTTGTCCACCGTGCCTTCGGCCGCCGGGCCCGGAAAATAGCGGTCCGCGAACTTGCGGTAGAACACCTCGCGGACGTGGCCCACAGCGCCTTCCGTGCCGGCGCTGTTGAAAGAGATGAAATAGCCGACGCCGTCGTCCAGGAAGAGGTGCAGATCGCTGTGGAAGTACTGTGTGTCGCCGCCGTGCGAGACGATGCGACGGCCGTTCCGGTTCGTCTCATAGAAGCCGAGCACCATGCGATTGACGTTCGGGATGATGGTAAGCGGCGTGGCGTGCATCTTCTTCGCGGTCTCTTCGCCGAGGATCCGCTGGTCGCCGAACGCGCCGTTCTGCAGGTGCGCGATCATGAACCGCGCCATGTCGCTTCCCGTCGCCGCGAGCGAGCCCGCGGGCGCGAGGTTGATGAGCTCATAGCCCTGCGGCTTGCCCGTGGCGTTCTCGTAGCCCTGCGCCATGCCGGCCGCGAGGCTCTTCGGTAACGGTTGCCTGAAGGACGAATGCTGCATGCCGAGTGGGCCGAAGACGTTCTTGTCGAGATAGTCGTCGAAGCTCTGGCCCGACTTCCGCTCGACGATGTAGCCGGCGAGCGCCGTCGCGTAGTTGGAGTAGGCGGGCATCGTGCCGGCCTTGAAGATGCGCTCGGGGATCCAGCGTTTCAGCGTGTCGCCGAGCGACGCGAGCCGCTTCGGGTCCTCGAAGATCAGTTCCTTCACCGCCTCCTCGAAGCCGGGCGTGTGCGTCATGATGTCGCGTAGCTGGAGCGGTTCCCCGGCCGGCCCGGGGGGAATTTCGAAGTCGAGGTACTGGTTGACGTCGGCGTCGAGGTCGAGCTTGCCCTGCTCGACCAGTTGCATGACTGCCGTCCAGGTGAAGAGCTTCGACACGGAGCCCGGCCGGAACAGCGTGTTCTCGGGATCGACGGGCGCGTGCTTCTCGACGTCCGCGTAGCCGAAGCCCTTCTGCAGCAGGACCTGGCCGTCCTTGACGACAACGACGACGGCACCCGCGATGTTGCCGCGTTCGATCGCGTACGGGATGAATCCGTCGAGCCAGGCCTCGAGATCGGCGCGGTTGAGCTGCGGGCCTGCCGGCGCTTCGACTGCAGACGGCACTTCGATCGCGGGTGGCTTCGCGGCCGCTTTTGGCGGCGGCGGGACCTGCGCGACCGCGGCAGCGGAAAGGAGGCAGGCAGACAGAAATGTCGCGATTGGAGAAAAGGCGCGCATGCGTAGGCCCCGGGTTATCATCCTGATGAGGATATAGTAGTCCTAATTGGAGAATGACGTCAAAGGGTGTCTCGCCGTAAAATCGGGATAGAAATGCGCAAAGGGGACAAAGCCCTGCCACCGACGAAATCAAGCCGGCCCACGCTCGGGAGCCTCCTGCGCGGGTTGCGCCTCAGGAATCATTGGACGCTCAAGGAGATGAGCGAGCGCACGGGCATCCCGCTCTCGACGCTCGCCAAGGTCGAGCATGACCGGCTGACGCTCACCTACGACAAGCTCCTCCAGCTCAGCCAGCGCCTGAACCTCCGGATGTCCGACCTGTTCAGCGAGGCTGACGAGGCGGCCGACGCGCCGATCACGGCGCGACGCTCCATCGGTCGCATCAGCGACGCGGTCCGGGTCAACACGCCGAATTACGAATATTTCTATATGTGCCCGGAGCTTCGACGCAAGCGCATGGTGCCAACCGTCACGCGCATCCGCGCGCGCAGCGTCGCGGAGTTCGGCGAGCTCGTCCACCACCCGGGCGAGGAGTACATTTACGTGCTCCAGGGGCCGGTCGAGATCCACACGGAGTTCTACGAGCCGATCGTCCTCCAGACCGGCGAGTCCATCTACATCGACAGCACCATGGGCCATGCCTATGTCGCGCCGAATGGGCACGACGAGGCGCTCGTCCTCGGCGTCTGCTCGAGCGCGAGCGACGACCTCATGGAGTCGCTGATGACGCTGCATGCCGACGAGCGGCCGGCAAGGGCCAAGGCGACTAGGCGGCTGACGGCGAAACGCTGAGCCTCTGCCTCCATCCCCGCCAGTCGCGGATGTTCCAGTCGATGAACCGGAAACCGAGCACCCAGACGAGTTCATCCCACAGGTAGAGGATCTCGCCCTTCGAGCCCCAGTACAGGGCGATCGCGAGGATCAGGCAATAGAGCGCTATTTTTATTCGCTCGATCGCGAACGGTAATGCACCATGTCCCGATGCGGCTTGTTTCACCCGCACGGCGACCTCCGTCGCAAAGACGATCAGCAACCACGAGACGCTTTCGATCAGGTCGGTCCAGGCGAGGATCAGGCCCTCCTCGAGTCCCGCGCGGTCGGTGACGACGGCGTCGTCGCTGAGGGCGAAGAATTCCGGGCCGTCGCCGATGACGGCGCAATTGCCCGCGTCGATTTCGATGTAGTCGCGGTTTCTGAGGAAGCTCCAGCCTTCGGTGTAGCCGCAGACGTCGGCCGCCGCGGGCAGCCGCTCCGGATCCTGGAATTCCCGCAGCGCGATGTCGTAGGAAAGACTCGTGTGCAGGATCGCGACATAGCAAAGGAGCCGCACGCCGTGCACCGCCCATTTATTCGCTCCCGTCCAGCTGCGCCCGGCGAGCACGTAGGTCTCGAGCTCGAAAAGGAGGATCAGCGCGAACCAGGCGATCAGGTCGATCGACGTAACATAGGCGGCGAGAACCTCGAGCAGGTCCGAGCGCGCATCGAGCGTGTAGCTCGCGGACTCGATGTCCTGGACGAGGTAGAGAATGAAATCGAGAAAGAGCAGCGCGTAGACGGCCCACTTGAGCCGTTGACGCCAGGGACTCATGCGCTTCGGCGATTCAAGCTGTTCTATGACGCTGGATGATAGCCGAGCCGGAACCCCGTCAGCGTGGCCGCTGTCTACCTCCGGACCTCGGGGGTGACCGACCGATGCGACGCATCGCGCTTCTCGCCGCACTTGTTCAGCTGTCAGCCTGCGACAATAGCGGGCATTCCGAGTCCTGGCGCGATCTCGGCGAGTTGCCTGTGAGCGCGGCCACGGAGCTCAACCACACGCCGTTGATCGTAAGCGGGGACCGGGTGCTGGTCGGCACGAGCGACGGGATCTGGGCCCGGCCGCTCGATGGCGCAGGCGAGTGGACACAGTCGGGGCTCGCGGGTATCGGCATATTCACGACACGCCGTCATCCGACGATCGAGGCGACGGTATTTGCGGCGGGTCAACCGGTCGCCGACCCGCAGGCGCCGCCGTTCTACCGGTCCGACGACGGCGGCAATACCTGGGTGCCGGGAGCCACGTTTCCACGCAACAGTTTCGACCAGTCGAGCGAGCCCTACTTCGACCTCGCAGTCGCGCCGGACGATCCCGATCGTCTCTACGCGAATCTGTCAGGACCTTCCGTTGCGATCTCGACTGATGGCGGCCTCAACTGGGCACTCGCCAACGGCGAGACCGAGGTTTTCTTCGGTGACGCCTGCGTGATCCACATCCTGGATTCGATGCCGGGCACGCTGTTCCAGGGCTGCGAGGCGCCGCTCGACAACGCCTGGATCGCGACGCAGGACATCGATCCGGCGAATCCCTTCACGCTCTCGAATTTCACGTTCGTGGCCGGCGGGCCCGACTTCGCCCTCGAGAATCGCCGTCCGAACGGGCTCGCGAGCGGGCCGGCGCGGCCCGCCACCGTTTATGCGGGCCTCGAAGGGGCGACGATTGCGCTCGACGATTCGGGCTTCGACTTCGTGTTCCGGGCGGAGGACGGCTCGGAGGACCCGCCCTACGTTTACGTCGCCGCGATCTGGCTCGATCCCGACGACGCCGATCACTTCGTCTTCGGCGGTGGCATCAACGGCGAGAACACGGAACTCGCGCTGTTCGAAACCCGGGATCACGGAGAAACGATCCGCCGGATCCGCACGCCGCGTCCGCTGACCGATCCTTCAGTCGAGCAGGTCGTTACGGCGGACGACGACGCTCTGGCCGTTCTCGTCTCGCACGTGGACGTGATCAGCGACGCGAGCCGGCGGCTCACGCTCTTCCTGGTCGAAGGCCTGCGCTAGGAGGCGCCGAAGCCGGTCCGGCAGGAAGCCGGCATGTACTTGTCCTCGAGGCTTGTCACCCCGAGAACCGACTCGGGCTGCTCGCCAAATTCGTCCGAAGACTCCGGTTCAACACCGAGCGGCGGGTCCGCATTGCCGCATTGCCAGACCACGCCGCCGTCCGTCGACTCGTGCGGACGGAGCGAAAGCATGTAGTCGTCGATGATCGCGTTCGCGTTGCGGCCATAGGTGATCATGATGGTCCCGTTCGACACTTCGATCGACCGGACGTATCGGCTGCGATTGACCTGCCTCAGCAGGTCGAAGCGATTCCCGATCTCGGTCAGGTCCGCCGGCCAATCGCCGGTTTCCTCGAAATGCGCGCGCACCGCGCCCTTGTAGTCGGAAGCGATCATGAGGCCTTCGCTGACCTGGGCCCGTATCGTGTAGTCGTGGTAGGCCGGAATCGCGATGGCGGCGATGATGCCCAGGGGCATCAACGAGAGGACGAGCACGATCGCCGCAATCCCCCAGCCGGACATGCGGCGAGCCGGTCCCGCATGGATCACCTGCGCGGGCTCGGCCTGGGCATCGACGACGACGGTGTCCGCGATGATGTCGTGCAGCGCCTGGCGCTTCTTCGTGAATGCCACCATCAGGTAGCCTATGCCGAGCGTCATGCCCGTGACCCACTCGCCGAAGTATCGGCCCGTGGCCCGCGCAAAGCTGATGCGGGCGCCGTTCAGGTCCGTGACCTTGATCCTGACCGCGAGCTTGCCGGGCGTCGCCTGGCGCGCGCTGCTTTCGAAGAGGGCGCAATACAGCCACTGAGCGCCAATGATGAACAGCCAGAGCACGAACACGTTCGTCAGCATCGGGACGACCGCCTCGGGACGCCCGCCTGACCCCAACACCATGCCGAAAGCGCTGATGCCGAACACGATGAAGAAAATCATGTTGATCGCCGAGAGGATGAACGAGTCGATCAGGCTGGCGCCGACCCGGATCCAGAATCCGGCGAACACCGGTTTCGTGCCGGCTGCCGACTCGGCGAGGCCATGGCCGCATTGCGTGCAGAACCGGGCGCCGTCCGCATTCTGCGTTCCACACTGGGCACAAAACATGGCCGGACTCCCTTGCAGAAGGCTCAGGTGAGCAGGTTCAGGAACAACGTGATGATGATCGCGTTGGTGAAGTCGATGAAGAACGCGCCGACGATCGGTGCGACGAGGAATGCCCGCGGCGCAGGCCCGTAGCGCTCGACCAGTGCGCGCATCACGGCCATGGCGTTGGCCGTCGTGCCCAGCATGAAGCCGATGAAGCCGCCGCTCATCACCGCCGATTCGTAGTTGCTACCCATGGCGCGATGCACGGGCGCTGCGGCAAGGATCACGAGCACGATCTGCGCAGCGAGTATGGCGAATAGCGGGAGGAAGAGTCCCGACAGTTCCCAGAGCTTGAGCGTCATTAGTGCCATCACGAGAAAGAGCGTCAGCGTCACGATGCCGAAGGCGTTGATGAACCGGAGTGACAGGCCGAACCAGCCGGTGACGTCGTCCAGGTTCCGGATCAGGGCGGCGACGAGCATGGCCCCGATGTAGGCAGGGAGTGTCATGCCGAGTGCGGCGAATCCCTTGCTGACCCAGTGGCCGATCCACATCGCGATCAGGATGGCGACCAGGTTCTTCACGATGGGCCAGGCATCGTCGTCGTCGTCGGTCGACGCCGTCGGCGCGGGATCCGAGTCGGCCTCGGGGAGCGAAGTATCGATATCGCCGCTGCGCGCCCGACGTGGCGACTTGAGCTTGCCGCGTTCGATCAGGACGGTGCTCACCGGTCCGCCAACCAGTCCGCCGGCAATGATTCCGCCGATCGCTACCGCAATCGCGACCGACGATGCGCCGGCGACGCCCGCCTGCTCGAAGAGCGGCGCAAATGCGAGCCCGGTTGCCGGTCCGCCCGTCAGCGTCACCGATCCGGCCAGGACGCCGAACAGCGGGTGAAGCCCGAAGCCGAGCGCAATCAGGATGCCGACGACGTTCTGCGCAATGGCAAAGACCGTCGCGAGCAGGAAAAAGCGAAGTACCTGCGGCCCGCCGATCTTGAGCAGCGAGAGGCTCGCGGCGAAGCCGATCGTCGTGAAGAACGCGATCATCATCGGGCTCTGCAGCGTGGTGTCGAACTTGACGAGCGTCACTCCCTGGCCGCGCGCGATGAGGACGGCCACGGCGACGATCAGGCCGCCCAGCACCGGCGCCGGGAGGTTGTAGCGATCGAGGACCGGGATCAGGCGCCGCAGCCAGTAGCCGAACAGCAGCGCGACGCCGGCGAATGCGAGCGTCTGGACGAAATCTAGTTCAAACACTGGGCAATCTCCCGGATCAGCCGATCGACTTCTTCCTTTGACGTGTAGTGCACGAACGACACGCGCACTGCCCCGTCTTCGGTGTCGATGCCGAGGGACTTGATCAGGCGATAAGCATAGAAATTGCCAACGCCGACGCCAAGCTTCGCCTCAGCGAGCCGGCTCGCGACCTCGCTCGAGCTCTTGCCCTCGACCGTGAACGCGACCGTCGGTGCGCGCTCGGCGGCGCGCGTCCGGCCGATGAGCCGGATCTTCGGGTGCTTCGAGAGGAAATCGAGCAGGGGCTGGAGCAACCCGGTTTCATGCGCGCGGAACAGGTCGCGCACCGCGGCCGCGCGCACCTGCACGGGCTTGCCCTTCAGGCCGTGGCGGTCCGCGACCGCGTCCATGTAATCAATCACGCCATTGACCGCTGCAATCTGGGCGTGATCGGGGCCGGCCGGCGTGAAGCGCGCGCCCGGCTTTCCGTCATTGAAGAAGTGCCCCTGGTTCGGCAGCGCGGCGTTGACCTCGCGGCTGAGGAACAGGGTCCCGAGGTGCGGCCCATATACCTTGTATAGGGAGAAGTAATACGCATCGACGCCGAGTTCCTTGAGGTCGGGCATTCCGTGCGGCGAGAACGCGACGCCGTCCACGAAGGCCCAGGCGCCGGCCCGGTGCGCGAGATCCGCGATTTCGCGCACCGCGTTGATGCTGCCGACGACATTGGAGCAATGAGTGAACGCGACGAGTTTCGTGCGCCGGCCGAGGAGGGCCTCGAGGTCCTTCTTGTTCAGGTCCGCTGTCTTGGGATCCACTTTCCATTCGCGAACCGTGAAGCCGTCGTCTGCGAGGCGGTTATAGGCGCCGACATTCGCCTCGTGGTCCTGGTTCGTAACGATGATCTCGTCGCCCGGCTTGAAGTGGCGCCGCAATGCCTGGGCGAGCACGAAAGTGTTCTGCGACGTCGAGGGCCCGAAATGGATCTCGTCATTGCCGACATTGAGCCAGGCGGCCATGCGCTCCTTCGACGCATCCATCTGCTCGCCGGCCTTCGACGACGCGGGGAACGCGTAGTAGGGCTGCACCTTGGTCTGGCGGTAATAGCGGTCGAGCCATTCGATCGCCTGGCCGCAGGCATAGGAACCGCCCGCATTCTCGAAGTGCGCGAAGCCCGCGAGCGAGGGTTCGCGGAAAGCAGGAAACTGCGAGCGGACGAAATCCAAGTCGAGATTCATGAACTATTCCCCGGCAGCAACGCCATAGGATAATCATTCACATGTCTTACCCTGAAATTATCCTGCGTACAGCTGCCGTTCTCGTCCTGCTCTCGCTGGCGGGGCTCATGCTGGCGTCACGGCGGCGGGACCAAACGCCCTGGCTCGGCGCGCTGTCCGCTGCCGCGGTTGCCGCCTTCGTCGTGACCTCCACACGCGGTGCCGAAGCCTGGCTGGGCACGTGGCAATATCCGCTGACCGCACTTTGCGTTGCAAAGGCGGCGCTTTTCTGGCTCTTCGCCCGCGGCCTTTTCTCGGAAGAGTTCCGGTTGCGCGGCACGCACGTCGCGATCGTTGGCGTCACCGTCGCTTACGGACTGTGGCAGCAACTCGTGTTCAATCCGATGGCGACGTACGGCCTGGCAACGGCCTGGGAGCGGCTCGCCGCGGCGGGCTTCGAGTTGTGGGTCCTGGTACTCGTGCTCCTGACCCTGACCGAGGCCTATCGCGGACTCGCGGTGGACCTCGTCGAGCGACGCCGGCGCATGCGCATCCTGTTTGTCGCCGGAGTTTCGGCGTTTCTCGCCGCCGCCGTCATCGTCCAGACGTACAACCTCATCCAGTCGACCAACACACCGGACCTGCTGGTGCTGGCAAACCTCGCGCTGATCGCGACTGCCGGGTTCGCTGCCCTGTGGAACCTCGTGCAGTTGCGGGACGCCAGCTGGCTTGAACCTGAGCCTGCAAAGGCGACGCCCGCTGAGCTGACACCGATCGAGCAGCAGTTCCTGAGCTCGCTGAAGTCGCAGATTGAAGATCGGCATGTGTATCGCGAGGAGCGACTCACGATTGGTTCGCTGGCCGAGCGGTTGGGAACGCGCGAGCAGGTTTTGCGCAGGGTCATCAACCGGGGCCTTGGCTATCGCAACTTCAATGATTTCCTGCACGCCTGCCGGATCCGCGAGGCCTGCGAGCACTTGCGCAGGGCCGAGGAAGCGCGGCTGCCCGTGCTTTCGATCGCACTCGGTGTAGGGTACGGCTCGATCGGGCCCTTCAACCGCGCATTCAAGGCTCGCATGGGCATGACGCCGACCCGGTTTCGCCAATCGGCGGGCGGCCGCCAGACTCCCGCCTGAATCCCTGAGGTCGTGAATATCTGGCCGATTTCGAAATCGGCCAGATGTTACTGCGCATCCGGCCAGAATTCGGTCGGGAAGGACGCCAGGATCTGCGGCCATGCGTCACCTACTGGCCGGGCTGTGCCTCATCGCGGCAAGCGCTGCGCATGCGGGCCTGGCACTCGATTCGCAGGCCGAAGCTATGCGCGTCTTGCGGCTAGGCGTACAGGCGCTGGGGCCGGAGACGGCGATGCAGGGACTGAAAAGCGTGCGCCGCGACTATCTCGAAGACTGGGTGGACATCGGGCAGGGCGCGCGCCCCTGGTCCGGGACGCCCGCGAACGACACATTGCCGGCGCACAGCGGATTCGACGATTCAGTCGCCGTCAGCTTCCTGGACTACGCTGCGAATCGCTATTACGAATCGATCCGCTACGCCGATGCGCCGGATGACTACGCGCTCGTGGTCGAAGCGGGGACGCCGGCTCACGCATTCCAGTCAATCACCTATGTGCGCGAACGGACTTTTTTCTCCGAGCACGCGGCTGGCCAGCGCGAGTCCGAACGCCTGCGGCGATTCCGCCGTTTTCCCGAGGGACTCCTGCGGATGGCGCTCGATCGTCCCGAGACTCTCGTGTCACTCGGAACTATCGACGAGGGCGGCGCAAGACTCGAGGCGATCGCCTTTTCGGATCTCGCGGGAACCTTGACACGGCTTTATTTCGATGCGCTCACGCACCGCCTCGTGCGTTCCGAGACCTTGCGCACGCATGGAATTTACGGCGACACCACCGGCGATGTCGTCTATTCCGACTACCGGGCGACCGGGCCTTTCATGCTGCCCTATTCCGTCGTGACGCGGGTCGGCGGTGTGCCGGTGGCCAGGCTGGTGATCCGTTCGATCGAGATCGACGCCGCGCCGCAGCCCGAGTGGTTCAAACCACCGGACAGGCCGGTCGACATCGATGCTTCGCCTGATGTCCCGGCGGTTGAGCTTCTGGGTAGCGGTGTCCACCTGATCCGCGGCGCCTACAACCTCGTGTTCGCGGAGTTTCGAGACCATGTTCTTCTCGTCGAGGCGCCGGTGGACGAGGCGTACACGCGTGCATGCCTTGAGCTCGTCGCGAAGACCGTGCCCGGCAAGCCAGTGCGGCTCGTTTCAACGCATTTTCATTTCGATCACCTGGGCGGCGTTCGAACGGCTGTGGCGCGTGGCATTCCGATCTTGACGACGGCCGATGCGAAACGAGTCATCGAGCAATCGATCGCGAGCGTGCAGGTGATGAAGCCCGATGAGCTTGCGCGCTCGCCCCGGCTGCCCACGATCGAGGTCGCGGGCAGCAAGACCGTCCTCGACGACGGCAGCCAGCGCGTCGAGCTTTACGATTTCGGCCCGACACCGCACGCGGCCGAATTGCTGGTTGCGTATTTTCCTGCGCAAAAGCTATTGCACGTCGCGGACATCTTCGACGTCTTAACGCCCGAACTCGTCATCGCCGGCGTCGATGGCGTGGTCATGGCGGAGCGGATCCGGAGCTTTGGTCTCGACGTTGAACGCATCGTTCCAATGCACGGCGCGCCAGTTACGATCGAACACCTGCGGCGTGGACTCGCGATCCGGCGAAAATACGAGGAGCCTTCACGATGAAAAATGCCTGTTTGCTGCTCGCCTTCTTGCTGCCGCTATGCGCTTTCGGCGAATCGACGCTCTCGGGTGATCTTCCAAGGCGCGAGGCCCGCCCTCTCGAGGAGATCGCGGGACTCGACAGCCGCTACGGCGTGCTTCGCGCGCCCGATGGCAAGCGACTGCGCACGATCCTGACGCGCCCGGCGGGGACGACCGGCCGACTGCCCGCGATCCTTTTCGTGCAGTGGCTCAGCTGCGACAGCATCGAATTGCCCGCGAAGCAACAGGATGGCTGGAGCCGGATGCTCCGGCGGCTCGCCCAGGAATCGGGTTACGTCATGATGCGCACGGAAAAACCCGGTGTCGGCGACAGCGAGGGCGATTGCGTCACGCTCGACTACGACACCGAGCTTGCCTATCACCGCGCCGCGCTGGAATCGCTCCGGCGTTCCGATGACGTCGACCCCGAAAGGATCATCGTCTTTGGCGCCAGCATGGGCGGCAACTTTGCTCCGCTGGTGGCCGCGGGCGAGAAACTGGCAGGCGTGATGATCTGGGGCGGCGGCGCGAAGAGCTGGTTCGAGCGCATGCTCGGTTTCGAGAGGCGCGCCAAAGAGTTTAGTGCGGTGCCTGCGGCTGAACTCGACTCGTACATGCGCTCGCTGCAGCGTTTTTTGCTGGCTTACCTGCTTGACGGCAAGGATCCCGCGACGATCGCGCGCGAACAACCCGCACTCGCCGGCGTCTGGGACAAGATCGTGGGGACGGGAACTGGAACGCATTACGGGCGGCCCCTTGCCTTTCACCAGCAGGCGGCTGCGAAGGACTGGGCCGCGGCCTGGGAGCGTGTCGAGGCGCCCGTGCTCGCGCTCCATGGCGAGTACGACTGGTTCGAGGACGCCGGGGCGCATCGCCTCGTTGCCGACATCGCCAATCGGCGCGGTGCCGGGCGGGGCGAGTTCGCCGTGATCCCTGCGACCGACCACCACTTCGATCGATTCGACAATGCCGGGGCCGCATTCCGGGGCGAGGGGGGCATCAACAATGCCGATGCGGCCGTCAGCGTGATGTTGCGCTGGATCGGAGAACGGCGCCCTCGCGGATCCGCGTCCCGACCCTGACGATCGTGTTGATTACCGGAATCAGCTCGCGGCCGAGCTCGGACAACGAATACTCGACCGAGGGCGGGGAGGACGGCATGACTTCGCGGACGACGACGCCTTTCTCCTCGAGGTCTCTAAGGCGCGCCGTCAGCATCTTGGGCGAGATGCCGGGTATGTCGCGCTGAAGCTCGCCGAATCGCCGCGCGTCGCCGGAAAGTTTCCAGATCAGGCTGGGGGTCCAGGCGCCGCCCAACACCGCCATGCAGGCAGCCATCGGGCAGCCTGGCGGTGGCGGCAGCGCCCTGCTCTTGCGGACTTTCAATCCCATGCGCGCGTTCTCGACCGGTTACCTGAAGGTTAGCCAATTTCTCGGCTTACGTAAAGCTATCTACTATGCATTAGTGAGTACGTTTGGTAACTTGCCTCCACACCGCACATGGAGGCATGCATGAAGCTTTACTATTCACCCGGGGCCTGCTCGCTCTCGCCCCACATCGTCGCGACCGAGGCTGGCATCCCGCTGGATCTCGTCCGGGTCGACAACAGGACCAAGACGATCAAGTCGGAAGGCGACTTCTGGGCCGTCAATCCCAAGGGCTACGTCCCCGCGCTGGAGCTGGACGACGGCGAAGTGCTGACTGAAGGCCCCGCCATCGTGCAGTACCTGGCCGACCTGAAGCCGGGCGCGTCGCTCGCGCCCGCCAACGGGACTTTCGAGCGCGTGCGCCTGCAGGAGATGCTGAACTACATCACATCCGAGCTGCACAAGACGTACTCGCCGCTATTCAAGCCGGATGTCCTGCCGGCGGTACGCGAGGAACGGCTCGAGTACCTGCGCAAGCGCTACGCCTTGCTGGAGAAGCGCCTCGAAGGCCGGAAGTACCTGTTCGGCGACCAGTTCACCGTGGCGGACGCCTACTTGTTCGTCGTAACGAACTGGGCCCGGAACGTGAAGTTCGACCTTGCCGCATTCCCCAACATCGAGTCCTTCCAGAAGCGCGTCGGAAGCCGCAAATCGGCTTTGCAGGCAATGCGGGAAGAGGGGCTGATTCCGGAGGACAAGGCTGCGTAAAATAGCCGCTCATCGACGCATCGATCAACGGGGCCACTGGGCCCCGTTTTTGGTGCAAGCAATGGAGAGCCGCATGCCGTTCGTACGTACCTTCAATCGCGCCTTACTGTCCCTTGCCCTATGTCTCCTCGGCTGCAACGCCGCCCTTTCGCAGAACTCGGCGCCGCCCTCGCAAGTGGAATCACCGGAAGCCTTCAAGCTGAACACGGACGAGTTCGATTTCGTGAAGCGCGAGGAAATGATCCCGATGCGCGACGGGGTGAAACTCAAGACCTTCGTCCTGGTGCCGAAGGGTGCAAAGGACGCGCCGATCCTGCTGACGCGCACTCCGTACAACGCATCGAATCGCGTGACGCGCTTCCAGAGCCCGCGGCTCGCGTCGGTCGTGCCGCACATGAACGACACTTCGGTCGCGGCCGGCTACATCATTGTCTACCAGGACGTGCGCGGTAAGTACGGCTCCGAGGGCGAGTACGTGATGACACAGCCGCTCCGCGGCCCACTCAATTCGACCGCGTCCGACCACGCGACCGACTGCTACGACACGATCGATTGGCTGGTGAAGAACGTGCCCGAGAGCAATGGCCGCGTAGGGACGATCGGTGGGTCCTACGAAGGCTACACGACGGCCATGTCGACGGTGAATCCGCACCCCGCGCTGAAGGTCGCTGTGCCATTCGCACCGATGGTCGACGGCTGGATGGGCGACGACTGGTTCCACAACGGAGCGTTTCGCCAGGACGGGGCGCTCGAATACACCTTCGAGCAGGAAGCGAGCCGAAAGAACGAACTGCAGTGGTGGACCGACACCTACGATACCTACGAGTTTTACCTTCGGGCGGGCAACGTGGGCAAGCTCGCCGCCGCGCGCGGTCTCGAGCAGCTCGAATTCTGGCGGATGCTCGCCGCCCATCCGAGTTACGACAAATTCTGGCAGGGCCAGGCCGTGGACAAGCTGCTCGCTTCGGCGCCGCTCAGGGTGCCGATGATGATCGTCGGCGGGCTCTTCGACCAGGAAGATATCTACGGCGCCCCCGCGCTCTACAAGGCGCTGGCGCCGAAGGATCCGTCAGGAAAAATGATCCACCTGGTGCTCGGTCCCTGGAATCACGGGCAGGGCCGGCGCGAGGGACGCGGCATCGCAATGGTCCAGTTCGAGGGTGACACGGCCGGCTGGTTCCGCCGCACGGTGATGCAGCCCTTTCTCGACCACTACTTGAAGGACGGGCCGGAGCCCAACACACCGCGCGTGCTGGCCTATGAAACCGGCGCCGACACCTGGCATCGCTACGATAACTGGCCGCGTTCCTGCGCCGAGGGATGCAGCGCCAAGCCGCGCAATATTTATCTTCTCGCGATGGGACAACTCGGATTCGAGCGTCCGCCGGAAACGCGGCAGGCGTTCGACGAATACCTTTCGGATCCGGCGAAGCCGGTGCCCTACCGGATCCGACCGACGCTTGGCTCGAGCGCCACGGAATCCACCTGGGGTGAATGGCTCATGGACGACCAGCGCCAGGCCGCTTCGAGGCCCGACGTGCTCGTTTATGAAACCGAACCGCTGACCAAGCCCCTGCGGCTCGCCGGCGAACCGTATGCGAAGCTCTTCGCGTCCACGACCGGTAGCGACGCCGACTGGGTCGTGAAAGTAATCGACGTCTGGCCCTCCGAGAATCCGAACAACCCGAAGCTGGGCGGCTACCAGCAGATGATCTCGGCCGATATCTTCCGCGGGCGCTATCGAGAGGACTTCGCCACGCCAAAAGCGATTGAATCGAACAAGGTGCTCGAGTACAGAATCAGGCTGCCGCAGGCGCACCACACATTTCTTCCGGGCCACCGGATCATGGTGCAGATCCAGTCGAGCTGGTTCCCGCTCTACGACCGCAATCCTCAGTCCTTCGTGCCCAACATCATGTTTGCGCCGCCCGAGAGCTACATCAAGGCGACGCACCAGGTCTGGCGGACGGCGGGCCAGGCATCGGCAATCGAGCTTCCCGTCATCGAATAGGAGGGCCCTCAGGTCGGGGTGACGGGCCGCAGTGCCGCAGGGACAGCGGGCGCTCGTCCCGTGAATCCCCAGTAAAGCTCGAGCATCCGCTTCGCCATTTCGGCGCTTGACCAGCGCGCTTCGACGTACTGCCTGGCCCGCACTCCGAGCGAAGCCTGGAGTTCCCGGTTCTTCAATACCATCTCCACTGCGGATGCGAACTGAACTTCATCCTCGCTGACGACGGTGGCCCCGCCGGCGCCCTCGAGCACCGACTGGGTGCCCATGATGGCCGTCGAAACCACCGGCAAGCCGAGTGCCATCGCTTCGAGCAGCACCAGGCCCTGAGTTTCCGTCCGCGAGGCGAACACGAAGACATTGGCGCTCCTGTAGCAGTCGAGCAGGGGTCCGGAACGGTCGAGATACCCGACGAACCGCACGTTGTCCGCGAGGCCGCGCTCGCTGACCTGGCGTTTCAGCGTTGCCAGCGCAGGTCCTTCGCCTGCGATGACGAAGACGACGTCCGGAATCGACCGCCGCACGCGGTCGAGCACCGGCAGCAGGAATCCGATGTTTTTCTCGAACGCGACACGGCCGACCGTCAGTGCGACCGGGCGATCCGGCGCGATGCCGTGACGCGCTCGAAAACCGGCGCCGTCGCCGCCCTTCAGCCGATTGGTGTCGAGCCCGGTGGGGATGACGCGGATCTCGGATCGCACTCCGTAGCCGCGGAGCGCTTCCGCCATCTGCGGCGACGGCGCGACGACCGCGTCGACCGCGTTGCACTGGCGGCGGGAGACCCCCCGTGCGACGGCTCGCAGGACGGCGCGCGGGACGTACGGCAGGTAGTGATGGAAGTATTCCTCGAAGAACGTGTGATAGGACTCCACCACGGGAATGCCAAGCCGGCGCGCGAGCCGAACTCCCACGACGTGGGCGACGAAGGGCGTGTGCACATGGATCAGGTCGAAATCGCAGTGCAAGGCCTCGACTGCCCGCTCGAGTTCGCCCGCGACGATCACGCGGTCTTCCGGGTCGATCGGGAAGTAACGCGACCGGACACGGACGATGCCCGGTTCGTCCTGGCGGGATTCGCGGTACTGCGGCACGACGAGCACACTCGCGCAGCCTTCGGCATCGAGATCCCTGCGGAACGTCTGGATCGACGTGGAGACGCCGTTGACGCGGGGAAAGTAGACGTCGGAGAGCATCAGGATGCGCGGCGAGCGCATCGTCAGGTGGGCATCGATTGCACGATCCGCAGGCTGGCGAGGGCGAGCCCGCCGCCGAGCAGCGCCCCGGCGGCGACGTCGGTCGGGTAGTGCAGGCCGAGGACGACCCGCGAGAGCGCCACCAGGAAAGCGAAGCCCGCGAGCGGCGCTGCGAGTTCGGGCAGGTAGTGCGCTCCCAGCACCGCGAACGAGACGGCATGCAACGTGTGGCCGGACGGAAAGCTGTAACGGTCGAGCGGCACCGCTCTGCAGCTGATCGCCGGGTGCGTGATGTACGGGCGCTCGCGCACGGCATGACGCTTGATTAGCTTGTAGGCAAGGATGCCGACGCTGCCGGTCAGGGCAAGGTGCGCCGCGGCGAACCCGCCATCGGCGACCAGCACAAACGGCAGGGAAAGTATCAGCGCATACCAGAGCCATCCGTCGCCCAGCACGCTGACGCCGTGGAAGAAAGCGCGCGGCATCGAGCGGCCGCTTGGACGATTGAGGTACCTGCAGAACCGGAGTTCCGCCTGGTCGAAATGCGAGAACGCTGTGGCGAGCTTCGTACCCATGTGCCGCACCTCTTGGATGCTCGACGACAAGGCTGCGCCCCGCGCATTGCAGTTCTATGAAAGTTCTATGAAGTTATCGTGTCAAATCAAGCATTTATGTGATGTTCTACAAGTTGGATCTTACAGAATACGGGTTAGTGCCTCCAGAGGTGCTTGCTCGCGATCCGCGCGCCTTCCGCGAGCGAGCCGAGTTTCATGTAGGCGATGTCCGGGTCGATCGGGCCGAAGCCGCCGAAGGTCCCGAAGCCGCAGTCCGTGCCGGCAATCACGCGCTCGCGGCCGACGATGTCGGCAAAACGGATGAGCCTTTCAGCGACCAGTTCCGGGTGCTCGACGTAGTTCGTCGTCGTGCTGAGCACGCCCGGCACGAGGATCTTGTCGTCCGGGATGCGCTGTCCGCGAAATACCGCCCACTCGTGCGCGTGGCGCGGATTCGCGGATTCGAAGAGCAGCGCCTGCGGTTTCGCCCGGATGACGATGGGAAGGAGATCCGCGAGCGGCACGTCGTGATGATGCGGTCCCTCGTAGTTGCCCCAGCAGATGTGCATGCGCATCCGGTCGGCGGGCAGGTTTCGGAGTGCATGATTGAGGACTTCGATGTGTCGTGCCGCCGCCATCAGGTAGTCCGCGACGCTCGCATTCCGGTACATCGTGTGCCGGCCCATGCCGAGGTCGGGCGCGTCAATCTGAAGCAGGAAGCCGGCGCCGACGATCGCCTCGTACTCGCTCTGCATCGCTGCGCCGAGGGCCTCGAGGTAGGCATCCTGCGTCTTGTAGTAGTCATTCGGCTGGAAGAGCGCGAGCACGCCGGGCGAGGCGGCGTTCATGAATGCCTCGACTGGCATCGCAGCTTCGACTGCGTGCCGCAGGTTCCGGAGGTCGTCGTTGAGCGGCTCCGCGTCCTTCAGCGTGATTTCGCCGACGCAGCGCGGGCGGCGGTACTTCGCGGTCGCGCCGCTAGCCGCCAGTCTTGCCATGAATCGCGGAAACTCGACTAGGTCCTGTCCCGGTTCGCGTGGCGTGTCACCGCCAAAGCCGGCGAAACGGTCGGCGATGTAGGTCGCATAGCTGATCTTGCTCGATTCGCCGTCGCTCACGATGTCGACGCCGACCTCCCGCTGGCGCCGCACGACCTCGGCAACGGCGTCTGAAATGACCCTGGCCGCCGCGTGCCTGTCCTTGATCTCGCCTCTTTCGCGCGAAAACAGCACGTCGGTCACGGCCTGCGAGCGCGGCAGGCTACCGACGTGTGTCGTAAGAATGCGCTCGGTACTGCCCCTCATCGATACATGTTGTTGGACGTGTGGTCGCCGCCGAGCCAGCGCTTGAGTTCGGCATGCGCGTCGGCACGGCGAGTCTTGTTGATCTTCTCGACATCCGGATGGTCGAGCGTGAACTCGACGATCAGGCCATTCGGGTCTGTGGCATAGACCGACCGGCAATAGCCATGGTCCAGCACGAAGGATTGCGGCTCCTTGTACCCGGCCGCCGCCAGGCGCTTCTCGATCCCGTCCTGGGTCTCCTTGTCCACGTGCAGCGCGATGTGGTGAAAGGGCGTGAACGGCATCTTCGGACCGAACTGGTCGGCATCCGCCGGATCCGCAAACTGGAAGAATGCCAGCGCGCCGCCGTCACCCAGCCCGAAGAACAGGTGGCAATACGTGCGCTCGGCGCCGAACAGCATGTCTTTCTCGCACCAGGTCGCCATCAGCGGCAGCCCGATCACGTCCTCGTAGAACTTCCTTGTCGCCTCGAGATCGCGCGAGACGTAGGCGTTGTGATGAAGGCGATTGGGAAGTCTTGCCGCTGCCATGTCTGCTTGCTCCGTATGCGGTCCGTGCCCTAGAAGCGGTACGTGAAATCAACGCCCCAGACCATCGGTGGTGCCTTGAAAACGAAATTGTTGGTGTAGCCAGGGTTCGGGAAAAACTGCGGGCCCGGGGACCACTCTGCATTATATTCCTCGTCCAAGAGGTTTCTCGACCAGGCGACGACTGACCAGTTTTCCGAGTCGACGCCGGCCCGCAGGTTCAAGAGCTCAATGGGCTCGCGCTTGGTGAAATTGTCCGGCCACCACCAGGTGTCGCCGATGATCTGGAAGTCCGGGCGGATGAAGAACTCGTACGAGCCCGTCGCCCCGAACGGAAAACGCAAATTCGCACCCAGGTTGACGGTGTATTCCGACACGAGCGGTGCCTGGTTGCCGACATCCGCGGAATCGCGCGCCGACTCCTTGATCTCGCTGTCAGTCCAGCCGCCGCGTGCATAGAGGTCGAGATTGTCGGTCGCCTGCGCCTGCACTTCGAGTTCGAATCCCTGGTATTCGACCTCATCGAGATTGCCGAGGTTCTGCGTGCTGGTGGTCGGGTCGAATACGAAGAAGTAGGACCCTTCCGCTTTGGTGTAATAAACGCTTGCGCCCATCAACAGGCGATCTTCCATGAAGCGTGCTTTGACGCCTGCCTCGTAGGTATCCGCCGTTTCTTCGTCGAACAGGTCGTTGATGCCGTTCAACGTCCCGAACGGGTTGGGTGCTACGCCGACGCCGGTCTGGTTGAAGCCGCCGCTGCGGAATCCGCGGCTGTAGCTAAGATACGTCGCCACGTCCTCATTCGGCTTGAAGCGCAGCGTCACCTTGGGCTGCAGTTCGTCCCAGGTTTCCTTGCGCACCTGGCCCGTGAAGGCGCAAGGGTCAGGCGGCAGCGTCGGAGGCGTCTGGACGCAATTGATCGGGAGGGGGATGAATTCCTGTGGCGTCTCTGTCGTGTTCTCGCGCTCGTCGCTGTCGTAGCGCAACGCAACGGAACCCTCGAACCGATCGGAGAAGTCGTAGCTCAGCTCGCCGAAGGTCGCCCACGCCAGATTGTCCTGCGAATCGGACAGAAACGAGAATTGCGGGGCGAAAAACGGGAGCGGCGTTTCCTTCACCCTGGGAACTACGCCCGAGCCGTCGTCGAAGACGTTTCCCGTAGAAATGAAGCGATCGGTCGCGATGACGTAGGCGCCGAGAATCCAGCGCATCCGGTCTTCCGCGGGCGACGTGTAGCGGATCTCCTGGCTCACCGCCTCGACATCCAGCCATTGGTGCTGCGCCTGGTCCGCGCCAAACTGGATCAGCACGGATTCCGGGATCGGCAGGAAGTTGAACTGGTCGCCTGTCAGAAGCTCCTCGAGCTGGTCGTAGGCCGTGATCGACGTCAGGGTCCCCCCGCCGACGTCGAAGTCGAGCTTGATCGAGGCGCTCATCATGTCGCGTTCGTTCTCGCCGCGATTGTTCACACGTACCGGCAGACTCGTGTCCTCGACCTGCTCGGTGATGTTGAAGTAGAGCGCCTGTGTGTCGACCTGCGAGAACGAAACCCTGAAATCGGCTGCCATGTTGTCGTTCGGCTCCCAGATCAGCTTGGCCCGTGCAGACACGTCCTTGAACGGGTCCGCCTCTTCGCCGAGAAACGGATTGTCGATGTAGCCGTCGGTGTCGAGATACGAGCCTGACAGCTGGAACTTCCAGGTGTCGGAGCTGCCGATCGGCCCGCCAACTCCGATTCGCGCGGTGTAACCAGGGCCGGAATCGTAGCCCGCCATCACTGAGCCTTCGAACTGGTCGCCCGGTTCCCGCGTGTTGATGATCACGGCGCCCCCGATGGCATTTCTCCCATAGAGTGCGCCCTGCGGCCCCTTCAGCACCTCGATGCTGGCGATGTCGAACAGTTCCTGGTTGAACTGCGACGGGTTGGCCATCAACACCCCGTCAATGAGCACGGCCACGGACGGCTCGCTGTTCCGCGCCTGCGAGATGCCTCGCACGACGATGAATGAGGTGCCCTGGTTCTGGGTCTGAACCATCGTCATGTTGGGTGTCAGGGCTATGAAGTCCTGCGGCCGCACGATGCCTGCCGACTGGATTTCTTCCGTGTTGAAGGCATTCACGACGACTGGCACGTCGAGCAACGCCTCGTCGCGCTTGCGGGCCGTCACGACGACTTCGTTGAGTTGCGTGCCCTGTGCATGGACCGGCATTGCGACGGCAGTCGCAATGATCCAGGCGGCCAGCACGGAAATCCCCTTGGATGTGTGCATTTGCGTCTCCGCGTTAGGAATTCGATTTCATTCTGACGGGCCCGGCGCGTCCGGCCATTTCCTCGCGGAGAATGGCGGCCCCGGCGACCATCGCCTTGAGCTTACCGAAAGCGACATCACGGCTCAGATACTTCAGGCCGCAATCGGGCGCGACGACCAGGTTCTCCGCGCGCACGAAGGGCAGCGCGCGCCGGATGCGCGCCGCCACGGTTTCCGGCGTCTCGACCGCGGGATTGCCGAGGTCCAGCACGCCGAGCATGATTTTCTTTCCGTTGAGCGTCTTGAGGATCGAGCAATCGAGATTCGGCTGCGCGGTCTCGAGGGAGATCTGCTGGCAGTGACAGGCCGCGAGTTCCGGGAGGAAGGAATAGGCCGTCGATCGAGTATGGATGATCGCGGCGTAGCCGAAACAGATGTGGACGGCCGTCGTTCCCTTCACGCCCTCGAGTGCGCGATTGAGCGTCTCGAGCCCGAACTGACGCGCCTCGTCGGGCCGCGCCTGCATGTAGGGCTCGTCGATCTGGACGATGTCGGCGCCCGCGGAAAAGAGATCGCGGATCTCGGCGTTGAGCGCTGCCGCATAGTCAACCGCCGCGAGATGGCGGCTTCCCCCGTAGTGGTCGATCTGGGCCTGCTGCGACATCGTGAACGGTCCCGGCACGGTGACCTTGACGGGCTTCGTCGTATGGCGCCGCAGGAACTCGAGGTCCCGCACGCCGACTGCGTGTCGCCGGCGGATCGGCCCGGTGACCCGCGGCACCGTCACTGCGTGTCCGCTGCGGTCGAGCGCCGTTCCCGGATTATCGAGGTCGACACCCTCGAGCGCCGTCGCGAACAGGTTCGAATAGCTTTCGCGGCGTATCTCGCCATCGGTGATGATGTCGAGCCCGGCCTCTTCCTGCGCGCGGATCGCGATGATCGTCGCGTCGTCCTGCGCCTCCACGAGATGTTCCTGGGGCACGCGCCACAGCTCGCGCGCTCGAACGCGAGGCGGAAACCGGCCTGCCAGCTTCTCGCGATCGATCAGCCAGTCCGGCTGCGGCATGCTGCCGACGAGCGTCGTGGGAAAGAGGGCAGGGCTCGCGTCACCCATGCGAGTCACCCGGCTGCCCGGCGCGCGGCCGTCGTTACGGCTGCAGGCCAGCCGCGATCGCGCGCGAGCGCGGCGCGAATCGCGTCGCCATGCTGGTTGAGAAGCGGCGCGGCCGAAACCGAGGTCGCGCGCTTGCCGTCGAACTGCAGCGCGGGTCGCACGGCTTCGCGGCCGCCTTCCTGCGCCGCCTCGACCGGCACGATGAGCCCGAGATGACGCGCCTGTGGATCGTTGACGACCGAGTCGATGCCGTTGATCGGCGCAAAGGGCACGTCATGCGCGGAGAGGCGGTTGGCCCACTCGGCCAGCGCGCGCTTGCGGAAGCGGCGGTCGAGCTCTTCACCGAGTGCCTCGTAGTTCTTGATCCGCGAGAGCCTTTCCCTGAAGCGCGGGTCGTCCCTGAGCTCGCCTGCCTCGAGTGCGGTCGTCAGCCCCTGCCAGAACTTCTCGAGCGAGGAAAGGTGAATGGCGAGTAATTTGTCGTCCGACGTGCGAAGGATGTAGGCCTGGGCAAGGCGCGGCCGGTCGCTCGACTTGGGCACTTCGCCGAGCGCGAAGTACGCGGCAAAAGGCTCGACGGCGAAATGCGCCATCGCTTCGAACATCGAGACCTCGACGAGACGGCCGTGGCCCGTACTTGCACGCTCGAGGAGCACGCCAAGGATGCCGTATGCGGCATAGATTCCGGTGATCGCGTCGGCGAGCGCAGGGCCAAGGAAGCGTGGCCGCTCCTGGTCCACGACGACGCTCAGGAACCCGGAGAGCGCCTGCGCGACGGAATCGTAGCTCGGCCGTTCGGCATAGGGTCCGTCCGCGCCGAATCCGCTGATCGAGCAGTAGACGAGCTTCGGATTGAGGCCGCGCAGGCGCTTGACGCCCGCGCTGAGTCTTTCGGCAGTACCGGGCCGGAAATTCTGCAGGTAGACGTCAGCGCTCGTGATCAGCTGGTCGAAGATCTCGCGGTCGGCCCGCTGCTTGAGGTCGCAGCTGAGGCTCCGCTTGTTGCGGTTGTAGGCCTGGAAATGCGGCGAATAGAGTCCGTGCTGGTAACTGCGGTACGGATCGCCTTCGGGACTCTCGACCTTGATCACGTCGGCCCCAAGATCCGCAAGCATCATCGCTGCGCAGGGACCCGTGATGAACGTGCCCTGTTCGACGATATGGATCCCGCGGAGCGGCAACTGGAACATCAGGCGCTCGGCACGAATCCCGCGGGAGCGGGACCGTCATAATCGATGCTGGAGGCACCCGCATCAGCCACGATGAATCCGATCGGCCGCTCCTGTTCCTCGAGCAGGTGCGCGATGAGCGAGGCGGTGCGGGCCAGGATCGGGACGCCTTTGACTGCGAGGATGGGAAATCTTGCGTCGAGTAGCACGGCGGCGATCGCCCCGGAAACGTTCATCACTAGCGGCTTGCCGGTGACCTCGGGCAACTTGTTCTCGATCAGGCGTGCGACTTCAACGTGGCGCCCTGCGATGCCGGCCTCGGATGCGATCTCGAGCAGGCGTCCGACGCGCGGATCGACTCGCTTGTGCAAGGGATGGCCGTAGCCCGGAACTGCGCGCCGCGCATCGAGCGCCTCGGCCAGCGCCACCTGCGTTGCCGAAGTGACATCCCGCGTCGACGCGCTGGCAAGGATGCCCGACATGAAGCGCGCAGCCGATTCGGCCGATCCGAGTATCACGGACCCGCAGCCCAGGATGCCTGCCGCAACGGCGCCCTGGATGGCTTCCGGCGCCGCGGCGAGCGTGATGCGGGCCGCGGCGACCGAGGGCACGAGGCCGTGCTCCGCAATCGCGACGAGCGTGGAGTCGAGGATCCGGCGTTGCGCGGGTGTCGGGAGATTTCCGGTGACGAGCAGCCAGGCGTGGTCGGTGAACGTGACGTGGCCGATGAGGTCCCGGCACAGGTCGTATCCGCGTACGACGATCGTTTCGGCATTCGATGCCGAGATGGCCGATCGTTTCACGGCCTGCGACCCGATCTTCATTCCGCGAAGCCCCCGCTCACGGCTCGATCCGTTTTCGTATACCGAAAAGAGATTCGACTGCCGAACATGCTGACGCCCCCCGCGGCCCGCCGTCAAGTGCGCACCCGCCCGCTTTTGCTCGTTCGCATATCGAAATAAACTTCGGGCATGCCACGCCGGCAGAATGCCGCACCGCGAAGGGAAGCCATGGGGGGCCTTGCCAAAGGCCTCCAGGTCATCCGTGCGTTCACGCGCGACCACTCGGCGCTGACGCTCTCGGAAGTCGCGGCCATTGCGCGGATGCCGGCTGCGACCGCGCGCCGCTGCCTTCTGACGCTCGAGGAGCTCGGCTACGTGACGCGGCGGGGGAGGCAGTTCCTCCTGCGCCCGAAAGTGCTCGAACTCGGCGCGGCCTACCTCGAGTCGATGGACATCGAGCACCTGACCAAGACTCACCTGGAGGAACTCGCGCGCGTAACGGGCGACTCGGCGGCGCTCTCCGTTCTCGACGGCAACGACATCGTCTACGTCGCTCGCACTTCCGTGCGCACGCTGATGCGCCTCGAAGCCCATGTCGGCAGCCGGTTTCCCGCGCACGTGACTTCGATGGGCCGGGTCCTGCTCGCTGGCGTCGCGCCGGAGCGTCTCGAGACTTATTTCCGCACGCAACAGTTCGTGGCACTGACCGATTCGACGGTGACGGATCCAAGGAGGATCCGCCAGCTGATCGAGGAATGCCGGAAGGCGGGCTATTCTGCTGTCGAGGATGAGCTGGCTTACGGCGTCGTGGCCGTGGCCGTGCCTGTCCTGGACCAGTACGGCCGTGTCGTCGCGTCGCTCAACAGCTCGAGCCACTCGCGCAGAATCACCAAGGTCAAGATCGTCCGCGAGCGCCTCGCGATGCTGAAGCAGGCGAGCCGCCAGATTTCTGCCGAGCTGGCCCGCGTTCCCGGCCTTTCACTCAGTGCGCTGGTTTGAACCGGACGAGGACGCTTGACGCATCCGCCGGGCGCTCGTAGCCTGATTGCGAACTTTTTTTCGGTATTCGAAAAGGCATGCAGTCGTACGACGACCATTTCCGGTCCGGTGAAGCCAGGCTGCGATTTCGCGACGATGGCGCGGGACCGCCGGTCGTCTTCATCCACGGCTGGACGCTCGACCTCGAGGTCTGGAATCCGCAAGCCGCCGCGCTCGCGGGTTCGTTGCGCCTGGTCCGCCATGACCGGCGCGGCTTCGGGCATTCCGAGGGTGCGCCGGACCGGGTTGCCGATCAGGAGGATCTCGTCCGGCTGCTCGATCACTTACAGCTCATGCGCGCGACGCTCGTCGGACACTCGCAGGGCGCGCGCGTCGCGCTAGCCTTTGCGCTTGCGCACTCCGAGCGCGTCGCGGGCCTGGTGCTCGACGGCCCGCCGGACGAGATTGGCGATCCCGACACCGCCGGCGACGAAGATTTCTCGATCGCCGAGTACCGCCAGCTCGCCCGCGAGCAGGGCGTCGAGGCATTTCGCCGCGCCTGGCGCATGCATCCGCTGATGCAACTGCAATCGAAGGACTTTGCGACCCGCGAGCTAGTGGACCGGATGCTTGCGCGCTATCCCGCGCGCGACTTGCTGAGTACCGCCGCGGATCCGGCATCGCCCGCGGGCGCGGGCGCGGGCGCGGGCGCGCTCGCCCGCTTGCGCCTGCCCGCCCTCGTCGTGAACGGGGAGCTCGACACGCCAATCCGCGTGCGTGCCGGCGAAGCGATGGCTCGGGCATTGCCGCACGCCGAGCGCGTCGTCGTGCCCGGCGCGGGACACCTGCCGAATCTCGACAATACGAACGCCTACAATGAGGCGATCCAGGCCTTCCTGCGGCGTCAGTCGCGCGCGGCCGCCTGAGGTACGGGAGTCGAAAATGGCCAACATGCTCGTTCTCTACTACAGCAGCTGGGGCCACGTGGAGAAAATGGCATACGCGCAGGCCGAAGGCGTCGCGAAAGTCGAAAACGTGAAGGTGGTCGTCAAGCGCGTCGCCGAGCTCGTGCCGCCTGAAACGGCGCGACAGTTCGGTTACAAGCTCGACCAGCCGGCGCCAGTCGCGGATCCGGGCGAGCTCGGCGATTACGACGGCATCCTGTTCGGCACGCCGACACGGTTCGGGAACATGTGCGCGCAAATGCGGAACTTCCTCGACCAGACCGGGCCGCTATGGGCGAAAAATGCGCTCCTCGGCAAGGTGGCGGGCGTCTTCGCCTGCACGCAAAGCCAGCACGGTGGGCAGGAGACGACGATCACGTCCTTTCATTCGACGCTCCTGCACCACGGCATGATCGTCGTCGGGCTGCCGTACACGGCGCCGGGCATCACGACCATGAAGGAAGTGACGGGCGGCACGCCTTACGGCGCAAGCAGCATCACCGGCGCACATGACGAGTCGCGCATGCCGACCGCCCTCGAGCTCGGGATGTGCCGTTTCCAGGGTGAGCACGTCGCCGGCATCGTGTGCGACCTCGTCGCCGGTCGCGCAGGCGGAAAGCGATGAGCCCTGAACAGTCGGCGACGCCGCAATCGGCGGGCGACAACGCCACCCCATTCCGTTTCTATGACAACCGCCAGAAGTACCTGGCCTTCGTCAACACCTGCAACGAAAAGTCTGCGGTTGCCCAACGTGCCGCGATGGAGCTCAAGCACGTGAGGCCGACGCCACCGGCGCTTCGCATCTTCGATGCCGGCATGGGCGATGCGACGGTCCTTTCGCGCATCATGCGCCACGCGCATGCCCAGGCCCCGACCGTGCCGCTCATGGTCGTCGCGAAGGAAATCAGCCTCGAAGACGTGCGGCTCGGGCTCGAGAAGATGCCGGACCGCTTCCTCGAACATCCGCCGACTGTCCTCGTCATCACGAACCTGAACTACTCCGAGGCGCCGCGGCTGATGCCGCGTGACATCCACTCGGCGGCCGCGCTCAACTGGCATGAGGTGCGCCTGAAAGGCCAGACCTCGCACGAATACGCGGCACAGATCGAGGAGCTCGCGACGACGCTCGCATTCGGCTGGCAGACGAAGCCGAGCCCCAAGACCGGCAATCCCGTTTACGTGCGGCCGTCGGTGCTCGTCGTCTACCGGGAAGACCACAAGTTCCTGCTGGACCGCGTGATTCCCAAGCCCGGCCATACTTTCGAGTCGTACGACCTCATCATCGCTTCACAACCCTGGCGCGCGCGGATGTCGGCAAAGTTCAAGGCCGAGAGAGTCCTGGCGCCGCTTTCGCGAAGTCTCGCGCCAAACGGTCGGTTATTCGTCATCCAGTCTTATGGCAACGACCCGGCCCTCGAAATCGTCCAGAAGCTTTGGCCCGACGAGAACCCCTTCCGGGTGGATCGCCGCCAGCTGCTGGCCGCGCTCAAGACGGAACTCGGGCGCGAGGCCAGCGAATTCAACCTGTCGGCTCCCGCGGACGACAAGGCCATCTTCCGGTACGAAATGCACACGCTGCCCAATGAGATCGGCGACCGGATCGGCACTTCGACGCTGTTTGCGGCCTGGAATGCGGCGATCTACGTCAATCAGATCGAGGACGAGCGTCTCGACGAAGTGGTCACCACGGGTGCCTACCTCGAAGCCACGCAGTCGGTGCTGCAGAAGCACGGCGGACTCTGGTTCAACGACGAGACCTTCGTCGTGACGCGGCGGCAGAAGTGACGCGAAGCGGCCACGCAGGCGCGATCGCGGGCGACGCGGGCCTGAAGCAGCGCATCGTCGAGTTCGCCGCTTCGGCCTCGCTTGAGATCACGTCGAGCGACAAGGGCCTGCCGGCTTCACTCGCCGGCCGCCTGCCTGCCGGCACGACGCTCTACGTCGCGCATACGCCGAACGCGACGCTCGCGGACGTCGCAGAGGCTGCCTGCATTGCGGAAAGCGCGGGCTTCCGCGGATGCCCGCACATCGTCGCCCGGCGAATCGCTTCCAGTGCCGAGCTCGCAACCGCTCTGGATCGACTGAAGCGCGGCGGCGTCTCGCGAGTATTGCTCGTCGCCGGCGATCTCACGCCGCCCTCAGGCGAGTTCGCAAGCACGCTGGACATTCTGGATTCCGGCGCGCTCGCTGCCGCAGGCATCGAGGCGGTCGGCGTCTCCGGTCATCCCGAAGGCAACCCGAACATCGAGGCAGCCTCGATCTGGGAAGCACTCGCGCGCAAGCAGGCCTATGGCGAGCGGACCGGCGCCCGCGTGCACATCGTCAGCCAGTTCGGTTTCGATCCCGCGGCCCTGGTCACATGGGACCGTGAATTGACCAGGCACGGAATTGCGTTGCCGGTGCACGTCGGCGTCGCGGGCCCTGCATCGCTCAAGTCGCTAGCCAAGTATGCGATGCTCTGCGGCATCGGCGCCTCGCTCGGCGCTCTGCTGACGAATCCGGCCGCCCTCGGTACATTGCGCAGCCTGGTGAAAACTGTCGACGAGATCTTCCCCGCGCTCGTGCGGCTGCGCGATGGCGCGCTCGCGCGCCGGCTGGTCAAGCCGCATTTCTTTGCCTTCGGCGGTGTGATGAAGACGGTCGAATGGCTCGAAGCCGTTCGTGCCGGGCGATTCGACATCGATGCGGACGGCGCGATCGTCATCCATTCCTGAGCCTACCAACGGGGTGCTCTGATACATGAGCGACAGTTACTTCTTCACCTCCGAATCGGTCGGCGAGGGCCATCCTGACAAGGTCGCCGACCAGATTTCGGATGCAGTGCTCGACGCAGTGCTTTCCCAGGACCGCACCGCGCGGGTCGCCGCGGAAACGCTGTGCAGCACCGGCCTCGTCGTTCTCGCCGGCGAGATCACCTCGAAGTCTGTTGTCGACTACCAGGCTGTTGCGCGCGACACCATCCGGAGGATCGGCTACGACAACACCGAATACGGAATCGACTACCGCGGCTGTTCCGTGCTTGTGACCTACGACGAACAATCACCCGACATCGCCCAGGGCGTTGACGAAGGACGCGGGCTCGACCTCGAGCAGGGCGCCGGGGACCAAGGGCTGATGTTCGGCTATGCCTGCGACGAGACGCCACAGCTGATGCCGCTGCCAATTCATCTTGCGCATCGACTCGTCGAGCGGCAGGCCGAGTTGCGCCGCTCCGGGAAGCTCGCATGGCTGCGGCCGGACGCGAAATCCCAGGTCACGGTCCGCTACGTGGAAGGCCGGCCGAGGGAGATCGACACCGTCGTGCTGTCGACCCAGCATTCGCCGGACATCGAGCACAAGGCGCTGTCCGAGGCCGTCATCGAGGAGATCATCAAGCCGGTGCTGCCAAAGGACATGGTCTCGAAGAAGATCCGATTCCTCGTCAATCCCACGGGCCGCTTCGTCGTGGGTGGGCCAAAAGGGGACTGCGGGCTCACGGGCCGCAAGATCATCGTGGACACCTATGGCGGTGCGGCCCCCCACGGTGGCGGCGCCTTCTCCGGCAAGGATCCCTCCAAGGTCGATCGCTCCGCGGCCTACGCGGCACGCTATGTCGCAAAGAACGTGGTTGCGGCAGGCCTCGCGCGCCGCTGCCTCGTGCAGGTCTCCTATGCGATCGGCGTCGCGCGGCCGACGAGCGTGATGCTCACGACTTACGGAACCGGGCTGGTCGACGACGAGAAGATCAAGGAACTCGTGCTGCGGCATTTTGACCTGCGGCCGAAGGGCATCGTGCAGATGCTCGACCTCCTGCGGCCGATCTATCGCAAGACCGCGGCGTACGGCCACTTCGGGCGGGATGAGCCGGAGTTCTCCTGGGAGACGACGGACAAGGCCGCTGTCCTCGCGGCCGAGGCGGGCATCAGGAGCCGCGCGACGGCCTGAGCGAAGCCCCTGTAAACTCGCCACATGCTCGGGCAGTCGCAGTCGTTGAAGTCGGGCAGCGGGATTTCACCCGCAGAGCTCGCCCGATTTCAGAGCGACGGTTTTCTCCTGTTGCCGGATTTCGTTTCGCCGGAACGCTGTCTTGGCCTGCGCAAGCGTGCCCTGGAGCTCGCGCAGGTGCACGTGCCGCCACCGGATCAGGCGACGGTCTTCACCGCGGATGGACGCGCTTTGCACGCGGCCGAGGAATATTTCCTGACGAGCGGCGAGGCGATCCGTTGTTTCTTCGAGAAGGGCGCATTCGACGCAGGGGGCCGCCTCAAGTCCGACGCGCACCTCTGCCTCAACAAGCTCGGCCATGCGATGCACGACCTCGATTCCGTCTTCGACGCTTTCAGCCGGACGCCCGAACTCGCGGCAATCGCAGACAAGATCGGCATGCACGAGCCATTGCTCCTTCAGTCGATGTACATCTTCAAGCAGGCCCGCATCGGCGGCGAGGTCACCTGCCACACCGACCACACGTATTTGTGGACCGAACCGCGAAGCGTCGTCGGGTTCTGGTTTGCGATTGATGACGCTACGACCGGGAACGGCTGCATGTGGGCGCTGCCCGGCGGCCACCGCCTGCCCGTGAAAGCGCGCTCGCGCCTCAATGCGCGCCGCACGGCGACGGAACTCGAGGAATTCGACATCGAGCCGTACCCTGCGGAGGGACTGGTGCCACTGGAAGCGCCTCGAGGCACGCTGATCGTTCTTGACGGAGCGCTGCCGCATCGATCTGGCCCGAACCTCAGCGACAAGCCGCGCCACGCCTACACGCTACACGCGATCGACGGTACCGCGGCTTATCTTCCGGACAACTGGTTGCAGCGGCCAAACCTGCCGCTCCGCGGCTTCAGGGCGTGAGGTCGACCGGGACCTCTACGACGCTGTCAACTGGCAGGCTCTCCGCTTCGAGCTCTCCGTGGCGGGCTTGCTCAGTCCGGCGATTCGGCGCTATGCCACCATTCGCGGAAGATGCGGCACTGTCCGGCCGAGGCAAACTCGGCCGACAGCACGCCCTCGATGCGCACGCGGAACTGTTCGGGCAGGCGCGTGAAGTCGGCGCGCCAGGTCGCCATGCCCTTCGCGCCGGAAACGCCGAAAACGTCAAAAGTAAAACGGATGTCCCGTTGCTGTGTGACGGCCGCGTCCCAGGCAGCGGCGATCTCGACCGGGCCGCTCTGCGGCGGAACGAGCGGTGTCCAGTAGTAGCGCGCGTCAGCGGCGAACAGCTTTGCCGCTGCCGCCGAGTCCCGGCCCTCCCAGGCCGACTGATAGGCGCGTAGCCATTCCGCGAACTGTTCGACCGTGACCGCAAAAGTGGCTCCACTCATGTGCGGCGCTCGATCAGGTGATCGATCGAGACGCTTCCGGCGCCGGCAATGGCGAGCCAGAGGAAAATGGCGAGATACATGATCTCCTCAAGTCCGAGGAGCGTCTGCAGCGAGTCGACGTCCTCCCACATCACCGATTTCACTGCGACGATCATGACCACGCCTAGCGCGCCCGCGGAAATCCGCGTCAACAGGCCGATCAGGAGCAGGATTCCGCCGAAGAATTCCGCGCCCGACACGAATGGCGCAAGGATCCCGGGCGCAGGAATACCCCAGCCGGCGAAATTTTCGGTGACGAGCGGCAGGTGGGTGAGCTTTCCCCAGCCGGTCCAGAGGAATACCCAGCCGACCACGATGCGGGCGAACAGGGGTCCGAGCCACTCCAGGTGACGCGCCACATTCCGCGGCCATTTGATCAGCGTATTGACGAGAATATTCATGACACTCTCCGTGCCAGATGTCAGTAGACCGTGCCGGCCGGGAGAATGTGACAGGTTCCACGGGCCGCGCAAGATTTGTTTTACGTCGGCGCAAGAATCCGGTCGACGATTGCTGCGACGCCGTGGCGAATCGGGTCACAGCAGGGCAGCGCGACGCGCTCCCAAACTTCCGCAACCGAGCGGCCGGCGGCTTTTTCATCGAGTTCCGAGGTATTCAGGCTGACGCCAGCGAACAGCGACGCGGGATTCGTTAATCGCGCTGCCGCGAGATACGCGTCGAAACAAGTCTCGTAGGAAGGAATCGCGTAACCCTCGTAGTCGGCGATGCCGGTTCGCGTGAGGTCGTGGCAGAGCACCATCACGTCGGGTTGGCTGCCATGGACCAGTCCGAGAGTCACGCCCGCGTAGGCCGGGTGAAACAACGAGCCCTGGCCCTCGATTACGTCCCAATGCCTGGGCGCAGCAGACGGCGACAGCCATTCCGCGGCGCCGGAGACGAAATCCGACACAACCGAGTCGATCGCGACACCGCGGCCCGAGATGAAGATCCCTGTCTGGCCCGTCGCGCGGAAATCGGCGTCGACGCCGCGCGCGCGCATCTCCTTTTCGATTGCGAGCGCCGTGTACTTCTTGCCCACCGCGCAGTCGGTCCCGACCGTCAGCAGGCGCTTGCCGCTGCGCTTTCGGCCCGAGCCGGGCATGAACGATTGGGCGGGCTGGCGCACCTCGATGAGCTGGCGGCCAGTCCGAGTTGCCGCCGCGGCGATTGCCGGAACGCCGTCGAGCGGCTCATGCAGTCCCGAAGCTACGTCGAGTCCCGCCTCGAGGGCCGAGACGATGGCGGATACCCAGGGCGGCGCGATGAAGCCGCCGTCGTTGGCAATGCCGATGATCAGCGTGCGAATGCCGCGCGAGACTGCCTCGGCAGGCATCAGTTCCGGCAGGCCGAGATCCACGCGACAGCCGGGCAATCGCAACTGGCCGGCGCAGAGTTCCGGCCGCCATTGGCGCATTCCCGCAGCGGTCTTGGCTGTTGCGATATCGGGCGCGTCGCCGAGAAAGAGGAGGTAAGGACTCTGGATCATGGTGCCCATTGCCTACATGTAACAGTTTGAATGAAAATGAGAATCTTGTCTCACAGGTACCCCTATGCGCTCACGGACTGGCGGATGCCTGGCTCATTTCGCGCTCGCACTCGTGACCTCGACGAGCCTCGCGGCGAAAACTCCCGCCGACAAATCCATCCCCGATGTTTTTTTGGAGTTCGTGAAGCCGGGCGAACCGGGATGCACCGTCGGCGTCGTCCAGAACGGCGCCCTGAGCCACGCGCTCGCGTTCGGCGTCGCTGACCTCGAGCGCGGCAAGCCGCTCGACACGCATTCAATCTTCAATCTCGCCTCTGTATCCAAGCAGTTCACCGCATTCGCGCTGCTGCTGCTCGAGCAGCAGGGCAAGCTCAAACTCGACGACCCGATCGCGAAGCACCTGCCGGAACTTGCGGCGAGTTCGCGGGGCGTGACGCTGCGCCATCTCGTTCACCACACGGGCGGTCTCAGGGACTATATCGAGCTGCTGACGATGAGGGGGCGCGGCGATGCCGACGGCACGACCATTCACGAGACGATGCTGGCACTCGCCCGTCAGACGAAGCCGAACGAGGCACCGGGCGTCGAGTACGACTACAGCAACACGGGATATTTCCTGCTGGGCGTCGTGATCGCGCGCGTCAGCGGCCAGTCGCTCGCGGAATTCTCCAGGCAGCAGATATTCGAGCCGCTCGGTATGAACAACACCAGCATCGTCGATCGCTATCCGGACGGCATCGCGGCACTCGCGCGCGGCTACGCGAAGTCAGGCAAGGGTTTCGCAATCGACGAGACGGGCTGGGAGCAGGTCGGCGACGGCCAGGTGCACAGCGACCTGCACGACCTCGCGCTCTGGGACGAGAATTTCTACACGGCGAAGGTAGGCGACCGCGCGCTTGTCGACCGCATGTACGAAGTGGGCTTGCTCAACTCCGGCAAGTCGACAGACTACGCAGCCGGGCTCAACGTCGATGACAAGCGTGGCCTGCGCTGGGTGACGCATGGCGGCTCCTGGGTCGGCTACCGGTCGAACATCTCGCGGATTCCGAGTGAACATTTTTCGGTCATCGTGCTCTGCAATCGCGCCGACGCCGAAACTGGTTCGCTTGCAAACTCGATCGCGGAGATTTTCCTGAAGGACAAGCTGGGTCCGGCGGAACCGGAGGAAGACGAAGAGGAATCGGCACCGGTCGCCGCCGAATGGCAGCCCGGTGACTTGTCGCGTTACGCGGGTGCCTACTTCGGTGAAGAAGCCAATGCGCGCTGTGTTCTGGACGAGCGCGGCGGCCAGCTCGTGCTCGAGACCTGCGCGGATGGCGAGGAATTGAAGCCCGGCAAGCCGGGCGAGTTCGTGACGGAAAGCGGCTGGCTGAGCCTGCGCTTTCCCTCGGGCGGCAAGGACGCCGACAGCTTCATTTATCACTCACCTGGCCTCCGGGGCCTGCCCTTCAACAGGATCAAGGAGCCACTCGAGTGACACATCTGCGGTTTGCAGTCGGCGTCGCACTGGGTGCGTCGCTTCTCGTCGGTGTCGTCGGAAATGCGCAAGGCAGCCCTTCGGCGACGACCCTGATCGTCAACGCATCGATCGTCGACGGTACGGGAAGCCCGGCACAGAAAGGCGCCGTGCGCATCGATGGCGAGCGGATCGTCGAAGTCGGTGCGCTCGAACCAAAGCCGGGCGAACTCGTGATCGACGCACAGGGAAAGTCACTGACGCCCGGTTTCATCGATGCCCATAGCCACCATGAAGATGGCCTCTTCGAGATGCGAGATGCCGCGCCGGTCGTGAGCCAGGGAATCACGACGATCGTCGTCGGGCAGGACGGCTGGATGACTTATCCGGTGAAGGACTTGTTCGATCGCATGCAACAGTCCCCGAGCGCCGTCAACGTCGCGACATTCGTGGGTCACGGCAATGTCCGCGCAGAGGTGATGGGAAAGGACTTCCAGCGAAAAGCGACCACTGAAGAGATCGCTCGCATGCGCACGCTCGTCGCTGCAGGGATGGAGGCGGGTGGCCTCGGGCTCGCGACGGGCCTCGAATACGACCCCGGCATCTACTCGTCGACCGAAGAAGTGCTGGAACTCGCCAAGGAAGCGCAGCGACACGGAGGGCGATACATAAGTCACATCCGCAGCGAGGACCGCTACTTCTGGGAGGCGCTCGCCGAGATCGTCCGCATTGGGGACGAAGCGGACATCCCGGTGCAAGTCACGCACATGAAGCTTGCGATGACCGACTGGTGGGGACAGACGGCGCGGTTCCTTGGAATCCTGGACAAGGCTCGCGCCGATGGCATCGACATCACCGGCGACATCTACCCGTACGAAGCCTGGCATTCCGACCTGACCGTGCTGTTCCCGAAGCGCGATTTCACGAATCGCGAGAGCGCGCAGTTCGCGCTCGACCACGTTTCGCCTCCGGAGGGAATCACCCTGTCACGTTACAGTCCTGAGCCGGAGCTGGTCGGCTTGACGCTGGCCGAGATTGGCAGGCGCAAAGGCATGGACCCCGCAGCGACTTTGATGGACCTGATCGCGCGCTCGAGCCATGAAGGCGCCGAACAATCGATCATAGGCACGGGCATGAAGGCCGAAGACGTCGCGGCCTTGATGGCTTGGCCGCATGCCAGCATCTGTTCCGACGGATCATTGAACAGCCTGCATCCGCGAGGTCGCGGCGCCTTCACGAAGGTCCTGCGCGTCTACGTTCGCGAACAGAAGCTGCTGAGTCTTGAGGAAGCCATTCGCAAGATGACGAGCCTCTCGGCCGCGCATATCGGGTTTACGGATCGCGGTGTAATTCGTCCAGGCGCCTTCGCGGACCTCGTGCTGCTCGATCCGGCGACCGTAGCCGACCGCTCGACCTGGCAGCAGCCGCTCGCGTTCTCGACCGGCATCGAGAAAGTCTGGGTCAACGGCGTCGTCGTCTGGGACGGTGCCAAGCCGACGGGAGCGTATCCAGGAAAAGGACTGCGAAGACAATGAACAGGTTCATCCCGGTGATACCGATCGGCATCACGCTGTTTGCGTTCGGCGCGCTGACCGCCGCGGCGGAGCAGGGAGGCTCGGCGCAATCAGCGACGCCGCGAAACCTGACATTCGAAGACTACGGGGCCATCAAGTCTCCGGGCAGGCCGGTGATATCCAGGGACGGCAAGCTCGTCGCTTACGTGCTGGACGACCAGATCTACGTCGTGCCGATCGCGGGCGGCGCGCCCCGGGCCGTGACCGCTGCAGGATCGAGTGCCTCGGACCCGTACTGGTCCAAGGACGGCAAGTCACTCTATTTCCTTTCCGACCGTTCGGATTCGAGCCAGTTGTGGCAGTTGCCGCTCGCGGCCTTCGGTGAGGCGCGGCAGGTGACTTACCTCACGCAGGGCGTCGATAGCCTGCGCTTCTCACCCGATGAATCGCGCCTGCTGCTCGCATTCACCGACACGGAATTGAAATCGCCCGAGTCTCCGGAAGACGAGGACGGTGAGCAAGAAGTAGAGGACGACGGCAAGGACGAGGACGAGGAGGATGACGAGAAGGCGGAGAAAAAGGAGCCATTCGTCATCACCCGGCTCGAGTTCAAGGAAGACTCGGGCGAGGGTTACCTGACGGGCGATCGCTCGGAGCACCTGCACGTTCTCGAGCTCGCGACGGGAAAGCTCGCGCAGCTCACCGCCGGCGCATACGCCGAGGACGAGGCCGACTGGTCGCCGGACGGGCGCCGCATCGTGTTCGTGAGCAATCGCGAGGAAGAATCCGACGCGAGCTACAAGACGGACCTCTGGATCGTCGCGGCCGACAATACGGACAAGGGCAAGACGCTCGTCAGGCTGACGAACGACGAGCGCGTGAAGAGCTCGCCCGCCTGGAGTTCAGACGGCCAGTCGATCGCATTCCTGACGGCGGAGGACGGCGTTTATGGCGCGCCGCAGGTCACGGTCATCCCGGCGGCCGGCGGCGAGGCGAGGATCCTGACTGCGGCGCTCGACCGCTGGGTCAACGACTTCCGGTATTCCGCGGACGGACAATGGATCTACTTCAACTACGAGAATCTCGGCGGCACGCAGCTCGCCCGCGTACGTCCGAAGGACGAGCGCCTGGAGCCGGTCATTGAAGGCGACCAGTACGTCGGGGCATTCGACGTTGCGAAAGGCGGCGCCGTTACCGCGCGTGTCGAGAGCGGAAACCGCGGTCCCGAGCTTCATGCTTTCTCGGGCGGTCGCCGGCAGGCGCTGACAAACGTCAACGACGAATTCCACGCGCGCGTCACGCTCGGCAACAAGGAGTCGGTCAGCTTCAAGAGCGCCGATGGCACCGAGGTGCAAGCCTTCGTGACGAAACCGCCGGACTTCGTGGCGGGCCGCCGTTATCCGACGATCCTGCACATCCATGGCGGCCCCGTCGGCCAGTTCGGATGGGGATTCGAATTCAAGCCGCAGTATTTCGCGGAGAACGGATACGTCGTCATCGAGCCGAATCCGCGCGGCTCGACCGGCCGCGGGCAGGATTTCGTGCGCGCGATCTACCAGACCTGGGGCATCACCGATTACGACGACCTGATCGCGGCAGTCGACCACGCGATCGCAGCCGGTTATGCGGATCCGGAGCGGCTCGCGGTCACCGGCTATTCCTACGGCGGCTACATGACGAACATGATCATTACGCGCACGGACCGGTTCAAGGCCGCCGCCTCGGGCGCCGGTCACAGCTACATCGCCGCGAACTACGGTCATGACATCTACCAGAAGTGGTACAACTGGGAACTCGGGCCGCCCTGGGAAAACCGCGAGAAGTACGACCGCCTCTCGCCGCTGCTGCAAGCCGGGAAAGTGACGACGCCGACGATCTTCCTCGGCGGGCGGGAGGACTGGAACGTGCCGCTGCTGAATGCGGAGCTCTTCTACCAATCTCTGCGCAAGCGCGGCGTCCCGACCGAGCTCGTCGTGTATCCCGGCGCCCACCACGGCGGCTGGCCGAAGGAATTCGAGCGCGACTACCTCGAGCGGGTGCGGGCGTGGTTCGACAAATACCTGAAGTAACCGCCCAGGCGAGCTTCGAAAAGGCTCTGGAGGCGCTGCGCGTGAACCGCCCGCACCGCGCGGAGGCCATCTGTCGCGAGTACCTCGTGGAGAGTCCCGGCAGCGTCAACCACTTGCGCTTGCTCGGTCACTCGCTCATGAAACAGGCACGCTACGCTGAAGCGGAGCAGGTCGTGCGTCAGGCGATCGCGCTCAAGCCGGATTTCCCGCACTTGCACGAGGATCTCGGGAGCATCTTCGCGATGCAGCAGCGCTTCGCGGAGGCGGAGCCATGTTTCCGCGAGGCCATTCGCCTGGAGCCGAACTTGCCGCTTGCGCACCGCAAGCTCGGCGAGGTACTTGCGATGCTGGGCCGCGGCCTTGAGGCGGATGCCGCGTTCGAGGAGTACTTCGAGCAGGATGCCGACAAGGGCAGGGTTGCGACCTCGCTCGATCACATGCGCTCGGGCAGGAAGGCCGAGGCGATCGAGGCACTGCGCGGCGCCTTGCGCGAGAGCCCGGACAATGTCGACGCCATGCGCTGTCTCGCGCACATCTATATCCAGGACAAGGAGCGGCTCAGCGACGCGGAGGCGCTGCTGCGCAACGCCACTTCGCTGGCACCCGATTATGCGGCCGCATGGATGTTGCTCGGCGCCTTGCTGCACGAACTCGGGCGTCACCCCGAATCGGTCCGTGCCTTCAGCCGAGTCACCGAACTCGAGCCGCGCAATGCGTCCGGATGGACCGGCCTCGGCAATGCACGGGCGTTCGCGGGCGATATCGAGCAGTCTCGCGAAGCGTACGTGCAGGCGGTTGCGTTGGACCCAAATGCCCCCGGCGCCCAGATGGGGCTTGGCCACGTGCTCAAGACGCTCGGTGACCAGACTGGCTCATTGCGCGCTTACCGGGCCGCGATCGCCGCAAAGCCGGACTTCGGCGAAGTGTACTGGAGCATGGCCAACCTCAAGGTCTTCCAGTTCGAGGTTGCCGAGGTCGATGCGATGGAGGAGCAATTGAAACGGAGCGATCTCACGGACAGCGCCGAGATCCATTTCCGCTTTGCGCTCGGCAAGGCATGGGAAGACAAGGGTAACTATGACCGGGCCTGGCATTACTACGACACCGGAAACCAGAAACAACGTATGCAGGTGTTTCACGATCCGCTGATGATCGACCAGCGCCACGACCAGATCATCGAGGTATTCGATCGCGAGTTTCTTGAGCGGAATGCCGGCACAGGTGACGAGTCGCCGGCGCCGATCTTCATCGTGGGATTGCCACGCTCGGGCTCGACACTGATCGAGCAGATCCTCGCGAGCCACAGCCAGGTGGAAGGAACGCAGGAACTACCGACACTAACACATCTCGTGAGCCTGATCGGCCGTTACAGGCGTGACCACAAGCAGTATCCGTACGCCGTGCGCGACCTGAAGGCCAAAAACTTCCGCGCGTATGGCCGGCAGTACCTTGAGGAGGCAGCGACCTATCGGTTCACCGACAAGCCGTACTTCACCGACAAGCTTCCAAACAATTTCTCGCATGTCGGTCTGATCCACTTGATCCTGCCGAACGCGAAAGTGATCAATGCCCGGCGCCATCCCTTCGACAGCTGCCTGGGCGCCTACAAGCAGCTTTTTGGCAAGGGCCAGCATTTCACGTATGACATGTCGGAGCTCGCCGACTACTACCGCAAGTACCACGAGACGATGCAGCACTGGCAATGCGTGCTGCCGGGCAAGGTGCTCGATGTCCACTACGAGGAGACGGTCACGGATCTCGAGACGCAAGTGCGGAGGATCCTCGCGCATTGCGGCCTGCCGTTCGAGGAGGGCTGCGTGCAGTTCCACCAGACCGACCGTGCCGTGAGGACGGCGAGCTCGGAGCAGGTGCGCCAGCCGATCTACACCCGCGCGCTCGGCTACTGGCGCCACTACGAGAAACATCTCGGGATCTGGAAGGAGGAGCTTGCCGACATCCTCGACAAACTGCCGGAGTCCGTGCGGAATGCAGGGATCAATCAGCCGTAAGGCCAGATCTCCAGGCCATGGATGGCATTGCGGACATCCATCGTCAGGTTGACCGACAAGAGCTGGCGGTTCGCTGGCAGGTCGTACACTGAAATGGTCGATGGCGAGGAACCCCCGGCGACGACCGATTCCGACAGCACACAGAGCCCGCGCGCAAAGCCCTGGCGGGCGATGCGGCTCTCATCGAGATCATTGTTCTTGAGGGCGGCGGGATCGTAACGGGGAACGCGCAGGGCACGGTCATCGACACCCTCGCCGCGCCCGGCGTAGCGCAAGGCGTCCGCCTCGGTGTCGTTGAACAGCACTCCATCGCGAAACGGGCGCGCATTGTGCGAGCCCGCCGGCAGCTCGGCGGACATCTGCACCTCGCGTCCGTTGAACAGCAGCATGCCTCCCGTGCGCAAGCCGGAGAGGTACATGCCGCCCCGGGTGCAGTGAACGTTATTAACGTGGAGCTTGTTCAGCATGAGCGGCCCGTCCTTCCCGCGCGGATCGAAAGACACTGCCTTGAACCGGAACTCGTGCGTCATTACGTGGATCGCCCAGCTGAATTCGTGCTTGTCCAGGTCGAAGCCGAGGATGCTGTCGAAGCCGGTGGAGGTGAGGAACAGGCGCCTTTCCCACACCGAGATTTCGTGGCAGTGCTTGAGGTAGGGATTGCGCCAAGAACCGATCATTCTGAATTCAGGCGTGTACGCGAAGAGTTCGTCGCTCGCGGCGATGAAGACAGTTTCCCCGTCGAACGCGATTCCGCGCAGGCCGCGATCCCAACCGCGGCCCTGCCAGTCGATATCCACCTTATTCCAGTCGATGGTCTGCCGGACCTCGCGTTTCTCGAGGTCGATGAGGTACACGCCACCGTGGCTCTCGCCCTGGTAACTGCCGCGGACAACGGAGGTCGTGACCAGTTTCACGGCGGCCGGCGCCGCCAGATTAAAAGCGCAGGCATGGACTCAACCCATGCCTGCGCAGGTCACCATCGCTTGGTGAACGACAGGCTGACAGTCCTTGGCCGCTGCGGCGTAACCCGGTAGCGGAACCGGGGATCGCCGAAGGATTCGCCGTAATCGGATCCGCTCATATAGCCCGCGCTGTTATCGTCGAACAGGTTACGAACGATCAACGCGGCATCCCAGCCGTTGTTGGACGACACGCCGAACTGCAGCGTAGTAGTAGACCACGACGGAACGAGCTGGTCCTGGGAATCTGCCAAGTCGTCCGGGTCGGTGCAGATGTTGACGCACCGGATGTCGTCCAGGTCGTTCCAGAACTCTCCCGTATAGGAGTATGAGAACCGGGTCCAGAACTCTCCGTCCTGGATCAGGAAGCCGGGCACGCGATATTCAAGCGCGGTCCAGAGTTTCTCTTCCGGCGAGTCGGGCATGGGCCAGCCTGCCTCGACGGGATCGCCGTCCGGGGTGACGAATGAATCCGAGAATTCCGGATCTGCCACGAAGCCGCCGATCTCGAACGAGAAACGGTCACTTACGCGCCACTCGGTCTGAAGCTCGATGCCCTTCTGCTCGGCCTTGCCGCCGTTGAAGGTTCCGCGCACCCACCATGGGTCGGCCGGGGCCGTATCCCCGCTCAGCTGGATGTCCGACCATTCCATGAAGAACAGGGAAACGTTGAGCAGCAGCCGGTTGTCTAGCCACTGGCTCTTGAAGCCGAGCTCGTAATTCTCGAGGACGTCCGGCTTGTATTGCTCCGGTACCACCCCCCTCTGCGCCGCGCGCGGGCTGTTCTGGCCTCCCAGCCGGAAGCCCTCGCTGTAGAGCGCGTACAGCATCTTGGTGTCGTCGAAGCGGTATTGCGTGGCCAGCTTCATCACCACGTCGTCGTCCTTGCCCTCGCTGACCGTCGGCGCGGCGAGAAAGTAGCCGACGTCTGGGTCGTAATCGAAAACCGGCAGGCCCCGCGGCACCTCGTTGCTTTCAACCTCCTGTCGGTCGAACTCGAACCAGCGCGCTCCGCCGGTGACAGACCACTTGTCTGTCAGGTCGAACGTCAGTTCTCCGAACAAGGCCTTCTGCCGAACGGTCTTCTCGAAAAAGTTCGTGTAGTACTCATCGGTGGCGGGAAGCGGGACGACGTCGGCCCCGTAGTTAACCGCGAAATAATTGGCCGTGTACCAGGCCGGAGTCGACTCGAGGCCGGGGACTTTGGCGCCGTAATGCCACCAGTCCCAGACGTCCTCGTAGAATGCGCCGGCCATCCACTGCAATCGGCTCTCGCCCTGCGACGTCAGCCGGACCTCATAGGTCCAGCGATTCTGTTCCTGGTAGTTGAACGTCGTGCCGCCGAGATATGCCGTGTCGTAAAGCGAACCGAAGTCCGGGTTCGCAGTCCGCCAGTTCTCGTACAGCGTGTTGTCCCATTGGTACTCGATGTCGCGTTCGAACCATGACGCCGTCGCGCTCAGCTCGGCGAAGCCGAGATCGCCCCTGATGCTCGCGGATGTCTGGTACCAGTCGTCGTCGCGGTACTCGTCGAAGAAGCTGACGATCTTGTAATCGCCGATTGCCGGATCCGTGAGCCAGTCCCCATTGGTGTCGCTGTACTGGGTGATGTAGCTCAGCGAGGCGTCCCACTGCGGGCTGATCTGCCAGAGCGCCGCAAGCCGGCCTCCCGTCGATTCGTAGTCGTTCCAGTCCTCCTCGACTACGTTCGCGTTGTCGGTCGTACCGGAGAGGTTCAGACCCGGCACGTTGTCAACGTAACCGCCCTCGTGCGCATAGAAGCCGACGGCACGGATCGCGAAGTTTTCGCCAAGGGGAATGTTGACGTGCCCGCTGACGTCGTAACTCTCCTCGCCGCCCTTGGTAGTCCCGATTTCGGCGTCGACCTGGCTCGAGTAGCCCGACGCATCCGGTTTGTTGGTGACGTAGCGGATCGTGCCCGACTGCGAGCTCGATCCGAACAGGGTTCCTTGCGGCCCGGGCAGCACTTCGATGCGCTCGATGTCGATCAGGCGGACGTCGACCTGCTGGGAGCTCGAGGTCATCGGCTGATCGTCGAGATAGACCGCAACCTGGCTGTCGGTGTAGTACTCGCCGGTGCCGGTGGAAATCCCACGCATGATGATGTCGTTGCGTCCCGGGATCGCATTGACCAGGGTGACGCTCGGCAGCGCGCCGGCGACGTCGTCCAGGGATTGGAACGCCTGCCTGGCGATGTCTTCGGTCGAGAGAGCGGTCACGCTCTGAGCGACGTTCTGGAGGTTGACCTCGCGCCGCGTCGCGGTCACGACCACGGATTCGAGTCTGGTGGGATCCGGAGCCTGTTGCGCGAGAGCCACGGAGACCGGCTGCAGCACGGCACAGATCGCTGCCGCGAGCGGGATCTTACGGTCAGTCATTAGAACACTCCCGGAAGTCGCCCTTCAGCGGAGCGTAGCCTAGAAAGTCGGACTTGCAAAGCAGGGCCTTCACCTACTTGGCGGTCAGAACTGGCCGTACGCATCGCCATGCGACGACCAAAGGACTCCATCAGCCACACGAAGCTCGTAACTCACGCCGCCGCTACCCTGCCAGCGCGAGAGGTTAAAACGCCCTCCGGGACCCAGCCGGTAAACGCGAATCGGGCCTGCGACGAGCGGCGTACCCTCGGCGCAACGCTCCGGTTCTTGTGCCACGTGCAGGAAATAGACGTAAGACGTCGGATGGTCGGCGGTGGCAAATACCTCGGCCGAGCCGTCCACCGGGTCGATGTGCAGCGCAGCTTCCCGATCCGCCGCGATTGCGCGCGGTCTCGATGACCAGCCGTCCTTCTGCAACCGCGAGAGCAGGGCGATGGTGCGCCCGATCCGGTCGCGCTCCTGTAGGTGCTGGTCGGTCACGATGTTCTCGAAACGCGGCAGCGAAAGGAATCCGCGCGCAAGCGTCAGGTCCGGTGCATAGGGATTTCCGAGTGCCACGGGGCTCGTCAGGCTTTCCTTGCCTTCGGCGGAATAGATGTATTCGCCGAGCACCGCCATGCCGGCGCTCGTGCCGCCAACTGGCGCCGGCTTGGCCGCGACGAAATTGATCGCGTCCTCGACCGGCGTGTCCTTCCAGTAGCGGATGTAATTCGACTGGTCACCGCCGGCAATCCACACGGCCTCGGCATTCCGGATCGTTTCGATCACGAACGGGTCCGCCGTCGCTGCGCCCTTGTCGAATACGATAGTCTCGACCGAGTCGCAGCGGCAAAGTGCGTGGATGTAGACGTTGTATTCGTCCTTCCCTGACGCGCGCAGCACGACGAAATCGCCGCCGCCGCCGAATTCGCCCATGCGGACATAGTTCTGGTCGACATCGTCGCCGCCGCCCTGAGCGACCCAGAGGCCGCGCGTTGGTCGAACAACGTCGGCGGGGCTGCCGACGACGTAGTACTTGTATCCGGGCCCGCGACGGGCGATCTCGGCCGTGTTACAGGATGTGGCGCACGCACACGCGAGCATGACCGTCGCTGCGAGTAAGCGACGATTCGAGGAAGGCGTCTCCACGCAGCTCAACCGGGCGCCATGTCCTTGGCGCGCAGCTCCGCCAGCGCTTCATCCGACTTCTTCAGGTGTCCGAGGCCCATCCCCCGGAGCACGTGGTCAGTTTTCGTGAACTGGATATTGGCGTAGGTCGTGATCTCGACCCGGTTGCCCCAGGGATCCAGGAAATCGAGGAAGCGGCTGTCGATCAGTTTCACACCCATCGACTCGAGCGCTTTCCGCACGAGCGCCTTGTCGTCGACCGCAATCCCGAAGTGGCGCAGCGTGTCGGGCCGGCGATCGGCGTTCCGGACGAAATTGATGAACTGGTCGCCGAAATAGATGATCGCCATGTCCGGCGTCTGTTCATCGACCGTGAAGTCGAGGAAACGCCCGTAGAATTCGAGCGCCTCGCCGATGTCCCCGACCTCGATCGCCACGTGATTGATTCCCACGGCATGTGCCCTGGCAGCATTGGACTGGCTCATGTTTTCACCTCGACGCTTCGTCGCAGCCGATAGTGTACTCTCGGGTGCCGAGCCCTCATCACCTCGGAGCCCGCCGATGCGCCACCTTGCCGCCTGCCTGATGCTTTTTCCCGCGATCGTGAACGCGCAGGCGATGCGCCTGCCGCCCGTGACTGTCCGGCTGCACCAGATGGCCGCGCGTTTTGCGCCGGTCGAGATCCGCGTCGATCTCTCCGGGCTTCCGGCAGGCGAAAGAAGGGCGCTCGCCAGCCTCATCAAGGCCGCGCGCATTACGGATGCGCTCTTCATGCGGCAGATGTGGGCCGGCAATGAGGCGATGCTGCTGCAGCTGATGGAGGACACGACGCCGCTTGGCCGCGCGCGCCTCGATTACTTCCTGATCAACCGCGGGCCCTGGTCTCGCCTGGACGACAACGAGATATTCATTCCCGACGCACCGCCGAAGCCGGAGGCCGCGAACTTTTATCCCTCAGGCGCAACGAAATCCGACGTCGAGGCCTGGATCAAGGGTCTCGAAGGCGCGGACCACGCCGCGGCAACGGGCTTCTTCACGACGATCCGGCGCGATGCCGCAGGCAAGTTCACGGCCGTGCCCTACAGCTTGGAATACCAGGGCGAGCTCGCCGAGATGGCGCGGCATCTTCGCGATGCGGCTGCGGCGACCGCGGATCACACGCTGAAGCAATTCCTCGCCTCGCGGGCGGACGCCCTCGCTTCGAACGACTATTACGCAAGCGATGTCGCCTGGATGAAGCTCGACTCACGCGTAGAGCCGACCATCGGGCCATACGAGGTCTACGAGGACGCCTGGTTCAACTACAAAGCCGCCTTCGAGGCATTCATTACGGTCCGCGACGACGCCGAGACGGCGAAGCTGGACCGCTTCGGTTCGGAGCTGCAATGGCTCGAGGACCGGCTGCCGATCGACCCGAGTTTCCGCCGCAAGAAACTCGGCGGGCTCGCACCCATGCGAGTCGTGAACGTCGTGTTTTCGGCGGGCGACGGCAACCACGACGTCCAGACGGCTGCATTCAACCTGCCGAATGACGAGCGCATCGTTGCGGAGATGGGCTCGAAGCGGACGATGCTCAAGAATTACCAGCAGGCGAAGTTCGAGAACACGCTCGTGCCGATTTCGAAGGTTGCGCTGGCGGCCGAGGACCAGGGTTACGTCGACTTCGAGGCATTCTTCACGCACATCCTGATGCACGAGGTCATGCACGGACTCGGCCCGACGAACACGGGCCCGAATGGCTCGGGCGGCGGCGTGCGCCAGGCGATCAAGGAACTCTACAGCACGGTCGAAGAGGCCAAGGCGGACATCACGGGCCTCTGGGCCCTTCAGAAGCTCATGGACAAGGGCGTGATCGACCGGGCCGGCGAGCGCCGCATGTACACGACCTTCCTTGCCTCAGCGTTTCGCACGCTGCGCTTTGGCATGGACGATTCGCACGCGCGTGGCATGGCGATGCAGGTGAATTACCTGCTCGACTCGGGCGGCTTCCGCGTCAATGCCGACGGTACGTTCAGCCTGGACCTGAAAAAAACGAAGAAAGGCGTTGCGTCCCTGTCGCACGACCTGCTGAGCTTGCAGGCCAGGGGCGACTACGAAGGCGGCAAGCGCATGATGGAAAAGCTGGTCATCCTGCGACCGGAAGTACAGACTGTGCTCGATCGCCTCGGTGATGTGCCCGTGGATATCCGCCCGCGATTCGTGACCGCCGACGACCTGGAGCGCGAGGGCGGCTGAAACCAAGACCGGTAATTGTGATAGCGGTTGCGTGCAATACCGGTTGATGCGTCTCCCGTTCCCACGTACAACCCGCGCTCATGGGAGATCTGGGGATCCACGTCTGGACGGGACAGTCCGGCCAGAAGTATCGCTACACCGTTTACATGTTCGGCACGGCATTCGGGCCGGGATCCGAGAATTTCATCTTGGCCCGCGAAGCAGGTCCGGGCGGGTACCTGCCGATCTACATCGGCCAGACGGAAGACCTGTCCGAGCCCTTCAACCACCAGATCACGCTCGACTGCCTGAAGCAGAATCGCGTCACGCACATCCACGTGCGGCACTCGGACTCGCGCGACGAACTGCGCCGCGCGGAGCGCTCCGACCTGATCTCGGTCTGGAACCCGCCCTGTAACCCGATGCGCTGAGCTACTGGAGCGGCTGCATCAGCGCCTTGAAGCGCGGCAGCTCGCGAAGCGAAGCGAGGTCCGGATCCGATTCGTACTGCGCGCGCTGCCTCGCGCCTGCGCCTATCGCGCGCTCCACGCTGTCGAGCGCCTTGTCCGCATTGCCCGAAAGGGCGTAGGCGCAGGCGAGGTTGTAATAATCGACGGCGACGCCGCCGCCGATCTCGATTCCGCGCTCGAGGTTTAGAACTGCTTGCGCGTACTTCTTCTGCTGGACCTGGCTCGTCCCGAGGCGATTCCAGGCGAAGGCATTCTTCGGATTGGCGTCGACATACTGCTGATACGCGGCCTCGGCCTCGGCCCATCGACCGGCAAGGTAAGGCTCTTCGGCGCGCATCAGGTCGGCTGTCAGGGGCTTTGAGCCGGCCGGCACGGGGCTCACGGTGTCCATGACGATGCGCCAGTCGCCCTTCGCATCCTTTTTCCAGACGCGCGCGTAGTAGCCGGCCTCGGGCGTATCGCCGATTCTCTCGTAATTGCCATACGCATAGCCGAGATCGCCCGACCGGGAGACGTCGGCCCCGAGCGGCTCGCCGCGGAACTTCGTGCCTTGTGTATTGGCCCACTCGTTCAATGTGACCCGTCCGACGACCGGCATCGCACCGGGCCGGTGCACGCGCGCCGTATCATCTAGGCGGCTGCCGTAGGCGCGCCCGAGGCTTTCGGTTGCCGCGGTGGTGTGGAATGCGCGTTCGAGCGCGAGCAGGTTTGCAGTTGCTGCTGCAGTGTCAACGTTTCCACCCTCGGCCGCCCCCGGCTCATTGAAAACATGCGCAGGCTCGTTCATCGGCACGACGGCCGACTGGGTGTCGCTGCCGATATCGAGAACCACCTTGAAGCTTCCGTCGGCCTGCCGTTTCCAGATCGAGAAGAACATGCCGTGACGGTCGGCTGCGCCATTCTTTCCCTCGAAAATCAGCGGCCCCGTGTCCCAGCCGAGATCACCCGCCTCAGCGATGTCGCCGTAGACCGGTGCCCAGACCGCGCCCATCGGTCCCGGCGAGGGCGGCTGGTTGGCGAGCGAGGTCCTCACGCGGAATGGATGCGGGTTGAACGCGATGCCGTCGTCGGCGAAATACGTGTAGAACGAGTCGCGAAACCCTTTCTCGGCCGCGAGCCTGACAAAGGCGCGCTCGGCCTCGAAGAGTTCATGCAGCGAAGGTGGCAGGCCTGTGTCGACATCGGCCGCCTCCGCGGCGGGAATGAGGGCGAGCAGGGCGAAGAAAGCTTTCATGAGTATTTTCCGGCGTGGCCTGGCATGTGCCTGCAGGCTAGCCCGGGCCGGCATCCGTGCTCAATACATGACTTTGGGATCGGTTAAGCTGCATGGCGGGCAGAGGCGTCGCAGTGCGTCTGGGAGATCGGAATGCCTTGGTGGGCCTGGCTGGTATTGGGAATCGGCTTGCTCGGCGTCGAGATGTTCGTCATCGACGCGCAGTTCTATCTCGTTTTCATCGGGCTCTCGGCGGCGGTCGTAGGGCTCCTCGGTCTCGTCGGCGTCGACCTGCCGAACTGGGTCCAGTGGCTCGTCTTCTCGGCGCTTGCGATCGTCGCAATGGTCGCATTCCGCAAGCGCCTCTATGAAATGGTGAGAAACCGCAGCGGCCACGTCGATGAGCGCCTGACCGTGGGTGATCGCGTCGCGATTCCGGCACGGCTCGAGCCGGGCCAGAGCGGCCGCGTCGACTATCGCGGTTCGAGCTGGACTGCGCGCAACGTTGGCACTGTGGCGATCGAGAGCGGTCGCGAGGCGGTGATCACGCAGGTGGACGGTCTGACCCTGTACGTCAAGGCGGAGTAAGTACGCATGGAATCGATGTACGTCGTTGGTGTAGTCGCGCTCCTGGTGCTGATCGTGGTCGCAAAGACCGCGGTGGTGGTCCCGCAGCAGAGCGCCTATGTCATCGAAACGCTCGGGCGCTACAACCGGACTATACAGGCGGGATTCCACGTCCTGTTTCCATTCATCGACCGCATCGCCTACAAGCACAACCTCAAGGAAGAGGCGATGGATATTCCGGAGCAGATCTGCATCACGCGCGACAACGTGCAGGTGGGCGTCGACGGCGTGCTGTACCTGCAGGTGCTGGAGGCGAGCAAGGCCTCTTACGGCATCACGAACTACCGCTTTGCAATCATCCAGCTGGCCCAGACGACGCTCAGGAGCGAGATCGGCAAGATCGAGCTCGACCGCACGTTCGAGGAGCGCCAGACCATCAACCAGAATGTCGTCGCCGAGCTCGACAAGGCTTCCGCCCCCTGGGGAGTCAAGGTGCTGCGCTACGAGATCAAGAACATCAATCCGCCGAAGGATGTCCTCGGTGCGATGGAAAAGCAGATGCGCGCGGAACGCGAGAAGCGCGCGGTCGTGCTGAATTCCGAGGGCGAGCGCGACGCCAAGATCAATCAGGCCGAGGGTGAGAAGCAGCGCGTCATCAAGGAATCCGAGGCGAACAAGCAGCAGCAGATCAACGAGGCTCAGGGCGAGGCGGCCGCGATCCTGGCGGTTGCGACGGCGACGGCCGAAGGGTTGAGGCAGGTGGGCGAAGCGCTCTCCGGCCGGGGCGGCATCGAGGCGATGCAGCTTCGCGTCGCGGAAGAGTACGTCAAGCAGTTTGGCCACCTGGCCGATGAAGCGTCGAGCACACTCGTCATACCCGCAAACCTCTCGGATATCGCCTCGATGATCGCGCTCGCCACCAGTGTCGTGAAGGGCCAGAAGGCCCCGTCCTGAAGTGACATCCCCGAGGATTCGGGTCTTCCGCGCTTTAGGTGCCGCGGCCGCTCTCTGTGGCGCGTCGTGGGCCGCCGCGGAGGCGCCTCCCTCGCTTCTGCTGTACGGTGGAACGATTCACACCGGCAATCCAGCGCTCCCTCAAGCAGCGGCGGTCCTCACGAGCGGCGAGCGGATCGTGTATGTCGGCGACGAGGCGAGCGCCCGCAAGCGCGCGCCGGCCGGCGCACGCATCATCGACCTCAATGGCGCAGCAGTGTATCCAGGCCTTTCAGATTCACATGGGCACCTTTCAGGAATTGGCTGGCGCGAGCTCAACTTCGACCTGACCGGAGTCGAAAGCATTGACGCGCTGAAGCGGCGCCTGCGCGAACGCTCGGCGAGCGACCGGGCGGAATGGATCGTCGGCGTCGGTTGGATCGAATCGAAATGGAAGCCCGCCGACTTTCCGACGCGACAGGATCTGGATGAGGCGGTGAGCGACCGGCCGGTGGTCCTCGAACGCGCGGATGGTCACGCCATCGTCGTCAACTCGAAGGCGCTTGCGATAGCGGACATCGATCGGAAGACGCCGGACCCTGAAGGCGGGCAGATCCTGCGCGATCCGGCGACCGGCGAGGCAACCGGCATGCTGATCGACGGCGCGATGGACCTGGTGCGGCGTCATATCCCGCCTTCGACAGACGAAGAGCTGGCGCGCGCGCTCGAGACGGGCGCGGCGCGGAGCGTCCGGCTCGGCTGGACGCAATTGCAGGACGCGGGCACGACGTGGCGGGAGATCGCGCAGCTCTGCCGGCTGTACGCGGCGGGCCGCGTGAAACTTCGGATCTACGCCGCAATCGGCGGCCCGGGCGAAGACGCAGAGAAGTTGCTGGCTGCGGGGAGTGCCTACAAGAGTTGCGACCCACGATTGACCGTGCGCGCGATCAAGCTCTATATCGACGGTGCACTCGGTTCGCGCGGCGCTGCGCTGGACGAGCCGTACAGCGATGCGCCGGAGAACCGCGGTCTCTACGTGACGCCGCCGGACGAGATCCTCAGGGTCGCGATCTCGGGCTTGAAGAGCGGCATCCAGATCGAGACCCATGCCATCGGCGACCGCGGCAATCGGGTCGCTCTCGACCAATACGAAAAGGCGCTCGCCGCCGTGCCGGCGAACGAGAGACCCGTCGCCGACGCGCGCTTTCGCATCGAGCATGCCCAGGTCGTCGCGGCGGCCGACATGCCGCGCTTCGCGAAGCTCGGCGTGATCGCCTCCATGCAGACCTCGCATGCGATCAGCGACATGCTGTTCGCTCCTGCGCGCCTCGGGACCGGACGCATCGCGGGCGCCTATGCCTGGCGCTCGCTCATGGACGCCGGCGCGCGGATTGCCGGAGGAACGGACGCGCCGGTCGAGCAGGGCGATCCTCGCGTCGAGTTCTACGCTGCCATTGCGCGCCGCACGCTCGAGGGTTTCGCCGGGCCGGACTGGGGACTCGACCAGCGTCTCACCCGCGACGAGGCGCTCTCGATCCTGACCACGGGCGCAGCCTATGCTGCATTCGAGGAAGAGGACCGCGGCACGATCGAACCGGGCAAGCTCGCCGATTTCAGCGTGTTTTCGGCAGACTGGATGCGGATTCCGGAGGCGGAGATTCCACGCACCCAGGCCGTGATGACGGTGATCGGGGGACAAATCGTATCCGCGTCGGAGCTGGCTGCGGCGAACTAATCGCCGGTTGCAGCGTCGCGATCAGGCGACGGATCGGGGCCGCGTGTGCGCCACGTTGAACCGGCCCGTGGCAGTCAGGCGATCGTGCATCGACTGTGCGGCGCGGAGCTCCGCGCGGCGCGCGGCGAAAGGCGTCGCGGCGACGTCCTTGAGCGAACTCGAGCGGGCGAACAGGAAGCCCTGGGCGGCAACACAGCCGAGCTCGAGCAGCTCTTCCACCTGTTCCTCGTGCTCGACGCCCTCGGCCACGGTTTCGAGTCCAAGCGTCTCTCCGAGCATCACGACCGCGCGCGCGAGTTCCGGCCCGTCTCCCTGCTCGGTCAGGCGACCGACGAAGGAGCGGTCGATTTTCAGAATGTCGATCGGGAAGCGGTGGAGATAGGAGAGGGACGAATAGCCCATGCCGAAGTCGTCGATCGCGAGTCGAATGCCCAGGGCCTTCAGCTCGCGGAAGCGCTCCAGGTTCACCTCGGTGTTGTGCATGATCGTGCTCTCGGTGAGCTCGATCACGAGATTCTCGGGCTCGAGGCCCGACGATTCGAGGGCGCTGCGCACGTCGGCGACCAGGTCGGCGTGCTGAAGGTGCCGGCCGGAAATATTGACCGCAACCCGGAGCCCGTCGCCCGCGACAATCGAATCGCGCCAGGCCTTCACGGCACGGCAGGCCTCGGTGAGCACCCAGCGCCCGAGCTCAACGATCTGGCCGGATTCCTCGGCGGTCGAAATGAATGCGCCCGGCATGACGAGGCCCTGCTCGGGGTGATTCCAGCGCACCAGCGCCTCGACGCCGAGCAGCTCCCGCTTCGCGAGGTCGATGACCGGCTGGTACTCCAGGAAGAACTCCCCGCGCTCGAGCGCATGGTTGATGTCTTCCTCGAGGCGCAGCCGCTCGCGCAATTGTTCCTGCATGCGCGGCTGGAACACGACGAAACGGGCCTTGCCCGCAGCCTTCGCGCTGTACATCGCAATGTCGGCATTACGCAGCAGTTGTTCGGTGTCGTCCTCGGGCTGCGAAAAGGCGATGCCGATGCTCGCCGCCATGTAGGTGTCGCCGCCATCGAGCTGCAGCGGTTCGTCGAAGGATCGCGTGATCGTCGCCGCGATACGCTCGACGTCGGCCGATTCATTGATGCCCTCGAGCAGGATCGCGAACTCGTCGCCGCCGAGGCGCGCGACCGTATCGGAAGGCCGCGTCGATTTGACGAGCCGTTGCGCGGCCGCCTGGAGGAGCCGATCGCCCGCGTCGTGCCCGAGCGAATCGTTGACGTTCTTGAAGTTGTCGAGGTCGAGGAACATGACGGCCACGCGCTGGTGCGAGCGTTGCGTCAGGGCCAGCGCGTGCTGGACACGGTTGCGGAACAGGCTTCGGTTCGCAAGCAGGGTGAGGGGGTCGTGGAAGGCAAGTTGGCGGAGCTGCTCTTCCAGCGCCTTGCGCTCGCTGACGTCGCGGAAGTTGAGCGCGAGGCCCGCAATCGCCGGGTCGTCGAACAAATTGCTTCCGACGGTTTCTAGCGTGCTGCGCCGCGCGCCATTGCCGACGACGACTTCGACGGGCCCGATCGAGCGTCCGTGAGTCGCGGCGACCTCGGCGAGGAAGGCGGCAAGCCGTTCGCGATCGGCTTCGGCCCAGAGATCGAGGAGGTTGCGGCCCACGAGGTCATCCGGTTGCATGCCGAAGGTGCGCTCGGCCGAGGGTGAGGCGAACCGCAGCCGTCCATCGACGTCTGCGATCATGATCACGTCGGAGGCGTTCTTGATGAGCGAGGCATAGCGCGCTTCGACGATGCCCGCCGCGCGGCGCTCGCGCACCAGCGCGTCGTCGCGCGACATCACGCCCTGACGCAGCATGACGAGCAGTGTCAGCACGAAGATGATGATCGTCATCGCAGTCGCCGGGCTTGCGACCGAGCTGCGCTCCACGTACACGAGCACGAGGAATGACACGAGCATCGCCACGTACGGCATCGCCTGCACCATGGCGCTTCCGACGGCTGTCGGCTCCTGCCGCACTACGGGCGCGCCGCGCAGTTGCTCACGCGCGGCGGCGATGAGCCAGCCGTAGCAGGACAGGTACATTGCGTCTGACAGGCCGCCGGGCAGGTAGGAGCCTGTCACCTTGGCCATTGCCCAGACGATGTCGGCAAGCGACATCGCGGAGAAGCCGATGGTGAGAAGGATCAGCGTGCGCCGCGCGATCGCGCCCGTGCCGGCATGCATGAGCAATACGCCGAATGCGAGCAGCATGAGGCAGTTGAGCGCGATGTAGCTCTGGGTCAGGACGTACTTGATGACGTCGGGATCGCGATCGGCAGCCGCAGTGGGCGCGATCACGAAGAACCAGAAGAAGGCGCCGAAACCCAGCATCAGGATCGTTGCGTCGAGCGCGAGGCGTCCCCACTGCACTCGCACGGCCGCTGCGCGTATCGCAATGAAGATGGCGGTGAACAGCAGCGGATAGAACCCGAGGAAGAAGACGTCGCCTATGGACGGGAAGGGATCGACGCCGAACATCCAGTAGGTGGAGTTCAGCAGGTTGCCGACCGTGTAGACGCCAATCGCCGTTGCGAGGAAGGTCCAGGTACGCCTGACGGCCGGCTCGGCCGATTTCCAGGCGGCGGCCGCGGCAAGGATCGCCGAGCCAAGGCTCGCCGGGAAGTCGGAATAGAGCTTGAAGACCTCGAAGGCGGGACCGCCGGTCCCTTCCGAAAAGGTCAGGAGCAGCGTTATCGGTATATAGATGAAGAGGCCGACGGCGAACGCGCCCGTCCAGCGCGCGACGAATGGCTCGCGTGCTGTGGTGGCCTCACTGTGCTCCCGGATCGGCGACATGTCGCTGGCGCAAACTCCCGGCTAGGCCCGCCCCACTGGGCAGGCTTTTGAGTCGACATATGTAGCCTCACGGGGTCGGGTACTAACTGTGACCCGGGTCAGGAATCGAATCCCGGGCAGTGACCGGTTCCACACTCCGGGGACCGGAGGATCGCTGGAAGGCCTCAAGGGCGACCGCCCGGGTGCCGAATGCGGCCCGGCGCCGCGCTACTTCCAGACTGCATCCGCGACCCGCAGCAGGTTTTCTCCGAGAATTCCCCGGATGCATTGGGTCGCGTAACCGAGCCGTTCCAGGCCCGTCGCAATTTCGGGAATGACCTCGGGCGGCGCGAATCCGGTGCCGCGCCCGTAGCCCCATTCCCTGGGCCAGATCTCCGGGCCGCCGCGGCCCGGCTCGTCGAGCTCGGAACTCTTGAACATGTAGTCGAGCCCGACTGCTGCATGTTCCGCGCCGACGAGCTGCGCCACGTAATCGATGTTGCGCACGATCACCTCGGCGGTCGGCGGGCCGGTGCCGAGGAAGAGTCCGACTCCATTGATCCCGATGACGCCGCCTGTCGCGGCGCAGGCCTTGATGAGCTCATCCGGGATGTTCCGCGGGTGGTCCCGCAATCTGCGCGGATTCGAGTGCGAGAAGATCACGGGCCGGTCGGTCGAGTCGAGTATCTCGCGCGCCGTCCGATAGCCGGCGTGAGAGCAGCACTTGACCATGCCGACGCGGTCCATTTCGCCGAGGATCCCGCGCCCGAGTTCGGTGAGCCCCTCGTCCTCGGGATCGTGGCAGCCGCTGCCTGCCAGGTTCCGCCTGTTGTAGACAAGGAGCATCCATCGCACGCCGATCTCGTATAGAAACTCGACCAGCGAGAGTTGCGGTCCGAGCGCCTGGACGCCCTCGACGTCGAGGCAGACGGCGAGGCGGCCGCTCGCCTTGGCGGCACGCAAATCTGCGGGCGCGAGGCCGAGCACGTACTTCTCCGGATTACCCTTGACGAAGTGCCGGATACTCGCCGCCGTGCGGATCATCGTCTCGAGGGGTACGAGGCTGTCACCAATATTCACGGTAACGACATCGACGCCCGCATCGCGGTAGCGCGACAGCGAAGGGAGAAACTCTTCGATGTCCCGCAGCGGCAGGCAGGCATGATTGTCCCAGACGAGGCCTGCCTGATTCATAATGCGCGCATTCTAGGTGAATCCCTCCGGAGCAGAAGATGAAGATATCGATGTACGACGCTAGCGTGAAGCCGGGCATCCGCATGATGACGAATCTGGCGGCGGTCCTCGAAAAGGCGGCGAAGCACGCGGAGGCCCGGAAATTCGATCCGGAGGTTCTCGCCGGCTCCCGGCTCGCACCGGACATGTTTCCACTCTCGCGCCAAGTTCAGGTCGCATCCGACACCGCCAAGCTCGGCGCCGCGCGCCTCGCGGGAGCGGAGGCGCCCTCATACGAGGACAATGAAAAGACGCTGCCGGAATTGATCGAGCGGGCAAAGAAAACCGCGGCTTACCTCGAGTCGCTGAAGCCGCAGCAGTTCGAGGGTGCGGAGGAGCGAACGATCAAGTGGAAGACGCGCAGCACCGAGCGCTCGATGCAGGGCCTCCCGTATCTGCTCCACCAGCTGCTGCCGAACCTGCACTTTCATTGCACGACGGCGTACGACATCCTGCGCCACAACGGCGTCGAACTCGGAAAGATGGACTACCTCGGGCGCGAACCGCCGGCCTGAATGGGCTGCAGCCATAGCAGGCCGCAGCTATTGCTGGCGGCGGTTACATCTGGCCGAAGCGGCCGTTCTGGAAATCGGCGAAAGCTGCCGCGATCTCGCGCTCGCTGTTCATGACGAAGGGACCGTAACCGACGACCGGCTCCGGAATCGGTTCGCCGGCGATGATGAGCGCCGAAAGATCGCCTTCGGCCGTGATCGTAAATTCGCCGCCATCGCGCTCGAGCCGGGCAAGCTGTGCCGGCCCGGCCGGATTCCCGCCGTTCAAGAGGGCCCGGCCCTGCATGGGCACTATTGCGGTCGTGTGCCCCTCGGGCGTCGAGAGTGTCACGGTCTTGCCGGCCGCGACTCTGAGGTCCCAGACCTCGATTGGCGTGAACGTCTCCGCGGGGCCGCGGTGGCCCTCGAATTCGCCAGCGATGACGCGGAGCGTCCCGGCATCGCCGCCCAGGGCGATGCGCGGGATGTCGGCGTCGAGGATCGTCTGGTAGCGCGGCTTGGCCATCTTGTGGCGCGCCGGCAGGTTGACCCAGAGCTGCATCATCGACATCGATCCCCCCTCACGCGTAAAGCGCTCCGAATGGAACTCTTCGTGCAGGATTCCCGAGGCCGCGGTCATCCATTGCACGTCGCCCGGGCCGATGCGGCCGCCATTGCCCGCGGAATCGCGGTGCTCGAGCTCGCCGCCATACACGATGGTCACGGTCTCGAAGCCACGGTGCGGGTGGACGCCGACGCCGCGACGGCGGGGCGCCGGGTCGAAATGCCGCGGCGCGGCAAAGTCGAGCATCAGGAACGGGCTCAACGGTTCGCGGCCAAGGCCGTCATAGGAGAAGACGGACCGGACCGGAAATCCGTCACCGACCCAGTGGGGCGGGGCGGCGTCGTGCACGGCGATGACCTTACGCATGGCTCAGGCTACCTCGGCTCTTCGGGTCGTAATGCTGGCGCCTGCCAGCAGGGTTTTCGTGACCGGAGTCTTGGTGGCGATGTCGAGCAATTTCAACCATCGCCCATCGTCGAGCTTCGCATCGGAGTCGAGCGTCCGCTCGATGAAGGTCCCGCCCTCGCTATCCTTGGACAGCGTGAGCGCCACTTTCAGCGCGCCTATGTCCCAGCCCTTGCGATCGGCGTACATCTTGAGCGTGATTGCCGTGCACGCGCCAAGGCTCGCGAGCAGGAGGTTGTAAGGCGCGGGCCCCGCGTTCCTGCCGCCTCCGCCAAGCGGTTCGTCGGCGAGCAGGGTGAAGCCGGCCGTTTCAATCGAGTGTGCGTAGTTTGGGCCAGTGGGCGAGACAACGGCCGATGCGATCCGTTTCAACCACCACCTCGCAGGCGCAGGCCCTTCAGTTCCGGCGCGACGAGCCGCTCGCCACGGGCGCCCTCGACCTTGCCGAATCGATCGCCATTGAGCCAGTCGCGAGTTGCTTTTTTCATGTCCTCGACCGAACGTCCTACGAAATTCCACCAGAGCAGGATCTCCTCGCCGAAGGGCCGGCCGCCGATCAGGAACAGGCGCGACGCGCCATGCGTCTCGATCGCGAGCCGGTCGCGGCCAACGCCGAAATAGAGGAGGGAGCCGGGCTCGAGAGTTTCGCCGGCAACCTGTGCCGTTCCCTCGAGGACCATGACGCCGTATTCGAACGCTGGATCGAGGGGGAATCCGCCACGCGCCGGTCCTGCGCTTGCGAGATCGAGCCCGACGAGCGGAGAGAATACTTCGGCCGGCGCGCGCTCGCCTGCGAAAGTCCCCGCCAGCACCGTGATGCGGAAGCCGCCGCGCTCGAGGACCGGCAGGTCCGGATAGTGCTGGAAGGACGGCTCGCGCTCGCATTCTTCCGTTGGCAGCGCAATCCACAGTTGCGCGAGCTGGAACCGGCCCGGAGCGTCGGCCGGCGATTCCTCGGCGTGGGAGATGCCGCGACCCGCAGTCATGAGATTCACCTGGCCGGGCTTGATCCATTGGCGGTAGCCGAGGCTGTCGGTGTGAAGGATCGTGCCTTCGATCATCCAGCTGAAGGTCTGCAGCCCGATATGCGGGTGGGGACCGATCGTGATGCCCTTGCCGGCGGAATAGTCGGCAGGGCCCGCGTGATCGAAAAAGCACCAGGCGCCCACCATGCGGCGATGACGGTTTGGCAGCGCGCGCCGGATCTCGAAGCCGTCTCCGACGACGGCACGCTGTGATTCGAGTCGTTCCATTGTCACGGGATCATGATGCGCCGGGTGGCACGGACTGACAATCGGAGGTAGTCTGCCGCGACCTCTCGGAGACGCACATGACTCGCATCGCGATACTGCTCCTGTTGCTATCATCGACACCCGCCATGGCCGATCCTGCAGATACTCCCGAGTCGCGCCTCGCTAGAGCGGGATACACGCTGCCTGCGCCGCCGAAGCCGGTCGCGACCTACGTGACGTCAGTACGGACAGGCAACCTCCTGTTTCTATCAGGCCACGGGGAGTGCGGCGAGCCATTCACGCGCGGAAAGGTCGGCGACAACCTGACGCTCGAGCAGGGAAGGCAATCGGCGGAAAAGGTCGGCCTGTGCATGCTCGCGACGATCAAGGCCGCGGTGGGCGAACTGTCGAAGGTCAAGCGCTTCGTGAGGATCCTCGGCATGGTCCAGTCGAGCGAGGACTTCAAGGATCACCCGAAGGTCGTGAACGGTTTCTCCGATCTCATGGTCGTGGCGTTCGGCGAAGCTGGCAAGGCGGCACGGTCTGCCGTCGGCATGCAATCGCTGCCGTCCAATATCGCGGTCGAAATCGAGGCGACGGTCGAGCTGCACGACGGTGCCTGAGCGCGCGGCGCGTGCGCAGCCTCGTTAGTTTTCTCCTGGTGCCGGCCGGCATCTATGCCGGCCTGTGCCTCCTGATGTTCCTCACGCAACGGTCACAGATCTACTTTCCTGTGCCGGAGTCGGATGCGACGGGCGCAACGGCAATGCGCTTCCCGGTCGATGGAGCGGAGCTGAAGGTCTGGACAGTCGCTCGGCCAGGCTCCGACGCCATCCTGTATTTCGGCGGCAACGGCGAAGACGTAGGATTCAATGCCTCCTCGTTCAGCGCGAGCTTTTCGCAGCATTCGCTCTACCTCGTGAACTACCGCGGATATGGCGGCAGTACCGGAAAGCCGACGGAGCGCAGCCTGGTCGCCGATGCGATTGCGCTTTACGACCACCTGCGCCTGCGCCACCCGCAGATCTCGGTGATCGGCCGCAGCCTCGGCAGCGGTGTCGCCGTGCAGCTCGCGAGCCAGCGGGAGATCGACCGCCTCGTCCTCGTCACGCCATTCGACAGTCTCGTGAATGTGGCTCGCGCGCACTTCCCGTATTTCCCGGTTGGACTGCTGATGCGTGATCGCTACGACTCCACGAGCCGCGCGCCTGGGATCAAAGCGAATATCCTGGTCGTGATCGCGGGCGCGGACGAGATCATTCCGCGCAAGCGGACGGATGCGCTCGTCGCGAAGTTGCGGCCCGGGCAGGCGCGCGTCATCGTGCTCGAAGGCGCGCGGCACAACGACATCGACCTCGAGCCGCGATATCTCGGCGAGCTTCGCGAGTTCCTCAGGCGATGACCGCGGTGTATGATCGGCCGCCGATGGCCAGCCACCGGAGAATCGGGACCTGCGCCGTGATGCTCGTCATCGCGGTACTTGCTTCCGGCTGTTCGGTCGAGCGATTCGCAACGAATCGCCTCGCCGATTCGCTCGCCGCTTCCGGCACGACCTATGCGGCCGATGAAGATCCCGAGCTGGTCGAGGAGGCGCTGCCGTTCAGCCTGAAGCTCATGGAAAGCGTGCTTGGCGAAACCCCCGAGCATCGCGGGCTGCTGTCTGCGACTGCGGCGGCTTTCACGCAGTATGCCTACGCGTTCGTTCAGCAGGACGGCGATGCGCTCGCGCTCGAGGACACCGACAAGGCCTGGGACGCGTGGAACCGTGCCCGGAAGCTCTATCTTCGGGCGCGCGACTATGGCCTCCGCGGTCTCGAAACCGCGCATCGGGGATTCGGGCAGGCGCTGCGCGCCGATCACGCGGCCGGCGCGCGGATGGCCGGGAAGGAGGACGTTGATCTCCTGTACTGGACCGCGCTGTCCTGGGCCGCCGCGATTTCGCTCGGCAAGGACGACCCGGCGCTCGTAGCGGACCTCGCGGTCGTGTCGGCCCTGGTCGATCGCGCGCTTGCCCTCGACGAGGGCTGGGATCGCGGCGCGATCCACTCTTTCCTGATCACCTATTCGATGGTGCGGCCAGACGAGCTCGGCGATCGCTCGGCCATCGCTCAGCGACACTTCGATCGCGCGGTCGAGCTGTCGCAGGGCAGGGCGGCAGGCCCGCACGTGTCCTGGGCCGAGGCCGTCTGCCTGCCGCGCGAGGACCGCGGCTGCTTTGACCGTGCAATTGCACAAGCAGGCAAGGTCGATCCCGATGCGGAGCCATCGATGCGTCTCGCCAATACCGTGATGCAGCGGCGTGCCATCTGGCTGCAGGCCAACGTTGATCACTGGATACTGCCACCGCTCGAGGACGCGGCTGGCACGGAACCGCAATCGTGAACAGGACGCGCCGCAGCTTCGCGCTCCTCGCCGTTGCGACGGCGCTCGCGACTGCAAGTCTGCCGCCCGCCATTGCGGCGGATTCGACGCAGCTTCGCATCGCGACCGTCGCCCCGGCAGGCTCGTCCTTCCACAAGCGGCTTCAGTCGCTCGGCGCTGAATGGTCAAAGGGTCCGGGCGCCGCGTCGATGAACATCTACGCGGGCACGCAGGGCGGCGAGCTTCAGATCGTGCGCCGGATGCGTGTCGGGCAGCTGCAGGGCGCGATGCTGAGTTCCGTCGGGCTCTCGCACATCGATCGCTCGGTGACCGCGCTTCAATACCTGCCGCTGCTATTCTGGAACTGGGAAGACGTCGACGCGGTCCGCGAGAAGCTACGGCCAAGGCTTGAAGAGCAGCTGCGCAAGGCGGGTTACGTCGTGCTGTTCTGGGGCGACGGCGGCTGGGTCCGCTTTTTCTCGAAGACGCCGATCGAGAGGATCGACGACCTGAAATCCATGCGTGTCTACACGAGCTCGGGCGAGCCCGAGACCGTCGAGCTCTTCAGGAACTACTACCAGCCGGTGGTGCTCGAGCCGGACCAGATACTCCTCGGCCTTCGAAATGGAATGATCGACGCGCTGCCGATACCGGCGATCCTCGCCAACTTCAGCCAGGTGCCGACATACGCTCCCTACATGCTCGACTTGCGCTGGGCGCCGATCACGGGCGCGCTCGTGCTGACGGAGCGCGCATGGAAGCGGCTCGACCCGAAGACGCAGGCCTGGCTGCGGGAGACCTCGGAGCGGGCAGGGGTCGAGATGCGCCGCGCGAGCCGGATCGAGGACGACCAGACGATCCAGGTGATGAAGGACAAACAGGGCCTCAAGACCACGACGCTGTCGCCGGAAGCCGAGCGCGAGTGGCGGGCCGAGATCACGCGCATGTACCCTCGAGTGCGCGGCAATGTCGTGCCGGCTCCGATGTTCGACGCGGCATTGGAAACCCTGAAAGCCAGGCACGCCCCGGGCTCGTGAGGACATTCGTCCACCGGCTTGAGGACCTGCTGCTGGCGGCGGTGCTCGTGCTGCTGGTCGTGCTGGGAGTTGCGGCGGCAAACACCCGGTTCGCGAACAATGACGAGTTGATCCGTCACCTCACGCTGCTGGTCGGGATGCTGGGCGGCATGGCGGCCGCGCGCGAAGGCCGGCTGCTGTCGATGGGCACCTTCCTGCACGCGGTGCCCGCGCGCTGGCAATCCACGGTCCATGCGTTCACCGGGCTTGTCGCGACGACTATTTGCGCGATTCTCACGCACGCGGCCTGGCAGTTCGTTTCCCAGGAAGTCGGGTCATCGAAATCGCTCGCCTTCGGCGTGCCGCGCATAGCGATGCAGGCGGTGATGCCCGCCGGCTTCGCTTTCATAACACTCAGGCTTGCGAGCCATGCAGCGGCGGGAAACTTCGCGCGCGCCGCGATACTCCTGATTGCGGTCGCCGCGGCAGCCTGGGTCGCGCAGCACGAGGGTGGCCTGCCGGCGATCCGCACGCCCGGCCTCATCGGGCTTGGGATTGCAATCCTGTTTGGCGCTCCGCTATTCACGGGACTCGCGGGCATCGCGCTCATATTTTTCATCAGCGTGGGCGATCCGGTGGCCTCCGTTCCCCTCGACCATTACGACCAGGTCGTCAACCCGCTGCTCGCGACATTGCCGCTTTTCACGCTCGCCGGCTACGTGGTTACTGCAACCGGTGCGGCGAAACGGCTGGTCCGGCTCCTTCGGGCATGGACCGGACACCTGCGCGGCGGACCGGCAGTCGTCACGGTGTTTGCCTGCGCTTTCTTCACCGCATTCACCGGGGGCTCTGGCATCACGATCCTCGCGCTCGGCGGTCTGTTGATGCCGATCCTGATGGCGTCACGCTACGGCGAGCGCACGGCGCTCGGCCTCGTCACCGGGGCTGGTTCGCTCGGCGTGCTGTTCGCGCCCTGCCTGCCGCTGATCCTCTATTCGATCGTCGCCGAGGTCTCGATTGAGTCGATGTTCCTCGGCGGCCTGCTGCCGGGTCTGCTGATGGTCGGGCTTGCCTGCGCCTGGGGAATCGCCCGTTCACCGTCGGCTGGCGGAGGGCGCCGCTTCAGCGGGCGACGCGCCGTGGTCGCGACCTGGCGCGCCAAGTGGGACCTGCTTCTCCCGGTCCTGCCGATCGTGCTGATCTTCGGCGGCTTCGTGTTGCCCGTGCCGGCGGCCGCAATCACCGCAGCCTACGCAATCCTGGTCGCTGCGGTCGTGAACCGCGACTTGCCGCGCGGCGAGCGCCTGGTCGAAGTCTTTTCCGAATGCGGGCTCCTCGTCGGCGGTGTGTTGCTGATCCTCGGTACGGCCATGGGCCTCACGAACCTCCTGATCACCGAGCACGTGCCCGACAGCCTCACCCTGTGGATGGACTCGACGATCGACTCGCGCTGGATCTTCCTCCTGATCCTCAACCTCGTCATGGTCGTGCTCGGCTGCGTGATCGAGATCTTCTCCGCGATCATCGTCGTCGCGCCGCTCGTCGTTCCCGTGGCAAGCGCCTTCGGGGTCGATCCGGTCCACCTCGGCGTGATCATGCTGGCGAGCCTCGAGCTCGGCTACCTGATGCCGCCCATCGGACTCAACCTGCTCATGTCAGCCTCGCGCTTCCGCCGGCCGATGCTCGAAGTGGCGTCGGCGACGCTGCCGATGCTTGCGGTCCTCGCAGCCGGAGTTGCCCTGATCACGTTGATCCCACAGTTGAGCCTGTGGTTGCCGCGCTGGTTTGCGGGCGCGGGCCCCTAGCGCGGCGCGTCGTCCCCGCAGAGGCGGGCCAGCGCCGCGCGAGGGGCGGGCAAATCCTCGCGGCGACTCTGCCGCAAGTGCCTGCTCATCGACGCGTTCGTCGTCCGCGACCGTGACCAACAGGCGGGTAGAAGCCGCCTCGAGGCGCGTGACGTTTCCGGAGCCGCCGAGCGCCGCGAGCAGCGCGCCAAAGTCGGCGGATACCCGTGCGGACTCCGCGGGCTGCCTTGCGCTGCAAGCGGCACGACCGATTCATGCTGGTCACGGATGCGATGCCAAGCGTCGGCGCGGCCGAGAAGTCGTTTTCGCTTCAGGGCCGCATGATTTCCGTTGCGAACGGCGTGCTCGTCGACGAGAACGGCACGCTAGCCGGCTCCGACACCGACATGGCATCGACGGTGCGCAACGCAGTAGGGCTGCTCGGTGTCGAACTACCCGAAGCCGTACACATGGCCAGCCAGTATCCGGCGGAGTTCCTGGGCTTGGGCAGTGAACTTGGACGCATAGCGCCGGGCTACAGGGCCAACCTTGTGCTCGCCGACGACAAAGTCGATGTCAAACAGACCTGGATCGGTGGCGTCGGCGTGGGCGAGCTCAGCCGCTGACGGCCGGCAGCGCGTCCACGAACGACGCCATTTTCCTGCGCGTCGCGTCGTTCGGCAGCCGCCCGACACCGCCGCCGACGTTGTCGATCATGTGTTTGGCCTTGCTGGTCGCAGGCGTCACGACCGTCACGGCGGGATGGCCAAGCACGTACTTGATGAAGAACTGGGCCCAGGTCGCGGCGTCGAATTCGGCGGCCCAGACGGGGAGCTTCGTTTCGCCGACGCGCTGGAAAAGCCGAGTTCGGCCGAATGGCACGTAGACCATGACCGCAATCCCGCGCTCGGCCGCCAGCGGCAGTATCGTCTCCTCGACGCTGCGATTGTCGACTGCGTAGTCGACGCCGATGAAGTCGAGCGGTTCATCGCGCATGACGCGGGCTAGCTCGCCGTATTGTTCCTTGCTGGTGGACGTCACGCCGACGTAGCGGATGCGCTTCGCTGCCTTCAGTTCCTTCAGTATCCCGAGCTGCACCCGGACATCGCCCAGGTTGTGGACCTGTATAAGGTCGATCGTCTCGACACCGAAGCGGCGGAAGGATTCCTCGATCTGGGCACGAGCCGCGGCCGGGTCGGCCGAACCGCCGCCGCGAGGCGCGACGTTGACCTTTGTCGCCCAGAAGACCTTTTGCGTCATGCCGAGCTCGCTCGCGAGCCGGCCTGCGACTTCCTCCGACGCGCCGTAGGAGGGCGCCGTGTCGAAGACCGTGGCACCCTGATCGATCATCGATTGGAGGACTTCGCGCACCGACGCGACATCCTCGCTCTCTGCGACCGCGCGGAAGGTCGCGGAGCTGCCGAGGCCGACTACGGGGATATTCTCGCCGCTCGATGGAATCGCGCGGGAGATCAAAGACGAGGTTGGTGCGCCAATGGAAAGGCGCGGGCCGAGGCCGAGTGCCGCGCCTGTGCCCAGCGCCAGGTGAAGCAATCGGCGGCGATCGATCATGCGGCGAAGATAGCAGATCGCCACGTCAGCGTTGTTTGACAGCTCAGAGCTGGTCGAGCCCCGTGCGGCGGTGCACCGCGGTCTGGAGAGCCGTCAATGCCTCGACGGCCACCGTGTCCTGGCCGTCGTTCGCCAGGATGACGAACCAGAGCGTCAGGCTGCCGACCTGCAGCGCGCCCTGGCTCATGAACTTGAACTCACCGGGACCCTGGACCCGGTCGGTCGCGGAGAAGTAGTAGCCGATTCCATTCGTACCATTGAGCTGCCGGACTTCGAGGAAGTTCTCGACAGCCTGCGGCTTGATCCGCTCCGCGGCGTCGCGGATCGCGTCACGAAGCGCGGGGAGTTCGCGGATGTCGGGGGCCGTGGGATCCACCCATTGGGGCGTGATGAAGACCTGGTTCGCTCCGCCTTCGACAAGGGCGATCTCGATCGTCGGCGGCCCGCCGCCGGCCGGCTGTTCGACATGATCGAACCAGCCTGCGGGCAACTTCATCTCGAGCGTGTCGTGGTTTGGAAGTTCGTAGCGCCGAAGGCCGGTTTCGTCGGCGTACGCGGAACTCGCCGCAAGGAACGCGGCGATGAGAAACAGGCTGAACTTCGCGGACCGCGTCATGGCCCGCGCGCGAAACTCCGCGCTAGGACGCGGGTGCGGGAGCCGGGACCGCGCCGCCCTCGCCGGAGACGAAACCGACCTTCTGCAGGCCGCCGCGCTGCAGAACGAAGAGCACGTTCGCGACATAAACATAGGGCACGCGACGGTGCGCGTCGACATGCACTTCGGGCTGCTCGGGCCTTGCATTCTCGATCGCGACGTAGTCGCGGAAGGTTTGCTGATCGACCGGCGTGCCATTCCAGAAGATGGAGCCGTCAAACTCGACGTAGATTCGGACGACGACCGGCTCGATCGGCGGGGGATTCAGATTCTCGCGGGGGAGGTCGATCTTGACCGCATGCGTCATGACCGGGATCGTGATGATGAAGATGATCAGCAGGACCAGCATGATGTCGACGAGCGGAATCACGTTCGGCTCGACCATCGGATCCGCGCTGTCGCCCTTGGTCGAAATCGCCATGCAATCCCCCGTCGGCCCCTGTCGCCGGGCCTTGATCTTTCGGTAATCCGAGTTTGCCCGTCCACCCCCGATGGTGCAAGCCAGCCGGCGCCTTCGGTGCTATCCTTTTTGAAAAGCCGGCCGGCAACGTTCAAACGCGGGGGAACTGATGGCGAAAGCTACCGGCGACATACGCAATATTGCCCTGCTTGGCCATGCCGGGGCGGGAAAGACCCTGCTGGCCGAGGCGCTCCTGCTCGGCGCCGGCAGCATACGCGCCAAGGGGAGCCTCGCCCGCGGCACCACGGTCTGCGACCACGATCCCCAGGCACGCCGGCTGCTGCATTCGGTCGATTCGACGCTCTGCTGGCTCGAGACGGGCAACGCCCACGTCAATCTCGTCGATACGCCCGGCTTCCCCGACTTCATCGGCCGTACCTTGCCAATCCTCGAGGCCGTCGAAACTGCTGCCGTGGTCGTCAGTGCCGTCGCCGGCGTCGAACCGATGTCGCAGCGCATGATGGACGCGGCCCGCGACCGGGGCCTCTGCCGCATCGTCGTGGTCAACAAGATCGATGCCCGCGACGCGAATGCCGAATCAACGCTCGACGAGATCCGCGACCAGTTCGGGAGCGAATGCCTGCCCATCAATCTGCCGGCGGCGGGTGGCACGAAAATCGTCGATTGCTTTTTCCATAATGACGGTGAGGCGACCGACTTCTCCTCGGTCAAGGAAGCCCATACCCGCATCATCGACCAGGTGGTGGAGGTCGACGACGACCTGATGGCGCTCTACCTGGAGCAGGGCGAGGAGCTCGCGCCGGAACAGTTGCACGATCCCTTCGAAAAGGCGCTGCGCGAGGGGCATCTCGTGCCGGTCTGCTTCGTGTCGGCGGAAACCGGCGCCGGCATTCCGGAACTGCTCGAGGCTTTCGAAAGGCTCATGCCGAACCCCGCCGAGGGCAACCCGCCGCCTTTCCTGAAAGGTGCCGGCGACGATGCCGAGCGTGCCGCGGTTTCACCGGACGCGGGCCGCCACGCGATCGCGCACGTGTTCAAGGTCATCATGGATCCCTTTGTCGGCAAGCTGGGTCTCTTTCGCGTGCACCAGGGCACCATCCGCAGCGGAGCCCAGCTTTTCGTCGGCGACGGCAGGAAGCCCGTCAAGATCGCCCATCTCTTCCGCATGCAGGGCAAGGAGCACAGCGAGATCCCGCAGGCCGCGCCCGGGGACATCTGCGCGGTCGCAAAGCTCGACGAGCTGCATTTCGACGCGGTCCTGCACGATTCGCACGACGAGGACCACTTTCGCCTGAAGTCCATGGCTTTCCCGCCCGCGATGCTCGGCGTAGCGATCGAGCCCGAGCGGCGCGGCGACGAGCACAAGCTCGCAGAGGCGCTGCACAAGCTCTGCGCCGAAGATCCCTGCGTGCGCGTCGACCACAGCAATGCCGCCAACGAGACCGTTCTGTACGGCATGGGCGACCTTCACCTTCGCGTGATGACCGAACGCATGAGCGAGCGCTACGGCGTGTCCGTGAAAACCCGGCCGCCGTCGATTCCCTATCGCGAGACGATCACCCGCCCGGCCGAGGGCCATCACCGCCACAAGAAGCAGACCGGCGGGGCCGGCCAGTTCGGCGAGGTTTACCTTCGCATCGAGCCGCTCGCGCGGGGCACCGGCTTCGAGTTCGTGGACGACGTCGTCGGCGGCGCGATCCCGAACCAGTTCATTCCGGCCGTCGAGAAGGGCATCCGCCACGCGCTGTCCGAGGGAGCCGTCGCCGGCTACCCGCTGCAGGACATCCGCGTCTCCGTCTATGATGGCAAGTACCACTCGGTCGACTCGAAAGAAGTCGCCTTCGTGTCGGCCGGCCGAAAGGCATTCCTCGACGCGGTGCAGAAGGCGAGCCCGGCCGTGCTCGAGCCCATCGTGCACGTCGAGATCAACGCACCGGGCACCGTGATGGGCGACATCACGGCCGACCTCGCGACGCGGCGTGCGCGGATCGATGGCAACGAGGCGCGTGCCCGTGGACGCATCGTGGTTTCGGCCTACGTGCCGCTCGCTGAAGTCACGGATTACCAGAACCGGTTGAAGGCGCTGACCGGCGGCGAAGGGAGTTTCACCTTGCAGTTGAGCCATTACGACCCGGTCCCGCCGCGCAAGCAGCAGGAACTTGCGTCCGCCTGGAAGCCCTCGGCGGGCGAGGAATGAACGCCCAGCCGCGCGCCGACACCCGCATCATGGCCGTTTTCTGCGACTTCGAAAACGTCGCGCTCGGCGTGCGCGACGCGAAGATCCCGACTTTCGACATCCGCAAGGTGCTGGAGCGGCTGCTGCTCAAGGGCAACATCGTCGTCAAGAAAGCGTATTGCAACTGGGAGCGCTACCAGGACTTCAAGCGCGGCATGCACGAGGCGGCCTTCGAGCTGATCGAGATTCCTCATGTGCGCCAGGCTGGCAAGAACTCGGCCGACATCCGCATGGTCGTCGACGCGCTCGATCTCTGCTACACGAAAGAGCACGTCGACACCTTCGTGATCATCAGCGGCGACTCGGATTTCTCGCCCCTGGTCGCCAAGCTGCGCGAGAACAACAAGACCGTCATCGGCTGCGGCGTGAAGAACTCGACCTCGGATCTCCTGATCAGCGGATGCGACGAGTTCATCTACTACGACGACCTCGTACGCGGCGAGGGGCGTGCGAAGGTCGCGCGCAAGGAGAAGGTTGCGAAGACCGCGCCGAAGACGTCGCCTGGAGCCGATGAGCGCCGGCAGGAAGGCATCGAGCTCATGATGGAGACCGCCGAGGACCTTTTTGCGGAGCGCGACGCGGAGGAGAAAGTCTGGGGCTCGATGGTCAAGCAGGCGATCAAGCGCCGCAAGCCCGGATTCAACGAGAGTTACTACGGCTTCAAGACTTTCGGCAAGCTCCTCGAGGAAGCGCGCGACCGCAAGCTGATCGACCTCGAGTTCGACCCGAAATCCGGCGGCTACATCATCACGCGCGTGGCGGCCGGCTGAACCGGCAGGGAAGTTGACCGTGAGGACACACGAATTGACATCGCGCAGCCTGTTCGTCCTGCTCCTGGCCACGGCCGGCACGGGCGCCTGCCAGGACGCGGCGCATGTTGCGCCGAGCGGCGAATCGAAAGTCACGGTCACGACCGTTGCAAAGGGCCTCGAGCATCCCTGGTCGCTCGCCTTCCTGCCGGACGGCCGCATGCTCGTCACCGAGCGTCCGGGGCGCCTGCGCTACGTCACGCGCGAAGGCGCGCTCTCCGACCCGATCGCGGGCGTGCCCGCAGTGCACGCCGTAGGACAGGGCGGGCTCCTCGACGTGGTGCTCGATCCGGCGTTCGTGGAAAATTCCACGATCTATCTTTCATACGCGGAGCCCGCAGCGGACGGGACGAATGGAACCGCCGTCGCGCGCGCCCGCCTCGACGGCGGCCAGCTCGCCGACCTCAAGGTCATCTTTCGCCAGAAGCCCAAGTTCAAGGGCAATCACCACTTCGGCTCGCGGCTCGTATTCGCCCGCGACGGCAATCTGTTCGTGACGACGGGCGAGCGGAACTCCGAGCGCAACAAGGCGCAGGATCTCGGGACGCATCTCGGAAAGGTCATTCGCATCACGACGGACGGCGGCGTACCGGCGGACAATCCCTTCGTGGGCCGCGACGGCGCGCTGCCGGAGATCTGGTCTTATGGGCATCGCAACGCCCAGGGCGCAACGCTGCACCCGGAAACCGGGCAACTCTGGGAGACCGAACATGGGCCGCGCGGAGGCGACGAGGTCAACCTGCCGCAGGCGGGCAAGAATTATGGCTGGCCCGTGATCACCTATGGGCGCGAGTACAGCGGTCCCGCGATCGGTGAGGGCACCGCCAAGTCTGGAATGGAGCAGCCGGTTCACTACTGGGTGCCGTCGATCGCCCCTTCCGGAATGACCTTCCACAGCGGCAACGGCTATCCGGCCTGGAAGGGCCAGCTCTTTGTCGGCGCGCTCGCTGCCACGCAGCTCGTGCGGCTCGAGGTGACTCCAACCGGCAAGGTCGAGAAGGAAGAGCGCATCGCAATCGGCAAGCGCTTGCGCGACGTCCGCGAGGGGCCCGACGGCGCGCTCTACCTCGTGACCGACGAGGAAGCCGGCGAAATCCTCCGCGTCGTTCCGCCCGGCTGAGCCGTGGACCGGACCGAGCGTTTCTATCGCATTCGGCGCCGGCTGGTCGAGAAAGGGGCGCTGACGCGCCGCGAGATCGAGGAGGACCTCGAGATCTCGCACGCGACCTTCAAGCGCGACATCGAATACCTTCGCGACCGCCTCAACGTGCCGATCATCTGGTCGCGCGAGCGCCAGGCCTACGTGCTCGACTCAGCGGCCGGCCTCACCGAGTTGCCCGGCGTCTGGTTCAGCCCCGCGGAAGTGTACGCGCTACTCGAGATCGACCACCTGCTCGACACGCTCGGTTCCGGCCTGCTCGCGCGCCAGCTGGCGCCACTGCAGGCGCGCCTCAGGGCGTTGCTTGAAACCGGAGACCACGGCCATCGCGAAATCAGGCAGAGAATCCGCGTGCTGACGCTCGGCACGCGCCGCGTGAATCGCGAAGTGTTCGAGGCACTCTCGCTTGCGTTGCTCGGTCGCAAGCAGGTTTTCATCAGGCACCTGAAGCGCGGCGACGGCGGGATCACCGAGCGCATGGTCTCGCCCCAGCGCCTCGTGCACTACCGCTACAACTGGTACCTCGACGCCTGGTGCCACGTTCGCAAGGACCTTCGGGTATTCGCGGTGGACGCGATCAGGCAGGCGCGCGTCGACGAGGCGGCCGCACGCGAGGTCCCCGACGCGGAGCTGGATCGCGTGCTCGGCGCGGGCTACGGCATCTTCGCGGGCGCCGAAACCGAGACCGCCGTGCTGCGCTTCACGCCGGACAGCGCGCGTTGGGTTGCCGACGAGGTCTGGCATTCGAAGCAGGTCGGCCGGATCGAGGCCGACGGCAGCTACGTGCTGGAACTGCCGTACAGCCGCGAGCATGAGCTCGTGATGGACCTGCTGCGCCACGGCGCGGGGGTCGAAGTGCTTGCACCGCCGAGCCTTCGGGAACGGGTCGCCGGGGAGCTCGCCGCTGCGGCGCGCATGTACGACTGATGCACCCCAGTGAGTTCCGCTTCTGCGACGAGCCGTGCTGCGGCCGGGACAGGACGTTGCGCGGCCCCATGAATCTAAAATAACTTGTCCGGATGAATCTCGATCGCCTGCGAAGGAATCGGAACCTGCTCTTCTGGGGCCTGCACACCCTCGGCTGGGGCGCATACGGTCTTGCCTTGTACATAGGCTCGGTCATCTACATGAAGGACCCGGGCTATGAAAAGGTGATCGTCGTAGCCACGGTGTTCGGCTGGCTGTTATCGGCCCCATTGCGATACTTGTACCGGCGCCTGTGGGCGAGCGGGCTGCGCGCCTTGCTGATCGGGTCGGTAGTCGCCTGCTGGCTTCTCGCGCTGGCCAGGGCCGCGATCATCAACACCTATATCATGGAAATTCTCAAGCCAGAGTGGGCGATGGATCACGAGCCCCTGCCGTTCGAGATCTTCGCCAATACGATCTACTCGATGCTGCTGCTGTTGTGCTGGAGCGGGCTGTATTTCGGCATCAAGATCTATGATCGACTGCAACTCGAGCGCGAAGCGACTCTCAAGGCCTCGGCACTCGCGCAGGAGGCGCAGGTCAAGATGCTGCGCTACCAGCTCAATCCGCACTTCCTCTTCAACACGCTGAACGCGATCTCGACACTCGTGCTGGACGGGCAGAACCGCACGGCCAATCTCGCGGTCTCGCGGCTGTCGGAGTTCCTGCGCTACACGCTCGACCAGGATCCGATGAAGAAGGTCACGCTGCGCCAGGAGCTGGATGCCCTCAATCTCTACCTCGGGATCGAGAAGCTGCGCTTCGGCGACAGGCTTCGCCTCGAATTCGACGTCGACGAGCGCGCGGAGTCGGCGCTCGTGCCGTCGCTGCTCCTGCAACCGCTGGTCGAGAACGCGATGAAGTACGCGATCGCCCCGAGGGAGCAGGGCGGCGCGGTCACGATCATCGCCGGCATCGAGGGCGGCGGGCTCCGGCTCGCGGTGGTCGATGACGGTCCCGGCCTGCCCCGGGCCGTCGCGAACGCCAATGGACGCGGCGTCGGCTTGCGCAACACGCGCGAACGGCTCAAGGTGCTGTACGGCGACGCCCACGCGGTCGAAGTCGCAGACGCCTCGCCGGGACTGCGGGTCGAGATGCGCCTGCCGCTGGAAGTCTGAGTCAGGGGTTCCCCGGGTGGCCGGACCCATTCGCGCGATCATCGTCGACGACGAGCCGCTCGCCCGGCGGGGGCTCGAGCTGCGGCTGCGTCCCTTCAAGGACTTCGAGATCGTCGGGCAATGCGCGAACGGCCGCGAAGCGCTCGACGCCGTCACGGCGCACGCGCCCGACCTCATGTTCCTCGACATCGAGATGCCCGGCATCGACGGCTTCGAGGTGCTGCGCCGCATTCCGCAGACCAGCATGCCGATGGTTGTATTCGTGACCGCCTTCGATCGTTACGCGATCGAGGCATTCGACGCGCATGCGCTCGACTACCTGTTGAAACCGCTCGTGGACGAGCGGCTCGAGCGCACGCTTCTGCACGTGCGCGACCAGTTCGCGCAGCGCAAGTCCGTCAAGCACCGCGAACAGCTCGTCGCGCTGCTCGCGAGCGTGACGGGCGCCGGCCAGCTCGACGCAGAGGAATTGCTTGCGCGCGGCACGGCTGGAATGCCGCGCCGTTTCCCGGAGGTGCTGCCGATCCGCCTCGGTCGCGAAACCGTCAGGTTGCCGGTGGCGGCGATCGAGTGGGTTGACGCGGCCGGGGACTACATGTGCGTGCACGCGGAGGGCCGCACCCACGTCGTTCGCGCGACCATGAAGCAGTTCGAGGAGCGCCTCGACCCGGCCAACTTCCAGCGCATTCACCGCTCTACGATCGTGAACATCCGTCGCATCCGCAAGCTCAAGCCGCACACCAACGGCGAGTACTTCCTGACGCTCGATGGTGGGCACGAGCTCAAGTTGAGCCGCAGCTACCGCGACCGCCTCGAACGGATCCTGGGGAAGGACTGAAGGGGGTGGCCGCTGCTCAGCAGTTGCGAGCCTCGCACTGTCCGGGGGGAGGCGCGCGCTGTGGTTCTTCGCCGCACCACCCGAAAAAGAGCTGGAATACGACTATCAGCAGGGCGGCGACGGAGTCCATGTTGCGAATTCTAGGACTTGAGTCCCGCGCCGGCAGCCTTTCAAGTCGCGATTCGTCGCGTCGGGGATCCGTTTCGTCGCAGGCGAGGCCGCGTCGTATGCTGCGCCCGATATGGCGTCCACCGACCCCATTGTCGTCTCGGTCGAATTGGCGGCGACGCCCGAGCGCGCCTTTTCGGCTTTTGCGGGCCAATTCGATCAATGGTGGCCGGTCGCGACGCATTCGCTTTCGCGGCAGGCCGCGACGCGTTGCCGACTCCATGCTGCGCCTGGCGGGCTTGTCGAGGAACGAGCGCCGGATGGCACGCGACATTGCTGGGGTACGGTCGAGGCGATCGAGCCCGGCCGGCGACTGCGTTTCACCTGGCATCCAGGCCGCGAATCGGACACTGCGCAGTGGGTTGATGTCGAGTTCACACCGCTAGGCGCCGGCAGCCGCGTGACGCTGACCCACGGCGGCTGGGATGCCCTCGGCGAAATCGCGCCGATACTCCGGCGCGAATACGTTTCCGGCTGGGAAAACGTCCTCGGAAAAATTTACGCTGACTTCGTCAATCGCGCACCATGAATTCGCCCGTGGCGGGCGCGTCGGCGATGTCCCCTCGCTCGCTCGGGGCATCCCCGCCGCGCCCGCCACGCGCTACTGCTTGAGTGCCCAGTCGACGACGGTAGCCTGAATGGTTTCTCCGACGCCGTTCTGCGCACCGGGATGGTTCACGAAGACGGCGACGGCGTAGGTTTTACCGGATCTGCCGGCGACGTAGCCGGCGATGCAGCTGACATCTTTGAGAGTGCCGGTTTTCATGCGAATGCGACTGGGGTCGTCGACGTTTGCGAATCGCTTTTCGAGTGTGCCGTCGAGCCCGCCGAGCGCGAGCGAGCTCAGGAACTCGGGCGCGAACCGGCTCTGGCGCGCGCCGACGAGGAGGCGAGCCATGCTGTCCGCCGAAATGCGTGCCTCCCGCGAGAGGCCAGAGCCGTTGCCGATGATGAGCTCGGGAAAGTCGAGCCCGCGAGTCTTAAGCCAGCCGATGATCGTCGCCTCGCCGGCGGTCGTCGTCGCCGGCGTGCCATTCATTTCGGCCGCGATGGCGAGCACGAGCGAGCGCGCCATCATGTTGCTCGAGTACTTGTTGGTGACGCGCACGATCTCGGCGAGCGGCTCGGACTCGTGCGTCAACAGGAGCCGCGCGGCGGGGGGAGTCGGCGCGCGCAGCATCCCGCCCCGGAACTGTCCGCCCAGCTGGCGCCACAGGGTCACGAAGGTGCCGTACGCATACTGCGCGGGCTCCATGATGGCGAGACGCTGTGATTGCGGACCGCAGCTCGCGGAAATGCGGCCGGTCGCCACGACACGGTCGGGCTTTTCCGGCTCGATTGCGTAGGAGACCTGGTTGTTGCGGCCGACGCAGCGGCCGCTCGCGACCTTTACGCGATTCTCGAGCACGAGCCCATCGGGGTAGGGCTGGATCGTGATGTCGATGCCGTTGCCGTCGTCAGCCGGGCGGACCGTGAAGTCGGAAGATTGCCAGTTGACGAGCATCGCGTCGGGCAGGACGTTGTAGGTGCGCCAGAACTTGCCGTCGAAATCTTCCGGCCGCTCGTCGGCCGCCGTGAAACGAGTCTGGTCGATGACGATGTCACCCTCGATGACGCGCAATCCCGTCTGGCGCAGGTCGTTTACGAAACGCCACCACCGCTCGATCGTCAGCAATGGATCGCCGCCGCCCTGGAGATAGAGATTGCCCTTGAGCACGCTCTTGACGACCGGCACGTCCGACCAGGCACGCGTTTTCCACGCGTAGGCCGGGCCGAGCAGGTCGAGTGCGGCCCATGTCGGCAGGACCTTCATCGTCGACGCGGGCGGGCGCGGCGTGTCGGGGTTCAGGTGCAGCAGGCTGTCGCCCGTCGTGACATCGCGCACGTCGATGCTGACGCTCGATTCCGGAACCGCGAGCCGTACCAGGGCTGCGCGTGTTGCCGGAGGCAGCTCGTCGGCGACGACGGACGTCGCGAGCAGCAACCCGAGCACAAGGGAGGGGAACCGTAACCTCATTTGGTGCAATACTAATGTGCATGGATGCAACTTGCAGGGAGCTGCGCAGTCAGAGCGCTGCGGCGAATCTTGATCCCGGAGTATCCATGAACACGCCCCTGTGCCGGCTTTGGCCGGCAGTGCTGCTCGTCCTCCTCGTGTCCTGCGCGGAGCGGACCGAAACTGCCGGCGACGCGGAGACACCCGCTGCCTCGGCGCCGGATGCTGCCGCCCCCGCGGTTGCCGCATCTCGCGAGACGATGGCCGCGGGCGCGTTGCCGAATTTCTCCGGGCTCGTGGACGCCTACGGCCCCGCCGTGGTCAATGTGAGCACCGTCGTGAGGCAGCGGCCCGTCGATCGCCGCGAGCCAGGGCTACCGCCCGAAGACCCGTTCTACGAATTCTTCCGCCGCTTCGGCGATCCGCGCGCGCAGCTGCCCCCCACGCGCGGCGAGGGCTCGGGCTTCATCATCAGTGCTGACGGTTACATCCTGACGAATGCGCATGTCGTCGAGGACGCGCGCGAGGTGACGGTGCGAATGACTGACCGTCGCGAGCACCATGCAAAGGTCGTCGGCATCGACGCACGCACCGACGTCGCCGTGCTCAAGATCGACGCCACGAAGCTACCCATCGTTCGCATCGGCGATCCGCAGGGCCTCAAGGCCGGCGATTGGGTCGTCGCGATCGGATCCCCCTTCGGTTTCGAGAATTCAGTGACGGCGGGCATCGTGAGCGCCATCGCGCGCTCGCTGGGCGACACCTATACGCCCTTCATCCAGACCGACGTCGCGGTCAATCCCGGAAATTCCGGCGGCCCGCTCTTCAACCTGCAGGGCGAAGTGATCGGGATAAATTCCCAGATCTACAGCCGCACCGGCGGCTACCAGGGCGTATCGTTCGCCATTCCGATCGACGTCGCGATGAACGTCAAGAACCAGCTCGTCGCGACCGGGCGCGTCCAGCGCGGGCGCATCGGCGTCGTGATCCAGGAGGTCAACCAGGCGCTTGCGGATTCATTCAAGCTCGCGCGCCCGCGGGGCGCACTGGTGAGCCAGGTCGAGAACGGCGGGCCCGCCGACGACGCTGGCCTGAAACCCGGCGACGTCATCCTCGCCGTCGATGGGCGGGACATCGAGCGCTCGAGCGAACTGCCGCCCGTCGTGGCCGCAGTCAAGCCCGGGAAGGAAGCGACCCTCACAATCTGGCGCGACAAGTCCGAGCGCCGGCTCCGCGTCAAGGTGGGCGAGCTCGAGTATGAACCCGCGGTAGCGCAGCGCGGCACGCCGAATGACCCGGCGACGGGAAAGCTCGGTCTCGCCGTGCGCCCCCTGTCCGGCGAGGAGCGGGAGCGCCTGGAGACTGCCGGGCGTCTCGTTGTGGAGGAAGTCGATGGGCCCGCAGCCATCGCAGGCGTCCAACCTGGGGACGTGATCATCGCGGTCAACGGCGCGCGAGTGGGCTCGATGGGAGAGTTCCGCACGGCGGTCAGCGCAGCCGGCAAGTCGGTTGCGCTCCTGATCCAGCGCGACGACGCGCAGATTTTCATTCCTGTCCGGGTCGACTCCTGACGATGCGCGCCGCCGCCACGACACTTGCCCTGGCCCTGGTCGTGGCTGCGATTCCATCGCAGGCTGCGGAATCCGCGCGCGAGGCGGGTTCCACGTTCCGCGATTGCGAAGACTGCCCGGAGATGATCGTCATTCCTGCCGGCAGCTTCGTCATGGGAACGCCTGCATCCGGGCCGGCGACCGGCGCCGCTGCTGCCGAGGGCGAGGTCGTGGTCATCGTGCTCGAGCGCGACTTCGCCATGGGCCTGCGCGAAGTGACGCGAGGCGAGTATGCCCGCTTCATCGCGGACAGCGGCTACGAGCCGCAGTCGGGCTGCCGCGTGTGGGATCCGGCGTTGTCCCGCTTCAGCGAGGACGCGCGCCGTGGATGGCAGGACCTCGTGACGCCGGCAGCGCCTGCCGACGACTTGCCGGTCAGCTGTGTCTCCTTAGCGGATGCGGAGGCCTTTGCGCGCTGGCTCTCGTCAAAGACCGGTTCACGGTACCGGCTGCCCTCTGAGGCCGAATGGGAATACGCGGCGCGTGCCGGTAGCCGGACGCTGCGTCCCTGGGGCGACGATGCCGAGAGCGGCTGCGAATTCGCGAACACCTACGATCTCGTCGCCGCGGCGCGCTACCGCCTCGGCTGGCCGCAGGCCGGCTGCCGCGACGGCTACGCAGACCTCGCCCCGGTTGGCCAGTTCGGCGCCAATGCATTCGGCCTGCACGACATGATCGGGAATGTGCGCGAGTGGGTCCAGGACTGCGCTACCGGAAGTTATGTGGGAAGGCCGCGCGACGGGCGCGCATGGGAATGGCTCGGTGGCTGCGATGAACGTGTACAGCGCGGCGGCAGCTGGATCACGCCGCCCGCAGAAAGCCGGAGTGCCAATCGCGCAGCGGCGCCGGCGGCCGAGCGCGCAAGCGATGCGGGCTTTCGCCTCGCGCTCGACCTCGAGTCGAAGGGGCGAGACGACCGATGAGACTGGCCTTTCTCGCATCCTTGCTCACGCTCGCGACTCCCATCGCCTTCGGCCAGGCCGCGCCGGCCACGCCGCCTGCCGAGACGGGGGATTGCGAGGTCTGCCCGGAGCTCGCGCTCGTGCCGCCGGGCCAGTTCCTGATCGGCTCCGCGCCGGATGCGCACGAACTCGACCCCGCGAGCGGGGAATCGCCGGCGGTGCCGCTTTCCTTTACGCGCCCGTTCCTGATGTCGCGGCACGAAATCACCGTGGGCGAATTCCGCCGTTTCGCCGAGGCGACCGGCGCGAAGTCGGTCGCCGGATGTCGCGTGTGGTCCGGCGGCCAGTGGGTGCAGGACCACGACCGCAGCTGGCGCGACCCGGGATTCGCGACGGCGCCGCGCGACGACGAACCGGTCGTCTGCGTCAGCTGGAATGATGCGCGCGCCTACGCGGAATGGCTCGCCACGAAGAGCGGCAAGCGATACCGGCTGCCCTCGGAGGCCGAGTGGGAGTACGTTGCGCGCGGCGGCACGTCCTTCCCGCGGTACTGGGGCGAGCGCGATTCGCGCGAAGACCTCGCGCTTTCGCTCGCCTGCGACCATGCCAACGTCTACGACAGCTCGGCTGTCGATGCGCTGCGCTTTCCCTGGCCGAATGCGCGATGCAGCGACCGCGCGACGGCGCTTGCGCCCGTCGCGCAATACGAGCCGAATGCCTTCGGCGTTCACGACATCATCGGCAACGCGCGCGAATGGGTCATGGACTGCTTCACATCGAGCTACGGCGGCCGGCCGCAGGATGCGCGCGCCTGGACGTGGCAGGGTGGCTGCGAATTGAAGGGTGTGCGCGGCGGTTCCTGGGCGAGCCGGCCCCGGGACGCCCGCGCGCCCGCGCGCGGTGCCGAGCTCGACTCGCACCGGCAGTCGGACCTGGGATTCCGCGTCGCCCGCGATTACGAATAGCCGCTAGAGCCGGATTCTCCGCCAGGCACCGTTTTTCCAGCGGAACCAGAGCGCGGTCCCGATCGCGACGACGTAGACGAGGATCGCACTCCATCCACCGACGGCGCCGAACCCATAGCCGGGAGCGGAATCGAACCAGCCTTCGCCCGGCGCGAAAGTGAGGATGTGCGTGAGCGGCAGGAAAAGCAGGGTTCCGCAGGCGAGCACGATCAGGGCGGGCACGCGCGCGTCGCCCGCTCCGCGCAGGCAAAACGCACTTGCGAAATTGACGCCGTCGAAAAACTGATATGCCGCGGCAATCCAGAGCAGCGACGAGCAGAGTGCAATGACCTCGGCAGCGCGCGGGTCGGAAGCATTCACGAATAGCGGCACGAGCCAGTCGCCCACGAGCGCAATCACGAGCCCGATGCCGCCCATGTAGCAGGCGACGACCGCGATGATGCGATTGCCGAGACGCTCCGCCCAGTCATGATCGCCCGCGCCGATCGCCTGCCCGACGAGCGTCGTGCCGGCGAGCGCCAGCCCGATCCCCGGCATGTACGCGATTGCGGTGAAGATCGTGACGATCTGCGTCGCCGCGCCGTCCACGACACCGACTTGCACCTGCATCAGCTGAAATAGAGCGGCTGCACCGAGGTCGGCGCAGGCGGTCATGGCCATCGGCAGGCCAAGGGCAATCAAGGTCACGATGCGACGCGTCTTCGGGCGCCAGGTCAGGCGGGACTGGAAGCGCCGGGGATCGACGCGAAGGATGGCCGGGATCGCGATGAGGACACCGAGCAGTTCTGCGACCGTCGTGGCCCATGCGGTACCGGCCATGCCCCATCCGAACCGGAAGATGAAGATCTCGTTCAACACGACATTCGCGCCCATGACCACGAGCCCGATCAGGAGCGGAATGCGCGTGCGGCCGATTCCATTGAAGAATGCGACGGCCGCCCACAGCGCGGCCGCAAGCGGTCCGCCGATCATGCGCGGGATCCAGAATTCGATCGCGAGCGCTTCGACATCCGCCTCGAGGCCAAAGCCGCGGATCATCGCGGGCCCGCATGCAATCGTGAGACCAAAAGCGGGAATCGTCAGCACGGAAGCCCAGAGACCCATCCACGCGATCTGGCTCGTGCGGCGGAAGCGGCCGGCGCCGTAGGCCTGGGCGACGAGTGTCTGGACCCCCATCGCGACGCCGCCGATCAGGAAAAGGGCAAGAAGCGCAAGCCAGTGCACTGCCGCGATGGCCGCGGTCGCCGCGGTCGACAGCCTTCCAATGAACCAGGTGTCGGTCAGGTTCAATACGGCCTGGACCGTACTGTTCAGGACGAGCGGCAGCACGAGGATTGCGACCGCGCGCATGTCGATGTGCCGGGCCCCATCGGCGTCGCGGCGAATGGCCGGCAGCGCGGCTTCGCGCCGCGAACTTGCGGTGTCCGCGATCATGCCTGCGACGCCCGCAGCTTGTCGTGCCAGGCTCCGCCGCCGCGCCCGGCGATCCAGGCGTGCAACTCACCTGCCGCGGCGAGTGCGATCGCTTCGGGCGTGCGTGCGCCGATGTCGAGCCCGACGGGCGCATGCAGACGTCCGTCCAGTTTCGTCGCCTGCGACCCGAGCGCCTCGAGCAGGCGATCGCGCCTCGGGGCCGGGCCCAGCAGGCCTACATAGCCGATGTTGTCCCTTTCTGCGAATGCACCGAGATAGGCAAGATCTGCGGCAAGGTGATGGCTCATCACGATCGCGGCATCGCATGCGCCAAGCAGTTGCAGCCGGGCGAAGTCCGCCGCCGGCTGGCAGTGCAGTGCGCAATGCGGAAACTGCGACGGATCGAGCAGGGCCGGCCGGTGGTCACAAACCGCCACGGCGAATCCGAGCGCAATTGCATGTCCTGCGAGCGGACGCGCATCGGCGCCTGCGCCGCAGAGGACAAGCAGCGGTGGCGCCGGCAGCGGAATGACCAGCACTGCGATCGGCCTGCCGGCGAGCAGGCATTCGAGCAGATGCGGGCCGGTGCCCGACGCACGCGCCCGATGCACTTCGTCAGGCTCGGGCCAGGGTGCGTCACTGCCGCCTGGCCACCAGGCTCGGCCTGCTGCGTCGCCGTCAACGACGAGTGCGATGCCGTTGCCGGCGCGGGCATCAACCTGGGCAGCCAGCGCCTCGAGCGGCTGCCATGCCTCAGCTGGGCCGACTCGCTGCAGCAGCACGCGCATCGCGCCTTCGCAACCACTACCGATGCCGAATACGCGGTCATCTTCGCCGCGCATGTCATAAGCCGCGACTCGCGGCATGCCGGAGTCGAACACTTCCCGCGCATGTTCGACGAGGTCCACTTCGAGGCAGCCGCCCGAGAGTAGCCCGCGTGGTTCCAGGTTTGCAGTGACGAGCATTTGCGTGCCCGCCTTGCGGTAAGTCGAACCATCCGTCGCGAGGATTGTCGCGAGGACGAGCGGAGCGCCGCGCGAGCGCAGTTCGCGATAATCGCGCACGAGCGGCGCAAGGGGAGTTTCGAGCGCGTGGGCCATGCGTAAGCCTATCATCGGGTAGAATTCCGGCCATCGTGAGCGAACCCGCCGCGCAAGCCATCATCAGCACTGAATGCGTCATCGTGGGTGCTGGCCCCGTGGGCCTGTTTGCCGTTTTCGAGCTCGGCCTGCTCGGCCTGAAGTGCGAGATCGTGGATTCGCTCGCGCATCCCGGCGGCCAGTGCACCGAGCTCTACCCGGACAAGCCGATCTACGACATTCCTGCGCTGCCGGTCTGCGGTGCGCAGGAACTGATCGACCGGCTGCTCGAACAGGTCAAGCCATTCCACGCCGGCTTCCACCTCGGCCAGGAAGTCGTGAGCGTTACGCGCCAGGACTCGCGCCGGTTCGGCATCATGACCGCCGCCGGCACGCGATTTGACGCCGGCAGCATCATCATCGCGGGAGGACTCGGCTCGTTTCAGCCGCGCCGACTCATGGTGCCGGACGCCGAGCAGTATGAAGGCACACAGATTCACTACAGAGTGCGGCGCGCCGAGGAATTCCACGGCAAGGACGTGCTCGTCGCCGGCGGCGGGGACAGCGCACTCGACTGGGCGCTCGAGTTCTGCGGCAAGGCGCGCACGGTTTCGCTCGTGCATCGCCGCGCGGAGTTCCGCGCCCAGCCGGCCTCGGTTGCGCGGATGAAGGAGCTCGCCGCGGCCGGCAGGCTCACGCACTATGAAGGCACGATCAAGTCACTCGCATCCGCGGATGGCCGCCTGACCGGCGCGACCATCCTGCGAAGCGACAAGTCGGCGGTCGACGTTGGTTGCGAGCTCGTGCTCGCGTGTTTTGGCCTGCACCCGAAGCTCGGACCCATCGCGAATTGGGGCCTCGCGCTCGAGAAGAAAGCGCTCAGGGTCGACACCGAGAAGTTCCAGACGACCGAGCCCGGAATCTTCGCCATCGGCGACATCAATACCTATCCAGGAAAGAAAAAACTGATCCTGTCCGGCTTCCACGAAGCCGCCCTCGCCGCATTCGGCGTGCAGCACCACGTCTATCCCGAGAAGCGGCAGTTCCTCCAGTACACGACGACGAGCCCGATCATGCGCGAGCGGCTCGGCGTCGCGCCGCCGGACTGAACGCATGACGGACGGCACGCGCCTCCCGGAGATGTTGAAGCTGCTCGATCTCGAGCGGATCGAGGACAACCTGTTCCGCGGCGAGAGCCGCGACGTCGGCGCGCCGCAGGTTTTCGGAGGCCAGGTGCTTGGGCAGGCGCTGGTCGCTGCGTCGCGCACGGTCGAAGACCGGCAGGTGCACTCGTTGCACGCCTATTTCCTTCGCCGCGGCGACCTTTCGGTGCCGATCGTGTTCGACGTCGACCGCAGCCGCGATGGCGGCAGCTTCACGAGCCGGCGCGTCGTCGCGATCCAGCACGGGCAGCCGATCCTCACGATGTCCGCCTCATTCCAGATCGAGGAGCCGGGCCTCGATCACCAGGCAGCGATGTCGGATGCACCGCCGCCGGAATCGCTCCGGGACCTGGGAGAGATCGAGGCCGAGCTGCTCGAGCGCACGCCGCACAAGGTCACCGGTTATTTCCGGAACCAGCGGCCCTTCGAATTCCGTGCCGTGAATCCGTCCGACTACGTCACGCGGGAGAAGCGGCCTGCCTCGAAGCAGGTCTGGTTCCGCGTCATCGGCCGGCTGCCGGACGACCAGTCGCTGCATCGTTGCCTGCTCACCTACGTCTCGGACTACCACCTGCTCGCGACTGCGACGATGCCCCACGGCGTCAGCTTCATGGAATTGCAGCTCGCAAGCATCGATCACGCAATCTGGTTCCATCGCGACCTCCGCGTGGATGAATGGCTGCTTTATTCGATCGAGAGCCCGAGCGCGTCGGGCGCCCGCGGCTTCAGCCGGGGATCGATCTACGCGCGCGACGGCCGGCTGGTCGCGAGCGTCGCCCAGGAGGGCCTGATCCGGCCGCACAGCGGCTGGACTCGCCCGGCCGGCCAGCAAGTCTAGGGTCGCAGGGAACGCCGCATGTCCAAGGAGAAATCGCACGGGCCGGCCTCGGCGCTGCAAGGCGAGGCCGCACTCCTTCGGGTGATCGGGACGCTCGCGCTGACGGCGGCGGTCATCAATTCCATCGTTGGCGGCGGCATCTTCCGCATGCCGTCCGCGCTCGCGACGCAAATGGGGGCTGCCGCGCCGCTGGCGTTGGTCGCGGGTGCTTTCGCAATAGTTCCGATCGCACTGTGCTTCGCCGCCGTCGGTAGCCGCGTGCAAGTGACCGGCGGGCCGTACAGCTACCTCACGGCGACCTACGGCCCCTTCGCCGGATTCGTCGGCGGCGCGCTGATGTGGATCTCCAACGTCGCATCGAGCGCGGGAGTCGCCGCGGCCCTCTCGGTTCAGGTCGCCAATCTCGTTCCCTCATTCGCGCCTCCGATGGCGCGTGCGCTCCTGCTCACCGCCGTATACGGCACATTGCTCGCGCTCAATGCATTCGGCGTCAAACTCGGCGCCCGCGCGATCACGACGCTGGCGGCGCTCAAGCTGACGCCCCTCTTTCTCCTCGCGGCATTGGGGATCATCGTTGTCGACTGGTCGCAGGTCAGCTTTGCGATCGACGAAGTACCCTCCTGGGGTGCGCTCGGCGCCTCCATGGTGCTCGTCATGTTCGCCTATTCCGGCATGGAAACGGCGCTCGTGCCGTCGGGCGAGCTCCAGGATCCCGCGCGAGACGTGCCCCGCGCGACCCTGGCCGCGATCGCGATTGTCGTGCTCCTCTATCTCGCGCTCCAGATCGTGGGCCAGGGCCTGCTCGGGCCGGATCTCGCGGCGAGCGGCGTGCCCGTGGCAGACACCGCAGGCGCGTTGTGGGCGCCGGGGCGCGCATTGCTCCTCGTCACCGCCTGCATTTCGATGCTCGGTTTTCTGATGGGAAACCTGCTCGGCACTGCGCGCATCGTTTTCGCGCTCGGGCGGGACCGCTACCTGCCGCGCGCATTCGGTACCGTGAGCGCGAAGCACCGCGTACCGTTGCGGGCGCTCGTCGTTCATGCGGTACTTGCCTGGGCACTCGCGATCGCCGGCAGTTTCGACCCGCTCGCGCTGATCTCGGGCGGTGCAATCTGCCTCGTGTACGCGCTGGTCAGCCTTGCGGCCTGGCGCGCGCAGTCGCGAGACATCCGTGAGCGCGCCGATCAGCCATTTGACCTGCCCGGCGGCGCACTTATTCCAGTCATTGCCGTGGCGGCGATGGCCGCCATCGTAACGACGCTCACCGCGCTCGAATGGGCGGCGATCGGAATCGCTCTCGCGCTGCTCGTCGTGCTCTATGCGTTCTTGCGGCTCCGGCGCCTGGGCGCGGCTTCCGACTGATCCCGCAGGACCTTGCCCGGATTCATGATGCCGTGCGGGTCGATGGCGCGCTTGATGGCGCGCATGAGGTCGAGCGCGGCGGGACTGCCGTAGCGCTCGAGCTCGTCGACCTTGAATTGCCCGATGCCGTGCTCGGCGCTGAAGCTGCCGCCGTGCTGCGCGACGAGGTCGTGCACGGCGCGACGGATCTCACCTGTGCGTTGCGCGAGCGCGCCGCCGTCGCCGCCGGCGGGCTCGCTCAGATTGAAGTGCAGGTTGCCGTCGCCCAGGTGGCCGTAGGCGACGAGGCGCGCGCCGGGTGCGAGCCGCTCGAGCACGGCGCGGCCTGCCTCGACGAAGGCGGGCAACCGCCCGGGCGCGACCGAGATATCGTGCTTGAGACTCGCGCCCTCGCGGCCCTGCGCCTCTGGAATCGACTCGCGCAGGCGCCAGAAAGCGTCTCGCTGCGCGTCCGAGGCCGCGATCGCGGCATCCCGCACGAGCTCATGCTCGCTCGCTGCGGCAAGCGCCGCCTCGAAGCGTGACTCCAGCTCCGCGGCGCCCGCGGCCAGCGACACCTCAGCGAGGACGTACCATGGATGCGGAGCGTCGAAAATGTCGCGCGCGCCGGGCACGTGGCGGACCACGAACTCGAGCGCGATGCGCGGGAGGATCTCGAAGGTCGTGACGGCGTCCTCGAGCGTCTCCCGCAGCCGGCCCAGCAGCGCGAGCGCCGCGGAGGGCGAATCGAGGGCGACGAAGGCGGTCGCGATGGCCGCGGGGCGCGGAAAGAGCCGGAGCGTTGCCGCGGTCACGACGCCGAGCGTGCCCTCGGCGCCGATGAAGAGCTGTTTTAGGTCGTAGCCGGTGTTGTCCTTGCGCAGCGCCGACAGCCGTTCGAGCACCTGCCCGTTCGGCAGCACGACCTCCAGGCCGAGCACTAGCGCGCGCATCATGCCGTAGCGCAGCACCGCCGTGCCCCCGGCGTTGGTCGACACGATGCCGCCGAGCGTCGCGCTGCCCTCTGAACCGAGCGACATCGGCAGCAGGCGATTCACGGCGGCGGCCGCGGACTGGAGCTCAGCCAGTACGCAGCCCGCTTCGGCGGTGAGCGAATCGCTCTCTGCGTCGACCGCGCGGATCTTCCGCATGCGCCGCAGGGACAGAAGGATCTCGCTGCCGGCTGGGCGCGGCGTCGCGCCCCCGCAGTAGCTCGTGTTGCCGCCCTGCGGCACGAGCGCAATCCGCTCGCGCGCGGAGTAGCGGACAAGCTCCGCCACGCGCGCGGTCGAATCGGGCAGCGCGACGAGGGGCGTACGGCCCCTGTGAATGCCACGAAAATCGGTTTCGAAAGGCGCGCGATCAGCGGCTGAGTCGAGCCAGCCGCCAGGCCCGAGGATTTCCTTCAGCGCCTGGATCGCGGAAGCCGGAAGCATGGCGGCGGGCTGATTCATGCCGGGCATCTTACTGAGCGGCGCGCCGCGCCGCTCGCGCCCGTTGATGCGCGCCGTTCAGCCGATGGTTACAGCCTGCAGGGCCGCCACGCGATCCTCGATTGGCGGATGGCTCATGAAAAGGCGGCGAGGTCCGTCGCCTTTCCGGCCGCTGATGCCGAACGCAGCCATCTTGTCGGGCAGAGGCGCGCCGTCGCCGCGGCCCAGCGTCTGGAGCGCCGAAATCATGTTCTGGCGGCCTGCAAGCCGCGCGCCGCCGCCGTCGGCGCGGAATTCCCGCTGACGCGAAAACCACATGACGATCATCGTCGCGAGAAAGGCCAGCACGAGCTCGGCAACGATCGTGGTAATCCAGAACGCGGGACCACGTCCACTTTCGTTGCGGAATACCACCTTGTCGACGATGTTGCCGATCAGGCGCGAAGCGACGAACACGAAGGTGTTCACGACTCCCTGTATCAATGTGAGTGTCACCATGTCGCCGTTCGCGACGTGGGACACTTCGTGTCCGAGGACCGCCTCGACTTCGCTGCGGTTCATGCGCTGCAGGAGACCGGTGCTGACGGCGACCAGGGACTTGTCGCGCCGCGCGCCGGTCGCGAAGGCATTTGGCGCTGGGGATTCGAAATAGCCGACTTCCGGCATGCCGATGCCGGCCTGCGTGGCGAGCCTGCGAACGGTTTCGGTGAGCCACGCCTCGTGTTCGTTGCGCGGTTCCCCGATCACCTGCACGCCCATCATGCGCTTCGCCATCCACTTGGAAATGGCCAGCGACACAAAGGCTCCGCCGAACCCAAGTACGGCGCCGAAAATCAGAAGTGAGCTGAAGTTGATGCCATTTGCATTCAGCCACGGCTCGACGCCGAGGAGGCGAAGCGTGACGCTCGCGACCAGCAAGATCGCGAAGTTTGTGAGCAGGAACAGCATTATCCTTTTCATGCGCGCTTCCATAGCGTGTAGGGCGTCAGCCTGAAGTGACTGCGGCGCGATGCCATTTCAAGCATGCGCATCACTTCGCCTCGTCCTCGCTGCCTTCCTTCTTGGATTTGCTGTGCGGGGAACCGACTCCGAGCTCGAGCCGGCGTTCATCGGAGAGTTCCTCGAGCCCCACGATGCGGCAGTTCTCGACCATGCTGAGTCGCCGATACACGAGGGAATCGCGGCCATGGCCACAGATCTGGCCATTGCCGTCGCCGTCCACGGCGGCAAACATCGTCTGCATTTCGATGTTGAAACAGCCGGCGCCCATTTCGGCGAGGTAAGCTTTGCGCTCACCCGCGCCGTACAGGACGATGTGGCGATCGTCCAGCGGTTCGAAGCCACTGATGGTCGAGTGAAACACGCAGTCGCTCGAGCTGCTCATCTCGACCTCCCGCACCTCATCCTTGCCAAGCTGCGATTGAGGCCCGGAGCTGGTGCAGGCAGCAACGACGAGCATTGAGACTGAAACCAGTATGATTTTCATGCGGCGGATCCTCACGAGTCCTGCCGTTTTGACCGGGGAGCCGCGGACGGGTTCCGGCGCCGGTGAAATCGGAGCTGGGGAGCGCCGGTCAGTAGTCGTCGCGGTCCCCGTAGTGGTCGTCTTCCTCGTCGTCTTCCTCGTCGTCGTCCTCGTCGTCCCAGTCGTCTTCGTCCTCATCGAGCTCTTCGTCTTCGTCATCTTCGTCGTCGGAGCCCGACCAGCCTTCCGGCTCTACCGTCAGGTCGAGGTCGAGTTCCTGCCAGGTCTCGTAATCGATTTCCTCGACATCGCCGTCCTCGTACTGAAGCTCAATGAGTTCCGCGTCCTCGTCGATCGACAGGACCTGGAAAACTTCCTCGTCATCGAGGCTCTCGTACCACTGGCCCGGTACGGGGTTGTGATCGCGACCCATGGACTCCCTCGCTGCGGCGTCCCCGATATTACGGGCGTGGGCCGACGGCTAGCAAACCGCGGCTGGCAGCGCTCTGGCGGGGCTTAAACCCTTGAAATGATCCCGCCCGGATCCCATTGAGAAGGCCAAGCCCGCCGAGGGTAAAAGGAGAAACGTACATGACACTCATTCGTTGGGAACCATTGAGGGACCTTGACGACATTTTTTCACGCTACAGCCCGTTCCTGGGCCGGCTGGCCAACGCCCGCCAGACTGCCACGGAAGAGGGCGATTTGCCGTCCTGGACCCCGCTCGCCAACATCTCGGAGACCGAGACCGAGTACCTCATCAAGGCCGAGCTGCCTGAAGTGAGCAAGGAAGACGTCAAGGTGACGGTGGACGAAAACGTCATCACGATCAGCGGCGAGCGCCGGAAGGAAGCTGAGCACAAGGACGAGAAAGTGCACCGCGTCGAGAGCTTCTACGGCAGCTTTGCGCGCAGTTTCCGGCTGCCCGAGGACGCCGACGTATCGGCGATTCAGGCCGAGAGCCGTAACGGCGTGCTGAAGGTCCGGGTGCCCAAGACGCCTGCGCCAAAGCCCCGCACGGTCGAAGTAAAGGTAAACTGACGGAACCCGGGGCGGCGGCGCAAGCCGCCGCCCTTGTTAGCCGAGGGTTCCATGCCGACCGAGCTCGACGCGATCCGGCAGAGGCTGGTACAGCAGAAGCAGGAGTTGCTGGCTCGCGCCGCCAAGGTGCGTGCTGACATCACGCGTTCGTCCGGACCGCTCGACAAGGATTTCGCCGAGCAGGTTGTCCAGATGGAGAACGACGCCGTGCTCGCCGGCATTGGCGAGGCGACGGCCGCCGAGCTCGCGCAGATCAATCGCGCACTTGCCCAGCTCGACCAGGGCAGCTACGGCATCTGCAGCAATTGTGGAAAGCCGATCAGCGAGCGGCGGCTACAGGCGCTGCCGTATTCCGACCGCTGCATCACCTGCGCCGAAGCGCGAGGCTAGGGCCCCCGGCTTCATGCCTGCCTACAAGGTTCCGCTGCGCGAGTTCCGGTACGTACTACATGAAGTGCTGGGCGCCGAGGCGCATTACCGCGCGCTCGGCCGCGACGACATCAATGCCGAACTGATCGAGGGCGTGCTCGAAGGCGCGACCCGATTCGCCGAGGACGTGGTGGCTCCCACCAACGAGCCCGGCGACCGCGTGGGTGTCCGGCGCGCCGACGACGGGCGAGTCATCACACCGCCGGGATTCGTCGAAGCCTACCGTCAGTACGTCAATGACGGGTGGGCGTCGCTCTGCGGTTCCGTCGAGGCCGGCGGACAGGGCCTGCCCGAGAGCCTCGGCGGCGTCGTCGGCGAAATGCTCGTCTCCGCCAACATGTCCTGGAAACTCTACAGCGGCCTCACCGAAAGCGCCGCGCTCTGTCTCGAGAAGCACGGCACGCCGGAAATCAAAGGCGTCTATCTGCCGAAGCTGGTGAGCGGGGTCTGGGGCGGCACGATGGTGCTGACCGAGCCGCATGCAGGTACTGACCTTGGACTCATGCGCACCCGCGCGGAGCCGGACGGCAAGGGAGGCTACCGCGTCAGTGGTACGAAGATCTTCATTACGAGCGGTGAGCACGACCTCACCGAGAATATCGTGCACATGGTGCTGGCGAAGCTTCCCGATGCGCCCGCGGGTTCCCGTGGCATCAGCATGTTTCTCGTGCCGAAATTCCTCCCCGACGCGAGCGGTGCACCCGGCCGGGCGAATGGGGTCAGTTGTGCGGGCGTCGAGCACAAGCTCGGCATCCATGGTTCCGCAACCTGCGCGATGAACTTCGACGACTCCCAGGGCTGGCTGATCGGGGAGGTCAACGGCGGCCTCAAGTGCATGTTCACGATGATGAATCACGCGCGGCTCTGGGTCGGCCTGCAGGGACTCGCGCAGTGCGAGCGCGGCTGGCAGGCGTCGATCGCGTATGCGCGCGAGCGCCGGCAGGGCCGGACGTCGGAAGGCGCCAGGGGCCCGGCCGATCCCATCATCGGGCACCCGGACGTGCGCCGCATGCTGCTGACCCAGAAATCGCTCATCGAAAGCGCGCGTGTCCTGATCTGGTTCGCGGGCATGCAGATGGACCGCTCCCTGCATCATCCGGACGCCGCGGTCCGCGAAGAGGCCGCGGCGCTGCTCTCGCTGCTGACCCCCGTGGTCAAGGGTTTCGTCACGGGCATGTCGCTCGAGTGCACGAGCGACGCGATACAGGTACATGGCGGGCACGGCTACGTCCGGGAAACGGGAGTCGAGCAATTCTTCCGGGATGCACGCATCACCTCGATCTACGAGGGCGCCAATGGCGTGCAGGCGATGGACCTGCTCGGCCGGAAGGTGCTCGGCTCAGGCGGCGCGCTCGCGCGGCAGCTCGGCGGGCTGATCGGCGGTTTCTGCGAGCGTCACTCGGGCGGTGGCGAGCAGGCGGAACTCGTTGCCCGACTTGCCGGGCTTCTGAAGGAATGGAGCGTCGCGACCGAGGAAGTCGCGCAGCGTGCCGCGCGAAATCCCGACGAGACGGGCGCCGCCTCGATGGATTACCTGCAGCTCACCGGCTATCTCTGCCTCGCCTGGTGCTGGGCCTGGATGGCGTCGGTGTCGGCCGCCGCGCTCAAGGCGGGCAGCTCCGAAGCGGCATTCCACAAGTCGAAACTCGCGACCGCGCGCTTCTATTTCCAGCGCATCCTGCCCCGCGCCGAAGCGCATCTCGACGCCATGGGCGCGGGCGCGCGCACGCTGATGGAGCTGCCGGCCGACCAGTTCTCGTTCTGACCCGGCTCAGTTGCCCTGCGCCGCGAGCCCGCCGCGCAGCGACCAGACATTCGGATGACCACGGGCGCGCAGGAATTCCGCTGCAGCGCGGCTGCGTACGCCGTGGGCGCAGACCAGCAGATAGCGCCGGTCCGATTCCACGCCGAGTTCTCCGTCGAGCAGCCTCGCGAGTGGCAGCGATTCGTGGCCGGCAACGGGCATCGGCTCGAATTCGCATTCCATCGGTTCGCGGATGTCGACGATGCGATAGCCGGCGGCGGCTGCAGAAGCGAGCGGCAGCGTGAGTTCGACTTCCGCGGCTAGGGCGGCCGGCATGGCGGCGTCGAGGCGTACACAGCGCCCGGCGCAATCGGGGTTACGGGGCGCCGCGAGGCGTCGCTGCCCGTTCTCCAGAAGGTCGACGAGCAGTACTTCGTCTTTCAGCTGGCCTGGCAGCTGGAGCAGCAATTTCAGGACTTCCATGGCCTGGAGCTGGCCCAGTATCGCGGGCACCGGGCCCAGCACACCGGCCTGTTCGCAATTGCCGACGAGGCCGTCGCGCGTCGCTTCCGGCCACTGGCAACGGAGGCATGAACCGCCGCGGTCAGCGCGCACGACCTGCAGCTGGCCTTCATATTGATAGACACTCGCGAGCACGGCGGGCAAGCCCGCGCGCATGGCCGCATCGTTGACGAGGAACTTCGACGCGAAATTGTCCGTGCAGTCGACGATGACGTCGGCGTCGGCAACGAGCCCGGCGGCACTGGCGGCATCGAAGCGTAGCGCCACCGCATTGATGCGAACGGTCGGGTTGTAGGCAGCGAGCCGTTCGGCAGCCGCTTCCACCTTCGCTCTTCCGATGTCGGCCATCGAGTAGAGCGGCTGCCGGTGAAGGTTTGCGGGCTGGACCGTGTCGTGGTCCACGATCGTGAGCCGGCCGACGCCGCTGCCTGCAAGGCCGGCGAGCACGGCACAACCGAGTCCACCGGCGCCGATCACGAGAACTGACGAATCAGCAAGCCGGGCCTGGCCCGACTCGCCCACCTCCGGCAGCGCGAGCTGCCGCGCATAGTCGAATCGCGGCAGCGCTTCCGCTGCATGCTCGCAGTTCACCCAGCCGCTGCCCCCATCGGCATACCGCTCCTTTTTCCAGATTGGGAGCCGGTGCTTTATATCGTCGATGATCGCGCGGCAGGCGGCGAACGCCTCCGCGCGATGCGGCGCGGCGACGCCCACCCAGACGGCCACCTCGCCGATTTTCAGCTTGCCGAGCCTGTGGACACAGCGCGCGCGAAGCACGCCGTGGCGCAGGATCGCGTCAGCGACGATGCGTTCGCCTTCGGCGATCGCGAGCGCCTCGAATGCCTCGTATTCGAGGCCGATCACTGTGCGGCCTTCGTTGAAGTCGCGTACGCGGCCCTCGAAGGCGGCGAAACCGCCTGCGGAATCGACGGCGAGTGGAGAAGCCAGGCGCGCCGCATCGATCGGCGCCTGCGTGAACTCGAAGGCGTTCATCCGCCGGCGACCGGCGGTATGAAGACGACTTCATCGCCGTCCGTGAGCTTCCGTTCCCAATCGGCGAATTGCGCATTGACGGCGACCCGAAGCTGCGTGGCCGGCAGGCGGAAGCGGTGGCGCGCGGCGAGCTCGGCGTAGAGGGCCAACGGCGTGCTCGCCGTCGTATCGACCGTTTCGGCCTGCCTGCCCGCCTGTTCGCGAAGGAGCGCGTAGTAATGCAAGTGCAGCCGTGGCATCAGGCGGCTCCACTCGAGGCGAGCGCCGCGCGCGCGGCTTCCTGATCTTGCGGCGTATTGACGTTGTCGAGGGCCGGGGCGTGCGCGAGCTTCAGCAATGCAGCATCGTGGTTCATCAGGAACTTGCGCGGGCAGTCGCGACCCGCGGCGACTTGGGCGAGGATCGCTTCACGGCTCGCCGGCTCGTAGATCGCGCAAAGCGGCTCCGGCAGGCCGTCGACGGCGCCCAGGAATGCGGTTGCGAGCCGCCGCGGATCGCGGCGGGATTTCAGGTCAACGAGCGTCGCGCCGTCGAGCCTCGGCAGGTCACAGGCGACGACGAGCCAGGCCGCATCCGGATACCGTGCCTGTGCCGCGATGATGCCGGCGATCGGGCCCTTGCCGAGCCGGCCGTCGACGATCTGCGGAAAACCGGCCCGCAGCTTCTCGCTGACCTGGTCGGCGCGCACGGAAATCCAGGCCCTGTCGACGTGCCGCGAGAGCAGCTCGAAAGCTTCCGCAAGCTGCGGGCGCGCGCCATAGGAGAGGGCGGCCTTGTCGGTCTTCATGCGGGTTGACTGTCCGCCGGCGAGCAGCAGGCCGAGCAGACGCATCATGGATCGGCTCCCGCGGCGAAATCGCTCCTGCCGCCGCTTTTCGAAACGAGCCTCAGGGACTCGATGACGATGCCATGGCTCAATGACTTGCACATGTCGTAGATCGTAAGCGCCGCGACCGCCGCGCCCGTCAGCGCTTCCATCTCGACGCCGGTCCGGTGGTGGACGGCGGCCGTGCAACGGACCGTGAGCGAATCTGCCCCTGCGGGCTCGATCTCGATCTCACAGCGCTCGAGGCCCAGCGGGTGGCAGAACGGAATCAGTTCGTGCGTGCGCTTCGCGCCCATGGTGCCCGCGATGATCGCGGTGTTCATCACGGGCCCCTTGGTTGTCTGGAATCCCGAGGATTCAAGCGAACGGAAGGCATCCGGGGGAAAGCGCAGGATGGCCTCCGCGCTTGCGACGCGAAGGCTCGGCTGCTTCGCCGTCACGTCGACCATGGCGGGCGCGCCTTCCGCATCGACGTGCGACATGCCCAAGCGTTTATCCGCCAATGTAGTACATCTCGATCTTGCGCGGCTGCGGCTCGCCGGAAGGCCGCCCGCGAAGCTCACTGTAGCGATCATCGCGCCGGCGCCACACTGTCCGGATGAGACGCCGCAATTCCTCGTCGCCGGCGCCGGCACGGAGCTTCGCGCGAAAATCCGTGCCTTGAGTCGCAAAGAGGCAGGTGTAGAAGTTCCCGTCGGAAGAAAGCCGCGCGCGCGTGCAGTCCCCGCAGAACGGCTGGCTCACCGAAGAGATGAACCCGATCTCGCCGGCGCCGTCCGCGTAGGCGTAACGCTCGGCGACCTCTCCGCGATGGACCGGCGCGAGGGGCCGCAGGGGCCAGGTCGCAGCAATCGCGTCGCGAAGCTCCTGCGACGGAACGACGAGCTCACGCCGCCATTCATTGCGATTGCCGACATCCATGTATTCGATGAAGCGGACGACGACACCGGACCCGCGGAAATGCCTCGCGAGGTCGACCGCCTGGCCGTCGTTGACGCCGCGCTGGACGACGGCATTGACCTTGACCGGTGCAAGACCCGACTCGACCGCGGCGCGAATCCCGTCAAGGACGCGCTCGAGCCCGTCGAATCCCCCGCTCAGGCGGCGGAATGTCGCTGGATCGATCGAGTCGAGGCTCACGGTGACTCGCGAAAGCCCGTGCGCCCTGAGTTTCGCCGCGTGCACGGCCAGCAGTACGCCGTTCGTGGTGAGCGCGAGGTCCTCGATGCCGTCGATCGACGACAGCTCGCCGACGAGATCGGCGAGGCCGGATCGCAGCAGCGGCTCGCCGCCCGTCAGTCGGACCTTGCGCACGCCTTCCGCAGCAAACAGGCGCGCGAGGCGCGCAATCTCCGCGAATGACAGACGTTCCGCAGCGGCAAGGAATCGATAGTGATCGCCGAATGTCTCACGTGGCATGCAGTACGGGCAGCGGAAGTTGCAGCGGTCCATTACGGAAATGCGAAGGTCGGCAAGCGGACGTCCGCGCGTGTCCGCGACTGCGCGCGGCGCGGCGATCGCAATGAGGTTTCTTTCGGATTCGTCGGTCATGGCCTACCAGCGATAGAACGGCGCCGCGAGACCCGCACGGTGTGTGGCCGGGCCGCATGGCAGCTCGACGAAGCCGTCGGTCCCGGCGAGCGAGATGAAGTCCCCGGAACCGCCGGTCGGCCGCGGCTCTGCAACCGCCCGTCCTTCGGGATCGTAACCGAGCACGACCGGCAGGAAACAGGTGAGCGGCGCATCGAAGGCAAACTCGCGCGCGAGGACGGCCCTGGCGGGGCGCCGGACGGGCGCGCCAGAGAGCAGGTCGAGGGCCGGGATGACATATCGCGCAAGGCAGACGAGGACCGATACCGGATTGCCGGGCAGGGCGAAGACGGCCTTGCCCGGCGCGCGAGTGCCGAACCACATCGGCCGGCCCGGGCGCTGCGCGATGCCGTGGAATACCTGTTTGACACCGATCGAGGCGAGAACCGAGGGTACGTGATCGAATCGCCCTGCCGACACGCCACCGGAAATCACGAGCACATCATGGCTCCCGAGCGCGGAAGCGAGCGTCTCCTCGATGATGTCCTTGCGGTCGGGCAGCTGCAGGTCGCTTGCCGGTGCGTATCCTGCCAGTTCGAGGCCGGCGGCGAGTCCGTAAGAGTTCGAGCGCCGCACCTGGTAGTCGAGAATCGGTTCCCCCGGCTCGACGAGTTCATCGCCCGTTGAAACGACGGCCACCCGGAGCCGGCGCGACACAGTCAGTTGCGCGCGACCGGCCGACGCTGCGATTGCAAGTTCGGGTGGTCCGAGTCGAACGCCGGCTGCGAGCAGGATCGCGCCCTTGCTCGCGTCGGTGCCGCGCCGGTGCACGTAGCGTCCGCGCTCCGGCTGGTAGTCTTCGCGTATCAGCGCCTGGCCGTCTCTCATGTCGACCTGCTCGATAGGAACAACGGTGTCGCAGCCATTCGGCAGGACCGCGCCTGTCATGACCTCGATACATTCGTCGGCCGATGAGAGGCCGAAAGGAGGTGTCCCGGCAGGCTGGACGCCCGCGACACGGTAGCTGCGGCGCTTGCCGCCCTGGAAATAGAGCGCGATGCCGTCCATCGTGACCCGGTCGAATGGCGGCGCATCGCGCTCCGCCAGGATCGGTGTGCGGAGAATGCGACCGGCAGTCGCCGCGAGCGCCTGGTCTTCCTGCGCAACCGGCTCGAGGACTGCGGCGATGGCCGCTTCAGCCTCGGCGGGCGTCAGCATCGGTTGCGGCGTCAGTCCTGCTTGTCGCGGGCCATGAAAATGCGCAGCTGCTCGTTGAATCGGCCGGCGACATCCGTGACCTCGTCCACGGCCGCGTTGTTCCTCTTCGCCTGCATGGCGCGCATTTCGGTCAGACGGTTCTCGTCGTAGGCGCCGCTCTTCTCGGCCGTAAGCACCTCGAGGTCGAGGCAGGCGTTGTAGGCGTTGATGTCCTCGTTGAACTGCTTTACCGCGTTTTGCGCCGCGACCATTTCGTCTCGGGTCGCAGTGCTGCCGTCGGGCACCTTGGCCGGCGCGCGCGGATAGATACAGGTTGCCTGAGCCACGCCCGCAACGGCGAATGCGATCAGGGCAAGCATCAGTCGGATCATTTCGGCAGTCTCCCCCAGCGATTCGGTCACTATGGGACAGCGCTCGGCCGCCCGGGTTCGCAGGGGTTGGGATTCTACCGCAGGCCCCGGGCAGCGGGGGTGGCAGCGCGGGGCCGCTCCCTCCGGGCCGCCGGGGTTAAACTGGCGAAAAATCGCCCGCCGAACTCCGCCAGGATGCCAAGACATGCCGGATTGGAAATCCGTACTTCGCACGGTCTTCGTTTCGCGCGCACTCGATGCGCTCGAGGAAACGCGGCTCGTGCCGGATCGCAAAGTCCTCTACCAGTTTTGCGCCCGAGGGCACGACGTGACGCAGGCCCTGCTGGGTCTCTGCCTCGTGGGCAGGCGCGATGCGGTCTCTCCTTACTATCGCTCCCGGCCGCTCGCGATCTCCCTCGGCCTTTCGGCCGAGGAAGCGCTTGCCTCGACGATGATGCGGGCCGAAGGCATGTCGGGTGGCCGCGACGTCGGGGTCGTCATCAACCTTCCGAATCGTGACGGACCTTGCCTGCTGCCCGCCTGCGGCGGTGTCGGCACCCAATACACGCCCGCAACGGGCTGGGCCCAGGCGCTCGTTTACCGCGGACGCGTGCTGCGCGATGCGTCGGTCGCGGGCAGCATCGCGGTCGCCCATGGCGGCGAAGCCTCGACATCCACGAATGGCTTCTGGGCCTCGCTCAACATCGCGACGACCGAGCGCCTGCCGCTCCTCTATTTCATCGAGGACAATGGCTACGGCATCTCCGTGCCGGCGTCGAAGCAGACGCCCGGCGGCGACATCGCCGCCAATCTTGCGGCCTTCCGCAACCTCGGGATCCTCACGGGCGAGGGTTCAGACCCGATCGGCGCGGCAGAGCTGATTGATACGGCGGTGAAGTCGGTCCGCGAAGGCAATGGGCCGGTCCTCCTGCGCCTGCGCGTGCCGCGCCTGTCCGGACATTCCGCGCAGGACACGCAGGCCTACAAGAGCGCGGAAGAAATTGCCGGAGAGAGAGCCCGGGATCCGTTGCTGCAATTGCGCAAACGGCTCGTGCCCGGAGAAATCACGGAAGCCGAGTGGGCAGCGCTCGAAACCGAGGCCGAAAAAATCGTGCAGTCAGCGCTCGTGCGGATCGAGGCACGGCCGCCGGTATTGACGGCGACCGTCGCGCACCATGTCTTCACCGAGCGGAACGCCGACGGCAGCCGCGCGTTGCAGGTCCAGGGCGGGCAGTGGGCGGAGGGCGTGAAGCCGCCTGCGGGCAGTGAGACCGCGCATCCCGATGGCGCGCGCATGAACATGCTGACTGCCATACGCCGTACGCTTGAGCACGAACTCTTGATCAACCCACGGGTGCTCGTCTTCGGCGAGGACGTCGGGCGCAAGGGTGGTGTCCATGCCGCGACGCTTGGCCTCCAGGAGCGATTCGGTGAAGACCGGGTCTTCGATACGAGCTTGTCGGAAGAAGGAATCATCGGCCGCGCCGTCGGCATGGCTCTCGCAGGTCTCGTGCCCGTTCCCGAGATCCAGTTCCGCAAGTACGCAGAGCCGGCAGCCGAACAACTGCACGATTGCGGAACGATCCGCTGGCGCACGGTGAATCGGTTCGCGGCGCCGATGGTGGTCCGCATGCCCGGCGGTTTTTTCAAGTGCGGCGATCCCTGGCACAGCCAGTGCAACGAGGTCCAGTTCCTTCACGCCGTCGGCTGGCAACTTGCCATGCCCTCGAACGCGGAAGACGCGGTCGGTCTCCTGCGCACGGCGCTGCGCGGCAACGAGCCCGTGATCTTCTTCGAGCACCGGTTCCTGCTGGATGGGGCGGCGGGCCGCAGGCCCTGGCCTGGCGACGATTTCATGCTGCCCTTTGGCCGCGCGAACCGGCTGCGGGAGGGCATGGAGCTGACCGTCGTCAGCTGGGGTGCGATGGTCGAGCGCTGCGAACAGGCGGCGGCCGAATCAGCCATCGACGTGGAGCTTCTGGACCTTCGCACGCTTTGCCCCTGGGACAGGGAGGCAGTACTCCAATCGGTCAGCAAGACGCGACGATGCCTGATCGTGCACGAGGACACGATCACGGTCGGCTTCGGAGCCGAGATTGCGGCAACGCTCGTCGAGCGCGCCTTCTTTGACCTCGACGCGCCCATCGAGCGTCTCGCCATGCCGGACATTCCGAGCCCCCACAGCCCGCTGCTCCTCAATGTGGTCGTGCCGGGCGTTGGTGATATCGTTGCGGCGATGCGCCGCATTGCGAGTGCCTGAGCGATGAGTGAGTTGATCGATGTCCTGCTGCCGGCGGACCAGGTCGAAGGGACGCGTTCGCAGGTGCAGCGCTGGCTGAAAGCCGTCGGCGAGGCGGCGAGGCGCCACGAGCCGCTGGTCGAGATCGAGACGGACAAGGTCACTGTCGAGGTGCCTTCGCCGGCCGATGGCGTACTCGAGGAGATCGTCGTAGCGGAGGGTGTCGACGTCGCCCCCGGCGCACTGCTCGGACGATTGCGGGCGGGAACGGCCGCAGGAGCGCAGCCGGCAATGGCCGCCGTCACGCGCATGGCGCCCGCTGCCCCGCCGCCCGCGTTCGCGAAATCCTCTGCCCAGTCGCCGGCTCGCATGAGCCCGGCCGTGCGCCGCTTGCTTGCAGAGCGCGGCCTGAACCCTGAGTCGATCCAGGGTAGCGGCGAGGGCGGACGCATTACCGCCGAAGACGTGCTGGCCGCAAAACCGCAGGTCGCGACTGTCGTACCCGCGAGCGTGGCGCCGCCGCCGGTCGGCGAGGATGTCCGCCGCGTGCCGCACACGCCGATGCGCCGGCGCATCGCCGCTCATATGGTCGAAAGCCTGTTGCGCACCGCGCCACACGTAACGACCGTCTTTCAGGCCGACATGACCGCGGTGCTCGCGGACCGCGCGAAGCGCAAGGCGGAATTCGAGCGTCGCGGTGCCTCGCTGACACTGACCGCCTACTTCGTTGCGGCCTCCGTCGACGCGATCCGCGCCGTGCCCGAGGCCAATGGACGCTGGAACGAGGACGCGATCCTGCTGAATGAACGGATCGACATCGGTGTCGGCACGGCGATCGAAGGGCGCGGGCTCATCGTTCCCGTGATCCGCGATGCCGGCACGCTCGATCTCGCGGGCATCGCGGCCGCACTCGGCGAGCTCGTCCTCAAGGCGCGCGAGGACCGCCTGACCGCGGCTGACCTGCAGGGCGGCACGTTCACGATTTCGAACCATGGCGTGAGCGGGAGCCTGCTCGCTTCGCCCATCGTCATCAATCAGCCACAGTCGGCGATCCTTGGCGTCGGCAAGCTTGAAAAGCGGGCGGTCGTCGCCACCGTCGACGGCAGGGATTCGGTGGTGATCAGGCCCTGTTGTTACGTCACGCTTACCATCGACCATCGGGTACTCGACGGCCACCAGGCGAACCGCTTCATGGAAACCTTCGTGCGCAGGCTCGAAGCCTGGAGCTAGCCCGCGGCCTGCGGCCGGCTGCAGCCCGCCGTGCCAAAAGGTCGGCCGGTATGTCAAAGTGAAGGTGATGAATCTCCTCCGCGGGGTGCGTCGGCATGTATACGCAGGGTCTTGATTCGCTTGGCAAAGATTGTCTCGCTGACCAGGCGCGGGATGGCGCTCTCCTGGAGTCGCGCTTCCAGGCGCGCGTCGATGCCGAGGAGAAGATCGAAGCCAAGGACTGGATGCCCGAGGCCTACCGCCGCACGCTGGTCCGCCAGATCTCGCAGCATGCCCATTCGGAGATTGTCGGCATGCTCCCGGAGGGCAACTGGATCACGCGCGCCCCGTCCCTGCTTCGCAAGACGATCCTGATCGCGAAGGTCCAGGACGAGGGCGGGCACGGCGCCTACCTTTATAGCGCGGCCGAGACGCTCGGCGTCTCGCGTCGTGAGCTGGTCGACCAGTTGCTCGAAGGCAAGGCAAAGTATTCCAGCATCTTCAATTATCCGACCCCGACCTGGGCGGACGTCGGTGCGATCGGCTGGCTGGTCGACGGCGCGGCGATCATGAACCAGATCCCGCTTTGCCGTTGTTCCTATGGTCCGTACGCGCGCGCAATGGTCCGGATCTGCAAGGAAGAGAGTTTCCACCAGCGCCAGGGCTACGAAATCATGCTGCGTCTCGCGCGCGGCACCGAGGGGCAGCGCGCGATGGCGCAGGCCGCGCTCGACCGCTGGTGGTGGCCGTCCCTCATGATGTTCGGGCCGTCGGACAACGACTCGAAGCACAGCGCACAGTCGATGCGCTGGAAGATCAAGCGCTTCTCGAACGACGAGCTGCGCCAGAAATTCGTGGACACGACGGTGCCGCAGTCCGATTACCTCGGCCTCAAGCTGCCCGACCCGGAACTGAGTTGGGACGATTCCACGCAGCACTACCGGTTCGGGCCGATCGACTGGACCGAGTTCGAGCAGGTGCTGAAGGGGCAGGGGCCGTGCAACCGCGAACGACTCGAGGCGCGCAGGCGCGCACACGAACAAGGCCAGTGGGTTCGCGACGCTGCGATTGCCTGGGCCGAGAAGAGGAATGGCTCCGCAGTGCAGGCGGCATGACACAGTAAGGAGACATTATTGTGAATAATAAAGACGACTGGCCGCTGTACGAGATCTTCATCCGCGCGAAGGCCGGCCTCGACCACAAGCACGTCGGCAGCCTGCATGCGACCGACGCGAATATGGCGCTCGAGCATGCGCGCGACCTCTACACGCGCCGCCTGGAGGGCGTGAGCATCTGGGCGGTGCGTTCGAGCGACATCGTCGCTTCCGATCCGGCCGATGCTGACGCGTTCTTCGAGCCGGCCAGGGACAAGGTCTATCGCCACCCGACGTTCTATGAGATACCGGACGAGGTGAAGACTCTGTGACGCCGCACTGCCGCTACGTGCTGCGCTTTGCCGACACGAACCTCGTGCTGGCGCAGCGGCTCGGCGAGTGGGTCGGGCATGCGCCCGCGCTGGAAGAAGACCTCGGGCTCGCCAACGTGTCGCTCGACCTCATGGGACAGGCGCGGCTCCTGCTGTCTCATGCGGGCATGCTCGAGGGGCGTGGCCGTGGCGAGGACGATCTCGCGTTCCTCCGCGATGAGTCGGAGTTCCTGAACCTGACGCTCGCCGAGCAGCCGAACGGTGATTTCGGCGTCACGATAGTCCGCCAGTTCCTGTTCGACGCGTGGCAGTTCGGGCTATACGAGGGCCTGACGCGGTCGATGGACGCCGCACTCGCCGCGATCGCCGGAAAGGGTATTCGCGAGGCGACCTATCATCTTCGATACAGCCGCGGCTGGCTCATACGGCTAGGCGACGGGACGCCCGAGAGCCACGGCCGCGTCGCGGCCGCCCTCGCGAGGCTCTGGCCGTTCACGAACGAGTTGTTCGACGACGACGAAGTCGACCGCGCAATTGCCGCGGCAGGAATCGGTCCCTTGCCGTCGTCGCTCGAAAAAGCATGGACGAGCCGCGTCGGCGAGGCGCTTGCGGCCGCGACGATCCCGCGGCCGGAGCCATCGGCGTTCGGCTGGTATGGCAAGCAGGGGCGGCACAGCGAGCACCTCGGATATCTCCTTGCCGAGATGCAATCGCTGCATCGCGCCCACCCTGGCGCTACCTGGTAGGCGATGGGCGCGCAATCGGCGACGACGACCGCGCTGCCGCCGGAAATCATGGCGCGACTCCAGGGTGTGCTGTCGCAGATCGCGGATCCCGAGATTCCGGTGCTCTCGGTGCTCGACCTCGGCGTAATCCGGCACCTGTTGCAGCGCCCGGACGGACGCATCGAAGTGGGCATTTCCCCGACGTATTCAGGCTGCCCGGCCAATGCCGTCATCCGTGCGGATGTGCTGCGCGCTTTGCAGGGCGCCGGCTTTGATGCGGTCGCGGTCGACGTGCTCGCGCCGCCCTGGACGAGCGACTGGTTGAGCGCCGAGGGTCGCCGCAAGCTCGAGGCCTTCGGCATTGCGCCGCCGTCCGATGCGGTTGGCAGTACGCGCCGCCTCTGGCGTGAGGAGCTGCCTGCGGCCTGCCCGCGCTGTGGCTCGGAGCTGACGACCCGGCAGAGCGAGTTCGGCTCGACGCCCTGCAAGGCGCTCTATCGCTGCGATACCTGTCTCGAGCCCTTCGACTACTTCAAGTGCATCTAGGGCGCCACGCATGCTGAGGTTCCACCCCCTCGTCATCGCGCATCGGGCCTTGATTGCCGACGACGCAATCGCGCTGACCTTCGAAGTGCCCGCGGCGCTCCGCGAAGAGTTCCGTTTCCGCGCGGGCCAGCACGTGGCGCTGCGCCAGCTGATTGACGGAAAGGAAGAGAGGCGGACCTATTCGATCGTGAATCGCGAGGGTACGCCTGCGATCACGATTGGCGTGCGGCTACAGGAGGACGGCCGCATGTCCGGGCATCTCGCCCGGCATGCGAGGCCCGGCGAGACGATCGACGTGCTGACGCCGAATGGCAGTTTTCATGCCCAGGCGGAAGGCAAGTGGCCGCGGCAGCTTGCTGCATTCGCGGCAGGCAGCGGCATTTCGCCGGTGCTCTCGATCGCGGCAAGCGCGCTCGATCGCGACCGGGACAGCCGCTTCCAGCTTTACTACGGCAACACCAGCAGCGCCCGGACGATGTTCCTTGAGGACGTGATGGCGCTGAAGGACCGGTTCCTGACGCGGTTTTCCGTGGCCTTCGTGATGAGCCGGGAGCCGCAGGATGTCGAATGGTTCAACGGCCGCATCGACGCGGCGAAGATCCGGGAGTTCGCGCGACATGACCTCGCGGTGCCGGAGATCGACGAGTTCTTCATCTGCGGGCCGGGCACGATGAGCGATGAAGTCCAGAGCGCGCTTGATTCGCTCGGCGCCAGGGGCCGCGTGCATGTCGAGCACTTCACGCCGGTTGGGGCCGGCTTCGCGGCGCCGGCCGCAATGCCCGCGATGGCTGCTGCGCCTGTGCCCTCCGCCGGCAGTGCAAGTGCCGAGATCACGGTCGTGATGGACGGGCGCCGGCGGCGCTTTACGATGCCGCTTGCTGGCGAGGCGATCCTCGACGCGGCGGGCCGCGCGGGACTCGAACTGCCGTTCTCATGTCGAGCGGGTGTCTGCTCGACCTGCCGCGCGAAACTCGTGAGCGGCAGTGCCGAGATGGAACACAACGTCGCGCTGGAGGATTGGGAGGTCGAGGCAGGCTATATTCTCTGCTGCCAGGCGCGGCCGACCTCCACGGCGCTCGAGATCAGCTACGACGAATGAACCCCGATTCCCGATGAGCTACCAGACGATCCAGTACGCGGTCAGCGGCGCAGTCGCGCGACTCACCCTGAACCGCCCCGAACGCCTCAACAGCTTCAACGGCGAAATGCATGCGGAACTGCGCGACGCGCTCGGCGGGCTGGTGCAGGATGGTGCGCGTGTACTCATCCTGACTGGCGCCGGGCGCGGATTCTGTGCGGGCCAGGATCTTGGCGACCGGCAGGTCGCTGCGGGCGGCGGGCGAGCCGACCTCGGCGAATCGATCGAGCGCAACTACAAGCCGCTCGTGCTCGCACTCCAGGACTTGCCGGTTCCCACGATCGCGGCGGTGAATGGCGTCGCCGCCGGCGCAGGTGCCAGCATCGCGCTCGCCTGTGACCTCGTCGTAGCCGCGCGTTCGGCCTCATTCATCCAGGCATTCGGCAGGCTCGGCCTGGTGCCGGATTCCGGCGCGACCTGGTTCCTGCCACGACTCGTCGGCCGCGCGCGGGCACTCGGCCTCGCGATGCTTGGCGAGCGCTTGCCTGCCGCCGATGCAGCGGACTGGGGCCTGATCTGGAAATGCGTCGACGATGCGGAATTCCCCGCGTTCGTCGATCGGCTTGCTGCCGAGCTCGCCGCCGCGCCGACACGCGGGCTCGTTCGCACACGCGCGGCGATGCAGGCGGCAGCGACGCATACGCTTGCGGAACAACTCGACGTCGAGCGCGACTTCCAGCGCGAACTCGGATTGACCGCCGACTACGCCGAGGGAGTCGCGGCCTTTGTGGAAAAGCGCGTGCCGCGCTTCATCGGGCGCTAGTCCAGGATGAGCACGGGCGCACGGCCTGTCGACGAAGCCCTACGCCAGCGCACGGCGGAGCGTGCCGTGCAGGCGCTCTGGCGCGGTGACGCGGCCTCGCAACAGCTCGGGATGCAGATCGAATCCTGCGGCCCCGGCCAGGCAACGGTCACGATGCGAATCCGGCCCGACATGGTGAATGGCCACCGGATCTGCCACGGCGGCCTCATCTTCGCGCTCGCGGACAGTGCGTTCGCCTTCGCCTGCAATTCATACGGCGACAACACGGTTGCGGCCGGCGCCGCGATCGAGTTCCTGTTGCCTGCCCGCGAAGGTGACTTGCTGCGGGCGATCGCATCCGAGCGGTGGCGCACGGGCCGCGCAGGCATCTACGAAATCGAGGTCTGCAACCAGCGCGACGAGGCCGTCGCTCTCTTTCGCGGACGCAGCCACCAGATAGCCGGGAGACTGATCGATGACTGAGGCCCTGATTTGCGACGCCGTCCGCACGCCGATCGGGCGCTATGGCGGCGTACTGTCCGGCGTTCGAGCCGACGACCTCGCGGCGCTGCCGATCGCCGCCCTCATGAAGCGCAATGGCGGCGTGGACTGGCAGGCGGTCGACGACGTGATGCTTGGTTGCGCGAACCAGGCGGGCGAAGACAACCGGAATCTCGCGCGCATGGCCGCGCTCCTCGCCGGGCTGCCGGTCGACGTTCCCGGCGTCACGGTAAACCGGCTCTGCGGCTCCGGACTCGACGCCATCGCGATCGCGGCGCGGCAAATCCGAGCAGGCGAGGCCGAGTTCATCATCGCGGGCGGGGCGGAAAGCATGAGCCGCGCGCCCTATGTCCTGTCCAAACCCGACGCCGCGTTCTCGCGCGGCCAGCAGATGTTCGATACGACCATCGGCTGGCGCTTCGTGAATCCGCTCATGAAGCAGCAGTACGGCATCAATTCAATGCCGGAGACCGGCGAAAACGTCGCGGCCGAGTTTGCCGTTTCGCGCGCCGACCAGGACGCGTTCGCACTGCGCAGCCACGAGCGCGCGCTCGCTGCACAGGCGAGTGGCCGGCTGGCCGAAGAGATCGTGGCGGTGACCCTGCCGGCCAGGAAGGGCGAGCCGACGGTCGTCGATCGCGACGAGCATCCGCGCGAGACGAGCCTCGAGGCTCTCGGGAAACTGGGCACGCCGTTCCGCCCGGGCGGAACGATAACTGCCGGCAATTCCTCGGGCGTGAATGACGGCGCCTGCGCGCTCATTGTCGCGAGCGAGCGCGCGGCGAAGCGCTACGGCTTGACGCCCAGGGCGCGCATCCTCGGCGCCGCAGTCGCGGGAGTCACGCCACGAATCATGGGTCTGGGTCCTGCGCCGGCATCGGAGAAGTTGATGGCGCGACTCGGACTCAAGGTCGGCGACTTCGACGTCATCGAGCTCAATGAGGCTTTCGCTTCCCAGGCCCTCGCAGTGCTGCGCCGGCTCGGATTGCCGGACGATGCGCCGCAGGTCAATCCAAATGGCGGCGCCATTGCACTCGGACACCCGCTCGGCATGAGCGGCGCACGCCTCGCGGCCACGGCGACACGCGAGCTCGAGCGCAGGGGCGACAGGCGGGCGCTTTGCACGATGTGCATCGGCGTAGGGCAGGGCATCGCGCTCGCGATCGAGCGGATTTCGTGAATCACGGCGATGCCGTCGTTCGTGACGGCGAAGTGGCGGTGTTCACCTTCGACAACCCGCCCGTCAATGCGCTGTCGCAGCCGGTTCGCGCCGCGCTGCTCGCGGCGATCGAGGCGCTTGACGGCGATCCGGACGTGCGCGCGATCGTACTCAGAGGCGCGGGCCGCAACTTCATCGCCGGTGCCGACGTGCGCGAGTTCGACAAGCCGCCTGCCGAACCGCTCCTGGCAGCAGTACTCTCGCGGCTCGAAGCCTGCGGCAAGCCTGTTGTCGCGGCCCTGCACGGAGCGACGCTTGGCGGCGGTGCCGAGACTGCGCTCGCTTGTCACTATCGTTGCGCCGCCGGCGACCTGCAGCTCGGATTTCCGGAAGTCAGCCTCGGACTCCTGCCTGGCGCGGGCGGGACCGTGCGATTGCCGCGCCTCGCCGGCTGGCAGGCGGCGTTCGAGCTGATGGCTTCGGGCAAGCCGATCGCCGTCGACGCCAGCATCGAACTCGGAATCGTGGATCGGCGGATGGACGGCGACCTGCGCGCGGGCGCGATAGCCTGGGCGCGCGAACTCGCCCAGGCGAAAGCGCCGCTGCGTCGGGTTTCCGAGCTGCCCGTGCCGCCATCACGGCCGAGCCAGTTCGAGGAATACCTGCGCGTTCTGCCGTCGTCCGCGCGAAGGCTTCCCGCACCGCCCCGCATCGTGGAGGCGCTCGCTTCGACGGCGATGCTCCCTGCCGAGGCGGCGCTTGCGCGCGCGCATACGCTCTTCATCGAGTGTGTCGAGTCGAGGGAATCGCGCGCGCTGCGATATCTCTTCTTCGCCGAGCGGCAGGCGCCGGGCGAGCCGGAAATCGCCCGGTCGGTGAGCCGGTCGGCGGTGCTCGGCGCGGGCACGATGGGTGCCGGGATCGCAATCAGCCTTGCGACGGGTGGCGTGCCGGTCACGCTGATCGACGCGAAACAGGAAGCGCTCGACTCGGGACTTGCCCGCGTGCACGCCGCGATCCAGGCCGCCGAGCGCAAGGGCCGGCTCGACCGCGACGCGGCCGCGGCGGCGCGCGGGCGCGTGCAGGGTTCGCTGACGCTTGCCGCGGCAAGCAGTGCGGACCTCGTGGTCGAGGCCGTGTTCGAGAATCTGGCCGTCAAGCGCGAGGTTTTCTCGCGGCTCGGCCAGATTTGCAGGCCCGACGCCGTGCTTGCGACCAATACCTCGACACTCGACGTGGATGCCATCGCGGATGCTTCGGGCCGCCCGGCGGACGTCGTCGGCATGCATTTCTTCAGCCCGGCGAATGTCATGCGCCTGGTCGAGGTGGTACGCGGCCGCAGCTCTTCACCCGAGGCGCTGTCCACGGCAATCGCAGTCACCAAGCGCATCGGCAAGATCGCGATTCCCGTCGGCAATGCCTTTGGCTTCGTCGGCAACCGCATGCTTTATGCCTACGGGCGCGAGAAGGAGCTGATGCTGCTCGAAGGCGCCCGGCCGGAAGCGATCGACCAGGCCCTCCAGGACTTCGGCATGGCGATGGGACCCAACGCCGTCGGCGACCTGGCGGGCCTCGACATCGGGCTCCAGGTCCGAAAGGAGTGGTCAGGGCGACCCGACGATCCGCGCTTCTATCGCGTATCGGACATGCTGGCCGGGCTCGGCCGCTTCGGCCAAAAGTCAGGGCGCGGCTTTTACCGCTATGACGGGCCGGGCAGCGAGCGCACGCCCGATCCCGATGTGGTCGAGCTGATCCGCGCCGAGGCGGAGCGCCTCGGGGTCCCGCAGCGAAGCATCCAGCCCGGCGAGATCGTGAGCCGATGCATCCTCGCCCTCATCAACGAAGGCGCAAGGATCCTGGAAGATGGCATCGCCGCAAGCCCTTCCGACATCGACGTGATCTGGTGCAACGGCTATGGGTTCCCGCGTCACCGCGGAGGCCCGATGTTTTATGCCGATATGCTCGGGCTCGATGCGGTTCTGGAATCGGTGCGCGGGCTCGCGAGTGAACATGGCGAGCGCTACTGGACGCCGGCCGAGTTGCTCGTCACGCTGGCCGGGAGCGGCAGGACATTCGCCGCCTGGCAGGCGGAACGCAAGGCAGCGGACTGACGGGGCGGGGAGAGTTCGATGCGCCTGAAGAGTTTCGTGATGGGCGGCTGGCAAGTCGGCGACGGACGCGCGGTCGCGCTCTGCGACGCGAGCACCGGCGCACTCGTCGCCGAGGCTGCAAGCGAAGGCATCGACTTCGGCGCCACGCTCCGGCACGCGCGTGAGGTCGGAGGACCCCGGCTCCGCGCGATGACATTCCACGAGCGCGCGTCGATGCTGCGTGCGCTCGGCAAGCGGCTCTTCGACTTCAAGCCCGAGCTTTACGAACTTTCGCACCGGACGGGCGCTACCAAGGGTGACTCCTGGATCGACATCGACGGCGGCATCGGCACGATGCTGGTGTTCGCAAGCAAGGGCACGAGGGAACTGCCGAACAGCCGCGTCTACCTCGACGGCGCCCTCGAGGGCCTTTCGAAGGGCGGTACGTTTGTAGGCCAGCACGTCTGCGTACCGCTCGAGGGCGCGGCCGTCCACATCAATGCATTCAACTTCCCGGTCTGGGGCATGCTCGAGAAGCTCGCGCCCGCGCTCCTGGCCGGAGTGCCAGCCATCGTGAAGCCTGCGACCGCGACCTGTTATCTCACCGAACTCGTCGTGCGCCGTATCGTGGAGACGGGACTCCTGCCGGAAGGCGCGATTCAACTGATCTGCGGCGGTGTCGGCGACTTGTTCGACCATCTCGGCTGCCAGGACGTCGTGTCATTCACGGGCTCGGCCGCGACCGCGGCGAAACTTCGCACGCACCCGGCGGTCGTGCGCCACTCCGTGCGCTTCGTCGCGGAGACCGATTCGCTCAATTCTTCGATCCTTGGACCCGACTCGGGGCCTGGTACACCAGAGTTCTCGCTATTCGTCCAGGAAGTCGCGCGAGAGATGACGGTCAAGGCCGGCCAGAAATGTACGGCGATCCGCAAGGCGCTCGTGCCGCGCCAGATGCTCGGGGAGGTCGTGTCGGCGCTCCAGGCGAGGCTTGCGGAGACCGTCGTCGGCGATCCGCGCACCGAGGGGGTCAAGATGGGACCGTTGGCCAGCATCGCCCAGCGCGACGAAGTCCTCGCACGCGTCGCGGAGCTCGAGCGCGAGTCCGAACGGGTCGCGGGCGATACCGAGCGCTTCGAGGTGAGCGGCGGTGACCGCAGGCAGGGCGCCTTCCTGCCGCCGATCCTGTTCCTCTGCCGGGATGCCGGAAAATCCCGCGCAGTGCACTCGGTCGAGGCATTCGGTCCGGTCTCGACCGTGATTGGCTACGATGGCATTGCCGACGCGATTGAGCTCGCGCGCCGCGGCGAGGGGAGCCTCGCCGGCTCTGTCTTTACCGCCGATGATCGCGTCGCTGCCGAGCTCGTGCTCGGACTTGCGCCTTACCATGGCCGCGTCCTGGTCGTGAACCGCCATTGCGCGAAGGAATCGACGGGTCACGGATCGCCGCTCGCGCCGCTGGTGCACGGCGGGCCGGGGCGCGCGGGCGGCGGCGAGGAGCTCGGAGGCATCCGCGGCGTCCTCCATTACATGCAGCGCACGGCGATCCAGGGCACGCCCGACGTCATCACCGCGGTCGGTGGCCGTTGGGCCAGGGGCAGCGCCGAGCGCGAACCCGGCGTTCACCCATTCCGGAAGCCATTCCATGCACTCTCGATCGGAGACACCTTTCATTCAGTGGAACGCGAGGTCACGGTGGCGGACATCGAACGCTTCGCCGAGCTTTCGGGAGACAATTTCTACGCTCACATGAGCGAGGCCGAGGCCGCGCGCAATCCGCTCTTCGGGGGACGTGTCGCCCACGGCTACCTCCTGATTTCGGCGGCCGCGGGCCTCTTCGTCGACCCGGGCTACGGACCGGTCCTCGGCAACTATGGCCTCGATAACCTGCGCTTCATAAAGCCGGTGAAGCCGGGCGACCGCATCCGCGTTCGACTGACTTGCCGCGAGAAGACGCTCCGCGCCGACAAGGGCTGGGGCGAGGTGAGCTGGGACACCGAGATCCGGAACCAGGACGGCGAGACCGTCGCCGCCTACCACGTGCTGACGATGGTGAGTATCCATGCCGTTCCCGACTCGGTGAAGGACTGAAGCCATGGCGATCGGGCTCGAAGCACTGCGCGCGGAGTTTCCAGGCCTTGAATTCGGCGAGCCTTCGGACGGCGTGCTCGAGCTCGTGATCGCGAACGAGGGCAGCCAGAACTCGGCGACGGAAGCGATGCACCGCGAGCTCGCGAACGTGTGGCGGGCGATCGATGCCGAGGCCGGTATCCGCGCCGTGCTCGTGCGCGGCGCCGGCGGGCATTTCTCCTCGGGCGGCGATTTCGGGATGATCGAGCGCATGATCGAGGACGAGGCGACGCTGCTGCGCGTCTGGCGCGAAGCGAGTGATCTTGTCTACAACCTCGTCGATTGCAGCAAGCCGGTCGTTTCTGCCATCCGGGGCACGGCGGTCGGGGCCGGACTCGCGATTGCGCTCCTCGCCGATGTCTCGGTCGCGGGCCGCAATGCGAAGATCCTCGACGGCCACACGCGCCTCGGAGTCGCGGCCGGCGACCATTCCGTGATCATCTGGCCGCTTCTGTGTGGACTGGCGAAAGCCCGTTACTACCTCTTGACGAACGAGCCGCTCACGGGCGCCGAAGCCGAGCGAATCGGCCTGGTCTCGCTCTGCGTGGACGACGATTCGGTACGCGAGCGCGCACTCGAAGTTGCGGTCAAGCTTGCGGCGGGGAGCCGTAGCGCGCTCGCGTTCACCAAGCACGCGCTCAACAACTGGCTGCGGCTGGCTGGACCCTCATTCGATGCTTCCCTTGCCCTCGAATTCCTGGGATTCCGCCTCGGTGATGCGCGCGAAGGACTCGACGCCGTGCGCAACCGGCGTCCACCGCGCTTCAGCCGCTGACATTGCGGCGCGCTGCCTGCGCCGCTACCATTCGCACGGCCTTGGGGTGGTCTGACTAGACCTGAGACGCCGGTTGCCCATGTGGCTCACCGGTGAACCCGTTGAACCTGATCCGGTTAGGACCGGCGTAGGGAGCAGGCGTGCCGACCAAACCGCTGTCATTGCTTGCCTTGCTGCTGGCATCCGTCGCGGCTGCCCAGGCCGCGGAATCGCCCGCAAAGCTCGAGGCCGTCGTCGTGACGGCGACATTCCGCCCATTGCCCGCTGGCGAAAGTGCGGGGGCGATGAGCGTCCTTGCCGGGGGCGATATCCGCCAGGCGGGCGTCGTGCATCTCGAAGAGCTTCTGCCGCAACTGCCCTCGCTATCCTGGGCCGGTGCGAGCTCGCGCCCGCGGTATTTCCAGCTCCGCGGAATCGGCGAGCTCGAGCAGTACCAGGGCGCGCCCAATCCTTCGCTCGGTTTCCTGGTGGACGAGATTGACTTCAGCAGCATCGGCATGATCGCGTCCCTGTTCGACGTCGAGCAGGTCGAGGTGCTGCGCGGTCCGCAGGGGACGCGCTACGGGGCGAATGCGCTTGGGGGCCTGATCAAGGTCAAGACGCAGGACCCGACGCCTGCCCGCGAACTGGACACTGAAGTTTCCTTCGGTGACGACGAGTTCTGGTCGGCTGGCGTAGTGGCGGGCGGAAGCCTCGGCGCGCCTGACGCGGCCGACGGCTCCTGGCGCGCGGTTCTGCAGCGCGCGGCGAGCGATGGATTCCGGCACAACCGATTCCTGGGAACGGACGACACGAACGGCCGCGACGAAACGACGGCGCGCCTGAAGTTCCGTCTCGAGGCGGATTCCGGGTGGCTTGCAGACCTCGCGCTGCTGCACGCGGACTTCGACAATGGCTACGACGCCTTTGCGGTCGACAACAGTTTCGTGACGCTCTCCGACCGGCCGGGCCGCGATTCACAGCGCTCCAACGGCGCTTCATTCGACTTGCGCCTGCCAGGCGCGGAAAAGGGAGAGTTTCGATCGATCACGACCTGGGCAGAGTCGGACGTCGTCGCGAGTTTCGACAGCGATTGGGGCAACGAGGTCGACTGGGGCGACGCGGGTCCGTACGACTTCTTCTCGCATACGCGCCGCTGGCGCCAGAACCTGAGCCAGGATTTCCGGTTGTCGGGAGCGACTGGCAGCGCCCTGTCGTGGATCGCGGGCGCCTGGCTGTCACGCCTCACGGAGTCGAACCGGATCGCAGACGACGGCCTCTACCTGGAAGATGCCTTCGTTCGCGAGCTCGACAGCCGCTATCGCGCGACGAGCACCGCGCTTTACGGCCAGGTGGACTGGGAAGCCGGCCCCGCGACGACCGTCACCGCGGGCCTGCGTGCCGAGCAGCGCAATGCGGCCTATGACGATAGCGATCTCGCCGATTTCGACCCGCAAGACCGGCTGTGGGGAGGCGAACTCGCGATCTCCCACCACCTGACCGGAGCGCAACTGCTATGGGCTTCGCTGTCCCGTGGCTTTCGCGCGGGAGGCTTCAACATCGGCACGTCCGTGCCCACAGGCCGGCAGCAATTCACCCCCGAATACCTCTGGTCCCTGGAGGCGGGGTGGAAGGGGCGTGACGATGCGGTCCGGCTGCGGGGTGACGTCAATGTCTTTTACATGCAGCGCGAGCACCTCCAGGTTTCGACGTCGTTGCAGCTCGATCCGGAGGACCCGCTCACATTCATCTTCCTGACCGACAATGCCGAGAGCGGCGAGGCCTGGGGAATCGAATCCTCGGCGGAATGCCAGTTGAACGACCGGTTGGTCGTCGAGGCGATGCTTTCCTGGATGGAATCGCGCTACCACGGTTACCGCTTCGGCGACCGCGACCTCGAGGGACGCGCCTGGGCGCACGCGCCGGAATGGAAGGCCGCGCTGGCCGCGACCTGGCGCCATCCGGCGGGCTGGATGGCGCGCATCGATCTCTCGGGTGAAGCTGGTTTCTACTTCGACACGAGCCACGACCAACGGGCCGGCTCGCGCTTCCTGGCGAATGTCCGGACCGGGTATGAGGCGGAACAATGGTCGCTCGAGGTCTGGGCCCGGAACCTCTTCGACGAGCGCTATCCGGTGCGCGGCTTCTATTTCGGGAACGAGCCGCCCGACTTCCCGACCCGGCTCTACCTGCGCTGGGGCGATCCGCGCCAGTTGGGCCTGACCGCACGCTATTCCTTCTGAGGTGAATCCATGCACATCGCCGTTGAAATGAGCCTCTATCCGCTCACCGGGGAGTTCATCCCGCCCATCCTCGATTTCATCGAGCGCCTCAAGTCGCAGCCCGGGCTTGCAGTCGTCACGAATTCGATGAGCACGCAGGTGAGCGGCGACTACGATCGCGTATTCGACGCGCTGCGCGAGGAGATACGGCCGAGTCTCTCGGCCCCGCATCGCGCGGTGCTCGTCATGAAGGTGCTGGGTGGCGCCGGCTGAGATCGCCGCAGTTGCCTGCGGATTCGCCTACATCCTGCTGGCCATACGGCAGCTGCGCGCCTGCTGGATCGCAGGCCTTGCGAGCTCCGCGCTTTATGCAATTGTCTTCGGCGATTCCGGCCTGCCGATGCAGGCGATGCTCCAGCTTGTCTATGTCGCGCTCTCGATCTACGGCTGGTTCGCGTGGCAGCGCGATTCCAGAACGCGAACTGCGCCTCGAAGGCTCCCCATGCGCATCCACTTGTACGCGCTCGGCGGCGTGCTGGTCGCGACAGCGGCGAGCGCTCCGCTCGTTGCCCGATACTCACACGCGGCGGCGCCGGTTGCGGATTCGCTCGGCACCTGGGCAAGCCTCTTTGCGACCTGGCTGCTCGCACGCCGGTATGCCGACAACTGGACCTGGTGGATCGTCATCGATACGGGCCTTGCCGCCCTGTTCCTCTGGCAAGGACTCGCGATGACGGCTGCACTCTACCTGGCGTACGCAGTGCTCGCCTGGGCGGGCTGGCGCAGCTGGCGACACGGCGCAGGCGTTGCGGCGTGAGCGAAAGGCCGGACGCGGCGCTCGATTCGATGATCGCAAAGATCGCGGCGGAACTCGGCCTCGTGCGGCCGCAGTTCGTGGCGCTCGAGGGCGGGGCAGCCAACCGCAGTTTCCGCCTGCTCGATGCCCGCCACGATTTCGTGCTGCGATTCCAGGGTGGGACAGCGCTTGCGCTGGGCGCGAGCGGCGCCTTGGAGCGGGCAGTGCAGGCACTCGCGGCGGCGGCCGGACTCGCGCCGGCAATCGTGTACTCCGATCCGTCCCAGGGAATCCTCGTGACGCAGCATGTGGCCGGACGCGTGCCAGGCCTTTCGGAGTTCCGGCGGTCCGGCATGCTGCGGCGCGCCGGCGCCTGGATCGCGCGATTGCACGCGCACGCTTCCCCGCCCGGGCTCGCGGCGATCGACTTCGGCGCGCGAGCCGCCGGGTATCTCGCGCGGCTCGATTCGTGCGCTCCCGGCCCTTACGCAACCGGGCTCGGCGAGAAGCTCGCCGGCCGTCGTGCGGCGCTCCCGCCATGCGCACGCCTTGCGCCCTGCCATCATGACCTGCATCACCGGAATTTCGTGGACACCGGCGATGCGCTACTGGTGGTCGATTGGGAGTACGCCGGACCAGGCGACCCCGCGGCGGACCTCGCCGCCTGCATCGGATACCACGATCTCGACGCGGCAGGCGTCGACGCGCTGCTCGCAGGTTATGGACGGGACTCCCCTGTGCTCCGCGCAAGGATCGCCGCGCTCGGCTGGATCTTCGATTGCCTGTGGTTCGGATGGAATGCGTGCGCCGCGGCCGCGGGCCTTCAGATCGATATTGAACTCCAGTCGCGCCTCGCCGCGCGGCTTGCCGGTTGAGCGGTTGCAGAGGCACGGGCCCATCACGCAAGATGCGCGACCGAGGAACCTCTGATAGATCCCCGCGTGGGCGCGACCGTGTGCGATGAAATAAAGGGGACGCTCACCTTTAACAGCGACAAGCAGGTTCAAAGTCATAGCGATCTTGTTAATGGTGAGCGTCCCCTTTATTTTGTCCCGCCAAGGCGCGCGCGTAACACGCCTCACGCGGGGATCTATCAGAGGTTCCTAGTGGCCGAGATCACAGTAACCGACCGCGACGGCGGAGTGCATCGCGTGAACGCGCGCGAGGGCGTGAGCCTCATGGAGACGCTTCGCGAGTTCGACTATGGAGTCGCCGCCATCTGTGGAGGCATGTGTTCCTGCGCGACCTGCCACGTCTTCGTCGCCGAGCCCTGGCTCGACAAGCTGCCGCCGATGCAGGGCGACGAGAAGGAGATCCTGCAGGAACTCGAGAGCTACCGGCCGAGCGGGTCGCGGCTGTCCTGCCAGATTCCGTTCGAGGCGGCGCTCGCCGGCATCGAAGTCGAAGTCGCGCCCGAGGAATAAAATTGAAGGGGACGCGCCCCCTTCAATTTCGCTCGGCCTGTGCGGCGACGGCCCGCGCCGCAGCCTCGATTGCCGCAGCATCGCCAAGGAAGCGGCGTGGGGCAGCGGGGCGCTGGCTCGAATCGAGCTCGTAGTAAATCGGCACGCCGGTCGGGATGTTGAATTCCACGATGTCGGCGTCGCTGATGCCATCCAGCATCTTGACGAGTGCGCGCAGGCTGTTGCCATGCGCGACGACGAGAAGGTCGCGGCCCGATGCGAGCGCCGGCGCGAGCCGGTCGCGCCAGCAGCGCTCAACCCGCGCGAGCGTATCCTTGAGGGATTCCGTCGCCGGCAAGGAACCGGGATCGATGCCGCGATAGCGCATATCGAAGCGCGGATGGCGCGGGTCTTCGGCCGCGAGCGGCGAGGGCGGGACGTCGTAGCTGCGTCGCCAAACCTTGACCTGTTCCACGCCGTACTTTGCGGTCGTTTCAGCCTTGTCGAGCCCCTGGAGCGCGCCGTAATGGCGCTCGTTGAGACGCCAATCGCGTTCGACCGGCATCCACATGCGGTCCATTTCGTCGAGCATGATCCAGAGCGTGCGGATCGCGCGCTTGAGCACTGAAGTACAGGCCTGGCTGAACTCGAATCCCTGGTCGCGGAGCAGCCGGCCTGCGGCCCGCGCCTCTTCGCGCCCTTGCGCGCTCAGGTCGACATCGGTCCAGCCGGTAAACAGGTTTTCGAGGTTCCAGGTGCTCTGTCCATGGCGCACGAGCACGAGCTTCCCTGCCACCGTTCGCTCCTCAGTGCCCGATGAGCCGGCGCACGGAGTCGAGCGCGACGGAAAGCGTCGGGAAATCCGTGCTGCCCGACGCGCGCATCTCGCGCACCGTGCGGATCAGGTTTTGCACGGGCTCGCCGCCGGACTTGAGCCAGGCTGCGACGCGTTGCGGCGCGTCGCCGCGGGTCCTGCCCGCGAGTACGCGCTCGCAGAGCTTGCGCTGAAGCACGTACAGCTCTTCGCGCAGCGTGCCCCGCGCGACTGCCTGCCAGTGACCGTCCACGGCGAGCCGCTCGATTTCTTCCCGCAGCCAGTCGAGCCCGAGCGCGGCGCCGAGCCCGAAATAGGCGCGAGCCGCGTGGCCTACGCCTCCGCGTCGCGCGAGCGCGATCTCCACGATGTCGACACCGGCGTGGATCGCGCCAAGGCTCGCCACGCGGCGCGACAACTTCGGTGGCACGCCGTCGCGCGAGAAGCGAGCGAGTGAGCGCTCGTAGCGCTCGACTTCGGTGCCCCCGACGAACTCCGGGAGGTCGCGCATCAGCTCGCGTATGCCGGACTCCAGCCGCGACACCGACCGCTCGATGTCGAGATCGCGCCCGTGGTTCCGCAGCACCCAGTAGCTGAGGTGCCGGAGGAGCCGCGTCGTCTCGTACATCATGTCGTACTGCAGCTCGGTCGGCGCCTGGTCGTCGAGCGCCTCGATGTCCGCCCACAGCTCGCGCATGCCGGTGATTTCGCGTGCGACGGAATAGGCGCGGGCAATGCTGCCGACGTCCGCGCCCGTGTCCTCCTGCATGCGGATGGCGAAAACCGGCCCCATGCGGTTCACGAGGCTGTTGGTGGTCGCGGTGACGATGATCTCGCGGCGCAGCTGGTGATGCAGGATCTCGCGCGGGAAACGCCTCTGCACCGGCGCCGGAAAGTAGCGCGTCAGCTCGGTGCCGAGGAACGGGTCGTCTGCGATGTCAGTGTCGCCCAGGCGCTCCGAGAGCCAGATCTTGGAGTAGGACAGGAGCATCGCGAGCTCGGGGCGCGTGAGTCCGAGTCCCTTTTGCCGGCGCTCGGTGACCTCGTCGCCTGTGGGAAGCGCTTCGAGCGAGCGGTCGAGTGTTCCGGCGCGCTCGAGCGCGTGGATCACGTGGCCGAGTTCGGCGATGCGCTCGGCGGCGCGTGCCTGCAGCGTCGAGATCGCGAGGCACTGCAGGTAATTGTTCCGCAACACGAGCTGCCCGACCTCGTCCGTCATGCTCGCGAGCAGGGCGTTGCGTCGTGGACGGGGAAGGCGGCCCGAGGTCATCAATGGATTGAACAGGATCTTCAGGTTCACCTCGACGTCCGAGCAGTTCACGCCCGCGGAGTTGTCGATGAAGTCGGTGTTGATTCGCCCGCCGGCGGCGGCGTACTCGATGCGCCCGCGTTGCGACAGGCCGAGGTTTCCGCCTTCGCCGACCACGCGGCAGCGTAACTGCGCGCCATTGACCCGGACTCCGTCGTTCGCCCGGTCGCCGATCTCCGCGTGGGTCTCGTCCGATGCCTTGACGTAGGTGCCGATGCCGCCATTCCAGAGCAGGTCGACCGGAAGGCGAAGGATCGCGCGGATGACTTCTACCGGAGAGGACGATGCAGCGTCGATGCCGAGCAGCGCGCGCGCCTCGTGGGACAGCGGAATCGTCTTGTTCTGCCGCGAATGCACGCCGCCACCCTTCGAAAGCAGGCGCTTGTCGTAATCCTCCCAGCTCGAGCGGGGCAGCGCGAACATGCGCTTGCGTTCGGCGAAGCTTCGCACCGCGTCGGGTGACGGATCGATGAAGATGTGCCGGTGGTCGAAGGCCGCGACCAGGCGGATGTGCTGCGAAAGCAGCATCGCATTGCCGAAAACGTCGCCGGACATGTCGCCGATGCCCGCGATCGTGAAATCCTGTTTCTGCGTGTCCTTTCCGAGCTCGCGGAAATGCCGACGGACCGATTCCCAACCGCCGCGCGCGGTGATCGCCATGTCCTTGTGGTCATACCCGGCGGATCCGCCGGAGGCGAAGGCGTCGCCGAGCCAGAAGCCATATTCCTCGGAGATGGCGTTCGCGACGTCCGAGAACTTCGCGGTGCCCTTGTCCGCGGCGACGACGAGGTAGGCGTCGTCGCCATCGTGCCTGACGACGCCAGCCGGCGGCCGGATCTTGCCACCCTGGACGTTGTCGGTGACGTCCAGCAGCGCGCGGATGAACCAGCGGTAGCACTCCGTTCCGTCGGCGTGAACCTCGTCGCGCCCGGCGGGCGGACGCCGCGGCACGAATCCACCCTTGGCGCCGACCGGCACGATCACCGTGTTCTTGACGTTCTGCGCCTTCATCAGGCCGAGGATCTCGGTGCGGAAGTCGTCGCGCCGGTCGGACCAGCGCAGCCCGCCGCGCGCGACGCGGCCCATGCGCAGGTGCACGCCCTCGACGCGGGGCGAATGCACGAAGATCTCGAACATCGGCTTCGGGAGCGGAACCTCGGCCAGCCGGCGCGGGTCGAGCTTGAGCGCCAGGTACGGGCGCAATTCACCGCCCGCGTCGGTCCTGAAGTAGTTGGTCCGCAGCGTCGCATCGATCGCCGCGAGATAGGCGCGCAGGATGCGGTCGTCGTCGATCCGCGTGACACCGGCCAGCAGGCGCTCCAGCGCGCGCCGGTGCGTGTTCTCGGCACGGCGGCGCTCCGTCGCCGAAAGGGCGGGATCAAATCGGGCGATGAAGAGCCGGACGAGGTGGCCCGCGGCCGCCGCATTGCTCGCGAGGGCCTCTTCGATGTAGGCCTGCGACAACAGGAGACCGAGCTGCCCGAACCAGCGCGCGTAGGTGCGCAGCACCACGGCCTCGCGCCAGCTGAGGTCCGCCGCGAGCACCAGCCTGTTGAAGCCGTCGTTGTCGGCCTCGCCCCTCCAGACTTTCGAGAACGTCGCCTTGAGCCGCGGCCCGTCGCTGGCGAGGTCGATGCGGACACCTCGCGGGTGCTCGAGCTCGAAGTCCTGGATCCAGACGACGCCGGTCTGGGCATCGATCTCGTAGGGGCGTTCGCTGATCAGCTTGAGGCCCAGGTTCTCGATCGTCGGCAGCACGTCCGAGATCGGGATCGGCCGCACGCTGCTCAAGAGCTTGAATTGAAGCTTGTGCGGCGGCTGCTCCTCGCGGCGGTAGAGGGCCATGTGCAACCCGGCGGGTTCGGCGACCAGCTGCTCGAGCGCGGCGATGTCATCGACCGCAACCTCGAGCGGGGTATCTTCCTGGTAGGCCGCGGGGAATGCCTCGCCCCAGTCGCGATGGCGGCGGAGCGCTTCAGCCTCGCCCCAGGTGTCGAGCAGCGAATCCTTCAGCTGGTCCTGCCAGGTGCGGACCGTTTCCGTGATCCTGCGCTCGAGTTCGACCGCATCGACGCCGGCGTTCGCGTCGGTGGGCGTGCGGACCAGCATGTGCAGCCGCGCGAGCACGGACTCGGACAGTGTCACCTGCGACTCGATTGAGAGCCCGCCGAATGCCTCCAGCGCGAGCCGCTCGATGCGCTCCCGCGCATGGGTGTTGTACCGGTCGCGGGGAACGTAGACCAGGCAGGAATAGAACCGCCGGAAAACGTCGCGCCGCACGAACAGGCGGACCTGCACGCGCTCGTAGAGGTTGACGATGCCGCGCACGATCCGTACCAGGTCCGGTATCGTCGCCTGGAACAGCTCGTCGCGGGGGAAAGTCTCCAGCGCATGGACGAGCGCCTTGTGATCGTGACTCGAAGGCTTCAGGCCGAAATGATCGACGACGCGCTGGACCTTGTGGCGCAGCACGGGGATCTCGCCCGGACTCCGGCTGTACGCGGACGAAGTCCAGAGCCCGATGAATCGCCGCTCCCCGGTCACGTTGCCGGCTTCGTCGTAAGTCTTGACACCGATGTAGTCGAGGTAAGTCGAACGATGCACCGTCGCAATCGAGTTTGCTTTGGTGATGATGAGCGGCTCGGCGGAGCGCGCAAACGCGCGCACCTCGCCCGTCAACACGATGGTCTTGGGCTTGTGCGAGGGCTTTGCCCGCATGACGCCGAGACCGGAGCGTGGAACCGGCACCAGGCTGTCCCGCCGCGGGCCGCGCCGCAGGCGGTATTCGCGGTAGCCGAGGAAGGTGAAGTGGTTGTCCTCCATCCACTCCAGCAGTGCCTGTGCCTCGCGGATCTCGCTCTTCTGGCCGCGGACTCGGGCAGAACCGAGCTCGGCGGCGACGTCGAGCGCCTTGCCGCGCATGTGCCGCCAGTCAGTCGTCGCCGCTCGGATGTCGCCGAGCGTGTTCCGGATGCTTTTCTCGATCGCGGCAAGGCGGCGGGGATCCGGCTCACGGTCGATCTCGATCAGCTGCCAGGACTCGAGCTTCGCATCGGCCGGCGGTTCGTCGAGATAGACGCCCTTGAGCCGGCCGCTGCCGTCGCGGACGACGGAAAACACGGGATGCGCGAGCAGGTGGACCGCGAGGCCGCTCTGCGTGCAGACCATTCCGAGCGAGTCGACGAGGAAAGGCATGTCGTCGGTGACGACCATGATGACCGTGTGCGATGAGGCGAACCCGTCATGCGCCGGATCCGGATTGAACACGCGAACGAGGGAACGGCCGCTCTGGCGCCTGCACCCGAGCCCCAGTTCGGCGAGTGCGGCTCGCGCGAGATCCTCGGGCGTGCGCTGCACGAGGTCGAGCTCGGAGACGCCGTGATAGAAGTAGCGCACGAGGCGATCGGGCGCGACGGGCATCCCGCGGCGGCGCGCGCGGCGCGCGCTTGCGGCGATGCGGTCGATGATTGCCTGTCGTGCGGCTGGGATTCTGCCTAGCATGCGGGAGTCAACCGGCCTCGGCGGTGGCCGCGCGGATTATACACGCGGGTCGCCAGCCGGTCCGAGGCGCGAGGAGCGCCTCTGCAGGCGCAGCAGGAGCGCTTCGAACTGCGCCTGCTCATCCGGCGAGAGCTCGGCGAGCAGCCGGCGCTCGTAGGCGAGCGCGAGCGGGACGATGCGCCGGTAGACCGACCATCCGCGCGCAGTGAGGCTGAGCACCGAGCGGCGCCTGTCGCGGGATGCGACGCTCCGCCGCACACGGCCGCCACGGGCAAGCCCCGCGACAGCGCGGCTGACGGCGACCTTGTCCATCGCGGTCCGTTCCGCAACGTCCGCCGCCGAAAGGCCAGGCGAGCGGGCGAGGACCGCAATCACGCGCCACTGGGGAATCGTCAGCCCGAACCGCCTGGCGTAGGCACCGGCGAGCGCCGCCGAGACCGTGTTCGCGAGAACCGAAAGGCGGTAGGGTAGGAAGCGGTCCAGGGACAGGGCCGGGGTGTTCGCGCGGGCGGACATGCGTGGATTATAGTTGCAAATGCAACTAATGCGGGAGCGGGCAATGGGCAAGCAGGTTGACAACCCGATGGGAACCGACGGATTCGAGTTCGTGGAGTACACGGCGCCGGATCCCGAGCAGTTGCGGATGCTGTTCGCGCGCATGGGATTTCCGGTCAGCGCGCGGCATCGCAGCAAGAACGTGACACTGCACCGACAGGGCGACATCAACTTCGTCATCAATGCCGAGCGCGACGGTTTCGGCCAGCAGTTCGCGCGCGCACACGGCCCCTCGGCCTGCGCCATGGCGTTTCGCGTGAAGGACGCGGCCGCGGCCTTCAACCGCGCCGTCGAGCTCGGCGCAAAGCCGGTCGAGACGCGCGTCGGGCCGATGGAGCTCAGGATCCCCGCAATCGAGGGTATCGGCGGCAGCCACATCTACCTCGTCGACCGCTATGGCGACCGGACGATCTACGACGTGGATTTCGTTCCCGTCGCCGACACGAAGCCGGTGCGCGCGGCGGGCCTGACGCTGATCGACCACCTGACGCACAACGTCAGCCGCGGCCACATGGACAAGTGGGCGGGCTTCTACGAGAGGCTCTTCAATTTCCGCGAGATCCGCTACTTCGACATCGAGGGCAAGAAGACCGGCCTCTTCAGCCGCGCGATGACGAGTCCCTGCGGCAAGATCCGGATCCCGATCAACGAGAGCCAGGACGACAAGAGCCAGATCGAGGAATACATCCGCGAATACCATGGCGAAGGCATACAGCACATCGCGCTCGCAACGAGCGACATCTACGCGAGCGTCGATGCGCTGCGCGCGAACGGCGTCGAGTTCCAGGACACGCCGGACACCTATTACGAGGGCATCGAGGCGCGCGTTTCCGGCCATCGGGAATCACTGGCACGGATGCGGGAGAGCCGCATCCTGATCGACGGCAGCACCAAGGACGGCATCCTGTTGCAGGTCTTCACCAAGAACGTGATCGGACCGATTTTCTTCGAAATCATCCAGCGCAAGGGCAACGAAGGCTTCGGCGAAGGCAATTTCAAGGCGCTCTTCGAGTCGATCGAACTCGACCAGGAGCGTCGCGGGGTAATCTGACCGCCGGGTGCGGAAGGGGACCGCGGGCTACGCGGAATTGCTGCGCCCGCGAGAACTGACGATTCGCTCACAGGCCGCCCCCCGGCCAATGTCGATCCAGTTCACAGCTTCGGCAGTTTCCGCGTGCGGCAACCCGCCCCTCGCGGGAGACTTCCGTTTTACAGATTTCGGCAGGTCGAGGCATGAACGTCGGCACGGCGACGAGTCATTTCGGGGTCACTACCCGCATCACGCGCGTCGGGTTCGCCGACGGCTGGACGGGCGCCGTGGCTGTCGGAGTGATCGTCTACGTCGCGGCCGCAATCTACGTGACGGTTGCGGGCTTCGAGCCGTCGCCCGGGCTCGATTTCTACCTGCTCCTGTCGGACGTGCCGGCGAGCCTCGCGGCCGCCGTCCTCGCGATCAAGGCCGCGCGCTTGGCTCACCAGCCCGCGGCCCGGCGCACCTGGAAATTCCTGTCGGCGGCGATCGTCACGTACATCGTCGGCAACCTGATCGATTTCTACTATCGCGTTGCCGACATCGAGGCGTTCCCATCTCTAGCCGACGTCGCCTATATCGCATTCTTTCCGATTGTCTTCGCGGGTTTTGTGGTCGCCGTTCGGGCGAGCTCGCTGCGCGTGTCCTGGGGCAGGCTGCTGCTCGATGCGTCGATCCTGGTCCTCGGGTTCGGCACTTTTTTCTGGTTCTTCGTCATTAGCCCGGCGGCGGCGGCAAGCGAGGAGGAGTTCGCGAGCTTCGTGCTGACGCAGGTCTACATCGCGCTCGACTGCCTGATGCTGATGGCGATCGGGGTGCTGCTCATGAACAGCACGAGCTGCCCGTTGCGCAGGACAACGCTCGCGATGCTGACCGCGGGCTTCGGGATGATGTTCCTGGCCGACATCGTCTGGGCGACGGCAGTCGTGTCGGGCAAATACCTCCCGGGCGATTTTTCCGACGTCCTCTACCTCGCCTGCTATGCCGGCCTCGCAGGCGCGGCCCAGGTCCAGATCCGCGACAAGTCCCGGCCCGAGCGGCAGAAGAATGCGGGCGGTGGCACGATGACCCAGGTCATCGCCTATGCAGGCCTTGGCCTGTCGTTCTTCGTGCTGGTCTACTTCGCGGCGGGCGACGGCCGCAGCCCGGTCACCGTCATGACGATTGCGATCTTCGTGCTCGCCATCCTCGTGATGGCGCGGCAGAGCGTGATCCTCCGCGACGACGCGCAGGCGCGCCAGCGCCGGGCGGTAGACCTGGTCGAAGCCCGCTTCGCCTCGCTGATCCGCAATGCGTCCGACGTCATCATGATCGTCGACGCCGGCGGACGCATCGAATACGCCTCGCCGGCAGTGCAGCGTACCTTCGGCCTCTGGCATGACGACCTCGTCGGCCACAAACTGGGTGAAATCTGGCGCGAGGCGGACCGCGAGCGCATCGCCGCTTTCCTGGCCGAGGTCACGGCCACGCATGGCGTCTCCATCGGGCCGGTCGAGCTGTCGGTGGACACGAAGGCGAGGCACTTCATCCTCGAGTGCGTCGGCAGCAACTTGCTCGACGATCCGGCGGTGAAGGGCCTCGCGCTCAACCTGCGCGACGTCACCGAGCGAAAGGCGCTTGAGGACCAGCTCCGCCAGCTGGCCTTCCACGATCCTCTGACGCTGCTCGCCAACCGCAGCCTTTTCCGCAACCGCGTCGAGCACGCGCTTGCCCTGTCGCGGCGCACGCAGGAACGCCTTGCGGTCCTCATGATCGACCTCGACAACTTCAAGAACGTCAACGACTCGCTCGGCCACGACGCCGGCGACCGCCTGTTGCAGTCGGCGGCTCAGCGCCTCGTGAAGTGCACTCGTGCGGCCGACACGGTTGCGCGGCTCGGGGGCGACGAATTCGCCGTGCTCCTGGAGGGCGTCTCGACGCTCGAGCAGGCTGAGCAGATTGCCGCGTCGGTCACTGACGCATTCCGTCAGCCGATCTCGATCGACGGCAATGACATGGTGGTCACGACGAGCGTCGGCGTCGCGCTGTCCGAGCCGGGAAACGATACCGAGCACGTGCTCCGTAACGCCGACATCGCGATGTACAACGCCAAGACCGCGGGCAAGGGGCGCCATGTCGTCTTCCATGCCCGTATGCAGGAGCAGCTGCGCGAGCGGCTCCGCCTCGAAGACGACCTGAGCCAGGCATTCGCGAGAAACGAGTTCTTCCTCGAGTTCCAGCCGATCGTCGACCTCAAGACGACCGAGCTGCTCGGGGTCGAGGCGCTCGTGCGCTGGCAGCATCCCGAGCAGGGCCGGCTGCTGCCGGGCCAGTTCATTCCGATGGCGGAGGAGACCGGCCAGATCGTCGAGCTCGGCCGCTGGGTCCTGCTCGATGCCTGCAGCAAGGTCAAGCAATGGCGCGATTCGATCGACGCCGGCAACGGGCTTCGCGTCGCCGTGAACATATCCGGACGCCACCTGCAGCAAGGCGACCTCGTCGCCGATGTCAGGCACGCACTCGAAGTTTCGGGCCTCGAGCCTGAGAGCCTGCTGATCGAGCTGACCGAGAGCACGATGATGCACAACTCGGAGAGCAACCTGCTGCGCCTCAAGGACCTCAAGTCGCTTGGCGTCCGCCTCGCGATCGACGATTTCGGCACGGGCTATTCGTCGCTCTCCTATCTGCACCGCTTCCCGATCGACATCCTCAAGATCGACCGGTCGTTCGTGAGCCGGCTGACCGAATCGAACGAGGGCCCGAAACTCGCGCGCGCCGTCGTGATGCTCGGCGAAACGCTGGGTCTGGAAACGGTGGCCGAGGGCGTTGAATCGGAAGACCAGGTCACGCAGCTGCTTGAACTCGGCTGCGTCGCCGCCCAGGGATTCCTGTTTTCGCATGCGACATCGCTCGACGCCGTCGCCGCGTCTCCCTACGCCTTGCGCCGCGACCAGCTGCGCCGCGCTCACGCCGGCTACGACAGCCTGACCGCGACCGGGCGCTACCGCATCGCCGACATGGTCAAGGCAAGAAAACCGGACGCCGAAAAGAAGGATGCCTGGCCGCGCGCCGTGCAGAGCTGAGCACGCCGGATCCCGCGGGGCAGCCGCCGGTCAGGGACGATGCGGCTTCGCGAGATACTTCCGCCCCTGCATCTCGTTCAACCTGCTCGCCGTTCGCTGGTACTCGAACGCGAGCCTCTCGCCGCGGTAGAGCGCCTCGGGCGAATCCGCGGCCGCGGACAGGACGAGCTTGACCGCGCGGTCGTAGAACTCGTCGACGAGGGCGATGAAACGGCGCGCGGCATCGTCAGATGCGGCATCCATCACGGGGACACCGCTCAGGAATACTGTCTGGTAGCAGCGCGCGATCTCGATGTAGTCGGCGGCCGAGCGTGGGCCCTCGCAGAGTTCGCGGAATTCAAACCACACGACGTCCTCGGCTTCGCGCCGCGCGCGCACGGCGCGTCCTTCGACTTGAACCTTGGCATCGCGACTCCCGCGGCCGTCCGCGAGTCGCTCGAATTCCGATGCAAGGCGGCTCTCGGCATCCCCTGCGGACGGCCCCAGGTAGAGCGTGGCGCGCTCGAGCTGGCGAAGTCGGTAGTCGACGCCACCATCGAGCTCCATGACGCGGCAGTTCTTCTCGATCAGCGCGATCGCGGGCTTGAACCGGTCGCGCTGCAGGCCCCCGCGGTAGAGATCGGACGGCGGCAGGTTCGACGTGGCCACGAGCGTGACCCCGCGCCTGAAGAGAGCATCGAGCAGCGTGCCGAGGATCATCGCGTCGGCGACGTCCCCGACCACGAATTCGTCGATGCTGAGGACGCGCGCCTTCGCCGCGAAGTCGGCCGCGACCCTGTCCAGCGGCGAGGGAAGATTGCGGTGGCGCTTGAGCCGTGCGTGCACGTCCTGCATGAAGCGGTGGAAATGCTCGCGCCGCTTGTCGCGAATCGGCAGCTCGGCGAAGAACTCGTCGGCCAGGAAAGTCTTGCCGCGGCCCACGCCGCCCCAGAGGTAGAGACCGCGCAGCGGTGCGCGTGCCCGCGGAATCAGCTCGAGGCCGCGCGCGAGCACGGAGTTCCTGGCAAGGATTCGCCGCCGCAGGTCTTCGAGGCGCGACAGTGCGGCGCGCTGCGACTGGTCCAGAGACTGCCCCTGGGTCGCGAGCAAGGCGCTGGCGCGGGCAATGAGCGTCGGCTTTTCGGGCGCCTGCCTCAGACGCGCAGGTCCGGCAGGTCGCGGAAGTGCGCGAGCGCCGCGGGATTCGCGAGCGCATCCGTATTCTTCACCGGCCGCCCGTGGATCGTCTCGCGCACGGCGAGCTCCACCACCTTGCCGCTGATCGTCCGCGGGATCTCCGGCACCTGCACGATCTTCGCGGGCACGTGGCGCGGCGTCGTGTTCGCGCGGATCTGCCGGCGGATGCGCTCGCGGAGTGGGTCGTCGAGCGTCAGGCCCTCGCGCAGGCGCACGAAGAGGACCACGCGGACGTCGTGTCCGATGTCCTGACCCACGACGACGCTCTCGAGCACTTCATCGAGTGTCTCGACCTGGCGGTAGATCTCGGCGGTGCCGATTCGCACGCCACCGGGATTCAGCACGGCGTCCGAGCGTCCGAGGATCACGAGGCCGCCCCGCGGCGTCAGCAGCGCGTAGTCGCCGTGGTGCCAGACGCCGGGGAATCGCTCGAAATAGGCCGCGTGATAGCGCGCGCCACCCGGGTCATTCCAGAAGCCCACCGGCATCGACGGAAACGGCGCGGTGCAGACGAGTTCGCCTTTCTCGCCGGTCACGGGCCGTCCGGCGTCGTCCCAGACTTCGACCCTCATGCCGAGGCCGCGGCATTGCAGCTCTCCGCGGTACACCGGCAGGAGCGGGTTGCCGAGTGCGAAACAGGAAACGATGTCCGTGCCTCCGGAAATCGAGGCGAGCTGGATGTCCGGCCCGATCGCGGCTGCGACGAAATCGTACTGCTCTGGCCCGAGCGGCGAACCCGTGGACAGGACCGTGCGCAGTACTGCGAGGCCGTGACGCTCGCGCGGCTTGTAACCGGCTTTCTCGATCGCGGCGAGATATCGCGGGCTCGTGCCGAAGACGGTCACCGCCTCATCTGCCGCCATCGTCCAGAGCACCCCGGGGCCGGGATGCAGCGGCGATCCGTCATAGAGCACGATCGTCGCCCGGGATGCGAGCGCGCTCGCGAGCCAGTTCCACATCATCCAGCCGCAGGTCGTGAAGAAGAACAGGCGGTCGCCGGGCTTCAGGTCCGTGTGCAGCAGGTGTTCTTTCAGGTGCTGGAGCAGCGTTCCGCCGGCGCCGTGCACGATGCACTTCGGAGCGCCCGTCGTGCCGCTCGAATAAAGCACGTAGAGCGGATGGTCGAAGGGAAGGCGCGCGAAAGCGGCGGGCGCACCGCGTTCGCCATAGTCGGCGAAGCGGGTCGATCGTGAATGGACCGCGGTTCCCGACTTCGATTGGACGTAGGGCACGACGACGACCCTTGCGACTGAAGGCAACTGCTCGATCGCACTCGCGATCGGCGCCAGGGAATCGACAGTCTTGCCGGCATAGAAATAGCCATCGGCCGTGAAGAGGACCTTCGGCTTCACCTGTCCGAACCGGTCGAGCACGCCCTGTATGCCGAAATCCGGCGAACAGGACGTCCAGATCGCGCCGATGCTTGCGGTGGCGAGCATCGAGATCACGGCTTCAGGGAGATTCGGCAGGAAGCCGGCGACGACGTCGCCCGGCGCGACGCCGTCGGCCCGAAGCCCGGCTGCGACGCGCGCTACATCGGCACGCAGCCCGCACCAGTTGATCTCGAGGCGATCGCCGCGCTCATTCCGGAAGATGATCGCGGGCTCCGTATCCGCGCCGCGCAGGAGATTCTCGGCGAAGTTCAGTCGCGCCCCCGCGAACCAGCGCGCACCGGGCATGCGGTCCCCGTTCTCGAGCGTCGCACCTGAACCCTGCTCGCCGATGACCCCGGAGAAATCCCAGAGCGCCTGCCAGAACGCCGCGGGCTCCGAAACCGACCAGTCGTGTAGCGCGCCGTAATCCGTCAAGGGTGCGCCCCGATCGGCGGCAATGCTCATGAACCGCGTGAGATTCGCATCGGCGATGCGAAACAGCGAAGGCGTCCAGATCGGCTGTTCGGCGCTCACTCAGAGCCCCTGGTAGTTCGGTCCCGAACCCCCTTCGGGCGTCGTCCAGGTGATGATGCCGTAGGGATCCTTGATGTCGCAGGCCTTGCAGTGGACGCAGTTTGCGGCGTTGATCTGCAGTCGCCGCCCGCCTGCGCCGTCGTCCACCATCTCGTAGACATTTGCGGGACAGAAATTCTCGCAAGGGTTGCCGAACTCGGTCGCGCAGCGGGTCGCGCAGATCGAGGTATCCGAGACGACGAGGTGCACCGGCTGGTCCTCGTCGTGCACGTTCCCGGCGTGGAAGACCGCGGACACCCGGTCGCGGGGCGCGAGATCGCGCGTCACCCAGCCGCGATCGACGACGGGTGCGGTCTCGAGACGATGCAGTGCGAGGTGATTCTCGCGGTGACCGAGCGTCCAGGGCACGAGGCCTGCGGTTGCCGTCTCGAATGCCGCATTCGCGAGACCCCACCAGAGGCCGCGATGAAAGCCCGGCTTGATGTTACGCACGCGCTTCAGCTCGCGGCCACCCGCCGACGCGCGCCAACGCGCCTCGAAACCCGCGGTGTCGCCGGTTTCGCCGAGGTGCTCGGCCGCGAGCACGCCGCAGCGGATCGCCTGGTGCACGCCCTTGATCTTCGGCACGTTGAGCGTTCCCGCGGCGTCCCCGATCAGCATCAGTCCCGGTGCATCCATGCGCGGCAGCGATTGCCAACCGCCGGCGGCGATCGAACGGGCGCCATACGAGAGGAGTTCGCCACCCTCGAGCAATGCATGGATCCGCGGGTGGTGCTTGAACTGCTGGAATGCCTCGAAGGGCTTGAAACGCGGGTCCTCGTAATCGAGCCCCGCGACATAGCCGACGTACACGCGGTCGCGGTCGAGGTGATACAGGAAACTGCCGCCATAGGTCCGCGAGTCTACCGGCCAACCGACGCTGTGCTGGATGAGGCCTGGCTCGGCGCGCCCCGCCGGAAGCTGCCAGAGTTCCTTGAAGCCGAGACCGTAAGTCTGCGGTTCCCGGCCATCGGCAAGCCCAAGCCGTGCGACGAGCTGTTTCGTTACGCTTCCGCGACAGCCCTCCGCGAGGATCGTCGTGCCCGCCAGAATATCGGGGCCCGGAGCATGGTTCGGGCCCGGCCTCCGCTCGCGGTCGAGGCCCATGTCGCCGATTCGGACGCCAAGCACGCGGCCGTTGTCGTGGAGGAGCGCCTTCGAGGCGGCGAATCCGGGGAACACGTCGACCCCGAGCGCCTCGGCACGTGCGGCCAGGATGGGCGCAAGCTGCCCGAGCGACAGGATGAAATTGCCGCGGTTGTGCATCTGCGGCGGATTGGGCAGGCGCGTGGCGCCTGTTTTCGTGAGGTACCAGAACTCGTCGCGGGTGGCCGGCACGCAGATCTCGGGCGGCGTATCGCGCCAGCCCGGCAGCAGCTCATTGAGTGGCCCGGGCTCGAGCGCGCAGCCCGATATCAGTTGCGCGCCGATCACGGATGCCTTCTCGAGGACGCAGACGCTGCGCTCGGGCTGGAGCTGCTTGAGGCGGATGGCCGAGGCGAGGCCGGCTGGTCCGGCGCCGACGATGACGACGTCGTATTCCATGACGTCGCGGTCGGTCACGGCATTCGCGCCCTCGCGAACTGCGGGAGCGCCCGTACGCTGTCGCCGACCTTCGCAAGGTCGCCCGCGACAACGACGGTCATGCGCTCAGGTAGGATGAACTGCCGCGCCATCTGGCTCACCTGTGCGGGGGTCACCGCCTGGATGTTCGCCACCCAGTGCGTCAGGAAGTCGTCGGGCAGGCCGTGCAGGCTCATGAATGCGAGCTGGCCCAGCACGCCGTTCGGAGACGAATTCGAGATGACGAAGACGCCGGAGCGGTAGTTCTTGACCGGCCCCAGCTCGGCAGCGGTCGGATCCTCGTTACGGAGGCGCTCGATCTCGCGGAAGATCTCGGTGAGCGCGGCGGCGGTGTGCTCGGCCGTGATCTCGGCGCTCATGATCCAGAGCGCGCCGCCGCGGCGCGCGCTGATCGACGAGTCGGGCGAGTAGCTGTAGCCCTTGTCCTCGCGGATGTTCGTCGTGATGCGCGAGCCAAAAGTTCCGCCGAGCAGGCTGTTCATCAGCGTGGTCGGAAAATACAGCACATGCGAGGGATCCGGCACCGGAACGGCGATGCGCACGGACGTCTGCGGCGCGCCCGGGCTGTCCACGAGTGCAAGCTGCAGTGTCTCGCTCGCGACCGCCGGGAGCTCGCTGGGCGGCAGTCCCTCGCGCCAGTCACCGAAAGCCTTGTGGAGCGCCGCCTCGAGTAATGCGCGGTCGTAGCGCCCCGCGACATAAACGTGCGTGCGGCGCGCGCCGAAGTTCCGATCGTAATAGTCGCGCAGCTTCACGATGTCGTATCGGGCGAGCTGGCCGTCCTGCGGCAGCACGCGGCCAAACGGGTGGTCGCCGAAGACGAGTTTCGCGAGCGCCTCGTCCGCGAGCGACTGCGGATCGGAGCGCGCCACCGCGAGGCTGCGCTCGAAGTTCGCCAGCACGCGCGGCAGTTCGGATTCGGGGAAGCGAGGATTTCGCAGAACGTCCGCGAGCAGCTCGGTGGCCGCAACTGCATGCTCGGAAAGCACCGAAATGCTGGCTGTCGTCTGTTCGGCGCCGACGCCGACGGAAAGCGAGCCGCCCATGCCCGCGGACGCCTCGGCGATTTCCGCGGCCGAGCGCGTCGTCGTCCCTTCTTTGAGCATCTCGACGGCGACATCCGGCAGCCACGTATCCTCGCCTTCGTCGATGTTGCCGGTCCGCACCACGGCGAGCACGGTCACCTTCGGCACGCTGCCGAAATCGATGAATGTAATAGCGAGTCCGTTATCGAGGCGCAACGTCTCTTTGGCGGGGAGCTTGAATTCGTGCGGTGCGCCGGGCGCAGGCGGCGTCTCGCGTTCGGCGGCCGCGGCGTTTGCCGCTGCGAGGCAGGCGAGCAGGGCGAGTGCGCGACTCATGGCTTGGCTTCCGCCGCGGGGTCAGGCGCGGGCGCACGGCCCGGAACGACTATCTGCGTCGTACGGCGCGCCGGAGTCAGGTACTTCCGTGCGACCTCGCTGATCAGCTGTGGCGGCACCGCGCGGTAATCCGCTTCGAGACGATTGATCAGGCCCGGGTCGTCGTCGAAGAGCGCGAAGCTCGCGAGCAGGTCGAGGAGACCGAAGCGCGTGCTCGACCCCACGAGGTCATAGAGCGAAGCCCGGATCTTCGTCAGCGCGCGCTCGAGTTCCGCCTGCGAAGGCGGCTCCGACTGCAGGCGGGCGATCTCGGAATCGACGTCAGCAACGATCGCTTCCGGCGCCGCACCCGGGTCATGGACGAGATAGAGCATCCAGAGCATCGGGCCGTCGTAGGTGAATTCATTGCCGAGGAGGTTGATGCCGCCGCCGACGCCACTCGAATAGCCGCGCTGCTGCACGAGCTTCTGCCAGAGCCGGCTGTCCTCGCCCTGCAGCAGGATCGTGTCGAGAAGGCTGAATGCATGGTGTTCGGGCGTGCCGCGTTCCGGCACCTGCCACGCGAGCGCGAGCGCCGGCCGGGGCGCGAGCCGGTCAACGTAGGAGTCACGTTTTTCTGCCAATTGCAGAGGCTCAGTGAGGTCGGGCCGGGCGGGCTGGGCCCGCGCGGGTATCGCCGCGAAATACTTTGCGATCCAGTCGCGCGCCGCCGTGGCATCGAAGTCCCCGGCAACGACGACGACCGCGTTGTTCGGCGCGTAGAACGTATCGAAGAAAGCCTGCGCGTCCTCGAGCGTCGCCGCGTCGAGATCCGCGAGGTCACCGTAGAAGTTGTGCGCGTTGTACCAGTTCTGGTTCGCGACCTGCGGCATCGTGAGCCAGGGAAAGCCGCCGTAGGGCTGGTTCATCGTCGCGTCGCGGACTTCGTTCTTGACGACGCCCTGCTGGTTCACGAGGTTCGCCTGCGTGATCGCGAGCCCCTTCATGCGGTCGGCCTCGGCCCACAACACCGTTTCGAGCGTGTGCGCCGGCACGATCTGGAAGTAGTTCGTGAAGTCGAACCGCGTCGAGCCGTTCAGCACGCCGCCATTGCCCTCGACGAGGCGGATGAATTCCATCTTTCCGAGATTGCCGGAGCCCTGGAACATCAGGTGTTCGAACAGGTGCGCGAAGCCCGTGCGGCCGCGTGGCTCGATGCGAAAACCGATGTGGTAGTACACGCCGACCGTGACCGTCGGCGCCGTCGTGTCGCGCGACAGCACGACCTTGAGGCCATTGTCGAGCTTGTAGTAGTCGATCGGGATGTTGATCCCGCTCGGCGGGGCGGCCGCCGGTGCGGCGCCAGCTTTAGTCGATGCGTGCCCCGAATCCGCGGCAATGTGCGGCTGCGCGACGCAACCGGCCACTGCCGCGACAGCGATCAGACCGCACCATTGCCTGAGATGTTTTCGCATTGCCACGGGCGAGGCTACTTGGGGGCCATGCGGATCGCGCCATCGATCCGGATCGTCTCGCCATTCAGCATACGGTTCGTGCAAATCGCGGCCACCAGTTCGGCGTACTCCTCCGGACGTCCCAGGCGAGGCGGGAAGGGGACCTGCTTGCCGAGCGAGTCCTGCGCTTCCTGCGGGAGGCCCGCCATCATCGGCGTGCCAAAGATGCCGGGAGCGATGCACATGACGCGGATGCCGAAGCGCGCGAGCTCGCGCGCGAGCGGGAGGACCATGCCGGCGACTGCGGCTTTCGAGGTCGCGTAGGCGACCTGGCCGATCTGTCCTTCGAAAGCGGCTACCGACGCCGTGTGAATCAAGAGCCCGCGCTCGCCATCTTCCGCGGGCGCATTGTTCTGCATGATCGCAGCCGCTGCGCGGTCAAGGAGGAAAGTTCCGAGTGTGTTGATGGCGAGCACGCGCTGGAAGGCGGCCGCGGGCAGCGGCCCGTCGCGGCCGAGGAGCTTGCCCGGTGTCGCAACGCCCGCACAGGAGACGGCGAGCGTAAGCCCGCCCATTTGGCTGGCGGCCGCCTGGATGGCCGCGTCGACTTCCGATTCGCTGGTGACATCGCAGCGATGGTAACTTGCGGCCTTGCCGAAGGCAGCCGCGGCCTTGCGGCCGGCTCCGTCCTGCACGTCGAGCAATGCGACCTGGCCGCCGCCCGCGACCAGGCGGGCTGCGGTCGCGTGTCCGAGTCCCGAGGCGCCGCCACTGATGACCGCTTTGACCTGATCGATATTCATGGATTTCCCAGGAGGAGAGTCTACAGCCTAAGTCCCCCGTCCACCTCGACGACGCGGCCCGTGACAAAGTCGTTTTCGGCGATGAAGACCGCCGTCGCCGCGATCTCGGCCGGTTCGCCGAGGCGGTGGAGTGGCACCGCGGCTTTGACCCGCGCGAGCATCTCTGGTTTCATCGCGGCCAGGATCTCGGTGGAGCAGAATCCCGGGGCGATTGCAGCGCTACGGATCCCGTAGCGAGCGAGCTCCTTGGCCCAGACCACCGTCATGGCGGCGACGCCGGCTTTCGCGGCGGAATAATTGGTCTGCCCCGGATTTCCCTCACGGGATATCGACGAGATGTTGACGATCAAGCCGCCACTGCCGAGCTGGATCATTCGCTCCGCACCCTCGCGACCGCAGAGGAAGACGCCGGTCAGGTTGACGTCGATCACGGCCTGCCACTGCGCCAGCGACATCTTGGAATGGATGGCGCCTTCCTGCGCCTTCAGGAGCAGCGCGTCGCGCGTGATTCCGGCGTTGTTGACGAGGACATCGAACCGGCGCAGATCTGCGACGACTGCGTCAAACGCCTTGATGACCTGCGACTCGACCGTGACGTCCGTGACATAGGTGCGTGCGCGAACGCCCTTGGCTTCGCAGTGCGCGCGGGTTTCCGCGAGGCCGGCCGCGTCGCGGTCGATCGCCGCAATATCGGAGCCGCAATCGGCAAACGCGAGCGCCATGGCGCGCCCGATTCCACGGCCTGCACCCGTGATGACCACGACCTTCTTTCCAAGCTGCATGGGTCCCTTTACTGCACTGCGAACACAGGTGCAGAAATATTTATTGGGTCAGGACCTTAGCGATTATTGCGACGCAAGACAACTCAGGCGGGCTCAAGGTCAAACAAGGCGGCCTCCGCCGCCACCCCAATCCGGCGCCGCGCGGCTGTGCCAAACTTCCGTGCGAGCGCCGGGGCGCACTTCGCGCTGCGATCAAGCAGGGGAATGGTCATGCCGCAATATGTCATTGAGCGCGAAATGCCGGGCGTGGGCAAGCTGGGGCCCGCCGACCTCAAGATGGCCTCGCAGACATCCTGCAACGTACTTCGCGACCTCGGTCCCGAGATCCAGTGGGTGCACAGCTACGTCACCGACAACAAGATTTACTGCGTCTATCGCGCGCCGAACGAGGAAATGATCCGCGAGCACGCGCGGCGCGGCGGTTTTCCGGCGAACAAAATTTCGCAAATCCGCGCGCTGATCGACCCGACGACCGCTGAATGAGCGCACGGGGTCGCAAAGCAGGTTTCTGACCGAGGAGTTGGCGATGGCGGACCTGTTCGTCTCCTACGCCCGGAACGACGAACAAACGGCCGTGCGCGTCGCCCAGAGCCTGGGCGACGCCGGCTACCAGGTCTGGCGCGACGACCAGCTTCCTGCACACCGCGCCTATGCCGAGGTCATCGAAGAGCGCTTAAAGGGTGCGAAGGCGGTCATCGTCCTGTGGTCGGCAGAAGCGGCGAGATCCCAATGGGTCCGCGCGGAGGCCGATGCGGCGCGCATCGCCGGCACGCTGGTCCAGGCCAGTCTCGACGGGTCGGTGCCTCCCATGCCATTCAACCAGATCCAGTGTGCCGACCTTCAGCGCTGGACCGGCGAAGCAGCCGCGCCGGGATGGCGCAAGCTCCTTGACAGCATCGCCGCGCTTGCGCCGCCAACTACCCAGAAGGCCGCGCCGCGAGCCGCCCGCCGCACGCTGACGATCTGCGTCCTGCCGTTCCAGAACATGAGCGGCGACATTGAGCAGGAATATTTCAGCGACGGGATCAGCGAGGACATCACCACCGATCTCTCGCAAGTCTCCGCGCTTGTGGTCGTCGCCCGCAATACCGCCTTCACTTTCAAGGGGCGAACGGTGAACGTGTGCGAAATCGCCCGCGAGCTGGACGTCAGCCACGTCCTGGAAGGCAGCGTGCGAAAGGCGGGGCAACGCGTGCGGATTACCGCTCAGCTCATCGACGGCGCCACGGGCGATCAATTGTGGGCCGATCGCTACGACCGGAATCTCGACGACATCTTCGCCATCCAGGATGAAATCTCGAAGGCCATCGTCAGCGCGCTCAAGCTGAATCTGCTTCCCAAGGAAAAGCAGGCGATCGAGCGGCGCGGCACGACCAATGTCGAGGCTTACAACCTGTACCTGATGGCGCGGCAATTCTGGATGACCGGCAATGTCGGCGACCGGCGCCGAGAACAGCGCGTGATGCGGATCTGCGGCCGCGCGGTCGAAATCGATCCCAACTACGCTCAAGCCTGGGCCTTGCTCGCAATCGCACAATCGAGCCTGCGGTACAATTTCGACGAACCGGTCGACGACGGCTTTGCGGCGGCCAATGCGGCACTGTCGATCGATCCGACGATTGCCGAGGCTCATTGCCCGATTGCGCGGCGCTTGTCGGAACACGGCAGGACCGACGAAGCGGTAGCGGAAATTGCACGCGCTCTCGCGCTCGATCCGCAATCCTGGGAGGTTCGCAAGGAAGCCGGGCGGCTCGCCTTGTCTCAACGCCGGCTTGCGGACGCGACAGAACACTACGAGCGGGCGACCGAACTGCTTGAGAGCGACTTCCACGCCTGGGCACTGCTCTCCACCTGCTACCAGGCAACCGGAAACGCCGACAAGGTGAAAGAAACGGCGCGCAAGATGGTCAGCGAAGCCCAAAAAGCGCTGGTGGACGATCCGAGCAACGGTGCCGCACTCGGAATTGCCGCGGGCGGCCTCGCGATCGGCGGGGAGCAAGAACGCGCGCGCGAGTGGATCGACCGCGCGATGCTGCTCGATCCCGATAACGACAATATGCGCTACAATTTCGCTTGCATATTCGCCTGCCACATGCAGGACAAGGAATCGGCGCTGGCGCTGCTCGCAACGACCCTGTTGCGCTCGCGCACGCACTTTGTCGCGGCCCAGACCGACCCCGACTTCGACTGCCTGCGCGACGATCCCCGGTTCGCCGAGCTTGTTGAGCGTGCCCGGACGCGCTTCGGAATGGGCGCCGCGCCGTTCGTCCGCTGATCGCATTCTCGCCCACCGGCCTGTTCACAAGTCGATCCACGAGAATTCTGATCGTCCCTGACGGCCATACGTCCTACCCGTCGATGTCAAAGAGGACGGCCTCCGCGTCCACCAATTCGCCCGCGCGCGCGAGCACGTGGGTGATGCGTCCTGCGCGTCCCGCGCGAATCGCATGCTGCATCTTCATCCCTTCGACGACGGCCAGGACGTCCCCGCGCGCAACGACATCGCCGGCTTTCACGCGCAGTTCGACGACACGTCCCGGCAGGGGCGAAGCGGGATGTGCGTCCGCATCCTCGGCACTGCGCTCAAACGGCCAGGCCGGCGCGAGCGAAATTTCCGTCGCCCCGTCGCCGACGAGTTGCAGGCGCTCGCGATCGCGGATCAGCTCGAATTCGCGCGCACCGCGGCCGGCATCCACCGCGTAGCGTCCGCCGCCGAAGGATTCAACGCGGCCGAGATGCCGCGCCTCGCCGCCTTCGAGTGCGATCCCGTCGCCCGCGGGGCTCGCGCGAAAGCGCTGGAAGGCCGGCGTGCGCAGGCCAACCGACTGTGCGGGCGGCGTGCCGGACCGCCAACCGTCGCCCTGCGACCAGGGTGAATGGCCGGCGCCGGCAGGCCTCCGTTCTGCGAGTGCAAGGCTCGCGGCGAGCAGGAGCGCCTCGGGCCCGGGCGGAGGATCCTGCGTGAGCGTTTCAAGTTCGCGGTCCACGAAGCCGGTATCGACGTCGCCGGCCGCAAATGCCGGATGTGCTGCGATTGCGCGCAACAGCGGCAGATTGTTCGCGACACCGAAAACGGCCGTGCGATCCAGATTCCGCCTCAGCGCCGCCAGCGCGGCAGCGCGGTCGGGGCCGGATGCGATGACTTTCGCGATCATCGGGTCGTAATGGACGCTGATGACGTCGCCGTCGGCGATGCCGGTGTCGATGCGCCAGGTCTCGCTCGCGGGCGGATGCGCGAAGCGCCGGACGCGCCCGACCGAGGGCAGGAAGCCGCGGCGCGGGTCTTCGCTGTAGATGCGCGCCTCGATGGCGTGGCCCTGCTGGCGGATCGCGGACTGGTCGAGCGGCAATCGTTCGCCGGACGCAATACGCAGTTGCCATTCGACGAGATCGAGGCCCGTGACCGACTCGGTGACCGGATGCTCGACCTGAAGGCGCGTGTTCATCTCCATGAAATAGAAGCGCCCGTCGGCGCCGATGATGAACTCGATCGTGCCGGCATTCACGTAGCCGGCGGCTTTCGCCGCGCGCACGGCTGCAGTCGTCATTGCGGCGCGTGTTTCGGCATTGATGAACGGCGAGGGCGATTCCTCGATGATCTTCTGGTAGCGGCGCTGCACTGAGCATTCGCGCTCGAAAAGATGGACGCAGCCGCCGTGGGAATCGCCGAAGACCTGCACCTCGACATGGCGCGGCCGTTGCAGGAAACGCTCGAGCATCAGCCGTCCGTCGCCGAAGGCATTTTCGGCTTCGCCCCGCGCGCCGCGGATGGCTTCCTCGAGCGCCGCAGCCCCGTGCACGACGCGCATACCCTTGCCGCCCCCGCCGGCGACTGCCTTCACGAGCAGCGGATAGCCCACGCGCTCCGCTTCTTTCGCCAGCCGGGCATCCGACTGGTCATCGCCCATGTAGCCCGGCACGACTGGAACGCCGGCGGCGGACACGACGGCCTTGGCCTCGTGCTTGAGACCCATCGCGCGGATGGCCGCGGCCCCCGGACCGACGAATGCGATCCCGGCACGTTCGCAGGATTCGGCGAACGACGCGTTTTCGGACAGGAATCCATAGCCCGGATGAATCGCGTCGGCGCGCGCGTCGTGCGCGGCGGCGATGATCGCGTCCGCGTTCAGGTAGGACTCGCGCGCGGGCGCAGGTCCGATGGCCCGCGCTTCGTCGGCAAGCCGCACGTGCATCGCGTTGAGATCGGCATCCGAATGCACTGCGATCGTGTGCACGCCGAGACGCCGGCAGCTCTTGATCACGCGGCAGGCGATCTCGCCGCGGTTTGCGATCAGCAGGCGCCGGATCCTCATTCGCCGCGGATCCAGCCGGGCTTGCGCCGCTCGAGGAACGCCGTGAGTCCCTCCTTGCCTTCCGTTCCCGCGCGGATGCGCGCTATCCAGCGTGCAGTCTCGGCGAGCATCGCTTCGTCCCCGGTATCGGTGCGGCCGGTCGCGTGACGGATGAGGCGCTTGATCTCGGACTGCGCGGCCGGCCCGCCGGCGAGCAGCGCTTCCACGAGTTCTGCCGCGGCGGCCCCAAGCGACGCATCTTCGGCCACCTCGTGTACGAGCCCGATGCGGAGCGCCGTCTGGGCATCCATCGCCTCGCCGGTCAGAAACCAGCGACGAGCGTGGCGGTGACCGATCGCCCGGATCACATAGGGCGAAATCATTGCGGGGATGAGGCCGAGCCGGACCTCGGACAGCGCGAACCGGGCGCTCGATGCGGCAAGCGCGATGTCGCAGGCGGCGATGAGGCCGATTGCGCCGCCAAAGGCAGCGCCGTTCACGACCGCGACCGTCGGTTGCGGCTGGCGTTCGAGGCGCTCGAGCATCGTCGCAAACCGGCGTGAATCGGCTTCATTGCGTTCCGGCGACGCGTCGCCCGCCGCGCGCATCTCGCCGATGTCGGCGCCGGCGCAGAAGACGCCGTTCGATCCGGTCAGGATCACCGCACGCACGCCGGCGTCGGCTGCAATCGTCTCAAGCGTCTCGGTGAGGCGGGCGACGAGCTCGCCGGACAGAGCATTCCGCGCCCCAGGACGATCGAGGGTCAGCGTGACGATGCCGCGGGTGTCGCGTTCGATGCGCAGCACGGCCATTACATCCGGAACACGCCGTAGGATTCCGGCGCAGGCTGAGGTCCGCGGGCAACGACTTCTAGCGCAAGCCCGAGCACGCGGCGCGTGTCGAGCGGGTCGATGACGCCGTCGTCCCAGAGCCGCGCGCTCGCGTAGTAGGGGTTCCCCTGGCGCTCGTACTGGTCGCGGATGACCGTCATGAACTCGGCTTGCTCTGCTTCCGGCCACTTGCCGCCCTTGACCTCGACACCGTCGCGGCGCACGGTTGCGAGCACGCTCGCGGCCTGTTCGCCGCCCATCACCGAAATGCGGGCGTTCGGCCAAGTCCACAGGAAACGGCCGCCATAGGCGCGCCCGCACATGGCGTAGTTGCCTGCGCCGAACGATCCGCCAATGACGACCGTGAGCTTCGGGACGGTCGAGCAGGCGACTGCCGTCACCATTTTCGCGCCGTCACGCGCGATGCCGCCGCTTTCGTAACGCTTGCCCACCATGAAGCCGGTGATGTTCTGCAGGAAGAGCAAGGGAACCTTGCGGCGGTTCGCGAGCTGGACGAAATGCGCGCCTTTCAGCGCGGACTCGGAGAAGAGAATGCCGTTGTTCGCGAGTATCGCGACGGGAAAGCCCCAGAGATGCGCAAACCCGCAGACGAGCGTCTTGCCATACAGCGCCTTGAATTCGTGGAACTCGGATTCGTCGACGAGGCGCGCGATCACTTCCCGCACGTCGTAAGGCTGGCGCAGGTCCCGCGGCACGATGCCGTAAAGTTCGGAGGCCTCGTGCGCGGGCATGGCCGCCTCGCGGCGTCCGAGCCAGGACTGCGGCCTGTGATTGAGGCTGCCGACGATCTCGCGTGCCATGGCGAGCGCATGCGCATCGTTGTCGGCGAGATGATCGACGACGCCCGAAGTGCGCGCGTGAACGTCTCCGCCGCCCAGCGTTTCCGCGTCGACGACCTCGCCGGTCGCGGCCTTCACTAGTGGCGGGCCGCCGAGGAAGATCGTGCCCTGCTTGCGGACGATGATGGATTCATCGCACATGGCCGGCACATAGGCGCCGCCCGCGGTGCAGGAACCCATCACGACGGCAACCTGCGGAACACCGGCTGCCGACAGGCGCGCCTGGTTGTAGAAAATCCGGCCGAAGTGCTCGCGGTCCGGAAAGACTTCGTCCTGCAGCGGCAGGAAGGCGCCGCCGGAATCGACGAGATAGACGCAAGGCAGCCGGTTCTCGAGCGCGATCTCCTGCGCGCGCAGGTGCTTCTTCACCGTGATCGGGTAATAGGTGCCGCCCTTGACCGTCGCATCGTTGGCGACGACCACGAGTTCGTTGCCGTGGATCCGGCCGATGCCGGCGACGAGTCCCGCGGCCGGCGCGTCATCGCCATACATGCCTCCCGCGGCGAGCGGCGCAATTTCGAGAAAGGGACTGCCGGGATCGAGGAGCGCCTCGATGCGGTCCCGGGGCAGGAGCTTGCCGCGCGCGATGTGCTTCGCACGCGCGTCTTCGCCGCCGCCCGCGGCGGCGATTGACTGCCGCCGCCTGAGCTCGCCGACGAGCGTCGCCATGTGTACGGCGTTCTCGCGGTAGTCGGTGCCGCCGGTGTCGACGCGCGAGGCAATGCGAGTCATGGCGCGGTGGCCCGGAGCAGCTCGCGGCCGATCAACATGCGGCGGATCTCGTTGGTGCCGGCGCCGATCTCATAGAGCTTGGCGTCGCGCAGGATCCGGCCCGCAGGATACTCGTTGATGTAGCCATTTCCGCCCAGCACCTGGATCGCCTCGAGTCCCGCGCGCGTCGCGTTTTCGGAAGCCGCGAGCAGGCAGGCTGCCGCGTCATAACGGGTCGCACGTCCCGCGTCACAGGCACGCGCCACCGAATAGGCGTAGGCGCGCGAGGAATTGCAGGCGGCATAGAGATCCGCAAGCTTCGCCTGCATGATCTGGAAACTGCCGATCGGACGGCCGAACTGCACGCGATCGTGCAGGTAGGGCACGATCAGGTCGAGGGCCGCCCGCATCAGGCCGAGCGGGCCGCCCGTCAGCACGAGTCGCTCGTAGTCGAGGCCTGACATCAGGATCTCCACGCCGCCACCGGCCTCGCCGAGCACGTTCGCATCCGGCACATGGCAATCCTCGAACACCAGTTCGCAGGTATCGGAGCCGCGCATGCCGAACTTGTCGAGTTTCTGGGCGGCGCGAAAGCCCTTCATCCCGCGTTCGACGATGAATGCGGTAATCCCCCTGGCGCCGCTTCCCGGTTCGATCGTCGCATAGATCACGGCCGTGTCCGCCTCCGGCCCATTCGTGATCCACATCTTGGATCCGTTCAGCACATATCCGTCCGCCCCGCGGTCCGCGCGAGTGCGCATCGAGACGACATCGGAACCCGAGCCGGGCTCGCTCATCGCGAGCGCGCCGACGTCCTCGCCGGTGACGAGGCGGGGGAGGTAACGGCGTTTCTGCTCGTCGGTCCCGAAGCGGCGGAGCTGGTTCACGCATAGATTTGAATGCGCACCGTAGGAGAGGCCGATCGAGCCCGATGCCCGGCTGATTTCCTCCATGGCGACGACGTGCTCCAGGTAGCCGAAGCCGAGACCGCCGTACTCCTCGGGCACGGTCATGCCGAGGAGGCCCATGGCGCCCATTTCGGGCCACAGTTCGCGCGGGAAGCGATTGCTTCGATCGATCTCGTCCGCCTGGGGGGCGATCCGCCGCTCTGCAAAATCGCGCACGGCCCGGCGCAGCTCGTCGACGCGCGGTCCCAGTTCGAAATCGAAATCGATCGAAAACATGAGGCTCTCCGCGCCGAAGGATAGACTTGCCTGCGTCATCATATTGTCCGACAATCCGACAGGCAAGTGTCTGCGCCCAAACGGTGACCCATGTTCGAACCCCTCGGTTACGCCCCCGCCTATTGGCGAGTTTCGGAAGCCATCCGTGTCCGGATCCTCAAGCGTGAACTGCTGGAGGGCCAGCCCCTGCCGACCGAAACCGAGCTGGCGCGGCAGTTCGAGGTCAATCGTTCGACGGTTCGTGAGGCGCTGCGGAAGCTTGAATCCGGGGGACTGCTCGGCCGTCGCCGCGGCGGCAAGCGGCTTTACGTCACCCGGCCGACGCGGGAAACCGTAGGTGGCGGATTGTCGCAGGCGCTGGCGCTGCATCGCGCGCGTGTCGTCGACGTCTGGGAAGCATTGCAGGCCGTGCAACCCGGCATCGCTGCGGCGGCCGCCGAGCGGCGCTCTGCGGATGCGCTCGCAGTACTCGAGGCCGCAGCGCGGCGCTTCGCGGGCCGCCAGGGCGAGCGAGAGGCCGCCGTCGCGGACGTCGCCGGTTTCTTCGATGCGCTGGGCGAGGCGAGTGCGAATCCCGTCTTCACGCTCCTGAACGAGCCTCTGCTCCGGCTGCTGAAGCCGAGTCTCGCGGTGATCATCGATCGCGTGCCGCAGGCCCGCTCACGCATCGAGGCAGCCCAGAAGGAGATCGTCGCCGCGGTGAAGGCGCGCGACCCGAAAGGCGCGGCCGACTGGATGGCTCGGCACGCGCGCGACTTCCGCCGCGGCTATGAAGTCGCGGGCATTCCACTCTCGACGGAGGTCGGGGAAGAGCTAGGTGACGCGCCCGAGGTCAGGTAAGTTCGACGGCGACCGCGGTCGCCTCGCCGCCGCCGATGCAGAGCGCGGCGAGCCCGCGCATCTTGCCGTGACGCAGAAGCGCGTGAACGAGCGTCGTCAGGATGCGGGCTCCTGTCGCCCCGATCGGATGGCCGAGAGCGCAGGCGCCGCCATGCACATTGACCCGGTCGTGCGGAATGCCGATATCTTTCATGGCGGCCATTGTCACGACGGCAAAGGCCTCGTTGATCTCGTACAGCTCGACGTCCGCGGCCTTCCAGCCCGCGCGCTTGAGCGCGGTCTGGATGGCGCCGACCGGGGCGGTTGTGAACCACTCGGGTTCGTGGGCGTGGCTCGCGTGCGAAACGATTCGCGCAACCGGCTTGAGTCCGGCCTTCGTCGCCGCGCTCGCGCGGGCGAGCAGGATAGCGGACGCGCCATCCGCGATCGACGACGAAGAAGCCGCGGTGACGGTGCCGTCCTTGCCGAACGCCGGCTTCAGGCTCGGGATCTTGTCGATGGAAACGGTGAACGGCGTTTCGTCCCGGGAGACGACTCGCTCGCCCTTGCGGTCGGTGATCTTGACAGGCGCGATCTCGGCGTCGAATGCGCCCGACTCGATGGCCGCGAGTGCGCGACGGACGGATTCGGCGGCAAAGGCGTCCTGGTCGGCACGGCTGAATCCGTATTTCGCCGCGGTCGAGTCGGCGAAACAGCCCATGAGCTTGCCATCCCACGGACTCTGCAGGCCGTCGTAGAACATGTGATCGAGGATCTCGCCGTGGCCCATCCGGTAGCCAGCGCGGGCCTTGGGCAGGAGGTACGGGGCGTTCGTCATCGACTCGAGACCGCCGGCCAGCACGAAGTCGGCGCTGCCGGCGCCGATGTGGTCGGCCCCGTACATGACCGCGCGCATGCCGGACCCGCACATCTTGTTGACCGTGGTCGTCGGAACCGAGCGGGGCAGTCCGCCGCCGAGCGACGCCTGGCGGCCCGGCGCCTGACCCTGGCCGGCTGGCAGCACGCAGCCCATCACGACTTCGTTGACGATTGCGGGATCGGCGCCTGCGGTCTCCATCGCAGCCCGGATTGCTGCGGCGCCCAAGGCATGGCCGGGTACGGTGGCAAAGACGCCGAGCATCGCGCCGATCGGGGTCCGGCGGGCACTCAGGATGACGACGGGATCGCTGGCCATGGGTTCAGTCCTGCAGCTTGGAATGGGGTGTATTTTGCCCTGCAAAAGGGCAGCTGTCGCCCCCGCTTCGAAGACCTCGCGGTGGCCCGATCAACCGGCCGCAGCGCGCTGCCAGTGTTCGACCAGCTGGGTCAGCCTCGGCTTGAGCTCGGCAAAGCGCAGCGGCTTGAAGAGCACGGTGACGCCAGCCGGCAGCCCGCCACGCTCGGCAATCGTGTGCTCGGTGAGGGCCGTGACGACAATGATCTCGAGCTCGCTGATCGCGCCCGAGGTGCGCAGCGCCCGGAGCATCCCGAAGCCGTCGATGCCCGGCATCCTGAGGTCCGTTATCAGGAGATCGGGACGCGAAGCGCCGATCTGGAGCAGGGCATCGAATCCACTCGGCACGCTTTGAAGATGGATCGGCAATTCCCAGGAGCGAAGATGCAGTTCGAAAAGTTGCCGGAAATCCGGTTCGTCCTCGACGATCAGCACCTGGTAATTGCCGCCGGACGGGCGCCGCGCGCCGACGCCCGCGCGCCGCTGCAGGAGTTCATCGATCGAGGTGGTCAGGATCCTGCGATGGCCGCCGGGTGTCTTCCAGGCGCGCAGGAGGCCCGCCTCGGACCAGAGCTGCACAGTGCGCAGCGAAACGCCGAGGCGATCCGCCGCCTCGCGCGTCGAACAGACATCACGCCCGGTTTCCACCCAGAGCCACTCCCAGAGCCGCAATCGACGGCGGGAATGACAGCATCGCGGGCCATGGATTGCAACGTTAAACTGTCCATCCGTCGAGCTGGAGACACCCGATGAGCAGCCCGGCCGAACGGATCGACAAATTGGCGGCAGCGAAGCGCGGACCCCTGCGCTTCGTCAGCGCAGCCTCGCTCTTCGACGGCCATGACGCGGCCATCAACATCATCCGGCGGATCCTGCAGGCCCACGGGGCCGAAGTCGTGCACCTCGGCCACAACCGGAGCGTCGCGGACATCGTGCGCGCGGCCATCCAGGAGGATGCCGACGGCATCGCGGTCAGTAGTTACCAGGGCGGTCACAACGAGTACTTCCGCTACATGGTGGACATGCTGAAGGCCGAGGGTGCAGGGCACGTGAAAGTCGTGGTCGGCGGCGGCGGCACGATTGCGCCGCACGAAGTGGCCGGGCTCGAGGCCTACGGTATCGAGAAAATCTACACGCCGGACGACGGGCTCCGGCTCGGTCTCGACGGGATGATCGAGGACGTGTTCCGCAGGGTGCTCTCGGTGCCGCGGCCTGCGTTTGATGGAAACACCGTCACGGCCGAAGACCCGGTGGGCCTTGCGCGCGCGATCACCCTTCTCGAATTGGGCGGCGACGAAGGGACGATCTCGCGGTTGCGTGGCCTCGCTTCGAAGGCGCTGAACCGGCCGCCCGTGCTCGGCATCACGGGCACCGGCGGCGCCGGCAAGTCGTCGCTGACCGACGAAATCCTGAACCGGATTGTGCGCTTCTTCCCCGGCCGGCGCGTCGCCGTCGTCGCGATGGACCCGACGCGCCGCCGTTCGGGCGGTGCGCTGCTCGGCGACCGCATCCGCATGAACTCGCTCGCCAACGAGCAGCTCTTCATGCGCTCCCTTGCAACCCGTCGCCAGCATCTCGCGACTTCCGCGGTCCTCGCCGACACGGTCCAGTTGCTGAAGTCGGCGGGCTTCGACCTGATCGTCGTCGAGACGGCCGGCATCGGGCAGAGCGATACCGAGATCGTCGACCTCGTCGACCTCTCGATGTACGTGATGACGGCGGACTACGGCGCCGCGAGCCAGCTCGAAAAGATCGACATGCTGGACTTTGCAGACTTCGTCGTGCTGAACAAGTTCGAGAAGCGGGGCGCCGAGGACGCGCTGCGCGACGTGCGCAAGCAAGTGGCGCGGAACCGCAAGCTGTTCAAGACGCCGCCCGAGCAGTTGCCGGTTTTTCCCACGATCGCAAGTCAGTTCAACGATGCGGGCGTCAATGCATTGTTCGGCGCCCTGTGCGCGAAGCTGCATGAACAGTGGGGACGCCTGAGGACCTGGCAGCCCGAGAACCTGACTCCAGTCGGGCCGCCGACGCGCCAGGCCATCATCCCGGGCTCCCGGGTCCGCTATCTCGCCGAGATCGCCGGGAGCGGTCGCGAGGCACAGCGCGGAGCGCAGGCGGCTGCCGAGGCGGCCTCACGCGCGCATGGTCTCTACCGGGCGCTGGTTGCGCTCGGCGACGCGGGACTTCCAGCGCCGCTCGGCCGGTTTGCCGAGTCGGCGCCCGCGGGCGGCGACGCATCCGTCGCGCGCCTGCGCCGGGAGTACAACGCGGCGCTCGATGCCATCGGAACGGAGGGCATTGCGCTCCTCAAGGACTGGCCGGCACGGCGCGAAGCGGCAGCCGCCGACGAGTTCAGCTATCGCGTGCGCGATCGCGAAGTGCGCGGGCCGAACTACAGCGAATCGCTTTCGCACCTGCGGATGCCGAAGATCGCGACGCCGCGCTTCGACGACTGGGGCGCGCAGCTCGCCTTCCTGCTGACGGAAAACCTGCCGGGCGCGTACCCGTACACAGGCGGCATCTATCCCTACCGGCGCGAGGACGAGGATCCGACGCGGATGTTCGCGGGCGAGGGCATGCCCGAGCGCACCAACCGGCGATTCCATTATCTCGCGCGGGGCCACCAGGCGACGCGGCTCTCGACGGCCTTCGATTCGACGACGCTTTACGGCGAGGACCCTGACGAGCGGCCCGATATCTATGGCCGCATCGGCAACTCGGGCGTCTCGATCGCCTCGCTCGACGACATGAAGCGCTTGTATTCCGGCTTCGACCTGTGCGCGCCGTCGACCTCGGTCTCGATGACGATCAACGGGCCGGCGCCGATGATCCTCGCGATGTTCATGAATACGGCCGTGGACCAGCAGGTCGAGAGGCACCTGCGGGAGACCGGACGCTGGGCCGAGGCCGAGGCGAAGATCGCCAGTGTGTTTGCGGGGCGGGAACGGCCGCACTATCGCGGCGAGCTGCCGGCAGGCCACGACGGCAGCGGCCTCGCTCTCCTCGGCGTGAGCGGCGACGCGGTGGTCGACTCTGGGACCTACTCCAGGATCCGTGCGGATGCGCTTGCGCGCGTGCGCGGGACGGTGCAGGCCGACATCCTCAAGGAGGACCAGGCCCAGAACACCTGCATATTCTCGACCGAATTTGCGCTGCGCATGATGGGCGACGTGCAGCAGTTCTTCACCGACAACCGGGTGCGCAATTTCTATTCGGTCTCGATCTCCGGTTATCACATTGCGGAGGCGGGGGCGAATCCGGTCTCGCAGCTCGCATTCACATTGGCGAACGGATTCACGATCGTCGAGTACTACCTCTCTCGCGGGATGAAGGTCGATGACTTCGCGCCGAACCTCTCTTTCTTCTTCTCGAACGGAATGGACCCCGAATACGCGGTGATCGGACGCGTTGCGCGCCGCATATGGGCGCGCGCCATGCGCGAACGCTACGGCGCCTCGCCACGCAGCCAGATGCTCAAGTACCACGTGCAGACCTCGGGCCGTTCGCTGCACGCGCGCGAAATCCAGTTCAACGACATCCGCACGACGCTGCAGGCGATGTACGCGCTCTTCGACAGCTGCAACAGCCTGCACACGAATGCCTATGACGAGGCGATCACGACGCCGACGGAGGAGAGCGTTCGCCGCGCGGTGGCGATCCAGCTCATCATCGCGCGCGAGCTTGGACTCAACCAGAATCAGAATCCCTGGCAGGGATCGTTCGCAGTCGAGAGGCTGACCGACATGGTCGAGGAGGCGGTCTACGCCGAATTCGACAGCCTGTCAGGGCGCGGCGGCGTGCTGGGGGCGATGGAGACCATGTACCAGCGCGGCAAGATTCAGGAAGAGTCGCTCTACTACGAGCACAAGAAGCACGACGGGACCCTGCCCATCGTCGGCGTGAACACCTTCCTGCCAGAGCACGGTGCCGGCGACGAAAACAGGAATGCCGAGCTCATCCGTTCGACCGAGGAAGAGAAGGCGTTGCAAGTGGCTTCGGTCCGCGCCTACAACGAGGTGCACGCCGCGGCGCAGGAGCCGGCACTAGGGAAACTGCAGGCGGCGGCCGCAGCCGGCGGCAACGTGTTTGCCGAACTCATGGAGACCGTGAAGTCGGCGTCGCTCGGGCGAATCTCGCGCGCGCTCTATGCCGTGGGCGGCCAGTATCGCCGCAACATGTAGCGGAACATCCAAAGGGGACGCGCCCCTCTAGAGGGGCGCGACCACTTTAGAGCATCGGCTCGTCCAGCGCCGCTCCGATCCTTTCACGTGCCGCGTCACGGAGGTGCGTTGCCGTGTCGCCGCCGCCCGTCTGTGCCGGCAGCGGCTCCAGCACCTCGACCTCGATGCGGCCCCAGCGCGGGAGGATTCTTCCGCCGCCGAGCACCTGGCGCGTGCCGCGGATCGCGACCGGCGCGACCGGCGCGCCCGCGCGGGCGGCCGCGGCGAAGGCGCCGCCGTGGAAGCGGGCGAGGCCGGGCTCGCGATTGAACGTGCCCTCGGGAAAGAACGCGATTGCCTGGCCCTGCTCGACCGATCGCAGGATGCGCCGCGCATCGCTGCCTCCCTCGTGGCGATTGCGCCGTTCGACGAAGTGATGGCCGAGCCGCTGCAGCAAGAAACCCGCGACCGGCAGGCGCAAGGCCTCTTTCTTGATCACGAAGCCAAAGCGAGGCGGCAGGAACGCAAAGAGCAGAGGTCCGTCGAGGTAGCTTGCGTGGTTCGCAACGATGATGCAGGCGCTGGCGGGCAAGCGCTCGAGCCCCAGCGTGCGGACTGGGAGTCCGCAGAGCCTGAAATACGAGCGCCCGATGGCACCCGCAACGGCGCGGCGCGCCTCGAGCCTCGACAGCACGAGGATCAGCAGGGTGGCCACCAGGATGGCCGGTACCGTCAGCAGCCAGACCCAGAGGCCCCACACGATGCGGAACGGATTCAATGTCATTGCGGGCGCCACCGGAATGCGAGCGGGTACTGTGAACTGGTTCCGGTTATGTTAATGGTCATGGGGGTCTGTGAGACCGGTCACGTTCGACCGCATCCGGGCCAAACCATACTGCGTCTGCATTCTGTCGCACCAGCCCGCCTTGCGCGATTCCGCGAAGACGTGGCCGACCGCGACATGTTGCAAGGCAGGTCCATGAGCGGAGCTATGAAGTCTTCGACATCGGTGCGCGCGGCGACGCTCGCGACCGCAAGCGGGTCGGATGAAGCCGTCGAGCCGATGATCGTGCGTTTCCTCGACGCGGTCTGGATGGAGCGCGGCCTTTCGCCGAACACGCTCGCCGCCTATCGCGCCGACCTGACCGCGCTTTCGCGCTGGCTGCGGCAGCGCAGCACCAACCTCGAACGCACCACGCGCAACGACCTTCTCGGATTCATCGCATGGCGCGTCGAGATGGGCGCACGCCCGCGGTCCACGGCGCGCCAGCTCTCGAGCTTCCGGCGCTTCTTCCGGTATCTCGTGCGCGACAACGCAATCAAGGAGGACCCGACCGCGCAGATCGCCATGCCGAAGATCGGACGCAGTCTGCCGCGCTCGCTCACCGAAGCCCAGGTCGATGCGCTCCTCGCGGCGCCGCAAACCAGCGACCCGCTTGGCCACCGTGACCGCACCATGCTCGAGGTTCTCTATGCGACGGGACTGCGTGTCTCCGAACTCGTAAGCCTTCGGCACAGCCAGGTCAACCTCAACCAGGGTGTACTCCGCGTCGTCGGCAAGGGCAATCGCGAACGCCTGATCCCGCTCGGCGAAGAGGCGGTGCGCTGGCTGACCGAGTTCGTGCGCGGTGCCCGCAGCGAGATCCTGCTCGATCGCCAGACCGATCACCTGTTTCCCACCCGGCGCGGCGACCGCATGACGCGCCAGGCCTTCTGGCACATCATCAAGCGCTACGCCAAGAAGGGCGGCGTCGAGAAAGAGCTCTCGCCGCACACGCTGCGCCACGCATTCGCGACCCACCTCTTGAATCACGGTGCGGACCTGCGCGTCGTGCAGATGCTTCTTGGCCACAGCGACCTTTCCACGACCCAGATCTACACGCACGTGGCACGCGAGCGCATGAAGGAACTGCACGCGCAGCACCACCCGCGCGGCTGATAAACTGCCGGCCTGGACCCGAACTGGGACCCCGGAGCGGGGTCGAAGCAGGGTCGATTCAAGCCAAGAGGCCTGCGTGCCGACGATCCGCCACCTGCTGTTTCCCATTGTCGCGTCCCTGGGGCTCGCGGGCTCGGGGCAGGCCGCCCCGCAGGCGCCAAAACCCGATGTCCGCGCCGAGATCGCGCGCCGTCTCGACATCAAGGTCGAAGACATCCGGCCGTCGCCGATCGCCGGGCTGTACGAGGTCAGCTCGGGAACGGAAATCGGCTACGTTTCCGTGGACGGCCGCTTCTACGTCAACGGCGACGTGTTCGACATGAATACGAAGCACAACCTCACAGAGGACAAGCGCAAGCAGGGGCGCCTCCTGCTTCTCGCAGGCATCAAGGACGCCGACGCGATCGTGTTCACGCCGAAAGGTACCTTGCAGCATACGGTCACGGTGTTCACCGACGTCGACTGCGTGCACTGCCGCCGCATGCACCAGGAAATCGGCGAACTCAACCGGCTCGGGATCCGTGTCCGCTACCTGATGTTCCCGCGGGGCGGCCCCGACACCGAGTCCTGGCGCAAGGCGGAGGCCGTGTGGTGCAGCGCTGACCGGAAAGATGCACTGACACGGGCGAAGCGCGGCGAGACGATCGCGTCCGGCCGCTGTGAAACCCCGATCGCAGCCCAGTACGAACTGGGGCGCCAGCTCGGCATCAGCGGGACTCCCGGCATCATCACGGAAACTGGCGAGTTCCTGCCTGGCTACGCATCCGCGGCCTATCTCGCCGCGTATCTCTCGGAGCCCGAGGCGACTGCCGCGACGAACTGAGACTCACCGCTCGAGCAGCGGGAGCTTGTCCGGAACATCCTTCCAGGCGTCGGCATCGGCCGGCGGTTCCTTGCGCTGGGCGATGACGGGCCACTCCTTTGCGAGCTCCGCGTTGAGCGCGAGGAACTGTTCCTGGCCGGCGGGAACCTCTTCTTCGGAGTAGATCGCGTCGACGGGGCATTCGGGCTCGCAGAGCGTGCAGTCGATGCACTCCTCGGGATCGATCACGAGGAAATTCGGCCCCTCGTGGAAACAGTCCACAGGACAGACTTCAACGCAGTCCATGTACTTGCACTTGATGCAGGTTTCGGTGACGACGAAGGTCATGCGGCGATTCTGGCGGCCCACCCGCTCTTGGAGCGGCGCATTGTGCCATAGCGCCGCCGTATCACGTTCAGGGGATCGTGTGATAGTGAAGGTCGGCGCGCCCGGCGGCGCGGTCCGCGAAATAGCGGCGCAGCGTGAACTCGACGCTCTTGAAGGCGATCTCTCGCCAGGGAATGTCCCGCTCGTCGCAGAGTATTGTCTCGAGACTTTCCTGGCCGACGCCGTATGAGGTACCGGAAAGCCTCGCGCGGAACATCACGTGGACTTGCTCCGCGTGCAGCACGTGCACGATCGCGCAAAGGTTCCCGATCTCGACCTGCGCGAGCGCCTCTTCGAGGCACTCGCGCGCCGCGGCCTGCTGCAGGGTCTCGCCGGTCTCCATGAAGCCCGCCGGAATCGTCCAGTAGCCGCGGCGCGGCTCGATCGCGCGGCGGCATATCAGGATTCGACCTTCGTGTTCCGGAACGGAGCCCGTCACGAGCTTCGGATTGCGGTAGTGGATCGTGCCGCAGGAAGTGCATACGGATCGAGGCAGGTGGTCGCCTTCGGGAATGCGCTGCGTCACCGGGGCGGCGCAGTTTGGGCAGAATTTCATCGGCCCGATTGTCGTCGCGCATGCCGGCGCTGCCAAGGGCAGTCGGCAGGAGCAGGCGGCCTTATACTCGCGCCTCGGCACGCCGGGATGGCGGAATTGGCAGACGCAGTGGACTCAAAATCCACCGGATCGGAAGATTCTTGCGGGTTCGACTCCCGCTCCCGGCACCAGCCTTGTCTTTCCGTAAGTCAGCGTTGTTACTGTGATATTCGCGCTGGCGATTTCTCCACCAAGTTGCGGCATCTTCATGCCGGGACCAGCCCCGGCGGCCCGAGTCTGCCGCCAATTGGCGGCAACACGGTACTTATGCAGTACGCTTGCAGTCGAGTCAATGCAACGCGTCCCTTCGGCCACGGCCCGCATATACAAGCTGAAGGCGGGTGCTCATTCGAGTGTCGGTGGGAGGGGAAGGGACCGCCACACGCCCCACTAAGCTGCTATGCGGGTCGGCTGACGCGTCGTCTGTGGCCAAGAAAACACGAGGCCTCGCGCGCGCGCGTAGGCACGTCAGCGCCCGTGCGGCCTAGTCTGACCCGCCTCGGCCCCCGGTGGGCCGGTGGTACGGTTGGCCGGAGGTACGGTGCTACGTCACGGTACGGTGCTACTAGCGACTCCGGAGAGCCAGATGATCCTGCTCCCCCTATACGGCACGGTTCACCATAACGGCAAGAGCTACTAGCAGTCTCGTCCTTAGAGATTTCTCCGAGACGCGTGCAGATGTAGCTTGCGAGCGACCAGTGACCCGTCCCTATCATCGCCCACTGGAGTTGCGCGCTGAGTTGGCGTGGAGGATTCAATGAGTACACGGAAGAAGCCGCCTGCGAAACGGTACCCTCCGGCGCCAACTCGCCTGACCGCGAAGCAAAAGGCGGGGATGGCAGTGCTCGTGAAGACGGGGCAGTTGGAGCCCCTGCTTCGAGACCTTCTCACCCACCTCGAAGCGGCAGAGAACAAGCACTAGCAGCCGCCGCATGACGGCAGCGGCGGCGCGCCGCAGGCGCAACAATGGCCCGCGCGCCTGCGACGCGCTCGCTCAACGCTGTCACGGACCACTCCAACGCATAGTTAGGTCGCATTCGACTTGCAAATCAGCCCCGTGGGACTTTTGTACACAGCAACACCTTTCATGGTGACTGGCCTGATATGAAGCATGTCTGCAACAAGGGCGCGATTCGTTGGACGTGAGGCAGCGAGTCTATTGGTTCGCGTCGGCGGGCGTATTCATTAGAGAGTTTCCTCTCCTCCGCCGTTGTGTTTTGTTCGGTAGTGTCCCAAAGGCATTGACACAGGGAAGTTACTCTATCCAAATCGAACTCCCCGCCCTCGGCTCGTACACGGTTGTAGTACTGCTTTTCACAGCCCGCACGGAAGTTGAGCATCTCGACATCAAGGGGCGATAGAGGATGATTTATTAGGTACTGCGCCAAAAAGCGTGAGACGTTCGGCGTCTTTCGAGCGATGTCCTGCTCACCCGACTCAACCCGTCCGAATAGGTATTCGCAATAGGCCATCTGTTCAGCCTTGGACAGGGCCCGAATTGTAGTAATGCCAACATTGGTGAATTCATCGCGCGCCGACTTCCACGATTCTGGCGCGGTCTTTGTGAATGAATAAATAGCCTTGAATTCGTCCTCGTTCCGATCAAGCCAAGCCAATGCATATCCGTGTATGGCTGTTTTATGCTCCGGCATGACTGACGCGCATACGTTCCTCATCTCATCAATGTGACGGAAGTCCACTGCGCCCATGGTCAGCGCTTCGTCTGGACTGGCAGCGTCAAGCAGAGCAGCGGCACGCGCCGAAATGTGCACACAGCACAGCGCGGCGAAGACGACTAACAGGCGCATTCTTGGGTTACCTAACGTCCGCGATAAGCGGCGGCGCGCAGTTGGCGCGGCGCTTGCTGAGTCAGCACTTTGGATTCCGGTGGCAAGTCCTGCAAGCGGCGTGACGACAAGCGACGACCGCCGCATCGCATAGTTAGGCAGCGGGTTGCCAGCAGCTGACTTAGCAACGACCTCAGCCCTCCAACTCTGGACACTTGAAGTTCTTACTAGATCTTTCTATGGAGATCCTCTCAAGTACGCTTGCTTCGGATTCCAAAGAAAGGACGGGTCCGGCGGAGAAGATTTGGACATAGAGTCGGTTCTTATCTCTCCCGACGTGGGGTGGGCCGCTGCCTTCGCACAAAACCTCAAAACTCGTTGCGTCGGCTCCATCGATCACCTTTCGAGGCATTGCGTCGATGTCGAACACTTTCGCGGAGTCCTGAGCAAAGATAGATCGGAAGCCATCGCGCTTCGATAAGACGCGGAACGTAGCTGGATCAGCGCCTAGCGACTCGCAAATACCATCGACCATGATGTAGACGCGCGAGCTGTCGGCGAAATACGGTGCCCACGGTAGTGCGCGAAAGGTCAGCGGTTTGTCCGAGATGACGGTGTTTCGGCAAAAGACGTGACGATGGTCAAATCCGTAATGTTGCGAGCGCCCGTCGACCGTGAACTCGACCCCAGAGAACGACGCGGGATCTGCCGACTCAACAACCTCGCCCCACCAGTACACATGGGCCGTACCGGCGGCGTATGGGCCTGAGGCGACGCGAAAGCCAGTCGGCTGTTCGCCAACCAACCGACGATCCTGATAGAACACCGCCTTCCGATCGACTGCGTACCACTGATTCAAGGGAGCAAACGACGGGACATCCGCTCCGACAAGGGGACTGGAGCCACCCTCGAACCAGTTGCCACCAGGGCTGAAGAGTATCTTCGTGTGCCCTCGATTGTAGAAGTGATTGGAACTGGCCTCTTCATCGACTGCAGGTCCCAAGGGATTGCACGCAGCGACGGGAATCGCCAGAGACAGTAGACCAACAATGCGTTTGAAGCGATCCAAGCTCGCCTGCCTAACGTCCGCGTTGAGCGAGCCGCGCGAGGCGCGGCCGGCGCGCCGCAGGCGCACAATGGTTCCGCGCGCCTGCGGCGCGCGCGCTCAACGCTGTCACGGGCCGCGCCAACGCATTGTTAGGCGGTGTCACCACGAACCTCGTTTAACGTCTTTCCAACTGGGGTGAACGGGAATCCCGGCTTCGTTAGCAAGCAGCATATACACCCAAGGGTCGTACTTTGCGAGACGCATGACTGTGTCGTCGCGTTTGATATAGATGAACTTTGGAGAAACAGATTGTATTGGCACAAGCACTTCGTCGAATAGCAGTGCTGAACGCTCAGGGAGCGCAAGTGTCGCGCGCGAGGCGTAACGAACGTAGAGCTGTGTTGGGACTACAGCTTCATGGTGCCATTCCTGCAGCGTAGCGTCCGTGATTAGGTCTTGGTACAACGCTGAAAGCATCAACTTGTGGAGCCAGAACTTGATTACCCTGTTCTGGTCTTGATCGAACTCCCTAGTTTGTCCAGCGTTCGTGACCTGCAAAGTCGAAATGTCATGCAACGAATCTTGCGCAAAGGAGATTGGCGACAACATCGACTCTACCGCGAGAAAGAGCAAAAGCGCCTTCATGGCAAGCAACTGCGGCCTAGCTTCCGCAATCAGTGGCGGCGCGCAGTTGGCGCGTCGCTTGCCGAGCGAAACCTATCGGAACTGCTTGCAGTCCCTGCAAGCGGCGTGACGACAAGCGGCGAACGCTGCATCGCATAGTTAGGTGTCATCGCTGTTCGGAGTAATGACGATGTCAGAGAACAAGACATCTGCCGCTGAGCAGGCGAGCGAAAGTCTGTCTTGCTCAAAATTATTGATCTCCAGTGTGGCGGATTCGTCACCTACCGTGACATTCACGTCGCCGGATCTTGACATCGCCAGTGTGAACGGAAGCGGTTTGCCTTTCCAAGGATACGTCAAGATTACGGTCTGAGCGGTAGGATCGTCTGGATTGACGATGCCTACCTGCAGAAGGTCAATTGACTTGTGGCGTTGCAGAAAGAACTGAAACCCGGTCTGCGCGTCAGACGTACTGATGAGCAATACGGAAGCTACGGGCGCCCACTTGAACTGATAGTGCAAATGGTCGAACTCAATCGTTCCCTGCACTCGCAGGTCAAGTGACTTGATTCCGGTTGTCCATGTTGAAGCCGATCCAGGCTCGGCATCGCAGTCGAATGCCATGGGAGGCACCAGAACTTGTGCATCGAGAGTGGTTGGAGCCACGAGCAAGACCACCAGGAACAAGGTGTTGACTACTCGGCTCACGATGACACGTAACATCCACAATCAGTGGCGGCGCGCAATCGGCACGCCGCTTGCAGTTTCTGCAAGCGGCGTGACGTCCAGCGCGGAGTATTGTATCGCGTAGTTACGATTCACCTTTGGTGGACGTGATGACAATGTCAGAGAACTTAACGTGGGCCGTTGAGCAGGCAAGTACTAGCTTGTCTTGTTCAAGGCCATTCACTTTCAGCGAGGCGGCTTTGTCGCCTATCGTGACATTTACTTCACCGGAACTTGATATCGTCAGTGAGAACGGCAGCGGGCTACCTTTCCAGGGGTAGGTCAAAACAGTGCGGCCGGTTGGATCATCGGTACTGACGATCCGGGCATGCAGCAGGTCAACTGACCTGCGGGATTGCCTAGAGAGTTGCAATCCGTTGCGCACGTCTGATTTGCTGATGAGCAATATGGTGGCTCCCGGCGCCCAGTTGAAGTGGTCGCGCAAGCGAATGAATTGAATCGTCCCCTGCACGCGCAGATCTGGCGAACGGATTCCGGTCGTCCATGATGACGCATATCCAGGGGTAGCATCACAGTCGAAATTAATGGGAGGCGCTAAGACCTGTGCTTGGGTAGAGATTGGAGCCACGAACATGGCCACCAGGAACAAAATGTTGACAACTTTGCTCACGATGACACCTAACGTCCGCGTTGAGCGGGCCGCGCAGAGCGCGGCTGGCGCGCCGCAGGCGCACAATTTCTCCGCGCGCCTGCGGCGCGCTCGCTCAACGCTGTAACGGACCGCTCGAGCGCATAGTTAGGTGGCAGCACGCTAACGGTACGTAATTGGATTTGCGTATCCAGGAACATCGGAGCAGCGCCTTGTGGAGAAGGCCTTCGAGAGATCGCCTTCAACAAAGGAATCGAAGGAATCCAGAAGTTGACTGCTCTTCTCGGGGCTATATGAGAAGAATGCGAGATTTGCACCGAACTCACCCATGCCCATCCTGTAACTGATTTCAGCGACGAGCTGGCCGTGGTCAAGAAGTTGATATTGCGGTCCGGTCCAATGAGATCTATCTGCAACAAGTCCATGAGAACTCGAGAACACATCGAGCTTCGGCAGCGCCTTGACCCCTTCCTTCTGCAGCAGGTCTACCAGAATGCACCGGCTGGCGGGAGTAGCAGTAACGCGGTGACATGCCCAGATTGACGGCAAGGTGAGAAAGACCAAGCCGCAACCAAGCCAATGTCTCACGGTGAGCCTGTTGGATAACAACCTACTTTCTGCCACCTAACGTCCGCGATCAGCGGCGGCGCGCAGGTGGCGCGGCGCTTTCCTCGCTCTCAAGTTGTTAGTTGCTGGCGGGCGCGAGGCCAAGTTAGTTATTGCTGTCGCGGAAGAATGCTTGTCAGCCAGTCTTCTGGCGTCGCCCCATTCCCATCCGCCCTGAGGTGGGCCTCCACTGTTAACCCGCCTCGGCCCTCAGGACTGCCCCAACTAACGACATATCCGTCGTTCCTTGGAAACACGATGATTGCAGTATAGGAGACTGCTGAACCGTCAGTCGTGCTTGCTTGAACGGTAGCTCGTGTCGCCTGAATGAGAGCGAGCACCTCTTCATTTCTCAAACTGCCTTTGACCCGGACTTCGAAATCCTGAGAATCTAACTGCACATAGCGACGTATCTCGACATCGCCGCATGACCACACTTCACTCGGCACCTCTCGCGCACAGTGAACTTGAAATGCCTGCTTGATGCCGCCGCTTTCGACGTGTGGGAGATAAATAATCATTGCCGAATCTATCAGTCGACCGGAAGGCATCGACACACCGTCACGCCATGCCTCAGCAAATTTTACGCCGGGGCTCGAAGCCACTAGCGGGTTGCTCTCAAGCACTTGGAGTGTGATCGCACGCAGATCGCTGTCGGCGAGAGGAATCTCATCTCCAATTTTGTAATCTGGGGGATCGCTGGCATCGGCAGCTAGGGGAAAGAGACATGCCGAGTAAGCAAGTGCAATCAAGACGCGTGACGAGAGGCGAGCCACGATTCGCACCTCACTTGTCGCCCGATTCGTGCAGATTCAGTGCAATAGCTTACTACTAGCCACGCACGCTCACACAACAGTGGCGGTTGCGCGGCCTACACCAACCATCGACGAAGGCGCTTGCAAGCTCATTCAAACTGAGCGTGGCACACAGCTCTGGCGTGCCACGAGGGTCACGGTCGGCCTCAACTTCAGCGGTCAACTCTCGGGCTTGCCTGCGGGCCTCTAACAGGCTCAGGGCGGGCCATCGGCCGAGCTTGATTTTGACCTTTCTTCCATTGCTGAGGCGCGTAGCGAACCCATACGAGCGAATGCCGTGAGGGCTGACCCGGATGAACAGGCCGGGTACAAGTGAGTCGTATTGGGTGACCTCGCGATCACCTGCATTAATTCGGCCCACGAGCGACTCTGTTAGACGTGTTGACACGAGTTGCCTCCAATTTGGCGGCAACTTGGCGGCAATATCGACGCAAGCGCTCGACGCGATCAGAAGTAACTAGCTGAATCTCCACGGCCGGGATGGCGGAATTGGCAGACGCAGTGGACTCAAAATCCACCGGATCGGAAGATTCTTGCGGGTTCGACTCCCGCTCCCGGCACCAGCGATTTTCCTTCCGCCTGCGACCTTTTCCGGGACCGGGGCATCTAAGCGACCGATGTCCCGCATTTCCGACATAGACCTGCCGGCCGCCGTCGTGGCGGGAGCGCGGGCCGGCGACTCCGCAGCCCTGGAGGCGGTCTACGTCGCGACCTCGGGCGCCGTCTATACGCTGCTGCGGCGGTTGGTTCGGCGCCCGGCAATCGCGGAAGAACTGCTTCAGGAGACTTTCGTCGACGTGCTGCTGCACATCGGCGCGTACGAAGCGCGTTGTCCGCTGCCCGCCTGGATCCGCAGCATCGCGGTCAATCGCGCGCTCATGTACCTGCGCTCTCCCTGGCATCGTGGGCTCGAATGGCTCGACAAGGACCCGGGCGGCGCCGACCGGCTGCCGGCGTCCGGCCACGATCCGTCCGCACCGCTCGATGCCGGCCTCGAGAAAGCGCTGATGACCCTGCCGGCGCTGTCACGCGCGGTCGTGTGGCTCCACGACGTCGAGGGATTCACGCATGCCGACATCGGCTTCACGCTCGGCAGGACACCCAGTTTTTCGAAATCCCAGCTCTCGCGCGCCCATCGGCGCCTGCGCGACCTGCTTGGCCGGGACGAAATAAATGTGGAGGGAGCGCCATGCACCCCGACGTGAGCGAATGGAGCGGGCGACTCGTTGCACTCGCCGATTTCGAACCGCCCGCAGCGGGCTGGCATGCGGTGATGAAGGCGCGTGAAGCGCGCGAGGCCCGTTTCGACCGGCGCCTGCCGGTCGTGCTCGCGGCCGGAGTGCTGGTCGCGACGATCGGGATTGCCTGGTGGCTGCATTCCGCGCAGCGCGCGCTGTCGGGCGACAGTGACGCGACGCCTCCGGTCCGCGCAACGGTTGCCACCGACGTGCGCGCGGAAAACGAGCGGCTCGAAATGATTCTCGCCGCGTTGCCCGAGCGGCACGCCATGCGCGGCAGAACGGCATTCACGGTTGCGGAGCTGGAGGACCGGCTCGCCGCCCTGGACGATCGCTTGAGTGTCCTCTCCCTTGAGCCGAATGCGCCCGAGCGTGCCGACCGGCTGTGGCGGGAGCGCGTCGAGGTCATGCATTCCCTGGTCCAGGTCCGCTATGCGGACGCGGCAGGCAACTACTGATTCGATGGAGGTCACGATGAATCGATTGATTGTCGCAATACTTGCTACGGCGACACTTGCCGCGGGATCGGCGCCCGCTTTCGCGCAGGGCGACGACGAAGCGTCCGTGGAAAAGCGCCTGGCCGATGCCCAGCGTCGCCTCGAGGACGCGGCACGTGAGGTCGCGGAATTGAGCGGCGAGGCGGCAGGTCCCGCAGGATTCCATGAGTTCCGGTATTTCCTGCCCAATCCGCGTCGGGCGATGCTCGGCGTCAATCTCGGCGGCGCCGCGCCGAATGGCGGCGGCGTGCGTGTCGAGGGGGTGAGCCCGGGTGGACCGGCGGCCGAGGCAGGCGTGAAAGCGGGCGACGTGATCGTCGCCATCGAAGCGAAGCCGGTCACGACGGGCCGCGAACTCGTTCGGGTGATGGAGGATGTCGAGCCCGGCGAGAAGGTCGAGCTCGGCCTCAAGCGCGATGGCAAGCCGCTCGCGCTCGCCGTCGTTGCGAGGCCGCTCGACCAGCTATTCCTCGAGCCTGTCGGCGCAAGGCCCGGCCTCCGCGTGCTGCCGGCGATGCCGCAACTCGCCGGACTGCCATTCGATGGCGAGGGGCACTGGCTGCTCGACTCCTGGGGCGATGCCGAGTTCGTCACGCTGACACCGGATCTCGGGCGTTATTTCGGCGCAGAGAAAGGCGTCCTCGTCGCGCACGCGCCCAAGGACGCGGCTCTGGGTCTCAAGGACGGCGACGTGATCGTTTCGATCGGCGGGAGAGAGCCGCAGAACGGTCGTCACGCGATGCGAATCCTGCGCTCGTACCAGCCGGGCGAAGCAGTGGAGTTCAGGATCCTGCGCGATCGCCGCACGCAGACGATTTCGGCAAAGATCCCGGAGCGCACGGGCCAAGACGTCCTGCGCCGTGTCGCGCCGCCCCGGCCGCCGGCTCCGCCTCCGCCGGTCGAAGGCGCCGCCGCGAGCTGAGCACCAGAGGCCCTGTGATAGTCTGCGCGGCCCATGCGCCGCGCCGACTTTTCTTATTCGCTGCCACAGGACCTGATCGCCGACCGGCCGCTGCCAAGCCGCGGCGCGGGTCGCCTGCTTGCACTCGACGGCTCAAGCGGTGCAATCAGCGACCTGCAATTCCGCGACTTCGGTACCCTGCTTCGGCAGGGCGACCTGCTCGTCCTGAACGACACGCGCGTGCTGCCGGCGCGGCTGCATGGCCGCAAGGAAAGCGGAGGCGCCTGCGAACTGCTGCTCGAGCGCATCCTCGAAGGCGGGCGCATCCTTGCGCAAGCGCGCTCCAGCAAGGGCCTGCGGCCCGGCACGAAGATCACGCTTCCGGCTAACGCCGTCGCAGTCGCGATCGCGCGGCATGACGACCTGTGGGAGTTCGCGCTCGACTGCGCTGCGCTGCCGTACTTCGAGGCGCACGGCAGCATTCCGTTGCCGCCCTATGTCGCGCGCCCGCCTGACGCGGACGATCGCGAGCGCTACCAGACGGTCTATGCAACGGAACCGGGCGCAGTCGCGGCGCCGACGGCAGGCCTGCACTTCGATCGCGAGGCACTCGATGGACTTGCCGGCGCCGGCATCGCGATCGAGCGGCTGACACTGCACGTCGGTGCCGGCACCTTCACGCCGCTGCGCGCCGACGACATCGACCAGCATCACATGCATGCCGAGCGCATTCGCGTCCCTGCGTCCCTAGTCACTGCAGTCGAAGCAGCACGGCAACGTGGCGGGCGCGTCGTGGCGGTCGGTACGACGGTCGTACGGGCGCTCGAAGCCGCTGCCCTCGGCGGCCGACTCGAGGCTTGCGAGGGCGAAACGGACATCTTCATCCGTCCGGGCCATCGCTTCCGGGTAATCGATGCGCTGCTGACGAACTTCCACCTGCCCGAGTCGACCCTGCTGGTCCTCGTCGCCGCCTTTGCGGGGCGTCGGCATGTGCTCGCCGCTTATCATCACGCGATCGCCGCTCGCTATCGGTTCTTCAGCTACGGGGATGCGATGTTCGTGACGCCCGACCCGGCCGCGCTCGCCGAACGTGACGGGCGCCCGTGAAGTTCGAACTCCTGGCCGGTGACGGCGGTGCGCGCCGCGGGCGGCTCACGTTCGCGCGCGGCGTCGTCGAGACTCCGGCCTTCATGCCTGTCGGCACCTACGGAACGGTCAAGGGCGTCACGCCCGAGGAACTCATCGACTGCGGCGCCGAGATCATCCTCGCGAATACCTTCCACCTGATGCTGAGGCCGGGTGCCGAGATAGTCCGCGCGCATGGCGGCCTGCACGGCCTCATGCATTGGGCGGGCCCCGTTCTCACGGATTCCGGCGGCTACCAGGTCTTCAGCCTGGCCAGGATGCGGAAGCTCTCGGAGGAGGGCGTGCGATTCCGCTCGCCAGTCGACGGCGCGGACGTATTCCTGGACCCGGAGCGCGCGATGCAAGTCCAGCGCGCTCTCGGTTCTGATGTCGCGATGGTCTTCGACGAGTGCACGCCGTATCCGGCGACCGAGAAGGCGGCGCGCGCATCGATGGAACTTTCGCTGCGCTGGTCGGAACGCAGCCGCCTCGCCTGGGATGCCGAGCCCGGCGAGGGCGTGCTGTTCGGCATCGTCCAGGGCGGCATGTACGAAACGCTCCGGCTTGCATCGCTCGAAGGGCTCGAGAAGCAGGGATTTGCGGGGCTCGCGATCGGCGGTCTTTCGGTCGGGGAGCCGACGGCAGAGCGCAAGCAAATACTCCAAGCATTACTGCCCGCGTTGCCACGCCACAAGCCGCGCTACCTGATGGGTGTCGGGCGGCCCGAGGACCTCGTGGAGGCGGTGGCGGAGGGCGTCGATCTCTTCGACTGCGTCATGCCGACGCGCCATGCGCGGAACGGGCACCTGTTCGTTCCCTGGGGCGTCATGAACATTCGCAATGCGCGCTATGCCGCGGACACGGGTCCCGTGGACCCCGACTGCGCCTGCTATACCTGCCGGCGCTACAGCCGGGCCTACCTGCGACATCTCGATCGTTGCGGCGAAATGCTCGGACCGCGTCTCGCGACGCTGCACAACCTGCACTACTACCTCGACCTGATGGCGCGCATGCGAAATGCGATCGCGACGGGCGGCTTCAATGCCTACCGCGCGGCGTTTCACGCGGACCGTGTGCAGCCGAAATCGACGGAGGAGTGACTGTGCGAGGCGTCGCGCCTCAGCTGTCTTCCCGGATCAGGAGCGAAGTGATCTGCGCCATGTCCTCGGGCGAGGCGCCGACGAAGGAAGCGCGGAGCCGCCCCGCCTTGTCCACGACGAACACCTGCGTCGAGTGCATGACGTCGTAGTTGCCGTCCTTGCCGGCCGGTTCCTTGAAGAATATCGCGGAGAACTGTGCAGCGATCCGGGTGGTCAGCTTCGGATCGCCCGTCAAGCCGATAAAATCGCGCGAAATCGGTGCGAGATAGGACTTCAGCGCGGCCGGCGTGTCGCGCTCGCCATCGACGCTGACGAAAACGATGCGCGCCGACTTCAGTGCGCCGCCCTCGGTCTCATGCAGCGCCTTCAGGCTGGCAAGTGTCGTCGGGCAGATATTGGGGCAATGTGCGAAGCCGAAGAACACGAGCGCCGGATTGCCGCGAAGGCTCGAGAAATTTCGCGCGCGACCCAGGTGATCCGTCAGCGTGAAGTCGGCGAGCGGGGCGGGCGCCGGATTCACGAAGACACCCTGGAGTGCCGGCAGCGTGACCGGTTCCGCACCGGCCGGCGTCGACACCAGGCCCAGGCAGGCGACGAGCGCCGCGAGGGCCCTAGTTCGCATACAGCCGCGACTTGGGTATCAGAATGAATGTAGTCTGGCCCGGAGTTTCCCAGTACAGCTTGGCCACGGCCGTTGCGGTGTTGTCGTAGAATTCCATCGTGATCGAATACTTCTGGTTCGCGGTTAGCGCGATCGTCCCGGTCACGTCGTTGGCGGCGGCGTGACTCGTCCAATTATCGACGACGAGGACTCCATTGATCCAGAGGCGAACACCGTCATCGGTGCGGGTCTGGAATCGGAAGTTGCCGGTGGCGCTCGCTTCGACCTGCCCGGTCCAGCGCGCTGAAAACTGGTTGCCGTTGACGCCAGCACCCGGCGATCCGGTCCACTTGAAGTTCACGGCCTCCACGCGCTGCAGCACGTGAGTTCCGGAAAGTCCCGTGTTGTTGAAGTACCGGCCGGTGAGCCCCGTTCCGGTGCCCGGAGAGCTGCCGCCCGGTGCGGTCGTTTCGGTGCCCCCGATCTGCGAGACGTACGCCACCAGGTTGGTGAGCTCGGTAGAAGTCAAGCTGACGCTGTTGTGCGCCTGGATCGCGTCTCCCACGCTGGCCGCCGATCCACGGTGCAGATAGGGCGCGGTTGCCCAGACGTCCCTCAGCGTCGGGATGTCGATGCCGGTCAGCGGGCCGCCGAGGCGATTGCCGCTGTCGGCGTTGATGGTGCCGATGTCCTGCGGGTTATTGCCGGCGCTGTTCGTGAAGGCGGTGCCGCCATGGCAGCTCGAGCAGTTTTTTGCTATGAAGACATTGCGTCCGGCGGCCGCCGCAGCGGTCATCGAGCCGTCGGAATTCCGCAGCGGGCTCGGATTAAAGCTGCCAAGCGAAGCGACGTAGGCGGCCAGTGCGTCGAGGTCCGTGCTCACACCGGCTTTCGGGTCGCCAAGCGGCTGGCTCCGGGTTCCCGTATTGAACTGGGTGTTGGTCATCAGGCCATTGCCACCGGCGAGGCTCCTGATCTGCCCTTCGAAGTCCTGGACTTCGTCGAAGTTGTTGGTCCAGTGCAGGAAGCCCTGCGCGCCTGCGCGGCCATTCAGGTTCGCGGTGTTGCGCAGTCCCTCGCCGAAACCCGTCAGGTCCCACACACGTCCATCCTGGCCGCCATCGTTGTGGCAGGAGGCGCAGCTGAGGTAGGCGTCGCGAGCGAGCCGCGTGTCGAGGGCGTCATAGAAGAGCCGCTTGCCCAGTAGCACCGTGGCGCTCAGCTTCTCGGAAGCGAGGGTCGCCGCGTTGGTGATGAGCGGCAGGCCCGCGATGCCTTCGGTCTGGAGCTGCGTGAGGTCGAACACGCTGACCGTGCGCTCCATGAAATTGTTGACGTACAAGCGGTCGCCATTGGCCGAGACCGCAAGGCCCTGCGGTGCGCGACCGACGTTGATGCGACCGACCTGGAAGCCTGCGTGCGCGTCGATGACAGCCACCTGGCGGCTGGTTTCAAGCGCAACGAACATGTAAACGCCGAGCCGGTCGAATGCGATCGCGCTCGCGACGCCGGAATTGTCATGATCGATGCGGCGCGGGTAGTCCTCGGATCCGGCGTCGAGATCGACGCGGGAGCTGATGGCCCGGACGGTGTTCTGGAAGTTCAGCGCCGATCCGTCACGGAGCATGCCGCGCTTGATGTTGTCCTGCTTCGAAGGAACCCAGGCCGAGCGCCCGTCCGGCGATATGGCCACGGCGCCCAGGTAATTCGGAATGCCACGGCCCTGGTTCTCGAAATCGGGCTTCTCGCTGTGCCGGAGGACGATGGTCTGCAGCACTGTCAGCGTGCCGGCGTCGGCGACCACGATTTCTCCGCCGGCGTTTTGGCCACCCGACTGGGTCTGTACGAGGGCCGTGCCCTCGCCGGGCAGCGGCGGCGTGACGAAGCGGGACACGTACAGCCGGCTTCCGTCTCCGGACATGGACAGGTGACGGACATTGGGACCGACATTGATGCTGGCCAGCGTATTGCCGGTCGCAGTGTCGATCTTGAGGACGCGGCCCGTGCCCTCCAGCGCGACGAACATCGCGCCACCCGTGGGCGCCGCGATGATGCCGTAGGGGAGCGACGCGAATGGCAGGCCGATCGTCCGGCTCACGGCGAGGGTCGACGGGTTGATGACGCTGATCGACGCGGCGCCCTTGTTCGTAACCCAGATCTCGCCGTTCGGGGCGACGGCGAGGGATCGCGGGGCCACTCCGACTGTAATGATTGCAATTCTCGCGTTGGAATTTGCATCGAAGACGCTGACCGACTTCTGGTCCTGGTTGACGACCCAGAAGCGGTCAACTCCCGTCGAGCGGTCCTCGAAGACCATGTTGCTGGAGGCCGCCGGCCGATTTGGCGTGAGCGGCAGGTGAATGGCCTGCACGATGGTCGTCGAATTGATCGTTCCGCCCGCATCACGCGCATAGACCGTCACGTAGTAAATACCCGGCTGCGCGAACTGGTGCGTAATCGTCCCGGAGGAAGAGAACGGCGTGAACGGCGTGCCGTCGTCGAAATCCCACTGGTACTGGATGCCGACGCCACCCGTGACGCTCGCTGTGAACGTGACGGATGTGCCTGCGATCGCCGGTGGAGGCGGCGGCGGCGTATTCAGCACGAATGGCGGACCGGCGGCGACGTTCCAGGTGAAGCTTTCGCTGTCGCTGTTGACTCCATCGCTTGCGGTTGCGATGACGTTGAATGTTCCCGAGACCGTCGGCGTGCCGCTGATCTCGCCCGTGGACGGATTGATCGACACTCCGGACGGCAGGCCGCTCGCGCTGAAGGTCAGGGTATCGCCGTTGGGATCCGTGGCGGAGAGCTGCACGATGTCCGGCGTTCCCGCCTGACCGGTTTGATTTCCCGGGTTGACGAGGTTCGGCGTGATCGCCGGATTGGGGTCTGCCGCGACACCCACCTTGGCGATCTTCGCGATCGACGGCGTGCCGGCCGCATTGAGTATGAAAAGCAGGTAGTAGCCCGGAGGCGCATCTGCAGCCTTGGTGGGCGCCTGGATGTTCAACTGGCCGCCGGACTGCTGGAACGTCAGTTCGATGAAGCGCTGCTCCGTATTCCAGCTGTGTGATACGGAGGAGGTCTTGATCAGGGCGACGCGGCTGATCGCGCCGGTGCCCGCAATGTCGACGCCGAAGGTCTCGCCGATGTCGATCGTCCCCGGCGCGGCCTCGATGACCGGACGTGTCGCGAATCCGCCGGCGGCGTTGTAGAGGTACGGCGGGTAGTAGATCTCCATGTTGGTGTTGTTCTGCGGCCCGGGCGCGCCTCCGCCCGCAACTAGCACGCTCGCGTCCGGCATGAGCACGGCCGTCGAGTGGTAAAGGCGCGCCTTTGCCTGCGGTGGACCGAGCAGCCACTGCCCAGTCGTCGGATTCCAGATCTCGGCGTTGTAATTGACGCCAGTCATTTCGTTCCAGACCGTGCTGCCACCCGTCGCCAGAACGCGGCCGTCGGCAAGCACTGTGGCCGTGACGAGCCTGCGCTGCGACGAAAGTGAGTTCGTGTTCGTGACGACCGGTGTGCCGCTCGTGATGTCGATGACGCGCGCGGTATTCGAGCTACCGCCGAACTGCAGGATGCGGCCCGGCCGGAACATCGCGGCGCTCGAGTCGGATCCAGTCGGACCGGTGAACTGGCTGGGGTTGGCCGCTGTCAGGGAGCCCGAGCCGGTGGTGTTGACGAAGTACATCTTGCCGCCGCTGTCGAAGCCGAAAACGCGGCCATCGGGTGCGATGAAATTGCGGGGGAACATGAAGTCGTAGCTGCTGGTGTTCGCGCCCGTCAGGAGCCGGAATGCACCATTGACGTCGCGGATCTCGGGCCGATCCGTACCGCCGGAGCCGCCCTGGATATAGATCTCGCCGTTCAGCAGCGCGATGGACGAGGAGTACCAGCGCGCCCGGTTCATGTCGTTGTTGTTGGTCAGCGTGTTGTTCGTGTAATCAAAGGTGTTGCTGTTGTTGTTACCCTGGTTGTTCGTACCAGCGCCGGTCCAGTTGTCGCCGCCCGCGATGAATACCTTGTTGCCTTGCGGCACCACGACCTGCGAGCTGCAGAAAATGTCCGTGCCCGTGTTGTTGGGCAAGGTCAGGTGACCCGCATCGAGTCCGGCCGAGGGATCCCACACGGCGTAGATGAAGTTGCCGGTCTGCTGGCCCGATGCCGTGGTGCCATAGCTCAGCACACGTCCGTCCGGCATGAGAACAGCATGCACGGGGATGAGCGGCCAGGAATGGACGGTGGACCAGGCGCCGACGGTGTTGTTTGCGGAAGCGGGGACGGTGGTCGCCAGAAGGGCGGCAGAAAGCGAAACTTGTATTAGAACTTTACGAATGCACCGAACTGCGCTGCTGCGCACTAACCATCCCCTCGCTCGTTCTTCGTTGCGACCCGCGCGGCACCCGGGGTGCCGACGTGCTTTGTCCCGCGAGGATATCTCGCGCCCGGACGAGCGTCTCGCAAGTTGACATAATAGCCATCCGCGCCCGTAAAATTGTGACGCAGCTATCACCCGGGTAGCCGACACCCGGCCGGTGGCAGCGCTTCGCGCGAGGCGCGGAGGGCGGGTCCCAACGAGGCCTGTGCCATAATCGCGCGCCCTAACCGGGCCGGCCCTGCCGGCCCTCGCCGAGGAAGGACATGGACTATTTGATGACGCCCACCTGGGCCCAGGCCGCCTCAGGATCCCCGCTCGGCTCGATCGGCACCATCCTGCCGCTCCTGCTCATCTTCGTCGTCTTCTACTTCCTGCTCATCCGGCCGCAGACCAAGCGGGCCAAGGAGCACCGCGAGATGGTCGCAAAACTCGCCGCGGGCGACGAAATCGTGACGAACGGCGGCGTGCTCGGGCGCATCAGCGAGGTCGGCGAGAATTTCATTACGCTCCAGGTCGCCTCCGGAGTCGCGATCCAGGTGCAAAAGCTCCAGGTCGCGCAGCTGATGCCCAAAGGCACGTTCAAGGGCGCATGAGCGCCCTCTAAGGCCAGACGTGCAGCGTTACCCCCTGTGGAAGGGCGCCATTCTGGCGGCCTTGATGGTCGCAGCGATCCTGTTTGCCCTTCCGAACTGGTACGGAGAGTCTCCGGCTCTCCAGATGTCCCGCCGTGACCGTGGCACGGTCGACGCCGCGGCCACGACATCGGTCAGCGGAGTCCTGAAAGACGCCGGCGTTCCGGTGGAGGAAGTCTTTGTCGACGGCGATGGCCGCCTCTGGGCAAGGTTTGCCAGGGTCGACGACCAGCTCAAGGCACGGGACCTCATCCAGCGCCAATTCGAGGGGCAATACGCGATTGCACTCACGAACGCGTCGCGCGCACCGGACTGGTTGAATTCGCTCGGACTCGAGCCCATGAGCCTTGGCCTGGACCTGCGCGGCGGAATGCTGCTCGTCTACGAGGTCGACACCGAGGGGGCGGTTGCGCAATTGCTGCAACGGCTCGAGCGGGACTTCCGGAAGGAACTCCGTGATGCCCGCATTCAATACCAGGAAGTGGAGGTGTCCGGGAACTCCGTGCGGGTGACGCTGCGCGACCCGACACAGACCGATGCGGCACGAAGGGCACTGCTCGACTACGACCCGCAGCTGACGCTCGAGCCCGAAACGGCCCCGGGCACGCTGATCGCGGCCCTGACCGAGGTGACCGTGAAGGAGCGCCAGTCTTTCGCCATCCAGCAGAACATCACGGCCCTCGAGAATCGCGTGAATGCGCTCGGTGTCGCGGAAACCGTCGTGCAGCGCCAGGGCCAGAACCGCATCGCGGTGCAGGTGCCGGGCGTGCAGGACGCCTCCGAGGTCGTGCGCCTCCTCGGCAAGGTCGCGACGCTCGAATTCCGGCTCGTCGACCCGGTCAACAGCCCGGCCGAAGCCGCGCGCACCGGCCGCGCGCCGCTCGGAACGAAGCTTTTCAAGCAGCGCGACGGCACGCCGGTGCTCCTGAAGCGCGACATCATTGCGACCGGCGAACAGCTGATCGACGCTTCCTTCGTGCCTTCCCAGGGCGAACCCGCAGTGAGCGTGAAGCTCGACAGCCGCGGCGGAGACGAAATGCTCCGGACCACGCGCGAGAACCTGAACCGGCCGATGGCGGTCGTCTTCATCGAGAAGGAACGCGAGCTCGTGCAGCGCGACGGACAGGAGGTGGCGGTCGACCGTTCGAAGGAAGAGGTCATCAGCGTCGCCACGATCAAGGGCGTCTTTTCGAACAACTTCCAGATCACCGGGCTTTCGGCGGTGGAGGGCACTGAGCTTGCAAAGCTGCTTCGCGCCGGCGCCCTGGCCGCACCCATCATCATCGTCGAGCAGCGCGTTATCGGGGCGAGCGTCGGCGAGGACAACATCAAGGCGGGCAAGAAGGCGCTGATGATCGCGGGCATCTTCCTGTTCGCCTTCATGATCCTCTACTACAAGGTGTTCGGGCTGATCGCCGACATCGTGCTCCTGACCAATGTGGTGATCATCGTCGCGGTGCTCGGAATGTTCCATGCCGCGCTGACGCTGCCCGGCATTGCGGGCATCGTGCTCACGGTCGGCACGGCGGTCGACGCGAACATCCTGATTTACGAGCGCATACGCGAGGAAATCGCAGTGGGCGCAACGCCCTGGGCCGCGATCAACGCGGGCTTCGACAAGGCGTTCTCCGCGATCGCGGACTCCAACGTGACCATGCTTATGGCGGGCGGCGTGCTGTTCCTGTTCGGTTCCGGTCCAGTGCGCGGCTTCGCGGTGACGCTCTGCATCGGCATCGTGGCCTCGATGTTCACGGCGCTGATCGGCAGCCGTGCCCTGATTTACCTGTTCTACGGGCGCCGCCGCCGCATCGAGCGGCTGGCAATCTGAGGACCGGCGATGGAATTCATCAAGAAGGTACCCGCGATCCGGTTCATGGCACTCCGGCGCTACTGGTACGTCCTGTCGGCGCTCGTCGTGCTCGCGTCGATCGCGCTCGTCCTGGTTCGCGGCCTGAACCTCACGGTCGACTTCACCGGCGGACTGGTATTCGAACTCGGGTTCCCGCAGCCGGTCGATCTCGAGCGTGTGCGCTCGGCGCTGCGCGAGGGTGGGATCGAGGATTTCCAGGTGCGCACCTATGGTACCGCGAGCGAGCTCGAAGTGAGGCTGCCGCCCGCAGCGACCGGCGCCGCCGCGGACGACGCCGGGCGCGTCGTCGCGGCGCTCCGGAAGGTCGACCCGGCCGTGAAGCTCAACCGGACCGAATCGGTGGGCCCCCAAGTCAGCCAGCAGCTCGGCGAGCAGGCTGCGCTTGCCGTGCTCATGACGCTGCTGCTCATCCTCGTCTACATCGCCCTGCGTTTCCGCTGGCGCTTCGGCGTCGGTTCGTTGGTGGCCTCGCTGCACGACCCGATTGTCGCGGTCGGCGCCATCGCGCTGCTCGGCATCCCGTTCGATCTCAACGTGGTCGCGGCACTGCTGACGATCCTCGGCTACTCGGTCAACGACACCGTCGTGATCTTCGACCGCATCCGCGAGCGCTTCAAGTCAATGCGCAAGTCCGAGCCCGCTGACGTGATCGACCGCGCCATCAACGAAACGCTCGGCCGGACGATCATCGTCTCCGGCTGCGCCCTGTCCTCGGTGATATTCCTCGCGGTGCTCGGCGGCGAGACACTGCGTGGATTCGCGGTCGCGCTCGCGATCGGCATCGTGATCGGTACGTACTCTTCGGTCTATGTCGCGGGAGCCATTGCGCTCGACCTTGGCGCATCGGGCCGCGACTTCATGCCGCCTGATAAGCGCGGCGAAGTCGACGAGCTGCCCTGAGCACGTGATGGTGCGTTCGTGATCGCGTTTCTTTCCGATCCCGCAGTCTGGGTCTCGTTCCTGACGCTCTCCCTGCTCGAGATCGTCCTCGGCATCGACAACATCATCTTCCTGTCCATCCTGGTATCGAAGCTGCCATTGGAGCTGCAGCAGCGCGGCCGCGTCCTTGGCCTTGCATTCGCGATGGTCACCCGAATCGGGCTCCTTTTCTCAATCACCTGGCTGATCCGGCTCACGGCCCCGTGGTTCACAGTCTTCGGCGAGGAGATTTCAGGCCGCGACCTGATCCTGTTCCTGGGCGGCCTGTTCCTACTGATCAAGAGCGTCACCGAGATTCACGGCGCGCTCGAGGGCATCGAGTCCCAGGGCAGGAACGTCAAGCTCCGGTCGAACATCACGGCCGTCGTCATCCAGATCGGCCTCGTCGACATCGTGTTCTCGCTCGACTCCGTCTTCACGGCCGTCGGCCTCGCGCAGCATGTCGAGATCATGGTCGCTGCGATCGTCGTGGCGGTCGTCGTCATGATGTTCCTGGCACGCCCGATCAACGAGTTCATCGACCGCCATCCGACCATCAAGATGCTGGCGCTCTCCTTCCTGATACTCATCGGGCTCGCGCTCGTCGGCGAATCCCTGGAATTCCACATTCCGAAGGGCTACCTCTACTTCGCGATGGCTTTCTCGGTCGGCGTGGAGATGATCAACATCCGCCTGCGCGGGCACGGCCGCCCGGTCGACCTCCGCGGCCCCGAATTTCCGCGCGAGAAACCCGACAAGCGTTGAATCGCCCGCGCACACGAACGGTCCACAGCGAGCCTGCGGACAGGCGGTTGGGATCGAGACGGTCTAGGTGTTCAGCTTGCTGTGGCGGCGGCTGTAGCCGAAGTAGATCACCATGCCGATCACGATCCAGCCAGTCATCCAGTGCCAGTTGTCGATGAAGGCACGGCCGAACAGCCACAGGCAGGCTGCGGCGCCGAGAACGCAGACTACGGGGGCCGCTGGGACCCGGAACGCACGCGGCAGATCGGGCCGCGTGCGGCGAAGGATGAGCACCCCGATGCAGACCGTCGCAAACGCGAGCAGCGTGCCCATCGACACCAGGTCTCCAAGCACGCCAATCGGCAGCAGTCCCGCGAGAATCAGGGCGGTCACGCCGACGATTACGGTGCCGACGTGCGGAGTGCGGTAGCGGGGATGGATGCGCCCGAACACCGCCGGGATCAGTCCGTCACGCGCCATCGAGTAGAAAATGCGCGGCTGGCCAAGCGTCATGACGAGGATCACGGAGGTGAGTCCCGCAATCGCGCCGATCTCGACGATGGACTTCAGCCACAGCAGGCTCGGGTATGTCTCGAGCGCGGTCGCGACGGGCCGAGGCGTGCCGAGCAGGTTGTACGGCATGATGCCGGTCATCACCGCGGACATCGCGATGTAGATCAGCGTGCAGATGAAGAGCGAGCCCAGGATGCCGATCGGCATGTCGCGTTGCGGATTCTTCGCCTCCTGGGCGGCGGTCGAGACCGCGTCGAAGCCGATGTAGGCGAAGAACACGACACTCGCGCCGCGCACAACGCCATCGAAGCCGAATCGGCCCGGGCCTTCAGCCTCCGGGATGAAGGGCGTCCAGTTGTCGGGATTCACGTACTTCAGCGTCACCGCCATGAAGAGCAGGATCACGCCAACCTTGACCAGGACGATGACCGCGTTGACGGTCGCGGATTGCGTAATGCCGCGATAGCACAGGGCAGTCACGCCGATCACGATCGCAACGGCGGGCAGGTTGATAAGCGCGCCGGTCGGAACGAGTTTGCCCTGGACGACGTTGAGCGGCGCATTGGTCAGTCCTTCCGGCAGGGCGAGCGTGACTCCAAGCCCAGTGCCGATCGATTCGAGCAGGCCCACGAAATATCCGGACCAGCCGACGGCGACGGTCGCCGCCGCAAACGTGTATTCGAGCACCAGCATCCAGCCGATGAACCATGCGACGACTTCGCCGAGGGTCGCATAGGAATAGGAGTAGGCGCTGCCCGAGACCGGCAACATGGCCGCGAATTCGGCGTAACAGAGTCCGGCAAATGCGCAGGCGGTGCCGGCCATTACGAAACTAAGGACGATCGCCGGTCCCGCATAATTGGCGGCGGCATTACCTGTCATCACGAAAATGCCCGCACCAATGACTGCGCCGATTCCCAGCAGCACGAGATGATGCGCGGTCAGTGCGCGCTTCAGCGTGTGCTCGCCGCCCTCGGCTTCGATGACGGCAGAGACCGGCTTGGTACGAAACAGGTTCATGCGGAGCCCCCTCGGCGAAAAACCTGTCGGACTCTAACCCAGCCCTGCCGTGATTGCGAGCAGGGACCCCGGCGTCATTTGCGAAGTTCTTCGTCTAGGAAAGGCCCGAACATTTCGGCGAGCGCGAAGAACACGCGCGGCGTACCCGCGAGGAGATTGCCGCCATCGTTGTACTCGCTGCCCGCCAGGTTGCCGATCCGGCCGCCTGCTTCGGTGATGAGCAGGTTGCCCGCTGCAGTATCCCAGGGCGCGAGGCCGATCTCGAAGAAACCATCGAGACGTCCCGCCGCGACGTAGGCGAGATCGAGGGACGCGGCACCCGGTCGGCGCACACCGGCGGTCGCGTCCATCACCTGTTCGAGCATCGCGAGATACGGTTTCAGCCAGCGGCGGTTATCGCGGAACGGGAAGCCCGTTCCGATGAGCGCGCCCTCGAGCCCCGTGCGTTGCGAGACGCGGAGCCGCCTGCCGTCGAGCAGGGTGCCCGCGCCGCGCTCGGCCGTGAACAATTCGCCGCGCAGCGGGTCGAGCACGACGGCGACCTCGGCGCGGCCGCGATGGCGGCAGGCGACCGAAACGGCGAATTGCGGGAAGCCGTGAAGGAAATTGGTTGTACCGTCAAGCGGGTCAATGACCCAGGTGTAGTCGTCGCCGCGCTGCTCGCCGCTTTCCTCGGCAAGAAAACCGTGGCCAGGGTAAGCCTTGCGGATTGCCGCGATCAGGGCCTGCTCGGCCGCCCGGTCGACCTCACTGACGAAGTCGTTGCGGCCCTTCTCGCTGACCGTGAGCGCACCGATGCGGTCGAGGCTGCGCACGATCACTTCGCCGGCGCGCCGCGCGGCGCCGACCGCGATGTTGAGCAATGGGTGCATGACTTAGAATAACAGCAACCCTCCCGGAACCGCGATGTCATCCGCCATCCGAATCGTGCTCGTCGACACCAGTCATCCCGGAAACATCGGCGCAAGTGCGCGCGCGATGAAGAACATGGGGCTCGAGTCGCTCGTCCTCGTGCGTCCGCAGTCGTACTCGCATGCCGAGGCGACCGCGCGCGCATCGGCTGCGGCGGACGTCCTCGCAGCCGCGCGAGTCGCCGCGACGATTGACGACGCAATCGGCGATTGCGGCCTCGTGATCGGCACGACGGCCCGGCCGCGCAGCGCGAACTGGCGCGTGGTCAGCGCGCGGGACGGCGCGGCGGAGCTTGCCACCGCGGCGGAATCCCGCCCCGCTGCCATCCTGTTCGGGGGCGAGAGGAACGGGCTTGCGAACGAGGAGCTTGCACGCTGCCAGGCGCTGATGCGGATTCCTTCGGCGGCCGAGTATGAGTCCCTGAATCTGGCGCAGGCGGTGCAGGTCGTCTGCTACGAAGTCCTCCTCGCGTCGCGTCGCCTCGCGGAACGCCCCGCCGGTGCTTCACCCGCACTCGCGACGGCGGACGAAATGCTCGCCCTGAACGCGAATCTCGAGCGGGTGATGCGCGCGACCGGATTCATGCACGACGGCAATGCCGAGCAGCTCGGCGAGCGCGTGCGGCGCTTGGTGGCCCGCGCACTGCCGGACGACGGCGAGGTGCGAATCCTGCGCGGCTGGCTTGCAGCCATCGAACGCGGGCTGCGGCCGGGCCGGTGAGCTTCATGACGGTACATCTGCCGATCTACCTCGACCATGCTGCCACCGCGCCGCTGGACGGCCGCGTCGCGGCGATCATGAGCGACTGCCTTGCGGATCCGGCGATGCAGGCAAACCCGTCCTCCGCACACAGCGCCGGGCGCGGGGTGGCTGCGCGCATCGAGCTCGCACGCGTCCAGGTTGCCCGCCTCATCAATGCGCCGCCTGAGTCAATCGTATTCACGTCGGGAGCGACCGAGAGCGTCAATCTTGCGGTCCTTGGAGCTGCGCGCGGTGCGCAGGCCGGGCAGCGTCACGTCGTGACATCGCGGATCGAGCACCGCGCGGGACTCGACGCCTGCCGACAACTCGAGCGCGAGGGATTCGCGGTGACCTGGCTTGCGCCTTCGCCCGATGGGCGGATCCGGCTGGAACAGGTTGCCGAAGCGATTCGCGCGGATACCGCGCTCGTTTCGCTGATGCATGCCAACAACGAGACGGGCGTGCTGACGGACATTGATGCCGTGGCGGCGCACTGCCGCGAGCGCGGAATCCTGTTCCACGCAGACGCAGCCCAGAGCGCGGGCAAGCTTGCAATTGACGTTGCGGCCTCGGGCGTCGCCCTGTTGAGCTTTTGCGCGCACAAGCTTGGCGGCCCGAAGGGGGTCGGCGCCCTTTACGTCCGCCTGCGACCGCGTCCGGCCCTCCATCCCCTGCAGTTCGGCGGCGGCCATGAGCGCGGATTGCGCTCAGGCACGCTCGCTCCGCACCAGATCATCGGCTTCGGATCAGCCTGCGCGCTCTCGAGCGTCGCACTCGCCGACGAATCCACGCGAGTTCGAACGCTTTGCGAACGCCTGTGGTCAGCGCTTCAGGCCGCAGCGCCGCTTTGGCGGAATGGTGCCGCCGATCCCGCGATACCGGGAATCCTGAATGTCGGCTTTGCGGGAATAGAGGGCGAATCCCTCCTGTTGGAGTTGGACGGCAAGCTCGCCGTGTCGAGCGGATCCGCATGCAGTTCGGCGACGAGCGAGCCTTCCTATGTTCTGCGCGCGCTCGGTCGATCCGATGAGGCGATTCAAGCCTCAGTACGACTGAGTCTCGGCCGCTCGACGACGGAGGACGACGTTGATCGGGCGGCAGAGATCCTGGTGCGCGCCATCGCGCGCCTTCGCGCCGTGCTGCCGGCCGGCGCGCTGGAGCGGATTGCATGAGCGCGACTGCCCCGAACTATTCACCCAGGGTGCTCGAGTTGTTCGCTGAACTCCCGGGTGCCGGCTCACTGCCACCAGGCAGCGGCGAGATCGTCGCCGGCGAGGCCGTTGCGCTCGACCGTGGCGCCTGGGTCCGTTTCGAGGCGCGCCTCGAGAACGGGCGCATCGCGGGCTGCTGTTATCGCGCCTGGGGATGCCCGCATACCCTCGCGGCGGCAGCCCTGGTGGCGGCGGAATTGCGTGCTCGCCCTCTCGAGGGCCCGCATGGGATCGACGCGTCGCGGCTGGCGCGGGAACTCGACGCCCCGGCCGAGAAAATGGGCCGATTTCTCGTGATCGAGGATGCGCTTCGGGCCCTGCTGGCACATGAGCGTCGGGTACAATGAAGGCCTCGAATGGCCATCACTCTCACACCCGCAGCTGCCGATCGCGTACGCCACTTTCTGGCGGAGCGGGGCCATGGGGTCGGGCTCAGGCTCGGCGTCCGCAAGACCGGTTGTTCGGGATTCGCCTACGTCGTCAACTACGCCGATGTCGTCGAACCGGGTGACAAGGTATTCGACAGCCAGGGCGTGCGCGTGCTGATCGACGAGGGCAGCCTCGGACTGATCGATGGCACCGAGGTCGATTTCGTGCGCCAGGGACTCAATGAGGCATTCCGCTTCAGGAACCCGAACGTGCGCGGCGAGTGCGGCTGCGGCGAAAGCTTCAGCGTCTGATTTTTCCTTTCGGAACGGGCACTTCCGCGCTCATCGCAATTGCCGCGGCCGGTCTGCGGAGGCTAGAATAGGCGGCTTCATTCGCCACCCCCGCAGGCTGAGGATCCCATGGCGCTCGAGCGAACCTTGTCCATCGTCAAGCCCGACGGCGTGGCCCGAAACCTGATCGGCAACGTCTATCGGCGCTTCGAAGAGGCGGGACTTTGGATAATCGGCGCGCGCATGTTGCAGCTGACGGAGCGCCAGGCGGAAGGGTTCTATGCTGTCCATCGCGAGAGGCCGTTCTTTCGGGACCTCTGTGCCTACATGACTTCCGGTCCAGTCATGGTCCAGGTGCTCGAGGGCGAGTCTGCCGTCGCGCGTCACCGCGAGATCATGGGTGCCACCGATCCGAAAAAGGCGGCGCGCGGCACGATCCGCGCGGATCTCGCGACGAGCATCGAGGAGAACGTCGTGCACGGCTCCGACAGCGCCGAGAACGCGGCGCGCGAGATTGCGTACTTCTTCGGCGAGACCTCGCTCTGTCCGCGCACCCGCTGACTCCACGAAGATGAAGCAGGCCGCGGAACGGACGAATTTGCTCGGACTGACCCGGACCGAACTCGAAACTTTTGTCGGCGGGTTCGGGGCGAAGCCGTATCGCGCGCGCCAGCTTCTGAAGTGGGTCTATCGGCGCGGCGAGGCCGACTTTTCCCGCATGACAGACCTGGCAAAGGACTTTCGCGCCGAGCTTGCAATGCGCGCCTGCATCCGCGTGCCGGAGATTGTCTCGGTGAAGACCGCGTCCGACGGCACGCGCAAGTGGCTGCTAAGGATGCCGGGGGCTGCCGGCAACGAGCAGGTCATCGAAACCGTTTTCATTCCCGAGCCGGGCCGCGGCACGCTCTGCATCTCGAGCCAGATCGGCTGCGCCCTCGACTGCTCTTTCTGCGCCACGGGCGCACAGGGCTTCAACCGCAACCTGACGGCCGCGGAGATCATCGGCCAGGTCTGGCTCGCAAACCGGGAACTGGGCTACGACCCGGACGGCGAGCGCATTGTTACGAACGTCGTCCTGATGGGCATGGGCGAGCCGCTCGCCAATTACCGGAGCGTCCTGCCTGCGATGCAGTTGATGCTGGATGACCTGGGCTATGACCTGTCGCGGCGGCGCGTGACGCTCTCGACCTCGGGGCTCGTGCCGCAAATCTATCGTCTCGCGGAAGATTGCAACGTCGCACTTGCGGTTTCGCTGCACGCACCGAACGATCGCCTGCGCGACGAACTCGTTCCGATCAACCGCAAGCACCCGATCGCGGAGCTGCTCGCCGCCTGCTGGCATTACCTCGAGCGGCAGAACGGCCGCAGTGTCACGTTCGAATACACGATGCTCAACGGCGTCAACGACCGCCCGGAGCAGGCGCGGGAACTCGCGAAGCTCCTGCGTGGTCATCACGCCAAGGTCAATCTCATCCCTTTCAACACTTTTCCGGGCACCCGGTACACGCGCTCGACCCCCGAATCGATTCGGCGGTTTCGCGAGTTGCTGGTGCAGGGAGGCGTGATGGCGACAGTGCGCAAGACTCGCGGCGATGACATCGATGCGGCCTGCGGACAACTGCGAGGGCTGGTGATGGATCGCACGCAGGTGCGTCTCGGCAGCAAGCTCGTCAGTCTTGCGGTGCGGGCATGAAGGTCCGGGCGGTACTGCTGGTGCTTGCTCTTTCTCTTGCCGCGCAGGCCGGCGCACAGAGCACATCGCCGGACCCGATTCACGAGGCAGGCAAGATCAACGCACGGCTCGCGATGGAGTACCTGAAGCGCGACCAGCTCCAGGTCGCGCAGGAAAAGATCGAGAAAGCCCTGCTGCAGAACCCGAAGGACGTGAACGTCCAGCTTTCGGCCGGGCTCGTGTATGAAAGGCTGCGCGACATGAAGGGGGCGGAGAAGCATTTCCGGCTGGCGCTGCGCGCCGCGCCGGACAGCCCCGAGGCGCAGAATGCGCTCGGCGCCTTTTTCTGCCGCAACAAGCAGCAGGCGAAGGGCGAGGAAATGTTCCTGAAGGCCGCAGCGAACCAGATCTACCGCACGCCCTTCGTCGCCTATACGAACGCCGGCGTCTGTGCCCGAAGTGCCGGCAACCTCGAGCGGGCGGAGCGTTACCTGCGCCAGGCACTGGCCTCGCAGGTCGACTATCCCGAAACCTACGCGCAGCTCGCGGGAGTCCTGCACGACCGGGGGAACAACCTCCAGGCCAGGGCGTTTGTCGGGCGCTTCCTGGCGGTCGCGCCCGCGACGCCTGACATGCTGCTGCTCGGGCACAACATCGAGGTCGCGCTCAAGGACGACAGCGCCGCCACGGCGTACAGGGAGCGGCTGTCCAAGGAGTTCCCGAACTCCGAGCAGGCGCGCGCCGTGGAAGACCTGGCGGACCGGAATCGCGGATGAGTGCAAGGCCGGGCGGCGCCTCGCCAGGCGCGCGGCTGCGTAGCGCGCGCGAGGCGCGCGGGCTTTCCATTGAGGAAGTCGCGGACCGGCTCCGGCTAAACGTGGCGCTCGTGCTCGCGATGGAGGAGGACCGGCTCGGCCTGCTCGGTGCCCCGGTCTTCGCCCGGGGACACCTCAGGAATTACGCAGCCCTCGTCGGCGCGCCGGAACGGGAGATCCTGGCCGACTGCGACGTTGGCGACGTGCCCGAACCGACTTTCCTCCCCGCGCTCGATCGGGCGCCAGGCGCGCGCCCCGGTCCGCGCCGCGCATGGATTGCGGCGCTCGCCGTGCTTGCGGTGGCCGCGGCCGCGTTGATGGCATGGTGGTTGACGCGAAGCTAGTCCATGCAACGCAAACTCCAGGCCATCCGCGGAATGAACGATCTGCTCGCGGACCAGCTGCCGTACTGGCAGCGGGTCGAGGCCGCCGCGCGCGAACTGTTTGCGGACTACGGTTATCGCGAGATGCGCGTGCCGCTCCTCGAACACGCGGAGTTGTTCCAGCGCTCGATCGGCGAGCACACGGACATCGTCGAAAAGGAGATGTACAGCTTCGAGGACCGTGGCGGCGACCGGCTGAGCCTGCGCCCGGAGGCGACGGCTGGCCTGGTACGCGCCGCGATCGAGCATGGGCTCCTGCACAACCAGAAGCAGAGGCTCTGGACCGCGGGTCCGATGTTCCGCCACGAGCGTCCGCAGCAGGGCCGCTACCGCCAGTTTCACCAGGTCGATTGCGAGGCCTTTGGCTATCCGGGGCCGGACATCGACGCCGAAGTGATCCAAATTTCGGCGCGCCTGTGGCGCAAGCTAGGCATCCGCGGCCTGCGGCTCTACGTCAACTCCCTCGGCACTCCGGAATCCAGGAAGCGCTACCGCGCGCAGCTGGTCGAATTCTTCTCGGGCCGCAGGGCCGAGCTCGACGCCGACAGCCTCCGCCGTCTCGATTCGAATCCCCTGCGAATACTCGATTCCAAGAACCCGTCGATGCGCGCGGTGATTGAAGCCGCTCCGCGATTCATCGACCACCTGGACCCGGGCTCGCGCAGTCACTTCGACCGGTTTCTCGAACTCCTCGCCGCCTCGGGAATCGCGGCCGACGTCGACCCGCGGCTCGTGCGCGGCCTCGATTACTACACTCGCACGGTATTCGAGTGGCGGACCACCGCCCTCGGCTCGCAGGATGCCGTCTGCTCGGGTGGCCGCTATGATGGCCTGGTCGAACAGCTGGGCGGCGAGCCGACCCCGGCGATCGGATGGGCGCTTGGCATCGAGCGCGTCGTCAGCCTGATGCAGGCTGCGGGCCCTGAATCACCCGGGGCCGCCCCGGCGGTCTACCTCGTCCTGTCGGGAGAGCGCGCGGAGATCGCGGGCCTCGCCCTTGCCGAGCGCCTGCGCGACGCGTTGCCGGGCGCCGGCGTGCTCGCGAACATGGAGGGGGGCAGTTTCAAGGCGCAGTTGAAGCGGGCCGACAAGTGCGGCGCGACGATCGCGCTCATTGTCGGCGACGACGAGGTGAAACGTGGCGTCGCCGCCGTGAAGTGGCTGCGCACCGAGGCCGAGCAACAGGAATGGCCCTGGGACGAATTGCCGCGGCGGCTGGCCGCGCTGTTGCGCTCGGGCGAAGCGTCAGGAAGCCAAGATGGTCGATGAATTTCTCTCGGAACGCGAACAGGCCGAGCAGCTGAAGCAATGGCTGCGCGAGAACTGGATCTGGCTGGTCGCTGGCGTCGCGTTGACGTTGGGCGGCTACTACGGCCTTCGCTGGTGGGAATCGCGCGAGGCATCGCGCTCGATCGAAGCGGGGGAGCGCTTTTCCGCGATGCTCGATGCGATCGGCAGCGGCAAGCGGGAGGAAGGGGTCTCGATCGCGGCCGAGGTAACCGGGAAATATGCGGACACGCCGTATGCCGACCAGGCGACGCTCGTGCTCGCACGGCTCGACGTCGATTCCGGCAATCTCGCGAGCGCCGGGACGCGCCTTGAAATGGTTGCCCAGGACTCGAAGGATCCGGACCTCAGGGTCGTCGCGCGCCTGCGTCTCGCGCGGGTTCAGCTTGCCGAGGGCCGTTATGACGACGCCCTGAAGTCTCTTGATGCAGTCGCGACGCCATCCGTCGACCCGCGCGTGCTCGAGCTCCGCGGCGACGTGAAGCTTGCCCAGGGCGACAAGGCGGCGGCGCTCGACAACTGGCGCAAGGCGGAGGCAGCGGCGACCGCAGACCCCACAAGCGGCGCGCAGGTCGATACGGAACTTCTCCAGCTCAAGATCGACGAACTGGGCGCGGCTCAGGCGACGGAGTAAGGCATGCTGATGAAACGATTCGTGACGGCGGCGGCGATTGCGATTCTCGCCGCGGCCTGCAGCAAGGAAGAAGATGTCGCTCCGCCCGCGGAGCTCGTGGAATTCGACCCCACCGTCAGCATCGACCGGGTCTGGAGTGCGGGGACCAAGGGCGGCGACGAGGTGTTGCGCCTCGGGCTTCGACCGGCGGTCCAGGGCGAGCGCGCCTATGTCGCAGGACATGGCGGCGATGTCCATGCCGTCGAGCTCGCGACGGGACGGGATCTCTGGCGCGTGTCCACCGATCTCGAATTGAGCGGCGGACCGGCCGTCGGCGAAGGAGTCGTGGTCGTCGGCAGCTCGGGCGGCGAACTCGTCGCACTGGATGCGGAGACGGGCGGAAAGCGCTGGCAAGTCGCGACCGGCGGCGAGGTCCTGACCGCGCCGACCGTGGCGGGTGGAATCGTCGTCGTCCGCACGGTGGACGGGCGCCTGCGCGGCCTGCGGGTCTCGGACGGCACGGAGGCCTGGAACTACGAGCAGCCCGTCCCGCGGCTGACCCTGCGCGGCAACGGCTCGCCGGTCGTCGACGGCGACATGGTCATTGCCGGGCTCGACAACGGGAAAGTCATCGCGCTCTCGCTCACGACGGGAGAGCTGCTGTGGTCGACGACCGTCGCCCCGTCGCGCGGCCGCACGGAAATCGAGCGCCTGGTCGACATCGATTCGCCGGTGCGGGTCATGGGTGACGACATCTTCGTAGTCGGTTACCAGGGGCGCCTCGCCATGCTCGCACGGGACACGGGCCAGCTCTGGTGGGGGCGCGATCTATCGAGCAACCGCGGGCTCGCCGCCGACAGCGACAATCTCTACGTGACGACGGCCGACAGCACGGTGGTCGCCCTGCGCAGGCGCGATGGCACGCCGGTCTGGACCCAGGACGCAATGATTCGCCGCTCACTGACAGGACCGGTGCTGTCGGGCGACACCCTGGTGGTCGGCGACTTCGAAGGCTACCTGCACTGGCTCGACGCCGCGACCGGACAGATGCTCGCGCGTGGCAAGACCGGCGGCGGCCGGCTGAGTAACGCACCGGTCGCTACGGGTGACCTCCTGCTGATGCAGACCGATTCCGGCGAAGTCCAGGCCTGGCGTGCGCAGCCTCGGGGCGCGGGCTGAGCGCGGCCAGGCAGCGCATGCCATGCTTCCAGTCGTTGCCCTCGTCGGGCGGCCGAATGTCGGCAAGTCGACACTGTTCAATGCGCTGACCGGCACGCGAGACGCCCTCGTCTCCGACATCCCGGGGGTCACGCGCGACCGCAAGTACGGCTACGGCCGGGACGAGCCACTCCGATACATCGTCATCGATACGGGCGGGCTCGTTGAAGCGCCTCGCGGCCTGCTCGAGCACATGGCACGGCAGACTGGGCGGGCGATCGAGGAGGCCGACCGCATCGTCTTCCTGGTCGACGGGCAGAACGGGCTGGATGCGTCGGACCGATTCGTGGCCGACGTGCTGCGGAGAAGCGGAAAGCCCGTCACCGTCGCCGTCAACAAGAGCGAGGACCGGGACGCGGCGGTGACGACCGCCGAGTTTCACGCATTCGGATTCGGCGAACCGCTCGCGATCTCGGCGGCCCATCGCCAGGGAATCGACGACCTCATGGACCGCGCGCTCGCGGGAATCGAGCCTGCGGCGATCGACGCCGCCACGGAAGCCGATCGCACGATCCGCGTCTGCGTCATCGGAAGACCGAATGTCGGCAAGTCCACCCTCATCAACCGGCTGGTCGGTGAAGAAAGGCTGATTACGTTTGACGAGCCGGGCACGACGCGTGATGCCGTCCATGTTCCCTTCGAGCGCGATGGCCAGGCCTATGTCCTGATCGACACGGCGGGCGTGCGGCGCCGCGCGCGCGTCGACGCGGAGCTTGAGAAGTGGAGCGTCATCAAGACGCTGCAGGCGATCGACGACGCACACGTCGTCATCGGCATGGTGGACGCGCGCTCGAACGTCGCCGAGCAGGACGCTACGCTTTTCGGCATCGCTGCCGAGCGTGGCCGCGCGCTGGCGATCGCGGTCAACAAATGGGATCACGTCGAGCCCGGAAAGCGGGACGAGATCCGTGGCCAGCTGGCCGCGCGACTGCGCTTCCTCGATTTCGCGCCCTTCCATTTCATTTCGGCATTGCACGGCAGCGGCGTCGGGGAGCTGATGGACTCCGTCCGTGCCGCGCACGCAGCGGCGATGCGGGAGATGCCGACGCCTGACCTCACGCGCATCCTCGAGGCAGCAATCCGCCAGCACCAGCCGCCGCTGGTTCGCGGGCGGCGCATCCGCCTGCGATATGCGCACCAGGGTGGCCGCAATCCGCCGGTGATCGTGGTCCACGGCGCCCAGGCTGAGCGCACGCCGGAGGATTACCGGCGCTATCTCGTCAACTGCTTTCGCGAGGCCTTCCGGCTTGCGGGCACGCCCGTGCGCGTCGACTTCCGAACCGAGGACAATCCGTTCGCGGGCCGGCGCGACAAGCTGACCCCGCGTCAGCGACGCACGCGCGAGCGGCAGAAGAGCCGCGGACCCGGGTAAGTCAGGACTTTCGCTCGAGGACGCGAGCCCGGAGACGTCCGAGTGCGAGCCGTGCCTCAACGATCGTGCCAGGCGGCGCCTCGGCCGGGTCCCGGACGACCTTGCCATCCGACGCAAGGGTCACGATCGCGTAGCCGCGGCCAAGAGTCGCCAGGGGACTCGTGGCTTCGAGGCCACGGGCAACCGCCTGCACGAGGCCTTGCGCGATCGCGGCGCGGTGACGTGCCGAGGATCCAAGCCTCGACAAGAGGTGCGCAATTCGCTGCGACAGCGCCGCAAGCCGCGCCGCGGGAGACCGGCTCCTAAGTTCGGCATGAAGGCGCAGGAGCCGCTCCCGGCGTGCGCGGGTCTCGCGGCGAATGGCGGCGAGCGATCGGGCCTGCAGCTCGTCGAGCCTTTGCATGCGTTGCGCGACAGCCTGCGCGGGGTGCAGGCGCGATAATCGCCGGGCGGCATCGGAGATGGCTTCGGTCTTTTGCCGATATGCGCGCGTCGCCGCTCCACGGAGGCGGGTCGCCATCACGTCGAGGGCCTGCAACCAGGCTGCTGCATCCGGAACCGCGAGCTCCGCGGCCGCGGACGGCGTCGGCGCGCGCAGGTCCGCGACGAAATCGGCGATCGTGAAATCGATTTCGTGGCCGATTCCGGTGATCAGGGGCAGGTCGAGCGCGGCGATCGTGCGCGCGAGCGACTCGTCGTTGAATGCAAAGAGGTCCTCGAGCGACCCGCCGCCGCGCACGAGCAGGAGGACGTCGACGTCCCGGCGGCGATCCGCGAGCTCGAGCATGGCCGCGATTTCCCGCGCGGCGACGGCGCCCTGCACCGGTACGGCGTAGACGAGCACCGGCACGCCCGGACAGCGGCGCCGCAGGACGTGCAGCACGTCCCTGAGTGCGGCACCGGTCGCCGAAGTCACGATTCCAATGCGCCCCGGGAATCGCGGAGGCGCAATCTTCCGCGACGCATCGAAGAGCCCCTCTGCTGAAAGTTTCTGCTTGAGCGCCTCGTAGCGCCGCCTGAGTTCGCCTTCGCCCGCCTCCTCGAGGTGATCGACGACGAGCTGGAACTCGCCGCGCGCCTCGTAGAGCCCGACGCGCGCGCGCAGCAGGACCTGCATTCCATCCCGTGGCGCAATCCGCGACGCCAGATTGCGCTGGCGGAACATGGCGCAGCGCACCTGGGCGTCCTCGTCCTTGAGCGTGAAATACCAGTGCCCGGAAGCCGGGCGGGACAAGTTCGAGAGTTCCCCGTTGATCCAGATCGAGGGCAGGCCCGCCTCGAGGAGCCCGCGCACCTCGCGGTTCAGCCGGCTCACCGTATAAATGTCACGGCGCAGCTCGGCTGTCTGCCCGGTTTCCGGTGAAATCCTCGCCATGGGCCCATGCTAAGCGACCTGTTTGCAGACACGCCACTTACAACGGCGGGGGCAGCGCCGTACAATGCATCGCTTCATTCGGACCGCCCCGGGGAATGCCGGCTCATGCGAATCGTCCAGGAAGCACTCACCTTCGACGACGTCCTGCTCGTACCGGCGTACTCGGAAGTACTGCCGCGCGAGGTCGACCTGTCGACGCAGCTGACTCGCGGCATCCGCCTCAACCTTCCGTTTGTCTCCGCGGCCATGGACACCGTCACCGAGGCGCGCCTCGCGATCACGATCGCGCAGGAAGGCGGGATCGGCATCGTCCACAAGAACATGACTGCGGCTGACCAGGCGCGCGAGGTAGGGCGCGTCAAGAAACACGAGAGCGGAGTCATCAAGGACCCGATCACCGTGCGGCCCGACGCCACGATCCGCGATGTCATCGCGCTTACGCGCGCCAGGGGAATCTCGGGCCTTCCGGTCACGTCCGACGGCAACCAGGTCGTCGGCATCGTCACTCACCGCGACATCCGCTTCGAGGAGCAGCTCGACCTGCCGGTGTCCAAGGTCATGACCCCACGCGAAAAGCTCGTGACCGTCCTGGAGAACACCCCACGCGAGGAAGTGCTCCAGCTACTGCACCGTCACCGCATCGAAAAGGTGCTGGTCGTCGACAGCGGCGGCCGGTTGCGCGGCATGATCACGGTGAAGGACATCCAGAAAGCCCGCGACTTCCCGCGCGCCTGCAAGGACGAGCACGGCCGGCTGCGAGTCGGCGCGGCAGTCGGCACGGCCCCCGACACGCTGGACCGAGTCGCGCAGCTCGCCGAAGCAGGCGTCGACGTCGTCATCGTCGATACATCTCACGGGCACTCGCGCGGCGTCATTGCGACCGTGGAGCGCATCCGCAAGGCGTATCCGCAGCTGCAGTTGATCGCGGGCAACATCGTGACGGCGGAGGCAGCCAGGGCTCTCGTCGATGCGGGCGCCGACGCAGTCAAGGTCGGTATCGGGCCGGGCTCGATCTGCACGACGCGCGTCATCGCGGGCGTCGGCGTGCCGCAGATCACTGCCGTCGCGACGGTCGCCGAGGCACTCTCCAAGAGCGACGTTCCACTCATTTCAGACGGCGGCATCCGCTATTCCGGCGACGTCGCCAAGGCGATCGCAGCGGGTGCCCACGCCGTCATGATCGGCGGCCTGTTCGCGGGAACCGAGGAATCGCCGGGCGAAGTCGAGTTGTACCAGGGCGCTTCGTACAAGTCCTATCGCGGCATGGGCTCGCTCGGCGCCATGGCCCAGCGCAATGGATCGAGCGACCGTTACTTCCAGGACACCGTCGAGGAGCTCGAGAAGCTGGTGCCGGAGGGTGTGGAGGGGAGAGTCCCGTACAAAGGCAGCCTCGTGACGATCCTGCACCAACTCGCTGGCGGAATCCGCGCAGCGATGGGTTATACCGGCTGCCAGGACATCGAACAGATGCGGACGCGGCCCGTCTTCGTCCGCATCACGGGCGCAGGTGTCCGTGAAAGCCACGTCCACGACGTGAGCATCACCAAAGAAGCGCCGAACTACCGGATCGGCTGATGGCTGCACGTATGCAGGCCGCGGCTGCCGACATCCATGCCCACCGGATCCTGATCCTCGACTTCGGCGCCCAGTACACGCAGCTGATCGCCCGGCGCGTGCGCGAGATCGGCGTTTATTGCGAGATTCTGCCCTGGGACGCCGGCGACGCCGCCGTCCGGGCCTTCGGCGCACGCGGAATCATCCTGTCAGGCGGCCCGGAGTCGGTCGCGGACGAAGCACCGCCGCGGGCGCCTGACGCCGTGTTCGAACTTGGCGTGCCGGTGCTAGGCATCTGCTACGGGATGCAGACGATGGCGGCCCAGCTCGGCGGTCGTGTCGCAGCGTCCACGCACAGGGAATTCGGCTACGCGAAGGTCCGCAGGACCGGCGCATCGCGCCTGCTCGACGGCATCGCCGACGATGGCGCGACCGATCCGGGCGTCCTCGACGTGTGGATGAGCCACGGCGACCGCGTCGAAGCGCTGCCACCGGGCTTCGCGGCGATCGCGGCCACCCCGAATGCGCCGCTCGCCGCGATGGCGAACGACGGCGCGCGCCTTTACGGCGTGCAGTTCCACCCGGAAGTGACCCACACACGCTCGGGCGCCGCGATTCTCAAGCGTTTCGTGCGCGACATCTGCGGCTGCGACACGCTCTGGGACGCCGGGAACATCATGGCGGACGCCATCGCGCAGGTGCGCGCGCAGGTGGGCCAGGACCGCGTGCTGCTCGCGCTTTCGGGCGGCGTCGACTCGTCCGTCGTTGCGGTGCTGCTGCATCGCGCGATCGGCGACCAGCTTACCTGCGTGTTCGTGGATCACGGGCTCCTGCGCCTCGGCGAGGGCGATCAGGTGATGGAGACTTTCGCGAAGCATCTCGGCATTCGGGTGATCCGGGTCGATGCCGCGGAGCGCTTTTTCGCCGGCCTCGGAGATGAGGAAGACCCGGAGAGCAAGCGGAAAATCATCGGGCGGCTGTTCATCGAGATCTTCGAGGAGGAAGCGAAGCGGCTCGAGAACATCCGCTGGCTTGCACAGGGAACGATCTATCCCGACGTCATCGAATCGGCGGGCGCGAAGACCGGCAAGGCCCAGGTGATCAAATCGCATCACAACGTGGGCGGTCTGCCGGAGCGGATGAAGCTCGCGCTCCTCGAGCCGCTGCGGGAACTCTTCAAGGACGAGGTTCGCCGCATCGGCCTCGAACTCGGACTTCCGCGCGATATGGTGTTCCGCCATCCGTTCCCGGGTCCCGGCCTCGGCGTTCGCATCCTCGGGCGCGTACACCGCGAAGCGGCGGATCTCCTGCGTCACGCCGATGCGATCTACATCGAGGAGCTGCGCGCGCACGACCTCTATGACCGCGTCAGCCAGGCCATGGCGATCTTCCTGCCGGTTCGCTCGGTCGCCGTGATGGGCGATGGCCGCCGCTATGAATGGGTCATTGCGCTCCGCGCCGTCGAGACCGTGGATTTCATGACGGCGCACTGGGCGCGGCTGCCCTACGATTTCCTGGACCACGTTGCGCGCAGGATCGTCAACGAGGTGAAGGGCGTCTCCCGGGTCGTCTACGACATCTCCGGCAAGCCGCCCGCGACGATCGAGTGGGAATGACCGGTCCGCGGGTCGCAGGCGCCTTCAACTGAATGAGCCGTGACGAATCATGGATGCGGCGTGCGCTCGAGCTTGCGGTTCAGGCCGAGGCGGAAGGAGAAGTACCCGTCGGCGCACTCGTCGTTCGGGACGACGCCGTGCTGGGCGAGGGCTGGAATCGTCCGATCGCGGCCCGAGACCCCACGGCTCATGCCGAGATGCTCGCGCTGCGCGAAGCCGCAGCCCGTGCAGGCGAATACCGGTTGGGCGGCGCGACCCTCTACGTGACTCTTGAGCCCTGCCCGATGTGCGCAGCCGCCATGGCGCACGCGCGCATCGCGCGCCTCGTGTTCGGTGCCTGGGATCCGCGGCAGGGTGCAGCCGGCAGCGCCTTCAACCTCGTGACTGCCGCCGAAATGAATCACCGGATCGATTCATTCGGGGGAGTCCTCTCGGAGGAATGTGGTGCGCTACTTCGCGGATTCTTCGCCGGAAGGCGCTGACGCCGGCTCATCCGCGACCATCCAGCGCATGAGTTCCGCATAGGTCTGCACGTTGCGAACGAATCCAACGGGTTCCCAGCCACGCGCGTAACCGCGCTTCAGCTTCGAATAGTGCCGCTCCTGCGCAAGCAGTGGCAGGTTGGCGCGCACGTCGGGCCAGCTGTCGGGATCCTGTCCGCGACGTTGCGTCAGCACTCGCGCGTCCTCGAGGTGGCCGTAGCCGACGTTGTAGGCGGCAAGCGTCAGCCAGGTCCGGTCGGGTTCCTGGATTCGATCCGGAATCGTCTTTTCAACCAGCCGGAAGTATCGTGCGCCGCCCCGGATGCTGTCGCGCGGGTCACTGCGATCACGCACCCCGACGCGCGCGGCGGTATCCGCGGTCAGCATCATGAGACCCTGGACGCCGGTCGGTGAAATTGCGGCCTCGTCCCAGCGCGACTCCTGGTATCCGATGGCGGCGAGCAGGCGCCAGTCGATTCCGGTTTCGGCGGCGGCCTCCTGGAACCACGCCTGGTAGCGCGGCAGCCGCTCACGGACGCCCGCGACGAAGTTGGCTGCATCGACACGGTCGAACCGGACGAGCGCAAGCCGGTTGCGCTCGAGTACGTCGGCCAGGCGGCCGCTCGATTCGATCTCCGCGAAGTAGCGCTCAACTTCCGGCAGCAGGTCCGCGCCATGCGGGGAGATCGCCCAGGCCACGGCCTCGGACTCCGAGAGCTTGAAGGCTGGGCGCAGGTCCGGATGAAAATGCCTGCCGAGGGAGAACTCGGTCGAATCGGCAACGGTGACGTCCGCTTCGCCCTCTGCAACGCGTGCCAGCAAGTCGAGCGTATCGCTGCCTTTCACCTCGGTCCACTCGAGCCCCGGCCATTGCGTCGCGAGCTTCGCAAGGCTCGCCGCATGAGTCGAATTGCGCAGCACCACGATGCGCTTGCCGACGAGGTCAGCCGGCGTCTTCGGCAGCCTGTCCTGGATGCGGTAGACGACGTGCTGGTCGATGTGCTGGAACACCGGCCCGAAGCGGACGCGGTCGTCCCGGCCCGCGTGCGCGATGAGCCCCGCGGCCGCAATGTGCGCCCGGTTCCGCGCAACCGCTGCGAGCGCGGCAGCGGCTGACCTCTCGAGCGAGATATCAAGCTGCACGCCGAGCTTCTCGGCAAAGCCCCGGGCGAGCTCATATTCCGGGCCTTCGGGTCCGGCCGCGCCTTCGTAGTAGGCGAGGGGACTGTTGCGAGTGGCGACCTTGATGACCCCGGCGGCACGGATCTGCTCGAGGCTGCCTGGCATGCGTGAACAGGTTCCAATCAGGAGCGCGACGGCAAGCACCGCGGAGATACGGAATCGCCTGCGAATTCGCGGCCTGGGCACTCCGGCCGGCGCGGTTTCCGGTTCCATTGATGTAGAATAGCTGTTCCGGATCAGGCCGCTACGGGCCGCCGGGTCCCTGCACGGAGAGGTACCGAAGCGGTCACAACGGCACCGACTCGAAATCGGTTGAGGGCATTACGCCCTACGTGGGTTCGAATCCCACCCTCTCCGCCAGATTCTTCCTCGCTACACTCATTTCATGGACGTACCAGCCGCCCGGCGCACGGCTGACTCCGCATCGCCGCCGCGGGACACTTCGCTGCTGCGCTGGGTCTGGCGAGCCTACGTCCGGAACGCACTCGTGCCGCTCCTGGTCGTCGAGCTGCTGCTCGTCGACGTCTACCTGACGAGCCACGCATGGTCGCTGCGCAAGAACGTCGATGCACTGACCGAAGTCGCCCACCAGGAACTGGCGCGCACCGCGGATGACCAGTCGGCCGTCATCGAACGGCAGCTCGGCCAGGTGACCGCCCTGGCCGATGTCCTTCGCCGGCAGACGGCCGCCGCGCTTGCATTGCCGGCGCAGCGTTCAGGGGACCGCGCACGCCTCGCGCTTCAGCCAACCGGGGCATTGACGACGACTCGCGACGATGGCGGCGCCGCTGTCTACTGGTCGGCCCGCACAGTCAAGGGCCCTGCCGAGTTCGAGAAGCTCGAGCGCCTCGCCGCCGTCGATCCGCTCCTGCGCGACATCACGCTCGCCAACCCGCTGATCGTGCAAACCTACTTGAACACGCACGACTCGCTGAATCGCATCTGGCCGTGGATCGACACCGCGGCCGTGTTCGATCCGGGCATGAACATACCCGAATTCAATTTCTACTATGAAGCCGATGCAGCGCACAATCCGGCCCGCTCGGTTGTCTGGACCGATGCCTACGTCGATCCGGCGGGCAAGGGCTGGCTGGTTTCCGCCATCGCGCCCGCGTATCGCGGAGACTTTCTCGAAGCGGTGGCCGGCGCCGACGTCACGGTCGATCGCATCGTGGCTGACGTGCTCAACCAGGACGTTCCCTGGCAGGGATTCCTGCTGCTGATCGGCAAGTCAGGAACCCTGCTCGCGCTGCCGCCGCAGGGCGAACGCCTCTTCGACCTCAAAGAATTGACCGAACACCACTACGTTGACGCGATCCGGGCCGACACGTTCAAGCCCGAGGAATTCAACGTCTACCGCCGGGGCGATTTTTCGGAGATCGGGAAACTGCTGCGGACCCAGCCGTCGGGTAGCGGTCGCATCGACGGCGACGAGCCGCATCTCGTCGCCTGGCAGACGATTCCGTCCGTGGGCTGGAAGTTGATGAGCCTCGTGCCCGAGGCAGCGGTATTCGGTCCATCGCGCGCGCTCAACGAAGACCTGGCGGTCGTCGGCTGGGTCATGCTGGCGGGTCTCGCCGGATTTTATCTCGTGTTCTTCAGTTTCCTTTACCGGCGCGCGCGCTATGTCAGCCGCTCGATCGCCGAGCCGCTCGCACAGATCGAGCGCATGGCACATCGAATTGCGGTGGGCGACTACGAGCAGGCCTCGCCGCAGTTCGGGGTCAGCGAGTTCCGCCACACGGTCGGTGAGCTGCAGCAGATGGGCCGCCTGCTCGGCGACTCCAATCGCGCGCGCGAAGCTGCGGAGGCCCGCCTCAGCGAGCGGAACGAGGAGTTGTCCGCGATTCTCATCCTGTCGCCTGACGGACTCGTCTCGTTTGGCTCGTCCGGCCTCGTGACGGAGACGAACCCGGCGTTCCTGAGGCAGACCGGCTGGTCGCGCGACGAGCTGATCGGTTGCTCGTGGACGGAGTTCTGGCGGCGGCTTGGCGATCTCGGAACGTCGGTGGAGCCGCAGGCGCTCGTCGCGCCGGTCCTGCGACTCCAGCGGCCGCGACCAATCGTGCTCGAATGCCGGGTCGTGGGCGCGCCGGCCGGCGCGCAAGTCGCCTATTTCCGCGACATCACGCATGCCGACGAGCTCGATCGGGCAAAAAGCCGTTTCGTGGCTACGGCCGCTCACGAATTGCGCACTCCGATCGCAGTGATCACGGGCTACGCGGAGTTCCTTCAGGCGAGCGACCCGCCTCCCGGCCAGCGCGGCGAGATCCTGGCCACGATGCGGCGCCACGGCGACCACATTGCGGGCATCGTTTCCGAGCTGCTCGACCTGGCGCGTATCGAGGCGCGTGCCGGCCGCGATTTCACGATGATTCGCCAGCCCCTGGCGCCCGCAGTGCGGCGGTTCATCGATAGCCTCCGGATCGGCGACTACGCCCGCGTGCCGGCGCTCGATGGCGACATCGGCGATGCCGAAGTTTTCGTGGATGCCGACAAGTTTTGCCAGTCGCTCAGCAACGTGCTCGCAAACGCCTGCAAGTATTCGCCAACTGGCGGGCCGGTTTCCGTGCGCCTCGTCGCCGCGGGCAATGAAGTCGGGGTGCGCGTCGAAGACCAGGGCGAAGGCATGGACGAGGAAACCCAGCGGCGCATATTCGACCGCTTCTTCCGCGCCGACGGGAAATCCGCGGCCGCAGGCACCGGACTCGGCATGAGCATCGTCAAGGAGATCATCGATATCCACGGCGGACACATTGAAATCGCGAGTGCACCGGGCGTTGGAACGGTCGTGACACTGTGGTTGCCGCGCGCGGCTCCGCGCGGTTGACGCTCAGGGGAGGCAACCGTACGATGCCCGGCCCCGGTTTTCCATGGTGGCTCGCGTCGGTTCCTCCGCGACGATCAGCCGTGAACCCCGCCAGGCCCGGAAGGGAGCAACGGTAGCGGTGGCATCGGGTGCCGGAGGGGTGCTGGCGCGGGCCGCCTCCATCCGGCCCCAGGATGCGCGATGATGACCGGACGGCAGGCAAGGATTCGATGAGTTACCTCGTACTCGCCCGCAAGTGGCGCCCCCGGAATTTCGCCGAGCTGGTCGGCCAGGAACACGTACGCCAGGCGCTCGTGAATGCCCTGGATTCGGGGCGCATCCACCACGCCTTCCTTTTCACCGGCACGCGAGGCGTCGGCAAGACGACCATCGCAAGAATCCTCGCCCGCGCGCTCAACTGCGAAAAGGGCGTGAGTTCCGCGCCTTGCGGCGAATGCGGCGCCTGCCGGGAGATCGACGAGGGCCGCTTCGTCGATCTGATCGAGGTCGATGCCGCATCGCGCACCAAGGTGGACGACACGCGGGAACTGCTCGAGAACGTGCAGTACCTGCCGACGCGGGGCCGATTCAAGGTCTACCTGATCGACGAAGTGCACATGCTGTCGGCGCACTCCTTCAACGCGCTGCTCAAGACGCTCGAAGAGCCTCCGCCGCACGTCAAGTTCCTGCTCGCAACCACCGATCCGCAGAAACTGCCGGTCACGGTCCTGTCGCGCTGCCTGCAGTTCAACCTGAAGCGCCTGCCCGCGGCGATGATCGCGTCGCGACTCCAGCACATCCTCGGCGCCGAGGGCATCGCCTTCGAGCCGGCGGCGACCTCGCTGCTGGCGCGCGCCGCCGACGGGAGCTTGCGGGATGCGCTTTCGCTCCTTGACCAGATTCTTGCCTTCGGCGGCGGCCGCGTGACCGAGGCCGATGCGCGGTCGATGCTCGGCACCGTGGACCGGCAACAGGTCGTGCGTCTCGTCGAGCGGCTTGCCGATCGGGATGCGCGCGGCCTGTTCGAAGCCGTTGCCGCCATCGACGAGTACGCGCCGGATTACGGGCTACTGCTCGACGAAATTGCGGCCCTGTTGCAGAAGGTCGCTTTGCGGCAGGCGGTGCCCGATCTGGCAGAAGACGAGATCCACCTGACCGAGACATTGGTCGCGCTGGGCGAGCGGATTGCCGCGGAGGATCTGCAGCTCGCATTCCAGTTTGCGATCGTCGGCCGCCGCGACCTCGAGCTTGCGCCCGATCCGCGGACCGGGTTCGAGATGACCCTGCTCAGGATGCTCGCATTCCGCCCGGCGGAGTCGACGGGCCAGGACCGGAAGGCGGCGGACAGCCGCGCGACACCGGTGGCAGCGGCGCCGCTTGCAAAGAAACCGGATGCGTCCGCGGAAGGCGACTGGCCCGCGCTACTGTCGCAGCTCGAGCTCAAGGGCCCCGCCCGCCAGCTCGCCGGAAACTGCCAGCTGCTCGCACGCGAGGAAAACCATTTCCGCTTCCTGCTGGACGACCGTGCGCGCGCCCTGCACACGCGCCAGCTGGAAGACCGCATCACGCAGGCGCTGCGGCAATTGGTCGGCGAGTCCGTCACCGTCGAGATTGAGCAGGGCGGAGCAGGCGACACGCCCGCGCGCCGCGAGGAACAGGCCCGTGACGAGCGACTCGAGAAGGCGCGCGCAGCCCTCGAGCGCGATCCCAACGTGCAGTCCCTGCGCGACCGGTTCGGCGCGGTGCTGCAGCCGGACTCAATCAAGCCGGTCGGGTAGAATGAGCACATGAAACCGGATCTCGGAAAACTCATGCGCCAGGCACAGCAACTGCAGGCGAACATGCAGAAAGCCCAGGAGCAGCTTGGAGCCCTCGAGGTCACGGGCGAATCCGGCGGCGGCATGGTCAAGGTCGTGATGAATGGGCGTCACGAAGTCAGGCAGGTCCAGATCGACCCGAGCGTCGCGGGCCCCGACCGCGAGATGCTCGAGGACCTCGTGGCCGCGGCCTGCAATGACGCGACCCGCCGCGTCGGCGAGGCCGTCCAGCAGCACATGGCCGGTGCGATGGGCGGCATGCAGCTTCCGCCGGGCATGAAGTTGCCGTTCTGACGGCGCGGCCGTGAAGTATTCACCGGGACTTTCCCGCCTCATCGAGGCCCTGCGCGTACTTCCGGGCGTCGGCCCCAAGTCGGCCCAGCGCATGGCGTTTCACCTGCTGGAACGCAACCGTGAAGGCGGTCGCGCACTTGCGCGCGCGCTCGAGGATGCGGCTGCGAACGTTGTGCACTGCAGGCGCTGCCGCATGTTGACGGACGGCGAACTCTGCGAGATCTGTTCCGCGCCCAAGCGCGATGCCTCGGCACTTTGCATCGTCGAGTCACCAGCCGACGTCGTCGCGGTCGAACAGTCCGGCGGCTACGGCGGCCGCTACTTCGTTCTGATGGGCCACCTCTCGCCGCTCGACGGCATCGGACCGGAGCAGCTCGGATTCGACCGGCTGGAAGCGCTCCTCGACGAGGGCGAGGTGCGGGAAGTGATTCTCGCGACGAATCCCACGGTGGAGGGCGAAGCGACCGCGCATTTCATCGGCGAGCTCGTCGGGCGGCGCGGCATACGTGCATCGCGCATCGCGCACGGGGTGCCCGTCGGCGGCGAGCTCGAGTATGTGGATGGCGGCACGCTTGCGCACGCGCTCGCCGGGCGACAGATCATCGCCTGAGGCGAGGCGGGCCGCGCCCCGCAAGTTGCCCTGCAAGCGTCAGCAGGCGACGGTAGCTGTCGAGCCGGCGTGCCGACACGCGTCCTGCCAGATTTGCCTCTGCCACTGCGCAACCCGGCTCACGCAGGTGCAGGCAATCCCGGAACCGGCAGTCTGCCGCAGCAACGGCGATTTCCCGGTAGCCGCCCGCAATATTCCGCGGCGCCGGCAGCGGCGGCGCAAAGTCGCGCACGCCTGGCGAATCGATCAGTTCGCCGCCGGACGGCAGTGCGTAGAGCGAAGCCGTGCTCGTCGTGTGACGACCGCTTTCGCTGGCGCGCGAGACCTCATCGACTGCGGCTTCGACGCCGGGAATGAGCCGGTTCGTCAGCGAGCTCTTGCCGACGCCGGACTGGCCCACGAGCGCGCTCGTTTCGCCGGCAAGCCGTTCCCTTAGTGCGTCGACACCCTCGGCGAGACGCTTGCTCGTGCGAAGGACCGGGTAGCCGATGCGGGCGTAGTCCTCGAGGGTGGGGGCCAGCGTTCCGGAGGCATCGTCGAGATCGCACTTGTTGGCGACGACACAGGCGGCAAGTCCGTTCCATTCGGCCGCGGCCAGGTAGCGGTCGCAAAGACCGAAGTCAGCCGCAGGAATCGTGGCGACGACCGCCACGAGCTGCGTCAGGTTGGCGGCGACGGGTTCGGCCGCGCCCCGCGAATCGATGCGTGCCAGCAGATTCCGGCGCGGCAGGACTTCGACGATGAGTCCCGCGCCCGCCTCGGTGTGCGCCGGCGTCCAGCGTACGCGATCGCCGCAGACGACCGCGAGGCGGCGGCCCTGCAACCGGCAGTGGATTTCCCGGCCCGAGTCATCCACGACACTCGCGTCGCGGCCATGACTCGCAACGACGCGGCCAGTGGACTGCGGCCCGGCCTCCCGGCCGGGTTTCATTCGATGCGTTCCGGAGCAAGCCGCGCGATGCGTGCGAGCGCTGGCGGATGCGAGGCATGAAATGCGGTGTATAGCGGGTCGGGCGTCAGCGTCGTCGCGTTGTCCCGGTATAACTTGACGAGCGCGTCCGCAAGCGCCCTTGCATCGGCATGCCGCGCAGCGTAGCGGTCGGCGGCGAATTCGTGGCGCCGCGACAGCCAGGCGAATATCGGTCGGATCGGGAGCAGGAATACGGGAACCGCGAGGACGAACAGCAACAGCAGGGTATGCGGGCCGCCCGCGGGAACGCCGAGCGCGGGCTGGAACCATTCCTGCCGCACGAGCCATGCGAGGAGGGCGAAGCCGGCGAAGGCGGCCGCAAGCGAGCCCGCGAGCCGGAGCGCGATATGGTGCAGCCGGAAGTGACCGAGTTCGTGCGCGAGCACGGCCTGCAGCTCCGGGATCGCGAGGGAATCGACGAGTGTGTCGAAGAACACGATCCGTTTCGTCCGGCCGAAGCCGGTGAAATAGGCATTGCCGTGGGTGCTTCGTTTCGAACCGTCCATGATGAAAATTCCACGCGGCTCGAATCCGCAGCGGCGCGCGAGCATTTCGACCCCCTCGCGCAGGCTGCCTGCCTCGAGCTCGCGAAACCGGTTGAACAAGGGTGCGATCAGCCGCGGCCAGGCCCAGCCGAGGAAGATCGAGAATCCCGCCCAGGCGCCCCACGCCCAGATCCACCATGACGCGCCGGCTCGCGGCATCAGCCAGAGCAACAGCGCGACGAGCGGCAGCAGGAGGATCGCGCCGATCGCAAGTCCCTTCAGCGTATCTGCGGCAAACAGGACGGGCGTGGTGCGGTTGAACCCGAAGCGCGCCTCGATCCGGAAAGTGCGCCAGGCCTCGAATGGCAATCCCGCGATTGCCGTGACAAGCACCGTCGCGGCAACAGTCGCCACCTCCTGCGGAAGACCAGCGAGCCCGATTCCCGAAATCCACGCGTCGACTTCCGCGATGCCTCCGGCAAGCGTCAGCAGGAGCAGCAATGCCGCGCCGGCGATGCGCTCGATCATCGCGAGGCGGGCCTGGGCGATCGTGTAGTCTGCGGCGCGGGCGTGGGCGTCGGGTCCGATCGCGGTGGCGAACGCTGGCGGCACGCGATCGCGGTGTGCACGCACGGCGCGCGCCTGGCGGCGGAGCAGCCAGAGTTGAACGGCGAGTCCGCCGGAAAGCGCAACGAGGAAAAACAGAGTGAAGGAATGCATGGCGTCGGGGCGAGGGCACTCTAGCCTCTGGTAAGATCACCGGCAACATGACGCGCGACGATCGGCTGATCTGGATCGACCTTGAAATGACCGGACTCGTCCCGGACCGCGACCGGATCATCGAAATCGCGACGGTCGTGACCGACGGCGACCTCGCGGTGATCGCCGAGGGACCCGTGGTTGCGGTGCGGCAGGCCGAGGCGACGCTCGCCGCGATGGACGAATGGAACACGCGCACGCACGCCGCCAGCGGCCTCTGTGCGCGGGTGCTCGCGAGCCCGGCCGACGAGGCCGCCGCCGAGCGCTCGACGCTGGAGTTCCTCGCGCAGCATGTCGGTTCAAACCGCTCGCCGATGTGCGGCAACAGTGTCTGCCAGGACCGCCGCTTCCTCGCGCGCTGGATGCCGGAGCTCGAACGGTACTTTCATTACCGGAACCTCGATGTCAGCACACTCAAGGAACTGGCTAGACGATGGGCGCCCGAAGTCGCGGCGGGAGTCGCCAAGGAATCGCGCCACACGGCGCTCGCTGACGTGCACGAATCGATCGCGGAACTGCGCCACTACCGCGGCGCGCTGCTGGCCGCGCCATGGAATGTCCCGCGGACCTGACTGACGGCGCACCCGTCTGGCACAGCGGAGGCTGCCACTGCGGCCGCATCCGCATCGAGGTCCACGCGCCCGCCGACCTCGAATTACTCGAGTGCAACTGCTCGATGTGCAGCCGCTCGGCCTACCTGCACCTCATCGTCGCCGCGGATGAATTCCGCCTGTTGTGTGGCGCGGATGATCTCGTCGAATACAGCTTCGGAACCGGCGTCGCGAAACATCGCTTCTGCCGCCAATGCGGCGTCAAGACCTTCTATGTCCCGCGCTCACATCCCGACGGCTACAGCGTCAACGCCCGCTGCCTAGACCCGTCAACGATCACTTCAATGCGAATCCGCTCGTTTGACGGCCGTGATTGGGATACGGCGCGAAGGGAGCTCGACGCGCGCTAGCCGGTCGGGCGGCGTCTCGAGCGAGCGAATGTCCGTTCTTCTGAGCGAGCGAGGGAACGCTGCCCGGCCAGGCGAGCGCGCGGCTACTTCTTCCCGCCGTTCGCCAGGTACAGCCAAGTCTCGACGACCGTATCCGGATTGAGCGAAAGGCTGTCGATTCCCTGGTCGACGAGCCAGCGCGCGAAGTCCGGGTGGTCCGACGGGCCCTGACCGCAGATTCCGATGTACTTGCCGGAATCCTTGCAGGCGCGGATTGCCATTGAAAGCAGAGCCTTCACGGCGGGATCGCGCTCGTCGAAGAGTGAGGCAATGACAGCCGAGTCGCGATCGATGCCGAGCGTGAGCTGCGTCATGTCGTTCGAGCCGATCGACATGCCGTCGAAGTGCTCGAGGAAATCGCGCGCGAGCAGGGCATTGGTCGGCAGCTCGCACATCATGATGACCTTCAACCCGTTCACGCCCCGCACGAGGCCATTCTGCGCGAGCAGCTCAACGACCCGGCGGCCCTCGTCGACCGTTCTCACGAATGGCACCATCACCTGGACATTGTCGAGCCCGAGATCGTCGCGGACACGGCGAAGCGCTCTGCATTCGAGTTCGAAGCAGGGCCCGAACTCGGGATCCGTGTAGCGCGAGGCGCCACGGAACCCGAGCATCGGGTTCTCCTCGTGAGGTTCATACTGGCGCCCGCCGATCAGGTTGGCGTACTCGTTCGACTTGAAGTCGGACAGGCGGACGATTACCGGCTGCGGAGCGAACGCGGCCGCGATGCTTGCGACGCCCTCGGTCAGCTTCTCGACGAAAAACCGCACCGGATCCTCGTAACCTGCCACCTGGCGGCGGACCTGGTCCTGGACGCCGGGATCGAGCATCGCGAAATCGAGCAGGGCGCGCGGATGCACGCCAATCATGCGATTGATGATGAACTCGAGCCGGGCGAGCCCGACCCCGTGATTCGGTATTGACGCGAAGTCGAAGGCGCGGTCGGGATTGCCGACGTTCATCATGATGCGGACCGGGGGTGTCGGCAGCGCGTCGAGCTCGATCCTCTGCTGCTCGAAGTCGAGCTGGCCCTCGTAGACGACACCGGTGTCGCCTTCGGCGCAGGAGACCGTGACGGGCTCGCCGTCCCGGATCTTCCGGGTCGCGTCGCCGCAGCCGACGACGGCCGGGATGCCGAGCTCCCTTGCAATGATCGCCGCGTGGCAGGTGCGGCCGCCGCGGTTCGTGACAATCCCCGCGGCGCGCTTCATGACCGGCTCCCAGTCGGGATCCGTCATGTCGGTGACGATCACGTCGCCCGGCTGGATACGCGACATCTCGCGGGCACCGGAAACGACACGCGCCGGCCCGGCGCCGATCCGCTGCCCGATCGCGCGGCCCTGGGCGAGTGCCCGCGAACGCTGCTTCAGCGTATATCGCAGGATCGAGCGGCCGGCGCGACTCTGGACGGTCTCCGGCCGCGCCTGGAGGACGTAGATTTCGCCGGTCTCGCCGTCCTTGCCCCACTCGATGTCCATCGGGCGGCCGTAATGCGACTCGATCACGAGCGCCTGGCGCGCAAGTTCGTGGACGTCCCCGTCGTCGATGCAGAAACGCGCGCGGTCGGCCGCGCCGACTTCGGCGATTTCGACCCATCGGCCTGGAACCGGATCCGTCGCGTACACCATGCGGGAGGCTTTCGAGCCGAGGTTCCGCCGGATGATCGCCTCGCGCCCTGCACGCAGGGCCGGCTTGTACACGTAGAACTCGTCCGGGTTCACCGCGCCCTGTACCACGAGCTCGCCGAGGCCCCAGGAGGCCGTGATGAACACCGCGTCTCGAAAGCCGGACTCCGTATCGAGCGTGAACATCACGCCGCTCGCGCCGACGTCACTTCGCACCATGTGCTGTACGCCGACCGAGATCGCGACCTGCCCGTGATCGAAACCCTGGTGCACGCGGTAGGAGATGGCACGGTCGTTGTAGAGCGAGGCATAGACCTGGTGCATCGCGGCGAGAACCGACTTCGGCCCGCGGACATTCAGGATCGTCTCCTGCTGCCCGGCAAAGGACGCGCCTGGCAAATCCTCGGCGGTCGCCGACGAGCGCACCGCGAGCGCTGCGCCGCCATTGACCAGCGTTGCGGTTGCCGCGAGCACGTCGCTTTCGAGGTGCTGCTGGAAAGGCGTTTCGAGGATCCAGCCGCGGATGCGGCTGCCCGCACTGGCGAGTCGAGCGACATCGTCGACGTCGAGCCCCGCGAGTTCCGCGGCGATCCGTTCGCCGAGCCTGCCCTGTGCGAGGAAATCGCGGTAGGCCTGCGCGGTCGTCGCGAATCCATCGGGCACGCGGACGCCGGCTGCGGCAAGCTGGCCGATCATCTCGCCGAGGGAGGCATTCTTGCCGCCGACGGACTCGACGTCCTTCATGCGGAGCTTTCCGAAGGGAACTGTGTAGCCGGTCACGCGCGATCCTCGCTCGTTCCGCACCTGTTACGATCAGTCGCGAGGGCGGGCCGCCAGGGACGCCACGGCCAACGGATCATCCGCCATGAAGCAGCGACGAACCGTCTTCTTCGTGTCCGACCAGACCGGCGTCACCGCCGAGACGATGGGACACAGCCTGCTGACGCAGTTCGACGGCATGGATTTCAGGCCGGTCACTTTGCCATTCATCTCCACCGTTGACAAGGCGCGCGAGGCAGTCGCGAAGATCGACCAGACCGGCCAGGAGGAGGGCGAAAAACCCATCGTATTCGCGACGCTCGTCGACAACGATGTCCGCGACGCGTTGAAGCAGGCGCACTGCCTGTTCCTCGATTTCTTTGACGTATTTCTCGGTCCTCTGGAGCAGGAGCTCGGGCAGCAGTCGGCCCACGTCGAGGGCCGGGCACACGGCATGGCGGACCTCAACGCCTACACGATGCGCATCAATGCGACGAATTTCGCACTTGCGAATGACGACGGCGCCCAGACGCGCGATTACGATCGCGCGGATGTGATCCTCATCGGGGTTTCGCGCTCCGGCAAAACGCCGACTTGCGTGTACATGGCGCTCCAGTATGGGGCATTCGCAGCGAATTACCCGCTGACAGAGGACGACCTCGACGGCGCCAGGCTGCCAACCACCGTCGAGCCCTACCGCAAGAAGCTGTTCGGCCTCACGATCGAGCCCGGCCGGCTGCAGCAGATCCGGCAGGAGCGCCGCCCGGACAGCCGCTACGCGTCCGCGCAGCAGTGCGCGTTCGAGGTGCGCGCGGCGGAGCAGTTGTTCGATCGCCAGGGCATCCCGTACCTCGAAACGACGGACACGTCCATCGAGGAGATCGCGAGCCGCGTGCTCGAGCGGCTCAGTATCCCGAGGCGCGTGAGACCGTGACGGATTCGTGACCAAACGCACGATTCGTGCGGGAATTGGCCGAATATCCCTGTGATATAGTCAAATCCATGTTGTCGGACGACCTCTGCACGATCACCTGGCGCGCACGGCCGCGATCGTTCGTGAGCCTGATGACGCTCTACGAGAGCAACTACATCCGGCTCGGATGGCTCGTGCCTGAACTGCGCCGCATCAAGGGCTCGATCACTTCCGAGGTCGCCGGCGAGCCCGCGCTCGAGCTTTCGGTTGTCGAGCAGTGCCGATATACGACTGCGCTGCACCTCACGTATCTCTTTGGCGAAAGCGCCGGCCTGACGCGCGAACCCGAGCTCGAGATCCGCGTTTACCACGATGCGCGCCTCGCGGAGGCCTGCGGCACCGGCGTCAGCTCGTCGCACCCGCGCCTGCGCAAGCTCGTGGCGCAGGTCGCGGTCAGCCGCGGCAAGCGCTGGTCCTGCAACATGCTCCTGAACAAGTGGCTCGAATACTGCGTTGGCAGCGGCCACCGCTTTGCGATTCCAGCCACCTGAGCGAAGGCCATGGCCGTCATGCTTCCGGACAAGTGGTCGCAGCTGAAGCTGCCCTCCATCGGCAAGGCCGACCCCGCCGAGCAGGAGCGGCTGCTCAAGCTATTCTGGAACCGGGCTGAGCTCAAGAAAGAGCTCCAGAGCCTCGACGACCAGCTTCACAACCTCCGCAACAAGCTGAAGCAGCAGGAGAACGCGAACTCGCGCCTGCAGAAGCAGCTCGAACAGCTCGAGGTGCTGCTCGGAAACTCCGAGCGCGGGGTCGATGCCCTCGTGCACTTCGGCCTCAAGGCGCTATGGCGGGCCTGCCGCGAGCAGCTCGAGAAGTTCGCCGCGGAACTCAAGCGCGAAAGCCAGGACGCCCAGCGCAAGCTGCAGCTGGCCGAGTTCCAGAATGACCGTGCGGAACGCCTCAAGGTCGCAGACGAGCGCCTGCACCAGGCACAGGAAGTCGCTGACGCGGAGCGCGAGCGGATGCGCGAGCGCAACGAGCGGATGTCACAGCTCAGGCAGTTCTGGCACTACTTCAAGCGGCGCGCCCTCGCGGCCGAGATCCTCGAGCAGCGCGAACGTTGCGTAGTCTCCGAGCGGAATCTCGCGGACATGCAGGAGTCGCACCGCACGATCGAGAAGGAACCCTGGCCGGAATTCCCGGGCCTGACGATCGAGGGACGCCGCCTGGTCAACCTCGCCGTGATCGCCTATGCACAGCACCTGTTCGCGCGGCTTGCGGTATCGGGACTCGCGATGGATGCGCGGCTCGCGAACAACCGGAGCGTCGAGAGCGCGAAGCACGGCAACCTCGACGCCTGCCTCGCGCGCCTGCGCGAGATCGCACAGGCCCTTGCACTCGTGAACGCCCAGGACGGGCTCACCGCCGATATCAGGAAGCGCGGCGAGAAGATGATGTCAGCCGCCACCTGGCGGAATGCCAACGAGACCGTCCCGCAGCCGGCCTCGCTGCCGCCTGCAGCGACCGGTGGCGTGCCGGACGCGAATGTGCTCGTCGACGACTACTGGGACGTCTACAAGGTCCTGCTGCGCTGACCCTTCGCCCGCGGCGCCCGTCTCAAGGCGCTTCGGCCACTGCCTCGCCGCTCCGGGAATGCAGCCGGATGCGCTGCCGCCAGTTGTTCAGGTCGTCCAGCCACACATAGAAGAGCGGCACGAAGAAGAGCGAAGTCACGCTCCCGAAGAAGAGCCCTGACATCAGTGCGCGGGCCATCGGATAGTACGCCGGGCCGTCGCCGCCGATCTGCGTATCGCCTACCGCGAGCGGCAGCATCGCAAGCAGCGTCACGACGGTCGTCATCAGGATCGGGCGCAGGCGATGGCGCGCGGCTTCGAGTATCGCATCGTGCCGGTTCATGCCTTCCTTGCGCAAGTCGATCACGTGCGCGATGAGGACGATGCCGATGTTCACGATCACGCCAATCAGGATCATGATCCCGAGCATCGCCATGAAGGACACTGGAGTCTGGGTGATCGCAAGCCCCCAGAAGACGCCCACGATCGCGAACACGATCGACGTGATAATTGAGACTGGATACAGCAGCGACTCGAAGAGAGAGGCCATCACGAGGAAGATCAGCGCAATCGCGAGCAGGATGTTCATCTGCATGGTCGCGGCCGTGTCGTCACTGTCCTCGACGCTGCGGCCGTACTTCCAGCCGACACCCGGGGGCAGCGGGAACTGCTCCATGGCTGCCTCGACCTCCTCCTTGACCGCGTCGAGAGAGGAATCCTGCGAGACCATGCCTTCGATGACGACCGACGTGAGCCGGTCGACGCGGTCGATCGTGCGCGCGGTCTGGTCGATGTGGAAGTTCGCGACCGCGCCGAGGGTGCTGCGCGTGCCGTCCGGCAGGTAGAGCGGGGTCGCCGCGAGGTCCTCGAGCGTCTGGCGGTCGTCCGCGCGGAATGCCAGGCGCATCTGGATCTCGCGGTCATCGGCGCGGAATTCCTTGAGCGGGTCCCCGCGCATCGCGACTGCCAGGGTCTGCGCGATGACCTGGGGCGTCAGGCCGAGGTTGGCCGCGCGATCCCGGTCCACGATCACCTGGACTTCGTGCTCGCCGGCCTTCGCGGTCGAGCGGACCGATTCGAGGCCCTTCACGTCGCGTAGCCGCTGGACCACTGTCTTCGACAGGCCCACAAGCTGTTCGGTCGATTCGCCGGTCAGGCGCATGCTGAAGGCGCCGCTCTGGCTCTGGTCCTCGTCGAAGCGGAAGCTCGGCTTGCCGATGATGATCTCCGGCATGTCTTTCTCGATTTCCTTCATCAGCTCGCGGGGTTCCATCGGCATTTCGTCCCGGGGCTTCAGCTTGATCACGCTGGAGGCGTCGTCGGGCGTGAAATAGCTGTAAACGAGCTCGATGCCGAAGCGGTCCCGGTTTTCCTCGAGGTACGTCTCGACGCGCGTGACCGCCTCTTCGGTGCGGGCGAGCGGGTAGGTGCCCTCGATGTGGTACGGCAGGTACACGCGGTCGGAGGCATCCTGAGGGAACATGTCGAACTTGACGAGTTCCGTAATGAACAGCGGCACCGGTGAGAGCACGGTCAGCACGACGAAGAGCGCCGCCCACCACTTGTGCTGGAACAACCAGTCGAGCCGCTTCAGGTACCATTCCTGCAGCCTCGCGAAATACGAGTCCGCCTTGATGGCGGGCGGCGGCGGAAACCGTGCGGTCAGGGTCGGGATGATCGTCTGCGCGACCAGGAGCGACGCGAGCATCGCGACGACGATGGGCACGGCGACGTGCACCATGAAGACGGAGATCTCGCTCTCCTCGCCGAAGATGATCGGCAGGAACACGATCACCGTCGACAGCGTGCCTGCGAGCACGGCGAGGCCGACTTCGCTCACGCCGGACAGCGTGGCAGCGATCGCTTCTGCTCCGGCCATCTGCCGGTGCCTGAAAATGCTCTCGGTCACGACGACGGCGTTGTCGACGAGGAGCCCGATCGCCAGGAGCATGCCCATCATCGTCAGGATGTTGAGCGAGAATCCCAGGAAGTACATCGCCGCGACCGTGATCAGGAGCGAGAAAGGCACGGCGAGCGCGACGATCAGCGTCGTCGGCCAGTGTCGCAGGAACAGGAACAGCACGACGAGGGCGAGGCTCGCGCCGATCAGGCCTGCGTTCCGCAATTCGCCGAGGGAGCTCCGGATGTTCTCCGACTGGTTCTGGAGCACTATCACGTCGATGCCCTGCAGCTGCGGGAGCTTCCGCTGCTCGTCGACGATGGCCATGACGCGGTCCGCCACGTCGACAATGTTCGCGCCGGTCGACTTGAACACGTCGAGTCCGACGCCCGGCCTGCCGTTGAGATGCCGCCCGACGGTCAGTTCCGGCGTGACGAGGCTCACATCCGCGATGTCGCGGAGCCGCACGTTGCCCAACACGATGAATTCGCGGACGTCATCGAGTGTCTGGAATTCGCCGATCGGGCGCACCAGGAAGCGCTGCTGTCCGCCGGTCACTTCGCCGGCGCTGACGGAGAAGTTCGCGCCTTCGAGGGAATCGCGCAGCCGGGCGATGTCGACGCCGTAGGCGGCAAGCCGGACCGGATCGACCAGTATCCGCAGTTCGAGTGGCTCGACACCTTCGAGCGAGACGCGAGCCACGCCGTCGAGGCGTTCCAGCGGCTTCTTGAGATAGCGGTCCAGCGTGTCGTACTGGCGCGTGAGGTCTTCCTGGCTCGAGATGCGCACGGCGAGGACGCGGTCGTCACCGGCGGCGAACATCTGCGTCAGGATCCTGTTGGCGCTCGGCGGGAATTCGTGGCGGATCGACTCGAGCTTGGTCCGCACCTCGAACCCGACGGCCGACGGGTCCCGGTCCCACTCGAAGAAGACGACGAGTTCCGCGCCGGTCTCGGACGAGGTCGAACGGATCTCCTTGATGCCCGAAAGGGTCGCGATTGCCTCTTCGGAAGGCCGAGTGATGAGCTGCTCGACCTCCTCGGGCGTCGAACCCGCGTACGGGATCGTGATCTGGATGCCCGGGAAGCGGATGTCGGGAAAGAGCTCGAGCGGCAGGAGCGTCGTCGCGATGAGGCCTATCAGCGAGATCGCGATGAAGGTCATCAGCGTCGTGACGGGCCTGCGCAACGCAAAATCGGTGTGGACCATGACTCAGCCTCCGCGGGACTCCGTCGCGACGCGCGGTACGATGCCGGCGCGAGTCGGCTGGAATTTCTTGCGATCGAGCAGCGAGTAGACGACCGGGATCACGAGCAGCGTGAAGAAGCTCGCGACCGCGACGCCGCCGATCACGGTGATCGCCATGGGTTTCCTGATCTCCGCGCCTTCGCCGAGCCCGATCGCCATGGGCAGGAGACCCAGGATCGTCGTCAACTTGGTGATGACGATCGGGCGCAGCCGCAGCCGCGCTGCCTCGATGATGGCGTCGTGCTTCGCGAGGCCGCGCTCGCGGGCCTGGTTGACCGCGTCAATCAGCACGATGGACTGGTTGACCACGATTCCGGCCAGCATGATGAGGCCGATATAGGCGACGACGTTGACCGTCGTTCCGGTCAGGAACATCGCCCAGACGGAGCCCGTGAGCGCGAGCGGGATGGTCAGCAGGATCACGAACGGGTGCAGCAGCGATTCGAACTGCGACGCCATCACGAGATAGACGAGGAATACGGCGAGCAACATGGTGAACTGCAGCGATCGGAACGACTCCTTCATGTCGTCGCTCTGGCCGCTGACCGCCGCGGTCGTGCCGACCGGCAGTTCGACGGAATTCACGATCCTGCCGAGCTCGGCGACGGCGGAGCCGAGGTCGCCGGACGACAGGTTCGCCGTTACCACGGCGACGCGCTGCTGGCGGGTACGCCGGATCTCGGCGGGCCCGGTCGCAACCGTGACTTCGGCGACGGCGGAGAGCGGTAGCGGACGGTCGCTGCCGGGATTCACGATCAGCGAACGGATCTCCTCGACGGAAGACGCGCGCGTGTCGACGCTCCGGACCAGCACGTCGATTTTCTTCTCGCGCAGCTTGTAACGCGTGGCGACGCTGCCGCGCACGCTGTCGACCACACGGTCGGCGAGTTCGCGCACGGTTATTCCGAGCTGGGCCGCGCGTTCCTGGTCGAACACGATCTGGATCTCGGGGTTACCGGATTCAACCGTCGACTTGATGTCGCTGAACGTCGGGCTCGCCTGCATGCCAAGGCGCACTTGCTCGGCAACAAAGCGAAGCCGATCGAGATCGTAGCCCGTGATTGTCACTTCGAGCGGGGAGGCGAAGGTGAAGAGCGCCGGGCGGCTGAACTGGTACTGCACTCCGGCCAGGGAATCGAATTTCTCGCGCAGGCTTTCGATGGCCTGCGATTCCTCGTCAGGGTCCGTGCCGGGCTTGAGGGTGACGGAAAGCCGTCCGGTGTTCTCGCCGGCATCCGTGGGGCTCGCGTCAAGCCGGTTACCGGTGCCTGTCACGGCATACGACAGCTCGACTTGCGGCAGCTCCATGGCATCGCGCTGGGCAGAGGCCATGGCGCGGTCGGTCTGTTCGAGCGGCGTTCCGGGGGCGAGTCGCAGGTCGGCGATGAATTCGCCCTGAGCCAGCTGCGGGATGAGTTCCGAGCCGAGGCGAGGCACGAGCGCGGCGGTCAGGAGCAGCACGGCGACGGAAACCATGACGACGCGTCCGCGGTGTTCGAGTGACCAGCGCAGGGCCGGCAGGTAGGCCCGCGAGACCGCGGCGAATCCGGACTGCGTCGGACGTGCGGCCCAGCCGAGGAGCCACGCCATCCCGTCCGAAATCCGAGTCGTGACCCGGCGCTTGCCCGCGAGCGCGCGCGAAATCAGGCGGCCTGCGCGGCCGGGCTGGCGTTCCGGCTCGGGCAGCACGTATTCGGGCTTTCCGGCCGCGAGCATCGGCACGAGCGTCATCGCGACAACGAGCGAGAAGAGCAGCGAGAAGCTGACCGTCAGCGCCTGGTCGCGGAACAGCTGACCCGCGATGCCCGTGATGAATACCATCGGGAAGAATACGGCGACCGAAGTGAGGGTCGCGGCCGTGATCGCCGTGCCGACCTCGCTCGTGCCGCGGGTCGCGGCCTCGATGCGCGATCGCCCCTCTTCACGGTGCCTCACGATGTTCTCGAGCACGACGACCGCATTGTCCACCAGCATTCCGACCGCGAGCGCGATGCCGCCGAGCGACATGATGTTAAGCGACAGGTCGAACATGTACATCGCGACGAAAGTGCCGATCACCGAGACCGGTATCGCGAGTCCCGTGATGAATGTCGCGCGTGCGTCGCGCAGGAACAGGTACAGCACCAGGATCGCGAGCAGGCCGCCGATCAGCGCGGCTTCGCGGACTTCGCCGATCGCCGACGAAATGAACTTCGACTGGTCATAGACCAGCGTGAGCTCGCCGCCCGGCGGCAGGGCCTTGCCGAGTTCCTCGATGCGCGTGCGGATGCCGGCGGCGAGCTGAACCGTGTTCGCGTCGCCTTCCTTGTAGATCGCAAGTTCGACGGATTCCCGCCCATCAACGCGGGTGATCGCCTCGCGGTCCTTGTATCCGCTGGTCACGCTCGCGACGTCGCGCAGGTATACGGGCTTGCCTCCGACATTCGCGATGATCGAGTCCGCCATTTGCGGCACGGAGCTGAATTCGTTCAGCGTGCGGACCAGGAAGCGTTGCGTTCCCTGCTCGAGCCGGCCGCCCGACAGGTTGACGTTCTCCTCGCGCAGTCGCGTCGAGATCATGTCGATGGAAAGGTTTAGCTGCGCGAGCTTCTGCTGGTCCACGAAGATCTGGATCTCGTCCTCGTATCCGCCGCTGATCTTGACAGCGGCCGATCCGTCCACCGACTCCAGGTCCGGCTTCAGCCGGTCGTCCGCGAAACGGCGCAGGCTTTTCAGCCGTTCGACGCCACCCGACTCGCCGGGCGAGGCCTTCGCGAATTCGTCGGTATCGACGAAGGCGTAGCGCATCACGGGCTCGGTCGACGGATCGAAGCGCAGGAGAATCGGCCGGCTCGCCTCGAGCGGGAGCTGCAGCAGGTCGATCTTTTCGCGAACGTCGATGCCCGCGAAGTCCATGTCCGTGCCCCAGGCGAATTCCAGGATCACGTCCGCCTGTCCGGCACGTGAGACCGACCGCACCGAGCGGACATTGCGGATGATTCCGACCGATTCCTCGATCGGGCGGGTCACGAGCGTCTCGAGTTCGAGCGGCGCGGCGCCCGGGAGATCGGTGCGCACCGTCAACGTCGGGTAGGACAGGTCCGGAAGCAGGTTGAGCTTGAGCCGCGAGAGCGACACGAAGCCAAAGAGGACGATTGCAACCGTGACCATCAGGATGGTCACGCGCCGCCGCGTGGCGAACTCGACGACTTTCATCGCGTGTCCGCCGTGCTCAGCCGGCCGTGGCTGCGGGCTGCTTCGAAGCCGCCGGACGCGACGGTGAATTCACGACGCGCACCGCTGCGCCCGGCTTGACCGCGCCGTGGCCGACGACGACCACCTGCTCGCCGTCCTTGAGGCCTTGCGTGACTTCGATCCAGGCGCCATTCGAGAGTCCGAGCTGCACCGCACGCTCCACAGCCTTGCCGTCCTTGATCACGAAAACCTTGGGCGGGCCGTCGCCATCGAGCAGCGCGGTTCGCGGGATCTGCAGCGCATCCAGCCTGCGCTCGTAGACGATCGCGACGCGCGCAAACATGCCGGGACGCAGCAGGCTGTCCTTGTCGGTCACGTGGATGCGTACGGCGAAAGTTGCCGTGTCCGCGTTGACGTACGGACTGATCAGCGAAATCTTGCCGAGGAATGAGCGGTTCGGCACAGCGTCGAACGTGAGCTCGGCGCTCTGGCCGACCGAAATCTTTGCGAGTTCGCGTTCCGGGACGTTGACGCGCAGCATCAGCGTGTCGAGGTCTTCGACGACGAACATAGAACTGTCCGTGCTCTCGATGACGCCGCCGACCGGCGTCACGGTATTGCCGACTTTCACGGCGTCGAGGCGTTGCGTCACGGTGCCGGCGATCGGCGAGCGGATGTCGCAGTAGGAGAGCTGGAGGCGCGCGAGTTCCCAATTGGCCTTCGCGGCCTCGAGTTCGTACTTGAGATTGTCGAGCGCCGTTGCGCTGACGAGCCCTTTCTGCTGCAGCTCGAGATTTCGCTTGTAGTCGCGATCGAGCTTGTTCATGGTCGCCTCGTTGAGTGCCACTTCGAGGCGGAGCTTGTCCCCGTCGAGCCGCGCGAGCAGCTGGCCTTCGCGTACGCGCTGGCCTTCGTCCGCAAGCACCTGGCGTATCTCGCCCTGCACCTTCGGCATTACGAAGGCCTTGCGGTCGGATTCAACGGGGGCGGTCCCGGTGTACAGCGCGGCCATCTCGGCGCGCTGCGTGGCCGCGACCTCGACCGGCACGGCAGGCACCTCTTCCTTGCCATCCTTCGCACTGTCGCCGTTGGCGTTGCCGCAAGCTGCGAGGACGAGCGCAGCCGCCAGCAGCAGGGCCGAGATCAGGAACTGGTCAGCTCTCGCAAAGACGGGATGAATTTGGGATTCGGTGCGCATCGCAGTCGGCTCCAGCGGTCAGGTGGCGCCATGTTACGGTTCCTTAGTGTTGTAGTCAAGTATAACACTAAAGGTATCCGAAATGGCCTAAGCCATTGGAAGCACGGGGAAAAACGCGAGAATCGAGGGCGGATCAGCTGAGTCGGGCCGGTTCCTGGCTTTTCGGCAGCTGGGCAGCATCCGCTGCGATCTCAACCGCCTCATCCAGGACGGCATCCGGTGCCTCGGCATCATCCAGGGCCCCGACGTTCGCGAGCGGCTGAAGTCCCCGGGCCGCCCTGCGCGCATTCTCGCGCTTGAGGCGGTCGGCGTCGATGGCGTCGCGCTCTGCGCGGCGTTTCACGAGGTTGAGCGAGACGTCGCGTTGGCTCCGCAGCTGATCGAGCGCATCGACGTCGCCCTGCAGTGCGACGAAGTCCGGGTTGTGTGCGACGCGTTCCGCGTGCACCTGCGAGATCATCGCCACGAACGGGAGCTCCGCCGGTTCCGGCGTGTAGTGGGCCGCATTGATGCGGTCCCAGGGCAGCGCGCTCTCGCGCGTGCTTTCACCGATGTCGTCCGTGTTCAGGAGCGAGGGCAGGGTAATGTCAGGCTCCACGCCGCGGTGCTGCGTGCTGTCGCCCGTGACGCGGTAGTACTTGCCGATGGTTACGGTCAGCTGTCCGAAGCCCGCCTTGGGCCCGAGCGCATAGCGATCGAGCGGATAGAGGTTCTGGACGGATCCCTTGCCGTAGGTCTGCTGGCCGACCACGAGGCCGCGCTGATAGTCCTGGATCGCGCCGGCGAAAATCTCCGAAGCAGAAGCGCTCGCGCGATTGACGAGCACGACGAGCGGGCCATTCCACGCAACGCCCGGTTCCGGGTCATCGAGGACCTCGATGCGGCCGCTCGTCTCCCGCAATTGCACGACCGGGCCGCGCTCGACGAAGAGGCCGACGAGGCTCGTCGCCTCCGACAGGTGGCCGCCTCCATTGTCGCGCAGGTCAATGACCAGGGAATCGATGCCCTCGGTCTTGAGCTCGTTGACGAGGCGGTGAACGTCGCGCGTCGTGCTCCGGTACTCGGCGTCGCCCTTCATGCGGGCCTGAAAGTCCTGGTAGAAGCTCGGCACCGAGATCACTCCGACCCGAAGCTCCCGGTCGCTGCGCTTCAGGGTGTGCACTTCCTTCTTGGCTGCCTGCGATTCGAGCGTGATCTTTGCGCGCTTCAGGACGAGGTGCGCTTCCTGCGAGCCCGGGGAGGCCGAGGCCGGGAGGATCTGCAGGCGGACGATGGTATTTTCCGGGCCGCGGATCAGCTGGACCACGTCGTCGAGGCGCCAACCGACGACATCCGTGAGCGCGCCGGCCTCGCCCTGGCCGACTGCCGTGATGCGGTCGCCGACCTTGATATCCGTCGATGCCGCCGCCGAGCCGCCTGGCAGGACGTTCATGATCGTCACGTAATCGTCGACGAGCTGCAGCGACGCGCCGATGCCCTCGTAGGAGAGGCTCATCGCGATGTTGTATTCCTCGGAGTTGCGAGGCGAGAGGTAATTGGAATGCGGGTCGTAGACGTGCGAGTAGGCGTTCATGAACGTCTCGAACACGTCGTCGGCGGTCACCTGCTCGATGCGCTTCGACCCACGCTCGTAGCGCTTGCGAAGCGTTTCGCTTGCCTCTGGCCAGGTCTTTCCGGCGATCAACAGCGAGAGCGCGTCGTTCTTGACGCGCTTGCGCCAGAGTTCATGCAGCTCATTCTCCGAGGCCGGCCAACCCTCGTCCGTGCGATCGAAGCGGAAAGATTCGTCGACCGTGAAGTCCGGCTCGACGGCGAGGAGGGCAATCGCGTGGCGAAGCACTTCTCGGTTCCGCTCCTGGAATCGCGTGAACATTTCGAAGGCGGGCCCCGCGTCGGCCTTCTGGATCGCATCGTCGAGCTGGTAGCGCAGCGGCTCGAACTCCGCGATGTCGGAGGCAAGGAGGTAGCTCTTGCCGCCGTCGAGCGCCTCGAGATACCGCTCGTAAATCTGCGATGACATCGCGTCATCGAGTGCCGTCTGGCGATAGTGCTGCCGCTCGACGACTTCGGACACGAGACGCATCACGCGACGGTGCCGTTCGCTCGGTGCGAGTTCACCCGAGGAAGCGACCGCCGGCGCGATGGCCGGCGCGAGAGCGGCGCGCTCCGGGCCGGAGCCCGCGAGCATGAAAATGCCCACCACGACGGCCGAAGCCACCGCAATGCGGAGCCGAGACGATGTCGGCGCTCTGAGCCAGGGTGTCATGGGCTGCTAAACTGCTCCTTGCGGCCCCTCATGGGGCCCTACCCGATCGGGACAGGCTATGGGCGGGCGGGCGCGGTATCAAGTACCGGCGTCACGCCCCGAAGGGGACATGCGGATGCGGCCATTGGGCTTCCTGACGGGCGTCGTCCTGGGGTCTTCCGCCTCGATCGCGCTCGTCCTCGTCATGGTCGTCGTCATTTTCGCATTTTCCGCGGCCGGGCAGCCTGCGCTCGGCCGGGAATATCCGGCCCTTCTCGCCTCGGCCGGCCTCTTCGGGATGCTCGCCGCGGTGGCCGGCGCCGCCTTTGTAGGACTGCAGCGGGAACGGCGCTGGCGCTGGGCGGCGCAGGGCGGCATGTGGTTCTTCCTGGCGGCGATCACCTGGTATTACTGGCCTGCGGGCGACTGACCCCGGGGGATGGCATGAAGCGCTTCGACAAGGAAATCCGCCTGCTGTTCATTGGAGCCGCGCTTGCGGCGACACTCGGCGCGTTCAATGCGGACGACAGGATGATCAAGAAGGCGGCCGAGGCCATCAATGACGCCTCGTATCGCTCGCAGGTCGAGGGTTTGTCGGCCGACGAGCTGGAAGGCCGTGCGCCGGGTTCCGAGGGCGAACGCAAGACGATCGAGTACATCGAGAAGGAATTTCTCGAGCTCGGCCTGCAGCCGGTCGCCGGCGGTGACTTCCGGCAGGATGTCGCACTCGTCGAGATCACCGGGAGCGGCCAGAAGCTGTCATTCAACAAGGGCAGTGGCGGAATGGCCCTGGCCTTCGGCGACGACATGGTTCTCGGCACACGGCGCGTGCGGCCCGAGTCTTCCATTGCAGGCAGCGAAGTGGTGTTCGTCGGCTATGGTATCGATGCCCCGGAATTCGGGTGGAACGACTACGCGGGCGTCGACATGCGCGGGAAGACCGCGCTGATCCTCGTAAACGATCCTGGCTTCGTAACCGGCGACGAGACGCTCTTTCGCGGCAAGGCGATGACTTACCACGGCCGCTGGACCTACAAGTTCGAGGAAGCGGCGCGCAAGGGCGCGGCGGGAGCGATCATCGTGCACGAGACCGCAGCTGCGGCCTACGACTGGGGCGTTGTCAGGAATGGCTGGTCAGGCCCGCAGTTCTACCTCGACCGGCCTGACGGCAATGCCGGCCGCACGGCGCTCGAAGGCTGGATCACGGAGGCTCGCGCGCGCCAGCTCATGGACCTCGCCGGGCAGGATTTCGACGCGATGAAAGCCGTGGCCGTCAAGCGCGGATTCAAGCCGGTTCCGCTCGGCGTTACCGCGACCGGCGGTGTGAAGAACGCAATCCGCCACAAGCGTTCACCGAATCTCGCGGGACTGATGCCCGGCAAGGACCGCCCCGAAGAATATGTCGTCTACGTCGCGCACTGGGATCATCTCGGCGTCGCAGAAGAGCCCGGCGACGACCGCATCTACAACGGCGCGGTCGACAATGCGACCGGCGTTGCCGGCATCCTCACGATCGCACGCGGTTTCCGCGACATGTTGCCCGGCGTGTCGCGATCAGTGCTCTTCATCGCGGCCACGGCCGAGGAATCGGGACTCATTGGCTCCGAGTACTACGCCGAGAAACCCCTCGTCCTGCTCGAGAAGACCGCGGCGGTCATCAACATTGACGCCATCCAGCCCCTCGGCCGCGCGAAAGACGTCGAGGTAATCGGCTTCGGCGCTTCCGATCTCGAGGACCTGCTCTCGGCAGCGGCCAAGTCACAGAATCGCACGCTGACGCCGGACCTGCGACCGGAGGCCGGCTACTTCTACCGTTCGGATCATTTCAACTTTGCGAAGGCCGGCGTGCCTGCGCTCTACTTAAAGTCCGGCACCAGGCTCCGCGACAAGCCCGAGGGCGCGGGCAAGGCGATGGTCGACGACTATTACGCGACCCGGTACCACAAGCCGGACGACGAATACTCGGAATCCTGGGACGTCAGCGGATCGATCGAAGACCTGCGCCTCCTGTTCGAGGTCGGCGCCCGCGTCGCAAATTCGGAGACCTGGCCGGAATGGCGGGAAGGCAACGAGTTTCGCGCCGCGCGCGAGAAGTCCGCGGCGAGCAGGAAGCCTGCGGAGGAGTAGTACGCTTCAGCCAGCGCTGCGCAGGGGTCGCGTCAGCAGGCGGATCGCCGTGAAGAGCAGGTAGGGCCCGAAAACGAGCAGCCAGGCCGTCGGCTTCGCCGTGAAGAAAGCGGCAAGGAGCGACCCGAGGAAGGCGAGCAGGCCGTCGTCATAGGGTCCGAGCGTCAGCACGCCCGCCAGGTAGATCAGGAAGGGCAAGACGAGCAGCCCGAAGCCGAACCAGATGGCGGCTATCCTTAGCTCGCGCCGCCAGGCAGGAGAAAGTCCCGCGTACCAGTTCCGGATTGGATCGCCAAATGCCATCACCGCAAGTCTGAAGCGCGCAGAAGGCGGGGGCAAGCCGCGTCGCCCCACAGTCATATAATGGTGTCCACATGACGCGACTGCGCTGCGCCGTCGTCGGCGCCGGCTATCTCGGCCGTTTCCACGCCCAGAAATATGCTGCTCTCGGGAACTGCGAGCTGGTCGGCATCGCCGATCCGTCGACCGAGGCGCGCTCAAGGCTCGAGGCCGAGCTCGGTGTTGCCGGGTTCGCGGATCACCGCGAGCTGCTCGGCCGCGTGGATGCGGTCAGCATTGCGACGCCGACTGCGCTGCATTACCCGGTCGCGCGCGATTTCCTGATGGCCGGTGCACACGTCCTGGTCGAGAAACCGGTCACGACGACCACGGAGGAAGCGCGCGACCTGATCGCGACAGCCGCCACGCGAGGCCGCGTGTTGCAGGTGGGTCACCTCGAGCGATTCAATCCCGTGATACTTGCCGTATTGGCGGAATTGTCGGTTCCGCGTTTCATCGAGTCGAACAGGCTGGCGCCGTTCAAGCCGCGCGGCACGGACGTCAGTGTCGTACTCGACCTCATGATCCATGACATCGACCTGATCGAGCATATCGTGCGCTCTCCGATCGCCTCGATCGACGCGATCGGTGCGCCGGTGTTCACCGACGAAATCGATATCGCCAACGCGCGCATCCGCTTCGCGAACGGCTGCGTCGCGGACGTGACCGCAAGCCGCATCAGCCTCAAGGCGGAACGCAAGCTGCGCGTGTTCCAGGCGGATGCGTACCTGTCGATCGACCTCCAGCAGAAGCTGCTCACCATCGTGCGGCGGCCGGAGGTGATCGAGGAGGGTGCGATCCCAAAGGTCGATCTCCAGGAACGAAGCTTCGACCAGGGCGACGCTCTCCTCGACGAGATCAAGTCTTTCGTCGACACAGTCCAGCGCGGCGGCCAGCCGGTGGTTTCCGGCGAGGATGGCCTGCGCGCGCTCGAGACCGCGATGCGCATCGTGGAACTCGTGAACCGCGGCGCCTCGAACGGCGCCACGCCTGCCTCGGCCGTGCGACCGGCCGGTATACTGGACGGCTGATGCAACCGACGAACACGACGGATCCCGACTATTACCACAAGGTGGTGGACTGCCAGTGGGCGTGTCCCGCGCACACCGACGTACCCGAATACATCCGATTGATCGCGCAGGGGCGTTATTCCGACGCCTACATTGTCAATCGCGAATCAAATGTCTTCCCAGGCATCCTGGGCCGTGTCTGCGACCGGCCCTGCGAACCTGCCTGCAGGCGCCGGCGCGTCGAGGACAAGCCGGTCGCGATCTGCCGGCTCAAGCGGGTCGCCGCGGACCTGCGCGAGGACATCACGCCGCGGCTGCCAAGGGCGCCGGCGAAGAAGAATGGAAAGCGCATCGCATGCATCGGTGCGGGCCCGGCGACGCTCACGGTTGCGAACGACCTGCTGCCGATCGGTTACGAGGTCGTGATCTTCGAGCAGTACGGGATTGCCGGTGGCCTGATGCGGACCAATATCCCGGCATTCCGCCTGCCGGCAGAAGTGCTCGACGAGGAGATCGGCTACATCGTCGACATGGGCGCGGACCTGCGCCTCGGGGCGCCCGTCGCAAGCATGAAGAGGTTGCTGGACGAAGGCGGGTTCGACGCCGTGTTCGTCGGCACGGGCGCGCCGAAGGGCAAGGAACTGAACCTGCCTGGCCGCGGCGATACGGACCGGATCCACATCGGCATAGCCTGGCTCGAGTCGGTCGCTTTCGAGCACGTCGACAGGATCGGCGAGCGCGTACTGATCATCGGCGTCGGCAACACGGCCATGGATTGCTGCCGCACCTCGCTCAGGATCGGCGCAAAGAGCGTGAAGGTGATGGCGCGGAAGCCCCGGGGATTCTTCAAGGCATCCGAGTGGGAGCTCGAGGACGCGGAGGAAGAGCGCGTCGAGATCATCGTGAACCACGCGCCGAAGGATTTTGTGGTCGAAGACGGGAAGCTGAAGGGCATGACCTTCGAGCGGCTCGAATATGAGATGGATGGCGCGGAGATCAGGAGCCAGCGCGTCACCGGGGAAGTCTTCATTCCCTGCGACGACGTGATTCTCGCAATCGGGCAGGAGAACGCGTTTCCCTGGATCGAGCGCGACCTCGGCGTCGAATTCGACAAGTGGGACGTGCCGAGGCTGGACAAGGTCACTTTCGAGTCGACGCGGCGGGGCGTGTTCTTCGGCGGCGACGCCGCATTCGGTCCGAAGAACATCATCTGGGCCGTCGAGCACGGCCACCAGGCCGCGATCTCGATGCACAAGCACTGCCAGGGCGAGACGCTCACGGAGCGCATGCCGCGCGGCGTCAACCTGCAGAGCCGCAAGGTCGGCATGCACGAATGGTCGTACAAGAATGACTACGACCCGGCCGCCCGCCGGTTGATGCCGCACGTCAGCCTCAAGGAGCGGTTCAAGAAGCTGAACATCGAAGTCGAGCTCGGCTTCGACGCCGAGCGCGCCGCCGAGGAAGTGTCGCGCTGCATGAATTGCGACATCCAGACCGTGTTCCACGCGAAGCTCTGCATCGAGTGCGATGCCTGCATCGACATCTGCCCGACCGACTGCCTGACGATCACGGCAAACGGCGAGGAGGCGGAGCTCGTCACGCGGCTCAAGGCGCCGCGCCGCAATCCGGACCAGCCGATGATGGTGTCGGAGCCGCTCGTCCAGACCGGACGGGTGATGGTCAAGGACGAAGACCTCTGCGTGCACTGCGGATTGTGCGCGGAACGATGCCCGACGGACGCCTGGGACATGCAGAAGTCCTGGATCAAGATTCCACTTGCCGAGGATGAGGCCCGATGCCAGAGCGCAAAAGCGCTGCGCCGCGCGTAAACGATTTCACGCTCAAGTTCGCCAATGTCAACGGCTCAGGCTCCGCGAGCGCGAACGCGCTGATCATGAAGGCGATCTTCCGCATGGGCGTGCCGGTCGTCGGCAAGAATTTCTTTCCGTCCAACATCCAGGGGCTTCCGACCTGGTATGAAATCCGTGTTACCCGGGAAGGCTGGCGGGCGCGATCCGGGCGAATTGACCTCATGGTCGCCATGAACGCGGAGACCTATGCGCGCGACGTGCGCGAAGTCGCGGCCGGCGGATTCCTGGTCTACGACTCGACCTGGCTACGGAGCTCGCTGCTTTCGCGCGACGACATCAAGACCTTCGGCGTGCCTTTCGCGCAGCTCTGCAACGAGAATTTCGAGGGCGCGCGCGCCCGCACGCTGATGAAGAACATCATGTACGTCGGCACGGTCGCCGCGCTCATCGACCTCGACCTCGAGGTCATTCGCGGACTGCTCGCCGAGACATTTGCCAGAAAGCCTGCGCTCGTCGACTCGAACATGAAGTCGATCGAGATCGGCTACCGCTATGCGAAGGAGCACTTCGAGTGCCCGCTGCCGGCCCGTGTCGAGCGCATGGACTCGACCGCCGGGCACGTGATGATCGACGGCAACACGGCCGCTGCGCTCGGCTGCCTTTACGCGGGCGCGACGGTCGGCGCCTGGTACCCGATCACGCCATCGACCTCGCTGATGGACGCGTTCCGCTCGTTCTGCGCGCGCCACCGCACCGACCCGAAGACCGGCCGGCGCGACTACATGATCGTCCAGGCCGAGGACGAGCTCGCGGCGATCGGCATTGTCATCGGCGCCATGTGGAACGGCGCGCGTGCCTTCACGCCGACCTCCGGTCCCGGCATTTCGCTGATGGAGGAGTTCATCGGCCTCGCCTACTACGCCGAGGTTCCCGCAGTCATCTTCGACGTTCAGCGCGTCGGCCCATCGACCGGCATGCCGACACGCACGCAGCAGTGCGATCTTCTGGCCTGCGCCTATGCGTCGCACGGTGACACGCGTCACGTGATGCTATTCCCTGATTCGCCCGAAGAGTGCTTCCAGATGGCGGTCCAGGCATTCGACCTTGCGGAAAGGCTGCAGACACCGGTTTTCGTCCTGCTCGACCTCGACATCGGCATGAACGACTGGATGTCGCCCGAGTTCCACTGGGACGACGCGTACCGCCCCGATCGCGGCAAGATGCTGACGCCCGAGCAGATCGCCGGAATCGAAAAGTTCCAGCGTTACCTCGACCCGGACGGTGACGGGATCCCATACCGGACGCTGCCTGGCATCAGTCCGAAGGCGGCGTACTTCACGCGCGGATCGGGCCACAGCAAGTTTGGCGCGTACACCGAGGATTCCGCCGAGTACCAGGACTTGCTCGACCGGCTGGTTCGCAAGTTCGGCACGGCTGCCAAACTCCTGCCCGCCGCCGTCATCGACGGGCGCGGTGCAGCGGCCGCGATCGTGAGCCTTGGTTCCTGTGACGCGCCCGTGCGCGAGGCGCTGGCGTCGCTGCGCAGATCCGGCGTCGCCATCGACTACATGCGTGTGCGCGGCTTTCCATTCGGCACCGAGGTCGAGGAGTTCCTCGCGGCCCACCAGGCCATTTTCGTGGTCGAACAGAACCGCGATGCCCAGTTGCGCGCGCTCTTGACCATTGAAACCGCCGTGGACAAGCACAAGCTTCGCTCGATCCTTCATTACAATGGCCTGCCGATGTCCGCCGTGACGATCGTCGACGGCGTGAACAAGGCGCTCGGCAAGGAGGCGGCGGCATGAGCTTCATCGCGAAGCCGAAGGTTGCGAACCCGGGCCTGACGCGGAATCCCCTTGGCCTCAACCGCCGCGACTACGAAGGCAGCATGTCGACGCTCTGCGCCGGCTGCGGCCACGACTCGGTCACGGCCGCAATCGTGCAGGCCTGCTTCGAACTCGCCCTGCCGCCCCAGAGCGTCGTGAAGCTGTCCGGCATTGGCTGCTCTTCCAAGACAACCGCCTATTTCGTCTCCGGAGCGCACGGTTTCAATGCGGTCCACGGGCGCATGCCGTCGATCGCGACCGGCGCCAACGCGGCGAATCGCCACCTCCGTTACATCGGCGTCTCCGGCGACGGCGACTCGCTCTCGATCGGGGTCGGCCAGCTCGCGCATGCGATCCGGCGGAACCTCGACATGGTCTACATCCTCGAGAACAACGGCGTATACGGCCTGACCAAGGGCCAGTTTTCGGCGTCGGCCGACATCGGCTCGAAGTCGAAGAAGGGCGAGGCCAACGAGCAGCAGCCGATTGATCCCGTGCTGCTTGCACTCGCGCTCGGCGCGTCGTTCGTCGCGCGGAGCTTCTCGGGGGACAAGGAGCAGCTCGTTCCGCTGATCCAGGCGGGGCTGGCACACCAGGGCTTCGCGATCATCGACGTGCTTTCGCCCTGCGTGACCTTCAACGACCACGAGGGCTCGACCAAGAGCTATGCCTACGTCCGCGAGCACAGCGAGACGCCGGTCTCGGCTGACTACATCGCGCCGAAGCAGGAGATCCGCGTGCAGTACGCGCCGGGCGAGACGGTTTCGGTTCCGATGCACGACGGCAGCAACGTCGTGCTGCGGAAACTCGACCCTGGCTATGACCCGACCGACCGCGCGCACGCGGCTGCCTACGTTCAGGAGCGCGCAATGCGGAATGAATACGTCACCGGGATCATCTATGTGGACACGTCGCGGCGGGATTTCCATGCCCAGCACGGGACCGCGGAAGAAGCACTGAACGCCGTGCCCTACGATCGCCTCTGCCCGGGCGCAGGGAAGCTAGGCAAGATTCTCACTTCGTTCCGCTAGCGATCGTCCCGACGCGGCATTCGAGGGCGCGCAGTGCGGCCGGCATGATCGTCACGGTCACCGGGGTGGTGCCGAACCGGATTGACGACGATGAACCAGGCGTCAGGGTCGATCACCATCGCCATCATGGGCCATAATGTACGGGCATGCCCGACGCGATCACACCGGTCAGTTACGAGCTCGCAAAGCGCGATCCGGCGGCATTCGTGAAGCACTTCGCCGGCAGTTTCGAGCGATACGGTTTCGCGGTGGTCGGCGACCACGAGCTTCCGCAGGCACTGATCGACGGCTGCCTGGATCGCTTCAAGCAATTCTTCGCCCATGACGATCCTGACAAGCGGCGCTACCAGGTCGCGGGCATCGGTGGCGCGCGCGGGTACACGCCATTCGGCGTCGAAACCGCGAAGGGCGCGACGCACCACGACCTCAAGGAGTTCTGGCAGATCGGGCGCGAGCTGCCGCCCGGGCACCGCTACCGGTCGACGATGCCGGACAACGTCTGGCTCGCGGACGACCCCGGATTCAAGCGTGCCGCACTCGAGTTGTGGGAGGCGTTCGACCGGATGGGGCGCAAGCTGCTCGAGTCGATAGCGGAGTACCTCGGCCTCGAGCGTCACTGGTTCGACGACAAGGTGGGCGAGGGCAACAGCGTCCTGCGGGTAATCCATTACCCGCCGCTCAAGGAAGGCGCGACCGGCGTGCGCGCTGGCGCGCACGAGGACATCAACGTGATCACGCTCCTGCTCGGCGCGGAGGAAGGCGGACTCGAACTCCTGGACCGGAACGGGCGCTGGCTGCCGATCAATCCGCCGCCGGGAACGCTCGTGTGCAACGTGGGCGACATGCTGCAGCGGCTGACGAACCACGTGCTGCCTTCGACGACCCACCGCGTGGTCAACCCGACGGGCGCGCGCGTCAATCGTCCACGTTACTCCATGCCATTCTTCCTTCATTTCAATTCGGACTACCCGATCGCTGTTCTTCCGGGATGCATCTCGCCGGAGCGGCCCAGCCGCTATCCGGATCCGATCCTCGCGGACGACTACCTGCGCGAGCGCCTGCGCGAGATCAAGCTCCTCTACTAGTTCTTACGAAGTGGCGAAGCTTTATTTCTATTACTCGACCATGAACGCGGGGAAATCGACCTCGCTCCTTCAGTCGAGTCACAACTACCGGGAACGCGGGATGCGCACGCTGGTCTATACGGCCGAGTTCGATCAGCGGGGAGGTGGCAAGGTGCATTCGCGTATTGGCCTTTCGAGCGAAGCACTCCATTTCGCCCCGGGTTCCGATCTCTTCCGGGAAATCGACACGGAGCACAGCGGACAGGCTGTCAGTTGTGTCCTACTCGACGAGGCGCAGTTCCTGACCCGGGAACAGGTGGAGCAGCTCGCAATGGTCGTCGACCAGCTATCCATTCCAGTCCTGTGCTACGGGCTGAGAACCGATTTCCGCGGCGAGCTTTTCGACGGCAGTGCGCGGCTGCTCGCGCTTGCCGATGAGTTGACAGAACTCAAGACGATCTGCCATTGCGGCCGCAAGGCGACGATGGTCGTGCGCGTCGGCTCGGACGGTCTTCCCGAGCGCGAAGGAGAGCAGGTGGAAATCGGCGGCAATGAGCGTTACGACTCCCTCTGCAGGCGCCACTATTTCGAAGCGAGCGGGCGGAGGCGTCCGTCCTGACGATGGTGGCCGCCCACTGGTCGCCAGCCGCGATCCTGCTGCTCCTGTGCGTCCTGCCCGCGTCCGCGCAGGTCGCCGACCCGCTGCCCGCCAATTCGGCAACCGCCGAATCCGGTCCGACTGAATCGAGCTCCGCCGACGTACCAAAACCGAGCAGCGGCTGCGGCGGCGAAGCCGCGCCAGACACGGCCGGCCTCGACACCATGCGGGCCGGCCTCGAGCGCGGCGTGTGCAGCACGGCCCGCTTCGTCGACCGCCTGTTCGGCGGCGACAGGGAATTTGCCGAATATGACGACGAGGCCAACGGGCGCGCTTCAGTCACGCTCGGCTGGAACGAGCAGGACCACGCCGAAGTCGACACGCGATTTCGCGCGAGCGTCAACCTGCCGCAGATCAACGAACGTTTCAACGCGACGATCGGCAAGGCGAGTCGGGACGAGTACGTCGCGGACGAGATCGGCGTCTTCAACCCGGTCGTCGGCGCGTTCTCCGACGACGATCCCGCCGAGTGGTTCGCGGGAGTCGGCTATCGCGGACTGCGGACTCGCGACAGCAGCTTCGATCTCGGAGCCGGCGTGAAGCTGCGGTCGCCACTCAATCCGTACGCCAACGCGCGATACCGGCATTACATCTACGGCTCCCCCGGCGTGCTGCTCACCCTGCGCACCACGGCGTTCGTCGAGAACGACGAGGGCTTCGGCGTGACGCAGGCTATCGACGTCGACAAGGTGCTGAGCCCGGAGTACCTGCTGCGGATCAGCAATTCAGTACGCATGTCCGAAGAGACGCAAGGAGTGCGCTGGCGCATCCGGCCTGCCCTCTACCAGACGATCGATTACCGGCGCGCCATGCGTTACGAGGCATTCGTCCGCGGCGAGACCGACGGCGACGAGCCGGACCTGTACGGTGCCGGGATCACGTACCGCCGCTCGATGTGGCGCGACTGGTTCTTCGTCGAGTTCGGTGCGGAGCTTTTCTGGGCCGATGGTCCCGAGCCCGCGGACCGCTGCCATTCCTGCGTCGGCGGCTCTATTGGATTCGAGATCCTGTTCGGCGACCTGTACGACCGGCGGCTGCGTCGCGACGCAAGGCGATTGCCGGCCGGGGAGGAGAGCGGCCCGACGAAGTGACGGCTCTTACCATAATGCGAAACGCGCAAGCGCGAGCGACTTCCTTGTTGCAATCGCGTCTTGCGCTTCGACAGACTTGCCGGAGGCGCATACTGCGTAGCGGACCAAGGCACGGCATCAGGCGACATGAGTGCGAGCGGCCACGACGCGATTCCCGAGTTCCCCGGCAAGGTGCTGAGGATCGATGCGCCCGCACCTGTGGCGCCGGATTTCACTGAAGATCTCTCTGACGAAATCACGAGCGAGCTGGGCCCCGCAGCGCGCCGAGCGCCCGCGGTCGCCGCACCCGTCGACGATCGCAACGATGAAGGAGGTGGGAAGCCAGTACAGTCCGCGCTCGCCACGAGCGGGAGCGTGTTGCGCGAACGCTATATCCTCGAGACGCAGCTCGGCGACGGCGGTACGGCGACGGTCTTTCGCGCAGTCGACCTGAGGCGCGACGCGGCTTCCGCCGACGGTCATCGCGTCGCCATCAAGTTGCTGCGCCCGGAGCTGCGCGACCGGCCCCAGAATATCGCGCGCCTCCAGCGCGAATTCCGCCAGACGCAGTCGGTCGCACACGCGAACGTCGTCCGCTTTTACGACATCGATTGCGATCACGGGTCGTGGTTCATCGTCATGGAGCTGCTGACCGGCGAAACACTCGGGCCTTGCCTGCGACGCGCAGTGCCGCAGGGCCTGCGGGAAGCGGAGGCCCTGCGCATCGCAGTGGCAGTGGGCGAGGCACTTGCGCACGCGCACGCGCACGGCGTCACGCACGGCGACGTCAAGCCAGACAATGTTTACCTCACGACTTCAGGCGAAGTCCGGATGCTGGATTTCGGCGTGGCCCCGGAATCCATGGCTGGCGCGGCACCGGGTGACGTTGCGGCGACGCAGGTGACCGCGGCCGCAACGCGCGTCTACGCAAGTCCCGAGGTCCTGGCGGGCGACGACCCCGAGCCGCGGGACGATGTCTTCAGCCTCGCGTGCGTTATTTACGAGATGCTTGCTGGTTCTCATCCCTATGGCCGACGCGGAGCGGACAACGCGCTGCGGGCAGGAGTGATTCCTGCGCCCATCACATCTCTCGATTTCGCGCGCCAGGAAGTGCTCGCGGCGGCGCTCGAGTTGTCGCGTGCTGCCCGGCCTTCCATGGAAGAGCTGATTCGCGCCATGCGGGGCGAAACGCTGACGAAGGCCACGCCAGGACCCGAAGCTTCCGCTGCGCCGCCCGTCGTGACGCAGCCGCTTGTGACACCACAAGTCGCAGCGTCGGCAATCGTCGCCGTGCAGCGCCCCGCATCGCAACACTCGCGGCTGACGTGGCTGAGCGCGACCGCAGCGGCCCTTGCACTCGTACTGGGCATCCTGATCGGCCGCTTCAATTCGGAGCCAACGCCGGTGGTTGCACAGAGTGCTTCTTTGCCGGTAGTCCACGCGCCGGCAACGTCCGCCGCTCCGGAAAGCCGGACGCCAGTCACCTTGCCGCCGCGAGCGGCGACCAAAGCGCAGACGCAGTCCGAAGTAGCGCCAGTTCGAGCCGGTTTTCCGCCCGGGCTCGTTTCTTTCGACACGCCGACCATGATCGTCAGCAACCGGGCCGTGGTCGCCGCCATTCCGCTCAGGCATCTCAATCGCGCGAAGCTCGGCGTCGACGTGATGTGGCGCGTCATCGATGGCAGTGCCAGGGCAGGGCGCGACTACGGTGGACCGTTGACAGGCGTCGAGACCTTCGTCGAAGGCAATACCTTCCGGATCCTCTACGTGCCAATCGTGACGAATGTGCGTGCGACCGGTGACAGGACGTTCACCGTCGAACTGACCGGCTCTTCGGCCGGCGCGACCGTGGGGAGCATGCGCCGCATCGAGGTCACAATCCTCGGCGACGCCTGAAGCGGCCTTCAGCGCAGTTACCGGCGCTTCGACGCGCGAAGACGCGCGATCGGCACCGCATTTGCGGGGAGCGCTTCCCGGAGCAGGCTGTCCATGTGGGCTGGCATTCCTGTCAGCGCCGTGAGGAGGTCTGCCTCGCAGACAGGATGCGACAGCAAGAAGCCCTGGAGATGCATCGCCGGATAGCCGGCGAGCCAGGCGAGCTGACCATGCCGCTCGACGCCCTCGGCCGTGACCTCGAGCCCGAGACTCTGGCACAGCGAGATGATCGCCCGCGTAATCGCCTGTGACCGTGCGCTCGAGTCGATGGTCGCGATGAGGCTTCGATCGAGCTTGACCCGCGTCAGCGGCAATTGCTGCAGCGACACGAGCGAGGAGTAGCCCGTCCCGAAATCATCGAGGGCGACGCCCACGCCGAGCTCCCGCAGGGCGACGAGTGCCTCGGTCGTGTGGCGACCGGTCTGCAACACGTTTTCGGTGAGTTCTACTTCGATGCATTGCGGCGGAACCTGATACCGCTCGAGGGCGAGCCCCAGGCCGTGAACGAACCGGGTATCGAGCAATTGCAGTGCGGATACATTGACGGCAACGCGGACGGCAGGCCATGCGGCGGCATTCCACCGGGCCGCATGCTCGACCGTCGAATTGATCACCCAATCGCCGATTTGACGGATCAGTCCGCAGTCTTCGGCGACGGGCAGAAAATCCTGCGGCGATGCAAAACTCCCGTCCGGCAGTCGCCAGCGTAGCAGTGCCTCGACGACGCCCGCCTCGCAGGTCGCGAGATCCACCTCCGGCTGGAAATGCAACTCGAATTCGCTGCGCTCCACCGCACGGCGGAGCCCCTGCTCGGTCGCGAATCTCGCGGCAGCGGCTTCCAGCAGGTCCGGGCTGAACATGCGCACGCGGCTGCGGCCTTGCGCCTTGGCGTGGAACAGCGCGGCGTCCGCTGCCCGCAGCAGGGCTTCGGGGTCGCGCCCGTGGTCAGGGAATACGCTGGCACCGAGGCTGAGGCCCATGAGCAACTCACGACCCTCGACGACGAGGGGTTCCTGGAAGCTGCTTACGATGCGGTGCGCGGCGCGTTCAATTTCCACGGGCCGGCGACCTTGCTCGAAGACCACGATGAACTCGTCGCCGCCGAGCCGCGCGCAATAACCAAAGTCGCGCACGGCCGTGCGCAGCCGGTCGGCGACTGCCTGCAGCACGCGGTCTCCGAACACGTGACCCATGCTGTCGTTGACGGTCTTGAAATTGTCGAGGTCGAGGAAATACACGCCGGCGAGATGGCTGCGCTCAGTCGCGCGTGCCAGCGTTTCGTGCAGTTGCACGAGAAACTGGCGGCGGTTTGGCAGCCGCGTCAGCGGGTCGTGCGCGGCGAGATGCTGCAGCTGGCGCGTGCGCTCCTCGACCTTGGCTTCGAGTTGGCCGTGGTACTGCCGCGCGAGTTCCTGCGCGGCCGTCAGGCGTTCCGCCATCTGGTTGAATGAGACGGCGAGCGTGTCGAGTTCCTTGATGCCTCCGCGCGGCACCACGACGCCGGATTCACCCTGCGCGAGTCGCTCCGTGGCACGGACAAGCCGGCGGACTGGCTGGACGACCCTTCGCACCGTGGTGACGATCGTGATGAGCAGCAGCAAGAGGACGATCGCGCTCAGCCAGGCGAGGAGCGTGCGCTGGCGCTGCTCCTGCTGTGTAACCGCTGAGAGGACGACTTCCGACTGCCGCCTGGCCTGCTTGAGCGCCTGTACGGCCTCGAACTGTGCATTGACCTTGCGGATCGTCGTCGCGAGGCCAGCGTGGCTTTGCGAGAACGCCTCGTTCGTCTCCTTGCGCTGGCCGTCGGTTCGCACGAGCAGGCTGCGCAGCCAGACCACCCGCTCGAGGTTCGCGCGTGTCTGGGCGAGCCAGTCGGCACCCAGGACACGGTGGATGCTCGATTCATTCTCGGTGAGCAATGCGGCGAGGGCCTTCTCACGGACCGTGATCGCCCGCACCGTGGCCGGGCTGTAACCGTGAAGATCGCCGAGGTCGTCGAGATGGCGGCCAAGCTCGTCCAGTGTCCGGCTGGCCTCGAGGAGATAGTCGCGGCCAATCACCTTGCCGAATACCGCCCAGACCCGATCGAGCGAGGACTTGATCCTGACGTCGAGCGACTCGAACTCGATCTCGAGCTCGTTCAGGACGCGCCGCCTCGCGTCGGAAGTGCGCAGGAGGTGTGCTCCCAGCTCGGAATGGCCCGTGACTTCAGCCTCGAGGCCGCGAAGCACGGCATCGTCAATCGTCGGCCGGAGGGCCGCGAGATAGGTAATGCGGGCTGCATCCAGTGCGGCTACTGCTTCGTCGTGGGCCTGTACGCGAGGGGCCGCTGCAGAATCGACGCGGGCGAGGAGCGCGCGCTGAAACTGGTTGAGCGCGGCCGGCAGGACTTCCGCGGTCCGGTTGTCGAGGCCTGGCGGCACGACGGTCGCCTGAGCCATCGTGCGGATCAGCGTGCTGCCGTGCTCCGCGATCTGGTTGGCAGCGACTGTCAGGACGGCAACTGCACCGAAGGCGATTGAGAGTCGCGCGGCGATGCCGAGCCGGCCTGCGCGCGGGACGCGCCGCGTCACCCGGCGCCGCGCGAGCGTGAGCGCCGCCGCTGCCGAGCGAAGACTTGCCTGCAGCCTGTTTTTCAACGACGCAACGACCCGTGACTCAGGTCGATGAAGGGTGGAGGAACCTGGCTCTCAGCGGTGTGTGCAGGTGGGCAGTTCAGGCAGAGACCGCGAAGTGCCTGCGCCTCGCAGCGCCAACTGTGAACCAGGTCTCAATGGGGCAGGCGTGACCCTTCAGGGACGCGGTTGATCCAAACCTCCACCAGATGCTCGCGCTGGTCGTCCACCAGCGGAATCTTGCCGTTCGCGAGCTCGATCCCGTCAAGTGACGCCCGGACGGCGGCCGCGCCCGCGATCGACGAACGCTTGACGACAATGCGATAGACCGTACTGAGGTAGCGATAGCTCAGAGAAAAGGTTTTCCATTCCTCCGGCATGCAGGGAGCGATTTGCAGGCTGTCTGCCGACCTTTTCACGCCGAGCAGCGATTCCAGGATCAGCCGGTATAGCCAGCCAGCCGAACCCGTATACCAGGTCCAGCCGGCGCGCCCGGTGTGCGGCGCGACACCGTAGACGTCCGCTGCCACGACGTACGGCTCCGCCTTGTAGATGCCGACGGCCTCGTCGGTTTTCGAATGGTTCATCGGATTGATCAATCCCAGCAGTTCCCACGCGCGCGCGCTGTCTCCAAGCGCCGCAAACGCCATTGCCGCCCAGACCGCGGCGTGCGTGTATTGCCCGCCGTTCTCACGTACGCCGGGAACGTAGCCCTTGATGTAGCCGGGATTCATCGCCGACTTGTCGAAGGGCGGGTGGAGTAGCTGGACCAGCCCCGACTCGCGGCGCACGAGCAGCTTGTCGACGGCATCCATGGCGGCGCGCGCGCGCTCCGCATCGCCCGCGCCCGAAAGTACCGACCAGCTCTGTGAAATCGAATCGATCGAGCATTCGGGATTGCCCGCGGAACCGAGGGGCGAACCGTCATCGAACCAGGCTCGCAGGTACCACTGCCCGTCCCATGCGTGACTGTCGATGTTCCCGCGCAGCTTGGCTGCTTCTGTCAGGCAGAGCTCGGCCAGGACGGTGTCATCGCGCAGACGAGCCAGCGCCGAGAACGATGTCAGCACTTCGTGGAGAAAGAAGCCCAGCCACACGCTTTCTCCCCGCCCTCCGATGCCGACCAGATTCATGCCGTCGTTCCAGTCCCCGGAGCCCATCAGTGGCAGGCCGTGCGGGCCGAATCGCAGGCCATGCCTGACTGCGCGGGCGCAATGCTCATACAGGCTTGCGGTCTCCGGAGAGCGCCAGGGCAGGTCGTAGTACGACTCTTCGTCGGCGTTGAGCGCCCTGCCCGCAAGGAAATGGACCTTCTCGTCAAGCACGCCCGTGTCGCCACTGGTGGACACGTAACGGCTGACGGCCAGCGGAAGCCACAGGTAGTCGTCCGAGCAGCGCGTGCGCACGCCGCGACCCGCCGGCGGATGCCACCAGTGCTGGACATCGCCCTCGGGGAATTGGTGCTCTGCGCATCGCAACAGATGCGCGCGCACGAGTTGCGGCTGCGCGTGGACCAGCGCCATGACGTCCTGCAACTGGTCGCGGAAGCCGAAAGCGCCGCCGGACTGGTAATAGCCGCTGCGTGCCCACACGCGACAGGCGAGGGTCTGGTAGAGAAGCCAGCCGTTGGCAAGTACGTTAAGCGAGGAATCGGGTGTATCGACCTGGACGGCGCCCAGGACTTGCCTCCAGTGCTTTCGCACCCTTTCCAGCGCTGCACGAGCGGTGCCCGATTTCCGCAGGCGTTGCGCCAGCTCGCGGGCACGCTCGACGTCGCGTGCGGCGCCGAGCCTGAAAATGATCTCGCGTTCCTGGCCGTCGGCGAGATCAAACGGAACCTGGATGGCGCCACAGGGATCGAGTGCGGCACCCAGCCTTCCGGAAAGCCGGGAACGGTTCATGGCTGCCGGATCCGCAAGCGACCCGTTGCGTCCGACAAACTCCAAGCGGTCGCCGGAGAGCGTGCGGGAAAGGTCGTCGACGTCGAAAAACGCGATTCGACCGCCAAACTCGCTATTGTAGGAATTGCGGGCGAAAAGCGCGCCGCTCATCGGGTCGATTTCCGTGACGACATGCAGTGCGGATTTCGCCCGCAAGTCGCCGAGAACCCATTCGACATAGCCGGTCGCCGACATCCGTCGCGGGCTGCCCGAATCGTTCCGGACCTTCAGCACGGAAAACTTGACCGCTTCTTCCAGGTCCACGTACACCCACAGTTCCGAGTGAATGCCGCCCACCGTGTGCTCGTATACGGTGTAGCCAAAGCCGTGGCGCGTGACGTACGGCAATGGATTGCCGCTCGGAAACCGGGACGGCGACCAGAAGTGCCCGCTTTCCTCGTCGCGCAGATAGATGGCTTCTCCGGAAGACGCGCCGACCGCGTCGTCACTCCAGGGCGTCAGGCGGAACTCGTGTGCGTTCTCGCTCCAGGTGTAGGCAATGCCGCCTTCGGTCACGACCGTGCCGAAGTTCGGATTCGCCAGGACGTTGACCCACGGAGTCGGAGTCTGCCGGGAATCCGTAGTGGATATCACGTACTCCGACCCGTCCGCAGTGAAGGCTCCGAGACTGTTTCCAAGGATGAGGTCCGGTCGCGACGGCATGGCGGCCGGGGCGAGTTCCAGGCGATGGGAGCGGGTGACGGCCAGTCTCGATACGCTCTTGTCCGCGAGCCCACGACGATTGACCTGTTCCATCAGCGTGCCGCGGCTGTCGCTGATGATGACGCGCGCGACGGCCTGCAGCAGGGTGCGATCCTCGAGTGAGATCTGTTCGGCCGAGCGTACGAAGATCCCGCCAGGCCGGTCGATCGCGTGTGCTTCGATGCCGGTGGCTATCAGGCCCATGATCTGGTCCTGGAGTCGCTGGCGGTAGCTGACCTGGTCCTCGTGCCAGATCACGAGGTCGACCACCAGGCCTTTCAGGCGCCAGTACGTGTAGCAGCGGATCATCTGGCGCGCGAGATCGATGTGCGACGCGTCCGCGATCTTGACCAGCACAATCGGCAGGTCGCCGGAAATCGAGTAACCCCACAGACCGGACTGGCCGCGGCGATTCTGCATCAGCACGCCGGTCTCGGCCCGCAGCGCCGCATTTCCGTAGAGCACGGAGCTCGCAAGGTGGCGATACAGCTGCGCGTCGGCGGCGCTCGCGTTGATCTGGGCCAGGATGACGTTGCTGTGAGTCCAGGCGAGATCGAAGACGCGATCGGCGAGGTGCCGGTCCTGGTATTTCTCGATCAGCCCCATGCAGGCTTCGCGGCTGCCGCCTGCGCCGGAGACGAAATCGAGCGTCGCCGACTGGCCCGGATCGAGCGCAACATGGCAGCGGATCGCGACGATCGGATCGAGCACCGGGCCCTCGGTCCCGGAGAGCGCGGCGCTATCGGCGAGTGCGAGCGGCGCGGCGGCCGTGCGTCCCCGGCCGATGAATCTCATGCGGTCGGTTTCGTACGAAATTTCGGCGATATCTGCGCCGCGCGCTGCGAGAAGGTGGAATGACCACGGGACATGCTCGCCGATCGAGCGCGGTCGCCGCGTGCAGAGGATTGCGTGACGCGCGCGCAGAATGGACGTCTGTACGAACAGGTTTCCGAACGATGGCTGTATCGCGTCCGCGACCGGCGGTGCGAGCACGACTTCCGCATAGCTCGTGACCTCGATCGTCCGGCGCACGCGCGAATGATTGGTGACGCGAACGCGGCGCAGCTCGATATCGTCTTCCGGAGACACGACGATCTCCGAATACGTCTCGCAGTCGTGGTCACGGCGCCTGAATTCCGCGCGACCCTCGGAGAACATCACCTCGTAGGAATCCGCCGGCTCCAGCGTGGGTTGATGCGCCGCGGACCAGTACTGTCCAGTCTCCGTGTCACGCAGGTAGAGAAACGAGCCCCAATTGTCACGGGTGCTGTCTTCACGCCATCGCGTAATTGCGAAATCCCTCCAGCGGCTGTAGCCGCCACCCGCGTTGGTGACCATCACGTGGTAACGGCCATTCGACAGCAGCTGCGCCTCCGGCGTCGGCGTGTCCACCCCGATCGGCGTCTGTGGCGACCTTTCGGCTGCGTCGATGAATGCACTGCCGTCGGAATGCTCGGTGACATGCTTGTGGAATGCCGATGTCTTGGGAATCCGTTCCTGCAGCAGCAACAGCGCCGCCTTGAACAGGGGATCCGATTCGAAGCGCCGCTGCATCGGCCGGTCGAGGATTTGGTGCGCGATCGACAGCAGGTTCATTCCCTGGTGATGCGCCATGTATGAGCGAACTACGGTACTGGACTGGCCGCGTTCCACGCGCGAGGGCGTGTAATCCATTGCCTCGTAGAATCCGTATCGGCCCTCCAGGCCGATGGTGGCCAGGCGCTGCAGATTCGCGCACGCTGCTTCCGGCTCCACCATCAAGGCGAGCGCCGTGGCGTAGGGCGCGACGACCATGTCTTCCGCCAGGCCACGCGTCAGTCCAAGGCCCGGCACGCCGAAGGCGTGGTACTGGTAGTTGAGGTTTGCGTCGACCGTGTTGTAGCCGGACTCCGACACGCCCCAGGGCAATGACTGCTGGTCGCCATAGGCAACCTGCCTCGCCACCGCGGCCCGGCAGGTCTGGTCCAGCAGGGTTCCGTCATAGGCTGGCATCACCAGGAGCGGCATCAGGTACTCGAACATCGAGCCGCTCCACGAAACGAGCACCGGATCGCCGCCCGCGGTCGTCAACAACCTCCCGAGAGCGAACCAGCTCTCCTGCGGAAGCTGCCCCTGCGCGATCGCAACGAAAGTCGCGAGCCTGGCCTCCGAGGCGAGCAGATCGTAAAAACTCGTGTCCCGCCGGCGTTCTTCGACGTTGTAGCCGATCGCCAGCAGGTGGCGTGCCCGGTCGTACAGGAACTCCTGGTTTGCCGTCGCAAATCCGGTCGCTTGCTCAGCCAGCCGTTCGCAGGCCGCGATGCGCGCGCCGGCGCGCTCGGCGGCCGTGACGAGCGCGTCGCGATATTCAGCGAGCCAGTCCATTTCTTCACGCGTAACTTCCTGCTGCAGGCGCCCGTCGATGCCGGCAAGTCTGCCGGCAGCGTCACCGGCCAGTTCTCGCAAGGCCGGAACGCGGTCGAAGTCCGCGAACTCGCGCAGTCCCGCCGGAACCGCGGGCAACTCGAGCCACGGCGCGAGTGATCGCAGGTCATCGAGGACATCGCGGGACTGTCGCGCCAGGGCGGCGGCCCACGCTGCCGCGTCGTCCTCTGCGCTCTTATCGGAGGCGGCGGCAATCGCCTCCGCCGCGCGTACTACCGATTCCAGCTGCGTCTTGATATCCGGCAGCGTCGCCGCACGCGCCTCGCATGCCGTCGTCAGCAGCGCTTGCAGTTCGCGAGTCTGTGCCTTGGCGGATTCCTGCAAGCAGCCGGTCAATACACCAAGCGCATCGACGAGACCATCGAATACCCGCTCCGAGACGACCTTCTGGTCGGGCAGCGCATGCAGTCCCGTCCGCAGGGTCAGCAGGTGCCCAGCGAGATTGCCGCTGTCGACGGATGAGATGTAGCGCGGCGGCAGTGGGCGCAGGGTCTGCGTGTCATACCAGTTGTAGAAATGCCCCTGGTACCGTTCCAGCGACGCCATGCTGTGGAAGGCATCCGTCGTTCGCTGGATCAATGTTCCCGCTGAAATGTAGCCAAAGTCCCAGGCGGCGAGATTCGCGAGCTGGGTCAATCCCATGTTGGTCGGCGACGTGCGGTGCGCGACCGCCGGGCCCGGATGCTCCTGGAAATTGTCGGGCGGCAGCCAATGATCCGACGCGACGACGAATTGCTCGAAATACCCCCAGGTCTTGCGTGCAATCCGCCGCAGAAAGATCGTTTGTTCCGGCGCCAGGCTCGCCCGGCGGCGCACGAGCGGACGGCTGAGCCACCAGGCAATGAGAGGCGAGGCGAGCCACAGCGCGATCACTGGCGCCGCGATCGCGAGAGCGCCCGGTCTCATCGTCGCGAGTCCCAGCGCCGCTAATGCAGCGAGGAGCGGCGCCGAAGCCATCGAGCGATAGGAAGCGGCGAGATCGGGCGCTGGCTGATGTTCGTCGTATGCACTCCATTCCAGCAACCGCCTCCTCGTGACGAGCATGCGCCACACAGTGCGCAGGACCGCCGCCAGACTGAAAACCGCTTCATGCGGCAGGCAGGCAATGCGGAACCCGGCCTGCCCGAGGCTTTGTCCGGCTGAGCGCAGCGCCGCGATCAGGTGCCGGATCAGGAGCGCGTCCTCGCGCCGGCGCAGCACGCCGACGATGCCGATTGACAACGGCGGGATCAGGACGACGCTGGCGACGGCGAGCGTCCACCAACCGGCGGCCGGCGCGCTGAACCATCCGAACAGCAGCAGCAGCAGCAATGCCGCCGGCACGAGGCTACGCCTCAGGTTGTCCAGGATCTTCCACTGCGAAAGCCGCGACAGAGGGTTTGGAAGGCTTTGATTCGCCGGGCCCGGCACGCGTAGAAGCAGCCAGCGGGCGATCTGCCAATCGCCGCGAATCCAGCGTTCCTGCCGACGCGCATCCGCGACGTAACGTGATGGATAGTCTTCGTATAGATGCACGTCACTCAGCAATCCCGAGCGCGCGTAGCAGCCCTCCAGCAGGTCGTGGCTGAGAATTCGATTTTCGGGAAAGCGCGCGCCGAGGGCGCACTCGAATGCGTCCACGTCGTAAATGCCCTTGCCGATGAAGGAGCCTTCCCCGAACAGATCCTGGTAGACATCCGAAACGGTGCGCGTGTAGGGGTCGATGCCCGGTTCACTGCCGAATAACCGTGCATAGAGCGACCGCTGCGTTCCGGCGAGACTGGCGCCCATGCGCGGCTGCAAGATGCCGTAGCCTCGGAGCACGCGCTGCCTGTTCTCGTCGTATTGCGGTCGATTGAGCGGGTGCGCCATGGTCGCCACACACTGACGCCCGGCGTCCAGCGGCAGCTGGGTGTCGGTGTCGAGCGTGATGACGTACTTGACCGCGGACAGCGCGGCGACGTCACCGACGATGAGCGAGAAGCGTTCCTGCCCGCTGCCGCGCAATAGCGCATTCAGGTCCGCAAGCTTGCCGCGCTTGCGTTCATATCCCATCCAGATCCGGTCCTTCGGATTCCAGCTGCGCGGGCGATGGAGGAGATAGAAGCGGTCGATGCCCCCCGAACGGTATCGTTCGTTCAGCAGCTCGATTCCGTTCCGCGCGCGGCGCAATAGTGGCTCGTCCTCCGGAAGCGTCTCCTCCTGCGCATCGCAGAAATCCGTCAGCATGCCGAAATGCAGGTGCTCGTCGCGATTTGCAAGAAAGCGCACTTCGAGCGCTTCGAGGAGTTCGTCCACCTTTTCGACGCTGCTCAGGAGCGTCGGGACCACGACGAGGGTGCGCAAATCCGGCGGCAGCCCGTGCGCGAAGTCCATTTTGGGAAGCGGTTTCGGGGTCCGCAGCAGCGACGCCAGCCAGTTGGTGAGCGCCGAAGCAAGCGCGCTTGCGCCCAGGACCGACAGCACGGCAAGCGCGGCGAATCGCCAGTCCTCGACACCGGCCTCCCGCGCAAGAGCCAGCGGCACAACCGCGAAGAGGGTCGTCAACGACAGGATCGCGCCGAGATAGTAGAAAAGTGGCGCTGCGCCGAGCAAGCGGCGAACGCGAGCGATCGCGCCCAGCCGCAATCCAATTGAGGTTTCAAGGGATGCCATCCCCTGGTCCACCAGGTAGTAGCCGACGTGCGCGTCAGGCGCCGCATGGCCACGGATCGCCGCACTCCCGTGCGCGAGCCCGATCGCCGCCCGCGCGACCTCACCCTCGGATCGGCCGCTGCCCTTGGCAAGCCGGGCGACGGTGTGCCGGTAACGGTCGCGGGTGGCGAAATCCATGCGCCGGTAGGTATCGTCGGGATCCTCCCTCATGATCTGCTCGACCACGCTCATCGACTCGACGAACTCGCGCCAGTCCATGGCCCCGAGATAACGCAAGCTCGCGATGGTATTGCTGATCGAAACCTGATCCGCCGCCTGCTGCTGGGTTTCCGACCGAACCAGCTGTTCTATCGTCTGGCTCGATTCGGCGAGACGCTGCTCGATCCAGGTGAGCGGCAGGGCGAGAGCAGGGCCATGACCCTGCAACCGGCGTGCAAGCTCTGCGACGAACGAGCTCACCATCGGCGGGTTCGAGCGCGCCATATCGGCAATTACAAGGATCAGGCTCTTCGGATCGCTCTCGGCCACCTCCATCATCTTGCTGGCCCAGTCCTGCGCCTGATCGAGGTGGATCCGGGAAGCCGTGACCCGGGCGCCCACGCGGCGCAGGTTTTCGATCAGCGCGAGGCGCAGCATGATCGGTATCGCCCACAACTCGCCGAGCGTCAGCGGAGCGACCGACTGGTACGCAGACACGAAGCGGCACAAGGTGTCCGAATCGATGCGGCCATCGCCGTGCGAGATCGCTTCCAGCGCAATGTCATAGACTCGCGGCAATCCGCGCGAAGGTCCCTGGGCCAGGCGCGGAAGTCCGCGGCTGTAGTCCTTGGGCAAGTGCCGTCTGGCGGTCCGGATCTGCTCTTCGATCAGGTAAAAATTGTCGAGCAGCCATACGCCCGCAGGAGCGATGCGGCGCTTGGACTTGACTGCCGCCGTCAACAATTCACAGGCGTCGATGAGAACCTGCTCGTTCTCGTCCAGACGCTGCAGCAGGCGGTTCTGTGGTTGCGACTGGCTCAGCGCATGCGAGCGTGCCAGCGCGCTTCCATGGAGCTCCATTTGATCGGCGCTGAACAGCTCAGCGCGCAGCGGCGTATGGTCATCGACGCCATTTGTGCCGGATTGCTCGGCGAGCAGGCCGTTTGGCAGAGCGGCTGCCGTTCGAAGATAGTCCCTGAGTGAGAATCCGCGGCTCATCGCGGCCGTACGAAAACCGTCGTTCTCACTCCGGCGGGAATGCTGGCGGCCTGCCGGTCATGGTCATTTTTTCGCGCGCACCACCAGCAGCAACACGCCGGCAATGAGCGCTCCGGCACCGAGCCACACCGGAATGTTGACCGTTTCTTTCTCTTCGACTGACAGCTCGATTGGTCCAATGTCCGCCTTGTGCGTTTCCTTCGTAAACGTGAAGCCACCGTAAGCCAGGCCCAGAATGCCGCCGATGATCAGGACCAGGGCTGCGAGTCGAGTGCCGCTCATGGATGAATCTCCCAGGTGACGTCCGCTAATGTCGCCGATCCTTCGATGAAGGCCGACTGGTAACCGATGCTACACTGCCGCGTCCGCAGGGGGAAAACGTTTCGGGAACAAAAAGAAAGCTGAACTTGTTCTTGAAGGGGAGGCTGTGAGCTGAGCGACACGGCCTTTCGCACCGCGCCGGCCTTGTAGGAATCCATGCGTCTAAGTGGAGCGGGTCGTCCCACGGCGTCCCGCACGGCATGGCATGCATCCGCTATCGGCGTCACCATTTCCGGACGCGGAGCTGTTCGCATTGGCGGCACAAGGGCCTACGCGAGCTGTCGTTGATGGTCGTCGATCGTTGCCTGGTAGCACTCGCAGGATGCGGACTCGAGCCCTTTGCGGTTCATGACGTGGATTTCGCCACGCGCATAACTGATTAACTTGTTTTTCTGAAATGCGCCTGCGGCGATAGTGACGGCACTTCGTTGCACGCCCAGCATCTCCGCTAGATACTCGTGCGTGAGATGGAAATGATCCGCGTGCGCGCGATCGTGCGTCATCAGCAGCCAGCGAGCCAGCCGCGACTTGATTTCATGGAAACGTGTGCACGCGATTGTTCTCGACTGCTGCGCCAGCAGGACGAACAAGTAGTGGTTGAGCGTGCGCCGCAATGATGGGCAGCTGAGCAATTCGAGGCGGAGTTGCGCGGCCGTCATCCGCAAGGCGGTGCCCGAGCCTTGTACTATTCCGCGCAGGCGTGCGCCACTGACGCCCAGTGCCAGCGTCGCGCCGAGCATTCCTTCATTGCCAATCAGCCCGATCTCGAGCGGCGGATGGGCCTTCACCGTCGCCACGAGCGAGATGAAACCGGTTACGGGAAAGTAGACGTGCCGAAGCCGCTGGTTGGCCTCGCAAAGTACAGCCCCGAATACCAGATCCACCGGCTCGCAGAGCCGAAGGATCCTGCTTCGATGTGCGCGTGGCAGGCCCTCGATCAGGCGATTCGCTACCTGCACTGGCATTGCGTTTTCGTCACTGTCGGAATCTCGGGCCCTCAAACTCGACATTGAGATCCGGCGATCAACATTCAGTCTGGTCCAACGGCTAGGGATGGTCTGTGCGGTGGCGAACGGAGGGGCGGGCGTGTCCTGGCGCGGGCCGGAAAAAGATCGGCCCGCATGTGCGGGCCGATTGCCAGCCGATCTAGGGCATTACGTCGACGCCACGGTCGGTGGAGGATTCTCGATGATCACTTCGACGCGACGGTTCTGCTGTCGCCCGCCTTCAGAGTCATTGTCCGCGACCGGTTGCTGCTCGCCCTTACCAGATGCGACGATCCGCACCGAATTGATGCCTTGCTGCATCAGGAAGGATCTGACCGAATCCGCGCGTCGTTGCGACAGCCCCTGGTTATAGTCGTCACTGCCGACGTTGTCAGTATGGCCCTCGATTTCGACTTTCCTGTCCGGGTTCTGGCTGAGAAATGTGACGAGCCGATTGAGATTGCTCTCGGCGCCTGCTTTCAGGTCGGCTCGGCCGCTCGTGAACAGCACGTCACCGAGTGTCAGGACGATGCCGCGATCCGTGGCTTTGGCCTGCAGTGCGTCGATCTGGCGCTGCATGTCTTCGGCCTGTAGCGCAGCGTCCGTTGCCGCAGCGCGTGCCGCGTCGGCATCGGCACTTGCCAGCCGGGCCGCGTCGGCCGCCCCGGCTCGCGCCGCGTCGGCATCGGCGTGGGCCTTGTCGGCTTCGCGCGTGCGGGCTTCAAGACGCGACCGCTCCCACTCCTCACCGAGTTTCACGCGCTGGACTTCGGCCTGACTGGTCGCAGCCTGGGCCATCGCGATCTCAACCTTGCGATCGGCCATGTAGACAAGGTGGGTGCCAAGTGCCGCATCTTTGGTCACTGGCGCTTCTGCGGCGCGAACTGCGGTGTCGGCTTCCTGAAGCGCAACCGGAGCGCGATTGGCCAGACTCGGATCAGCCTGTAGCCGGGTCAACTTGGCGCGGACCTCCGCGGCCCCGTCCGGGCTCACGGGCGCGGTGGCACAGCCCGTGAGCGTCAAGGTCACGGCTGCTGCCACGGTAAGGACCGTCGCATAGCTGGCATGGTTGCGGAACAATGTGTTCATCGCGGTTCTCCTGCACGCTGCATTTCTTCGGTCAGGGCGTCGGCTCCACGCTCCATTTCCTTGTTGACTGCCGCGGCCTTGGCCGCTGCCGTCCTCGCGGAAGCGAGCTCCGCCTCGACCCGCGATTCATGCGCGAATCTTTCCGCCACGATCATGTTTTCTTCCCGGACGGCGCTGTCGGCCATAGCGAGCTTTTCGCGAGCCTCGCCGAGCTCGGCGCCCGCAAATTGACCGGCGTCCGCCTTCTCGGCATTCGAGATCGCGACCTTGGCCGCGTCCAGTGCCGAATCAGGCGCTGGCGGCGTGGAAGCGCAAGCGGCGAGCAGCATGAGCACACCCATCAATCCGGCCGCGACGTACGGCCGCAGTCTGGGGTTAGCTCTGAATGTCTTGTTCATTTCGGTTCTCTCACTTTGATAGCGGATTTCTGTAAAGAAATCGTGAATACGCAATCACGTCGCGTTTTGGCGCGGTTCGCGCCTGGCCTCTAGTGTTGCCACCGAGGAGTTGAATGGCTGCGAGCGGGACCATTGCTCCGAGCGAAGACACGAGCAAGCCGGCAACACTGAATTCGCCCGGACTGAAAGGTGACGATTCGAGGAATCCACTCAGGAGAAATCCACCAAACATGATTCCCACAATTCCAACTACAACGTTCAGAATGGTGGCTGGCCGCCCATTGCTTCTCGTGAGCAGACTTGCTCCCCAGCCGAGCAGTCCGCCGATCAGCAGCCAGATGATGAAATTCATGTTTCCGCCCCATTGCCAAAGATCTGACGCAAACAGTATGCGTGGCTCCAAGTTGCGTCTGTACGCTGCCGCACCGTGTGCGCGAGTGCGGACAGGGGTAACGTCTCTACTTTCGAGTCTATGTGTGGTAATGCACCGACTTGGGACGACACGAGAAATAGCTTCGTATCGGCTTTCCTGTCTGGCCGCACAGCAGGGGATGGGGGTTATGGACTGGGCGGAATCGTCGGCGTCGTGCTCTTGATCCTGCTCATCCTCTTCCTGACAGGCAGGCTTTAAAGACCTGTAGGGCCAGGGTCGCCGCCTGTGCCCGATGCGCTCGGCCTCTCGGCGGCAGCGAAGCGCGACCTGGTCGCGAGCCTCCAGTGGCTGTAGACGTGTTACGAGAGATATGTGCGATAGCGCACTGATTGGTATGGGCGTATAATGACGCCCGAAATCGAGCACAAGGAACCGCGTCCGCCTCGATCGCACTCAGCCAGGTGGACGCTTTCGGGAGTTCGATGGAAGCAAGTCCCGATACGCCTCGACAGAATCACCTGCTTGGCGCACTGCCCGCAGAAGAATGGGACCGATTGCGGCCGAAAATGGAACTGCGGCCGATGCCGCTCGGCCACGTCCTGTACGAGTCCGGCGACACCATGCGGCACGTCTATTTCCCGACGACGTCGATCATTTCCCTGCTGTACGTGATGGAAGACGGCTCTTCGGCCGAAATTGCCATCGTCGGCAACGAGGGAATTGTCGGGATTTCACTTTTCATGGGGGGGGAAACCACTCCGAGCCGCGCGATCGTGCAAAGCGCCGGGCACGCCTACCGCGTTGCGGGACAGAATCTGAAGGACGAATTCTTCCGCGCCGGTCCGGTGCAGCACCTGCTGCTGCGCTACACACAGGCTCTGATCACGCAGATGGCGCAGACGGCGGTGTGCAATCGCCATCACACAGTGGAACAGCAGCTATGCCGCTGGCTGCTGATGAGTCTCGACCGCCTGCCCTCGAATGAATTGACCATGACCCAGGAGTTGATTGCCAACATGCTGGGCGTGCGGCGCGAGGGCGTCACGGAATCTGCGGGCAAACTGCAAAAACTTGGATTGATCAACTACAACCGTGGTCACATTATCGTGATCAACCGCCCGGCTCTGGAATTGCACTCCTGCGAGTGCTATGCGGTCGTCAAGAAGGAATTCGATCGTTTGCTCCCTTGGGCCAATGCGAATTCAGGCGCCTGATCGTCAGCTCCTGTGTGCGGTGGCGTACCGACGCAGACGACTGCTCCGTGTCCGCCGAGCCTCACGAGCAGGGTCGGCCGGCGAAATGAACTGCAGCTGAGAGCCTTGCCACGAAGACCCCGGCCATGCGGCCGGGGACAGTGGTTGGTGGAGGCGGCGGGAATCGAACCCGCGTCCGCAAGCCCTACGCTACAGGTTCTACGTGCGTGTCCAGCCTATTGTTCTCGTCCCGTGCTACCCGGCTGGCGGGGAAAACACGAGACCAGCTTCGGAGCGTTTTAGCGGTTCCAGCCCGGAGCACACCGGTTCCGCGATCCTGTGAGCGCGTCCCCCGGGTCTGGATGCACAGGCACATGCCAGTCGGGGGTTAGGCGGGATTAAGCCGCCAGAGCGTAGTTGTCGTCGTTGGCAACTATAGTTTGCAAGCGGATTTACGAGGTAGCCTGCACCTCGGCACGCCCCTGGAGTTTCGCAGCCCACGTCGAAGCCGATCGCCCCCAGAAGTCGCGGTGATACTACCAGATCCGGTAAGTCCCGGCTTCGGTCGGCGGCGCATCATTCAACGGTCGAGTTTGAGAAGCGCCAGTCGTGCTTCGCGAAGTTGGGAACTATCTCCGGGGCGGCCGCGCATGTTCTCGGACTCGGCTTCGTCGATCAGCTCCGCATCGAGCGCCCAAGAACGCAGAATACGGCGCTTCTGTTCGCGGTTCAGGCGAACGTCTTCGAGGACCTCGCCCGGGTGCGAAAAATACCGGGACGGGTCCATGAGCACATCATCAATGAGTATTCGGGTTCCGGGAGCAGTCATGGCGATTGACCAGAATGTGAAGTAGTTCGCATTAGGTGCAACGCGGCAAGCCTTATGTACGGCAGCGAACAGACCGTCGAATCAGTTCCTGAGCAAATATTGGCAACGTTACTTCATAATACGGCGAGAAACATCGGACGTGTCTGGCCTCAATCAGAAGCGAACCAACGGTAGCCTCGTGGCCACAGGGATGGAGTGGGCGCAAGGCGACACGCTCCGGCGCACGCCGCCACCCGGGTCTCTCGACGATGCATTGATGCGCCTGGCCATCACCGAAAAGAGACTCAATGGCGTCCTGCGCGAGAATGAAAACCTGAAATCGAACAGCGAGTACCTGATGCAGGCGCTCGATGCGACCTCGCGGCGGGCGGTGGCCGCCCAGCGCGTCGCCCATCATGACGTGCTGACCGGGCTGCCAAACCGGCTGCTCCTGATCAAACGGCTGCAACTGGCGATCAGGAACGCTTCAAGCCGGCATCGTCAGTTGGCGTTGCTATTCATCGACCTCGACGGCTTCAAGATCGTTAATGACCGATTCGGGCACACGGTCGCTGACCGTTTGCTGTCGGCCGTCGGAGCGCGCATCGCGGCCAGTGTCCGGGCCGAGGACCTCGCCTGTCGCTACGGCGGGGACGAATTCATCGCGCTTCTCGCGGACGTCGACGACGCAGCGGTGGCCAGCAATGTTTCGGAGAAAATCCGCAAGCACATTGGCGAGAGTTATTCGATCGATGGCGTGGAGATTCACATCACCGCTTCCATCGGCCTGGCACTGTATCCCGCGGACGGTCAACGATACGATGCACTGCTGAATCGCGCTGACGCCGCCATGTATCGCGACAAGGCCGATCGGCGGTCTCAACGCAGTTCGTGACACATCGCCGGCCCTTTCAGGGGCCCCGCTGTCGGCCCTTCATGACGCGCGCTTTTTCGCGTTGCCACTCCCGTTCGCGGGTGTCGGCGCGCTTATCGTGCTCCTTCTTGCCGCGCGCGAGCCCGACCTCGAGCTTCGCGCGGCCGTTCTTCCAGTACATTGCGAGTGGCACGATCGTGCGGCCCTTGCGCTCGACGGCGCCCACCAGCGAATCGATCTGGCGCCGATGCAGCAGTAGCTTGCGGCTGCGCGTCGGATCGGGCTGCACGTGGCTCGAGGCTGCGAGTAGCGGCGAGACATGCGCGCCGAAGAGCCAGGCCTCGTCGTCTTTCAGGAGTACATAGGCTTCCTGCAGCTGCAACCGGCCGGCGCGCAGCGCCTTAACTTCCCAGCCGTGCAAGGCGACGCCGGCCTCGAAGCGTTCCTCGATGAAGTACTCGTGCTTCGCGCGCCGGTTGACCGCGATGCGTCCCGCCGAATCGTCCTTGTCCGCCATGCTTCATTCTAGCGGCATGGCGCGGTTGTTCGGCGTCCCATAGCCTGTGACAATCGGCGCGTGAGGCGAGCGAACCATGCGTGAAGTCCGGCGCAGCGCGCTCCTGCCTTACTCCCCGGAGCAGTTGTACGGGCTCGTCGTCGCCGTCGAGCGTTATCCCGAATTCCTGCCCTGGTGCACGTCGGCGACGATTCTTGCGGAGGAGGGCGACGAAGTGACGGTGAAACTCGGTCTCTCGAGCGGAATCGCGCGCGCGAGCTTCACGACGCGAAACCTGCACGAGCCGGGACGCTCCGTCACGATGAGCCTCGTCGATGGGCCATTCGATCAGCTCGAGGGCCGCTGGGAATTCACGCCGATCCGGAAGGAAGGCACGCGCGCCGACCTGCAGGTCCGATTCTCGACGCACGGCCTGATCGGCGCACTCGCTCTGGGACCGGCCTTCGAGGGTATCTGCAACCATCTCGTCGATGCATTTGCGCGGCGCGCAAAGCAGGTGTTCGGTGACGGCTGAGCGAATCGCGATCGAGGTCGCCTGCGCCGAGGCGGATCGCCAGACGGTCATACCGCTCGAGGTGCCGGCCGGGTGCACCGCGGGCGAGGCGCTCGAGCGCTCTGGAATCTTCGCGCTACACCCGTCGATCGATCCGGCCGCTTGCGGCCTCGGAATCTTCGGCCGCGAGGTTCCGCGCGAACACGTGCTCGCAGCGGGGGACCGAGTCGAAGTACTGCGTCCGCTTGCGGAGGATCCGCGGGAGCGCCGAAGGCGGCTCGCGCGACAGGGGCGCTCGATGAGCTCGCGTTCAGCCGGAGGAGACTGATCCGCGCGGGAGCGGGATGGGCTCCTCGACGCGCGTGACCTTGTCGCCGTCGAACCAGACGACCAGGTGGCGCTTCGTGACCTCGCGCTCGTGCCCGCGCCGCAGGCTGTACACGTAATCCCAGCGGTCCGCGTCAAAGCTGTCGATCACCATCGGAGTTCCGAGCAGGAATCGCACCTGGCTGCGAGTCATGCCGACCTCCACCTGGTCAACCTGTTCGGCATCCAGAAGATTTCCCTGCTGGATGTCCATGCGGTAGACGCATCCGGAGACGGCGGACGCGAGTATCAGGGTGGCGGCGATTGCTGCGGGGCGCGGAACAGGTCGCATCAGTGGGGGTCCTGGAGGATAATGCCGCGCATCATAGCGGAATCGCCGCAGCCCGAGGCGGGAGCCGGACGTTGGAAACCAGCGACCTTCGCAAGGCGGGACTCAAGGTCACGCTGCCTCGCGTGAAGATCCTCGAGATCCTCGCGGGCAATCACGGTCGCCACCTGTCGGCCGAGGATATCTATCGCGCGCTGATCGACCAGAGCGAGGACATCGGCCTTGCCACGGTCTATCGGGTGCTCACGCAGTTCGAAGCGGCCCAGCTGGTCAAGCGCCATCATTTCGAAGGCGGCACGGCGGTCTTCGAGCTGAATGAAGGCGCGCATCACGACCACATCATCTGCATGGACTGCGGCCGGGTCGAGGAATTCGTCGATTGCGGCATCGAGCGCCGGCAGAACGACGTCGCGACCCGGCTCGGATTCGTGATCGAAGAACACAACCTGATTCTCTACGGCCGCTGCCGCCGCGAAAACTGCCCGCACCGGCGGAAGCGCAGCTGATCTGCGGCCGCCTCAGCCGGCCTGCCCGGAAGCCTTGAGCATTTCGCGCGCGTGCTCGCGGGCCTTGCGCGTGATGTCGACGCCTCCCAGCATCCGGGCGAGTTCTTCGACCCGTTCGTCCTGCCTGAGCGCGCTCACCGCCGTGCGGCTCGTGCGGCCGTCCGTCAGCTTGGTGACCCGGTGCTGGTGATGCGCCTGGCTCGCAACCTGCGCGAGGTGCGTGACGCAGAGCACCTGGCCGCGCTCGCCGAGCTCGCGAAGCTTGCGACCTACGATTTCGGCGACGCCGCCGCCGATACCTGCGTCCACTTCGTCGAAGATCATGCAGGTCCGCGCGTTTTGGCGCGCCGCGGCGACCTGTACCGCAAGGCTGATGCGGGACAGCTCGCCGCCTGAGGCGACTCTCGCGACCGCTTTCGCCGGTTCGCCGGGATTCGCACTCACCAGGAACTCGATGCCGTCGGCTCCCGCGGGCTGCGGGTCAGCGGCTGCGTCGGTTTCAATCGCAACCTCGAACTTGCCGCCCGGCATGCCGAGCTGGCGCATCAGGCTCGTGACCGCGGTTCCGAGGCGGCGCGCCGCGGCTCGACGCGCGGTTGTGAGCTCGGTTGCCGCCTCGCCAAAACGCTTCCTGAGCAGCGCAATGCGCTCATCGAGCCCGCCGAGCACGAGTTCCGACTGCTCGAGCGCGGCGAGTTGCGCATGCAGTTCGTCGAGCTTGACCGGCAGGTCGGTCGGGCCGACGTGATGCTTGCGCGCGAGATCCTCGATCGCCGCGACGCGTCGTTCGACCTGTTCCTGGCGCGCGGGATCGGCATCGAGATTCCCGAGATAGGCGGCGAGCTGGCTGCCGGCTTCATTGAGTGCGATGCGCGACTCCTCGACGAGCGCAAGCGGGGACTCGACGCGCGCATCGAGCGTCGCGGCTGCCCGGAGCATGCTCGCCGCACGTGCGGCGAGCGCGTGCGCATCGCTGCCGTCGCCTTCATACAGGAGCCCGAGCGCGCCCTGGACCGCTTCCGCCAGCCGTCCGCGGTTGGCGAGGCGGTATCGCTCCTCGATCAGCGATTTCGCCTCCGCGAGGCCGAGCCCAAGGGCCTCGAGCTCGCCGACCTGGTAGCGCAGGAGTTCGAGCCGGGCGACGCGGTCCCGGGCCATCGCGGCGTGCGAGTCCCGCTCGACCATGCATTGCCGCCACTCGCCGGCAAGGCGGGCAGCTCCTTCCGTGAGGCGGGCCGGCACGCCGTGGGCATCGAGGATCTCGCGTTGCGTATCGCGGCTGACGAGAGACTGGAATTCCTGCTGACCGTGGATGTCGATGAGCAATTCGCCGAGCGCGCGCACGCTTTGCGCCGGCAATGCCTGGCCGTTGACGTACTGCCTCGAACGGCCGTCGCGGCCGATGACGCGGCGAAGCACGAGTTCGCCGTCGGCCGCGTCGATCGCCTGCTCCTCGAGCCAGCGCCGCACCGCCGTGTCCGAGCCGAACTCGAATGTCGCCGTGATCTCGGCGCGCTCGGCTCCATGCCGGAGCGCATCAGCACTCGCGCGCCCGCCGAGCGCGAGCATGACGGCATCCACGATGATCGACTTGCCGGCGCCGGTTTCGCCCGTGAGCGCCGTCAGGCCTCCCGAAATCTCGAGTTCGGCGGAATCGATGACTGCGAGGTCGCGGATTTGCAAGTGCGCGAGCATGCTCAATATTCTTCGCCGCCGGAGCGACCGCTTCTGCCCCAATGGAGCTTTGAGCGGAGCAGGCGGAAATAGTCGTGACCGGGCGGATGCAGCAGCGTGATGCTCTCGGCGGCCGGTTCGACCTGGAGATGCGATCGCGGCTCGAGGTCGCCGAAGATCACGCCGTCGCAAGTGACCTGCGCGCGTGAGCCGGATCGTTCGACGAGGCGGATCTCGATGCGGCTTTCCCTGCGCACGACGATCGGCCGGTCCGAAAGCGTGTGCGGCGAGATCGGCGCGATCACGATCGCGCCGAGCGAGGGGTGGATGATGGGCCCGCCGCAGGAGAGGGCATAGGCGGTCGAACCCGTCGAGCTCGCGACAACGAGGCCATCGCCGCCATGCGTATTGACAAAGCAACTGTCGATCCACACCTCAAGTTCGACCATCCTTCCTGATTCGTGGCGCTGCACGACGACGTCGTTCAGGGCGCGGAAATCGAGTTCGCGGCCGTCGGCGAGCGAAAGCCTTGCCGCGAGCATCTGGCGTTCGTCCGTCTCGAATCGCCCGTCCAGCACGGCGTCGACGTTGCCAATCATTTCATCGGGAAGCACGTCGGTCAGGAAGCCGAGCCTGCCCCGGTTCACGCCGAAGAGCGGGACGCGGCGTCCGAGCGCGAGTTGCGCCGCGAATAGCATCGTGCCGTCTCCTCCGATCGCCACGATCAGGTCCGCCTCCTTGCCGAGGTCCGCCACGGGCATGCGGACGAGTCCTTCCGGCAGCCCTTCGACCGTGGCTTCCCGGTCCAAAAACACGGTCAATCCCAAGGCGCAGAGGTGCGTCGCCAGCGCCGCCAGCGAATCGGCGACCCGGGCGTCCTCGACCTTGCCGACCAGGGCGATGCGGGAGAAGTGTCTGTTCATCCGTGTTTGAGGGCTTTTTAACATGCAGGCCGAATACGGGCCACAATCCTTGACACTCGGCGAGTGCGATTGCTAGTTTGATTGCCGCGGCCGAGGCGTTTGCCATTTCCTTTCTGCAACAGGGACTTATGTCGGACACGACACGCGGTGTCGACGGGGAGCCTAACGACCGGGCGCAGCAGCTCCTGCGGACGCTCGTCGAGTGCTATGTGCGCGATGGCCAGCCCGTCGGTTCGCGCACGCTCACCCGCGAGTCGGGACTGAGCCTGTCGGCCGCCACGATTCGTAACGTCATGGCCGATCTCGAAGAGCACGGCTTCGTGAGCTCGCCCCACACCTCGGCCGGTCGCGTGCCCACCGACAAAGGTTACCGTTACTTCGTCGATGCGCTGCTGCGCTACCAGCCTCCGGGCCATGCCGAGATCGCCGAGCTCAAGCGCAATTTCGACCAGCGAGCCGGCGATCCGAAGGCGCTCGTGGCCGCCGCATCGCAACTGATGTCGAGTCTCACCCACCTCGCGGGCGTTGTGACGGTTCCGCGCGAGACCCAGGCTTCGCTTTCGCAAATCGAGTTCGTCGGTCTTTCGGGCAATCGAGTGCTGACGATCCTCGTGGTCAATGGCCACGAGGTGCAGAACCGTGTCGTGCAGCTCGATCGTCATTTTTCCTCCGACGAGTTGCGCCGCGCCGCGGCCTACCTGAACGAACTTTTCGCCGGCCAGGAGCTCGCGGGCGTGCGCGCACGGCTGCTCTCGCAGCTCCAGGAGACGCGCGAGCAGATGAACCGCCTGATGATCGACGCCATCACGCTCGCGCAGAGGGCGTTTTCGGAACAGCCGGACGAGCGCGACGCGGACATGGTCGTTACAGGCGAGACGAACCTCATGGGATTCGCGGAAATGTCGAACGTCGACCGCCTGCGCAGGCTCTTCGAGGCGTTCAACGAGAAGCGTGACATCCTGCACCTGCTCGACCAGAGCCTTCACGCCGAGGGCGTGCAGATCTTCATCGGCCATGAATCAGGCTACGGGATCCTGGATGACTGCAGCGTCGTCGTCGCGCCCTACACACAGGACGGCCGCGTGGTCGGTGTGCTCGGTGTCATCGGGCCGACGCGCATGGCCTACGAGCGCGTCATTCCCGTGGTCGACATCGCGGCGCGAATGCTGGGCTTGGCCTTGAATTCCCGCGATTGAACCCCCAACCCGGCGCGCATGAACGAAATCGAAACCGAGCGGCCCGAATCCGCAGCGGACAACGGCGAAACCCCGGGGACTGAAACCGCCGAGTCCCTGCTGGCGGAAGCCGAGGGCCGGGCGGAGCAGCATCGCGCCGACTTCCTGCGCGCGATTGCCGAGCTCGAGAATGTCCGCAAGCGCTCTGCGCGCGAGGCGGATGAGGCCCGTCAGTACGGAATCGGAAAATTCGCCTCCGACCTGCTTCCCGTCGCCGATACGCTCGCCCTCGCGCTCGAATCGGCTGCGACTGCCGATTCAGCGGCAATGGCGCAGGGGCAGGAAGCCACGCTGCGGCTGCTGCAGAAGGCATTCGAGCGTGCCGGCCTTTCGGTCATCGATCCCGCAGGACAGCCCTTCGACCCCGCCCAGCACGAGGCCATGGCCATGCAGCCGTCTGCCGCCCATCCGCCGCATACCGTCCTCCAGGTCATCCAGAAAGGCTGGCTGCTGAACGGGCGCCTGCTGCGGCCCGCACGCGTCATCGTGTCGGCGGCCCCGGAGGCTGAAGAGAATTCGCAGCAGGGCCCTGCGGACGGTTGAAACCCGACCCGGGCGTCCCCACAGACCTGACCAGTTTCACTTTCCGGAAGCGATTCAATGGCCAAGATCATCGGTATCGACCTCGGTACGACCAACTCCTGTGTCGCCGTGATGGAGGGCAGTTCGCCGAAAGTCATCGAAAACAGCGAGGGCGATCGTACGACGCCTTCGGTCGTCGCCTTTACGAAGGACGGCGAAATCCTGGTCGGCCAGTCGGCCAAGCGCCAGGCGGTCACCAATCCGCAGAACACCTTCCATGCCGTCAAGCGGCTGATCGGGCGTCGTTTCGAAGACACGGTCGTCCAGAAGGACATTCCCCTCGAGACCTACAAGATCGTGCGTGCCGAAAACGGCGATGCCTGGCTCGAGGCCCAGGGCAAGATGATGGCGCCGCCGGAAATTTCAGCGCGCGTGCTGATGAAGATGAAGAAAACCGCCGAGGACTACCTCGGCGAATCCGTGACGGACGCCGTTATCACCGTACCCGCGTACTTCAACGACGCGCAGCGCCAGGCGACCAAGGACGCGGGCCGCATCGCGGGCCTCAACGTTCGGCGCATCATCAATGAGCCGACGGCTGCGGCACTCGCTTACGGCATGGACAAGAAAGGCAAGGATCGCAAGATCGCGGTCTATGACCTGGGCGGCGGCACCTTCGACATTTCAATCATCGAGATTGCGGACGTCGACGGCGAGCGCCAGTTCGAGGTGATGTCCACGAACGGCGACACCTTCCTCGGCGGCGAGGATTTCGACCGGCGGATCATCGATTACATCGCCGCCGAATTCCAGAAGGAAAGCGGTGTCGACGTACGCAAGGACCCGCTCGCGATCCAGCGCCTGAAGGAAGCCGCGGAAAAGGCAAAGATCGAACTCTCCTCGGGCCAGCAGACGGAAATCAACCTGCCGTACATCACGGCAGACGCCTCGGGCCCGAAGCACCTGACGCTCAAGCTCACGCGCGCGAAACTCGAGTCGCTCGTCGAGGATCTCGTCAATCGCACGATCGAGCCCTGCCGTGTCGCGCTGAAGGACGCGGGCCTCTCCATCAGTGAGGTGGACGAGGTGATCCTGGTCGGCGGCCAGACGCGCATGCCGCTGGTTCAGAAATCGGTCAAGGACTTCTTCGGCAAGGAGCCGCGCAAGGACGTCAACCCGGACGAGGCCGTCGCCGTCGGCGCCGCGATCCAGGGCGGCGTGCTCGCGGGCGACGTCAAGGATGTGCTCCTGCTCGACGTCACGCCGCTCTCGCTCGGCATCGAGACGCTGGGCGGCGTCATGACGCGCCTGATCGAGAAAAACACGACCATTCCGACCAAGACCTCGCAGGTGTTCTCGACCGCCGACGACAACCAGAGCGGCGTGACGATTCACGTGCTGCAGGGCGAGCGCGATCGCGCGACCGACAACAAGTCGCTCGGCAAGTTCGACCTCTCCGACATTCCGCCGGCGCCGCGCGGCATGCCGCAGATCGAGGTCACCTTCGACATCGACGCGAACGGCATCATGAACGTGTCGGCCAAGGACAAGGCGACCGGGAAGGAACAGCGGATCGTCATCAAGGCTTCGAGCGGCCTCTCCGAGGAGGAGATCAAGCAGATGGTGCGCGATGCCGAAGCGCACGCTGCGGAAGACAAGAAATTCCGCGAGCTCGTGGAGACCCGCAATCGCGCCGATGCTCTCTTGCATGCGAGCGAGAAGTCGCTGAAGGATCTCGGCGACAAGGTCACGGGCGAGGAGCGCGCGGCGATCGAGGCGGCCCTTTCGGACCTGCGCGGGGTCCTGAAAGGCGACGACAAGGCAGCGATCGAGCACAAGGCCGAGGCGCTTGCGAAGGCAAGCGCTCCGGTGGTGCAGCGCGCCTACCAGCCTGAAGGCGCTGCGGCCGGCGGCCCGGAGCCGGACGCTGCTGCTGCCAAGCCTGGCGCGGACGCAGCCAAGGACGACGTACTCGACGCCGAGTTCGAAGAGATCAAGGACAAGGGGCCCCGGCCGCACTGACGGCGGGCGCCCACGTTCGTAGTTGCTCCGGCCGCCGGGTGACATCGGGTTACCCGGCGGTCGCGCGTCTGGAGCGCCATGGCGAAGCGTGATTTCTACCAGGTGCTTGGCGTGCCACGAAACGCCACCGAGGACGCCATCACCAAGGCGTATCGGCGGCTGGCCATGAAATACCACCCGGACCGGAATCCCGACGACAAGGAAGCCGAGGATCAATTCAAGGAAGCGAAGGAGGCCTATGAGATCCTGACCGACGCGCAAAAACGCGCGGCCTACGACCAGTACGGGCGCGCTGGCCTCGACGCGGCGCGCGGCGCCGGCCAGGGCTTCAGCCCGTCCGACGCCTTCGGCGACATATTCGGCGACATGTTCGGCGATATCTTCGGCGGTGGCCGCCGAGGTGGCCGCAGCGCCGTCTATCGCGGGGCGGACCTGCGCTACGAACTCACGCTCGGCCTCGAGCAGGCGGTCTTCGGGACCGCGACCGAGATTGATTTCCAGACCGTCAAGGAATGCACGGACTGCGGCGGCACTGGCGCGGCGCGTGGCCACACGCCGGTCACCTGCGACGCCTGCGGCGGCGCCGGCCAGGTCCGCATCAGCCAGGGCATCTTCGCCGTGCAGCAGACCTGCCCGCGTTGCAAGGGGCGAGGCACGATCATCAAGGATCCCTGCCCGACGTGCGCTGGCCACGGACGCATGCGGACCACCAAGCGCCTTTCGGTGAAGGTGCCGGCTGGCGTCGACAACGGCGATCGCATCCGCCTCGCGGGAGAAGGCGAGGCCGGGCGAAACGGCGGGCCGCCGGGAGATCTTTACGTCGAGATCGTCGTGCGCGAACACCCGATTTTCGAGCGCGACGGCGCGCATCTCTCCTGCGAGGTGCCGGTCGCCTTCACGACCGCCGCGCTCGGCGGCAGCGTCGAGGTCCCGACGCTCGAGGGCCAGGCCTCGATCAAGGTTCCCGCCGGGACCCAGTCGGGCCGGGTGTTTCGACTGCGCGAGAAGGGAATCAAGCCGGTTCGGGGCGGCGCGACCGGCGACCTGTTCTGCCGCGTCGTGGTCGAGACGCCGGTCGAACTCAATTCCGAGCAGAAAGACGTGCTCCGCAAGTTCGAAAGCTCGCTCGCCTCCGACGGCAGGAGCCACAATCCGCGTCAACGCTCATGGCTCGAGGGCATGAGGCAGTTCTTCAGCAGGATAGGGGGCTGAATGAATAACGTCGCGGTACTGGGGATCAGTGGCCGGGTTGGGCGCTGCCTCGTGCGCGCAATCCGCGAGTCGCCCGATTTCGTACTCTCCGGCGCGCTCGCATCACCGACGAGTGCGTCACTCGGCCGCGACGCGGGCGAGGTCGCCCAGACCGGTCCAGTCGCCGTCCAGGTGACGGCCGACCGCGAGCAGGCGCTGGCAAGGGCAGTCGTCGCCATCGATTTCACCTTGCCCGATGCACTCAGCGCAAACCTGGCGGCGGTCGAAAGCGCGGGCATCCCGCTCGTCGTCGGCATTACGGGACTCGACGCCGCGCGCCAGGGGATGCTCCGTCGGTTCAGCGAACGCCAGGCCATTCTGGTCGCGCCCAACATGTCGCTCGCAGTCAACCTGTTGTTCGGGCTCGCCGGCCGTGCGGCGGCTGCATTGCCGGGCGATTACGACGTCGAAATCCTGGAAGCTCACCATCGCGGCAAGGCGGATTCGCCTTCCGGGACTGCGCTGCGGCTGGGTGAAATCGTCGCCGGCGCGCGGGGCGGCACCTTGGCGGAACATGCGGTTTACGGTCGGTCCGGCAACTCGGCGGGGCGTGCACCGGGCGCCATCGGCTTCGCGAGCCTTCGTGCAGGAGACATCGTCGGCCAGCACCAGGTCATGTTCGCAGGCACGGGCGAAACGCTCGAACTCGTTCACCGGACGACCGATCGCATGACGTTTGCCTATGGCGCACTCGCAGCCGCGCGCTGGATCCTCGGCCGGCCGCCGGGTCTCTACGGGATGTCCGACGTCCTCGGTCTCTGAGAGGCACCGCCCCGGGGACTGTCCCCTTTGCGCTCTGGCAAAGGGGACTGTCCCCTCTTCGCATCGGGACTGCCGCATTCCGCTCCTGTAGAATTGCGCCTCGGGTCGCGGCCCCCTGACTTAACACAGATGACCGGTGGAGTCCCCGACGGCTCCATCCACTGATGTCCTGCGCCTCGTGCCGGCAAACGGTGCCGCAGGACCCGGAGAACGCCCTGGTGACACCGACACCTGCAGTGCTCGCGCTCGAGGACGGCACGGTGTTTCGGGGAATTTCGATCGGGGCTTCCGGCGTCACGACCGGCGAGGTCGTGTTCAACACGGCAATGACGGGTTACCAGGAAATCCTCACGGACCCGTCCTACGCCCGCCAGATCATCACGCTCACATATCCGCATGTCGGCAATACGGGCGTCACGCCCGAGGATCTCGAATCAGATTCCGTCCACGCGGCGGGTCTCGTCATTCGTGACCTTCCGCTCATGCATTCGAGCTGGCGCGCCAGTCATTCCCTGGGGCAATTCCTCGTCGAAGGCGAGACCGTCGCGATCGCGGGCATCGATACCCGCAAGCTCACGCGGATCCTGCGTGAACGCGGGGCCCAGGGCGGTTGCATCGCGACCGCGGACAAGGCCGATGCGGATGTCGCGTTGCGTGCCGCGCGCGCGTTTCCCGGACTCAAGGGCATGGACCTTGCGAAGGTCGTGTCGGTGCGGACACCCTACCAGTGGAACGACGGCAGCATTGGCCGCGAAGCCGCGCGAGTCTTGCGGCCGGGGTCGCGACTGCATGTGGTCGCGTACGATTTCGGCATCAAGCGCAACATCCTCCGGCTGCTCGCCGACTGCGGCTGCCGGATGACGGTGGTGCCGGCGCAGACGAGCGCTGCGGATGCGCTGGCGCTCAATCCCGACGGGATATTCCTCTCGAACGGTCCCGGCGACCCGGAGCCCTGCGACTACGCGATCGCCGCCATACGCGAGTTCCTCGAATCCGACATACCGGTGTTCGGCATATGCCTCGGCCACCAGCTTCTCGGTCTCGCGAGCGGTGCGCGGACGGTCAAGATGAAATTCGGCCACCACGGCGCGAATCATCCGGTGCAGGAACTCGCCGGCGGCCACGTGCTGATCACCAGCCAGAATCACGGATTCGCGGTCGACGAGGCAACGCTGCCGCCGCGGCTCAAGCCGACGCACCGCTCGCTGTTCGACGGCTCCTTGCAGGGTGTCGCCCGCACCGACCGGCCGGCCTTCGGCTTCCAGGGGCATCCGGAAGCGAGCCCGGGCCCCCACGACCTGCAGCCGCTCTTCGAGCACTTCGTGTTCCTGATGGTGCGGCGACTTCAACAGATCATGCGCACGCAGGTCGTAATTGCCGACGGAGTCGCAGCGCGCTGATGGGCAAGCGCACGGACATCGAGAGCATCCTGATCATCGGCGCGGGCCCGATCGTGATCGGCCAGGCCTGCGAGTTCGACTATTCGGGTGCCCAGGCCTGCCGGGCTCTGCGCGAGGAGGGCTACCGCGTCATCCTCGTGAACTCCAATCCCGCGACCATCATGACCGACCCGGAGATGGCGGACTCGATCTACATCGAGCCGGTCGACTGGCGCACGGTCGCCCGGATCATCGAGAAGGAAAGGCCCGACGCGCTGCTGCCGACGATGGGCGGCCAGACCGGCCTCAATACCGCGCTCGACCTTGTGCGCGAGGGCGTGCTCGAGAGATTCGGCGTCGAAATGATCGCCGCGTCGCGCGAGGCGATCGACATGGCGGAGGACCGCGAGTTGTTCCGCAATGCGATGCACGGGATCGGGCTGGAATGCCCGCGGTCCTACATCGCCCACGACCTCGACGAGGCGCTCGCTGTTCAGGCCGAGGTCGGCTATCCAACCGTCATCCGGCCATCGTTCACGCTCGGCGGCACGGGAGGCGGAATCGCATTCAACCGCGAGGAGTTCGAGGAGATCGTGTTGCGGGGCCTGGACGCCTCGCCGACGGGCGAGGTGCTTATCGAGGAGTCGGTGCTCGGCTGGAAGGAATTCGAGATGGAAGTGGTGCGTGACCGCAAGGACAACTGCATCATCGTCTGCTCGATCGAGAACCTCGATCCGATGGGCGTGCATACGGGGGACTCGATCACCGTCGCACCCGCGCAGACGCTGACCGACAAGGAATACCAGCGCATGCGCGATGCCTCGATCGCGGTGCTCCGCCAGGTCGGCGTCGAGTGCGGCGGATCAAACGTCCAGTTCGCGATCAACCCCGAGGACGGCCGCATGCTCGTGATCGAGATGAACCCGCGCGTGTCGCGTTCCTCGGCCCTTGCATCGAAGGCGACCGGGTTCCCGATCGCGAAGATCGCGGCGAAGCTCGCCATCGGTTACACGCTCGACGAACTGAAGAATGAGATTACGGGTGGTGCGACGCCGGCTTCGTTCGAGCCGACCATCGATTACGTCGTGACCAAGGTGCCTCGCTTCACGTTCGAGAAGTTCCCGGGCTCCAACACCCGCCTCACTACCCAGATGAAGTCTGTGGGCGAGGCGATGGCGATCGGGCGCACCTTCCAGGAGTCGCTGCAGAAGGCGCTGCGCAGCCTCGAGACCGGGTGCGACGGGCTCACGCCGATCCTCGAGCTGCCACTCGACGGCGACGACGAATTGCGACTCGCCGAAGAGCTCCGGCATCCCGGCGCGGACCGAATCCGCTTTGTCGCCGACGCTTTCCGCGCGGGCTGGCCGCTCAGGCGAATTGCGGCCGAGACCATGATCGATCCGTGGTTCCTCGCGCAGATCGAGGACCTGGTGCGCGAGGAAGACGTGGTGAAATCGGAGGGAATCACCGGCCTCACCTTCGAGCGGCTGCTCGCACTGAAGCGCAAGGGCTTCTCCGACGCGGCGCTTGCGCGCTCAATGGGTGCGCCCGAGTCGCGCGTGCGCGCGCGCCGGCTCGCCTGCGGCGTGCACCCCGTCTACAAGCGCGTCGACACCTGCTCCGCGGAGTTCGCGACTTCGACGGCCTATCTCTATTCGAGTTACGACCAGGAATGCGAGTCGGATCCGACTCCGCGACCGAAGATCATGATTCTGGGCGGCGGGCCGAACCGGATCGGGCAGGGCATCGAGTTCGACTATTGCTGCGTTCACGCGGCGCTCGCGCTGCGCGAGGACGGTTACGAGACCATCATGGTCAACTGCAACCCGGAGACCGTTTCGACCGACTTTGACGTTTCTGATCGGCTTTACTTCGAGCCGCTCACCTTTGAGGACGTCATGGAGATCATCGGTCGCGAGAAACCGCAAGGGGTCATCGTGCAGTTCGGTGGCCAGACGCCGCTCAAGCTCGCGCGCCAGCTCGCGGCAGCCGGTGCGCCGATCATCGGCACGAGCCCGGATTCAATCGATGTCGCCGAGGACCGGGAGCGATTCCAGCAGTTGCTCACGAAGCTGGGCCTCAGGCAGCCAGCGAATGCGACCGCCAGGGACGAGGAGCGCGCCATCGAGCTCGCGCGGGAAGTCGGATTCCCGCTGATCGTGCGCCCGTCCTACGTCCTCGGCGGCCGGGCCATGGAAATCGTCTACGAGGAGGAGGACCTCCGGCAGTACATGCGCGAGGCCGTGAAAGTCTCGAATGACAGCCCCGTGCTGCTCGACCGCTTCCTGGACCTCGCCATCGAGGTCGACGTCGACGCGGTCTGCGACGGGCAGGACGTCCTGATCGGCGGAATCATGGAGCACGTCGAGCAGGCCGGAGTCCATTCCGGCGATTCCAGCTGCTCGCTGCCGCCGGCGACGCTCAGCGCGGAAATCCAGGACGAGCTTCGCGAACAGACCCGCAAGCTGGCGCAGGCGCTGAACGTGATCGGCCTGATGAACGTGCAGTTCGCCATCCAGAACGGCGTCGTGTACGTCCTCGAAGTGAATCCCCGCGCGTCGCGCACCGTGCCCTTCGTTTCGAAGGCGACCGGGCGTCCGCTGGCAAAGATCGCGGCGCGTGTCATGGCGGGACGCAAGCTCGCCGACCTCGACGCGACCGTCGAGCGGGTGCCGCCGTATTTCTCCGTGAAGGAAGCGGTCTTCCCGTTTGGCAAGTTCCCTGACTCGGATCCGATCCTGGGCCCCGAGATGAAGTCGACGGGCGAGGTCATGGGGACTGGCCGGACATTTGGCGAGGCCTATGCGAAATCCCAGGCAGCAAGCGGCATACGGCTCCCGACACGCGGCGTTTGCCTGGTCTCGGTGCGGGACCGCGACAAGGAAGGCGCGATCGCGTTCGCAAGGCGCCTCGCCGAGCGTGGTTTCGATATCATCGCGACGCAGGGCACCCAGGCTGCGCTGGAGGCGGCGGGCGTTGCATGCCGGCGCGCGCTCAAGGTCCGAGAGGGGCGGCCGCACATCGTCGACATGATCAAAAACGACGAAATCGACCTGATCATCAACACGACTGAAGGCAAGCGCGCCATCCGGGAATCGCACTCGATTCGGCGCGAGGCGGAGCTGCGGAAGGTGACCTACTACACGACGGTCGCCGCGGCGCTCGCGACCTGCGATGCCCTTGATCACCTCGAGGACCACGACGTCAATCGTCTCCAGGACCTGCACCGCGAGCTCGGTGCCGCATGAGGGCGCCGATTACGCTGCGCGGCGCTACGAGGCTCCGCGGCGAACTTCGCAAGCTGAAATCCGAGGACAGGCCCGCAATCATCCGCGCAATCGCGGAAGCGCGATCGCATGGCGACCTGTCGGAAAACGCCGAGTACCACGCAGCGCGCGAACAGCAGGGCTTCATCGAGGGCCGCATCAAGGAAATCGAGCAGCGCCTCGCTGACGCCCAGGTCATCGACCCGGCCTCGTTGCCATCGACTGGCAAGGTCGTTTTTGGCGCGACAGTCGAACTCGCGCCGGTCGACGGCGGGCCGGAGGTCAGCTACCAGATTGTCGGCGACGACGAGGCGGACATCCGGCAGGGCCTGGTGTCGATCAACTCGCCGATCGCGCGCGCGCTGATCGGCCGATCCGCGGGAGAGGAAGTTGAAGTCGCGGCGCCGGGCGGGACCCGAAGCTTCGAAGTGCTGAACGTGCGCTTTTCATGAGTCAAGAATCCGGAAGAAGTATCTTCGGTATCTTGCTGTTTCTCTTGTAGAAAATCCCGACATTCCCGATGCGATAGACGAACTCGGATGCGGTAAGGCCTGCGAGCTCCGCGAAGATCGCGTCCCGGTTTTCCCGGCTGCCGACGCGGGCGCGCAGCTTGACGAGTTCGTGGTGTTCGAGCGCGCGGCCGAGTTCCAGGGCGACGCTCGCGGTGAGTCCGCGCTGCCCGACGAGCACGATCGGATGCAGCTCGTGTCCGAGACGGCGGAGATGTTTTTTCTGCCGCTCGGTGAGCGCCATCGTCGCATTATAGGTTGCGGCAGACAGGGGCATTGATGGGACGGCGCAGCAAGTCCAGTGGCCGGTGGCTCGACGAGCACTTCAAGGATCCTTACGTCCGGCGTGCGCAGGACTCCGGGTTGCGCTCTCGCGCCGCATTCAAGCTCGAGGAGATCGACGCCGCCGAGAAGCTGATTTTCCCGGGCGCCGTGGTCGTCGACCTCGGCGCCGCGCCGGGAGGCTGGAGCCAGTACGCGGCTCGCCGCCTTGCCGGAAACGGCCGCGTATTTGCGCTCGACCTCCTGCCCATGGACGCAATCACTGGCGTCACTATCCTGCTAGGAGACTTCCGCGAACAGGCTGCCCTCGATGCACTGCTCGCGGAGCTCGGCCCGCGCCGAGTCGACCTTGTGATGTCGGACATGGCCCCCAACATCAGCGGGGTGGACGTCGTGGACCAGGCGCGCGCGGCAGATCTCGAGTCGCTGGCGCTCGAATTCTCGCGACAGGTACTCGGGCCCGGGGGCGTGCTGCTCATGAAGGTCTTCCAGGGCGCAGGATTCCAGGAGCTGCTTGCGGAGGCCCGGCGCACATTCAAGGGGGTCCGGATGCGCAAGCCCAAGGCGTCGAGGCAGCGGAGTTCCGAGACCTATTTGGTGGCCAGGGAACCCCGGTCGGTGTAAGGTGAAACTAGCGCTCTAAGGCCGAGGTCCAAGCCCTTGTACCGCCGGCAATTGATGCGCTGCCAGGAGCCCGAGATTGAACGATCTGACCAGAAACATCGTCCTGTGGGTCGTCATCGCGATCGTTCTGCTCGCGGTCTTCTCGAATTTCGGCCAGCGCGCGGCCGATCCCGAAAGAATTGACTACTCCCAGTTCCTCACCGAGGTCAGGAGTGGCGGGATCCAGAGCGCGACCTTCAAGGGCGAGACCATCGTCGGCGAGAGGTCGAGTGGCGGTCCGTACGTCACGCTCAACCCGGAAACGGACAATACCGGCCTGATCTCCCTGCTCGACAAGCAGCGGGTCAAGTTCAACGCCGAGCCGCCCGAGCGCCAGGGTTTCCTGCTGCAGCTCTTCATCTCTTCATTCCCGATCCTGCTCCTGATCGGCGTGTGGATTTACTTCATGCGCCAGATGCAGGGCGGGGCCGGTGGCCGGGGCGCGATGTCATTCGGCAAGAGCCGCGCGCGGCTTCTCTCCGAGGACCAGGTCAGCGTCACCTTCGCGGACGTCGCGGGCGTCGACGAAGCCAAGGACGAGGTCGCGGAGATCGTCGACTTCCTAAAGGACCCGTCCAAGTTCCAGAAGCTCGGCGGCAAGATCCCGAAGGGCGTGCTGATGGTCGGCAGCCCCGGCACCGGCAAGACACTGCTCGCACGCGCAATCGCGGGCGAAGCGAAAGTGCCGTTCTTCACGATCTCCGGCTCCGACTTCGTCGAAATGTTCGTGGGCGTCGGCGCCTCGCGCGTGCGCGACATGTTCGAGCAGGCGAAAAAGCACGCGCCTTGCATCGTGTTCATCGACGAGATTGACGCAGTCGGCCGCCATCGCGGCGCCGGCCTCGGCGGCGGCCACGACGAGCGCGAGCAGACGCTGAACCAGCTGCTCGTCGAAATGGACGGCTTCGAGGGTAACGAGGGCGTCATCGTCATCGCCGCGACCAACCGGCCCGACGTGCTCGACCCGGCGCTGCTGCGCCCGGGCCGGTTCGACCGGCAGGTCGTCGTGCCGCTGCCGGACGTCCGCGGCCGCGAGCAGATCCTGAAAGTCCACATGCGCAAGGTCCCGATCTCCGAGGACGTCCGTCCTTCGCTGATTGCGCGCGGCACGCCGGGCTTTTCGGGCGCGGACCTCATGAACCTCGTCAACGAGGCGGCGCTTTTCGCCGCGCGCGGCAACAAGCGACACGTAACGATGGAAGAGTTCGAGCGTGCCAAGGACAAGATCATGATGGGCGCGGAGCGGCGCTCGATGGTCATGAGCGACCAGGAAAGGCTCAATACGGCCTATCACGAAGCCGGCCACGCGATCGTTGGCATGAGCCTGCCTGAGCACGACCCTGTCTATAAAGTCACGATCATTCCTCGCGGGCGTGCACTCGGCGTGACGATGTTCCTCCCGGAAGAGGACCGCTACAGCTACAGCAAGCGCCGGCTCGAGGGCCAGATCACGAGCCTGTTCGGCGGCCGCCTCGCGGAAGAGCTGCGTTTCGGCCCGGAGGCCGTGACCACGGGTGCCTCGAATGACATCGAGCGCGCGACCAGCCTCGCTCGCAACATGGTCACGAAGTGGGGACTGTCCGATCGGCTCGGGCCGCTCTCCTACATGGAGGACGCTGGCGAGGTTTTTCTCGGGCGCCAGATGACCCAGCACAAGCAGGTCTCCGACGTCACGGCGCATGTCATCGACCTGGAGATCCGTCGCGTGATTGACAACGCGTATGCCAACGCGCGCAAGATCCTGCTGGACAACCGCGAAAAGCTCGACGTCTTGGCAGCGGCACTCATCAAGTACGAGACCATCGACGAAGAACAGCTCAAGGACATCATGGCCGGAAGAGTCCCGAAGCCGCCGCGCGATTGGGACGAATCCGGCGCGCCGGCGGGCGGCCAGGGTGCCGCCAAGCCCGAGCCGGTGATCGGCCCGCCCGCCAGCCAGACTTAAGCGGCTCGACGTCCCGCCCGTACCCAGCCGCGACTGCAGGGCCCGCTTCGATGCGCCTCCACTGCGGCCGTCACCAGATCGACCTCGAGCGCCCTGTGCTCATGGGCGTGCTGAACGTCACGCCTGATTCTTTCTCCGATGGCGGCCGTTACTTCGGACTGAGTGAAGCGCTCGCCCAGGCCGAGCACCTTGCCGCGGAGGGCGCCGCAATCATCGACGTCGGCGGCGAATCCACGCGGCCAGGTGCCGCAGCCGTCGATGTGGACGAGGAATTGCGCCGCGTGATCCCGGTAATCGAGCGGCTCGCCGCTTCACTCGCGGTGCCAATTTCCATCGATACACGCAAGCCCGAGGTCATGCGCCGCGCGCTCGCCGCCGGCGCATCCATGGTCAACGACGTTGCCGCGCTTGCAGCACCTGGGGCGATCGAAGCCGTCGCGGAGACTGACGCGGCGGTCTGCCTGATGCACATGCAGGGCGAGCCCGGGACCATGCAGGACGAGCCGCGCTACGCGGACGTCGTCGGCGAAGTGCGCGGCTTCCTGCGCGGGCGTGCCGAGGTCTGTGTCGCGGCGGGGATCGCGCGGTCGCGGCTGGTGGTCGATCCGGGATTCGGTTTCGGCAAGTCTCTCGAGCACAACCTGTCACTGCTGCGCGGCCTCGGTGCGATCGCGTCCGATGGATTGCCGGTGCTCGCGGGCCTCTCGCGCAAGCGCATGATTGGCGCCTTGACCGGACGGGAGGAGGGCGACCGCCTGGCCGGCAGCGTCGCCGCGGCCGTCATCGCGGCATTGAACGGAGCGCGCATCATCCGGGCTCACGACGTGCGCGAGACGGCGGATGCGCTCAGGATCGTGGCGGCATTCGGCGCGTTGCGGGACAATCGGACATGGCCATGAAATATTTTGGCACCGACGGCGTTCGCGGGCGCGTCGGGACGCACCCGATGACCGTGGAGTTCGCGTTGCGGCTCGCCGGTGCTGCCGGGCGCGTGCTCGCGCCGAACGGCGGGCGCGTGCTGGTCGGCAAGGACACGCGGCTTTCGGGATACATGTTCGAGGCCGCCCTCGAGGCGGGATTTGTCGCCGCGGGCGTGGACGTGCTGCTTGCGGGACCGCTTCCGACTCCCGGCATCGCCTACCTTGTCCAACGCCTCGGTTGCGACTTCGGCGCTGTCATCAGCGCCTCGCACAACCGTTACGACGACAACGGCATCAAGTTCTTCGACCGCGAGGGCAGCAAGCTTGCCGACGAGCTCGAGGAAGCGATCGAGTCGCACCTCGACGAGCCGGCGCCGACGCGCGAGTCGGGTGCCCTCGGCCGGGCGACACGTGTCGACAACGAACGCGCGCTGTACCAGTCATTCTGCGCATCGACCCTGCCTCGCGGCATGCGCCTCGAGGGGCTCAAGCTTGTCATCGATTGCGCGAATGGCGCGGCTTACAAGGTGGCGCCGCGGGTCCTCGCGGATCTCGGTGCCGAAATCGTGCCGATCGGTTGCTCGCCGAACGGCCGCAACATCAACGATGGATGCGGCTCGACAGAACCTGGTCTCCTGAAGCTCACCGTGTCGGGCGTGCGGGCCGATGCTGGCCTCGCACTCGACGGCGACGGGGATCGCCTGGTGATGGCGGATCACCTGGGCCGTACTGTCGATGGCGACCAGCTGCTCTACGTGCTGGCGAAAGCACGGCTCGCCTCGGGGGAACTCAAGGGACCCGTCGTGGGGACGGTGATGAGCAATCTCGGCCTTGAGCTCGCACTGAAGGATCTCGGCGTCCCGTTCATGCGCGCCGCGGTCGGGGACCGGAACGTCCTGCAGCTGCTGCGGGCGCATGGCGGCGTCCTCGGCGGCGAGGCCTCCGGCCACCTGCTTTGCCTCGACAAGACGACGACGGGCGACGGCCTGATCGTCGCCCTGCAGGTCGTTGCCGTCATGAAATCGACCGGAAAGTCGCTTGCGGAACTCGCGTCAGGAATGCAGCGATTTCCACAGCAACTCATCAACGTCCGGGTTGCAAAGCGCTTCGACGCGGCGCAGGAACCGGCAATTGCGGCCGCGATCACGCGTGTCGAGCATTCCCTCGGCGACCGTGGTCGCGTCGTATTGCGGGCGTCCGGGACCGAGCCGCTGATCCGGGTCATGGTCGAAGGCGAGGATGCGAAGACGGTTGCGCGACATGCCGAGGAGCTCGCTGCGGCAGTCCGGGCCGCAGCCCCCGCAGCATGAGTCCCAGGGAGCGAAAACCCCTCGTCGCGGGCAACTGGAAAATGCACGGCAGCCGGGCGGCAGCTGCGCGACTCGTCGGCGACTTGATCTCGCGCGGCTTCGGCCCTGACACGGTCGAGGTGATCGTATGTCCGCCGTTCGTGCATTTGGGCGACGTTGGCCTGCAGCTGAAGGGGAGCCGCATCGGGCTCGGGGCCCAGGACGTCTGCGCCGAGGAATCCGGCGCACACACGGGCGAAGTATCGGCCGCGATGCTGGCCGACATCGGCTGCCGCTACGCAATCGTTGGCCACTCTGAACGCCGCGCGATCTACGGAGAAAGCGATGAACTGGTTGCGCGCAAGTTTGCGGCGGCCGGCCGCCACGCGCTCGTCCCGATACTCTGTGTCGGTGAATCGCTCGCAGAGCGCGAACGCGACGCGACACGCTCCGTCATCCTGCGCCAGCTCGACGCAGTGCTCGGGACCGCGGGCGCAGCCAGTTTTACCCGGGCCGTCGTCGCCTATGAGCCGGTCTGGGCGATTGGCACGGGCCGGACGGCGTCACCGGCGCAGGCGCAGGAAGTGCACGCATTGATCCGGGGCCGAATTGCCGAAAAAGATGCTACAATCGCCGCTTCCCTTCGGGTCCTGTACGGGGGCAGCGTCAAGGCGGCGAATGCCGCGGAGCTGTTCGCGATGGACGATGTGGATGGTGGATTGATCGGCGGCGCATCGCTCAAGGCGGACGAGTTCGCGAGTATCTGCGCCGCTGCCGGGCACTGAAATGCTCGCCAGGACTGGACGGACATGCTTCAAAACGTAATTACTTTCCTGCACGGACTGCTGTGCTTCGCGATCGTTGCGCTCGTCCTGTTGCAGCGGGGCAAGGGCGCGGACGCCGGGGCGGGGTTCGGGTCGGGCGCGTCGGGCACCGTATTCGGGGCGCGCGGATCAGCCACCTTTTTCTCGAAGCTGACGGCCGTGCTCGCGACGCTGTTCTTCGTGACGAGCATGTCGCTCGCATGGTTCGCGACGCGACCGAGCGCCGATGTGCCGAAGAGCATCACGGACAGCGCGGTGACGGAGCCTGCGCCGGCACCGGGCGTGGATGCCGCTACGGTCCCGACGCTGCCTGAGACGCCGCCGGCGGAGCAGCCCGCGCCAGGCGGACAGTGACCGGAAACAATTTCGATTTCAGTGCCGACGTGGCGGAATTGGTAGACGCGCTAGCTTGAGGGGTTAGTGGGGAAACCCGTGTCGGTTCGAGTCCGACCGCCGGCACCATTCGAGTCCTGCAAGTGACCGTCCGGGGGTCCCAAGCGACCTGCCGGACAGTTACAATGCAGCCGGTCTGCGCGCCCCGCAGCGCGCGCCAGAACGGTCGCCCACTTGCTCGATAACTACCTGCCAGCCCTGATCTTTCTCGCCGTCGCAGGGGGGTTCGGCCTCGTTTTGCTCGTGCTCGGATGGGTTCTCGGCCCGAGGCGGCCGGACTCCGAAAAAGTGTCCGCGTACGAGTGCGGATTCGAGGCCTTCGAGGACTCGCGAACCAAGTTCGACGTCCGCTACTACCTCGTTGCGATCCTTTTCATCATCTTTGACCTCGAAATCGCCTTCCTCTTTCCATGGGCGGTTTCCCTCGACGCGATCGGCGGCTTCGGCCTGATTTCGATGGGCGTGTTCATCGCCGTGCTCGTGATCGGCTTCATCTACGAATGGAAGAAAGGGGCTCTCGAATGGGACTGACCGAGGCCGCCCCGGAACTCGCGCCTGTCGTCCAGGGCCGCGGATTCGTCACGACCAGCGTCGACAACCTGATGAACTGGGCGCGGACCGGATCGCTCTGGCCGATGACCTTCGGGCTCGCCTGCTGCGCAGTCGAGATGATGCACGCGGGCGCTGCGCGCTACGACCTCGACCGGTTCGGCGTCGTGTTCCGCGGCAGCCCGCGCCAGTCTGACGTCATGATCGTAGCGGGAACGCTCGTCAACAAGATGGCGCCAGCGCTTCGCAAGGTCTACGACCAGATGCCGGAGCCACGCTGGGTCATTTCGATGGGTTCGTGCGCCAACGGCGGCGGTTATTACCACTATTCCTATGCCGTCGTGCGCGGCTGCGATCGAATCGTGCCAGTCGACATCTACGTGCCGGGCTGCCCTCCGACCGCGGAGGCACTCATCTACGGAATCCTGCAGCTGCAGGACAAGATCCGCCGCACCAGCACGATTGCGCGCGGTTCTGCATGAGCCGCATCGAGGAGACCGCACGAGCCCTCGCATCCCGTATCGGCGAGCGAGCCAGTTCGATCGCTGCGCTGCCCGGCGAGATCGCGATCGAGGTGCCGCCGGCTGACCTCCTTTCCGTCTGCCGGGACCTGCGCGACGATCCCGGCCTGGCATTCGAGCAGCTGATCGACCTGTCAGGCATCGATTACCTCGACTACGGCCGGTCGGAGTGGACTACCCAGGCCGCGACCTCGACGGGCTTCAGCCGCGGCGTGGAACGCGAAGCCGTGCGCGAAGCACCTGGAGTGGAACGCCGTTTCGCGGTCGCTTACCAGCTGCTTTCCGTCTCGCGGAACACGCGCCTCAGGCTCCGCTGCCCTTGCCCGGCGGGCGAACCGCCGATGATCGATTCGGTCACCGAAATATGGGCTTCGGCGGACTGGTATGAACGCGAGGCTTTTGACCTGTACGGCATCCTGTTCCGCGGCCATCCGGACCTTCGCCGGATCCTCACGGACTATGGCTTCATCGGTCACCCGTTCCGCAAGGATTTCCCGCTTTCCGGGCACGTCGAGGTGCGCTACGACCCGTCGCGCGGCCGGGTCGTCTACGAGCCTGTGAGCATCGAGCCGCGGGTCACCGTGCCGAAGGTGATCCGCAAAGAACGCGCGCCCGATGCGCCCGGGACGGGCGGCAATGCCTGAGTTTCAGAATTTCACGCTCAACTTCGGTCCGCAACATCCCGCTGCCCACGGCGTGCTGCGCCTCGTCCTCGAAATGGACGGAGAGGTGATCCAGAAGGCGGATCCGCACATCGGCCTGCTGCATCGCGCGACCGAGAAGCTCGCGGAGTCGAAGCCGTTCAACCACACGATTGGGTACATGGACCGGCTCGACTACGTGTCGATGATGTGCAACGAGCACGCGTATGTGCGCGCGATCGAGAACCTTCTCGGCATCGCGGCGCCCGAGCGCGCGCAGTACATCCGCACGATGTTCGACGAGATGACGCGGATCCTGAACCACCTGATGTGGATCGGCTCCCACGGCCTCGACATCGGCGCGATGACGGTATTCCTGTATGCGTTCCGCGAGCGCGAAGACCTCATGGACTGCTACGAAGCGGTTTCCGGAACGCGCATGCACGCGACCTATTACCGGCCGGGCGGTGTCTACCGCGACCTGCCAGACACGATGCCGCGCTACAAGGACTCGAAATGGCGGAGCGAGCGCGACGTGAAGCGGCGCAACGTGGCTCGATCCGGCTCCCTGCTGGATTTCATCGCTGACTTCACCGACCGCTTCCCGGCATGCGTCGACGAGTACGAGACGCTCCTGACCGACAACCGGATCTGGAAGCAGCGTACGGTCAATATCGGCGTCGTCACTCCGGAGCGCGCGCTGCAGCTCGGGTTCACCGGGCCGATGCTGCGCGGCTCGGGCGTCGAATGGGACCTGAGGAGGAAGCAGCCGTATGCGGCGTACGACCGCGTCGAGTTCTCCGTGCCGGTCGGTACGAATGGCGATTGCTACGACCGCTATCTCTGCCGAGTCGCGGAAATGCGCGAGTCGAATCGCATCATCCGCCAGTGCATCGACTGGCTGCGGGTCAATCACGGGCCCGTGATGCTCGACGACAACAAGGTGACGCCGCCACGCCGCGGCGAGATGAAAGACGACATGGAATCGTTGATCCACCACTTCAAGCTCTTCACCGAAGGCTATTGCGTGCCGGAAGGCGAGACCTATGCGGCCGTCGAGGCGCCCAAGGGCGAGTTCGGCGTGTGGCTGGTGTCAGACGGCGCCAACAAGCCTTACCGCCTCAAGTGCCGGGCGCCGGGCTTCGCGCACCTCGCGGCGATGGACGAGCTGGTGCGCGGCCACATGCTCGCGGACGTGGTCGCGATGATCGGCACGATGGACATCGTGTTCGGGGAGATCGACCGGTGAACGCGCCGGCCGCGGCGGGCGGCGCACTGAGCGATCACACGCGGCAGGAGATCGACCGCTGGCTCGCAAAGTTTCCGGCGGACCGCCGCCGGTCCGCGGTGCTGGCGGCGCTTCGCGAGGCGCAGCACCAGAACGGCGGTTTCCTGACGACCCCGCTGATGGACGCGGTGGCCGAATACATCGGCATGCCGGCGATCCAGGTCTACGAAGTCGCGAGTTTCTATTCGATGTTCGAGACGAAACCCGCCGGGCGCGTGCACGTCTCGGTCTGCACCAATATCAGCTGCATGCTCTGTGGCGCGGAGCAGATCGTCGCCGCCGTCGAGAAGCACCTCGGTATCAGGACGGGGGAGAGCACGCCGGACGGCAAGTTCTACCTGAAGCGCGAGGAGGAATGCCTCGCTGCCTGCAACAACGCGCCGATGATGATGATCGACCACGTTTACCACGAAAACCTGACGCCGGTATCGGCGATCAAGGTGCTGGACGGGGTGAAGTAGCCGTGCCACGTGCGATGAACCAGGTCGTCTTCGAGCCGCTGCAGCATGCCGAGAGCTGGACGATGCCGGTGTACGAAAAGTTCGGCGGCTACGAAGCCTGGAGGAAGGTCCTCCGCGAGAAGACGACGCGCGAAGCCATCATCGAGGAAGTGAAGGCGTCCGGCCTCCGGGGCCGGGGCGGCGCCGGCTTCCCGACGGGAGTGAAGTGGAGCTTCATGCCGAGGACCGCGCCCGGCCAGAAGTACGTCGTCTGCAACTCGGACGAAAGCGAGCCCGGCACCTGCCACGATCGCGACATCCTCCGCTACAACCCGCACGCCGTGATCGAGGGCATGGCGATTGGCGGTTACGCCATGGGCGCGACCGTCGGCTACAACTACATACGTGGTGAGTTCCTGGCCGAGCCCTACCCGCGCTTCGAGGCCGCGCTCGCGGAAGCCTATGCCGCGGGGCTCCTTGGCCACGACATCCAGGGATCCGGAATCGATTTCGACCTGCACGCGGTTGCCGGCGCGGGCGCCTATATCTGCGGCGAGGAAACCGCGCTCCTGGAGTCGCTCGAGGGCAAGCCCGGCAAGCCGCGGTTCAAGCCGCCGTTTCCGGCGAACTTTGGCCTCTTCGGCAAGCCGACGACGATCAACAACACGCTCAGCTTCGCCTCGGTGCCCGCGATCCTGCGCAAGGGCGCGAAATGGTTTGCAGAGCTCGGCGTGCCGAACGCGGGCGGCACCGCGATCTTCTCGGTTTCCGGCCATGTCGGGCGGCCTGGAAACTTCGAGCTGCCCCTCGGCATACCGTTCCGGGAACTCCTCGAAATCTGCGGTGGCGTGCGCGCAGGGCGCAAGCTCAAGGCCGTCATACCCGGCGGGTCGTCGGTCCCGGTGCTGCCGGCCGCGGCCATAATGGATTGCACGATGGACTTCGACTCGCTGCGCAAGGCGGGGTCTGCGGTCGGTACCGGTGCCGTGATCGTGATGGATGACACCACCTGCATGGTGCGTGTGCTCGAGCGGCTTTCGCGCTTCTACATGGCCGAATCCTGCGGGCAGTGCACGCCTTGCCGTGAAGGCACGGGCTGGCTCACGCGCATGCTTCGCCGCATCCTCGCGGGGCAGGGGCGAATGACGGACCTCGATCTCCTGGTCCAGGTCGCGAACCAGATCGAGGGCCACACGATCTGCGCGCTGGGCGACGCCGCCGCATGGCCGGTGCAAAGCTTCATGCGCCATTTCCGCCACGAATTCGCGTACATGGTCGAGAACGGCGGCAAGAGCATCGTCGATGCGCCCGCGCAGGCGGTTGCATGAGCGAAGACGTCGTCAACGTCGAGGTCGATGGCCGGCCGCTCAAGGCGCGCAAGGGCCAGATGATCATGCAGCTAACCGACCTGGCGGGCATCTATATCCCGCGCTTCTGCTACCACGAGAAGCTCTCGATCGCCGCCAATTGCCGCATGTGCCTTGTCGAGGTCGAGAAGGCGCCAAAGCCTATGCCTGCCTGTGCGACACCGGTAGCCGAGGGGATGAAGGTATTCACGCGCTCGGCGCGGGCGCTCGCGGCGCAGAAAGCGACGATGGAGTTCCTGCTCATCAATCACCCGCTCGACTGCCCGATCTGCGACCAGGGCGGCGAGTGCGAGCTGCAGGACCTCGCGCTCGGTTTCGGCAGCGCGAAGTCCCGCTTCGATGAGCGCAAGCGCGTGGTCAAGGACAAGAACATCGGGCCGCTCATCTCGACCGACATGACGCGCTGCATCCACTGCACGCGTTGCGTCCGCTTCACCGCGGAGGTCGCCGGCATGCAGGAGCTCGGGGCGACCGGCCGCGGCGAGTGGATGGAAATCGGCACCTGGATCGAGAAGGGCGTCGATCACGAGCTCTCCGGGAACGTCATCGACCTGTGTCCTGTCGGCGCGCTCAATTCGAAGCCGTTCCGCCATCGTGCCCGCTCCTGGGAGATGACCGAACATGCGCTGGTGTCGCCCCACGACGGGATCGGCACGAATCTCTGGGGTCACGTCCTGCGCGGCCGGCTGATGCGCGTCGTTCCGCGCGCAAACGAGGAGATCAACGAGACCTGGATCGCGGACCGCGACCGCTTCTCCTACGAGGGAATCTACGCCGCCGATCGGCTGCGCGAGCCCATGATGCGCGTGGAGGGTCAGTGGCGCGAGGTGAGCTGGGAGATCGCACTCGAGGCGGCAGCTTCGTTGCTGCGCGAAGCGCGGGAGGAAGATGGGGCAGGCCGTATCGGCTTCCTTGCCGCCCCTGGCGCCACCAATGAAGAGGCCTACCTGCTCGGCCGACTCGCACGCGGCCTCGGCTCGCACAATGTCGACTCCCGGCTCCGGCAGCTCGATTTCTCGGACCAGGTGAATGACCCCGCCTATCCGGGCCTCGGGATTGCGCTGCGCGGAATCGACTCGCTGGGCGGACTGTTGCTCGCCGGCTGCCACGTGCGCGAGGAGGCACCGATGCTGGCGCATCGTGTGCGTATCGCCGCATTGGCAGGATGCAAGGTCAGCCTCCTGTCCACGCAGTCACAGCAGTGCCATTACCCCGTGCTGCAGCAGACGGTCGTGTCGGCGGCCGATCTCGCGCCGGAGCTTGCGGCGCTCGCGGGCACCGGTGTGCTGACCGATTTGCGAAAGGCCGTCGTCGAATCGCTTTCGTCCGGCCCTGCGGCAATCGTGCTCGGCGGACTCGCGATGCGTCACTCGCATTTTTCCGGCATCCGCGCTGCGGCTGCGGCGCTCGCCGCGCGCACGGGCGCGACCCTGGGATTCCTGCCTGACGGAGGCAATGCAGCGGGCACGGCACTCGCAGGCGCACTGCCGCACCGTCTGCCGGGCGGACAACCCGACCCGGAGCCGGGCCTCGACCTTCGCCGGATGCTCGAGTCGCCGCTTTCGGCCAGCGTACTTTTCGGCGGCATCGAGCCCGACAAGGACGTTGGTATGCCCGGTGCCGCGCAGTCACTCGCAGCTTGCCGGCGCGTGATCGCGATCACGCCCTATGCAGAACCGTCCATTGCGAAGATCGCCCAGATCCTGCTTCCGATGGGCACGTTCGCCGAAACATCGGGCAGCTATGTGAATGTCGAAGGACGCTGGCAGGAATTTCGCGGCTGCGCGCAACCGGTGGGGCAGTCACGGCCGGGCTGGAAGATCCTTCGCGTGCTCGCGAACCAGCTTGGACTCGAAAGTTTCGGTTATGAGAGCTCGGCCGACGTACTAGCTGAGCTCCAGGGCCTGGCCAAGGGCGCAACTTACGACGGGCGGTTTGCGACGCAGAGCGAATTCAAGACCGGGCGGCGCGGTACGACCGCGGCACTTCCGATTTACGGCGTGGATCCGATCGTTCGTCGTGCTGCGTCATTGCAGTTGACGCGCGCAGCCCAGAATGGCGCCGGCGGGAAGGCCTGAGCCATGCCGGAATTCATCACGGCATGGTGGGCGAGCCTGGTGCCGGAGCTGCAATCGGCAATCATCGTCACGATTCAGATCCTTGGCGTTCTGATCTCGATCGTCATCGCAGTCGCGATGCTGACGCTCGCCGAGCGCAAGGTGATCGGCTACATGCAGCTGCGTCTTGGTCCGAACCGCTTGTCTTTTTTCGGGTTGCCGGTGTTCCGCGGACTCGCGCAGCCGTTCGCAGACGTGATAAAGCTATTGCTGAAAGAGATCATCGTTCCGGGCCGCTCGTCGCGGTTCCTGTTCCTTCTCGCACCGCTGATCGTCCTCGTGCCCGCATTGGCGGCCTGGGCCGTCATTCCGTTCTCGCCCGAGTTCGTGCTGGCGGACATCGACGCCGGCCTCCTGTACGTACTCGCGCTGACGTCGCTCGGCGTCTACGGCGTCATCCTCGCCGGCTGGGCCAGCAATTCGAAGTACGCCTTTCTTGGGGCGATGCGATCCGCCGCGCAGATGGTCGCCTACGAGATCGCCATGGGATTCGCGCTCGTCGGCCTGCTGATGGCGGCAGGAAGCCTCAATCTCGGCGACATCGTGCGCGCACAGACGGGCGGATTCGGCAGCTGGAACTGGCTGTGGCTGTTCCCGCTGTTCATCGTCTATTTCGTGTCGGGGCTCGCCGAGACGAATCGCGCCCCATTCGACGTGGCCGAGGGTGAGTCGGAAATCGTCGCGGGCTTCCACGTCGAGTACTCGGGCGCGGCCTTCGCGCTGATCTTCGCGCTGCCCGAGTACGCGAACATGATCCTCATTTCGGCGCTGACGGCAGTGTTTTTCTTCGGCGGATGGCTGTCGCCATTCCAGGGATACATCGCGGACGACGCCTTGATCGCGCAGTCGAGCTTCTTCTGGCTGTTCCTCAAGATCTGCTTCTTCCTGTTCGTGTTCCTGTGGGTGCGCGCGACCTTTCCGCGCTATCGCTACGACCAGATCATGCGTCTCGGGTGGAAGGTGCTGATTCCGATCACCCTGGTCTGGATCGCGGTCGAGGGCGTACTCGCCTGGCTTCAGATCGGCCCATGGAAGGCGTGAGGCGACCATGAATCGCATCCGATCCCTGTTCCAGACACTTTTCCTGTCCGAGCTGAGGCGCGGCCTCTCGGTGACGGGGAAAAACTTCTTCCGGCGCAAGGTGACGCTGAACTATCCGGAGGAGAAGACGCCGCAGTCGCCGCGCTTCCGCGGCCTCCATGCGCTGCGCAGGTATCCGAACGGCCAGGAGCGGTGCATCGCCTGCAAGCTCTGCGAGGCGGTCTGCCCGGCGCTCGCGATCACCATCGAGTCGGAAGTCGGCCCCGACGGCACCCGCCGCACGACGCGCTACGACATCGACCTGTTCAAGTGCATCTATTGCGGCTTCTGCGAGGAAGCCTGCCCGGTCGATGCAATCGTCGAAACGCGGATCCATGAGTACCACATGGAGAACCGCGGCGAGAACATCATGACCAAGGACAAGCTGCTCGCGATCGGCGAGAAGTACGAGGCGATGATCGCCGCCGACAAGGCGTCGGACTCGCGCTTCCGGTAACCGCCATGCTCGTCGAGATCCTGTTCTGGTCATTCTCAGCGGTGCTTGTAGGCGCCGCGCTCGGCGTCATCCTGTCTCGGAATCCCGTGCACTCGGTGCTGTACCTCGTCCTCTGCTTCTTCAATGCCGCCGTCCTGTGGCTGTTGATCCAGGCCGAGTTCCTGGCGATCGTGCTCGTGCTCGTCTATGTGGGCGCGGTCATGGTGCTGTTCCTTTTCGTCGTGATGATGCTGGACATCAACATCGAGCAACTGCGCGAGGGATTCGCGCGGAACGCCCCGCTGGGTGCGCTGATTGCATTCATCATGGTCGTGGAGCTCGCCTACGTTCTGTGGGTGCGGCGGCTCGGCATCGAGCTGCCAGGCAGCGTCGTCCCCGTCGCGGAAGGGCATAGCAATACGGCCGAGATCGGCGCCGTGCTGTATACCGAGTACGTCTATCCGTTCCAGCTCGCCGCCGTCGTACTTCTCATCGCGATCATCGCCGCGATCACGCTGACGATGCGCCGCCGCCCTGGACAGAAGGTCCAGGACATCGCGAGCCAGGTCGCCGTACGGGCTGCCGACCGCGTCCGGCTGGTGAACATGCCCGTCGAGCGCGAACCATGATTACGCTATCGCACTATCTCCTGCTCGCGGGTGTGCTGTTTTCGATCGCCGTGGCCGGGATCTTCATCAACCGCAAGAACGTAATCCTGCTGCTCATGTGCATCGAGCTCATGCTGCTCGCGGTCAACTTCAACTTCGTCGCATTCTCGCGCTTCCTCGGCGACCTGGACGGCCAGGTCTTCGTGTTCTTCATCCTGACCGTGGCGGCGGCCGAGGCCGCAATCGGCCTCGCGATCCTCGTCGTGCTTTTCCGCCAGCGCCGCAGCATCAACGTCGAGGAACTCGACACCATGAAGGGTTGAGCGTGAGCATCGAAAGCCTTTGCCTCCTCATCGTGCTGGCGCCGCTCACGGCGGCCGTCGTCGCCGGTCTCGGAGGCGGCCTCATTGGCCGCACCGGCGCACACACGATCTGCATCGCGGGGGTGACGCTGTCGTTCGCGGCGTCTGCCTGGATCCTGGACCGAATGCTCGACGGCGCGCCGGTATTCAACCAGGCGATTTACACCTGGGGCGTCAGCGACGGCCTCAGGATGGAGATCGGCTTCCTGATCGACAACCTGAGCGCCTTGATGATGACGGTCGTGACTTTCGTCTCGCTCGCCGTCCACGTCTACACGATCGGCTACATGCGGGACGACCCGGGTTACCAGCGCTTCTTTGCCTACATATCGCTCTTCACCTTCGCGATGCTGATGCTCGTGATGTCGAACAACTTCCTGCAGTTGTTCTTCGGTTGGGAAGCGGTGGGACTCGTGTCGTACCTGCTGATCGGCTTCTGGTACCAGCGGCCGACGGCGATCTTTGCAAACTACAAGGCGTTCATCGTCAACCGCATCGGTGACTTCGGCTTCATCGTGGCGATCGCCGTCGTCGTCGCCTACATGGGCAGCCTCGACTACGCCGAGGTTTTTGATCGCATTCCGCGTGCCATCGGGCGCGACCTCTACCTGACGCCCGGCGAGCCGAGCAAAGTCATCACCGTGATCTGCGTGGGCCTCTTCCTCGGCGCCATGGGCAAGTCGGCGCAGGTTCCGTTGCACGTGTGGCTGCCGGACTCCATGGAGGGCCCGACGCCGATTTCCGCCCTGATCCACGCGGCGACCATGGTCACCGCCGGCATCTTCATGGTGGCGCGGATGTCACCGCTCTTCCAGATGTCGCCGGACGCGCTGCACTTCGTCATCGTGATCGGTGCGACGACTGCGCTGTTCATGGGCCTGCTCGGCCTCGTCAACAACGACATCAAGCGTGTCATCGCCTATTCGACCCTGTCCCAGCTCGGTTACATGACGGCGGCGCTGGGGGCAGGTGCCTACGGGGCGGGCATCTTCCACCTGATGACCCACGCCTTCTTCAAGGCGTTGCTCTTCCTCGCGGCCGGCTCCGTGATCATCGGCATGCACCACGAGCAGGACATGCGGCGCATGGGCGGGCTCAGGAAGTACATGCCGATCACGTACTGGACCTGCCTCATCGGCGCGCTCGCGTTGGTCGGCTTCCCGGGCTTCTCGGGCTTCTTTTCGAAGGACATCATCATCGAGGCGATCAAGGAAAGCGACACGAAAGGCTCGGAGTATGCCTACGTGTGCGTACTTCTCGGCGTGTTCGTGACTGCGCTCTACAGCTTCCGGCTCGTGTTCAAGACCTTTCACGGCAAGGAACGGATGGACGAGCACACGCGCGAGCACCTGCACGAGAATCCATGGGTTGTCACGATGCCGCTCATCGCGCTCGCAATTCCGTCGATCGTGATCGGCTGGCTGACCGTTGGACCCGTCGTATTCGGCGATTTCTTCGCGGGCGCGATTGCTCAGGCACCGGACGGTCCCCTGGCCATGTTGGGCGAGGAGTTCCATGGGCCCGCGACCTTCGTCGTGCATTCGCTGCGCTCACCGGCGCTCTGGCTCGCGCTCGGCGGGATTGCCGCCGCCTGGTATCTGTATCTGAGGCGGCCGGAATTGCCGGATCGCATCGCCACGCGCTTCTCGAAGGTCTACCGACTCCTGGTCAACAAGTACTACTTCGACTGGTTCAATGAAAACGTCGTGGCCGTAGGAGTAAGGAATTTTGGTACCAGCCTGTGGAAGCGCGGCGACGAGACCGTCATCGACGGCTGGCTCGTCAATGGCAGTGCCCGCGCGATTGGCGCGCTTGCCGGCATCGTTCGCCAGGTTCAGTCGGGTTACCTGTACCACTATGCCTTCGCCATGATCATCGGCCTGTCGCTGCTGCTCGGCTGGCTGTTGCTGAGATCCTGAAATGGCGGTACCAGCGAAGATCCTGAGCTGGCTCGTTTGGCTCCCCATTGTGGCGGGGTTGCTGGTGCTGCTCCTTGGCGAGCGGCGAATCGCCTTCGGACGTTGGGTCGCGCTCGCGGCGACACTCGCGACGCTCGGGCTCTGCATTCCGCTCTGGAGTGGGTTCGACCTCACGACGCCGGCGCTGCAGTTCGTCGAACGCGAACCGTGGATCGGCGCGCTAAACGCCTGGTACCACCTCGGCATCGACGGCATTGCGCTCCCGCTCATCGTCCTGACGGCCTTTACGACGCCGCTCGTCGTGATCGCCGCCTGGACGGACGTCGAAAAGCGGCCGGCGCAGTATTTCGCCTCCTTCCTCGTGATGGAGGGCCTGATGATCGGCGTGTTCTCCGCCGCCGACGCGCTCCTCTTCTATGTGTTCTGGGAAGCAATGCTGATCCCGATGTTCCTGATCATCGGCATCTGGGGCGGAGCTCGCCGCGTATACGCCACGATCAAGTTCTTCCTTTACACATTCCTCGGCTCGGTGCTGATGCTCGTCGCGCTCATCTGGCTGTACCTCGACGGCGGCAGCTACGAGATCGCCGCCATGCACCGGCTGCCGATTGGCATGACCGAGCAGATCCTGATTTTCCTCGCGTTCTTCGCCGCCTTTGCGGTCAAGGTGCCGATGTGGCCCGTGCACACCTGGTTGCCGGACGCGCACGTCGAAGCGCCGACGGGTGGGTCCGTGGTCCTCGCGGCCATCATGCTGAAGATGGGCGGGTACGGCTTCCTGCGCTTCAGCCTGCCGATCGCGCCGGACGCGAGCCGTGAACTCGACTGGCTGATCATCACGCTTTCGCTCGTCGCGATCGCCTACATCGGATTCGTGGCCCTGGCGCAACGCGACATGAAGAAGCTGATCGCATATTCGTCGATCGCGCACATGGGCTTCGTGACACTGGGCGCCTTCGTCGCCTACGACATTTGGCAGGCGACCGGAACGGTCGCAGGGGCGGGGATGGGACTCGACGGGGCGATGGTACAGATGGTCTCGCACGGACTCGTGTCCGGCGCGCTGTTCCTCTGTGTCGGCGTACTCTACGACCGCCTCCACACGCGTGACATCTCGGCGTACGGCGGAGTGGTCAACACCATGCCGGTCTTCGCGTTCTTTGCGGTGCTGTTCGCGATGGCGAATGCCGGCCTTCCGGGCACCTCGGGATTCGTCGGCGAGTTCCTCGTGATCGTGGCGAGCTTCAAGGCCAACTTCTGGTACGCCTTCGTCGCGGCGCTGACCCTGGTTCTCGGGGCCGCGTACACGCTCTGGCTCCTCAAGCGCGTGATCTGGGGCGAGGTCGGCAACGACGGAGTTGCATCGCTCAAGGACCTGAACCCGCGGGAGTTCATCGTGCTTGCGGTGCTGGCAGTCGCGGTGCTCGTCCTCGGCGTCTGGCCTGCGCCGCTTCTCGACGTGATGCGGCCGACAATCGGATTCCTGGTCGAGCAACTCATGGTCAGCAAGCTCTGAGGCGCGCGCGATGGAAAGCCCGACCATGGTCCTGACGATCGCAGATGTCCTGCCGGCCGCGGCGGAGATCTTCATTGCGTCTGTGGCCTGTGTGCTGCTGCTGGTGGAGGCCGCATTTGGCGCGCGGGCGCGGAACGTCTCGTTCCTGCTTGCGATCGCGGCACTCGCGGGCGCCGCCTGGGTCACCTCGGCTGTCGCGATCCCCGACCGGGCCGTCATCCTCGGCGGACATTTTGTCGCCGATCCGATGGGAACCGTCCTGAAGCTCTTCGCCTACGGGGCGGCGGCCGTGACGCTCCTGTATTCGCGCGACTACCTCGAGCGGCGTGAGCTGCTGAAGGGCGAATATCTCGTCCTGGCGCTTTTCGCCGTGCTCGGCATCCAGGTCATCATCTCGGCGGGCAGCCTGCTCACTCTCTATCTCGGCATCGAGATCATGTCGCTGTCGCTGTACGCGATGATCGCATTCGACAGGGAGGACGGCGTTGCGGCGGAATCCGCAATGAAGTACTTCGTGCTCGGTGCGATCGCGTCGGGTGCGTTGCTGTACGGGATCTCGATCCTCTACGGCATGACGGGGAGTTTCCTCCTGGACGGCATCGCGGCGTCGGTCAGCCGCAGCGATGCGCCTGCGGTCGGGCTGCTGTTCGGCCTCGCATTCATCGTGGTCGGCGTTGCCTTCAAGTTCGGCGCCGTGCCATTCCACATGTGGCTGCCGGACGTCTATCACGGGGCGCCCACGCCCGTGACCCTGTTCGTGGGGTCGGCCCCGAAGATCGCCTCATTCGCGCTCGCGATGCGCGTACTGGCGGAGGGCCTGGGCGGAGTCGCGGATGCCTGGCAGGACATGCTTGTCGTGGTGGCCACGCTTTCCATGATCGTCGGCAATGTCGTCGCGATCGCGCAAACCAACATCAAGCGCATGCTCGCCTATTCGACCATCTCGCACGTCGGCTTCATCCTGCTCGGCGTGCTTGCAGTGAGCGCCGGCGGTTATCGGGCGGCCATGTTCTACACGTTGACCTACGTGATCATGACGACCGGCGCTTTCGGTGTCGTGCTCTGGCTCACGCGCAAGGGATTCGAGGCGGATGCGCTCGACGACTACAAGGGCCTCAATCGGCGCAATCCCTGGTTTGCCTTCGTGATGCTGCTCGTTATGTTCGGCCTGGCGGGTGTCCCGCCGACGGTCGGTTTTTGGGCCAAGCTGCAGGTGATCGCGGCAGTCGTTGACGTAGGCCTTACCTGGCTGGCCGCCCTGGCCGTGCTGATGTCGGTGGTGGGGGCCTATTATTACCTTCGCATCGTCAAACTGATGTACTTCGATGAACCAACGACGACTGGTCCGGTGGAAGCCAAGATCGCCGTACGCGTCATGTTGAGCCTGAACGGATTGGCGATCCTCGTGTTGGGCTTGTATCCGGGAATGCTCCTTCGGGTTTGCGAGCTCGTGATTCGATAGGCGATTTGACTACGAGGAAGTGGGGCAGTCTCGATGTGGCGACAAAAAGCGACTGCCCGTTTGTAAATGCGGCGACTGCTGACTATAATTCGCGCCCCTGTTGCGGGGTGGAGCAGTCTGGCAGCTCGTCGGGCTCATAACCCGAAGGTCGCAGGTTCAAATCCTGCCCCCGCTACCAAATTCAAGAACCCCGGCCTCGCACCGGGGTTTCTGTTACTGCATCCAATTTGCACTATTGACCTTACCTTGGCGGCTTGCGCGAAGGCTCGCTTAACGTGGGCCGGTGTGTGGGCTGCCGGTAGTTTTCACTCGCTGCCGCGGGTGGCCGCTGGGCGTGTATCCCGCTTCAAGTCTGCGGTCGTCACATCGGGTACCGGAGTCCTAGGCGTAAAGAATCTGGTTCGCAACTTGGCGTCGCCGAACTCCTATAATTCAAGAGCGCTGCATTTAGCGGCGCATGGGAGATTCAAAGATGAAGCACAAACTGTTGGCGATTCTCGCCTTGGGGTTGATTGTCGGGCAAATGACGGAGGCAATTTCGGACCAACCGCAGCCGGGACCCCCTCCGAACTTGATTGATGTCCTTACGTTCGATGGGCCATTGGAAGACCCATTGCAGTCACAGAACACCGGGCAGCAGGTCACACTTGTCTTCTATGGAGATCTGTCACCTGGGGCAGCCGATCCCTTTTACGAGTGCGATGACAATCCCATCGGGTTGGCGCTCGGCATCAACGCGACGACTTTTGACCTTATCTACGCCGACGGTTACGTCGTTTCCGGCTCCGGCAGCATCGTCGTTATATCCCACATAGGGTTACCGGGCTCGATGCAACATCCTTGGGGAGACCACTCTTTCATAGCCCACCTGACTGTCACACGCACCAACCAGCCGGGAAGGGAGAGTCCCTGGCCGCGTGTCAACAACGAATTGGTCGGTGCCGGAGAGTTGACTCTCGCGAATGGGTTCGGTGAGGGGACTTATCGCATTGTGCGCAATTGACTGAAAGGTTCTGCGTGGTCAGTGATGCCTGGAATCAGCGCAATTCAATTTCAATGAATTCAAGGGTGTGCGAAATCCAACTCACGCCCCCGCTACCACTTTCAAGAACCCCGGCCTCGCGCCGGGGTTTTTCTTAGTGCATCCCGTAATGATTGAATCCGAAGAATTCTGGCATGGGCGCTCTGACTTGCCACATTCCTTCGCTTCCTCATCTTCGACATCGCGCCGAAGAGGTAACGCACGAGGCCGCCGATGAAGAGGCCGATGATGACAGCCGGGTCAGAGAGGCTGAAAGCCTGCAGCTTGCCCGCGATCTCGAGGTTGTGCGTGTAGTCGGCGAAAAACGACAAGGCGGGGACGCAGCACACGAGCCCGCATAGTACCGTCCGCTCGGGACGGCGACGGCGGTAAACCTGCGCCATGCTGGGGCAGCAACTTAATTACTGGGAGAACAAGGATGTTCACAAAAGGTAAGGTGTCTGGCTTTGTCACAGCTCTGCTGCTGAGTTCAACGTTCGGATCAGACGCGGTTGCCCAAACGATTTCGGCTGGGACGACCGGTCCTAACTGGGCGAGTGGGGCACGTAACGCCGCTGGAGACTATAGCTTCTTCTTGAGCGTGCATGAGAATCAGATAGACACGTGCCAAAAGTACAGCATCAGCGACGACGGATTGGGCGGGACTAACACGTGGGATGACATTGCCCATCCGACAAATCGAGGTCGTCAATCGTTGTCTGTGAGCAAATGCAGGTACCTCATCTACGCCCTGAAAACCATTCCGGATTCACACAACGCCTATTCTTCAAATTGCCAAACATATCTGTCCACGGGGAACACCACGCAGTTCGACACCTACTACCGCAACATGGCTGAAGAACTGGCGATCTTTGCGCCGAATTTCCTGATCATTCGAGTGGGTTGGGAGTTGAATGACAATTTCCCTTGGTCTATCGCAAGATGTGACACAACGGAAAAGGTGAACGCCTACAAGAACACCCACAGGAAAATCGTCGATATGCTCCGCGCCGAATTTGCCCAGAGAGGCAAGACATTCATGGTGTCCTGGAATTTTATTCGCGATTCGGCGAAGCTGAAAAGGCCCTTGAGCGAATTGTATCCCGGCGATAGCTACGTCGACACGATCGGTGTCGACTACTACGATAAAAAGTTCATCAACTGGGGACTCAACAACAGCACCGACGCGAAATTTAGGGAAATGGCAAGCCGGGGAACGACCAGCAAGCCCTTCGGCCTCTATACCTGGTATGACTTTGCCATGTCCATGAAGAAGCCTCTCAGCGTCGATGAGTGGGGTGTCTGGAATTCGTCCGAATCGTTTGCGGGCGGCGATAACGACGTATATATCCGCAACATGTACAACTTCTTCAACTCCCACAGGACCGATACGGTGCTTACGTCGAAGGGACGAGTTCCGGCGATCGCGTTCGAGAACTACTTCAACGAGCGTGTTCACAAGCTCGGAACCGGCCTGAACCCCAAAGCGACCGCCGCCTACCGCGCGTTGTGGGACGATTAGGAGGCGTCTGCTGACCGCACTTCCAAGCCCGGACGGCGTGCGAAGGATTTGCAGATCCGATCTCGCGCAGGAAAAGCGGCGCCGCCCGAGCGTCTCCTGCGCTCGTGTCGCACATTCGCGCTCTTGGCCGTCGCTTGCGAGACGCTCGCGGTGGCTCAGGACGCACCGCCGCGTTTCGAGCTCACTCCCTATGCCGCGTATCTTTTCGGCGGCGACTTCGAAGCGGAGAGCGGTGATCGGACTTTCGAGCTGCGTGAAGGCAAAGCGCAAGGGCTGGTCTTCAACATCCGCGCCGCGGACGTGAGCGCGCAATGGGAAGCGCAGGCCGAATTGCAGAGCTGGAACAGGAGCTCGCCCGCGAGTGGAAACCGAAGTTAGAGAACGGCGGGAACTAGCGTGATGACCCCGGCCAAGCGCCGGGATTCTACTTTTCCGGGTTGAGCTACAGTGTTTGCGTCAATTTGCGCACTTCGGCAGTGACGCTGATCGAGCGGTTACGGATTGGCCAAATCCTGCCCCCGCTACCAATCTCATCAAAACCCCGGCCTCGCGCCGGGGTTTCTGTTATTGCATCCACGTCGCCCCGCGAAACGCAGTCACAGGCGGCCATCCTGCACCGGCGCACGGTAGAACGTCACATGCGCGAAGGAGACGCGATAGCCGTGTTGATACTGTGCAGGTGCGTCTTTTGGTCAGGTATGAAGATGCCTGGTCTTTGCGTGGAGCAGCGATGTGAATAAGCCACAATTTAAGCCCATCATCACTACGGATCCAGGCACAAAGCGGTGGATGATGGAGCTCGGCCGCGCGATCGTGTTTTTCGGTGTCCTCGAACGGCTAATGCTCGACTGGGCTGCACTGCTTCGCTGCGATCCGAAGCTGCTGGCGAGGCATCAGAAGGCCGACATGAAGAGGATCGCAAGGCTCTTGCACAAGGCCGTGCAAGCCTCCGACCGTGGTGTTCCGCTGGCGGCACGTAGTCGGGCGCCCGCAGAGCGCGAATCCGCTCAAGTATCGGCTGAAGCAGGCCGGTCACGACTGCCCGGGACGGCGGCTTCTGCCGCCGCGAAGCCTGTCCGCGAATGCGTGCCATCGCAAAACGGCTTGGTCGATGAACCGCCGCAGCGGCAGAGCGCAAAGGGCCGTCTCGGAATGGAATACGACACACCGTTCCAGTCCACCAGTGTCACGTCGTCACCGTCGACGAGATAGGGCCCGTTCTGCCGGACTTTGATAATCGCCATGATCCTAGCTCCTAACTGACTGGCCCGCGCGGCGCTCGGCCGGGGTATCACCAGCATAACCCTCTACGCGAGTCGTCTCCCGCCACCCGGGCGTATAGTTACCGAACCATCAGAGCAGCCGCACCGGAGGGCCCGTCATGACGATTGCAGCATCCGTGCAGAATCACCTCGTCCGCGAGGGCGTGAGCTACGAGCTGATCGAACATGCTCGCACCCTAGACAGTACGCATACCGCGCAGGCGGCGCATGTCCCGGGCGCCCAGCTCGCGAAGGGAACAGTCCTGAAGGACGACCAGGGTTTCGTCATCGCGGTCGTGCCAGCCACGCGAAGGGTCGACCTCGGCGCCATGCACCGGCGATTCGGGCGCCCACTCGGGCTTGCGACCGAAGGCGAGGTGGCGAGTCTATTCGGCGATTGCGAGCCGGGCGCGGTGCCTCCACTGGGCGTGGCGTATGGCATCGACAGCGTTCTCGATGACAGCCTCAAGGAGGAATCGGACGTCTATTTCGAGGCCGGCGATCACCGCGCCCTCGTGCACGTCAGCGGGACCGATTTCCAGAAGCTGATGGCTGGTGCGCCGCATGGCGACATCAGCCGTCACGTGCAGTCTGCACGCTGACGTCGAAGCGGTTTGGTCGGCGAATAGCCCGCCGGGTCCCTAGACGACGCCGGCAGCTCAGTCGCCGCACCAGACCTTCGTCGATGACCGGTATCGGGCGTAAATGATCAACTGCTTCGGAGTCTCACTTTGTATATAAGCCCCGTAGGGAATCCCCCGCTACCATTTTCATAGGCACTCCTCCTGCGACAGCAGTGAGGGGTGTTTCGTTTAGACCAATCTCCGCGATAAATACACCGTTGTGCGGCCTCACGACGATCTGTCCGAAGATGGATCGCGCGCATTCGCGTAACCTGTCCGCATTAGCGGACATTCGCAGCCTCAAAAAACGAGAGCCTCAGTCGTCTGGCCAGCCGCTCGGGGGAGGGACGGAACTCGCTACTTCGCGGTACGCCTGCCATCCTTTGCCTGTGTTGCGCAAGAGGATGAGATACGTGTCCCGCAGCTCCAGTACCTTGTCTGAGTCTTCAGGCATGTAGGTTGTGGTGGCAGTGCCGAACTCGTAAGCCCACTCCTTGCTCAATGAGACCACCTCGATAGGCGAGATCGCGATTTTGGCGCCGGGAGGAAAGGGCGCCCCTGCCGCAGCTGCCGCCATGGCGTCCCAGTCTGGTCCGTTGGGTCGGATCATCACCGCTCCATCCGCCAACAGTGTGCTCATCGCATTGGCGTCGCTCGTAGCGACAGCGGTCTCGTATTCAGAGCGGAGCTTGTCGATTTCTGCTCGAAACGCTGACGGATCTACTGTGGCTTGTTGGTCCGATAGATCGCTCTGACACCCTCCGAGGCTCGCGGCAGCAACAATCGCGACGAGGGCGGGTTGAGTTCGTCCAGCGAATTGCAATGTGTTTGGCATGGCTATCTCACAATCCGGCGCTCGTGGCCGGTTGAGGATCAGTGCGACTCATTACGAAATAATCATACGCTGAACTTCTGGAATCCCAATAGAGGCCGGGCACAAATGCAGCTTCACCATTTTGTTGTACTCGTGACGGGTAGTTGACAGTCTAAATACACGCAGCAGGTCACCATGGCAGCCAAGGTGACGAGGACAGGCACTGGAGTACGGTCTATGAAGCTGCCATTTACACGTTTGCTCCCGACGATCAACGCAAGCTTGGACACTGTCGGCGTGGTCCAGGATGTGCACAAGGAGAATGTCGCGCAAATCTACTCGGTGCTCAGCGCAATCGGTGTCGCAGGGTTCCTGATCACAACTCAGATGGCTACTGCCGGCGAGTTAGTGCCATACGCACCGCCCGTCCCGCGGGCTGTTGCGCCAGTGAGTCCGGCCGCAACAGTACCCCAGAAGGTCGCGGTGGTGGTACCCGAAAGCGTCTACATGGACTTTGAAATGCGCGCAAGCAAGCTGACCGATCAACAGCGCAAACAATTGGTGGCCACATTCGAGCAGAGTCGAATCAATGCCAGCCAGCTAGGAGATGTATGGCAATTGATTCACTATCAGCGTTTGCTCGAGATTCTAGGGAGAAAGCCATGATCCGCCGACAAAGGTTGTTGCTGAATGTGTTAGCTGCATTCGTAGCATTGGCAATGAGCGGAGTTGCGCTGGCTCAAGATTCCGCCGATCCCGTGAAAGCGGCTGAGCTAATGGCTGCTGAGGCGTTTGAAAGTGCTGCGCAACATGCTGATCAGTCCGCTGCGAATTATGGTTCGCTTACCGAAGAACTAACTGCCGGCTACGACGACTTCTACAGTAGGCGTCAACTGAATACACTCTATTTCGCGATCATTCTTGCGGCGACCGCGCTCCTTGCGCACCTTTCAGTTCTTTACTCGCTACGACGTGATGGCAGTACCAAGGCCTCCGTCGCGATCGTAAGTGCCACAGGTCTTATCTACATCATCTTCGGCACAATATTGTTGGTCGTTATTGCCAGTACCGAAGCGCAGCTGACCGCCTCAATGGGAATACTTGGCGCCGTGGCCGGCTATCTCTTCGGAAAAAATGCAAAAGAGGAAACATGAGATCAATGACGATCGATTCCTGTAAGGGCTCTTCCTATTTGATGACCGGCATTTTGTTGACAATCACTTCATCTTGAATATGTGGGCATGCGTGTGACGCAGATCGCGAATGCAAGGTTACTTGATCACTTATGTAGCATCACTATCGCGCGTTTTTAGCCTGTTGATACCGTAGATGCCGACCAGACTTGGTCTGACGAACCGGCACACTCGCCGCGAGGCGAGGCCGCAAAACCACGGATCTCCTGTTCCAGGACGACCGCCGGGTTACCGAACCAGCTATTGGGTCTGGCGAGACTGGTGAAAACCACGCTCGTTTGATGCTGGTGCGCGATCGGTAACCAGGGAGTTTGCGGCCATTGGGCCGGTGCCGACATGAACCCACTCGCCGCGATGCTTCGACGTTCGCTGATCCATTTGGCGGCGTTTTCCTGTGGCGTCAATCTGCTGTTGTTGATTCCGGTGACTTCTGCGTTGCACGCCTTCAACCGGAATCACTGAAATGAAGATTCATGGCCTGTGTGTAGTGAAGAACGAGGCGGACATCATCGAGCAGACGCTCCGGTCGGCCGCGAAATGGTGCGACTGGATTTACGTGCTGGATAACGGGAGTAGTGACGGCACGTGGGAAAAGGTGCAAGCGCTGGCGCACGAGCTGCCGTGCGTCACTCCATACATGCAGGATTCGCGGCCATTCGACGATGGCATCCGAGGCAAAATCCTAAGCCGTTACGCGACCCACGCGAATCACGGAGATTGGTGGTGCATCCTGGATGCGGACGAGTTCTATATCGATGATCCGCGGGAGTTCCTGGAGCGCGTTCCTGGCAGTTTTCACGCAGTCTGGATGCAGCTATATGTCTATCTATTCACGGACAGGGACCTGGCTGCTTACCGGCAGGATCCCGCCCTCTACGACGATTGCGTCCCAATTGAGCAGAGACTGCGACATTACGTAAACGGTGAATATTCCGAGTTACGCTTTTTCCGGCATTCAAATTCGTTAACGCATGTTCCCGGTAACAGGCTTCATCCGATCTATCCGCGCCGCATACGACTAAAGCATTTCGCGTACCGATCACCAGACCAAATTCGGACGCGTCTCAATACTCGGCGCGAACCGATGCAAAGAGGTGAATTCCTGCATGAGAAGCGGGCTAACTGGGTCTTTGGAGGACGCATTGTGCCTGGCCCAGCCCGACCGGAAGACTTGCCACTATCCTGGGAGGAACGCGTAAAGCTCAGTTCCCGATGCCATTTTGATAGGCAAGATGGAACCTACGCTGATGCGGATGCTGCCTGGATACCTCCTGACGGTCCCGCTTGGAGTGAAAGACTCAGGTCGCGTGCTCACTCATTCTTGCGGCATGTGCGTTACAGCTGGATGCGTGGACTGGTCACCGGTCCATCTAGCTGACGCAGACACTAGGGCCTTGGCCCAGCTAGCACGGGGTCGAGCTTCGTTCAAAAGTGAACTTTGGGGTGAGGAAGGCGCAGCAAACAAATTACAAATCCTGCCACCCTGCCGCTATGACTCGACTTTCCGGACCTGGTCGCGTCCGGCGACATGACGCTAGAACGCGTAGTCGAAGCCGACCCCGATCGTTCGGGGCTGCAGAATCCGCGCTTGGACCGATGCGGGCGGATTGGTGGCGTCACCCTGGACGAAGGAATGCAGATTGGCGCGGGTGTCCGTGAGATTTAGGATGAAGGCGCGGAGCAAGAGTGGCCCCCTCTCGATGCTCGCGTTGAGGTCGACCACAGAGTACGCTGGCATTTCCATTGTCGGCCCGCCGCCAGCGGAACGACTTTGCACGCCGATCGCGTCCCAGCGCTTGTCGATCCAGCGCAATGTGCCGCCAACGTGGCCATCCCAAACGTCCGTCAGAGCCCAGTCATAGTTGGTGGTGAGCGCCATGCTCCACCTGGGTATATCGGCCAATTGATAGCCCGGCAGTAAGTACTCGGCGCCGGGACTGACCGTCGTCAACTCGGATTGTGTGAACGCCGCGCTGTACCCAAGCTTCAGCCCCGCGAACGGAGCATAGGAAGTTGCGAGTTCGACACCCTGGGACACGGCTGTTCCACCGTTCGCCAAGCCGAAGGTTCCGTCGTCGAAGCTCGTCTCGAGCTGAATGTTGTCCCAGTCGATGTAGAACACTGAGAGATCGAGCAACGCTGCCCGGTCCAGAAACTCGGATTTCAGGCCCAGCTCGTAATTGGTGACGGTCTCCGCCGCTACGGTCGGCGGCAAGTCCTGCGGAGCGGTGACCGGTTCGTCGTTCAGAATCCGCAGGACACCGTTCGGGGAGCCGGGCTGGGAGCCGGTTGCCACTCGGCCATAGAGCATTACGTCGGGCGTGAATCGATAGGTCGCGGCGAGCATCCAGGTCGCTGTCCCTTCGTCGCTCTGGCCTGTCACGTATGCCGTCTCGAAGATCGAGCTCTCGTCCAGGGTCCATTGCTGGTCATTGTGGGCGAAGCGGATTCCGCCCGTCAGGTCGATGTGGTCGGTGAAATGCCACGTCAGTTCCCCGAACGCCGCCCATTCGTCGTACGTGCTCCGCCGGGTTGAACTGCTGATGCCCGGAGCGAAAGCCGCAATCGGCTGGTAGTTGTTGTCGAATGCATGCTGAGCCATCTGGTCGGTGGCGGTCTCGTGCGTGTAGAAGCCGCCCAGCAGCCAAGCGAAGCGCTTGCCCGCAGGGGAGGCGACGTGCAGCTCCTCGGTAAATTTCTCGAACGCGATATCCCGCTCGAAAGCCACCAGTCCCGGAGGAATCGCGCCGTCACTCCACTCCGGGAAACTGGCGCCGAGGAACAAGGTTTGATCGGAGGCTGAGTGGCTCCGAGTGCGCGACCACGCTGTCGCGGAGAGGATCTCAAATGAGCCCGGGTTCCAGTTTACGGTCGCCGCATAGTAGTCGATGCTCTTCCTGAACGGCGACTGAAAGGCATGGTATTCCGTGAGGTCGCCAAAGGATCCCGACGACTTGACGATATTTGCATCTCCCGTCTCGGGCACGATGGCGACGCCGGCTGACGAGGTTACTGCCTCGGAGTTCGCATCGATCCTCGGCCAGAATGCCGTGACCTTCACCGCGACCGATTCGGACGGGTGCCACAGCAACGAGAAGCGCTCACCGCTCTGGCGTACGGCATTGGTATCACTAGCTCCGCTATAGGCATTGTCGATGAATCCAGGTCTATAGCTGTCGTAGGCGCTGACGCGTACTGCCAGCACGTCCTTCACGAGGGGAGCATTCACCATGACGCGGAGCGATGCACCCGCTCCGGACGCCCCGTGGATCGCGCTGCCGTCCGCGCCGACGTGTGCCTCGAACTCACCGAAGCTTGGCTCAGTGAGCACATACCGGATCAGGCCCGATAATGAGTTGGCGCCATATTGCGTTCCTTGTGGCCCGCGTCGTACTTCGACCCGATCGAGGTCGTACGGCATGAGATCCAGGACTTCGCAGCACGCGTCCGCCCAGGGCCCATTCGGACCCATGGGTGCGTCGTCAAGGTAGAAAGCGCCCGTCGCGTTCTCCGGGAACGACGTAATTCCGCGCAGGATGACAGCGCCAAGGCCGGGCGAACCGAAACTGACGTGGCTGACACCGGGAAGGTAGGCTGCGTAATCGGAAAGCTGCTCGAGTTTTTGCGCCTCGAGGCTGTCACCATTCACGACGCTCACCGAGGAAGCGATGCTCCGTATGTCTTCGGTATTACCCAGGCCGTGCACGATCCGTGAGCCTTGCACGATGACTTCATCGGCCTGAGGGAAGGAAGACGCGCGGCGTTTGACATTAGTGATCGGCGCTACAGCCGCAATTGATGGCGAAGTCGGTGCGGCGGTGACGATCTCGAAGATGCGAACGGTACGGCGATTCAGGAACTGGAAATCGAGGCCGGTTCCGTCGAGCAGCGATTGCAGTGCCGCCGCGGGTGTCAGTCCGGCGCGCGCCCCGCGCGATCCGCGCTCCTTGACGATCCGCGATACGTAAATGAACTGGAGCCCCGTCTGATCGGCGAATTCCGCAAGTGCCTCAGCCATCGGCTGCGGCTGGATGTCGGCGGACAGTGCCGTGTTCGCTCGAGCATCGTGGGTCCAGCCGCAGAACAGTCCGCCGAGCACGCAACACACGACGAGCAATTGGGCCGCGGCATGTGGCCGTTCGCCGTCGCTGGTCGCTCGTGTCACTGGATCGCCTTCAGGACATCTGATCCCGTGCCATCGGTTCGCGCGGGCGTTGCAGGACGCTACTGGTCGACCGGGAGCCGTTGCCGTTTCGCGGAAGCCAGCCTTAATACACGGATGTGAGTCGGCGTTTTCTGCACGACGACTCCCTCCAGCGTTGCGAGGAAGGCCGCGAAAGAGTCCGTATCATACGCGTCAAAGACGCCACTGATCGGGATTGCACGCAGGTCCCCGTCATCGATCTCGATCACAACGCGGCCATAGCGGTTGAACTCGTCGGCGACTTCACCTAAAGGGCGATTTTCAAACGCAATTTGCCGTTCCAGCCAGGCGACGGCTGCACGCGCGTCTACCGCCCGCGGGGATCCTACCCGGCTGTGTACCTCGACCTGGTAGCCGGCGCCGACCCGTATCGCCGTCGGCGGCAGCAGGTTGCTCGGTGTGGGCAGCGGCGGCGTGCCAGTGAAAACTGCAACCGTGCCTTCGACGACTGTGACCGTCACCGCCCCAGTTCTACGGTAGACGTCGAATTCCGTGCCGACGGCAACCACTCCCGCCTCACCGGCCGCCACGCGAAATCGGCGCTGGCTGTCGGACGCCACCTGAAAGAGCGCTTCCCCGCGGTCGAGGTCAACGATCCGCTCGGCGCGCGAGTACCGCACGGTCACCGCAGTATCCGTGTTGAGGTGCAGCACCGAGCCATCCGGAAGTTGCCGCACACTTTGTTCCCCGTGTTCCGTGCTGTAGGTCTTCGGCAGCCCAAATCGCTCGCCGTCGCGCCCGGACCAGATGGCGGCAGAAGCCACGAAGACAATGGCCGTCACTGCTGCGGACGCAAGCGACCACGTTCGCGACACGCGCAATCGTGGCCTCGCGGTCGCCTGCGTCGGCAGCGGCCGGCCGAGGCTCACGACGTTGTCTACATCAGCTCGCGCTTCAGCGAGGAGCAACTCGGGCGAGAGTTGCGGATCGTTCACGGCCTCTGCGAGATCGCCTGCAAGCGCCGCGATGCCGAGGTACTCCTGCACGTGAACCGGAGAGGCTCTCAGCCAGGCGATGAAGCTGGCACGCGCCTCGTTGTTGAGCGGCCCGCTGCGGTTCTCCACGAACCATGCGCCCGCCTGTTCCGTGATTGCGGCGAGAATCTGCTCGTCGTTTCGAGTCATCTGGCTCATCCCAGGCGCGCCATTCGGCGGCGACAATGGCTGAGACCCTGCGCGAGGTATTTCTTGACCATGTGCGTGGACACCTCGAGGCGCTCGGCGATCTCCTGGTAACTGCACTCGTTTTGGTACCGCAGGACCACCACGGCACGACATTTCGGTGGCAGCTGCTTGAGCACGACACGCAGTCGGTCGACACGCTGGCTGCTGTCGAGGGGAGCGCCGAAGTCAGAAAGGGCGGCGAGCAATTGCATGGCATCGGCTTCTTCGACGTCCACACTGGCTGCCTGGCGGCGATCTGCCACGGCGTTCTCCTTCAATAGGTTGCCCGCGACCGCGAAGAGATAGGCTTCCGGGTTGCGGATTGTGTCCGGGTCGTTGACTCGGAGCATCCGCAGATACACCTCCTGCGCGAGGTCGGCAGCGTCAGCCTTGGTCCGCAGGCGTCGAAAGAAGAAAGCCTGCAACGCATTTCGGTGCCGCGTAAACAGCCTTTCGATGAGCGCCATGCTGGGCTCAGTCATGCCGGGGTAGCGTCCTGCGAAGTGCTTGCACGTCTACTCACTATGAGCCCGCGGCACCCAATTCGGGTACCTGATATTTGGCAATCGCATGGCCCTTGCCGATTCTGGTACCCGCAGTGGTGTTAGCGGCCTCTTACTTCATTGCACGGAGACGATTTCGCCACAGAGGCACCAAGTCCGTGCGGCTAAGGAGAGGTTATGCAGAGCCGCGTCTTGATTCGGTCGAGCCTGGGGATACTCGCCACCGTTTGGCTCGCCGCTTGCGGGGGTGGTGGCGGGGATTCTGGCAGTAACGCTGCGCCTGCACCGACGGTCACATTGACGTCGAGTGCCTCGTCGATCGTTTCCGGCTCATCGCTCACGCTGGCCTGGTCCTCTGCGAACGCAACATCATGCACCGCGTCCGGCGGATGGTCCGGCACGAAGGCAAGGTCCGGATCGGAATCGGTCGGTCCTCTGAGTGCCGACGCCTCGTACACGTTAATTTGTGCGGGCGCGGGCGGTTCTGCAAGTGACACTGCGTCGGTCAGCGTAATCGCGTCGCTGGATCTGCTGCACATTGCCTCCGGGAATCCGCCGAATGGCACTGTCGGGGTCTATTACAACCACGGCAACGGCAGAGCCTGCTTTTACTTAAGTGGTATTTGTCGGCCGTGTTCCGTGGGCGGTGGGAATAGACATTGTCCGGGCAGCTGGGTGTATCAAGGCAGTTTCCGCTTCGGTGCCGCGGGAGGAGTGCCGCCCTACGCATGGGCCGCAACGGGGGTGCCGCCGGGTCTGAGTGTTTCCGCCGCCGGTACGTTCTTATTCAGTGAGTCCTGTTGTCGTCCGCAAACAGCGGGGACTTACACGGTCGTCGTCACTGTGACAGATTCGGCTTCACCGGCCGGCCAGGCGAGTGCGACCTACCAGATTGTCATCAGCCCCGCGGCGGCTGCATTCAAGGCGACCGGCAGCATGGCAACGGTGCGTCGTCAGCACACGGCAACGCTGCTCCGCAATGGCAACGTGCTTGTCGCTGGTGGGCACTCCGTCGAAACAGGCCGCGTCACTGCGACAGCCGAGTTGTTTAATCCAGGCAGCGGGACCTTTGCGCCGACCGGCAGCATGACGTTTGCGCGCTTTGGGCACACGGCGACGTTGCTCAACAATGGGAAAGTGCTGTTGACAGGCGGAATGGACGCCAACGAGCGGTCCGCATCCGCCGAACTGTTTGATCCCGCCAACGGCACGTTCACGCCGACCGGCAGCATGGGATCGGTGCGCTTCGCACATCGAGCCACATTGCTCAGTGACGGGACGGTTCTCGTAACGGGTGGAAACGACGCCGAATTTCATCCAGTCGCGAGCGCGGAACTGTTCAATCCGGCGCAGGGAACATTCACACCGACCGGCAGCATGGCAACAACACGGGAACTACACACCGCGACGTTGCTAACTAACGGCGAAGTGCTCCTGACGGGAGGTGCGGGTAGTGGACCTACGTTCCCGACGGCCGAATTGTACAACCCCTCCACCCACACGTTTGCACCGACTGGCAGCATGGCGACGGCACGCGATTCGAATACTGCGACGCTGCTCACCAATGGCAAAGTTCTGGTCACGGGTGGATTCACCGGCACTGTCGCGGCGACCGCGGAGTTGTTTGTTGCCGATCAAGGATCGTTCACATTGACCGGCAACTTGGCAGTGGCACGCGCCTGTCAAACAGCCACGTTGCTCAATGATGGGACCGTTCTCGTGATCGGGGGATATGACGGCCTCGCGAGCGCGGAGTTGTTCGACCCCATCGAGGGAAGATTCACGCCAGCGGGCAGTATGGGAACGGCACGTGATGGGCACACCGCAACGTTGCTCGAAGATGGGACGGTGCTCGTGACGGGCGGAGCGGGCACTGCCACGCTCTCGACGGCTGAGATCTATCAATGATGTGGGTCGCGTGCTCGATCGAGGAGCGTTGGGCTTCCGGCAAGGCGCATCTCGCCGGTACTGCAGGGGAATACAGCCATGACACAAACCTTTCGTCCAGTAGACCGGGAATCCACATGACGCAAATCAATTGTTGCAAGCTCGCCCTGCGTGGCCTGGCCTTCTTCTGTGTTCTGGTGGCGCTGGTTGCAACCACCTTCGCTCCCACGGCGCAGGCGGGCCCGCCCACTGCGAACGACCGTTTGATCGCGGGGTCGGCCCAGGCGGCGGTGGATGAATCGCCCTTCAAGGCCCAGGGCGCGCGGCATGTGCCTGCGAAGCCCCAACACACCTCGATCAAGAAGGGCTTTTCGAAGCGAAACATTCAGCTGAAGTTCGTCGAGGGCTCAGATGTCGAGCTTCAAGGCCAGTCGTTTGTGTCGGCGAGTGTGGACGTGGCCGCCGTTAACGAACTGCTGGCGTCTGTTCCCGAACTTCAGTTGGCCCCGATTTTCACCGGCCCGCCCCGCCAATTGCGCCACGAGAAGACCAGACTAGAAAAACGATCGGGGCGTGATCTGGCAGACCTCTCGCTGTACTTCCACGTGACGTTCAAAACTCGCGCGACAGGCACGTCTTCAGAGAAGCTCATCGACGCGCTCAACGCATTCCCGATCGTGGAGTTCGCGGGGCCCGTGCCCATGCCAGCGCCCCTAACGAGTTTTGATTTGAACAAGTACACGGCGCATGAATTCGCCTCTCCCGACGGCATCGGTGCGACGCAGGTAACTGGTGTGGCGGGTGTCCTCGGCGACCACGTGCGGATCGTCGACATCGAATACAACCGTGATGTGAAGCACCAGGACTTTTCTGCTGTAAAGCGCCACGAGGCGCTCACGCGAATTGTGCCCAATGCGCATTTCAACACTATTAGTTCTTTACCCGACGAGCGGCACGGCGTCGCGAACGCGATCTTCCTCACCACCCTGAATGTCGGCGCTGGCGACGTCATCCTGCTCGAACAGCAGACCCCCGGCCCCAACTACCCGTGCTCAATAGACGACCAGTGTGGCTTGGTCGCAATCGAGTACGACGAGGTCGTGTACGCCGCCATCACTTGGGCGACCGCTTACGGAATCATCGTGGTCGAAGCAGCCGGGAATGGTCACCAGAATCTGGACGCGGCCGAGTACGACGACACCTTCAATACCAGAACAGGTCGTCCCGATTCCGGGGCCATTGTCGTCGGCGCCGGCGCGTCGCCAGCAAACTGCACGGGAAAGTCGGGAAGGCCCGCCCACTCACGGTTGGAATTCTCGAATTACGGCGAGTTTGTCGACTTGCAGGGTTGGGGTGAATGCTCCAGCGCGTCGCCGATCGTTGCAGGTGCGGCTGCCGCGTATTCAAGCGCGACGGAGTCCGCCACCGGCATGCGCCCGACGTCTTGGCATGTACGTCAGGCGCTGATGTCGACCGGAACCGCGCAGGACACCACGTCGCAGAACGCCCTCGAGGGCAACATCGGGCCGTTACCCGACTTGCTGGTGGCGCTGGCCTTAATCGGGGCCGACACCACGTCGCCCACGGTGACCGCACCGATCCAGTCCATCGCGAATGGAAGGGTTGGTTCGACTGTGCCTATCAGGGTGAGTTGGTCTGCTTCGGACGCGAGTGGGATCCAGTCGTACAAACTGTGGCTCAGCACCAACGGAGGGACTGCCGTTCTCGACACAACGCTGTCACCAACCGCGACGTCGCACACTTACCGGCTCACCGTCGGGAACTCGTACCGCTTTCGCGTCCGCGCCTATGACAACGCCGGGAACGCGAGTGCGGCTGCCTACGGCCCGACGTTCACCCCGACCGTGACCGACGATCGTTCCTGCTGCTTCTACGTCGCGCGTGGAGGCAATTGGAAGCGAGAGCTCCAGAGCGAGGCGTACGGCGGCACTGTGACGACGCTGTACGCAGCTGGCTTGGGGTCCGGGGGTTACTTAAGGTTCACGTTCACGGGTCGCGACGCGGCTTACGTGCTCTACGTCCCCGGCGCCGGCCCGCAGATCGTGACCTCGTGGCACTGGCCGACCTCGGGCACGCACTCGATCCGAATCGGCGCGAGTGGTTGGGGCTCGACACACGTCGACGCGATCGTCGTGACCGAGTGAGGAAGCGCATCATGAAATCCAGAATATTGACGTGCTTGACGGCGACACTCACGTTCGCTGCGCTTGGAACGACTTCGGGACGTCCGGCGGCACGCCGCACTACCACTTTCTAGAACCCTGCCTTGTGTCGGGGTTTCTGTCATGGCATCCACGCCGCGCCGCGCGGAGGCGGGCGGCGGTGTCCTACACGCTGGTGCCGCCGGAATCCGTGACAAATCGGGACCATGCAACCGCATCTTTAGTTTGCGCCTGCACGCACACTGAACTGCGGACTTGAATTATGTCGCGTGTAGTCATTGCGCTGATTGACTTTGCCCGAGTTCGAGCGCAAAACAGGCGACATCGGTGCGGGAACACCGGAAGGGGAAACAACATGAACTCTTACTGGGCGCGCAGCTCGGTTTTTTCAACGCTACTGTTAGTCGCATCCGGTACCGCTCAAGCGAACGGCACTGAAACGCTCGGGCCACCCAACATCGCCATTGCGACCGGTACAAACGTCTTCATCAAAGGAACGGGTACGTTCACACAGCCGGGCACGATCGATGTTTCGATTCCGGCTGGAGCGACCATCAAGCAGGTGCTCCTGTATTGGGAAGGCTTCATGATCGCCAATGTGGCGGGCGACAACAGCGTTCTGGTTTCCAACAATGGCGGCGCTACAACTACGCCGGTGATCGGCTCCCTGATCGGCGGACAGACGTTTTTCTTCAATAACGCTCATGCGTCTACCTTTCGGGCCGACATAACGGCTCAGAATCTCGTGGCTGTCGGTTCGACGACCCTCGAGGTTTCGAGCATGGACTTCACGCGTGTCAGTAATGGAGCCGGTGTCATCGTGATCTACGATGCCGGCCTCAACGATGCAGGCATCGTCATTCGCGACGGGTCTGATCTGGCGTTCATCAACTTCGCCGGCAACCTGAAGACCACTGTTCCGCAAACGTTCACGTTCCCGTCATCCAGCAAGGATCGGACCGCCCAGATCAACATGTTCTTCGCGAGCGTGTCCGGTACAGCTTCAACAGGCGGCTTCCGGCCATCGGTGATGAAACTCACCACGAACGGCGCCAACGGAGGCACGACGCTGCTGAACAATCTGCTCGACAGCAATGACGGCGAGGAATGGGACTCCTTCTCGATATCAATCGACATCCCCTCCAAGGCGACCTCGCTGACCGTACAGGCGCTTTCCGAGGACAACCTCGGTACCGGCAGGCTGCCGGCGTCATTGGCCTGGCTGGCCGCCGGTTTCGCATTCGAGCCGAAAGACTGCGGCCGGATGACGGGCGGCGGCAGCGTGTTCAGGATCGACGATGTGCGTGTGACCCGCGGCTTCGAAATCCACTGCGACCTTCGGGAGCCGAACAACATCCAGGTCAATTGGCCGGACAACAAATTCCACATGACGGAGCTGACGTCGGCGGTCTGCACCGACACCGTTGCCGTTCAGGCTCCGCCCCAGTCATCGCCCTTTGATTCGTTCAAGGGGACTGGCACCGGGAGGTATAACAATCAGGCTGGCGCTCGCATCGAGTTTGAATTCGTGGACGCGGGAGAGCCGGGAACGAGCGATACGGCACTGATCAAGGTGTTTGACTCCAACAATACTCTCGTGCTCGACGTGCCGGGCGATCCCAACGTTTCGGGATTCCTCACGTTCGGGAACATGCAGACACACAAGGACAACAAGTGCCTGATACAGTGATGCGGTAGCTGCTGTCTGGCATGAGAAAGGAACGCCGGCCCCGCGCCGGCGTTTCTCTTTTTCAGGGCAGCACTCGATCAGGCGACGGTCGCGCTGTTCGAGCTCGGTCAGGCCTTCTACAGTATGTTACGTTTCGTCCCATCGGTCGCCGCCGAACGACCCCTCCAACCTCAGCCATGCGGTGCGCTATATGACCGGAAGATTTGCCTTTGCGATGTTGCCGGCACTGCTGCTCGCGGCCTCGGCATTCGCCGCTCCGCAGGAGGTGCGCTACACATTCGTCACGGCTGGAAAGCGCGAAGGTGGCCAGGTTGTCAAGACCGACGGCGCGCGCGTCAGCGTCGATTACGAATTTAACGATCGTGGCCGCGGTCCCAGGCTGCGCGAGGAGTTCACCCTCGATCCGACCGGCCTGGTGCGCAGCTACAAGGTTACCGGGCGCGCGTACATGGGCAGTCCGGTGATCGAAAACTTCGGCGTTTCGAAGGGGCAGGCAAGCTGGTCGACGGCGGGCGACAAGGGCCAGCAGCGCATCGAAGGCACGTACGTCTATATCCCGGTCAACGGCACGCCGGCCTTTGACGCGGTGATCACGCGCCAGCTCCTCGCGTCGTCTGGCGGAGGGCTCACCGCGCTGCCGGGCGGCACGCTTGGCGTGCAGAAGGTGGAAACACTGACGCTCGAGGATATCGGCGGCAAGATCGACGTGACCCTCTACGCACTGACCGGGATCGGCTTCCAGCCCTACTACGTGTGGCTGGATTCGGAGCAGCAATTCTTCGGCGAGCACTACGGATGGTCCGCTATCGTTCGCGAAGGCTGGGAAGCGTCCGAGAAAAAACTCGGAGATGCCCAGGACCGTGCGGGCTTCGCGATGCTCGAGCAACTGGCCACCAGGCTCACACGCCATCCCAAGGGCCTGGTGGCGATTCGAAACGTGCGCGTGTTCGATTCCCTCACCGGCCAGACCAGCGCGCCATCGACGGTCTACGTGTTCCGCGACCGGATCGCGAACATTGATCCGACGAACGCCGCAACTGAAGATGGCGCAGAAGTGATCGATGGTGCCGGCCATACCCTGCTCCCGGGCCTCGTCGACATGCACGATCACGAGAACCCGTGGGGTGCGGTGCTGCAGATTGCCGGCGGCGTGACCGCGATCCGCGACCTGGCGAACGACAACCGGCAGTTGCAGGATCTTCAGGATCGCATCCTCGCCGGCAAGGTCATCGGGCCGCGAATGTGGAAGGCCGGCTTCATCGACGGCAAGAGTCCGTTCTCCGCGCCGACTGGCAACGTGATCAGCAGCCTGGAAGAGGGCCTACGCCTGATCGAATGGTACGCGCACCGCGACTTCGTGCAGATCAAGCTCTACAGCTCGCTGGATCCGCAGTGGGTCGCGCCGCTCACCGAGGCGGCTCACAAGCACGGAATGCGCGTAAGCGGCCACATCCCTGCTTTCATGACTGCCGAGCAGGCCGTGCGCGCGGGCTACGACGAGATTCAGCACTTGAACATGCTGTACCTGAATTTCTTCGCCGGCCCGAAAGACGACACGCGCACGCCGCTGCGCTTCACGCTCGTCGGCGAGAAGGCGGCCACGCTCGATCTCGATTCCGTAGCGGTACGCGATTTCATCGCGCTCCTCAAGGAACGCGGCACCGTCGTCGATCCGACGGTGACGGCGTTCGAGGGCATGTATGCGAGCCGGGCAGGCGAGTTCCAGCCGCCCTTTGCGATGGTTGCCGACCACATGCCGATAGCAATCCAGCGCGCCTTGAAGGCCGGTGTGCTCGACATCACGGCGAGCAACGAAAAGCAATACGCCGCGGCCATGCCTGCGATGCTCAGGCTGATCGGCAAGCTGCACGAGGCGGGAATACCTCTGGTTGCTGGCACGGACGACATCGCCGGCTTCACATTGCATCGGGAAATGGAGTTGTACGTCAAAGCCGGTATCCCGGCGCCGCGCGTGCTGCAGATCGCAACCATAGACGCAATACGCCTGCTCGAGGCCGACCAGGAGCTCGGCTCGGTGACGCGCGGGAAGCTCGCGGACCTGGTGATGGTGCAGGGCGATCCGTCGGCGAATATTTCCGACATCCGCAAAGTGCGGCTCGTGATGAAGGGCGGTGCCATCTACGACCCATCCGCGCTCTACCAGGCGGTGGGCGTCAAGCCGTTCGTGAACTGACCGCCCGGCTCGGAAGGGCCGGGCGGTCGTCCGCCGCGAGTCGCCCCCGTTACTTCTCGACGATGTCGCCCTTCATGGGTCCGAGCACCGCCAACAACTCGCTCTTTTCCTGCTCCGGAACGGCGAATTTGTCGAGGGCCTTCACCAAGTCTTCGACGAGAGCGTCGAATGCTGGCCCGTCGATTCCCATGCCCGCGTGGGCGGTCTTCATGTCGCGTCCCGTGTACTGTTGGGGTCCGCCGCTGGCCTGTCCGATCTGATTCACCAGGTGCCCCTTGAGCCTGTCGAGATTGGCATTCGCGAAGTACTTGTTGATTCGAGTATCGGCGCCCACGTTTGCGACAAACTCGTCTACCACCGCCTTGATGGCTGCTTCACCACCGAGTCGTTCGTAAAGCGACTTCTGTGGTGCAGCGGTCATGGACGGGGCTGGTGCCTCGGATTGCGCGGCCGGCGAGGGCGGTGTCGCGTCCTTGTTCCCACTACAACTGATGATCACCGCCATCCCCATTGCCAACAATATGGCCACGAAGTAGTTCTTCATTTCCTGCTCCCCATAGCGGTTACGGTGAGAAAATCATTATGTCACTGTTCAATTGGGCCAGGCAGACCCAGACAGGGCGCACGGCGGGGCGCGACTCTCGCTGCGCGAGCTATGTTCGAGGGGTCTTGACCGGCTCCTGAGCCGCGCACATGCCGCCGATTATTTGCCAGCCGTCGCCGGCCTTCATCCAGGTGTGCGTGAATTTCCGCCAAATGCCTGATCCGCTCGTGGTGCCGTCACCGTAGTCGTACATATACTCGGCTGCATAGTGCACGATGACAACCCGACGAAATCTTCGTGCCACAGTTTCTTGTAGGAATCGACATCGCCTGCCTTCACGAACTGCCAGTACGCTTCCTCAAGATTCCATACCGTCTCTTCATCGCCTGTCAGCTCGGTTGCTGTCGCAATGTAGGACAGGAAACTCGCGGCGATTGCCAATAGAGCGCTCAATCGCATGACGATCCGGCGCAGCAACGCTCCGGAGTGCATTTCATCGTCACTTCGTCTGATAGCCTGCCGTTACTTCCTTCTTATGCGCTGCGAAGGCGGCGAGGACTTCGCCCTTCTCACGCGCAGGCACTTTAGCGAAGTCGAGGCTGCGCCCAAGCTCGGCCGCTACCTCGTCGAATTCTGCGGGCGAGATCTTGAGGTCACGATGCGCTTCCTCAAGGCCCAAATGCGTTTGACCCGGCTTTGTCGGGGAGAATTTGAACGGTCCGCCCGTGATCTCCGAGACCCACAGGGTCCGCATGAACTTGAGGCCCGGCAACCTGCCCAGGTTCTTCGTGTGCCATGCCCTGAGGGCTGGATTCTGCGATGTTTTTCCGACGATCGGGTTCTGCACGACCGCGTCGCTAAAGTGGTCAACGACCGCGGCGATGGCGAAAACGCCACCGAGCCTTTCATAGAGACTCTTCTCGGCCTCCGGAGCGGCTTGCAGTGGCGCCGCCAGGGCCACTGTGAATAGGGATAGGACTGCGATCAATAACTTCTTCATAAAGGCCCCTCGATACTAACTGTCGCGCCGCAAGTGCGACGCGCGAAGAAGGATGCGTGTAAGGCGAGGGCAGGTCTGTTCGCCAGCGCACGAAAGCGGCCATATGTGCTATACCGCACAGACGGGTATGGACCCGTTGGCGCAGGTTCCTGCTGAGTTCTGTGTGCCATTGGGATCGATCGTGTATCTTGTAGTTCGACGTGTCTGACCAATCCCACCCTCCTGACTCGCAAGGCGCGATCGCCGAACCGCCGTTGCGCAAGTTGATTACGCCGTTTGCCCGTGCCGATGATCGCCGGGCCTGGTTCCAGTTGGTGACTACGGGCCTGCTGTTCATCGCGGGTTGGAGCGTCATGGCTCTTGGCGTGCGGCTGGGGTGGAACTACGGCCTATTGCTGCTGCTAGCGCTACCGGTATCAGGAGTGTTCGTTCGGCTGTTCATCCTTCAGCACGACTGTGGTCATGGCTCATTCTTCACGAGCCAGCGCCTGAACGACACAGTCGGGCGCGCGATTGGAGTTGTCACGCTGATGCCGTATTCCTATTGGCGACACACTCACGCCATTCACCATGTGTCGTCCGGCAATCTGGACCGTCCTGGGATCGGCGGCATCGTCACTCTGAGCGTGAGCGAGTATGAAGCGGCAAGCTGGTGGCGGCGCCTGGGCTATCGCTTCTACCGCAGCATGCCCGTGCTGCTTGGCCTCGGTCCGTTGTTCCAGTTCGTCCTTAAACATCGTTTGCCGCTCGACCTCCCGCGTTCCCGCAAGAAGGAATGGGCCAGCATTTGGGTCAACAATGCCGTGCTTGCGCTGGCCGTCACGCTTCTATCGTTGGCGCTCGGCTGGCAAGTGGTGCTGCTGGTGCATCTGCCGGTGATGCTCCTTTCGGGAGCAGCGGGGGTCTGGCTCTTTTACGTGCAACACCAGTTTGAGAGCGCTTACTGGGCGAGGAGTGGTGCCTGGAACTTCGAGCGTTCGGCTGTTGAGGGTAGCTCCTACTACGATCTGCCCGCGATCCTGCACTGGTTCAGTGCCAACATCGGCTACCACCACTTGCACCACATGGCGACGCGGGTCCCGAACTATCGGCTCCGCGAGTGCTTCGATTCGCATCCGCGCCTGCAACAGGCGAAGCGGTTGACGCTCCGGACCAGCTTGCGCTCGGCGAGGCTCCGGCTCTGGGACGCGCGGGCCCAGCGCATGGTGCCGTTCTCAGCAATCGGCGCGAAGCTTTACGATGGTGCCGGGGCCTGACTGGGGCTACGCGAGAAAAAAACCCAGCAAACAGACCCCACGCTGGCTCGTTACATGCTGCCTGCGCCCTGCGATCGCGGGCACAATCGCAATGCTGCCGTGGTCGGGTGCGGTTGCCCAGGAAGGTGAGGCCAATTCGGCGCCGGTTGGCGCGTCCGCGGCGTTGGAGTGGATCCGCACTCTGCCCGTGCCGATTGAACCAGCGTTTCCGCTGGCCGACGCCAGTGAGCTCTGCCGTGACAAGCCGCAAGGTCCAGCCTGGATCGATCGCATGCAGTCAGCGCTGTACAGATCCATATGTTCCAGCGCCGTCCGGTTCGACGGCTTTTTCGGCAGCGCCCGCTTTGACGATGAGTACCAGGCGACTCACGGCAGTCTCTCCCTGGGTGCCTGGTGGGATGAGCGCGATCACTGGGATCCGAGCGTACGGTTCCGGGTACAGATGCAGCTGCCCCAGATGCGTGACCGCCTGAATGCGTTCGTCGGCAAGGTCGATCCCGACGAATACGTGACCGAGCAGCGAGACGACTTTGACACGTTGCCACGGCAGTTCGGCCGTGAGGTCGACGACGAGGTGCTCTTTGGTCTTGGATACAGTCAGCCTGGTCGGCGCGGCGGGCGCTTTGACACCAGCGTCGGTACCCAGCTCGATTCCCCTGAGGACATGTACGCCAAGGGGACCTTCCGCATCGCCGTGCCGATGTTGGAGCGCAACCTGCTGCGTCTGCGCGAAACCATTTTCTGGGAGGACAGTGAAGGCTTCGGCGCAACGACGCGCTTCGACCTGGAGCGGCTCTTCACTGACGATGTGCTTGTGCGTTGGACCGGCTCAGGCACCTTTGCCCAGGAGACGGAAGGAGTCCGCTGGTTCTCGCAGTTGACGCTGTATCAGAACCTGCGTAACGGACGCGCCCTTTCCTACCAGGTGGGGATCACCGGGGAGTCGGACAGCGAGGTTCCTGTCACCGACTATGGATTGCGGCTTATCTACAGGCGCACCATCTTTGATCGGGACTGGTTGTTCCTTGAACTGCGTTCAAGCCTTGCGTGGCCGCGAGAAACTTTGCTCGAGCAACGCGAGTCTGTATGGGGGGCAGGCGCAGCTCTGGAGATGATGTTCGGCGAGCGCAGGAAGCGATGATCAAACTCCACAAAGAAAACCCCGGCGCATTGCGCCGGGGTTTGTCGTTGGTGTCAGAGTGAGACTGAGATCAGGCCGCGCGGCGACGTCCCAGTAGCAGGACGCCGAGCCCGAGCATGAGCTCGAGCAGGCCGGTCGCGCCGCCACCGCCGCCACCACCACCGCCGCCGCCCTGGGCACGTGTCGTTGTGGTGAACGTCGCGGCGACTCCACCGATCGTCAGTGTTGTGGTCTTGGACGTGGAGAATTGAGCGGAGGCCCGCTGCCCGACGCACACGGTGTCGCCATTGTTGATCATGCCGGGGGCTTGCGTATCCGCGCCGGTGCAGCCGATCGAGTACGCACCCGAAATGACGCTGATGTGCGCCGGAGCTTCAAGGCCCGTGATCGTCACGGTATTGGAGACGACCACTTCCTCGGGGTCCAGGCCCGTCTGGGAAGTAAAGGCGAACGGATTCGGCTCGGTGTCGCAAGTCCGGCGCGTGAATTGCACGTCGACCGGTGCCTGGCCGGTGACGGTCACTGCAAACTCATGCGCCGCACAGTCGCTGATGCCGTTTGGAATCGTAATCAGGTACTCGTTGTTCAGGCGCGTCGAAATCGTGGCATAGGCGTCAGCAATCTCGCCTGGATCCGGTGCAGGAAAGTATTCACCACCTGTCTGAAAGCCAAGGTCACTCAACAACGCCTCGGCCCCGGGTTGGTTCAGGTCGCCGACGCCGATGGTGAAGATCGGTATGCTGTTCGCGTTTGCAAGCGCAATCGCGTCGCTTGCTTCGATCTCGGAACTGTTGTCGGCACCGTCCGAAACCAGGATGATCGCCTTGGGTCCCTCCGGAAGGGCGGCTGGCGGATTGAGCATGTGATTCAGCGCAACTTCGAGCGCATCCAGCAAGTTGGTGCCGTTGCCCGGGTAGTCTGACCGCACGGCATCCACCAGCTCCTGATTGCCGGCAACCGTGTCGATTTCGGTGAACGGCGCGACAACCGATGCGCCCAGCGGATTGTCGAAATTGAACTTGACCACGGCGGCGTAGTCGCCATCGTTCATTGCATCGATGAAGTCGATGACGGCGTCCTGCATTTGACTGCGGTGTTCTTCGACGACGCTCTGGCTATAGTCCATGACAAAGACGACCGAAACCTTCTGGTTCGGATCCTGGGAGGGCGGCAGCGTAACGTCCGAACCCTGGATGACGACCGGCACGCCATCGATCGTGATCGCGAAGTCGGCCGCGCCGAGACCGGCTACCGGGACACCCGCACTGGTGACGGTGATATAGGCCTGGATCGGATCGCTTGCCGGCCTTGCCTCCAGGCGAAGTTCGACCTCGGCCAAGGCGGCGCCCGCGAACGTCGAAGCAAGCAAGAAACCAAGTACCGGCAGGCCGGCAAACCCAGAAATTCGGGCCGCAGCGCGTCGGAAATACGACATCGTGATTATTCCTGTAGAAATACCCCTAGGCAGCCATTCTAACCGCTGGACTTCCTTACATATTAAAGAGCCCGGGATTTCGTGAAGTGAATCACAGGACTGGACCCTTTGGCCCCGATTCTGGCGAGGAGTGACGTCCGAAGTAGGTTCGCACCGACAGACCATGCTCCCACGACCGCCGCACGATCGCCTTGCTAACGGCGGGTTCCTGGCGATTTGGAGGCAACATGGCGGCGTCGCCGGCGGTCGCTAAACTGAAGAAGGGACTACTGACAGGACTCTTCGCGGACGGCGAATCCGCCGAGCGCGCCTACCAGGCCTGTGTCGATCGCGGCTACGAAATCGGCCAGCTAAACGTCATCGTTTCCGAAGGCACGAGACAGCGCCTGCTGGCCAGTGCAGACGAGCGCAAGACCGAAATGGCTGAACGGAAAGCAGAGGGCGGAGAACTCGGCGGCCCGGCCGGCGGAAGGATCGGGATTCTGCTGACGATCTTGGCGGCGGTTGGCGCGGCTGTGGCCCTGCCAGCCTTCGGCTTCATCGCGGGTCCGGTCGCCGTCGCGTTAACGGCGGCCGGCGCCGCGGGTGCGACGGCAGGACTCATCGGCGTGCTCGGCGATTGGGGTGTCCCGGAGGATCGGATTCGCGGCTATGAATCCGCGATCAAGAAAGGCGCCATTCTCATCATGGTCGCGGCGCGCTCGGATGAAGATGCGCGTCAGGTCGCAGACGCCTGGAAGAAACTCGGCGGACGCGACATCCATTACGGGTAGTATCGGCCTGGACAATGCTGCCGACACTCGCCGACTTCCGGCAGGCGCGTGCCCGCCTGAATGGTATTGCGCTCAGGACGCCGCTCGTGCGTCTCAACGTGCACGATGCACCCGCCGAGATCTGGCTCAAGCTCGAGAATCTGCAGCCGATCGGATCCTTCAAGATTCGCGGCGCCGCTAACGCGATGGCGAATATTTCGCCGCAGCAGCTCTCGCGGGGCGTACTGACCGCTTCGGCAGGCAACATGGCACAAGGCGTTGCCTGGTGTGCGCGTGAGCGTCGCATCCCCTGCACGATAATCGCTCCAGACACTGCGCCGCTTGCCAAGCTCGCCGCGATCGAGCGGCTCGGCGGTCGGGTCATCAAAGCGCCTTTCGAACGTTGGTGGCAGACGTTTCAGGACCGCGCGTATCCGGGCGTCGACGGAACTTTCATCCACGCGTTCGACGATCCCCATGTCATGGCGGGCAATGGCACCATCGGACTCGAGATCGTGGAGGACCTGCCGGACGTCGAGGCGGTTGTCATTCCCTGGGGTGGCGGCGGACTTGCGAGCGGCATCGGAGCCGCGATCCGTGCGGTCGCTCCGGCCTGCCGCGTGTACACCGCGGAAGCCGATACGGGCGCACCGCTCGCCGCTTCTCTTGCATCTGGCGCACCCTGTGTGGTCGATTACCGCGCATCATTTGTGGATGGGATCGGGAGCAGGACCGTATTTCCACGGATGCTGGAACGGGCACGTGCGGTGGTGGACAGCGCGCTTGTCTCTACGCTCGGGGAAATCAGTGCCGCGCTGAAATTGATGGTAGAACGCAACCACATCATTGCCGAGGGAGCCGGAGCAGCGAGCGTCGCGGCCGCGCTCTCGGGCCGTGCGGGAAGCGGAAAGGTCGTTTGCGTTGTGTCAGGCGGAAACATCGACGTCGACAAGTTGACGAGCATCCTGAATGGTGTCGTTCCGGGGTAACCCGTCGACTCTTGGAGGTGCTGAATTGAACTACAAGACGATCCGTGCCTGGCCGGCCGCGGCGCTCGCTGCGGCCCTCGTCGCCTGTGCGACCAATCCGGTGACCGGCGAGAAGGAGTTGATGCTCGTAGGCGAGGGAACCGAACTCTCGATCGGCCAGAAGAACTACGCGCCGATGCGCCAGGCCGAGGGTGGCGACTACGCAATGGATCTGGGACTGACGAGCTACGTGCAGCGAGTCGGGAATCGCCTGGCAGCCGTGAGCGATCGCAAGCTGCCGTATGAATTCGTGGTACTGAACAACACGATTCCGAATGCCTGGGCGCTGCCGGGCGGCAAGATCGCGGTCAATCGCGGCCTGCTGATGCAGCTGAAATCAGAATCCGAGCTGGCTGCCGTGCTGGGTCATGAGATCGTACATGCGGCGGCTCGGCACTCGGCGCAGCAAATGAGCCGCGGCATGCTGTTGCAGGGCGGTCTGCTGGCTGCGCAGGTGGCAGGCAGCGACAGCGACTACGGCAACCTCTACATGGCGGGCGCCGGCCTGGCGGCGCAGCTCGCGTTGCAGCGCTATGGGCGGGAAGCCGAACTGGAAGCCGACAAATACGGCATCGAGTACATGAACAAGGCGGGATACGACGCGCAGGGCGCGGTGTCGCTGCAGGAAATGTTCGTGCGGATGAGCGAAAAGAAGGACAGCGGCTGGCTCGCAGGACTCTTCGTAAGCCACCCGCCGTCGCAGGAGCGGGTCGACGCAAACCGGAGGCACGCGGCCAAGTTTCCGGCGGGCGGGGAGATGGGAACAGAGGCCTTCGCCGCCGCCATGGCGCAGACGATGAAGGCCAAGCCCGCGTACGATGCCTACGAGGAAGGCCGCAAGGCGCTCAAGGAAAAGCAGCCCGACGCCGCGCTCGCGAAGGCTGGGCAGGCGATCAAGTTGCTGCCGGGTGAGGGTCACTTCCACGCACTGAAGGGCGATGCCTACCTGCTCCAGAAGCAGCTGCCGGCGGCAACACAGGCGTATACCGACGCTATCGCTCGCAATGACGGGTTCTTCTACTACCACCTGCAGCGGGGACTGATCGCGGAACGGCAGAAGCAGGACGAGAATGCGCGCCACGATCTCGAAACCAGCGTGAAACTCCTTCCGACCGGTGCCGCTTACTACGCGCTTGGCAACATCGCGTCCCGTGCGCGCGACCTCGATGCGGCCAGGCAGTACTATGCGGCGGCCTCAAGCGACGAGGGCCAGATCGGCCAGGCCGCCAGCCTCGAATTGATGCGGCTCGAGCTTCCTCAGAATCCGGGGAAATACATACGTACTCAGGCTGCGCTCGATTCGAGCGGCATGCTTGTCGTCGCCATTGGAAACCCGACGCGGGTCGCTGTGACGGGAGTTGCGGTCGCGGTCCAGTACGCCGATGCAGAGGGCCGTCTGCGCGAGGTGCGGCGAAACTTCAACGGCACACTCGCGGCAGGTCAGCAGACTCAGGTCGCAACAGGCCTTGGCCCGTTCCAGAGCACTGACCAGTTCCGTATCGCGGTGGCATCGGCGCGAATCGCGGAACAATGAATAGCGCCCGTCCGCACGGCGAATGCCGTGCGAACGGGCGCATTCGGGGTCAGCCGCTTAGCGCAGCGACACGACCAGTTCGCCGTCCTCGACGGGTATGCGCTTGCCCGGGTCGCGTTCCATGCGCACGACCTTCTGGACGCCGTCGAGCTCATACGTGACGTCGAATCCCGCCTGTACGGATTCGGTGTCGTAGACCACGACGCAGTTCTCTTCGGTCTTTTCCTGGAGGTTGCCTTCCTGCAGGCGCTTCTGCACCTTGCTGCCCGCGTAGCCACCGGCCGCAGCCCCGGCGACGGTCGCCGCATCGCGTCCGCTGCCGCTGCCAACCTGGCTGCCGAGCACGCCGCCGACTACTGCGCCGATGGCGGTGCCGGCAATGCGCTTCTCATCCTTGACGGGCGCCTGTTCAAGTGTCGTCTGGTCGCCGCAAACCTGTCGTGGCGTGCGGCTCGTCTCGAAAGCCGGTTCCACCGACACGACGGTGGCGTAATCCTGCAGCGGGTTGTAGCCGCTGTTTGCCGCCACGGCGCCTGCGGTCACGATGACGACCGCACCCACGATGATCCCTGCCAATGCTGTGTTATTCACTTTGACTCCTTGAGCGGCCCTATCACGTGCCGCATTGTCGAGTACACGCATACAAATACCGGCCATTGGCCAGGGAAGTTAGCGTGGCCCGTCGCGCAACGGCGACGTGGATTTCGCGCCTACGAATTTGCCGCCGGGCTCAACAGCCAAGCGTATTGCGCAGTCGATGGTGTCGCTGCAGCCGGCGCAGGTATTCGCGCTCGCTTGCGCCCGCCTTGGCTTCGATCAGGCGAAGGAGCTGTGCGCGTTCGCGCCGGCTCCAGCGTCCGCGCCGCGAAAGGGCAAGCACGACCGCCGCCCATTGAGAGAAAACCTGCGCCGCTCCGGGGCGAAGTTTGGCTGCGCCAAGCCATGCGCGCGCCGCTGTTGAGGCCGCGGCCGCACGATCCGCCGTGTCGCGTTGCTGAAAGCGCCGCAACTCGCGCGCGGCCGCGTCGAGTAGCGCGGTCGTTCGCGGCAGGTGCGCCTCGCGCGCAGGATCGAGAGAGAAGAAGAGATGATGCCTTGCCAGCGCCCGCAGGCTGCGAGCCGAGCTGCGATGACCGGGTTTCCGCGCAATTCGTTCGAGCTCACGCGCCGCGAGCCGGCGGCCTTCGCGGGCGCGCGGGCGAAAGCCGAAACGGTGGTAAAACCACCAGGCGCCGGACTCGATGCCTTCGTCATTGCCGTGCCCGAGCTGGTACGGCTCGATGCTGAAGCGGTCGCAACCGAACAAATGATGCGTCATGGCGACGAATCGCGCGAACGCGCGTGCGGCACCGCCGCCGCGAAACGTCTCGAACTGGTTGAACGACAATTCGGCGTGGCGGCCCAGCAGGTCGAGCCCCACATAGCCGATCGGGACGCCGTTCTGGAGCGTCAGGCCGCCGTAGAATGCCGGCAGCAACAGGCGGCGCTCGGGCAGCATGCCGACGAGGGCAAATGCCAGGCCTTGGCCGTCGTCCACGAAGCAGGCGTCGAAAGAATTGGCGAATTGAAATGCCGCCAGATCGCGTTCACGCGTGACCATCGAAATGCGCGCGACCCGGATCAAGGTCCGCGCTTGCGCGGCGCTCAGGGACGAGACTCGCCGCGGCGGCCGCCGCACCTCTTCTCGCAGGTCCGGCCGCGCGCCACGGGGTGGATCCCGCTGCGGATGAACGGGCAGCCGGTCAAAGCGTGCCGTCGTCCGCTCCGGCGTGGAAGGACCGGGATGCAGGACGAAGGGCGGATCGATCCGGTCAAAGAACGCTTCCCGCGTGAACTCGTCACCCGCCATCGCTTCGACCAGACTGATGAAATAGTCGGCGTCCGTCATTCGTCGGGGCCGTAGCCGGTCGAGCACTGCGAGCGTCGGCTTATCGACGCGGCGCAGGAGTTCCGCCTGCGGTAGCGCGAGCAGCTGGGGCAAGGCGTCGAGGATCGCTCGAGCGTGCTCGGGGTCATCGCGCTCGATGGAGAGCGCGCCCGGCCAGGCGCGTGAAATCCACTGTGCGGTCGGCCAGAAGAAGCGATACGGCGTATCGGTCCCCGCGATTCCGCTGCCTGCTAGCGCCGCTCGATGACGCCGCAAGTCCGCACGACGCTGAAATGACTGGAGTATGTTGCGGGCGCGCGCACGCACCTGGAGATCGTCAGGATACGCGTCGAGGAAGCACAGCAATTCGTGCAATCGGCGAACGTGGCCGGCCGTCGACAATCGGGAGCGGGAGAGCGCGGCGAGTAGCGCAAGCTTGCGCGCGCCGAGCCCGGGTCCGTAGCGCCTGCCGATGCGCCCGAGCGATGCCAGCGCGGCAGCCGCAGTCGATCGTCCCACGCCTCGATCCTAGCAGGCCGGCTGCGATAGAGTGGCGGCCCATGCGCGTATCGATCCTTGCCATGACATTGCTCGCCGTCGTCCTCGCAAGCCCGCGGGCGACGCCTGCAGACGATTCAATGGACGCGGCGGCGGCCGGCCGGTTCGCGAAGCTGGCGCTCTCCTGCGTTCATCGCGAATATCCGAACAAGATCTCGCACGTGATGGGCGGCGATGCCGACGTGCAGCCGCCGCGCACGCTGACGCCGGTGTTTTACGGCTGCTACGACTGGCACTCTTCGGTACACGGACACTGGCTGCTTGCGCGCCTTGCGCGCGAGCACCCGAACGCGGAATTTGCGGCGCCTGCGCGGGCCGCCATTGCGGTCAGCCTGACCGAAGAAAAAGTCGCCATAGAAGTTGAATACCTGCGGGATTCCGGCCGCACATCATTCGAGCGGCCGTATGGCCTTGTCTGGCTGCTTCAGCTTTCTGCGGAGCTGAGGAGCTGGAACGACGCCGATGCTCGCCATTGGGCGACCGTGCTGCGGCCGCTCGAAATCGAGGCCGCAAACCGCGTTCGCGCCTGGCTGCCGAAACTTCACTACCCCATCCGCGTCGGTGAGCATTCGCAGACCGCGTTTGCGTTCGGGCTGATCCGGGACTGGTCAATGATCGCAGGCGAAGATTCGATGCGCGAACTCATCGACGAGCGAAGCAGGAACTACTACCAGGCGGACGTCGCATGCCCGCTCGCCTACGAACCTTCCGGAGAGGATTTCCTGTCGCCTTGCCTCGCCGAGGCGGACCTCATGCGTCGCGTGCTCAGTCCGGAGGAATTCGCGGGCTGGCTTACCCGATTCCTGCCGGGCATTCCGCGCGACACTACCGGCAATTGGCTGGAGCCGGGCATCGTGACGGACCGCGCGGATCCGAAGCTCGCGCACATCGACGGGCTCAACCTGAGCCGCGCCTGGATGCTGCGCGGCATCGCATCGGGACTTCCATGCGGCGACTCCCGCCGTGCGACGCTTGAAGCGGCAGCGGTGCGTCATGCTGGCGCGGCCTTGCCCGCCGTGACAGGCGAGCATTACGAAGGCGGGCACTGGCTTGGCAGCTTTGCCGTCTATTTGCTGGCAGGGTCTGGCCGCGGCGGGGACTGAAGGTAATCGACGGCGAGGCCGAGAAGGGAGCGCAGCGCTCCGGGCAATGCCGCCTCGTCGACATAGAAGAGGTCGGAGTGGTTGTCAGGCGCAATCGCCGGATCCTTGCCGGCCGGCGTCACGCCGACCCAGTAATACACGCTCGGCACCATCCGGGCGATGTAGGCGAAGTCCTCGGCCACCGTCAGGAGCCGGCTCGTCGTAACCGCTCCGTCACCGAGTGTCCGCTTGAGCGAGCGCGTCGCCCAATCGGTGAGTGCGGGGTCATTGACCAGCGGCGGATTCGGCGCCGGCATCAGCTCGAGCGTCGCGGTCGCGCCGCTCGCCTCGGCGACATTTGTCGCCATTCGACCCATGCGCTCTATGACGTCAGCGCGCGACGCCTCGCTGAACGTGCGAATCGTGCCAAGCATCTCCACCGAATCCGGGATGATGTTGTGCCGCACGCCACCATTGATCGCACCGACCGTGACGACGGCGGGCAGGTCCGTGATGTCCGTCTGCCGGCTGACGATCGACTGCAGCGCGCCCACAATCTCTGCCGACACCACGATCGGATCGATGCCCTTCCACGGGCGTGAACCGTGGCTCTGCCGGCCGGTCACGACGATCTTGAAGAAGTCGGAACCTGCCATCAGCGGTCCGGCACGCAACATGACCTGACCGGAATTCAGCATCGAACCGACGTGCAGGGCGAACGCGGCTTCAGGCTTCTCAATGTCGAGCAGTCCTTCGTCAAGCATGAGCGGGGCCCCACCACGCTCGCCTTCGGGCACGCCTTCCTCGGCTGGCTGGAATACGAGCAACACTTTGCCAGGCAGACGGTCACGCAGTCGTACCAGGATCTCCGCGACGCCCATCAGTATCGCCGTGTGGGCATCATGTCCGCAGGCATGCATGACGCCAACGGGGCGGCCGCGAAACTCTCCGGTCGCCGCAGAACGAAACGGGACATCGGTCTTCTCGGTTACCGGCAGGGCATCCATGTCCGCGCGGAGGAGAATCGTGGGTCCCGGCAGTTTGCCTTCGATGACGGCGACGACGCCGGTGTGCGCCATGCCGGTCCGGACCTCGAGACCGAGGGAACGCAGGTGTTCCGCAACTTTCTTCGAAGTGCGGAACTCACGGTTCGCGAGCTCCGGATAGCGGTGAAAGTCCCGGCGCCACTCGATGACTCGCGGTTCAATTGCGGCCGCCGCTGCATCGAGTTCCGCCGCGGAGATTTCGGCCTGGGCGATTGCAGCCCGGCATGTCAGCACGAGTACCAGGAATATCGCCGCTTTCATCGATTTCTCCGCAGATTCGCGCGAGTCTATCGCAGCCATGGCACCCGGCTCGCCGGCGGCAAGCAGGTTGAGCCGGAAGGCCAGCCTGCGGTATCATCCGCGCCGGCCGGGGGCTGGGCGTCAGCCACCGCGGTCCGGGCAGCGAGGCCCGGTCGTGGTCCTCCGGGACCGAATGGTCGATCGGAAGGCCCCCTCGCGGGGCTTTTTTGTTTTCGGTCGGTTCGAAGGAAATGGGCCTCGTGCCCATTTTTTTTTCCGGGGCGGTTGAGGACCGGATGAAGGAGAAATTGCTCGTCTTGCTGAAGCCGGTTGTCGCCGGGCTCGGGTACGAGCTGATCGAGATCGAATTCGGTTCGTCCGGCGGCAGTTCGCTGGTGCGTGTTTTCATCGATCGCACTGACGGCGGCGGGGTTGGCCTCGACGACTGCGAGCGTGCAAGCCGTTCGATCGGCGCCGTGCTCGATGCCGAGGATCCGGTGGGGCATGAGTACCAGCTCGAGGTCTCGTCACCGGGATTCGACCGGCCGCTCAGGACCGCGGCGCATTTTGCGCGGTTTGCCGGGAACGAGGCCAGGATCGAATTGGCGGCGCCGATCGATGGCCGCCGCAGGTTCAGGGGCCGGTTGGGCCAGGTCGAGGAAGGCATGGTAACGATCGAAGTGGACCGGAAAGAGTGGAAGTTGCCGCTCTCCGGAATCAGCAAAGCACGATTGGTGGGCTAATGAGCATGAACAAACAGATCCTGGAAGTCGTCGAGGCTGTCTCCAACGAGAAGAGCGTCGCGCGCGAAATCATATTCGAGGCGCTGGAGGCGGCGCTTGCCTCGGCCACGCGGCGCAAGCATGGCGACGACATCGACGTTCGCGTCGAGATCGACCGGAAAACCGGCGAGTACAAGACTTTCCGCCGCTGGAAGGTCTTCGCCGACGACTCCACGGAACTCGAGTTTACCGAGCGCGAACTGCGCCTGGACGATGCCACGGACGTCAACCCCAAGGCCGAGGTCGGCGGCTTCGTCGAGGTGCCGATGGAATCAGTTGTCTTCGGCCGCATCGCCGCGCAGACCGCCAAGCAGGTCATCGTGCAGAAGGTGCGCGAGGCCGAGCGCGCACAGGTCGTCGACGAATACAAGGATCGCGTCGCAACCCTCGTGTCCGGCATCGTCAAGCGGGTTGACCGGCATGGCGTCTACGTCGACCTCGGAGGCAACGCCGAAGGCTTCGTACCGCGCGAGCATATGATCCCGCGCGAGATGGTGCGGCCCCAGGATCGCCTGAAGGCGCTGCTGCGCGAAGTTCGGTCGGAGGCGCGCGGCCCGCAGCTCTTCCTGTCCCGGACATCGCCGGACTTCCTGATCGAGCTCTTCAAGCTCGAAGTACCCGAGGTCGGCCAGGGATTGATCCAGATTCTCGGCGCGGCGCGGGATCCAGGCGCGCGCGCGAAAATCGCGGTAAAGAGCCTCGATCCGCGAATCGATCCGGTTGGCGCCTGCGTCGGCATGCGCGGCTCGCGCGTGCAGGCGGTCTCGAACGAGATTGCCGGTGAGCGCGTCGACATCATTCCGTGGGTCGAAAACCCGGCACAGTTCGTCATCAACGCAATGCAGCCGGCCGAAGTGACCTCGATCGTCATGGACGAGGACGCGCACTCGATGGACATTGCCGTGACGGAGGACCGGCTGTCGCAGGCAATCGGCCGTGGCGGCCAGAACGTGCGGCTCGCGAGCGAATTGACCGGCTGGCGGCTCAACGTCATGTCCGAACAGCAGGCCGCCGAGCGCAGCGACGAGGAAGCGATCGTGCTCCGCGAAATGTTCAAGTTACAGCTCGACGTCGATGAAGACGTCGCGAGCGTCCTGGTGCAGGAAGGGTTCTCGACGATCGAGGAAGTCGCCTATGTGCCGACTAGCGAATTGCTCGGCATCGAGGAGTTCGACGAGGAGATGGTCGAAGAGCTCCGGAATCGCGCTCGCGACATGCTCCTGACCCAGGCGATTGCGAGCGAGGAGAAAATCGACGAATCCGGTCCCGCCGAGGACTTGCTTGCCATCGAAGGCATGGACAAGGAACTCGCCTACGAGCTTGCGTCGCGCGGCATTCGCACGAGGGATGAGCTCGCGGACCAGTCGACTGACGACCTCGAGTCGGTGCCGGGCCTCGATCCCGAGCGCGCCGGTCAGTTGATCATGGCCGCCCGCGCTCACCTGTTCGAAACCGCGAGTCAGGCCTGAGGCCGGACGGAGGTAGATTCAGATGTCCGACGTCACGGTCGAACAATTCGCCGAAGTATTGAAAGTCACCGTCGACAAGCTGCTGTCGCAGCTCGAGGAAGCGGGCATCCGGTCGCTCGGTCCGAAGGACCGCATCAGCGAAGATGCCAAGCACGAACTCCTGACCCACCTGCGCAAGGCGCACGGCAAGGGCGAAGACGGCGGAGCGCCGCGGAAGATTACGCTCCGGCGCAAAGCGCAGAGCGAGATCAAGGTCGCCGCGCCGATGGGCAAGGCCCGCACCGTCAGCGTGGAGGTTCGCCGTCAGCGCACCTACATCAAGCGCGATGTTCTCGAAGAGCAGGCGCGGGTTGCGCAGGAAGCGCTCGACCAGCAACGCGAAGCCGAAGACGCCGAGAAAGTGGCTGCCGAACAGATGCTTCGTCGCGATGCGGAGCAGCGCGAACAGCAGCGCCGCGAGCGCGAGGAAAGCGAGCGCCGCACGGTCGAGGAGGCCAGCAAGCGCCAGGCCGAGGAGCAGGCCCGACGTGAGGCCGAGCAGAAGGCCCGGGATCAGGCTGAGAAAGAACGACGCCTGCGCGAGGAGAAAGCGCGGAAATCGACCGAGGACGACAAGAACACGCGCTACGGCCGCCAGGAGCTGCACATTGCAGGCGGCTTGTCCGCGCGGCACAAGAAAGGCCGCACGCGCCCCGAAACTCGGCGACGCGCGGCGAACGTCAGCGCGGACCGCAAGCACGGATTCGAGCTTCCGACTCAGCCCATGCAGCACGAAGTGGCGGTCGGGGAAACCATAACCGTCGCCGAGCTCGCCCAGAAGATGGCGGTCAAGTCGAGCGAAGTCATGAAGACGATGCTCAACATGGGCGTCATCGCCACGATCAACCAGCCGGTGGACCAGGACACCGCCGTGCTCGTGATCGAGGAAATGGGCCATGTTGCCAAAGTGCTGAAGGCCGACCAGGTGGAGGAGGCGCTCCAGGCCGGCATGCACGCTTCGGAAGAGGCGTTACCGCGGCCGCCCGTCGTCACCATCATGGGCCACGTCGACCACGGCAAGACGTCGCTGCTCGACTACATCCGCCGCACCAAGGTTGCGGCGGGCGAGGCGGGTGGCATCACGCAGCATATCGGCGCCTATCACGCCGTAACGCCGCGCGGCGTCGTCACCTTCCTCGACACCCCGGGCCATGCAGCGTTTACCGCGATGCGTGCACGCGGCGCGCAGGTGACGGACATCGTCGTGCTGGTCGTCGCGGCCGACGACGGCGTCATGCCGCAGACGAAAGAAGCGATCCAGCATGCCAAAGCGGCGAACGTGCCGCTCGTCGTCGCAGTCAACAAGATCGACAAGCACGGCGCGGACCCGGAAAAGGTGCGTAACGAGCTTTCGCAGGAAGGGATAATTGCCGAGGAGTGGGGCGGCGAGAACATCTTCGTGCCCGTTTCCGCCAAGACCGGCGACGGCATCGACCGATTGCTCGAATCCATCCTGCTGCAGGCGGAAGTGCTCGAGCTCCGGGCCGTGCAGGACGCGCCGGCGGTCGGCGTCGTCCTCGAGGCAAGCGTCGAGCGGGGCCGTGGTGCGGTCGCAACCGTGCTGGTCAAGCGCGGGACGCTCAGGGTCGGCGACTCCGTCGTTGCCGGCGAGCAATTCGGGCGCGTGCGCGCGCTCTTCGACGAGCTTGGCAAGGAAATCGACTCCGCCGGTCCTTCGATTCCGGCTCAGATGCTCGGCCTGTCGAGCCCGCCCAATGCGGGCGACGAGTTGCTCGTCGTCGATAGTGAGCGCAAGGCGCGCGAAGTGGCGCTCTATCGCCAGGGCAAGTTCCGCGACGTCCGCCTGGCGCGCCAGGCCGGCCAGAAATCCGAGGACGCATTCGCGCAGCTGGGCGAGGATTCCAAGGGCACGGTGAACCTGCTCATCAAGGCCGACGTGCAGGGCTCGGCAGAAGCACTGCGTGAAGCGCTGACCAAGCTTTCGACCGGCGAGGTCTCGGTCAAGGTGATCTCGAGCGGTGTCGGCGGACTCACCGAGTCCGACGTCATGCTGGCCGCTGCTTCCAAGGCACAGATTGTCGCTTTCAACATCCGGGCAGATGCCGCCGCTCGCGACGCGATGCGAGACCAGAACGTCGAAGTCCGGTATTACAGCGTGATTTACGAGGCGATCGACGACATTCGCGCAGCCCTGACCGGGATGCTCGCGCCGGAGGTCAAGGAACAGATCGTTGGCCTCGCGGAAGTGCGCGAAGTTTTCCGCTCGAGCAAGTTCGGCACCGTTGCCGGCTGCCTCGTAGTCGATGGTTACGTGCGGCGGAACAACCCGATTCGCGTGCTGCGCGACAATGTCGTGGTCTTCCAGGGAGAGCTCGAGTCCCTCAAGCGGTTCAAGGACGACGCGTCCGAGGTCCGTGCCGGAACCGAATGCGGCATTGGCGTCAAGGGCTACAACGACGTGAAGGTCAAGGACCAGATCGAGTGCTTCGAGCGAGTCGTGGTCGCCCGGCAGCTCGGAACGTGAGGCGAGAGCCATGCCGCGCGAATACCCGAGGGCCCGGCGCGTCGAGGAGCAGCTCATGCGGCTCCTCTCCGAACTCATCCGCCGCGAAGTCAAGGATCCGCGGGTCGGCCTGATCACGATTACATCGGTGGAAGTGTCGAGGGACCTGACACACGCCAATGTCTACTTCACGCCATTCGCCGGCGCCGGCGATGCTGCGGCCGCGCTCGAGGCACTCCGTCATGCCTCCGGATTCCTGCGTCACCACGTGCGTAGTCAGATGCGGCTCCGCATGGCTCCCGAGATCGTGTTTCACATCGACGACTCGATAGAGCGGGGCGCGCGCCTGTCGGCGCTCATTGCTGACGCCGTCGACGACGATCGCCAGCGTCACGTCGAGCCTGAGCCGGATCCGGAATGACCGCGGCCCCCGCGGCCCGCACCCAGGCCGGCCCTTGGCGCGACGTGGATGGCATCGTTCTCCTCGACAAGCCCGAGGGCCTGACATCCAATGCGGCCCTTCAACGCGTGCGCCGTTCCTTTCGCGCACGCAAGGCAGGCCACACCGGGAGCCTCGATCCGCTGGCGAGCGGCCTGCTGCCGATCTGCCTCGGTCAGGCCACCAAGGCGAGCGGTCTTCTGCTGGACGCTGACAAGACCTATGGCGTGCGCGTCGTGTTCGGCGCGCGCACGACGACCGGCGACCGTGAGGGCGAAATTGCCGAAACGGCACCGGTCCCGACGCTCAGCGCGGAATTCCTGCGTGGCGTCACGTCCAGCTTCATCGGGGAGTCGACGCAGGTGCCGCCGATGTATTCGGCTCTCAAGCACCAGGGCGAGCGCCTGTACCGGCTTGCGCGGAAGGGAGTCGAGGTCGAGCGGCCGCCGCGCAGCATTACGATCTGCCGGCTCGACATCCTCGAGATCGGCACGGACTGGGTCACGCTCGAAGTCGTGTGCAGCAAGGGGACTTATGTCCGGAGCCTTGCCGAGGACCTGGCGCGCGGCTGCGGAACGGTTGGGCACGTAGCCAGTCTTCGCCGGTTGGCGCTCGGGCCGTTCACGAGCGCGCAGATGCACACCCTCGACGCCATCGAACAATCGGCTATGACCGGGTGTGGACCCGAATCGATGCTTCTCCCTGCAGATCAGGCACTGACGGCGTATCCTGCCGTGCAGCTCGGGATTGCCGAGCAGGCTGCGGTCCTGCAGGGGCGGACTGTGCCGGCAGTCGGTCCTGGCGCCTCACGCGTACGAATGTACGGGGTTGGAGGCCGGTTCCTGGGCATCGGCCGCATGAGCGCAGAAGGGGCCCGAGTGGCACCCGAGCGAATCATGGTCGAAGTATCAAACCAGCCGCAGCAACGCGCTTGAGGCGACCCTGTCCTGCGGGTACAATGCGCGCCTTTTTAAGGGGTTAAGTGAACGAGATGCCTCTCACCAATGCACGCAAGGCGGAAGTCGTCGGCAAGTTCCGGCGCGCTCCGGCGGACACCGGATCGCCTGAAGTGCAGATTGCTTTGCTGTCTGAACGAATCAACGGGCTGACCGAGCACTTCACCACGCACAAGAGCGACCACGCTTCGCGGCGCGGCTTGCTGAAGATGGTGGCACAACGTCGGCGGCTCCTGGACTACCTCAAAGCCACGGCCCCCGAGCGGTACACCAAGATCGTCAACGAACTTGGCCTGCGCCGTTAAGGCGCAGCGGGCGCGCATCCAGGCGCCCCATCCGTTCAATTAATCTAAAGGGGACCCGCTTGAGCGTTTCCACGCAGAAGTTCAATTACGGCGCGCACACGGTCACGATCGAGACCGGCCGCCTCGCCCGCCAGGCGGATGGTTCAGTAGTCGTCACGATGGGCGACACTGTGGTTCTCGTCACTGCCGTTGGACGTCGTGAAGCGGTCGCGGGACGCGACTTCTTCCCGCTGACAGTCAACTATGTCGAGAAGACCTATGCCGCCGGCAAGATCCCGGGTGGCTTCTTCAAGCGCGAGGGCCGTCCATCGGAGAAAGAGACGCTGACGTCCCGTCTCATCGACCGCCCGTTGCGACCCCTGTTTCCTGAGGGCTTCTACAATGAAGTCCAGATCGTTGCGACGGTCCTGTCGCTCGATCCCGAAATCGATTCCGACATTCCGTCATTGCTTGGCGCATCGGCGGCGGTCGCCGTATCCGGAATCCCGTTCACGTCGCCGATCGGCGCGGCCCGGGTCGGGTACAAGAACGGCAACTACGTCCTCAACCCGACCAGCACGCAGCTGAAGACCGAATCGGACCTCGACCTCGTGGTCGCGGGCACTAAGGACGCGGTCCTGATGGTGGAGTCCGAGGCCAAGGGTCTCTCAGAAGAGATCATGCTGGGTGCCGTGCTGTTCGGGCACCAACAGATGCAGGCCGCGGTCGAGGCGATCAACAAGCTGGCTGCAGAGGCCGGCAAGCCGCGCTGGGACTGGAAGCCGGCGGAAGAAAATGCGGCGCTCAAGCAGGCGATTGCTTCGCAGGCGCAAGCGGCGCTTACCGAGGCGTACGGGATCAGGGTCAAGCAGGAGCGCGTCGTGCGCCTGGCCGAGATCCGCCAGGGCGTCCAGGCGGCGCTCGCCGGAGGGGAGAAGCCGCAGTTCACCAAGGACCAGGTGACAACCGAGCTTCACAACCTCGAATACAAGCTGGTTCGGGACATGATCCTGGCCGGCAAGCCGCGGATAGACGGCCGCGACCTCAAGACGGTCCGCCCGATCACGATCCAAGTAGGCGCACTGCCGCGTACCCATGGATCCGCAATCTTCACGCGTGGCGAGACCCAGGCGCTCGTCACGACGACGCTGGGTACCGGCCGCGATGCGCAGATCGTCGACGCGCTCGCCGGGGAACGCCGCGAGCCTTTCATGCTGCATTACAACTTCCCGCCGTTCTCGGTCGGCGAGACCGGCTTCATGGGGTCGCCGAAACGCCGCGAAATCGGCCACGGCAACCTCGCCCGGCGCGGCATCAGCGCTGTCATGCCAGACCTCGAGACCTTTCCTTACGTGCTGCGCGTCGTTTCCGAGGTGCTGGAGTCGAACGGCTCGAGCTCCATGGCGAGCGTGTGCGGTACGAGCTTGTCGTTGATGGACGCAGGCGTTCCGATCAAGGCAGCGGTCGCGGGCGTCGCGATGGGCCTCGTGAAGGAGGGCGACAAGTTTGCCGTGCTGACCGACATCCTGGGCGACGAGGACCACCTCGGCGACATGGATTTCAAGGTGGCTGGCACGGCGAATGGCGTGACTGCGCTTCAGATGGACATCAAGATCAACGGCATCACGGCCGAAATCATGAAGGCGGCGCTCGAACAGGCGAAGGCCGGCCGGCTGCACATCCTGGGCGAGATGAACAAGGTGCTCGACAAGCCCCGCGCGGAGATGTCCGCCTGGGCGCCGACCATCGTCACGATCAAGATCGACCCGGAGAAGATCCGCGACGTCATCGGCAAGGGCGGCTCGGTGATCCGGCAGATCACCGAGGAAACCGGCGCGACGATCGATATCGAGAACGACGGAACCGTAAAGATTGCGTCGGTCGACGGCGCATCCGGCCGCGAAGCGCTGCGGCGCATCGAGATGATCACGGCTGACGTCGAAGTCGGCCGCATCTACGAGGGCAAGGTCGTCCGCCTGATGGATTTCGGCGCTTTCGTCGCGATCCTGCCGGGCCGCGACGGTCTCGTGCACATCTCGCAGATCTCCGACGAGCGCGTCGAGCGCGTCAGCGACAAGCTGAAGGAGGGCGACGTCGTGAAGGTCAAGGTGCTGGAGGTCGACCGGCAGGGCCGCGTGCGCCTGTCGATGCGCGGAGTCGCCTAAAGTATCAGGCAGGGCCTGCGGGCGGCAGTCGCCGCTCGCGCTGGCCTGCGAGCCTCTCCGGCCGCCAATTCGGAATCGCCCAGGCCCAGATTTCCCTGATGGGCGCACGTGCCAGTTCCGGCGGCGGCGCCTGTTCCAGCCATTCAAGAACTTGCCAGAGTTGGCGCGGCGCTTCCCCTGCGGCTAACGGCACCGCGCGCCGTGACTTCGCGAGTTTCTGGCCGTCCGGCTCGGTCAGGACCGGAAGGTGACCGTAATGCGGCGTGCGAAAGCCCAGCGACCGCTGCAGAAGTATCTGCCGCGGCGAGCTCGAGAGGAGATCGGCACCACGGACGACTTCGGTAATCCCTTGCCGCTCGTCGTCCACCACGACCGCGAGGTGATAGGCAACGGGTCCGTCGCGTCGCCGGACGATGAAATCGCCCGCTTCGATCCTGCAGTCCTCTTGGCATGCGCCCTGGAACTCATCCATGAACTCGACGGGGTGCTCCCTCGCGTCGATGGCGAATCGCAGCGCGTGGGGCCCGCTGGCGGCCGCAGGCCTGCTGCGGCAGGTCCCTGGATAGATCGGTTCGGACGCCGGATCCGCCGCCTGTGCCGCAACCAGCGTCGATCGACTGCAGCGGCACGCATAACAGCGACCGGCGTACTGCAGGGAGGCAATTGCTTCCTGGTAATCGTCGATTCGATCGGACTGGAAATTAATGCTTCCATCCCATTCGAAGCCAAACGCCGATAGTGTTTCGGGAATCTGGCTTGAAAGTGCAGGAATGCAGCGATCCCGGTCGAGGTCATCGATCCGAAGCAGCCAACGACCGTTTCGGTGGCGGGCGCTCAGGTAGCTGCCGGCGGCGGCCAGCAGCGAGCCCAGGTGAAGGGGTCCGGAAGGGGTCGGCGCAAAGCGGCCGCAAGCTGCCGGCGCGCTAGCGGTACCAGTCGTCGCGGTCGCCGTACTGCTTTTCGCGGCGCTCGCGCCGCTCCTGCGCCTCGATGCAGAGCGTCGCCACGGGCCGGGCTTCGAGGCGTTTTACGCCGATCGGCTCACCGGTCTCGATGCAGTAGCCGTAGCTGCCGTCCTCGATTCGGCTCAACGCCTCTTCGATCTTTCGGATCAGCTTGCGCTCGCGGTCACGTGTGCGGAGTTCGAGTGCGAATTCCGACTCCAGGGTTGCGCGGTCGTTTGGATCGGGCGGATTGGCCGCTTCGTCCTTCATGTGCGACATGGTGCGGTCGACCTCTTCCATCAGGTCGCGCTTCCAGTTGCTCAATATTCCCCGAAAGTGACCGAGTTGCTCCCGGCCCATGTACATCTCGCCCTTGCGCTCACGGTAGGGACGGACGTTGCGAGGCCCGAGAAGCAAATTGTGGGCGGTACCGTCTTCGTCCTCGTCACCCCAGCCGGGCCGACGAGCGGCACGCGGCTGCAGCGCCGTGAAAGTAGCGCGCGCAATCGCGACGTGAACAATAGGTGCAGGTCCTTTCGGCTTTGCGATCAGCGGTTCGCGGATGGCTGGCGCGTGATTGACCGGCTTTGCGCTACGCGGGGCCGGACGAGGCAACGCGGGGACACGAGCCTTGGTCTTGATTGGCTTTGCGGCCTTTGGCCGAACGGCGGCGGTTTTGGCCTTTCGTGCCGCGGGCTTGGCGGTCTTGCGTGGCGGTTGCACCTTGCGCGGCGCGACCTTTGCGACGGGTTTTTTGGATCGGGCAGCCTTCTTGGCAGGCATCAAGTTCTCCGCAGCCTATTCAATCGAGCGCCGGATTATAGCCCTCGTTTTCCCGGGGTCCAGTGCCATGGCGTGCAGGCCATTGGGCTGGGGACAAGTCAGGGCAGGTTGACCTGGGGCGGGGCTGTCCAGCCGCTTTGTCGGTGCTCGGCGACAACGGTGGTATGGATGCCGCCGCGCACATTGAAATGAGCGGCGAGGCGCAGGAATCGCGGCTTGAGCGATCCGGCCAGCAGGTCCGCGATCTCATTCGTAACCGCTTCGTGGAAGGCGCCGCGGTCGCGGAATGACCAGATGTAGAGCTTCAACGACTTGAGTTCGACGCAGAGTTTGTCCGGAACATATTCGAGTTCCAGCGTCGCGAAATCCGGCTGGCCTGTGCGCGGACAAAGGCAGGTGAACTCCGGAATGCGCATTCGAATCGTGTAATCGCGCCCCGGCTGCGGATTCGGAAACGATTCGATCTCGCGGGACGGCGCTGTCGGGCTCATGCAAATCGGATTCGGTCGTCGTCAATTGCGGGCGGTTAATCTACACTAGCGGCAATGCGCCTTGCCAGGATAAGACTCGCCGGATTCAAGTCTTTCGTCGATCCCACTACTGTCTCTTTTCCCGCCAACCTGACGGGCGTCGTCGGCCCGAACGGCTGCGGCAAGTCCAACATCATCGATGCAGTCCGCTGGGTGATGGGCGAGATTTCCGCGAAACACCTGCGCGGCGATTCGATGACCGACGTGATATTCAATGGGTCGCGCAGCCGCAAGCCGATCGGCAGCGGCTCGGTCGAGCTCATTTTCGACAACAGCGACGGCAAGCTCGCGGGACCATATGCCAATTACGCCGAGGTCGCGCTAAAGCGCCTCGTGTCACGGGACGGCAACTCGACCTATTTCATCAACGGGTCCAAGTGCCGCCGCAAGGACATCACGCACCTGTTCCTCGGCACCGGGCTCGGCTCGCGAAGCTACGCAATCATCGAGCAGGGGATGATTTCGCGATTGATCGAAGCGAGAGCCGAGGATATGCGGGCCTTCGTCGAGGAGGCGGCCGGCATCTCGCGTTACAAGGACCGCCGTCGCGAGACCGAGAGCCGCATCGCGCACACGCGCGAGAATCTCGAACGCTTGAACGACCTTCGCGAGGAGATCGACAAGCAGATTCGTCATCTGCAGCGCCAGGCCGGCATTGCCCGCCGTTACCAGGAGAACATGAGCCGCCAGCGCCAGCTACAGGCGGAGTTGCTGGCGTTGCGCATCCGGGACCTCGACAGCGACATCGCCGGCAGGCATGCGCTTGCAAGCCAGCGCGAGACCGAAGCGCAGGCGGCGATCGCGGAAATGCGTTCCGCGGAGGCGGCGGTCGAGCGGGCCCGGGCAAAACACATGGAGTGCTCCGACGCTCTGTCGGCTGTGCAGGGGCGTTACTACCAGGCTGGGGCCGACGCCACGCGGACCGAGCAAGCCCTGCAACACGCCCGCGAGTTGCGGCAGCGCCAGCGAGTCGATCTGGAGCGCGTCAGGACGGAGCACTCGGAAGCCAGCGTGCTGGTCGGGCGCGACCAGGAACAACTCAGTGAGTTGAGCCGATTCCTGGCTCAGGCCGAACCGGAACTGCTTGCTGCCCAGGAAAAGGAGACGACGGCACGCATTGCCCTGGCTGCCGCTGAGACTTCGATGACAGGCTGGCAGCAGCGTTGGGAGGAATTCAGCGGCGAATCGGCTGATGCCATGCGCAACTCCCAGGTTGAGCAAGCACGAATCGAACAGATCGATGCCGGTCTTCAGCGGCTAAAGGCACAGCGCGAGCGCCTGGCGCAGGAGCGCACCCAGCTTGAGCACAGTGTGTCCGGCGCGCGGCCGGATGAATTTGCCGCGGCGGAGCAGCAGACGCGCGATCGAGGTCGCGAGGCGCAGCAGGAGCTCGAGACGACGCTCGCAACGCTGCAGTCGTTGCGCGAGGCTGAACGGGAAGGCGCGTCCGCACTCGACGCTGCCAAGGCCGCGTTACAGGCCGCGCAAAGCGAATTGATGACCGTCGAAGCCGTGCAGAAGGCGGCCCTCGGCAAGGGACAGGCCGGTCCCTCGGAATGGCTCGAGAAGCACAGGCTGGATTCAAGCCCGCGCCTCGCACAGCAACTCGAAGTCGAGAAAGGCTGGGAGCGCGCGATTGAAACAGCCTTGGGGAGCTACCTCGAGGCGGTCTGCGTCGATGGCATCGACGCGGTTGCGGAATCCATGGACCAGCTCAATTCGGGGCAGCTCACGATCACGGAGACCCGACGTTCGATGGCCGGTAAAGCTGGGGCCGGTTCACTGCTATCCAAGGTCAGTGGCCCAGCGGTAGTGACCGAGTTGCTGGCCGGAGTGATCGCTGTCGAGTCACTCGGCGATGCAGTCGCGAAACGCCGGTCATTGCAGGCTGGGCAGTCCGTCATCACGCGGAATGGTGTCTGGCTCGGGCGTGAATGGGTTCGCGTCGCTCGCAGCGAGGCGGGTCACGCGGGCGTCATAGCGCGCGAGCAGGACTTGAGGCTCTTGCAGCAGGCGGTCGCCGAGCAAGGGAAATTGACCGCAGCGCTCGAGCGCAAGCTGGCAGACACGAAATCGCAGCTCGCAGTGCTGGATGCAAGTCGCGACGACCTGCATGCCAAGGTAAATCGCCTGCATCACGACCTCGTTAACGTGCGTGGCGCACATGAGGCAATCCGGTCGAAGGCACAGCAGGTCGCCGAGCGAGTGCAGCGGCTCTCCGAAGAGTCCGCACAGATTGATGGAGACATCGCGCGGGACGAGGCAGACGCTGCCGGCTGCAGGGCACGGCTCGAGTCGGCGCTGGAGCGGCAGCAGGCGCTGACCCGAGGCGGGTCCGGGCTCGAGCGCGAACGCAACACGCGCCGCGATGACGTCTCGACGGCCCGCGAGCGTCACGCGAATGAGATGGACGCGGCACAGCAGGTGGCCATCCGGGTCGAGTCTCAGCGATCGACGCTGGCAACCCTGCGCACCAGTCTCGAGCGGGCGAGCGAGCAGTCTCGCCAGCTGGAGGCGCGTCGCGAAGACCTGGAGCGTCAGCTGGATGACGGCGAAGCGCCGTATGCCGATCTCGAAAAGCAGTTGCAGGCCTTCCTCGAGCAGCGGCTCGCGGTCGAGCGGGAACTGGGCGATGCACGCCGCGCGGTCGAGGATGCGGACGCGCAGGTTCGAGAACTGGACATTGCGCGCCAGAGAGCGGAAGCGGTTGTCGAGTCGGCGCGCGGCGCACTGGCTGAAATCAGCCTGGGAATGCAGGAGACGCGCGTTCGCCGCGAGTCTCTTTTCGAGCAGTTCTCAGCGACACAGTTCGATCTCGAGCAAGTCACCGCGACATTGCCCGAAGTAGCCACGGCGGTCGCTTGGGACCAGCAGCTGGCAGAGGTGGCCGAGAAAATCGAGCACCTCGGCGCGGTCAACCTCGCCTCGATTGACGAACTGAAGGAGCAGTCCGAACGCAAGGAATACCTCGACCGCCAGTTTGCCGACCTTTCGGATGCGCTGAACACGCTCGACCAGGCGATCCGGAAGATAGACCGGGAAACACGCGCGCGTTTCCAGGACACGTTTGACCGTATCAACAGCGGACTGAAGGAAAAGTTTCCCCGCCTGTTTGGCGGCGGCGCGGCCTATCTCGAGCTGGTGGGCGACGACCTGCTGTCCGCCGGCGTCGTAGTCATGGCGCGCCCGCCCGGCAAGCGCAACAGCTCGATTCACCAGTTGTCGGGCGGTGAGAAGGCTCTGACGGCCGTCGCACTCGTGTTCTCGATCTTTGAACTCAACCCGGCGCCGTTCTGCCTGCTCGACGAGGTCGATGCACCGCTGGACGACCACAACGTGGGCCGATTCTGCGACATCGTCCGGGACATGTCCGAGCGCGTACAGTTCGTCTTCATCACACACAACAAGAACACCATGGAGCTCGCGAGCCACTTGATCGGCGTGACGATGGGAGAGCCCGGCGTGTCACGACTCGTCGCCGTGGACGTCGACGAAGCCGTGCGGATGGCTGCGGTCGGCTAGGCCGGATCCAAAGCCGTGACTGAGCTGCGTTGGATTCTGCTCGGAGCCGGCATCGCGCTGATACTCGGGCTATGGTGGTGGGAGACGCGAAAGTCCCGCCTGCAATCGACTGCCGCTGCCGCTGGGATTTCGCCGCAAGAGCGTCCGGTCAACGGCATGGGGTCGGCCGAAGACGCATCCACATTCGACAACCTCACCGGGCCTGCCACGTATGCGCCGACCATCGAGCGCGTACGCGTTCCGCGGCGCCCTCCGCTGATCGAGATTCCGGAAGACCTGGAGGTCGATGTTTCGGATTTCCTGGGAATCGACCGTCGCCATGCGACCGAGCCGGATTTCTCCCTTGAACCGGAATCTGGGCTCGAGCCAGAGGTTGCGGATGCAGCAAACGAAGAAGGACTGTTCTCCGCCAAGGAAGAAGAGCCCGACGACCATCATCGCGCCCCCTGGATTCGCACTCATCCGCTCGATCGGGATGAGGTGGCGCCCAAGCCGGAGGAAGAGCCATACGAGCCTCCGCCCGCCGATGCCATGGAGAGGCGCACTGCCGAAGCATCCAAGCAACGCATCGTCGCACTCCGGCTTGTCGCCGCTGGCGATCAATGGAACGGGGCCGAATTGCGCGCGGCACTCGAGGCCGAGGGCCTCTACCATGGGCCGTATTCGATATTTCATCGCGAGCGCGAAGACGGCAAGACGCTTTTCTACGTCGCAAGCATGATGGAACCAGGATCGTTCGATCTCGACCGGATGGACGAACAGACGTTTCCGGGCATTTCACTGTTCGGCATAGTGCCCGGTCCACTCGATGCACCGTCTACATTCGACCTCGTGCTGACAGCCGGACGCAACCTCGCGGATCGCATGAAGGGCCAACTGCAGGATGAACAGGGAAGCACGTTGACCTCTCAGCGGATCCTGAACCTGCGCGAGGAGCTGGTCCACTTCGAACATCGCAATCGGCGACTGCGACGCAGCTGATGAAACCGGCGTCTGCAAGCGTGCGGCAGCGCGTCGAACGGCTGCGCGCGGAAATCGACCGGCACAACCATCGCTACCATGTGCTGGACGACCCGGAGATACCCGATTCGGAATACGACAGGTTGTTGACCGAACTGCGTGATCTCGAGCGGAAGCATCCCGCGCTCGTCGTCCCCGAATCGCCGACACAAAGGGTTGGTGGTGCGCCTGTCGAAGCGTTTGCGCAGGTGCGCCACCACACGCCCATGCTGTCACTGGACAACGCGTTCACGCCGGAGGAGGTGGTCGCGTTCGACAGGCGGGTGCGAGAGCGCTTGGAAACGGAAAAAGAGATCAGTTACGCATGCGAGCCGAAACTGGATGGCCTCGCGGTCAGCCTGACCTACCGCAACGGCGCGCTCGAGATCGCGGCGACACGCGGCGACGGATCGGTAGGCGAAGACGTCACGCATAACATCAGGACGATTCAGAGCGTTCCGCTACGCCTGACCGGAAAGTCCGTTCCCGGCATCCTGGAGGTCCGCGGCGAGGTATTTATGTCGATCGCGGGTTTCAAGGAAATGAACCGGCGCGCCATTGAGAAGGGTGAGAAGGTATTCGTGAATCCGCGTAACGCGGCAGCAGGCAGCCTGCGGCAGCTGGATCCACGCCTTGCGGCGTCGCGCCCACTCGAAATTTTCTTCTATGGCGCCGGCGTCGTCGAAAACGGAAAACTGCCGGGTCGGCACAGCGCCGTTCTCGAGATGCTCCGGGGCTTGGGCCTTCGCACATCGCCCGAATCGCGAATCGTCGAGGGAGTCGACGGCCTGCTGGCGTACTACGACGAGATCGGGCGCCGGCGCGACAAGCTCAACTACCAGATCGACGGCGTCGTGTACAAGGTGGATTCGCTCGATCAGCAGCGTGAGCTCGGGTTCGTCGCGCGCGCGCCGCGCTGGGCGATCGCGCACAAATTCCCGGCGGAAGAGGCCATGACGCGCGTTCGCGCGATTGAATGGCAGGTTGGCAGGACAGGCGCGTTGACGCCGGTTGCCCGACTCGACCCCATCTTCGTCGGGGGGGCGACTGTTGCGAATGCCACACTGCACAACTTCGATGAACTCCAGCGCAAGGACGTCCGGGTTGGCGACACAATCGTCCTGCGGCGGGCCGGTGACGTCATTCCGGAAGTCGTCCGCGTCATCATGGAGAAGCGGCCTGCCCGGACCGTGCTTGTGCGCCTGCCGGATCGTTGCCCCGTGTGTGGGTCGGACGTGGAGCGGGAGGAGGGCGAATCAGTTGCACGTTGCACCGGCGCACTCGTATGCCCTGCGCAATTGAAAGAGTCATTACGCCACTTTGCTTCGCGCCGCGCGATGGATATCGAAGGACTCGGCAGCAAGCTCGTGGACCAGCTTGTTGACCAGGGGCTCGCAAAGAACGCCGCGAACCTCTACAGGCTCACTGCGAGCCAGTTCGCGGAGCTTGATCGCATGGGCGACAAATCGGCAGAGAAGCTCGTCAAGTCGCTCGAGAGAAGCAAGGAGACGACATTCGGGCGATTCCTGTTCGCGCTCGGGATTCGCGATGTCGGAGAGGCGACTGCCGACTCCCTCGCGCGCCATTTCCGCACACTCGAGGCGCTGCGCTCGAGCTCGGTGGCCGAAATCGAGGAAGTCCCTGATGTCGGTCCTGTTACCTCCGCACATGTACACGCATTCATTTCGGAAGCGCGGAATGCGAAGGTGATCAATGAGTTGATCGCGCTCGGCGTGCGATGGCCGGAAATTCCTGCGTCCAGGTCGCGGAGCAAGGACTTGGAAGGCCAGTCTTTCGTGTTGACGGGCAGGCTCTCGTCCATGTCACGGGACGACGCGGGCGATCTCGTGCGCGAGCTGGGCGGAACTGTCGCGGGCAGCGTTTCCAAAAAGACGGACTTCGTCGTCGTCGGCGAGGATGCGGGCTCAAAACTCATGAAGGCAACGGAACTCGGGATCAAGATCCTTGATGAGGATGAATTCCTGAAACTGGTGGGCAGAAAGCGCTGACTAGACGGGGCGTGGGCCGGTTGGCTCCTCTCTCTTCTCAGGTTCGACATCCACGAACATCTGGATGATCACACCGGCCCGGACCGCGTCTGGATCGTCGGGCTTCTCGTGTTCTGAAACCCAACCATCGACGTCCTCGAGAAACGCAGCGCCGCGCTGGCGGAGCAATCGACGGAACAACGGCAGCGCGGACTTGTCCAGGCGGACCGACACGACCGCGTCATCGTAAAGACGTTGCTCCGGCGGGGTGCCGAGATTGTGTTCCAGCGTGCTGAGGACATCGCGAGCCGTACTTCCGAGTTGCTGAATTGCTGCCGGTTCGGCGCCGCCGGTGGTATACCGCCGCGCGACCGCGCGGATTCTGCCGTCCTTGAGAATCCGGACGGCACCGACCTCGATCAACTCGTCCAGGATGATCCTGGGGTAGATGTCGCCGCTGAACGCGCGGACCAGCGATGCAAAAGAAGGCTCCGGCCCGTCGACGGCCAGAGGGAGCGGTTTGCCTTCGCCGTCAGTGTAAAGCGGGCTTTCAAACCAGCCGGTTAGCACGCGCGACAGGCGATTTCGCCGATAGTCCTTATCGGACGCAGGGTCCGCCGAGCCGACGCCCGGCGAGTTAACAATATCGCTGACCACGTGCCGGTGCAGGGCAGTAATTGCAGAAACGCGCGAGAAACTCACCGGTTTCCCCTGCTCTCGGAGGATATCGCCGGCCGCCCGAACAAAGGCAATATTGGCGATACGCGAGAAATCATAGGTCGACATGCCCTGTCGGAGCATGATCCGAGCAAGGGGACGGAGCAGACGGAGGCAGGCGGCGGCCAATAGTTCAATTGCTCGAGTCGAAGCCTTGGGGGCTTCGCTAGCCTGTTCTGATTTAGAGCTCATTGGATATTTTCAGACAAATTTCTTCGATCACGAACTACAACAATCATTCGGGTGATTTCAAACATGGTTGCTGCAATCTCAAGTATTCATGAATCCGACAGTCATGGTCAGGCACTGCTGAACGAGGTTGTTCAGTTGTTTACGGACTTGTTGATTGCAAGTGGTGCGACCTTAGCAATGATTGAGTCGGCAATGGATCGATCCGTTCAAAGTACCACCGATAATTTCGATTCCACTACTTTTACAGATTTGGGAGCGCTTTTGCGCGATTGCATGGAAGTCATGTGCGCTTGGAGGAGAGACATTGACCTAGTTGACAGCTCCGGCGAGCCACTGCCACTTACAGAGTCAGAGGGAAGGGCATCTTTCGAAGTGCTATGCAAGAAGGCCGATTGCAGACACTCTGCGCCCGAAATCTTGGGCGTGCTCTTGGATTTCGGAGCAGTAACGAAGGACGATAACGGATTGATTCGTTCAGAAACTCCAACATTTCTCTTAAGCAAGACGTCTGCGGGCGGACGACTTGCGACAGACGCACTGCTTAAGCATCTGGAGGGATTCTTGCGATGCGTTCATCGCAACGTCCTTAGCGTCTCAGGCAAAGGCAGACCTAAGTTCGAGAGAGCATGCACCGTCACAGTTGCACGCGAACTCGAGCCCATATTCGATCGACTTGTTCGAAGTCGCGGGCAGGAATTCATTGACTCGATCGATGAATGGCTCGAGCGCAATACCAAGCTCGAAAGCCCTTCAGGCACGTACGTCGAGCTCGGTGCCGGTGCCTACTTCGTTGATCTTGGAGAGCGTCCCGGACGAAAGCGCACACCATAGCGCCCTAGAAACCGTCTCTTTTTAGGCGCTTACGAAGCACTCTAGCAAGCTAGAGTCATCATTGGCCAATATCTAATTGATTTATAAGCCGTTCAAGGCGGCTTACCAGCACTTTTGACCCACCATTTGGGCTTGCACGCGCCTAAGTAGCTACTTGCGATCCCAATTGGAAAGTTATGTTTACTCTCAATAAGTTAAAAGCTACATTAAGTCATGTCAGCGGGTTACTCCGTTAACTTAAGGCTACTCGCTGCATTTAGGTTTTTGCTTGTACCGCTCGTGCGGATTCTTTTGCGGAACGGGATTTCTTTTAACGAGATTTCGGAAGTCATCAAGGGAGCTTACGCAAGAGTTGCGGCAACTGACTTCGCGGTACCAGGACGACCGATGTCGTACTCGCGCTTGTCGATCACAACTGGAATTGCAAGGCGTGATTTTGATCGAGTCCTCGGCGAAGAAGACCGTCTTCGACGAGCGCTCGAAAGCAACGCGAGTCGAATCGCAAACGTACTGCAGGGGTGGCACAACGATCCGGAGTTCATGGGGCCCTATGGATTTCCGCGCGATCTAGGGTTTGAGAGGGAGGCAGGAGGCGGGCCGTCTTTTGAAGATTTGGTAGCTCGATTCGCAACAGATATCGAGCCGCAATTGATGCTTGAAGAGTTGATGCGAGTGGGTGCGGCGACCATCGCAGAAGAGAGCGGAATGATTCGTGTGCTGAAGCGCACTTTCATACCGGAGCAGATGGCGCCAGAGTTGATAGAAGTTTTCGCGCGTGGGGTACGGCGGTACGTCGAGACAATTGACCACAACCTGGGTGAGCAGGACGCATCGAAAAGGCGCTTTGAGAGGTGGGTTTTTCCTGACTACGGCATTCGTGAAGAAGATTGGGTTCCGTTTAGCGACATGGTGCGCGATCGCTTGCAGGAAGTAATCGAGGACCTTGAAACGCAGTTCGTGTTGTTTAGGCGACCGAGAGATGGCGTGGATCGAGTTTTGAGTGTTGGCGTCGGGCTATATCTCTACAAAGACGATTTGGCCGACGACAAGAAGTTTCAGGAAATGCTCACGACTTTGTTGGACGACGACGTGAGTGCAGAGCCGCAGTGATGGGGAGATGAGAGTGGGGGATCACATGGCGACTACATGGCGTTCGAAAGGTGCTGCAGGAGTTGCTGCAACGCTACTCTTAGTGTCGATTTCTGGCGAAGCCGCTGCCCGCGGCAGTTGCTTGATTACACAGTCCGCCGCTTCGTCACACAGTGAAGTCAATTCTGCATTGGCCAGCTTCGGTGGTCGCGTTGTCGCGGTCGGCCGAGTTGATGCAGTGTCACGGCAGCAGGGTGTTGATGTGCTTGGAATTCGTGTAATGCCTGGCGCGTACGACAACTTCCAAGTTGGTGACTATGCAGTTGTACTCGATTGGACGATGAAGGGTTCGACAGATCGAATCCTCGAAGTGCGCCCTCTGTCGAGCAGGTATGTCCCCGGCGTCAGCGAAGTTTTCCTGAAGTCCAAGATGTCGAGCAATGATTCCCTTCGCGCGCATGTCGGCCTCGGTTCAATCCGTGTCGACTACTCGAATGCAGCTTTTTCTGTTGAACGAAATGCAAAGGCGGGCTCGACGCTTGCGATTAAGGGCACGCAGCCACTGCCAAATGGGGTTGTCCTAAGCAGTTGTGTTTCCATTTTGCGGGACCGTTCATTGGGAACCGGTCGCGCCGAGGGTTCACTTGGCACCGGCAAGCAGGACGGGTCGCTGGGAACTGGACGCGCTGAGGGCTCGCTGGGTACGGGACGTACCGACGGTTCATTGGGAA